>Ga0209902_100004_pt1 | contig 1369672 bp, 1023 predicted proteins | sample FECB27metaG_FD_188304 | JGI IMG/M metagenome (GOLD analysis project Ga0209902, IMG submission 188304) | Cyanobacterial communities from the Joint Genome Institute, California, USA - FECB-27 (SPAdes) (version 2) | ecosystem: Environmental > Aquatic > Thermal springs > Hot (42-90C) > Microbial...
CCATCCGTTGGTTTCTGTGATAATTTCTGTGATAATTGCCTTTTTGATTGATACAAAAAATAAAAAACCCCTTAAATCGCTGAATTAAGGGGTTTTTAGTGGTGGAGGCGGAGAGAGTCGAACTCTCGTCCAGACAAGGAAATTGTCGCGCTTTCTACATGCTTAGCTACCATTAGATTGTCGGGAGAAAGCAAGGCTGGCTGCTCGCCCGCACTTCCTCCTTACACACTTGATCTCACTGATGCACCGTGCGCTTGCACCAGCCAGTCCGGCAGATCGATGATCCGGTTGCCAACCCGGCCAGACGGAGGGTTAGCGGATCACAAGCTAGCTAATTCTTAATTAGGCAGCAAGGGCGTAGTTTTCTTCGCCATTTATTGTTTTGAAAGTTTATGAACGGGTATCCTTTCAAAGCCCGACATGCTTACACGCAATCTGCTCAAGCTGTCAATTCCGGTCGCCCCCGAATTGAATACATTCATTCTGACAACGCCTTTGTCAGTAGAATGATTGCAAAGATAATGATTTTTTACGAAAGACCTTGCGCAATATTGACCAGCCGGATCTCAAAAATGAGGTCTTCTCCTGCCAGCGGATGGTTGGCATCCAGCGTAACGGTCGTATCTGTAATCTCCTTGACGATCACCGGGATGGGCTGGCCGTTTTGTTGGTGCATCGTCAATTGTAGACCCAACTGCAATTCGATGTCCTGGGGAATCTCTTTGCGTTCTACCTGAACCAGCATATCCTCACTGGCCGGGCCGTAAGCCTGCTCTACGGGAATGGTGGCTACTTTGGAATCGCCTACTTCCATGCCGTGTACGGCGGCTTCAAAACCCGGAATCATCATTCCTTTGCCCAAAGTAAACTCCAGTGGTTCACGATTCACGGAAGTATCGAATACGGTGCCGTCCTTCAATTTACCAGTATAATGTACCTGGACGGTATCACCTGATTTTGCCTGCGTCATGCGTCTGAATTTATAAGTAAACAGTAAGATTTAGAAAGAACTGGCAAGCTAAATAAATTTAAGAGGAATAACGGAAATGGAAAGTAAAAGTTGAAAGTGCAGGATCAGGAAATCTTTCAGGTGCGCTGCTGTATCAGTGACTCCATTTTGTGCCGGCCAGTCCTGTCACCCTCAGCTTAGACCAGGCAGGCAAGGGGTGGATACGTTTTGGCGGGAAGCGATTAAATATCAACAAAATACAATCCGATGAGCGGTTTGTAATGGCACGAACAAAGCCTCTACAGCCAGCGTTGAGAAGGTAAAAGAGGGATAAAAGCGCATCAATGAGTTTTTCGAAGCGGTGCCACTCTGTTTATTTAAATAGACCAATGTTAACCTTTATAAATTTCTTCTCGTACAAAGCTTTAAAACTTAATATAAACTCAAATCCTAAATTAAAAGATTACAGCTATGAAAAGTAAAAATTTATTTGATTTTAAAAAGTTGCTGGGTGCTGGTTTTATAGTAGCGGCCCTGTTTACTTTTGCTTCAACTGCCCAGGCGCAGGACGACATGAAACCCAGATTTGGTATCAAAGGGGGAGCTAACCTTTCTACTCTCTATATTGATGATATCAACACGGAGAAATCTAAATTCGGTGTCCACGCCGGTGTATGGGCGAAAATACCAGTAGCAGCGCTTTTTGCGATTCAGCCGGAGTTGATTTACACCGTCAATGGTGCGAAAGTGGGTAACTACAGTGTAGGGGGAGGCCCAGCCAACCAAGTGGATTTCAACCTGAATTATGTGCAGTTGCCCATTCTGGCCTCGCTTACGGCTGGTCCCATTAGTATTCAGGCGGGTCCGTATTTCTCGTATCTGCTCAATGCCAAGACCAAAAACGTGCGGGTGGACAACAATGGCATTCCTACGGATTTGGGCACAGGCCGCGAACTGGATCGCAACGACTTCAATACCATTGACTATGGCTTAGCCGGTGGTATTGCATTGGACATCAAAGGCTTTCAGCTGGGTGCCCGCTACAACTACGGTTTGAGAGACGTTGGTAAATACTCCATTCCCGGATTGTATCCCAATGGTTCTAAAAATTCCGTTGGTCAGATTTACATTGCACTCGGACTGTAATTTCAGTCTGGAAAAAAAACTCTTCGTTGGCACGTTCAACGAAGAGTTTTTTTATGCTTTTGATAATCAGGGGGTAGTTTAATGAATCCAAACAACTTTAGTAAATACATTCAACAAAGCCTCACCAAAGGAACCTTTACTCATTATACTCGTAAAACAGAATATAACCAGCAAAATAAATTAAATTAATTATGAAAAAGATCAAAACTTTCTCAACTCATTTTCTAGGCTTGAGTTTGCTCGCTTTGCTCCTGCTCAATGCGCCAAAAGTACAGGCACAAGACACGGGTGTCCGCTTCGGGATCAAAGGCGGTGCTAACCTTTCGAACCTGTACATCAACGATGTAAATGACGAAAAAGCGAAAATCGGCTTCCACGCCGGTTTGTTTGCCAAAGCCCAATTAGGTGAATTATTTGCCGTCCAGCCTGAATTGCTTTATACCAATGTCGGAGCTAGAATCGGTAGCTACACCATCCTGCAAACTAGAGACGTCAACTTCAATTTGAATTACGTTCAGTTGCCAGTAATGGCCGTACTTACCCTGAGCGCAGTAAACATTCAACTGGGACCCTATGCTTCTTATCTGGTCAATGCAAACATCAAGAACGTGAAGGTGGACAATAATGGCGTTCCCACTGATAATTCTACCGGACGCGACCTCAACCGGGATGATTTCAATGCATTCGACTATGGCATCGCCGGAGGTATTGCGTTCGATGTGAGTGGCTTCCAGATTGGTGCGCGCTATAACTACGGACTGCGTGAAATAGGCAAAAGTGGATTGGCGGGTGGACTGACCAACAATGCCAAAAACTCAGTGGCTCAGTTATACGTAGCTTTTGGTTTTTAACTTGAATATTTCAACTTAGAAACAAATATTGAACATTACCAGTAAAAAACAACGCCCCACCTATTTCTTTGGTGGGGCGTTGTTTTTTACTGGTTGATTAGTATGAAGTAGTTGAACAGATACTATTTCAGGTACGAATTGCCCTGATCATTACAAAGCTGCAAGCTGATAGATAATTACTCATAGCAATTTATGAACCTTTCTTCGCGTCTTTTCCCGGATTGGCTATGGAATCACGCATATCAGTATCGGCTTTCATATTTTGCATGCGGTAGTAGTCCATAATGCCTAGATTGCCGTTGCGAAATGCTTCGGCGATTGCCTGTGGTACCTGTGCTTCGGCTTCAATTACTTTTGCCCGGGCTTCCTGGGCCTTGGCCTTCATTTCCTGCTCTACCGCCACGGCCATCGCCCTTCTTTCTTCGGCTTTGGCTTCTGCTACCTTTAAGTCGGCAGTAGCCTGATCAATTTGCAGCTTGGCTCCAATGTTGGCTCCTACATCAATATCGGCAATGTCGATGGAAAGAATCTGGTAAGCAGTTCCGGCATCCAGGCCTTTTTGCAAGACCAGCCGGGAAATTTTGTCCGGATTTTCCAGTACTTCTTTATGGGAAGCAGAGGAACCAATGGAAGTCACGATGCCCTCTCCTACCCTGGCCAGAATCGTTTCTTCTCCGGCCCCACCTACCAACTGAGCAATGTTCACCCTGACCGTCACCCGGGCTTTGGCAACCAACTGGATACCATCCTGGGCCACAGCGGCTACATTGGGGGTATTGATCACCCGCGGATTAACGGAAATTTGTACGGCTTCAAATACGTCCCGCCCGGCCAGGTCAATGGCGGCGGCTTGTTTGAAGGAAAGCTGGATATTGGCTTTGTCAGCCGAAATGAGTGCTTTGATAACGGAAGTTACGCGGCCTCCGGCCAGGTAGTGCGTTTCCAGATCGTCAGCAGTGAGGTTGAGACCGGCTTTGGTAGAGGTAATGAGTGATTGTACGATCAGACTGGGCGGCACCTTCCGGATCCGCATGGTCACCAATTGAATGAGGCTCACGCGTACGTTAGAAAAGATGGCCGTAATCCACAGTCCTACCGGCACAAAGTACAGGAAGGTAAAAAAGCCAATAATGGCTACAATCAAAATAAAAATAACACCTCCGAATTCACCCATGATCGTTTAGTTAATGAGTAATGAGTAATGAGTAATGAGTAATGAGTAATGAGTAATGAGTAATGAGTAATGAGTAATGAGTAATGAGTAATGAGTAATGAGTAATGGCTTTTAGTAGTCAGCTTTCAGCTTGCATTAGAATTAATTCTTTTTATTTATTAAATCATCCAATCTTCCAATCTTCCAATCTTCCAATCATCCAATCTTCCAATCTTCCAATCTTCCAATCTTCCAATCTTCCAATCTACACCATTTCAACGAAAATTCGATTGTCGTCGAGCCTGGCTACCCGGATGAGGCAACCGGCGTCGATAAAGGGCCCAAGGGAATGTACTTCGGCTTCCCCGCTTTCAAACTCCGCCTTACCGGAAGGACGGAGCGCAGAAATGGCTTTCCCCTGATCACCCACACTGAGCAGAAAGCGCTTGTCGTCGTTGACCCGGCTGGAAATGGTTTGGGTGAGTGCGAAGCGCCGCCACACTTCCGATTTGAAACTGAAGTAGATGGCAACGCTGGCGATGAATGCAAAGCCCACCAGCGTGAACATGCCCGTCTGATAACCCAGGTTTCGAAAACTCAGAAAGATTCCCAGTACGGCAGCAATAAAACCAAATATTCCGAATAGGGTGGTACCAGGAATAAAGATGATTTCGGCAATCATCAATAGTAGCCCGAACAGAAGCAGTAATAAGATAGCAATCCAGACCATAAGCTATACGTCTAAGGGATTAAAACAAATCTATTGAAAAAATTCGTTACAAAATCTATTTTTTGGCAGAAAAGGCGGACTGATACAAAATCGCCACTTCCAAATTGAAGTGGCGATGGTTAAAATAGCCTGTAAAGTTTCTGGACTTAACTGAATCTCAGTAGTTCTTTGCGAATACTACCCTTTGGCGGGAAGGCTTGCCGGTGTATATACAGGTACCTTCTTCTTCCTCAGCGTCCAGCGGAATGCAGCGAATAGTGGCTTTGGTTTCTTCCTTGATCTTTTCTTCCGTTTCGGAAGTGCCATCCCAGTGGGCCAGCAGGAAACCGCCCTGTCCATCCAGACGTTTTTTGAATTCTTTGTAGGAGTCTACCTTATGGGTATTGTCCTGGCGGAACTGCATCGCCTTCCGGTAAATGTTTTCCTGAATTTCATTGAGTAAATCCTCTACTTTCTGTTCGATTCCCGCTGCCGGAATCACCATTTTTTCCTTCGTATCCCGGCGTGCCAACTCTACTGTGCCGTTGGCCAGGTCTTTCGGACCAATGGCGATTCGCAGCGGTACGCCTTTGAGTTCGTATTCAGCAAATTTCCAACCGGGTTTGTGGGTGTCTCGGTTATCAAATTTCACGGAAATGCCCTTGCTGATCAAGGCTTTCCGGATTTGATTGGCCTGCTCTGCTATGTTCGCCAGTTCTTCCTCATTTTTGAAAATAGGTACAATGACTACCTGAATGGGTGCCAGCTTAGGTGGCAACACCAGGCCTTCGTCATCGGAGTGAGCCATAATCAGGGCACCCATCAGACGCGTGCTCACGCCCCAGGATGTGCCCCATACGTGATCCAGTTTCTGATTCCGGTCGGCAAAGCGTACGTCGAAGGCTTTGGCGAAGTTTTGTCCCAGGAAGTGGGAAGTACCCGCCTGCAGTGCCTTTCCATCCTGCATCAGCGCTTCAATGCAATACGTTTCTTCCGCTCCCGCAAAACGTTCGTTGGCCGTTTTCTTTCCCCGGATGACCGGCACGCCCATGTATTGTTCGGCAAAAGTGGCGTATACCTCCAGCATCTGTTCGGTTTCGGCAATGGCCTCCTGTTCGGTAGCGTGAGCGGTATGTCCTTCCTGCCAGAGAAATTCGGCCGTACGCAGAAACAGACGCGTGCGCATTTCCCAGCGCACTACGTTGGCCCACTGGTTGATCAGCAACGGAAGGTCGCGGTAGGATTGAATCCAGTTCCGGTACGTATTCCAGATGATGGCTTCACTGGTCGGACGCACAATTAGTTCTTCTTCCAGTTTGGAGTCAGGATCTACCATCAGCGCTCCCTTTTTCTCCGGATTGGCCTTTAGGCGGTAGTGCGTCACCACGGCACATTCTTTGGCAAAACCCTCGGCGTTTTTTTCTTCGGCTTCAAATAAGCTTTTGGGAACAAACAGCGGGAAGTAGGCATTGGTGTGCCCCGTATCTTTAAACATTTTGTCCAATGCTGCCTGCATTTTCTCCCAGATGGAGTAACCGTAAGGCTTGATCACCATACAGCCACGCACGGCGGAGTTTTCGGCCAGGTCGGCCCTTTTTACCAGCTCATTGTACCACTCGGAGTAGTTTTCGCTTCTTTTGGGTAATCCTTTGCTCATAATGTATGCTCTTCTGGAAATAGTGGGCGCAAAAATAGGAAATAAGATCAGACTGCCGCCAAAAAGGGGACAAATGTAAGACGCTTAACCTTTCGCCGGCACCAGCTTTTTCCGGTATCCTACCAGCAGGTAAATGAATCCCAGTGCTGCAAAAAAGGCCGATGCATAGAAGGCAACCGGAATCATGCGCGGGTTGTTTCCGTAAATCCAGCCGGCCATCAGTGCACCGCCGCCGATCCCAATTTCCAGGGCAATGTACATCGTAGCCAGGGCTCTCCCACGAAAATCCGGGTGGCTCAGGTCGATGGTCCAGGCCGTAATGGTGGGAGAAGCCATACCGGTAGCGACCCCAAAAAAGGCGGCCGCCATCAACAAACTCAACGGGGAGGTAGCCATGCCGATCAGCACAAATCCCAGCACCAATATGCCGGTAGAGATTTTAAGTACGCTCACCCGGCCGTACCGGTCGGATACCTTGCCGGCCACAAACCGAACTGCCAGCGAAGAAATGGTAAAAACCGAGAAAAAGAGGCCTTTGTTTTTCAAGCCTACATGCAAACTCCAGTCGGGACCCAGGGTGAGGACTGCGCCAAAGCCCACGTACGTGAGCAGCGTAAGCAAGGCGGCGGGCATCACCTGCGGTTCGGCAATCTCGTGCCGGGATATCCGGAGCAAAGACAGACGGAAAGGTACTTTTGCCGGTAACGTTTCCTTCATTCGGAGCAGGATGAGAATGGAAAGCAGGGCAAAAGCGGAAGAACAGTAGAAGAGCACATCCAGCGAAAACCATTCGACCACCCAGCTACCCAGTACCGGTCCGACGGCCATGCCCGTAGTAGCGCACAATCCCTGAATGCCCATGGCTTCACCCCGGTGGGTGGCCGGCACGATATCCGCCACGTAAGCCGAAGTACCGGTGGGTTTGAAGCCGGTAGAAAAACCGTGTACCAGCCGGAGCAGCATAAATCCCGCGATGCCGGAAAGGAGTGGATACAGAAAGCCGCAAACGAAACATACCAGCGATCCGAAGGCCATCACGGGTACTCTCCCGATGGTATCGGCCAGTTTACCACTGAACGGACGGGAAAAGCCGGCAGTGACGGTAAACAGGGCGATAATGTAGCCTTTGTATTCCGCCCCTCCCAACTGGCTCAGGTAGCCCGGAAGCTCAGGGATGATCATATTGAAGCTGGCCGTAAACAGAAAGGAACTCAGACTCAATAATCCAAACTGGACGTTGTAGATGGGATGGACAGATGAATTCATGCGGGAGAAAACAATCATGAGCGCTGGCAGGCTGCTGTTGTCTGACTACGCGTTTATTTCAGATCCAGTTATCGTTTTTCCCAGTATGGAAAGACGATCGTCAGCACATCTTTCTAAAATAAATGGGTTGGGCTCTGAAGGCGGGCAAAATTACGCAGAATTTTTACCAGATTATACTGAGTATATAGGAGTTAATTTTTAACACTTATTAACAGTATTATAAATGTGAGTTTTAAAATAAATTAATACTTTGGGCACCAGGAGTTCGTTTTTGTCCTGTTCCGGTATCATTATATCCTGCAACCTTATCATACTTTCCCTGTCTTTGGGAAAATATAACGCTGTGCCTTGCTGGTCGCTGTTTTTGCAGCGGTTTCTTAAATCGTCAAACCTGTTTCCTTTATTCTAAAAACCTACCAGAATGAAACGAAAAATCCTTGTCATTTCAGCAGGAGGGCTGCTGGCAGTGGCTGCCATTTGGTATTTTGTTGCGGCCCGGGAAGGCAAGAATGCCGACTTGCTGGTGCCCGTAAAAAGGGGTCCCTTTGAGGTGCTGGTAACCGCTTCCGGCGAACTGGAGGCCAAAAATTCGGTGCGAATTACAGGACCGGCCTCTATGCAGTCCATCGACATCTGGCAGGTCAAAATCTCTGATCTGGTGACGGAAGGAACTCGGGTAAAAAAAGGCGATTACGTAGCCCTGCTTGATCAGACCGAAATTGGCAACAAGATGCGGGAGCGAGAAACCGAGCTACAGAAGATCCAGGCGCAGTACACCCAAACCCAACTCGACACCACCCTTACCCTTCGGGCTGCCCGCGACGAACTGACCAATCTGGCCTTTACCATGCAGGAAAAACAGATTGTGCTGGAGCAGTCGAAATACGAACCGCCCGCTACCATCCGGCAGGCCGAAATTGACAAGGAAAAAGCGGCCCGGGCGTACAGTCAGGCCAAGGAAAACTACCGAATCAAACAAAGGCAGGCAGCGGCCAAAATGCAGGAAGTAAGCGCTTCCCTTTCGCAGGTACAGGCCAAGTTGAACCAGATTCAGGCCGTGATGCAGGAGTTTCGTATCCTGGCCCCCGAAGACGGAATGGTGATTTACCACCGCGACTGGAGCGGACGGAAAAAGACCGTGGGCTCGCAGGTGCAGGGCTGGGACCCGACCGTCGCCACCCTTCCTGACCTGGCCGTGATGCTTTCCCGCACGTACGTCAATGAGGTAGACATTCGAAAAATCAAGCAGGGCCAGACTGTACGGATCGGATTGGATGCTTTTCCCGAAAAGAAACTCAATGGCGTAGTCACCAAAGTAGCCAATGTGGGTGAGCAACGACCCAACTCCGATTCCAAGGTATTCGAAGTGAATATACAGGTCAATGAACAGGACACTACTTTGCGTCCGGCTATGACAACCAGCAACAACATTGTGGCCCACACGCTCAAAGACATACTTTTCGTCCCTTTGGAGGCCATTCACGCGCAGGGTGACAGCCTGACCTTCGTGTATAAAAAGGATGGTGTAGCCTTTTCCAAGCAACAGGTGAAAGTAGGACAGACCAACGACAACGAAGCCGTTATACTGGAAGGTCTGAAGGAAAAGGAACAAGTCTTTCTTTCCGTTCCCCCGAATGCCGACAGTAAGCAGATCGTACTGCTGCCGGGTGCGCCCAAACTTCCCAAAAAAGATACTGAACCTACGCTTTCTTCCCGTCAATAAGTATGTTGGAGCGCTATCTGATCAACTTCCGGATTGCTTTTGAGGCCATTCAGGTAAATAAGTTACGTTCGCTGCTAACTGCCCTGGGTATTATTTTCGGGGTGGCAGCGGTCATTGCCATGCTGGCTATCGGCAACGGGGCGCAGCAGGAGATACTGGAGCAAATCAAATTGGTAGGTGTCAACAACATCGTGATTACGCCGGTAGTAGAGCAGAAAGACGAAAAGCTGGAGCAGGACCCGCAAGGGAAACCGGATAAAAAGCAGTACTCTCCCGGTTTGACCCTGGCCGATGCCTACAGCATCCAGGAAGTAATTCCCCACGTGGCCCGGATCAGCCCGGAAATCCTGTTGGAAACGTCTATTATTAAAAACGGGGTGCGCCGGTCGGCCAAACTGGTGGGCGTGGAACCGAACTACTTCCAACTTTCCAACTTTGAATTGCACGATGGGCGAATGTTCAATGACCGGCAAATGCTACTGGGCGAGCAGGTTTGCATCATTGGCAAAGGCGTACAGACGCGGTTTTTCAGCAAGGAAAACCCCTTGGGCAAATACATCAAATGCGGGCCGCACTGGCTCAAAATCATTGGGGTACTGAAAGAACGGGCCGTAAGCAACAACTCATTGGCCAAGCTGGGCATCCGCGACTACAATATGGACGTGTACGCTCCGCTGAAAACCGTGCTCATTCGGTACAGCAACCGGGCTGTCGTAACGCAGGCCATGATCAACAAGGCGGCTCAGGAACAGCAGAACGGAGACGCTAACCCGGAAAATGCCAAAAAGACGAATTATCACCAACTGGATCGGTTGGTGGTGCAGATGGGCGAAACGGAGTACCTCAACCCAACTTCCGACGTGATCGCCCGCATGCTACAGCGGCGCCACTACGGCATGATAGACTATGAAATCAGTATTCCGGAGCTGCTACTCAAACAGCAGCAACGCACCAAAGACATCTTCAACATTGTACTGGGTGCCATTGCCGGTATTTCACTGCTGGTAGGTGGTATAGGCATTATGAACATCATGCTGGCTTCGGTACTGGAGCGAATCAAGGAGATTGGTCTGCGCATGTCGATTGGGGCCAAGAAAAAAGACATTGTTTCCCAGTTCCTGATCGAATCTACGCTCATCAGCCTTTCAGGAGGGATTATTGGCATTTTGGTAGGAGTGGCGCTGGCAATACTCATTGCGCGGGTAGCTGATATTCCGACTATCATTTCGCCCTTTTCCATTGTCGTATCCTTTGGGGTATCCACTTTCGTGGGCGTCGTTTTCGGTATTGCGCCCGCCCGTAAAGCGGCCAATCAGGATCCGATTACCTCACTGCGGTACGAGTAAAAACGCATCTTCATCCATTTGCAGAAGTGTCTTTTCCAAAGCTGGATGAGAGGTTGACGCTGAACCTGTTCCATTATATATCCATTCCCATCCGATATGTCCATTTCCTTACTCAACCGGTTTACCCTGGGTCTATCCATTCTGTTCTGTTGCTTTTCTCTGCAAGCCCAGGAATTGGATTCGCTGCAGCCCTCCCAAGTGTTTACACTGAAGCAGGTCATTGAATTGGCCAAGAGCCAGTCGCCAGCGTATTATCAGATCAATAACTTCCGCGAAAGCCGCTACTGGGCCTGGCGGGCGTACAAGGCCAACTATCTTCCCCGGCTGGTCCTGAATGGCACCCTTCCGGATTATAATAAGTCATTTTCTCAGATTACCCAACCTGATGGGAGTGTGATTCCTCAGTTTGTCAATCTGGCCAATACATCGCTAGGACTTTCGCTCAACCAGAACATTGGTCTGACTGGTGGTCAATTTTTTGTGCGCACTCAATTGCAACGGGTAGATAATTTTGTGCGCGATACCCGTTTTTACAATTCCAGTCCGGCAGTAATTGGGATCAGCCAGCCTTTGTTTGGCTTCAATCCCCTCAATTGGGACCGAAAGATCGAACCCCTGCTTTACGAAGAGTCGCAAAAGCAGTACGTAGAGGAATTGGAAACCATTGCCGTTAACGTAACCGGCCTCTTTTTTGACCTATTGTTGGCGCAGATCAGCCTGGAAATCGCCCTGAAAAACCAGGCCAACAACGATACCATCTACAAAATTGGACAGGGAAGGTATAACCTGGGGAAAATTGCGGAAAATGAACTATTGCAACTGGAGCTGGCACTAATGAAGTCGAATCAGGAAATATCGCAGGCCCGGCTGGATGCAGAAACCGCCACTTTGAAATTAAAAACCAACATTGGCGTAACTGACAATCAGCGGGTACAGTTGATCCCTCCTGCTTCCATACCAGGTTTTATTATCGATGATGCGCTGGCCATCAGCGAAGCCCGAAAAAACCGCAGCGATGTCGTAAGTTTTAAACGGCAGGTACTGGAGGCTGAAAGAGATGTTTCGCAGGCCAAACGGGATAACGGTTTCCGGGGTGAACTTTTTGCCCAGCTGGGGTTGTCAAACCAGGCGACGAACGTGCCTGATGCTTACAAAAATCCGGATAATCAGCAGATTATTCGGCTGGGCTTCTCCGTCCCGGTAATGGATTGGGGCAGGGCCAAATCACTGCGGAAAACGGCACAATCTTCTTACGAACGCACCAAAAACATAGTCGCCCAGTCTGAAGTCAATTTTGACCAGGCGGTGTATACGCAGGTAAAGCAGTTTGATATGCTGCGCGAACAGCTGAAAATTACGTCCAAGTCGGATGAAATTGCCCAGAAACGATACGACATTTCCAAAAACCGCTACCTGATCGGCAAAATCGGAATTACCGACCTGAACATCGCCCTTACCGATAAGGACCAGGCCAAACAAAGCTACGTACAGTCACTGCGCAACTTCTGGACTTCTTACTACACCATCCGCCGGCTGACTTTGTACGATTTTGAAGTACAAACCCCGCTTTACAATCCTGGTATGTTCAGTCAACCTTAAGCCTACATTCTGATCAATCGGCAAATTTTAACTAACATTGCCGACAAAATTTCGTTGTTGGGCCTGTAAAATGGCTATGAGCAATGTGACATGCAGGATCAACCTTCCCTTCGAAGTCAAATTTTTCAGCGTTTGCAGCAACCCTCTGTGGTGCTGGGGATTTACTTCGTCGTTACGGTAGTAGCCAGTCTGGCGGAAATGGCCAAAGGAAGCCGTACCATCGGAGATTTGCCGTACACCCATTACAATAATTATCTCATTTTCAAGCATTCGTTTTTTCACCTGATCCACGGGCAGGACCTGTATACACTCTATCCGCAGGAATACTTCGATCTGTACAAATACAGCCCTACCTTTGCCGCCCTGATGGGACCGCTGGCCTACCTGCCCGATTTTCTGGGCCTGGTGCTTTGGAATCTGCTCAATGCACTGGTATTGTTTTTTGCCATCCGACAACTGCCCTATCTGACCAACAAAGTCAAGGTAGCAGTGTGGTGGTTTATCCTGCTGGAAATGCTGACTTCCGTCCAGAATGCACAAAGCAACGCCCTGATGGCGGGGCTGATTATATTTGCCTTTTGCTTTCTGGAAAAACAACACGTGTCGCTGGCGGCGCTGTGCCTGGTGCTCACGGTTTACATCAAGCTGTTCGGATTGGTGGCTTTTGTCCTTTTCCTGCTGTACCCGCGAAAAGGCGCATTCATCGCTTATTCCATTGGCTGGACAGTGTTGTTGGCATTGCTGCCACTGGTATTCGTTTCATTCGGGCAGTTGCAGTTTCTCTACTCCAATTGGCGGAGCCTGCTGGCTTCGGACCATTCGGCTTCGCTGGGCTTGTCGGTGATGGGTTGGCTGGAGTCCTGGTTTGGTTTAGCCGTGAATAAAAATGTGGTGGTTCTAATCGGTGCCGCCTTGCTTTGCCTGCCTTTGCTCAAGTGGAAAGCCTATCAACAAGCTCCCTTTCGACTGCTGATGCTGGCTTCGGTGCTCATTTGGGTGGTAATTTTCAATCACAAAGCAGAGTCGCCTACTTTTGTGATTGCCATCAGCGGAGTAGCATTGTGGTATTTTCCACAGGTCCGAACCCGGGAAAACTTCATACTGTTGTGTCTGGCTTTTGTGTTTACCTGCCTTTCACCGACCGACCTGTTTCCGGCCTCTCTGCGGCGAAACCTGGTCAATGCCTATACCCTGAAGGCGGTGCCCTGCATTTTTATCTGGTTCAAACTATTGTATGATCTCATGGTTTCACCCATTGTACCAACCGAAAAGCACAACCTCTCCCGTATCCGTTCATGAAAAGCATTCTCTGGAAATTCTTCAAATTTGGCATCGTGGGCTTTTCGGGAGTACTCGTCGATTTTGGCGTTACCTACGTGGTGAAGGAAAAAATGAAAGGGTCGAAGTACCTGGCCAACAGCCTGGGGTTCGCTTTTGCCGTTACCAGCAATTTTCTGCTCAATCGCATCTGGACTTTCCAGAGCCAGGATTCCCTCGTGTGGTTGCAGTATTCCAAGTTCATTCTGGTGGCCCTGATTGGGCTGGCTCTGAGCAACGGAATGGTGTATCTGCTGACGGAAAGAAAAAAGCTCAATTTTTACTTGGCCAAAGTGATCGCCATTGGCGTGGTCATGCTCTGGAATTTTGTGGCCAATTATCAGTTTACTTTTCGGGCTTGAGACACAATCGCATAATTGTTTTTGAAAGGCTGATAAAATAATAGTTAGAGCGAACACCATAAAATGGCTTCAAATTGATGAATAGAGTTCACTGCGTACTGCTGGTAGATGACGATTACACCAGCAATTTTCTCTCCCGTACCGTGATTGAGGACCTTGATTTTGCCGATCATGTCCACGTTTCAGAAAACGGATCGGAAGCCCTGAAATTCATTCGGGAAAAGTGTAGTGCCGAAGCCGAAGAGACAACTCATTTGTGCCCGGAGCTGATTCTGCTGGACATCAACATGCCTGTGATGGATGGATTTGGATTTTTGGAAGAGTTCCAGAAATGGCAAAGTGTAAGAAAAAAGCCGATTTCTGTGGTAATGCTCACCTCTTCTTCCAATGCCCACGATCAGGAAAGAGCCCGAAAGTACGGAATTACCGGCTACCTGGACAAACCGCTGACTGAGGATAAGATCAGGGGGCTAGCCCATTCCAATTCCTGAAGCCGGACCGGCTCATCGATTGCCAATTGATCAAATACCATATGAAGTCCGTGATGTTCAATGTTGTTTCAGCCTTTAAATGAGGCTGTTGTGCGTAATCGCAGGATGCCGCCTGGGTAGACCATTGTATTATGGTAGCCAGAATGTCCGGATAGATGCCGTTGGTATTTTTTGCGTTAAATGATTCATTTTTTTAAATACTTTTATGCTTAATAAAAAAGCCCCATTCCTCCAATCGATAAATGCAGTTGAGTAATCCAGCGAAACCCTTCCCGTGTAATGATGCATATAGTTTCAACCCCTCCTGAATAAAAAAGCTTCCTAATTTTAGACCTACGGAATAAATGATCAAAGCAAGCTATTTTAGACAGATATGGAAAACCAGGATAAAAGCAAGCAGCAATTGTTAGCCAGAATTGCGGAGTTGGAACTTCGGTTGAAGGCAATGGAAATAGATAACAAGGAAGTACACGATATGAATGAGGTACTGGTAGAGTATTTTAAAAAGCTGGAGCGGAAATACGAACGTTCGGTAAAAAGAGAGCTCAGCTACCGCGAAATGCTGTTTATCTTCAATCACCGCGAAGCCAACGATCTGATTATGGATTTTATCAGTGAGCGGGGACTGAAAGTGCAGTATGCCAGCAATCATAATTTCCGTTGCAACTAACCTACCTTCGGGGTGGAAATTCAGTCAGTTTTCGAACGTTGGCTCCGTTGGTTGAATTTCCGCTGCCTGTTTCTCAGGGATTTTTCGGTCGGGTAATCCAGCCGGTGAATATATTTTTGACGCGGGTGGTCGCCTGGCCAGCCGCTTCTACACCCGATCTTACTGTGTCTGCTCCAGCCTTTTTGGTCGCTTTGATGATGGCCGAAACCACCTGCCCGGAGCTTTGTACCACCAGCGATCGCAGCATTACGGCTGCTTCCCGGTAAGCCGCTTTCCTTGCTTTCTTCACGTCAAAGGGTTCCAGCGAACCACAGTATCGCTTTGAAAGAATTCCTACCCGTAAGGTCAGAAAGGCATTGATGGTGCCTTCCAGAAGCGAATCAACCACCGCACTGCTCAAAGAACCCACAAAAGGCACCGACTTAAGCGCAGAATTCTGAACAACCGTTCCAATAACGGGTTCCAGTTGCTCGGTTATGTCAATGTCTTCGATCTGGGTTGCCAGAAAAGTAGCGGCTCCTACGTTGGCGTACAAGGCGATCATATCGCGGGGAGCCGGGCGTTGGTAATAGACGTGGGCAATGTCCCAGACCATTTTGGAGTGGGTGATCAGCACGGTAAAAGCATCCAGTTTTCCGTTCTGGGAAATAGAAGTGGTCAGGAATACACTCTTGGCCGTGGTGCGGATAAGTTCGTCGGCTTTGGCATCCAACACGTGCAAAGCCTTCTGTAGGTCTTCTGTGCGGGAGTAATCCAGCGTTTGTTCAGTCAGGAGCCGGTTACTGGCCAGTCGGCGGCCTATTTTCTGCAAGTACAGTCGCCTGGTCGGTTCATCGGCCTCATCCGTTGGGAAGGCCAGGGCTTGGGGTAGTCGGAAATAAAGGTAAACGGGGATGGCAAGCAGCGCCGCAAACACCACAATGAGCACCCAAAGAACCAGCTTGCCCAACCAGGGACTGACCGAACTGGCCAGTAGATAAGCCTGTGCGATCTGATTGAACACAAAAAGCACAAATGCCAGGACAAACAGGGTACTGACTGCTAATAGCAAAAATCTCAATTGCTTTCTCATACCAGATAGATGAACCGCCACTTATTGACCGTCCCTGTTTAATTACGAAATAAGCATGTAAAAGGCAATTGACTAAGCAAAAAACTGCATTTAAGCACCCAATCGGAATGAAGTTAACTTGTATTTTCGTAAAAACGAACGTTGAGTGATGCATATGACTCAATGCTGATGAACATCCGCAGTAGGGATACCTTCTTTCTGGCTAAAGTTCCATATGAGCGGATCGCTTTGGAAGGCTACTTGGTCGCACGAATACGTTCAAATCTGAATTCGAGGGAAAGCAGTGTACCTACTGGAGGTATGCACATACAAGTCTTGGAGGGAAGTGGAGAATATGCGCAGACCAGTATGCGGGGCCTAAGGAAATCCCAATATATGCTGCTAAAGATGGTGGTTAATAGGCCGAAAAATGCTATTTTTGCTAACTGTTTATGAAAAACAAAGCAAAAAATATAGCCATACGGTTGCTGAGTATGTTACTCTGCCTGCATATGTTATATATGATTGCAGGCCGAACCAGTTGGTATTCCGATATTTTTGCTTCCTATCGCTCCCATTCATCCGTAATCGTCATTTCTGACCCGGGAAATGAATCCACTGCCGAATCGGACGCTCCGGCCGATGATGCAGCCCCGGTAAGCAGTGTGCCTGACCAAGAAGAATCAAGTGAAGTTCCGGACTATTTTTACGTTTCCTCCGATTGCCTGCTAACATTGCGTTTGACGCCTTTATCAAAGCAAACCCTGACTTCGCAGCTTGAAAACAGCCTGCAAGCAGCCGTTTCGGAAATTACTCCTCCTCCTCCCAAGTTATTTTTATAATAGCCCCTGGATACCAGTTATTTAACTGGGCAGTCCGCTATGGTTGACATACCGCTGTGAAAGCCTTTGCTGTTTTATCACGTTTGGTAATATGAACCAGTAACTGTGGCAAGAACCGACAGCAATCGCTTCTGACATCTCTCTAATCCATTACTGCATTGTTTACCACTTGGGTGCTGGTAAGTCATAAAGCAGCCGAAATCACTCCTTATGAAATCAGTTTGGATCCTGCTTGGCTTGGTCGTCTATCTGTTACATCCGGGTCTGGGGTTTGCCCAAACTACGGACAGCACGGCCATCAACAGAGCACAAGCGGATATGGATTATATAGAAGAAATAGAGGACAGTCGCGAACCCGACAAAGTACTCCACGCCGAACCCCTGTACATCGATTTGATCCGCGATCTGGGTGCCCGCAAAGGAGAAAGAGAATGGAACGTTGGTCTTGGGCTGACGGACCGACTGAATTATGACAGCTACCAGGCGCTGGTAGAGTATGAATGGGCACCAGTCGATCGTTTGGGCCTGGAGGTAGAAGTGCCCTTTACTTTTTATACCCGCAACGGAAAAGACCATAATGGTTCGCTTCCTTCCAACCGGGTAGAATCGCTTAAAACGGCTTTTCAATATTCTTTTTTCGTATCTGAGAAGTTAAAGACAACAATGGCTTTTGGATACATCAATGAGCTTGAGTTTACAGAATTCAATCAGCTTCGCTCTTCCTTACTCCTGCGCGGCAATGTATACAACCCTTTTTTCATCATTGCCAAAAGGTGGCGCGACAACTATCATACCCTCATCTATACCGGTCCCAGATTCGAGCAGCACTTCAGGACCAGGGACTGGCATTCGGCTTACGAAATCAATTCTAACTTTCATTATATGATCACGGGAACCCGCAATTTCATTGGTATTGAACTGAACAAGCACGTGGCCAGGGGCCAGTTTGATATGGTTATGCGGCCTCAAATGCGATTAGGTATTGCCAATAATCTTATGGTGGGGATTGTCGCCGGTATTCCCGTTAATCGATCCAATGAGCGGTTGAGTTCTTTTATCAGACTGATTTACGAGCCCAGCCATTGAAAAATAGCAATCGCACCTAAGCGATTCATTATGAAGAGCATAATTCAATAGACAAACAAGATATCAATCCACTCAATACATTCCGTTTAACCCACTCCAATCAAACTGACAATGAAAAGTAATTTGAATATTTTCTCTAATCTGAAAAGTGATCTTCCGGCCGGACTGGTCGTTTTCCTGGTTGCCTTGCCCTTGTGTCTGGGTATCGCGCTGGCTTCCGGGGCACCCCTGTTTTCCGGAATCATTGCTGGCATGGTGGGTGGGCTGGTCGTCGCTTCGCTGAGTGGTTCGGCATTAAGCGTAAGCGGGCCGGCCGCTGGTCTGACGGTCATTGTTTTGTCGGCCATTGAAAAACTGGGTTCCTTTGAAGTGTTCCTGCTGGCGGGGGCCATTGCTGGCCTGATCCAGATTGGGTTGGGTTATCTCAAGGCGGGCATCATCGGGTATTACTTTCCATCGTCGGTCATCAAGGGAATGTTGGCAGCCATTGGTCTGATTCTGATTCTCAAACAGATTCCCCACGCTTTTGGCTACGATGCGGATTCTATGGGCGACGAAGCCTTTTTTCAGTTCGACGGTAAAAACACTTTTTCCGAACTATTTAATGCTTTCGAGCACCTGAGTTTAGGTGCCATCATCATTTGTGCGGTATCAATTGCTATCCTGCTTCTCTGGGATCGGCCTTTCCTGAAGAAATATTCGTTTTTCAAAATTGTTCCCGGGGCTTTGATCGTCGTCGTTGCTGGTATTCTGATTAACCAGTTTTTTCTCCAGGCACTTCCGGAATTAGCGCTCTCTGGTAATCACTTGGTGGTGCTACCAATTGCCGAATCCCTACCTGGTTTCGTCAACCAGTTTACCCTCCCTGACTTCTCTGCTTTTGCCAACCCCCAGGTGTACGTAGTAGCAGTCACCATTGCCATCATAGCCAGTCTGGAAACCCTCCTGTGCATAGAGGCTGCAGACAAACTGGATCCTTACAAGCGGAATACACCCACCAACCGGGAGTTAAAAGCGCAGGGAATGGGTAATTTTATCAGTTCTATGATTGGCGGGTTACCAATCACGGCGGTGATTGTAAGAAGTTCGGCCAATATCAATGCGGGAGCCAAGACCAAAATGTCAGCCATTATTCACGGTTTCCTGTTGCTGGCTTCGGTGGTGTTTATTCCACGGGTATTGAACTTAATTCCCTTGTCTAGTCTGGCAGCAATCCTACTGCTGGTAGGTTATAAATTAGCTCAGGTAACCCTATTCAAAAATATGTATAAACTGGGATGGTCGCAATTTGTGCCTTTTGTCGTGACGGTCGTTATGATCTTACTCACTGACCTGCTGAAGGGAATTGGTATCGGGATGGCCGTATCAGTCTTTTATATTCTGCGAAACAACTACCGGACACCTTATTTCTTTCATAAGGAAAACTACCGGGAGGGTGAGAAAATAGTAATCAAACTTTCGGAAGACGTCAGCTTTCTGAACAAGGGCAGCATGATGCTTATGCTTGAAAATCTGCCCGAAAATTCCTACGTCGTAATTGACGGTAGTCATTCCCAGCACATAGATTACGATGTGCTGGAAATTATTCAGGAATTCAGACAAAGGGCCAAGCAACGAAATATTCAGTTAGAACTAATTGACGTGGGCGAGGTACAGGTGCACGCCCACCATTAGGAAAGGAATAGTTAAATGTAGACCCAAAAGCAGCGGAAGGCCTGGCCTTCCGCTGCTTTTTAGTTGTATTTCCCCTGGATGACAGATCATTTATGGAAATATTGAGAGGGACGCATCTGTTGGGAGCCCATCTGTCTTTTACCACACCCGGATCGGTCGACTGCCTATGAACCGTACCCTTCTACTGCTTGGTTTTAGTTTTTTATATCTCAGTACTTTCGCCCAGGAGCTCACCGGCGATTTGGTTCATGGACACCGAACCAGTTATTATACGTACCTGTTCCGGCTCAATGAGCGGGACGCGAAAACCCTTTACCGGAAGGGCATCGGCAGGGTAACAGATGCCTATTTTCATACTGTGGTGGATTCTTTCCCTACCCGGCACTTTTATGATGAACGAAAACTGCCCACCGGCCATTATCTGCTTACCTATGCCAAAGGAGGTAGCCTTGCGTATGAGCTGAAGTCAGTCGGCCCCTTGTCGGTAAAAGTGCTGAATAACCAGGTAGACCTTTCGGTATGGGTGGCTGATACATTAGGAAATACCATTCCGGACGCATCTGTCAAACTGAAATCGAAGTCGATTCCTTTCGACCCGCTTACCCAGACCTACCGCCTGCGCAAAACCAACCGAAAGGGTATTCTGTCAGTTAAGCACGGTGGTTTTACCAGCTACCATCAATTGAACGCTCAGTACCGGAGCCATTGGGTAAAAAGGACAGCCGGGAAAGCGATTCGGTATTCGGGGATTGGTTATCTGCTCAAGCCGTTCCGGGATACCTATTCTTCCATTCGATATGGGCAACCCATCGGGTGGCTCCGGGTATTTTCGGATGGAATTGGTAATTCTTATTATTGGAATACCCGCACCAAAGGTTATATGGTCTTTAATAAACCCATTTACCTGCCCCGTGATACCGTAAAGTTCAAGGCTTTCGTGGTAACCAAACGCGGCAAACCCGTGGATAAGCCTTTAATGGTCTATTTGAATGTGGAAGGCAAACCGAAGAAGCTTACCCGCCTGACGCCGTATCGGAAAGGAGGCTATACGTTTGAGTTTCCGCTTGCCGATAGTGTGGGCCTGCAACTGGACCGCCCCTACACCATCACATTGAATGATGAAAAACAGCGAACCTACGTATCAGAAGCCTTCCGGGTTGAGGATTACGAACTGAAAAGCAATACTTTCCGACTGCGCAGTGAGAAGGACGCTCATTATGTTGGAGAAAGCAATGCGCTCTACGCCAAAGGTACGGACGAAAATGACCTGAACCTGATGGATGCCCGCTTGCAACTGACAGTCTGGCCATTGAGGGTGCGGGATCACCATCCAACCGTGTTCGTGCCGGATACGCTCTGGCGTTGGGAGCAAAACCTGGATGCGGTCGGTGAAACCCCAATCACCTTACCCGATCGTATTTTTCCGTCGGTTTCATTGGATTATCAGGTGGAAGCAGTTTTTCTGAATGCCAGCAACGAAAGGCACCGGGAGACCCTGCAACTGACCTACGTGCACGATACCGCTAAGGTATTGCTTCAGGTAAAACAGGACAGCCTGGTTGCTCAACTGCTGGTAGCCAGCCAACAAAAGAAGGCCCCGGCCGTATTGATTGCCTATGCCGATGGAGAAAAAGAGAAAGTGCTGTTTGAAAAGACCATTCAGTTGCCTCATAAGGAAAAGATCAACCCGTTGGTATCCAGCTATGAGGTAGAAACGGATGATCACGTTGAAACCATCCGGTTAAAAAACGAATTGCCGTTGGTCAATTGCCTGGCTTACCGAACGGCTGACTCTTTGTTCGTCCTGGTAGAGAATCCCCGACAGATTCCTTTCTGGTACCATATTTATCGCCAGAGCAAGGAAGTAAAGCGGGGCGCAGGCACTGAATTGGTCTATCAGGCAAAAGCAAGGACGGATGATGGTTATTCTATCTCTCTGCAATACGTGTGGGCAGGGCAGTCCACGGAGCAGAACTATCAGATCCCCTTTTCCAAAAAAGAACTCCGCGTTGAGATTGGCCAGCCGGCGGTCATTTATCCGGGCCAGAAAACCCGCATTAACCTATCGGTGACGGATGCTGAAGGCCAGCCAGCTCAGCAGGTGGACCTGACCGCCTACGCCTTTACCCAGAAATTTAAAAACGCCTACCTTCCGTCTTTACCCAGTTTTGAAAAGAAATCGCGGAGTCGCCGTTCAGTCAATTCGTTTACGCTGCAGGAGATGGATGCAAAGCATTCAGCCCTCCCACTGGACTGGCAGCGCTGGCGGAAGGAAATGGGACTGGATAGCCTGGCTTATTATCACTTTCTCTATCCGTCTACGGGTGTGTTCATGCAGTATCTGCCGGTCCAGGATTCCGTTTCGCAAGTTTCTCCTTTTGTGGTAAAAGAAGGAGCCCTACAGCCCGCCTGCCTGATTTATCTGGATAACAAGCCCGTCTATTACAAAGATACCGATGTGGTGCAACGGTATTCATTCCAGCTTGATTCGGGGCTTCATTCGGTCAAAATACGTACGCATTACAAACTGATCGAATATCCTCAACTCCACATCCGACCAGGACAGAAGTTGGTGCTGAGCCTGGATGTAGACCGGCTGCCACCCGGGGTGAAAGTAAGTGACGTACCAAATAAATTGACGGATGAGGAGCAGCGGTTGCTTGACCGCTACCTGATGTGGGTACGACCTTTTCCAAACAAGGAATTTGCGTATCTGAAACAGAATCATTTTATCCAGCTCATGCAACCCAGAAGCGATCACGGGTACCGAAAGCCCCTGAAGGTAGGTCTGTTTGTAAACCGGCCAATGCAGCTGGTAAGGGAAGAACATCGGACCACTTCTTTTGGGTTTGAACCAGGCTTTGAGTATGAATTTGAAGAAGGGCTGATTAAAATGCGAAGCCTAGAACATCGAAAAGGTGGTTCATTGCCCATTCCCAGGGAATTTCGTTACTGGGAGCCCGACTTCCGGGAAAAAGTAGCTACGCAGGCTGAAATGGATTCGATGTGGCGCTGGCGCAAAGAAGAGCGCCAGGCGGTACAAAAAATTTACGACAACCCCAGCCAGACCCAGGCTGGCTTCGGTCGATTGATGATCAGCCGGCCAGCGCCAACCGACAAACGGGTTAAGCACATTCTGATCTTCCGACGGGATAATCCCGATTTTCTGAGGGTATACAGTGGCAATACCTCCCTGTTTCATCAGTTGCAGCCCGGTAGGTACAAAGTGGTGTTGCTGCTTTATTTCAACGAATACATTGTGCAGGACTTCGTAGATATTTTACCGAACGGTACCAATTACTTGCGTATTCAGGAAGCTATCGTACATCCGGCAGATCCTTTCAGCCGGAAGGCCAGTGAGCGCATCGGAGAAAGCGGTTTCCTTTTCAAAAAAGACCTGCAGGAGATCAAAGAGCAGTACAACCAGACTTATAATGTACAGCCGATGAAAGATGTGCCTGCCCATTTTACGCATTGGGTAGAAGGCCAGGTGCTGGCAGCCGACGATGGCTCTCCTTTGCCCGGTGTGAGCGTAGTCGTCAAGGGAACCAAGGTAGGTACAAGTACGGACGCCCAGGGATACTATCAGTTATACGCTCCTTCTAATGGTGTGCTGATTTTCGCTTTTATCGGCTACATGACCGAAGAATTGCTCATTGGTTCCCGTTCCATCCTGAATGCCCAACTACTGGCAGATGTTAAGGCCTTGTCCGAAGTAGTGGTAGTCGGTTATGGCACACAACGGAAGCGGAACGTGACGGGATCCGTGGCAGTGATAAGCAATGCGTTACAGGGCAAAGTAGCCGGTATGATGATTCGAGGCAATTCCTCTTTCAAGAGCAGCGACCCCTTGTTGGTAGTAGATGGAATTCCCTTCGAAGGCAGCCTGGCCGACCTGGATCCGGCTGCGATTGCCAGTAATGAAACATTAAAGACGGAAGCAGCGCTGGCTTTGTATGGAGAGAGGGCTTCCAATGGGGCCTTGCTCATTACTACCCGCAAAGCAAAAGAGGCCGCTAAGCAAAGTGCATCCGGCGTATTGGATGCCATGACTCAGGGCACCGGATTGCGCAATCGCTTTTCCGATTATGCCTACTGGCAGCCCCGGTTGACTACCGACCAGTTCGGCAAAGCTTCCTTTGAGGTCACTTTTCCCGATGATATTACCCGCTGGCGCACTTTCGTACTGGCGATGGACGATCAGAAGCGCAGCGGATCGGCCGAAGCTTCCGTCAAATCGTTTCGCACACTGGCAGCCAGCCTTTCGCTGCCCCGGTTCCTGGTACAGGGCGATACTATCCAGGTGATAGGTAAAGTTCAGAATTATACGTCCGATACCGTGTCCGTAGAGCGGGCATTCGAGATAAATGGCAACGCTTCCGTAGTCCGGTCAGGGCAGGTGATCCACGCCTTGATGGATACTACCCTCCTCTACGCCGTTCGTACAGATACGATACAGGTGAAATACGCCATAACTAAGTCCGATGGCTACCTGGACGGGGAAATGCGAAGTATTCCTGTGTACGCGCCCGGCACGATGGAAACCAGAGGAATATTTCTGAATCTGGATCGCGACACCACTTTGACCCTGCCTTTTGATCCCTCAATGGGCAAGGTCAAGTTATACGCCCAAGGTGATATTTTGTCTATGTTGTTGAATGAGCTGGATCACGTACGAAATTATGAATACCTCTGCAATGAACAGATGGCCTCCAAGCTGAAAGCGCTACTGCTGGAGAAAAAAGTGCGTACTTACCTGAAGCAGCCCTTTCCGTACGAAAAAGACATTCGACAGCTGGTTCGCAAACTGGACGATGCCCGTGGCAAAGAAGGAGCCTGGGGATGGTGGTCAGGCTCGCCTTTTAGTCATTGGATAACCCTACACGTAGCCGAAGCCTTGTTGGAGGCTGGTAAAGAGGGATATGGCAGCCGGTTCCGGGCCGGCGAATTGACCAACTACCTGGTCTATGAAATGGAAGGCCGGCAGCGGGCAGAAAAGATCCCGTTACTCCAGTTGCTTCAGACCCTAGGAGCCCGGGTAGATTACCAGCGCTATACCGAAGAACTGGCCAGGGACACTACCCTGAGCCTGCATAACCAACTGCAGTTGATCCGTATCCGCCAACAGGCCGACTTGACTTATCGACTGGATACTTTGCGCAAGTATCAGCAGGAAACGGTGTTGGGGGGACTGTTCTGGGGCCAGGAAAAGTATAACCTCACCGACAATTCAATAATTAATACAGTGCTTGCCTATCGCATTTTGCGCGACCAGAAGGGCCAGGAAGCCTCCTTACTGCGCATAAGAAATTATTTTCTGGAAAAAAGGCAGCCCGGTTACTGGCGGAATACGTACGAATCGGCACTCATTCTTGAAACCATCTTGCCGGACTTACTCAAAGCAGATAGCACACTACAGTCTACCCGGCTCACCCTAAGCGGGGCCGTATCCGATACCGTCCTGACCGTATTTCCGTACGAGACTACGGTGAATGCCAATAAAAGCCTGACCATCCGGAAGCAAGGCCAACGGCCCTTGTATCTGACAGCATACCAGCAGTTTCAAAACCCGGTACCCCAAAAGGTGGAAAAAGATTTCGTAGTCAAAACCGCATTTGAAGGCAAAAAAGGAGATAAAGTACTATTAGAGGCTGGCAAGCCGGTGTTACTGAAAATAGAGGTAGAAGCAAGCAAAGAAGCGGAATATGTGTTGGTAGAAGTACCCATACCAGCCGGCTGTTCTTACGAAGACAAACGAATTTTCTATGGTAAGGAGGCTTATCGGGAATATTTTCGGAACAAAGTCAGTATTTTTTGTCATCAGTTGTCCGTGGGCAAGCACGAATTTACGGTTCGGCTTTTACCCAGATATACGGGTACTTATGCTCTTAATCCAACCAAAGCAGAATTGATGTACTTCCCGGTGTTCTATGGTCGTGCGGAGATGAAGCGGATATGGATTAGGTAAGTGAATAAGAAAGAATGAGATCAGAAAAGGGAAGCACGCTGATCGGGCTTTGCCAGGGCAAAAACAAACTGCTAGACAAAAAGAAATCGAACCATAAACGCTTAGGCTGCGTATACTTGCCTACGTACAAAAGCCGATGAGGCAGTATACAGGCGCAAGCCAGACGACTGACTCATCGCAAATGGATCAGCTATGGAAAAGACCAAAGGAGAAGTAATGAATCACGTCCTGACCAAGTTGCAGGATGTACAAAACAGTCAGAAGGCATTGATTGAGAAGATGGCTTCTATACAAATAGAGTTGTTTGACACGCCCGATGCAGAACTCGAAAAAGCCGTAGAATCGGCACTGGGAACGATACTACAAGCCGCCGACGAACTCAATCCGGCTGTTGAACAGTATGAGATGAAAGTGAATGTAGAAAACCAGAGCCGCTCAGGCGTTGCTGAATAGCAAAGTCGGGTATTTCCCCTTACCTGGCATTAAAAAAACCCCGTCTGGCGTTTGCCGGGCGGGGTTTTTAATCTATGAACCCATGCACAGATAAAAATCAGATAGGAATACAGTGGCCTTGACTATGTTTGTGATGAAATTTGATCGATAACTGGAACGAAGAGACTGCTTTTTGGAGGGTGTAGTTATTACAAACACCGAATTTTTCGGTTTTCTCCAAACAACCTTGTGCTTCCGAATGTTTTCCGCAGTATGGATAGCTTAAAAATATTAGCGATTGAAGACGAAGCCAATCTGGTTTCCATGCTTCAGCGGGGCTTGAGCCAGGAAGGTTACCAGGTCAGTGTAGCCTTTGATGGCCGCGCCGGCTTGCAGTTGGCAACTTCCCATTCATTCGACCTGATTATTCTGGATATCATGTTACCTCACCTGAATGGGCTGGATGTATGTCGTACGCTCAGAAGTCAAAACAACCAGGTTCCCATTCTGATGCTGACGGCCTTGAATACTCCCGAAAATGTGGTAAATGGTCTGGACTGCGGAGCGGATGATTACTTGGCCAAGCCTTTCAACTTTGAGGTGCTTCAAGCCCGCATCCGTACGCTGATTCGCCGCTCCAGGGGCGTGTTGCCTGCGCATCATACGCTCAGTATCGCCGATCTGGTCATTGATACCACGGCCAAAACGGTCAGCCGCAATGGGCAGTTTATCGTGCTGACGGCTACCGAATTTCGTCTGCTGGAGTTTCTGGCGGCCAATCAGAAAAAAGTACTTTCCAGAATTGAGATACTGGAGCACGTATGGGGCATCAACTTCGACCTCGGCACCAACGTAGTAGATGTATACATCAATTACCTGCGTAAAAAACTTGATAAAGGCTTTCATCCCAAATTAATTCATACCGCTTTTGGGATGGGTTACGTGTTGAAAGATGGGTAAGCAAACATGAAGATTCAAACCAAAGTAACGCTGCTTTTTATTGCCCTGAACGCTTCGGTCATAGCGCTGCTAAGTGGATTTATCTTTGGTTTTGCCTACTATTATGCCTTTGAAGATTTTTATAAACGGCTTGAAACCCGGGTAAGGATTGCGCACGCCATTCACGTTGATCATCAAAATGGGAACAGTGAATTGGCACAGACGCTCCGTCGGCAATACTTGGAAAAGTTATCTTCTGAAAGAGAATACATCATTCCTCTCGCTCCTGATTACCAAGGTAAAGTTCTTTACCAGGAAAACCTGCCAGGTGAATTGCTCGAAAATATACTCAGCAAAGAAGAAGCCCGACACAAGGACGGAAATAAGTTTTTCGCGGGCAGACTATATAAAACCACCTCCGGGAGTGTTATTGTCATTGTGTCCGCTAATGACCCTGCCGGTTTAGCGGAATTAAGCCATCTAAGCAAAATATTGGTAATCGGATTTGTCATTTCCATTATCGTGGTTTACATCATCGGAAGGATTTTTTCTTATCAGACTTTTAAACCAGTTCGTGAACTGACCAGTAAAGTACAGAACATTACTGCCGAGAATTTACACCAGCGATTGGATACGGGCACCGGCAAAGATGAGATTCATACCCTGGGACAGACTTTTAATGACATGCTCATTCGCCTGGAGACCGCTTTTGCCACCCAGAATAACTTTATAAGCAATGCTTCACACGAATTGAGAACCCCGCTGACCATCATCAAAGGGGAGGCCGAACTAGCCCTGCGCCTGCCCGGCCTGGACCAGCCGCATCATCAATCCGTAGAGATTATTCTACAGGAAGCCGAAAAACTCAATCAGATTCTGACGGGTCTGCTAAGTCTGGCCCAGAGTGGCTTCGATGGTAAAAAGCAGCAATGGGAAGTCGTTCGCACGGACGAACTGGTCTGGATGGTAAAGGATACGGTAGATCAGTTGTATCCCGGAAACAAAATCCGGGTCAATTTTGATGGCTTGCCGGAAGACGAAAACCAGCTCAAAGTGCTGGGCAATACCAACCTCCTGAAACTGGCGCTGGGCAATATTGTGGCCAATGCCTGTAAATATTCCTATAATAAACTGGTACTGATTCAGTTGTTAACCGCCAATGACCACCTCGTTATCCGAATCAAAGACGAAGGTATCGGCATTCCCGAACAAGAGCTACAGCACGTATTTGAGCCGTTTTTTCGGGCATCCAATACCAGCGATTTTGAAGGTTATGGTGTAGGACTGCCCTTGTCGTTAAACATCATACAGCTGCACAAGGGAAGCATCAGCATTCAAACCCAGGAAGGCATTGGCACCGAAATCCTGGTCCGACTACCCATTGCACCACCGCAGGAAGCAGGCCTGTCGGAGCCCCAGCCGACCACTTCGCAAAAGCAACATCGGTAAAATCGAATTGTAGTTTACCGTATTGCAACCAGAGCCAATTCTCCCTGGACGAAGAGCCTTTCCCTAGAACTTACCTTCCCGATTAGCACGTCCAGATTTATCCTGCCTTATTTCAGGTTGCCTACCTCAGTCAGGCGGTTCGCTGCAACTTCTAATCAATTCTTAATCAGTTCCTAATCAACTTTTAATCAACTTCTAATCAGATCCTAACTTCTTTCTTAGTTGATTTTAATAACCGGGCTCTAGTTTTGGCGATAAAGAACCAAACTTAACACCAAGGGCATGAAAAACATATTGATTCCCAGCGACTTCAATGTAAAATCACTCCAGATTGTTGAGCCCTTATTGGATCAATTTCAGGGAGAGCAGTTAAATGTAATGCTGTTTCACCAGTTCCAGCTTTCGGATTCTATTACCGAATTAATCATGTTTGGGAGAGAGCAAAAAGAATATAATTATGTCAGTGAGGCGTTCTGGCAGGCCTGTCACAGTCTGAGGCAGCAGCACCAGTCTCAACTCCAGGTAGTACGACCCAAATGCTTGTATGGTAATACTTTATCCGTATTCAGGAATTTCCTGGAAGGATACCACATTGACCTCATTGTATACCCAGCCGATTATGCGTTCAGACCACTGAGCAAAGACAGTATCAACCCTGATTCATGGATCCGCAAATGCGGAAAGGAAGTGCTGGTGCTTGCGCCGCAGCCGAAAGAAACCGTGGAGACAGTGATCTGGGAAGAAAGCCTGTCTTTAAACGAACGTCCGTAGTACTCCTACACTTACTTTACGAAACTTATGTTACTAAAAAGTAATATTCCCTTTCAGTACGTACTGGGGAAAATTAAAAAAGAAGTGCTGGCTGTAACCGTGTATGCTGTACTGGTGGCGGTGATATACCAGAACTTTCACTTTACCCGCATTTCCATTCCCATCGCAGTGCCTACCATTGTAGGTACGGTGCTTTCGTTGCTGTTGGCTTTCCGTTCCAATCAGGCCTACGATCGCTGGTGGGAGGCGCGTACCTTATGGGGTGCCATTGTCAACGATTCCCGCACCCTGGCCCGGCAGATTTTGTCGTTTACCAACAATATGTATCCGGGTGCCGACGACGACTATTTCCGGGAACGCTTTGTAAGGCGGCAGATTGCCTGGTGCTACAGCCTGGGGCAATCCCTGCGTAAACTTCCTCCCTTGGAGGGCACTGAGCACTTATTGACCCGGGAAGAAATAGAATTTGCCAAGCGGTATTCGAGCAAACCCGTATCGCTGATGGAACTCCATGCCGCGGACTTACGAATGGCGCTGCAAAAGGGATGGATCAATGAGTATCAGCAGGTAGAAATAGACCGGACCATCAGCCGCCTGTGCGATGCAATGGGAGGTTGTGAACGGATCAAGAATACGGTCTTTCCGGCCACGTATAGCTTTTATATTCACTTTTCGCTGGTGCTGTTCATATCCTTGCTGCCTTTTGGGGTAATTGAATATTTTGGAATTATAGAAGTCCCCCTGGTTATTGCCATTGCCTCTTCTCTCTTATTGATCGAGAAAATGGCGATTCATCTGCAGGATCCTTTTGAGAACCGCCCTACCGATACCCCAATGACGACGATTGCACAAACCATTGAGCGCGATCTGAGGCAAATGCTGAAAGAAAGCCAGGTAGCCGATGAGCTGAAGCGACCTGCAGGAGTGGAAAATGGAAAAGCTGCCTTTTATATTATGTGATAAATAAGAAGGTAACAAAAGTGCTGTTTAACAATCAAGGATGAGTGGTTGATTGCCCTTGACAGCCGTAAAATCCCTGCCTGAGGTGTTCGGGTGGGGATTTTTTGTGTTGAACCATTTCGGAGCCAATCAGTCGTTTCGGGCCAAAATCCGCTCCAGGGCTTCACACTGTTGCTGGTAGTCGAAGTTACGTTGTGCGTGTGCCTGTGCGGCATTGCCCATTTCCCGGCGGGTAACCGGGCTCGTCAGGAGCGATTCCAGGGCGTGTGCCAATTCACGCTCATCAGCTGGTTTTACCAATCGCCCGTACCGGCCATTTCCGAGCAGTTCGGGAGTTCCTCCACTATCAGTGCCGATAACCGCCAGCCCGGCCGCCATTGCTTCTATGGTGACCATTCCGTAGGTTTCGCCCAGCGAAGCCATCACAAATACGTCCAGGGCAGCAAAAGCCATTTCGGGTTGCTCCAGAAACTCCCTGAAGTGTACGTACGCTGATAAATGCAATGTCTGAGTGAGTTCGCGCAGGTAGCCAGGATAGTTGCGCGTATCGCCGTGGGTTTCGGCTCCCACCAGCAGCACGTGAATCAAATGCCCACGCTGGTGCAACAGTGCCGCTGCCCTGATGAGGTACTCCTGTCCCTTGTCCGGGTCGATGCGCCCGATGATGCCGGCAACAAAAGCATCCGCGGGCAGTTGCAGGGTGGTCCGTGCTTCGGCTTGCCGGGAAACCAGCTGAACAAAAGGCCGGGGATCCATTCCCAGTGGAACAACGTGGATGCGTTCAGTGGGCATGTGGGTTTTCTGCCGGACTTGTGCAGCCAGCACCTGAAGCGGAGCAATCCAACCCGCCAGATTCCGATACAGCCAGGTCTGAATCAGGCCTTTTTTGGGGACGCCCAACTGCATCTGTTGCAGGTAATACAGGCGGAGCTTCCGGTAAAAAAACAGCTTTGCCCATCCGGCTACGTAATTATCCTTCGCTACCGAAAAGATGAGAATGTCCGTCTGACACTTCCTGAGCGTGTGCGCCAGTTGCCGGGCCGCTTTAGGGTCGAAGTAAGCAAACCCGACTTGGATGGGGAATACACTCAATCCGTCCCCAATGGCTTTCTGAAAAATGGGCGTATTCGGACTGGCAATAAGCGTTACGCGGTGGCCACGGGCTTGCAGGCGGGTAGCCAACCGATAAACGTTTAACTCCAGCCCTCCCCAAGCCTTCGATACGCACAACAGAGCAATATTCATATGTATATTAACTTACCGGATTCATTGCGCTTGACATGGCCCTAAAAGTAGATATTAATTCAAATACCTGTCTATTCCCCGCGGCTAGGCTTACCAACGAATGGCTTAAGAGGGCTAATCTATGGTTTTGTCTATATTTGTTGTTCGTACCTAAAATAACAGAGGGAAGTGTTCGCTTACTAATACCAGTGATAGTTCATTGAGTGGTTTTGATAGAGCCACCTCCTTCTGATTCGTACCAAGGAAATCGCTGATTGCAGTCGTGTTTGCTTAAAAAAACACTCCATTGAAAATATATTTTCGTCTTCTCTCTTTTGCCAGACCTTATCGGAGGTTTGCCATCCCCTACACCATTTTCTCTTTGTTATCGGTCATTTTTGGCATTCTCAACTTTACATTGCTCATTCCGCTGCTCAATGTACTGTTCGAGAAAATCACCCCGGAAGTATTGGCCTCTATGCTCCGCAAACCAGACTTTGCCTTCAGCACCGAGTATCTGACGTCGCTGTTCAATTATCATTTTGCGCGTATCCGAACGGAATACGGCATTTTTGGCGCTTTGCAGTTTGTCTGCATTGCCATTGTGAGCAGCGTGTTTCTGGCCAACTTATTCCGGTACCTGGCTCAGCGCTACATCGAGTATTTCCGTACCGAACTGGTTTATAAACTCAGACAAGTGGCGTTTAATAACCTGGCAGGAATGGATTTGCTTTTTTTCTCCAATGAAAAAAGAGGCGACATTATATCCCGGCTTACTTCCGACGCCTACGAAGTTGAAGGGACACTGGCCTATACCTTTTCCGTTTGGCTGAAAGAGCCTTTCAGTCTGATCGCTTTGTTTTTTGTTCTTTTTAGTATGTCCACCCAGCTCACCTTGTTCAGTCTGCTGGTCATTCCCGTTTCGGGCGCTTTGATTGCTACGTTGGTAAAAAAAATCCGTCAGGAGTCAAAAGACGGTCAGGCTTCATTAGGTGCCTTGCTGGGATTGATTGATGAAACACTGGGTGGTTTGCGCATTATCAAAGCATTCAATTCGCTCAGGTACGTCTCTGCCAAATTCGATGCTGAAAATCAGAAGTATAAGCGAATCATTCGTTCGGTATCCTACAAGCGGGAACTGGCACCACCTTTCTCCGAATTTACGGGCGTCTTGATTGTTGCTGGCATTTTGTGGTACGGAGGCTCGCTGGTGCTGCAGAACCAATCCTCATTGTCTCCCAGCGAATTTGTCACCTACATTATCCTTTTTTCCCAGATTATGCGGCCGGCCAAGGATATTTCCGGTACTTTCAGTACCATTCAGCGCGGGCTGGCGGCCGGAGAGCGCATTCTGGAATTGATCAGCTGGAAACCAACCATTACCGACAAGCCCCAGGCCCGGCGGTTGGAGCAATTCCACGAAGCCATCGAATTCCGGAATGTTTCCTTTGCCTACGAAAATACACCTGTACTGAAAGACATCAGCTTTCGCATTCCAAGGGGCAAATCGGTGGCGCTGGTAGGTCCTTCGGGTGGCGGGAAGTCTACCATTGCCGACCTCATTCCCCGCTTTTACGATGTAGCCGGTGGCGCTGTGCTCATCGATGGCATTGATGTCCGCGACTGCCAGCTGGAATCGTTGCGGGCGCAGATCGGCGTGGTTACTCAGGAATCCTTCTTATTCAACGATACGGTGTTTAATAACATTGCTTTTGGCAACGTGGGTGCTTCGATGGAAGAAGTAATACAGGCCGCTAAAATTGCCAATGCCCACGACTTCATTATGGCAATGGAACAAGGGTACGATACAGTAATTGGCGACCGGGGAACCAAATTGTCGGGGGGGCAGCGGCAACGGATCAGCATTGCCCGGGCGGTATTCAAAAATCCCCCGATCATGATTCTGGACGAAGCTACTTCTGCCCTGGACAATGAGTCGGAAAAGCTGGTGCAGGAAGCGCTGACGAATCTGATGAAAGACCGTACCCTGCTGGTGATTGCCCACCGGCTGAGCACGGTTCAGCACGCCGACGAAATCCTGGTGATTCAGCAAGGTCAGATTGTGGAACGGGGCACCCACGCCAGCCTGCTCCACGATGAGAAAGGTCTTTACCGACGGCTGAATCTGATGCAGCTCACCTGAGGTCGTACAGGTCAATTCTGTATGGCAATCAGTAAAATACAGCAACCTTGATTAGGTTCTAAGTTCGCTTGCTTACTTTTGAAGGGTGGTTTCACCAAATTCGTTGTTTGCTCCTATGATTTCATCCATTATCTGGGATCCCAATCCGGAAATCTTTTCCATTGGTTCCTTTTCCATTCGCTGGTACGGACTCCTCTTTGCCTTGGGCTTTGTGTTATCACATCGGGTGCTTTCGTACATCTTCAGAAAGGAAGGAAAGCCGGAAAGCGACGTAGATACCCTGACAGTATATATGGTAGTGGCTACGGTGCTGGGAGCCCGATTGGGCCACTTTCTCTTTTATGATCCCGGCCAATTCATTCGAAACCCACTGGAGATCATCATTCCTCCTTACGCCGGTCTGGCCAGCCACGGAGCCGCCATTGGCATTTTTGTGGCATTGTACCTGTATTCCCGCCGGAAAAAAGACCAGAGCTATCTCTGGATCATCGACCGGATGGTCATTGTGGTCGCTTTGACGGGCTGCTGTATCCGGTTGGGCAACCTGATGAATTCAGAAATCGTGGGGAAGGCAACCAATCTGCCCTGGGGTTTTGTATTCAAGTATAATGAGGAGTTTTCGCAAGTGCCCCGGCATCCGGCTCAGTTGTACGAAGCCATTTATTGTCTGCTGCTCTTCGGCTTTCTGTTCTGGATGTGGAGCCGGAAAAAGGCCCTGACGCCAGAGGGCAGCCTGGGCGGTTTGTTTATGATCATCCTTTTTACGCTTCGCTTCCTGGACGAATTTCTGAAGGAAAATCAGGAAGATTTTGAGAGCGATCTGATTGCCCAGTTTGGGCTCAATATGGGACAGATACTGAGTATTCCGGCCGTATTGGTAGGCATCATTCTTCTGGTCGTAGCGTATCGCCGACAGAAGACCTTACCGCTCAAGAGCTGATTATTTCACCGGGTCGTAGCCGCTTCCTCCCCAGGGATGACAACGGCCGATCCGCTTCAGACCGAGCCAGCTCCCTTTCAAGGCCCCGTACTTTCGGATGGCGTCGATGCTGTACTGCGAACAGGTGGGCGTGTACCGGCAGGCTCCCGGAAAGTAAGGGGATATTCCCTGCTGATAAAAACGGATCAGCAGAATGGCAATTCGGGAGAGAAGCGCTTTCATCTTGATGCAATCAATAAAATACTACGGTAAAAATGGTGCTGCAAGGCAGGCTTACCTACTACCTCTTTGCGCATTTACATTTTAGGTCCGGCTGGCATATAGTAACAAGTTGTGAAAAGAGTGAAAATAATTGCCGGAAAAATTCTAACTTTAGAGTAGCAATCTGTCTACTTCACTCCACAGTAGAAAACAATTGTGTAAATTTAAGTTCGCCCATTGCTGACATTTCTGTTCAGCCCGCATTGGCACAGCTATAATAAGCATATCTACAAATGTCGTTGCTCACTTGTTTGTTGTTCATATTGGGTTTCAACGAAGCCAATGGCACTACCGATACCTTACAGCAGCGCGGTTCGGATCCCGAGTTGGATTTTGTGATTCTGAATGAGGTAAAAATTGAAGGCAATCTCAAGACCCGCTCCCGGATTATCCTGCGCGAACTGGCAATGCAGCCAGGCGATACCATTTTTGCCAAAGACCAGGCGGTCCGGCTACAGAAAGACCGCAACAAGATTGTCAACACCAACTTGTTCGTAACCGTAGACGTCGCCCTTCAGAAAGTGGATGAGCGCCGGGCGGATTTATTGATTCAGGTAAGTGAGCGCTGGTATCTGTTTCCCATGCCCATCTTTGAGCTGGCCGACCGCAATTTTAATGAGTGGTGGTACGAGCGGGGCCGCGACCTGCGACGTACCCATTATGGCATGCGGGTGTCGCACAAAAACTTCCGGGGGCGGAATGAACAACTGGATGCGCTGATTCAATTTGGGTTCACGCGCAAATTTGAACTGGCCTATGAGGTGCCCTATCTGGACCGGATTCAGAAGCACGGATTAAACATAAAAGTTTCTTTTTCCGAAAACAAGTCTACTGCTTATAAGACCGAATCGCATAAACTGCTCTTCCTCAAGAGCGAAAATATCCTCCGGAGCCGATTTAACGCCACCATCGGCATTTCCCGTCGCAACCGTTTTTATATTACCCATAATGCGCAGCTGCAGTATAATTATAACCAGGTAAATGATACCATTGCCTTACTTAATCCCGACTTCTTTCTGAAGGGGCAAACGCACCAGCGCTACTTCGCGCTCAATTATAACTTCAGCCGCGATCTGCGCGATGTGGTGGCTTATCCCCTGCACGGAAGCCGTATGACCCTCAATGTTACGAAGCTGGGCCTCATGCCCGGTGATGACATTAACCAACTGGACATGGTGGCATCTTACACCAAGTATACGCCTTTGGGAAAGAAATTTTATTTCAACAATATGCTTCAGGGCAAATTATCCTTTCCCGACCAGCAACCCTACGCCAATATTAGGGGGCTGGGTTATGGACAAGCATTCGTGCGGGGATATGAGCTGTACGTGATTGATGGCTCCTCTTCCGTCGTTTCCAAAACTACTCTGAAGCGTGAATTATTTAAGACTCAGAAAAGCATTGAAAAGGTAATGCCGCTGAAACAGTTCCAGACGGTACCGCTTGCCATGTATGTTAACCTGTATTTTGATATGGGCTACGTGAAAAATGGAAAGGCCAACCCCGAAAGAGACTTTCTGTCCAATTCCTTTCTGTGGGGTACGGGTATGGGTATTGACCTGGTTACGTTCTATAACACGGTTTTCCGGGTCGATTTTTCGCTGAACCGCTCCCTTGAGAAAAACATTTTCTTTCATTTCGTAAGGGATATATGATTTCTGGCTTCATTGTAAGCTTCGCGTTATAGCGGGTCTAATTATATTTGCCTCCTTAACCAGCAAAAAGCCGCTTAGGGCTTCCTTTATTTTATTGATCAATGTGTTTATCCAGGTGATAATGAAAAACAATTACTTTTTTTTCCTTTTGGCCGGCCTTTCGACCACTATGCTCCTGTCTTGCGGTGAAACGAAAACCGAAACGGTAACGGAGCAGAAGGATACGATAACGCAGGTAGCGGAACCCAAATCGGCCCTACTTTCAAAGTACGGGGAACGTCTGCAAAAAATTGTGAAGTCGGAAGATGGGATTTTACGGGGCATCCGCTTTGGTGATGATGCAGAAGAAGTAAAAGCAGAGGAAAACGTTCAACCACTGGAAGATAGCACCAATCACATAGGATACCGCATCGATCTGGGCAACTATGAGGACCTGGATGTGCGCTATCATTTGAATAAGCAGCAGCAGGTCTGGGGTTTTACGCTGGATATCTACCTGGATGAACAAGCATCCGTCGACAGCCTCTTCCACGATTTCAAAGGCTATTTTAATGAGCGTTTCGGTCCAAATGGCTTCGATAATCAACGCAATATGGTGGCTTGGAACCTGGCTGATACTTTGAAAGTGGTAGTAAAAGATGTAGGGATCAAGCAGGCACCGGGGCTACAGGTTCAAATCCTAAACCTCAAAGGGGCTAAAGAGCCCATCGCCCGGCAGATACAGTAGCCAACCAGCCGTGGATCTGCTTGCACCGGCTCCGCAGTAATCATCAGTAAAACAGACTTACCTTCATCTACAGCCGGGTTTCCTCGGCATTTCACAGGCATACATTGCTTACTGACGGCATCGATGCCTCAAAATGTCCTGCTTCACTTGTTTCATTCAAGAATGTAGCCTATGCCCATAACATCTTGATGGGCCGAAGCACTATTGATTGAAACAGACGCTTTCCTTTGAATTGATGCCTGCCATGTGACCGTTGTGTTATTTTGCAATCAATTGATGGTAAAATTTATTGTAATGGTTTTACTAATGAGTTACTCCGGTTTACTTTTGCGGGGTACAATCAAACATGGGGTGTGAGAGTCGAAGCGGGCAAACGATACGTATGTATACACGGACATGCTGGTGCCAGGGCTTTATCCATCTCTCATAAGAAAATGGCTTACCTGATTATCTGATCAAAGCCCCTGGTGGAAGGATTATCCCGTAATTTTGAGCGTGTACTTTTCAAATAGCCCTGATTCTACGTCGAAAATTGTCTTGAAATTTTTATGAAAAAAACCCTGAGCCTGTTCTTTTTGCTGATGAGCCTGCTGACGGCGGCTAAATTTCACCAGACAGAAAAGAAGGATGATTACAAGCGCCCGGTATTGAGCCGCATTGCCTTTGGTTCGTGTAACCGTCAGGAACGTGAACAACCACTTTGGCCGTTTATTGTGCAGAACAAACCGCAACTCTGGATCTGGCTGGGGGACAACATCTATGGTGACACGGAAGACATGGCCGTCATGAAACAAAAGTACGATCTGCAGAAAAACAATAAGGGTTACCAGCAATTGCTTGCCACCTGTCCGGTCGTAGGGATCTGGGACGACCACGATTATGGGGTCAATGACGGCGGCAAAGAATTCATTAGGAAGGCAGAAAGCCAGGAACTGATGCTCAACTTTCTGGATGAGCCGACCGGCAGCCTACGCCGAAAGCGCGAAGGGGCGTATGTGTCTTACTTATACGGAAAAAAGGACCGGCAAATCAAGGTGATTCTGCTGGATGGCCGTTATTTCCGCGATGAGCTGAAGAAGGAAGATAAAGTCAACGTGCCCAACGAAACGGGAGATATACTTGGTGATGCCCAGTGGGATTGGCTGGAAAAGGAGCTTACCGACAGCCCGGCAGCCATTCACCTGATTGGCTGCGGCATTCAAATCATTCCGGAAGAGCATCCCTTCGAAAAATGGGCTAACTTTCCCCAGGCCCGTCGTCGACTGTTCGATTTGTTGCAGAAGACCCAACCCAAGGGCGTAATGCTGCTCAGTGGCGACCGTCACATTGCGGAGGTATCCAAAATTCAACTTCCTGGTTATCCGAACCCCATTTTCGAAATTACTTCCAGTGGCCTTACCCATACTTACACCGGAGGCGGATCAGAACCCAATCAGTATCGGGTAGGACAAATTGTCAACCAGCTGAATTTCGGCTTCATTGAGATCAACTGGAACGAAAAACCCCTGAAAGCAGACGTTCAAATAAAAGGCTTGAACAATACCCCCCTGCTGAGTGTACCAGTAACCTTTGGTGAGGTGGCAGTCGGCGAATAAGAATTCAGCGAACCGAATGCGTTATTGAAGAGGTTTCATCTTTCTGAAAGATGAAACCTTTTTTCTATACCAGGAAACGGCAGCGATTTGAATGGGTGCCGGAGTAGAATGTCAGTGCCGGGAGGCATTCCAAAGCCCTACAATTTTTTTGAAGGCCATAGGGGTAGAAATGGATTCCCTTGTCATAGAAGCAAAGTACATTAAATCCTGCTTCTATGAAGATCCCATCCCTTTTTCCTTATTTATTTGCGCTGATCAGCCTCATTTTTACTTCCTGTAAAAAAGAAGATCCCGGCCATATGGAGCCCGGTGAAGCCACTTTCAGCTATTCCGGATTTGACAAAGTGGAAATGGGCAGCGCTTTCGACATCCGGATACGGCAGTCGAATGAGTTCTCCATTCTGGCGAAGGGTGACCAGCGCAACCTGAACGATCTGAACGTGCGGGTGATCAATGGTACCCTGGTAGTCGACTATCGGAACAATCGGAGTCGTCAGTACGCTACTGCTTTTGAAATTACGATGCCATCGCTGCGCCGTGCCGACTTTTCGGGAGCCAGCCAATCCAGTATTATCGGTTTTGATGGCGACAATGACTTCGAAATCCGATTGTCCGGCGCTTCTAAGTCGGAGGTGGCCCTGCAGTCGCCGCGTCAGCGCGTCAAACTGGAGCTCAGCGGCGCTTCCAGCTTGCAATTAAGTGGGCAGACCGAGCTGGTCAGGGCGGAGCTGTCGGGTGCTTCGGTCTGGAGAGGGTACGACTTAGTAAGTACAAAGGCGGAGATAGAAGCTTCGGGGGCCAGTGAGGTGCAGGTCAATGCGGTGGAAACCCTGAAAGTAAACGCCTCCGGGGCCAGCCGGATTAACTACCGGGGTAATCCGCAATTAGACGTTTCCCTGTCGGGGAGCTGTACCGTGACCCGCAATTGAGTTCCAATAAAATAGCCCCTGGTGAACCGGTCGTCATCAGGGGCTATTTTGCTTTTAAGCCTTCTGCAGAAGCGCAGCTTGAATGATCAGGGGAATATGCCCAGCATCTGGTAGCTGATGCCAATTTTTTCGATGGCACTCAGGAAGGCCGCCGTGCGTAGATCCTGCATGCCCGGATTCTGCCGTTTGATTTCCCGGATTTCGTTGTAGGCAATGATCATCGTGTCTTCCAGACCCGAACGGACCAGGTCCATTTCGTCGGAGCCGTGAATGATCAGCTTGCGTTCCAGTTCGCTGAAGTTCTCTCCGGTATGCCGCTCAATGGATTCCACAATGCGGCGGTAGTTGGCTTCTTCGGCCCGTTTTCCAATGCGCCCGAAACGTACGTTCGATAAGTTTTTCAGCCATTCGAAGTAAGAAACCGTTACCCCTCCGGCATTGAGGAACAGATCGGGAATGATCAGCGCACCGCGTGCCTGCAGAATATCTTCTGCTTCCTTGGTTACGGGGCCATTGGCTGCTTCGGCAATAATTTTGGCCTTGATGCGGGGTGCATTTTCCTGATGAATCTGGTTTTCCAGAGCGGCGGGTATCAGGATGTCGCAAGGCATTTCCAGAATGGCATCAGGCACCTTGATGTTTTTAGCGCCGGGAAAGTCGAGTAGAGAGCGGGTGGCTTTTCGTTGCTGAAAAACGGCTTCCACATCCAGGCCTTTCTCATTGTAAATACCACCTTCCATTTCGGCAATACCCACGATTAGCGCTCCGGCAGCTTCCAGAAATTTGGCGGAGTGGTAACCTACGTTGCCTAAGCCTTGCACAATGATTTTCTTTCCTTCAACCCCGGTTGTAAGACCTAACTGATCCATGTCTTCCTTGTAGGCCAGGCATTCGCGGATACCGTAATAAACTCCCAAACCCGTGGCCTCATTTCGACCCCGGATACCCCCCTGCCCTACCGGCTTGCCCGTAACGCAACCCAGGGCGCTGGTGTCGCCGTATTTGAATGTCTGGTAGGTGTCGGCAATCCAGGTCATTTCGCGGCTGCTGGTACCGTAGTCCGGAGCGGGCACGTCCGTACCGGGGCCGATCAGGTTCTTCTTGATCAGTTCGGAGGCAAACCGACGGGTCACCTTTTCCAGCGTTTTTTCGGAATGCAAACGCGGACTGATTTTCACGCCTCCTTTGGCTCCTCCGAAGGGAACGTCCATCACGGCGCATTTGAAAGTCATCAGGGTAGCCAGGGCTTTTACTTCTTCCTCATCTACGTAGCTGCTAAAACGGATACCCCCTTTGGTAGGCAGCTTATGCAGGCTGTGCTGTACCCTGATGCCTTCAAAGACTTCAAGTTTACCTTCTACTTCTACGGGGAACTGAACTTTGTATACGCTATGACAGAATCGGATTTTTTTCAGAATCCCGGGGTCCAGTTTGGAAAAAGCGGCCGCTTTGTCGTAATAATGCAGGACATCCGCATAAAATTTGGCACCTGGCGAAACTGGCACTACTGGCGCAGTTGCCAGGGAGGTAGTTGTATCAGACACAGAATTTTGATTGATTACAGGATCCATACTTATGAAGTGTGTTTTGAAATACGCACCAATATGCTGAATTATTTCCACCTGATGGATTCATTGGAAAATATTTTGTTTGCAGTAAAAAGGCCTGCGCACGTAATTTCATCGGAAACAAGAACTTACGCATCAACTCCTACGTTATTCCACTTACGCGAAACAGCTTGACAAATTGCTTGTTTTTGCTTAATTTGATCGGGCGAATAACGCATTCATCAACTCTATAAGTTTTATTATGAAAGCCCTTCTCCATCCAGGCAAGTGGAGAATCCCTACGTGGAAACAGCGGCGGATGCTTGTCCTGATTGGATGTCACCTGCTGTTGTTGTCTTTCGTCACCGATACCCTTGCTCAGTCGTCCGTCAGCGGATATCACTTTACCGGCAAAAGGAAAAGGGACATTGTGCCCTTTGAGTTACACGCGAATCTAATCGTCGTCCCCATTCGAATCAACAACTCCGATACGCTCAATTTCATTCTGGATACCGGGGTCAGCATTACTTTGCTTACTGATCCGAATGTGGCCCATCAACTGGGACTGGTGCCCCTGAGAAGCGTGAAGATTGCCGGAGCGGGCGGGGAAGGAGATGTGAATGCAGCCGTTACCCTGGGATCTACCGTTCGGATCGGAAACATTCGTGCGGACAATCTGCCGGTGCTGGTGCTTTCGGAAGATGTTCTTTCGTTGTCCGACTACATTGGCTTTCCCATTCACGGTATCTTCGGATACGACCTTTTCAAGCGGTTTGTCGTCAATATTGATTTTGAGGCAAAAAACCTGACTTTCTCTCTGCCCGAAAAGCACCGCTACCACGAAAAGCGGGAAGGGGTACGCCTTCCAATTACCATAGAAGACACCAAGCCTTACCTCAGTGCGATGGCGATTGTGGAACACGACAAATCCGTTCCCATCAAAGTGATCGTCGATACGGGAGCCGGGCACGCACTTTCATTGGACCTGGGTTCTCACGACGAGATTCGCCTGCCTGGCAAAGTAGTACGCACGCAACTGGGCAGGGGCCTGAGTGGGGTGATCAATGGCAACTTGGGACGGCTGGAGCGACTGAAAATAGGCAATTACATCCTGGATAATGTAGTTACTTCCTTTCCTGATTCTTCTTCTTTCAACTTAGGGCCCAGCCGAAACGGAGGCAGGCAGGGCAACGTGGGTTGTGAATTGCTGCGCCGGTTTAACGTGACATTCAACTATCACGACAATTATATGGCGCTTAAGCCAATCAAAAAAAGGCTGAAGGAAACCTTTGAACACGATATGAGTGGAATGGAATTGCGGGCACGTGGAAATAACTACCGTACGTACGTCATTCAGAAGGTAATGGAAGGAACGCCGGCTAGTCAGGCGGGGCTGCAGGAGGGGGACGAAATTCTTTTTGTCAATGGATCGCCCGCCCGTGACATACCGCTCAACGACATTTATAAATTATTACAGAAGAAAGAGGGAAAGGAAGTAAAACTAATTGTAAAACGTGGCAATGAAATGTTCTATACCAGTTTTTTCCTCCGACGGATTATCTGATGGTGAGCGTTAGAGACCACCTGTTTCCATACAAAAAGCCTCTTTGCATAAAGAGGCTTTTTGTATGGAGTAGTATGAATGCCAGGTTAGGAGAACGATTTTAGCTGATTCTATGCTTCGAACGGTTCTCTAACAAAAAATCGTTGCAAATTATTTTTTCAGGAAACCTTGAGCGCGGGCTTCTTTGATTACCGCATCGGCTCCGTTCTTAGAGATGGTCCTGATGGCAGAAGTAGAAAGTTTCAGCGTCACCCAGGCACCCTCAGAAGGTACGAAAATCCGCTTCTTCTGCAGATTAGGGTTGAATTTTCTCTTGGTTTTATTATTGGCGTGCGAAACGTTATTACCTACCTGGGGTCTTTTTCCTGTTATTTGACAAACTTTAGCCATGACAATTGGAGTTTTCCGAAAATGAGGTTGCAAATATGCGGAATTCAATCACAATTCACAAGTAAAAACCCATGATTTTACATAAGGCCGTTCTGGCTGCTTCCATCAAGGAAAAAGGACAGTGAGGAAAAAGGTTTATTTGATGCCTGAATTCATTGATTCTTTAAATTTTTCAGTCTTACAGAGATCAGTTGCCTTTTTTGCAACCATAAGGACAGTGCAGGCAGCCACTTCTGCAGCAATAACCCCGCTTGAGGTGGTAAGTTCTGGTAAAGACTGTATAGCCTTGCTCATTTATATAAAAGTCTTCCGGCTCCAATCCCCGCCCTGCTTTTAATTTGGTGTTGACTTCTCTCTTCAGTTTCATATCTAGGTGTTCCCCTTTAAACTAAATAAAAAACAGTTCAATCCTCACTTTGTTCAGACGCAGTGAAAGAAATAAAATGTACCAACTGAAGCAATACTGTTGCGTTGGTGGTGCTTTGAATTCACGGGGTTAACGTTGAAAAGCGTACCTTTGCCTATCAGCCGATTGCCCTTAACTCAAAAATTCGTCCTTTTATGATTGCACCTTCGCTTACCACCGCCCAGCAGGCCATTGACCTGGAAGAAAAGTATGGAGCCCATAACTATCATCCTTTGCCGGTAGTACTCAACCGCGGAGAAGGTGTCTATCTCTGGGATGTGGAAGGACGTAGGTATTTTGATTTTTTGTCGGCCTACAGTGCCGTGAACCAGGGGCACTGTCATCCTAAGATTGTCAATGCATTGATTGCTCAGGCACAACGGCTCACCCTCACTTCCAGGGCTTTTCACAACGATATGCTGGGCAAGTATGAGCAGTTTGTCTGCGAATATTTCGGTTATGACAAAGTCCTGACGATGAATACCGGCGTAGAAGGAGGTGAAACGGCCGTGAAGCTTTGCCGTAAATGGGCGTATACTGTAAAGGGAGTGCCCGAAAATGCGGCTAAGATCCTCTTTGTAGAGGGCAACTTCTGGGGACGCACACTAGGGGCTATATCGTCTTCTACCGATCCCAGCAGCACCCGGGGATTCGGCCCTTTTATGCCTGGTTACGAAATCATTCCATATAATGACCTGTCGGCTTTGGCCAAAGCTTTGGAAGATCCCCACGTAGCCGGCTTCATGGTAGAGCCTATTCAGGGCGAAGCGGGCGTACTGGTACCCGATGAAGGCTATTTGTCGGGCGCTTACCGGCTTTGTCGGGAAAAGAACGTGCTGTTTATCGCGGATGAAGTGCAGACGGGCATTGCCCGTACTGGAAAGCTACTGGCCTGTGACCACGAAGGCGTCAAACCCGATATCCTGATTCTGGGCAAGGCTTTATCCGGAGGCGTTTATCCGGTATCGGCCGTGCTGGCACGGGATGAGATTATGCTGACCATCCGCCCGGGTGAACACGGTTCTACGTACGGGGGCAATCCGTTGGCCTGTGCCGTAGCTACGGCCGCCCTGGAGGTGGTGCAGGAGGAAAAACTGGCCGAAAATGCCGATCGTTTGGGTAAGCTCTTCCGCCAGCGTATGCGGGAACTGCAAAACAAGACCGATTTGGTAAAAGCTGTGAGGGGCAAAGGATTGCTCAATGCCATCGATATCCGTGACACGGATGACGGCCGCACGGCCTGGGACCTCTGCCTGGCCCTGCGCGACAATGGACTGCTGGCCAAACCTACGCACGGCGATAAGATTCGCTTCGCTCCCCCTTTGGTCATCACCGAAGCGCAGATACGGGAGTGCTGCGACATTATTGAAAAAACAGTGCTGGCGTTCTAAAACCAGCTGATTGGAAACAAATCAACGGGTGGGGTCTTATTACAAGTCGGCTTGATGCGCGCTGCTCTTTTGAGTAAAAAATATACCGAAAAAGCGTACATTTCAGTCTGGGAACTGACCTGCACAAATGGATTGATTAGCAACCGTACCGTTCCCACTTACACCCGCACCGCGGAAACGCAAATTATTTGTCTTTCATGGTTCGTTCACTCTATCTGACCAACCGCTTTTTTATAGCCGTCGGATTCAGCGTATTTCTGTTTTTACTGGGATTCACTCTTCCTACTGCCCTGGGGCTGGCAAAGGTATCGGTGTTGGTGCTGCTGGTGCTACTGGTCGTTGATCTGCTTATGCTCTTCCAGCTGAAAGAGGGGCTTCGGGGTAGCCGTGAGATGTCCGAAAAGCTTTCCAATGGCGACGAAAATGCCATTCGTGTTCATCTTCGGAACCGTTACCCGTTTGCTATTGGCGTAAAAATCATTGATGAGGTTCCTTTCCAGTTTCAGATGCGCCACTTGGAGTTCAGCGACCAGATCAAGCCGGGAGTCAGCCGGGTCACCACTTACCACCTGCGGCCTACGAAGCGGGGCGAATACAAATTTGGCGCAGTGAATGTATTTGTATCGGCCATCATTGGTTTTGCTTCCCGGCGCTACCGTTTTGCCCAGGATCAAATGGTGCCCGTTTATCCCTCTTACCTGCAGATGCGGCAATACGAACTGATGGCCATTTCGGATCGGCTGACGGAACTGGGCATTAAGAAGGTAAGGAAGCTGGGGCACAACCGGGAGTTTGAGCAGATCAAGGAGTACGTCAGCGGCGATGACATCCGCACGCTGAACTGGAAAGCCAGCGCCCGTCGCAATACGCTGATGGTGAACCATTATCAGGACGAAAAGTCGCAGCAGGTATACAGCATCATTGACAAAGGCCGGACCATGAAAATGCCATTCAACGGACTCAGCCTGCTCGACTACGCCATCAATGCCAGCCTGGTCATTTCCAATATTGCGCTGTTAAAAGACGATAAAGCCGGCATTTTTACCTTCAGTCACCGGATGGGCACTATGTTGCCAGCCAGTAAAGTGCAGGCGCAGATGCGGAACATTATGGAGGTGCTGTATAACCAGAAAACCAATTTCAAGGAATCGGATTTTGATGCGCTTTACGTCAACGTCCGGCGGAAAATCAGCCAGCGCAGCCTGCTCCTGCTTTATACCAATTTTGAAACGCTTTCGTCTATGGAGCGGCAACTTCCCTATTTGCAAAGGTTATCTAAAAGCCACGTGTTGGTGGTTATATTTTTTGAAAATACGGAACTGCACGAATTGCTGCAAAAGCCGGCCTACAATACCGAAGATATTTACATCAAGACCATTGCCGAAAAATTTGCTTTTGAGAAAAAGCAGATAGTGAAGGAACTACACCGGTATGGAATCTATGCCGTACTGACGGCCCCGCAAAACCTGACGGCCAATACTGTGAATAAATACCTGGAGTTGAAGTCCAGGGGCGTCATCTGAGCCAGACCGATGCAGAACGGTTCAAGATTTCAACTACCTGACAGCCTTTTCCAATAAAAAGCTTCCCCGCTGAAACCTATTCAGATGCCTGGTCGTTCTTTCTGTGTTTTGATTCAGAATAAACCCCTCAGAGGATTTCTATCCCATTTATTGAAATTTAATGCTGATTTATGAGTAATTCACCTGCTCTTTCCCTGGATTCCGGAACTGCGTACGCATTTACTCCGAAGCAGGAAAAGTTGCTTCTTTTTGTCCTGGCTGCGGTACAGTTCACCCATATCCTGGACTTTGTAATTATGATGCCCCTGGGACCGCAGCTGATGCGGGTATTCCAGATTACACCTCAGCAATTTAGTCTGCTAGTGGCGGCCTATACAGTGAGCGCTGGAGTATCGGGGTTTGCTGGGTCTTTCTTCATCGACCGTTTCGACCGTCGGGTGGCCTTGCTGGTACTGTACGTTGGTTTTGCCCTGGGTACCCTCGCCTGCGCCCTGGCACCGGACTATTACTTCTTTCTGGCAGCCCGGATTTTTGCGGGCTTGTTTGGAGGGGTACTGGGGGCTTTGATCTTCGCCATCATCGGCGATGCCATTCCAGAATCGCGGCGGGGAGCGGCAACCGGCAAAGTGATGGCGGCCTTTTCGGTCGCTTCCGTGCTGGGCGTTCCTTTCGGGCTTTATTTGACTACCCTGCTCAGTTGGCACGCTCCTTTCATCCTGCTGGCGGCGATGAGTCTGATGGTGTTGCCCTTGGGGTATAAAGCACTTCCCTCTATGCGGAAACATTTGGTAGTAAAGGTCAAAGGCAGTAATCCATTTGAGAACTTGCAGAAAATCTTTTCCGATGCCAATCTGCGCTGGGCCTTATCGCTCATGATCATGCTGAGCATTGCCGGATTTACGGTTATTCCTTTTATCAGTCCGTATATGGTGGCCAACGTGGGTCTGAAAGAAGAACATCTGACTTACATCTATCTTTTTGGGGGGGGACTCACTTATTTTACCTCCCCTTACATTGGCAAGCTGGCTGACCGGTACGGCAAAACCAGGGTATTTACCATTATGGCCCTGTTGTCTATTGTTCCGGTATTGGTTATTACCAACCTGCCCGTAACGCCGCTCTGGTTGGTGCTGTTGATTACTACGATCTTCTTCATTATGAACGGTGGACGGTTTGTGCCGGCCATGGCTATGGTTACCTCTAGTGCCTCTCCGCAGATTCGGGGAAGTTTTATGAGCATCAACTCCTCTATTCAGTCACTGGGTTCTGGTTTGGCGTCGTTCCTGGCCGGATTGATCGTGACGGAGGCCGCCGACAAATCGTTGCAGCATTTTAACTGGGTAGGAATGGTTTCAGCCATTGCTACGGTTCTTTGTATCTTTCTCAGTCAGAAGGTAAAGTCGGCTACCAGGCCGATCAAGGCGGCGCCCCCGCTGCCAGGCGCTGCCGCCGAAAAGCCGGTGTCCACCCTTGCCGATCGAATCTGAAACGATACTTAAATCCACTTTATAAAGCTCATAATCAAAACTTTATAAAGTGGATTTACAACCAGGCTCAGCTTATGCGAAGGACATACAGGTTTGTTCCATCCTTCTTTGTAATCGGTCATCCAAGTCTTTCCTTCCTTACTCAAGGACTGGAATTTACCTGGCAGTATTCCTTTGCCCGAAACCAGGTCGCTTTCGTACAATTGCTACTGTTGCGCGCATGCCTTTAATAGATCAGCCTTCCAGACTAGGTCAAGTTCGTTAAGCCCGCTTTGGCAGCAGAATCGCTTTTCTGCTTCTCAGGTTGGTAGGCACTTGATTAAAGAGAAGTTAGTCACGAAGTTGCTGCCACCAATCCATCTCCTTTGCCGCTCTGGCTACCCATTTTAGAACAAGTGCATCGTTTGCAATAACTCCGTCATGTGGGAGATAAAAACTGTTCAAATCGTCTGAACCATTGGAGCAGTAATGTATCAGATTGGCTGTCAAAGTCAGATGTGTATAAAGGGTTATTGAATGCCTTTATTGCCCTATCTATTTTTGAATCAATGCAAAAGAGGAAAATAAAGATGGACCGTCTATGTCCTGGATACGCTTTGAATTGATCCCTGCGACCCTCTTTCCTCAACTAGCAGATTGACCTCATTCGCACAACCTGAATTCTGATCCATGAGTCATTTGTTAAAAACGGGAATTGCCGCGCTTTTCCTGCTGGCCGCTTCCCCCTATCTGCTGGCTGATCACGTAATGGGTGGAGAAATCACTTATCTTTACCTGGGTAACCAGGGAGCGCCAGGTACGCCCTATCAATATGAACTCACCTTTAACGTGTATGTCGATCGGAACTCCCGCAACTTTCCTACGGGGGTAGAGCCCTTTATTGCTTTTGGGGTCTACGATGCCGGCAACCATACGCTGATTCAAAGCCTTAGCCTGCCCTCGACCCCACGCCCGGTCAATCCGGTATTGCCCGCCAGTTGCAATGTGCCCAGCTTACAACGGGTACGGACTACCCTGAATACGTATAAGGCCCAGATTGAACTCCCCTATTCGGCGGCAGGCTATTACGTGGTGTACGAGCGGTGTTGTCGTAATCAAGTGCTGAACGTAGAAAATTATGAGGAGGTGGGTAACACGTTTTATGCGTTTATTGCTTCTCCGGACTATCCGAACAGTTCTCCCGTTTTTTCGGAAGTGGCCTTGCCCTTTCTCTGTGCTCAGGATACCACAGTGATTGTAAATAATGCAACTGATACGGACGGCGATCGGTTGGAGTATCAGTTTGTTACCCCGTATACCGGTGGCTCCTTCAGCGATCCGGCTCCTGCTCCCGTGACCGTGTATCCTTACCCTCCAACGCCGATCAGCTACCCCTCCGGTTATCGCCTGAACCAACCTTTTGGGCCTAACAGTGTAGCGTTGATGGACTCTAGAACAGGAATTGCCCAGTATGCAGCACCTAACCTGGGACTTTTTGCCATTGCCGTGGAAATCAGGGAATACCGGCAGTCAGCTAATAACCGGGAAGTGCTGGTTGGTGTAATCCGGAGGGAGCTGCAGTTTGTGGTAGGAAGTTGTGAACCCAATGAGCCGCCGCGCTTTTCGACTGCCAGTACAGCCAAGGTGGAGTACTCCGTTCGGGCGGGAGAGGAAGTCTGCTTCAACGTAGAAGCTTCTGACCCCGGCAATCAGGTAGACATCACCGCCAGCGGAGACATTCTGGACGGTAGTCCGCAGTATACGGGGCCCAGGGCCACTTTCACTGCGGATAACCGCCCCGGTAGCACCACCAGCCGATTTTGCTGGCGAACCAACTGCCAGGTAGCTCCCGGCAACTATACCGTCACGGTCAAAGCGGTGGATAATGGTTGTCCTCCCAAAACCAATACCCTCATCTACACCATTCGGGTATTGCCGGCTCCTGCGCTACAGCCCCCTAGAATTATAACCGCCGGAGATCAGGAATTATGCCCGGGTAAAACGGCGGTGCTGAGCGTTGCTGCTCAGGATGGAAGTACGTACCAATGGAAACGGGATGGGGTAAACGTAGGTGCGAATGCGCCCGCCTTATCGGTTGCGGAGGCAGGTAAGTACTCCTTGACTTTAAGCGGTCTTTGTGGTTCGGTTGAAAGTGCCAATACAGTAACGATTACTTTGCGATCAACTCCCCCGCCCATCAGCGTGGTGGTCAATGGCCCGACGGCGTTATGCCCGGGAGAAAGCACGGAATTGAGTTTGGTATCTCCGCAGTCAGCACCGGGAGTTACGTATCAATGGCAGAAAGACCAGGTTCCCATTCCGGGAGAAAATCAACCGCTGCTGACCGTATCCCGGAAAGGTGCTTATCGGTTGGTGGTTTCTAATGTTTGTAGTTCGGTTGCCAGTAATGTCGTTCTCATTGAAGAGAGTCCCTTACCCAGCTCTCCTGTCCTTTTGCAATCCTTCCAGCGGTGTGAGGAAGGTACACTGACACTCACTGTGAGCGGAAACCCTTCGGGTCAATACCGCTGGTACGAAACCGCTACGGCCACCACCCCTATTCTGGGCGCTACCCAGGCATCCTTTCTTACGCCCGTTTTGACCCAGACCCGGGCCTATTACGTATCTGCGGTGCAAAATGGCTGCGAAAGCGCCCGTACGACCGTAACGGCCGCGATCCTGGATGCACCCATTGCCACGGCCGGAGAAGACGTTTCGATCCGGTTAGGGGAGAAAGTGACGTTACAGGCCGCCGGAGGGCAATCTTACCGTTGGAGTCCCCCAATGGGCTTGGATCGTACTGACGTGGCTGCGCCGGTGGCGAGCCCTACCCAGACCACTACTTATCGGGTCACGGTCACATCGGTAGATGGGTGTTCATCTACCGACGAAGTAAGCGTGGAAGTACGCCAACCCCTGGGAATTGCCAATGCTTTTTCTCCCAATGGCGATGGCATCAATGACAGCTGGGAAATTCAGAACGTAAGCTTTTATCCCAATTGCCGGGTCGAAGTATTCAACCGGTGGGGAAACAAGGTCTACGAATCGCTGGGTTACACTGTTCCCTGGGACGGTACCTTCCGGGGTGAAACCCTGCCGGTAACTACTTACTTCTACCGAATTGATCTACAGGAAGGAAGCTCGCCCGTCACCGGCCCCGTCAGTATTTTTAAATAATGCGGATTATTATTCATTCTTCCCTATGCGTACGTGTCTGTTATTTGTTCTGTTATGGGGGCTGCCATACCTGACGCTGGCTCAGCAAAAGCCCCAGTATAGCCTGTATCCACTCAATAATTATCTGCTCAACCCGGCCGTAAGCGGTATTGAACAGTACGTGGACGTAAAGATCGGGCACCGTAACCAGTGGGTGGGGATTGATGGCGCACCGACAACTTCCTACCTGAGTTTTCACACGCCCATCGGGCAGCCCGGTCACCGGGTGGAAGGCGACAGGAAGCGTATCCGCAAGCAGCGTCAAAACCATCCCACTTTTCAGGATCCTGCTCCCAAAGGCGTTTTTGCTCACCACGGTATCGGTGGTGTCGTGCTCTCAGACCGGATTGGCCCTTTCAACCGCACGGATCTACAGCTTTCTTATGCTTACCACCTGCCTTTCAGCGAACAGCTTACCATCGCCGTCGGCTTTTCCGGAAGTCTGACTCAGTACGGCCTGGATGCGGACCAGGTACACTTTGCCCGTCCGGGCGATCCGGTGCTGGGCAGCGGCTATCAGACCAGCCTGCGGCCAGATCTTTCGGCGGGTGTCTGGGTGTACGGAAAGCGATTCTACCTGGGCATTTCGGGAAATCAACTACTGCGAAGCCGCCTGGATTTTGGGGGTACCGCTCTGTATACGCAGAGCCGGCTGCAGCACCACTACCTGATGACGGCTGGCTACCGATGGGAACTTACGCCTGACCTTAGCTTTGCCCCTTCTCTGTTGATAAAATGGATGCAGCCGGCTCCGCTTTCCGTGGATGCTACTGCACGTATTATTTACCGGGATCGGCTGTGGCTAGGTGGTAACTACCGGAAGGATGATGCAGTGATGGCTTTGGTGGGATTTTCACTCAATTATCTGCTTGACGTAAGCTACTCTTACGACCTTAATACTTCAGCCCTGCGCGAATACAGCCGTGGAAGCCACGAATTATTGGTGGGCATCCGGCTGAATAACCGTAGCCGGGTGCTTTGCCCGCAGCAGATGTGGTGATGAATCGGGTTTTTTCCTGCTATAGCGGTTTGAGTGAAAGCTTATCTAAGAGAAATAGGTGAAAGAGCCTTCCAACCGCTATTTTCCAACTTCCAACTTCGGTAAGTACGCTTTGAATAGGCTGCTATCACAAAGTAGAAGGACAGCATAGATAAAGGGCGTTGCGTTGGTAAAACCCTGCGTATATTTGTCCGGAAATCGATGATTGTCTGCAAACCCAAAACAACTGCCCTTTTTTCATTGGGAGCCCTTGCGCTGCTCTGCTATGGCATTGCGGGCATTTTGCTTTGGAATGGTCGGGACCGGTTAGCGCACCCATTCTATTATTATCCGTTGCTGTTCGGGTTATTGGCGTTTGCTTTTGGACTGACGCTCCGTCTCATGTTTGGCTATAAAACAATTGTTGCCGACAATAACCGAATTACTGTAAAACAGAAGCTCTTCTTTCGGGAGCGTCGGTTTGACCTCAAAACCCTGTTGGATTGGGAGGAGATTGACATTAAAACGATGAACGGCAAGTACCATCAGCTGAAGCTGCTCTTTCCCAACGGCAAGCTACAGATCAGTAAACAGGAGTACGACAATTACGAAAAACTAAAATCGTACGTTCGCCAGAAAGCCGCAGTTAAAAAGCGATAAGTGCAGTGATGCACCAACATTTATCCGGATACCGATGCAATTCAGGCGCTTAGCCGGGCATTGCATTTCTCAATTACCTCCAGCATTTTCAACTCATTTAGTGGCTTACTGATGTATTCATCGGTGGCCAGTTGCATCGCGGCCTCCCGGTCTTTGGGATGCATTGAACTGGAAAGCATGACCACGCAGGTCTTCATCCGTTTGCGGCATCCGGATGCTTCCAAAGCAGCAAGAAATTCAAAACCGTCTAAACCGGGCATGTGCACATCCAGCAGCAACAGATCGGGGCAACTGTTGCCCGATGTATCATGCTGAACGCAATCCTGAAGATAGTTCAGCGCCTGCTCCGGGTTTTCGATGACAACAATATCTTTTGCCAGATTCATCTCAGTGATCAGATGGTGGTGCAGAAAGTTGCTGGCCTCATCGTCATCCACTAGCATAATCTTTTTAAATTTCATCGAATTTTAGAATTAGGTTTTAGGCTTGTTCCATAGCGGTAAATAGGTTGCTGACTCTCTCAGGAGAATACACGATCCTACCTCTTATCAATTCACAATCAGCTTTTTATACGCCGTTTTTTGCGCACTTTGCATTTGCAGGTAATAAACACCCGGTTGGACAGCTGGCAGGCGAAGCTCTATGCCGTGGTTGTTCTGATAAGCCGGAATGGTTTGCTGGTAAATTTCCCTGCCCGTCGATGAAAACACCTGTAGATGAATGGTGGCGGTTTCAACCCGATCCCAGGAGAGCCGAAAGGTGCCCTGGTTGGGGTTGGGATAAAGGGTGACCAGACTGCTTTCGTCATTTTCATCTCCCAAACCGGTTTCTACGCCCTTTTTCACCGTTACTGTGTAGTTTTTGGTCGATCCATCCTGAGCGGTCACAGTGTATGTAAGGGGTTGGGTAAAGTTATTTTTCGTGGCTCCGCTCACCTGTTTGGCGGTGCCTACCTTCACCGACGCCAAAGGAGAAACCGTAAAAGTGGCAATGAGGTCGGTTAGATCCACGTCTTGAGCTACGTTTACGCGAATGGTATTGCCATTGATTACCCCGGTAGCGGGTTGATTCAGGCCGGGAAAAGAAAACTGCAGGATGTCTTTCTGGCTGCTCTGAATCTGGCGATTGCCCTGCGCAAACCAGACCGGCCATTTCGCTTCACGAAGTATCGTGGTTGCTGCACCATTAGAACTGATCTTATCGGCTTTCAGACTGATTACGGCTACTACGGTGTCTCCTTCGTTGTCGATCGTTGTATAGGCGATCTGATTGTCTGACTTAGAGTAAGTAGGAACACCAGTGATATTGTTGTCGATAATCAGACCCGCTTCTCCGGTTTTGAGATTGGCCGCAATGACTTTGTAGGTTTTGTCCTTGGTGTCGATGTAGTCAAAAGCGGCGATGTAAGGCGACTTCTTGGAAAAAGAAGGGTTGGCAATGTTCACATTCTCCGGCAGGTTGGTGAAAAGCTTTTCAATTTTTCCGTCACCGAAATCACTCTTCTCTTTATCCCAGACCCTGATTACGCCTACATCCCAGTAATTCAACGATTTGCCATTGGCTTTCTTGATGACGTTGTAAGCATCGTACACCAGGTATTCTCCGGTGTAATCCCATTCCAGGGCATCGGCAAACAGTACGCCGCCCGTTTGTACGCCATCGCTGTAGGTTGGATTGTACAGTTTGAATTCGGCCCATTCTTCTTTGCCAAAATCGTAGACGTAAATCGTGGTGTCGGCACTGATGGATACGGCGGCCAGCTTGGTGCCATCCTTCGACACGGCCACGTTGTCCCAGATGGCCTGGTCTTGAATCAGCGTCTGACTGGCGCTTCCCGATAGGGTAATTGAATAAATTTTGCTGTCTTTGGCCACGTAAACTGCTTTGCTGCCGTCGTCAGTAACACTGGGGCGGTTTTTGGATCGGGTCTGTGAGCGGGCACTCAGGTTGGTTCCGGTTGTGCTGGAGGTATACCATGAGTTGGGATCGTTGGTGCTGGCGTCGTGTACCAGGATGAAGTCCGCCCCCGGGTGTTCAGGCAGATCGGGTTGCGAATTGCTGCCGGTTTCAAAAATACCCACCTGATCGAACGCCGATTTGGCGGCGTTTACTTCAGCTGAATTGGTACCGTGTAAGTCAGTCGCCGCCTGAACAACGGCCAGCCGCAGGTCGATAAACTGCGATTTGGCGGTCAGGTACTGAGTCAGGGCGCGGTAATACACTTTTTCCGCTTTGGCTTTGCTTACCGACGTGGCGAAGAGATAAAAAGCGTAGTTGGGAATGCCACTATTGATGTGTACGCCTCCGTTGTCTTGGGTCCCGGTGTACAGTTCCGCCATCACTTTGGGCTGGTAGCCGTGGTCGCTGAGGCTGTGCCCGCCGTTGTGCGGATCAGACATATCGCGCATGGCTCCGGAAGTATAATAGGTCTTTTTTACAATCTCTTCCCCAATTGTCCAGTCATCATTGTCCATCATTGCCCCGAACACGTCGGCCATCGATTCATTGATGGCACCCGACTGGCCCTGGTATTCCAGATTGGCCGTGTTATCAATCACGCCATGGGTCATTTCGTGTCCGGCAGCGTCCAGAGCGCCCGCCAGGGGTTTGAAAGCGATATTGCCGTTGCCGTAGAAAATGGCTTTTCCGTTCCAGGCGGCATTGTCCATCCCTTTGCCGTCTTTATCGGCCACATTGATAAAGGAAATGACGTTGCCGCCTTCTCCGTTGATGGAGTTACGGTTATGAACGGTTTTGAAATAGTCAAATGCCTTGCTGCCATTAATGTGGGCCGATACCGCACTGGGGTTGTTCCAGGCGTTGTTGGTAGAAGTAATGTGATAAGCAGTGAAGTTTTTACCCAATGATGTGTTTTTGGCATCCAGCGTCCATACAATGCCAATCGGTTCTTCGGGGAAAGCGGATTTGGCGGCGTTGAACATCGGCTTGGAGGCATCCATAAAATAATAATCTGCCCCCGCCTGGTACGTATTGACGGTTCGGTTGACGCCGTTCAGGTCTTTGGCAGTCGCCGTTCTGCCGCCGTCGATGGAGCAGGTATGGTTGTACTGATGAATGATCGCTCCCGTTTTGGCATCAATAAAGTATTCCCAGTGTTCCACAAAGTTAGGCCGGAGCGAAACGTGCCAGGCCAGATGGGGCAGTTGTACGCTTTCGCCGGTATGGTAAATTACCAGTCGGGTGTCGGGGCCGTGCTCATAGTCGAGCAGTTTGCGCTGAGCCGCTGAAAGTTCATAGAAATCGGTGTGGGTCTGCACGTGTCGGGTTGCCTGTTCAATGGCCTGAGCCTGCGTAATAGACGGGTTGACATCGGCTAACTGGGGGGTAGCGAAGTACCTTCCATTCAGTGATTCAACTTGCCCATTCTGACGGTGGAGAATAATTTCTCCACCGTACACCGGTATACCCCGGTATACCTGGGACATCCGCTGGTGAACCTGTTGAAGTTGATCCGTTTCCGATTGGCGCAGTTTGAATTCCATAACCGGATCCTGAATGCGCATGATGCCTTTTACTTCATTCAGGTAGGCGAAAGAGGCCTGCGAAGCGTCGAGCCGCATTTGAATATTGTCAACAGCTTTGCCTTTTATAAAAATGGGAAGGCCGGTCTGAGCAGACTTTTTTATCTCAAATCGGCCCGGCGTGGATACGTCCGGCGTGGACACGCCCGGCGTCCAGGTTGGTTGAGCTGCCCAGGATTGGGCTGTTAGGTAGGGGTTACCGCTCACTGCCATTCGCGCATGGGCCGTTTGCTGGCCACCGTGGATCGTTCTGGCGTGCAGGGCACTGGTGTTAACTGGCTGAGAAGAGCGGCTGGGTTTGGCAATCAGAGTGGGATTGGCATCCTGAGCCTGTGTTGCCAGTTGGGCACTCAAAAGAAAGATGACAGGCAGGCTGCTGATTTTAAGGCGCATAGCTTTAATTTTTAGGTAAATACGCTTGTAATTTCTGATAGAATGATTCTACCTGGGCGGGAACGGGTGCATCTGGTTTACCCCAGGTAACTTTCTGTGAATGATCGCCCTGCTTCAATTGGATAAAGTAGTATTGATTACCGGGGCGATTGAAGTTCAGCTTCTCCAATTCCAGCATCTGAGCTTCCTCAAACAATTCACGACTTTTGCTTCGATTCAGGGCTTTCAGGGGCTTTGTCTCTTCGTTCAGACTATTCGACTGGAACAACTGGCCGTTTTCAAGCAGGATATAGCTGTTGACCTGCCCCGTGAAACCGCCCCCTTCGCCAAAACTCAATTGTTTTCCCTGAAAATTGGCGGGTGTAAATTGCTGAACCTGGCATAGCTGGAAGATGAATGCCACAATTCCTAATGGCAGTAAAAATTTGATTCTTTTCATTATCAATGGATTGGCTTATGCTTTAAGTTTAAACAGCAGCTGCTTATTCCCGGTCTTTGGATCAATCTGCGTGAACTCCAGATGCAATTTTTCGGGCTGCAGCAAGAGAATGGTGCCTACGTCTTCATTGAGTTTGCCCTTGTCCAGAATGACCTGCTGGCCGTTGCTGCTCAGTTCCCAGGTGCCCTGGCCGATACCGGCCGCAGTGGCCAAGGTATAACTGCCATCTTTCCGGAAGTTGAATTCGTAGTGGGTGTAATCCGTATCGGAGGGGATCTGATCAACCAGAATCTGCTCTACCTTCCAGGGGCGGCTGATCAGATCCCTTTTAGAAGCCTGTATAGGATCCGCTTCTTTTTTACACGAACCCATAAGTAAGCTGAAGATGGCGACGAAGTAGAGAAAAAAGAAGGCTTTCATAGGAGGTCTGCGTTTCGGTTCATTTCAAGGGGGAGCTCAGTGGCGAAAGGTTTTCTTCTCCCTTGGCGAAAGCAAAATTAGATGGGCGATGGATGGAAAGGCTAACAGAAATGTTTCAAATGCTAACACACAAATAACAAAAGTCCGTACAAGGGAATAAATGCTCATTTTTCTTGCATGATTGAGCATCGAATGGATATTTATTCTTCCATTGAAGACCTGGAAATCCATTCGTGCTGATTGCGCGGTTCGCTTTCCGTTGCTGACCCATTGCTGCAGGCAAGTGAAATCAGGAGGTGCAGATGGAACTTTGGCGGTGACTGGATCTTTTTATCATTCACCGAAGGCACATTCACTAGGGAAAAGTATGGCAGGATGTGAAGCCTTTGGTTTATGTAAGGAGTGCGGACGAATTATGAATCAATGCAAAAAAAATACACGTTCTGGCTGGCAAAATTCGAATTATTTAAACCTTTTGGAATTACCAAACGCTATAAAGGCGTATCAACAAATGTCAATCAATCTGTTATTATCTATGCTTACCCCTTACCAATTTCAGGCCCTCAGCGATGGACAAAAGTCGGAATACGTATGGACACACGGGTGTTTTCTGGCTTCAAACAAAACGGAGAGTCAGCATTGTACCGGATTGTTCCATGTAGACGGGCCGGGAAGCGGTTTTTTCATTGAGGTTTCATACAATCTGGAGCAGGACTGCGTCGACTCATGGAGGATATCCCGTACCCACCGCATACTTGAGCCCTACCTTGAACTTATCGACTTAGACAAATTGCTTCGTTAAGTGTATCAGGGGCACTTGCAATGAAGCGCCTGAATATAATAATCGACAGAGCCAGTAATGCCATCTGACTTATGCAGATGACATTACTGGCTCTTTGTTTGGAGTAAAGGGGACTGTTTACTTCCGGGGCTTTATTTGATCATCCTTCAATAAGGCCAGTTCCTGACCCGACAATGAACGGATGGAGTACCGATACATCTGATCGTGCGTTGATTTAAATACTTTAATGATGACCGATTCAGCAAAACCGGCATTGGCATATTGGGGCGGAATGTGCTTCAGACTGACTTTATCGCCCACTGCGTATTTGGGTAAGCTTTTATCTACCTGCTTTCTGGCGGGCTTTCGGGTTGAGGTCTTTTCCGGACTATCATCTTCCCGGGAAGAACCACTGGCGTCAGTCTTTTTTACTTTTTTAATGGGAATGATCTTAATGGTTTTCCCGTTTTGTTGGTATTTTTTTTCTTCCCCGTTTGCCATGGTTTTATACCCTTCGGTTAGCGTCTGGTAATGATGATGGTAAATGAATTATTGAATCGGACAGTAAAGGTAAGACGACCCGGGCAGTTTGTCCTCATCCCACTGCTGCCTTTTTTCTATCTGTTATCTGGATTTTTACTGGAGTTATCTACGTTGCGTTTGCCGATGGCACAGAAAAGCAGAAATTGTGTGTCCGGCGGCAGCCAGTAACCGTATATCGGCGGAGTAAGTTAGCCATTTCTACTTGCATTATCCATTCTCTTTTTCAATCACAATGCAATAAAGAAGAGAGTTTCGTTTACTGAAACTCCCTTCTTTGAAAAACCTGCCGATCAATATCCACCAGAACTGAGCCTCAGCCCTTCGCTCTGATAATTATTGCGGTTCACATTATAACGGGTAGCTCCTGAACTGAGCCTCAATCCTTCATTCTGATGCTTATAATAGCGGACGTAAGTTTTGGCCTTTCGATTGGAAATTCCGTACGAAGACTGATAGGCGGGCGACTGGCAGGAGGTAAACAACACAGCCAGGACGGCAACCGGGAAAAAGAATCTGAACGCTTTCATAGTTGGTGGATTAAGAACGGTGAAACCACAGCAAAACAATCCGTATGCCAGAAAAGGCTACGAAGCCAGAAGCCCGTCGGGCTGAAGTACCGGAAATACGTCGAATAGAAGTATAAAACAAAAGGAATGAGCCGGATAGAAATGGCCTTATTCCGGGAGAGAATGATTTAAAAAACTGCTTTGAACAAAAAAAACGGGCTTTCTCTACCCGAAATGAAGTAGAAAAAGCCCTTGGAGATGGAATAGGTTAGGGTTAGGCGATAGGTAAATATTTTTGATTAAGGGAGTTCACTGAGTTGTTTTTGGATCAGCGCACAGGAATGATAATCTTCATTGCTTTCAAAATAGTCCAGCAGGCTTTTCAGAAAAGCTTTATCCCGCCGGAATGGGTGGTCTGAATCCAGATCCGTAATGTTGTGGGTGAGTTTTTCGAAGTATTCTTCAAACTGATTCTGGGTTTGTTCCTTTACTTCCAGGTTCTTTATTTCCTTCATTGTGTGGTTCACCGCCGTCACCAGATAACGTTGATATTCTATCTCCCGGTTATTTCGATCTACGATTTGCTTATTTTCATCAATTACCTTCTTCAGATTTTCTACGTCCTTGAAATTTTTCATAGCCTGATCCGTTTTTTCCCGTTGGGCTTTCAACTGGTCCAGGCGTTCCTTGCTTCTCTCCATTTCCGCTGATAATTCTTTCAGCAGGTTTCCTAACCGGGTCAATAGTTCTTCTTTCATAGGTTTAGGCGTTTAAATAATTGCAATGAAAATTACACCCATGTATACTTTATGCTGAATAAAGGTGAATACGAAGAGCGCACAAAAAATTTTCAAAAATGAATAAAATAATGTCTTTTAGAGTTAAAGTATTGTAATACAGTAATTTGTAATTATAATTTTTTTTATAAAAATTTTACTGGCCGCACCCACCATTATAATTAAAATGTTAAATGTGTCAAAATGCCGTGTAAGTTTTTGAGTGAATATGAAAATTGCCAGCGGCTATATCGCCAAAGGCCTTACTTTCTTTGTAGGTTATTGTAATAAAAGAAGAAGTAACGGGTTACCCTTATGCGTGAAAGGCAGCAAACGGCTTTCAGACCAAAGCGTATTCGTGAAGGCAGCGCTTTAGCAGTTGGGTTGAAGGCAATGAACTGAAGTGGGGCGGAACAACGAAAAGCTCCGTGGCGATCTTTGGAAGGAACCGCTACGGAGCTTTTATTGCTTAAAAGAAGGATCAGTACTTGGGCAGGGAAGGATCAATTTCGTTGGAGTAGGCCAGAATTCCTCCTTTCAGGTTGTAGAGGTTTTCAAAACCAAATCTTCTCTCCAATTCAAAAATAGCCGATTCACTGCGTTTGCCGCTCCGACAGTGAACTACGACCTTTTTCTCTTCCGAAATCTCATCGGCGTGGTCGATGATGGTGCCCAGGGGAATGAGCTGACCGCCCAGGTTGGCGATGTCGTATTCATAGGGTTCACGGACATCAATGAGTTGAAAGTCCTCACCGGCGTCCATCATGGCCTTCAATTCGTGCACATCTATTTCTTTCATCTTTGGTCTCAGGTTAATTACGCACAATATTTCATAATAAAATTGGAATTCAAAAACCAATAGCAAGGTTATTTGGTTCTGCGTAACAACGCATTCAGGCGTTTCCATTAATTTTGCCCTTTCAGTATGAAATCCGTATGGCTTTGATAAAGAAGAGGTAACCGGAAGAGAAGTTCTTTAAATTCAAGAAAATGAAAATAGAAGTGAACCGTTTGAATGAAGCATATCATTTTCGGGCAATCAACGAAGATGGAGCCACGCTGGATATGGATGCTTCTCCGGAAATTGGGGGCCAGAACCTGGGCTTCCGTCCTATGCAGGTATTGCTGGCCGGTTTGGGTGGTTGCAGTTCAATTGATGTCATCAGTATACTGAAAAAGCAGAAGCAGCCAGTGCTGGACATTCGGGTGACTATTGACGGTGAACGGGCTAAAAATGTGGTGCCGTCTCTGTTTACGGATATTCACGTGCACTTTACCCTGGCCGGCGATCTGGATGAGGACAAAGTGAAAAAGGCGGTTGATCTGAGCATGGATAAATACTGTTCGGTGGCTAAGACCCTGGAAAAAACCGCAACCATCACCCACAGCTTTTCCATTGTGCGGGAAATGACGACGGTATAAAGTCCGATCAGGAATGTATTACACAATAAAAAAGATACGGTTTGTCTCTGCTTGTTAAATAACAGTCGGCCTGACCCCGCCTGTTGTAATAAGGTAGTGTTTAACGAGACAATTGCCTGATGCAATACAGAAAGTGAAGGTAAAAACAGATGCTAATCCCGTCAGATCCCGTAGCCTATTTCAATTGTGAACCCATCAGCCGACTCAGTCGCAGGGCCTAAGAAGGACATAGTCGCTGATTCAATTCATTTTTTTCTATCATCCATTGCTTCGGGCTTGACCTGAGCGTATCAATCCATTATCTCCGAATGAACGAAGAACAAAACGATAATCACCTGCCGTTTGAACCTGGCTTTGAAACCAATGCCATCCGTACCCGGGCGGAGCGCACAGATTTCCGCGAACATTCCACGCCGCTTTTCATGACTTCCAGCTTCGTATTCGACGATGCGGAACAGGCCAGGGCGCTGTTTGCCGATGAGATTCCGGGAAACATTTACACCCGCTTCTCCAACCCCAATACGTCGGAGCTGATTGAGAAACTCTGCCTGCTGGAAGGTACGGAAGACGGCATTGCTACGGCTTCGGGCATGTCGGCCATGTTTACCAGCATGATTCCGTTTCTGCGCACCGGCGACCACATACTGGCTTCACGCTCCCTGTTCGGTTCTACGCACCAGATCCTGACGCAAATTCTGCCGCGCTGGGGCATCACGCATACGTACGCAGAGATCGATCAGCCGGAAAGCTGGGAGTCGCTCATCCGGCCTAACACCAAGATGATCTTTGTGGAAACGCCTTCTAACCCTGCCCTAGACCTGATTGATCTGGCCTGGCTGGGCAAACTGGCGGAAAAGCACAACCTGATTCTCAATGTAGACAACTGCTTTGCCACACCTTACCTGCAAACACCAGCTAAGTGGGGTGCTCACCTGGTAACGCATTCGGTGACCAAATTTATAGATGGGCAGGGCCGGGCCATTGGAGGGGCTATTCTGGGCCGGAAAGACCTGATCAAGGAAGTGCGCTTTTTTGCCCGCCACACGGGACCATCCATGTCGCCTTTCAATGCCTGGGTGCTCTCCAAAAGCCTGGAAACGCTGGCCGTTCGGATGGACCGGCACTGCGAAAACGCACTGAAACTGGCAACTTACCTGGAGCAACAAGAGGATGTGTTGAAGGTAAAGTATCCTTTCCTGCCTTCGCATCCGCAGCATGAACTGGCCAAACGGCAGATGCGCCTGGGCGGCGGCATGGTCACTTTTGAAGTGAAAGGTGGCATTGACCGTGGGCGCAACTTCCTGAATGCCTTAAAAATGATTTCGCATTCGGCCAACCTGGGCGATACGCGCACCATTGCTACGCATCCGGCTTCTACCACGCATTCCAAGCTAAGTGATGGGGAAAGGGCAGCAGTTGGTATTTATCCAGGCTTGATTCGGATATCTGTAGGTCTGGAAAGCTACGACGATATCCTGCGCGATATTCAGCAGGCCATAGAGGTGACCCGCGTTACGGAGGTAGTGTAAGATGGCCTTCTGAAGTCAGGTACGTACATTTAATAAAAATTCCGTCCGTCTGGTCTTCTTAATGTAAGGAGAGCGACGGACGGGATTTTTAATTGATAAAGCTCTGTAAAAAGAATGCGGATGTTTTTTATAATTCCAGTTCTATTACTGTATCAATATCATTGCGCTGGCTGGCGGGAATTTTGATCAACAGGCCGTACTCATTCTGCATAAACGGCACTTTGGCCTTATTCCCAAAAAGCCGGGCCGCCTTTACCTTTTTCGACAATGGCAGGGAAAGAGTCTCATCCTGCCAGTTGAGCACGTGTACGTAAACTTTATTCCCTTTTGCCGTCGTGACACCCCATTCGCGTGGCTCTACTGGTCCGCCCCGGGTACCGTAAATGGTTTCGCCAAAGGTATTCGTCCACTGGCCCATTTCTCCCAGTATTTTTACAAACTCCGGTTGAATTTTACCATTGGGCATGGGGCCCACGTTGAGCAAAAAATTGGCATTGTGACCCGCAGCCTTTACCAGGTAGTGAATCAGGTCTTTGGTACTTTTGTATTTGGCGTCTTTGATATGGAAGCCCCAGGCATTATTCATGGTTTCGCAGGTTTCAAGCGGTAAATTGCCAATCCGGGAGTCTTCGCTGAAGCCAGTGGTGTTTTTACCGGGCAAATCCTTTTCAAACATCTGGAAGTCTTCGCCCGGAAAAGGGGCTACGTGGTGGTTGTTGCCAATCAGGGCGGCAGGCTGAAGCCGATGGATGAGCGAATAAGTCTGATCCAGTTGCCAATCGGCCGTTTTTTTGTCCCACCAGCCGTCGAACCAGATGCCGCCGATGGGTCCGTAGTTGGTCAGCAGTTCCTGCAACTGATTGTCCATATAGCTGAGGTAGTTCTTCCAGTTGCCGCTGTCGGGCCGACCGGTCCAGTTCCCGCCGGTAGTGCCCCGGGGAAAGTAATCGGGATGGTGCCAGTCGAGGTGGGAGTGATAGAAGAAGAGTTTGATGCCCTGTTTCTGGCATTCGTCGGCCAGCATTTTCAGTACATCCTTCTTATAAGGCGTGCGGTCTACGATGTCGTAATCAGACACTTTGGAATCGAACATGGCAAAGCCGTCGTGGTGCTTGCTGGTGATGGTAATGTACTTCATACCCGCCGCCTTTGCCATACTTACCCATTCCTGCGGATTGAACTCAGTTGGGTTGAAGAAAGTCGGCAGTCTTTCGTAGTCTTTGATCGGAATCTGTCGTTGATTCATCACCCATTCCCCATCGCCCAGTACGCTATACACGCCCCAGTGAATGAACAAGCCGAAGCGGGCATCCTGAAACCATTCCCGGGCCTGCAGATTTTCCTTCGTGGGCTGATAACCTTTCTGGCCTTTGACTGAGCCACTGATCAAAAGGGCCGCTAGCAGCAGACAAGTAGTAAGCCGGTTTGTAATGAATACTTTCATTGATAAACGTGGTTTTATATTTGGAGAACCAAGTTTGCAAATCAAATTTTAAATACAAATGATTTTATTCGCCAGAGAGGTATAGTGGGTAGATACCTTAATTTTCAGATAAGATTTTTTATAATTCGTCCGCCCAAAAGGCCAGTTCGCCCATAATGTTCATTCCTAAGGAGAGGCTTTATTAATTTGAACACTCTATTTCTGGCAAATGGCCGGCATTAGAAAATACACCTTATCATCCGCAAACCTTACTTATGAGAAGACACCTTTACTACTTTTTTTTACTCGTATTGCTTTTCTCCTCTCCTGCTGCTTGCCTGGCGCAAGGCATCATTGATGGCTTTATGCGGGGAGCCGGCAATACTACGGTCGCACTCTCTTATTCACACGAAAGCTACAGTACTTACTTCGTAGGGAGCCGGCCCAGCACCAATACAGCTTTCGGCACCATTACTACCCGCAGCGTAAACCTGTTTGCCGCTGCCGGGTTGACGGATTACCTGGATGTGGTGGTGGCGCTTCCCTACATTTCTGCTACGCCCAGCATGGGTACTTTGGCTTCTCAGAAAGGCTTGCAGGACCTTTCTTTTTACTTGAAAGCCAGACCTTATCAGGTAGATATGGGCAAGTTGGGTAAGCTGAGTTCCATTCTGGCAGCCGGTATCTCTACTCCGCTCAGCGATTACATTGCTGATTTTCCGATTGCCATCGGTCACCTGTCTACCAACCTGGATGGACGGGCGGTTGTGCACTACCAATCTACTTTCGGGGCCTTTGCTACGGTGCAGGGCGGATACATTCGCCGGAGCAGTGTACACATTGACCGGTTTGATGCACCCGTGGCGGTTCCTGACGTGTGGGACTGGTCGGCCAAAGCGGGTTTCGGCTCCAAGCACTTCTATCTGGATGCCTGGATCAACCGTCAGATTGCCCGCAGTGGTACCAATATTGGACCTGGAGTGCCTTTCCCCAGCAATGCCGTTTCGTATACCCGGGCGGGATATACGCTGTATGCTCCCATTCCTCATTTTCCCAAAGCCGGAGTCAGTTTCGGAATGGGCTTTACACTCAACGGAACCAACATCGGAAAAGCCACCCGTTATTCAGCTGGCTTGGTCTATAATCTGCCCTCCTGGAAGAAAACCCAATAATAGACTATTCCTCAATCGCTTTACATTTTCTCAACTATGCATAACTCTACGCATTCATTTAGAAACAATATTCGCGCTTATCTTCGTTTCGCTACCTTCAGCCTGGTTCTGTCATTCCTGCTGGCGGGTTGTAAGGAAGAAGAAACCGCACAACCTGACTATGCTGCCCTCAATTCTTCCGAAAAAGATGTCACTGGTGGAACCTGGAAGCAGGTCATTGTGGGCGGTCCGACGTCGATTGCCGTACCAGCACCGGAAGGAGCCAACTCCGTAGCCTATCAGCAGGAAGTGCAGGCTTTAAAGGCCAGCTTGGGCAATCGTACCCAGGAGCAGACGGAAGCCGTAAAATACTGGGCATCCGGTGGGGTATTGCGCTGGAATGAAATCGCCCGGAAGCTGGTCATCAAATACAATGTAGCTCCCGCTGCCAATGCCGACGGAACCTTCCCGGCCTTCGATCCGACCAATCCGTTTACCAACCCGCCCTTTGCTGCCCGGGTGTACGCACTGATGAGCGTTGCTCAATACGATGCCCTGGTAACCGCCTGGCACTACAAGCACCAATACGGGCGTATGGCTCCCAAGAAAACAGATCCCACGCTGGCCACCCTGGTACCCGATACCGACCTGCCGGCTTATCCTTCCGAAGATGCCGTGATTGCGTCAGCATCCGTTCAGGTGCTGAAGTTCCTCTTTCCCCGCGACTCCGTTTACCTGAACACCCTGGCCGAACAGCACCGGAATTCCCGGTTATGGGCGGGTGCCAATGTACCCAGCGATCTGATGGCCGGGAATGCAGTAGGTAAAGCGGTTGCTGTCCAGGTCATTGCTTACGCCAAAACGGATAAGATGGGTGCCGCCCGGGATCCCAACAATACCTACGTGGCTCCAGAGTATACTTCTCCATCCTGGAAAAGCCTGGAGGTACCCGCCAGGCCACCCATGCTGCCACTGTATGGAAAAGTAACTACTTGGTTCGACCGGGTGGCGCTGGAAGCTACTCTGCCCGGACCTCCTCCCAAGATCGGGACCGCAGAATTTACCAACGCACTGCAGGAAGTGCGCCGCATTTCCGACAATCGCACCCGCGAACAGTGGCGCATTGCTGACTTCTGGGCCGATGGTGCCGGAACAACCACGCCGCCCGGGCATTGGAACATCATTGCTGAAAACCTGATCCGAAAAAACAACCTGAACGAACTCCGGGCTGCCCGGGTGATGGCCCTGCTGAATCGGACGGTGATGGATGCCGGTATTTGTTGCTGGAGCACCAAATATCAGTATTACATACCCCGGCCTTCCCAGATGGACCCGGAAATCAAAACTTCAACCGGTTTGCCGAACTTCCCATCGTACACTTCCGGTCACGCCACTTTTTCAGGAAGCGCCGCTGTGGTACTGGGTTATCTCTTTCCTTCGGAAGCATCTACCCTGAGTGCCTGGGCAGAAGAGGCAGCTATGTCGCGTCTGTACGGAGGTATTCACTATCGTTTCGATAACGATGCGGGGCTGGCGTGTGGCAAGGGCGTGGGCCGGGTAGCCGTCGACTGGGCTAAAAATGACGGAGCGCCTCAGTAAGGTAATATAGCAGACCACAGAAGTAGCGCAGATGTTTGCCAAAAAGGCTATCATTGCGCCAGGCCTTGGCCGAACTTCTGCGGTCTGCTGTCGTATTTACTTTATGCCCCTTTCACGTGGATCGTTTGCGTCCCTGCTTTTTACCCTGCTGCTGGGAGTAGTTGCCGTTGTTTTCAGTTCTACCATTACCTACTACGCCATTCGCTACGAGTCAGTCATTGAAGAATTCAACTTCCTGACCTGGTCGCTTTTTTATGTAGCCGCCGGCTTTACAATGGCCTACGCCCTTACGCCTACTACTTTTATCGCCCTGCTGAGTGGTTATTTCCTGGGCTGGTACGCCATATTCCCAGTGGTACTTTCTTACTTGGCTGCCTCAGGGATTGGCTATCAAACCGCCCGCTGGTTGGACCAGGGAAGGCTGCTGAATTACCTTACCCGACAGGAAAAGGTGAAAAGAGTAGTAGATAATCTGAGGGGAAATGAATTTAAGATCATTGTCTTCTCCCGGCTTTCCCCCGTCCTGCCTTTTGCCATTACCAACGTTCTTTTTTCACTGGCCGGTGCCAATCTCCGGCCTTATCTGATGGCCAGCCTACTAGGTATGTTGCCGCGTACCTTACTCACATTGCTGGTTGGTAGTCAGGCTCGTCAAATCCGAATCCTGCTGGAGCAAGGTGGCGGCAGTCCTTCCCTGCAAATCGGCTTGGGTGTGCTCATCGTCATTTCCCTGGCCGGTTTGTACTACTACATCCGGCGGGCAGTAGCTGGAGGGAAGTGAGAAGGAAACAGGCAAATTTACGCATCTATTCTTTTGCCGGACGGGGCCTGCCATTGGAAGTAGGCGGCTGCACGGTCCAGCAAATGGGTGTGACCGCTTTCCAGGTAAATAATACGGTAGTTTTTGAGCCGGCTGATCAGTGGTTCTACGTCTTTTTCTTTTAATAACAGATCGTGTCGGCCTAAAAAGATCTCGGTACGGATGCGATTTTGGTTGAGCAAAGCGGCCATTTTCTCCATATTGAAAGTGAGAAGCCGGAAGTTTACCCACGAGCGGTAAAGCAGATCTTGTTTTTCAGCCGTTTCCAGTTGACTCTGGGCAAAGCGAATCAGTTTGGGGTGAGCCAGCCGAAAAGTGCGCGCAAGCACACTGAGCTTGCCGAAGGTAGAAGGATGATATACTACCTTCCGGAACAGGCTTTGCGTCCAGCCGGGGCGGGTAGCCAGGGTATACCAAAGGTTGGGCTTGATTCCGTCGGGGGCAATGAGGAGCAGTTCCTTTACCCGCTCAGGAAAGGCTTCAACCGTGGCCAGGGCAAATCTGCCTCCCAGACTGAAACCCAGCACTGAACACGCGTGGATACGTTCGGTGTCGAAAAAAAACTGCAGCCACTGGGCCCATTCCTCTTTGGTCAGCGGATTTTCCGGACCCTGGCCGGCGTTTTCTCCGTGGTAGAAGAGGTCGAAACTATACACGGTATAATCGGCCGCTAATGATTGCTCCAGTTCTTCCAGGTGACTTTTGCTTTGTCCAAATCCATGAAAGGCCAGTAGTACTTTGCTACCACCGGGTCGGCAGGAGTAGTGCAAGGGATAAGACTTGAGAAAAAGGGAATGGGTGCGTTTGTTCACTTGATTATTCGGTTAGATCAGTGAATAAGCGTAGTATCCGTCAGTCAGATCGAATTTGCCCGGGAAAGCATCTCCAGGCTCTCTTCCAGTTCAAGGTAAGCTTTTTCGCACACCTCAGCAATATGTTCGATCAGGCCGGTTATTTCTTTCAGGGAGGAAGCCTTAGGTCGTTTGTCGGGGTTGGCCCCCAGTGAATGTAAAAGGGCTGCTATTTTTTCAAATACCGGATTCAGGCTATGGATTCCTACGGTGGCCGTAGTGGCTTTCATTTTATGAATTACGGCCCCTAATTCTTTCCACTGCTGTTGCTGACAGGCCTCCCGGGCACGCAGAACAAAGTCGGGCGTCTGACGGAGAAATACCCGGATCATTTCTTCCATAAATTGCACATTCTGAATGGAGGCGCTTTCCAGGTAGTCCAAGTTGATGGTCTGAAACTGCCGCATTGGTTTTTTTTCAGGAGCTGAATTGGTCTTCGTGCGAATAGCCAGGTATTGACTCAGTTTCTGTTGCAGTTCCTGCGGATTGAATGGCTTGGTAATTACGTCGTCCATACCGGAGCGCATGACCTGATTGCGCACGTCGGAGATCAAAGATGCCGTAATGGCCAGTATAGGCGTTTCTTTCTGTGGTTGCTGCTTAAGGCTGCGTATTTGTCGGGCAGTGGCAAATCCGTCCATTCCCGGCATTTGCAGGTCCATCAGAATCAGGTCATAGGTGGTGGTCTTCAGTTTTTCCAGTGCATCATATCCGTTTGATACAATGTCAGTGTTCAATCCCCAGTTGCGTAGAAATTCACCGGCTACGAGCTGATTCATTTTGTTGTCTTCTACCAGCAGCACCTTGGAACCGATCAGTTTCTTAGTATCTACTTTGGGTTCAGTCAGCAAGCGTTGGCCCTGAATCAGTGCACTGGGCTGACATTTGCCAAACGTGAGCCAGAAAGTAAATGTACTACCCATGCCCGGCTTGCTCTCTACCTGAATCTGGCCTCCCTGTAGTTCGACCAGTTGCTTGCTGATGGACAACCCCAGACCTGTACCGCCATATTGCCGGGCGGTCTCGGTGCTGGCCTGGGTGAAACTTTCAAACACAATCTGAATTTTTTCCGGTGGAATGCCAATGCCGGTATCGGCTACCCCGAACAGAATGGTTACGCTGGTTGCGGTTTCGGAAAGTACTTCGGCGCTTACTTCTACGTAGCCTTTGCTGGTAAACTTGAGGGCATTGCCTACCAGGTTAGTGAAAACCTGAAGTAATCGTCCCGGGTCGCCTACCAAGACTTTGGGGAGACTGGCATCGGTATTGAAAAGCAGCCGGATGTTCTTTTCGGCGGCATCAAAGCCAAAACTCTGACGGATTCCCTGCAGCACCGACTCCAGTTCAAATTCGGTCTGCTCGAAATGAATCTTACCCGATTCAATCTTGGAAAAGTCAAGAATATCATTGATGATCACCATCAGATTGTCGGCCGAGAATTTGATGGCGTTCAGGTACTCATTCATCTCCTCAGGTTGGAGATCGGCTTCCGCGTTTTTCTCCATGAGTAAGTGCGTTATGCCAATTACCGCGTTGAGTGGAGTTCGCAGTTCGTGACTCATCACCGAGAGAAACTGCTCTTTGGCTTTCATCGACTCTTCGGCTACCTGCTTGGCCCGCAGCAACTCGTGTTCTACCCGCTTGCGCTCGGTAATATCCCGTGCAACTGCCTGAAATCCCAGAATACGCTGGTTTTTTAAGAGCATGTGAACCGTTTGCCCCACCCAAATCACTTCGCCATTCTTGGTATTGGCTGAGAACTCCAGGTAGGTATCCAGGGTTTTGGATTGAAACTGTTCCTTGTAAAACCGGGTTACCATTTCCCGGTGCTCTTCGTGAACTACTTCCGAAAAATGCTTGCCAACCAGTTCTCCGTCCGGAAAGCCAAGTACCCTTGCTCCTACCGGGTTGACGTAAGTGCAGTAGCCCATATAATCGCACTGGTAGATCATATCATTGGCAAACTCCACAATCTGGCGGTACCGGGCTTCACTGGTTCTGAGCTGCTCCAGGGTTCTTTTCTGTTCGGTAATGTCTACCAGTATACTCAGTACGTGGATAAGACCATCTTCAGCAATCAGCGGCTTCTTAATGGCGTGGAAGTAGCGGATTTCGCCGTCCGGACGGGTGTATACTTCTTCAGTCTCTACCTGTTCGCGCTCTTCAATCACCTTACGTTCGATCTCTCTGAAGCGGGCATAGGGTTCCGGCGGATACATCAGGCAAGATGGATCATTATACAGCAAGAGAAACTCTTTTTTAGAAAGACTGGTGAGATCGGCCAGGGCTTGGTTGATCATCAGAAAGCGACCTTCATAATCTCTCACGTAGATCGGATTGGGATCAGTATCGAGGACTTGCCGGATAAAATGCTCTTTGGCTCGGAGTTCTTCCTCTATCCGGATGCGATCGGTTATATCCAGTGAGTAACCCAGCAGCAATGGCTCTTCTTCGCTTCGCATTTCGGTAGCCGGTGCCTGATCGTGGCGACGGATAATGGTTTTACCGGTGAGCATATAATGCGTTGCTCCCTGCCAATCATTTCTTTCTTCCTTGACGATCAGTTTGTCTTGCCGCCATACCTCCTGGTCATCCGCTACGTATGCTGCAGCTGTCTTCTGATCTTCATAAAGCTCAAAATCCGTCTTTCCAATCACCTGATCTACTTGTGTACCGAATTCATCGCAGGAGAACTGATTGACAAAAACAAAGCTACCACTCCGATCTTTCAGGTAAATGTGTATAGGCAGACTATCCAGGATTCTTTTCAGAAGGGTTTTCTGCCATTGCAGTTCCTCCTCATTGCGCTTTCGGCTAGTAATATCCCGGAAAGCGACCATTCGTACATTTTTGCCTTGATACATGTAATTTTTGCCGCTAATTTCTGCATTGATCAGGGTCCCATCTTTTCGGATCAGCACTACTTCGTACGGTTCTATCCATTCTTTTAGCAGGTTGTCGGCGATTGTCTGCCGGTAGGCTTCTGCTACGTACGAAAACGCGTTTCGTCCCAGCATTTCGTTGCGGCTATAGCCCAGAATCTGAGGGACAATGTGATTGGCTTCCAGGATAATGCCCTGATCATGAATAATGATTGCTTCAAAGGTCGCTTCAAATAAGGAGTTGCTTACCTCCGTTGAGGCAACATGCGTGAAATTCTGAAGTTGGGTTTCTGACTGGGATAGCGTTGGGTGTTGCAGATAAGTGAGGTTAATCGCATCCAGCAGCTCTTTTAAGGGCCCTGAAGGTTCAAAATGACTCCCTAAGTATTGCTGTATCTGATTTTGCAGTAAAGATACGTATCCCTCCATGGCAGATTGGTTGACGGGATGATATTTTGATGAAAATGGGTACCCGTAAAAACATAACAAAAATACGCATTTATCCTTATGAACTGATTTCTGATTCTAGGAGGTCATGAGCAGGCAAATCGGAACGCGGAGGTAAAAATTAATTGGCGGAAACTTTGGGTAAAATAAAAGTTTCCGTAGTTTTGCGCTGATAAACTTCTTAGAGCAAGCTACTCTGAAAGGAATGGCATTGTTAGTAAAGTTATTGTGTGAAAAGTGGCTTCAACCTGACAGATCAATCGATTACATTGGAAGTAAAAGATCGCATATTACAAGCATCCGAAGAGCTGTTTTTGAAATACGGCATTAAGAGCATCACAATGGATGAGATAGCCCGTCATTTAGCTATTTCAAAGAAAACCATTTATCAATACTATCAGGATAAGGACGAGATTGTGTACCTGGTTACCCAGGGTCGGCTGGGAAAGGACCAGGAAGATATGTGCGAGGTTTTTTCGGCTTCGGTCAATGCAATTGATGAAATGATGCGGGTGTCCGAACATCTGCGGATCAGAATGGCCAGTACCAACCCGTCGCTGTTATTCGATTTGCAGAAATTTCATCCGCAGGCCTGGAAAATATATCTCAATCATAAACGTCATTTTATCCTAGAGCGCATTTGCGATAATCTGGAGAGAGGAATCAGGGAAGGCTTGTATCGGTCCGACATCCGGATTGATATCCTTTCGCGCATGCGAATCGAGCACGTTCAGATGGGTTTCGACACCTCCTTGTTCCCGCTTGAACAGTTTAACTTCATCGACGTTCAAACGCAGCTTCTGGATGTTTTTCTCCGGGGGATCGTAACCGAAAAAGGACTCCATTTTTTGCAGCAATACCATAACCGATGAACCCATGACCAAGCAGTTTTACCCAATTTCCATTCTGATGGCAAGTGCAATCCTGACACTTTCCACGTTACTGCCTTCAACCAGCAGGTTGTACGCTCAGGAAATATCTGAAAGCAAGCCAGGCGCAGCTGGTACTCAGAGCGGACAAAAGGCCTTCTCTTTACAGGAGGCAATTGATTTTGCCTTACAGAACAACGCAGACATTCAAAATGCCAACTTAGACGTACGAAGTGCGAAAGCCCGAGTTGGTGAGGTCAGATCTATGGGTCTGCCACAGATTACAGCCGAAGGGCAGGTGATGAATAACATTGTTATTCCGACTTCCTTTCTGCCGGCTGCTTTTTTTGCAGATGATCCAACTACAGTGCCAGCCGATGCACCGCCGGTTCCTGTTCAATTTGGGGTGCAGTATACTGGCTCTGCCGCAATCAACGCCAGTCAGCTTCTATTTGATGGGTCGTATTTTCTGGGCCTAAAGGCTGCTGCGACTTATAATCAATTATCACAAAAAAGCCTTACCCAATCGAAGATCAATACGGTTGAGGCGGTAACGAAGGCCTACTACGGTGTACTGGTTGCCCAAGAACGGCTGACACTTCTGGAATACAATGTAAGAAGATTGGATACGCTCTATCAGCAAACCAAGCTTCAGTTTGACAATGGTTTTGTGGAGCAAATTGACGTCGATCGGATTGAAGTACAATTCAATAATCTAAAAGTAGACCAACAACGCACCACCCGGCTGGTAGAATTAAATCGGGCACTGCTCAAATTTCAAATGGGTTATAAACCAAATGAGCCCATTGAATTGACGGATAAATTAATCGCTCGCAACGTAGAAAACCTGCAGTTGGAAAACCTTGATAAGTTTGACTATTCCCGTCGGGTTGAGTATTCTTTGTTGCAAACCCAAAAGGAGCTGAATCTCCTGGATATTCGCAACAACCGGGTGGGTTATTATCCGCGATTAATGGCTGTAGGGTTCTTTGGATACAATAGGGGAAGTAATGAGTTTGATTTTTTCAAGCGGGCTTGGTTCAATAACGCCGGTATTGGACTGAATCTGACCATTCCCATTTTCGATGGATTAAATAAACATTATAAAACCCAGCAGGCTAAACTGGCTTACCAGAAGACAGTGAATTCTTCACGACAGTTGGAAAATAGTATTGACCTGCAGATCCAACAGGCCAATATCAATCTGGCCAATGGTCTAGATGCACTGAAGACCCAACGCAGAAACCTGGAATTGGCTGAAAAGGTAGCGCAGGTAAGTAAAATCAAATACCAACAGGGTGTCGGTTCTAATATTGAAGTAATTACGGCGGAAGCTGATTACAAATCTGCCCAAACCAATTACTACTCGGCGCTGTACGACGCCATCATTGCCAAGATCGACGCTGACAAAGCCACCGGTAAGTTATTCACTGAATAAGTCAGCTGGCTCATTACGCATTCCATACAACATATTCTCTCCTTAAACTCACTTTCCCATGAAATCGAAGTATTGGTTAATACTGACTACCACGCTTCTGCTTGCCTGTTCTAAAGGTTCGGAACTGGATCAGAAAAAAGAAAAGCTGGCTGAGCTAAAAAAAGAGCAGCAATCCAGGGCGGATGAAATCCAGCAACTGGAAAAAGAAGTCGCCGCTTTGCAACCCAATTCACAGTCCAACGTGCGGGTAATACCGGTAAAAACGGCTTCGGTGAGCGCTCAGCCCTTCAAGCACTATATTCAGGTGCAGGGTACGCTGGACTCCCGCAGTAATATTATGGTAACTCCTAAAACCGCCGGCGTAGTAACGGCTGTGTACGTGAAAGAAGGGGATGCCGTGCGCAAAGGGCAAGTGCTGGCTACTATTGACGACGCCATCCTGCGCCAGAGTGTCAACGAAGTGCAAACCGGGCTGGAACTGGCCAATACCATCTACGAAAGGCAGAAAAACCTCTGGGACCAAAAAATCGGTTCGGAAGTCCAATTTCTGCAGGCGAAGAACAACAAAGAAAGCCTGGAGAGAAAGCTGGCAACGCTGCAGTCGCAACTGGCCCAGAACAAAATTACCTCACCCATTAACGGAGTAGTAGACGAAGTAAAGGTAAGAATAGGTGAAGGAGCAGGCCCTGCGATGGGTGCCGTCCGCGTGGTCGATCCCACGAATATCCGGGTGGTAGCCAAAGTAGCCGATACGTACATCGGGTCGGTCCGCAAAGGCGGTTCAGTAATCATAACAGTCCCGGATCTGAACCTTGAAATCGAAGGTAAAATCAACTTCGTAGGGCAGGTGGTCAACCCCACAACCCGTACTTTCGACATTGAGGTAAGCGTAAACAATGCCAACCGTCAATTACGGCCCAATATGCTGGCGCTGGTCAACATCAACGACCAGACGCAGCCCAATGCCATTGTCATCAATGAGAACATCATTCAAAAAACGGCTGCCGGTGATATGATTTTTGTCGCAACCGAAGAAGGGGGAAAGAAAGTGGCAAAGCAACGGAAGGTAAAAACGGGCTTGTCTTACAACGGACAAGTAGAAATTCAGGAAGGATTGAGTGCAGGAGAACAACTCATTACGGACGGTTTTCAGGATCTGGTAGATGGCCAGCCCGTGCAGATGGCGGTAGCCGGGAAATGATAATTCAAATAGATAGAGATATGCAAAGGCAATGGACGGAAGGAAACGGAAGCCATTTGAGTGAATAAGCAATCGGAGAAATAGCAAGGCCAATACTTAATGAGCCCGTATTCATGAAACACAAAGAATTTTCAATTACCAATTGGTGCGTAGAAAACAAGACTACTGTCTACGTTCTGACCTTTATTGTTACCATTGCCGGCTGGTTTACCTACCAGAATCTGCCGAAGGAGCAGTTCCCGGACATCGTCGTTCCCACTATCATTGTTTCCACGATTCACCCAGGTACCAGCCCCGAAGACGTGGAAAACCTGATTACCAAACCACTGGAGAAACAACTGAAGGCCGTCAGTGGCGTAAAGCGAATCAAGTCCAACTCGATTGAGAATTTTTCGCTCATTACGGTGGAGTTCAACACGGGTATTGAAGTACCCGTAGCCAAACAGCGCGTGAAAGATGCCGTTGACCGGGCCGACAATGATCTTCCCAGTGATTTGGAAAAAGATCCACAAATCCAGGAAGTGGAGTTTTCGGAGATGCCCATTATGAACATCAATATGGCGGGCAATTATCCGTTGGATAAGCTAAAGACGTACGCGGAAGATTTACAGGACGAGATTGAGGAACTGCCGGAAATTAAACGGGCCGATATTCTGGGTGCCCTGAACCGGGAAATTCAGATCAACGTGGATCTGTACCGGATGCAAGCGGCTGGGATTACCTTTGGCGATATTTCCCAGGCAGTTGCCAGTGAAAACGTAAACATATCTGGAGGTGAATTGAACGTAGACAATATCCGCCGGAATTTACGGGTAAGTGGAGAGTTCCGCGACGTCAAATCAATCGGTGAAATCGTAATTCGTTCGGGATTGGGTGCCTCTGTGCTTCTGAAGGAGATTGCGGAAGTAAAGGATGGTTTTGAGGAAAAGCAGGATTACTCCCGGCTGGACAACAATCCGGTTATTACGCTCAACGTTATCAAGCGGGGTGGGGAAAACCTGATCGTGGCTTCTGACCGCATCTTTGAAATTGTGGAACGCATGAAAGAAACGCGTTTTCCTCAGGGTTTGAAAATCACCATTACCGGCGACCAATCAGATCGGACGCGTGTCGAACTGAATGACCTGATCAACACAGTTATCCTTGGCTTTATATTCGTGGTACTGGTATTGATGTTCTTCATGGGCACCACTGATGCCATTTTCGTGGGACTCTCCGTGCCCCTTTCTTCACTAATCGCATTCGTGGTCATTTATGCGATGGCCTATTTCTTCCCGAGCCTGAAGTTTTCGCTCAACACGGTAGTGATGTTCGCCTTCCTGCTGGCCCTGGGTATTGTGGTAGACGACGCCATCGTAGTAATTGAAAACACGCACCGGATCTTCCACATGAACAAGGATATGCCCATTACCCAGGCCGCTAAAATGGCCGCGGGAGAGGTGTTCGTGCCGGTATTGTCAGGTACATTGACCAATGTAGCTCCCTTCTTTCCCTTGCTGTTCTGGCCGGGTATTGTGGGTGAGTTTATGAAGTACCTGCCCATTACCCTCATCGCAACGCTCTTTGCCTCACTGCTGGTCGCCTTCATTATGAACCCCGTATTTGCCGTTTCCTTTATGGAAAAGGAAGAGAGCGGGCGGGTGAAGCGTTTCAGGGAACTGCTGAAGCCGCTAATCATTATGGCGCTGATTGCTGTAGTAGGTTACTTTATCAATGTAGGACTGGGAAATTTTGTTGTATTTATTATTCTACTTTATCTGCTTAACAATTACGTGCTGACGCCAGTCATTTACCGGTTCCAGCACGGTTTGTTAGTGCGTTTGAAAAATGGGTATCGCAAACTGATTTCTTTCGTGATACGCGGCTGGCGACCGGTGTTTTTTGTGGCCGGAGCGGCGGGTCTGTTTGTGCTTAGTATCGTCATTTTTGTGATATCCAAACCCAAGGTGGAATTCTTTCCGACCGGACAACCTGATTTTGTGTACGTCTATAATGTTTTACCCATTGGAACGGATGCGAAAGTGACGGATTCAGTTACGCACATTCTGGAAAAAAGGGTGTTTGAAGTGCTAGGCGATAACAGCCCCTACGTGAAATCCATCATTACCAACGTGGGAGGGCTCAGCTCCGGCGATCCGCAAAATCCGGATCGGGTGGCAGCACCCTACAAAAGCAAAATTACCATCGCTTTTGTGGCTTCCGATCAGCGCCTGGGCGTTTCGACGTATGACATATTGGAAAAAATCAGGGCCAAGATGGTAGGTATACCCGGCGCCCAGATTTCAGTGGAAAGGGAAGCTTCCGGCCCACCGACTGGAAAGCCCATTAGCATTGAAATTGCGGGGGAAGAGTTTGAAGAGTTGATTAAGATTCAGGGCCAGCTCAAAGCCGCCATTCAAAAATCGGGTATCCAGGGCATTGAAGACCTGACATCGGATCTGAAGCTCAACAAACCGGAAATCACAGTGGAGGTGGATCGGGAGAAAGCAACCCGCGAAGGCATCTCAACCGCTCAGATCGGGTCGGCCATTCGGACGGCGCTGTTTGGCCTGGAGGTGTCCAAATACCGCGAAGCCAAGGATGAATATAAGATTATGCTGCGGGTGAAAGAAAGCGACCGTAATCAGATTGAAAAGCTACTTTCACTCAACATTGCCTACCGCGATATGAATATGGGAGGCGCTTTCCGGCAAATACCGCTTAGTTCAGTGGCCAAAGTATCGTATTCTTCTACCTACAGTAGCATCAACCGGAAAAATCAGGAACGTCTGGTTACCTTGTCGTCCAACGTACTGACGGGGTACAATGCCAATGAAATTGTTCAGCAGATTCAAAACCTGATTCCTTCATTCAACTTGCCTACCGGGTACACGGTTAAAATGGGAGGAGAGCAGGAAGATCAGAAAGAAACGATGGATTTCCTGGTAGTGGCTTTCATTGGAGCGGTGACTTTCATCTTCCTGATCCTGGTTACGCAATTCAACTCGCTGAGCAAACCTTTTATTATTTTCGGCACCATCGTACTGAGCTGGATCGGCGTTCTGCTGGGCTTTGCCATTACGGGCATGACGATGTCCATCATTATGACTGGCGTGGGCATCATTGCCCTGGCGGGGATTGTGGTGAAAAACGGGATTATTCTCATTGAATTTATCGATGAGTTACGCAGCCGGGGCTACAGTACCCGCGAAGCAATCATCGAAGGAGGTGCCACCCGTCTGACCCCTGTACTGCTGACGGCTTCCGCTGCGGTGTTGGGTCTGATTCCCCTGGCAGTCGGAATGAACATTAACTTCGTCACTACCTTTACCGAATTGAATCCGGAGTTTTTCCTGGGAGGCGACAGTTCAGTATTCTGGGGTCCACTGGCATGGACCATCATCTTTGGTCTGACTGTTTCTACCTTCCTGACCCTGATCATTGTACCCGCCATGTATTGGGTGAATGAAAGAACCCGGGATAAGTTTTTCCGGAAGGAAAGTGAAAAAACAACCACCCGAGAAAAAGCGCCCAAGGAACTCCAGACGGTAATCTGAGCAAAATCGGATTGATCGTTTATTTTGCAACCAACACCCACCTTTTAAAGCTGAACCACGCTTCGCTTTAAAAGGTGGGTGTTGTGATTTTGGGAGTATATGAGAATGAAGGGAGGAATTTTGCCAAACGCTGAAACTATAGGTGCGGTTTTTAGGTCTTATAAAATATGAAACGGACTACTTCGTCAACAAGACAAGTGGTGCTTCTTTTTGAATACTTTTCTTATGGCTCTGAATCGAATTTTGACTCTTTTACTATTTGTTGCGGTGCTGGTCCTGATTGATTGGTACGTGATCCACGCCGTAAGGCAATGGTACGCGGCATCGCCCAGCCTATTCCGGAAGGCGGCGCTTACTACCCTGGGTGTGTTGTCGGGCAGCGCCGTTATCTCCGTGCTGCTGCTGTTTTTGGTCCCAGCATTTCAGACACCCATCATCCGAAACTTTCTGCTGGTGGTCATCTTCACCAACTTTTTAGTTAAAATATTTATGGGGCTCTTCCTGCTGATCGACGATCTGATTCGATTGGTCAGATGGGTAGTTCTGCAAATGACCGGTAATAAGCCGCAAGTGGAGCCGGGAGTGATACCAGGTTCTCAACCTACAATCCCCCGATCCGAGTTTTTGATCAAGACAGCAGTCGTAGCGGGTGCAATTCCACTGGTTGCCATTGGTTACGGAATCCTGTCAGGGGCGCATGACTACCGGATCCGCCGGGTGCGGCTTGCCCTGAAAAACCTTCCCAAGTCGTTTGACGGTCTGCGCATTGCTCAAATATCAGACATCCATTCGGGGAGTTTCTTCAACAAGGTGGCCGTGCAGGGCGGCGTGGAAATGCTTATGCGCGAAAAGGCCGATCTGGTATTTTTTACGGGAGATTTGGTCAACAACACGGCGGGTGAGGTCAAGGATTACATCCATATTTTCGATAAAGTAAAAGCTCCCCTGGGTGTGTACTCCGTCCTGGGCAATCATGACTACGGTGACTACGCCCGCTGGGATAATGCACAGGCCAAACGTCAGAACCTGGAGGATCTGAAGGAGGCGCATCACTTGATGGGCTGGAATCTGCTGATGGACGAACACCGCGCACTTAAAATAGGTGGAGATGAAATTGCCATCATTGGTAATCAGAACTGGGGGACCCGATTCCAACAGTACGGCCATCTGGACAAAGCTTACAAAGGAGCAGAAGAGTACCCTGTAAAGCTGCTGCTATCGCACGATCCCACTCACTGGGATGCCCAGATACGGCCAGGGTATCCGGATATTGACGTGACTTTTGCCGGTCATACCCACGGTGCCCAGTTCGGGGTCAACATTGGTAGTTTCCACTGGAGCCCGGTGCAGTACGTGTACCGGCAATGGGCGGGCTTGTACCAGGAAAAGAATGCGCAGGGAAAAGAACAGTACCTGTACGTAAACCGCGGTTATGGTTATATCGGTTTTCCAGGGCGAGTAGGAATGCCACCGGAAATTACCATTTTTGAACTGAAGCAAGCCTGAACGACGGAAGCACGTTGACGGGAAATCGTCCCGGCAACGTGCTCCAAAATTGATTTTAAGATACCTGTTTAATTCACTTATTAGTGCAAGCTTTACTCTTTCTCCCCTTCAATTTCACAGGAGTTAGAAAACCCTACCGCCGTGTTTCTGAGTTTAATGTCGATGGATAATTCCTTGTTATTTAACGTTCCCGTTCCGGTTAGATCGGCGGTAAACGGGGTACCGTTCGCATCCTCTAATTCGACGGTCGTCTTCTTCAAAGTAAAGGAAGAACCGGTAACTTCTGCCCTGACATCTTCTCCAGAGCCCATAAAGTCTTCGAAAATGATTTCCCGCTCATTGGAAGTCGATTTGACAACTTCCTGTTCTACTTCTCCGTTAGCTCCGTTTGTACATCCAATTTCCAGGCTATAGTTCCCTACAAAAGCATCGCGTGGATCCGGATCTTTCTTGTCTTTCTTACAGGAGCTCAAAGTACTCATCACGGCAATTAGCGCCAACATCACGATTGAATTGATCTTTTTCATTGGTGTAATAGATTTTAAATTAGGTTTTGAATAGGTGCGTTATTGATATTAATGTTTTGTTATTCAGTCCTTTTACTGCGAATTGGCGATGCGGGCAGCACTGAATTTGTAATTATTTACCGTTACGGTACTCGGAGTACCTGTGCTCAGGTCAAAGCGGGTAAGTGTTCCGGAGAAAGTGCCCTCAATTTTACCGCCTACGTTTTCATACTTGGTGATTTTAAGCGTACCGGCGTTTTCGGTAGAAACGTACTGTTTTTCCACACCACCGTCCTTTATTTGAATAACCAAATGAGCCTGGTCTTCGTCCTCATCGGCTCCTAAGGTAAAGTTGCCGGTCTGGTTGCCCTTGAACACGATGATAGAAGTAATTGACTTGGTCGCGCTGTTGTTGCCGGCAATGCTGAGACCGGTGTAATTTTCAGATGGGCTGTAAGAGCCCAATGCCACCACACTGGTGCTGCTGGAATTGATGGCATAAGCCTGGTTGCTAAAACCGTCTCCGTTGAGCGTAAAACTGATTTTTTCTTCAGTACCGCTACCGGGGTTCGGATTAGGAACCGGTGTTTCATTGTCTTTTTTGCAGCTTTCCATTCCAATCAGCAATACGCCCAGGAAAAGCGGGTTCAATAAGAGGCCAAATAACTTTTTCATGATTCTGGATAATTAGAGGTTTTAGAAAATTAGGTTTTGAAATAGGTTTTGTTGTTGAACCATCTTCAGCAGCCTGAACAAGCACAGGAGGCATCCGATTGACAAGGGCAAAACTATACCGGAGGGACTACGGAAGTCTAACAGAATTCTTTCAAATCCTAACACGGACCTTTCAAAGTGGATTTTCAGGCGGGAAAAATGGCCGATTGTGATAAACGGTAAAGCGATTTTCTCGTGATTTTTAAATTGTTTTCCAGGTTTTGTGCTGGCAGACAAAAAATAGTTAAGCTGTGAAAAGGAAGATTTGAGGTCTTTAACAGAAGAGAATGCCGGTTGGAGCCAGGCTTTCTTACGCCGATTTCGTGCATATTGCCACTTCTCTATGTCATTGCGCACACTTTTTTCGTTAACTTGGTGTAATCGTGTAAACAGGAACCTACATCATGAAGCATTTTCTGGTCTTGATACTGCTCAGCCTGACGTTGCAGCTGACGGCAACGGCGCAAAGCAGCCCCTCGTACGCCTCTTCCAAAGAAATTAGAAAAGAAAAAAAGGTAAGCAAAGGGACGTCTGGTCAAAAAGACCGTAACTATTGGCAGAGCAAACGCAGTGTGAAAAAGTTTAAAAAGACAGTGAAAAAGAAAGACTGCGACTGCCCGGGAGAGATGACCGAAAAGCAGCGCCGCAAATACCGCGTCCGTAATTGACAAAACTTTTTCAGTGCTGCATAGGGAGTAAATCAATTCAGGAGGTAAATTGCCCCTTTTCGGTTCCATATGCCTTCCTTCCCCTTTCTATTAGAAATTTGCGCCGATTCGGTGGAGTCAGCGCTGGCAGCCCAAAAAGGAGGTGCGGATCGGATTGAACTGTGTTCCAGCCTGATTGAAGGGGGCCTTACACCCAGTGCTTCCTGTATCAGATGGCTATGCCGCGAACTCCGGGTTGGAGTGAACGTATTGATTCGGCCGCGGGCTGGCGATTTCCTTTACAGTCAAGCGGAGTTTGAAATTATGAAGCAGGACATTGCCTTGGCTAAAGAAGAAGGAGCAAATGGCATCGTTTCGGGCGTATTGATGGCCAATGGCCGAATTGATACCATCCGAACCGCCGAACTGATTGCGCTTTCCAGACCCCTCCCCTTTACCTTTCACCGGGCCTTCGACGTGGCGGCTGGTCCTTACCAGGCTTTGCAGGATCTCATCGACTTGGGCGTAGACCGGCTCCTTACTTCCGGTCAGGCGGCAACTGCACCTCAGGGTGCCGACCTCATTGCCGTACTTATTCAAAAAGCCCAGGGTGAAATCATCATTATGCCGGGCGGCGGGGTAGATGAACAAACCATTGGTACGCTTCGCTCCCGAACCGGAGCAACTGAATTTCACTCCTCTGCCAAGGGCAAACAACCCAGCCAGATGACTTACCGAAATCCGACCGTAAACATGGGAAGTCCGACGGATGAGTATACCTGGACTACTGTAGATGCCAATCGGGTAAGTGCCATCCGGCAGGCCGCGCTTAGGTAAATCAAGGTATTGCATTCACCTACCTGCACTGATTGCCCGTTCCCTGTTATTGTCTTCAAAACCGAAAGCAGAATGGTCAGCATACGCATTGTTGCTGCTTATCGCGTGGGTTGCTGACACCCCGGTCACCCTTTTCTACGTAAAAGAAAGGGAGCTGGTCTTGTTTGGTCACAACAGAGCGAGATGTGGGTTTGCCCGAGCACATGGAAATGCTTAAGGCGCTGAAATTAGCTGATTTAGATATAACCTTCTGGGTAAAAGTACGAATTCAAAACCGCTTGTCCATTCTTTGGAACGCTCAACAAACAATTAAAATAAAGCGTCCGATTGTTCGTACATTCATATATACTTCCTTTTAAAGGCCCGGCTACCCGTGCCTTTTGGGAAAATCTAACCTTACATACACAATGGTACAAATCAGAAAAAATGCCATCATCCGAAAGGTGAAAGACATCACCATCGGGGGAACCTTAAGCCTGGTCTTGTTGGGAGGTACGGGCATTATGCAGAGTTGCGACAGCAGAGGACCTTACTACGAAGGAGAAACGGTATACACCAAGGGCGTTCAGACGCACATTGAAGAAACGGAGCCGGGTGTTTTTAAAATTATAGATGAAAATACCGTAGCACCAGAAGAGTCGAAAGTATTTGTGAAGCATCTGGATGGGCGTATCGATACCCTTAACCTAGAACAGGCCCAGCGCATAGCAGATCAGCGCGAAGGAAATCACAATGAAGGGAACTATCATCACCAGAGCGGACTGAGCAACGTGTTATTTTACGGAGGCATGGGCTACCTGCTGGGTCGTTCATTCAATAGCCAGCCCAATCCGGCTTATTATGCCAACCGGGAAGTGTATCAGCGCTCTCAGCAAAATGCGACTACCCTGAGCCGCTCCCGGGCTACCAAGCCCAGCAATTCAAAGAGTGGTTACTTTGGTCGTTCCCGCAGTAGTGGCGGTTCGCGTGGGTTTGGTGGTTGAGCCGGGATGGCACGGAAGAAGTCAAGCAATGAGCAGTAACAGGCGCCGGGCTACACGGTAGCCCGTTTCTCCGCCTCTTAACTTTATTTATATATCAATAACTCCTGCTTTTCCTGTTTTATATTATGATTACCCTGAAATCACTGCGCATATCACCCGAAGCCCAGCTGCATCAGTTAGACTGGAGCTGGATGCTGGGCCGGGATACCCTGCCTTATCTGACCAACGACGTGCTACAACTCAGCAGTCGCGAAGCAGAGGCATATCGCGATGCGGCCAATCAACTTTACGATATGTTTGTGGAAACCGGCCAGGACGTAATCGACCAGAAACGGTTCAAAGAGCTGGGCATTCCCGAAAACCTGATCGAACTGATTCAGCTTTCCTGGGAAGATGACCGGCACCTGCACTTATACGGACGCTTCGACCTGAGTGGTGGGCTTGACGATAAGCCCATCAAACTGATTGAGTTCAATGCCGATACGGCTACCTGCATTCCCGAAACGGCGGTGGTGCAGTGGGCCCACCTCAAGGCCAACGAACTGGACGAATCTCTGCAATTCAATTCCCTGTTCGAATCGCTGGTGGAGAATTTCCGGGTGCTGAAGGACCTGAACCGCGACAAAGAGCCGGCTATTCTCTTTTCAGCGATGCGGGGCTATCCCGAAGATGATACCAACGTTTCGGTGCTGTCAGAGGCAGCCCGCGAAGCCGGATTTGAAGTGGCTTTTAAATACGTGGATGAGATTGAATTTTCACCGGAAGAGGGCATTTTCATCAGCGATGACCGGGGCGGATACGAGCAGTATCCTTTCTGGTTCAAACTGATTCCCTGGGAATACATTGCCTATGACGAGCCCGAACTGGCCGATACACTGACCCGAATTGTAAAAAGGCGCAAGGCGGTGATCATTAATCCGGCGTATACGTTGCTGTTTCAGTCCAAAGGCTTTCTGAAGCTGCTCTGGGATCGGTTTCCTTTTCATCCCTTGCTGCTGCAAACCGACGTAGTACCATTGAGTTACAAAGATCACGTGGAAAAGGTGATGTTTGGTCGTGAAGGAGCCAACGTACGGATTATGGATGTATTTGGCAATGTGTTGGAAGAAGCCGGTGGCGAATACGGAGATTACCGAAAAATCTACCAGGAGTACACAGAGTTTATGCAGGACGAAAAGGGCAATCGGTATCAGGCAGGCGTATTCTTCGCCGGAGGAGCCTGTGCATTGGGTTTCCGGCGAGGCGGTAGGATTCTGGACAACACCGCTCAGTTTACCGGCCACCTCATTGATTACCTGGCGCTGTAATCGCTGAGATAGCAGAAGAATAAAAGATTCCTTAACCAGCAAAAGAGCCGAACGGATGAATAGTTCGGCTCTGTTATTTTGGTAGTTGAGTCAACTTATAAGGTTCGGTTGATTCGGTTAAGATCGGGCATTCGGGATTTCAGATTCTGCAATTCAGCATCCAGCAACTCAATTCGTTCCTGCTGTCGACGGATCATCTCCAGCAGCTCCTGGTTCTGAGCCACCGAACCAGCAGGGGCAATATCTTCCATGACATTGCTGGTTGCCACTATTACCGGTTCTTCTTGTACGGGTTCCGCAAAAGTAGGCCGATCAATTTCATCCATCACATGGGTGGGTGGTACGTAAACCGGGTTGATGGTTGTATCAGGTCTGCCGCCTGCGTACGCCATCTCGTTGTCTTCGGCCACTTCGTGATGGGTAAGGCCAAACAGGATGATGAAAAACAGTGGGGGACCGGTGTAAACCATAAACTCCGTAATGTCATACACGCCGATGTCTCCATTGAAGGGCCAGAAATTAGAAAAGCCCATGTTGGCCGAATTGAAAATACCGGTAGAGAAAGCTCCCAGGAAAACCAGGTGAACGTATAGCCAGAAAATGTAAAAAGCGAGGGCTTTTTTAGGAAGTTTGAATTCGATACCTCTGACGTACCGGCGCAGGGAAAAGTTCTGAATAAATTTTTCTCTGGGCTCAACCAGATAATAAATAAAAGCAACGGGGATTACCGCGATTGCCAGCACAGGCATTAATGGCAGCACCAGCATTATCAGAATGGCTGTCAGAGCGTAATTAATGTATCTTATCATGGCCGTATGCGTTTAGTTTAAAACAATTTAATGAACTTTTTTCAATAACTTATACCATTTTAGCAGAAATTACCTTAGGGGTTTTGCCTATGCTTTTCGATAAATTCAGGAATATTATACGCTCCCGGTTGCTAACCAGGGATAAGTGGGAAGTAGATTACAGTCGTTATTTGGATGATTTGAACAGCGATTCCTCTTCAGATTCGGAATCGTATCAAAAGTATACGCAGGAAGAGCCCAAGGGGTTCAATTCCATTGAGGCAGCTTATTATGCCAATCTGGAGTTAAAAGAAGGAGCCAGCTTCGTAGAAATCAAAGCGGCCTACAAAAGGCTGGTGAAGAAATACCACCCGGATAAGTTTCACAACGATGAGCAGAAGCGGAAATACGCGGAGCAGGTCACTCAGAAATTAAATGAAGCCTATCGTTACTTTGAAGACAAATTCGGTCAGAAGTAAGTAGGACGGAGAAAGAAAAAGCCGGATTGATTCCGGCTTTTTCTTTCTCATTTCTAATAATCGCTTAACTTCCTGCTATCAGGGTGCCCTCTTTGATTTTTTCGTCGTAATCGTCGGAGATAGAGGCAACTGTTTGTACGGCAGCCAGAAATTCGTTGAAGTCCAGATTAGCACCTGCCAGCGAATAAGAGTACTTTACCGCTCCGTCGAAGGTGAGGCCGAAACTACCGAAGGGAGAGTTGGCATTCATTCGAAGCAATTCTTCGGCCAGTTCCTGGGTCATATTTACCTCTTCTGCCAGATAAGAAAACACCTGTACCAGCACGTCTTCCGAATGCCAGGGCACCACCCGGATCTCTACGTTGATCGTACCAAACGCAAAAGAGTAAATCCCATCGGACTTGGCGTACTCATAATCGTAAAAGATCTGGTTGAGGTATTCGTCGATCTTGGCGTAGGTAGAACGAAGCAACTCCTCATTCACACCTTCTTTTATAATATTGAATTTGGGCATATTGCGTGAGTGACTAATAAATGGTCAATAGTTGAAGAGAATCAGATTATTGATTGGTTTCGTTGCTTTCGTTGAGCAAGGCCTTCATCTTAGCCAGTTCGTCGTCTACTTGGCTATTCTTGGATAAGAGCTTGAACTGATCATCCATCGAAGTATTTTGTCCGGCCAGTTCATTGAAAGCCTGGGCTTCCGACTCCAGTTTCAGAATCTTATCTTCGAACTTATCAAACTTGGCAAAAGAGTTTTCGTCGAAGCCACCGATTTTCTTGGCTACGTCGGCTTGTGCCTTGGCGTTCTGGCTGCGGGCGATCAATACGGACTCTTTCATTTTGGCCTCATCCAGCTTGGCTTTCAGCTTTTCTACCTGCTCTTTTAACTGATTGGTAGTAGCGTTGGAACTCTCGAACATTTGCCGGTATTGGGCACTCTGCTGGTCGGCCTGGGCTTTCTTGGCAAGGGCGGCTTTGGCTAAGGGCTCATTACCGGCTTTCAAGGCGATCATGGCCTTGCCCTGCAATTCCTCCGAAGATTTCTGGAAGTCAAGATACTGACGCTCCAGCCGTTTGGTATTGCCCATTGCCTGAGCCAATGCGGAGGTAGATCTGACTACCGCTTCCTGCATTTCAATCACCATCAGCTTGATCATTTTTTCCGGATCTTCGGCCTTGTCCAGCGCGTCATTTACATTGGATTTAAAGATGTCGGCTATTCTGCTGAAAATTCCCATGGCGTTACGAATTGGTTGTTGAAAAATAGATTGTTGGGTTTAGAATTCGGATTGAAAGTAGTAAAAATAATCTTCGGGCTATTGCCGGATATGATATATTTCTACTAAAGTCATTTGAACGGTCCGTCTGGCTGACCAGTAAAAGCTATCGCGTTTTTATTCACTGCTTACTCAAAACCGGAAGGCTACTGTCCGATATCGAAAATGACATTGCCCAGGTCTTTGCCTTCAGTACGCTTTTCGCGCAGTACCTTTACTTCCTGCATTTCGTACTGCAACTTCGGAAAGCGATAGGCAATTTTTCCGTCGGCTATGGGTTCCACTTCCCCTGCAAAGTCATTCAGCAGGTCCTTCATCGTCTGCTCCACTACTTCCTTCGTGAGGTTTTCTTCCTCACCCTTGCTATTGACAGCCTGGGTAATGGTGTCCAGTGTAATGGCTTTGTCGCGGTTGGTAAACACTACTTTCATCAAGCGCTTACGAATATTGTGAATATGCTGTTGCCGTTTGTGCTTCTGAATGTTTAGGTAGCGCAACAGCGGCACCAGAAAGAAGATAATCGAAAACAGCAGCGGTACCCATCCCAGCCCGATGCTAACCAGCACGCCCGTACCTACAATTGGAGCGAACAAACCATTGAGCGAAAGCAGCGCAAAAACCAGGTTGAACGCATTGAGAAATACGATCAGGGTGTTACGGCTCGACGTATTGCCGGTCAGTTCGTAGGCCGGCTCGTATTCGTCCCAATACCACACAATCCGGGTATCGTCTTTCTTGTTCACACTGCGGGTCAGTTCATAAAAATCGCCGTAAAGTACGCCATTGGGGCTAATGGAGGCCTGCCCGTTGAAACGTACCAGGCAATCGGAAAAGAAGGTTTCGGCTTCTTCGCTGTTCCAGCCAGCCAGCGCTTTCAATTCCGGTATCACCACAATCCCCTTTTGCTGACGAAGATAGGCGGCCGCTTCCTGCTGGTTGGCCAGGGGCGGGTTTTCTACCCGGGGCGGACCAAACACAAAATCGTATACCGAAGCCACAAAACCTTTGTTTTCCTTGGGGCTGCGGCTCGACTGACCGAAAGCCGACGGAGTGGGCTGATAATGCTGGTAAGGGTATCCGTATTCATCCCGTTCGTAGTAAATATTCCGGGTGTGGGTATTCCAGTAAAATAAGGACCGGAATACGTTGAAGAAAAGATATAGGCTGCCAGTAGAAGGTCCCCGGTTGCTTCGGCGGTCATCGTCTTTGTTAGATGCCGCCATGGCTACAATGAGGGCAATGAGCAGGACCAGGAAAATGACGAAGTAAAGGACCAGGGTGACCGTGATCCAGACTTTATAAAAGACCTGAAAGGCTTTCCAGAGCGCTTCTTTGAGTTCCGCGATGCGCTCTTCCCGGGTTTTTTCTCCTCTCCGGTGCGGGCTTTTGCCAAAGTCGTAGATCAGATCGCCGTTTTCAGTGACTTTGAGCCGGCAAACGTACTTGGCCATCAGCGCATCAAGGGCCTGACGGGCGTCTTCTACGGGCAGGCCGGTAGCAGAGGCGGCGTCCTGCAGCGTGAAAAAGCCGCCGGATTTCTCCAGTCGATTTTCCAGGGTTCTGAGTGTGTCGGGTCGGGTAAGTGTTTGCATCAGGTATGAAATTTACCTGAGCAAATTACTCATTTTTGGGTATGTGGGATGCAATTGCTTGATGAGCGGCGGGATAAGGCTCATTTATCCGTCAATCAGTTCATTTATCGGTGGAACTGATTCGACTTCTGGCTCAGCATAAATAAAGTCACCGCCTCATCTTTATTTTCCGGCGATTACCATGACAGACGGACCTTACGATTGATTTTGATAGATCAGGTTAGGTAGTGGTGCCTGCTGGCCCTGATACACATTGGGTATTTCAAGGTTGAAAGTCGTGCCTTCATTGAGCGCGGAGTGGACTTCAATCGTTGCATTTAGCTTGTAGAGCGTTTCCTTGACAATGTAAAGACCTAAGCCGGAACCGGTGCTTTGATCCGTAGCCCGATAAAACATGTCGTAGATGCGCCCAATTTGTTTCTCAGCGATGCCTATACCGTTATCGCGAATGGAGACGTACGCTTTTTCGGGCGTGACCTGTACCGAAATAGCGATGAACGAATTGGCCTGATAAGGATTCCGGTACTTTACAGCATTGGATATCAGGTTGTTAAATACAACGGACAGCCGGTTTTTGTCGGAATAGAAAGGCAGCCGGTCATCGATTACAATTTGCTTTTCAATGGATATACTATCGTCGATGTAGCGGAGGTTCTCCAGGGTTTCATTGACGAGTCCTTCAAAGTTGATCTTTTCGTACTGGGTTTCGGTTCGGGTATTGCGTGAGTAGTTGATAATGTCCCGAACGGTGCTGTCCAGTTTGTCGATGCTTTTTTCCATCAGGTTGAGGTAGGTGTTGATCTCACTGTCCTGCGATTGCATCTTGGATAGTTTGATCAGTCCCAGCACTGAAGTGAGCGGTGCCCGTAGGTTGTGCGAAGCGCTGTACACAAAGTGATCCAGTTCCGCATTGATTTTTTCCAACTCCACATTCTGGTGAATGAGTTTTTCCTCTGCCCGCTTCCGGTCCGTCATATCCCGGCTGTTGATAATGATATTGATATTGCCCGTATCGTCCTGGTAGGCCTTACCCACCGACTCCAGGTGCCGCCAGGTGCCGTCTTTGTGCCGGAATCGAAACTCTGCCGTTTGTACCAAGCCAGGATTGGCCAGTTCCTTCAAAAGCCGGTTCGATACGTGGCGGCTATCGTCCGGATGGATAAACGCAAAAATAGATTGGTGGTCCAGTTCAGTAGGGGTATATCCAAGCAGTTTTTCAATTGAAGGGCTGGAATAAGTAATCAGGTGTTGGGGATTGAGGATATTGACAATATCGGAAGAGTTTTCGATCAAGGTCCGGAAGTGTTCTTCGCTTCTTCGCAAGGCTTCGATGGCGTGCTCTTTCTCCATCTCTATCTGTTTCTGTTTGAGGGAGTTTTTGATCGTAGCCGGTAGTCGTGTCAGGTTGCTTTTTAAAATATAGTCATCGGCACCTTGTTGAATGCATCTGACGGCAAACTCTTCGGATACGGTTCCGGTGACCAATATGAAGGGGATGTATAACTTTTCTTCTTTACATATCCGAAGGGCCTGTACGGAGTTAAACTGAGGCAGCGTATGATCGGATAGGATGATGTCTGGTTTGAATTCTTTCAGGGCCATTACGTACGTATCCCTGGTGTACACCCGTTGCAAGGTATAGTCGATCTGCGACTTTCGTAATTCTCTTTCGATTAATTCAGCATCGGCTTCAGTATCCTCTAAAATCAATATTCGGAAATGTGTATTCATAGATGCAGGATTGACGACGTTGACGCCTGGATTACGTTATTTTAAAGATTGATTCAACTTCAGCCAATAAAAGCCTATTCTCGAGACAGTCTCTGAAAATTGATCGTATGCTACGGGTTTTACTATGTAGCTGTTGGCCCCTGCACTAAGGGCTTCCGAAATATCATGTTCCTGTTTGGACGATGTAAGTACTATGGTAGGAATTGTTCTGGTGCGTTCGGACGATTTGATTCGCTTCAGTACTTCCAGGCCATTGACTTTGGGCATCTTCAGGTCCAAGAGGATCATTTTAAGGTTTGAAGACCAGGACGATGCAGTTGGCGAATAGAGAAATTGGATTGCTTCGGCACCATCCCGTAAATGCAGTATGTGATGCGCCAGATTACTCTTTTTTAACGTTCGGATTGTAAGCTCTGCATCCTGCATGTTGTCCTCTATAAGTAGTATTTCAACAACTTTATTATCCATTTCGCGTCAGGGCAGTAAAAAAGCACAATTAATGGTCATTATAACCCAGTAGAAATCGTATTTATCGGTATATAACAATTTATCAGCTGTGCCCACTGACTTTTTAGATGAAATGGTTTAATTGAGCGATGAAATAATAAAAACCAAAGGATGTTTTTGTTTTACTTCGATTATTCCACAGATTTTTTATAAAATTTCCAGTAGTCAAATCAAATGTATATATCACATTTGTATTTAACAAGAAGACATTCAATGTATCACGTTTTTATGAGTAGGATAGAAGTAAGAAAAAACGATATTATTTAAATAATATCTACTGTGGTTTTTAGTGGTAAATGCTTATATACAGGGTGTTAATCAAAATAGTTTAGCTGTTTTTGGCAGGTAATGAGAAGAAAAAAGTGGCCCCTTTATTAGGTTCGCCTTCCGCCCAGATTTGTCCACCATGCCGGGCCACGATCCGCTGGGCAATAGCAAGCCCTACGCCCGTCCCTTCGAATTCTTCTTCGGTGTGAAGGCGTTGAAAAACCCCGAAAAGTTTGTCACTGTATTGCATATCGAAACCGACGCCGTTGTCTTTCACGTAAAAAATGTTTTCGGTCTCCATAGGGGTACTTCCTATTTCTACGATCGCGTGGTCCTGATTACGGGTATACTTCACAGCATTGGACAAAAGATTGATCCACACTTGTTTTAGCATATTTACATCACCCGTGGAGACCTGCATAGGACGAACGTCGAAAGTCAACTGGCGGTCGCCAATCTGGCTCTGAAGCTCAGGCAGTAGGGATTCTACCAGGTTATTGGTTTGGATATCCAGCCTGACCAATTCTTTTCTGCCTAGTCTGGAAAAGTCGAGCAAGTTGTCGATCAGCTGTCCCATCTTAATGGCATTGCTGGTAATGACGTTAATAATGCGTCTGCCTTCGGTGTCAATTCTGTCTCCGTAATCTTCGAGCAGGATGCGCGTATAGCCGTCGATGGCCCGCAAGGGAGCCCGCAAATCGTGGGATACCGAATAGCTGAATGCCTCCAGTTCCTTGTTGGTCGTCTCTAGTTGCCCGGTCTGTTTAGAAAGGGCTTGGCGGGCATTGATGAGTTCTGTAATGTCGTGTGAAATACCCAGTAAGGCGTAAATTTCACCACTTTTGTTGCGGAGTGGCACTTTGAAGGCATCAAAATGACGGAGCCCGGCCCTCATTTCCAGGGTTTCGTGTTCGTGCAAAATTTGTCCGTCCTCAAACACCCGTTTGCTGTATTGCTGGAAACGCTCTGTCTCCGCAGGAGAAAAGCATTCGGCTATGCTTCGTCCCTGAATTTCCTCCCGGCTTTCAAAACCCTGGCTCCGGGCAAATATGCCATTGCAATAAGAAATGCGCAGCCCTGCTTTCTCTACTACATAAATGGGGTCCGGAATGGCATTGATCAAACCTTCCAGCGCTTCGGTGCGCATAACTACCCGCTCTTCCAACACCTCATTGGCAGACTGGATCTGCTCACTGGTTTTTTTTCGATGGGTTACGTCTACGGCAATACCCGTGACGATCAGGACGCCATCGGGATTGCGGTGGGGAATCAGTTTGGTGAGTATCCAGCGGGTAGAGCCATCCCGGTGCCTGAACGGATATTCGGCCGTAACTACTTCGTTGGACAGCACTTGGTCGAGCAAAGCCTGCGTAAAGACTTCCTGATATTCGGCCGGCAGACAGGAAACCAGCAGGTACTTGTTCTCAATGAGTTCTTCGGGCGTATATCCCCAGAGTAAAGTAGTAGCGGAAGAGAAATAGTCGTACACAAAATCACCGTCGGTCAGTACACGATAGCTGAAAACTACTTCATCAACGGTATTCAAGATCTGGTTGAGGTGTGCCTTAGACACTTTCAACGCTTCTTCGGATCGCTTCCTTTGGGTAATGTCTTTAACGAACACGTGCAAACCATTCTGAGCGGGATGCACCCGGATTTCGGTAAATAATAAGGCGTTGCCTTTTTTAAACTCACTTACAATCACCTGCGGGCGTTTGGTGCGCAGACAGCCCTGGTACAAGCGTTCTATGCTGGTACCCTTCCATTCCGGAAAAATTTCCCATACCTGGTTTCCCACCGTTTTTTGGGCAGTCAGATGGAATAGCTTTTCGGCGGCCTTGTTCCAGTGCGTAATCTGTAGTTGGGTATTCAAAGCAAAAAACGCCTCTGTCAGTTGTTCTGCCAGTTCACGAAAAGCGGCATGCGTATTTTCTATTGGTTCCTGATCCGGTTTCTGAGGAGTAATGGATTGTAAAACGGCCATCACTCCATCTTCAAAAGGGGTAACTCGTTGGCGAAACCTGACATTTTTAGCAGAGGGCAGGTCTAGAATAGTCTCTTCTTCCAATACTTGTTGCTTTTCCAGGACCTGGGCGTATTTATCCATCAAATTGCTTTGAAAAAGCTCTTTGGAATAACTGGCAGGCAGCAATTCACTCAATTTTCGACCGGCAATTTCCTCCTGTAGCCGGCTAAGCAGCTTTTGTCCGGGGCCGTTTGCCATCGAAAAGACAAAATCAGTGATTTGACCTTTACGGTTACGAATACATTTCAAGATAAACAAAGGGTCCGGGATACCTTTTGCAATCGCTACCAAGTGTTGTTGATTTTCGGTGGGCGTACGTTGGGGCTCCACTCCGTTATTGTTGCTTGTCATGCGTGTTGCTTTGTCAAGAAGCTTTTCATTTGATAGCTATCGCCGCCCTTGCAGCTATAATTAATAAAGCACTTAAAAATGCATCAAATTATGTGCGGTCCCACTTGTAAACCATTTACTTTCAAATAGTAAAGTAGAAACTCAGGTAAACAGCCACTCATACCCGCTTACGTATTGAAGGCCGTATTGAGAAGGAATGTCGAGTATGTAGCCAATATCACGATAAATTTGAACTTAATCAATAAACCGTTGCTAAAAGTATGTTTTACAGCACTTTTAGACGCTCGGCTGCCAGCGTCGGATGACCATTAAGAAGTGCAGGATGTGAGTGGGGAATAAAAGAGAGGAGGCAATAATGGCCGGAGGAGCAAGATCCGACACCAAATACGAAAAGAGCAGCCGGCCTTGCTTTTGAAAGCGTAAGCCGGCTGCTCTTTGGGTACTTATTATGAAAGGGGCAATTGAAAATCAGTTAGAAAGGCAGCTCATTGTCTTCGTCATTACCGAAACTCTGAAAGCTGGTAACGTCTTCTTTCACGGCCTGCTTTCTGGGAGCAGCTTGTGCCGCAGCTGGTTGTTTGGCGGCTGGAGCACTGGCCTGAGCCTGGCCAGCTGGTTGAATCCGCCAGGCCTGAAGTGAGTTGAAATAATTTTTTACGCCCTGTTGGTTGGTCCAGGCACGGCCACGGATGTTAAACGAAATATCTACGTCTTCGCCTTCGCGGAAATTGTCGATCAGATCGCACTTATCCTGTACCAGCTCAAATTTGACAAATTCCGGATACTGAGGGTTCTCAGCGTATTCAACCACAAATTCGCGTTTGCGGAATTTTTCGGATACCTGGGTAGTATCAAATATTTCTACAATTCTACCTTGAATGTTCATAGTTCGTCATTTTTCAGATTGTAAAGATACATATAATTGATCTAAAATTAGCTTCGATAGGACAAGATTTGTGCATAAAAATGCCGCTGAGTTACCCTTTAGAGAGGTTCTTCACGAATGTAATAATTATCTTAAAATCAAATATAAATCTGGCTCAGGAAAGTAATAAAAGCGGGAAAGCGAATAAGATTGAGATGACCCGCTTTTTGATGGAAGTTATTTCCGGCAATTTTTATTAAATTGATAGATACCCATTCACGTTCTGCATATTAGCCATCATAAGTGCCTTAGACTTTCATTTTTATTCTACGGTGTCAGACGCAGGTATTTAATTTCCCTGGGTACTGGCCTATCACGAAGGGGTTTCGTAATACAACCGAATTTGAATGCGCCGGACTTGGGGCAAAGGCTGCTCTGGTGTAAGAATATATGGACCATGAGCGAATTTAGGAAGCCAGGTAAATAGACTGAGCTTAAAAATACTTCGGGTAAATAAAGAACGGGAACGAATTACGGCTAAAAGTTTTCCTTTTGCGTAAGTATGACGAAAACCACTGCTGCTAAACCGGGCATTCACCCATTTTAGGGCTGTAGTCAGGAGAAAGGAGCACTGGCCGGCCAGCGATCTTATGAGACAACGTAATTGTAATTTATTGATATTCCTCTGCTTGCTAGTAATGGGTTTGGCCAGCATAACCCAAGCCGGACCTACTCCTGATTCTCCTTTTTATTTGTTGACCCAACCACAACCTGGTAGGCCGGCTGTCGACTGCCTGGCCGGTATTCACCCCGATACGCTGCGCCAACAAAGCCAGTATGAATGGAAAAAAAGATTTAATCCGGACCAGAACAGAAGAGAAGGGATTAAGTCGCAATCGTTACGGATTTTGAACGTGTCGGAGATACGCAAGTATGATTCGATAAAAGCCAGCGGTGAAAAGGAAATACAATACTATCAAAAAAAGCTGCTGGAGGCTCAACAGAAGGGGATGAAAGCGCAAATGGAAGAGATATACCAGCAGTTGGCTAAGGCGTATGCCCATCAGCAAAATTATCGGAAAGCTTATGAATATGCGCAGCTGGGATATGCCCAGCACGATTCTTTGCTGCGTTCGCAAATAGGGCACCTGGCATCGGATCTAAATCAGATGAAGGTGCAAGCAGAAGTCAACGCGACAACTCAGACGGCCAATACTTCTATGGCTTTATCGGGGAAAAAAAACCTGCTGTGGAGTTATCTGCTGTTTTCGTCGGCACTGGTGTGCCTTTTCCTGGCTTTTTTGCTCTACCGCAACAGCCGTCGTACGCGCGCAATCAACCGCCAGTTACTGGAGCAAAATCAGGAAATTCGTCAACAGCAGGAAATGCTCATGGCACAGCGGGATTATATTGAGGAAAAGAGCCGGAAAATGGAGATGCTGAATACGACCAAGGATAAATTTTTTTCCATTGTGGCGCACGATCTGAAAGGCCCACTTAATTCCCTGTCAAGTTTTTCTAATCTGCTGGCTACTGACCTGCCCCGTTTAAGCCCGCAGGAGATCAAGATCATTGCCCAGGAACTCAATAAGTCCGTAAAAAACACTTCCCGGCTAACGGAAAACCTGCTGACCTGGGCGCGGTTGCAAATGAACAGCCTCAATCATTATCCTGCTCAGGTTGACCTGAGCAAACTGCTCGAAGACAATTTAAGCCTCTTCCTTAACACTGCTCAACAGAAGGACATTCAATTGTATACCTTGTCTCCTCCCGGCCTGAAAGTATTTGCCGATGAGTCACAGGTCCGGTTTATCTTAAGAAATTTAACGGCCAATGCCCTGAAATTTACCCGTACGCAAGGTTTTGTGCGGATATCGGCTCACCTGGAAAACGAAGAGGTGAAGATTGCAGTAACGGACAATGGAGTAGGCATTACGGCCGACGTCATTGAACGGATTTTCCGGATTGATTCTAAACACAGTACCATCGGTACGGCCGGAGAAAAAGGAACCGGCTTGGGGTTGGTGCTCTGCAAGGAATTTGTGGAAAAGAACGGGGGCCGCATTGAAGTAACCAGCGAACCAGGGAAAGGAAGTACTTTTATGGTCTACCTGCAAAAAGGGGATGAAGTAGCAGAGGTAGCTAAAGGAGTGAAAGAGGCTGGAACCTGACAGCGTCTTTTGCCACCAACTTTCCGACCACAAACCGGGCATCTCTGCCGGCTCCCTGAATCAGTGCAGAAACAGAAGATCTTTGCCAGACGAGACCCATCCAGTACAAGCCGTCTACCGGACTGATTCCTTCGCGGTGAATAGGAGCTCCCTGCGCATCCAGCGCTCCGGGAAGCCGTATCCAGTGGTAGTCACTCTGGTAACCCGTTGCCCATACAATCGAACCGAACTTTTTTCGGAAACCGTTTTTGAATACCACCTCCTGGCCCTCAAAGCGATCAATTTCAGGAACAAGACTGAGCTGATTCTTCCTGATGAGTTGTTGTAATTCATCACAGTAAATCCCCTGGGGTTTTTTCTTCAGCCAGGCGCCAATGGGAGAATCGCCGGATAAAGTCAGTAAGCCGGTTTTTTCACCCCACCAGAAAATGCTCCGGCCCAGCAGATACAAAGGTTTGAAATCCAGCGGGGCATTGACAGAAAGGTAAACTTCCCTGGATGTTGCGGCAAAATGATTAGCCAACTCCACCGAAAGTAACGCCGCTGAATTACCAGTTCCTGCCACCAACACATCGCCTGCGGGCAGCACCGACGGATTGGGGTACTGGCTGCTGTGAATCTGAAATACGGTTGGGCCGGGCTGGGGGTCAAAACGGGGAATGAAGGCACGTTGCGAAGAGCCCGTCGCCACGACTACCTGCCGGGCGGCGTACCGTTTGGTAAGGCCGGAAGTGTCTTCTGTCTGTATGTCAAAGTGCTGATCGGGGCGGCTAAGTTGTACCACGCGCTGTCCGGTACGCACGGGCAATTGATGAAAAGCGGCGTAGCGGGCAAAATAATCCGCGGTTTGCCATTTATCGGGACAGACATTGGCCGAAAGAGGGAACGGCAGACCAGGCAGGCTGCTGTAACGGGCAGGCGTAAACAAGCGCAGCGAATCGTAACGGGAGAGCCAGACCTGACCGGGAACGGATCCCTGTTCCAGAATCAGGAAACGCTTCTGGTGTTGTTTCAGGTAGTAACCCGTCGCCAGACCAGCCTGACCCGCTCCGATCACGATGGCGTCGTAGATTACATCACGAAGTCCCGCTTTTGCGCTTACTTCTTCCATCCCAACGACAAGCCTCCGTAATAATTGATGCGGGCAGCGGGTTGATAAAAACGTCCCCCGAAGGCATTCAGGTCGTTGCCCAGGCTATACGTTTCATCCAGTGCATTGTCAACCCCCACAAAAGCACCCAGGAGCAGATTTTTGCCAATAGTGGTCCGGTAGCCCAACCGACCGCCCAGCAGGGAATACGCATCGGCGTATACGGTATTGGCATCGGTGAGCGGAATGCGGTCTACGAAGTTGAACGTAATATTAGTGTAAAGACCCGTAGGCGAACCCAAATCCAGTCCGGCGGAAAGGTTATGCCGGGCGGTGCCGGTGAGTCGTTTGCCCGACAAATCATTGCCGTTGCGTTCGTAGTTACGAAAATAAAAATCGTTGAAAGTATAGCTCACAAATGCCCGGGCAGTATTCAGGACGCCCCCTTTCGTGTCCAGCAACTGATATGCCGTTCGGAGTTCCAGCCCACTCTGCTGCGTGTTACCAGCGTTGCGGAACAGGGCAACCCCATTCGCATTGGTATAGGTGGTAATGGTATTGCTCAATCGCAAAGAAAAAAGGGTTAAATCAAATTCCAGCTTTTTGGCCAAAGCATTGCCCCGAAAGCCTACTTCGTAATTGATCCCTTGTTCAGCTTCCAGATCCGTATTGATGCTGCCATCGGATGTACGCACGTCGTCGATGGTGGGCGGGGAAAATCCGAAACTGATGCTGCCGTGCAACGAAAGGCTTTCCCCAATCTTTTTCAAAGCGGCAATTCGTGGCGACAAAACCGGATCGAAGCGACGGCTTTGGGCGTAGCCCGCGGGATTTCGCTTGGCGTCCGACAGCCGGGCTATTTGGTAATTCAACTGGTTATAACTGCCGCCAACCGTAAGAAAATAGTTGCGGGGAAAATCAAATTCGGCCTGCGCAAACACCAGGCCCTGCCAGGTAGTAATTTCATCGTCCAGCAGCAGAGAATCCACCTGTCCCCGGCGATTGGCATAATTGCGGAAAGCCGTAAAATTAGTCTGGAACTCCCCTCCTGCTGTAAACCGACTTTTGACTTCTCCCACATTGCGGGCATACACAAATTTGGTCCGGCCGCCCAATCCCTGCTCCGTATTTCGCTTATAGTCAGTAATAAATGGGTTTTCAAATTGGGTAAAGGTACCGTAAAGGGTGCTGACGTTGGAAAAATTTTCGTTGAACTGATAACTCTGACTCAAACCCAGATTGAGCGTTTTCTGTCGGATGGAGGAGTTCTGCTCAATGGCATTCGGACGGGAAAGGCGGGGATTCTGCTGGTACTCCTGTAAGGTGAGGCCGCCGGGAATTTCGTAAAAAAGCTGGCTATACAATCCGTTGAAGGAAATGGTGCGCTTGGGACTGGTATAAAACTGGGAGCGTACGTTGACTACGTTCCGGTCAAAAGCGGTGTGCGCCCGGTAGCCTTCCGCCTGCTGGTGGGCATAGGTCACCGTAATGTTTTCCTTCTCACTGCCCGTCTTTGCCGTGGCATTGATGCCCCGCAAACCGAAAGAGCCCGCCAATGCGGACACCTCTGCGCTTTGCTCCCCGTAACCCGCCGAAGGGCTTTGCAGCAGAATGACTCCACCCGTGCCGGCCCCGTACAGACTACCGCCCGGCCCCTTGATGATTTCTATTTTTCCTACCGTACTAAAATCGATGAGGTTGAGGGCGGTGCCGCCGCTGGGATCGGTGAAGGGAATGTCATTCCAGTATACTTTGACGTTGCGCACGCCGAAAGGCGAACGTAAGGTGCTGCCCCGAATGGAAATGCGGTAGCTAACCGGGGAGCGTTCTTCCATCCGGACGCCCGGCAGGGTATTGATGGCCGGTACCAAAGAAGTGTTGCTGAACCGCTCCAGCTCCCGGGAATTGAGCAGAGCCACTGAACCGGCCGTTTCCAGCAGCTTCCGGTTGTTTTCGTAGCCGGTCACCACCACCTCATTCAGCGAAAGATTCGCTGGCTCCAGATAGACCCGTACTGTGGAGGTGTTTACTTCCACGGTACGGGACTGGTAGCCGATAAAAGAGAAATGAAGCCGGGCAGGCAGACTCACGTTCGGCAGTTGATACGCCCCGGTCACATCAGAAACGCTGATGTGGGTGGAATCGGCCGATAGGATATTGACGCCTACCAGGGGTAAGCGGGTTTGAGCGTCGTAGACCGTTCCCGTCAGCGTTTGCGCCGACGTGAGGTGAAAAACAAGCAGGCCGCAAATAGTGAGGCAAAAACGGTAAAACGTGTACATACGAATTTAGATAGAGGCGGTAAAATGAAGGTCGTTGGGCTGTAAACGGGAAATCGCTTCAAGTAATTCACGTAGCTCACTCAATTTTTTCGGTACTTCTGCCCGATTTTTTCGGAAAATATCTAAATTATAGACAGTTCATAGGCTGTTTTCCACGCAAAATTTTTGGGTGATGGAAGAGCAGAACATAAAAATCAGGAATCGTTTTTTATACTTCCCATGGTGTAGGTATTTTAACTGCTAAGTTTTATGAAAACGCTGACTTCTACCCTATTTAGCCTGACCCTTTGCGGTAGCTTGCTTACCTCCTGCGTAACACCCAAACCGGTTGTTCGTCTGCATCCGGAACCCGATCCGGGTAAGTGGTTCTTCGGTAATCAGTACACCCGGAGTGTAGCCGAAGGCGTGGAGGTCATTGCCGCCTTTGAGGGCGTCCAGCAGGGCTTGCTTGTTTTTGATGTCGAAGTGGTCAATACTTCAGAGCAGGAGTTGCTGGTATCACCCGAAAGGGCCTATTATCACCCGCTCAATAACCAACTGGATACCCTGAATAAGCGCGGTTTCCCTTTGCGGTTCAATGCCCGCGATCCGGAAACGGAGTTATTAGAAGTGGATAAGGCCGTCGCCCGTGCCCACGCCCAATACGCCAACCAGTCCATTGCCCTACTCTTCTTGGCTGCGGCCAATGTAGCCGCCAACGTAGCCACTGCCAACCAGCCCCGAACGGAGCAGCAACAGCAGGTGCGACAAATGAACAACCAGGCGGTGTGGGATGGAATTGTGGGGTTGAGCTATCTCAATCAGGCGCAGTACGTTGAAAAAATTAACTTTTTGAATAACGCCAAAATCAACTGGGCAGCTGATCCGCTACGTAAGACCACCCTGCTTCCCAACGAATCGGTGCGGGGCCGCGTATACTTCGACAGTTATATCCCGGCCAACTACGTGGAAATGGTAATGCCCCTGGCCAATGCGAAGGTGCGCTTCCTCTTCCGGCAGGTCGTGCATAACTCCAGCCTGACCTCACCGCCGACGCGTTGAGCCAACGGCGTGAAATAAGTATCCTGGTGGGCGCAGACGCCTCTTCTGTTAATATGAATGTATCCCGACTTTTTATTCCAGCCTTCCTTTTTTTACTTCAACCCGTTTTCGCCCAGTGGAGTCCGCAACGCATCGGAGTCACCGTGGGCCTGCGCGGCCTGAGTGCCGTTGACCGGCGGGTGGCCTGGGCAGGCGGAGCCGAAGGCACTTTCCTGCGCACCACTGACGGCGGAAATACCTGGGCCGTCGCAAAGGTGCCCGGAGCTGCCGAAGCCGATTTTCGTGATGTATATGCAGTAGATAACCAGACGGCTTATCTGCTCAGTTCCGGCAAGTTGGCCCGCATTTACAAAACCACTGACGGCGGTCAAAATTGGACTATTCAATACGAAAACAAATCGGAAGGCGCTTTTCTGGACGGCTTTGCCTTTTGGGATGCCCAGAATGGAATTGCATTCGGCGACCCATTGAACGGAAATTTTCTGATCGTACGCACCCGCGATGGCGGAAAGACCTGGCAGGAAGTACCAGCTGAAAATTTACCGGCCGCTTTACCCGAAGAAGCCGCCTTTGCCGCCAGCGGTACCAGCATTTGTGTACAGGAAAACCAACACGTCTGGTTTTGCACGGGCGGAGGGAAACAAGCCCGCGCATTTCGCTCCACTGATGGTGGCGAACATTGGGAAGTAAGTAACCTGCCTCTTACCTGCAACAGCAATTCTTCCGGCGCCTTTTCCATCGCTTTTCGCGACGCCCTGAACGGCGTAGTCGTGGGGGGCGACTTTCAATCACCATTAGCGTCATCCAACAACTTTGCTGTAACGCGGGACGGTGGCAAAACCTGGGAGCTTAAAAATGGACTACTACCAGTAGGCTTAAAACAGTGCGTGGCCTACGTACCCAAAACCCGCATATTATTGGCCACTGGCGAAAGTGGTACCGGCTATTCGATGGATGAAGGAGCTACCTGGCAGATCTTCGAAACCCTGCCACAGGGACAACCGCCTTTCCACAGCATCTCCTTTTCCCAGCGTCGGACTGGTCGTCTGGCGGCCTGGGCGGTAGGTGCCCGCGGTAGCATCGGTAAAATTCCCGACGTGCGAATGAAGAAACTGCTTCGTGAGCCGTAAGGTGGCAAATCCCTAACTCCCCTCTCCTCCTTTCTGTTTAAAAACGTACGCCTGACTGTCCGTTTGCGTACACCATTCAACTCCGGTCTTAGGTGTCAATTCCTCTCTAATTAGCTTTTTAAAGGACTTTTATTACTTGGCAGAGCATTTGTTCGACAAATCTCATAGATATACCATTCGTATGAAAGGAAATGTATTGGGCGAATTGGAAGAGCTGGTGCTGCTCACCATTGCCGTACTGGATCAGGAAGCTTACGGGGTAGCCGTGACGCAGGAAATTGAACAGCAGACGGGGCGGGTGGTCGATTTCAGTTCGGTACACACGACACTCAAGCGCTTGCAGGAAAAAGGCTTTCTACGTTCGGAAATGGGCGGCGCTACGCCGGAGCGGGGTGGAAGAAGAAAGCGACTGTATACCATTACGATAGCGGGCTTTCAGGCCCTGCGCGAAGTGCAGCAGACGCGCAGCCGACTCTGGGAGCAGATCCCCAACAAAATGCAATGGGAAGCGATATGAAACAGCACCTGAAACCACCCGCTCCGCCGCGTTGGGCCGACTGGCTGCTGGAGCGTTACTGCCCATCCGATTCGCTGGAAGAAGTGCAGGGCGACCTGCGTGAACTCTATTCCTACTGGTTCCGAACCGAAGGTCTAGCCAAAGCGAACCGCCGCTATGCCTGGAACGTAATGCGCCTGTTGCGCCCATTCGAAAAAAGAAATCAATCAGCCAATGACTTCACTCCTAACTATCCCGATATGATTCGCAATTACCTGACCATCGCCTTCCGAAACCTGCGCCGACACCAGGGCTATTCTTTCATCAACATGGCCGGTTTATCGGTTGGCATGGCCGTGGCCATGCTCATCGGGCTGTGGATGTGGGACGAACTCACTTATGACCGTTTTCATCCCAACTACGACCGGCTGGCACAGGTAATGGGTACCCAGACCTTCAACAACCAGACCGGCACGGGTCCCAATATTGCTGTACCCCTGGAGAACGAATTACGCACCGTGTACGCCAGTGACTTCAAGCGGCTTTCCCTGACCTGGACCAGTACCAACGTATTGGCCGTGGGAGAAAAGAAAATTTCCCGCTCCGGTCGCTGGGCCCAGGCCGACCTGCCGGTGATGCTGGGTCTGCGCCTGCTGAGTGGAAGTTACGAAGCGTTTGGCGATCCTTCTTCGCTGATGCTCTCTCAATCCGTAGCCAAAGCCCTGTTCGGCGATGCCAATCCGATAAACCAAGTGGTACGGGTAGACAATCGGACGGATATGAAAGTGGCAGGCGTGTACGAAGACCTTCCCCGCAATACTTCCTTCTACGATACGCAGTTCCTGCTGCCCTGGAACAATCCCGCCAACTTCTGGAATACCCAAACGGAAGCCTGGGGCAATCATGGCAGTGAACTCTTTGTGCAGGTACACGACGGAGTAGACTTCGAAAAGGAGTCGGCCAAAATCAGGATGGTGACTCAGGAGCACGGCTATAAGGGAAGCAACGAACAGCTTTTCCTGCATCCGATGGCGAAATGGCATTTATACAGTGAGTTTAAAGACGGGAAAATAAGCGGTGGACGGATTCAGTTTGTGTGGCTGTTCGGGATTATCGGTGGATTTGTGTTGCTGCTGGCCTGTATCAACTTTATGAACCTGTCGACGGCACGCAGCGAACGAAGAGCCAAAGAGGTGGGAATTCGGAAAGCCATCGGTTCGGTGCGTAGCCAACTCATTGGGCAGTTTCTGAGTGAATCGCTGGTCATGGCGGCGTTGGCTTTGGTAATGGCCTTTTTGCTGGTCCAACTGAGCCTTCCCTTCTTCAATGGATTAGCCGACAAAGCCATGTCCATTCCCTGGACCTACCCTATGTTTTGGTTACTTACGCTGAGTTTTACCTTCTTTACCGGTATTATTTCGGGCAGCTATCCAGCTTTGTATCTATCGGGCTTCAATCCGGTAGCGGTATTGAAGGGAACCTTTCGCGTGGGGCAAATGGCGGCGTTGCCCCGGAAGGTGCTGGTCGTACTTCAGTTTACCGTATCCATTACGCTCATCATCGGCACCTTCATCGTGTTCCGTCAGATTCAGTTTGCCAAAAGCCGCCCGGTGGGTTATACGCGGGAAGGGCTCATTACGGTAGTGATGAACACTCCGGAACTGTACCAGAATTACAATGCCTTGCGCGATGCCCTGATCCAGACGGGTGTCGTGAGCAATATGGCAGAGTCGAACAGCGTGCCGACTCAGATCTGGTCGAATAACAACGGGGTAGAATGGGAAGGAAAAGCCCCTGACTTAGATCCGAACTTTGGTACGATTGCCGTGACCCACGACTTTGGCCGGACGATTGACTGGGAAATTGTGCAGGGACGCGACTTTTCCCGGGAGTATCCGACGGATTCCGGCGGCTTCATTCTCAATGAATCGGCTGTGAAGATCACCGGCTTAAAAGATCCGATTGGAAAAATAATGAAGTGGGCGGGCAAAGATCACATCGTAGTGGGCATCATCAAAGATATGGTGATGGATTCTCCTTATCATCCCACCGTGCCCACCATCTTCCACATGGAATACGGTTGGGTAAACCGGATCATCGTGCGGATCAAACCGGATCTGCCTTTGCGCGAAGCGCTAACCAAAATCGAACCCGTTTTCCGAAAATTCAACCCTGGCAGCCCCTTCGACTACCAGTTTACGGACGAAGAATACGCGAAGAAGTTTGCCGACGAAGAGCGAATGGGCAATCTGGCCACCGTCTTTGCCGGGCTGGCCATCTTCATCTCCTGCCTAGGCTTGTTTGGCCTGGCTTCCTTCGTGGCAGAACGGCGAACCAAAGAGATCGGTATCCGCAAAGTGCTGGGTGCCACGGTTTTTAATCTCTGGGGAATGTTGTCTAAGGAGTTCGTAGCCCTGGTGCTGATTTCCTGTCTCATTGCTGTTCCCATTGCCTGGTATTTCCTGAACGGTTGGCTACAGAATTATACTTACCGCACGCCCTTATCTTGGTGGATTTTCGCTGGAGCGGGTGTGGGCGCACTGATTATTACCCTGCTGACGGTCAGCTATCAGGCCATCAAGGCGGCGCTGGCCAATCCGGTCAAATCCCTGCGGACGGAATAAAAAACGGGAAGGAGGCTGATCGCTATACTCAGCTTCCTTCCCGTTTGTGCTTATGCCGAATAGATTTAAAATTTCAACCCAACCGACAGTAAGAAATTACGTCCGGCTTGCGGATAGTAATAGTTTTCGGTTAGAAATTGGCCTTCACTGATGTAGCTGAACGTGTACCCATTCGATTCGTACAGTTCATTGAATAGATTATTGGCCAGCAAACTGAAGTTAATTTCCTTCACCCAGCGGGTTTTCCAGGCGTAATTGATCCGCAGGTCATTGGTGAAATAGGGGTTCAGCTTACGGCTTTCGTTCGATGTGTTGTCCAGGTACTGCTTGCCCACGTATTTGGAAAGCAGGCTCAGTTCCAGGTTTTTGACAGGCACTAAAGTGAGTTGGCTACCCGCAATGACGTTGGGCGAAAAGGCAATGTCCGTTTGGCGGTACACATTTTCCACCTGTCCGCCGTTATCGTAATCATCCACAAATTCGGTGAAGTTGCGGATTTTGTTGGCGCTGAACGTGCCGTTAACGTTCCAGCGCAGGTTTTTGAGCAGTTTCACGCCCGCTTCCACTTCCACCCCCGTACGGTAGCTGCGGGCAATGTTCGTCCGGTTGTATTCGCCTACGTCGTTGATCTGGCCGGTCAGTACTAACTGATTGCGGTAATCCATCAGGTAATAATTGGCAGAAAAGCTGAAGCGGCTGGCCTGCAGTCGGTAGCCGGCTTCCAGGTTGCGCAGGGTTTCCGCTTTCGGACGGCTATCCGGCGAAGACTGGGTAAAGTCGTTGCGGTTGGGTTCTTTGTTGCCGACGCTGTAAGAGGCGTACACCTGGCTCTGGTCGTTGAGGGTATAGGTCAGACCGAATTTGGGGTTGAAAAAGGTCAGGTCGACCGACTGCTGCACGTTCTCCAGTAGGCGGTTATAGCCCAGGAAAGAGTAGCCCACTGTACGCACCTGTAAGTCCACAAAGGCATTGAGCGGCTGGAAGATCTGGTAAAAAGCCTTGGCGTACAGGTTAAAGTCCGTTTTGGTCGCGTCGTTTTCGTAATAGCGGTGGCGGATGTGGGTGTCGTTGGCAAAACGTGCCCAAACAACCTCCCCGTAGTGCTTGCCCCAGTATTGGTTCCAGCCGCCCCCGAAGTTAGCCGTCAGTTTGCCCTGGCTGTCGTAGTTAAGCGAAAAAGTAGTGCCGTAGAAGTGATTGTCCAGCCACAGCCGCCGGATCAGGTCCGACTGGTCAATCACCGAATCGCGGATGACCAGTGGGGCAATGCCGTAGTCGGGTAGCGGCTGCTGGTCTTTGAATTCTTCGTAATAGCCCCGACCGCGCGTATAAAACAGCGACGTATTCAATTGCCACTTAGTACCCAGCTCCTGCGAAAAGTGGAGTTGGTAGTGGTCCTGCTGGTAGTTGTCGGTCTGGTTGTCGTAGGTAAAGGAATTATAGCGCCGATTGGTAGATAGCAGGCTTTCGGGTACGCCATTCCAGGCCTGGTAGGTTTTTTCCTGACCGGAAAACACGTTGAGCCGCAGAATGGTGTTTTTGCCGTAGTAGCCTCCCGACAGGTAAAACGATTTCAGGTCGGAAGAAGCCCGCTCAATGTAGCCGTCCGTCGTGATTTTGGACAGGCGGCCATCGAAAGTGAAGTGGCCGTTGATGAGTCCGGTTCCTACCATCGCCGTGTGTTTCCAGGTGTTGAATGAGCCAAAGGAGTTGTTTACCTCCGCGTAGGCTTCTTTCCGCAATTGATTCGTCTGGATATTGACGCTGGCACCGAAAGCGCCCGGTCCGTTGGTCGAAGTGCCCACGCCCCGCTGAATCTGAATGTTGCTCACCGAAGAAGCAATGTCCGGCAGGTTGACAAAGAAGCTGCCCTGCGATTCGGCATCGTTGTAGGGAATGCCATTGATGGTGACGTTGACCCGCGTCGCATCGGAGCCCCGGATGCGGATGCCCGTGTAGCCTACGCCCGCCCCGGCATCGGAAGTGGTGACGGCCGAAGGCGTGAAATTAAGCAGCAACGGCAGGTCCTGCCCCAGGTTCTGCTTGCTCAGTTCCGCCCGATTTACGTTGGTATAGGCAATCGCCGATTTGTCGGTAGCCTGCGTAGCCGTGATGATGACTTCATCGGCCAGTACCGACTTTTTCTCCAGTCGGATGTCCAGTGTGAGGTCGTTTTGCAGGTCTACGGTTTCCTCAAAGGTTTCGTAACCGATGTAGGAGACTTTCAGTGTGTAACTTCCCGGGCTCAGGTTGCTCAACCGGTACCTGCCGGCGTAGTCGCTGGTAGTGGCTTTGAACGTATTCTCCAGCACCACACTGGCTCCCGCCAGCGATTGAGCACCTGCCTGATCGGTAACCGCTCCGGAAATGTTGAATTGGGCCATCGCCCGAAAGGATGCCAGCACGCAAAAGGCGGCCAGCCAGAATGAGGTTTTCATAACGTAATATTTCATCATAGTAGAAAAAGGCCAGAGAACCAGGCGTAGGTACTTAGGGAGATGATACTGTGCATCCAATCACATTGGCTGGATAGATCGATGCCTTTAACAAGGTTGATCAAGCAGAAATAGCCGCACGTTATCCGGTGCAGTATGTCTGAATAATGAGCACAATGGATTTGGCTTAGCCTTTTCCCTTCGCCGGCATTACCCGGATCAGGTTCAATGGGTATAATCTCAGCCTGTTCAGTAAGGCACCCCTGTTTCGATGAACGGAGCAAAGGTAGGATGGAATGACAAGAACTCAAAGCGGAGGAAAAGGAGCTTCGGAAAGCAAAAAGGCTTTTATGGATTTCAAATGAGGATGGCATCTCTCAGAAAATCTTAAAACCACCCCTGTCTGTATGAAATATCTTTTCCGATGCTTTCTGATTTTATTCAGCCCCTTTTCTTTCGGCCAAACCCCCGAACCAGCATTCAGAACAATTCAGGAACTGCTTCCCCGGATTGAAAGTGTGATGCAGCAGGAGCACATGCCCGGCCTGATGCTGTCCATCGTGACCAGGGATTCCGTTTTGTTTGCGGGTGGATTGGGAAAGGCGAATCTACAGCACAACACCCAGGTAAGCGGGCAGACCTTATTTCGGGTGAGTTCGGTGACAAAGATGTTTACCTCCATGGGTATTCTGAAACTCATCCACGAAGGCAAGTTGAGCCTGAACGACGAATTGAAAAAGATAGCGCCGGAAGTGCCCTTCCGCAACCGTTGGGAAGATACGCATCCGGTGCGGGTGGTACACCTGCTCGAACATACCGCCGGCTTCGATGACCTGCACCTGAACAATGTCTACACTACTGCCGATCAGGATTTGCGCGGCATCGAAGCGCTGAAAGTGTACGAAAGCTCCCTGTACTGCCGTTGGAAGCCCGGTGAGCGAATGTCTTACTCCAATCCGGATTACGAAGTGGCCGGCTACCTGATTGAGAAGCTTTCCGGTAAGCCCTGGGATGAATACGTAAAGGAAAATGTATTGCAGCCCCTGGGCATGACACATTCCAACTTCACCCGGCGCATCACCGATACTACCCGACACGCGCAGGGCTATCACTGGGAAGGCGACCATTACGAACCCTATCCGTTTTACGTATTGCACGGCAACGGGGCCGGAGGATCACTGAACGCCTGCGCCGACGATATGGCCCGTTTCCTCCGCTGTTACCTCAACAATTGGCGGGTAGATTCTACCCAGTGGCTTCCTGCCTCTTACCTATTGGAAATGGAAACCATCCACAGCACGCTGGCCGCCAAAAACGGACTGCAGACCGGCTATGGTCTGGGCAATGGCAACCCACTCTCTCATCCCAAGGTGCATTTGCGGGGACACGGTGGCTTGGGAGATGGTTTTAATACAATGCTGCTGTACGACCGCTCCCATGGAATCGGCTATGCAGTATCGAACAACGGAGGGAAGGATGTATGGAGGATTGCCAGACTGATTGAAGATTTTTTGACTCAGGACCTACCCGAACCGCAGTGGCTTTCCGAAAAACTGGATGCGGAGGCCATTGCGCCCTACCTGGGCTATTACCAGTACACCAATCCCCGAAGCGAAATGATTGGCTTTCCCCAGCGCGTTTTTGATGCAAAGAAGGTTTCACAGGCGGGCGATTATCTGGTAGTAAGTGGCTTGTTCGGAGGCCATGCGGATACATTGGTGCGGGTAAGCGATCTGGTATTCAGAAATCAATTTCAGCCGCAACCTTTTTTTGTGTTTGGAAAAAATGCGAATGGTAATTCCTTTATGCAGGGGTACGTAGATCGGTTTTATCTGAAAACATCCTTGCTATCTGTATGGCTCCCTCAACTGCTGGGCTACTTGGGTTTGCTGGGCATGGCGCTGTCGGTCGTATGCGGAGTCGTGTGGCTGTTGATGGCGCTCTTCCGGAAAATCTCCTGGCCGGACCTGGTAACGCGCATTTTACCCGCGTTAGGAGTGATTGCCGGATTATATGCTTTCCAAGTCATGCGCACGACGGATGAAAAGCAGCGGATCGTATTGGCTTCGGTCAACGCTACTTCATTGGGAATTTTTGCGGGAACCCTCCTGTTCGGAATTTTCTCCGGGTTGGCTGTTTGGACCTTATATCGGCGTTGGCCTGCGCTGAAAAATCCCTGGTTGAGGGGGCTATTGACTTTCCAGGCAATCTTTGTGGCCTATATGGCGATCTGGCTGCTGATGAACGGATGGATCGGGGTCAGGGTGTGGGCTTTGTAGAGAATATTGCCATTACTGCAACACTGAAATGGTGGCAGCATTTCCGTTTTCAGCGCTTCATTTCAAAAAATCTTCGCTCGGGTAGGTGTAGTACTTTACCGTCCGTCTTCTTTTTACGTATCATGCCGATAGGTATGTATTGATCGGAAAACCAATTCAAAAGACTTACTATCACTATGGATATGACCTTTAGCTTTATCGTATTGTATGTAGTAAAATACGCTGTGATCGTGGGACTGCTGGTCAAAATGTACGTGCTAAGGCCCGGAAGCGGTAGCAAAGGCCGGTCGGACGACGATGAAGATGGTAGTGGCGGCAATCCCAACGACTTTCCCTTACCCGTTTACGATCCGCCCAGCGGCAACCGGCTGGAAGACTGGTTGGTAGATCGGCTTCCCAAGGATTTTGTTGAAAGGGAGCAGTTGGCAGATGTATCCTAAAGGCCCTCACTGAATGAGTGGCATATCTTAGATGGGCGCTACTACAGAAAACTCTCCAAGGGGATCAAACCTTTGGAGAGTTATAACGCCCTCTGGGCGCTGATAAAAGCGGATCAATGGCGGTAATCGCCTGCGTCATTCGGTACGGCAGATGGCCCCAGATCTCTACAAAAGGCCATTCGCGCGACTGCAACTCCTGTCGGTAAAGCTGGTAAAAGTGTTCGCGCAGGTGCGGGTGTTCCCGTTGCGGGTCCGGCTCCCAGGGAATATCGATGCCGGCCAGCAGGTAAAGGTCGTAGTGCTGGCTTTCCAATCGTTGCAGAATCCATTCCGGGCAAGTACCAAAAGCGTGTTCACTCCATATTTTGGTCACCAGTAGTTCCGTGTCGGTGATGAGCAGGCGATGGGCCTGTGCTTCCAGTTCCCTTTCCAGCCGAACCTGTCCCTGGGCAATGGTCAGAATATCCGCCCGTGTGTAAGGCCGGTCCAATTGAGCAACGTAAGCGCGGGCGTATTCGGGCACCCAAACGGTCTGGTAGTGCTCAGCCAGTTGGCGGGATATGGTCGATTTGCCCGTCGATTCCGGACCGGTAACGGCGATGCGAATCATACGGTTGAGAGGCTTTTTCTCCAGTGCCAGTAGCCCTGAACGGCCAGCCCGGTGATGATGAAATACAGCACTGCCGTTGGATACAGGCCTTTGTAGAAGTACATTCCGATATAGACGATATCGACGGCAATCCAGACCAGCCAGTTTTCCAGGTACTTCCTGGCCAGCATCCACTGAGCCACCAGGCTGGTAGCCGTGGTGCCCGCATCCAGGTACGGCAGACTGGCATCAGTAAAGCGGTGCGACAGGTAGCCCAAGGTGGCGGCAGCCATGATGCCAATCCCCAACAACAACGGAATTAGTTTTCCTGGCACCCGGCTCACGGGCAATTCGGTTCGGTTTTTTCCCCCGTACAGCCATTGATACCAGGCATAAAAACTCAGCAGGATGTAAACGACCTGCAACCCGGTATCCGAATACAGTTTGGCCTGATAGAATACGACACCGTAAAAAGCGGAAGCGACAATGGCCACCGGAAAGCCCCAGACAATTTCGCGGGCACTCAGCCAGACACAAAGGATGGTAGTAAAAAATCCGATGAGTTCGTACGGGTCAAAATGCAGATTTTCCATTCCGGATGAGGCAGTTGCCTATCAAAAAGCGGGCAATATGAGCATAATCGCTCAACGGACAAAGGGGGCTGTAGTAGCCTGTAGGGCATCCTGCAGCCAGTTGGGATGCATAGGCAGTAAGTCGGAAGGTAATTGATCGATCGCAAAATAGTTAATCGCCAACGTTTCGGAGCAATAGCCCGCCGCTTGCGCATCCGGATTCAGTACCTCACCCTCCAGGTAGGTAGTGATAAAATGCACCGTACGACCGTTAGGGTAAGCAAATACCTGGCTGGCCGGGTCGGAATACACACCGATGAGCCGTTTGATCCGGATATCCAGACCCGTCTCTTCTTTCACTTCCCGGATGGCCGCTTCCGTTACGGTCTCCCCGGCTTCTACGTGCCCCGATACCAGGCCCCATCGGTTGACGTCGGCCCGTTTTTGGAGCAATATTCTTCCCTTTTCATCGAATAGAATGACGGCAACAGCGGGCAATATTTCCTGAGGAAGCATGGGCGAATGGTGGGATGAACAACTCATTTTCTGGCTATACCTGGTGAGGCCGGCTCGCTGATCAGCTTGTCCACGAACCGCTCAAACTCCTCCACAAATTCGGTGTAATACACGCCGGTTCCCGGCCCCGAAAAGCCCGTGTGAATCTTCCGCACCTTCCCCTTTTTATCGATGAAAATGGTGGTCGGGAAGGCTACGACCCGGTTCAGCATGGGCAACGTTGCCGACGCTTTTTCCTTATTGTTTACCCCGGCCAGCAGCACCGGGTAGTCAATGTCGAAGCGGTCGCGCAGCCTTTTCAGCTTCGGCGCACTCACCGCAAAGTCGGGATCTTTTTCGTAAGCCAGGCCGATAATCTCCACCCCACGTTCCCGGTTTTTCTGGTACCAGGGAGCCAGAAAGTGCGTTTCATCCATACAGTTCGGGCACCACGATCCTAGGATTTGTACAATTACCACTTTGCCTTTAAAGCGCTCATCCTGGAGTGAAACGGGCTGTCCGTCGGGATCGGGGAAGGTAAAATCCAGGCGGTCGTAGCCAGGTTTGAGGTAGGTAAGTGAGTTGGCATCGGGCAGGGCCGCTTGCTCATTTCGGACGCCCGTCCAGGTTTCGTGCCCCGTTTTGCCTGACCAGAAATGACCTTCCGTAAGCCTTTGACCAGTGCTATCCAGACGGGCTTTGAAGAGAAAAGCGTGGTTGCCGTCGAAGCATGATAGCGCCAGGGAGTCGCCTTGCACCTGCCCTTCCAGGTAGCGATAGTCGCCCGTCGGGGTCAGGAAAGTGCCGGTTACCTGAGCACCGTGCTGCTTAAAAACGCCCACGGCTACGGTGGTGTCGCGGCCTTCGTCACCCAGAAAAGTGACCGCCCATTTGCCTCCGACCTGGGCATCGGTCCGGGTATTTTTCACGGTCTGGCTGAAGCGATACCGGTCACCAAAAGTCGCCCGGAAAGGCAGCTCCGTCCGGGTGTGATAACCCGTTTTTACGTACCGTCCACTCAGTAAACTGTCCGAGAGAAAGGCCGTGATTTCGGCATCAAATATCGCCATGGGGATGTGTACGGAATCGCCTTTTACCTGCGCCGTGTCGAGCTGCAACCGCTCTTCTCCATTCAGTGCGAAAACCGTATACGTCGCACTATCGGCATTGGGTACTACCTCCATTCCGAAGGGAAGCTCCCCACCCGGCGACTCTAAAACCGCCCGCCAGATGCCCGGCTTCCAATGTGGTTTGGGTGATTGGGTACGGTCCTGACTACAGGATTGGAACAGGAAAAACGGGATAGCCAAGAGAAAAAGCAAAGGTCGGATGGAAACCATGTCAAGGGTCGGTTTTAGATAACAAAGCTAGCAACAATGGCTTTCGGTTCAAACGTTCCCAAATCGGCCTGAGAACGCTAAAAATGGCCATTTAAAAAGACAAAACATTTTTTGTGAAAAAGTGGTAAAAAGTGGGAAGAAGTGGTGAATTTATCATTTTGTTTATTTAAGTTTGGGTATGATATTTTGGTGAAAACTATAACTACCTGAAGGTTAGATGGTTAGTTTCTTAGGAGAACACGAGTGTAAAGTCGACCCGAAGGGCAGAGTACTGCTCCCTTCGCGTTTAAAAGCGGCTTTGCCCCCTGATTCTTCCAATAAGCTGGTAATCCAACGTGGTTTTGAACCTTACCTGGTTTTATACACCCTGCCAGAATGGCAGAAAGTATTTGAGAAGATCATGGCCCTGAATGAATTCAATGAAGACCAGCGCCGACTACAAAGAAATTTGTTGAGCGGGAATATGGAGATTGAGCTGGATGGGGCCGGACGAATACTGCTTCCCAAACTGATGCAGAAGCACGCACAGGTAGATAAAGAGGCCATTATGGTAGGAGTTGGTAACCGAATAGAGATCTGGAATCCAGACCTTTATGAGCAGTCTCTGATCAAGGATTCGTATACTTTCTCCCGGATGGTAGAACGGTATCTGGGCAAGGATTCGGCCAGTATCAACCAACTGACCTTACCTATATAAAATATATTTAGTACAATATTTTTTGAATTTAACAGGCAGAGATATTAAATAATAATTGCATAAAGAATAAAAAATTGGGTATCCAATAAAAATTGATGAAGGAAGAATACACGTATCACGAGCCGGTTATGCTGGCGGAATGCCTGGAGGGATTAAACATTCATCCCGACGGTACCTACGTGGACGTGACCTTCGGTGGGGGTGGGCATTCCAAAGCCATTGTCGAGCAACTGGTCGATGGCAAGCTCTATGCTTTCGATCAGGACGTGGACGCGAAACCGAACGCGGCTTCGTTAAGGGGGCTGAAGTTTACTTTGATAGAAGCCAACTTTCGTCATTTAAGGAGATACCTGAAGTTGTATGGCGTGCAGACCATCGACGGCTTGTTGGCTGACCTGGGTGTTTCATCGCACCAGATCAACTCCGCCGAAAGAGGATTTTCTACCCGCTACCAGGCCGACCTGGATATGCGCATGGATACCCGTGCTTCGCTGACCGCACAGCAGATTGTGAACGACTATCCGGAAGACCGACTGCACCGGATTTTTGGCATGTACGGGGAAGTACATAACGCCCGAACCCTGGCCGCCACCATTGCCAAAGAGCGAGTGAACCGACCCATCCGGACGGTCAACGACCTGAAGGAAGCGACCCATCGGCTGGCTCCCCGGGGCAAGGAAAATAAGTATTACGCGCAGGTGTTCCAGGCCCTTCGCATCGAAGTCAACGATGAGTTGAAAGCACTGGAAGAAATGCTGACCCAGGCAACGGAAATGCTCCGCCCGGGCGGCCGCCTGGTGGTGATGTCTTACCATTCGCTGGAAGACCGGCTGGTGAAGAACCTGATTGCAAAAGGGAAATTTGCCGGAGAGGTAGAGAAGGACCTGTTTGGGAATGAGATCAAGCCGCTGAAGGCGATTTCCCGCAAAGCCATTACGGCCAGTGAGGAAGAGGTGCAGCGCAATCCCCGCTCCCGGAGCGCCAAGTTGAGAATCGCGGAAAAATTATAAATTGCGAAGCGGGGCGTGAATGGAAGTAGATGAATGAAAAAGTTGGTTTTTGATAAGCTGATCGCCGCAGGCTGACAGCAGAAAGCAAACAGAACGATGGCACAGAACACGTACAAAAATCCGGTGAAAAAGCCCGAGCCCAAACCAAGCAAGGGCATCAGCATTTTCAAGCTGATTGAAAATTACGTTCGGCTGAATGTCATTTTCGAAAATGGACTGCCGGTCAAATACATCCCGTACATTCTGTTCCTGACGGTGATTGCGATCTTCTACATTGGCAATACCCATTACGCCGAAAAGACGATTCGTCGGATCGGTAAGACCAAGGCGGAGGTAGACGAACTGCGGGCGGACTATACGACGCTCAAGTCCGATTATATGAAGGCCAGCATGCAGTCGGAAGTGGCGAAGAAGGTGATGCCGATGGGCTTGTACGAAAGTTCGGTGCCACCCTATAAAGTGATTGTAAAAAAGTAAAGCCTTCATTGAAGAGTCAAACAATATTCAGATAAAATAAATAGAAGTGGCTCAGTGAATATCAAGAAGTCCATATTGCTCCGGGTACGCGTGGCGTTTTTGTTCGTCCTGATTTTTTCAGTGGCGATCGTCGCGCGTATTTTCCACATACAGGTGGGACAGGGAGAGTATTGGAAAGAGAAAGCGCGGGAAAAAATGCTCAGCTACCGGGTCGTCAAAGCCACGCGGGGGAATATTTATTCTGACAACGGCAGTTTGCTGGCCACTTCCGTACCGTATTACAAGGTGGCGCTGGACCCTACCGCCTGCCGTGAAGAAGTGTACAATAAAGAAATCAGTGCCCTCTGTATCAAACTGGCCCACTTCTTCGGCGATAAGTCTCCACTGGATTTCCGCCGTCGAATTGACCAGGCCCGGAAGGACAAGAAAAAGTACCTGGTTCTGAGCGGGCAGATCATCGATCACCAGGAAAAGAAGATGATGGAGACCTGGCCAATTTTCCGCGAAGGCCGTTTTAAAGGAGGAGTCGTTTTTGAAAAGATCGACCGGCGGGTGCTGCCCTTTGCCTACATGGGAAGGCGTACCGTAGGAGCCATCAATCAGGAAGGTCGGGGCGTAGTGGGTTTGGAGTTCAGTTTCAATCAGCAACTGGGAGGACGTAACGGGGAGGCCCTGTATGAACGCATCTCAGGGGGAGAATGGAAGCCAGCCAACAACGGTACGGAAATCAAGCCGGAGCCTGGACTGGACATCCAAACCACGATTGACATCAACCTGCAGGACGTGGCCGAATCTTCGCTGTTGCAGGCGGTGCAGGATCACCAGGCCGACTACGGTTGCGTGGTGGTGATGGAAGTGGCTACCGGGCAGATCAAGGCGATGGCCAACCTGGGCCGGCTGCCCAACGGCGACTACGCAGAGAAATATAACTACGCCGTAAGTGGCGTGACCGATCCGGGCTCAACTTTCAAACTGCCCACGATGATTGCCCTGCTGGAAGAAACGGCCATTTCGCCCCATGACAGCATCGATACCGAAGGCGGTAAGTTCAAGTATTACGACCTGGAGATGCGGGACGCCAAACCCGGCGGTTACGGCACGCTCACCGTTCAGGGGGCTTTCGAGCACTCTTCCAACGTGGCTTTTGTGAAGCTGATGATCGAGCATTTTGCCTCCAAGCCTCAGCGCTACCTCGACTACCTGAAGGCTTTCGGTCTGACCCAGCCCCTGGGTTTTCAGATGATGGGCGAAGGAAAGCCGTATATCAAGAATTTGCACGACAAAACCTGGAGCGGAACCACCCTTCCCTGGATGGCAGTCGGGTACGAATCGCAGATTTCGCCGCTGCACATGCTTACTTTTTACAACGCGGTAGCCAACAACGGGAAAATGGTGCAACCCATTATTGTGAAGGAGGTACGCATGGCCGATGAAGTGTTGGAAAGCTACGAGCCGATTGTAATCAACGAAAAGATCTGTTCGGACCCGACCCTGAAAAAGGTGCGGGCGATGCTGGAGGGCGTGGTGGAGAGAGGAACTGCCAAAAACGTAAAGAACAACGATTACAAAATTGCGGGCAAAACCGGCACTTCACAGAAGATCAAAAACGGACGTTATACCAAAAGCTACTATACTTCCTTCATCGGCTACTTCCCGGCCGACAATCCCAAGTACAGTTGCGCGGTGGTGATCGACAATCCACAGGGTTTCCGCCAGCACGGCTCCGATGTGGCAGCTCCCGTTTTCAAGGACATTGCTGACAAGATATACGCCCGCGACATTCAGATGCATAAACTGTTGCCCAAAGAATACATAGCCCAGGAGCCCGTGTTTCCGGTGCTAAAAGCAGGGCATATGGACGACCTGCGACTGGTTTGCAACGAACTGGGCGTTTCTAACCATGCCAATGAAAGTGAAGAATGGGTAGAGGCGACTCCCAAGTCGGAGTCAATCTTCTGGAAAACGCGGAACACCCGCGATGGTTTCGTTCCTGATGTGCGTGGGATGACGTTGAAAGATGCGCTTTTTATTCTCGAAAACAAGGGGTTGAGAGTAAACCATACGGGACGCGGACGCGTAATCTCACAATCACAACCGGCGGGTGCCAATGTGTTGCGGGGAAGCACCGTGCACCTGTTGCTGGGTACGGGAAGTTAGGAAACCAGCAATGGCCAAGTAGCACAGCAAAATAAACGCTTTGAATAATTACCAAATAAAATGAATCCATTAGCCACTCATTGAGGGCTGCCTTAGCACATTAACAGACATTGGCACAGTTAAAAGACATACTCTACAAAGTCTCACTCCTGTCGGTATCAGGTGATATGAGCGCGGAGATCGGGGCTATCGTCTTCGATTCTCGGGCAGTAAAGCCCGGAACTCTGTTTGTGGCCCAGAAAGGTACCCAGGTCGACGGGCATCAATTCATTCCGAAGGCCATTGAGTTAGGCGCTGCGGCCATTCTCTGCGAACAGATGCCGGATACCTTGCGCGAAGGCGTCACCTACGTGCAGGTGCCCGATAGTGCCGAAGCCATGGGGTGGGCCGCCGCTAACTTCTACGGCCATCCTTCGGCCAAGCTGAAACTAGTGGGGGTAACGGGGACCAACGGTAAAACTACCACGGTCACGCTGCTGCATAAGCTTTTTCGGCGGCTGGGTTATCACACGGGCATGCTATCGACGGTGCAGAACCAGATCAACGAAACGGTGATTCCGGCTACGCATACCACGCCCGATTCAGTGAAGTTGAATGCACTGCTGGCCGACATGGTCAAGCAGGGATGTACGCACTGTTTTATGGAAGTGAGTTCGCACGCGGTGGTGCAACACCGAATCGCCGGCCTGACCTTCGCTGGGGCGCTGTTTACTAACATCACCCACGACCACCTGGATTTTCACCAGACCTTTGATAATTACATCAAGGCCAAGAAGAAGTTTTTTGACGACCTGCCGGCTTCTGCTTTCGCGCTGGTCAATGCCGACGACAAACGCGGACTGGTGATGATGCAAAATACGGCCGCCAGTAAGAATACCTTCTCTTTGCAAAGCCTGGCTACTTTCAAAGCCAGGCTGATGTCCGATAGCCTGCACGGCCTGCAGATGGAAGTGGAAGGCAAAGAAGTCTGGTTCAAACTGATCGGAAAGTTCAATGCTTATAATCTGCTGGGCGTGTACGGAGCCGCCGTGCTGCTGGGCGAAGACCCCGAAGAAGCCCTGACTCAGCTGTCGGATCTGCACGCAGCGCCCGGCCGGTTTGAACAAATCATTTCTCCGCAACAGGTCGTGGGCATTGTCGATTACGCCCATACGCCCGATGCGCTGGAAAACGTGCTGGAGACCATTGGGGAGTTGCGCGAAGGCAATCAGCAGATCATCACCATTGTGGGCTGTGGTGGCAACCGCGATGCGACCAAGCGTCCGATTATGGCGGAGATTGCCTGCAAACTGAGCGACAAGGTGATTCTGACGTCCGACAATCCACGGGATGAAGACCCGTTGGCAATTATTGAGCAGATGCAGAAAGGCGTGAGCGTGACGAATGCCAAAAAAGCAATCGTAGAGCCCGACCGCCGGGAGGCCATCCGGAAAGCCTGTGCCATGGCAAAGCCGAAGGACATTATTCTGGTGGCCGGAAAGGGTCATGAAACTTATCAGGAAATCAAGGGTGTGAAGTACGATTTTGACGACCGGCAGGTGCTGAAGGAAGCGTTTCAGTCTTCCTGACCCATTGCCCGGCATTTTTGAAACACATTGAAAACATAAACAGGAACCAATCAACCTCCCTAAAACGAAATGAACGACATCCAACAAGCCATGCAACGACGAGACGAAGAACTCAAACGCCGTCAGCAGGAATTGAACCGCTACGAACAGAAAATCAAACAGTGGGAGCAGGACATGGAGAACTGGCAGGAGAAAATTCAGGAGCGCAAACGGGAGATTGAAAAATGGGAACGTGATCTGGCCAATGGAAACATTGACATCATTTCTTTTGCCGCCAAAGGAAAACTGAGAGACGAATAAACGACGATCCATGCTCTATTACCTTTTTGATTATCTAGAGAAACAGTTCGACCTCTTCGGTGCAGGGGTGTTCCGGTACATCTCTTTCCGGGCCATCGCCGCTACGGTCACGTCGCTGCTCATTGCGGCCATCTTTGGTCGGCGGATCATCACGCGGCTGCGTCGACTGCAGATCGGCGAAGACATCCGCGACCTGGGCCTGACCGGGCAGATGCAAAAGAAAGGTACGCCTACGATGGGTGGCATCATCATCATCGCCTCTATCGTGATTCCGACGCTGCTGTTTGCGCGGATCAAGAACGTCTACATTGTTCTACTGCTGATTTCTACCGTATGGATGGGGCTAATTGGTTTTATAGATGATTACATCAAGGTATTCAAGAAAAACAAGGCCGGTTTGCACGGCAAATTCAAGGTGGTAGGTCAGGTAGGCCTGGGCCTGATTGTCGGATTGACGCTCTATTTTAACGATTACGTGCGGGTGCGGGAATACGGCTACGAAAACCGGAGCGGATACAGCTACGTGGAAGAAGGTCGTAACTACATCGACGTCAAATCACTTAGTACGACAGTGCCTTTCATGAAAAACAATGAGTTCAACTACGAAAGCCTGATCCCTCCTTTTATACCCCAGGAATGGGTATGGGTGGTATACGTACTCATCGTTATTTTCATTGTCACGGCCGTGTCCAACGGAGCCAATATCACGGACGGCATCGACGGGCTGGCGGCGGGCACTTCGGCCATCATCGGACTGACACTGGGTGTGTTTGCTTATTTATCGGGAAATGCCATTTTTTCGCAGTACCTCAACATCATGTACATCCCCAATTCGGGAGAGCTGGTGATTTTCTGTGCCGCTTTCGTAGGAGCCTGCATTGGCTTCCTGTGGTACAATTCGTATCCGGCACAGGTGTTCATGGGCGACACGGGCAGTCTGATGCTGGGCGGTGTCATTGCCGTACTGGCCTTCTCCCTGCGCAAAGAGCTGTTGATTCCGATACTCTGCGGGGTGTTCTTCGTCGAACTGTTGTCGGTGATTTTGCAGGTGAGCTATTTCAAATACCAGAAAAAGAAGCGGGGGCTGGAGTACGCCAAAGAAAACCGTTTGTTTCTGATGTCGCCCCTGCATCACCATTTTCAGAAGAAAGGCTACCACGAAGCGAAGATTGTCACCCGTTTCTGGACCATCGGGATCATCCTGGGGGTCATTTGCCTGGCTACACTCAAGTTGAGGTAGTAAAAAGGTAGCAGTGAGGTGTGTGGAGAGGGAAGAGATGGAGTAATTATATAGCTAATGGGTTAAAAGTTGAACATAAAGCGTTACGGATCGAGAAAGAAGGATTATTTGAACAAGCTGAAAGCGAAGGGCTGACAGCCAAAATAGAAGCGCATGAAGATAGTCATTTTAGGTGGTGGAGAAAGCGGTGTAGGAGCCGCCCTGTTGGCAAAAGCCAAGGGGTTCGACGTATTCCTGTCGGATCGGGGCGTACTGGGCGAATCTTACCGTCAAACCCTGCTGGCCAACGGCATCGCGTTTGAAGAGAGCCGGCATACCGAAGCCAAAATCCTGGATGCTGACGAAGTAGTGAAGAGTCCCGGCATTGCCGAGAAAACCGAACTGGTACAGAAAATACTGGACAAAGGCATTCGGATCATTTCTGAAATTGAATTTGCCTCCCGCTATACCAGGGCCCGGATGATCGGCATCACCGGCAGTAACGGAAAGACCACCACTACGCTGCTCACGTACCACCTGCTGCAGTCAGCCGGATTGAACGTAGGGTTGGCGGGCAATATCGGAGACAGTTTCGCTAAACAAGTAATCCATGATACACGTGACTATTATGTACTCGAAATCAGTAGCTTTCAACTGGATAACTGCTACACCTTCCGTCCGGAAGTGGCCGTATTGCTCAACATCACGCCCGACCACCTGGACCGTTACGCATACGATTTCCAGAAGTATGCGGATGCCAAATTCAGGATTACGCAGGTAATGACTGCCGATGATCGCTTTATCTATTACGCGGAAGATAAAATGATTGAGCAGGGAATGGACAGCCGGAACCTGCCCGTGCAAAAGCTGCCCGTTTCGCTGGCTACGCCCCAGGAAGAAGGCGCCTGGCTGGAAAACGATACCCTGCACGTGAAAAGCAAGGGTATGGAATACCACATTGCCTGCGACGACCTCACCATCAAGGGTCGGCACAATGCGGTCAACGCGATGTCGGCCATGCTGGTGTGCCAGGCCCTGGGCATTGAAGAAGAAAAAGTGCGGGAAGGATTGAGGACTTTCAAGAATGCCCCTCATCGGCTGGAAGAGGTGGGTGAAATCAACGGAGTTCGCTTCATTAACGATTCCAAAGCCACCAACGTCGATTCGGTTTTCTACGCGCTGGGTAGCTACACCCGGCCCATCGTCTGGATCGCCGGAGGCATCGACAAGGGCAACGATTATACCCAGATTGAAGACCTGGTGAAAGAAAAGGTGAAAGCACTGATCTGTTTGGGAAAAGATAACCACAAATTGATTGAGTTTTTCGGGGATAAAATACCGGTCATTACCGAAACCCAGGACGTGAAGGAGACCGTCACGAAAGGACTGGAACTGGCCCAAGCCGGTGATATTGTACTGCTTTCTCCCGCCTGTGCCAGCTTCGACCTTTTCAAGAACTACGAAGACCGGGGCAAGCAGTTCCGGGAAGCGGTGCAGGTGGCAGTGAATGAAGGACTGAAGGATTGAACCGGGGTTCCGGGCCCGATTGAAGGATTGTTTTCTTTTAACTAATAGCCGAAAGCTAATGGCTGACTGCTTTCTAAGATGGATACGGTAAAACTGTGGATGCGAGACAACTTGAAGGGTGACCCGGTAATCTGGTTCATCGTGCTGCTGTTGTCGATCATGAGCGTGTTGGTGGTGTACAGTGCGACGGGTACCCTGGCCTATAAGAGCATGCACGGGAATACCGAGCACTATCTCATTCGTCACGGCATGCTGGTCCTGCTGGGCCTGGCGGCGATGTGGTTTGCCCACAAGATTGACTACCGTTATTATTCGCGGCTTTCCCGGGTGGGCCTCTGGATTTCGGTGCCCTTGCTGATCTACGTGTACTTCTTTAAAGGCGGTAATACCATTAACGGGGCTGATCGCTGGATTACGATTCCGTTCATCGGGCAATCTTTCCAGCCTTCGGATCTGGCCAAGCTGTCGCTCATTGCCAACCTGGCCAGTATGCTGGCCAAGCGGCAGCAGATCATTGCCGATAGCAAGGAGTCCATTTATCCGATACTGATCTGGATTGGAGTGATTTGCGGCCTGATAGGATTGGCTAACTTTTCCAACTGCCTGTTGCTGGGCGCTACGTGCATGTTGCTGATGTTTATTGGAAGGGTGCCGGTCAGGTACCTGGCGATGTTGATTGTAGTCGGAATGGTGGCCATTACTTTCGCCATCTACGTAGGGCAGCGCTGGGATACAGTGGTAAGTCGGGTGAAAAAGTTTATGGACCCGACCGAAATTCCCTTCCAGGCCGAACAGGGCTACATCGCGATTGCTACGGGTGGCGTAGTAGGCAAAGGACCAGGACAAAGTGAGCAGCGAAATTTTCTGCCTCACCCCTATTCCGACTTTGTGTACGCCATCATTATTGAAGAATACGGTTTCATTGGCGGCTGTTTCACCATTTTTCTCTACCTGGCTTTGCTGTACCGAGGGATGCGGACCGTAGCCAAGAGCGATCGGGCATTCGGTGGGCTACTGTCGGCGGGGCTGGCGTTTAGTCTGGTGGTGCAGGCCATGGTCAACATGGGAGTAGCCGTGGGCTTGGGACCCATTACGGGTCTGCCACTGCCTTTGCTTAGCATGGGAGGTACTTCCCTGCTGTTCACGGGCATTGCCCTGGGGATCATCATCAGCGTGAGCCGGGGAGAGATCAAGGAAATGAAAGGCTTTATGAAATAGACGTGACGTAGTGTAATTGTTCCATTTTTATCAGTAATTCTTATGCGTTCCATCAGAGTCATCATCAGTGGCGGAGGCACCGGAGGACACATCTTCCCGGCAGTAGCGATTGCCAACGAACTGAAAGCGATGGACCCGCAGACGGAAATCCTGTTTGTCGGGGCCGAAGGGAAGATGGAAATGCAGAAAGTGCCGCAAGCGGGTTACCAGATCATCGGTTTGCCCATTGTGGGGATTCGCCGGGAACTGACTTTGAGCAACCTGGCCTTTCCGCTCAAACTGATCAAAAGCCTGTGGAAGGCACGGAAGATTGTAAAGGAGTTTAAGCCTGACGTGGCAGTTGGCGTAGGCGGCTATGCCAGCGGTCCTTTGTTGTACACCGCCGGCCAAAGCGGTGTACCGACGCTCATTCAGGAGCAGAATTCCTACGCGGGTCTGACCAATAAGTGGCTGGCGGGAAAAGCCAGTACCATCTGCGTGGCTTACGAAGGAATGGAGAAATTTTTCCCGAAGGAAAAAATTCAACTGACCGGTAACCCGGTGCGGAAAGACATTGCCAGCGGACAGGACAAACGGGCAGAGGCCCTGGCCTTCTTTGGCTTATCACCCGAGCGGAAAACGCTGCTGGTGATTGGTGGCAGCTTAGGAGCCCGCACGATCAATGAAAGCCTGGAGAAAGGGCTGAGAACGCTGGTAGAAGCCGGTTATCAGGTAATCTGGCAGACGGGCAAGGGATTTATTGAAAGAGCTTCCGCTTTGGCTGCCACATTTAGTAGTGGGCAGGCCAAGGTGTTTGAGTTTATTTCGGCTATGGACCTGGCTTACGCCGCTGCCGATGCCGTTATATCCAGAGCGGGCGCTTTGTCGGTATCGGAATTGTGCCTGGTGGGCAAGCCGGCCATCCTGGTACCTTTTCCTTTTGCCGCTGAAGACCACCAGACGCAGAATGCCATGGCTTTGGTCAGGTTGAACAGTGCCATCCTGGTCACCGATGCGGAAGCGAAGGATAAATTGCTTCCGGCGGCGATGGATTTACTGGCCAATGAAGGCAGACGCCGGGAACTGAGCGAAAACATCCGGAAGTCGGCCAAACCCGATGCCGCCCGCACCATCGCGAATGAAGTGGTGCGGCTGGCCAGAAAGAGTAAATGAGTAAAAAGTAGTGAGTAAATGAGTGTTTTTAAGCCGTAAGCTGATTGCTGAAAGCTGACCGCTATATATATGGATTTGAAGCAGATCAAAAACGTGTACTTCCTCGGAATCGGGGGCATCGGGATGAGCGCACTGGCCCGTTGGTTCAAAGCCAATGGCTACGAAGTGGCCGGCTACGACCGCACGCCCACCCCGCTGACCAATGAACTGGAGCAGGAAGGAATTGCCGTTCATTTTGAAGATCAGGTAGCGCACATCCCGCAGGCGGTTTTAGATTCACCAGCCACCAGCCTGATCATTTATACCCCAGCGATTCCGGCTAATCACGCGGAATACAATTACCTGAAAGAAAAAGGGTACGTTATTCAGAAGCGTTCGCAGGTGCTTGGCTTGCTGACTCAAAACTTGTATACAGTAGCCGTAGCGGGTACCCACGGCAAGACCACCACGTCTTCGATGGTTGCCCACATTCTGCGGCATTCGGGGCGCAATTGTACGGCTTTCCTGGGCGGCATTACCCAGAACTACGGCACCAATATGCTGCTCAACCGGGAAGGCGAAAGCCTGGATCAGGTCATTTGCGTGGTTGAAGCCGATGAATACGACCGCTCTTTTCTGACCCTGCATCCCGACGTGGCCGTGGTGACTTCCACCGATGCCGACCACCTGGATATCTATGGGCACAAAGATGCCCTGCGCCAGTCATTCCGTGATTTCGTGGCGCAGATCAAGCCCGATGGAAAATTATTCATCCGGCAGGGATTACAATTGCTGGAAGAAGGCCGCATCGGCGTACCGACCCAGACGCAGTACGAAGAGTATTCGCTGGATAAAGGAAGTTTCCGGGCAGAGAATGTCCGGACCGAAAATGCGCGGTTCGTATTCGACCTGATTCATCCGGGAGGCGCCATTCGGGACATTCGGATGATTGTGCCTGGCTTTCACAACGTGGAAAATGCCCTGGCTGCCGCTGCGGTTGCCCTCCACCTGGGTTTGTCCGCTGAAGAAATCCGGGAGGCGCTGAGTACTTTCCGGGGCGTGAAGCGGCGCTTTGAATACATCGTGCAAAACGAACAATCGGTGTACATTGACGACTACGCGCACCACCCCACGGAGATTGAGGCTTTTTTGAAGTCGGTGCGGGCGCTGTATCCGGAGCGGAAGATTACGGCGGTGTTTCAGCCGCACCTGTTTTCCCGTACCCGCGACTTTGCCGATGGCTTTGCCGAAAGCCTCAGCCTGGCCGATACGCTGCTTCTGCTGGACATTTATCCGGCCAGAGAGCTACCCATGGAAGGTGTAGATTCGCAAATGATCCTGAATAAAGTGACCCTGACGAACAAGCGCATTTGTACGAAAAGCGAACTGATAGATATTGTCAGGACAACCCAGCCCTCTTTGTTGGTGACCATCGGGGCCGGAGATATTGATCAGTGCATCATTCCCTTAAAAGAGGCGCTGACTGTTTGAAAATTGATAAATAGATGAATAAGATTATGAATAAAAAACGCTGATAAACAGTGGTTTGCCTCAGCGATAAACTATAGACTATGTTTTCCAAATTCCGAATCAAAAAATGGGTGAAGGTTTTTTTGATGGCATGCGTCATCTTTTCTGCCATTGGGTTTGTGGAAAAGAAACATAGCGACAAAATTTGCAGCCACATTCACGTGCAGATTGAGAATAACCTGGGTAATTATTTCATCCATGAGAACGACATTATCGGCCTGATTACCAACAATGGCATCGATCCGCTGGTGGGAAATGAATTTAAAAATATTGATTTGAAAAATCTTGAACTGAGGATAAAAACCAATAAATTTATCCGCAACTGTCAGGTATCCCGCAACCTAAAGGGCGAATTGCTGGTAGAAGTACAGCAAAGTGTACCCATTGCCCGGGTAGTCCAGGCCGATGCTCCGGATGCTTACATTAGTCATACCGGTCAGATTTTGCCACTTTCGGAGCGCTACACCGCCCGTGTCGTACTGATACAGGGAGAGTATACCCGAAAACTGCTCAGTTTAGATTTTTCTGCATCCGAAGAGGGGAAACCATTTTTTGAGCTGCTCCGGACCATCGACCAGGACCCCTTCTGGAAGGCTCAGATAGCCGAATTATACGTAGATCGAAACGGTGAGATTACCATTCTTCCCCAGGTGGGCCGGCAGGTAATTGAATTTGGTGCACCCGTAGATATGACGGCCAAGTTTCAGAAATTAAAATTATTCTATAAGCAGATTCTGCCCGCGAAAGGTTGGAACCGCTACGCGAAGGTGAGTGTGAAATATCGAAATCAAATCATTTGTGAATAAATTTTTCTTATGCAAAAGGACAAAGACGTGGTAGTGGGCCTTGATATTGGCAGCACCAAAATCAGCGTAGTAGTCGGTTGTCAGGATGACTATGGCAACCTGGAGATTCTGGGGATGGGAAACGCCGTTTCTGACGGGGTAATCCGCGGTTTGGTGACCAATATCGATAAAACGGTGTATAGTATTCAACAGGCCATTGCCGACGCAGAAGCCCAGTCGAATATCAATATCCGCGTGGTCAACGTGGGCATCGCCGGCCAGCACGTCAAATGTCTGCGCCAGCATGGCAGCATTACCCGCGAATCGTCGGACACGGAAATCTCCGTAGATGATATTGCCCGGCTTACCAACGATATGTACCGCATTGTGACCCCTCCCGGCAGCGAAATCATCCACGTGATGCCGCTGGATTACGTGGTGGATCACGAAGATGGAATTAAGGACCCGGTAGGGATGTCAGGCGTGAAGCTGGAAGCCGATTTCCATATCATCACGGCCCAGACCAATGCCATCAGCAACATCCACAAGTGCATCAAACGGGTAGGGCTGGAAATTCAGGAACTGATGCTGGAGCCGATTGCCTCTTCGCTGGCCGTACTGACCGAAGAAGAGAAAGAAGCTGGCATAGCCCTGGTCGACATTGGTGGCGGCACTACCGACGTAGCCATCTATTATGACAACATCATTCGCCATACGGCCGTGATTCCCTTCGGTGGCAGCATCATTACTTCCGACATCAAGCAGGGCTGTATGATCATGCAGAACCAGGCCGAAGCGTTGAAGGTGAAATTCGGAAAAGCGTTGTCGGAAGAAGCGAGTTTCAACGAAGTGGTTTCCATTCCCGGACTGAAAAATCGTCCGCCCAAGGAAATTTCGGTTAAGAACCTGGCTTACATCATCGAAGCCCGGATGGAGGAAATTGTGGAAATGGTGTACGCCGAGATTGTCCGTTCGGGTTACGAAAACCGACTGGCCGGTGGCATCGTCATCACGGGTGGTGGAGCGCAGTTGAACTCCGTGAAAGAGTTGTTTGAGCTACTGACGGGCATGGACGTTCGCATCGGTTATCCCAACGAATACCTAGGCAAGAGCAAGAATGAAGCCGCTAAAAGCCCAATGTTTGCCACGCCCATTGGTTTGGTACTGGCGGGCTTTAAGGCAATGAACAGTCCGCAAAAAAGCGTTGCAGTAAATAAGGCGCAGCCCAAGGTGACGTTGACTCAGGACAAGCGCAGTGCAACTCCCGCGCCTCAGAAGCCCGAAAGCACCCGTTCCGGTTCGGACTTCTTCAAGCGTATCATCGACCGGACCAAAGGCTTTCTGGTGGACGATATCAACGATGGCAAGGATTATTGATAAGCAGAATAAAGACAAGAAGCTGTTTTGGCAAAAAAAGAATATAAAACAATCCGGACATAGGAATTCAGACATAAAAAGCTACTTTCGCCTGGAAGCGAATGATAGGATTTTCCAAACTAATAATAAGATATTTTAATGCTAAGAACTGTTCTTTAAACAGTGAAGTACCAACCTTAAACCTGATTTGCCATGGCAGAAAACAGCTATAAATTTGATATACCCAGCCAGCATCGGCCCATCATTAAAGTAATTGGCGTAGGTGGTGGCGGCAGCAACGCCGTCAACCATATGTATAACAAGGGTATCAAGGACGTGGAGTTTGTGGTTTGTAATACCGACCACCAGGCCCTTACGGGAAGCCCCGTTCCCAATAAACTGCAGATTGGCATTGGTCTGACGGAAGGGCTGGGTGCGGGAGCCAATCCGGAAAAAGGAAGGGCTGCTGCCGTAGAAAGCAAAGAAGACATCCGCGAATTTCTCAGCCACAGCACTAAGATGGTGTTTATCACCGCCGGCATGGGTGGCGGTACCGGTACGGGGGCCGCTCCGGTGATTGCCGAAGTAGCCAAAGAACTGGGCATTCTCACGGTGGGCATCGTGACGGCTCCGTTTAGCTGGGAAGGACGCAAAAAGAAAGAGCAGGCCTACAATGGCATCGACGCCATGAAGCGGCACTGCGATACGGTCATTGTGGTGCTCAATGATAAGCTGCGGGAGATATACGGCAACCTGTCCATCAGCCAGGCCTTTGCCCAGGCCGATAACGTGTTGACGACTGCCGCCAAGGGCATTGCCGAAATCATTACGGTGCCTGGCTACGTCAACGTGGACTTTGAAGATGTGAAAACGGTCATGAAGGATTCCGGCGCTGCCGTTATGGGATCGGCCCGTACCGAAGGAGAGAACCGTGCCCGCCGGGCGGCCGAAGAGGCGTTGGCGTCTCCCCTGCTCAACAACCGCAATATCCACGGGGCGCAGAAAATCCTGCTTTCCATCATATCCGGCGAACAGGCCGAACTTTCGATGGACGAACTATCGGAGATTACCGAATTTATCCAGGAGAAAGCCGGTAAGGAAGCCGACGACGTGATCTTTGGTCACGGTATCGATGCCTCATTGGGCACCAGCATTCGGGTGACAGTGATTGCTACCGGCTTTGACGACAACCTGGGCGAAGACGGCATTCCCATTCCGAAGCGCACGGTGATTGATCTGGTAACGAACAAGCCCGTTCATACACCTCCGGTCACGACGCCTGCCGGGTTTGGTTTTGAAAACCGCGAAAAATCGGATAACCGCCCCAGTGAGCCAGTGCGTAAAAGTGCGGACCTGCCCGTATCGGAGCCGGTAAAGCCCGAAGTGCACAATCCGGACAAGTTGTATTTTACGCTGGGGGAAGATTACGAAGTAGTAGAAAATAAAAGAGATGCGGATAACCAGCCACAAAGACCCGAAGAAGGGGAAGAGCGGGAACCCCGTCTGAAACCCGAAAGACCGCGTCCGCTGGATCGCATCAGCCGCTTGAGCAAGCTCAATCCGCAACCGACCAATTCGGAAGATTTTAAGGAAAAGCTGGAAGTGCCGGCTTATGTGCGCAAAAACGTGCGTTTGCAGGACGTTCCCCACGCTTCCAAAAAGAACGTGTCCCGGTTCAATCTGAACGACGATAACCAGATTCTGGGCAATAACCGATTCCTGCACGACAACGTAGACTGATTGCTTAGATAGCTGCTAAACAAAAATCCCTGCTGGTTATACCAGCAGGGATTTTTGTTTGAATGCAGACCCGGAAAAGGCTTTTGTCTGTGATAGAACGCCGTTGAAAGGATGGATTCCTGTTTAAAATTGAATGATCTGACGGGCCTGAATGTCCAGCAACTCATTATAAAGCAGGTTGTCAATTTTTCCCTCTTTCATGTACGTCTTGATCTGTGCCAGTTTGACCCGTAACGCCAATACGTTCAGTCCCAAATAACTGAAAATGTCGTTGAGGTGGCTGAGGGCCAGTGCGCCTCCCTGTATTCCGGAAGAGAGTCCGACCATAGCCGCTTTCTTACCACTGAGTCCATCGGGGTACTTCATCCCATCGATGAAAGCCTTAAGAACGCCGGGAAACGAGCCGTTGTATTCAGGAATGATGAAGACAAACTTTTCCGATTGTTCCATTCGGGTCCGGTATTCGTTGAAAAGCTCATTTTTACCAAAGTTCTCATAAAGGGCGGTAGCCGTAAAGTCGGGAGGGAGGCCACTCAGGTCCAGAATCTGGCTTTCGGCCTGGTGTCGGGAAAGAATGTCCTGGTAATACAGGGCAATGGTTTTAGAGAGCGAATTTCTGCGGTTGGTACCGACAACAATTGTGATCATCCAGGAAATAATTATGCGTGCATTTTACGTTAAATGCATTTCTATAACTGGATAGTTCCCTACTTTTGTTTGAAAGGAAAATCCAGTATGGATCAAATACCACGGATTGACCATATTTTCAACTATTTGCTGCATTTATCGGACAGTATATGGCTTTAATCAGATCCGTGCGGGGCATTCACCCGCAATTAGGAAATAATTGCTTCCTGGCAGAAAATGCCACCGTTGTGGGTGAAGTGACGATGGGTGATCACTGCAGCGTGTGGTTCAATGCCGTAGTGCGGGGCGATGTGCATTCCATCACCATCGGCCACCACACCAACATCCAGGACGGGGCGGTGATTCACTGCACGTACCAGAAAGCCAAAACCGTGATTGGCAATTACGTGTCCATTGCCCACAATGCCATCGTGCACGGGTGCACCATCGAAGATCAGGTGTTAATTGGAATGGGTGCCATTGTGATGGACGGAGCGGTGGTCAAAACCGGTTCCATCATTGGGGCCGGGGCGGTGGTATTGCAGAATACGGTGGTGGAAGCGGGAAGTATTTTCGTCGGGAATCCGGCCCGGTTCATCAAAAAAGTAGGCTTGGAGCAGGCGGAAGTATTTATGCGAACGGCCAATAACTACGTGATGTACGCCGAATGGTTTAAGTGACATTTCCCAAAGCTGACAGGTTCTTTAAAACCTGTCAGCTTTCATTTTTTTTCCGTCTTGGTAAGTTAGTCAGCGCGGTCAATTTTCACGTCGCCGTATTGCGCCTTGATCGTCACGTTGGCGTTGCCGGTCTTGCCCACTTTGCCGGTATGATGGCTTGAGGTGTTCTTCTGTTCAATGCGGCTAAAGTCGGCACCTTCTTTGTCGAATCGTAGCTTGCCGAACGACAAGGCGACGTCGAAATTATAAGTAGCCCCGTTTTCAAAGTTCAGATCGAAGGTGCTGAAGCCGCCATCCAGATTGATGAGCTTGAAATCCCGGCCGATTTTGTTGACTCTGAAATCGCCGCAGTATTGCACCCGCATGTCCAGCTTATCATCCAGTTCTTTGATCCGAAATCCGGAAAATTCAGTAGAGCCCTGCAAACTGCGCGCTTTGCCCAACTTCACCTCTCCGTATTTACTCACAATTTTCAGGTCATTGACGCGCTCAATTTTGATGTCCGAAAACTCATTTTTCAGGTCCAGTACGTCGCTGTCAGTCACTGTAACGTCGGAATAGGAAATATTCAGCCTTCCGTTTTTGACGTAGCCAAGATTGCCTGACCCGAATGAAACTTTCACTGTGTTTTCAGAACCACTCAGTCTATCCGTCTTCAGGCTTCCGTAACTGATATCCAGATCCGCCTTTCCGTTGTAATTGGCAAGGTACGCGTCGCCAAAGCCGTTTTTCAGGCGCAGGGGATTATTTTTCGGCATCGACACGGTATAGTTGATCTGGAAGCTTTCGTTGTTCCTACCCTTGGTGTTCATCGAGCCAATCTTGGTTTGAAAGGAAATCACTCCGCCAGATTGATTGATATTGACGTCCATTCGGTCGAGCAGGCTCTGTACGCGCTCTTCTGAGTTGCCGCGGGCAACCATGGCTACTTCCACTGCAATTTCGTTCTTGTCCCAGGTATTGATGTGGACTTTCCCGAATTTATTGTCAATATCCAGCTTTTCATTGGGACCAACCGAAAAAGTGCGGTTCACTTTCTTCACCTTTTCAATTTCGGATCGTTGTGTGGAAGCTGCTGCTTCCTCCCGCATCAACTGGGTGGCAGACGGAGCACGGACAGCAGCCACTACGCAGGGATCTGAATCAGAGGCATTGGCGAAAGCATAGATCTGGTCCGGCAGGGCTTGGCCGTCACTTAAGTACGGTGCGGCAAGCAGGGAACTCAGTAATGCAATATTATATAGAACGTTTTTCATCTTTTTGAGTAGTTTTCACTTCTTGAATTTGATTCAGCACTTCCAGTTGTTGGTTCAGGATGCCAATGCGGATCTGCAGGTTCCGCACCATCGCGTCGATCACCATTTGTTTATTGGGGTTACTAACTAATTGCTTTTTGAGCTGGACGTAGGCAGAATCCAGTTGGGCCAGTTCGCCGGCAAAATCTTTGGCCAGACCCAGCTTCTGAAGGTCATACGCATTGCGCTCCCGTTGTTTCTCGTGAATGACGGACATGTAATAGGTTTCCACTTCCGCCATTTCGGGGGCGATCTGATTCAAATGAATGTCTTTGGTTTGCGATATTGATCCTGTTTTATCGTCAGATAAACTCTTCCCGTACTGCACCAGACCAAATCCAATACCGATCAGCAGCACGATGGAGGCGGCGTACCGCCAGACCGGGCGCTGGAAAAAGGGAATCACCCGGGCTGATTTTTTTTCGTCCAACTTACGGCTGATGTCCTGCCATAGGTCGGGACGCGGCTCAAAAGAGTCAAATTCGTCCCGATTACCCTGTACAAACTGTTTCAATTTATCTTCCATAATGCTTTGGTTCGCTTGTAGCCGTCACGCTTGATACTAATTTGTTACTTAATTAATCACTCAATCTATTAATTCTCCTTTCTCAACATTTCCAGCAACTTTTTCCTGGCCCGGCTGTACTGGGATTTGGAAGTGGATTCGGTAATGTTGAGCACTTCCGCAATTTCCTGGTGGTCGTAACCTTCCAGCAGGTAGAGCGACAACACCACCCGATAGCCGTCGGGCAATTGCTGAATGGCCTTCCGGATGCTCTCCACCTGATAATTGAGTTCCTCTTCGGACTGCCGGTCATCCTGATCCGCACAATCCAGGTTTTCGTCTATGGACGTCAAAGCCAGTTTACGCTTCTGAATGTGGCTGATCGACTGGTTGACCACGATTCTTTTCAGCCAGGCCCCGAAGGTAGAATCTCCTTTAAACGTGTGGATGCGTTGGAAGGCATTCAGAAAAGCTTCCTGTAAAATGTCTTCGGCATCCACGTAATTATTGGTAATCCGCATGCTCACGTTGAACATAGCCTTTGAGTACAGCTTGTACAGCTCATACTGGGCTTTTCGGTCACCCGTCCGGCATCTTTCGACGATGGGTGCGTGTACGTCCTGATAAGGCAGTGTTTCCAATGTTCAAATCGTTCAAGTGAAAGACTGGAGGATAATCAATAGGTTGCACCGTTTAAAATATAAAATTATCGGGTGAATAGAAATTCGGTTAGCACAGGCGTTTATTTGTTTCGTAAGCAGTTTTTAGGTGCCAATGGCTTTAACTACGGATGGTTTTTTGGATTCAATTGGGAATATGCGTAGAATTAAAATTCAATCACTGTCTATACAGTAATAATAACAATCAAACCTAAGGGAGGAATTATTTTGAAAAGAAGAGATTTTGTTCAGTTGGCCAGTCTGGGTATTGGTGGCATGATGTTGCCCGATATTCCTCTGATGGGAAATCCCATTACGGCCGAAAGAGCTACCGAAGCAGTCCTGAGTGCAGGAGCCGACGTAGCAGCTAAAAAGCGGCTGGCGGATATCGCGCTGAATACCGCTAAATCAAGGGGTGCCAGCTATGCCGACGTGCGCATTGGCCGGTATCTGCAGCAATTCATTATTACCCGCGAAAAGCAGGTACAGAATATTGTCAATACCGAATCGTACGGAGTAGGCATCCGGGTCATTCACAATGGCACCTGGGGCTTTGCCGCTACCAGCAACGTTTCGGACGAAGGCATTGCCAGGGCGACCGAAAGAGCCGTCGCCATTGCCAAAGCCAATGCGCGCGTGCAAAAAGAGCCGGTACAACTGGCTCCGCAAAAAGGTTACGGAGAAGTAAGCTGGAAAACGCCCATCGTGAAAAATGCGTTTGAAGTGCCCATTTCCCAAAAAGTAGACCTATTATTGAGTGCCAATGCCAAAGCCCTGGAAAATGGTGCCAACTTCGTGAATTCAGCACTTTTTCAGGTAAATGAGCAAAAGTACTTCGCTTCTACCGACGGCTCCTACATTGATCAGGACGTGCACCGCATCTGGCCCAACTTCGGCGTAACGGCCATCGACAAGGCCAGTGGGAAGTTCCGCACCCGGCAGGCCCTGAGTGCCCCGGTAGGCAGAGGCTATGAATACCTGGACGGAAAAGCGGCCGATAAAGTAAAAGGACCCGATGGCACCGGCATTTTCGGCTATAAGAATTCCTACGATATGCTGGAAGATGCAGCGGCTGCCGCCAAACAGGCCAAAGAGAAGTTGACCGCCAAATCGGTTCTGGCCGGTAAATACGACCTGGTGCTAGACCCCGACCACCTGGGACTGACCATTCACGAATCGGTGGGACACCCCACGGAACTGGACCGCGTACTGGGCTACGAAGCCAACTACGCCGGTACCAGCTTCGCCACGCTGGACAAGTGGAAGACCAAAAACTTCGCTTATGGCAGCAAGGTAGTCAACATCTTTGCCGATAAAACGCAAGTGGGCTCCCTGGGTGCCGTGGGCTACGACGACGAAGGCGTAAAAACCAAGCGCTGGGACATCATCAAAGATGGCGTGCTGGTCGATTACCAGAAAACCCGTGATCAGGCGCACATTGTGGGGCAAAATGAAAGCGATGGCTGCTCCTACGCCGACAACTGGAGTTCCGTTCAGTTTCAGCGCATGCCCAACGTATCACTGGCACCCGGCAAGCAGAAATATTCGGTCAACGATATGATCCGCGATGTAGACAAGGGCATTTACATTGCCGGACGCGGCTCTTTCTCCATCGATCAGCAACGATACAACTTCCAGTTCGGTGGCACGCTTTTCTTCGAAATCAAAGGAGGAAAAATTGTCGGGCCGTTGGAAGACGTAGCTTATCAGTCGAACACCCAGGAATTCTGGAATTCCTGCGCCAAAAGCTGCGACGAAAGCGATTACCGCCTGTTCGGCTCTTTCTTCGACGGAAAAGGACAACCCAGTCAGGTCAGCGCTGTATCACACGGTAGCTCTACTACCCGTTTCAACGGCGTAAACGTGATCAACACGGCCAGGAAGATTTGATTTTGATGTGCCAATGGGTTAATGTGTTGAAGAAATCCAGCACTGTTTAGGGCTTATAGATCTGCTGACAATGTGCAACGCTAAATCAACATTGCAATGCATAATGCAGTACATCAACCCATTTATCCAACAACTCATCAGTCAATTAGCATATCAGCACAGTATTCAATTAGCACATTATAAAACATGGCAATATTAACCAAAGACGAAGCGCAGGCCATTCTCAAGAAAGTACTGAGCTTCACCAAGGCCGACGAATGTGAAGCCGCCCTGAATGGAGGCACCGGAGGCAATATTCGGTACGCCCGGAATTCGGTTTCTACCAGTGGGGAAGAGGAAAATGTATCCCTGGCCGTAGAAGCCCGTTTCGGCAAAAAGTCTGGCATCGCTACCATCAACGAATTCGACGATGCTTCGCTGCAGAAAGTAGTACAGCGGGCAGAAGAACTGGCCCGACTGGCACCCGAAAATCCGGAATACATGCCCATGCTGGGGCCTCAGACTTATCTGAATACCAATCCCTTCGTAAAAGCAACCGCCGACATTACGCCTGATTTCCGGGCAGAAGCGGCTTTCCGAAGCATCCAACCCGCCGATGCCAAAAACGTAACGGCGGCGGGCTTCATGGAAGACGCGGCTTCTTTTCAGGCCAAAATGAATTCCAAAGGGCTGTTTACGTACGGTCAGGATACCAACATCACTTTTTCGGTGACTATGCGCACGGCCGACGGAACCGGTTCGGGCTACGCTACGCAGGATTTTAACGACGTAAGCAAGCTGGATACCGGCAAGGTGTCTCAGATTGCCGTAGACAAAGCGCTCTCTTCGGTGCAGGCCAAGGCCATTGAGCCCGGTAAGTATACCGTGATCCTGGAACCCGCCGCCCTGCTGGCCAACGTAGACGCCAGCCTCATCGGAGCGATGATCAACAATATGGATACCCGACTGGCCGACGAAGGTCGGAGTTTCCTGGCCAAAAAAGGGGGCGGCAACAAGCTGGGTGAAAAGCTGTTCGACGAACGGGTGACCATCTACTCTGACCCGACCCACCCGGAAATTCCCAAGCTGCCCTGGGCCGGCGACGGGCGACCACTGGAAAAAGTGACCTGGATTGAAAAAGGAGTAGTGAAAAATATGTACAGTTCCCGTTTCTGGGCGCAGAAGCAGGGCATTCAGTCCATTGCGCCTCCCAGCGGCATCATTATGGAAGGCGGTAGCGAATCGATTGAAGATATGATCAAAAGCACGACCAAGGGGATTCTGGTGACGCGCTTCTGGTACATCCGTCCGGTAGATCCTCAAACGCTGCTCTACACAGGACTTACCCGCGACGGTACTTTCTACATTGAGAACGGCCGGATTAAGCATCCCATCAAAAACTTCCGGTTCAATGAAAGCCCCATCATCATGCTCAATAACCTGGAGTCGCTGGGCAAACCGCAACGAATCGGTGGTAACCTGATTCCGCCACTCAAAATTCGTGACTTTACCTTTACCAGCCTTTCGGATGCCGTTTAGGCCCTCTGATGTAAAAAGAGATACCACCTGCGCTTTTTGGGTGGTATTTGCTTTTGTATACATAACCGTTTTCCACCTATGGCTTTCCTCAGAGAAATTTTCGGTCCCAGCAAAGAAGAAATCTGGCGGCAACTGGCCGAACAAATACAGGCAGACTTTGTAAATGGGGGTTTATGGAAGGCAGACAAAGTGGAAGCCAGGCACCGGCAATGGACCATTGTACTGGACACCTATACCGTTTCGTCTGGAAAGTCAAGTACCACCTATACCCGCATGCGCGTGCCCTACGTCAACCGGGATGGATTCCGGTTCGTAATTTACCGCAAAAGCATATTCAGTAACCTGGGAAAATGGTTCGGTATGCAGGATGTGGAGGTGGGTTATCCGGAATTCGACCACGATTTTATCATCCAGGGCAATGATGAAACCAAACTCATTGCCTTTTTTGCCAACTCTACCATTCGTCAGCTCATTCAGGAACAGCCCGATATCCATTTGGCGATTAAAGACAGCGAAGGGTTCTGGGGGCCCGTCTATCCACCCGACACCGATCTGCTTTATTTTCAGGTGGGTGGCGTCATCAAAGACGTGGAAATGCTAAAGTCGTTGTATTTGCTTTTTGCCGAAGTGTTGAATCACCTTTGCCACATCGGCTCTGCCTACGAAAACGATCCTGGAATTCAGCTGTAGATTACCCATTCAAACGGCTTCTATGTACCTGCCAGAGGGAAAATTTTTCCCATTCTGTGGTGGGCCAGGATTTTATTATTCAATATCCCCGCACCCTCCGGCGGAAACCCCCAATCCGCCTTTTTCATCTCCAGTGTTAGTTTTTAAGAATAGTTGTGTGAATTGAGGAACAGCTCACGACCGTCTCCTGGTCGTGCATTTTCTTTTTATCGAAATATTGGCACAATATTTATTGAATAATTACAATATTATCGGTTGTGCATTTAAGTTTACAAACAAATAATATAAATATCTCATAATAAACTATCTAACTTGCATTTCGTAGAAAATGAAAAAGAGAAGCGGGCGACTAGTACTATTCATGTAATAAAATGTATAGTTGGTTACCTTTTTTAATTCGCACCTATTAAAGTCAAGACTTATTGTACCAAACGTTACAAACAAATGGCCACTGAAATTTATGATCAAAAGACATCCGGAAGGTCGGGCAGGCGTATTTGCCCCAATGCCTTCAGGATGGTTCTGGGCCTGCTGATTTTCTTATCACAGATCGCCTACGCACAAATAGGACCGTATTTTTACGGAAAGCCCAATCCGGTTTTACCTGATCCACCGATACCGGCAACCAGTTATTATTCACTGGGAACCTACGAAGGCAAGCCCAAGTACCTGGACCCGGTTTCTGATCAGATCAATCCGGCTTCCAACCCTCAGTTTCTTAGCCAGCTCATCAGTGCGCTGCCAGAACGCGCCAATCGATCCAATAATCTTGGCTTGGGTGGTGCGGCGGATATGACGATCATTGATGACAGTTCTGATGTATACCTGGTGTTTGTAACGGAAGGGGCAGCCGCCAGAAATGCCTTGGGGTATTTTATCTATAAAGGAGACATTTCTCCCAATGACCTGGAGCTGCCCAATCCCCTGGTTCCGGGAAAAACCTACCTGGAGTCACGACGGATTGTATTTCCAAACGCTTCGCTGGAAGGTCCCTCGCCCTTTCAGTCTGGTAATGGCGGTGGTCGGTTGTTGCCCGGCAATCGGGTAAAACTCGTTGGCGACCAGCCCGATGGGAAGTTCAGTAAAGACGTACGCATTGCTTTTTTCATCGTGTCCAACGGCTGGGATGGCAATCAGGTAGGAAACGGAACGGCCATTCTGTATTCCAATCCGATCCTGAATCCCCGGAAGCTCCGTCAGGCCGCACTGCTTGATTTTACGGCTACTGAGGGCAGAACCATCATTACCTTTGAGGACACGAAAAGAACACCCGACGCTGGTTCCGACAATGACTTCAACGATGTCGTGTTTTATATCAGCCAGAAAGTAGAAGGCAGTCAAACGGTATATTATCCCGACTGCTCCGGCAAATTTGTGCTAACCAAGGCCGAATACGACAAACTGCCTAAAGATGCGACCGGCAAGCTGATCTGTACTGAAACGCCACCTCCAGTCACCAATCTTTCGCTGACAGCGATTTGCTCGGACGATCCTACGCAACAGCTGGCCTGGCGGGTAACCAATCCCAACGCCGAAAAAAGACCTTTTACCTGGATTATCACGGATGGGGTTTCCGATGCCGTAAAACTGGCTTCGTCGGTGGTGCTGGATGCCCTGCCTGGTGACAACATCATCTACACGAATCCGGTAAGCGGAACCAACGCCATGAGCATTCTGGTAGAAGGTACCGTACAGCCAAACGGTTCGAAAGTGCTGGCTAACACAGTGGCTTGTTCTACGGTGCCGCCGGTACCTCCGCTTACTTGCTGCGCCGTGTTTGCTTCCGAAGTAGTCGCTTATAAGCCGGGAACCACCCGAATGGGCAAAACCCTGCCGGCAAATCGCACGGACGCTACCCAGGCACTGGGTGCCAGTGGACCGGCCAACTCATTCGTAGCGCTTGGGTTCAATGGCGGCACTCCGTCTACCGAAGCCAGCATTATCCTGAAGTTTCCCAAGCCCGTGAGAGGTTTTATCAATATCTATGAAACCACTTTCGGACCGGCGATGACCAATTTCGTGGAAACCGCGGAGGTATACGGAAGCATGGACGGCCAGATCTTTTACAAGATTGGTACCGCGAATAACCAGGAGAAGAATTCAGTGGATATTCACCGCACCACCCTGGAACTGAAGAATGAGTACGCAGAGATTCAGTACCTGAAGATCATTGATATTACGCCTTTGACGACGATGTCAGACGATGCGGATGGTTTCGACCTGGAGGCCGTTTGTGCGTCAGACTTCGCACTGGAGCCCATAGTGTCCGATCCCAACGCCCAGCCGGGTGCAGTAAAGGTAAATAAGGACCAGATCAAGGCCAGCCAGGGTAAGCAGCGGGATGGCAAAGCAGTCTGGAGCAGCAATCCCAGCGTGAAAATCGATCCAACCTGCGTACTAGCCGGGTTGTGTGATCCGGAAGGAATTGACCGGAGCAACGTAAAAAGCATATTGGCGCGTGACGATGCCTTCTTTAGCCTGGGTATTGGCGGCTCCATTGAACTGGAATTTACCGAACCCATCACCGGCTCTCTCATTCTCTTTGAAAGAACGGGTGATCCGAAACCGGCCAACGGAACCGGCTCGATCAATTACATCGAAAAGGTGGCGGTGTATGTGAAAACGGCCGAATGTAATGAGTGGGGTGATCCGATTGGTTATGCCGATAACCAGGGCCCGCAGTTTGGATCGGCCAACGGTAGCTTCGACCACCAGACGTACAAATCAGTGATTTCATTGGGTGGCCGAACGATCAAATACGTGAAACTGGTGGATGTTACGCCTGCTGCTTCTACCTCTTCCGACGGGTACGATCTGGACTTCATTGCTTCTTCGTCCAATGGTTCCGGCTTGTCTGGTGACCAGGTAGAAGACCCCAATGGAATAGAGCCGGATGCCGCGAAGGCAGAATTAACGCTGACTGCTTTCCCGAATCCTTCGTTGGGTAGTCTGACGCTGGATCTGGGATACCGCGAATCGGGCTACGTATCGACTGCCCCCACGACCATCACTGTGTCGGACCTGATGGGGACTACCGTGCTGAGATTGGTAGAGGAAGTGGACAATACCGGACAAATAAGCCTGGATCTGAGCAATCAGCCCAACGGACTCTATTTTGTGAGCGTTCGCTCCGGAGATACGGTACTCAACAAGAAGATATACCTGCAACGATAAGAATTTAATTGGTACATTTGTTTACTAGAAAAAGCCCCGGATTTTCCGGGGCTTTTTCTTTTGTGCAATAGGACAGGCTGATGGGCGGGCATACACGGGCGAAATAACCATTCGCCAAAATTTTTCTGACAATTATCTAAAAAATTCTACATTTGGTTGGATACGTATCCTTATCCCCCTTTGCGTGAGAATTCTGACCTTTTATCCCGGTTGAACTATTGAAGCAGCCTATAAAATTCAATCTGTATATGGATTTCGTCGGAGCCAAAAACTACATCCTGGAACGCCTGAGGCAGGAACTGGCTTCTGATTTATATTACCACGGTCTGCATCATACCCTGGACGTGTGTCAGTCGGTCGAAAGTCTGGCGCAAAAAGAGCACGTAACGGGTAATAATCTGATTTTGCTGCTGACGGCTGCTTATTACCACGATGCCGGTTTTCTGGAGCAGTACCGCAACAATGAACCGGTAGCGGTACGCATTGCTCAGGAAACCCTTCCCCGGTTTGGTTATTCCCCCGAACAGATTCAGGTCATTGCCGATATCATTCTGGCCACCCGCATTCCTCAGTCGCCCCGTACCCACCTGGAGCAGGTGATGTGCGATGCCGACCTGGATTATCTGGGCCGTTCGGACTTTCATGACATCGCCGGGCGCTTGCAGCGGGAGCTGATGGAGTACGGGATGATCCAGTCGGAAAGGGAGTGGAACGAAATCCAGTCCCGCTTTCTTCAACAACATACCTATTTTACCCAAACGGCCCAGGCCACCCGCGAAACGCAGAAGCAAAAGCACCTTTCGGAAATCAAGTATTTGTTGACTCACTGATTGTTGTTCCCGGCAAAGGTTGTTCATGAATCCATCCGTTCAGATCAAGAATTTACTGAATTTACGGCCAGGAGAAGCCTGGACGGTGGGCATGTTGCTGCTGTATTCGTTTTTCCAATCGTTTGCCTTAGCCATTTTCCTGACGGCCGCTAGTGCCATTTTCCTGGTAGAGTTTCCGGTCGGCAGCTTTCCCTATCTGTACATCATTACTTCGGTGGTATTGCTGCTGGTGATGCTGACTTACCTGCAATTGGAGGAGCGCATGTCCTTCTCAAAAGCTACGCTGGTAGAGGGTTTGATCCTGGTTTTTTCCGTAGTGTTGTTTCGCCTGGCGCTGGCTTATAAGGCAGCGGCTGGGCTTTCATTCGGCCTGATGGTCTGGCACCGGGTTATGGTACTGCTCACGAATTCGGATCTGGTGCGCATTTCAGCGTTGCTGTTTGATGTAAGGCAGAGCAAACGGCTGTTTGGCGTGATCGGAGCGGGTGAGATGCCGGCCAGCATCATTGGCTACCTGTTTGCTACGGCATTGGTGCCTTTTATCGGAGCGCCTAACCTGTTGTGGTTATCTGCCGGAGGCTTTCTGCTTTCTTTCATCTGCCTGAGCCTGATTCTGAGTAATAAGCCAGAGCACTTTGCTGATGAAGAGGACGATACCGGTTCCAAAATCCCCTTGCCGGAAGCCTTACAGAATCCCTTTATTCAACTGCTTTGCTTCACGACCCTGTTTTCCCTGGTGGCAGCCATCGGCATCGACTTTGCCTTTTTGAGTCAGGTGCAGACCCGTTTCACCAACGAAACCCAGATTGTTACTTTTCTGGGGGTATTCTTGGGTGCCGGTGAACTGGTGGCTTTTCTGGTCAAAACGACTTTTTACAGTCGCCTGATGAGCCGCTTTGGCATCCAGTCGGTTCTGATGGTGCTTCCCGTTACTTTGTTTCTATTGGTGCTGCCGGGTATCGTGCTGGGCTTTTGGTCGTCGGCTACGGCGGCACTCCTGTGGCTGTGGGTCAGTATGATGTTTTTCAGCAAAACCCTGAGGGCCTCCGTATACGATGCCGCTTTTCTGACGCTGCTGCAACCGCTACAGAGAAAATGGCGGCTCACCGGGCACGATATTGTCAGCTTTGTGGAAGCCATTGCCGTCGGATTGAGCGGTTTATTCCTGCTATGGCTGATTCACTCCTCCTTTTTTAGTCTCAGCTACCTGAGTGCTTTTCTGTTGCCGGTGTTATTGGGTTGGCTGATTTCCATCGGCTTTGTCAACCGTGCTTACCTGCGGATGTTGGGAAGCGCACTGAACAACCGCCTGCTGCGCGGCAGTGCCTTGTCTTTGAACGATATGGGCTCCATTGAACTGCTGCGCCGAAAGCTGAACAGTCCGCACCCGGGCGAAGTGCTTTACGCCATGAACCTGCTGATGAAAGCCGAAAACCGTTCGCTGGACGGAGCCGTTGGCATCCTGCTATCGCACCCGGTGCCGGAAGTGCGTCGCGAAGCGTTGGAGAAGGTGGAAAGATTGCGGCTGGCACACCTGATGCCGGAGGTAAGACGGCGGATAGAACTGGAAGAGTTGCCGGCCATCCGGAAAATAGCAATCCGCACCTATTGCGCATTGGGAGAGTCAGAGGTAGTAGATGAAATCGGTCTTTTGCTGGATCACCCCGATACGGAAGTTCGTAAAGGAGCGATGATCGGGCTGATTCGTTGGGGAGGAATTACGGGGGTGATTATGGCCGGCCAGCAACTCAATGCACTTATTGCTGCTGCCCGACCCTGGGAACGTGCGCTGGGGGCCGAAATTATCGGTGAAGTGGGTATCCAGCGTTTTTATCACCCTTTGCTGAATTTGCTGGCCGATCCCGAACCGGGCGTAAGAGCGGCGGCGTTGCAGGCCTGCGGAATTATCAAAAACCCGCGGTTGTTTCCGTTTATGATTGAAGCCCTCTCGACCACGGAGTCGGAAGTAGCCAGCCGATCGCTGATCGCCGTGGGAGAAGCAGTTATCCCGGAGTTTGAGGGAGCATTTCAAAAAAATGCCCGGGAGGTCCGGAAAATGCGGAAAATCATCCACGTGACCGGGCGCATCGGCGGAGAGAAGGCCATTTCATTTTTGAAAGAGAAAGTATATTTTCCTTCGGTAGAAATCCGGAATCAGGTGCTGGCCACTTTGGCGATGTGCCTTTATCAGGCATCACCTGACGAACGCGAAAGCCTGATGGGGATCATTTACCGCGAATTGAAGAAGGCAGCCTGGCTGCTGAATGCATTGGAGATATTGGAAAGGTACTCGCAACTGGCAATCCGGGTTGAGGTGGTTCCCTTACAAAAGGCCTTACTGGTTGAACTGGATCAGTTGCGCAATCGCGTGTTATTTTTACTATCTTTTGTGTTTGATTCCACTACCATCCTTCAGGCCCGCGATAACCTGCAGCATGCTTCGCGGGAAAAAAGAGCCAATGCCCTGGAGGTATTGGATGTATTATTACCCAAGGACCTGAAGACGGGCGTGCTGCCCTTACTGGAAGAATTGTCCTTACCAGAGCAAACCAAACGATTGCAGCCTTTTTATGCCAATCGGAAGGTGCGGCTGACGGAATATATGGAGGAAATGATTGAGGGAGAGTTGACAGTCAATACCTGGACGAGAGCCACGGCCCTGTTTACGGTCAGACGGCTATCAATGGGTGTGCTTACCGAAGTGGTAGCTCGTTCGCTGGTAAATTCGGTGCGTGAATCTCAGCCCCTGATTGCCGAGACGGCCTGGTGGACACTCTCCGGACTTCGTTCCGAAAAAGATGCTTTATTACCAGGCGTTGATCAGGTGGAAGAGAGGAAATTAAGAAATTGGATAGAAGAGCAAGCAAAGAAAAGTATGAGCGCCAAGCTACTGAGTGTTGAAAAAATAATGACCCTGAAAACCATCAGCATCTTCTCCGAAACATCCGAAGAAGTATTGGTAGATATTGCGGCCATCGTAAAAGAAGTGCCCGTTAAGGCGGGAGAGTGCATATTCGAGAAAGATGACGCAGGTACGTGTATGTACGTCATCTACGAAGGAAGTGTGCGCGTACACGACGGAGATTTTACGCTGGCAGAACTGCACAACCGCGACTTTTTCGGAGAGCTTTCGCTGCTTGATCCTGAACCCCGTTCGGCTTCCGTGACGGCGCTGAAAGACTCACTCCTGCTCCGTTTGGATCAATCCACCTTTTATGAAATTATGGCCGACCGCATTGAAGTAACCCGCGAAATCATTAAGATCCTGTGCCGGAGGTTGCGGGCTCAGAACAAACTGCTGGCTACCCTGCAGCAGCAGTCAGCTACGGAAGGATGAACGCTAAGACGGAGAGTGGGTGCAGGACGATTTCATTTTTGAGTCATAAGCAGATGGGCGAAATCAGGTTTCTCTATTTTTACATTAATATCTTAAATGAAAGCAATTAGCTAAAGGCTGATCGCTAGCTACTTCAAATTTTACGTATGCTTACCAAAGATTCTTTCCTCCCGGGTTGTCTTTTATGAGAAAGATATATCTGGTTGTCTTGTTTTTAAGCCTGTGGAATAGCCCCGCGGCCTGGGCGCAGGAAAGGGGAATCTTTTTCCTTACGGCCGATAGTCTGGAGCCAAACGGCACGGTTTCTCTGGGCCGGGTTCCCTGGCGATACCACACCGGCGATGATACCCGCTGGGCCGATGCGTCATTCAACGACCAGTCATGGCCGCTGCTGGCACCTCTATTTGATCTGGATAGCCTGCCTGAGGATACCTGGCAGGGCATTGGTTGGTTCAGGCTACGATTGCAGGTAGATTCGTCCCTGCTCAACCGCACGTTGGCCCTGCAACTGTCGCACGGAGGAGCTTCGGAAATTTATCTGGATGGAAAGCTGCTGCATAGCTTCGGGGTTGTGGGCTCGTACCAGGGCCAGGAGGAAACCTTTGATCCGAAAAACCAGCCCATCGCCATTCACCTGAACGAAAAAACTAACCACCTGCTGGCAGTACGCTATTCTTTTGAAAAAGCAGCCAATATCAGGTCCAAACACGGAAACTGGGCCGGTGCCGCCGGTTTCAGCATCCAACTGTCCGATATTAACCAAGCCATCACCAGCGAAATCGACTTCACCAGACAGAATACGCTGCTCAACCTAACCTTGTTCGGTATTTTGATCGCCTTTGCCTTTCTGCATTTGCTGCTGTACATCTATTACGCCCGCGGAAGCGAAAATTTCTGGTACAGCCTGTTTGCCGGGAGTCTGGCCTGCTTTTTCCTCTGCGCCTTCATGGAGGTCAATACGCACTATGTGGAAAGTGCCATCTGGTACAGCATTCTGCGCAAATCCATCTTTTTCCTGCTGATTTTCATATCCTTCGTGGGATTTCTTTATTCCGTATTTTACCCCAAAACGCCCAAGCAGTTTCAATACATTATTATTGCCGGAATTCTGCTTTGTGTACTTTCCATCTGGAAAGGATACGGGGCCAACAGCTATACCTTTTACCTGCTGGCCGCTTTTGTCTTGTTCACTACGCTGGAAGTGCTGCGGATCATTGCCGTGGCCATCTGGAAGAAGAAAAGTGATGCCGATATCATCGGGAGGGGTATCCTGGGCTTCGTGTTGCTGATCGGTTATTTTTTACTGACCAGCGCTCACGTCATCCAATTTTCCAAACCGACCGACATCATCCTTTCCTACATTGGCTTTTTGAGCATCCCGGTTTCCATTGCCATGTACCTGGCCCGTAAAACCGCCCGAACCAGCCACCACCTGGAGGCGCAGGTGCTGGAGGTAAGCCGGCTTTCCAAGCAGTCGTTGCGGCAGGAAGTGGAAAAGTACAAGCTGATCGAATCGCAGAAGCAGGAGCTGAAGATACAGGTGGAAGAGCGGACCCGCGAACTACAGGAAACCAACCGACACCTCAACCAGATCAACGAAGAGCTGAATGTAACCCTGGAAAACCTGAAATCAGCCCAGTTGCAGCTGGTGCAGTCGGAAAAAATGGCTTCGCTGGGACAACTGACCGCAGGGGTCGCGCATGAAATCAATAATCCGATCAACTTCGTATCGGCCGGCATTGACTCACTGAAGATCAATTACCAGGAAATTATTCACCTGGCACAATTGTATTTTGCCCTTCGTCCGGAGGACGACAACCGAAGCCAACTGGCTCAACTGGCCAAGCTGAAGCAGGAACTGGAAGTAGAGGACCTGGTGGAGGAGTCGGAGCGATTGTTCAAAAGCATTAAGAACGGGGCCGTACGCACTACTGAAATTGTGAAGAGCCTGCGCAATTTCACCCGTCTGGACGAAGATGCACTCAAGCGGGCCGATATTCACGAAGGGCTGGATTCTACGCTGACCATTTTGCATAATCAGCTCAAAGAGCGCATTCAGGTGGTGAAGCAATACGATGCGGTGCCGCCGATCAATTGTTATCCTGGTCAGTTGAACCAGGTTTTTATGAACATTCTTTCCAATGCCATACAGGCCATCCAGGGCAAAGGAACCATTTGGATCAGTACGCGATTGAAGCAGAACGTGGCAGAAATCTGCATCAAAGATTCGGGAAATGGAATGCCGGAAGAGGTGAGGAGGCGGGTATTTGAGCCCTTCTTCACCACCAAGGACGTGGGCGAAGGAACGGGTCTGGGCCTTTCCATCAGCTACGGGATTATTGAAAAGCACCGGGGCAATATCCGGGTGGAAAGTGAGCCGGGCAAAGGCACCGAATTTATCATTCAAATACCTTTAGATTTGCAATAGCAATTATGGAAGCAACGCAAGAAAAGTATAAAATACTTTACGTGGACGATGAGGAAGATAACCTGGTCGTTTTCCGCTCGGCTTTCCGACGGTTTTACAAGGTTTTTACCGCTACTTCCGGTTCGGAAGGCTTGGACCTGATGAAAAATGAGGACATCGCCATCATCATTACCGATCAGCGGATGCCCAATATGACGGGAATCCAGTTTCTGCAGCAGCTTCCCGAAGAGCCGGAAAACATCCGGATGATCCTGACCGGCTTCAGCGACGTGGAGGCCATCATCGAAGCCATCAATACGGGCAAGGTATACCGGTACATTACCAAGCCCTGGGACAAGGATGAACTGAAAATTACTATCGATAATGCCCTGGAAGCCTTATCGCTCCGCCGCAGAAACCGTCAGCTTATCCTGGAACTGCAGGAGGCCAACGAAGGACTGGAGCAAAAGGTGATCGAACGGACCGCGCAGGTAAACCGGCAAAAAGAACAGATTGAAACCCTGTTGCTCAACATCCTGCCAGCTGAAACGGCGCTGGAGCTACAGGAACACGGTTATGCCGTGCCCAAACATTACGAATCAGCTTCGGTCCTGTTTACCGATTTCAAGAATTTTACCCAGATCGCCGAACAGCTTTCGCCACAGCAGCTGGTAGAAGAACTGAACCGTTGCTTCGTGGCCTTCGATGACATTATCGGGCGCTACAATCTGGAAAAAATCAAAACCATTGGCGATGCCTATATGTGCGCGGGCGGCATTCCGGCCGTCAATGCCACCCACGCCCTGGATGCCGTAAAGGCCGGATTGGAAATTCAGGAGTTTATGCACACATTGAACGGGGAGAAAAAGGCCAAAGGAGAACCGTTCTGGGAATTGCGGGTAGGCATCCACACGGGGCCGCTGGTGGCGGGCGTAGTAGGCAAGAAAAAGTTTGCTTACGACATCTGGGGAGATACGGTCAACATCGCCAGCCGAATGGAGTCCAGTGGTGAAGCCGGCAAGGTAAATATTTCAGGCACCACGTATGAGCTGGTCAAAGATCAGCTGACGTGTACTTACCGAGGTAAAATATCCGCCAAAAACAAGGGCGAAGTGGATATGTATTTTGTGGGGTAACGCAGGTTTCGGAGCGGCCTTCCCCGGCTTCTTAAAGCCTTTCTCATAGTGAAATTACCATGCTGCCAATAAGCAGGAACCCGTTCTTATCCGAACGGGTTTTTTTATTCCCCGCGGCTTTAAGATAAAATCACATCTACTCTCCCTTCCAGCCACATTCGCCCTTGCCGACACGATGTCCTCACTCAGAAAGGTTTTGTTTCTGGCTTAAAGAACATGGTTATTAGCAGAATGCAGTCAAATTACACAAATCAGCTGTTGATCGGGGTAATTATATTCTTTTATTATTATGTATGTAGTTGATATAGAGTTATAAAAATTGACTTATTGGAGTGAGTAAGCGAATAAATGAGCATTTATGATGTTGTAGTGCCTTATTTTTTTATTTAATTGCTTAAGCGCAATTCCGAATGCAGTTTCCGGCATCTTTCGATGTTTAATGCTAATCAGAAAGTAGCCGGAAAGTCTCTCTCAAGCAATTGCTCTTTGTAGGACTGGAATCGGAAAGGAAAGTATACGCATCCTCTAATTCTAAATCGAATGTTATGAAGAAACAAGTACGGAAGAGGTCCGTCGGGCGGTATGGCTTTCTGTTCTTCTTCCTGGGCCTGCTCGTGGCTGGCTACCAGGGAAAAGGGCAGGAGTTGAACGTAGCTGGCCGCGTCACTTCAGCAGAAGACGGAACGCCCCTGCCCGGGGTGAGTATCACCATCAAAGGCACCAGCACGGGTACCCAAACGGACATTGAGGGCCGGTACACCCTTTCGGCATCCAGGGGCAGCGTCTTGGTATTCAGCTACATCGGTACCGTATCGCAGGAGATTGCCGTCGGAAATGCCACAACCATCGACGTAGCACTGGCCGCCGACGTGAAAACCCTGAGCGAAGTAGTGGTGACGGCCTTCGGCATTCAGCAGGAAAAGCGGTCAATTAATTATGCCGCCCAGATTGTATCGGCGGAAGTGCTTACCCGCAATGCCGAGCCCAATATTGTGACGGCGTTACAGGGGAAAGTTGCCGGTGCTTACATCCAGAATTCGGGCGGTGCTCCGGGAGCCGGCACCAATATCGTCATCCGCGGCCTCACCTCGGTAGATCCCAACCGCTCCAGTTCCCCGCTTTTTGTCATCGACGGCATTCCCATCAGCAATGAAACCTACTCGGGCAATCTGCTTCCAAGCACCGGGTCCAATGCGCCGCTCATCGCCGGTTCTAGCGCCCGCAACAGCGGAGAGCAGTATTCCAACACCAACCGTGCGGCAGATCTCAACCCCAACGACATTGAATCCATGTCGATCTTGAAAGGCCCCGCTGCTACGGCATTGTACGGATTGAGAGCCGCCAATGGAGCCGTCATCATTACTACCAAAAAAGGAAAAGCAGGCGCTGCCAACATCCGGTTCAATACCTCAGTGGGTTGGGACGAAGTCAATAAAGTGCCGGAAATACAACGATTGTACCGCGAAGGAACCAGTGGGGTGCGAAGAGTTGGCGTGCCCGGAGCCGGAACGCCCTTTCAGACCTTTGGCCCCAGAATTACGGCAAATGATCCCATTTACGACAATTTTACCAATTTCTTTCGGACCGGCCTCCGAATAAGCAATGATCTGGGTGTATCCGGCGCTACTGAAAAGGCCAGTTATACCACCTCCGTTTCGCACCTGTATCAGAAAGGGATCGTACCTCATTCGGACTGGAACCGGACGACTGCCCGCGTAAGTGGCGCTTTTAACATCAATAGTAAGCTGACGGTATCGGGCTCGGTCACGTATTCCAATTCCGGTGGCCAACGACCCCAGGGAGGCGACAAATCCATTATGAGTGCGCTTAATTACCATACGACCAGTGTAGACGTAAATGATTACATCAACCCCGACGGTACCATTAAAAGCTACGCGGGCACGATCATCGACAATCCCCGCTACGTGGCCGAATTCAGTACTTTGACCGATAACGTAAACCGCAGTCTGGGCAACGTGGGCTTTACCTACAATCCTACCAACTGGCTGACGATTGATTATAAATTGGGTGCCGATATCTATTCGGATGCCCGGACGCGCATTGCACCTAACGGACTGGATATTTCCTCTCAAGTAGGCGGATTTGTAATTGAAGACCGGAGCAATTACCGGGAAATCAATTCCAACCTGCTGGTTACCGCCACCCATTCGTTCAGCGAAGATTTAAAGGGATCGATCCTATTAGGTAATAGCCTGCTGGATATCAGCCAGGATGTGGTGAATGTGCGGGGTGAAAATTTTACGTTGCCCGGGAACTACAGCCTCAACAATACGATCAATAAGTTTACTGAAAAGGGCGGGTACAAAAGGAGGATAGCTGGTATATTTGCTGATGCCAAACTGGAGTACCGGAACAGGCTTTACCTGAATATCACGGGTAGAAATGACTGGTCATCCACCTTGCCCAAGCAAAATCGTTCGTTCTTTTATCCCTCCGTGAGCCTTGGCTACGTATTCACGGAGTCGTTGGGCTTGAGCAACAATGGTATATTCAGTTACGGGAAAGTGCGGGCATCCTGGGCGCAAGTAGGAAAAGATGCTTCTCCGTATCAGGTGGGCGATTATTACCAGGCTGCTTCCCGCTTTCCCTTCGGTAGCGTGGGCGGAATCAGAAGGAGCACTACGGCGGGAGGTACGGAAAACCTAAAACCAGAAACCACTACTTCGTTAGAAATCGGTGCTGAGCTGAAATTCTTCGGCAATCGCCTCTCCCTGGATGCTACCTATTACAAAGCCAACAGTGTAGATCAGATCGTGGAAGTGCCCATTAGTAATACAACGGGTTATGCCCGCTTTGTTACCAATGCGGGAGAGCTACAGAATCAGGGAGTGGAATTGCTGCTGGGAGCCACGCCTTTTCAGAAGGGTGACTTTTCCTGGGATATCAGCCTGAACTGGTCCAAAAACGTAAGTAAAGTCATCTCCTTACCCGAAGGAATCAACGAAATCGTGTTTCAGGACGACCGGATCGTGAATAAGCTGGTGATAGGCGGTTCGGCGGGCGATCTGTACGGAAGGCCCTACCAGCGCGATGCCCAGGGCCGCCTGTTGATCGGTGCCGACGGCTATCCTTTCTGGACGGATGCCTTCGTAAAAGTAGGCAACGCCCTGCCCGACTGGCAAGGTGGTATCACCAATACGTTCAACTACAAAGCGCTGTCACTCTCCTTCCTGATCGAAGTGCGGCAGGGCGGCGATGTGTACGATACCGGCCTGCGCAACCGGCTGCGGAACGGCATCGACGAACGGACGGCTCTGCGTGACGTACAGGTCATTTTCGATGGCGTGACCAGCAGTGGAGAAGCCAATTCCACTCCGGTCATCATCAGTGGAGACGCTTTTTACCGCAACCCCGAAGGTCGTTACAACGGGGTCGCCGATATCATTCTGCAGGATGCTTCCTGGGTACGGCTGCGGAACGCCAGCATCTCCTATACGATGAGTAGATCTACCATCCAGCGTCTGCCCTTTCAGAACGTACGCCTGACAGTTTCCGGCAATAACCTGGTGCTGCTGACGCCCTATAAGGGATTTGATCCGGAGGGAACCAGCTACGGAGCCGGCAGTAATCTGTTTGGCTATACGGGACTGAACATTCCGGCTACCCGCAACGTGACCGTCACCGCCGGTTTTACCTTCTAAACCTTTGCCTAAAATGAAAATCAATTATATCAAATACCTGCTGCCGGTTGTGCTGATTTGCTTCACGTTTACTGCCTGCGACCGATTTCTGGGAGAGGATACGAACATCGATCCCAACCGTACCCAGAATGCATCGTTGCCTACCTTACTGGCAGCAGCCATTGAGGCAACCAGCACCAATCACTATCAGGTGGCCAATACCACCAGCCTTTTTGCCCAACATATGGCTTCTTACTTCGTAGGTGGCACCGATTCGCACAACGAAGTACGGATGAGCGATGCCTGGACGGGTATTTATCTGACCGCACTGACCAATCTGGATATTCTCGTAAAACAGGCTGCGGAACAGAATGCGCCTCATTACGTGGGCATCGGTAAAATACTGCAGGCCGTCAACCTGGGTCTGGCTACCGACACCTGGGGCGACGTGCCTTTTTCCCGGGCGTTTGAGGGAACTTCCAACCTCCAGCCATCCTACGACTCACAACAAGATCTGTATCTGACCATTCAGCAACTGCTGGACGAAGCCATTGTGGAGTTGCAGAAACCCGCTACTGCATTAAGTCCAAAAGCCGATGATCTGGTGTACGGCACCCCTGCTGGTACGGACCTAACAAAATGGATCAGAGCGGCCTACGCACTGAAAGCCCGCTATGCCCTGCATACTTCCAAAAAGGGTTTACCAGGTGCTACCGATGCGCTGGCGGCTTTGCCGCAGGCTTTTACCGGCAATGCCGACGATCTGCAACTGGTTTATAATTCCGTGATCAGAAATCCCTGGCATACTAACATTGCACTGGCCATCAACACCGGCAACTTTACCATCGGCCCTTCTGAACAATTGTTGGAAACCATGAATGGCACCTCCTACCCGGGCGTGGTTGATCCGCGTCTACCCATCATGTTCGATCGGCGTGGAAGCACGGCACCGTTTTCGGGCATTCTCAACGGGGCTGCTTCGGGAGGAAACACCAATCTCACGGCCAACACGTATTACGCCCGTGAAACCGCCCCGGTACTGATGATTACCTACGCAGAAACCAAATTTATTGAGGCAGAAGCGGAATTTCTGGTAAATGGAGGTACCCGTACCTCGGTAGGTAGCACGCAGAAGGCATACGACGCCTACCTGGCGGGCATCCGGGCGCATATGGATAAGATCGGCGTATCCCAAGCAGAGCGCGATGCCTACCTGAGTAATCCCGGCGTGGCAGTGGGGCCGGAAGTCTTGACGCTGGAGTTGATTGTGAAGGAGAAGTACATTGCACTGTTTCTCAATCCGGAGGCCTGGGTAGACGTACGCCGCTACGACTACGATCCGGCCATTTACCGCAATATGTCACTCCCGGCCAATCACAATCCGGCTTTGAACGGTCAGTTTATCCGGCGGGTGCTGTATCCGCTTGAGGAGCTCAACCGCAACGGAGAAGAAGTAAATAAGGTCGTAAAAGACCTGGCCGAAAAAATGTGGTGGGATCAGTAAAGTTTTTAACCGACAACGATCATGAAAATCAATCAACGCCTTATCCAATTCGGCCTTTCCCTGGTATTGGTCAGCGGACTGTTTTCCTGTAAAAAAGCCGAAGACTTCGTTCCCGAAAATACAACCATTGGACTGGGCTCCTACCCGGTGAGCGCCAACACGCTGGTTGACTTAGCCAACGGCGGCAATATCACCAACAACCGGGAGTATACAGCGGGCACTGCGCTGACTTTCGAACTGCAGTACTGGTCTGATGCTCCCATCAAGGAAATTAATTTCTATCAGACGGTAGGAACGGCAACCCGTGAATTATTGCTCAATCAGCCCTACGCACCCAGTTATTCGAAGCTGAAATCAGCCGATACGCTGGTGTTGAGTTATACCATTCCGGCAGTGGCTGCTACTACAAACATTCGGTTAGAGGCAGAGATCGTGAATGAAAATACGTTGAAAGTGATTAGAACGTTGAATATAAGAGGTAAGTAGAAAATTCTACAGTGGATACGGAATCATTGATTCTCACCAGGAAGCCCCTGCCAAAGGGGTTCTTTTTATTTACAATAATCCCTACCTTTCCCTCAAATAAACCGTCTTTCAATGAAGCTGAGGCTATACCGCTACGATCTGCCGCTCAAACATACCTTCACCATTGCCCACGATTCGCGCTCCGTACAGGAAATCCTGATTGTGGAGCTGGAAGACCAGGGCTTTTACGGATACGGCGAAGCCACCGCCAATCCTTACTATGACGTGACCGTAGAAAAAATGACGGCGGCATTGGAGGCCCTCCGCTCCCAAATCGAAACGTATGAGCTGGATAGCCCCGAAACTTTCTGGGCTGCCATGCACCCATACCTCAAAGCCCAGCCTTTTGCGCAGTGTGCCCTCGATATGGCCGCTCAGGATCTGTACGGAAAGAAGCTGAGAAAACCGCTTTATCAGCTTTGGGGACTGGAAGCTGACCGTTTGCCCATCACTAATTTTACCATTGGCATTGACACCGTGGAGCATATGGTAAGAAAGATGAAGGAAGTGCCCTGGCCGCTGTACAAAATCAAGCTGGGTACGACCGACGACCTGGCCATTGTGCGCGAACTACGGAGGCACACCGATGCGGTGTTCCGGGTAGATGCCAACTGCGCCTGGACTGCCCAACAAACCATTGATTATTCACCTGAATTAAAGAAACTGGGTGTAGAATTTATCGAACAGCCCCTGCCGGGAGGCGAATACGAAGCCATGCGGGAGGTGATGCAACGTTCGGTGCTGCCGTTGATTGCCGACGAAAGCTGTCTGGTAGAGGCCGATGTAGCAAAGTGCCACGGCTATTTTCATGGCATCAATGTTAAGCTGACCAAATGTGGCGGTTTGACGCCCGCCCGGCGCATGATTGCCGAAGCCCGGCAGCTGGGAATGAAAGTGATGGTGGGCTGCATGACGGAATCCAGCGTGGGTATTTCGGCCATTGCCCAATTGCTGCCCCTGCTCGACTACGTAGATATGGATGGTGCCCTGCTGCTGAAGGAAGACATTGCTACCGGCGTGACCATTCAGCAGGGGAAAGTGCAGTACGCCCGGGAAAACGGTACCGGTGCCCAATTGATTAGAAAACCTTCCCCAACTCCATTTAAGTAGCGTGTGGCGGATTGACCAGCTTCCCGGACGAACCCTGACGACCGAAGGAAAGGAGTATCTCTATTGCAGTGGCACTTCCTACCTGGGCATGGCAGTCAATGAAGCCTTTACCGGATGGCTGTCCGAAGGAATGAAACGCTACGGCACCAATTATTCCAGCTCCCGCCTTTCCAACCTCCGCCTGGAAATCTTTGCCGAAGTGGAGCAATACCTGGCTAATTATACGGGCGCCCAAGCCGCGGTAACGGTTTCTTCCGGTTATATGGCCGGCCAGATGACGGTGAAAGCGTTGCAAAGACACGGTCAGTTTGTCTACGCTCCCCATACCCACCCGGCCGTGTGGTTGGATCAGCCGGTGGTAGAAACCCTGGATTATGCCGACTGGACGGCTACACTGCTCCATCGTCTGGAAAAGGAAGCTTCTCAACGTTTAGTCATCGTGTGCAACTCCCTCGATCCGCTGCTGGCGCAGAAATACGACTTCCAATGGCTAAGTTCGGTTCCAGCCCGCCACGACATTATCCTGCTGATCGACGATTCGCATGGGTTTGGTTTAACGGGTCAGCATGGAAGCGGAATTATTTCTGAACTGGCCCTTCCTTCGCACATTCAGCTGGTGGTGGTGAGTTCGCTGGGAAAGGCGCTGGGCATTCCCGGGGGCATTGTGCTGGGTGACCAGCATTTCATTAGGGAGCTCAGGCAAAGTCCTTTCTTCAGTGCCAGTTCCCCGGTTATTCCCGCTTATTTGTACGCCTTTCTGCACGCCGAAGGCATTTACCGACAAGCCCGACAGCAACTTTTTGACAACGTTCGTCGGTTTTCTGATCAGATTGCGAATCTGGATCTGTTCCGGCATTTCAGCGATTACCCCATTTTTTACACCCCTGACAACCGTTTGTATGACTATTTGCTGGAAAGGGGCGTTTTTATTTCCAGCTTTCCCTACCCTTCGCCGCAGGATGCCTGCATTACACGGGTGGTACTGAGTGCACTTCATACGCCAGCGGATATTGACCGGGTGGCAGATCTGGTCACACAGTACGCACAAAATCGTTCCTGAAAAGCAGTTCAGCGTAGTTTGTAAAACAGTTGTATTGTAAAGCCACCGGTGAGCTTTTCCCTGGAAATTTCGGAAGGGGAATCGTCGGAGCGGCTGTTTACACCAACGCCCGGCGTATAGTATACCGGAAAGGGAGTAGCCTGGTGGTTGATCAGCGGGAAATTGAGCCGGGTCTGGAAGTTGAGCTTCCATCGGGGAGCCAGCCGAAGAGGCACGTTGAAGGGAATTTCCAGGCTGGTGGTGTTGAGATCGTTTTTGGTAAAGGTTTGTTGCAGGTTGCCGTAAGTGGGGCCCCAGAGCGTAACAGTCCCTATTTCCCGAAAATGGGAAAAGGTTAAACTGAGCCCGGCTGAAAAACCAAAGGGCGAATGATTTTCTTCGTCTTCGTCGCTGAAAATGTACAGCAACCCCATCTTCAGGTAGTAACCCCGATTGGTGTAGTCGCTCAGATTCCGGTAAAGGTTGTCTTTGGCGATGGATGAGTAGCCTGCTTGTCCGTTGAAGTGCAGCCGGTTGGCCAGTTCAATCCGTACGTTGGGTTCAAAAATAAATCCGCTGGAATAATAGCCGGCCTTATCGAAAAGGGGCGGCAGGTTTTTGAACACATCCAGCCCCACGTGCACGCTTCTTTTCTTCTGGCAGTGCCCTATCACAGGGACGCCCAACAAGAGCAGGAACAGAACGAAGAGCGGGCGCATCATGGTCGGACGGATAAAATGTACTGGGTCTGACTGGCTCGGGTCTGGTAACCGCCTGCCCGACGGGGGAGAATCTCCAGGTTCAGGCGATTGGCCGGAATGGTCGTGAAGGGCAGGATGCGGAAACTTTCCAGGGTAATAACTAGCCCGCATTCTTTCGTCTGGTACTGGATATTGCGAACGTACCGGAGGCCAATGGTATCTATCCGCTCCGGCGATTGAAGCACAAAAACCGTGGTATCGGAGCGCAAAGAGAAGGGCAAACTGTCCGTGCTGGTCAGGTCAACATAGTTCTGAGGCCGGAGGCTTTGCGGAAGAAAAGCTTTCTGGTAAGGAGAAAAGGCACTGTCGTACGTAAAAGTAAGGTGGCAATAAGGCTCCCGGGTTGGATCGCAGGGCACTTCGTAGCGGCAGCCGTTCGACGCCAGCAGCCAAATCATGACCCCAAAGAGGCAAATCCGGAAAAAAAGCGATGGATACGGCATACAAGAGAGCAAGAGAATTCGGAGCCGTTTGTACAATTTAACCTAGAATTAAAAAGCCAGATTTTCTCCTTGCTGGTGAAAATGGTAAATTCACTCAGGATTCGCAACTATATTCAGGGATTGCTCATAAAATTAAATATTTATTAACCTATACATCTTTTGAGTAGACGTAGACGTTTATGGTTGGTTTACTTTATCCGTCCTTTCGGAATGTAAATCAGACGGCTAAATGGTTTCCGGTCAGTTGCGTTTCCCTGGTATATTTTTCGCAAAATCATATGAAAACGGCGTTCAAAGTTCTGTCAGCCCTCTTACTACTTCTGATGATCATCTACTGGATGGGTCCTGCGCCGGTGAAACCTACGCTGAGTGCTCAACTGCCACCGGTAACAACTTCGCTGGTACAATTGGAGCAGGAAGTCAGCGCAGCGGAAAGGATGGAAAAATACCTGAAGCCCAACAACCAGGCCCGGATTGTCTGGGCTGATTCGGTACAAAAACAGAAGACACCGTATAGTATTCTGTACCTCCACGGATTTTCGGCCAGTCAGGAAGAAGGGGCTCCGGTTCACACCGATATTGCGCGGCGGTTCAGGTGCAATCTATACCTGGCCCGACTGGAAGGACACGGTACCCAAGAACCCGACGTGTTTTTGAATTTAAGCCCGGAAGCGCTTCTGGCGTCGGCACAACGAGCCTTTGCCATTGCCCAGCAACTGGGCGACAGCGTGATTGTCATCGGCACGTCCAACGGAGGGGCGCTGGGACTTTGCCTGGCAGCTACCCAGCCCCGGGTGAGCGCACTGATTGCCTACTCCCCGGCAGTGGCTTTGTACAATCCCACTGCCGTACTGCTCGATAAACCCTGGGGTTTACAGATTGCCCGCACCATTATGGGGACCGATTATTATGAGAATACCAAGGCCAATGACACGATCCGGCAGTACTGGTCGACCAAATACCGGCTGGAAGGACTGGTGAGTCTGCAGGCTTTTCTGGCCAGTACCATGACCCCCGAAACCTTTAGTCATATCCACTGCCCGGTGTTGCTGGCGTATTATTACAAAAGCGAAGAAGAGCAGGACAAGGTAGTCTCCGTGCCGGCCATGCTGGAAATGTATAAACAACTGTCTACGCCAGCCAGCCAGAAGCGAAAGGTGGCTTTTCCCAAAGCCAGGGAGCACGTCATTGCCTCTCATCTCCGGTCGAAGGACTGGAAGGGCGTAGAACGGGAGACCATCCGGTTTATGGAAGAGATATTAAGCATGAAACCCATTCGTTCGTTGAAGCTGGAAGAGCCGGAAAGAACCGTAGCCCTTCCGGTTGCGGGCAGACTATAAAAAAAGCCTTCGCAGGTGTTTTCCTGCGAAGGCTTTGTAATTTCTTCACCCACGTCAATTCTTCTTGCGCAGATAAATATTGTTGCTGATCGACTCCAGTCTTACTTCCGGTCCACCGCCGTTGAGGGTGCCTTCCAGCTTATAGCCTACCATCGCCGGTTTTTCCTTTTTGTTAGTAAAACTGATATCCAGGTCAGAGTACAATTCGCCGGTGATGGATTTCATCGACACGTTGGCACCCTTGTTTCCCGGCCAGCTCATATCCACGAATCCGCTGATCGTCTTGGCGTACACCGGTCCGGCAGCATCCCGAATGTCAATGTTGCCGCTGATGGTTTCTACTTTCAGTTCGGCCTGACGGGGCAGAAATACTTCGTAGTTGATGTCACTGCATACCACGTTGCCTCCGCCGTTATAGTGATTGTAGTTGTTCCCCGGACAGTCTTCGGGTTTCCCTTTTTTAATCAACTCCTTGTCAAAATCGGTTTTCATGCTAAGCGTCTGGGCTTGAGAGGAAACTTCTACCAGTAGGGCGTCGTTGAGCTTACCACTGTTGATCTCCACGCTCATCTTCATATACACTTCATTCTTGTCCCAGTAATTGATCTTGATGTCGTCCGCAAACTTCAGGTTAAGATCTACTTTCTGTCCCTTGCTAAAGGGCAGGCTTTTTTCGATGATCTTCTGCGCCTGCGCTGACCAGGCCACCGTTGCCAGCAGGAGGAGGGTGAATATCTTTTTCATCGGAGTCTGTGTTTAAAGGATGAAAGTGGGTCTGGGTTACTTCTGCTTGCGCACGTAAATATCGCTGCTGATGGTGTTCAGGCTGATCTCTACGCCGCCGCCGTTGAAGGCTCCTTCTACCGTATGCCCGCCGCCCAGCCGTTTCATCGATCCTTTGTTGGGATTAAGCGACAAGTCCAGGTCACTGTAAATTTCTCCGGTAATGGACTTCATCTTCAGGTTGGCTTTGGTATTGCCAGGCAATGTCACGTCTACGACACCGCTGATGTTGGAGATGGAACTGGGCTTGTCCTGTACCACCGACGGGGCATAAATCACGGTGATGTCGCCGCTGGTGGTGCTGGCTACGACCGGTCCGCTTACCTTTTCCAGGTGAATGCTCGAATTGTTGGTCTTGATTTCCAGGTCGCCCTCCACGTTCGATATTTTCAGGTCGTCGCCCTGCCAGTTGACTTCCTCAAAGGAGATCGACACTTTTCTGGGCACCCGAATGGTGTACTTTCCTTCCTTGCGCGAAGCTTTGGTGATGTTCAGCACATTGCCCTCCTGCACCACCGACAGCCCGATCCCCGAATTGTCGACGGCTGAATTATAGAGCGGCTTCAGGCCTTTGGCTCGTTCGGGTGGGGCTTCGTAGTCGTACACCCGGATTTGTACTTCATCGCCGTCGTAGCCTTCTATCTGCATTCGGGTGTTATCGGCGGTGATGACGATTTTCCGATCCTTGGCGTTGGCAAACTTCACCTTGTATTCCTGGGCCTGTACAGTAGAAAGGCACCACATCCATACAGTGCCCAGTAGCATCCATTTTTTCATTGCTTTGTTGGTTAAAAATTGAATTGATTGATAAATCTCTCCGCGGCTCCGTTGGCCAGACGAAACGCGGAGAACAACCGGCGTTTGGATTAAATCAGGTCGCCGATGCCCTGTTCGGCTTTGTGCCGCACTACTTTCAATACGTTCTTGTCCTGAATGAGGCGCTGTATTTCATCCACGGCTCTTTTTTCCTTCAGGTCAACCAGAATGTCGATCAGCGTGATCTGCAGGTTAGGGTCGGTCTGAATTTTCAGCGATTGAATAAAGGCCTCCCGTACCTGCGTTTCGTCTTTGAAGCGGTACAAAGCTTCGCAGGCGGCCAGCCGGACGTTCACGTTGTCATCAAAATTCATGGTGTTGATCAGCAGCTGCGTGATTTCCTGATCCGATTGGTGCAGCGAATTGACCTGATTGACCGCCTGAATCCGTTCACTGGCCGAAGTATGACGTACCTGATCGTAGCGCAGGGTATTTTTCATTTCCAGCAAACGTTGGTCTGCTGAGGCAACCGGTTGGGTATTCGATGATGAGTCGTTTGGCAGATTGTACCAGCGTCCGGCGGCAAAACCGATCACCAGCAACGCGATGCTGGCGGCTACCCGCCAGGCCCCGGCATGGGGAAAGCGCAGGACTTTTCCGTTGATGGGTTTGGGTGCCGTTTCCAGTTCGGCTAACCAGTCCTCACTCTCTTTCGGGGCTTTTTCAGCCCGTGCTTCGTTCAGAAAGCGGAATTGAGCGGCGTGGCTTTGCAGGTGCTCAGGAACCAGATTGCCCGCAAAAAACTCCCTCAGTGCTTTTTCTTCTTCCAGGCTGGTTTCTCCTTCGTAGTATTTTTCCAGCAGTTTTTCAATTTCCTTCATAGTCATTCACTTTTAAGTAATTCTCGCGCACATTTTTCCTTGCCCTCGATAGGATTACCCGGATGTTGTTGACGCTTAAGCCCGTTACTTTTTCAATTTCCTCAAAAGAATAGTCTTCCACGTCGCGCAGGTGCAGGATCAGTTTCTGCTGATCGGGTAGTTCGTCGAACAGCCGGCGAACCAGTTGTACGCTATCGGTTAGTTCCGTTTTCTGATAGGGGGTCCGGTAATCGGCATCCGCTTCCAGCACATTCGCGTCGACCATGGGCTTTCTTTTTTGCGATTTCAGTTTGTCGAGGCAAAGATTGCGCGTCATGCTGACGGCTAGTGCCTCTACGCTGTGGTAGCTGTCCAGTTTCTGCCGGTTGGTCCAAAGTTTCAACAGCACTTCCTGCGTGGTGTCTTCCGCTTCTTCGCGGTTACGAAGAAACAGCTTGGCCAGGCGATAAAGCCGGTCTTTGGTAGGAAGGACTTTGTTTTTGAACGCTTGCAGATCCATTTCAAAGGGAGAGACGACCAGCCGGAGGAATCATTACAAGCAAATGAAAAGAATTTTACGAATACGGGTGAGGTAAATGAGCTGCAAGGGCATAGGGCCGGCCGAAGACCCATTGCCGGGTACTGAAAATACCGGCAAACCGATTGCCGCTCACCAACGCATCCGTCGCTCAAACAGATGCCAGTTGGATCTTACTAAAATCAATGAAAATAAAAATGCCGTTCCTGATGCAGCTGCTATAAATGGCTCAAACAGAGCAACAAGGCCAGTATTTCAGTGAGTTGCAGTCGAAGGTGTTTGAGGGCTTTGGTCAGGTGATATTCCACGGTTTTGATGGAAAGCTGCATTTCCTGGGCAATTTCCGGGATGGAAAAGCCCCTGATGCGGCTCAGCAGAAACACTTTCCGGGTGGTTTCCGGCAACACTTCAATCTGCTGGTCCAGCAGGGCATTCAGTTCGTCAAACTCTACCTGCTGTTCGGTGGTATTGGCTGAAGTAGTGCTGTGCAGGCTGACGTATTCTGCGTACTGCTCACGTACTGCCTGCCTGTCAATGTGATCGTAAATCTTGTAGCGAACGGATTGGAAGAGATAACTTTTCAAATCCAGGCTTTGGGGCAGGGTTGCCCGCTTCAGCCAGAGACTCACAAAAATTTCCTGTACAATTTCCTGCGCCGTCTCTCTGGATCGGCAGTAATTGTAGGCTACGGAAAATAACTTCGACCAATAAAAATTGTAAATCTTCTCAAATCCATGCTCCTCTCCTTTTCTGAGGGCATCCAGCCAGTGGCTTTCTTCAGAAAAACGCTCCTTTTCCATAACTGTCTTTTTGTTAATGAAGAATTGGTGTTGCTGGCAACAAACTGAAAGGTAATTTTTTTTGGATAATAAAAAAAGTCTGGCAAACCGAAACCAGGTGTAAAGTGACTCCTGAGAAATAACGGCAAATCTCTTTAGGGTAATCAGACACTTATCCTATTTACAGTATACGAACGCACATTCAGACACATGGAAAAAAGGTATCTGACTCATTTGATCAGAAAGCTGCTGGCAGGAAAGGCAAGTGCCCAGGAAGAAAAGCTATTGGACGAAACTTGGAATCAATCGTTGGAAGGCGAGTCTTATCTGCAGTCGCTTTCCGACACGGAGCGTGAGAACCTGCGCAAGCAGATGTACAATCAGGTATGGCAGACCATCCGGCAAAAGGAGGCCGCTAAGAAAAAGCCCCGGGTTCTATCATTTGCCCGCCATCCCTACGTGGCAGTAGCGGCTTCAATCACCTTGCTGATGGTAGTTGGGCTGGCCTTCTATCTGTTGAAATACCAGAGCCGCTGGCAAACGGTTAGTACGGCCTTCGGGACCCGCAAAGAAGTGGTATTACCGGATCATTCAGTAGTGGTGCTGAATGGCAACTCCTCCATTCGTTATGCCTCCCACTGGGAGGATAAGGAAATCAGAGAGATATGGCTGGAAGGAGAAGCCTATTTTTCAGTTCAGCATACCCAAAACCACCAGAAGTTCATTGTGCATACCCCTGGCCAACTGCAGGTGGAGGTATTGGGTACCAAGTTCAACGTATCGAATCGCCGGGGTGATACCCGGGTGGTTTTACAAGAAGGAAAGGTGAAGGTTTCGGATCTGAGTAAAAATTACGTGATGAAGCCGGGTGAAATGGTAGAGTATTCTATAAAGCGCCCCGATTTCGTTCCGGTAGCAGTCAATCCCAAACCCGTCGTATCGTGGAAAGATGCAGTACGCCTTTATCGCGATGAAAGTATTGAGTCGATTATGAACGGTCTGCAGGACAGCCACGGCATCCGGGTAAAATTCAGAAACAACGCCATTCGTAAGGAACTGTTCAGTGGTTCGGTGCCTGCCGACTCCGTGGAGCAGATCTTCCATAAAATTGAAAAGCTTTACTCAATCAAAGTTACCCGTAAGGAGGGGGTTTACATTATTCATTAAAAAGAAAACCGCCTGCAATCCCACCGGCTATTGCGAGTAGCCGGGAGCGCAGGCAGCTCAAACCTACAATTCAGTTCACTCAAACCTACTTAAATTATGATTAAAAATCTATTCAAATCCCGAAAATGCTCCATCGGTCTATTGCTGTGTGCCCTGGGATTACCATTGGCTCAGGCACAATCAGTGGCCTTTTTGCCCCGATCAGTGGTAGCATCCTCACAGGAAGTCCAGACCTACCAGCTGCTGGATTTGCTGAAAACCCTGGAAAAACGCTTTGGCGTCATATTCGATTACAACCGGAAGACGTTAGAGGGCAAATCGGTTTCTGTACGCAATGAAGACCTGAATAAGAATGACCTGGAAAAAGTGCTTCAGAACATTCTGCCTCCATTGAATCTGACTTTTGAAAAGAACAACGACCATTCTTTTATCATCTATTTGAAAAAAGAATCGGTCAATCCAAGTCCCTCCCCAAGCACGCTTCCTGAACCAAACACGGAGAACAGCCGGTCGGAAGAAACCACCCTTGAAGCCGCCGATGCGATGGCTCTCACCGTAACCGGCCGCGTCACTGACGACAAAAACGAACCTTTGCCTGGTGTGAGCGTCATTGTAAAAGGCACTACCACTGGTACCGCTACCGGAGTTGACGGGAGCTACTCCTTGTCCGTAGCCGAAGGTACCGAAACCCTGGTATTCTCTTTCGTGGGCTTTACTTCCGAAGAAGTGCCCGTCAACAACCGCACGACGATTGATGTAGTTCTGATGCCAGACATCAAGTCGTTAAGCGAAGTCGTGGTGGTGGGTTACGGTACCCAGCGCAAGTCGGATCTGACTGGCTCTGTAGGCGTGGTCAACTCGGAAGAACTTTTGCGTGGTCCGGTCAACAATGCTATTCAGGGTTTGCAGGGAAAAGTAGCTGGGGTGAACGTGTTTCTTAATTCCGGTTCGCCAACGAGCAGCCCTCGGGTCATCATTCGCGGCGTAGGTACGATCAATTCTTCTACCAGTCCCTTATACGTGGTAGATGGGGTGGTAATGGAAGATATCCAGTTTCTCAATCCCAATGACATTGAAAGTATGGAAGTACTAAAAGATGCTTCATCTACGGCTATTTATGGGGCTCGTGGTGCCAACGGCGTCATCTTGGTTACCACACGTCGAGGAGCAAAATCAGAAGGTCTCTCCATTGGTTATGATGCTTACATTAGCGTGGGCCAACTTCGTAAGAAAATGGATTTGCTCAATGCCCAGGAGTGGATGCAAGTCGTAGAAACGGGTATGGCCAATACGCCTAAGTACCGGCCAGGCACCAACCCTGTATTTACTAAAAATGACCCTAGGCTGTTTGATGCCAGTGGAAATCCTTTGTACAATACCGATTGGCAGGAAGAAGCTACCCGGACGGCCGTTTCCCACAACCATCAGCTCTCTATACAAGGACGGGGCGCTAAATCTTCCTTCGGCACTTTTATCAACTATTCCCGCATGGAGGGCATTATGCTCTCAAGTTGGTTGGAGCGGATCAGCGGCAAGCTCGCTTATGATGTAAATCCTACCAAATGGCTGTCACTTGGGGCTAATCTTCTCATTAATCATACTAAAGAAAATGAAGTAGAAGAAGGTGGTGGACATCAGATGCCCCGGCGGACGATGATTGAAATGCCCCCCATATTCCCGGTTAAATTTCCGGACGGAACCTGGAGCAACAGCACTTCACTCACCGACGACTATACGTTGGAGTCTATGGCCAACCCGGTGCACGTACTGCAAACCCAGGAGCGACTGCGGAATCGGACGCAATTGTTCGGTAACATCTACGCAACTTTCCATTTGCTCCCAGGCCTTGATCTGAGAACTCAGTTCGGTTTTGATAATCATAATCGCGCATTTCAAGAGTACTATCCCACGGATCTGATCAATATCTCTTCTCCATTAGGCAGAGCCAGGGTAGAAGACCAGCGAGTAAGCTATTGGCAAGAAGAAACTTACCTTTCCTATAATAAAACATTGGGTCAGGACCACAGAATCAATGCGGTATTGGGTCTGAGCTGGCAGGAGCGGATTTATAATCAGAATGCCATCCAGGTAGAAGGGTTCTCAGATGACTTTTTCAAGTACAACCGCATTCAGGCAGCGAGTAAACCTGGCGCCCCTGAATCTGATTACGACAAGTGGTCTATGAACTCTTACTTCCTGCGCGGCGGTTATACTTTCCGGGAAAAGTACTTACTAACGGTAACTGGCCGGGTTGATGGTTCTTCACGCTTCGGTAGAAATAACAAGTATGGCGTGTTCCCTTCATTTGGGGTGGGCTGGGTGCTATCGAATGAACCCTTCATGCAAGGAATGGATAAGATTGATGAGCTGAAACTGCGGTCTAGTTTTGGTTATACTGGGAACACTGAAATTCCTACTTACCAGTCTTTGGCTACCGTTTCTTCCGGAACGGTACTCATCAATGGAACTCGTGCTTCGTCCAGCAATCAAACCCGGTTACCTAATCCCAATTTGAAATGGGAAAGAACCCGGCAGTTTGATATCGGATTCAACTTGGCATTATTCAAGCGGCGGCTAAATCTGGAGGTTGATTATTACCACAAACTCACCACCGATTTGCTGTTAGATCGTCCCGTTCCGCATTCAACTGGGTTTAGTGCCGTCAGAGATAATATCGGTTCAGTATCTAACCGCGGTATCGAGGTATTGTTGACTACGACTAATATTGATAGAAGTGATTTCAGCTGGCAGTCCAACCTGAATTTTAACTTTAACAGAAATCGAATTGAAAAGTTGGGGGAAAACAATGAGGACATTGAGCCAGGTCCTTATTTTGTATCGGGTAGCCAAACCATCCTGCGTGTAGGGGAGTCGGTCAGTTCTTTTTGGGGATATGAAAGATTGGGTATCTGGGGAACCGATGAAGCCGACGAAGCCGCACAGCGCGGTTATGTACCTGGCGAAGCGAAACGGTCTACAACGAAAACGATTCTTGGAAAAGGACTTCCCGATTGGACTGGTAGCTTCATCAATAACTTCCGCTACAAGAACCTGGACCTCTCCGTTAACCTACAGTTCGTGTATGGGGTAGATATCCTGCAGCAGTTTTTCCATTCAACGGAAGATCGTTCCGGCATTGCCAATGGGCTTTCTACTATCTTATACGAAGGCTGGACTCCCCAAAATCAGAATACAATGGTGCAGGAAATCCGCCATCAGGGTAAAGCCGGGCAAAACAGTGAAATCGATAGTCGCTGGGTAGCCGATGGCTCTTTTCTGCGCGGAAGTTTAATTTCGGTAGGGTATAATTTTAATAGTGATTTGTTGTCAAAGCTAAAATTGACGGGACTGCGTGTCTATGGTACTGTTCAGAATGCATTCGTTATCCATTCCAAAGACTTCAAAGGCTTTGATCCGGAAGCAACGTCATGGTTTGGGGCTGATCAGCAATGGGGGCAAAATATTTTTTTCTTTCAGTACCCTAAGCCCCGGACCTTTACCTTGGGTGTAAACGTCAAATTCTAACTGATTCTAATCGACAACTATTATGAAAAAGATAAATCTCATATTATTTCTGCTCTGCCTAGCAACCGTTTCCTGTAAGGACTTCCTGGAGGAGGCTCCACTGGATGAATTGAGTGCCAGTCAGGACTTCAAAGTGCCCAACCACGCTTATAGTGCAGTTAACTCACTTTACCGGAATGGAGCACCTCAATTGTTTGATGGCGGCGTATATAGCGGCTCAGAAGCAATGATCGGCCAGTATATGTCCGGATTTTTTGATAATGAGTACAAAGGGCAGGAGATTCACGTGCAAAATACCCAGCAACTGACCTTGAACGGTACCAACCTTTCCAGTTATCTGGGAGGTATCTGGGATGACTTGTACCGCGGCATTTCCAGAGCCAATAATGCCATCAAGAACATTCCGACTACTCCGGGACTTACTGAGAAAGAGGTGAAAACCTTAACGGCTGAAGCCCGATTTTTCCGAGCCTATGCCTATTATTACTTGGTCAGAATGTTTGGCGAAGTACCACTGGTCACTGAACCTTACGAATCACTAGAAAACCTGTACGTAAGTAGGGCATCGGTGAAAGAGGTGTATACACTGATTGAATCCGATCTGAAATACGCTATAGACGAAGGAGAATTGCCGGAAACATCAATGGTAAACAGTGGTAAGCGGATAACCAAAGGAGCGGCAGCTACAGTACTGGCAGAAGTATACCTGACCATGAGCGGATTTCCACTACAGGAAAACCGGTATGCCGATGCCGCCGCACGAGCCCGTTATGTGATCAACAGCGGGGTGTATAGCCTGGAGCAGCATGACTTAGTGAATAACGCCGTAGATCCGGCCAACTCTGCTTACAACAAATTACGCCGAAGCGATGCCTCTCCCATTGAAGCGGTATTTTTGCACGAATACGCGGTGGGAATTTCAGAAAGCCCTTATCCACAATATTCTTATACCAATACAAAACCCATCAATGTCAAATACTCTCTGACTAATGGTGCTTATCAGCCAGTGCCGGAGTTTCTGGCGGGTTATGATGCTACCAACGATTTGAGACGGCAGGAAAAGCAGTATTTTCATACTTCTATTACCTTGCCAAATGGCAGCGTTCAGACTTTTCAGCCCACCCCCTACTTCTGGCATGATGATGCGGCACTCTTCGAAACGGCCAGTTCCGGAAAAGACTTTGTGATCTATAGCTACGCCGATGTGCTGCTGATTGCTGCGGAAGCCATTGCGCAGTCCGAAGGGGTTACTGCTGAAGCAGTCAATTACCTAACTCAAGTTCGGGGCAGGGCGTATTGGAAAACACCCACAGCTCTGATCACTGCACAGCTTACGACTTTGCCGGCTCCTTCCTTTGTGGAAGAAGTTTGGAAAGAAAGGTACCGCGAACTGGTGTTTGAGTTTAAATTGTGGTTCGATATTGTCAGAACCCGAAAGTTTCCTCAGACCAATCCCAACAACACAGGACAGATCAATTTTGTGAATGTATTGGGACAAACCAATCATTGGGGTAAAGTTTTTGAAGAGAAACATTTGCTTTTGCCCATCTCTGACGCGGAAAGGCAAAGAAACCCCAGCCTGGGCGATCAAAACCCCGGGTACTAATACGGGTTAATTTAATGCGAAGCCGGTAGGTCTACTATCGGCTTCTTTTTTATGCAAAACTATCTCAGCAGCAATCTTTCAGTTCAAATTTTCTCAATATTTACGACGGCAACTTTAAAAAGAGGAAGGCAACTTTCCTCATTCATTAAACCTATATCCATGTCAAAATTTCTTTTTTCAGTTTTAGTCCTGGCTTTCTTCTCCGCTGCTGCGCAGCCGGTCACCCAAGGGAACGATCCTGTAGAATGGGTCAACACGCTGATGGGCACTGATTCCAAACCCAGTCTGTCCAATGGCAATACGTATCCGGCTATCGCATTGCCCTGGGGCATGAATTTCTGGATGCCACAGACCGGCAAAATGGGCGATGGCTGGGCCTATACCTACGCTTCCGACAAAATCCGAGGCTTCAAACAAACGCACCAGCCCAGCCCCTGGATGAATGACTACGGGCAGTTTTCCATTATGCCCATCACGGGCAAGCGAAGATTCGGGGAAGATGAGCGCGCCAGCTGGTTTTCGCACAAGGCGGAGGTAGCCAAGCCGTATTATTACAGTGTATACCTGGCCGACCACGATGTGGTTACTGAAATCGCCCCTACCGAGCGGGCTGCCCGGTTCCGTTTCACCTTCCCGGAAACCGACAGCGCTTACCTGGTCATCGATGCGCTGGACAAGGGATCGTACGTCAAAATCATTCCCAACGAAAAGAAAATCATTGGCTATACCACGAAAAACAGCGGAGGCGTGCCCCAGAACTTCCGCAATTACTTCGTCATCGAATTTGACAAGGCATTTGACAACCGGGCGGTATGGCGGAATGGTCAGTTGAACAGCCAGGCTTTGGATGCACAAGACAATCACGTCGGTGCAATCATCGGATTTACCACGAAAAAAGGAGAAGTGGTGCAAGCCCGGGTGGCTTCGTCCTTTATTAGCCCCGAACAGGCAGAGCTAAATCTGAAAGAGATCGGAAAAGACGATTTTGAAACGGTGAAGCAAAAAGCCAAGGATGCCTGGAACAAAGAATTGAGCCGCATCAACGTAGAAGGCGGTTCGGTGGAGCAAATGCGAACTTTTTATTCCTGCTTGTACCGTTCACTGCTTTTCCCCCGAAAATTTTTTGAAATAGATGCCCAGGGCAAGGTGATGCACTACAGCCCTTATAACGGGCAAGTACTGCCGGGCTATATGTTTACCGACACCGGCTTCTGGGACACTTTCCGCTCCCTCTTTCCCTTTCTCAACCTGATGTACCCTTCGTTGAACAATCAGATGCAGGAAGGCCTGGCCAATGCCTACAAAGAGGGCGGCTGGTTGCCGGAATGGGCCAGTCCCGGCTTGCGCAACGTGATGGTCGGGTCCAATTCGGCTTCCGTGGTGGCCGATGCTTATCTGAAGGGAGGCCGCGGGTACGACATCCAGACTTTATACCAGGCCGTACTGAAAAACACGCAGAATGAAGGGCCGATGGATGCCGTGGGAAGAAGAGGCGTAAAATATTATAACCAATTGGGCTACGTGCCCTACGACGTGGAGGTCAACGAAAATGCCGCCCGTACCCTGGAATACGCCTACGACGACTTCGCGATTTACCAATTGGCCAAAGCGCTGAAACGACCCAAGAAAGAGATTGACCTGTTTGCCAAACGTTGCCAGAACTACCGCAACCTCTTCGACCCGGTCACGGGGCTCATGCGGGGCAAAAACCAAAATGGTAAGTTTCAGGCTCCCTTTAATCCCTTCAAATGGGGAGATGCATTTACCGAAGGCAACAGTTGGCACTACACCTGGTCGGTCTTCCACGACGTGCAGGGCCTGATGGATCTGATGGGCGGTAAGAAAAAATTCGTGGCCAAGCTGGATTCGGTCTTTACCCTGCCTCCAGTCTACGATGAAAGCTACTACGGATCCGTCATTCACGAAATCCGGGAGATGCAGATTATGAATATGGGGCAGTATGCACACGGCAACCAGCCCATTCAGCACATGATTTATCTGTATAACTACGCCGGAGAGCCCTGGAAAACGCAGCATTGGGTGCGGGAAGTGATGAACCGCTTGTACCTGCCTACGGCCGATGGCTACTGCGGTGACGAAGACAATGGGCAAACCTCCGCCTGGTACGTATTTTCAGCCATGGGTTTTTATCCGGTCTGCCCGGCAACCGATCAATACGTGATGGGTGCGCCGTTGTTTAAAAAGGTAACGGTGCAGTTGGAGGATGGAAAGCAGTTGACCATCAATGCTCCCAACAACAGCCCGGCGAACCGTTACGTCAGGTCGGTGAATCTGAACGGACAAACCTATACCAAAAACTGGCTCAGCCACGCGGCCTTGTTACAAGGCGGCACCCTGGATTTCGATATGGTGGCGGAGCCGGACAAACAGAGGGGAACTCAGCCCGAAGATTTCCCTTATTCTTTTTCCAGGGAGAAGAAGTAGGTATTATTTCATACCAAAAACGTTAATCTACCAAGAAGAGGTCGGAGGCGATCTGGTCGGCCAGCAGTTTGCCTGGAGTTGTAAGCCGAATCACTCCGGCCTCTATCGTCAGTAAGCCCTTTTGCAGGCATTCAGTCAGGTAAGTCTGATGCGTCTGTAGCAAATTCACTTGGTGAGCGCTCATGATTTTCCGGGTATCGCAGCCCCACTGGGTGCGCAGGCTGGTCATCACGTACTCATTGACCTGATCGTAGGTACTCAGTTTTTCATCGGTATAGGGTACTTGACCTGCTGCAATGGCTTTGAGGTACTGCGCATTGTTGGCAATATTATACTGTCGGTGGCTGCCATTGTACGAATGGGCACTGGGGCCTACGCCCAGGTAGTGTTTTTGTTGCCAGTAGCTGGTATTGTGTCGGGAATAACAACCCGGTTGGGCGAAGTTCGATACTTCGTAGTGTTCAAATCCGTGTCGGGTCAGGTATGCTACCAGCATTTCAAACTGTTTCGCCGCAAATTCTTCTTCTACTGCTTTGATTTTTCCTTTCTTCAGCCATTTGCCAAAAGCGGTTTGTGGCTCAATGGTAAGACAGTAGGAGGAAATGTGCGTAACGCCCAGTTGCACCGCCCGCTCCAGATCGTACTGCCAGATTCGGTGATCTTCCGCCGGAATGGCGTAGATCAGATCAATGCTGATATTGTCAAAGCCAGCCTTTCGGGCTAGTTGTACGCATTCTTCAGCTTGCCCGGCAGTGTGCGCCCGGTTGAGGTACTGCAGGTGACTTTCGTGGAATGACTGAATTCCGATGCTGAGTCGGTTGATGGGGAACCGACGGAAAAGTTGAAGCTTATCCAGGCTCAGGTCGTCGGGGTTAGCTTCCAGCGTCACCTCCGCATTGGGAAGCAAATAAAAATACTGCTCAATAGTTCCAAAAATGAGGTAGAAATCGTCCTCTTCCAGCAGCGAAGGCGTTCCCCCGCCGAAATAGATAGTCTCCAGGGGAAGCCGACTTTCGGAGTAATCAGTCGTCAGCCTGGTTCGCAGGTAGTCTTTCTGCATAACAATTTCCCGGCAAATGGCTTCTACCATTTCTCTTCGCCTGTCCAGTTGGGTACTGAAATGAAAGTCGCAATAGTGGCAGGCTTGCTTGCAGAAGGGAATGTGGATGTACAGGTGCAAATGGATTGGGAGTATGCAATCGGCAAAATTACTATCTTTACAATTCTAAAGCGGCTTCTGCAACTACCTGATTCTTTTCTCAGTCAAAAATTTTCTACTGAATTATCTTCTGTATGCGTTGGCAGCTGATTTTATTCTGCCTGATCTGCCCTTTTTTTTCCGGTTTGGCCCAAACGGCACTGGTCTTCACCGTAAAGGAATCAGATGGAAAAGCCTGGGGGGAGCACGGTAAATACCGAAGACAGCATCCGGATTCGGCTTCTGCTTGGCGGGAAGTAAAAAATGTCGTGGAAGGGCTCCGTAATCAGGCCTTCCTTACTGCCTCCGCCGACCGAATTGAATACCAGCGTGACACCCTGCAGGTAAGTTTGCACATCGGACCGGCTTATTCCTTTTTCCTGGCCAAAGGCAATGCCCCCGATGACCTGCTCAGAGAATCGGGTTATAAAAGCCGGGATGGATCCCCGCCCTTATTTGTTTATCCGCAGTGGATCCGTTTGTCGGAAAAAATGCTGAGCCACGCCGAAAAAAAAGGCTACCCATTTGCCAGCCTGAAACTGGATTCCATCCAAATAAATGGCGACCACATGCGAGCCCAAATCCATTACCAAAGCGGTCCGATCATTTTATTTGACAGTCTTCTGCTTACGGGCAATTCCAAGGTGAAGGCAAAGTTTCTGGCTACTTACCTCAACGTACTTCCCCGACAGCCATTCAACCAGGACAAATTACCTCAGGCCAATCGCCTGTTGGCGCAGCTGCCTTATCTGAAGTTGAGACAACCCGCCACCGTTCGTTTTTTTGAGGAAAAAGCCTACGTAAAGATTGCGGCAGACTATCGCAAGACCAATCAGTTCGACGGAATCGTTGGCTTTTTGCCCAACCAAAACGCATCGGACAAACTGCTGATTACGGGAGACGTAAAGCTAAGACTCAACAACCTTTTCGGGATGGGAAGAAGCCTTCATTTTCAGTGGCAGCAGATTCGTCCGGCTTCGCCCGTATTGTACCTGGAATACGTTCACCCGGTCCTTTTTGGTACCCGGCTGGAGCTGAAGGCCCATTTCAACCTGCTGAAACAGGACAGCAGTTTCCTGAATGTAGATCGGAGGCTTACGCTGGCCTACCTGATGGGGGGAGCCGGAAAGGTAAGTACATCGGTGGGTTTGCGGACATCTAACCTCAGCAATGGGGCACAGTATAAGGAGGAAACCCGCCTGCCCGTTTTTTCGGATGTGAGCTATACGTCCTACGGATTGGGTTTTGAGCGCAGTACGCTGGATGACTACTTTTATCCCCGGAAAGGATTTCGATTAAACGTCCAGGGAGAGGTAGGTAACCGACGCATCATCCGGAATCCTTTCCTGGATCAGCAACTGTACGAAGGGCTTTCCCTGACTACCCTGCAGGCTTCAGTAAGGGCAGTGGCACAGCAATACCTACCCCTTTCCGGACGGTCGGTTCTGTTATTAAAAGGGCAGGCGGCCAAGATGGTCGGTCCCCATCTTTTTTATAACGATTTGTTCCGGCTGGGTGGACTCAATAGTTTACGCGGGTTCAATGAAAATGCTTTTTTCGCTTCTGCCTATACAGTGGGTACGGTTGAATACCACTTTTTCACTGACGAAAGTTCTTACTTACTGGTATGCTATGATCAGGCGTGGTTTTCTACCCAAACCGTACAGGGAGAACGACAGGATACACCCTTCGGCCTGGGCACCGGGATTAGTTTTAGTACCAAGGCCGGGGCATTTAATCTGATTTATTCAATGGGAAGATCGGCCGACCAGAAATTTGGATTGGCTTATTCTAAAATTCATCTGGGTTTCGTAAGTATATTTTAAGATGCAATGAGGTGGAACGCCTATATTTGGAAGTGGAATCCTATATTTGTGTTGCTTTTGAATTGGCTGCTGAGTAATTTCTCTATCCGATACAAAGTTAAGCAGGCGTGTTAATCCATTTTTTTATCCCTTGTACATTCTTCTAGATACGATACTGCCCTTCTTATGGTCGTTTATGGTTGCGGTATTTGCTATACCATCGATCATCAGAATTGCGCACATCAAGGACTTATACGATGTGCCCAATGGCAGGACCATACATAAGTTACTCACTCCCCGTTTGGGCGGCGTGGCCATTTTTGTCGGATTCATGTCGTCACTGACGGTCTTCGGCGATTTAAAAAACGGCGTGCAGCAACTGCTGGCGGGTTGTATCGTCCTCTTTTCCATTGGCATCAAAGACGATATCATCACCGTTTCTGCTTTTAAAAAGTTCTTTGTTCAGATTCTGGCCACTGGCATTGTCCTTTTTATTGCTGATATCCGTATTACCAGCTTTCAGGGGTTTCTGGGCATCTACGAAGTGGAAACGGGTATCAGTTACGCTTTTACGCTGCTGGTGATTGTTGGCCTCACCAATGCCATTAACCTGATCGATGGCCTGGATGGGCTGGCGGGTAGCATCACCCTGATTATTGCGGCTACCTTCGGGACTTTTTTCTTCATTTACGGAGGTGATAAATACGGTAGCTACGCCAACGTGGCTTTCTGCCTGGTCGGAGGAATTCTAGGCTTTCTGCGGTACAACCTGCACCGGGCCATTATTTTTATGGGTGACGCCGGCTCATTAGTAATCGGGTTTACCATTTCGGTGATGGCCATTCAGTTTATTGAAATGCGACCCATTCACTCTACGCCTACTATTGCCGTGGGCACACTCATTATCCCGATTCTGGATACGGTACGGGTTTCTATTATCCGCATCATGAAGGGCATATCTCCTTTTACACCGGATAAAAACCACATTCATCACACGGTCATGCGCCTTGGTTTTACGCAATTGCAAACGGTAGGTATTCTGGTGTTTATCAACCTGTTGACCATTGCTTTTACGGTCCTTTTCGCGGATTTGGGCAACAATGTACAGTTTACCATATTGCTCTGCTTTGCCTTTTTATTCAGCTTTTCTCTGGAGGCAATCAACCGATTCAAACCCCTGCCCAGAACGGATGTACCCAAGACTGATACCTAGCGCTTATGGGAAGAAGTTTATTTAGCCTTTTTGTCTTTTTCCTTTTTTTGTCCGTGCATCTTCACGCGGCGATCTCTCCGGGTGAGCAAAGAGCCTACGTAGAAAAGAACTACTTTGTCGTACACGAATTCCACTACGACTGGCAGATTTACGATCGCAAGTACAATGCTTACGTGCCTTACCTACAGGAAAAACACGGCAGTCTGAATGCGGCCAGCATTCCCCTGGAACTTCACGCGTACGAAGGCTATGAGCTGGTTTTTTATACCGAGCAGGAAGTCTACGTATTTATCAACGCCGCCCTGCAAAAACGATTTGATGCGGATACCTGGGTCACCCTGCCTATGGATAGCCTGCTGGCCGTTTATCGGAATGCGCCCCAGCAATCAACCACGGTCAATACCTCTCAGGTTTTTCTTACCTTTTACAGTCCATCGGGTCTGCTCCCTTTGCCAACCGCTTTTATCGGACACAAAAAGAACGTGCAGGAAAAAGCGGCGGCTGCGGCTCCCACGCTGACGGTGCTTCCCAAGCGGGCTTCCGCCTTTCAATATTTCCTGATTATTGCATGTATTTTTATTCTGGCCAACTACGCTTTTCTGTACAACCTGCATCCTACCGCTTTTGCCCGTTTTTATTCGGTAAAAAGCCTTTTTGGTACATCTTACCGGGACGGAGTCGCTCCGGTTGGTAAACCGCTCAATGGCATCAATCTCCTGTTTTTACTCAACCACGGTTTCCTGCTGGCCTTGCTTTATATGCTGGTTCGCGAAGGTTCCCGGCATTTGTTTTTTACTGAACAGGTGTTGCGAACCCAGGAAAGCCTACCGGATTATCTATACAACTTTGGCTTGATAGGCGTGGCGGTTTTTTTCCTGCTCATATGTAAATACCTGGGCACTTACGTCCTGGCGAATCTGCTTCGCCTGGATAAAATCGTAAACGTCCACTTTTTTGAATATATTCATTATTCTAAAGTATTCTATACGTTTTTGGTTCCTGTACTGGTTCTCATTTTTACATCTTACCCGGTATGGATAGATAAAGCTGATAATCTGCTGGTTGCACTGATTGTTGGCTTCGCACTGATTCGTATTCTGCTGATCAGTCTCCGGCTAAATAAACTGGCTCCTCATAGAAATCTGTATTTATTTTCCTACCTTTGCGTCACAGAATTAGTGCCTTTGCTGGCCGGAATAAAGATTCTTCTGTGATCAACGTACTTCTTGTTTATCAGCCCAAATCAGGTAAGTAGAATGAGTGTAGCCAACGTAACGAACGACCAGGAAAGATTAACTCAAGTATCCAGTATTTTAGTTACCCAACCCAAGCCTACCGACGAAAAGTCCCCTTATTTTGAGCTTGCCCGAAAGTATAACCTAAAGGTAGACTTCCGTAACTTTATCGAAATCGAACCGGTACCGCTAAAGGATTTCCGGAAGCAGAAGATCAATATTCTGGATCATACGGCCGTTATTTTTACCAGCCGCAATGCAGTAGATAACTTTTTCCGGATCTGCAACGAAAGCAAAATAGAAGTGCCGGCAGACATGAAATATTTCTGTATTTCGGAGCAAACCTCTAACTACCTGCAGAAGTACATCACGGTAAGAAAGCGGAAAATCTTTACAGGTGTTAAAACCGCCGCTGAAATGATGGATATTCTCAAGAAGCACAAAAGCGAGAAATTCCTCTTTCCTTGTTCTGACATTCGTAAAAATGATATTCCTGAATATATGGACGGAAACGGCTATCAGCTGACCGAAGCGGTTCTGTACCGTACCGTCGCTAGCGATCTGTCCGATCTGTCAGATGTATACTACGATATCATTGCCTTTTTCAGCCCTTCAGGCATTACTTCGCTCTTTGCCAACTTTCCTGACTTTAAGCAAAATAAAACCAGAATAGCCGCGTTTGGTCCTACGACGGCTCAGGCAGTAATTGACGCTGGATTAATACTGGACATTGAAGCTCCCCTTCCCAATGCTCCTTCTATGACCGGCGCCATAGAATTATACATCAAAAAAGCCAATAAACTGATGTAATCTTTTTGAGTGATTATTCAGTAAACCAGTTTGTTTTTTGCGTATATAATCCTGCAACGGCGTTTTTTGTAGATTTCATTACTATCCTGCCAGAGCCTGAATCTTGTAAACGCGAAATAGTCACTATATTTATGTGCAAAAAGAACAAAACTGGTGCTATGAATAAAGTATTCTACCGAATTATATGGGCCTGCGTTTTTCTGTTACCCCTGTGTACGCAAGCACAACAAGATCCGCAGTTCAGCCAATATATGTTCAATGGACTGTTTCTTAACCCCGCAACATCCGGTGTAGAAGGATTGACCCGTTTTCAATTGATTGCCCGTTCGCAATGGACCGGTTATCAGGGAACCTTCGATCAGGACGGCGGATTGAACACGCAGATCGTGAGTTTGAATGCGCCCATCCTCCGATGGAAAAGTGGGGCTGGGGTCTATTTTGTACACGATCAGCTGGGGCCTTACACCAATCTACAGACACAGGTGTCATACGCCTATCATTTCCCAGTTAAAAACGGAAAGCTATCGTTAGGAATCAGCGGCGGATTCTTTTCCCAGACAATTGATTTCAATAAGTACCGCTTCCTGGAACCCGGGGATCCCCTGAATATTGAAAAGAGAGAATCTCAGATCCGGCCCGACCTGGCCCTGGGCATTCACTACCGCGCTGAAAAATATTATCTTGGCATCGGAGCCAACCACTTGTTGAAACCCAAGTTCAATTTTGGACTGAGCACCCCACTCACCAATGAATTAGCTACCAACTTATACTTCACGGGTGGATACAGCTACGATCTTACTTATCAGATCGTATTGACGCCATCTATTTTGTTTAAAACCGATTTGAACACCATCTCATTTGAACCCAGTGCCATTGCTACCTACAACCAGAAGTTCTGGGGAGGGTTGAGTTTCCGGCAGGGTGATGCCGCCATTATACTGGTAGGCTTCAATGCGATGAAAGACAATGCCCTTCGACTGGGTTATGCCTTCGATTATACAGTAGTGGCGCAGGCTGCCAAAAGGCCTACTTCGCATGAGTTTATGCTTACATATACGCTGCCGCCGCCAACTGTCAGTAAGAAGTCAGTAACCCGTACTCCCCGCTTCAGACACTAATCAACAAAAAAAGCTGGTTGGATAATCAGATTCACAATGTTTCGTCTGTAACGTCGTTATTTTGCACGCAAACATTACAGCATCCGAATTTCTACCGCGTTTCATATTCCGAATACCTTAACAAAGTAATAGTTTTGCTTCCGTCTTTTTAATCAATCGTTAGAATCACCAAAGAAAAATAAAACAATAAGTCAGGCGTTATGAATAAAATTATGAAAAATTCACTGTATTGCCTTTTGGTAGCAGTAACCCTCTTCCTACAGGGCTGCGGCCTTTTCGGGAAAAAGGGTAAAGGCTCCGACCGAGGGGAACTGGTAGGTGCCGGTGATCGGCCTACCTGGAAACAAACCATCCCATACGGCATGGTGCTGGTACCATCAGGAACCTTTCATATGGGGCAAGCAGATGAAGACGTGGCTGCCACCCAGATCAACCTCAACAAGCAGGTGACCATCGGGGGTTTCTACATGGACGATACTGAAATCACCAACAACGAATACCGTCAGTTTGTCAATATCATGCTTACCGATTCGGTGTCGGTACTGGGTGAAGAATACATTATGACGGAGTTGTACCCCGATACGACGGTCTGGGTAAAAGACTTCGCTCACCATATGGGTGATCCGATGATGGAGTATTACTATATGCACCCTGCTTTCGACGACTATCCGGTAGTAGGTGTAGATTGGTTTGCCGCCCGTTACTTCTGCGAATGGCGTACCAAGTACCTAAACGCTTACCGGGCTACCGAAGGTCTGTTCGCCATGCCGAACTTCCGCCTGCCCTCGGAAGCCGAATGGGAATACGCCGCCCGTGGTGGCCGTGATATGGCCAAATATCCCTGGGGTAACCCATACATCGCCAATACTTCCGGCTGTCTGCTGGCTAACTTCAAGCCAGGCCGCGGAAACTACTACAACGACGGGTTCATGTATACTGCTCCCGTTGCTTCCTACTTCTCCAACGATTACGGTCTGTTCGATATGGCTGGTAACGTAGCTGAGTGGTGCGAAGACGCTTATTACGATGCCTCGGTTCCGGTAGTGTGGGATTTGAACCCTACCTATTACGATGACAACGAACCCCGTAAAATTGTTCGCGGCGGCTCCTGGAAAGACGTGGCTTATTACCTGGAAACCGGCACCCGTACTTTCGAATACCAGGATACCACCAAAGCCTACATTGGCTTCCGTTGCGCAATGACCTACCTGGGCCGCTCTTCCGGAAAAGAATTCTAAAAAGTATGATTACGAATGCTACTTGTCATGTATCAATGCCAGCTTAATCAATCAGTTAAACAAGTGTTAAATTAATTTCTTACTTTAAACAATTACAAAAATGAGTGTTAAGAAAAAAGGTGGTTCAATGGATTTAATGTTTAATAAATTCATGCCGTTTGTATACGGTATCGGTGCTTCGATTGTAATCGTAGGTGCCATGTTTAAAATTATGCACTGGAAAGGGGCCGACACTATGCTAATTGTAGGTCTGAGTACAGAAGCATTGATCTTTGCCCTGAGTGCTTTCCAACCGCCTGCCCACGAACCCGATTGGACCCGTGTGTACCCTGAGCTGGCCGATGATTACAAAGGCAATCTGCCCGAAAGAAAGCAAAAAGAAAACGGCAATGGACTGACTGCGAAGCTGGACGATATGCTGGCCAATGCCAAGGTGGGTCCTGAACTGATCAACAGCCTGGGACAAGGACTAAGAGGCTTGACCGATACCACTGCCAAGCTTTCTAACCTGACGGATGCTACGGTAGCTACTTCTGAGTACGCTAAAAACGTTAGATCAGCTTCTGCTTCCATCACTGACCTGAATAAGTCTTACGCTACTACCATCAGTGCGATGGCTGAAATGGCAAACGCTACCAAAGACGCCAAGGCTTACCACGAGCAGGTACAGAATGTAACCAAGAACCTGGGTGCATTGAACGCAGTATACGAACTGGAATATCAGGATGCCAACAAGCACCTGAAGACGATGAACTCCTTCTACAGCAGCCTTTCTTCTGCCATGCAGAATATGACGGATGCCAGCAAGGATACCGAGCAGTTCAAAGGCGAATTGTCTAAACTGACCACCAATCTGACTTCTCTGAACCGCGTATACGGAAGTATGCTGACGGCGATGAAAGGAGTCTAAGCTCATCTCTCTATTATTTAACCATTAAACTAAACTCACAGAGAGAAAATGGCTGGAGGAAAAGAAACGCCAAGGCAGAAGATGATCGGGATGATGTACCTGGTTCTTACTGCCCTGCTCGCCCTGCAAGTTAGCTCGGCGATTATAGACAAATTTGTATTCCTGAATGATAGCTTGGAATATACCGTTAACGAAGCGGACAAGCGCAATCAGAACTCGGTACAGCGTATTCAAAAAGCTGTTGAAGATGCGGGTAACCGCCCTCAAGACGCAGTTGTACTCAAAAGCGCCAACGAAGTACGTGAAAAAACAAATAAGGTTATTTCTGAACTAGAAGGACTGAAAAAAGACCTTATTGAGAAAAGCGGCGGACGGGATGAAAATGGTTCATTTGTAGGGGCCAAAGAAGAGGAGGCTGTAGCAATTTATATGGTTGGCGGAAAGAAGAATGGTAAGGCGTACGATTTGAAGGACAGATTAAACAAGTTTGCCGATGAGCTCTCTCAATTTGGAGCGGGCAAGTTTGCTCCGCTGGCTTTGGATGGCAGCGAAGATCCTATGTTCAAGAACAAGCCTGATCAGAAAAATAAGGACTTTGCTGAATTGAACTTCGCACAAACACCTATGGTAGCTGCTTTGGCTGTTCTGAGCCAGAAAGAATCGGAAGTGCGCCGGATGGAAAGCCAAACTTTAGAAGCTTTGGCTGGAAAAGTAGGTGCAGCAGACCTTAAGTTTGATAATATCTACGCAATGGCCCGTGCTGAATCAAAAGTAGTTGCTGCTGGTACCAAATACAAAGCCGAGATGTTCATTGCGGCTTCTTCAAGTGGTATTCGCCCGTCAATGAAATATAATGGCTCCGATGTGAAGGTGGAAAACGGCAAAGGTTTGGTGGAGTTCACGGCGCAAGCTAACGACTATGACAAAGACGGCAACTCTAAAAAGGTATGGAAGGGAAGCATTTCTTTCAAAAACCCTTCAACCGGTCGTGATACGACGTTCAATGTTGAGCAGGAATACGTGGTAGCAAAACCCGTTATCCAGGTGCAGTCTGCTTCCGTCCAGGCGCTGTATTTCAACTGCGGTAACGAATTGAACATCCAGGTTCCCGCTTTGGGTTCTACCTACGAGCCTTCCTTCTCCGTATCCGGTGGAAGCTTTAGCAAAGGAGCTAATAAAGGTTTGATTACAGTGGTTCCGACTTCGGCTGAAGTGACCATCAATGTTAGTAGTGGTGGTTTTTCTATCGGTGCTGAGAAATTCAAGGTAAGAACCATTCCCAAGCCTGACGTGGTAGTATATGCCAATGGGGCACCAATCAACGAAAAAGTGGGTATGGCAGCGCCCGGACCCCGTGCACTGGACGTAAAAGCACTGGCCGACGAAAGCTTCAAAAACTTCCTGCCGAAAGATGCGCGTTACAAAGTAACTGCCTGGGAAGTAACGCTGGCACGTGGTTCACGCCCGGTTGTTGGTCCTCAGGTATATAATACCGAAAGCATCTCAACCGCTAACTTGATTGCTCAGGCTAAGCCCGGCGATCGTCTGGTCATTGAAATCAAGGAAGTGAAGCGGATGAACTTCAAAGGTGAAACAGAAAACGTGAAGCTGCCATCCATTGTAAAAAGCATTTCCATTAACTAAGGAGACTTAATCGAACGAATCATGAGAAAATTTGGTAAGGTATTGTCGGCCGGCGTTCTGCTAATGGCGGGTACTTACGCAGGGGTGATGGCACAGGAGGACAATAGCCGCGGCTACAACCCGAACTCTGTGCGGCCTATCCACGAGTCGGATATTATGTTCAAACGGACTGTATGGAGGCGAATGGATCTGAACGAAAAGCAGAACAAGCCATTCTTTGCCACCAATGCGGAGATTACCCGTATTATCATCAATGCGGTAAAAGCCGGATTGCTGCAGCCTTATACCAATGATTCGTTGACCACGAAGATGCCGTTGGAAAAATTCATTCAGAACCTGCAGGTACCCACTGTAGCAGCAGGGCTGAGTGAAGAGGAAAAGAAAGCCGGTTTTACCCAGGCAGCTACCGACGATGGATGGGGAACTCCTGCTCCAGCCCCTGCAACTACTACGACCAAGGGTAAAAAGGGTGCCAAAGGTAAGGTGGCTGTAGCTGAAGCTACCCCTCCTCCTCCCCCCCCGCCTCCAGTGGTATTGAATGAGTTCTTCCCTCAGGAATTGAAGACTTTGGAGTTGAAAGAAGACATCTTGTTCGACAAACAACGTTCAAGACTCTATTATGACATTCAGAGTATCAAAATCATCATTCCTGGTGAAAAGTTCGAAACGGGTTTGGATAAGGAAGTAGCCTCCTTTAAGTATAAGGACCTGGTGAAACTGTTCCGTAACGACCCTAAAGCCATCTGGTTCAATGCTCAGAATAATAAGGAGCATAAAAACCTGGCAGATGCTTTTGACCTGAGATTATTTCACGCCCGAATCATCAAGATCTCCAACCCGGATGATGCCTACCTGGCAGACATCTACGAAGGTGGCCGCAAAGGTTTGATTGCCTCCGAACAACTGGAGCAACAGTTGATGGAATTCGAGCACAATCTCTGGGAATTCTAGTAAATTGACTTATTGAATAAGAAAAAGGGGATACATTTTATCCCCTTTTTCTTTTCTTTCCTCATACATTCAAAAGCCCGCCATCTGGTTTTCCTTCATCGGGGTTACTTTACGCCTTCCGCCAGGGACCTTTGATCGCAAACGTGTATCCAACATCCTGGAGATTGACAAAAAAGGTCTCACCCGAAGGAGAAAAGACACCTCCGGCAAATTCAGCCGGCTGTCCCGCATTTTCAGCCAGCTTATAAAATTCCCCCTTGGGAGTGACTCCTACTACAAAGGGGTGAGGATCATCTTCACAAAGTACCACATCTCCCCAGGGTGATACCGTCAGGTTGTCACAGTTTTTTACCAGGTCAGTGTTATTGGGCTCAAGAAACAGTTCAAGCCTACCAGGAGCGTTCTTCTCATCAGCCTGACCTTCATAGGGGCTGGGTTGGTACCTGAAAACTTGCCCTTTGGCATTGCGTCCTCCACTGGTACAAGCAAAATAACATTCATTGTTTCCAAACCAAGCTCCTTCGCCCCGCGCGAAACGTGCCGCACCCGCCTGGAATCCCCTCAGACGTAAGTCATCATCAGGCGCTTCGATGTTGGCTAGCTCAATCCACTCTACCTCCACCGGCTGATTGAGCGGGAATAAAGGCAATCCGAAATCTTTCCAATTACGGGTGTCCATGCTTTTTTGCTCCCGTATGGCCAGCGCCTGTAAAGTGCCACCTTTTGCCAGTTGCCCTTTCTGATTGGGAAGATAGCGATAAATCAGCCCATCCGGTCGATCTTCGGTTTCGTATACGATGCCAGTTTTGGGATCCACACAAACGGCTTCGTGGTTGAAGCGTCCCATTGCTTTCAGCGGCACTGGATTGACCAGACCTTTGGCATTGATGGGTACTTCAAAGTTATAGCCGTGATCCTGCTCAATGATGCCACTGGCCCGGTCCGTGTTTTCTTCACAACTGATCCAGCTGTTCCAAGGAGTGGGGCCGCCAGCGCAGTTGCGGGTGGTTCCGGCCAGACTCAGGTACTCCTGAACTACTTTTCCGGACTGGTGATTATACACCAATGTGGTCGTACCTCCCAAGGCTGGCTGCTGTCCCTTGCCATAATCATACAGTTTGGCTCTGTCTACTTTGTTCAAAAGTTCGTTCTTTCGTCCGAATGGACTATCTGCGGCACTATCAGGGCTGTTTTCGTGATTGCGGATTAGAATGGTTTGGCCTTTGGAACCCGCGAAGGCCGCCATGCCATCCGGGCGACCGGGTGTAAACAGACCATCACTCATGCGATTGCCACGGCGGGATATGATCTGATAAGAAAAGCCTTTTGGCAGATTGAGTAAGCCTGCCGGGTCGGGCAGTAATGGGCCATATCCGAAAGAATTGGTGGGAACAGCGGCATTTTGAGCCAGTAGATCTCCGGCAATAAAATGCTGCAGGCCCAGAAAGCCAAGGCTGGCGGTACCCGTAAGCTTTAGAAACCCGCGACGAGTGTGTTTAAGTGAGTAAACGGTGCTCATTATAGACTGAATAGAAAAGTGAACAAGAGCAAATATCAACAATAACGTGAAGGCAAAACGGATTTGCCTATTTCCCTTTCGTTAAATTTTTGTGACTGCCACTACAGGCTACGAGTTCTACAAGCGAACTAATCGAAGGTGAATAAGGAATTTTTTGAAGTCCCCGAAATTGAGTTATAAAATCAATGCTGTAAAAGCCGGCAAAAATGAAGAAGTCAGGCATACAAACTCCTGAAAGGAAATTTATACGCCTGACTTTTTATATAAAATAGATGAAACCGAAACCCTTTACCGATACACTGGGTAAAGGAGATGAGCTGGCAATGAAATAAGCCTTGGTTGGGGAGGAAAAACTTAGTCTTTACTGCTACGCATTGTAGCTAAGGTATAAAACACCAGAAACAAGAACACCAGGATAATCAGGATGCCGTCGAAAGTCCGCCAATAACTGGAGGAAAGGCCCTCATATACGCAACTGGTGGTACCTAAGGTAAAAAAGAGGGCAGCAAGCAGTTGAAGTAGTCCTGATTTTTTCATAATGTGTACAAAGTAAAATGAGTCTATACAAAGGTGCCTGCAAAGTTGTGGATTGCTTCTCCCTTATGCAAGCATTTTGTCGGGGACAGGCAAGAATTTTACTTTTCTAAGGAAGATTTTTTGCACGAATGAAAATGGATAAAGATCCATAGTATCGTAAAAGTGAGTAATTTATATCCAGAGGCGGACAAGAAGGGGCTACATCTCAGTTTCGACTTTATTCCAGAAAAGTGAGAAGTCGTTGGCCACCTAAAGCCAGGTTCCGTATACGCACCAAAGGAAAACGGTAAGGAAGGTGCTACACCATACAGAGGTAACTTCTGGGCTGGTATGTTAAGTTTTTAACTTGCTGCGCAAAATCCTTGTTTGTAAAATTCTTGGACTGGATAGGGTTTAGGGTTGAACAGCGAAAAAGTCAATAAAATTTTTCAAACAAGGAATCATTTGGAGCTTAGCAGATTGGATTTTTTTAAATACGAAATAAATTTTCCAACATAGATTTTTACCGATTTCCTTCTTACTTTGTGAACAGAATCGAATCATTTATCACACATAAAGAAAGGGAGGAAGCATGTTTGTAATCAAAAGAGACGGACGCAGGGAGTCGGTTAGGTTTGACAAAATCACCGCAAGGATAGAAAGGCTATGTTACGGCCTCGACATGAACTTTGTACAGCCCATCGAGATCACCAAGAAAGTATCATCGGGTATTTTCGATGGAGTAACGACGGTAGAACTGGATAACTTGGCTGCCGAAACCGCCGCTTCTTTGACCACCAAGCATCCTGACTATGCTATCCTGGCGGCACGTATTGCCATTTCTAACCTGCACAAGACGACCAATAAGTCTTTCTCGGGTACTATGAAACGGCTCTTCACCTACATCGACCCCAAAACCGGTGAGAATGCTTCGCTCATCGATCGGAAGGTGTACGATGCTATTCGTAAAAATGCCGCCTTGCTCGACTCCGTTATTATTTACGACCGTGACTTTGGTTACGATTACTTCGGCTTCAAAACGCTCGAAAAGTCTTACCTTCTCAAGATAGACGGTAAAGTGGTCGAACGGCCGCAGCACATGCTGATGCGGGTAGCGGTAGGTATTCACATCGACGATGTGGAGGCCGCTGTGGAAACCTACAACCTACTATCAGAAAGGTGGTTTACGCACGCTACGCCTACCCTATTCAACGCTGGAACACCCAAACCCCAGCTTTCTTCCTGCTTCCTGCTGCAGATGAAAAATGACAGCATCGATGGCATCTACGATACCCTGAAGCAATGCGCCAAGATCTCCCAATCCGCTGGTGGCATTGGTTTGAGCATCCACAACGTCAGGGCTACCGGCTCTTACATCAAAGGGACCAACGGTACTTCCAACGGCATCATTCCGATGCTGAAAGTGTTTAACGACACTGCCCGCTACGTGGATCAGGGAGGTGGGAAGCGCAAAGGTGCTTTTGCCATCTACCTGGAGCCCTGGCATGCCGACGTGTTTGAGTGGCTGGACCTGAAGAAAAACCACGGCAAGGAAGAAATGCGGGCCCGCGATCTGTTTTATGCCCTCTGGATTCCCGACCTGTTTATGAAGCGGGTAGAAGAAAACAGTACCTGGTCATTGATGTGTCCGCACGAATGCCCCGGCCTGGCAGATGCCTATGGCGATGAGTTTGAGCGCCTGTACGAGAAATACGAACGCGACGGCAAAGCCCGCAGGACCATCAAGGCGCAAGACCTCTGGTTTGAGATACTGGAAGCCCAGACTGAAACCGGTACGCCTTATATGCTCTTTAAAGACCACGCAAACCGCAAGTCGAACCAGAAAAACCTGGGTACAATCAAGTCTTCTAACCTGTGTACGGAGATTATGGAGTATACCGCCGAAGACGAAGTAGCGGTATGTAACCTGGCATCGCTGGCGCTTCCCAAGTTTGTCGTCAACGGCCGCTTCGACCACCAGAAGCTGTTTGACGTTACTTACGTAGTAACCAAAAACCTGAACCGGATCATCGACATCAACTATTATCCGGTAGAAGAAGCCCGTAATTCCAACCTGCGTCACCGGCCCATCGGTCTGGGTGTCCAGGGGCTGGCCGATACATTCATCATGCTGCGGATGCCTTTTGAATCGGATGAGGCACAAGGGTTGAACAAGGACATCTTTGAAACGATTTACTTTGCTGCTATGACCGCTTCCAAAGATCTGGCAAAGAAGGATGGACCCTACAGTACGTTCAAAGGCTCTCCCGTTTCCGAAGGCATCTTCCAGTTTGATATGTGGGGCGTGAAACCCCAGTCCAACCGATGGGATTGGGAAAGCTTGCGCAAAGAGGTGATGGAACACGGCGTACGTAACTCACTGCTGCTGGCTCCCATGCCAACCGCTTCTACTTCTCAGATTCTGGGCAACAATGAGTGTTTTGAACCCTATACCTCCAACATCTATACCCGGCGGGTACTCTCCGGAGAATTTGTGGTCGTAAACAAACACCTGCTCAAGGACCTGGTGAAGCTCAACCTGTGGAACGACACCATGAAAAACAAGCTGATTTCTGCCAATGGTTCTGTGCAGGATATTCGCGAAATACCACAACACATCAAGGATCTGTACAAGACGGTGTGGGAGATCAAACAAAAGACCATCATCGATATGGCAGCCGATCGTGGTGCCTATATCTGCCAGAGTCAGAGTTTGAACATCCACATCCAGGATCCTAACTTCGGCAAGTTGACGTCGATGCACTTCTACGCCTGGAAGAAAGGCCTGAAAACGGGTATGTACTACCTCCGTACCAAAGCAGCAGCCGATGCCATCAAGTTTACCGTGGAAAAACAAGCCGACGTGGCACTGGAGCCGGTGGTATCCTACGAACAAAAAGCCAGTGATCTGGCCTGCTCATTGGATAATCCGGAAGGTTGCGAAGCCTGCGGAAGCTGATATTTTATATTGATTACCAAGCCTAATACCTTATCTAAAACCAAAGCCGCTCCCGAAAGGAAAGCGGCTTTTTGTTTAAACTTAGCTGGCTAAAAGAAATGCGGTATGCTATGAATTGAATGCCTCCTCAACAGTCTGACAGTATTTAATATCAAACTTTTTAAAATCAAACTGGGGATTCTCCTTCATAATACGGTCCCGGCCCACGCGTACACTGTGCCGAAACATTTCATCCTTTGGAAGTACCTTCCGATAGGTTCTTAAGCCCTTACGTAGCATCTCTGGCTTCCATACCACGTGATACCATTCCATAGAGGGCTGATGAAATACCTTCAGGCTGGATTTATCAAAAATCATCTTGTTGATCTTCTGGCCAGTGCCCAAGGACTCAATTCCGCTTAACAGTTCTTTAAAAGCGTGAAGTGGCACAAAGTCGCCTTTGAAAGTAAGAATAACGGTTTTTTCCTCCGCTACATACTCTACTGTACCGTATTGAGTTTTGGCTACCGAAAAGCTGGTTAGGACTGGCATATGCTAAAGTTGAAGAAGTGAACAAATAGAACCGAAATCCAGGTTTTAATTGATAAAAGGCTATGTATGGTAACCTCTTGCCAGCAAAAGGGTGCAGTAGCGGACGACAGTTTTACGGCCGTTCTGTAGATATACAAACAAAATATAATAGGCTATTTAACAGCAGGTTAGTATATAAGGAAATCAAAAAGAAGAAAATAAGCCCGTTGGAGAAGGAAAATCCAATGGCATCATTGGCAAATGTGCGAAATAAGATACGCAGGAGGGGTGTAAGAAATTTTAAAACTGGGAAGTTTTTTGAGGCACTGGAAAGCGGATGGATGAAAGTGAAGCCAATCAATTCAACACTCCTATTTGTAAAAACGAATCCAAAGAAAAAGCCTTCCGAATGACTCAGAAGGCTTTTTCTTTGGACTGTTGGGGATATTAATAACGATATTGGTCTGCCTTGAAGGGGCCGCTCACGTTTACTCCTATGTAGTCAGCCTGATCCTGGCTGAGTTCTTCCAGTTCCACACCGATTTTGGCCAGGTGAAGACGGGCAACCTTCTCATCCAGGTGCTTGGGCAGGGTGTACACCTTCTTCTCGTAGTTCTGGTAGTTGTTCCACAGTTCCAACTGGGCCAGTACCTGATTCGTGAAAGAAGAAGACATCACAAAGGATGGGTGACCGGTAGCGCAACCCAGATTCACCAGACGACCTTCGGCCAGAACAATGATATCTTTGCCGTCGATCGTATACTTATCTACCTGTGGTTTGATGGTGTCTTTGGTATGTCCGTAGTTGGTATTCAGCCAGGCCATATCCAGTTCAATATCGAAGTGACCAATGTTGCAGACAATGGCTTTGTCTTTCATGGCCCGGAAATGCTTTTCGGTAATGATACCCTTGTTTCCGGTAGTCGTTACTACGATGTCGGCGTATTTGATGGCATTGTCCATTTTCAGGACCTGGTAGCCTTCCATCGCTGCCTGTAGGGCACAAATAGGATCTATTTCAGTAACAATAACCCGGGCACCGGCGCCGCTCAGAGATTTAGCGGTTCCTTTGCCTACGTCACCAAAACCGGCAACCACGGCTACCTTACCGGCCATCATCACGTCGGTGGCGCGGCGAATGGCGTCTACGCAGGATTCTTTGCAGCCGTACAAGTTGTCAAATTTGGACTTGGTTACCGAATCGTTTACGTTGATAGCGGGCATCAACAGGGTGCCGTTTCTCATCCGCTCGTACAAGCGGTGTACACCCGTGGTGGTTTCTTCCGATAATCCGCGAATGCCTTCGGCCAGTTCGGGGTATTTATCAAATACCATATTGGTCAGGTCACCACCGTCATCCAGGATCATATTGAGCGGCTTACGGTCTTCACCAAAGAACAGCGTTTGCTCGATGCACCAGTTGAATTCCTCTTCATTCATGCCTTTCCAGGCAAATACCGGAATGCCCGCTGCTGCGATGGCCGCCGCTGCGTGGTCTTGGGTAGAGAAGATATTACACGAAGACCAGGTAACTTCTGCACCCAATTCTACCAGTGTTTCGATCAATACGGCCGTCTGAATGGTCATGTGCAAACAACCGGCGATACGGGCACCTTTCAAAGGCTTGCTGGGACCGAACTCCGCACGAATAGCCATCAGGCCGGGCATCTCGGCCTCAGCCAGATTGATTTCTTTTCTGCCCCACTCAGCCAGAGCGATATCTTTTACTTTGTAATTTAATTGGGTTGTGATCATTGGTTTTGTTTTTTATTAACCGGTTGCAAAGGTAGGTCAAATGATAATTAAAAAAAAGCGATTGGTCAAGTCTATGGGTTAAGAAGCAGACGTTTAGTAACATAAAAGGCATCGACGTTTACTCACTGATAAAGGGCAGCACACTCTCCAGACTCATACTGCGCGAACCCTTGACCAGCACGTGGGTGTCCGTCAGGGGGTGATCTGCCAGCCAGTTGTGAAGCGAAAATTTATCCGGAAAGTAATACGCTTTCGGATTGGGACCCACGGCGTGCTGCATCAGATTGCCGCAGAACAACACCGTATCGAATTGACTTTCCGCTACCAGTTTGCCGATGTGGCGGTGTTCTTCGGGAGCGTATTCGCCCAGTTCCAGCATGTCGCCCAGCACCACCATTTTTTTCGTTGCCTGTAGGTTTCTGAAATTCATTAGGGCCGCCTGCATAGACGAAGGATTGGCGTTGTAAGCATCCAGCAATATGGTGTTGCTGCCCTTCTTTACGATCTGGGAACGGTTGTTTTCCGGTTGGTACTGGCTGACGGCTTCATTTGCTTTTTCGGCGGGTATTCCGAAATATTTACCAATGCACAAAGCCGCTGCAATGTTTTCGAAGTTATAGGCACCGGTCAACTGGGTTTCTACCCGCTGTCCGTTTTCGTGTTGGTATACCACGTAGGGAGACGACGCCAATATTTCACTGTGCAGGTACTCACCCTTAGCCGGAAACCGGACGGTTTCTGAAAAGCTTCTGGGCTTGCTGTTTTCTACTTCCCGCAATAAAAGCTCCCGCGAATTGATAAAGGCCACGCCCCGGCTTTCGCTCAGAAAATCGTAGAGTTCACCTTCCCCTTGCATAACTCCCTCCAGGCCGCCAAAGGTTTCCAGGTGTTCTTTGCCGATGTTGGTAATGAGCCCGTGCGTAGGTTCGCAGATCCGCAGCAGTTCATCCATTTCGCCCACCCGGTCGGCACCCATTTCAATGACGGCCATTTCTACATTCCGATCGATGGCCAGCAAAGTGAGCGGCACACCGATGAAGTTGTTCAGATTGCCTTTGGTGGCGTACGTACGGTAGCGTTGCCGGAGTACGGCGTGGATCAGTTCCTTCGTGGTGGTTTTGCCATTGGAGCCTCCGATTCCGATAAAAGGAATGGACAACTGACGGCGGTGGTGCAGCGCCAATGCCTGCAGTGCTTTCAAAGTGTTTTCTACTACCAGGTACCGGTCGTCCTGCGCGTACTTCGGATCGTCGATTACCGCGTATCGAGCCCCTTTTTCGAGTGCTTCCCTGGCAAAAAGGTTACCGTTGAAATTCTTACCCGTGAGCGAGATGAATAGTACACCAGGTTCTATCTTACGCGTATCGGTGGATACGCCGGTGGATTCGAGGTATTTTTCGTAGAGTGATTCGGTCTGTAAAGACATTCTTTTTTTGACTATATTTAAAGCAGGTAATTTACGCAGATTTCAATATCGAATTACCTTCTCCCTCAAATTAAGCAGAAAATGAAATCCCTTCCCGCTCTGGTGAGCTGCTTTGTATCTGCTCTATATCCAGGTAAAAGGAAAATTGGTGCGCTGGTTTGCAGTGCATCATTGTGCTTCGTAGCCATTGGCCATTCCGCTATTGTCCATGCGCAAGCGGAGGTTCCCAAGTATGCTTTCCGGTACGATCAGTCGGTGGAGGTAGAACAGGAAGGGAAAAAGCTGGCTAATGCCTGGGCCGGAGGGCTCAACGCCGGACAGTTCTCTAAAATGCACCTGAATGACGATACAGTAGAGGATCTGGTGGTGTTTGACCGCACCAATAATAAGCTCAGCACCTTCATTGCCACTGCAGGCAGCGATGGCTATTATTTCCGGTACGCTCCCGAATACGAATCCCAGTTCCCGGATTTGCTTGGTTGGGCAAAGTTAGCCGATTACGATGGCGATGGGAGAAAAGATCTATTTGCTCATACCAATCTGGGAATCATTGTTTACCGCAATATTTCGGTAAACGGCAGAATCCGCTGGCAGATCGTGGCGGATCCCGTTTATACAAAAGGTCTTTCGGGGCAGATCAATCTCCAGGTATCCGTCGCAGATACGCCCGCCCTGGTTGACCTGGATAACGATGGCGATCTGGATATACTGGCTTTCAGCTTTACCGGGGAGTACATCAATTACCACCAGAATCTGAGCATGGAAACTTACGGAAGACCCGACTCCCTGGTGTATAAGCGAATCGGGTACTGCTGGGGAAATTTCAGGACTTCTCATTGCGGAGCTATTGAATTCGGAATTGATTGCGGAGGTGGCGGCAGAATGGCTTTTCCGGGCGAAGGCTTGCGGGTCAATCACGCCGGAGCCTCCCTGCTGGTGCTGGACCTGGATGGAGATTCTCAGAAAGACATCCTGATCAGTGATATCGACTGTAATGATGTAATGCGACTGAACAATGAAGGAACAAGCCCTCAAGCCAGCTTTACCGCTTTTGAGAAAGGTTTCCCAGTGGCCAAACCCATTCAATTTCCCGTTTTCCCAAGCCTCTACTACGAAGACCTGGATTTCGACGGGGTAAGGGATCTGGTGGCGTCACCTACGGTTTCTTTCAACGAAGCCAATCAAATCAATTTCCGGGAATCGGGATGGCTGTATCACAACCGGGGGACTGAAGCGCTGCCGGATTTTGAGTATCGTCAGTCCGATTTTTTACAGCGTGACATGATCGACCTGGGAGAAAACGCCGTACCCGCCTTTGCAGACTATGACGGCGATGGTGATCAGGACCTGTTTGTGGGCAATGGCTCTAATCTGTCCGTAAATGGAACGGGGGCCAGTATCACGCTCTACGAAAACGTGGGCAGCCGTACGCAACCCGAATTTACATTAAGAACCCGTGATTATTTAAACCTGAGCAGCCTGGGGCTCAATAACCTGAAGCCGCTGTTTGCCGATATCAACCGTGATGGAGCATTGGATATGGGCTTTACGGGTAACAAGGGGCAGAAAACCCGTTTGTGGTACTTACCCAATCGGTCGGCGCGAACCCAAGAATTCCAATTTGAGCCATCCGATACGATAGGCCTCAACCTGCCCCTGCAACTCAATGATACGCCTTATCCGTACGATCTGGACGGAGATGGCGACCTGGATTGGCTGATAGGAGGGTCACAGGGCAATCTGTCCTACTTTGAAACTTCAGGTAATACCAATCAGCCGGCTTTTACTCTGAAAAATGACCAATTGGGCAACATTGCTGCCCAATCTGCTCACCGCAGCCTCAACCTGACAATAGCGGACTTCAATGCCGATGGGAAACCTGACTTAATCACCGGTGACCAAAGCGGCAGGCTCTATCTCTACGAAGACATTCGACAGCACACAGAGAGAGCATGGACGCCCGTCGTCAATCTGGTATTTAATGCACCGGAAGACCAATTTTCGTCACCCAGACTGGGCAGTGCGGTTTTTCCGGTAGCGGTCGACCTGGATGGAGATCACCTGCCGGAGCTGATCGTGGGCAACAATGCCGGCGGATTAAATTATCTGAAAAATATCAGCCCGCCCGGAGACTATATTCCGGATTCTCCTACCGCTTTGGCCTACCCAAATCCGGTGAAAAAATACCTTTACATCAACTCTTCTTTCGATGGAGAAGCCGCCTGTTTGAATACGCTGGGACAAGTAGTAACTTCTTTCCTGCCCGTTTCGGCCAGTCAGGAAGTACCGATGGATCTCAGCCACCTGGCGAATGGGCTTTACATACTAAGGATCACCGGACAGCAGGGAGAAACCCGTTCTCTTCGTATCGTTCTGAATAAAGACTAGAGTTTTACTAATAGGCAGTATTCATCCCTTACGCGATCACGTACGTTCCCGTCTATCCTTCGATTTGTAGGAAGCTATTTCTGAGGGTAAATACCTATTTCTGTCATTGCCCATATACATCAGATGAAACCGGAAAGGTCTTGAAAATACAGGAACCTTTGGACTATATTACTGGCAAATAGGTAGATACCCGCCCTCTCTGCGCGGCCATTTTAAAGGATAATAGTCCTTATTTAATTTTAATGCTCTCCGTATTCCACAGGTAATAGAGGGGGCGGTATGCGCCACGTTCTTATTTTGACCTACTTTATTTTTACGCTCGGCAGGATTTGATGAAAGCCTGCGTTGATAATCGTGAAGAGGAGAATAAAGAAATTGAATAGATTGAAGTATGTCGGAGTAGTATTGATGTTCAGCAACCTTCTAACGTGTAAAAAGGAGCCCGTCTTTCCCAGTGAACCACCGTTATCGAAGCGAAAAGATCATTGGAAAACCTACACCATAGACAGCGCCAGCCACTTCTGTAAGAATAATGATCTGGCTTCTTTCAAGACGGATTCCCTCCGTTTTTTAGTTGTCTTTGATGAGTCGGCCAGGTATACATCCCAACAACCAGCCAACCAGTCGGATATTAATAAGCTTTACGGATTCGCCGACTGCGGGGGCTTTCACCAGCAAAACAGCGCTCGTTTTGGCTGGAACTGGCAAAACAATGCACTGCGTATATACGCCTACGTCTATAAAAACGGAACCCGGATCAGTAAGGAAATGGTCAAAGTAGACCTGGGAAGGGAAAATGCATTTAAAATTCAAAAACAATCCGGCAAATACATTTTTACGGTCAATGGGCAGCACACAACTGTGATCGACGCCGGCTGTTCTACTCCAGCAGAAGGGTACCGTTTATATCCATATTTTGGCGGGGATGAGCAAGCGCCACATCGGATTACAATTCGAATAAAGGATTTGGATTTACAAGAATGACCGATGCTTGCCTATGAGGTCATTGACAAGCAATGAAGCCCAGATGCAAATGGATGAAACAGAGTACCAACGGGACTATTATGAAACTGACTTTTCGTTAAGATCCTGTGGGTCTGCCAGGTTGCCATCGGTCGGAGAAGCGGAAACGTTAGGCACATCCAGTGGACTGTCCATATCGGACGGATAGGATTGCGTAGTGAGGGGCTCCGAAAAAAAGCGTTTCTGCATGACCAGTATAATAGCTACCCCAACAAAAATGGAGGCATCAGCTACGTTGAATATGGGCCACAAGGAAGCCCCCTGTCCGCCGAAAATGGGTACCCACTCCGGTATAATACCTTCCCAGATGTCCAGGTAAAACATATCTACCACCTGTCCGTGGAACCAGGGAGTGGGCGAACCGGCTGGCGCATTGTCGAGCCATACGCCATAAAACGTGCTATCTATGACATTTCCAATGGCTCCTCCCAAAATCAGCGCAGTGCACCACAGCAGGCCTTCGTGTACCCCTTTGCGTGCCATCACCAGCAGGTAATAGCCAATGGCCACCATGGCCAGCAGGCGAAAAAGACTCAATACCAGTTTTCCGTACTCAGATCCCAATTGCAGACCAAAAGCCATACCCGGATTGGTTACGTAGTGCAATTTGAACCAATCGCCAAGAATGTGGATCTGACCAATGATGCCCGGTTCCATATTGAAATGAACCAGCATTTTCACCACCTGGTCAACGGCAATGATCAATAAGCTCAACAGGTAATATTTATAATACTTCATCCGGATTGGGCAAAAGAGGAAAATTCATCAAAAATAAGGATTAATTTGGTAAATGGCGGTCAGTGGCAGAATTCGTCGCTCAAAGACTACTCCTTGCTAAGTGACCTGCGCCTTTGTAATTCCTTCTTAATCAGATTGAATTCCCGACTGCTCTGACCCGCTACGGAAGTATTTTCTTCGGCCCGTCGAAACAGATAAGGCATGACCGCTTCAACCGGACCGTAAGGTACGTATTTGGCTACATTGTAACCCGCAACCGCCAGATTATACGAAATGTGATCACTCATTCCGTATAATTGAGCAAACCAGATATCCGGATCGTTGTTTTTAATTCCTCGTTTCTGCATTTCATTGGCCAGCAGATAGCAGCTCTCCTCATTGTGCGTACCCAGGCAAAGCGAAAGGCGGGGCCGGTTTTCCAGGCAGAAAAGCAGCCCTGCGTTGAAGTCCCGGTCGGTAGCGACTTTATCGGGCTGAATGGGATCTGCGTAGCCTTTGGCTGCTGCCCGCTGGCTTTCTTTCTCCATATAAGCGCCCCGCACCAGCTTGGCACCCAGAAAATAACCTTTCTGTTCCGCAACCTGGCAGGCCTTTTTCAGGTTTCCCAGTGCAGCCCGCCGGTAAAGTTGGTACGTATTGAAGACAATAGGTTCCTCCTGGTTATACCTCTCCATCAATTCGTAGGTAAGCTCATCGATGGTGTCCTGTATCCAGCTTTCCTCCCCGTCTACGAAGATTCTTACCTTTTTTTCGTGGGCTTGGCGGCAAATGGTTTGCATTCGTTCCTTCACTTTCACAAAAGCTTGTTCTTCGGCTGGCGTCAGAATGCTCCGCAGCTGTACTTTTTCCAGCAATCCGGCTGACGCAATCCCGGTGACCTTAAATACCGTAAAGGGAATGTATTCTGATTGAGCGGCTTTTTCAATGGTAGCCAGGGTTTCGTGCATAGTCCGGTCGAAGCCGGCTTCGGTCTTTTCTCCTTCTACCGAATAATCCAGAATGGTACCGATGCCGAATTTTCCCAGATTCTGAATGGTTTTCTCACAGTCCTGAATGTTTTCCCCACCGCAGAAATGCTCAAAAATGGTGTGACGAATCAGGGATTTGATGGGTAGGTGCGCTTTCAGAGAAAAACTGATCAGGAAAGTGCCCGCTTTTACCAGGCTGCGGTTATTCATACTGGCGAATAACCAGTACATTTTGAGTAAATCTTTGTCGGATCGGGAAGAAAAGGCAACGGAAGTATCTTCAAAAGAAATGAGGTGCTTTTGCGAAAGACGGGTTTGCTTTTCCGGATTGTAAACAGACATAAACCTAAGGGAGTGTGACGCTTTATAACAATGCGTAAAGATACGTAAATGACCGGTGAATGGCTGAACGCGTAACTTTGGGGTTCTTCTAAGTAAAAAATTTGGCCTGAAGAGAGATTTGCCAATGGATCATTTGGCAAAGACAAACTTTTTATGCAGTTTTAAGGTTTGTTTCCCATTGAAGAATAGAAAGGTAGGTTGCGCCTTCCTTTCTCCGTCGAGAAAGCTCAATTATTTTATTATTTTTATGAACCCAAATCTGGATATCCTACCCTTATCGGACTGGATAAATTGTGACAACAAACCCCTCATCATTGCCGGACCATGCAGCGCGGAGTCAGAAGAGCAATTGCTGCAAACTGCTACGGGGCTGAAAAAACTAAACGCCGTTCACGCCATCCGTGCCGGTGTATGGAAGCCTCGTACCCGTCCCAACAGTTTCGAGGGAATGGGAGAAAAAGCCCTGCCATGGATACAGAACGTCCGCAAAGAAATCGGGCTGCCTTTCTGTACCGAAATCGCAACCCCCCAGCACCTGGAGCTTGCGCTCAAGTACGGCATTGATTTCGTTTGGATTGGAGCCAGAACTACGGTTAACCCCTTTACGGTACAGGAAATAGCGGATGCCCTTCGCGGTGTCGACATTCCGGTATTGATCAAAAATCCCATCAACCCGGAGCTGCCCCTCTGGATTGGTGCCATCGAACGGATACAAAGAGCAGGCGTGAAGAAGATTGCGGCCATTCACCGTGGTTTCTCTACCCACCAGCCCTCCAAATACCGCAACCTGCCCCTCTGGCAGATTGCCATTGAACTGAAAAGCATTTTCCCGCACCTGCCCCTGATTGGTGACCCTAGCCACATTGCTGGTAAGCGCGACCTGATTGCCGAACTGTCGCAAAAGATGATGGACATCAATTACGACGGTCTGATCATTGAGTCGCACGTGAATCCGGCCGTAGCCATGAGTGACGCCGCTCAGCAGGTAACTCCCGAGGTATTGGGTACGATCTTATCCGATCTGCAGATTCGTCAGGCAGGCACGCAGAATCCGGAGTTCCGCAACAAGATGGAAGAACTGCGCAACCGGATCGACCGCGCTGACCGCGAAATCATTGAAGCACTGGCCAACCGCATGGCCATTGTAGAAGAAGCCGGTGAGCACAAACGCGATAACAACATTGCTATCTTCCAGGTAGACCGCTGGAACGAAGTATTCAAAACCCGCGCGGAATGGGGTGCCAAGATGAACCTGGATAAGGAGTTCATCTCTAAACTGTACACCATCATTCACCTGGAGTCCATCCGGAAACAAACGGAGGTGATGCACAGCGAAGGTTCTTCTAACTCATAGTCAGAGGTATATTTAACCACAGCAATAAAAAAGCGGCTCTTGAAGCCGCTTTTTTATTGAACTGATTTTATCCCGTCTATACCAAGGCTTTCCGGATTTTTTCTGCCCGGTCTTTCCCCACAATCTTAATAAGCTCTTCTTCGGGTGCTTTTTTAATATTGCTGATGGTCCGAAACTCTTTGAGCAGTTTGGTGATGGTCGATTCGCCCACGCCTTCAATATTACTCAGTTGACTAACCAGACTATTCTTACTCCGTAAGTCGCGGTGAAAAGTAATCCCAAACCGGTGCGCTTCGTCGCGGGCACGCTGAATCAACTTGAGCGATTCAGACTTCTTATCAATGTATAAGGGCACGCTGTCTTCGGGGAAGTACAGTTCTTCCAGGCGTTTGGCAATGCCAATAATCGGAATTTCTCCGTATAGGTTGAGCTCTTTCAGGGCATCGCAGGCTGCGTGGAGCTGACCTTTGCCCCCGTCGATGATGATGAGATCCGGCAGGCTGCCTCCTTCGTCCATCAGGCGACTGTACCGGCGACTCACCACTTCGTGCATAGAAGCAAAATCGTTGGGGCCTACTACGGTTTTGATGAGAAAATGCCGGTAGTCCTTCTTGGAAGGACGTCCGTTTTTGAAGCACACCATCGCCGACACCGGATTGGTGCCCTGGATGTTGGAGTTATCGAAACATTCGATGTGCCGGGGCAGGTTTTTCAGACGCAGGTCCTGCTGTAATTGGCGCAGCACGCGCTCTTCGCGGGGCTCTCCGGCCAGGAGACTGGCCTTCTCCGCTTTTTCCTTCTTAAAGTACAGCACGTTTTTCAGCGACAACTCCACCAGTTTTTTCTTATCGCCAATCTGGGGAACGTGGTTTTCGGCCTGGAGATCCACGGTAAGCGGAATATTGGTGATGATTTCCTTGGCACTACTGCCGAACTCATTCCGCAGATCTACAATCACCATGGCCAGTAGATCCGCGTCCTGTTCGTCCAGTTTCTTCTTAACCTCCAGGGTCTTGGTCTGATTGATGGTGCCGTTGACAATGCTCAGGTAATTAATGTAAGCCGCCTGTTCGTCAGATACAATGGTGAACACGTCGGCATCGGTAATCTTCGGATTGACGATGAGTGACCGACTCTGAAATTTTTCCAGCAGCTCCAGCTTTTCCTTGAAATGTTGCGCCTGCTCAAAAGCCAATTGTTGAGCGGCTTCCTGCATTTGGGTACGAAAGTACTGTTGCGGAATGGCTAGGTGACCTTTCAGAATATGATGTACCTGCTCAATGTCCTTGTCATAAACGTCCCGCGCAATCAATCCTTCGCAGGGACCCTTGCAATTGCCAATGTGGTACTCCAGGCAAACCTTGAATTTGCGTTCCCGGATATTTTTGTCGATCAGGTTGAGGTTGCAGGTGCGCAGTGCGTACAGTTGGCGAATCACTTCCAATACGGCGTACATGGCCCGCAGGCTGGCGTATGGGCCGTAAAACGTGCCCTGTGAGCGATCCAGGTGCCGCGTAGTGATGACCCGGGGGAATGGCTCGTTGGTAACGCAGATAAACGGATACGTCTTGTCATCCTTGAGCAGGATGTTGTATTTGGGCTGGTACTTTTTGATGAGGCTGTTTTCCAGCAGCAGCGCATCAAACTCCGTGTTGACGATGGTAAATTCAATGCGGTGGATCTGAGCCACCAGCCGACGGGTTTTGTTGTCACCGGGGTTCAGTTTATTGAAATAGCTGCTGACGCGGTTTTTCAGGCTTTTGGCCTTGCCAACGTACAGGAGCTCTCCCTCCTGGTCGTAGTAGCGATATACGCCCGGCTGATCAGGGAGTGAAGCCAACTGTTCTTTGATGTGATTGGATTTCGGCATAGGGTATACGCATAAAACGATGTAGGGCGAACATTGCGTTCACCCTACTGGTACTGAAAGAAGAAATATTTTGTTGTTGCCTTATTGTATGCTTGCTATAAAATGCCCTGTTTGCGCAACGAATCTACCGAAGGAGCTACGTAATGCAAAGAGTCGATGGCATAAGTCGCTGTGCGGTAGCTCTGGCAATCAAGCGATACGGACAGTCGTTCGGGTTTTTTAAAAGTGCCTTTTTTGACGTCCAGCTTCGGATCGGCGTACACCTTATCCATATACATACCCCAGGCGGGCAAAGCTACCCGTCCACCCTGGCCGTAAGCGCCACTGCGGAAGTGGATACTGGGCTCATCGCCGCCTACCCAGATACCCGAAACCAGGTTGTGGGTGACACCAATGAACCAGCCGTCGGCATAATCCTGCGTTGTTCCCGTCTTGGCACCAATTTCGTTGTTTTTGGAACATTCGTAGCGATACAACCCTTTGGAAGTGCCGCCCGGCTCCTTCAAAGCACCCTGCAGCATGTACGTCATCAGGTAGGCCGTTTCCTCACTGATGGCTTCGTAGGTCTTCACTGGGAATTCCTGCAATATGTTGCCGTTCTTGTCTTCGATGCGGGTGAGGTAGTACGGTTCCGTATAGGTACCCCCATTGACAAAAGTGCTGTATACGCCCAGCATTTCATAGAGCGTAATGTCGCTGGTACCCAGGGCCAGGGAAGGCACGGCATCCAGGCGGCTGGTTACGCCCAGTCGCTTGGCCATTTCCACGACCCGGGTCGGACCGACTTCCCGCATCAGGTAGGCCGCGATGGTATTGACCGAACGGCCCATGGCTTGCCGCAGGGTCATAGAAGCGCCGTCGAACTCATTGTCGAAGTTGTGGGGCGTCCAGGCTTTTCCGTCTCCGTTGTTGGTGAAGGTAATGGGTGAGTTGACCACCTCCGTACACGGTGTAAAACCGTTGTCGATGGCCGTGGCGTACACGATGGGCTTGAAGGTAGAACCTACCTGCCTTTTTCCCTGCTTCACATGGTCGTATTTAAAATACTTGTAGTCAATACCGCCCACCCAGGCTTTTACCCAGCCCGTCGTCGGGTCCATGGACATGAAGCCGGTTTGCAGGAAGCGTTTGTAGTAACGGATCGAATCCATCGGGCTCATGGTCGTATCCTTTTCCCGGCTGGGCGTATTCCAGGAGAATACCCGCATTTTCACCGGCGTATTCATCACCTTGAAAATGGCATTTTCGTCGTCTCCGTACGCGGCTTTCAGGGTGCGGTAACGTTCGGTTCTGCGGGCTGCCTGTTGAATGTAGGTTTTGATCTCCCGCCTGTCTTTGTCCACCCAGGGATTCTTATCTTCCCACTGTTTGAAAAACTTCTGCTGCTGGTCTTTCATATGGGCCGCCACCACTTCTTCCGCGTAGCGTTGCATCCGGGAGTCAATGGTCGTATAGATTTTTAGGCCATCGGCATACAGATCGCGGTCGTGCTCGGCTGCCCATTTAAGCAGGATATCCTGAATATAGGTACGGAAATAAGGTGCCAGCCCTTTGTTCTGGTTCTCTACCGCATAATCAAGTACAATGGGTTTTTCCTTCAGCCCGTTGTATTCGGCCTGGCTCAGGTAGCCGTACTTTACCATCTGGTTTAGTACTACATTCCTCTTTTCTTTAGAGCGCTCCGGATGGAATTTAGGGCTGTACATGCTGGGCGCATTCAGCACACCCACCAGCGTAGCCGCTTCCTCCACCGACAGATCGCTGGGCGATTTATTGAAGAACGTTTTGGCCGCGACCTTCACACCGAAAGCATTGCTGCCAAAGTCGACCGTATTCAGGTACATAGTCAGGATTTCTTCCTTGGCGTAGTTGCGTTCCAGTTGAATAGCGGTAATCCATTCCTTGGTCTTGATGATGAGCATTTTCAATATCGGCACGTCGCTAAGCAAACCTTTGTACTGTTCGCTACGGGTTTCAAACAGAGTTTTGGCCAATTGTTGGGAAAGCGTACTGCCCCCCCGGCGGTCCCGTTTGATAAAATACCAGGGCAGAGAAAGCGTGGCTTTGAAATCAACCCCGGAATGTTTGTGAAAGCGGATGTCTTCGGCCGCCATCAGCGCTTTGATCAGATTGGGCGAAATCTGCTCATATTCGATGGGCGAACGGTTCTGGCTGAAGTATTTTCCCAACAGTACGCCATCGGCTGAATATACTTCCGAGGCGAGTTCACTACGGGGATTTTCCAGAAGTTTCAGGCTGGGCGTTTTGCCAAACAGCCAGAATAGATTGTTACTAACGGCAAATACAAAGAATATAAAAAGCGTCAGTGAGGTTAGTGAAATAATCCACAGACTTTTGATCAGCTTTTTGTATCGGCCTTGCTCGAATTTCAACATAGTTTTCATTTTTAAGAATTGCCCAATTGGGGGCTTATTCATACACCTGGGTTAGTAACAAAGTTACGGAAAGCTATTTATTCATAGAGAAAGCTTCACTGGCTTTCAGAAGCTCCTGTACCCGCGGAAGCGAAGTACTGGACGGATAGGCCTGAATAAACTCATTCAGTGCTTTGCGATAGGTTTCGAGAGGCTGTGTTTTTCCGGTAATAAAAATTTTCAAGAGGACGAACTTCTCCTCAATGGCACTCTTGGGAAAGTCGTTCATGGCCCGATCTACGGCCTGAACCGCCTGATCATAATTACCTATTTCATAAAGGGCATAAGCCTGGGCATATGCTTCCTTGGCCTGATTATCCGCTGCGTTCATTTCGTCTACGTTCCCGGAGCTTTTGATTAAACGGGCAAAGGTAGAGTTGGGATAATCCTGCAATAATTTTTCTTCGAACTCACTCCGCCGGGCGTCTTGCTTGCGATCGTAGATCAGGTAGAGGAAATAAAGCACTTCGGGGCGGTAGTTGGTTTGCGGAAAGCGAACCAGCAAGGTATCAAAGGTATGAATAGCGTTGTCTGGCTCGTTCAGTTCCAAGTCGTAAATCTTGCCTAGTGTATAGTAGGCTTCTTCCAGCTTTTGGTTTGAAGCCTTCAAGGCATCCGGGCTGGAAGGAATGTTCTGATAAAAGGCTTTTTTACGGGCTTGCTGTTCTTCTTCCTTGCTAATGGCTTTCTGAGAACCCTGGTTGTCGGCTGCCAGGGGATCGTCCGTAAAATTGGCAGTAGTCTCTTTTTTGGACCTTCGCCAGTTGTCTTCTAAGGGACGGGTGCCCCATTTGCGGGCAAAGTCGGTTTTTCCCAGGCTGAGTGCTCCCGGATTGTAGAGGTAAAAACGTTCCCCGCTTTTTTGAGGGGTGCCAATGTTATTGTTTTGCGGTGTTTCGAGGAAGCTGCCGCTGGACCGCGCTTGCCGGGCCGCTTCGCGCTCCAGTTCTTTTTGTTTGGCTTCCTCTTTGGCCAGTACGTCGTCGAAATATTGGCTGAGGGCTACTGTATCCATGCGAGCCAGTCTTTGCAGGCTGTCTTCGGTGTGGATAATGTTCAGTTGCTGCACAAATTTGTCGAGGATTTTCTGCTTCTGTGCCACGGCCGGGTATTCTACGGCTTCTTTGGGCAGACTGGTCATGGTGCTGTCGTAGTAAGCTTTGGCCAGTTCGTACTTTTGCAGGTCGTCGTAATGGATAGAAGCCAGCTTTAGATAAGAGTAGGCTTTCTGGATGGAGTTCTTGCTGGGTGCCCGCACGGACTTTTTCAGGTTCTCAATGGCCAGCTCGTACTTTTTCTGGGCCAGATCGAAAAGAGCCATTTCGTAGTAAATCTTATCCAGGTAATCGGCGTTCTTGGTGTCTTTGATCAGTTTTTTATAGTAAGCCTGCGCCTTTGCCACGTTCTTCTGATCAGCGATGTCGGTGGTCTGCAGCATGTTGAGGCGCGAATAGAAGGCCAGTTCATAAGGTGGGTTGTTTTTCATTGCTGCCTTGAAATGACGATACGCATCCTTGCGCCGACCGAACCGCTGATTGAGCTGCCCCAAAATAAAATGGGTGCGGGATTTTTGCTCCCCTTTGGACATCAGGGGCATCGTGAGTTCCAGAATGGCGGCCGTGTATTTGTATTCCTTCTTGCGCTGGTGCAGATACGCTTTAAACAGATAAAAGTCCCGTTTATTCTGCTCGTTCAACGGTTGACGGCGGATGTAGTCGGCCACGGCAAAGGCGTTGTCATACTCTTCTTTTTCAGTGAATGTGTAGAGCAGCCAGTTCAGGGCTTCGTGTTTGGCATCGTTGTCCGACTCATCCCGGTTTACGTATTTGAAAGTTTCGATGGCATTGGGGTAGTCAATCAAATAGAAACGGGCTTTGCCAATCACCACGTAACAATCATCTGACCATTTGCTGACACCGTGCCACTTGATGGCGGTGGATGCCTTCTTGATACAATCATCCATGACCGTCCGGATACCGGCCGTCTTTACAGAGTCGACGGGAGGGAACACGGAAAGCACCTGATTGTAGTCGTCCTGCCGGGAATTAAACAGTGTTTTCTGGGCTTCTTTCATCCGCAGCCGGGCCAGAAAGTAGGCATTATCGCGGGCAGCCAGGTTGTGATACGCTTTCCCGACCGGACCGTTACTGTGCGGTGAGCAAGCCACGCAAAGCAGCAAGAAAAGCCCGAACAGAAGCCCAATGTATGAAAATGAATAATTCTTCAAATATATCTTGCTAAAATGATACATGTTTGGCTAATCCCTTGTCCGCTGGCGGAATGATTTCTGGAAATGAAGATAGAATGTATATTTTTGTTTTACAACCGCACTGCCAGCAGCCGGCAATTTCCATCATCAATCGGGTGTAAGTGATCCTCTATGTTCAAAAGAATTAAGCACATTTGGCTACTGATCCGTTACAAACTCAATGACGGGAAGACCCTTTCCGAGCGGCTGACCAACCGGTATCTATTGACGATAAGGAACGAGGAAAATTTTGCTCACAAGATTACGTATCCATTTACCTACGCAAAAATAGTTGTTTTCTCAACGACTTTACTGGCCGTTTTATTTTCCTTTTCCTTTTATCTATCGTCTACTGTGCTGGCACGCTGGTTTCACCCCGTCAATCAGGAACGGGAAACCAACCGGAAGCTTTTTCAGCTTTCGCTCACGGTTGATTCACTTTCGGAGGTTTTGGCTCAAAAAGAAATTTTCCTGGCTAGTCTGGGAGGTGTAATAAAAAATGACAAAAAAGTCCTGCTGGCTGATAGTACCCACCGGGCCTCTTCGGCACCTGTTCGCAGCGATGATGAGAAACTGGGTGCTATTTCGGAGGCCGACGCGGCGCTGCGTGCTGAATTTGAGCAGAAGAGTCCCGCCGGCAATGCCATGCTGACCAGTCATTCCACTAAAGAAAGGTTACAGGATGTATTTCTTTTTCCTCCGTTAAGGGGCGGAATTATTTCCGAAAAATACGACGCCAAAACTTCTCACTACGGAGTAGACATTGTAGCCAAAAAAGATGAACCCATCAAATGCGTAGCCGATGGCACCGTCATCTTCTCCTCCTTTACGGATGAAACCGGTTACGTCATTGCCATTCAGCATCGCACCAATATGATCTCCGTATACAAGCACAACTCCGTACTTCTGAAAAAAGCGGGAGACTTGGTAAAAGCAGGAGACATTGTGGCCATCATTGGCAATACCGGATCACTGACCACAGGGCCTCACCTGCACTTCGAACTCTGGTATAATGGAGTAGCGGTCAATCCGGAATCTTTTGTGTCTTTATAGCCGGTATTTATCTGGCACTCCAACCCAATCGATCAGGCGTTGGATATCTGTAACAAGACAAAGTAAAAAACAAAGCCAGGAACACCTTTCTGGACTGCATAGGCATCGCCTTTTATAAGTAAAAAAGGCTGGAGCTGCATTGTTTCAATTTGAGAAAGCGAATTGGGCACTTAACAAGTGGATGAAACAATTATTTAATTATCATTTATATAAATTATAAGTACTATGTTTGGTAACACGAAAGAGACAAACGGCCGCGATCAAGTGGCGCTCAACACACCTGATGCGACTACCCATATCGCCAAGGGAACGACCATTGAAGGAAACCTGGAAACGGCCGGAAGCCTCCGGGTGGAGGGCAAAGTGGTCGGCCACGTCAAGTCTAAGTCCAAAGTGTCACAGGGCGATACCTCCCTGATCGACGGAAACATTCTTTCCCAAAATGCCGAACTGGCGGGTGAAGTGAAAGGAAAAGTGGAAATTGCCGATTTGCTCATCCTGAAAGCGACGGCCATCGTACATGGCGATATCATTACCAGCAAACTGGTGGTGGAATCGGGCGCTACTTTCAATGGCAGTTGTAAGATGGGTGCTACGGTCAACGAAATCAAACTGAGCGGAAACTTTGAACGAAAACCCGAAAAACAATCCGAAACCCAACCCATCAAGTAAGTCATCTGAGGGCCGGAGTACCAGTCCTTATATGAAATACTCAGGTATGGCCTTTCAGCTGATTGCCGGAACGATTCTGGGCTATTGGCTGGGTACCAAGGTAGACGGATGGCTGGACATGAAGTCTCCGGTTTTCACAATCGGCCTGGCGATGTTGTTTACCATTGGTACGTTGGTAAAAGTGATCAGAGACCTAATGAAAGAATAAACGTGTTGAAGTTCATTGCTTTTTCGGCGGCTTTGGCAATGGGGGTGGCTGGGGTTGGCTTTCTGAAACCCAGCCTCCTCCATCCTTACGTCTGGCTGGCTTTTGCTTTTCTGCTGATCATGGCGCTGGGCGTGCACCTGGCTATAGAGTGGGTAACCCGGAAACGCGCCCAGGGCTGGGTGGTCTATTACCTGGGCATTGTAGTGAGCCGTCTGCTGTTGAGCGTGGGCTTTCTGGCCTACTTTATTTTTAGTGGTTTTGAACAACTCTATTTGTTCATAGGGAATTATTTTGTTCTGTATTTATTCTATAGCGGATTTGAAATCTATACCTTATTGGCTAACTTGCGGCGAAATTCAATAAGCTGAATAAATTCATGCGCCGTTCCTCATTCAAGGTTTTCGCTTTCAATATATTGCTTCTTGTTGGCTTGCTCATTCCGCAGGCTTCCTTTGCCAATGAAGGTGGTGAAGAAGAAAAGTTTGACATCAGTGGAATGATCATGCACCACGTATCGGATGCCCATCAGTGGAATTTTCTGACCATTGGCCATCACCCCGTATCGCTCTACCTGCCGGTTATCCTGTATTCTCCGGACCGGGGCCTGGAAGTGTTTTCTTCCAAGCATTTTTACGGTGATTCGGAGCATCCCCAGTATGAATATCAAGGCTATAAGATCGATGCGCATGAGCACATCGTTTCTACCGAAGGCCGGAAATTATATGATTTATCCATCACCAAAAACGTAGCCTCCCTGTTGCTGAGTGTTACCCTGATGATGGTCGTATTTTTCAGTGTCGCTTCGGGTTATCAGAAGAATCGGGGCAAAGCACCTTCCGGTATTCAATCCTTTTTTGAGCCCATCATCATTTTTGTGCGCGATGAAGTAGCCAAATCCAACATTGGACCTAAGTACGAAAGGTACGTGCCCTTCCTGTTGACCATTTTCTTCTTTATCTGGTTCAACAACCTGCTGGGTCTGATGCCCGGTAGTGCCAACCTGACGGGCAACATTGCCGTTACTTTCGTTCTGGCCATCATGACTTTCATCGTGACCCAGATCAGTGGTAATAAGCACTACTGGATGCACATTTTTAATACGCCCGGCGTTCCCAAGCCTTTGCTGCTCATTATGGTGCCCGTTGAAATCATTGGGATTTTTACGAAGCCCTTTTCCCTAATGGTTCGTCTTTTTGCCAACATCACAGCGGGGCACATCATCATCCTGAGCCTGTTAGGTATTCTGTTCCTTTTCCAGACTTTGTGGGTGAGTCCGTTGGTAGTCGTTTTCAGTCTGTTTATGAACTTTGTGGAGTTGCTGGTGGCTACGTTGCAAGCCTACATTTTCACCCTGTTCTCCGCGATGTACATCGGCAATGCCGTGGTAGAAGACCACCATCCGGAAGACGACCGGGAGCACATCCTGGGATAAGCTGACTACGTTGCGGTAACGAATGAGCCGCAAGTATGGGTTAGGCGTTTGCTTTTGTTTTGAGTTTTTTGTTTCACTTTTATAAATACAGTTCTATGTTACTTTCCTTGTTGTTGCAGGCTATTGAGAGCGGTTTAGGCTCTGCCTGGTTAGCTGCTGGTATCGGTGCGGGTCTGGTTGCGTTAGGCGCCGGCCTGGGTATCGGTCGTATCGGTGGTAGTGCCATGGAAGCCATTGCACGTCAGCCAGAGGCTGCTGGAAGAATTCAGACTGCTATGCTGATCATCGCTGCGCTTATCGAAGCCGTGGCGCTGTTTGGTGTCGTGATTTGTTTCTTGCTGGCTACCAAAACGGCTGCTTAATCATTTCCCCGTGTACGTGCATTAGGTGCGTGCACGGGGAAGATTAAAAAGACCAATAAAGGAATGAATGGCAGTTTCAGTAATGTATACCCCTTCAATTTTAATATAAAGAGATGGAATTAGTAACCCCCGGGTTAGGCCTGATCTTCTGGCAAACCCTTGTTTTCGTCATCGTATTAATTATCCTGTCCAAGTTTGCCTGGAAGCCGATTCTAGGTAGTCTGAAGGAAAGAGAAGCATCTATTGCCAGTGCCCTGCACGCAGCCAACCAGGCACGTCAGGAAATGGCCGCTTTGAAAGCCACCAATGAAAAGCTACTGGACGAAGCCAGGGCCGAGCGCGACCGGATCCTGAAGTCCGCCCAGGTATCTTCGGAAACCATTATCCAGGAGGCAAAAGACAAAGCACAGGCTGAAAGTAACCGAATCTTACAAGAAGCCCAGCAGGCTATCCGCAACGAGCGTCAAGCGGCCGTGGCTGACATTAAGAAAGAAATCGTCTCCCTGTCGGTAGAAATTGCTGAAAAGCTGCTGAAAAAGCAACTGCAGGACGAGGTAGCACAGAAAGCATTGGTAAGTGAATTGATCAAAGAAACTCAGTTGAACTAGTGGTTTTGGCAGTTAACCGGAAGCGTTTGAATGCAAACGCAACGTTGAGCACTGCCCAATCCAAACTTTACTATTTATGTCAGAAATAAGAGTAGCGGCCAGATACGCCAAATCTCTCCTGGAGTTGGCAAAGGAGCAAGGCATTGTAGAGCAGGTCAATCAGGACATGTTGTTGTTTGCAGAAACCTGCGAACGCAACCGTCCACTGGCATTGGCATTGAAAAGCCCGGTGATCAGACACCAGCAGAAACTGGCGATTTTGAGAGCAACTTTTGAAAAGCGGGTAAGTCCGACTACGTTCAGTATTTTCAATATCATTACCCAAAAAAACCGGGAAGTCATTCTGTACGCCATCGCGAAGGAGTTTCACCGGCAGTACAATGAATACAAGAACATTCAGTTGGCACAGGTAACCACGACTTTCCCATTGGATGAAGCCATGCGTACCCAATTCAAGCAGATTGTCCATCAGAAGACCGGAAAGATCGCTGAACTGGAAGAAAAAGTCGATCCGCAACTGATTGGCGGCTTTGTGCTGCGCGTAGGAGACTGGCAGATTGATGAATCGCTGAGAAGCCGTCTGTTATCGCTGAAGTATAAATTTATGCAGAATTAAGCAAGCCATTTGAAAGGCTGTTAATAATGAAAGAAGCGGGCTGTCACAATAAATGGACAGCCCGCTCTTTTTTGCCTGCTTGTGCGGCTGTATAAACTCCCAGGAAGCGAAAGCGCACCAGCAATCACTGATGGGTGATTGCGCATCTGCTAATAATAAACAAACAAAAAGGTCCGAATGCTGCCATGCGGACCTTTTTTATAAAATGAGTAGCCAGCTATAACTGACCAGGTTTATTTATTATTTAAGGAATCACTCAATTACTCAATTACTCAATTACTCAATTACTCAATTACTCAATTACTCAATTACTCAATTTTACCTACTGGCTGGCCAATGCTTCGGCACCACCAACGATTTCCAGGATTTCCTTGGTAATGGCTGCCTGACGGGTCCGGTTGTAGATGAGCTTGAGTTGCTTCAGTAATTCCCCGGCGTTTTCGGTTGCTTTATCCATCGTGGTCATCCGGGCACCGTGCTCAGAAGCATTGGATTCCAGAACGGCTTTGTACAACTGAACTTTCAGCGTTTTAGGGATAAGCTCAGAGAAAATTTCTTCCTTGGAAGGCTCGAAAATGTAGTCATTGCTTCGTTGGGCTGCCTTTTGGCCGGAAGCATCGTTGCCAACCTGTTGAATAGGCAGGAACTGCTCACGGCGGATAATCTGGGTAGCTACGTTCTTGAACTCATTATAAACGATGTCAACCCGGTCATAGCGCTTTTCCAGAAAACCCTTCATGGCTTCTTCAGCAGCCAGCCGGACGTTGCCAAAGCTCAGTTTGGTAAAAACACCCGTGTAGGAGCCAATCACCCGAAGGCCACGCTTGGTATAATATTCGTAGCCTTTCCGGCCAATGGTAAGGATTTCTACGTCGCCTCTGCGTGCCTGTGCTGCGTAACGCTCTTCGATCAGGGCATTGGTCGCTTTCATAATGTTGCTGTTGAAAGCGCCGCAAAGACCCCGGTCGGAAGTAATGGCAATGATCAGGACTTTCTGAATAGCTCTTTCCTGGGCATAAGGATTGTTAGCCGTATCATCATTCGCTGAAGAAATATTGCTCATGATGCCTTCCAGCTTTTTGCTGTAAGGACGCATCTGAATAATGCTGTCCTGGGCTTTGCGTAACTTGGCTGCCGCCACCATTTTCATGGCTTTGGTGATCTGCTGGGTAGACGTTACAGAAATAATTCGGCCTTTGACCTCTTTTAAACTGGGCATCGCGGTGGGTAATAGGGACTAAGTGTATCTGGTTGAGAAGGTTGATAAGCCGCCGTTAGCTGCTTGTCAACCTTCTTGCCCATCATCTTAATTGCTGTATTTTCTGGAAAGCTCCTGAGCTACTTTTTTCAGAACCGAAATCACGCTGTCGTCCAGCTTGCCGGCTTTAAGCGAACTCAGGGCGTCTTTGTGCTGAGTCGATAACAGGAGCAGAAATTCTTTTTCAAATTCGCGTACCCGGTTGGCTGGAACCTGGTCAATCAGGCCGTTGGTAGAAACGTAGATCGTGGCTACCTGCTGCTCTACGGGTACGGGAGAGAACTGAGGCTGCTTCAGGATTTCCTGGTTTCTTCTTCCCCGGTCGATCGTCAGTTTGGTGGCGGCGTCCAGATCCGAACCGAATTTGGCAAAAGCTTCCAACTCACGGAACTGGGCCTGGTCCAGCTTCAGCGTACCAGCCACCTTCTTCATCGACTTGATCTGCGCGTTACCACCTACCCGCGATACCGAAATACCTACGTTGATGGCAGGGCGGATACCCGCGTTGAACAGGTTGGTTTCCAGGAAAATCTGGCCATCGGTAATGGAGATTACGTTGGTCGGAATATATGCAGACACGTCACCGGCCTGGGTTTCGATAATCGGAAGGGCCGTGAGCGAACCACCACCTTTTACGCGGGAGCGAATGCTGTCAGGCAAATCGTTCATCTGGCTGGCGATGCTGTCAGAGGCATTGATTTTGGCGGCTCTTTCCAGCAAACGGCTGTGCAGGTAAAATACGTCACCGGGATACGCTTCGCGTCCGGGAGGCCTTCTGAGCAGCAGGGACACTTCGCGATACGCCACGGCTTGCTTCGACAAGTCGTCGTATACCACCAGTGCGGGGCGTCCGGTATCGCGGAAATATTCACCAATGGCCGCACCGGTGAAAGGTGCAAAAAACTGCATCGCGGCCGGTTCGGAAGCGGCAGCGGCTACTACCACGGTATACGCCATGGCACCGGTACGCCTCAGGGTATTTTCTATCTGCTTGATCGTGCTGGCTTTCTGACCTACGGCTACGTAGATACAGTAAACCGGCTGACCTTTATCGTAAAATTCTTTCTGGTTGATGATGGTATCAATGGCTACCGCCGTTTTACCAGTCTGGCGGTCACCGATGATCAACTCCCGCTGGCCGCGGCCAATTGGAATCATGGCATCGATGGATTTGATACCCGTTTGCAGGGGCTCATTGACCGGCTGGCGATAAATCACACCCGGTGCTTTTCTTTCGAGCGGCATATCGAAAAGTTCGCCCTGAATCGGACCTTCCCCATCGATTGGATTGCCCAGTGTATCCACCACACGGCCCAGAATTCCTTCGCCCACGCGAACAGAGGCAATCTGGTTCGTTCTCTTTACCGTAGCACCTTCCTTGATACCACTGTAATCACCCAACATCACAGCACCTACGTTGTCTTCTTCCAGGTTAAGCGCCATCGCTTTCAGGCCATTTTCAAAGACAAGCAATTCACCTGCCTGTGCTTTGGTCAGGCCGTAGATGCGGGCTACACCATCGCCGACTTGGAGTACCGTTCCCACTTCTTCCAGTTCGGCTTCCGTCCTGGCGTTGGACAACTGTTCCCGCAGTATTGCAGAAACTTCATCAGGTCTTACTGACACCATATGCGAAATAATCGGTTTATATTGAAATAAATCTGACGGCCAGTTAAGGTCCCAATCAGCGCGCAAATTTACTTACATAATCTCAAACATTGCACTGATATTGAAAACTTTTTATTTCAATTACTTGCTTCTGGAAAAGATATTCCGTAGCCCGGAAGCCGGTGAAAACCAGAGCCGAACTCTCAGCTTCAGGAATACGTACTTTATGAAAGTCTGTTCAGCAAAAAAGCCTTCGCAAAAGGCAAAGGCTTTTTTTCCACACACATTGAAACGTAAACAAATGCTTTACGGTAATAGACGTACGCATTCTCTTCGTGTAAAGATTGGGTAGGGTTTAACTTGTATGACAATGAATACATTTACTGGAAAGACGGCTCTGGTCGTAGGCGCTACGGGGTTAATAGGCGGCATTCTGACACGGCGGCTGCTACAGAGTGACCGATACGGGCAGGTCAGGTTGTTGATCAGGCGGAAAATGGAGCTGAGTCACCCGAAACTGGTGCAGGAAGTCGTTGATTTTGACCGGCTGGAATCCGAACGGGTCAGGGGAGACGACGTTTTCTGCTGCCTGGGTACCACTATCAAAGTAGCGGGTTCTAAAGAAGCTTTCTACAAAGTGGATTGCACCTATCCCTACGAAGTAGCCCGACTAGCCAAAGCCAACGGTGCGTCGCAGTACCTGCTGGTGACAGCGATGGGGGCCGATACGGGTTCCTGGTTTTTTTACAACCGGGTAAAAGGAGAAGTGGAAAAGAAGATCGACAGCCTTTCGTATGACTCCTTCAGCATTTTCCGTCCGTCCCTTTTATTGGGTGATCGCAAGGAAGAAAGACCGGGTGAAAAGGCCGCGCAAAGTATGTCGGGCTTGCTTTCTGCCCTGATGGTGGGGCCGCTGAAAAAGTATAAGCCCATCGAAGCCGCCAAAGTAGCCAGTGCCATGCTGGCGGTGGCATCGCAGGAAAGAAAGGGAAAACAAATACTGGAGTCGGATGAATTGCAGAAATTCTAGCTGGCAAAGTGAAATGCCCGATTCAGCGAAGAGTGGAAGCAATGGAGAAAATCCACTGCTTTCCGACTCAACGCATCGGTTTGTAAGATGAAGCTATTTTCAGTTAATGACATCGAAACCCGTGTAAGACTGCAGAACTTTGGGTACTACGATACCTTCGGGGGTTTGGTTGTTTTCCAGGATAGATGCCAGAATGCGCGGCAACGCCAGTGCGCTTCCGTTGAGGGTGTGCAGCAACTGGTTTTTGCCTTCGCTTTTGTAGCGCAATTTGAGCCGGTTGGCCTGAAAAGCTTCAAAGTTGCTCACTGAGCTCACTTCCAGCCAGCGTTTCTGCGCCCCTGAATACACTTCCATATCGTAGGTAAGGGCAGAGGCAAAGCCCATATCGCCGCCACAGAGCCGCAATACGCGGTAAGGAAGCTCCAGCTTTTGCAGCAAGCCCTGTACGTGCCTACTCATTTCCTCCAGGGTCTGATAAGAATCTTCCGGCTTACAGATCTGCACAATTTCCACCTTGTCGAACTGATGCAGGCGATTCAGGCCGCGCACGTGAGCGCCCCATGAACCGGCTTCCCGGCGGAAACAAGGCGTATAACCCACATTTTTGATCGGAAGTTCTCCTTCCGGTACAATCACATCCCGGTACAGGTTGGTAATGGGCACTTCTGCCGTGGGTATCAGGAAAAAGTCTTCGGCACCAATGTAGTACATCTGTCCGTCTTTGTCGGGCAGTTGGCCGGTTCCGAAGCCGGAATCGCGGTTGACTACAATCGGAGGCTGAATTTCTACGTAGCCCGCCTTCAGCGCTTCGTCCAGGAAGAAATTGACCATCGCCCGCTGCATACGCGCTCCTTTACCTTTGTACACGGGAAAACCGGCTCCGGTAATCTTGGTACCCAGTTCAAAATCGATGATGTTATACTGCTTGATCAGCTCCCAGTGGGGCTGTGCCGTATCAGGCAGTTGAGGCATTGTGCCGTGCTGCAGCACCACTTCATTTTCTTCGGGCGTACGACCCGCCGGAACGCTGGCGTGGGGCAGGTTGGGAAGCGTAACCAGTAAATCATAGATCTGTTGCTCCAGAGCCGCCAGATCCTCTCCCAGCGTTTTCGTGCGTTGCTTCAGTTCGGCTGTTTCGGCCTTGGCCTGTTCGGCCGCTTCCTTTTTTCCTTCCTTCATCAACTGACCGATTTCCTTGGACAATCCGTTGGAGCGTGACAATGTGTTGTCCAAGTCCAATTGGGTCTGTCTTCTTTGCTGATCGAAAGCCAGGATTTTTTCCACGTCTTCTTCGGCGGTAGAAAAGTATTTTCTTTTCAATCCTTGAACAACGGCTTCCTTCTGATCACGGAGGTAGTTGATAGGTAGCATAAGTGAATATACTGATTTGCTAATGTGCTAATGTGCTGGTGATTGGCCACCACACAATCTTCCAATCTTAAATCTTCTGATCTTAAATCGTCTTGTTACGCATTCTCAAACTTGAATAAGCCCTCATTGAGCGCATTCAAGGCTTCGTTTTTATGCGAAGTATGAATCAGGATGGAGACGTTGTGGTCGCTTCCACCGTAGGAAATCATGCGCAGGGGAATGTGACGAAGGGCCTGGAAGATGTTGAGCGCCAATCCCTGCTTCTCAAAACCCAGGTTGCCGACTACGCACACAATCGTCTGCTCTTTGTCTACTTCTACCGTACCGAAAGTGCTCAGCTCCTGCACGATCTTCTCCAGGTTCATCGGGTTGTCGATGGTCAGGGAGATGGCTACTTCTGAGGTGGTAATCATGTCAATGGGCGTTTTGAATTTCTCAAACACTTCAAACACCCGGCGCAGGAAACCGTAAGCCAGCAGCATGCGGCTGGATTGAATCTTGATGGCGATGATTCCATCCTTCGCGGCAATGGCTTTGACGTCGCCTTCCCCTACCTCATTTACCTGATTGGTAATGAGGGTGCCGCGGGCACCGGGCTGCATGGTATTGAGCAGACGTACGGGAATATTGTACCGCTTAGCCGGCCGGATGGAGAAAGGATGAAGAATTTTGGCCCCAAAATAGGCCAGCTCCGCCGCTTCGTCGAAGGAAAGTTCGGCAATGGGGAAGGTATTCTTCACAATCCGCGGATCGTTGTTGTGCATCCCGTCGATATCGGTCCAGATCTGTACCTCCTGGGCACGGATGGCGGCACCCACCAGGGAAGCGGTATAGTCGCTGCCGCCTCGCTTCAGGTTATCTACCTGACCCGCCGGATTGCGGCAGATGTAGCCCTGAGTCAGTAAAATAGTGGCTTGCGCGTGTTGTTTTACCAGATTGCCCAAAGCCTGTTCGGTAAATGTCAGATCCGGCTCGTCGTCGGCATCAATTTTCATAAAGTCCAGGGCTGGCAAGAGTACGGAACTTACGCCGATTTCTTCCATATACGCCTGGAAAAGCTGGGTGGAGATGAGTTCGCCTTCCGCCAGCAGTTCCTTTTCCTCTTTCTGGGTGAAGGCCTGGTTGCTGAGCGAACGGATGAAATCAAAATGTTCGGAAATGATGCGTTTGCCTTGCTGCTTGCCGCTTTCGGAAGCATACAGACTGGCTATGAACTCCTGGTAAGATTGATGCAACCGATCAATTACCTGCCCTGCTCCCGGTTTGTCGCCCTTATACAGCAGGTTGCCGATTTCTACCAGGCTATTGGTAGTACCGGAAACAGCGGATAGAACAACGATTTTGCGCTCACCATCCTGGGTGATGAGCCGGGCTACCGAATGCATTCTTTCGGGCTTACCAACGGAGGTGCCTCCGAACTTCCAAACTTTCATCTTCTTATTGAATATTGGGTTGAACGTATATGAGTTGATGTGAAAAGAGCGGATGAAGCCGCGCAGTATCTTATAGGTACTCACTTTGCGCTCATCTACTCTTCACTCATTAACTTCTTATTGATTAAAAGCTAAGCATTTTAATAGCGGCCATGGCGGCTTCATCTCCTTTGTTGCCGTGTTTTCCTCCAGCGCGATCCAGCGCCTGTTGTTGATTGTCGGGAGTGAGGACGCCGAAAATAACGGGCTTATTGTATTTCAGGCCAACTTCCGTGATTCCCGTGGCTACCGCCTGACAGATGAAGTCAAAATGCCGGGTTTCGCCCTGAATGACACAACCCAGACAGATCACCGCGTCTACGTCGTGCCGCTGGGCCATCCATTGTGCGGCCAGGCTCAATTCAAAACTTCCGGGAACGTTCTTTCGAATCAGTTTTTCCAGACTGGCCCCGTGAGAAAGCAGGGTGTTGACAGCCCCGGTATACAGGGCTTCGGTCACTTCCGTGTTCCATTCCGAAACGAGAATGGCGAATGTTTTAACGCTGATATCAGCTAATCCTTCAGTAGAGAATTCACTCAGGTTCTTTAGGGTAGATGCCACGGTATTTTATTTCAGTAAGTGGGTACGTATGATCCAACAAAAAAGGATAAAGCACGGGCTCTATCCTTTTGGTAGGTTTAGCAAATAACCCATCAGGGGATTAGTTATTGGCTAAACCTTCGAGTTTGGATTTATATTTCCGGGCGTTGGTCGCTTCGGAAGAGTCGAAATAATTAGTAATGATTTCGTCGTAGGCACCGATGGCGGCCTGATAATTTTTGTCCAGTTCATAAGCACCAGCCAGTTTCATCAGGTAGACGGGCGTAAAAAATTTGTTGGGCTTGTACTCAGCGGCCTTTTTGTAAAAATTGATGGCTTCTTTAACGTCTTTCTTCTCCATATAGGCATCTCCGATGAGCGCATAGGCACGGCCCTGCACCACCAGATCTGAAGAACTGAAATCTTTCAGGTGTTGGATGGCATCGTCGTATTTGCCTTGCTTCAGGAAGGCCAAGCCGACGTAGAATTCGGCCAGATCACCGGCTTTGGTAGCCCCGTATTCATCCGCAATGGTCAGCAGGCCGTCGTTGGTGCCGTCGCCATTGAGTGCTTTTTGCAAGGAATCAGCCTCAAAATAACCCACGGCAGGAAACATATACGTCTGCGCGTTTTCATTCTGCTTGTCGATGTAGTAGCGGTATCCGATAAAACCTGCTACTGCCAGCACGATCAGTGCCATTCCCCCCAGAATTACATTCCGGTACTTCACGAAAGGAGAGTCTTGTCCACTGATTGTATTGAGAAGGGCGTCGGGGTTTTCCAACAACGGAGCTTCTGACCGATCTTTCACTACCGCACCTTCTTTATTCTTCTTTGCCATTTCAAACTGAAAATTTGGAACGCAAAGTTAGCAAATCATTCATAAATCAAACAGTTGCACTTAAAAAAATTAAGTGATAAGCCTTACATTCATCCATAAAGATGCGCATGAAGAAAATCCGACATAAAAAAATCCCCCTGATGAAAAGCGATCAGGGGGATTTTTTTAAATGTAGCTGTGGGTGAATTGCTTATAAAAAGCTTATTCAATAATAAAAGGATAGTCTTTCTGTACGTACACGTCTTTGTACGCTTCTTCCACGGGCGGAAAGGGCGATTCTTCGGCAAAACGTACGGACTCCTCTACCTGTGCTTTGATTTTCGAGTCGATTTCCTTCAGGTCGTCCTCAGTAGCAATGCCATTGTTCAGAATAGTGGTCCGTACCTGCTCAATCGGATCACTTTGTTTATAAGTTTCCAGTTCTTCCTTGGTGCGGTACTTGGCCGGATCGGACATGGAGTGACCTTTGTACCGGTAAGTTCTGAATTCCAGGAAAGTGGGTCCTTCACCGGCACGTGCCCGTTCGGCCGCCCGGGCCACGGCTTCGTGAACGGCTTCTACGTTCATGGCATCCACCGGCTCCGAAGGCATGTCATAGGCTTCAGCCAGCGTATACAGGTCAGTCACGTTGGAAGTCCGCTTGACGGAGGTACCCATCGCGTATCCGTTGTTTTCTACTACGAAAATGACGGGTATTTTCCACAACATGGCCATATTGAAGGTTTCGTGGAAAGCGCCCTGCCGCACTGCTCCGTCACCCATGTAGGTGATGCACAGGTTGTCGGTTCCGTTGTACTTTTCGGCGAAGGCAATGCCGGCACCCAAGGGGATCTGTCCGCCTACGATGCCGTGACCTCCTACGAAGTTGACCGACTTATCGAAAATGTGCATCGAGCCGCCTTTTCCTTTGGACGAACCGGTCTGTTTGGCAAAGAGTTCGGCCATGATGGCGTTGGGGTCACTTCCCAGGGCCAGCGGAATGCCGTGGTCACGGTAGGCAGTGATATATTTGTCGCCTTTTTTGAGGGCCGTGAAGGCACCGGCAGCGCAGGCCTCCTGTCCGATGTACAAGTGACAAAAACCTTTAATTTTCTGTTGTCCGTATAACTGTCCGGCTTTCTCCTCAAATTTCCGCATCAATTGCATCGACTCGTACCAATACATATAGGTCTCCTTCGGGTACTGAGCCTTGGCTGCCTGTTTGCCGTTAGCAGAGGCGGTATTGGGAGATTCACCTTTTTTAGATTTGGTGGCGGGAGCTTTTTCTTTCACACTTGCCATGTTTTGTATATTGGGTCTTAATGATCAGAAATTTGTAATAATCGAATAAACAGGACAGCCCAAGCGGGAGCATTTTTGAATAATCCTGCGAAAGTAGTCAAAAACAATCGAACAACGAAAAGAATGCATCTGGAAAAACTCAATTTGCTAAATTTCAAAAACTACGAGGACGCGAGTTTTTCCTTTGGTTCCCAGATCAATTGCTTTGTGGGGGAAAATGGCAGCGGGAAAACCAATCTGCTCGACGCCATTTACTACCTATGTATCAGCAAGAGCGCCTTTGCCAGCAACGACGCCCAGAGCATCCGGCACGGTTCCGACTTCTTTCTGGTCGATGGTTTCTTTCACGTAGAAAGCACTGCCCCGGGCGAGACCAAGGTATATCAAATTACCTGTGCTTTGCAGAAAGGGCAGCGCAAGGTCATTCTTTCGGACAAAAAGCCCTACGAAAAGCTCACGGAGCACATTGGCCGTTTCCCGGTAGTGCTCATTGCCCCTGACGATACCGATCTGGTCCGCGAAGGAAGCGAAGAGCGCCGGCGGTTTTTCGATACGGTGCTCTCCCAGATCGACCCCGATTACCTGGTGCATCTGATGCAGTACAATAATCTGCTCAAGCAGCGCAACAGCATGCTGAAACTCTTTGCCGACCAGCATTATTCGGACGATGATCTGCTCGATACCTACGATGCGCCCTTGCTGGAACTGGCGCAGCAACTCTACCAGCGCCGCCGGGAGTTTATAGACCTCTTTCAGCCCGTGTTTCAGAAGCACTATACCTACCTGAGCGAAAGCCGGGAAATGGTAGATCTGGTATATGAGTCAGAGCTGACGGAGCCTGGCTTTCGTCGGGATTTCAGGCGCAGCCGGACACGTGACTATCAGTTGCAGCGTACTACCAAGGGAGCGCACAAAGACGATTTTTTATTCGAAATCAACGGCTTTCCGCTCAAAAAATTCGGTTCACAGGGACAACAGAAATCATTCGTGATTGCGCTCAAGCTGGCGCAGTTCGAAATCATTGCCCATTATAAGCAGTTTCGACCCATTCTGCTGCTGGATGACATTTTTGATAAACTGGACGACCGGCGCATTGCCAAACTTACGCAGATGATTGCCGATGACATTTTCGGACAGTTGTTTGTAACGGATGCCCGACCCGAACGCACCGAGCTATTTTTTAGTCGACTATCGGCAGAAGTGAAGATTTTCAGGATGGAAAAGGAGGTCTGAGCGGTCAGGTCGCTCTGGCTTTGGTTTTTTTCCTGGTTATTGCCCATTTATCGGTCGTTTTCATTAATTTAGGATTGTATGGCTTATCTATAATTTAACGAAGCCTGAAATAGCCGGTTTTGTTTTGATTTCGTATACCAAACAAGTACATCTTTATTACCATAACGCCCATTCAAATCACGGAGAATTTGCCTATGCTAGAGGAACTGATCAGGAAAGGAGAGGGAATCCAGTTAGAGTTTAAAAGAACCATCGATACGGCCGCCAAAATTGCGAAAACACTGGCCGCTTTTGCCAATACTTCGGGAGGCATTTTACTGATCGGAGTGGAAGACAACGGGAACATCAAAGGGGTAGATTCGGAACAACGGGAAATGGAACGAATCGAAGAAGCCGCTGATTTTCTGTGTGAGCCGCCGCTTACCGTAGCATACGAAACCCTGTTCTACGAAGGCAAAAAAGTGTTGAAGATCCTGATTCAGCCCAGTGAGGAGAAACCCCATTCCATCAAGGATGCACAAGGCAATACGGCGGTTTACGTTCGGGTAAGAGACAAAAGCATACCGGTAGGCAAACGGACCGTCGATGTACTTAATTCCGTGCAGAAAGAAGTCAATCCGGCATTGATGCGGTCAGGAAACGTAAAAACCCTCTTTTCTTATCTGCAAAAGTACGGCTCCATCAATTCCAAGCGGTTTGCCAAGCTGATCAACGTCTCGGAAAGACGCGCATTAAAAATGCTTACTGAACTGGTACGACAAAACATCCTGTTGCATCACCAGCAGCACAATGTACGAGGAGCCGCCCTAAGCTATTCGATGGTAATCAAACACAACTCCTGATATGGATTATTCACAACGATTTGATCAAATCGAAAATGTGTTAGCCAGCCTGTTGCAAACCACCGACCGGATGGCGCAAACCATGGAAAGGGGATTTCAAAAGCAGGGCGAGCAGTTGGAAAAGCATTCCAGGCAATTGGAAAAGCATTCTGAGCAGTTAAAAACGCTCCAATTCTTGCAGGAAGCACAAAACAATGTGCTGGAACGGCAGGAAAAATTGATTGAGCAACAAACGGCAGTATTGACCCGCATTGCAGATCGTCTGGATTCGATTGAAAAGCAAATTCTATCGGTAAAGGATATGGACGAACGGATACGCAAACTAGAGGCAGCCGTTTTCCAAAAGGGAGCCTGAATAACCAAGGTCGGAAGAAAGAGTTCCCGGTTTTTAATCTAAGTTACCGCCGCTTCCCACAGGCGGCTACGGGTTGGCTGCGTTTCTGCACCAGCAACGTTTGTGATGTACCAGACCGTTATTCAAGCGGCATCGTTTTTCTGCCAACCACACTTTCTGCCGGCATGGAATTGCCTGAATCAAAAGCCGGGCAGCTACTTTCTTTTTAATCCGGTAGTACTTCGGATTTAGAAATAATGCTTTCTGCTTGCTGCGGTTGAATAAACGATTCTCTCCACCCTTCGTACAAGAAAGAGGAGGAACATACGTGAGATCCGCAATAACAATGATCCACTTCTTTGGGGTGTTCCCAGACTCCTGAAAACAATAGATCCGATCAACCATGCCAGATATGCACACTTCCCATTCCCCGCAGGTTTCCCGACTGGAGTGGGTAGAGCGGGTTTCCCGCCTATTAGATTCTCAGTTCCGGGTGCCGGGCACCAACTTCCGCTTCGGCCTGGATCCCATTATGGGCCTCATTCCCGGCCTGGGTGATTTTTCCTCCTTCGCCATTTCCGGGGTATTGCTGATTACCATGGCCCGGCACGGCGTGAGCCGCAAGCTGCTGCTGCTGATGGCCGGCAATCTGATGATTGACGCCATCATTGGCAGTATTCCCATTCTGGGGAGCATCTTCGACTTTACTTTTAAAGCCAATAAGCGGAATATGCGTTTGTTGCAGCAGCATTACGAAGAAGGAAAGCACCACGGCAGCGGCACGGGAATTATTGTGGCAGTATTGATCGCACTGCTGGCTTTGGCGGGTGTGGCTATGTACCTTTCCTGGAAGCTGGTGACGTTTGTGTTGAGCCTTTTCTAATCATCCAACAGAAACCGTGAAAAATTAAAATTTTTTTAATTTTTAATTAGGTTGAATGAAAATTTAAATATCAATATTTGTGTTTGCAACATGTAAGAAAGAAACGCAATTGTGAAAATTAGCTTAGCTGAATCTTGGTTATTTCTGTATAAAATGATAATTCGCAGGATATTTTACTTTACCCATTGAATATGACTGACAATCAAGTAGCCTTAGACGAGCTGTGTGTAAACACCATCCGGCTCCTATCCGTTGACGCAGTTCAGAAAGCCAATTCCGGTCACCCGGGAATGCCCATGGGCGCCGCTCCGATGGCGCACGCACTCTGGACCAATTTCCTTAACCACAACCCTGCTGACGACCGCTGGCCCAACCGCGACCGTTTTATCTTGTCGGCAGGGCACGGTTCCATGCTGCTGTACAGCTTGCTGTATCTGACGGGCTACGACCTGAGCCTGGACGACCTGAAGCAGTTCCGCCAGTTGCACAGCAAAACGCCCGGACACCCGGAAGTGGACATCACCAAAGGGGTGGAAATTACGACCGGTCCACTGGGACAGGGATTTGCCAACGGAGTAGGCTTCGCAATTGCCCAGAAATTCCTGGCCGCCCGTTACAACAAGCCAGGTTTTGAATTATTTAACTACCGCATCTTCGCTATCTGCAGCGACGGTGACCTGATGGAGGGAATCTCTTCGGAAGCCGCTTCCGTTGCCGGTCACCTGAAACTGGGAAATGTCGTGTATCTCTACGACGATAATCACATTTCCATCGAAGGCGATACCAAAATCGCTTTCACCGAAGACACCACCAAACGCTTCGAAGCCCACGGCTGGCACGTACAGATTGTGGAAGACGGCAATGACGTAGATGCCATCAAGGCGGCTATTCAGAAAGGGATCGAAGAAACCGGTCGGCCTTCCATCATCAAGATCCGGACGCAGATTGCCTACGGAAGCCCCAATAAAGTGAATACGGCCCATGCTCACGGTTCGCCGCTGGGAGAAGAAGAGGTGAGAGCTACAAAAAAACACTTGGGCTTCGATCCCGATAAATCTTTCTACGTACCCGAAGACGTGTACAACTTCTACCGCCAGGCCATCCAGGATGGGCAGAAGAAGCAGGCTGACTGGGATAGTATGTTCGAGGCGTACCGCAAGCAGTACCCGGATCTGGCGAAGGAGTACGATGATATGCGCAACGAGCGCTTCCCTGAAGGCTGGCAAAATTCCATTCCCGTATTCGATCCGGCCAAGGACGGTTCAGTGGCTACCCGTACCGCTTCCGGTAAAACCATCAACGCCATTGCTTCGCTGTTCCCCACAATGATTGGCGGTTCGGCCGACCTGGAGCCTTCTACCGATACTTTTATCAAAGGCTCGGACAGCTTCCAGGCCGGTAGCTACCACGGACGCAACCTGCACTTTGGGGTACGCGAACACTCCATGGGTGCCATTCTGAACGGCATCGCCCATACCGGCGGGCTAATTACCTACGGCGCTACCTTCCTGATTTTCTCCGAATACATGCGGCCACCCATTCGCCTGGCTTCCATTATGCGTTTCCGCCCCATTTTCATCTTTACCCACGACAGCATTGGCCTGGGTGAGGACGGAACCACGCACCAGCCGATTGAACAGCTGATTTCGCTGCGTTCTATTCCGGGCGTGATCGTGATCCGCCCCGGCGATGCCAATGAAACGGCCCAGGCCTGGCGGGTAGCCATTGAGCACACCAAAGACCCCGTGATCCTTATCTTGACCCGGCAGAAGCTGCCCGTGATTGACCAGAATAAGTACGGTTCGGCCAAAAATCTGGAAAAAGGCGCCTACGTAGTGAGCGATTCTGAAGGTCAGCCCGATCTGATCCTGATCGGTACCGGCTCGGAAGTGTCGCTGGCGATGAAGGCACAGGAGCAGTTGAAGCAGGAAGGAATCAAAGCCCGCGTGGTAAGTATGCCTTCCTGGGAACTGTTTGACAAGCAGGACAAAGCCTACCGCGATCAGGTATTGCCACCAACCGTACGGAAGCGGCTTTCCATTGAGGCCGGTTCGCCGCTGGGCTGGCACAAGTACGTGACCGACGAAGGCGGAGTAATTGGCATCAACAAATTCGGTGAGTCGGCTCCGGGAGACATCCTGATGAAAGAATACGGCTTCTCCGTAGAGAACGTGTGCAAGCAGGCCAAAGCTATTCTGGAAGGCAAAGAAGTGACACCTTACAAAAAGGAGACTGCCGAATGAAAATAGGAATTGCGGCCGATCACGGAGCCTTCGAACTAAAGGAGAGCATCGCTGCCCAACTGAAAGAAGCCGGTTACGAAATCACCGACTTTGGTGCCTACGCCTACGACAAGGACGACGATTTTCCCGACTTCGTGATTCCGCTGGCCAAAGCGGTTTCGGAAGGGAAAGTGGAGAGAGGCATCGCCATCTGCGGGAGCGGAGTCGGAGCCTGCATCGCGGCCAACAAGGTGCCGGGGGTGCGGGCGGCGTTGATCACTGAAACGTATTCGGCCCACCAGGGCGTGGAACACGATGATATGAATGTAATCTGTCTGGGAGGCCGGGTCATTGGTCCGGTACTCGTCTGGGAAATCATTCAGTCATTTCTCGGTGCCCGTTACGAAGGCAAAGAGCGCCAACTGCGCCGGATGGCCAAAGTGGCCACTTTAGAAAAATAATAAAACCGGAATGAGAAGTAAATCTTTTGCTTCTCATTCCGGTTTATATAGTTGTAGCAGATCATTACCTAACCCAACCGTATCACAATGAATCCATTAGTTGAAATACGAAAGTTCGATCAGAGCATCTGGCTGGACTTTATCCGTAGAAAAATCCTGATCAACGGGGAGTTGAAAAAACTCATTGATAAAGATGCATTGCGTGGCGTTACTTCCAATCCGGCCATTTTTGAGAAAGCCATCGGAGGCAGCGACGACTACGATTCAGCCATCCGTTCCCTGGCATTGCAGAACAAATCTACCGAAGAAATATATACGGAACTGGCCATTGCCGACGTGCAGCAGGCGTGCGACCTGTTTCGTCCCCTGTACGACAGCCATGACAACTCCGGCGACGGCTACGTGAGTCTGGAGGTAGGTCCGGGATTGATCAACGACACGGAAGGGACCATTGAGGAAGGTATGCGGTTCTGGAAAGCCGTCAACCGGCCCAACGTAATGATCAAAGTACCGGCCACGCTGGAAGGCCTGCCCGCCATTCGTCGGCTCATCAGCGAAGGCATCAATGTCAACGTGACGCTGATTTTCGGACTGGACCGCTACCGTGCCGTAGCAGAGGCGTATATGGCCGGTCTGGAAGACCGCGTGAAGGCCGGAAAACCCATCGACAACATTGCTTCCGTAGCCAGCTTCTTCCTCAGCCGCATCGACGTGCTGGTAGATCCAATCCTGGAAAAGAAGGCTGCCGAAGGTGGTCCGAAAAGCGAAATCGCTCAATCGCTGGTGGGGCAGGTAGCCCTGGCCAGTGCCAAGAAAGCGTACCAGATCTACAAAGAAATTTATGCACAGCCCCGTTTTGAGGCATTAAAGGCCAAAGGTGCCAATACCCAGCGCCTGCTGTGGGCCAGCACCGGCAACAAAAATCCCAAGTACGACGACCTGGTGTACGTGAACAGCCTCATCGGTCCGCATACGGTCAATACAATTCCCGTGGAGACTCTCGATATCTTCCGCGAAAAAGGCAAGCCCGCTTTCCGGCTGGAAGAAGGACTGGACCAGGTGGAACAGGTATTGAAACAATTGCCCGAAGTAGGCATCAACCTGGACGAAGTAACCAATCAGCTTGAGCTGGAAGGTGCCAAGAAGTTTGCCGATCCCTTTGCCAAACTGATGGATACGCTGGAAAAGAAGCGCAACGTTGCCTTCGGCGAAAAGGTAAGCCCGATGACGATGAAACTGGGCCGCTACCAGTCGGATGTAGACGCCAAACTGAAAGAGTTCAAAAGCAAAAACTTTACGGATGGTTTCTGGAAAAAAGAAGCATCCCTGTGGAAGAACGACGCCAAAGCACAGGAAAGCATCCGTAGCTTCATGGGCTGGCTGCGCATTGCCGAAACCATGGCACAGGCGGTACCTGCCCTGGAGCAGTTTGCCAACGACGCCAAAGCGGCCGGGTTCAAGCACGTAGTGGTAATGGGAATGGGCGGCAGTACTATGGCTCCTATCGTTTTCCAGAAATCCTTCCCCAAAGGCCCCAATGGCCTGGATATGTCCATCCTGGATACTACCGATGCCGGTACTGTACTGGAGATTGAGAAAAACATTCCCCTGGCCGAAACACTATTTATCGTAGCCAGCAAATCGGGCACGACGGCCGAACCACTGGCCTTCGGTGACTATTTCTACGCCAAAGTCAAAGAAATCAAAGGCGACAAGGCCGGAGAAAACTTCATTGCTATTACTGATCCGGGAACGCCTTTCGTAGCTACAGCGCAGCAACAGGGTTACCGCCGCATCTTCCTCAATTACGCTGACATCGGAGGCCGCTATTCCGGTCTTTCGTACTTCGGGCTGGTGCCGGCTGCTCTCTACGGCATCAACGTAGGTGAACTGCTGGAGCGCACCATCCGCATGATGCGGGCCTGCGGCGCTTACGGTCCGGTAGACAGCAATCCCGGCGTGGAGCTGGGCGTGGCACTTGGCGAACTGTCTAACCAGGGACGCGACAAACTCACCCTGGTCGTGCCGCCTTCGCTGAGCGACCTGGGCTTGTGGATGGAGCAACTGGTAGCCGAAAGCACCGGTAAGGAAGACAAAGGCATCCTGCCCGTAGCGGGCGAGCCCCTGGGTGAACCGGGTGTGTACAGCGACGACCGGGTGTTTGTGTACGTAGGCTATAAAAATGAAGCCGATGAATCCAATCGGAAAAAGCTGGAGCAGTTAGCCAAAGCCGGTCATCCGGTCATTTTCATTGAAATGGAAGAGGCTTTGGATCTGGGACAGGAGTTCTTCCGCTGGGAAGTTGCCATTCCCGTAGCTGGAGCCGTGCTGAGCATCAATCCTTTCGATCAGCCCAACGTGCAGGAGAGCAAGAGCAATACCGATCGCCTGATCGGCGTGGTGGAAAAAGAAGGCAAACTGCCGAAGGAAGAAGAGGTAGCGTTGGAAGAAGATGGCCTGGAATATTACGCTCCCACCAACGCCGAAACGGCCGTTAGCCTGCTGGAGGAATTCTTCAACCAAGCCAACTTTGGCGACTACGTTTCCATTCAGGCCTATCTGACCGAAACACCGGAAGTAAATCAGGCACTGCAGCAAATCCGCGAATTTATTAAGGAGCACCTGCACGTAGCTACCACTTCTGGGTACGGTCCCCGCTTCCTGCACTCTACCGGGCAGTACCACAAGGGAGGCCCGAATACCGGCCTGTTCCTGCAACTGACTGCTGATACGGCAAAGGACATCCAATTGCCAGGTCGCTCCTATACCTTCGGTACCCTTAAGAATGCCCAGGCACAGGGAGATTTGCAGGCACTTCGCAAGCACGCCCGCCGGGCACTGCGGATTCACCTGGGCAAGGACGCCACCAAAGGATTACAGACTTTGCAGAAAGCCCTGAAGTCCATTCAGGTCGATTACGTAAGAGGTTGACGAACCGCGCAAGGCCATTGGTCTAACTGGTTTAATGATTCCTAAAAGAGTGGTTGTCAAAGCAAGACAACCACTCTTTTCCTACAAATCAAAGGTTGAAATTCGGACGTACGGACAACCTTTGACAGAAAGACGGGGTTTAACTCAATTGCTACTTTCCAGCTGGTCATCGGTTCACCAGCCAGCGCCCTGTCTATAAGCACACGTATCTGAATCCTTTAACCGAAAATCTACATTCATGAGCAATACACAATACCAGATCGGCATGGTTGGCCTGGGTACCATGGGCTGCAACCTGGTGATGAACATGGCCGATCACGGTTTTTCCGTTGCCGGCTACGACCGCGACCCCGAAAAAGTCAACTCCATTCAACGCACCGCAGGCGACCGCCAGGTAAAAGGCGCCTATTCTCTGGAAGAATTTATTGGCCTTTTGAAAACGCCGCGTGCCATTATGATGCTGGTGCCGGCCGGTGGCCCTGTCGATGCCGTAATCAATGAGCTGCTGCCTCACCTGGACAAAGGCGACCTGCTGATCGACAGTGGGAATTCCCATTTTGTGGACACCAGCCGCCGTACCAAAGAGCTGGAAAGTAAAGGATACCACTTTATGGGAATGGGAATTTCCGGTGGGGAAGAGGGTGCCCGTTTTGGCCCCAGCCTTATGCCGGGTGGCCCGAAGGATGGGTATGAACTGGTGCGTCCCATTCTGGAAGCCGTTTCGGCCAAGGTGAACAATGAGCCCTGTGTAGCCTATATGGGACCAGGAGCCGCCGGTCATTACGTGAAAATGGTGCACAATGGCATCGAATACGGCATTATGCAATTGATTTCCGAAGCCTACGACCTGCTGAAACGCGGGGCCGGACTAAGCGATGACGAACTGAGCCAGGTATTCGATGAGTGGAACCGAACCGAACTGCAGTCATTCCTCATTGAAATCACGGCGGAAATATTCTTGCAGAAAGACGAAAAAACGGGTGACCGACTGGTGAATAAAATCCTGGATCGTGCCCGCTCTAAAGGCACCGGCAAGTGGACTTCGCAGGATGCGATGGACTTACAGGTACCCATTCCCACCATCGACATGGCCGTGATCATGCGCGACCTATCGGCGTTGAAAGACCAGCGCGTGGCCGCCGCCAAAGTGCTGACGGGGCCAAAGCCCCATTTCAACGGAGACAAAGCGGCGTTTGTCCAGAAGGTAAAAAATGCCCTGTATTTCGCCATTGTTACTTCCTATGCCCAGGGGATGGCCATGCTGCAAAAAGCTTCCGAGACGTATGAATACAATCTGCAGCCGGAAGACGTCGCCCGCATCTGGCGGGGCGGCTGCATTATCCGGGCGGCTTTGCTGGAACTCATCCGCACGGCTTACGCTACCAATCCCGCACTGCCCAATCTGCTGGTCGATCCCAACTTTGCCAAAGAGTTGCTGCAAAGGCAGGCCGATGTACGGGAAGTGCTCATTAAAGCCGTAGAATGGGGCCTTTCCGTTCCCTGCCTGATGGCTTCGCTGACCTATTTCGACGGCTATCGGAGCGAAAGACTGCCGACCAATCTGGTGCAGGCACAGCGTGACAAGTTTGGCGCCCATACCTACGAAAGGGTAGATGAGCCAGGAATATTCCATACGGAATGGAACAAAGTGGAAGCTAAGTAGTTTTCAAAAGAGCTTCGTAGCCTTTTCATCACCAATCGATTATTGTTAGAAACCTCAAGCCGGCCCTGCACTGGTGTCGGCATCTTGCCATACAAGCCATGATGAATGACCAAATGAAGAAGCCAGATGCTACGGTAGTAGTCATCTTTGGTGCCAAAGGCGACCTTACCACCCGCAAACTGGCTCCTGCGCTGTATAACCTGTATCTGGATAACTGGATGCCCGAAAAGTTTGCCATTATGGGGGTAAGCCACCACGATATTTCGCACGAGCAGTTCCTGCAATTGCTGCGCGATGGGGTGGATGACAATTCGCGGAGAGGTAAAACCACTGACGAAGAGTGGAAGCAGTTTGCCGCTTTTATCACCTACCAGAAAGCCGATTTTACCAAACCGGAAACGTATAAAACCCTGGCTAAAAACATAGCCGATTTAGAAAAAACCTGGGATTGCCGGTCCAATCACCTGTTTTACCTTTCGGTTTCGCCTCAATTTATAAAACCTATTTCCCAGAACCTGGGCAAGTCGGACATTGCCAAAGACCACGCCCGTGACCGGATTGTGGTAGAGAAGCCCTTTGGCCGCGACCTGAAAACCGCCCGCGAACTGAATGAACTGCTGGCGGAGACCTTTGACGAATGCCAGATCTACCGCATCGACCATTACCTGGGCAAGGAAACGGTACAGAACATCCTGGCTTTCCGATTCGCCAATGCCATGTTCGAGCCCATCTGGAACCGCAATTACATTGACTACGTGCAGATAACCGTGGCCGAAACCGTGGGCGTGGAACACCGTGGCAACTATTACGACAAGTCAGGAGCCATGCGCGATATGGTGCAAAACCACATTCTGCAACTGTTGTGCATGGTCGCCATGGAGCCGCCCGTATCGTTTGAGGCCAACGAAATACGCAACCGCAAAACCGATGTGCTGCACGCCATTCGGAAGATCAAACCGGAGGAAGTGAGCCAATACGCCGTGCGCGGACAGTACGGCGGAGGATGGGTAAAAGGGGAGCAGGTTCCGGGCTACCGCGAAGAGGTGGGCGTAAATCCGGACTCCAATACCGAAACTTTTGCGGCCGTCAAGTTTTACATCGAAAACTGGCGCTGGCAGGGCATTCCTTTCTACGTACGCACCGGTAAGCGGATGCACGAAAAGCATACCTCCATCACCATCCAGTTTCATCCGGTGCCGCACCAGGCTTTTCCGGGCGAATCCACGGAGAATATGCAGCCCAATCGCCTGACGATCAACATTCAACCCGAAATGGGCATTAAGATTCGTTTTCAGGCCAAAAGACCCGGCCAGTTGATGTTGCTCAATCCGGTAGAGATGGTGTTCAACTACGAAGATGCCTACCGAGTAGAAGCACCGGAAGCCTACGAAACCCTCTTGCTCGATGCCATGCAGGGAGATGCCACGCTCTATATGCGGGCCGATCAGGTGGAAGCCGCCTGGGCGCTGGTGATGCCGATCATTGAGGCCTGGGAAGCCAAACCGTCCATCCATTTCCCCAATTACACCGCCGATAGCTGGGGGCCGGAATCGGCCGAAGCGCTGCTGGCCCGCGAAGGCCATACCTGGTCGGTGCTGCCGCCGGTTGCTTCCCGTCGGAGGCCGGCGGTCGTGGCTAAGTAGTACGGCTATTTATTTCCGCAGATGCATCCAGGCTTTCAGCAGCAGTACGCAGCTGGGAGCCTGGTAAATTTTCCCTTCCATGGCCATCGCCACGGCCTGCTCCAATGGCATTTTTACCGGTTGAATGTACTCCCCGCTTTCCGGCACCACCGGATGAAAAGTCAGTTTTTGCGCTAAGTAGAGGTGACATTTTCCGCTCACCAGCGTGGTGTATCCCTGAATCATGCCCAGGTACTGCCAGTCGCCTGCCTCAATGCCCAGTTCTTCCCGCAGTTCCCTTTTGGCACCATCTAGCGACGTCTCTTCGGGATTGACCCCTCCGCTGACTACTTCGATCGTCTCTTCGCCGGCAGCGTAGTGAAATTCCTGCGTCAGGTACACAAAGCCTTCTTTGTCCAATGCCAGTACCGATACACCGTCGCCAATGGTGACAATACCGAAGATGCCCGGCTTTCCTTCAGGACTACTCACCCGGTCTTCCCGAACGCTGAGCCAGGGGTTCTGATAAACCGGAATACTTTCCCTGACCGTCCAAGGGCCGTGTTGATTGGGCATGTTATGATGGGTTGATGGGTTAGTGTGCTGATGTGCCAATGGGATAATAGGTGAATAGAGTAAAAATCAATTTCTGTGCATTTGCCTTCTCAATTCAGGCGGCTTACTTTATAGAAATGAAAAGAGATTCCATCTTTCAAAAAGACGAAATCTCTTCAAGTTGAATGCTTTGGCAATTTTGCTTCAATCTGGAAGGGCAAAGGCAACGTAGCTGTCACCGGATTTGGTGCCCATTTTACCGCCACCTGCCGCAATGACCACGTATTGTTTACCGTCAATTTCATAGGTGCAGGGCGTAGCGTAGCCCCCAGCGGGCAGTTGGGTTTCCCAAAGCACTTTACCCGTTTTCTTATCGAAAGCGCGGAATTTTTCGTCTTTGGTAGCGCCGATAAAAATCAGCCCACCCGCCGTAGTGACCGGTCCGCCGTAGTTTTCCGTTCCGGTCTGCGGAATTCCCTTCTTCGTCAATTCGGCAAATTCGCCCAGAGGAACTTTCCAGGCAATCTGTCCGGTAGCCAGGTCGATGGCATTCAACGTACCCCAGGGCGGTTTGATGGCTGGATACCCGTCTTTGGTCAAGAAGCGCGTATAGCCGGTCATGCTGTAATCGGGTATGGGCGCATCGTCGGCTTCCAATTCCTTCTTTTCTACCGGTTTGTTTTCCTTCTTCAGATCGAGCAGGAATGTGGCCAGCGCCTCCCGGTCCTGGTCGGCCAGGTGTTTGAACGAAGGCATGGCCCCCCGGCCGGTTTTGAGGATGTTGATCACCTGCGCCTCTTTGTACTTTTTATTCAGGTTGACCAGCGATGGAAAGGCCTGGGCGTTGCCTTTGCGATCCGTTCCGTGACAGTTGGCGCAATTTCCCACGTACAGGTTTTTACCCCGATCGGCCAGGGTATTGCCCTGGGCCAGTTGGTTTTCCTGCATGGTAATCGTCCAGGGCATTTCGTTGGAGTTGACGTACAACAGACCCGATTCCGGATCGAAGGAAGCGCCGCCCCATTCGCCACCGCCGTCAAAACCCGGAAACAATACAGAACCCTGCGTAGACGGTGGAATGAACATATGTCCTGAACGAAGCTTTTTGAAGCGCTCAGCGATTTCCTGCTGGTGTTCGGGAGAGATGTCGATGATATCACTTTCCTCAAAGTTCTGCCGCATATAAGGCACGGGCAGGGTGGGAATGGGCTGGGTAGCCCAGGCTTGTTCTCCTTTCAGATCGGAGGCGGGCACGGGTGTTTCCTGAATGGGAAATAGCGGCTTACCGGTGACGCGGTCGAAGAGAAAGACGAATCCGTGTTTGGTGATCTGAGCCACTGCATCCACTTTCCTGCCGTCCTGGGTAATGGTCACCAGGTTGGGCGGTGCCGGCAGATCGCGGTCCCAGAGGTCGTGGTGGATGGTCTGGTAATGCCAGAGGCGCTTGCCCGTGTTGGCATCCAGGGCCAGCAGACAGTTGGCAAACAGGTTTTGCCCTTTCCGGTTGCCACCCCAGAAGTCGTAAGAAGAGGACCCCGTAGGCACGAATACGATGCCCCGCTCTTCGTCCAGGCTCATCCCCGCCCAGTTGTTGGCCCCCCCGATTTTGCGGTAAGCTTCCTTGTCTTCCCAAGTTTCGTAACCCGGTTCACCCGGGTGCGGAATGGTATGAAATATCCACTTGCGTTTGCCGGTACGCACATCAAAAGCCCGGATGTGGCCGGGGCCGGCATCCAGGCCTTCCGAAAGGCGCATACCCGTGATGTACAGGTCTTTGTAGATGACGCCGGGCGTATTGGCAACAATAAGGAATTTTTCTTTGTGATAATCCAGATCCCGCTGCAGGTCAATGCGTCCGCTGTCGCCGAATGCGGGTATGGGCTGTCCGGTACGGGCATCCAGGGCAAAAAGGGAATTACCCGCCGAACAAAGAATGCGTTTGTCATCACCGGACGCCGATTCCCAGTAAGTGACTCCCCGGTTGGTGCCCGCCCAGCTGTTTTCGCCGCCCCAGTGTTTAAAGGGATCGAACTGCCAGAGCAGCTCACCCGTAGCCGCCTTTATAGCCAGCACGCTGATCCGCGAAGAAGTAGCGTAGAGCACGCCATCGACCACAATGGGCTGACATTGCATCTGGGCTTTGTTACTGGTGTCGGTCACGCCCGTGTGGTAGGTCCAGGCCACCTGCAACTTTTGGACATTGTCCGTATTGATTTGATTCAGGCTCGAATAACGGTGGTTTTTCGGGTCCCCTCCGTAGGTTTTCCATTCACGGAATTCCTTAGCAGGATCGGAAGGAGAGGAGGATTGACAAGCCGAAAGAAAACCAGCCAGCGCAAATACACATATAGAATGCCTCTTTACTGAGTAAAGTAATGACATAAACACAAAGGGAAGATGAAGTGTTGGAATACGCGGTGGAATTTACCAAAAAATTCTCACTTGTGAATATTCCCGCCTCCTATCCCTGGTTGCTTACTCATTCCTCAGGTATTGCACCGGGTTGATCCGGGCTGTCCGGTACGCGTGCAGACTGACGGTGCCCACCACGATGAGCAGCGCCACCCCCCCGGCCAGCACAAAAAAGCCGAATGAGGGCTCAATCCGATAGGCGAAGTCCTGGAGCCAGGTTTGTACCAGGAAGAAGGCCACTGGCCAGGCAATGCCATTGGCCAGCAGGACCGGCAGGGCAAAGGCTTTGATGTGGAGCCGGAACAGTTCCCGAAGGGGAGCGCCCAATACTTTCCGGATGGCCGTTTCTTTGGTTTTTTGCAGTGCAATGAAGGCTGACAACCCGAATATACCCAGGCAGGAAAGAAACACCATCAAAATGGCACCCGTTTGCAGGGTGGCGCTCATCCGCTGGTCGGTTTTGTATAACCGGTCGTATTGGTCGTCCATGAAGTTGTATTCAAAAGGATAGGCGTTAAATACACGGGCGTAAATCTGGCTGATGCTTGCCACTGTTTCCTGGATTCGATCTCCCTTCAGCCGGATGTACACCGATTCGCCCCAATCGTAAGCTCTGGGCGAAAGGTTCATCACAATGGGCTCAATCTGTTGCCGCAGGGAAAACAGGTTGACATCTTTCACTACGCCAATCACCACACCCTGCTTTCCGTAATTGAAGCCATCGATTTTTTTGCCAATGGGGTTTTCTTCGGGGGCATCCCAGCCAAAAGCCCGTACGGCGGCTTCGTTGACCAGGAAGGCTTCCGAATAGTCGGTGGTGCGGGTGGAGTCGAAGCCCCGGCCCTGCACAATGGGCATACCCAGCAGGTTGAGGTAAGCGGCGTCGAAATGCAGGCGGTGTACCGTACTTACTTTCATTTCGCCCCGCTGCCTTTCGATGCGGTGTTCATCTTTGGGCGCATTGCCGGGTACGTAGTTACAGGCCGCCGCTCCCAGCACCGGTGGTAGTTTCATTACTTCGGCTTTGAAATACTCCAGGTTCTGACGCATCGGAATGGGCACAATCAGCACATTTTCTTTCTGAAACCCCAGCTCTTTCCGGCTGATGAAGTTCATTTGTGCCGTTACCAGAAAGGTAACGCAGATCATTACGATGGCTATGGCAAACTGCACGATGACCAGTGCTTTCCGCAGCGATAAGTGACCGCTACTCATTTTCGCCTGGCTCTTGAGCACCCGAACCGGATCCAGTCGGGAGAGATAAAAGGCTGGGTACGCGCCCGAAACCAATCCAAGCAGTACCACCAATACAACGAAGCCCAGCGCCAGTTCAGGTTGGCTGAGCAGATCCAGGCTCAGTGTTTTTTCGGTCAACCGGTTGAAGTGGCCCAGACTTAGCCAGACCAGTCCCAGCCCGATTAAAGAGGCGAAAAAGGTGAGCAGAAGCGAATCGGCCAGAAACTGCTTCCGAATGGCACCGTTTCCCGCTCCCAGCACCTTCCGCACCCCGATTTCCTTGCTGCGGTTGGCCGAACCGGCAATGGCCAGGTTGACGTAGTTGATGCCCGCGCAAAGCAGAAAAAACAGAGCCATGAGCGCAAACAGGTACACGTACCGCTGACTGCCACCCGGAGAGAGCTCTCCCAGAAAGCTGGAATGCAGGTGAATATCTTTGAGTGGCTGAATGATCACGCTGATATGGGCGTCCAGCTTTTCGGCCAGTTCGCGCAATTGGGCGGTTTGCGCTACGAATTGCTCCACTTTTTTCACGAATGCCTTTTCATCGGCACCTTTGCGTAGCAGCACGTAGGTATAGGCGTGGGCGTCGTCCCATACGTCGGCAAATCCGAAGGTATGCCAGGCGACCAGGGCATTGAAGCGGAAATGCGAAGTCGGCGGCGGATTTTCGATGACGCCACTCACCAGAAAGTCATAACCCGAAAGGTTCACCTTTTGGCCCAATGGCCCTTTTTCGGTTGATAACTGCTCTTTGAACAGTCGCTCCGCCAGCGACCGGGTGATCACGATGCTGTTCTTTTCCCGGAGGGCCTGCGCATTGCCCCAGATAAAGCGGTAACCAAACACGCTCAACAGGCTGGAGTCGGCGAAATACACGCCTTCTTCGGTAAACAGTTCGTGGCCTTTTTTGACCACCAGTTTGCCCTGGTGCTGAAAACGGCCTACCTGCGCGATTTCCGGAATGGCTTCCTTCAGCGCCGGGCCCACTGCCGGTGGAAGCGCAGCAAATTCCGTGACTGCATTGCCCATGCGGGTACTGCAGGCCAGCCGGTAAATCCGGTCGGCATTCGGATCGTGGCGGTCGTAACTCAGTTCGTAGCCGACGTACAGCAGCAGCAGCAACGCACAGGCAATACCGATGGAAAGCCCGCTCAGGTTGAGCGCGAACGAAAGCGTATTGCGGCGAATGTGTCGCCAGGCGGTTTTGAGATAGTTGCGGATCATGGAAGGAGGGATAACGATGGATAGATTTATTTTTTGGAAGGAGAGGCTCGAAATTGCTCCTCCAATTGCTGTTCTTTTTCCAGCAGCTGAATCAGCTCCCGGTCCACGGGGTTTTCCCGAATCAGGTTGTAGTGCTGCCAGAACGTCGGGTCATAGGCGCTGACTTGCCTGTTCAGGGCTTGCTTTTCCTTCATAGGCATACCCATGGCAGGTCGGTGCAAGTCCACGTTGGTGGTTGTAATCTGGTTAATCAGCAGCTCTTTGTAGTGTTCGTACGTTTCGAGCGGGGTTCCATTGGCATCGATTCGGCTGGTGGTCCAGTGCGCCCGCACGTAAGCCAGGTACAGCTTGCCCTGGTATCGTCTGAATCGGAGCGTATTGTTGATCTGCGTACACCGGAATCGGGAATCGTGCCGCGATAGGTGATAGAATTGACCTTCGGCAGGCATTCCCAGCAGGTCAATCCGCAAAATGGCGTGGTCTTCCTGGCTAATGTACAGATGATAATAAGCCGTACGGCCGCCCGGAACAGCATGCAGGGGCACGGCCGGGACATAGATGAGATACAGCTTCTCTCCTTCCTCTTCTACCAGCCCTTTCAACTGGTAGCCGGGTTCATCGGACTGATCCAGCGGACCTTTGAACATATCGACGTTGCCACCGGCCTGGTTGTACCGAACGTGATTGCCTTTAATCAGTAAGGTGAGCCAGTTAAAGTGATTTTCCTCCCCAGGCAAAGTCCGGCTTTGCCGAATCTGACGGATGTAAACTTCTTCCGCCATCCTGGCCTTTCGACGGGAATTTGCGTAGCCCGGATCGAAGATTCCTACGGCAGCTTCCAGCAGACTGCCCGACCGACGGATGCCGTAGCGGGCAGCGTAGCTTTCGGGCATCTGGTTGCGGCTCCAGTCCCGGAAAAATCCTTCCAGCAGGTAGGGCTCGGTCGGATAATTCTTTTCCACGCTGGCCATCGCCTGGGCAATGATTTCCCTGGCAGTGACTGGCTGAGTGCGAACCAATAGTTCATCCAACAAAATGGCTTTCTTCGAAAGCACAAAGGTGGTTTTGCTCAAGGCCTGCTCTACGGCAGAGACGTAACTTTCGTAGCCCAGGAATGAAATCAGCAAGGTGTCGCGGGCGTACGTGTTGGGCACGTGGAAAGTAAACTTTCCTTCTGAATTGGCTACCGTTCCGACCGGTTTTCCTTTTATACTCAGAGAGGCATAAGGCAACGGTTCCCGGGATTCCTTATCCATCACCTGACCCGTGACGGACAAAATAGACTGGGCATTTGAGGGGAAGCCTGTTAGCATCAAGGAAACGAGCCAACCTAAACGAATTCCGTATTTGAGTGCGTGCTGCATGGCAAAGTGCCTTGAAAAGAAACGGCAGGAAGTAGCCCAAAAGAGGAAGAAAAAATGCGCTCCGTCTACTCAAATCCGGATTTGAGAAGTCTTTTAATCGGATTTACCCTAGGAACGCGCCTCCAGGCGTGTTCCTGTTACCCGGCTATCGGCTGATCGGAGAGATATTGACGGGGCGACTTCCCGGTAAACTGTTTGAATGCCCGCTGAAAAGTAGCCTGCGAATTGAAACCGGCTTCCAGCGCCATCCCGGCAATGGTCAGGTGCTGTCTTTCGGGTGTCCGCATTTGTTTTTTTACTTCCTCAATCCGGTATTCATTCACAAAGTCGTTGAAGCTTTTCTGCAAATGCTGGTTCAATACGTAAGAAACGGTTTTGGCAGGGATGCCCGTGTGTTCGGCCAGCAGCGTCACGCTTAGTTGCGGATTCAGATATAGCCGTTCCTGTTGCATGGCTTTCTGCAGGGAATGGGCGTGCTGCGTCAGTTCTTCTTCCTTCAGCCCGTTGACCGGTGCCGTTTTAAGCTTTTCGGCGGGTAGTCCTGCCATGGCTTTTGTAGGTTGCCGGTAAGTCACAATGCCCAACCAATAGATCACCCCGGCCAGGGGCACGTAAATGACGTAATCTTCCCAGTAAACCCACTTTTCGTGCAGGGGAGAGTATTCCAGCCCAACGTAAAAAGCCCAGATGGCTGCCAATGCAGTGAATACGCGCAGGAGTTTCTGCACCCATTTCGTGTCGACAGTGGGATGCAACGCATAAAGACGTTCAGAAGCTCCCTTCAATAAACGATAAGAAAACCACAGGTAAGCCACAAAAGCAGCCAGGGCCAGCGCGTCGGTGTGTTTGGTCGGAAAGCCAAACCAGGCTTTGGCTGTGGGTTCCGACACCCAGTCCGCCCGGTAGAGGAGCAGTACAGCAACGTAACGTAAGTCAATCAGAACGGGAGCGAAATGCCACCAGTCGCTTCGTGCAAAAGGCCGGTCCGGAAAAAGAAGGCTGCGTACGTACAGGTAAAACAGCGGGCCAATGGCCATCTGAAACAGGAAGGGAATGTAATACACCCAGGGATGGAGCTCACCGAAGCCAGTATTGCCAATAAGCAGTCCCACGCTGGCCCAGGAAAGCACCCATTCCAGCCCGATCACCCAGCGATTGGCACGGGGAGAACGGTGTTGCCCACGCGAAAACAAAAGGAAGCCGCTTACCACCAGGCCCTGAAAAGCGCCCAGCAGTATTAACACATCCCATATTTCCACTTGCAGCTTCATCCCGTTTGGCTAAAAGAGAGCAGAAAAGCGATGGCAGGCTATTTTCCTGTATCCGGCTCAGGCTAGGTACCTCACCAGCGAAATGGCTTTTTCCGGGCAGGCAGTCACGCAGAGGCCACAGGCGTGGCACTGATCGGCACGAACGGCGAAGGCTTTGCCGCTGCCCCTTACCCAGGTTTTCACTTTCCCAATCAGCGTCAGGCCCTGGTATTCGGCCTTCGTGATGTTTCGGATCTCAAATACGTCGTAAGGGCATACGTCTACGCAGGGTGTTTTGCCTTCGCATTTCGACATATTCACCAGCGGCATCAGCACTTTGGGTTCGTGTTTACAGTTCGGGTCGTTCTGGTCGGGCATGGCCATCAAATTAGCAAGGGAAATGAACTGATTGAACGAATGCTTCTAACGCCCCGTGTGTTGGGCGAACCAACCCAAGCTACACCGCCACCGGCGCTTTGATGGCTGGGTAAGGATCGTAATTCTCCAGCTGAAAGTCATCGTAGCGAAAGTCGAACACGGATTTTACTTCCGGATTCAGCTTCATAGTCGGCAAGGGACGGGGTTCACGCGTCAGCTGTAGTTGGGCCTGTTCCAGGTGATTGAGGTACAAGTGGGTGTCGCCGCCGGTCCAGATGAATTCGCCTGGCTGCAGGCCGCAGGTCTGGGCCAGCATCAGGGTCAGGAGCGCGTAAGAGGCGATGTTGAAAGGCACACCCAGGAAAATGTCGGCACTGCGTTGGTACAACTGACAGGAAAGCCGGCCATCGGCCACGTAAAACTGAAAAAGGGCGTGGCAGGGCGGGAGCTTCATATTCGGCACATCGGCCACGTTCCAGGCACTCACAATGATCCGCCGCGAATCCGGATTATGCTTCAGTTGATGCACCACCTGGGCCAGTTGATCAATGGTTTGGCCGTCGGGTGCCGACCACGAACGCCATTGCTTGCCGTAGACCGGTCCCAGTTCACCGTTTTCGTCGGCCCATTCATCCCAGATCCGCACGCCGTTTTCCTTCAGGTAGGCAATGTTGGTGCTGCCCTGCAAAAACCACAGCAATTCGTGAATCACCGATTTGACGTGGATTTTCTTGGTAGTCACCAGCGGAAAGCCTTCGTTGAGGTCAAAACGCATCTGGTAGCCAAATACGCTCAAGGTGCCCGTACCCGTACGGTCTTCTTTTCGGGTGCCTTTATCCAGTACGTGTTGCAGCAGATCGTGGTATTGTTTCATGCGGGGTCGGAGAAATTTCGGATTTAAAACTAAAGAAAAGTCCCTTCCTCCGAAAGGGCTTCCCGCATATTTTCTTCATCAGATGAATGAGAAAACGATTATCTTTCGGGCTGTCTAAACCCTTGCCCGCCTATGAGAATCGCCTTATCTGCTGTTCTGCTGACCGTTACCTTCTCTGTCCAGGCACAGAAAGCCAGCATTCAGCCCACTGAAGTAGCCCGCATTGTCAAAACCCTTTCAGCCGATGAGATGGAAGGCCGGCTCACTTTTAAACCGGGCAACGACAAAGCCGCCCGGTTTATCGCCGACGAATTCAAGAAGGCGGGGCTGCAGTATTTGCCCGGAATGGACAGCTACTTCCAGACGTTTCACGCCTACCAGACCCGGCTGAAGGAATTGCAGTTGACGCTCAATGGCGAAACGGTCAGCGGAGAAAATATCATGGCCAGTACGGGTGAGGCCAGGGTGGAGTGGTCGGGTGCGGATGCAGCGACAGTAGCGGTGATCAACATTGGCGAAGGAGCCAACTTCCGGCAAAAGGCGGGTGAACTGCTGGAAAGCCGAGAAAATGCCCTGGTGCTGGTGCATCCCAGCCACGCCGACCTGTTCAAACGGTATCGAAACCACTTTGCGCAGGGTAGTGTCAGCCTGGCGGGCAACGAAAATCACGGCTCACGGGTTTTTGTGCTGACCAATGCTGACCACGCCCAAACCTATCAGTTAAAAGTGGAAAATCAGGTAGATACGCTGCCTATGCGCAATGTGGTGGGCTACCTCCCCGGGAAAAAGCGGAAAGAAGAAATGGTCATCTTTTCGGGACACTACGACCACATCGGCATCCTGAAGCCCGTCGATGGCGATTCTATCGCCAACGGTGCCGATGACGATGCTTCCGGCACCACGGCAGTCATCACGCTGGCGCGGTATTTCAAAAAGTTGAAGAACAATGAGCGCAGTCTGATCTTCGTCGCCTTTACGGCAGAGGAAATTGGCGGCTACGGTTCGCAGTATTTTTCCAAAAACCTGGACCCGGAGAAGATTGTGGCGATGTTTAACATTGAGATGATTGGCAAGCGCTCCAAATTCGGGCCGAACACGGCCTGGATCACCGGCTTTGAGGAAACGGATTTCGGTAAAATCCTGCAGAAAAATCTGACGGGCAGCCCGTACAAATTCTATGCGGACCCCTATCCGGAGCAGAACCTGTTTTATCGCTCCGACAATGCCACTTTAGCGCGTAAAGGCGTACCTGCGCACTCCATCTCCACCGACGAAATTGACATCGACAAGCTGTACCACAGCGTAGACGATGAGTTTGAAACCCTGGACATCCCATCGATGACCAACGTAATCCGGGCCATTGCCCAAAGCGCCGGTAGCATCATTTCCGGAAAAGATACGCCCACCCGGGTAAATCCGGCGGGCTTGAAATAGGCAGTGAACAGTTATCAGTAAACAGTAAACAGGGGGTAGTCAGTAACCGTCTGCATCAGGAGGGGCCGGTACGTTGATGCGGAAGCCGGATGGTGCTTAGGCTCGGAGCGGACTGCTGATCGCTATGTGCTTCGTACTTTCAGCGCTGATAACTGCAATCTGGTGCCCTGTGTACCAATGGGATTAAAAGTCAAACAGGTAATCAGTTATGAGAGACGCCAACCGGTTATTCAATCCTTTTATGATCAGGAATAATAAAATCTTTCTCCTGTTTACTTTGCTCTGGTTGGCAAATACCAAGGGCTTCGGGCAGGTTTCCTGGGAAAAGGTATCCGAAGAAATGATTTTTACGCAAGCGCCCTTTCAGCAGTGTCACGCCTCTACCCTGGTAGAAGTCAGGCCGGGAAAATTACTGGCCGCCTGGTTTGGTGGTTCTTCTGAAAGTCAGCCCGACGTAGCCATCTGGCTTTCAGCTTATGAGCAAGGCCAATGGACTGCTCCCATACCGGTGGCGGATGGACGAATCAATGATACGTTGCGGTATGCCACCTGGAATCCGGTACTCTTTAAATCCCGATCGGGAACGCTGTTTTTGTTCTATAAAGTAGGACCTTCACCCCGTGAATGGTGGGGCATGGTACGGACTTCGTCCGACGAAGGAAAGACCTGGACGGCTGCTCGGCCATTGCCCAAGGGCATTCTGGGGCCGATTAAAAACAAACCCATAGAGTTGGCGGATGGCACGTTGCTGGCACCTTCCAGTGTCGAAACCAAGGATGACCATTGGTACGTGCGAATGGAGTCCTCTCCCGATCAGGGACAAACCTGGCAAGCAACCGGGGTGGATACGGCTTCGGCTTTTGACGTCATTCAGCCCAGTATCCTGATCCATCCCAACCATCGACTACAAATCGTGTGTCGCAGCAAACAGGGCAATCTCATCCAGGCCTGGTCGAGCGACAACGGAAAAACCTGGGGCAAACTCACGCGATTGCCGGTGCTCAATCCCAATTCCGGAACGGATGCCGTGACACTGCTGCAAGGCGGGCAATTGCTGATATACAATCCGGACAAACCGGGAAAGGAATGGTATAACGGACGATCCGTGCTGAAGGTCGCGGTTTCTAAAGACGGACAAAACTGGAAAGACGTGCTGGGTCTGGAAAATGGAAAAACGGAAGAATTCAGTTACCCAGCCGTCATCCAAACGCAGGACCAGCGGGTACACATTACCTATACCTACGATCGGAAAGCCATCAAGCACGTGGTGTTACAGGCGAAACGGAAGTAATGCCAGCGGCCAGGCTGATCGCTGGCGTATTTTCAACTACGGCCCTACTTTTTGTTTGATAAACTCTCCGGCTTTCTGAATGGCTTTGCCAGCTTCTGGGAGCCGACCTCCGTAAATCTGCCAGTTGTGCAGCATCTGGTCCCACACATCCAGTTCTACCTTGACACCTGCGGCCTGGGCCTTTTCAGCCAGTTGCTGAGCATCGCCCAGCAGCAGATCGTGGGTGCTGGCCTGAATAAACAAGGGAGGCAAGCCTTTCAGGTAGCCGTAAATGGGCGAGACGAAGGGGTTCTTCGGGCTTTCTTTCTGGTAATACATCCGGGCGGCTTCCTGCAGTTCGTCTTTGGTTTGAATCGGATCCAATTCCGCCAGGCTTTGGTAGTGATCGTGGCTGCATTCCAGGTCAACCCAGGGGCACAGCAGCACGGCGGCGGCTGGTAAGGGCGTGCCTTCTTCCTTCAATTTGAGCATTGCGGCCAGTGCCAATCCGGCACCTGCTGCATCGCCTACAAATACAATCTTCTTGGGCGGAACCCGCTTGGTCAGCCAGGCGTACGCGTTCAGCACGTCGTCAATGGCGACAGGGAAGGGAAATTCCGGAGCCAAGCGGTAATCGATCATGAGTGCCCGTCCGCCGGAAGCATCGGCTAGCCGGGCCGCCAGCCCGCAGTGCGAGCGGATGGAACCCCGGATGTATTCGCCCCCGTGCAGAAAAAACAAGGTGTGCGAATCGGAACTTTTTAAGGTCTTAACCCATTCGCAGGAAATTCCGTTGGCCGAAACCGTAACGGTATACATACCAACCGGCGGTTTAACCCGTCTGGTCATTTCCTCCACCTGTTGCCGCTTATTTTCCAGAGTCAGTTGCTGGCTTCTGGACTTCTGCATTCTTCTCTTCTCCAGGTATTTCAACAGACGACTTTTTAAACTGGGCATCGTAAAAAAATGAATAATGATCTGGTCGCAAGTTAAAAGCTGGTGATCAAAAATGAAGATGCAAAAGTTTATAATTTAGCACCTCTAGGCCAATCTTTCGAGATATTCCTGCGGTGAGATGCGGTCCAACCTTGAAAAAATATCAATTTGTTTTCGCGCATTCATCCGTATAAACCCTGGTTTACTGTCCTACGAGGAAAACCGCATTGCTAAAAAGCAATTTTCCGTTTTGCCAGAATGCCCGGAAAAGCGGATTGTCTACCATATATACTACCTGACCTTTCCCTATTTCCTGCACACCTAATACGGTCGTTTCTTCCGGCTTGGTTTTTACCTTACTTCCAATGAACCCTGCGATGTAGCTGCCCTTTTTCAGGGTGCCCACGTTCCAGGCATTTTGGAAATAGGTATAATTTTCCGGGCTGTTCTTAAGGGTAAAATAATAGTCCGGGTAGCCAAAGGCCAGCGGGTGCGTATTGTCGAGACTCACCCGAAAAATGGCACCCGGTACTTCGCTGGACAAACTGGTTCGCTCCCGGTCGCCGTATACGTTCAGGCGATTGCGGAGCTTTTCCTTGGCTTCTTTTTCTTCCGCTGCCTTGCGGGCGTCTTCGCTTTCGTATCTTTTCGCCGCAAAACCTTCCTTGTCGGTAAAGGCGGTAATGGCGTTCTCCATCAGAATCAGCTTGCCGCCGGCGCTTACCCAACTGCGTAGTTTAGCCAGGTTGCTTTCGTTGAGCAACTGTGCGTATCCGCCGTTGGGCAGAATGAGCACGTCAAATTTGCTCAGGTCGGCGCTGGTGAAATAATCCGTGTCCAGCACAGTCAACGGATATTGAATTTCCTGCTCGAAGTAGTACCAGATCTCACCGAAGGAAATCGAATACGTGCCTCTTCCCGACAACAGCGCTACTTTAGGCAGTTTGATGGGAAGCACCGACTCAGAGCCAAAGTCCTTGCCACTGCTGACAAAGCCGGTAGCGGACACTTCCAGTTCCGTTCCGGTCCGGGTTGCTTCTTCACGGATGAGGCGATCGAACTGGCTGCCCAGTCCCTGGTTGGCGGCTCTGGTGATGATCAGGGTGCCCCGGTCGTATTTTTTACCGTTCACTTCAAAGGGAAGTTCCGCGTAGCGCACCCGCACTTTTTTCTGTAGCAGGGCCGCCAGGTATTTGACGTTACTGAGATTCGTCCACGGCACCAGGTAAGCGTAGGGCTGTGATTCGGCCAGCGGTGCTTTTTCGGCTGCCGCAGCGGCTTTGCCATCGGCCGATATCCTTTCGGTCGTGGCAAAGGCTTTCAGACCGTAGGCGTAGGGGAGGGCCCAGGCCGTAATGTCGTAGGTAGAAGAATCTCTGAGGTTGGACTGGGGTTCAAAGAGCACTTCGGCCAGCACCGACTTGGGCTGGTAAGCGCTGATGACAAGGTCGCCGCTACCTACTGACACCGATTCTGTTTTGCCCGAAGCATAGTTGAAACCTTTGACGCTGCGGGAGCCGGAAGCCGTGCCATAACGGATGTGGTTCAGGTCCAGCAAAGTGGTCAGCTGATGGAGCTTGCCCTTTTCGTTGTCGGCCTTGATCACAAATGACTTGTAGCGGCTCTCCGGATTATTGCGCGACTTCTCAAAAAATTTACCGAATTCAGCCACCAGCTTGTCCGCGTTCTTGGAAGCGATTTCTACCGTAGAAAGGCTGGTGGTATAGTGATGTTCCATAGCTTCCCGGAAAGTCAAGGTATCGCCGTCGTTGAGCAAGACATTGAGGCCGCGGGTGCTACCCTGTTCGTAGGTCATGCCAATGGCTCCGTTGAAACTGGGCCAGGTATCGCCGTAACTGGGGTAGAACAGATCGAAACGCTCTTTGGTGAAATAGAGCCAGCCTTTCTGGTCGAAGTAGCGGGCGTGGTTTTTCCCGATCACCTGCTGAAATTCGCGCTGCCAGGGCGTAATGCGTTCGTGATAAGGCTCGGCCGCCGGAGCGAAATAGTACGGGCTGTTGGCACCCTGTTCGTGCAGGTCGGCGTGAATGTGGGGCATCCACTGGTTATAGATCTTCATGCGCCCCCGGGTTTCCTGCTGCGTTTGCCAGGCCCAGTCGCGGTTCAGGTCGAAGAGGTAGTGGTTGGCGCGGCCACCCGGCCAGGGTTCGTGGTGTTCTTTCGATTCGGGCGTAGGACTGGGAATGGCCGTACCGGTTTGGGTAACGAAATTCACGAACCGGTCCCGGCCGTCGGGATTGAGGCAGGGGTCCAGAATGACCACCGTATTTTTCAGCCAGGCCTGGGTGTTGGCGTTGCTTTTGTCGAGCAGGTCGTACAGCGTGGGCATGAAAGCTTCCGTACCCGACGATTCATTTCCGTGGACCGAATAGCTCAGCCACACGATGGCCGGTTGGTTACCACCTGGCTGGCCTTCCAGTAAGCCGGTTCGTTTCAGGTTGTTCGTCCGGATCTCTTCCAACCGGGCTATGTTCTCTTCCGAAGATACGATCAGGATCATCAGCGGGCGGCCTTCGTAGGTACTGCCGTAGCGTTGGAGCTTGCACTGGGCGGGTGCCTGACCCGCCGCGTGTTCGGCATAACTCACAATGCGGTGGTGGGGAGTGATGCGGCTTCCTAATGGATAGCCCAGAAAGGCCTCCGGCTTTTGCAAACCCGTTTGGGCGAAGGCATTACACAAGGAAATCAAATGCAGGCAGATGCCCGTGAGGACAAGTAAGGGTTTAGGCATAGAACAGGGAAGAAAAAACGGGATTTGGAACGGCGTTGATCAACACAATTCCTAAAATGGGCAAATTATTTGGCTCTGCCAAAATAAGCCGGGTGCTTGCTACCTTCTGACCGGCTTGCGCAGGGTTTTGGAAGATTTGAAAAGCCGGTTATCGACACTGTAACTGCCCGGACCAATGAAGAGCAAAGCCACAAAGACAATCCCCGCTTCAATGGCGTGAGAGGCCCCGCTGAGCCCGTCCCCGTCAGTCAGGTGTTTGGCCGAAGCGATCACCATCGTAAAAGCCAATAGCAGGCAGGTCGGACGGAAAAAGAGGCCCAGTATCAACAGTAGGCCACCCCCGAATTCGGCAAAGCCCGCCATAAATCCCCAGAAGGTAGGTAAGAAATGGATGCCCACTATGTCCATCGATTTGCCAATCTCCCGCCACCATGGAGGGCCACCCGCCAGCTTCGGGCCTCCGTGGGTCATAAACATCAGGCCGACGCCCAACCGGAGAAATAGCAAGCCCGCATCGCGATAAGAATAGGAATTGTTCAGAAATTTCATAGTCGGGTAAAGGCTAAATAGGTTCGGGAGCAAGAATAAGAAAAACGAAAGGATTGAGAGCGTTTTTCTTATTACTTTTCCCGAAACATTCCTTATTTCAGTTCGCTGGCCTTGATTTCACGGGTCCACAGCACTTGGCCACCGGCATTCATCACGCTCACTTTCAAAACCCGATCGGTGCGGGGCCCACTTACTTCAGCCAGGGCAAAGTTGTGTTCCGTCACCAGGGTGCCCGGTACCGCCAGCGAATTGTTTTCGTTGGCCGAAGGTCTACCGGGGCCAGCTGTCAGAGGCGAAACGGTGAAGTCATAGAGCGGATACGTGCCGTTGCGGTCCAACTTACTCAGTACGCTGTGGTGCCGGTCGCCGTCCAGGAAAATAACACCGGGAATTTTGGCTTCGGTAATGGTGCGAATGAGCTTTTCGCGTTCTTCAGGGTAAGTGGAAAAGTTTTCGGCCACCTTCGCCGGGTTGAGCACCTGACCGCCCACCACCATAAATTTGAAAGCTGCCTGGCTGGAGCTGAGTGCGTCGATGAGCCAGTCGAATTGTCGCTGGCCCAGAATGGTGCGCTCCACCACGGTGTTGTCGTTGGGCGATTTGTAATACCGGTCGTCGAGCAGGAAAAACTGTACGTCGGCCCACTGGAAGGTGCCCGTTACCCCTTCGTCAAAAATGAAGTTAGGATTGCCCCAGAACAGCTTGAATGCTTCCAGGCTGGTTTTTTTGAGCCAGAAGCTACGGTCGCTATCGTTGGGGCCGTAATCGTGGTCGTCCCAGGTGGCGTAGTGGTGCGTGGAAGCGAGCAAGGGCTGTAGTTCAGGCAGGGAGCGGGTATGCGTGTACCGGTGCAGGATGCCGGTGCGCGTATTCCAGTCGGCCTCCCGGGTGTAGGTATTGTCGCCCATCCACACCATAAAGTCGGGTTTTTGCCGGTGGATAGAGGAAAAAATTTCGTAGTGGCTGCCGTAGGGCGTGCCCGGGCGGTCAAATTCCGGTTCGTTCACGTAGGCGCAGCTGCCGAACGCAAAACGAAAGGGCGGCGGATCGGTGCGCCACTGCCAGAGCGCCTGGGTCTGAAACTCCAGCGGATAAGGGCGGGCGACCTTCTTGCCGTTGATGTGCAGTTCGTAGCCGTATTTTTTCCCCGGCAAAACCTGATCGGCGACCAGACGCGCGGTAAAAGCCGTTTGTTTTTGGGTAGCCACCTCCTCCGTACTGAACCTTTTGGCGGGTTGCGCCTGGTCCCAGTACACAAACTTCACCTTCGCCGGCTGGCTGGTCTGCGCCCAGAGCAGTACTTCGCGCATATCGGAGTAGCCCACCATCGGCCCCGACTGTAGCTGTGCACGCAGACTTTCAAACGAAAGAAACAAAAACAGGAAGGAAAGCAGTATTTTTTTTGGCATGAATGATAATTTTAGGCAGTATATCGGCAAAGATAGAAGGCTGCCGTGCCAATCGAGGGATGCCGAAATGATTTTTCCGTTAAATCTTCTCCAGCAAAAGGCATTCGCTGGAAACACCGCCGATTACTGGTTGTTCTTCGCTGCCTGACCTATTCTTCCATACTGGCCTCATGGTGGCCTATTCTTTATTAAGTGACAATGAACCGAAACTTTATCAATCCCGAAAAACTACCCGATTGGAGCGGCATGTTCTCCCAGGTAGTAACCGTGGAGAAAAATGGCCTCCAATTCATCCACGTAGCTGGTCAGGTGGGGGTAGATGCCGACAAGAGTCTGATCGGTAGCGGCAACTTCGGGAGCAGACGAAACAGGCGCTCATCAATCTGAAGTTTGCCCTGGAAAGTGCGGGAGCCCGTATGACGGACGTGTGTAAATTACGCATCTACGTGGTTAATTACGAACCTATCCACGCGTCTATTATCCGGGAGGCACTACGAGACGCATTTGTGATCCATCGCCTGCCGACGTTATCGCTCATTGGCGTAGCTGCACTGGCCGATGAACGTTTCCTCATCGAAATTGAAGCGGACGCAATTGCAGAAGTCTGAGCTTTTGCCATTATTCTCAATCAGTTAAAATGAAAATTACCCACTCCACCATGAAACTTTTTATCCATTCCTGCCTCATCCTTTTGCTGTTTACCCGCAGTGTGCCGCCCAAACCCTGCCTTTGCCAGAAAAACGAAGAAAACGTGTTCAGTTTCCAGGCCACCAAATCGAAGAAAACGCTGTCGGTCTGCGCAGAGAAAAGCCGGCAGTACCTGGTGTACCGGTACGGCCTGCCCCAGAAAATCGAACTAGTATTTCCCCAAAAGCTGGATCAAAGTTCCTGGGGCAAATTTGTTTATCAGGGCTACTCCCGGGGAGGCGGGCCGGCCAATGCGGCGATGAGTACTCAATCGCTGACCTTTACGAACCAGAATGCCGAATACGAACTTTACGAAGATTCGGGCTACGAAGACGAAAAAGAAGAAAGCTTTTCCCAAACGGCGGGTGTGATCATCCGGGTAAATGGCAAGAAGATCGATCTGAAGGCAGACTTGAGTACCGTATCGGGCTCGCTAGAAAGGCTGTCTCAGTATGAACAGATTGAAAATCAGTTTGGACAGTAGGTGGCCGTTACGCCGGAGTATTGTAACGGAATTCCTTTCGTAACAAAAGGAGATGAGGTTTGCGTCGGGTAAAGGGCGGAAATGCGGCAAATCGTCCTACTTTTGCCCTCCTAAAACAAACCAAAAATCATCCTTTACCCTCATGAAAACATTTTATTCGATCAGCCTCTGCGCGCTGATGCTGGTCTTCGCGTGCCGGGTGTTCGCGCAGACTACTCCTCCTCTCAGCCAGGTATCCGTAAAAGGCAACCAGTTTGTCACGGCCGATGGCAAACCCATTGTCTTCCGCGGCCTGAATGCCAGCGATCCCGACCGGCTTGAAAAGATCGGCCATTGGGACAAAGCCTATTTTCAGGAAATGAAAAACTGGGGTGCCAATCTGGTCCGCCTTCCGGTGCATCCGACGGCCTGGCGTGCCCGCGGCAAAGAAGAATACCTGAAGCTGATGGACAAGGGAATTGCCTGGGCCGGTGAACTGGGCCTGTACGTGATCATTGACTGGCACAGCATCGGCAACCTGAAGACGGAAATGTACCAGAGCCCCATGTACGAAACCACCCGCAAGGAAACGTTTGAGTTCTGGCGGACGATTTCAGATTATTACAAGGGAAATACGACGGTAGCTGGGCTGGAGCTGTTCAACGAGCCCACGATTATGCAGGGCAAAATAGGTACCTGTAGCTGGAGTGAATGGAAAGCACTGATGGAAGAAACCATCACGATCATCCGGGCGAACGGTTCCAAAGCCGTGCCGCTGGTAGCGGGTTTCAACTGGGCGTATGACCTGAAGGAAGTAGCCCAGCATCCCATTGACGCAGAAGGCATTGCTTACGTAAGCCACCCGTATCCGCAGAAGCGCAACAAGCCCTGGGAAGACCAATGGACGGCCGACTGGGGCTTCGTGGCCCAAAAATACCCGCTCATCCTGACCGAGATCGGCTTCTGCGGCCCCGACGATCGGGGAGCGCACGTTCCCGTCATCAGTGACGAATCGTACGGCGATGCCATCACCAAATACGCCGATGACCGGGGCATTTCCTACGTGGTCTGGGTATTCGATCCGCAGTGGGCGCCGATGCTGTTCAGCGACTGGAATTATACGCCCACCCGGCAGGGAAAGTACTTTAAAAAGGCCCTGCAGAAGTACGCCGCCAGGAAATAACCCTTGCGCCGGGTTCTAATCATAATTTGCGCCTTACTGCAGAAAAGAGATATGATGCTGACGGAATTTTTCTCAATTTTGCCCCCTTCCAATCATCAGCCCCAGATTGAATCATAACAAGCTGGGGCTGCTATTTTACACCAAACCCGGCTGCCAAAGGCCAATCATGCTTATGCAATTAAATTCCCTTACCGCCATTTCACCGGTAGACGGACGTTATCGGAAACAGGTACAGAATCTGGCCGTGTATTTTTCCGAATTTGGCCTGATCCAGTACCGGGTGCGCGTGGAGATTGAGTATTTCATTGCGCTTTGCGAAATTCCCCTGCCTCAGCTACAGTCCTTTGACCCACAACTGTTTGGCCCTTTGCGCCGGATCTACCAGGAATTCACCGAAGCAGATGCCCTGCGCATCAAGGAGACGGAGGCCATTACCAACCACGATGTAAAGGCAGTAGAGTATTTTATCAAGGAAAAATTCAGCGCACTGGGTTTGGATGCTTACCAGGAATTCATTCACTTTGGACTCACCTCCCAGGACGTCAACAATACGGCCATTCCCCTGCTGCTGAAGGAGGCGATGCAGAGAGAGCTGGCACCACTGATCGACGAAGTGCTGTCGCGGCTCAATTCGCTGGCGGAGATCTGGCAAATGGAGCCCATGCTGGCCCGAACGCACGGGCAACCGGCGTCGCCTACCGCTTTGGGCAAAGAACTCAGCGTTTTTTGTGAAAGAATTGAAAAGCAGTTGCAACTCCTGAATCAAGTGCCGCATTCGGCCAAATTTGGCGGCGCTACCGGCAATTTCAATGCCCACCACGTAGCCTATCCGCAGGTAGATTGGGTGAGGTTCGCCAATCACTTTGTCAATCAGACCCTGGGGCTTTCGCGCAGCCATTATACCACCCAGATTGAGCATTATGACAACCTGGCGGCCCTTTTCGATGGGCTCAAGCGCATTCATACCATCCTCATCGACCTCAACCGGGATGTGTGGCAATACATCTCCATCGGCTATTTCAAGCAGAAGATCAAGGAAGGCGAAATCGGCTCTTCGGCCATGCCGCACAAGGTCAATCCCATTGATTTCGAAAATTCGGAGGGCAACCTGGGCATTGCCAATGCCCTGCTGGAACATTTTTCGGCCAAACTGCCCATTTCCCGGCTGCAGCGCGACCTGACTGACTCTACGGTGCTCCGCAACATCGGTACGCCGCTGGCGCATTCGGTCATTGCCCTTCGGTCGCTCCTGAAAGGCCTGGGCAAGCTGGAGTTGAACCGGGCGCAAATGCGGTCCGACCTGGAAGCCAACTGGGCAGTAGTGGCCGAAGGCATCCAGACCATTCTGAGGCGGGAAGGCTATCCCAAGCCCTACGAAGCCCTCAAGGACCTGACCCGCACGAACGCGGAAATCACGGCTGACAGCATCCGGGAGTTTATTGAAAGGTTGCAGGTAAGTGAAGCCGTCAAAAGTGAGCTCAGGGCCATCAGTCCTTTCAATTACGTGGGCCTGGCCAGCAGATCATAAACCACCCAGCTAACATAAAGCTTATAAAGCCTCACTGGGGCGCTGCAAAGACGATTTCCCTCAGGAAGCAGCATCTGGTTTCTTTGGCTTTCGGCATCGGTACTGAGTCCAACAACTCTTTTTTCAGTTGGCCGTATTAACGTGCAGGTACGTGAAAATACGTACTCAGTATTAAACCTCCGAACCAATGCTAATCCAAACCAAAGCCGAACCTGAACGAGCATCAGAGTCGAGCCAGACCGAAAACAAAATCAAATCTGCTTCCCCCAAAAAGCCTGCGCCCAAGAAGAAGCCGGCTAAGATTAAACCAGAATCTAAAAAAGATTTTCATCCTGCCGATTTTGGCCCGGGTGCTACGGTTCACGACGAAGGGGTATATTTCAAAGTATGGGCACCTCACGCCACCAAAGTGTACGTAACCGGCTCTTTCAATGGCTGGTCCGAAAGAAAAAGTGTACTTCAGGCCGATGAAGGAGGCTATTGGGGTGTAAACGTACTGAATGCCAAACCCGGAGACGAATACAAGTATCTGATCCGGAATAAAAGGCAGAAACTCTTTCGCAACGACCCTTATGCCCGCGAACTGACCAGCTCACACGGTAATTCCCTCGTGCCGGACCATGCCTTCGATTGGGAAGAAGATGAGTTTCACCTGCCACCCTGGCACGAGTTGATCATTTACGAACTGCACGTAGGGACGTTCAATGTTAAAGAGCTGCACAAGCCGGGCGATTTGTACGGCGTGATTGAGAAATTGCCGTATCTGCGCGACCTGGGTATCAATGCCATTAAAGTGATGCCCTTGTTTGAGTTTCCGGGTGGTTTCTCCTGGGGCTACAATCCGGCTCACCCTTTTGCCCTTGAAAATAAGTACGGAGGGCCTAAAGCACTGAAAGAACTGGTGAAAGCGGCCCATCGGCACGGCATTGCCGTAATTCTTGATGTGGTCTATAACCATTTCGGCCCCGACCGACTGGATCTCTGGCGGTTTGACGGCTGGCACGAAAACGACGGGGGCGGCATTTATTTTTACAATGATGACCGGGCTCAAACTCCCTGGGGCGATACTCGCCCGGATTACGGCCGGGGCGAAGTGCGGCAGTACCTGCTCGACAATGCCATGATGTGGCTGGATGAGTACCGGCTGGATGGCCTGCGGGTAGATTCAGTCTCTCACATCCGCAACAAATTTGGCAATGCCAATGATCCGGCCAATGACCTGGCGGAAGGCTGGAGTATGTTACAGTGGATCAACGAAGAGGTAGACCGGCGCTTCCCCTGGAAAATCATGATTGCCGAAGATCCCAACGGCAATGAATGGATCACCAAAACCGTCGGAGAAGGTGGGGCCGGTTTCGGCATGCAGTGGGACAACCGCTTTGTCCACGCGGTTCATGATGCTGCCGTCACTCCCGAAGATGCGGACCGCGATATGGAACGACTTGCGGAGGTTCTTCGTGACTGCTATAACGGTGATGCCTTCAAGCGGGTCATCTACAGCGAATCGCACGATGAGGTGGCCAACGGTGGCAAGCGCATCCCCGAAGAAATTGATCCGGGCAACGCCACCAGCTTTTTCTCCAAGAAACGCTCTGCGCTGGCCGCGGCTATTGTGCTAACGGCGCCCGGGGTACCAATGCTGTTTCAGGGCCAGGAGTTTCTGGAAGATGAGTGGTTTGACGACAAAAATCCACTGGACTGGTCGCGTACGGAGCACTTCAATGGTTTGCTGGATCTGTACCGTCACCTGATTTATCTGCGCCGCAACTGGCATAATAACACCCGGGGCCTGCAGGGGCATCACGTGGAGGTGACGCATATCAACCAGGATGAAAAAATCATCGCTTATCATCGCTTTGTGGAAGGCGGAGCCGGGGACAGCGTGGTTGTGATCGCCAATTTTTCCAATCAGGGAAAAGAGGATTATCGAATTGGATTTCCCATGCCAGGCTTGTGGAAAATGCGGCTCAACAGCGACTGGGAAGGCTACGACGGCGATTTTAACAATCACGCCAGCTTCGATACGGAAGCGGAAGGAATAGCTTACGACGGTCAGCCTTTCAGTGGCCTGGTGAGCATCGGAGCCTATTCATTCCTCATCTATTCACAGGATCAGGTTTAATTAAACACAATCCATTCATAAAAAAGCCGGTCGTGTATTCTACGCGACCGGCTTTTTTATGAATGAGTGACTATGGTGATTAACCTACTGTACTGAGCCAGTCGGCCATGATGCGCTTGGTTTCGTCCAGGTACACATCTTTGACCGCTTTTTCTTCCTTAGAGGCCGTTTTGGCGTTTTCAGGACCACCTACTTTTCCAGTCATCTTATTGCGGGCAGCGCGTCGCTTTTCGGCTTCGTCGCGCTCTTTTTTACGCTTGGCTTCCTGAAGGGAAACAGTCGTGCGTTCTCTGGCTTCTTTCAGTTCCTTGAGGTCATCCATATAGTTTTTCCAATCCGTCTCGGATTTCATCCGTTGCCCCGTCTTATTTTCCAGACTGGCCAACAGTTTGTCATTTACGTCACGGGTGGGCGCAAAACGGGTGGAAGCAATCTGGTCCCAGGGCATAGCACTGGGTTCGGAGCTTTCACCAAACTCCTTGGCGCTGTAAGCCGAAGGCAATGCGATATCGGGCGATACGCCACGGTGTTGGGTGCTGCTACCCGTTACGCGGTAAAACTTCGCCGTTGTCAGTTTCAGCTGACCCAACTTATCCGACTCATCGGGCATAAAACGATTTAGGTCAATCAGGTTCTGTACGGTTCCTTTGCCGTAAGTCTGCTCTCCGATGACAATGCCGCGTTTGTAATCCTGAATGGCACCGGCAAAGATTTCCGATGCCGAAGCGCTGAAACGGTTGATCATCACCGCCAGCGGACCGGTATATACTTGGGTAGGATCCGGGTCTTTGCCCACTTCAATGGAACCACTCATATCGCGTACCTGCACAACGGGGCCGGAAGGAATAAATAGTCCGGTCAACTCAATGGCTTCGGACAACGAGCCGCCACCATTGTTGCGTAGGTCCAGTACGACACCATTGACTTTTTCGGCCGATAGTTCCTGCAGCAGCTTGCGTACGTCGCGGGTCGTGCTGGAATAATCTTTGTCTTTCCGTTGGGCTGCCTCAAAATCCAGGTAGAAACTGGGTACGGTAATGATGCCCAGGCGGAAAGTTTTGCCGTTCTGTGTAATCGGCACGACTTCCTTCTTGGCGGCCGCATCCTGTAGTTTCACTTTTTCACGCACCAGTTTGATTTCGTGGGGCGGGGCATTGTCGCCTTCGCGGGCAGAGATGATCTGCAGACGAACGGTAGTACCCTTGGGCCCCCGAATCAGTTTCACCACCTCATCGATGCGCCAGCCGATTACGTCTTCCATCGGTCCGGTTTCCCCCTGACCTACGGCCACGATTTTGTCATCTTTGAACAGCAGCTTGCTCTTGAAAGCAGGACCACCGGCAATGATTTCGGCCACTTTGGTGTAATCGTTTTCGGTCCGGAGGGAGGCTCCGATGCCTTCCAGTGAATTGGCCATGTCGATTTTGAAGTTGGCCGCAGTGGCCGGAGAGAAATAGCTGGAATGGGGATCAACGGCTTCGGAAAACGCGTTCATAAACAGCTGGAACACGTCCTCGCTGTTGTACTGGGCAATGCCTTTGTCCTGAATTTTGTAACGGTCGCGCAGAATCTTGGAAGTCTCCTCCCAGTTTTTTCCGGACAGTTTCAGACTCAGAGCCTGGTTCTTGATCATCTTGCGCCACTCTTCGTTCAGTTCCTGGGTAGTGCCGCACCATGAAGCCGTTTCCCGGTCGGAGTTGTAGTACTCGTCTACCGAATAGTCAAATTCCTTCTCCAGCAGCTTGTTTACGTATTCATTGCGTTCTTTGAAGTGCCGCTTGAACACGTTGAACATATCGTAAGCCGGCATCAGATTACCTTCTTTCAGGTTGTCATCCAGTTGTTTGCGGTATTTCTCAAATCCGGCTACGTCAGAAGCCAGGAAGTACACCCGATTGAAATCCAGGGTTTTCAGGTACCGGTCGAAAATGGCGGAAGAAAGCGAATCGTTGAGCGGGAGTTTGCGGTAATGGTACTTGGTCAGGATTTCAGTAATCAATTGATTTACTTTCTCCTGCTTCACCGTAGGCATCACGGCGGCATCCACGTGGGTGGTTACTGCTCCGGGTTGCTTAGACGCCGATGCAGTCCCATTGGCGGGATTTACGCTCTTATCCTTTTGCTGGGCAAAGAGCGTTTGTGCCATTACCAGCACGGACAGAAGCAAAACAAGAACTTTTTTCATGCTATACATTAAAATGTTTAATACTCGGAAAGACAATATACACAAAAGTCAGTTCACCCGTAAACCTTGTGTAGATATGTAGAAACGCAAATAGGAAAGAGTTGTTATGAAAACAGAATATTAATCTATCAACGGGCGTATAGGTAATTCAAACGGCATTTTTCTTACTTTGGTTCGGCGAAGCGGTATAAAAACAAATGGCATATCAAGCTGATATGCCATTTGTTCTGAAGTAAAATTAAGGACCAGGTTAGGTTTATTTTTTGGGCTTATCTATCGAAAGCAACTCCATCTCGAAGATCAGCGGACTATGGGGCGGAATGTCGCGTCCGGCACCCCTTTCGCCGTAAGCCAGCTCAGAAGGAACGAACAATTTCCACTTCGACCCGACTTTCATCAGTTGAAGGGCCTCGGTCCAGCCTGGGATGACATCACTGACGCCAATGTTTAAAGGCTGATTGCGTTCATAAGAACTGTCAAACACGGTTCCGTCGGTGAGGGTGCCCCGGTAATGCGCCGATACTTTGTCGGTGGCTTTGGGCTTGGGGCCGGTTCCTTCCTGAATGATCTGATACTGAAGGCCACTGGGCAGGGTAACTACGCCTGGTTTGGTTTTATTTTCCGTCATGAATTTTTCTCCGGCCAGCTTACTGGCTTCGGCTTTCTTCATCTGCAGGTTCTGGAAGTAGCTGTTCAGAAACATGTTGGCCTGCTCGGGAGAAATCAACGTGGAGTCAGAGGCATACGCACTTTTGAGGGCTTTGGTCAACGCTTCCGCATTGATAGAATCCAGCCCCTGCGACTTGAGCCCGTTACCAATGCTCACCCCAATGCTATAACTGACGGAATCATTTTCGTTGTTGAGGGCAAATGCCGGGGTTTGCACAGCGGGAACGGGCGTGCTGATAGAAGCCACCGGTTTCTGACTCTGGCAGGCGGCCATCCAGAGGGTGCCCGCTCCGGCAAATAAAATCAAGCGATTGAATTTCATGGGTTTTCAATTTTTAGCGAAGCGCAAAACTAAGCTTTTTTTTACGGAACAGGGAACCCCCGACAATGGGAAAAGGAAGAAAAGGCGATCGGATTATGGGGTGAAAAAGTCAAAATAAATGCATTCACCGGGATGAAACGCATTGCCTCCCGGTGAATACAGCTGAACTTTCAGTTTTGCCAGTGATGCAGGTGTTTGGCGAAAAGCGCTTCGTAGCGCGCGGCTTCGGTCGGTTCGTGCTTTGTCAATGCTACCGATACATCCCTGAGAATGCCCAGGTTATTTTGAATTTCCCTCAGGTCGGTGTCGGAACCCGCGGTTTCCAGGTAATAAGTGAGGTTTTCGTCGGCACGGCCGGCCATGGTCTGGGCCATTTCCATCGCCAGGGCTTTTTCACCCACTTGCAACAGCGGCTCAATCATCGTCGAATCGGCCCGGTCGTAGGGAATGCCTTTGTCGGGCATCACCCGCAGCCCGTGCAACAACACTTCGCGGGCTTTTTCTTTTTTTCCTTCGTGAATGAGTTGGCTGGCCAGCAAGGAAAACTGCATCCGGCTGGGCAGGATGTGCCGGTCGCGGGCTTCTTCGTCGTGATACACGGCCGGGTTGTCCAGGTTGAGCCAAAAGCTTTTGTGCATCAGGTTTTCGTACATCACGTCCGAATTGACGTAACCCTGACTGGCTCCGGGCACCTTCACCGGCAGCAACCGGTATACCAGCCCTTCTACCTGGGTATATTCCTGGAGGTTATACTGGGCGGCATTGAACAAACTGGCAAAGTAGATGGGCCGTTTCCACTGGTTGGTCGCCAGCATGTCGAGAAACACCAGGTCTGAACGCGACAGGTCATCCTTGTTCAGCTCAATCTCCATAGTGTCCTTGAGCAAATCCTCCAAGCCCCGGGCGATAATGCCTTGCCGAAGCACGGCTTGTTTATCTACGGGCAGCACCAGGCGATTGGAAGGCAGGATGTTGATGGTATCTCCGTCCTGCAGGGGCACTTGTAGCGCCGGGCTTTCCTCCCGGATCAGCCGCAGGTATTCGGGCAGACTGATGCCGTCTTTGACCTGGGCATTTTCTACGTAGGCGATCTGCGTATTTTTGCCGGTCACGTAGTTTTTAGGCAGCAGCGACATTGGAATCGGGTCGGACTGGTACACTTTGCGCCGCATCTGGTCAACGTACCAGTCGAAATTGAGGTAGCCGCTGATCATGACCCGCACATCGGTACGGAAACCTTCTACTTCCTGGGCGTACCAGAGCGGAAAGGTGTCGTTGTCGCCGTTGGTGAGCAGGATGGCATTGGGGGCGCAGGCGTTGAGCGTATTTTTGGCCGTGTCTACCGCCACGTAGCGGCCACTGCGGTCGTGGTCGTTCCAGCCCTGGTCGGCCATGATGCCCGGCACCAGCAGACAGGCCAGCCCAGCCAGGCTGGTGCCTATTAGCCGATTCCGAACCAGGTAATGCAGTGCCGCCGCCAGCGCCATGACACCCAGGCCGATCCAGATGGCGAAGGCGTAAAAAGAGCCCACGTAGATGTAGTCGCGTTCGCGGGGTTCAGTAGGAGGTGTGTTCAGGTACACCACCAGGGCGGTTCCCAGCATCACAAACAGCAGACCGGTGAACCAGAAGCCCTGCGGGTTTTTTCGGTACTGAAACCACAATCCGGCCAGACCCAGCAGTAGCGGCAGCATATAGTAATTATTCCGGCCAGCATTTTGCGCCAGGGAGGCGGGCAGTTTCCCTTTCTGCCAGGGCGTTAGCCAGTCGGCACCCTGCCGGTCGCTTTCCCGGCCGGCAAAGTTCCACATAAAGTACCGGGCGTACTGATATCCCAACTGGTGCCCGAACAGGTAACGCAGGTTGTCGGCAAAAGTCGGTTTCTGCCCTTCTTTCAGGCCCAGAATCTGCCGGTACACCTGCGGATGGCCCCGGTCGCGGCTGTACATGCGCGGAAAGAGCGTGCTTTGTTTGCGATCAAACTGAATGTCGCGGTCGTAGTCGGCCACTTCGTATTGGTCCTTTCCCTTGATGTAAATGGGACCACCGCGCTCCTGACCCACGTACGGAGCGGAAAAGTACGGACCGTACACCAGTGGCCGGGTAGGGTACTGTTTCAGATTGAGGTAATAGACAAAGCGCAGTACATTATCGGGTTGGTTTTCATTGATGGGCGGATTGTAATTGGAACGGATCAGCGCCAATGTGTAGGAGGAATAGCCAATGAGCACGAAAGCAAAAGCCAGTAGGACAGTATTGAGTCCCACTTTTTGTTTCCGGATGGAATACAGAATGCCGTATACCAAAGCACCCACGAAGAGCAGCACGAAAAAGAGAATACCCGAACCGAAAGGCAGCCCCAGCCGATTGACCGCTGCAATTTCTACTTCACCCGCCAGCGTAGGCAGCACAATGCGCACCCCGATCATAATGAAGAAAATGATGCCCAGCGCTACGGATAGCGTAAGAAACAGGCCTTTGAAACTGGGTTTGTATTTGTGAAAATAGAAGATCAGCGCCAGCGCGGGCACCGTAACCAGGTTGAGCAGGTGTACGCCGATGGACAAGCCCAGTACGTAAGCAATCAGCAGTAGCCAGCGCAAAGACTCATTGGGATGCGCCAGCAATTCCCACTTCAGCGTGGCCCAGACCACAAAGGCCGTCAGCAACGACGACATGGCGTACACTTCGGTTTCGGTGGCCGAAAACCAGAACGAATCGGAAAACGTGTAGGCCAGCGACCCGATCAGTCCGGCACTCAGCAGTGAAAGACCCTGAGCCATCGATAATTGATGGAAGGGAACCCGCAGCATTTTTCGTCCCAGCAAGGTGATGGTCCAGAAAAGAAACAGGATGGTAAAGGCGCTGCACAAAGCCGAAGCCAGGTTCATCCAGAACGCCACCTGCTGCGTGTCGCCCAGGGCCAGGAGGGAAAACAGCCGGTATGTGAGCAGAAACAGCGGCGCTCCCGGCGGATGGGGCACCTGGAGTTTATAAGCCGTGGCAATGAATTCACCGCAGTCCCAGAAACTGGCGGTAGGCTCTATGGTGCGGGCGTATACAAAAGCGGCTACGATACAAACCAGCCAGCCGAAGAGGTTGTTGAGCAGTCGGAAATGGCGCATAAGGAGGGAGTAAGGCTGAAAATCCCGCCATTTTAGTCATTCCCCGGCGGACCGGAAAAGTCTTTAACTTTTTTTAACACAAATGTTTAAGTAACTTCGATTGATTTGATGCATTTTTTCGGGTAACCGGAAGAGAACACCAGCCGAACCTTCGGGTGCGGAATCAAGTATAAAGGAGGTGGTTCGCGGGTTCTGTTGCATCAAGTCGTGGACACTTTCATTTATTCCTCAATCAATAAAGACAATGGAAAGAAAATTGGGATCATGGGCAAAGTCATTGGAGGATGTTACTACGGATATGGAAATGCAATCTTCTAGCAGGAAATATATACTTACTACTTCTTACCAAAGCCGGTCCGTTAATTCATCGTTTGAACCCAGTGGCAGTTATCGGCGAAGACGGGGCTGGACGGCCGGTATCCACTGGGACTGGCTTCACTAAGAGCTATCTTTTTTAACACAACCAAAGGAGAGCGGAGCGATTCAGAAGAACTGTGATTCTTCTGTCGTAGTTCTTTTGCCCTCCCGGAAATGTCGCACCCATCGGGGTGCACAGGATTGCTATGCAGTTTTCGTAGCTGCCCGCAATTAAGTAATTGGACGGAATCGTTTATAATCTATGCTTAGTGCAAAGTGCTAACTATCCGGTTTTTGCACTTATGTACCTTGCCCTTTAAACTGTTCATTCACTTAATTACTGATTGTCTGGTAGCGATAAAAGCTGTACAGGGAGGCCGTTGTCTTTCATGAAGACACTTCCTTTCCAAATCACCGTAGCAAACGATGAGGGATGGGTAGGTAGTTCTACTCAAAACCTTTTTTTAAGTAGAACTACCTCCTTCTTTCTGCAAAAAGGAAAGTTTATGCCTTTTTCACCCGTTCGTATACTACTTTTAGTTCCTGGGCGTCGCCCGCACTTACGTTCAGATCGTGAATGAGGCCGTCGGTCAGGCCGTAGATCCAGCCGTGGACAGTGAGTTCCTGGCCCCGGTTCCAGGCACTTTGTATAATGGTGGTCTGGCACACGTTGATGGCCTGCTCCATCACGTTGAGTTCGCAGAGGCGATGAAACCGGTCTTGTGCAGTAGGAAGGGCGGCCAGGGTAGTTTCGTGCTTTTCAACCACATCCTGAATGTGCCGGAGCCAGTTGTCAATCAGGCCCAGTTTACTGTTCTCCAATGCTGCCTTCACGCCTCCGCATCCGTAGTGCCCGCACACAATGATGTGTTTCACGTGCAGCGCTTCTACGGCGTACTGAATGACCGCCAGACAGTTGAGGTCGGTATGCACTACTACATTGGCTACATTTCGGTGGACGAACAATTCTCCGGGCAGCAGATCGACGATCTCATTGGCAGGCACCCGGCTGTCTGAGCAGCCAATCCAGAGGTATTCGGGCGTTTGCTGCTTTGAAAGCTTCTCAAAAAAGAGTGGATCCCGTTCCCGGATTTTCTTTGACCAGGTTCGGTTGCTTTCAAAAAGGTGCTGTAAGTCAGTCATGGAGAAAAATAATATTGATAAAAAGGGAAGCTTGCTTGGTTTCAGGCCCAGGCCCTTCTCAGAAATCGCAGCCAGTTGCCGTGCATCACCCCTTCAATATCCGATTGTGTATATCCCCGCCTGGCCAGCAGATCGGGAAGTTTCTGGAGGTCGGCAATGGTTTCCAGGTCGTAAGGGCTCTGTTCTTTGCCGAAAGCGCCGTCCAGGTCGGAGCCGATGGCAATGTGTCGGGCATTACCAGCCAGTTGGCAGATGTGGTCCATGTGGTCGATCACTTTTTCCAGTGAACAACCCGTACCCTCCGGAGTCGATTCGCCCCTGATCCAGCCGGGCACCATCATCCAGGTGTCCAGTACACCGCCGATTACGGCATCGCGGCGAATGAGTTCGTGGATTTGTTCGTCACTGAACTGCCGGTTATGATCGACCAGCGCGCGCACGTTGTTGTGGCTGGCCCAGACAGAGCCGTGGAAATGGTCCATGGCTTCCCAGAAGCTGTCGTCGCAAAGGTGGGTGGCATCCAGAATGATGCCCAGCCGTTCCATTTCCGCCAATAACTCTCTGCCCGCCTTTCCGATGCCACCCGTGGCGTTGGTGCCCTGCGCGTACCTTCCCGGGCCGTAATGACCAGGACCCACGGCTCTCAGACCTTTTTCGTAAGCCCGCTCCAGGTGACCTACCGTTACGATGGAGTCGGCCCCTTCCAGACTGAGGATGTAACCAATGGGTTTGTGGTCGTTGGGTTGTCCATCATTCCAAAGCGCCAAGTGCTTTTCCAATGAAGGCAAATCCCGGATCTGCACCATTTCGCCCGCCTCTTCCATGCTATTGTACCAGGTGAGTTGGCCCTGGGTTTGCGCCCAGGCTTGTTCCGGCGAATGCCAGCCGGGAAGCGGATTGTCGGGTGCTACGTAGCGGGCAATCAGGGTGCCTACGACCAGGCCAATGTTGCCCTTTCTCAACTCCGGAAATGCCACTGTGCCTTTGCCCCGGTCGGATTTGTCCGTCAGACCGGCTTCCCTTTCCCGGATTTCAAAAACCGACCGGCGCAAATCCCGGTTCCACTCCATGGCGTTCATGGCCAAGTCAAGATGAGCGTCTATAATAAACATGCGAATCAATGATTTGTAAATACCTGCTCAGCAGGAAATCCCTATTAGTGTTCAATCAATACTGAAGATAACGGTCGCGGGCAATCACCTTCCAACTGGTCTCTACCCGTCGGTTTTCTACCACCCAGGCCTGGTCGTACAGGGCACAGGTGGGGCAAATGTGAATGGGAACGCCGTAAAACACGTCTCCGATGCGATAAAGGTCACTGTCGGGAACTTTCACTACCAGGTGCTCCTCACTTTGGGAAATCGGCTCGGCTTCGGGTGCATTCAGAAATTGCACGCGGGGCAGCGGGTTTTCGGCCGCAATGGATTTGTGGCCCAGATCCAGACAGATCGTTTGCTTATCGACGATGGAAATAACGCGCGTCAGTACCAGTGCCGCAAACCGGAAAGGCTGCTCCGTCAGCAGGTGGCCGTAACCCCAATCCCAGAAGATAAAGGTGCCGGGACTGCGCTCCACGCCTTCGCGACGGGCGTGGATAGAAAAAGTAGGCGTGCCGCCTGCTACCAGAATCGGAGCCGGGCGGCCCATTTCAGTGAGCTTGTCGGCCAGCGCCCTTACCGGCTGAAAAGCCTGATCGCAGTGCGTTTTGCGTTGCGCCAGGTCGGCATCGCGGATGTGGCCGTCGTAAGCGTGCAAACCGATGGGTTGGATGCCCGGCAGCTTTTCGCAGGCGAGATAAAGGTCCAGGGCTTCTCCACCGGGAGTAATACCCGTTCGGTTCATTCCCACGTTCAGATCAATGAAGACGTTTAATGGAGAACCTGATTGCTCAAACACCTGAGAGAGGATCATGGCCGCTTCGATGTGATCAATCAGGCAGGAGAAGCGGGTAGCTGGAAAAGCTTTGACCAGGGCAGCCAGCCGATGGATCTTTGGTCCGACGGGCTGGTAGGCCAGCAGTACGTCGGGAGCGCCTTCGGTAGCCAGCATTTCGGCCTCTGCAATGGTGGCGCACTTGAACTTCCGGATGCCTTCCTCCATCATCATCCGGCTTACTTCCGCCATCTTGTGGGTCTTCACGTGTGGACGCAGGGATGCCACTGAATCTACCATGCCTTTGAGCTGCCGGATGTTTTCCCGTACGCGCTCCGGATAGATGACCAGGGCGGGCGAATCTACCTCTTCTACGTTCCGAATTGCGTACCAGTGCGCTTGCGTATCTACAAGATTTTCCATGGGCTTTCAATTATGAATCGGGCTGCCGGACGGCAGAATGCAATGGGTTTGATTGCTGGTCGGTTCGCTTAAAATAACGTGAACTATGGATTAGAGTTGATGTAAATAATTGATTATAAATACATTAATTTCAAGCACAAACTACTAACAAGAAAAAGGCGGGCTGGCCTCTTTGCCCAGCGAGGAGTGCGTAGGCATTGCGGGCAGAAGCATTGGGCAAAGTGCCTTTTTTGGTTACTTTTTGGGCAAGCAAAAAGTGACAAAAATGCTCGTACGAGGTGAAGATTTGATGGTTGAAATCCATAGTTCACGTTAAATTAATGAGCGAATAGACAAGCAATTCTCAGGCCTGCCACTTAGTGCAGTTCAAACAATGCTTCTACTTCCACCGGGATGTTATCGGGAAGGGAACCCATACCCACGGCGCTCCGGACCCCGATGCCGTTTTCCGTTCCCCACACTTCGGCAAACAGTTCACTGCAACCATTGATGACGTAGGGATGCTTCTCAAAATCGGCCGTACAATTGACCATTCCCAACACCTTGATGACTCTTTTAACGCGGTTCAACGTGCCCAGATGGGCCATCAGCGTAGCCAGAATGGTGAGTCCCACCTGTCGGGCTGCCAGTTTGCCTTCCTCCATGCTCAATGCTTCGCCCACCCGTCCGATGATCAGACTGCGGTCGGGCAATACGGGGCCGTGGCCGGATACGTAGCAGTAATTGCCATCGATGAGCAGGGGTTTGTACACGCCCAGGGGAGTGGGCGGCGGCGGCAGTTCCAGCCCCAGTTTTTCAAATTGTGTTTCCGGTGTCATGTGGTAAAGGATTAGGCTGTTGGCTTTAAATAGCTTTCAGTGATTAGTTATTGGCTATCAGCTGAATTATCAATAAGTTATACGAATAAGGCGAATGAATTCCGTCCGCTTACTTTCAGTACTTCACTTTGAATGAGTTGGTCTGCATACTCCATTGTTCCAAGACGCCATGGACCAGCTCCTAAAAAAAACGGGAGCTGAAAGCTGATGGCTGACCGCTGTTAGCTCATTTTATCCAGATATTCAGAATAAACACCCCCACCAGCCCGACTACCGACACGATGGTTTCCATCACCGTCCAGGTGCGCAGGGTGTCTTTGATGGATAGGTTGAAGTATTCCTTAAAAAGCCAGAATCCGGCATCGTTGACGTGCGAAAACATCAGGCTGCCCGCTCCGGTAGCCAGTACCATCAGGTTGGGATCGATGCCCGTCTGCGGAATCATGGGAGCCACAATGCCGGCGGTGGTGAGGCCAGCCACCGTAGCCGATCCCACGCAGATCCGGATGAATCCACTGATGCTCCAGGCCAGCAGCAGCGGGTGCATATGCAGTCCTTCCAGACTAGCACCCAGGTATTCGCTCACGCCGCTTTCGGTCAGGATCTGCTTCAGCGCTCCGGCACCCGCAATGATAAAGAGGATCATCGAGATGTCCTTCACCGCTTCCGAAAGCGTATCCATCAGCTTTTTCATGCCCGTACCCTGTCGAATGCCCAGCAGATACGTAGCCACCAGCACCGCCAGCAGCATCACAATGACCGGGTCGCCCAATGCCGTCACGAAGGGCTTCAGTGAATGTCCATCCGGCAGGTACAGGTTGATTACCGACGTACTGACAATGAGCAGCACGGGCAGAAAGGCCGAAAAAACGCTGTTGAACATACTGGGCAATTCATTTTCGGGAATGTTGGAGGCCGCAAACGTATCCAGCGGAGGGGTTTTGTAACCTTTGAGCGTCATCGAAAACACCGGTCCCGCCAGGATGATGGCCGGGATCGCAATCAGCATACCGTACAGGAGCGTGAGACCCAGGTTGGCATTGAACTGATTGACCAGCGCCGTGGGCGAAGGATGCGGCGGCAGGTAGCCGTGCGTCACCGACAGCGATGCCAGCATGGGCAACCCCAGGTACACAGCCGGGATGTTGTACCGGTACGAAACCGTAATGATCAACGGGACCATGAGTACGAAGCCCACGTTGTAAAACAACGGTATCCCGATAATAAACCCGGTGAGAACCAGCGCCCATTGCAGGTAGCGGGTGCCGAATACTTTCATCAGGCCGGAGGAAATTCGTTGCGCAGCACCACTGTCGGCGACCAGCTTGCCCAGCATAGCTCCGAAACCAATGATAATGACCAGAGAACCCAGGGTATCGCCGATGCCTTTCTGAATGGCATTGGTCACCCGCGTCATATCCATTCCCATGGTGATGCCCACGAAAATGGAAACCAGCATAAAAGCGATGAAGGCGTTGAGACGGGCCCAGGAAATGAGCAAAATCAGCAGCAGAATTCCAATCAGCAGGACGACTAAGGACATGGATGGTTGTAGGTTTGGCGAATGTATACTCTGAATGGGTCCAGTTCAGCCTCTTATCCTTGTCCAATCCCGTTGTCAGAGAAATTTAAAAGGGCAATATGCAGTTTTTTGCTAAAAGAAAGACTAAAAATTTACTTTCGTGAGAGGGGGAGGCCATTTTGCATTTTGTACACGCAAACATGAAATGGGATGGTGGTTTTCTGAGTATTTTTTCTTTTGTTCATATTTTAGTTCTTGTATCGTTTCACAACAGGGCTTTCTAAATAATTTGAATCATTTCTACTGTTAAAAATAATCCTGATGCGTCGTTTTGTCTGCTGTCTGTTGCTGACCACTTGGTTTATCCCCGGCTTTTCTCAGACTACCGAGACGCTTCCTTCCTTTATGCCCATGCCCGCCAATCTGGCCGTGGGCAGCGGGCAGTTCCGGCTGGCTAAAAACCTGCGGGTAGCCGTACAAGGCAATCCAGGCGAAAGGTTGACACCGGCCATTGACCGCTTTTTATCGCGATTGGCGGGGCGAACCGGGCTGTTTCTGACGCATCCTGTCTTTTCAGGGACTGCTTCCGGGGGCGGTGCCGCCCTGGTGATTCGTTGCGAAAGAGCCGGAAAAACGGCGCTGGGCGAAGACGAATCGTACACCCTGACGGTCAATAATGATAAAATTACCCTCACTGCCCCGACTGACCTGGGGGCGCTGCACGGACTGGAAACCCTGCTTCAACTGCTACAGGGCGATGCCAAGGGGTATTTCTTTCCTGCTGTCAGCATCAGCGATGCTCCCCGCTTCGCCTGGCGGGGCCTGCTCATCGACGTAGGGCGGCATTTTCAACCTATAGAAGTCATGAAACGCAACCTGGACGGTATGGCCATGGTGAAAATGAACGTGCTGCACTGGCACCTTTCGGACGATCAGGGCTTCCGGGTGGAGTCGAAAACCTACCCCAAGTTGCATCAGCTGGGTTCGGACGGCCAGTATTATACCCAGGAGCAGGTACGGGAGCTGATCCGCTATGCCGACCAGCGCGGCATTCGGGTAGTGCCGGAGTTCGACATGCCCGGCCACGTGACCAGTTGGCTGGTAGGTTACCCGGAACTGGCCAGCGGCCTGCCGCCCAACGGAGACAGTACGTACCGCATCGAACGGAAATGGGGCATATTCAAACCTTCGCTGGACCCCAGCAAGGAAACGACATACCAGTTTATTGATAATCTGCTGAAAGAAATGACGGCCCTCTTTCCGGATGCGTATTTCCACCTGGGCGGCGATGAGAACGAAGGGAGCCAGTGGCGGGACAATCTGAAAATACAGGCCTTCATGAAAGCCAACCAACTGGCCGATCCCCACGCCCTGCAAAGTCACTTTCATCAGCGCGTACTGCCGATGCTGACCAAAAGGGGCAAAAAAGCCATGGCCTGGGAAGAAGCATTGGCACCCGGCCTACCCAAAGAGCTGGTGATGCAGAGCTGGCGCCACAAACAGTCGATGATCGATGCGGTCCGGCAGGGGCATCCGGTCGTGCTGTCGCACGGGTTCTACATTGACCTGAATTATTCGGCTGCCAAACATTATCTCAACGATCCGGTTCCGGTCAATACCCCGCTGGATGCCGAAGCGCAGAAGCGGGTACTGGGCGGGGAAGCGGCCATCTGGTCCGAATACACGGACGAAACCGTGATCGATTCACGCATCTGGCCCCGTACGGCCGCTATCGCCGAAAGACTGTGGTCGCCGCGTGAAGTCAATAACGTAGAGGATATGTACCGTCGGCTGGAGGTGGTATCGGTGCAGTTGGAAGAGGTAGGTCTGACGCACCTGAAAAACGCGGAGATGCTGCTGCGGAGAATGGTGCAGGGCCGGGAAACGGGACCGCTGCGTACCTTGGTGGAAGTGGTGGAGCCGGTGAAGGAGTACGAACGCGGCAGCACGGCCGACTACACGGCTTATGTTCCGCTGTCCCGCGTAGTGGATGCCGCCAATCCCGATTCGCGCAAAGCCCGGGCGTTTTCCCGGCAGGTGGACGCTTTCCTGGAGACCAAAATCAGCCAGTCAGTTAAGTCTTCATTCAGCAAAAAGAAAGGCAGTGAGGAAGCAGGAACAGTTAGCCCAGAGAACGCCGAAGCAGCGATTGAAAGCCAGTTGCGGCAATGGCAGGAAAACCACGAAAAGTTGAAACCCTTGATTACCGTTTCGCCCGTTTTGCAGGAAATCGCCACCCTGTCGGAGGATTTGTCGGCCATGGCCGGAGCGGGGCTGGAAGCATTGCATTACATCCGTTCGGGCAAAGCCGTGCCAGCCAATTGGCTTGATACCCAGCGCATCCGCTTCGATTCGGCCAAAGTACCGCGGGCGCAGGTCATGCTGGTCGTGGTAGAACCGATGCTGAAGCTGGTCAACTGGGCTTCGGTAAAAAGATAAACCTTGCCCCGGTTTTTTCAGTAAGCGTGCTTAATGCATTACCCGATGATCTGAGCGAAATTATTTGCTCAATCATTTATTTCTATGCGTAGAATGACTATGATTGTTAAAATTAAGTAACTATCTGAACAACAAACGTAAGCCTATAAGATCTGATGAATCACGTACATGACAATACCGAATCCTTACTGGTAGAAGTTGCCTGGGAAGTTTGTAATCAATTAGGGGGCATTTATACGGTAATCCGCTCCAAAACGCCCAGCATGGTCAATGCCTGGGGAGATAACTACTGCCTGGTGGGTCCTTATGTGCATTCCCGGATGCCCGCCGAATTCGAACCCGCCGACGACTATGACGATCCCTTTGGCCGGGCGGTGCTCCGCCTGCGCGACATGGGCTACGAAGCCCACTACGGTTTCTGGCTGGTTTCGGGTCGCCCGCGGGTGGTGCTCATCAGTCCTTTCACAGTGATGGGACAGTTGAACCACATCAAATACCTGCTTTGGGAACAGCACGGCATCCGTTCGGTCGGCCAGGAAGACCTGGTAGATCAGGTGATTGCCTTCGGAAACGTAGTTAAGGTGTACATGACGGAGCTGGTCCGGGAAGGCAATACGGACAAAAATGTCATTGCGCACTTTCACGAATGGATGGTCGGCACCACCATTCCCGACATCAGGCGGGAAGGTTTGCCCATAACCACCATCTTTACGACGCACGCAACGATGCTGGGCCGTTACCTGGCTATGAATGACAACCATTTCTACGAACACCTGCCCTTCTTCGATTGGTATAAAGAGGCGGCCCATTTCAACGTGGAAACCAAGGTGCTTATCGAACGGTCGGCGGCGCAGTCGTGTACGGTATTTACCACGGTGAGTGACGTGACCGCCCGGGAATGCGAAGTGCTGCTGGGCCGCAAGCCGGACGTGATTACGCCCAATGGCCTCAATATCCAGCGTTTTGTGGCTTTGCACGAATTTCAGAACCTGCACCTGGAATACAAAGAGCAGATCCACGAATTTGTGATGGGGCACTTCTTCCAGAGCTACTCTTTCGACCTGGACAAAACCCTCTACTTCTTTACCTCCGGTCGCTACGAATACCACAACAAGGGATTTGACATTACCCTGGAAGCCCTGGCCCGGCTCAACTGGCGCATGCGACAGGCCAATATGGATACGACAGTAGTCATGTTCCTGATCACCAAACAGCCTTACCACAGCATCAACCCGGGCGTATTGCATTCGCGGGCGGTAATGGAGGAAATCCAGCAGACCTGCGCGGCCATCCAGAAGCAGGTAGGGGAAAGGCTTTTCTATTCCGTGGCTTCCAGTGGCGACTTCAAGCTGCCCCAGCTCAGCAATTTTGTCGACGATTACTGGAAACTGCGCCTGCGCCGTACGTTGCAATCCTGGAAGTCGGATCAGCTGCCTTCGGTGGTGACGCACAACCTGGTCTACGATTCGCAGGACGACATTCTGAACTTCCTGCGGGTGTCCAACCTGCTCAACTTCCAGTCCGACCGCGTTAAAATCGTCTACCACCCCGATTTTATTTCGCCGACCAACCCGCTGTTCGGGATGGAATATGGGCAATTCATCCGGGGCTGTCACCTGGGTGTGTTCCCCAGTTACTACGAACCCTGGGGCTATACACCGCTGGAAAGCATCGCCAGTGGGGTGCCCGCCGTCACCAGCGACCTGTCGGGTTTTGGTGACTACGTAGAGAAAAACATTGCCGACTGGTCCGATCGGGGCATTTACCTGGTCAACCGCCGCGACCGCAGCTTCGACGAAGCGGCCAACCAACTCACGGATCAGATGTTCGCCTTCGTCCAACTGAGTCGCCGCGACCGGATTATGCAGCGGAACCGTGTGGAAAGCTCCTCGGAATTTTTCGACTGGAAGCACCTGACCGTCTATTACCAGCAAGCCTACGACCTGGGCCTGAGCCGGAAGTAAGGCACGCCGGCTCCGAAGGGGAGTGCATGTATAAATTGACTTGGGCATAACGCCCGGTATCTGACTGTTGAAGTCGGGTACCGGGCTTTTTCTTTTTCGCAATTGGTCAAACCGTTTGCAGATTTGGTCAATAACCAGCCAGGGGCCTCCCTTTACCTTTGTATTGTTCATTTTAAACAACACAAAGACAAATAGCTCTATGAAAACGGACATTCTTGTACTCGGCGCTACCGGTGGAATTGGTTATGCCGTCACCCGCCAACTGCTGGCTCAAAATCAGCCCTTAACGATCCTGGTGAGAAGCCGGGAGAAAGCGCAAAGACTTTTTCCTGATGCAGAAAATTTGGTCATTGTAGAAGGCGACGTGCAGGATGCCGAATTGCTCAACCGGATTTCTGCCGATAAACAGTTTATTTTCCACGGCATCAACTATCCCTACGACCAGTGGTTTGGCAACATCGACACGGCCACCCGCAAAGTGATCGATGCCGCCAGCCGGAACAACGCTACGGTGGTGTATCCCGGTAGTGTGTATAATTTCGGGAAAGCCAGCGAACCCATCCGGGAAGATTCTCAACCCAATCCCTGTTCCCGGAAAGGCCAGTTAAGGGTAGAATTGGAAGAAATGATGGCTGAAGCCGCTCAAGCCGGGAAATGCCGCGTACTGGTCGTTCGCCTGCCCGATTTCTGGGGTCCTAACGTGGTGAACCACGGCATCGAACCCATTTTCCTGGGTGCCCTCCGGAAAGATGTACTTCCTTTTCCGGCCAATGCCGACGTACCTCATCAGTTCGCTTTTACTTTCGATGCCGCCGACATCATCGTTCGCCTGATGGGGCGGAAGCAACGGCAGTCTTACGAAGTGTACAACTACGGCGGAGAGTTTGTCGGAACCGGGCGGGAATTCCTGGCTCAGGTGGCTCAGATAGCCGATGCGCCGCTGGAGGTCAGCATTCTGAGCCGGGAAAAAGTCAGTCAGCTGGCCGCTTTTGCGCCCATTATGCGTGAAGTGGAAGAGATGCTCTACTTGTTTGAAATGCCAGTTATCCTGGATGACGCCAAAGTACGAAGCCTGTTCCCCGACTTTCAGCCCACTCTGCTTGCTGAGGCAATCGCTCAAACTTTAAGATGGTTCGAAGCGCACCGTTTGCACGCAGCAATTGCCGCTCACTAAGAGCCAATATGCCACGAATGGGATGTACAAGTCACTCAGGCAGAACTTTCGCGGCATTCCTTATCCATTCACACTATCATTGAATTTCAACCATGAAAAAGATCCTGAAATTAGAAGAGCTGGCCATGCTGGCCTTCAGTATATACGTATTTGCCCAACTGCCTTACGCCTGGTGGGCGTTTCCCGCCCTGTTGCTCACGCCCGATATCGGCATGCTGGGTTACGCGGTGAATCCCAAAGCGGGAGCCTGGACCTACAACCTGTTTCACCACAAGGGAATCGCGCTTCTGATCGGTACCATCGGCTTGTATATCCAAAGCGATGCGTTGATGCTGGCTGGTACCATTCTATTTGCCCACGCTTCCTTCGACCGCCTGTTTGGTTACGGACTGAAGTACTCCGACAGTTTCCAGCATACGCACCTGGGCGATTTGAAGAAAGAGAAAAAGACTGAGCACAATAAAAAAGGCAGTACATTCCACCTGGCCTGATGTCAGCCCGCTTTGCGGTACGTATTGGGCGTGGTGCCGGTCCATTTCTTGAAGGCCCGGGAGAACACGCTTAATTCCGAAAAGCCCAGCAGATAGGCGATGTCGGTGGTGCTCAGATGGGGTTCACGCAGGTGACTAAGGGCGATTTCCTTCCGTACTTCATCCAATAGTTGCTGGTAAGTAAGGCCTTCCTCTTTCAACTTCATCTGAATGCTGCGTTCACTCATCGCCAATTCGCGGGCAATCGTACTCAGTTTGGGTTCTTCCCCTTTCAGCCCCTCAATAATGGCCTGCCTGACCCGAAAACCCAGCGTATCGGTTCCCGTCATCTTTTGAAGGTAATCGCGGGCATGTTTTTCAAACAGGTGGAAGAGCGAAGCGTTGGCGTTCAGTACGGGCGTTGACAGGTAAGAAGCCGGGAAAACGATCCCCGTAAAATCGCTATCGAAGAAAACCTGGTCGGTGCGAAACACCCGCTGGTATTCACTCCGCTCCCGATCGGACGAATAAGCAAAGTGTACTTCTTCAATGGGAACGGGAAGCCCCGTTAGCTGAGCAAAAATACTCACGTAGACCGATAACTCCGATTCCAGCGCGAAGTAGGCAATCAACAGATCGGGGTCCATGATGTGCGTTTTCAGCCGACAGGTCGCTCCGTCTTTTTCCAGCGTATTTCGCACCCCCGCGCAGGCGATGTCCTGATATTGAATAATCTTCTCAATGACAACTTCTACCGTCGGGCAGTTCATCAGTAGATAGGCCAGTACGCCCAACGAAAACAAATTGACCATTTCACCCATCTGCAGGGGCAGGGTATCCTCTCCGGTCTGCTGCACTGCCGCTTTCCAGAGGGCCTGTACGTATCGGGTAGGAAAGCGGGCATCCGGGTCGCTGAGCGACTGTACATCAATTCCCGCTTGTCGGCACAAGTCCTCCCGGTTGGCTCCCCTCTTCTGGGCCAGGTGCAGAATCAGGTTGATCGAACCAGCAGATAAAGTGTAGGAAGTGGAGGCCATGGCAAAGGAATTGAAACGCAAATTAGCCATTGCCCGGTGATTATTCCGCTTCCAAGTGTGGATTTTACGTGGGTGATGCTTTTTGTCTGGACCAGTACCAGTAAAAAGGGATGCCGCAGGCGATCAGGGCCAGCGCCAGGAAACTTTCGCGGGGTCGCTCCACCAGCGATACGCCTAGTAGCGTGACGCAAAACAGCACAAAAATCGCTGGCACGAGCGGATAGCCTACTGCCCGGTAGGGTCGCGGCACGTCGGGCATTTTCTTCCGTAACACAAACACACCGAAAGCACCCGCTCCGTAGAAGATAAACACGGCAAAAATCAACATGTCGGTGAGCTGGTCAAAACTACCGGAAAAAACCAGCACCGAAGCCCAGATGCCCTGCATCGCCAGCGACACGGCGGGCGTTCGGTAAACGGGATGGTGGCTGGCGGCGGCTCTGAAAAACAGCCCGTCCAGCGCCATCGCGTAGTAAATGCGCGAATTGGCCAGAATACTGGTATTGGTGCTATTGAAAGTGGCCATCAGGATGAGCAATGAAACGCCCAGTGCTCCCGCTGGCCCCATAAACCAACGGACCACTTCCACGGCGGCAATGGCATTGGGCGTTTGGGACACGTCTATGATCAGGTCGATGGGCAGCACGTAGAGATAGGTAAAATTGACCAGCAGGTACACAAAGGTGACGATGGCCACGCCGCCGGTCAATCCCAAAGGAATGTTCCGGTGCGGATTTTTGATTTCTCCGCCCAGCATGCCCAAGTTGTTCCAACCGTCGTAAGCCCAGAAGGCCCCGATCATAGCGGTAAACAAGGCGCTCAGAAAGCCGACCGATGAGGTAGCTATCTTCGACTCTTCGAAGCCGGGTGCTGGCGTCAGGATGTTGTTCCAACTGCCCCCGCCTATGGAAAGCCCCAGGAGAATGATGCCGAAAATACAAATCACGACTGTAGAAGACAGCACGCTGCTGAGCGCACTGCCGTATTTCACCCCGAAGTAGTTGATCGTGGTGAGCAGGGCCAGCAGACCGACGGTAAGTATTTTTACCCCAAAATTGTCGAAGGGCGTGAATATACCCAGTACGTGGATGGCTTCCCAGGAAGCATCCAACCGGGGTAATGGCACCAGCGTGTTAAATGAATGGGCAAATACGTAGGCAATGGATGCCTGAGAGGCGCACTGGTAGACGGAGAAACAGGTCCAGCCGTAAAAGAAAGCAAAGGCACGTCCGTACATTCGCTTGAAATATGCGTATTGACCTCCCGGCTCCACAATCATTCCGGCAATTTCGGCGTTGGTCAGTGAGCCAAACAGCGTCACCAGCCCTGCCAGGAGCCAGGCCAGCAGCACCAGCCCCGGCGACTGCAATTCTGCCGACATGGGGGCCACTTTCTTGAACACGCCCGAGCCGATCATATTGCCTACCACCAGCGCAATGCCCCCGTACAAGCCGATGCTTCGAATTAAACCCCCGGAAGGGGGCTCTGGTGCGTATTTGGACATGCCTAAGAAGGGGTTGAGTAGTGAAATTTCCTGGTAAACGGAGACGAAGCGTTCGTCCAAAATAAACAAATTTTGTGGATGCACTGCATCCGGCAGCATAATCCTACACGGGCGAAAGTTCGCCAAATCGCTGCGGCAGTAAGCGATGTAGCGGAATCCCCGAAAAACGCTTTACTTTGAGCGGCTGTTTTTCTGATGAAAACCCTGCTATTCGGTCAATCGAACCCCCAAGGTAAAGCATGTCGAAACGATACAAAATTACCCCCGTCAAGCCCGGGCAATCGCCGGGAACGCTTACGTACATTGGCAAGGAAACCCTGCGCGATACCCGGGTGACGCTGACTGAATATGACACCCAGACGCACCGCGTGACTGAACTTAAGACCCTGAATGAGTGCAGCCTGCTCAAGCCTACTTCCCACTTCAGCTGGATCAGTGTGGACGGCCTCAAAAATACCAAAGTGATTTCTGCCATCGGTCAGGCTTTCAATCTTCACCCGCTGCTGCTGGAGGACGTGCTCAATACGGAACAGAAGCCCAAGGTGGAAAGCTACGACAATACCATTTTCGTGGTGCTAAAGATGTTAGACGTGCATCCGCGCACTCAGGAAGTAGAAACCGATCAGATCTGCCTGGTGCTGGGACCGAATTACGTCATTACGTTCCAGGAAGAAAGGGAAAAGGATGTATTTGAGCCGGTTCGGGTGCGCCTGACCAATTCGGTGGGCCGGGTGCGCCGCTACGGGGCCGACTACCTGTTCTACGCCCTCATCGATACGGTTGTGGACAATTACTTTGTCATTCTGGAAAGCCTGGGTGAAAAAGTAGAATCGCTGGAAGAAGAAATCATTAACAAACCCTCCAGCCGATCGCTCCGGAAGCTATATATCCAGAAAAGAGGGCTGATTTTTATGCGAAAAGCGGTCTGGCCGGTCAGGGAAATCATCAGTAACCTGGTGCGCGACGAATCGGAACTGATCCGGAAGGAAACGGTCGTTTACCTGCGCGACGTGTACGATCACACCATCCAGGTCATTGACACCACCGAATCGTACCGCGACCTGACCGCCAGTTTGCTGGATATCTACCTGTCGTCGGTGAGTAACCGGATGAACAATGTGATGAAGGTGCTCACCATCGTGTCGACCGTCTTTATGCCACTGAGTTTTATCGTAGGCGTGTACGGAATGAACTTCGATCACATGCCCGAACTACACTGGAAATACGGCTATCTGGGCGTTTGGATACTAATATTGCTGGTGTCGGCGTCGATGATGGTGTTTTTCCGCTGGAAAAAATGGCTGTAGGCAGCTTGCAGCGTTAAAATAGGCAAGTCAGTTTGGCGACAGATCAAGTCTGGTATAATTGGTGGAGCATTAGAAAAGCAGAAGCCAAGGCACATCAGCACCTTGGCTTCTTTATCCGATAAACGGAATTATTTTTTAGGAGCAGCGGCCGTGCTTTTGGCCTGGTACTCTTTATTCAGTTCGGTAAGCACCTGGCTGGTAATGTCCAGGCTGTCGTTGGCGTACAGGAAAGTGCCTCCTTTGGTATAGCCCACTACGTAGTCGTATTTAGAGTCTGCGTTGCGTTTTTTCAGGTAGGCTGCAATTGATTCGTAAATTTCTTCGTTTTTCTTGCGCTGTTCTTCCATAAACTGCTGGCCCAGCCGGTTGCGGTACTGTTCCAGATCCTGCTGTTTGCGCATCAGCATCTGTTCGGCCTGCATACCCTGTTCCTGGGTCATGGTTCCGCTCTTTTTCTGCAGGGCAACGGCTTCGTTTTGGAGGGCACGTACCCGGCCGCCCAGGTCCGTATCCAGCTTGGATTGCCTTTCTTCCAGCTCTTTATTGGCATCTTTGTAGTAATCGTATTTGGCAGTGAGCGAATCCGTATTGACGTACACAATGCGTTTGGAGAATTCCGGGGCGTTTGCGGAAGCGGCTACCGGAGCTTCAGAAGGGGCTGAAGGACGGCTGCCGGAGGAAAAATGCAGGTAGTACAGAACGGCTACGGCGACCAACAAAATGCCATTAAGGGCTAAAGACAAGTTTTTCACGTTGAAGGAGAAGTATTTTATGAAGCGGCAAATATAAGGGAAAGATTCCGAATAAGTGCCTTTCTCTGACCGGTAAGCGGTAAGCAAAAGAAGGTGTTCAATCCCATTTTGTAGTCAGGATGAATCCGCGTACTTTGCGGGCATGACAACCATCATTTTTTCCTAAACCCATCTTAACAATGATTCAAAGAGTTCAAACCCTGTTTCTTTTTCTGATCGGTATCTGTATGGGGGTCTGTCTTTTTTTCCCAAGCTGGCAAAAGACGGGGGCGCAGGGCGAACAGGCTGTGCTGGATGCTTACCACCTGGAATATCAGAAAGCGGGGGCAGTCGTGTCGTCTACTCCTGTCTTTTACATTGCCATTCTGGCCGTGATCGTGACGGGCATCGCTTTTTACTCCATTTTCCAATACCGCAATCGCCTGCTTCAAATCAAATTGGGGGCGCTGAATTCACTGCTGATGGCGGGGCTGTTGGGGTGCATTATGTATTTTGCTACCCAGGTAGGAGAAGAGTTCTTTAATGCCTCTACTCAAGGTAAGTACGGAACGGGTCTTTACGCGGTCATTCTGGCGCTGGTAAGCAATATGATCTCCAACCGTTTCATTCGCCGCGATGAGCAGTTGGTCCGTTCCGCCGACCGCATGCGCTGATTAATGAAGATGAAAAGAAAAAAGCCCGCCGGACACAACATCCGGCGGGCTTTTTTATGGTTGAGGATAATGGTCTATTGGGCAGTCAACGTTACGTTGACTGGAATTGATTGGAAGGTAAAAGTGCCTTTCAGGGTCGTATTGGACAGTTCAGTGATGGTCACATCTCCGTTCACTAGACTACCCCCGCTTCCATTGATCGAAAGTGTCTTTTCATCAGTGCTAAGCGACCAGGTTCCACTGGAGGCCACATTATCGTCGTCTGGATCGCACTTGGTAGCACCTTCTTGTTCCTCATATTTCTTATCCGAATAAAAAACCAGCAAATTGTCCCGCTCACAGGCATCGGAGTACTGATCCGTCAGGAGATCAATGGGCTGACCCAGGTTAACTGTCGCAGCCGTTACTTTCCACGATTTACTGGAAGTACCGGCCAGCAATTGGGTTTTGGAAACGGGTGCCGGATCATTTTTCTTTTTGCAACCAGCCACAAAGCTGATCGTAGCCACAAAAAGCAACAGGTAGAGCATTTGGTTTTTTTTCATACGATACAGGGTTAGGTTTTTACTGAATACACAACGAACAAGCAGAATTGAAACGCGAAGTAAAGGCTTTTTTAATACCAGGATACTACTCTACACTCACTTTAGCCGCTGCCGGCTCAAAATCCAGTACAACCTGATTTTTCAGGATATCATCCATCGTTTCGCGGCGACGAATCAGTTTGGCCTGGCCTTGGTGCACCAGTACCTCAGCCGGACGGAAACGGGAATTGTAGTTGGAACTCATACTGAAACCGTAAGCGCCCGCATTCTTCAACGCCAGAATGTCCCCGGCCTTTACTTCGTTGAGCGTACGGTCCCAGCCCAGCGTGTCCGTTTCACAAATATATCCTACTACTGTATACACCTGCTGGCGGCCGGAGTCGGTGTTCGACACATTGATGATGTCGTGGTAGGCATCGTACATCATAGGGCGGATGAGGTGGTTGAGGCCCGAATTCACACCCACGAATGTACGGGCAGGCGTTGGTTTCACCACATTGGTTTTCACCAGCAGATAACCGCATTCGCTCACCAGAAATTTTCCCGGCTCAAACCAGATTTCCAGTTCCCGGCCGTATTCGGCGCAAAACTGCGTAAACGCACTCTTCAGCTCCGCTCCCAGCTCTTCGATATTGGTGACGGCATCGCCTTCTTTGTAAGCCACTTTGAATCCGCTGCCAAAGTCGATAAAGCGGAGGTTGGGATAATCGCGGGCGGCATCGAACAGGACCTGGGCGCCCTGCAGAAACACTTTCGCGCTCTTGAAGTCAGAGCCCGTGTGCAGGTGCAGGCCCACTATGTTGATGCCATACGCATCCACAATTTGCTTGACTTGGGGTAATTGCAGCACCGAAATACCAAACTTGGAGTCGGCGTGTCCGGTCTGGATTTTATGGTTGCCACCGGCCGCAATGTGCGGGTTGATCCGGATGCAGCAGGGCACGCGATCGCCGTAGGTCTGGCCAAACTGTTCCAGCACGGGCAGGTTGTCCAGGTTGATGGTCAGGCCCAGTTCTACCCCCTGTCGGATTTCTTCGAACGATACGCAGTTGGGCGTATACATAATTTCAGCGGGCTCAAAACCCGCCATCAGACCCAGTTGGGCTTCCTGAATCGACACCACGTCCAGCCCGATGCCCTGGCTTTTCATGAATTTCAGAATGGAAAGGTTGGTGAGCGCTTTTCCTGCGTATTTGATTTTCAGGTTCAGTCCGTCGAAGGCTGACTGCAGGACCTGTATTTTTTCAGTAATCTTTTCGGAATCGTAAAGGTAGAGCGGGGTGTCAAATTCGGCGCAAATGTCCAGCACACTCAGCCCCTGTATTCGGTATTGGTTGTCAATTAACTGCATTGTGATCGGTTTACGAAGGGTAAAGATACGCGTTGGTCAGCGGATGTGCTAATGTGTATTCAGTTTGATGGAGAAAGATATTGAATTTAATGGTTTTTTCCGTTGGAAGAACCTTACTACCTACTTATCTCACGCTCAACGGCGTTGCCTTGCTCTTGGGTTCTTTCTGGTGGCAGCCAGGTAAGAATGTGTTTCGGCTTTCAATCTTCTTTGGCACTTCGCCGTATACACGCTCACGCCGGCGTTTAGAAATGAATGTCGGAAAAAACTGGCATTGGCTTATCTTATGGAAAAATCCGTTGAAATGATTGAGGCAGTCACCCCTTCGCAATACGCGAAAGAGGCCGGGCTGCGCTACGTGAATGACGAAACGCTTGGATTTACCCGCCGGCGGGAAGGGGAGGGTTATGTATACCTGGACAAGCATGAGAAGCCCATTGCGGATGAAAAGATTTTACAGCGAATCAAGTCACTCAATATTCCGCACATCTGGGAGAATGTCTGGATCTGCCCCTTGGCCAACGGACATTTGCAGGCCACCGGCATGGATACCAAAGGTCGTAAGCAATACCGTTACCACGCAGAATGGCAGAAAGTACGTAGTACGGCCAAGTTCAATAAAATGCAAGCCTTTGGCGAAGCCCTTTCGCGCATCCGGGAGGAAATGGAGAAAGACCTGAAAAAGGCGCTCTTTTCGCGCGAATACGTACTGGCGACTGTAGCCACCGTGCTGGACAACACCCACATCCGCATTGGCAATGACTGCTACGAAAAAGACAACCGCTCTTACGGGCTAACGACCCTGCGCAATAAGCACATCAAGGAGGAGGGGAGTGCACTTAAGTTTTCGTTCGTGGGCAAAAAAGGGGTATTGCAGGAGATTCGCCTTACGGACAAAAAGCTGAGCCGGATTGTGAAAAAATGCAGTGAGCTACCCGGCTACCGACTGTTTCAGTACATCGACGAAGAAGGCAACAAATGTCCCGTCGGTTCGGAAGACGTGAATAATTACCTGAAGGAAATCTCCGGCCTGGACCTGACCGCCAAGGATTTTCGTACCTGGGGCGGTTCGGTGGAGGCGCTGAAAATGCTGGCCGCCTGTGAGCCGGCAGAAAGCGAAAATGAGCGGAAGAAAAACGTAGTGGAAGCCGTTAAAACGGTGGCACTCAAGCTGGGAAATACCGCCGCCGTTTGCCGCAATTACTACATCCACCCGCTCATCCTGGAAACGTATATGGAAGGCAAATTAAGCCTGTTTGTGGAAAAGAACCAGTATATCGAAGGGGTAGAAAATGACCGGCTGTCGGATGAGGAAAAACTGTTCATCAAATTGCTGAACGACCCCCCGAAGTAAAGGAGCGGTAATTACAAATCTGCCATTTCGGGTAATTACGCTTGTAAACAAAAAGGCCACCCTCCGGATAGAAGGTGGCCTTTTTGTTTACAAGCCAGTGCCTATCGGCCTCCCAGGGGAATGGCGTAGCCAATGGTTACGGCCATTACGCGGTTCTGTGACTTATGCGCGTCGCTGGTAAGCTGAATGAGAGCGGGCTTCATCAGGTTCGTCATGCTCATCCCGTAGCGCAGGTCGAGCAATACGGAGCCAGGACCTAATTTAATGCCCAGGCCACCACCGAATTGCAGGCCAAAGTCGATCCGGTTGTCCAGGTACAGGTCTTTTCCTTCGTAGCCTTCCGGTTCTTCACCAAAAATAATGCTTGACTCCTCCGTCTTGGTTACGCCAGATTTAATGTCTTTCTTAAGGTACTTACCACCCAATCCATATCCCAGGGAGGGACCGGCATTGAGGTAGCCCTTGAAGGTTTCTCCCCCGAAAGCAATTTTAGCTAATACCGGTATTTCCAGGTAGTTGAGTTGATAGTCTCTGTTTTTGGTTTCGTCCTTGTTGAAAGTTTCCGTCCGGAAGCCTTTCTGCGTGTACAAAACTTCGGGCTGAATGGAGAAAAAACCATCCGAACTCAACGCGTAATTAAAGCCGACTCCCAAGGTTAAACCCGTAATCGACTTCTGTCCCGTTTGGTCCTCTTTAAATGATACGTTGGAGAAGGTAGCTCCAACCTTAGGAATGATGGTTACCTGCGCCTGAGCGGCAGTTGCAAAGGAAGCGGCGGCAATCAGTGATAATAAAACTTTTTTCATGCTTCTGTTTAACAATTTGCTGGTTATGCGCCTATAGAACCATTCTATAGGCCGATATAAATGAGAATAAAGTCAGTTGGGTAACGCCGTGGCCAGTGTGCAGGAGCGGTTTGCGAAGCCATGAAATAATTATATTGTATCTATTTGATTTTGTTAAAGAAGAAATGAAGAAAATAAATTACCTGTGTTGCACCGCTGTTATGACCATCGGGCCAATAAAAACCGGTGGATGAAAACAGCCTTTGGTAAGTTGTAAGAACGGCGCAATCGGTCGATAAAGAGCTATGGCATCCTTATTCCGTTGTTATTGGAAAGTCCCGCGATTGTTTTGCTTGTTTGCGGTTGCTCAGAATTCAGCTGATTATTCCGTGCATTTTCTGTCACTGAATGATTTGGGTCCTATTAACAAAGAAAAGCCTCATTGCTTCGGTGGCAGATGCTGCTGGAAAGTCCGGAACGGGTATCCATCCGGGCAGGAAGTAGTAAAAGGGGTAAGTGATTTTAATAATCAACATTCAGCACCGTATTCCGGACCCTTCTCAATATGCCAACGAATACTTGCCGGCTTATTGGAAAGCCAGTGCCAAATTCACTATTTTTAGGCTTCAGGCAACAAACAACCCGGCAGAAACACGTTCACTTTTCCTACTCTTTCAATTATGCTTCGTGCTTCCGTTTATCTCTCACTGATTGCTTTTTTGAGTGTGATAGCCTGCCAGCCTGCCCGACAAACGGCCACCAGCAAGGGTACGGGCTTTTATCAGTACATCAACGACGACACCACCCGTCGCAACCTGTCACCGTTCTACTCCGACCGACCGGGCGTGATGGCCCGGAATGGCATGGTCGCCAGTGCGCATCCGGTCGCTTCGCAGGTAGGCGTTTCCATTCTGAAGGCGGGCGGCAATGCCATTGATGCGGCCGTTGCCGTACAGTTTGCGCTGGCCGTGGTGCACCCGGCAGCTGGTAATATTGGAGGGGGAGGATTTGTAGTATACCGCGATAAAACCGGCCAAGCCCATACGCTGGACTTCCGCGAAAAGGCCCCGGCAGCAGCTTCGCGCAATATGTACCTGGATTCGGGCGGTGCCGTCATACCCGATCTCAGCTTTACCGGACACCTGGCCAGTGGCGTGCCGGGCACGGTAGATGGCATGGTACAGGCCCACCAACGCTTCGGCAAGCTCTCTTGGGAGACCCTGCTGGAGCCGGCCATCGGACTGGCTCAAAATGGGGTGATGCTGACCCGAAAAGAAGCTGCCGGCTTGAATCGCATCAAAAGTAACCTGGTGGAGTTGAATCCCGGAAAAGATTATCTGCAGCGCGCAACAGAGTGGAAAGAAGGAGATACGCTCATCCAAACCCACCTGGCCCAAACCCTCCGGCTGATCAGAGACCGGAAGCGGGAAGGCTTCTACGCCGGAGAAACTGCCCGACTCCTGATCGAAGAAATGCAGCGGGGTGGTGGCATCATGACGCTGCAAGACCTGAAAAACTACCGGGCCGTGTGGCGGGAACCTATCGCGGCCCCTTACAAAAATTACCGGATTATCTCCATGCCTCCTCCGTCCAGCGGAGGTGTGGCGCTGGTGCAGCTACTGAAAATGGTGGAAGATTATCCGCTCAAGCGCTGGGGGTGGAACAATGATTCTACCGTTATGGTGATGATTGAGGCGGAAAGGCGGGTATACGCCGACCGGGCCAAGTTTCTGGGCGATCCGGACTTTGTGAAAGTTCCGGTGGGGGAATTGATCAGCACTCCTTACTTAAGAGAGCGTATGCAGGATTTTTCCTTCGCCAAAGCCTCTGACAGCCAGCAGATCACTGGTGGAAAGATTTCGGGCTACGAAAGTTCGGAAACCACGCACTTTTCGGTCGTAGATTCGGAAGGCAATGCCGTAGCTGTCACCACCACCCTCAACGGCAGTTACGGTAGCCGGGTGTTTGTGCAGGGTGCGGGTTTTTTGCTCAATAATGAAATGGACGATTTCAGTGTCAAACCCGGGGTACCCAATGCTTACGGGCTCATTGGGGCGGAGGCCAATGCCATTCAACCCGCCAAGCGCATGCTTTCCTCTATGACTCCCACCATCATCGAAAAAGACGGTGCGCTTTGGATGGTAGTGGGAACGCCCGGCGGATCGACCATTATCACTTCGGTTTTTCAGACCATACTCAACGTCATGGAACACGAAATGACGATGCAGCAGGCCGTGAATGCTTTGAAATTCCATCACCAATGGCTCCCCGACAAGACCGTATTTGAACAAAATGCCTTTTCTCCGGCTACGATTCGCTTCCTGCAGCAACGTGGACAGAACCTGGAAGAACTGAACGGCACCATTGGCCGCATGGATGCCATTCTGATCCGGAAAGATGGCAGTCTGGAAGGGGGCTCCGATCCCCGTGGCGATGATGCATCCGTCGGCTACTGAGTTGATACGCCGGTTATTTTCATTGCTGCATAAAGAACGCCACCACCAATACCTTTTGGCCTGACGGAAAACATCGCTCCTTGCTCTCACTTCCTTCTCTCTTTGGTTAGGCTATCCAAGCCGATCCCGATCGATCACTGTGCAGTGAGTACGGAGGCGGCTGCTTAGACATCATTCTACTGAAACGACGTGGGTCAAGTAAATACCAGGACGCAACCTAAGTTGGTGCTTGTGCATTCCTGGGAAACCCATTTCGGGCCCGCCGGTTGAGTCCTCAAGGCGGGTATTTTTTTGCCTCTTCTCAGATTTCAATCCGTATTTCGCCGATAAAATTGGGATGAAATGCTGGTTACGATCTCTTCTCTGAAAGCATTAACCCTCGCGCTTGTAATAATTTGAGCAAAAAGGCCAAAAGAAATAGCTATTTATTGCCAAACCAGGAGTTTTAATTTGGAAGTCATATGTGTGTACATACGCTAAATATTGATATTAAGACAGTTGAATAAGGTAAATGAGAGAAAACTTCTCTTTTGAATGGATCGAAAAAATGAAAAGGTACTGTCTGGGTACTTGCGTAAGTAAATTGAATAATTTTAAAAAATTAATTTTAAGTTAATTTTGCTTCGGTTATATTTAACATACGCATCATTTTTGCGTGCCTTTGCTAAGTCAATGTTAATAGCACAAGGCCGACTACTAAAGAAAGGCCATTTCATAAATGGTAGCTTTATTCCTTGCTTGTCCTTAAGGGCAGAATACTTGATCCAAACAAATACATGAAAAAAAACAGACTATTGGTGGCAGGGTTGATTTCAGTGATACTCATTACGGTATTCCTGATTCCAGCCAAGATCCCCTATAACATCTCTACAGCCGGGGTAGTAATGCCGGTGCAGGAGTGGTCACTCAGTCGAACCCAGGGGGGAGATCTGGTTTCTACCCTCAAGGACAATCGCACCGGAAAGCTAAGCGCTTACTCCATTTCGGTGTTTCAACGGGGAAATGAAGCCAGGTTTCAACTCAATCCCATCGTATACCACTTACCCTACCTCCGCGAAGGTGATACGATTGCCACCATGTATTCCAATAAGGACGAAGAGCGGCTGGTCAATTTGCAGGGTGACCTGGAAGTACAGCATTCCGAACTCCGGTTTCATAATTCGGGTCAGAAAACCTACGACGTGGAAGCCATTGCCAATCGGATTGCCGTTGCCAAGCAGGAACTGGAGACACAGCGCGGCATCACTACCCGAACCGAAGCCCTCTATAAAGACTCTCTGATTTCGCGTCAGCAGTATGAGCTGGCACTCAACCTGCTTCGGGTGCGCGAACTGGACGTGAAAACCGCCGAAGCCAACTATGCCTCTGCCAAGTCGGGAGGAAAGCCGGAGCAGCTTCAATTGGTGCAGGCCAGAATCAATGCCATAGAGCAGCAAATGGAACAGATTCGGAACGGAATGAAGAACCAAACCCTGATTGCCCCCATTGGCGGAGCGGTTATTCAAAAGAAGGCACCAATTGCCCAATCTTCCGAAGATCTTCTATTAGCCATTGCCGATACCTCAGCCTTCGTGGTGGTGCTTCCCATAGAGTATATCGAAAAAGAATACGTAGAGCCAGGTCAGGAAGTTGAAATGGCGATACAGGGCACTACTCATATCGCTACGGGCAAGGTAATCAGTATCGACAACACCGTGCAGATAGTAGATGGCCGGCAAGCCCTCTTCGTGACGGCAGTGTGTGACGAAAAAAACCTGCCACTGGCACCCGGAATGATACTGAAGACCACCGTATTGTGCCAACCCATCACCATCAGCCAGTATGCAGCGCGTATCGTCGGATTGTTTTTCGTCCACTAGCCGATACGAACTCCGGATAATGAATTAAGTCTTTCATTTTTATTTACCTCTCAGATTTGATTTAACTTTACATGCGCCAGGAATTTCAGGAAATCTTCAACTTCACGATCACCATCCGCGAAGTAATCGCCAATGTATTAATGGCTACTTTGTGCGGAGTCATTATCTCCTTTTTTTATACCCTTACCTACCGCGGAGTAAGCTACTCCATTGCCTTTATCAAGTCCGTGATCATGCTGTCGATGATCACGGCTTTTGTCATGATGGTGATTGGTGATAACCTGGCCCGGGCTTTCGGTATGGTTGGGGTCATTTCCATCATCCAGTTCCGCTCGGCGATGAAAGGTGCCCAGGATTTTATGTTCCTGTATTTTGCCTTGGCGATGGGACTGGCCTCCGGGGTAGGACTTTATTCGGTAGCCCTGATTGGGACGTTGATGATTGGCCTCATCACCACGATACTATCAAAAGTGGACCTGGGTACTTCCCGGAGGCGGGAGTTTACTTTGCACATCACCGGCAACTCTTACGTCGATCAGGATAAGAAATACGATGAGGCATTTGATAAGTACTGTAAAAGGTGCAAGCAGATCAGTTCCCGGGTGTTGTTAAAGGATGCCGAACCCATTGTAAAGCTATCTTATCACGTGAGCATAAAAAATGGGATCAGCAGCGAAAACTTTGTGAATGAGCTCAAAGCGGTGGAGGGTATCCGGGAAGTCAATCTTCAGTTTGAAGAAGATTAGCGCAGGAATGATCAATCCAGTTTTTGAAAAATCAATGAATCTGATGTTGAACCAGACTATGTGGATATTCTCTCTAAGTAAAAACCGGGTGGTGCGTATGAAGTGGAGCCTGGCGGTCATACTGGTGCTTGGTTGGGGAATAAATAAAAGCCAGGCTCAGCAAAGATGGACTTTACAGCAATGCCTGGCCCATGCCCAGAAGAATAACTTATTGTTGCAACAGGCTCAGCTGACCAAGGACAAAAGCCATTTGCAACTGACGACGGCCCGCAATTATTTCCTGCCTCAGATCAACGTCCGTGCCCGAACCGTCGGCAACTGGGGTTTTATTATCGATCCGTCTACCAACGTACTGGCCGATCGCTTTAATTTCGGTAATCAGGCCGCGTTGAACGTAAACCTGGATTTGTTCAATGGTTTTGCCAATACCAACCTGATCAGGCAGCGGAACAAAGAAGTGGAAGCGGCCCGGTATAGTTATGAGACCAGCCTCAACAACATATCGTTGGACGTTACTTTTCAATTCCTCCAGGTCATGCTGGCCAGTGAGCAGTTAAGAAATTCACAGCAAAGACTGGCCTATCTGCAAAATCAGCAAAGGCAGGTAGCAGCCCAGGTAGAAAAGGGTCTGCTGAGCAAGCGTGATTTGCTGAACCTGAAATCGCAGATGGCAGCGGAGGAACTGCTGGCCGTGAATGCCGAAAATGGCATCGACCGGAGCACGTTTGAGCTGATGCAGACTATGGGAATGACCAGCGGGGCACCCATTCAAATAGATACCCTGGCGATCCCTGATCTGCGTTTTTCAACCGAAATCAGTCAGGAGGAGTTACTGAGTGCTGCCGCGGCCAATTTACCGGATCTGAAGGTAGCCAGGGCCAGAGCCGAAGCCGCACGGTATGCCTGGCGCATTGCCCGCTCCAATTTTATGCCCAGCCTGTCGGCGATCGGGCAGGTAGCCACCCGGACTTCCAACTACAAGCCGGAAGGCTTCAGCGAACAACTGCAAAATAACCTGAATCAACAGATCGGGCTCTATCTGAACATTCCCATCTTCAATAAATTTGCCAACCGGAACGTGATGGATATGGCCAAGCTGGACGTGATTTCTTCTCAGGTGAGTTTTCAGCAGATAGACGTGGATCTGAAACGAAAAGTAGTAAGTGCGTATCTTAACTACCGGGCAGCCGCCAGAAAATACCAGGCCCTGCTGATTCAGTACGAAGCGCTGGTGGAGGAACACCGTTACGCCGAACGGATGCTTCAACTGGGAAATACCAACGCCGTGGAGTACGGTTTTATCCGTTCCCGTATGGTCAGCACCCAGTCGGATCTGCTGCAAGCCAAGTACGACTACTTCTTCAAAATCAAGATTCTGGACTTCTATCAGGGAAAGCCACTTACTTTTGGCGTAGATAATTGATTGAACTTCCGACCATTTACTGAGCCTTGTTTTTTCCTACCTCTTTCAGCATTTGAAAAGACATATAGCTGAGTCCCACCAGTACCAGTCCAATGGCCAGCCAGATAATGTGCCGGTTGGTAAACACGGTAGTTGAGGAGGAGTTCACCTCCGAATGAATATCAACCGGTGACTGTACATGTAGCGCAGCCAGGTTGGCGGGTATTTTATCCTGATAGTAGCGCAGATCGTAGGAGGGCAGGCCTACCCTTTCATTTGAAAATGCCACGTGGTAATTCCGATTGGTCTCCAGCTGACTAATGAGATAGGTATTCAGTTGCTGTGCTTCAACCTGTTCGATGCCCAGCGGGCGGTTGTCTTCATTGTCAATGATCAGATAAAAATCCCGGGTTTTGAAGCCATTCGGGTAAAAGGCATTTTCTCCGTCGGATCTCAATTCAATTGAACCAATCGCTTCAAACGATCGCTGCTTTCTGCCTTTCCGGCTTCTTTTTTCCACCCACTGCCCCAGTTGAGCCCGGCGTCGGTAATAAGCAGGAGTGCCAATGCGAACCGTAATTTTGTCGATCCGGCTCGTATCGCTCAACTGTACGTGCACGTAAGTCTGACGCACGGCGCTGCTGTCCTTTCTTTCAAAAGATAAGCCTGGAATGGCGGTGTATTTGCCGTTTTCGGTGTACGTATCGTAATAGCCCGCCCGCAGTATATTGAGCGGCGCACTGAGCGAATCGTTGATTTCCAGCAGATAGTATTCGTAATCGCTCAGCGGGAAGTGCAGCATTTTGACTTCCGCCGTTTCTTGCCGGTTGTCGATGGCTTCCATCTGGTAGTCGTCTTCAATGACGTACCAGTTCTGCGCATCGTTGCTGCCGCTGAGCTTCGCCTTTTTGCTCACGTTGGCATTTTTGATCTGTAGGCTCAGGTTGTTAATCCGGCTTTTGGCGGCATTCTGCAGTACCAGCCGCGTACCCACTTTCGGCTTGCTTTCCTTGCTGACTACCTTGTATTCTTTAAAAAGCGTATGGTAACTCAGTGGCTGCTCCCTCTGGAGCAGGTAGGGTACCTCCTGCTCCTGGTCGTCGTAGAGCCGGATATCGGAAAGGGATTCGTTCAGGTGCCCCAGCACCGGTGGCGACAGGACAATCCGGTAAAAGCCCGGCTGCGGCGCTTTCTCCACTGCTGCCCGATAACGGAAAGTTTGCGCCTGGCTGGCGAAGGTGAGCAGAAAAAGTCCGGCCAGAAGCCCAAATAGGTTTTTCATATTGCAATTTAAATAGCCGGCGGAGTAGTCAGGTCGTCGGCCAGGATCAGTTTTCTGATTTTCTGATACATAAAGGAGATGATCAGCAGCAGGACACCCAGCGAAATAAACGCCGCAATCTTGCCGCCTTCTGAAATGCCCCGGATGTCGTAGGTAAACAATTTGACCAGCGTCAGGGCAAACAGGCTCAGCGACAGGATGCGCAGGTTCTTGTTTTTCCGATTCAGCCCCGTCCACATAAAGGCGAAGGCGCAAACGCCCCAGAGAATAGGTAGCCCTACCTTATTGGCTTGGGTGATCAGGTAGTCGAAGCGATCGATGGCCACCATCTGTTGGCTGTCATTCATCGCGGATAAAGGTAATCCGGAAGGCGTGTATCCAAAGTAAATGACGTGGAAAAACAATTCGGAACTGAATATCCACACCAGCACAATGCCCGCAAACCAGGGCCAGATCGTACGGGCTACCGGAGGCAACCCATCGAATAACGGCTGATTGCGATTGATCAGAAACAGGATACCTAACACAGCCAGCAGATTGAGGTAATGGAAGGGAAAACCCACGAAAATCGTTTCTTCGTACAGGTAGTGTTCACGCAGCAGGTCCATAGTGGCATAGTTGAATACCAGCAGGAAAACACCCACGCCGAACGCGCTCAACAGGGCGATTCTGGATAGTAATGCCAGGGACCCCTTGCGCCGGACATACACCAACAGACCCAATAAAATCAGCAGGTGATAACCTGCCATGATGATGGTACGGCTGGGACTGAAGCCCACGTAGGTAATGAGCTGGTAATTAAGCTCCAAGGCACCGGTCAGATAGATCACGAAGCTGGCGATGAAGCCCACTATCCGGCGATAAAGTCCCGTATCCAGTTTGCCGATCCAGAAGTTGATGGGTTTTTCCTCATTGCGCAGCAGCCAGTAAGTCAGGCACAAACTGATGACCGACAGCACACCCGTGATGAATGCTTTGTTGAGCAATACCGGGATCGGGTAACTGAGCGCGCTCTGGTTGTAAATATGGTCCCAGTCCATCAACAGACTCACCAGCATGAGCCCGGTTACCACCACCGAACCTTTGGTGACCAGCGTGAGGCCGGATTTCTGCGCAAACCAGAGCAGCAATACAGCCTCCAGCGCCCAGAACATCGTAATGTAATTGCCTTCCATCTGAACCGGTACGGCCAGGCTGATAAAAGTGATGATCAGGCCAATCAGCAGGTAAATCAGGTTGCGATCCACGCTTTCGCGACGGTACAATGCAAAAGCAAACAGAAAATTAAATACGGCTACCAATGCCGTAAACAAGCCCTGATAGGCGCCTTTGTCGATGTTGGCCAGGATGGCCATTCCGGCTGCGTAATAGAAAGCCGTATTGCTGACCAGCAGGGTGATTTCCAGGGCCGAAAATTTTGCCTTCTCCTTGATGTTGTAGAGGATGTTCATCGCAAAAAATACCAGGTAGAAAATGGTGCCGAAAACCAATGCACCTACGTAGGGCGCATCTGCTACCCCCAAGACCTTTTTACTCAGCCAGCCACCGTACAGCAACACCGTAAATCCGTAAGCGATGACTTGCAGAATGTTCCACTTCTTGAAATAGTTCAGCGCCAGCATACCCAGGTTCAGAATCAGGATATAGGTGAACAGGACCTGGTAATTGCCTTCGCCGGTACGGACCATAAAGGGCGTGGTGAAGCCGCCAACCAGCGAAAGAACGGCCAGCTCCACGCGGTTGTACGTGAGCGACAATAGAATGGAAAACCCGGTGATCACGACCATCAGCACAAAAGCAACGGGCTGGCTGAAAAGCTGGTATTCGTGGAAGGCAATGTAAATGGTGAAGTACAACACGGCCAGACCGCCGCCCACCAGCACCGAACTGAAGGCGCTGAAACTGTTGCGCATCCGGTGGGCCACGCCAATGAGGGCCCCGCCCGCCAGGATACCAATAAATACCCTTCCGATCTCATTGATCCACTCCTGGTCGATGGCATACTTGACGAAATAACCGATGCCCAGCACCAGAATGGCAATGCCAATCTTGTTGATGAGGTTTTCGCCAATAAATTTCTCCATGTCAGGATTGTTCTTCAAAAACTTCTCCCAGAAGGACAGAACGGGCTCGGCCGGAACCGGTGGAACGGTGGTTGCGGCTGCCATTGTCTTCTCTTTCAATGGAATTTCCCTTTCGACCGGTTTTTCCAAAGGTCCGACTGAAGCGGCTAGTGGAGGCGTCAACGCTTCTTCCTGTGGTGGAACCGGTTCCGGCGGAAGTGGCTGTTCGGGTTTCTGCCAGCGAACCGGCGTTTCTTCGGCGGGCGGCTGGGCTGTTATGGGTGGTTCGGTGGTTTTGAAGCGGAACGCTTCCGTTTTTGGCGTAGAAGCAGCCGGAGGCGAATAAGTGGTCAGACTGCTTCGCAACTCACGCACTTCTTTTCTGAGTTCGTCCAGGTGATTTTTGAGTTGCTGTTGATGGTCCCGCAACTTGTTCATCGTCACAATGACCAGAACAAGCAGGATGAGAAGCAGAAATATTTCCATATTAAAAAATGAGAATGGTATAATGGGTGGCTACAGTGATTAAGTTGGTAGGTAAATTACGGGAATCAGGAGTACGTTTTTCAATTGAATAGCCGGGTAAACAAAGATGCAAAATGAAGCGATATCTTGTATATCCTTTAGGCTGAACCGGATAAGTTGCGACGTAAGATCCGGGACTGGTCTTTGCGTCATGGTGGTTCCCGGGATAGTCTTTGTTTGCTTTTCCGGCTTTTTGTTCTCCGCACTATTTTCCCGGTTTTATTCAATAATTTCCGACAAATTTTCGTAGAATAGCGCTCCTTTATTCAAATCAAACCAAAACCAATGAACCGATACTTTTTCCAATCCAGTGTAAGAATACTTTGGGTAGCGCTGTGTATGAGCTGCCTGTTGGGCTTGAGTGCAGCGAAAGCGCTTGTTCCCAGTGAATTCCAAAAGTCGAACCAGCAGTACTACGAATGGCGCACCTATTACTTCAAATCGGAGGACCAGAAAAAGGTAGTGGAAGCGTATCTGCGCGATGCGGCCATTCCTGCCCTCAACCGCCTGGGCATTTCTCCGGTGGGGGTATTTGACGAACCCGATCAAAAAGAAGGCCTGAAATTGCACGTATTCATTCCCTATAAATCGCTGGAACAGTTTGAAGGCACCGTTACCAAACTGGCCGCCGATGCGGCCTATCAGAAAGCGGCCGCTCCGTACCTGAATACCGCGCACACGGCACCTGCCTACGACCGGATTGAAAGTTCGCTGATGAAAGCGTTCAAAGACATGCCCATACTGAAAGTACCCAAAACGCAGACGCCCAAGCGGGACCGGATATATGAATTCCGCCGTTACGAAAGTTTCAGCGAAAAGTCGGGGCTCAAAAAGATTGATATGTTCAATCAGGGCGGCGAAATCAAGATCTTTGACCGACTGGGCTTCAATGCTGTTTTTTACGCTCAAACCATTGCCGGTGCCAAAATGCCCAACCTGACCTACATGACCACCTTCGACAGCAAAGAATCCCGCGATCAGCACTGGGCGGCTTTTGGCAGTGACCCGGAGTGGAAAAAAATCAGCGGCATGGAAGAATACGCCAACACCGTGTCCAAAGCCGACATCTATTTCCTGACGCCTACTGAATACTCTCAGATTTAGCATCTGAGTTTCAGCGCATTTCTTAGAAGAGATCTCAACCGGTCGGTCGTTTCACTATGGGCTTCGAAAACCGTAGTGAAATGACTGACCGGTTTTTTTGTGCTTGTTCGGCTCCATCGAAGCATTCCTGAGGACAAAAATAATGAGGCGGCTCCATCGGAGCCTTTATCGGAGATATGGGCACTTCAGCTATAAACATGGTGCTCCGATGGAGCACACGTGTAGTCATCCGCATCTGCCTTTTTGTTGGTTTTTGCTAAACTCCGCCCCTACTTGCTTTGCGCCACCTCCTCTAACAACGCAGCAAATTTCCGAAGCGTGATGGCATACTGGATATCCGCCACTTCAAAGAGGTTGTTGTGTCCGGCTCCGGCTACCCAATAATGTTGCTTAGGTTCGGGAGCCAGGCGATGAAGGGCTTGGCCGTGCCGAAACGGAATGACTTCGTCGGCCGTACCGTGAATGACCAAAACGGGGCAACGGACCTTTTTCAATTTGGCGGCACTCCGGAATTTGTCCAGCGGAAACACGGGGAGCTGCGTCATCACACGGTAAGCACTCAGGAACGAACTTTCGATGATGAGGCCCCCCAATGGCTGACGACTGGCCAGGTCTACGGCTACCGCACCGCCCAGCGAACGACCCAGGGCGATGACCTGAGTCGGCGGGATGCGAAGCTGTTGGGTCAGGTACTGATAGGCCGCATCGGCATCCTGATAAACACGGGCTTCCGAAGGCGATCCGCTGCTGGTGCCATAACCCTGGTAATCGTAAGCCAGCACGGAAAAGCCGTAATCCCGGATTTCTTTCAGCATGGGAAGCAGCAGACCAATGTCTTCGGCATTGCCGTGGCTGTAGAGAAGGGTGTACCGTGCTTCCGGATGCTCCAGATAGACGGCCGAAATCAGCGCGTCTTTTCCCGAACGGAGCTTGATCGTCTGCTCCGAATCGCGGTACGTAGCCCGCTGGGGCTGGAAGATGATTTTTTCCCCGTAGAAAAAGGCGAACAGAAAAACGACTACGTATAGGAAAGCCAGGAAAATGAGCAGAAAGGAAAGCATACGACGAATAAACATAGGAAAGGGAAGAAAAGACAATTTAAGAGAAGGACGGCATACTTGAATACCACTTTTATCCGTCCAGTTCATTCAGGCCGACGTTATTCATCTTTGCAATTCCGGAATGCGTGGAATATCTTCAAGCCCATAACAGGCTGGTAGCCTGCAAGCGTTGCCATCAACATAACAAAACCATCCCAAAGTCGGGTGCTATTTATATCTGAAGAAACGCCTACCTGAGTGAATAACCGACGTAAACTGCCTGTAAACCCATTTCCGGTATGACCAAAACCATATTCGTTGCTACTGCCGAGCCCTACAGCGGTAAATCCATTGTATCGCTGGGCCTGGTTCAATTGTTATTGAGCAAAGCCCAGAAAGTGGCCTACTTCAAGCCGTTGGTCAATCACGACCCGAAAGAGCGGATCGATTCACACATTGAAACCATTGTCCGGTATTTCGATCTACCCCAGAGTTACGAAGATACCTACGCCTATACCCGGTCAGAAGCCCTGAAAATGGCCGAAGAAGATAACCAGGGTGAAATCATTGACCACATTATCAGCAAATACAAAAAGCTGGAAGAGGAGTACGACTTCACCATTGTGGAAGGCAGCGATTTCCTGGGCGAAGGCACGGCCTTTGAGTTCAATGCCAACCTGATGATTGCCAAAAACCTGGGCGTGCCGGTGATGGTGGTCGTTTCGGGTGAAAGAAAAACCACCGCACAAATCGTGAGTTCTGCACTGACGGCTGTCAATGCATTCGAAGCCGAAGAAGTGCAGGTACTGGCCGTAGTGGCCAACAAAGTAAAACCCGATCAGGCCGATGACGTGAAGGCGTTATTGCGGGCGCAATTGCCCGAAGAAGTCATCGTAGCGGTGATTCCCGAAGACAAGAACCTGAAAAGCCCCACCATGAAGGAAATCCACCAGAACCTGGGCGGTAAGTTGTTGTTCGGGGAAGAATTGCTTTCCAATCAGGTGGACATTTCCATTACCGGGGCGATGCAGGTGCCCAACTTTCTGCGGCGCATCCAGGAAAATACGTTGATTGTGACGCCCGGTGACCGGGCGGACATTCTCATCTGCGCCCTGCAAGCCAACTTGTCCGCCCGTTATCCGAAAGTGGCAGGATTGGTGCTTACCGGTGGCATGGAGCCTGAAGAACCGGTATTGCGAATGATCGAAGGTCTGCAGACGGTAGTTCCCATTATTGCGGTGGAAACCGGTACTTTTCAGACGACCAACCAGATCGGCAGCATTCAATCGCGCATTGGGCCGGACAACCCGAAAAAGGTGGAGCTGGCCATTCAGACCTTTGAAAAGTACGTAGACGTAAAGGCCCTGGACCAGCGGATCATTACCTTTCAGCCCGAAGGCATTACACCGCACATGTTCCAGTACCAGTTGGTGAAAAGGGCCAAAAATCAGAAAAAACACATTGTGCTCCCCGAAGGCAATGACGACCGCATCCTGAAAGCGGCTGCGCGGCTCATTGCTCAGAATATTGTGGACCTGACCATCCTGGGCGACATCAACGAAATATCCGCGATGACCAAACGCCTGGGTATCAACCTGGACCTGGGGCAGGTACGCATCATCGACCCGGCCACTTCGGAATACTACAACGATTACGTGGAGACGTTGTACGAACTCCGCAAGGCCAAAAACGTGAACCTGGAAATGGCCCGTGACCTCATGACCGACGTTTCGTACTTCGGCACGATGATGGTCTACAAAGGCCACGCCGATGGCATGGTGTCCGGAGCGATTCATACCACGCAGCACACCATTCGTCCGGCGCTGCAGTTCGTCAAAACCCGGCCGGGCGTTTCGGTCGTGTCGTCCGTCTTCTTCATGTGCCTGCCCGACCGCGTATCCGTGTTCGGTGACTGCGCCGTCAATCCCAATCCGACGGCAGAAGAACTGGCGGAGATTGCCATTTCATCGGCGGAAAGCAGTCTGAGCTTCGGCATCGAACCCAAAATCGCGATGCTTTCCTACTCTTCGGGTTCTTCCGGGCAGGGCGAAGACGTGGAAAAAGTGCGGAAGGCCACCGAAATCGTGAAGCAGCGCCGCCCCGACCTGAAAGTGGAAGGCCCCATCCAGTACGATGCCGCCGTTGATCCCAGCGTGGGCAAGCAGAAACTTCCTAATTCGGAAGTGGCCGGTCAGGCCAGCGTACTCATCTTTCCCGACTTGAATACCGGCAACAACACCTACAAAGCCGTACAGCGCGAAACCGGTGCCCTGGCCATCGGTCCGATGTTGCAGGGACTAAACAAGCCAGTCAACGACCTGAGCCGGGGCTGTACCGTTGCCGATATTTTCAATACCGTAGTCATCACCGCCATTCAGGCCCAGAAATAGTTGCATGAATATATTCGTAGTCAATTCCGGAAGCAGTTCTATCAAGTACCAGTTGTTCCGCATGCCCGCCGAAAATCCCGTCTGTAGTGGCTTGGTAGAGCGGATCGGGCTGGAAAACGCCGTCATTACCCACAAGGTTTTTCAGGGTGAACAGGAGGAAGTCATCCGATTGACGCTGGATATCGCCGACCACGCCGCCGGGCTGCAGGAAGTCGCCCGCCTGCTCACCGATCCCAACACGGGCGTCATTCGCGACCCGGGCGAAATTCAGGCAGTAGGGCACCGGGTGGTACACGGTGGGGAAAGCTTTGCGGCCACTACCGTTATTACCGCAGAAGTGAAAGCGGATATTAAGAAGCTGTTTGCGTTGGCACCGCTGCACAATCCACCCAATTACTTGGGCATCGAAGTGGCGGAAAAGATTTTCACCCAAGCCCGTCAGGTAGCGGTATTCGACACGGCTTTTCACCAAACCATGCCCGAAAAAGCGTTCCGCTACGCCATCCCGCAGGACTTTTACCGCAACCTGGGCATCCGTGCCTACGGTTTTCACGGCACCAGTCACAAATACGTGGCTGAGCAGGCAGCGGCCCATTTGGGCAATCCCGCTGCGAAAATCATTACCATTCACTTAGGAAACGGCTGTAGTATGGCCGCTGTAGACGCCGGGCGCTGTATCGACACCAGCATGGGTATGGGTCCGTTGGGTGGTTTGATCATGGGTACCCGTTCCGGCGACATTGACCCGGCGGTGATTTTTTACCTCATCAATCAACTGGGGTACGATCCGGAGCAGGTAAATACGCTGCTCAACAAGCGCAGCGGCATGCTGGGGCTCACCGGCTTCAGTGATATGCGCGACATCACCCAGGCCATCGAACAGGGCGATGAACAGGCAGCACTGGCCTACGACATGTATGCCTACCGCATCCGGAAGTACATCGGTGCCTACGCCGCCACGCTCAATGGATTGGATGCCATCGTGTTTACTGCCGGCGTGGGTGAAAACGATGCCAAAGTGCGCGAATTGGTCTGCCGGGAAATGGATTTCCTGGGCATCCGGCTGGATGAGGAAAAGAACCGAATCCGTTCCAAAGAGCTCCGGGAAGTTAACGTGCCGCAAGCAAGGGTAAAAGTTCTGGTGATTCCCACCAACGAAGAGTTGGAAATCGCCCAGCAGTGTTATGAATTGCTGAAAAGGGCCCCCTAACCAAAGTGTCGGGCCACCGAAATGTCGGACCACCCGAAGGGGAATAATATTCTGGCGTGTTGTATATTATTAATAATCAGCGATTTTGACCTTAAAATTGAATCTTATATAAGAGCTAAATCGCTATGTTTGAATTTTAAATCAATCCATTTTAAAAGGAGGTTTACCCTCAAATAGGAATATATGGGCGTAACTGCAAATGTGTATTTGATCAAGCAGAGTGACAAAATCGGAGAGTTAGATTTTGAAATGGTCTTAACAAGATTGGGCGTTCAAACTCAAATTGACAAAAGTGGAATTAGTTATGAAAAAGTATGCAGTGAATTTTGGGAAAGAAATGCCGAATCGCTGCTTGGATTGGCTTACTATAAAGAACATTTTATTGTCAAGGACGATCTTTGTTTGATAGATTCTTCTCATTTTGAAGCCTTTACACACGATTTTCACACCTCTATTTTACAAGTAGAAAATTCTGATATAGTACAAGTATCTAATTTTTCATATTATGATAATGGCCAAATGATCAGACGGAAATCCATTGGAAATGATCACTGGATAGAAGAAATGCAAGAATCAGGATTAGAGGTACCGGAGGGGGCAGGAGATTGGGATGAAGGGGAGGCATTGGAAATAGAGAAAAATGGGAGTAATGCTTTTGAAGTGATGAAAACTTATGGCATCGATTATTTTGAGCTTTATGAGTTGGAATGGGAGTTAAGATTAATAATGGAACAAGCGAAATAATTGATATGGTTAATTAATTTCCCGAAACCTCCAATGAACACAATATCCCAATTGGCCATCATATGCATCTGCTTTTCCTGTAATCAGAAAGGAGCAGAAAACTCTCAACAAAGTAATCCGAAAAGTATACCATCAAAGACAGAGTCAAAGAGTTCTACCATTTCCAAAGAAGCTCTTTTAGGCGTCTGGACGGACGGCACTGGACCCAACGCCACTTTTGTCCTCTCTACCGACTCCATAGAATATGCCGATAGCGAAGAAGTCAGCGCATACGCGTATGATCTGGTAAACGATTCCATCGTAATCCATTATGCAGATCATGACTACCAGGCAAAGGTGATAACCGGTAAGGATAGCTTAATCTTTGAGGGAAGGGATGTCAAAGCGGTTTTTACACGGTTTAAGGAATAAATACCATTCCTCACAAGCACTATAACTTTTTTCTCCTGCTTTATTTCACTTTGCCAGCCTTGTTTCGTGAGCACTTCCCTACTTGTCATGCCGGAGGCATCTGGCCGGCCACTGGCACTTTCGCCAGGGATAAAAGCCTGACAAGCTAAGCGGTGGAGTTAGTGGCTAACTAGATGCCTCCGGCATGACATAATACATACAGCTTTATAAACTGCTCACTCACTACCACACCGGCGGATAATCGGATACCGGCTTGGAGGCGGGCGCTGAATAAGCCGATCCTTTTTCCTTCTTCCAGATGCGATGCGCCAGCAGACCTAGCACGACCAGTAGCATCGAACCCACGAAAGCCAGGGCCATGTCTTTCTGGGCGTCCCATTGATCGCCCTGCATGCCCAGGAAAGCTTCGCCCCGTTCGGGAGACAGGAAAAGCACCAGCAGCCATTCTAGTATTTCATAAGCCGCCGACAAAGCCAGCACTGCCATCACCGGCAGCCACCAGGCAAGGGTAGTGCCCAGCCGCAACCCCCTCAGGCAGACTTCCCGCATCGGGTAGGCCAGCAAAAAGCCAAAAGCGAAGTGCACGATCCGGTCGTAATGGTTGCGGGAGAAGTCAAACTGTTGCTGCATCCATTCACCCAGCGGGTGGTGCGGATACGTATACCGGGCACCGTAGATGTGCAGGGCCAGAAAGGCCAGGGTTAAGCCGTAGCTCAGGTCGCTGAACCGGAAGCGGCGGTACGTACCCAGCAGAAAAGTGATCAGGATCAGCACCGGTATGTTTTCCAGCAAGCCCGTCATCAGGTCGTCGGCGGCAGCCAGCATCCAGCCCCAGAATGCCAGGAATAGCCCGGTCATGATCATGAGGGGTTGGTTCTTTCGGAAAGAGAGCCGGGAAGGAGAAGAAGTCGTACTGAAAGGCATGAAAACGTATGCAGGAATAACACGGTGGTTTTCCTGCATACGCAAAGAAGAAAGGAGAGTTACTGAAAGTAGGCTACATCCGAATCACGGCATGCAGGGCACGGGAAAGATCTTCCATCGTCTCCACGGTTTGAGTAGCACCGCAGGCAATCAACTTTTCTGCGTGTCCTTCCATAATATGACTGGCACCAGTAAAGCCAATTACTTTCAGGCCTGCTCCGTGCGCAGCCGTTACGCCCGTCAGACTATCTTCCACTACCAATGCTTCATCGGCCTGCAGACCCAATTGTCGTAAGGCATACAGATAAATGTCCGGATCGGGTTTGGGTTTGCCGGCCATCTCTGCCGTATAAATGCGGTCATCGAAAAAGTGACTTACCTGGGCTACTGCCAGAGAATTTTTTACCCGCTCCAATTGGCTGTTGGAAACCACGGCTTTGGGCAGCGCAATGGACTGCAAAGCTGCCTGCACCCCATTGATGGCCTGTAATTCCGCTTGCAGGCTGTCGTCAATGGCTGCTTCCAATTGGTGCGGAAAGTGAGTGGGAAACTGAATCTGGTGCGATGCGGAAATGTGGGCCAGGATGTCGTGGTCTTTCATACCGGCGAAGCGCTGCATAAACTGCTTCACGTTCATTTCGTAGCCGAAAGGCTTGAGTAAGCGCAATAGTACGTTCGCCGCAATGATTTCGCTGTCTACCAGCACGCCATCGCAGTCAAACAGGATGTATTTGGTCATGGGAGTAAATTGGGCCGAATGTACGGCCAGAATGAGTAAACAATCAAGTTGGATTTATTGTCCGATGCGCTGCCGGATGGCTTCGTACAGGGCAATGCCGGTAGCCACCGAAACGTTGAGCGAACCGATCTGCCCGGCCAGCGGGATTTTGGCCAGTTCATCGGCTTTCCGGATCAAATCAATTGAAATGCCGTCTTCTTCCGAACCCATAATCAGGGCGGTAGGAATGGTGAAGTCGACTTCGTAAATCGTTTTATCCGTTTTTTCGGTACAGGCTACCACCTGGATGCCGCTTTCCTGCAGGTAGCGCACCGTTTCGTTCAGGTTGGGTTCGCGGCAGACGGGAATGAAGTTGAGGGCTCCGGAAGAAGTTTTCATCGCATCGCTGTTGATTTCGGCGGCTCCTTTGGTGGGCACCACAATGGCCTGAGCACCGGCACATTCTACCGTGCGGGCGATGGCTCCGAAGTTGCGCACGTCGGTAATTCGGTCAAGCACCAGAATCAGGGGAACTTTACCTTGTTCGTATACCCCGCTCAGCACGTTGTGCAGCGAAGCATAGTTGATGGCCGAAATAAAGCAGATAACGCCCTGGTGGTTTTTGCGCGTAAGCCGATCCAGCTTTTCGGCGGGCACTTTTGATACGGGCACGCCGCGCTCTTCGGCCAGCTTCACAATTTCGTTGTTGCCCAGTTCACGCTGCACAAACAACTTATCAATCTCCTTGCCCGCCCGAAGCGTTTCCAGAACGGCCTGGGTGCCAAAGACCATCTCCTTGTTGACGGGTTTGGGCGTAGTGAAATGACGGCGGGGCGCTTCTTTCCTGAATGGTGGCAAAATGGTAGCGAATTATGGTTGAAAATCTAAAGGGCGCAATTTCGGTAAATCGAACGGGAAAAGCGGAACAAAAGATCGCATTTATCTTTTCAGCCCCTGAAATTCAACCTTTCACGCTTTATCTGCCAACCAATCCCGTACGCCATTCCTCAACCGTCGGATACCAGATGGGTTCGTATTCGGCGTAACGTACCAGTTCGTAGTGGTCTTCAATAAACTGGTTGGGCCGCTTTACGAAGTTGAAATTGATTTCGGAGAAGTTAGCGCTTTGGGTATAGGTCCACACTTCCTTTTCCTTGGAACGAACCACCTTATTAGGTGGTCCAAAAATGATATAGACCATGCCCATATCCGTTTTCCAGCCTTCTTTGTAGGTCGTAAACAGGCGGTTAGCGGTTTCCACGCGGTTGTAATAAGCCTTGATGGTCCGCCGGGCGGTTTGCTGGTTGCCGGCCATCAGGCGCAGCCAGTAGCGATCCAACGCCTTTTTCGGCTCATCCGGCTTCTGCAGGTCGCGTATTTCGTCGTTGGTGCTCATGTACACCAGCGGCTTGGTGAGTTGTTCGGGGCGGGTAAACCGCGGGAAGCGCTTGTTTACTCCGATCAGCCCGATTCCATTGACGGAGCTGGTGTCTTCCGCGAAGAAATAGAGCCGGGTCTGATCCAGCGCAATGGGCGTGTTGGTCCTTACCTGGAAGGTAGAATCAATTTCCAGGTTCTTCTTGGCACCCGCCGGCGAAATATTCATCGGAGAAAAGGCTGCCTCAAAATCGTGGCTGTAGCGATACACAGAAAGCGTCTTTTCCGTACCAGCCAGATCGCGGATCTGGAAAGTATCATTCAGGTACTGATAATGGCGCATAATCGGCGCTTTGCCCTGTTGACCGAATACGGCGAAGCGGTCGTTCAATTTGGTGGAGTTGAATCGAAGGGGCACGTCGTGCAGCACTTTCTGGCCGGTAGAGATGTCGGTAATTTCGGCCAGCAATACACCAGTAGTCGTACTCTCTGGTTTTTTTACGTCAAACTGAATCAACACCTGCTTGCCCCGTTGCTGAACTGATTCCGGCGTGAGCGGTACGTTTCCCCGTTGCAGCGCTTCTTTGCCGCCGTATTCGTTGAGCACCACAAATCCGATGGTAAACTGACTGCTGAATTTCGTCGCCGGCGTGATTTCTCCGTAGAGCCGTTTAACGTCCAGTTCCAGAAATACGCGCAGGGTAGTCTGGTTGTCCAGAAACTTGCTTTTAGCCGTGATGATGGCCTCCCGGTCGTATTCTCCGTCTTCCAGCTGCTTTCGTTGTGCTTTCCCCCGGGTACTTTTTTCCGAAGAGGCACAGCCTGCCAGCAGTCCGAACACGAAAGCGCAGATGATCAGATTTCTCATGGATTCGATAGTGATTTCTTAAATACTGTAAAAAAAACTAATTTTGTGGCAATATACCCGCAGCAGCCACGTAAAAACTACCGGACGTTGAATAAAATAACAGTACCGGAACGACCGCATAAATAAGCCAAACCTATGAAAACCATTCGTCTTCAGGATACCAGCATCAACCAACGGTTTTTTGATCCGGCTGAAACTGAGCGGCTCGCCCGCGAATTTCAAAACGGTGTACCGTACAAACATATTATCCTGGATCAATTTCTGAACGAAAAAACCGCCAATCTTTTGTACGATAACTTCCCTTCCATTGAGAAGCTGAAGAAACACTACAAAGGCTTGAACGAAAATAAGTCGGAAGGGTCTAATTTCGACGATTTTCACCCGGTTTTCAAGCAGGTGCGCGAAGACATTATGTCGCCGGAATTTGCGGCCTGGGTGTCTAAAATTACCGGTATCCCTGGCGTGTTCATCACCGATGACAACCTGGGAACGGGTCTGCACCAGGGCGGCGACGGTAGCTTTCTGGACATCCACGTAGACTTCAACATTCACCACATCCGCAACGTACACCGGCGGCTGAACATGCTGATTTACCTGAATAAGGACTGGAAACCGGAGTACGGCGGGTCGATGGAAATGTGGAATGCGGATATGACCCAGATGGTCAAGAAGGTGTCACCGGACTTTAACCGCTGCCTCATCTTCGAAACCAGCGAAATTTCCTATCACGGCTATTCCAAAATCACGCTGCCGGCCGGCGTTACCCGCAAATCCTTCTATTCGTATTTTTATACCGAACTAACTGACAAGAGCAAGCTGAAGGATTACCACGATACCGTTTTCAAGGCCAAGCCCGAAGATACGGCTTTCAAAAAAGTAGGCACTACGGTAAAGGAAAGCCTGAAAAACACCATTAAAGCGCAGCTGAAGCGTTTGGGAATTAAATTTTAAACAACTCCGAAATTGCCCTTCTTTATGAAGAAGGCTTAGCAACAGAACTATGTTCAGTACCACCGAAATCACTTCCGCGCAGATCGCCTCCGACAATCCGGTGCACCAACGGTTGTTCTTTGCTTATGCGGAAGCCAGCAAAACCATTGGCGGCCACCTGCTGGAGATCGGTTGCGGCGTAGGAAGGGGCCTGGTGGTGCTGTCGGAAAACTGTGAACAGTATACCGCCATCGACAAAAACAAAGCCCTGCTGGATACCTTGCAGCAGCAGTATCCTTCGTTGCGTTTCATTCACCAGCACATTCCGCCATTGCAGGGTCTGGCCGACAACACCTTCGATTACGTAGTTTCTTTCCAGGTAATTGAGCACATTGAGGACGACCATTTGTTCGTGAAGGAAATTCACCGGGTGCTCAAGCCGGGTGGAAAGGTCATCATTACCACGCCCAACATCAAACTGTCACTGACGCGCAATCCCTGGCACGTGCGCGAATACACCGCCGACGGACTGGCCAAGCTGATGGGTAAGTACTTCGGCAAGCTGGAAAAGCAGGGCGTACACGGCAACGCCAAGGTGATGGCTTATTACGAGCAAAACCGCAAGTCGGTCGAGCGCATCACCCGCTTCGACATTTTTAATCTGCAGTACCGCCTGCCCCGCACCTGGCTGCAGGTACCCTATGACCTGCTCAACCGGATGAACCGCAAATCGCTGCAGCAGCAAAACACCGGACTGGTGGGCGACATCAGCCACGAAGATTATTTCCTCAGCCCCGACGCCGAAAACTGCCTGGACTTTTTCTACACGGCCACGAAGTGAAGGGGGGTTAATTTCATCAATCTGATTTCAAGGAAGACTTCTTTTTAACTCAGCTTCGCGTATGTCGTGATCCAGCGCTGAGGAAGCTCTCCCTGGTTGGCCAGTTGAAAATCCTGGTAGCTGCAGGGCACGATGCAGTGCTTATCGGGTGCATTGGGGTAAGGCACCTCTATCCACCATTTGTCAGTAAAGTTGCTCTTGTAAAAGACCAGGTTCTGACTGTTGTCATCCAGCACCGATACCACGTAGCGGGTGTATTTCCGGTCGGTAAAGTCCGACTCATTTCTGCGGTTATAAAAGCCTTCCACAAAATACCAGATCATGGTGGCAATGACACCGGCAGTTTGGCCGCGTACGTCCAGGTCAGGATTGTATTCGTAGAAGCCCACTGAACTCATCTTGTCATTCACGCCCGCGTACCAGCAGATCTGGCAGGCTTCTTCTCCAGTGAGCCCGAAAGGCTGGGCATTGGCATTGCCGGGCGCATCGGTCATGCGGATGGCCGTGATGTCGAAGGTCAGCATATCGGCGTAGCGGATGATCGGCTCTACCTCTTCCATGCTGTCCCGGATCTGCCCGATGCGGTAGGTGTCGAACTGCAGACTTTCCAGTACGGCCAGGGCGTCGGGTGAGGTGAGGTAGCTCTGGTAGGCCAGGTGACTGTAATGAAACAGGTAGTTGGGCTCGTGCAGCAGGATCTGGTGGATGTGGTATTCGCTTTTCAGCGCCGGATTGCGCACGTGCATATCTACGGTGGCGTCTACATTTAATACCGACACCAGCTTTTCCAGTCCCTGATAGGCCTGATACTGGCCATAGTCCAGGTCGTGGGAGCCGCCCAGTATGATCGGGATGACGTTGTGCCGAATCAGTACTTCGCACACCTCCCGCAGGCGCAGTTGGGTTTCTTCCAGGCTTACCCCGTGACGCAGGTTACCCAGGTCGGCCACCCGGTACTGGAAACTGCCCCGCTTGAGCCGGTACAGTTTTTTGCGGATTTCGTTGGGCGCTTTGGCACAGGACTGGTTATGCGCCGACCCCCGGCTTTCCCCTACTCCCACCAGCGCAAAGTGCGCATTTTTCCACTGTGGCATCATTTCGGTGTTCATATCGACCATGGCGTACCATACGGAAGGGTCGTCCATAGCGCCAAAAGGGTATTCATCCAGGGGATCGAAGAATATCGTCAGGTCCATGAGGAAATCAATCAAATTTGGGCAAAAGGTAGGACTATTCAGCCACATTTACCCAGGTTGTGCGGGTAGATATTTACGGGAAACTTCTAAACCGTTGGGAAGGTACTTCTGAATCATCCATTTATGCGTCCGCTTTGTTAGCCATGAATAGTATCCCGATGAAGACAAAGGTAGCATTGCCGGATTAAAGCATTGAAATATGTAATATTTTGTGATGTTATCCGTACAAATAAATGAGTTACGGAGGTTACCTTTCTTAAGCAGAATTTTATTTGGACTGGCTGGATGCGGATAGGAGAGATAGCCTGTTGACTTTGATGTTAAATATATAGGCGTTAGTGCTTAATAATGAGCAGTTTAAGTGGTTTTGGTTCTGAAAAGCGGCCAAACAAAAAAACCTTCCCAAATCAGGGAAGGTTTTTTTCTATTACCAAATAAGTGTTAAACAGGTGTATGAATATTTTGTATTCACTGTACCTAGATACAGGTTAAGTAAGAAAGGTAACCGGATTGCAGAAAAATTTTTAAAAAAGCGCGAAAAGATCTACTCATCGTCTGCCAGTCTATTTATCAGGCCTGCGCCAACTGGGTTGAATAACACTCCCTTTCAGCTCATCGTTCGTAATCTTCAGGTAAGTATCTATTTCGTGTTGCATCTCTTCTACGTGCGAAATCACGCCTACAATCCGGTTTTCCTTCCGCAAGGATTTGAGCGTATCAAACACAATCTGCAACGATTCCCGGTCAAGAGAACCGAAGCCTTCATCCAGGAAGAAGAAGTTCTGCGGCGATTGGGTGAGCTGTTGAATGTTATCAGCCAGCGCCAATGCCAGGCAAAGCGCCGCCTGGAAAGTCTGTCCGCCCGAAAGGGTTTTGACGCTTCGTACCTGTCCGTTGTGCAGGAAATCGCGGATCTGGAACTCATTCTTATCCGTTACCTCCAATTGCAATTTCTGCCGGGTAAGTTTATAAAAGCGGTCATTGGCGGCCTTGCAGAGGTTTTGCAGGTATACGGACGACACGTAGTTGACAAAGCCGCTTTCGCGGAACATCTTTTTCAGGGTGTTGATGTCTTCCGCCCGCTGTTCGAGCATCTCCAGTTGGTGCAGGAGTTTCTGCCGCAGTTGGAGGTCCTTCTCCAGTTGGCTGATCTCATTTTCGAGGGTAACCGACTGCCGACGGAGGTGATTCCGCTCTTCGCGCAGCCGGGCAATTTCTTCCAGCAGATCGGCGTGGGCCTGTCCGTCGTAGCTTTTTCCCTGTGCCTGTTCTACCAGGGTCTGGTACTGTGCCCGGGCGGTATGGAGTTGCTGTCGGAACCCATCGAAACGGGCTTTTTCCAGATCCAGATCCAGGGTCTGCGCCAGAACGGCATTTACCTCCTCCAGGCTGCCAAATACCGACTTCCGTATTTGCTCCTGCAATTGAATCGTCACGCTTTCCAACTGGTAGCGGGACACCTCCAGGCTTTCTTCGCCGGCCTGCGTGCTGCCGGTCAAAGTACTCAGCTCCAGACGGAGCGATTGAAGCCGCTGTTCAGCGGTCTGAAACGATTGTACGATGTTCTGGTATTGCTCCAGCTTGGTCCGTGCCTCCCGCTTCAGTTCCTCGGGTTTGCGATGGGCGTGTTCTTCCAGGTGAAGTTGCTGAATCTGGTCCGTGTAAATCGCTGCCTTTCCCGTGATTTCCGCCACTTCCGTCTGGAGCTTTTCCAAGGCCTGCCGGTACTTATCGCGGCTATGCTCTTCGGCCGGTAACTGCTTTCTCAGCTTCTCCAGTTGCCCTTCCTTTCGGGTTATCTCTGCCTGTTGTTGGGTAGCTTCGGCCAGCACTTCCCGGAAGTGCGCTTCTTTGTCCGGATGGAAATCTTTCCATACAAAGGTTTGCCGGTGGGCGTGAATTGCCTTTTCCTGAGCCGCCCGCTTCTGGTCAATTTGGTCCCATTGCTCCTGCTGAGTAGTATACTGGGCAAGCAGCACGTTGAGTTTTTTTTCAACCGTGTCTAACCGCTGAAGTGCCGATTGCAATTCTTCTTTTTGCGCCCTTTTCTGAGACATTATTTCGTTGACTTCAGAAGCATTGAGTTTGTGCGGGTGTTCGGTAGCACCACACAGTGGACAGGGAGCGCCGCCGTGCAGTGCAGTGGCGTATTCCTCCAGTTTGCTTTGCAAAAGCAGGTGCTCCAGCTCCGGCTCCAACTGGCTGATTTGCTGCTGGCAGCCCGTTTTCGCTTCGGTGAGTTCGGTCGCCAATTGAGCAAAGGAGGGTTCCTGCTTGTTTTCAGAAAGTAAGCCCGGGACCTTTGGGGTAAACAATTGGGCTTTCTGTTCAGTTAATTGCTGTATTTTGGCTTCTGATTGTACCAAATCCTGGTCCAGGCCATCCTTTTGCGTCAATAGCTGTTGATTCACGGCAAACCAATTACCTACGGCAGAAAGTACGGTCGTATCGGGGAGCCGGGTCTTCAAAGTACTGATCTGGGCAATCAGTTCATCCTGCGCCTGTCGAATCTGAGTTACATTAGACAAGGCCTTGCTGTAATGCATTTCTCCGTTGCTAATGCGCTCGCGGCGAACTTCAGCCTGGGCCTGTAGATCGAGCACTAATACGATTTTTTCCAGCTCTTCCGCCTCCTTTTTCAGCGTTTCGCGTTGCTCATAGGTGATTTTCAGCGTCTGGAAAGCTATTTCCTCTTCAGTGAGGCGACAACTGACTTTCTGCAGGCTGGTTTGCTGGGCCTGGAGCGCTTCGGACAGCCGGTTGATTTCGGCCTGAATGCCACGCTGATTATCCAGTAGTCCTTTAAAGTGAAGGAGACAGTATTCGTAGTTTTTAATTTTCCGGCCCAGTTCATCGTAGGAGCCTTCCTGTGTCTGCAACGTTTCCAGTGCCTGGCGATGTAATTGGATGCGCTCAAATAATTCTTTGAGCTGCGCAAACGCATTGTCTACCTGTTGTTTTTCAGTCAGTGCCTGCGCAATGGTTTCTGTACTTTTCTGCAAACCAGTCAGGATCTCCCGCTTTTGTTCAATTTGCGCCGTGTCTACTTCTCCAATCTGCTTCAGGCGGTCAGCCAGCAGCATTTTTTCATCGCTGTTTTTCTTTTCCAGGGCCGTTACCTTGTGAAAGAGTTCGTACTTATTGAGGTTGAACAATTCTTTCATCATCCGGGTACGGTCGGTGTCACCCAGTTGAAGGAATTCCTGGAATTTGCCCTGCGGAATAATGATGGTTCGGCGGAAGTTCTGGTAGCTCAATCCAATGATTTCCTCCGCATTGGTTACTTCAATGGGCACCCACTCCTCATCCTGCTTCTGGTAAGCCGTGCGCTCAAACGTATTGATGCGGTCAAAATGGTTGCGGTTTCTTTTTCCGGCTACTTTGAAGCGGTACTCCTGTCCACTGTGGCCGGCCCGGAAGATGAAGTCAATCAACAGTTCGTTGGATTTGAGGTTCATCATATTATACCCCCGGTTTTCCCGTTGGTTCAGGCGTTCGGTTTCTCCGTACAGGGCGTAGGAGATGGCCTCCAGAATGGTGGATTTTCCGCTGCCCACCGTACCAAAAATGCCGAAGATACTGGCTTCGGTGAGTTTGCTGAAATCGACGGTTTGGGGTTGCTGGTAAGAATATATACCGCTGAGGGTCAGACTGAGAGGGATCATTCTTCTTCCTCCGAAGCCAGGGCCTCCCGGAAGAGGCTCATGAGCCGTTCATTGGGTTCCTGAACGTGTTTATACCTGAAAAATTCCGTAAAAAGTTCTTCCATTCCCTTGCTCAGATCTATTTTGGTGGCCCGGTTGGCCAGGGCATCCTGGGCGCTGCGTACTTCGGGAATGAGGGCGATAATGCCCCGGTGCGCCGTGTACAGCTGTTTGCGTTCGGGAGCCGTCAGGTAGGTTTCCGAAGCCACCGTCAGTTCGACCAGGGCATTGGGATTCGCCTGTAGCCATTGCACGGCCTCCTCTATGCCTTCGAATCGTTGCCGCAGCAGCTTTTTTCCTTTTTCCAGGGGAATGGCCCGGTACGCTGCCGGCTGACCCGGTTGCACATCCACCAGCATCACGTACTTGGTCTGGTTGGCTTCGCTGAAACTATAAGCCAGCGGGCTGCTGCTGTACACGACCGGGCAGGGCTGCGTATCTATCACCTGGTGCCGGTGCAGGTGGCCCAGGGCTACGTATTGGATCTGAGACGGTACGTTATCGGAAAATACCGCCTGGGCTCCGCCAACGTGCGCAATGGGGCGCTCATCGTCGGGTTCTTCCGGAGCCGGGCCGTCTTTTTTCATCACGTACAGATGAGCCATCAATACGTTTACTCCCTGATCGTCGCAGTAGGTGTCGGCCAGTAGCTGCCAGTGGGCAGCCAGCACTTGCCGCAGTTCCTGTTCGGGGTTTGCTTCATCAGCATCGTCGTTTTCCGGCGATTTACCGCCCAGGTAAGTTTTCAACCGCAGTTCGTTGGCGTAGGCGGTGAGCAGCAGGCGCAGTGGCACCGGCGTGCCGGGGAGCTGTAGTTCGATAAATCCGGGTGCGCTACGGGTGACGTGCAGGTTACAGTCCAGCGAAAAGGGATTGATTTCGGAGTGCGGATAGCCCACGAAGATAATGCCGCACTCCCGTGCCAACGGATCGGGTGCTTCGATCCGGTCGGGTGAGTCGTGGTTGCCGGCAATGGCAATGACCGGTCGCTGTCCGTTTTTGGCCAGCCGTTTGACAGTCTTATAAAACAGGTCCGTCGCTTCAGTAGGCGGATTGAAGTTGTCAAAAAGGTCGCCGGCAATCAGTACAACATCCACTGCTTCGGCTTCCGCAATTTCACAGATTTCTCTCAGTACGTCCTTCTGTTCTTCCAACCGGGAAAAACCGTCCAGACGTTTGCCTAAGTGCCAGTCGGCAGTATGAAGAATGCGCATGGGTGAATGGGCTGAGATAGCCGATGGCATGAGCCAATCAACTGATCTTTATGGACAAATTACGATTATAACAAAACGCTACGCTGCTGCTCAATCTTCACTAAAAGGGCGTATACACCCTGTGTTTCCGTTGTTTGCAACGTGATTGGGCGTTTTTCTGACCTCAGAAAGCAGTGTGCAACCGGAAAGTTAACGAATTAGGAGGATTTGGGAGAATAAAAAAGCCTCCCGATTGGGGAGGCTACTTGTATGGGAGGAATGAGAGCCGGCTAATTGGGAAAAAGCCGCTTGATGGTGCTGGCTTCCGTGTTGCCCACTTCGATGACGTAAAAGTCGGTGGGTGCGTTAGAAAGGTCATACTCTTTTTTAAACTTTCCTTTCCGGTCTATCTTTTCCTGACGAATCAGATTGCCAATGATATCGTAAATTTTGACAAAAACGGAGTTCCCGCTTTTGTTGTTGAAACTGATCCGGAAACGGTGACGGCTCACGCTCTGTACCTGAAAATCAACCCGCTTGTCGGTAGGGTCATTATCGTCGGCGTTTTTGTGAAAGCTGACGGGCGTGGCCATTGAAGAAGAAATGCTTGCAGGTTCCGCCTGCTTCGTTGCCAGCAAATGATGGCACTTGATATGGAAGCAGACGCCTGCCGCAGCGGAAAAGGAAGAAAATACCAGCATCAGAAGCGACAGGTAGTAGATCCTCGGTTTCCAGTATTTAATGAATAAGTGGTGTACAGGTGTTTCCATATCAAAATCTCCAGTTCGGCATACAAAGCCGATTTAAAGTTTACATAATGCGGTTTTCAGGGAAAAGATGTTGTAAAAGTATCAAATTCTGGTTCTTGAACCGGCTTTCAGTTATGAGCTTTTGACGAAATCAGTAGCCAAAGGTTTAATAAAATACCTATTATCTTTTCCCTTTTTTTTAAAATTGATCGCACCGGGTTTTTGCAATCAAACAGTAGTCAAATGTATTCCCATCAAGGGCGCTTGTCAACAGTTAATTTACGAAATGCCGAAATTAACTGTTGAAAGGAAAGAATAAATGTTTCAATAGGTCAACAGCATAAAAAAGCCGCAGTGGGGCGGCCTTTTTTATGCTGTTTATAGGGACTTTCCGGGAAAGCTCAAGCTCAATTATTGCAAGGTATATTGCGTATTGCTCTTGCCCGTTTTGGGGTTGTTTCCGGCCCGGGTCAGACGCAGTTCAGTTTCAGTGACAGCAACGTTGGTGTAAGTGATGGTATTTCCACCAGTGGGCTCGGGTGACAGATTGCTAAGAGTCAGTGTGCTTCCATTGAGCGTCCACTTGCCATTAAACGGATTCCCATCGCTTTCGGTAAGTCTTACATCCGTACCACTGGTAAATTCCAGTTTAAAGGAGGAGTAGTCCCTGGTGTCATTGGCTGCATCATAAGGGGCGGTGTAGGCCGTGGTACCATCTTCCTTGACTTCCTGGGCACGCCAGGTTTTCTGAATTAACTCAAGTGCAGATTTGGGTTCCGTTTTCTTTTTGCAACCCAATAGCTGTAAAGATCCTAATAGTGCAACGACCAACAGCAGGGAATTGATTTTTTTCATAATGATGAATTTTAAAGTGCCAATTTATACATTATTCCTCAAATAGGAAAGCAGTCCCTCATGCGATGTGTACGGAAATGTATGATTTTTTTTACGAAAGTTCGTTTTAGTGGATGGCCGGCAATGGTAATGGGCCGGAGGGGTGCGATCCGGCCGTTTTGAACTTCCAGCGATGGGGGAAGTAAAGGCCTGAACGCCTGTTGGTAAGCCAGGTAATAAATGCGATGCGTTTGTTTTATAGTCGTGAACCATGTGCCTGAGATGAACAGGGCATCCTTACATCTCGGGTCTTCGTCTGGTAATAGCCTGTTTGCGCCCGCGTTTGTAAACGATTGATTTCTCCGTAATTTACCTTCCCGAAGAAAGGAATATACAATCGGAAAAATATTCTACGTATCTCCATGCAAAGTATTCGCATTCAAACCTCCCAGAATGTCGTCATTGAATATCGCCCTGCCAGCGTAGGTGATCGCATTCTGGCCAACCTGATCGACCTGCTGATCCTATCTGTCTATTTTATCACCATTGCCATTCTGAACAGTCGCCTGTACCTGAATATATCAATGGCCGGTTGGATCCTCATTTTGCTGCCGCCTACTTTTTATCATTTGCTGAGCGAACTGCTGATGGATGGGCAGACGCTGGGGATGAAACTTATGAAAACCAGGGTGATTCGATTGGATGGCGGTCCGCCTAGCGTATTTAATTACCTTATGCGTTGGATGCTTCGGATCGTGGATGTCTGGCTGGGATGGGGAGCCATTGCCGTAGTGACTATCGCGGCCAGCCAGCGGGGGCAGCGCTTTGGCGACATGGCGGCCGATACCACTGTGATCAGCCTCAAGCAACAGGCCCACCTGGATGAGACGCGGTTACCGGTGCTGGAGGATGATTACGAACCCGTTTACCCGCAGGCGGGCACGCTGTCGGATCGGGACGTAGGAATTATCCGCGAGACGCTACGGGTGTATGCCAACAGTTCCTCCCCCGATCCGGCGCTGATTGAAGCCCTTACCCGCAAAGTAAAGGAACTGCTAGGAGTGGAAGAACCGGTCGCACCCATTGCCTTCCTGCAAACGGTCCTGCGCGATCACACGCACCTCACGGCCCATGTCTGAAGTACCATTGAAGGAGTACACGCGTTCGCAACTGGCTTTGCGCAATGGTAACGACCGGGATGAGATCTGGTGCGCCTACAAAGGGTTCATCTACGAATTGAACAAATCGCGGCTCTGGCGAAATGGCAAGCACTACGAACACTGGGCTGGCCAGGACCTGACCGAAGAAATGGGCGATGCGCCCCATACCGAAAACGTATTCGATAAATTTACCATTGTAGGCCGGCTGGTCTGAAAGGAAGCCGATCCGCGTCTGCTCTGTAGATTGTGGGGTCGGCAAGGGGTTATTTTGGGTTTTATAATGAAGAAGCCCTCCGGTTTCTGATTGGCCAGCCAGTGATTCCGCATTTTCCTTCGTAATTTGCCCCTGAGCATCTAATCTTTCATTTATTTCAAACCGGACCGATATTGATACTGATTGCTGACAGCGGCTCCACCAAAACGGATTGGCGCATCCTGGCGGAAGATGGCACCATCAACCAGGCCAGAACCATCGGTTTTAACCCGTTTTATCAGGATGCCCAGGTTATTTACACTGAAATAAGTCAAAAGCTGGTTCCCCTTATTACAGGGAAGGTAAACCGGATCTACTTTTACGGGGCGGGCTGTGCCGGTGAGGAAAAATGTGCCATTGTAAAGGATGGTCTCTTACGGGCGTTTCCGGAAGCAGAGGCCGAGGTGTACAGTGATCTGGTCGGTGCTGCAAGGGCTTTGTGCGGTCATGAGCCAGGAATTGCCTGCATCCTGGGTACCGGCTCCAACTCTTGTCTGTACGATGGAGAGAAGATTGTGGCCCAACGGGCACCACTGGGCTTCTGGCTGGGCGACGAAGGCAGTGGCGGACACCTGGGCAAAACCCTGGTGCAACAGTTCCTGCTGGGTGAACTGCCCGATGACCTGGCCGCCCGATTCGACAAACGCTACCAGTTGGGAAAAAACCGGGAAGCCCGCTTGGAAGTGCTGGATCACGCTTACTCCAAGCCTTCGCCCAACCTATACTTTGCTTCTTTTTCCAAATTTCTCTTTGACAACCGAAGCCACCCGTTTGCGTACCGGATTATTTACCGCAGCTTTACCGAATTTTTTGAGAAATACCTGGTCAAATACGAAAACTACCAGCAGTACAAAGTACACTTCGTCGGATCGGTTGCTTTTTACTACAGCGACATCCTGCGCCAGGTGGCCAACGACAAAGGCGTAGCGGTGAGAAACATTCTGGAAAGCCCCATTGCCGGCCTTGCGCTGTATCACCAGCGAAACCTGAACCTGTGAAAGAGTACGTCCGCTGAAATATGTATTCATCTACCTACTGATTATCAAACCCGAATGTTTATGATTACCGAATCCGCATCTCATTTCAATGACCTGGAGAAAATGCCGGTGGCAGAGCTGCTTCGCAACATCAACCGCGAAGACCAGACCGTGCCCCTGGCCGTCGAGAAAGCCTTACCTCAGATTGAGAAGCTGGTAAATCAGATTGTGCCGAAGATGAAAGAAGGAGGCCGCCTGTTTTACATCGGTGCCGGTACCAGTGGCCGCCTGGGCATTGTAGACGCCTCCGAATGCCCGCCTACTTTCGGGGTACCTTTCGACCTGGTGATCGGATTGATTGCCGGCGGTGACAGCGCGATCCGGAAGGCCGTAGAGTTTGCCGAAGACGATACCGAACAGGCCTGGAAAGATCTGCAGGCCTACGGAATTTCGGACAAGGATTTTGTGATCGGCATTGCCGCTTCCGGTCGTACTCCTTACGTCATTTATGGCCTGCTGGCCTGCCGCGAAAAGGGGATTGCCACTGGCTGCATTACTTGTAACCCGAACAGTGAACTGGCCAATAGCTGCGATTTTCCGGTAGAAGTGGTAACCGGTCCGGAGTTCGTAACTGGTAGCACGCGGATGAAAGCCGGAACGGCCCAGAAGCTGGTGCTGAACATGGTTTCTACTTCGGTAATGATTCAGCTGGGCCGGGTAAAAGGCAATAAGATGGTGGATATGCAATTGAGCAACCACAAGCTGGTCAACCGGGGCGTGAAAATGCTGATGGACGAACTACAGGTGGGAGAGGAAGAAGCGACGGCCCTGCTAAAACAGCACGGAAACGTACGGAAAGCCATCGACGCCCGGGGCAAGCAGTAGCCTTGCCGGTAAATGAACTGGTGCTCCGGAAAGCCCAACCCAAATTGATCCCAAAAAACACCTTTTCTTTTTCGATTGCCGCAAATAGTCTATACTTAAGAATATTTGTTGATTTCACGCAAGAATGCGCAAGAACTGGAAGTACATACTGGTATTGACTTTTACGCTTGCGCTGGTCGTGACCGTGGAATGGCTCTCTCCTCAACCGCTCAACTGGACGCCCACGCTGAGTAAGGAAGATCGTATTCCTTTTGGTTCGCACATCCTTTTTCATTTACTGCCCGATCTGTTTCCCGGCCAGCCGATTCGCACGGCCAATCGAACGATCTATGAGGAAGAACCGGACTCAACCAGTGGCAATTATTTGTTCATCAGCCAATACTTCGATCCAGGAAGTGAAGATGTACAGCAGCTGATGGAATGGGTAAGTCAGGGGAATCACGCCTTTATTGCCGCCGAAGAGTTTGGTGAACAATTGGCCGATACCTTCAAATTGGACACTCAGTACGATTTCCGGGCTTTTTCCGATTCATTTCCCATCCGTTTTGTCAATCCGGCGCTGGTCTCCGCTGGAGAATACACCATGTCCAGGATGAATACGGCCAGGTATTTCTCCGCTTTCGATACCCTGCGAACGGTTGTACTGGGCATAGACAGCCTGCAGCGACCCAACTTTATAAAAATAGACTTTGGTAAAGGGCAGTTTTATCTGCACACCTTGCCGCTGGCATTTACCAATTACCATATGCTGTACCGGAACAACGCCGATTACGTGGCGACGGCACTTTCCTACCTGCCGCCGAAGCCGCTGATCTGGGATGAGTACTACAAGCCGGGTGTAAGGGAGCAGAATGCCAGTCCTTTGCGGTTTTTTCTGCAGAATGAGTCGCTGCGATGGGCCACGTATCTTTCGCTGGCGGCGCTGGTACTTTTCATTCTCTTCGAAGCGAAGCGTCGGCAGCGGATCATTCCCGTCATTCGTCCACTGGCCAATAGTTCACTTGAATTTACGGAAACCATCGGACGGTTATATTTTCAGCACCAGGATCATAAAAATCTGGCGGAGAAAAAAATTGCCTATCTCCTGGATTACATTCGTAGTCATTTCTTTCTGGCGACTGATCAGTGGGACAAGGCTTTTTTCCAGGCTTTGCACCAGAAAACGGGCATTGACCAGGAGGAGATTCTGCATCTGTTCAAAACGATCTCCCGAGTACAGAAGCAGACGATGATTGCGGAGGTAGAACTGCTGGAGTTGAACCGGGAAATCGAGCAGTTTTACGAAAAAGTAAAGTAAGTGAGGTATCAATGAGTGCCTCACAAAATAACTAACCATCACATTAAAATAAGCTCACGGCCGGAGCCGGAACGCTGATTGCTCTTATGGAAAACCAACCCTTTGAAAACCGGATTGACCTGACTCAGTTGCAGGATGCCGTTGTACGCATAAAAGAAGAAGTAGGCAAAATCATTGTGGGGCAAAGCCACCTGGTAGAACTGCTCATTGCCGCGCTCCTGGCCGATGGGCACGTGTTGCTGGAGGGAGTGCCAGGGGTGGCCAAAACCCTTACGGCCAAGATCATTGCGCGCATCGTTTCGGTGGATTTTTCGCGCATCCAGTTTACGCCCGATCTCATGCCTTCCGATGTGCTGGGTACTTCCGTATTCAATACCAAACGTTCCGAATTTGAGTTTCGCAAGGGGCCCATTTTCTCCAACCTGGTGCTGATTGATGAAATCAACCGTTCCCCCGCCAAAACCCAGGCGGCCCTTTTTGAGGTAATGGAAGAGCGTCAAATCACGTTCGACGGTACCACTTACCAGATGAGCAAACCTTTCCTGGTGCTGGCCACGCAAAACCCCATCGACCAGGAAGGAACCTACCGCCTGCCCGAAGCCCAACTGGACCGCTTCCTGTTCAAAATTCAGGTAGACTATCCCTCCTGGGAAGAAGAAACCGACATCCTCCTGCGGGCGCACGTTCGTCAGAATGCGCTGCCGCTGGATGAAGTGCAGCCACTGCTTTCGGCGGACGAACTGGAAAGTTACCGGAATCAGATCAAAGCCATCCACATCGATGGCGAATTGCTTCGGTACATTGCCCGCATTGTGAGCCAGACCCGTACCCACAATGCCTTGTACCTGGGGGCTTCTCCCCGGGCTTCCCTGGCCATTATGAACGGTGCCAAGGCGATTGCGGCCATGCAGGGACGGGATTTTGTTACGCCCGAAGACATCCAATCGGTCGTAGCACCGGTGCTGCGCCATCGGGTATTGCTTACTCCGGAAAAGGAAATGGAGGGAGCACAGGTAGACACAGTGCTCAAGCAAATCGTTGACAGCGTGGAGGTGCCCCGGTAAGTATCGGAGGAAAAAAACCAGGCAGCAGAGGCCCATCTCATTATGGATGGGCCTCTGCTGTTTTTGTGTATCTGGAGCCTTCCATTTGTGCTTTCGCCTTAGGCCCGTTTACTCTTTTTCTACCTTGGGCCGCCAGAAACTTGGCTGTTTCCCGGTCATCATTCACTTTTTTTGAAAATTAATCATTTGTATTTTTTTGTGATTTAGTCGTTGGGTTTTAGGGAGATACGTGCATCTGGCTACGAGACGATCCGGTAAAATAGATGCCTTTTCTGAATGCCTTTGCAACCTGCGGGGATTCTCCTGGGTCAATAAGGGATAGTAGAGGATACTTCTACTTATCAATGTGTCGTTATTAAACCTGAACAAAACGAAGAATGTGATGAACGTAAATCTGTTATTAACCTATGCCATCTCTTGCGGGCTGGTGCTTTTATCGACCAACACCCGCTTCCTGTCACTCATTGCCGGTAAAGTGTTGAACATAAAAGATGATACTTGGATGAAGAGCCTGGTAGGAGGTTTACTCCTCTGGTTTGTGATGGATATGATATGGCTATTGTTGACCCAGGGACACCTTTCCTTCCTGATTGTAAGTATTGGTTTCGTGATTTCCTTCGTGCGCCTTCACTGGAAAAACCACCAGGTAAACACCGAGTTGAAGGCTATGGTGAGTGGACAACGCTGGGCGCAGATCATTGTCTTTGTCTTTACGGTCGTCCAATCGGAAAGCATTCGCTGGTATTGATTGAAATAGGATTGTACCACCCAAAAGAAAGGCCTCACTCTCTAGAAGTGAGGCCTTTCTTTTATATTGAGTTATTGGTAAGCAATTCTCTTTTAATAAAATCAGGAACGGTTGTTCCGGACGGGGTTTTCGTAGGTCTGGAAGAGTATCCGCAACTGGTAAAAGTTCTTGTCGGGTACGTCAAAGTAGACCACTTTTACGGTAGAGTCGAAGCGGGTGGAAAAGGCATCCAGTATTCCCTTGAACTGGTCGTAAAAAGGCAGTTCGCTTTGCATCAGGCAGAACTGAGTAATACGCAGGCGCTTCACGTCCAGCCGGATGCAGAGATCAATTACGTCGTTGGTGAGTCGATTGGCTTCCTTTTTACCAAAAAAAGTATGTCTTTCAATGAGGGGGTTGAGAATCAGGTGGTAGTTATCAGTAGAAAGCACCCCGATCTCCTTGGTCTTGTTGCACCGTTCGCATTCCTTGATAACCCGTTGCTTGTCCAGGGTATACAACTGGTTTACAACCGAAAACTCCACTGGCCGGGCCAGACAGGTAATGGCATCGAAGGTATATTCTTCGTCTTCCAGGACGCGGTGAATCACCGCCCGCCCTTCGTCGTGTTCGATTTTATTATCTGAAATGATTGCCTCTATGGGGCCGATATGGAATTTTTCTTTCATCGGAATTGAGTAAAGCCACGCTAAATTAGAAAAATTTAGCGGATTCCACACAAGCCCGCTGCCAGGAAAGGCGATTTTAAAGGGGAAGGAAAATCAGTTGAGTTGTTCGTTGATGGAGTCTTTCAGAAACTCCACGTAGGAAAAATACATATCCGGATGAGAAGAAAAGGTCTCCCAGTCGTTTTTTAAGGTGGGTTTCGGAAGGGCGCTCATGATATCTATCGGGTTCTCTAATTGCAACAGCTGGATCTGATTGATCATAATGCCCGAATACTCCAAAACGTCCTGAAGGGTCTGCCTGATCTGTTCCAGCATGTACTGCTCCTGTTCATTGAGTGTTTCGGCTGCACTCAGTTTTTCATAGTATGGGAGGAGCCGCTGGGTGGCTTCCATCACTACCCGGATATCTTCTCTTTCTTCTTGGGTGAGGTATCTTTTTGTCATTGTAGTAGAAAGTTTGTCGAGAAACCGCTAAAAGACCTACGCCTGGATATTGAGTAAAACCATCCTTGCAGCGATATTCAATTTACTCATTTCATTCCTAACTGCAAGGCCATGCAAGATTTAATTTAGAAAAAATTGAACGGCCAGCAGTATAGGGCAGATCAGCATGAAACCGCCAGCTATTTAAAAAAATGGCTCTGTGGTCGTTTTATAAACACGTGGTGGTCAGAATTTTGCTGGCTTTGAAGCGGGCCTGTTAGATGCTGCAGGCAGAGATGCCGTATTATGTTCAGCAGATACTTCCCGGTAAAATCTATAGCGATGCATAACCGCCTTTACCAGCGAAGGGTTGAGATAATACCGGTCGATGGCAGCGATTTCCTGGGGACTGAGCCGGCTGTTTTGGCGGTAGTGCGTAGCGTACTCCAGCACTTGCCAACCCAGGCCGTGTGCGATAGCTTGCCGGTCGGTGTCTTGTTCAAATTGAGCTTTATAGGGATCTGAAAATAGGTATTTTGCTCCGATGGCAATCATGTCGGCAGCCGTTTTGTCCTGGTAGTATAAGGTATGGGCCAGTTCGTGGCCCAGAATACCTACCTGGGCATTGAAGGAGAAATTGGCAAATAAATCGGGCTCCAGCGGTTCGGTTGCCTTTTCGCTGATGTACACATGGTAGATCCAGTTAGAACGGCTGCGAAGCAGATTGAGCGGATCCGGACGAGCCGCAATTAACGGAAAGGCTTGCTCCACCTTCTGAAAATGAATGGGTGTGTCCCAGAGCTCCGGATAATGTGACAGCGCCAGCAGGGCCTGTAATTCATACTCCGGCGGGTAAATCTTCTTAAAACCAAACGCCGCTCTCAGGCTATCAATGTGCTGGCGATAATATTCCTGGTCGTAGTATTTTACTACAGGCGGCAGTTGAGGAAAAGACTTTTCGTGCGGAAGGGGTTGTTGAAATACGTGCCAGCCAAACAATACCAATACCGCCGAAAAGAAGAAGGTCCGACGGCGCTTTTGTGGAGAAAATGGCAGCTTCATAAGCGATCAAACAAAGGGCAGCGTATTGCGTAAGGGCAATCGTAACCCAGACAATATAGTCAAACTTTTTATTGCTTACACCAGCACCAGGCCTTTTTCCCTTAATTGTTTCCAGGCACCACTTTGCAGGAACGCTTCGAAGGTGATTCCCGCTTCCACCGGGAAAGTACTGCCCAACTCTCTGAGCAGCATTGGCTGAGCGGCTTCGGGTAGAAAGGCAGGAAAGTGAGCGAACAGCCAATCGGCCAGCCCGGCAGGTATCCGGATTTCCAGGTCTTCGGCTTTTTCATAAAAGCGGAAAAGCGCCTGCTTCCCTTTTTTACCTGCCGTCCAATTCAGTTCGGGTGCTTGGCCCAGCCATACCACCCGGTTGTGGCCACGTAAGCTGTCCGATTTGCCGGGCGTTTCCAGCGCTTTGGCGATCAGGTTTTTGGGAAGGATGGTGCGCGGAACCGAAAATTCGAACCAGGTGTGCAGCGGTTGGTCCAGGAAAAGGCCATGCATATAGTTATACAGCGATTTGGCCAACCCGGGGCCGAACAGTTCGTGGTCACAACCCATAGGATCTTCGTGCTGCAGATCGTTCCAGGCGAAGGGGCCTTTCTGCGGACCTACGGCAACTACGCCGTACTTGGCCGGGTCTTTTCCTACGGGGCTGTGGGCTGTCATGGCAAAGCGGTGCCAGTAACCCGACTGAATGACTCCGTTCTGAAAAAGCTGCCGTACCACCTCCAGGGCATCTATCGTTTCCTGCGCCGTTTGGGTCGGGAAGCCGTACATCAGGTAGGCGTGCACCATGATGCCCGCCTGCGTGAAGGCGTTAGTCACCCGGGCCACCTGGTCGATGGAAACGCCCTTTTCCATCTTTTTCAGCAGCCGGTCCGAAGCCACTTCCAGTCCTCCCGAAACGGCAATGCAGCCGGAAGCAGCCAGCAGTCGGCAGAGGTCTTCGCTGAAGGTTTTTTCAAAGCGGATGTTGGTCCACCAGGTAATGGAAACTTCCCGCCGGATGAGTTCCAGGGCCAGATCGCGGAGAGCCAGGGGCGGGGCGGCCTCATCCACAAAATGAAAGCCGGTTTGCCCGGTCTGGGCGATGACCTGCTCGATACGGTCGACCAGCAGCGTGGCCGGAGCCGTTTCGTAGCGTCCGATGTAGTCCAGCGTGACGTCGCAAAAGGAGCACTTCATCCAGTAGCAGCCGTGCGCCACCGTGAGTTTGTTCCAGCGCCCGTCGCTCCAGAGCCGGTGCATGGGGTTGGCTACTTCAATCACCGAAAGATATTGCGACAGTTTCAGGTCGGAATAGTCGGGAGCACCGACTTCGGTATGCGCAATATCTCTTTCCTTAAAGCCATTGCAGTATTCTACTTTTCCATCCTGCAGCAGAAACGTGCGGTGCAGCGTATCGGCCGAACGAAGCCCTTGCAGGTGTTCAAGCAGACGCAGTACCGGGCTTTCGCCGTCGTCCAACGTCACGAAATCGATGTATTGGAAAAGAGCGGGTTCGTTCAGGTCGCGCAGTTCGGTATTGGGATAGCCGCCGCCCATCATCGTCCGGATGCGCGGGTAATGTCGCTTGATGTAGCGGGCACAACGCAGGGCACCGTACAGGTTGCCCGGAAAAGGCACTGAAAAGCCCACCAGGTCAGGTTGAAACAGACGAAGCTTTTCCTCCATCAACTCTTCCAGCCACTGATCGATCAGGCTGGTCGGCTCGTTCAGGGCATTTTCCAGTGGTTCAAAAGAAGTAGCCGACATAGCCAGTCGTTCGGCGTAGCGGCTGAAGCCAAAGTGCGGCCCCACGGTATGTTGAATCAGGTCGGCCAGGTCTTCCAGGTACAAGGTGGCCTGAAAGCGTGCGCGGTCTGTAATGCCCATACTCCCAAAAGCCCAGTCCATGTCTTCCAGCGCATCAAAGCGATTACCTTCGGGCAGGAAGCTTCCGTAGGCAATCGCATTGGCCAGGGTGCTGTCGGTGCCCTGCAGAAAGCGGATTACCGGATCGATGGTGCGCAGGTACTCCCGCTCCAGGTGCAACATTCGCCGGATACCGGGCAGCAGCTCATTGTCCATCCGTACGTGTTCGCGTACGGCGGCAAATATTTGTTGCAACCCCTTCCGATTGAACATAGCCAGTACCAGCTCAATGCCCAGGTCAGCCTGACGCACCTTATAGCCACGAGAGACCAGGAAGCCTTTCAGATAGGCCGTGGCCGGGTAAGGCGTATTGATCTGCGTGAGCGGCGGCGTAATGAGCAGGAGGCGGGGTGTTTTCAAGCGGATCCGAAAAGGTTTGGCCCGCAAATTTACGAAGAAGGAGTGAGAAGGGCTGAACCGGGGGCGGGCCCGATTGAAGGACTGAAGAGATTAATTGAAAAGTTGCTCAGTAGCTCTACTTTCGTGGGCGGAGATGTTTGATCGCCATCATTTAAAGTACAGGCATAAACGCCTAAGATTGGATGATGATCTCCTTGAGTATTTGAAAAAGAGTGATCTTTTTTTCATTTTTTCCGTTAATTTTCCTTTTGAACAAAACGTTTTTCCGTGTCCCATTCATCCGAAAATAAGCATCTGGTGGCCCAACGGGGCAAAGCCGGGAAAATAGAGACACCCCTGGATAAAGCCAAGCGGGAGTTTGCCCGTCTGCTGGACAGTGTGGAAAAGCTGAAAAAGGAAACGGAAGCCCGGGAAACGAACCTGCAGGAAATTCGCCGCCGCATCCAGAATGAAATCAACCCAATGGTACAGGAGGTAATCAAAATGCGGCTGGCGCTGAATACCCTGCTGGAAGAGAAAATTGCCGAAAAAGGCTTCAGCCGCCGGGACAAAAATACCCTGATCGACCTGCTGTTTTACAACTGTGATCTGCTTGAACAAAATTTCGGACAGGACATGACGGAGGTAAAGCGCCGGCACATGACGAAGAGTGAGTTGAAGCAGATGAGTGAAATGGAGTCGGTACAGGATCTGTTCAATGAATTTTTTCAGGAAGCGCAAAAGCAGTTCTTCGACCAAACTCAAGGCAATGGGACTGATGAAAATGCGCAGGCAGATGGACGGCAAAAAAAGAACAACCGGAAGCGGAAAACGGCCACCCACGATATGCCACAGCCTGAACCCATTGACCCGGCGGTGAAGAAAAAGCTGGACCTGCAACGTTACATTCGTTCGCTCTACCTGTCGCTGGTCAAAAACATCCATCCCGACCTGGAACTGGACTCCGAAAAGAAGCAACAGCGTACCGACCTGATGCAGAAAGTAACCCACGCCTACCAGCACCTGGACCTGTACGAACTACTGAAGGCCAAAAAGGAACTGATCGAAATCGAAGACGAAAGCGCGGCTGCAGGGGATTCCGGTCACGAAATCGAAGAAATGGAGCAGTTGAAGCAGTACATTAAAATCCTGAAAAGTCAGCAGCAGGAAATCCAGTCGGAGCAGTTTACCCAAAGCCTGTTTTCGCCCGATGCCGCCCTGCTCAATAAATTTTACCATCCCCTGCAGGCCGGTTCGCTCGACAAGGCTTTTAAAAAGGAAGTAAATCTTATTAAGCAGGAAATTAAGAAAATGCAGGCAGTAGAAAAGGTACTGGCCGATTCAGAAAGCACTAAGGCCTACCTGGAAAAAGTACGGCCACTGCGTTCCCTGAAAACCGTGTTCTGATTGGCTTGGGCTACTTTCAGCACGGAAGCGCTTCCTCTCTTCGGGCATTTTGCTTATCATTGATTGAACATCCGCCTTCCGCATGAAAAAAGTGACCGCCGTTTTGAGCCTGCTGGTAGTGATAGTTCTGGTTTGGGCTTTGAATAAGCAGTGGAATACGAAACTGGCCGATATTCCTCCAATGGGCCGCTTACTCAGTCCTTTTACCGGGTTCTGGCAAAATGCGGAAAGCCAGTCCTTCGACAACCAGGCTGCTTTATCTATCGAAGGATTAAAAGGGGAAGTGAGGGTAGTGTTCGACGATCGGCGCATTCCCCACGTGTTTGCCGAAAACAACCATGACGTCTACTTTGCCCAGGGCTACCTCACCGCCCGTGACCGGCTCTGGCAAATGGAATTTCAGACCCATGCCGCGGCGGGTCGCCTCTGCGAAATTGTGGGCGAAAAGGCGCTTCCCCTCGACCGCTACCAGCGCCGCATGGGTACGGTGTTCGCCGCCGAAAATTCCCTGAAAGGCATGATGGCCGACTCCGCCACGCGGGCGGTCTTATTGGCGTATACGGCTGGCATTAACGCTTACATTGCGCAGCTTTCCCCGCGGGAATATCCGCTCGAATACAAACTGCTCGACTACGCTCCCGAACCCTGGACGCCGCTCAAAGTGGCCCTGCTTTCCAAGCAGATGACACACACGCTGGCCGGCCACAGCGATGACCTGCGAATGACCAATATTTTGAATCAGTACGGTCCGCAGGTAGTGAAAGAACTCTTTCCCAACTATCCCTACCGCGAATCACCCATCATTCCCAGCGGCACTCCGCTGGACTTCAAACCGCTGGACATACTCGAAGCCCCGCAGACCTTCCTGGCCCGCATGGCCACCGATAGCCTGAGGCAGGAGAAGGAAGAAGGCATTGGCAGTAATAACTGGGCCGTAGGGGGCGCCAAGTCAGCCAGCGGTTATCCCATCCTGTCCAACGATCCCCACCTCAACCTGACATTGCCTTCCATCTGGTACCAGATCCAACTGGTATCGCCCGACCTCAACGTGTACGGGGCTTCGCTGCCCGGTGCGCCCGGCGTCATCATCGGCTTTAACCAGGACGTGGCCTGGGGAGTGACCAACGTAGACGCCGACGTAATGGACTGGTACCAGATCCGCTTTCAGGATGCTAACCGGAGCGTGTACTGGCACGAAGGGCGCTGGAAGCCCGTAAAAAAGCGCTTGGAGGAAATCAAAATGCGGGGCAAAGAAAGCGTGATCGATACGGTACTGTATACCCACCACGGACCGGTGGTGTACCAATCGGGCGAAAAGCCGTATCAGTCGCAGGTGCCGGTGGGACATGCCATGCGCTGGATTGCCTTCGAAGAGTCGAACGACGTGGCCACGTTTTACCAGCTCAACCGGGCCAAAAACTACGACGACTACGTACAGGCGCTTTCCCAATACAATGCCCCGGCCCAGAACTTTATTTACGCCGACAATCACAAAGACATTGCCATCTGGCCCAACGGCAAATTCCCGCTCAAATGGAAGAACCAGGGCAAATTCATCCTGGATGGCACCGACCCGGCTTACGACTGGCAGGGCTGGATCCCGCACGCACACAATCCACACGTGAAAAACCCGCCCCGGGGATTTGTGAGTTCGGCCAACCAGTCTTCCACCGACACGCTCTACCCGTATTACCTGAACTGGGAATTTGCCCCGGCCGAACGCGGCATGCGCATCAATCAACGACTAACGGCTATGAACGGCGCTACGCCTGACAGCCTGCGGATGCTGCAGAACGATAACTTCAACCTGAACGCCCAACTGGTGCTGCCCGCCATTTTGCCCTTGGTGAAAGCCGAAGGCCTGTCAGCGCATCAGCAGGTGGTATTGAAAGCCATTGAAGATTGGAAGTACCAGAATGCCGCCGACCAGGTGGGGGCTACCATTTACGAACTGTGGCGCAATCACCTGAACCAGGCCATCTGGGCCGATGAGTTCAGCGACCGGGAAGGCGTGCCGATGCGCTTTCCCAACCGGGACCGTACCGTGCAGATGATCTTGCGCGAACCCAAAGCCCGTTGGTTCGACAATGTAAACACGCCCAATCAGAAAGAAACCCTGGCCGATCTGGTCAATTCCACTTTCCGGGCTACCGCCGATACCTTGCAAAGCCGGTACGGAGCGCTGGGCGAAGCCTGGCAGTGGGGAAAGGTGAAGAGCACCGACATCATGCACCTGGGCCGTATTCCGGCATTGAGTCGCATGGACCTAATTACGGGTGGCGGAGGCAGTATCGTCAATGCGACGACCGAACGCAACGGTCCTTCCTGGCGCATGGTCGTAGCCCTGGGGCCGGAGCCCAAAGCCTACGGCGTGTATCCGGGCGGGCAGTCGGGCAATCCTGGCAGTCCGTATTACGACAACCTGATTGAAACTTGGCGGAAGGGCGAACTGGACGAAATACTTTACCTGAAAAAGCCGGAAGAAGTGAACCCACGCATTATCGCCCGCTGGGTACTGAAAAAATAAGCTTTTGCTCCCTATGCATTCACCCACTACAACCTCCCGGCGTTTTCCACTGCTCTTCATGCTCATCTTCCTTACAGGCCTGATTGCGCAGCTGTTTCTGCCCTGGTGGATCATCGCCCCGATTGCTTTTGCCCTAGCGTTCTGGAAGGCTCCTTCGGCCGGAACGGCCTTCGGAAGCGGATTCGTGGGCATAGCCCTGGGTTGGCTGATTGTCAGCCTGGTTATTCATTTTCGCACCGACGGCATCCTCACCAGCCGGATGGCCCAGCTATTGCCCGTCCGTTTTCCGGCCTTACTGATTCTGCTGACAGCAACCATCGGCGGGCTGGTCGGTGGATTGGGGGCGCTGGCGGGCTACTGCTGGAAACGGGCGGTATAGTAAAACCAATTTCCCTCCTTCTCCGACCCAAATGGCAGAAAAAGAGGGAAGTGGACCCAGGCTTTTCGCTTTTGCTACAGACTGAAATGCGCCGTCACCCGTACCCCAAACTTGGTGGCTTCGGGTTTGTTGCGATAGGTGAGGCGGTGAATGAAGTCGACGCGCACGAAGCGGAAGATGTTTTCGATGCCGTAGCCTACTTCCAGGTACGGAATCTTGCCCAAAGAACTGATCTGCGAAACCGGCATTCCCCCGTGTTCAGCAGGAATGAGCTGCACGTTGGACTGTCGCAGGCTACCAACTAATGCGTTGCCAGTAGCCAGGAAGCGCAGCTTGAACTTTTTCACGAACGGAATGCGGTTGAAAAACAGCCCTTCAAAACGGTGTGTAAAGCCGAAGGAGGCGTACCGATCGCTAATGAATTCATAAAAATTCATCACGTTGAACGCCGGTTCGATGTGGAAAGGCGATTGGTTGCCCAGGTGCACGGTCAGGAGCGGATAGGGCAGATCCGTGGGAATGTAGCCGACGCTGAATTTGTAATTGGTCCGTCCCAGTACCCCAAAGCGCACGCTGTGGTTGTAGTTGAACTGAAACTTGTGATATTGGAATTCGCTGCCCATAAAGCCCTTCAGGCCCAGCGTATAGCGGAAAGTCAGAACGGGCCATTTCTGAGTTCCCAGACTCAAGCGCTGATTTCCCTTCTGAATAAACTTTTCGTCTTTGGCAAAGCGCGATTCGAAGACCAGTTCCGAACTGGTGAAGCGATCTTTGATGGGCGATTCTTCACGCAGGCTGGGTTCGGTATAGTAAGCAAACTGCCCTTCCGGGTATTCAGGGCGGAATTTGAAATTGCGGAAACGAATGGTTTGGGTAAAGCCTTTTTTGATCTCCCGCTCCACAAATGCGACGTTTTCGCTCTGGAAATAGGCCCTGCGGTAGCGTCCAAAACGTACCGCTGCCAGAAAGATCTGGTTGTTGTTGCCAATTTCATTAGAGGTAGCTCCCAGCCTTTCCAGGTCGTACGTTCGCCGGATACCAAATACCGTCCATAAACGGCGTGAAGCAATGTAGTTGACCTCTGCGCTGTATTTGAAACGTCCGTCGCGGGTGCCGTACGCGCCATAGCCTTTCAATACCCAATGCTTGCTGAAATCCTGGTTGGTTCGGAAACCCAGCCGGAAGCGGTTGCCTTCGATGTTGTTGAAGGCATATGCAAACAGGTAAGGGCCAATGTCCACCTTGCCTACCGTCTTGTAGCCGTTGACCAGGATATTGAAAATCTCTACGTAGGTCTTTACTACCGGAATGTTCTTGATCGAATCAATCATGACAAACACCTTCTTTTCGTCGTCCGTCAGCGGATCGTGGCGATGCAGGTCCCAGTAGCCATCTTCGTGCATTTTGGAGTCTTCGGCTACTTCTACTGGCACTTCGTAGAAGGCAGGCGGTTTGGGTTGGTTGACAACAAAGTCACGGTTAGATGTGTAGAACTTGGCCAGCATGCCCGCCGAATTGTTCGATATCTCCGATATATCAATCAGGACCCGGGTTCGGGAGGGTAGCCAGGCCATTTGCCGGCCGGCCGAATCGGTGGTGGGTTCCAGTTCCTGGCTGATCTTGATCTTCTCAATAAAGTTAAGGTTGGCTTCCTTTCCGATGTTCACGTCAATCTGAACCAGGGCAAAGGACTTACTGTCAATCCATATGTTGCCTTTAAATGCCAGGTCACCTTTTCGCTTGGGCTCCACTTCGAGCCGGTAGCAATAATAATCACCAACGTAAACGCTGTCGGCCAGGTAGTAGTCGTAATTTCCCTTCCAGCCGTCGGCAATGGGCGAAATGAAGTCTTTCTTCAGGATGCTCAGCCAGTTGTCGTAAAAGTTATAATCCTGGAAGGTCGAGCCGATCAACTGAGATACCGTGCTGCCGTCGCCCGTGCCAATACCGGTAACTTTGGTTTTGAGGATGTTCTCCCGCTTTTTGGTTGGACTGCTCCGGTAGTACACGTTGGAAACCGCTTCGGAAATAAACAACGGCAAAATGGGCTTGCCGTCTTCTCCGGCCATCTTGGCCAGGCTGTCCACCACGCGGGTAATTTTCCGCATCGCCTTTTTGTTGCGAAATTTCTCCGATATGTTGTCTACGTCTACCTCGATCTTGTTGTAGCTTTCGTACTCATAGGCACTCAGGGTGCGCTTATCGTTGAGTGACTTGTTTTTTATTACTTCCCGCATAATCCGGAAAGCCGGATTTTCTCCGGAAGAAATGACGACTTCCTTCAGGTTGATGGCTCCGGACTGCAACTGAAAATTGATCACCTGCGTGGCCAGCTTCCGATTCACGACTTTTCCACGGGTCTGATAGCCCAGGTTGGAGGCGAATAAAGTGTCGGCGGGAATTACTCCACTGGGGATTTTAAGCGTGAAATTGCCGTTGAAATCGGTCGTCACGCCCGTGGTTCCGCCCTTAAAATAAACGTTGGCAAAGGGAATGGCGTCCCCGTTGCCCGCGTCCGTCACCTTTCCCGTAATGGTTTTGGTCTGGGCCAGGACGGAAAGGCCTGAAAAAAGAAAGTAAGTGAAAAAAAGGAAAGAGCAAAAAAATCTATTTTTCAAGGGGAAATAGCGCGTTTAATTGAGAATCCGAATATACAAGGGTGATGTGGACGTAGAAAGGCAGATTTATCCCTAAACCTTACTTTCAAAAGACGAATCAGTTAAAGGAATGGATGAAGCGAAAGCAATCAATAGAAAGACGAAGTCTTTAACTAAAAATCAGGGAGTACGGGCGCTGATCTTGGCTGGCTCTCCCAAGAATTTGGGCGTGGCTCCCAGTACGTAAATGTCCAGAATGGCTTTTGGCCGGGCCAGATATTCGCGAACCAGGGTCTTGAAAGATTGTGAACCAGGTACATCCCGAGCAGCAAAAGCAACGGCCTGGATGTTGTAGCGCTCGCAAATGAAAAGGGCGCGGGAATCGTGGAATGCTTGGGAGATAATGGTAATCCGATCCTGATTGAAAACTTCCTTGCAACGAATGATGGAATCGAAAGTACGGAAGCCGGCGTAATCCAGGGTCATGGCTTCTGCGGGTACACCCAGTTTCAGCAAGGCTTTCCGCATATCCCAGGGTTCGTTATAATAAGTAGTACCGTTGTCTCCGCTCAGAATGAGGTATTTCACTTTCCCTTCGTGATACAGACGAGCCGCTGCTTCCATACGGTATTTGAAGAACGGGTTTTCTACCCCTTTCCGGAGCCGCTTGGTCGTGCCCAGTACCAAAGCGGCGTCATTAGACGGGAGTACATCCAGGGAATAGAAAATTTTATCTTCGGTGCTTTGCACCACCCACACATTGCAGGCAATGACAAAAGTAACCAGCAGTACAATTGACCAGGCAATCAGCCGGGTAAGCTTATATACAGTTCCCACGATCCTTGCATTTGAACTCGTTCTACTTTCTTTGCCATTTATATAAATACACGAGGAAAAGGTAATCAAAACTTGTATTTCAAAGATAAATAATATTCAACAAACATGAAACGTCCCTTTTTTATTCCGAAAAATGGGGCCGTAATATTTTGTGCCTACTTGTGCAGCATAATCCCCTGTCAGTAAGTGGCTCCCGGATGGAAAACGTAAACCAGTGAAACATTAAATCCGCTCAGCTAAGCTGAAACGGGCTTTCCGTAATTGCATAGAAGAGAAGCGGAATGCTGTTGAAATGGTTGATTGTCAGACTCTCTCCAGGATCAGCCGCTTAATTTCACGGGCATCGGCTTTGCTGAAATTCTCAATGACGATTTCGTGACGAGCCCTGGGTACCACCCGGATGGTAGAGAACAGCAGGCCGCTGTCGATCTCCACGCCCGAAATATCCTGGTAGAAGACGAAACTCTCCGATCCGCCAATGAGTTTGTTTACTTTGAAAGTTATCCCTTTTTCACCCAGAATGACTTCGTCGGGGTGAAGCATATCCTTGATGCGGCTGGCTTTGAATACTTCATTCATAGAAAAAGAAAAGGCTTGGCAGTACCGGGTAAAGTTCTGAAAGATAGCATTCTGAGACAATATTTCAAAATATGCCACTCATCCCCCATTCTGATTATACGCCCCCGCGCTGGCAGTTCAACGGACACCTCCAAACCATCGTCCCCAGCACGTTCCGTAAGGTGGAAGGTGTGCAGTACCGCCGCGAACGCATGGAAACCCCCGACGGTGACTTCCTGGATCTGGACTGGTCACCGGCTCCTCAAGCCAATGCCCGGAATCTGGTGATTATCTCCCACGGACTGGAAGGCAGCAGCGACCGGCACTACGTGAAGGGAATGGTGAAAGCCTTCAATCGGGTGGGCTGGGATGCCCTGGCCTGGAACTGCCGGGGCTGCAGCGGCGAAATGAACCGACTGCCCCGTTTCTATCACCACGGCGATACCGAAGACCTGCGGGCGGTGATCGGGCAGGCGCTGGCTACGGGGCGCTACGAGCAGATCGCCCTGGTTGGCTTCAGTATGGGCGGCAGTATGACCTTAAAGTTGCTGGGCGAAGCTGCCGAAAGCCTGCCTTCCCAGGTCCGTCGGGCGGTGACTTTTTCAGTACCCTGCGACCTGACTTCCAGCGTGGCGCACCTTTCCAAACCGGGCAATGCCCTGTACCGAAAACGCTTTCTGAAAAAACTGCAACGGAAAATCCTTCAGAAGTCCCAACTGCTTCCGGAACAGGTTGTGTACCGATTCGACGACATCCGCGTGTTCCGCGACTTCGACAACCGGTATACTGCTCCGCTCCATGGCTTCCGCGATGCAGATGACTTCTACGACCGGGCCAGCGCCCGCCATTACCTGTCAGGCATCCGCATTCCTACGCTACTGGTCAATGCAATCAACGATCCTTTCCTGACCGAAGGCTGTTATCCCATCCGGGAAGCCGAAAAGCATCTGTATCTGTACCTGGAGATTCCCCAGCAGGGAGGGCACGTGGGTTTCAGTCAGCGAAGGGGAGAAGAACTGTGGTCGGAGAGGCGGGCGGTGGATTTTGTGCTGTCGCAATGAAAGCTAAAAGCAAACGTACGATCCGTATAAAAAGAGCCCTTCCTGGGCGCAGTTAACCGATTTTTTCAATTACCATTATTGGCTGTTATTTAGAGCGTGTTTGGGAAGAGTAATTTACAAATACTAGCTTATTCCAAATTTTATACTGCACATTTCAATCTAACCTCTTTGTTCTTTTTTGCTTGCCCAAAAAATGAACCAAAAAAGGGCGGGGCCCCCGGGCAAAAAATCCAATGCTTCAACGCGCAAGGCTTACACGCCCTCGCTGGATTTTTGGGCCAGCCCGCCTAGACGGAGTATTTTGAAAGGTTTTTACTCTAACACAACATCCCAAACACGCTCTTAGTTGCGGTTTCAATTGGGCAATGCGTTCGGGTGTCATATTTGGTAAGAAAAGGATAGATTTTCCGTTTGAAGCACCTGAGTCATCTGCAGGGCATCTTTCCCTACGTAAATGACGAACGGGCGAATGGGCATTTTTTCTGATAGTACAATAGCTGAACTAATGCAACTTGAGGGGGCTCTTATTGTGCCACATTCTCCAACATTTATTGACTTTTTCCGGTATCTCCCCGGCCAGTTTTGTCGTTTAAAGGGAATAAAAAGCCCCTGAATGAAAGCGCCTTTCAACTACGAACTGGATTTTACGCAGACCGACTTCCGGAAGCAGCCGGAATTGTACCGCGTTGGCAAAGGCGAACAGGGTGTGCTGCTGGTAGAACCGTACAAATCGGAAATCCTGCCCCACTGGCGGTTCCGTGACCCGGAAGTCGCCCGCGCCTCCTCAGAAAAAATCTATCAGCTGTTTCTGGATTACCTGGCCAAAGGAGAATTTGTGGGTGCCGATATGGCCCGTAAATTTCTGCAGATGGGGTATACCCGTTCCCGCCGCTACGCCAATCACCGTTCGGGGCGGAAGTACGCCAGCAATCCCCAGAAGGAAGATACCCCGGAAGCGGAGCGGCAGAAGCGAAAAGAAGCCCTGTTGCCACCCGAACCCGATCCGGTGAAGGCGGCATCGGCGCTGATTTTTAAGGAGAAGTGGAAACAGGCGGAAGCCCACCCCGATTACCAGCAGCAAATGCAGGAACACCGGGAAAAATATGAAAATCGGCCTTCGGAGAAAGGTTTATCTAACCTGGAATTTTTTAATCGGAGGCGTCAGGAACAAAAAAATGACTTGTGAACCAATGAGAATAAAAGTAATCAGACTTTGGGTGCTGCCAATGATGGTCGGCTTGGGCCTGTTGGGTGGCTGCGGCGGGATGAAACCCATCAGCGAAGCTTTCCGCAAACAGTCGCCGCACGAAAAGTACGTGGATGGATTACGGAAAGCCCAGTTGGAGAAAACGGCGCTGGGCCAGGATTGGCTGGATGCCGGGCAGCGGGCTTTGCGTGACTCCCTGCGCATTTCTTTGCCATTTCGGGAAACGGGTTATTTCGCCGCCGACAAAGCGTCGGCAGTGGGTTACCGGCTGAACGTGGTGCGCGGCGACAAGGTGCTGATCAGTGTGGAAACGCAGGCCCGCCAACCGGTGCGCCTGTTTATGGATTTGTACGAACTGGAAAAAGAAGGGAATCAGGCATCCCCTGAAAGAGCGCGTCGGGTAGCTTTTGCCGATTCTACCGTTGGAACCCTGGAATACGAAGTAAAAAAAGCGGGGTTGCTGCTGGTTCGTCTGCAACCGGAATTGCTCCGGAGTGTACAATACACCCTGACGATTCAGCGCCAGCCGGTACTGTCATTTCCCGTGCAGGGCCGCAACAACAAAGCGGTAGGTAGCTTGTACGGCGTTTCGCGCGATGCGGGACGGCGCCGGCACGAAGGCATTGACATTTTTGCGCCGAAACTGACCCCTGCCGTCGCGGCTACCGATGGCTACATCACGCGGGTGAATGAGAATAACCTGGGAGGCAAGGTGGTCTGGCTACAGGACCTGAAACGCGGCATTTCCCTGTACTATGCCCACCTAGACAGTCAGTTGGTGAGGCCGGGACAGGCTGTGAAAATCGGGGATACTCTGGGACTGGTGGGCAATACCGGCAACGCCCGTACCACGCCATCACATCTGCATTTTGGCATCTACACCGGCCGTGGTGCCATCGATCCCTATCCCTTTGTCAGGCAGGAAACTTCCGAATTAATTCCCGTTACGGCCGATATGACGCGGCTGGGTACCTGGGTCCGGATTGGGGCCAAGAAAACCGCCATTCGACCTTCTCCCGATACCAAAACCATTCCCTTGGAAGAATTACTGCAGCATACGCCGGTTCAGGTCACGGCCGGGGCAGCCAACTGGTACCGGGCGGTTCTGCCCAATGGCTTGTCCGGTTACTTATCAGCCGGTACAGTGGAACCGCTGGCGAAGCCGCTCAGGAGCCGAAAACTGGAAGTGCCCACTGCCCTGCTGGATTTCCCGGATCGGCAGGCAGCGGCAATAGACAACCTGGATGCAGGTGCTGCGCTATCGGTGTTGGCTACTTTCGGGGAATTTCAGTACGTGCAGACCGCCGAGGGAGCGCAGGGATGGGTAACGAAATAGCAGTTACATCCATCAACTGGTAAATACTACGGATATACCAGTGCGTTTTAGCGAAAGGAAAAGTTGCTGAGCGTGCGAATAGAATATAATAAGAGCTGGATTGGTGCCAGTTAGTTAGATTGTTTTACACCAATGGAACTAGCTTCCTTGCGGATAAGTTTAATGCAGTATAAAAGGCAATGGAAAGCGCTCAAAATCTATTTGAAATCTGAATTTAAGGAAGGCAAGCGTTTTCGTGGCTAATACTGGTGAACAGGTGAGACAACGCTGTGCACACAAACACGTACAAAATTAAATGGAAGCAAACAACCAAAATAGAAGCTTGAGAAATACCGCCGTATCCGTGCTGGACCTGGTACCGATTGTAGCCGGTAAAACGGCAACCGATTCATTCCGAACCAGCCTGGATTTGGCGCAACGCGTAGAAAGATGGGGATACAAGCGGTATTGGCTGGCCGAACATCACAATATGGCTGGTATTGCCAGCTCCGCCACTTCCGTATTGATTGGTCACATTGCGGGTGGTACGTCTACCATTCGCGTGGGTTCCGGCGGAGTCATGCTGCCCAACCACGCCCCGCTGGTGATAGCCGAACAATTTGGTACGCTGGAATCCTTGTTTCCGGGTCGGATCGACCTGGGTCTGGGCCGCGCACCGGGCTCCGATCAGATAACGGCCATGGCCCTGCGACGCGACCTGAAGGGAACGGTAGAAGATTTTCCGCATCACGTACAGGAAATACTGCAGTATTTTGCGCCGGCGGCTCCAGGCGCGAAAGTCCGGGCCATCCCTGGCGAAGGACTAAAAGTTCCGGTCTGGCTGCTGGGTTCCAGTACCTATGGCGCCCAATTGGCCGCTATGCTGGGGCTGCCGTATGCCTTTGCCAGCCATTTTGCCCCAACCAGCCTGCATTTTGCGCTCAAAGTGTACCGCGAACACTTCAAGCCCTCCGAAACACTACCGAAACCCTATGCCATGGCCTGCGTCAATGTGGTGGCTGCTGATACCGATGAAGAGGCGCATTTTCTGGCTACCTCTCTGTATCAGTCTTTTCTGAATGTGATACGCGGAACGGCCCATCCCTTGCGACCGCCGGTAAAAAGTATGACGGGTTTGTGGGATGAGGCCGAAAAATACGCCGTGCAATCCATGTTGAAATATTCCTTTATCGGATCGGCCGAAAGCGTAGAAGCTCAGTTGAATACCTTCCTGCAGGAAACCGGGGTGGATGAAATCATGGTAACGACGCACCTCTACGACCACGCTGCCCGACTCCGGTCCTACGAAATTGTTTCCCAGATATTTCGCACCCATTCATTTATGAATGCGGAAAGCTTCTGAAAATCAGGCGATATTGAGAACGAAACAAATGCGCTTTCAGCGCTTAATAAGCATACATTCAAACCATCCGTTTACATGCAATCATTGAAGGACAAAGTGGCACTGGTAACCGGTGCCGGAAAAGGAATTGGTAAAGCCATTGCCGTGGCGCTGGCAAAAGAGGGTGCGCACGTCGGTTTGCTAGCCCGTACCGAAAAAGACATCCGGGCAGTAGCCGAAGAAGTGACGGCTTTGGGAGTAAAAGCTTCTTTTGCTACGGCTGACGTGAGCAATCGGGCGGAGGTGGAAGCGGCCGTCGCCAAGCTACAGCAGGACCTGGGTCCGGTTGATATTCTGATCAATAACGCCGGCACGGGCACGTTTGGTAAGTTTTTGGAACTGGAACCGGAGGTTTGGGAAAATCAGATAAAAGTAAATGTTTTCGGGGTCTATTACGCCACCCGTGCCGTGCTCCCACAGATGATTGAGCGGAAGACTGGTGACATTATCAATATTTCGTCTACCGCCGGCAAATCCGGAAGTGCCATGACCAGCGCTTACAGTGCTTCCAAGTTTGCCGTCTTTGGCCTGTCGGAAAGCCTGATGCAGGAAGTACGAAAGCACAACATCCGGGTAACGGCCCTGGCTCCCAGCACCATTGTGACCGAACTGGCGCAGAGTGCCAACCTGATTACCGGCGATCCGGAACGGGTGATGCACCCGGAAGACTTTGCCGAACTGATCATCGCGCAGCTAAAGCTCAACAAAAGGGTTTTGCTAAAAGAGGCCAGCATCTTTTCCACCAATCCCTAACCACTTATCTCAACGCAAGATGAAAGTAGTTGTCTTAGGTGCCAGCGGCACCATCGGAAAAGCAGTGAGCCAACTGCTGAAAAACAAAGGCCACGAAGTAGTGGAAGCTTCCCGTTCCACCGTGCCGGAGGTCAATATGGTGGATCCAACCACGATGGAACGTTTTTACGCGGCCGTGGGACCGGTCAATGCCATTGTGTCTACGGCCGGACAAGCCGCTTTCGTGTCTTTGGATCAACTGAATGATGAGCAAATCCAGCTGAGCGTCAACAGCAAGTTGCTGGGACAGATCAATATGGTACGCAAAGGGTTGCCTTATTTACGGCCCAATGGCGTGATGGTAATTACGGGCGGAATCCTGGCGTATACACCCAGCCCCCAAACGTCGATGATCGCCATGGTAAATGCCGGGCTGGAAGGGTTTGCGAAGGCCGCTGCCCTGGATCTGACGGAAGGGCGCCGCATTGTGGTGGTTCATCCGCCCTGGGTAGCCGAAACGGCGGCTCAGTTGGGAATGGACGCGTCGAAGTGGCCAAACGCGGCCCAAACCGCCGAAGCCTATCTAACTGCGCTGGAAGGCAGCCAGAACGGAAAGGCAATTTTTGTGGAGGGATATCAGCCATCCTAATTATTCCATGTCTATCTATAAGAATGTAAAAGGCTGCTCATATGAACATGAGCAGCCTTTTTGGTATGCATCTTCCCGCCTGATTGACTCCTCAGGTAATAAGGCAAAAGCCAGCCGGGAAGATCACAGAGACGAACTTTCGTTCATCCTTTCCATTACTTACATTTTCATTCCCATCTTCTTGGCGATATCGGCAAACATCTGCGGATCGTAGTCTTCCGCACCCGGGGCGTTTAGTTGCGGTTCTTCGTCCAGATCGGGAGCCGGATAGCCTTCCAATGCCCCTTGCACAAACTCCAGTGGCTGGCCATCTTCCGGGTGGTTGCCCGTCCAGATGTTGGCGGCCTGTTTGTAATCATCCGGGCTGAAGCTGAACAACTTCAGGTGCAGTTTCTGCTTCTGGAACTCCACTGCCTCCGGAAAGGCATCATTGCTCAATTCCGGTACGGGTACCAGCTTGGTTACTTCCACACCCGTCAGGTGTTCCAACGCCTTGGCGTAAGCCACCACGTGCAAACCACCCCTGACCAGCAGGTAACCCACCATCTTACGGGCAGTCGGGTCAGAAACCATTTCGTAGGCCCGCATCTTATTCGCGCGTGCCCCGCATTCCAGGAAGAAGTTGTGCAGCAGATCCAGCTTCAGGTTGCCGCTGGAAAATACGTTCTGACCGGACCAGTAGTGTCCCATCGAATCCATTGCCAGAGCGGCTTGCCCACTGGCAATGAAGTGGTGCGTGTTGCGGGCATCGGTTCCCTTTTCAAGCGGCGTCTTTGTCGGATCGTGTCCCCGTTCGCTGGTGCCCGTCAGCAGCAAATTGATGGCATAACTCACCACTTCAATGTGGCTGAATTCTTCGGCGGCGATACAGGAAATGAGATCGTAAAAGGGGCGGAGCCGGTTTCGTCCCCGAAAGTTGAAAGACTGCATCGTGTAGTTCATCAGGGTGGACATTTCCCCGAATTTGCCGCCCAGCAATTCTTGAATGGCGGCTGCGTCGTTGGGAGAAGGATTTTTGGGTTTGGGTAGGTCGATAGCCACCCGGTCATAACGCATGATCATAGCTTTAGCTGGTTAAAGGATAAATAGATTGAAATGCTACCTGAAACCTAATCAAAGGAGAGGTTGTGCGGGTATACGGTAAACTTACCAGCGGGGCGATAAAATACGGATAGATATTTTTTATATGCGGATAGGCCGCATTGATAAGTACTGAAAGACATATCCTGCAAAATACTGCTTAATAAGATAAACCCGGCGTTTTCCGCAGGTAACGACTATCCGACAATTGTTTGAGCATAAAGTCAGCTACGTCGGCCCGGGAAATCTTGAGCTGAATCGACTTGTCAGTGCCGGAGAAGCCGTGCTGATACTTGCCCGTGCGTGGTCCGTCGGTAAAAGCGCCCGGGCGGACAATCGTCCAGTCCAGCCGGCTTTGCCGGATATGCTGCTCCTGCACTTCGTGATCGGCGTAGGCTTCGCGCAGGAGCAGGCCGAACATGATGTACTTCCAGAAAAAATTCAGGTTGGTCCGGCTGTCACCCGCTCCCAGGGTAGTTTCGCAGACCAGCCGGCGGACGCCCGTCTTTTCCATCGCCCGGATAATGTGCTTTGTGCCTTCCGAACGGACTTTGCCTTTCCGCCCGGCGCCCAGCGCGCACAATACGGCTTCCTGGCCTTTCATCGCATGCTCCACCGACGCGGGGTTCGTCACGTCTCCCTGGGCGATTCTCAGGTTGGGATGTTGAATAGTGATTTTGGCGGGATCACGCACGAAGGCCGTTACGACGTGTCCCTGTTGGAGTGCCTGTTCGACCAACTGGCGCCCAATGCTGCCAGTCGCTCCGAAAATGAGTAGGTTCATGGTAGTTCTGTTTTTTTAAGCAAAACTAGCCGGGCTGGCAGGCTGAAAATAGAACAAAACCGACAGGGAGTGCAATGTAAAAAGCGGATATAGATAGAATAAGCAGTATTATTTTACCTTTTTAAGGTCCGTTTTCATCATCTCCAATCTGTCCAGGTAAATGTTTTGTAAATGGTTGGTATTTCCCTCTTCATTTTCGCGGGTACTTTTTCCATTGACTATTTTGAAGATCTTACTTAAATCTACCTCGTTGTTTGCTAACCGCTGCAGGGTAATCAACTTCTGTCTCTCCAGAGCAATAAAGGCCAGCTTCTTCAGGGAAGAAGCTATTTCGCCTTCAATCTTTAATTGACCAAAAGCAGTGGCTATTACGGCTTTGTCCATAGCGTCAATGAAGAATTGATCCTCCTGAAGGAAGAAGTTGATTTGATCCATGTCCAGAAGTTCAACACAATCCTCACAGGCATACTTGAATCCAAATCCATCAATGAAATCAATCATAAACTCAATAATGTCCGCTTCACCTTCCGTCTCCTGGTACCAATCTTCCAATGCGCTGAGCGTATCGGCTCCATCGTCATTACCAAAAGGAGAGAATTCATCCGTACAATCAAGGTAAAACGCTTCCTTCATTACCTCATTGAATCTGGGATGGCTATTTTCCGGGTCAGGGCCTACCTCTGAGTCGGTATAGTAGAACTGCTTCATGCGGGTTATTGTATTTTTACTCTTCAATTTATCTCTGACAAATAGACTACGGATTGCCTTTGAAACTGGTAAGGAGAAAAGCCAGCGAACTCCTTAAACGTGCGGATAAAGTGCGACTGGTCGGCGTAGCCGTTGTCGTAGGCTACGTCGGAAAGCAGGGTGTACTGCTGGCTTTTGAGTTGCTGAAGGGCGGCCTGGAACCGGCAGATGCGGGCGTATAACTTGGGCGAAATACCGACCGTCTGTTTAAAACGTCGCTCCAGGCTGCGTTCCGACAACTGCAACTGCTGCTGCAAATCCCGGAGCGAAACGTTCCCCCTGGTAGTGAGAATATGAGACACGGCATAGTCGGCAGCGTGGTCCGAAGGACTTTGGTGTACGTTGATCTGGGAGGTCAGGTAAGCGGAAAGTTTTTCAATCTGCGATGGGATGGATGGCGCATCGAACAATTGCTCCGAAAGGAATGCGTAACTTTTTTGAGAAAGCACTTCCAGACCCAGGCAGGTGTCAGTCACTTCGTCGGCCTGGAACCCCCAGATGGATCGGAGCACGTTGGGGAAGAAGCAGACACCGATGAGCCGGAAGTGACCTTCCAGATAAAGAGCCGTTCGGGTGATGGTCTGTCCATAGATAAATCCTTCAGGAAGCTCTTTGTTGTGCTGATCAAGCAAACTTCCCCCGAACGATTGCTGGAAAATCAAGCCGGGATACCCGTCGGCCAGCGGGCCAAAGGCTTTGGGTGAAAGGTCTGCCCCCGTGCTGTCCAGCGTCCAGAAGTAGCGGACGTACGATTTCAGGTGGGCGGGTGGTGGTATCTGCTGGTATTTCATTGTGCTCAAAGGTCTGCTCAGCCAATGACAAGATAGGCAAATATTTTACTCTTAACTGTCTGGTAGTTGCAAAACTTTAACCAACCGGTACGAACAATGGTTTGAATTATATAACTTTGGGGCATGGAAAAAGCGCAGAGCATCGAAGATTTTTACCTGAGCAAGCTCAACTGGATGCCCGAAGGCCTGAAGAAGGAAATGGGACATTTCAACGTGTTCCGGCTGGATGATTTCGTGGGCTGTAAGGCGAAGCCGGTTCCGTACAACCGGAAAGACTATTACAAGATCAGCCTGATCATCGGCAACAACCGCGTGCATTATGCCGACAAGGTGGTGGAAATTGAGAAGCAGGCACTGCTTTTTGCCAATCCGCTCATTCCGTACAGCTGGGAACCCCTGGCAGGAGAGCAATCCGGCTTTTTCTGCATTTACACCGAATCCTTTTTCGATCAGTTTGGCAGCATCAAAGACTATCCGATGTTCCAGCCCGGCGGCAATCCCATCTTCGCCCTGACCGGCCCGCAGGTGGAAGACATCCGGCGGATCTACCTTAAAATGCTGGAAGAGATTGCTTCTGACTACGTGTATAAGTACCACGTACTGCGGAACCTGGTGTTCGAACTCATTCACAGTGCACTCAAAATGCAGCCGGCGGCTACTACCCTCTACCGTGGCTCTAACGCAGCTATGCGGGTTTCCTCCCTTTTCACGGAGTTGCTGGAGCGGCAGTTTCCCATCGAATCACCCTTGCAGCGGGTCAAATTCCGTTCGCCGGTAGAGTTTGCCGAACAGCTGGCCGTTCACGTCAACCACCTTAACCGGTCTTTGAAGGAAATCACCGGGAAGACCACTTCGCAACTGATTGCCGAACGGATTGTACAGGAAGCCAGGACTTTGCTGAGGCACACCGATTGGAACATTTCAGAGATTTCCTGGTGCCTGGGTTTTGAAGAACTTTCGCATTTTATTCATTTTTTCAAAAAGAACGCCACCACCACGCCTTCTTCCTTCCGGAAGGTCGTTGTTTGATTTTTGTAACTATTGGTTTGTTTTTCGCACCAATAAGCGTCCCGGCCAAACCTACCTTTGTGCCATCCTTGATTTAAACCTTAAACAAGATGGAAACAAAAGACAAAGTATGGTTCATTACCGGGGCCTCCAAAGGATTGGGTCTGGCCCTGGCGCAGAAAGTACTGGCCTACGGTGGCCGCGTGGTAGCTACCTCCCGAAAAAAGGAGGAATTGATCGCCGCATTGGGAGAGCCGGATTTCCAGTTTTTACCACTGGAAATGCAGCTGACCGATGAACAGAGCGTTCAGGCAGGGGTTGAGCAAGCCATTCAAACATTTGGCCAGGTCGATGTAGTGGTCAATAACGCCGGTTACGGACAAATCGGAACGCTGGAAGAACTGAGCGATGCGGAAGCCCGGCAGAACTTTGACGTCAACGTGTTCGGCTTATTGAACGTGATCCGCTACGCGATGCCGCATTTGCGAAAGCAGAGCCGGGGCCACGTTTTCAACATCGCCTCTATCGGCGGCTATATCGGCAATTTTCCGGGCTGGGGCATCTACTGCGCCACCAAATTTGCCGTGGTGGGAATGACCGAATCGCTGGCCGCCGAAGCCAAAGCCTTTGGCATTCACGCGACCGTCGTATATCCGGGCTATTTCCGAACGAGTTTCCTGTCCAAAGATTCGGTGAAAGTACCGGCGCAGCCCATCGAAGCCTACGCCGAAGCCCGCGCTTCGCAGGAACAGCACCAGCACCAGATCAACGGCAACCAGCCCAACGACCCCGATAAAGCGGCTGAAGCCTTGATTCGGATTGCCGGAGAAGATAATCCGCCGGTACACTTGTTTCTGGGACCGGATGCGTATGAAATGGTAGGCACGAAAAATAGCATTGTGCAGCAGGAATTACAGACCTGGAAAGAGCTGACGCTCTCTACCGCCTTTGCGCATCAGAACCAAGGTCAAGCATAACTCCGGTTTGGATGATGACCATTCACACAAGACGTTTTGTACAATGAAAAGGACTCAAGCGATGGAAAACAACCGGTCTTACGTCGGAATGTGGGTAACCCGGGACGGCTACATCCGACATGAACTGCTGCCCAACGGCCGCTACGACGAAGCGCGGGGCAACCGCAAAAGCGCTTATCAGGGAAGATACTGGATCGAAAAGGACCATATCGAATACCGGGATGACACCGGCTTTTCGGCCGACGGTGATTTCCGGGAGGGTGTTCTGTACCACGCCGGTATGGTCTTGTATCGGGAAGAGAAGAAGTAAGTGAAACCCCTATCAGGCAGTTATAATTAATGCCATAAAGGATCCCCGGACAGAGATGCCCTTTCTAATAGAGCATCTCTGTGCTTGAGTTTAAACCCCTTTTTTTTCGACTGAAATTTCCTCTGTAGCATCGGCGGCTTTCAGAATCGCCTTTAATACGCCCGGAAAACGAGCTTCCAGGTCCTCCCAGCGAATAGACGTCAGGCTTTGCGTGCCTTCCGTGCGGATGCGTACCACGCCCGCTTCGCGCAGTACGCGCAGGTGATGCGACATAGTCGATTTGGCTACCGGTGTCTCAATGGTCCCGCAAGCCTGCTCGCAACCCTTCAGGGATAAACATCGGATAAAATTTAACCGGACCGGATCACTCAGGGCGTGTAAAATACACGGCAGGCTCAATTGATCGCGGCTGGGGTGCTGATATAATTTCATGTTAGTGTCTCCTTATTACTTGTTCATTTACAAGTGGTTATATTTGGAATATTGTAGTTGATCAGTGCTTGTTCAAAACTTTTTCTATCTATTTTCTTGCAAAGTAAACCATTTTATATTGACATTTGTTCGACGATTGTAAAACAATAGAAAAATAAAACAATGAAAACTATGTGTCTATTTAACACAATTCGAATCGAAATAATTGCGTCGCAGTGCAGAAAATAGCTGCGGCGTAAAAAGACAAATGCTTGGCACTTTAAGGTAAAAGCCTTGGCTGAAGCATACGCTAGTTTTGTCAAACACTCCAAAAACATAGTTCATAATCACTAACCTCATCCCAACCCATGAAAAAGTTGAATAAGCAAAACAAATTACTGGCCACTACGGCAGTGGTTCTTTCAGTCGCCTTACTGGCCGTTGCCCCGAATGTATTTTCTAACAAAAACGACAAGGAAAACAAAAAAGAGATTGCCAAAGCCCCTGCCGCGGCTCCCGACCCGCGGGTTGCCGTGGATGCGTATGCAGTACAAGCCGCCACCATTGAAGACGAACTGCAAACCACCGGCACGGTAGAAGCCAATCAGGAAGTAAACCTGGTCAGTGAAGTAGCCCGCAAAGTGACGGCCATCTACGCGCAGGAAGGCAGCTACGTGCGCCAGGGAACGCTGCTTTTCAAACTGGACGACGCCGACCTGCTGGCCCGGAAGAAAAAGCTGGCCTTGCAGGAAAAACTGGCCCTGCTGGACGAAAAACGCTTCCGCGAATTGCTGGCTACCGAATCGGTGAACCAGCAGGAATACGATCAGGTATCGACGAACCTGAAAGTACTGCAGGCAGAAATCGGAATTGTTGACGTAGACCTGGAAAAAACGCGGATCCGAGCCCCTTTTTCGGGTAAAATCGGCCTGAACAAAGTAGACGTGGGTGCCTACGTGACACCTTCTACCGTGTTGGCTTCGCTGGAAGACGTGAGTCAGGTGGAAATCAATTTTACAGTTCCCGAAAAATATGCTTCGGAAGTAAAGCCCGGGCAGACCATCCGGTTCACGACCGAAAACAGCAACCTGCCTTTCCAGGGCAAAGTAGTGGCCACCGAACCCAAGACCGATCTGAATACCCGGAGCCTGGCCGTAAAAGCCCTGAGCGACAACCGCGAAGGGAAACTGATTCCCGGCACTTCCACCAAGATTCAATTCTCTCTGCATAAAACCCAGGACGGCATTCTGGTCCCTTCCCAGGCGTTGATTCCCACGCCCAAAGGATATTCGCTCTTTACCGTGAAAAACGGGCAGGCGGAACTCCGGGAAGTAAAAACCGGCACCCGCACCAAAGCCACCGTTCAGATTCTGGAAGGACTGGCCCTGGGGGATACCGTGATTACCAGCAACCTGCTGCGCTTAGGACCGGGTGCTCCCGTGCAAGTGGTCAGCGTAGAATAACGAACTGCTTTTTAACCAACTGTTTGAAGCCATCAAAAGGGTGAAGGCTCCGGCTTTCCCGCCTTTTGAGGCTGAACGGGAAACCTATTGCCTTTGAGTTCGCCTTTTGCTGGCCTCTTCACAGACATTTTCTTTAGCATCAAGCATACCGCCTATTTACCATTTTACATTACCTATTATGAGTTTATCTGGAATAAGTATTCGTCGGCCGGTATTGGCCGGCGTACTCTCAGTGTTGATTATTTTATTCGGTATTGTCGGCTACACCTACCTGGGTGTGCGGGAATACCCGGTGACCGATTCGCCCATCGTGACGGTGACCACCACCTATCCCGGGGCCAGCCCCGATGTGATTGCCTATCAGATTACCAAACCTTTGGAAGAAGCCGTGGGAGAAGCCAACGGCATCCGAACCATTTCCTCCGTTTCGCGTGAAGCCGCCAGTGTGATTACGGTCGAATTTAACCTGGACGTAGACCTGGAAGCGGCCGCCAATGACGTACGCGACAAAGTGACCAAAGCCCGCCGCCTGCTACCGGGCGACGTAGATCCTTCCATTGTGGAAAAAGCCAACAGCGGCGACGTGGTCATTTTTATGGCCGTGGAAAGCAAGACAAAAAGCATCCTGGAGGTGAGTAACATTGCTTCTACCGTGATCAAAGAGCGCATGCAGACCATTCCGGGCGTCAAGCGCGTGGGTATTGCCGGTGAAAAGAAGTACGCCATGCGGCTTCGGCTCGACCCGGCCAAACTGGTGGCCTACAAGCTGACGCCGCTGGACGTAGAACAAGCCCTGCGCCGCGAAAACGTGGATCTGCCTTCCGGCCGGATTGAAGGGGACCGCAACGAACTGACGGTGCGCACCCTGGGCCGACTGACGCAGGAAGCGGATTTCGATAATATGATTATCAAGCAGGAGGGAAGCAGCATCATCCGCTTCAAAGACATTGGGTACGCCGAACTGGGTGCCGAAAACGAACGAACGGCCATTCTGAACAGCCTGAAGGGCAATTCACCCACTGTGGGCGTGTTTGTGGAACCGCAGCGGGGAGCCAACGCCGTAGCCATTGCCGATGAGTTTTATCGTCGACTGAAAGAGCTCCGCAAAGAGATTCCCGCCGATTACGAAATGACCATCGGGAAAGACTTTACCGAACCCATCCGCGATTCCATTTCCGAAGTGGAAGAAACCCTGTTCATCGCCTTTGGCTTGGTGATCCTGATCCTGTTCCTCTTCCTCCGTGACTGGCGTTCCACCATCATTCCGGTGGTAGCCATTCCGGTATCCATCATTTCCGCTTTCTTCATTATGTACTTCGCGGGCTACTCCATCAACATCCTCACGCTGCTGGCATTGGTATTGGCCATTGGTCTGGTGGTGGATGATGCCATTGTGGTGCTGGAAAACATTTACGCGAAAGTGGAAGAAGGGATGAGTCCGCTGGAAGCGGCTTTCAAGGGCTCATCGGAAATCTATTTTGCGGTTATTTCCACCACCATCACGCTGGCGGCGGTGTTCCTTCCGATTCTGTTCCTGCCCGGTATTACTGGTAAGCTGTTCCAGGAATTTGCAATCGTCGTGGCTGGTTCGGTACTGGTGTCGGCGTTCGTCGCCCTTACGCTGTCGCCAATGATGAGTGCGTACCTGCTCAAACGCCACGACCAGCCCAACTGGCTGCAAAGGAAGACGGAGCCCTTTTTCGTGGCCTTGAACAACGGTTATGAAAAGTCGTTGCGCTGGTTCCTGGGCTACCGCTGGGCAGCTTTGGTGGCGCTGGGCCTTACGTTTGGCCTCATCTACTTCATAGGAAAGCAGTTGCCTTCGGAATTGGCTCCGCTGGAAGACCGTTCGCAGATTACGCTGGTCGTAATGGCACCCGAAGGTTCTTCGTACGAATACACGGAGAAGTACATCAACGAAGTCGGGAAGTTTGCCGCTGACTCTACCCAGGGCCTGTTTCAGACGTATTCCATTCTGGCTTTGACGTTTGGTCCGCCGGCTCCGGTCAACGTAGCCGTGCAGAACACCTTTTTGCTAAAAGCGGATGAACGGAAAAATACCCAGGCGGAGGTTTTCCAGACCTACGCCCGCAATGCGCAGAATTTCCGGGGTGTCCTGGCTTTCCCCATTCAGCCACCCACCATTGGTAACCGTTTTGGGCAGGCACAGCCGGTTCAGTTCGTATTGCAGGGGCAAAACCTGGCGGCCATTACCGAAGTGCTGCCGAAATTTATGGAAGAAGCCCGCAAAAGCCCGGTATTGCGGTTTGTGGATTCGGACCTTAAAGTAAACAAACCGGAGTTGATCCTGCAGATCAACCGCGACAAAGCGGCGGAACTGGGCATTTCGACGGCCGAAATTGCGCGTTCGCTCCAATTGGCGCTCAGCGGCCAGCGGTACGGCTACTTCATTTACAATGACCGGCAGTACGAAGTGATCGGCCAGTTGCAGCGCCAGAACCGCGACAATCCCTACGATTTGCAGTCGCTGTACGTACGCACCCGCACCGGCGAAATGGTGTCGCTCGACAACCTGGTTTCTTTCAAAGAAAGCATCAGCCCGGCGGCCATTTACCGCTACGACCAGGCCATTTCGGCCACGGTGTCGGCGGGGCTGGCTCCTGGCAAAACCATCGGTGATGGCGTGGAGGAGATGAACCGCATTGCGCAACAGGTGCTGCCGACCCATATCAAAACGTCGCTGGCAGGCGAATCGCGCGATTATTCCGAAAGCTCTTCCAGTTTACTGTTTGCCTTCGTATTTGCGCTGGTGCTGATTTACCTGGTACTGGCGGCACAGTTTGAAAGCCTGATTGACCCTTTTATCATCCTGCTTACCGTGCCCATGGCCCTGACGGGTGCCCTGCTCAGCCTGTGGTTGTTCGGCCAGTCCTTGAACATCTTCAGCCAGATCGGCATCATCACGCTGATCGGTCTGATCACGAAAAACGGGATTCTGATCGTGGAATTTGCCAACCAGCAGAAGGAGCAGCACGGATTGAGTACGCTGGAAGCCGCCAAAGTAGCCGCCGCTTCCCGCTTCCGCCCGATCCTGATGACCAGCTTAGCGATGATCTTCGGGGCAATCCCTATTGCACTGACGCAGAACAGCCGCAATTCACTGGGAACCGTTATTGTGGGCGGTCTGCTCTTCGCCGGTTTCCTGACTTTATACATCATCCCAGCCGTGTATTCTTACTTCTCCCGGGCGCACCAGCCCAAGGAAGTATTGCAGGCGGCTGGTTAATGACAAGCGGGGAAAGGTACTGCTTCTACCTCAGACGTACAGACCTTTTCCCGCTGATCTATTTCTCCTGAAATTCCCACTCATTTGATTTTACTGACATGAAAGTTCAATATAAACTTGTATTCATTCTCCTCTTTCTGCTGATGCTGCTGGGGCATTACGGAAAACTGCAAGCCCAGGAACGGCCCCTGACAATGGAAAACGCCGTAAACCTGGCACTGGAGAAAAACCGAGACCTGCAGGTGTCGAAGCTGGAAACCCAGAAAGCCACCGCCAGAACCAGGGAAGCCAAGGGCAACGCGCTGCCCACCATTTCTGCCTCCGCGCAGTATTTGTACTACTTCCAAAAGCAGGTATCTTTTCTGCCCGGTAACTTTATCGGGCTGGGCGAAAACCAACTGGCCGCCATCCGCGTCGGAGGCGACAACTCCCTGGTGGGCGGGGTGAACCTGGCGCAACCGCTCTTTCAGGCGGGTGTCAATTCGGGTATCCGCGCAGCCAAAGCCGCCGAACAAGTGACGAATGCTGAACTGGCCGAAGTGCGGGCGAACGTAGTGACGGATGTGAAGAAGGCTTATCTGAACGTGCTGATTACCCAGGAGCAGCTGCGCCTGCAGGAACAGAGCATTGTGCGCAACGAGCAGGCGCTGAAAGATGCCCGTTCGTTGCTGGCGCAGGGGCGTGCCTCACGGGTAGATACCCTGCGGGCTTTCGTCACCGTCGAAAATCTGCGTCCGGAAGTAATCCGACTGAGCAACGGCGTGGAAATTGCCAAAACGGTGCTGAAGCGTACCATCGGCCTGGATGAACGGGAAACGCTGGTACTACAGGATTCCCTGCACTACGAAGCCGAAGGAGTTATTTTGGCCGGAGAAGGAGCTTTTTCGGAAGCCATCGGTTCCCGGCCGGAGGTGCAGCGCCTGCTGTTGACCGAAAAATGGAACCAACAGCAGATCGCAGGGCAATCGGCTGAGCGGTTACCCAAGCTGTGGGCCGTAGGTTCGGTGCTCACGCAGTCGCAGGCCAACAACTTCCGCCTCAGTGATTACCAGTGGCCGGTCAGCTCTTACCTTGGGTTGCAACTCAACGTGCCCATCTTCTCCGGATTCCGTACCACGGCGAAAGTACAGCAGGCGCAAATCTCCCGGCAGCAGACGGAAAAACAATTGGACAACCTGCGGGAAATTGTACGGGCGCAGGTAAAAGTAACTCTGTCTAATGTGGAAGAAGCCCGCCGCCGGATTGAAGTGCAGAGCCAGACGGTATCTACTGCCGAACTGGGCTACCGCATCACCCGCGACCGCTGGAAGCAGGGCATTGCTTCCCGTCTGGAGGTGTCAGATGCCGAACTATCGCTCACCCAGGCCAAGTCGAACTACCTGCAGGCCGTGTACGATTACCTCATTGCCCAGGTAGAACTGGACAAGGTGCTGGGCCGCGTGCAGTGAGATTTTACTTTTAAATAAGACTGTCCAGCTTTTCCCCAAAAGCTGGACTTTTGTTTTTGTACTGATGATTAGACCGATAAGAAAATAATCTTCTGATGGAGTAGCGTCGGTACTAAGTATAGGCCAACCTATACACGACTGAGTTTTTCAATTGTTAACTATATCCAGAGGTTGTAATAACCAGCAACAATCAGCAATTATTTTCTGACAAATTCGGCCTTTTTTTGCTTTTTGAACGGAAAAAGACAAGGAGCAAATTTATGAGATACGTTTTACTGCTGATTACTTCATTGATTATACTTTCTACCAATCGCAGTCAGGCGCAAGTTTTCCAGTGGGCAAAAGGGTATAATCTTAGCAATGGTGCTGTAAGAGGAATAGATGCAGATGCTTCTGGCAATAGTTACCTAACCGGCAGCAGCTATTATACAACTACCTTTGAAGGAGTAACCATACGTGGCGAAAATCAAGATATACTGGTGGCTAAGTACGATTCCACGGGCAAACTTCAGTGGATCAGATCGGGCATGGGTGCTGGTGCCAACGCTGGCTATGCAATCAGTGTGGATCGGTCTGGCAACAGCTACGTGACGGGCTATTTTACGAACAAAGCTACCTTTGACGGAATCTCCGTTGAGACAACTGGTGCCAATGCCAATGCTTTTGTTGCCAAATACAATCCCGTAGGAGCCATTCAGTGGGTAAAAAAGGTAAGTAGTTCGCTTTCCTGCGTGGGCAGAAGCATTGACACCGACCCGCTGGGTAATATCTACCTGACGGGTACCTTTAACGGAACCGCCCAATTCGACACCATTACCTTAAAAGGAAATGGGCAGGATATTTTTATTGCCAAATACAATTCCAAAGGGGAAGTCCAATGGGCAAAGCGAGCCGGAGGAAGCGGCGTAGATTCCGGAAATGCCATCAGTACGGATGCTGCCGGAAGCAGCTACGTAACCGGAACCTTCGAAGGGGCGGCTGTTTTTGCAGACTCCAGCCTTACTTCAAGCGGTGAAAAGGACGTTTTTATCGCCAAATACAGTTCTGCCGGCAATCTGGTGTGGGTAAAGCAAGCAGGCGGTACGGGTACCGAAGAAGGCAGGGACATTGGCGTGGACCAGTTTGGTAATTGCCTGGTGATGGGACGCTTTACGGGTACCGCCCGTTTCGGAGACATAAGTCGGTCGAGCGAAAATGAAAACGCCATCTTCATTGCCAAATACAACATCAACGGGCAACCGCAGTGGGTAAAGCCTTTGAATATAAACCAATACTACACTTCTTATGGATACGGACTGAGCGTCGATCAAGCTGGCAATGGTTACATTACTGGTTTCTTTGAAGGTAGCTTCAAATTTGACAACATTCCTTTACAGGGCTATGGAAAGCTGAATTCCTTTGTGGCCAAGTGTGATCCCAATGGCGTTTTTCAGTGGGCGCAGGAAGTAAAATCTTTGGGTACGTCAGGTATCAATGTGGCTACCGATGCCGTAGGAAATAGCTATCTGATTGGACAAAATTACTATAATGCAGAAGTAACCTTTGGAAGCATTGTATTGCCAGGGAACACGCATTTTCTCACCAAGCTTTCCAGTAATGCCAATCGGATTTCCGGTCGGATCTTCAAAGACCTGAATGGGAACGGCACGCTGGATGCCGGCGAACCTCCCTTACCCAATGCCCTTGTGCAGGTGCAGCCAGGCCCTCTCTACACCAAAAGTGATGACCAGGGCAATTACCAGTTCTATACCGAAGCCGGTAATTATACGGTCAGTATTTCCAAACCGCCCCTGTACCATTCGCTATTGCCGGCCCAGCGGTCGGTGTCTTTCTTTGGAATGGGTCAGCATAGGCCGAACAATCACTTTGGCCTCAGTCCGGAATCCAACGCGAACGATGTGCGCATTTCGTTGGTTAACCATACTTTGCCCCGTCCCGGGTTTACGGGCAGGTATTCCATTACGTACCAAAATGTGGGGACTACTACCCTGAGTGGCACCGTAAAGCTGGTAAAGGATGGCTTGTTTGAGTATATCAACGGTACGCCCAGTGCCGCTGCCATTCAGGGAAATGAATTAGGTTGGTCGTATCAGGATTTGGCACCCGGGCAGAGCCGCACGATTACTGTGGACTTGAAAATTCCTTCCAGTGTGCCCTTGGGAACGCTTATACAGTTGAGCACTAGCATTGATCCCGTAAACAATGACCGTACCCCGAACGACAATGCAAATGCTTTACAGTTATTTACAGTAGGCTCCTACGATCCGAACGACAAACGCGTAAGCCCGGAAGGGAAAATACCGACGGCTGATGCCAGGGCGGAAAAACCTTTTACGTATACCATCCGCTTTCAGAATACCGGAACGGCTTCGGCCATTACGGTGAAAGTGCTGGATACATTGAGTCAGCGGCTGAACGTGGGTTCTTTTGAAATGCTGGCCAGCAGCCACACCTATACATATACAGTGAATGGCAAAGGGATTATAGAATGGACATTTGACAACATCAACCTGCCCGACAGTACGCACAATGAACCGGAAAGCCACGGTTTTATTCAGTACCGGCTTAAACCTAAATCTACGCTGGCAGAAGGAGATACGATTCTCAACCGTTCATTTATTTATTTCGACTACAACGCTCCCATTGAGACCAATACCACGCTCAACCGTATCAGCGACAAGGCGGACCAATCGATTGCGCTGCAGCCCTTTTCGGATCGGTACGTGGATGAAACGCCCATTTCTTTACTGAGCAGTGCCAATGCCAGTTCCGGACTGTCAGTCAGTTGGATAGTGTTGTCGGGACCGGCAACGCTTGGTAATGGCTCTCTATCCCTGACGGGCACTGGAAAAGTGGTGCTGAAAGCTACTCAGGCCGGCAACCAGGTCTATAACCGTGCACCGGATGTATACACTTCGTTTCTGATCAGGAAGCGGGAGCAAAGCATTACCTTTGACCAGATACCTGACCAAGTGTACGGTACCCTACCTTTTCCCTTGTCTGCCAGCGCGGGTTCCGGATTGCCGGTTGTTTTTTCCGTCGTTTCTGGTTCAGCTACCATTCAAGGCAATACCTTGACCATTACGGGAGTGGGAGAAGTGAAAGTAAGGGCATTGCAAGCCGGAAATGCAAACTACCTACTGGCGGCCGAAGTAATTCAACACTTCGTGGTAAGTAAAGCTGCTCAAAACATTGCTTTCGATGCACTTCCTGACCGAACGTTTGGAGACCCGTCCATCCAGCTCAATGCGGCCGCCAGTTCTTCCCTTCCGGTTGTTTTCTCACTGGTGAGCGGACCCGCCACGCTTTCGAATCAGGTGCTGACCATTACCGGGGTTGGAATGGTAAAGGTGAAAGCAATACAAGCTGGCAATGCCAATTATCTGATGGCAGATGAAGTAGAGCGCACTTTTACCGTACAGAAAGCGCCTCAGCGTATTTCGTTCGCTACTTTAGAGAACCAGACGTTCGGGAATGCGCCACTGGAGTTGTCGGCTACTTCAAGCGCCGGGTTGCCGCTTGTCTTCACCGTGACTTCCGGTCCGGCTACTGTCTCCGGCCGTACACTTACCATCAACGGTGCCGGAATGATAAAAATAAAAGCGTCGCAAAGTGGAAGCGATTATTTTCAGTCGGCTCCGGAGATAGAGCGGACGTTGGTAGTCAACCAAGCGACCCAAGCCATCACTTTTACTCCCATTAGCGAAAAGATGGTTGGTGATGCACCTTTTGAACTTTCAGCGGCGTCGAATACGGGCCTGCCGGTATCCTTCACGGTAGTGACCGGGCCAGCTTCTGTAACCGGCAGTCGGCTTACAATCAATGGAAGCGGAGAAGTAACCGTGCAAGCGAAGCAGGCCGGAAATGAAAATTACCTGCCTGCCTCTACGGAACAAACCTTCCAGGTGAATACGGTACTGACTACGGAGCCAATAACCAACGATGAGTTGCAGGTATTTCCCAATCCAGCTACGGACCAACTCCATATCGAACTGCCTCTTACACTGCAAAATGCCTTGATTACGCTGATGGATGCCAGAGGGATAATTCAACTGCAAGACCAGACACCAAGCCGTAGCCACGCCCGGTTAGAGGTAGCTCACCTGGCAAAAGGACTCTACTTGTTGCGAATTACCCATCAGCAAATCACCATTACCAGACGGATGGTGATTCGTTGAGTGCTTGTAAAAGAAAGCTTTACGGACAATCGTACGAATACAGAATCGGCGCTTTGGCGGGTGTGCTCACGTATTTGTTTCCTTCAGTGCCCTTGATGTCGGTCGATTGGCTGGTGACGTAACCCCGGCCGTTGAATTGGAAATGGTGCGTGAATTCGGACACCAGTTTGATACCTTCTCCTGGATTCCATTCGTGATAAAAAGTGAACTTATGCAGTGCACCGTCGCTATAGCCGCCACTGGGCTTTACCTCCGGAAATCCTTTGAACCTGGGCAAAGCCGCTGAGGCGGATTTACCGTCTACCCATTCCTGCGTGTAGTAGGAGTTAATCGCGTTGTTAGTGTAATGGGTCGTTTTAAAAGGGCGCTCCTGGCTGTCGAATTCAATGGTTGTATAATTGTTCGCATTGCCTGATCGCACCACCAGGCCGTTTTGAATGGTAGCTGGGTGCGTGTCGCCATTCCCTACGTTTTGTATCATGTCCACTAACTTACCATCTGCGTACACAAAGGTGTTTTCAAATCCATTTGGGTAGGCAGGCCGCTCCGGCACCTGAGCGGGATCGTAGGCATTGTAACGGGTTTTATCGATCCGCTTCGTCAGTTTTCCATCCTCACCATACGTAAAGCTGGATTGCACCGTCGTGATCAACCCTTTATTGGGAGCACTTACGTTTTCGTGCCGGGAAAGGAAGGATTTTAACTTTCCATCCTCATAGGTAAAATCGATTGTATGGGTGCGGTCACGAATCTGATTGGGCCAATGGGGTTCATCCCACTGCGATTTCTGGACGGACGCATATCTGGTCAGAAAGCCTTCTGCATCATAGGTGTAAGTACTGGTAAATCGCTGGTTTTCTGATACACGATTTTCATACACACCCTGTTTGTATACATTCAAAGCCGTGATTACCGTATCGGCCTTCAGTAATCTGCCTTCGGCGTCGTAGGTATACGTTGCTTTCTCTTTCTGAAAAGGCTGATTGCCGCCTGGCTGGCCGTAGCTGTACGAATAATTCAGCAGTCGGCAATTTCCCTGCGGATCGGGGTCTTCGCCGGTTTGGTGTTTGCAGCTCTGTAAAACGACGGAAAAGAAAAGAGCGACCGCTAAAATTCGGCTGGGGAGAGGAAGTGTTTTCATAGTGAAAAAAGGAGGATAAAACCGTTTGATCACTAGGACGAAAGGAGGCGGCGAAACGCTGGTGAGGTTCTCTTTGCTTTTATGCAGGCTGAGTAAGAATTCCTCAACAATAGACACCAACTGGTAGAATGTACAGTAGGCTTAGAATGATTTTTTGTCATCTCGACGGAGGCGGTAGGCCGCCCCGAGAAACCTTTTGCAAACAACTAAAAAGATCTCTCCTCCGTTGAGATGACAGGTTGTGATGTGATAATACATAATTCATTCGCACCAGAATGCTATCGCACCGGCTTCGGAATCACGGCCAGGCTTTCGTGTCCTTCGGCATCGACCGACTGCACAGCAAAGAGGAAGTTGTCTTTCGAATACGGAAGCGTGGTTTCCGTGCCTTTCACCAGAAACTTTTTGGTCCAGACCGGGCTGGCCGTTTCGCGCATGAGCACGTAGTAGGCGGCGGGTTTCCCTCCTTTGGCGGGTGCCTGCCAGCGCAGGGTGGTCTTGTTGGTGAGTTCGGAAGTCAGGATGCTGACCGAAGCCGGAGCGGCCGGTGCCAGCGCCAGGTTGGAAAAAGCGGCCAGATTGACGCCCGCGTTTTTGCGCAGGTATTCGTAGTCGACAAACTCCGGCAGATCGCCGTACTGAAGGTTGTTTTCCATCCGCACATTCTGGTGCTGCTGCGTAAAGTTTTCGTTCATTTCGCTCATCCGCACGGCTGTAAAACCGTTCTGCACGAAGGGCGTGTGGTCGCCGCCGCGCAGAAAGCGGTCGTTGCGGTAAATGAGTTCCACGGTCATCTGATCCACGTAGCGCTCCCCAACCTCCTTGATGTACCGGGCCAACTGGCGGGCATTGCCGTCGTTTTCGGTAAAGGTGCTTTTGCGTAACTGGGCGGCTTCTTCCGTTTCGGCGGCTGGTACGCCTTCGCTGAACACCCGCACGTGGTTGTTGTCGCGGAGGTTGGTTTCGTTGGAAAGCGAATTGCCGATGATGTCGTTGGTAATCATGGCAATCACGTTGGCTTTTTCGGCTTTCATGCGATCGGCCATGTGTCTGGCACCCAGCAGGCCCTGTTCTTCGCCCTGCACGGCCATAAAGATGATCGTGGCCGGAAACGTCCGTTGCGACATAATCCGGGCCATTTCCATCACGATGGCGACACCCGAAGCGTCGTCGTTGGCGCCCGGTGCTTTGCCCGTGCTGTCCATAATGTCGGTATTGCGCGAATCCAGGTGGCCACTCATGATGAGCACCCGGTCGTCGTTGGGATCGGAACCTTTGAGTGTCGCCACTACGTTGCGCATTTCCACCCGGCGGTTGACCCGCTTGCCGTCGGGCTCCAGTACATACGGGTCCTGCACTACCGTGAGCCGGCCTTTGGAAGCCGCCGCGTACTTTTTCATTTCAGCCTCTACCCAGTTGCGGGCGGCGCCAATGCCCTTTTTGTCGCTTTTAGTGGTACTCAGCGAATGCCGGGTTTCAAAGCTGGAAAGCTTGCGGACAATGGCTTCCAGATTCTGCGACGAAATTTCACTCACCATCTGCTGAATAGCCGGATCGGGCTGGGAACTGATCGGTTGACTGAAGGAAGGGGAAATGAAAAGTATAAAGAGGACTGCGGTAAGGAGTAAGAATCGCTTCATACGGCTGGTTAGAATTCGGAACGGATCGCTTTAGCCGATGAAGGTACGAAGCAATGCGGGTCTGAACAAGTTGTCAGCAAAATGCAATGGTGTAATTTATTGAATGAGAGAAAAGAGGCACTGTAGTTTAAGCCCCCGCTCCGTATGAAATTTAAATGGGTTGTGCATCATGGAAGCAATCATTCATCGTCAGATGCTCAAATCAACCACCATAGAAAATGGTTACCACCTTCGCAGAATGGGTTTATCTATTCAGTCATCTGACATAAGAAGGAAATGGATTGCCTATTATACTTATGGAATCATCGGGATGATTCTTCTGATCATTATTTCCTTTCACTACCTCACTAACTTTTCCGCTTATTGGGGGATGCTACCCATTCGTCAGAAAACAATCATTGGTCAGACTACCTTCGAATTGCTGGATTTTGAGCAATGCAGGAAGCGTTGCCACCATATTCATGACTGGAAAAATCTTTATTTACTTTCAGTTAGTTCCCGCAATGACAGCGCAGTTTGGGCATTTATGAAGGAACTCAAGCCATTGAATCAATGCCAAACGCTGGTCTTAATTCAGTATGGGAATACAATTACACCCAACTGGAAAGATATTATTCAAACGCCGATCATGGACGCTGTTTTTCCCAATGCCAGCTTCGCCTTATGTTATTGGGATGTGCACGGTCGTTCCTTTTCGATTACGGATCTGGCCAAAGGAAAAGTAAACGGAAAGTGGAAGCTTTACCACCTTGATGGTGAGATATTTAAGTTATTTATTGAGCAGGATGTTAAGGACAATAAAAGCGACGGAAAAAAAATAGTGTACGACAAAGGAAGCCAGCACATCCAGATCTGGAAAGACGATCAACTTATATCGGAATACACAATAAACAAAAAGGACAGCCTTTAAAGACTGCCCTTTTCTTTTTCATTGCTTATTTTCTTACGAATGCGCTGCCAGGTTCTTGAAACTTTTTACTTTGTTATAGGCTTCCAGAATGGCCTGGTGCTGCGCCCGCACTAAGCTTTCCACGTTGGAAGGTAGTGGATGCGCCAGCGCTTTTTCGTAGGTTTCCAGTGCGGCTTTGTCGCCGGTTTCACATTCGGCCAGGATGGCCTGGCTACCGCCTTTGGTAAAGGCCGATTTGATGTTGATCCAGCCCCGGTGGATGGCTCCCAGGAAACTTTCGTCTGAGTCCGGTTCGCGGCCCAGCAGTTCGGCTTCCTTTTTCAGCTCATCCGAAAACTTGGCCCTTTGCTGAGCATAACCATAAAACAGTGTTTTATAGGCCGGGTTGTCGATGTCATCGGCCGCCGTTTTATAGCCTTCGTTGCCGTCATTATTGATTTCGATCAGGTCTTCGATGACCTTCAGGGTTTCCTTTCTTTGATCTTCCATAATAGCTTTCCGTTTAGATGTATAATCCCTTCCAAGTAAGTATGCCGCGTATACGCAGTGCCGGTACCCAAGGTTATGAAAAACTGCAAATAGCGATTGATTATCAGTAACTTAAATTGCCCTGGAAAGTTTCTTAAACGAAGGAAGCTGAAGAAAGATAGCCCTCTATGACGCCGGTTGATACCGCACAATGTCCACGCCGATTCCGTTCGGGTCGGTGATGGCAAAGTGCCGGTCGCCCCAGGGTTCGTCACGCAACTCCACGCTGATGGGTACGTTTAGGGCCGTAAGTTGGGCATAAACCGCATCTACGTCTTCTACTTCAATGGTGAAGTAAACGCCTTGTCCGGGGAATTCGGGGCGAAAGAGGGCATTTTGTGAATCCAGACCGGGGAGCAGGAAGCTGATTTCCGTACTGTGGTCGGGCGTATGCAACAGTGCAAACCAGTCGTTTTCGAATGTGATTCCGAAGCCCAGCAGATGGGTATAAAATTCCTTGCTTTCTTTGAGCCGGTGCGTGATGATGCCTGCGTTGAGTTTCATAGCATATAAAAATGGGACAAGTGGTTGATTGGGAAGTTCATCGAATGCCGATCTGCACTTCGGTGAGGTTGTTTTCGGGCGCATTGAAGTCCATATGAAGGTACACTTCCCGGCAAATGCCACTCATGGTAGCACCTTGCGCCGTCAGTGCGCCGATCAACTGGCCGTAGGTTTCCGGCATCTTCTCCCAGGCCTGCGTGTGCAGGGCCGAAACGCATCGGAAAGCGGGGAGTTCTTTGGTATGAAATTCGCCTGAGTAGCCGTTTGACTCCGTAATGGGCAGCGCAATTTCCAGCGTAAATTCCGTGTCCGGATGGCCATCCATGCCGTAATAAATCCAGTAAACAGGGCCAACAATTTCCAGGTCGGCCCGGCAGGCTTCCTGGTACAGTCGGCGGGCAACGACGCGCACGTACTGATTGAGGCCGTTGATGGACGTTTGGTGGGTAGCGTATAGCACGCGCATGGGTTTGACTTCTTTCGTCTGCATCTTTTTGGGAGTTTCGTTTCGTGATGCAACAAAGAAAGCAGGAGCCACTGACAGCCTTATGTCAACAGGAGAAGGGAGTATTTAACAATAATGCTGATGAATTTCCTGGGCCAGCTGGCACATTCTTTCCTTCAGGGCTTCCGGCTGTTCTACCCGTGCCATCTTGCCGAACATCAGCAGCCAGCGCCCGATGGCTTCGGGGTAACCGGATAAAAAGTGCATTTCCACTGTATTGCCCAGGTCTTTTTCCGACACGTAGCCGTAATCGTAGCGTTGTTCCCGCAGGTAGCGCACGGCAGGTTTATCGATGCGTATGACTACTTCCTGTAGTTGCCGCGAATTGGAAATGCTGGTCAGATACGTTTGAAAAGAGTGCTCCGGCCTGGCTGTAAAGGATTGGCCCGGGTTGCGCAGCTGCTTGATCCGGTCTACCCGAAAATCCCGGTAGCCATCGCGCAGGCGACAGTAGGCAATCAGGTGCCAGTTGTCATTGTAGTAAAGCAATCCCATCGGTTCCACTTCCCGCTGCGTGAAGGTTTCGTTATGGCTGGCGAAATATTCGATCCAGAGGACGTTTTTCTGCACAATGGCTTGCTGCACCTCCGTCAGGTAGTGGTTGGCAAACTGACTACTACCCGACCGGGGCGGCTGAATCACTTCGACCACGGATTCCAGCGTTTCCAGGTGGTCTTTTTCACGTAGCTTCAGCACCGCCTGAATTTTGTACAAAGCCGATTTAAATTCCCGTCTGACCGATTGATCGGACATTTTCTCCACCAGCTTGGCACCAAAAAGCAGGGCGCTGGCTTCTTCCTTGGTAAACATGACCGGTGGCAAGCGGTAGCCTTCCACAATCGAATACCCGACACCGGCTTCTCCAATCAGGGGAATGCCCGCTTCTTCTAGCGCCCGCACGTCCCGGTAAACCGTCCGCAGGCTGATGTCAAAACGGTCGGCAATTTCCTGGGCTTTTACCACGCGCTTGCTTTGCAGCTGAATCAGGATGGCAGTCAGTCGGTCAATCCGGTTCATATATTATTGAGTGATTGAGTGATTGAGTGATTGAGTGATTGAGTGATTGAGTGATTGAGTGATTGAGATTCCTTATTTATAAAAAATCAGCCGTCAAAGATTAACTTAGTTGGATAGCAATGAAGGTTTTTGTATTCAATCGGGCTCGCCCCCAAGTTCAGTCCCTCAATCCTTCAGTCCTTCAAAATTACAACTCCGCCATTGCAGCGATGATGTCTTCCATCTGTTTGGCCACGCGTCCGCCTTGGCTGTCGTAGTTGTTGACCAAGATGGCAAAGCTCATTCGTTCGCCCGACTGGCTGGTGAAGTAGCCGGCGTAACTTTTCACCCGTTCGGTTGTGCCGCTTTTGGCCCGGACGTTGTTGACCGCCTTGCTGCCCCTGGCCAGGCTTTTCACCGTGCCCGAAACGCCTATTACGGGTATAGAAGCGTAAAAAGCGTCAAAATGCGGGTCGCTGGCCGCCAGCCGCAGCATATCGGTCATATGGGCAGCGGTCAGGGCATTTTTAGGCGAAAGCCCGCTGCCATCGCGCATCCAGAGACCGTTCAGGTTGAGTCCTTTTTTCTGCCAGTATTCCAGTACGGCCGTGATCCCCGCCAACGTAGAACCCGTGGCACCTGGCGTAACGGGACCGGTATAGCGGCCCAGTGCCTTCAGCAAAGCCTCCGCGTAGAGGTTGATGCTCATAAAATTGGTTTTTTCAGCAATGGCTCGCAACGGAGGCGACTGGTGGGTGTAAAGTACGGTGCGTTTGGACGGCAGCGCCTGTCCTTTCTGGCGAAGCTGCCGATCAGAAGTGGGAGGATTGCTTACGCTGATGGTCGCGGCCTGTAGCTGGTGATGGAGACTGTAGGCACAGAAAAAGGGTGGATCGGGCAGGGAGCCGCGAACGGGGAAAGCCGCCACACCCGCCGGAATGCTGCCTTCCAGGTACTGCAGGTTCTGGTAGGGCGCTCCGTAGATGTAGCACTGATCGCCGGAGCCGAGAGCGCCGGTAATCACCCGATTGGAAAATTCCAGTCCGGGTACCTGGGGTTCGGTGCGTAACACTTTGGTAGCGGCACCCACCGTTTTGCCGGGCTGGAAAAAGACGCGGTAGAGGTTTTCATTAATGTTCAGTCCGTAAGAGGCGGCTCCGTAATAATTGCCCATGTCGCCCCAGACCCAGGTACCGGGCAAAGCATTCTCTTCAAACAAACCCGCGTCGGCCACTACCGACCCGTTGATGCGGCGGATGCCCGCGGCTTTTACCTTTTGTGTCCAGAGTTTCATCAAATCGGTTAGGGCCGGGTACCCCTCGAAGCGGTCGCTGCCCAGCGTCGGATCGCCGCTACCGCGGATGTACAGGTTGCCGTTCAAAGTGCCGTCCCTGATTTCACCGCTGTACTCCAGCACTGTTTCAAACGTATAATTTTCGCCCAATACCGACAGGGCCGTGGCCGTAGTAACCAGTTTGAGCGTAGAGGCCGGTGCCGCGCTTTTGTCGCTGTTCATTTCCACCACGGGCGCTCCCGTTTTCACGTTACGGACCGAAAAAGCCACTAGACCGTGACGAACCAGCGTGTCATTCTGCAGCACCAGCAACCGATCCTGCAGCCGCTGGACGGCCGGAGATTCCGCACGGTTGGCAACCAAAATAGAAGGTGGCTGGAAAAAAAGGGAAAAGAAAATTACCAGTAAGGACATACTAAGGGGTTGAAATAGAAAGCCATCATTCAAAATTTAAATAGATACGCTGACGTTAGCAAAAAAATGCGTTAATCTTGCTATTGGTTTCATCAGCGTTCCCGGTTCATGCAGCAGATCCTGAAATCATTTCTGAAAAGGCTTACCAACCTCACTGCCCACAACAAATCCCTGTTGCTGATGCGGCTGGTCGGTGAACAATTCTTCGACCTTCATGAGCTGAATTTTCTGCTCAACAAACCCTCTTTCGACCTCATTGCCCAGCTCATTGCCCAGAAAAATACGATTCCGCTCTGTGAAATCCAGGACAGTCGTTACGAAAAAGTCAATGAAGTGAGCCGCAAGCTAAGAAAACTGTCCCGAACCGAGCGATTTATTGAAGAAGAACGCGGGGCCCGAGATTTGTACGTGGGCTATCCGTTTGTACGGGGCAAGCTGTCGGACGGTACGCTGGTCAATGCGCCGCTGCTGTTTTTTCCGGTTACTCTGCAACTGCTGCATCCGCAGTGGGTACTCAAGCGGCGCGACGAGGCCGTAAGCATCAATCGCAGCTTTCTGCTGGCGTATTCGTACTTCAATCAGGTAAACCTGTCCGATGACCTGCTGGAGAAAAACCTGGAGGAACTGGATAAGGACAGCCTGACCTTCCGCACCCAGTTGTACGAACTGCTGAAAGCCAGTCCGCTGGAGATCAACTTCAACCAGGAATCTTTTACCGACCAGCTGCAGCCTTTTACCACCTTCAAGAAAGAGGAACTGGAAAAAATCCAGCGCAACGGCGAACTGAAGCTCTTTCCCGAAGCGGTCTTGGGTTTATTTCCGCAGGCGGGCTCTTACCTGGTGCCCGACTACGAATTCCTGATTGAGCATTTCGGCCGCGAATTTCCTCTGGCCGGTTTTGAAAGTGATTTGGGTGATTTCTCGCTTCCGATGGGGAGTTCGGCAGCTCCGCTGATGCAGGGTTTCACGCCCGAAATATCTCAACCGGAAGCTTCTGCGGAGATCAAAGGTTTGGATGTACTTTTCCAGCGACTGGAAATACCCCCGCAGCCCGTCAAGGAGGAACATACCTTTACTGCCTTTGCGATGGATGCATCGCAGGAACAGGCACTGAAAGCCATCAAACGGGGCAGTTCCATGGTCATTCAAGGGCCTCCCGGTACCGGCAAATCGCAACTCATCTGCAACCTGATCACCGATTTTACTGCCCGCGGCAAGCGCGTGCTGCTGGTCTGTCAGAAACGAGCCGCCCTCGACGTGGTGTACGAGCGACTGAAGCAGGCGGGAATGGAAGATTTTGTCGCCCTGATCCACGATTTTCAGAACGACCGCAAGCAGTTGTATGCCCAGATCGAGGCGCAACTGGAGCGGATTGAGTACTACAAAGCCGAAAATGCCAGTCTGGATTCCATTTTTCTGGAAAGAAATTTTGCCCAGGAAAGCCGCCGGATCGAACACCTGTCCGAAGAATTACAGGAATTCCGGAATGCGCTGTTTGATGAGCAGGAGTGCGGCTTGTCAGTGAAGGAGTTGTACCTGACCAGCAACCTTTCGCAGCCGGCCATCAACCTGAAAAAAGAATACCGGAAATTCAGCTTCCTCACGCTTAACGAATTTCTGCAAAAGCTGCAGGCATACGCCACCTACGGTTTCCACTTCGAGCGGGACGGCTACCTGTGGAAAAACCGGGTTTCTTTCCGCACTTTCCACCTGTCGGACTTGACGGCCATCGAAGAAACGCTGCGGCAAATACCGAAAGTAAATGCCAACCTGGCCGAAAAGACAGCAGCTATGCTGGGCAAAGGGTTGACCGTAGAAGAAGCATTGGAAATCCTGAAGCAGGAAGAAAAAATGAATGCATTCGTGGAAGCGGTGGAGAATGAGCAGCAGTGGGAAATACTGCAACAACTGCTGAAGGGCCATTACAGCAAAGCGCTGGACGGAAAATGGCTGGAAGAGCTGGAAAAGAAATTCGTGAAATGCCTGAAAGGCACGGTAGAGCAAAGCCTACCCGCCAGTCAGCTGGAAGGATTTGAACGCATGCTGAAGGAGGCGTTGCGGGCACGCGAATCGTTTTTTACCTGGTTGTACTGGCAGCTTACTTCCAAAGACAAAGGCACGGTCAGTCAGGTGGCAACTGCCAACGGGCTTACCTTGTCGAAAGTGGACCTGCAACTGCTGGCCGGCCGCACCGAAAACCGCATCCGGCTGGAGAAACTGCTGCAGGAAGTGCGTCGTCACCTCTCCCTGCCCGAAGACCAGTCCCTGACCGACGTGGAGCAGTATCAACTCCTGTTTCACCACTACCGGCAAGCAGTGAAAGCCTTTAAACGGCTGGAAAAAACGGAGTTTCTGCACGACAACCAGCGCCTGGTGCTGCAAAGCAACTGGTCCGATTTCAGCCAGTTCGTTTTTCGCTTTACGGCCTTGCTCAAGACCATCCCGGTGCACATGCAGCAGTGGAAGCACTACCTCACTTCTAAGCAGATCGAGCGGATTCTGGTACAACCCGCCTTCGCCGAAGCCCTGATTCCGGTACTGCGCGAAGATTTTGATATGCTTTGCGAAGCCGACCGCATCCGGGACAGCTTTTCGAATACGGAAACGGAGGTGGTAGACAAACTCCTGAAGGAATTGTCGGCATCGCGGCTGGCCTACGCTTCGGCCGAACGCCTGTCCGAATCGGTGGTGCAGCTTTTCCAGAATAGCCTGCGGCTGGCCTGGATCGAACACATTGAAGAAAAATACCCGATACTCAGGGCCGTTTCTTCGCACAAGCTGCGGCAGACCGAACGGGAATTGCAGGAAGGAATCCGGCAGAAGCAGTCGCTGAGCAAGGAAATTCTGCTGTTGCAGTTGCGCGAACAGACCTACAAAAACCTGGAAGTAAACCGCCTCAACAACCCCACAACCTACCGCGAACTGAAGCACCAGGTGACCAAAAAGCGCCGCATCTGGCCGGTACGGAAGCTGATGAGCGAATTGTCGGAAGAAGTGTTTAACCTGGTGCCCTGCTGGATGGCGTCGCCCGAATCGGTGTCGGCCATTTTCCCCATCGAAAGCAGCCACGAAACGCCCCTGTTCGACCTGGTGATTTTCGACGAAGCGTCGCAGTGTTTCTCAGAAAACGGCATTCCGGCCATCTACCGTGCCCGGCAGGTCGTCATCACCGGTGACAGCAAGCAACTCAGCCCGAACGACCTGTACCGCGTGCGCTTCGAAGATGAGCAGTCCGATGAGGTGGCGCTGGAAATCGATTCCCTGCTCGACCTGACCGCCCAGCACCTGCCGCAAAGCCAGCTCAAAGGCCATTACCGCAGCAAATCGCTGGACCTGATCGACTTCTCCAACCACCATTTTTACCAGGATACGCTGCAGATGTTGCCCGACTTTAAGGAAATCAACAAGCGGGAACCGGCCATTCAATACCTGAAAGTAGAGGGGGTATGGGAAAACAATGCCAATCAGGTGGAGGCCGAACGGGTGGTGGAATTGGTGGTGGAACTGACGAAAACCCAGCCCGACAAGCAGATTGGGGTGGTGACTTTCAACTTCAAGCAGCAGGGCCTGATTCAGGATTTGCTGGAAGCCCGCGCGATGGAAAAGGGCTTTACCATGCCGGAAAGCCTGTTCGTGAAGAACATTGAAAACGTGCAGGGCGATGAGCGCGACATCATCATTTTCTCCGTCGGTTACGCTCCCGATGCCAAAGGCAGGCTCTCCATGCAGTTTGGCAGTCTGAACGCGCAGAACGGCGAAAACCGGCTCAACGTGGCCGTGACCCGTGCCCGCGAAAAAGTCTACGTGATCAGCAGCATTCTGCCGCCGCAACTGCACACCGAAGAAACCCGCCACGAAGGACCAAAACTGCTGAAAAAATACCTGGAATATGCCTGGCAGGTGTCGCAGGGGCAGTACAAGCCGCAACCCAAACCCACCCGGCAGTTCCGCAGCGAATGGATGCTGAAGGACAAGCTGTCGTCGGCCTACCCGCAGTTCCGCAAAGAGCTGCCTTTTGCCGACCTCACCATCAAAGACGACGAAATCTACCAGGCCCTGCTCCTCACCGACGATGACCTGTACTACCAGAGTCTGTCGCCCAAGGAAGCCCACGCCTATACGCCCTTTGCCCTGCAAGCCAAAAACTGGCAGTACAAGCGCATGTACAGCCGCGAATTCTGGAAGGCCAAGGCAAAAAGCGCGGAATAAGTGGCAAATGAGGTGAGTAATGCCTGGTGATTTCTTTCAGCTCAGGCTGATGTCCCGTTGCCGCCTGGCTTTGGGGGCTGAAGAACGCTTTCTTCTGATGCTTTCTGATGTCCCGTCTCGCCTATGCTCCTCCTTCTTTACTCAGTAATCTTCTCCATTGATTATGGCCCAACAATACTGATTTTTCAGTATTGACTGCTGAACGCAGGATAGTTAGCTTAGGTCGGTTTTCGGGTTCTAAGGCAATCCTCCCTGGGTATAGGGGCGTTTCCTTTACCATCGCTGCACGCGGTTTTCGCACCGGTACGCTGGTGCGTACATTCCAAAGTCTGATTCATTACCCACTTCTCAACTTCTACTATGAAACCTTTACGGCACAAAGATCAGGGACCGTTTGTTCGTAAATGGCAGACCTTTTTACTGGGACAAGATTTGTATTTCGGAAAGATCGACGGTGATTTCGGACCGAAGACGCTGGAGGCAACCAAGCTATTTCAAACAAGAGCCGGCCTCAACGCGGACGGCATCGTGGGAAATCAAACCCTGGGCGAAGCGCTGCGTTTGGGCTTCACCCTTTTTGAAGATCCGGGCGATGAACGACTGGGGCCAAACTGGCCCGGCTTGCCGACCTTCTCCCCGCTGGTATCTACTTCAGAGCGGCAGACCATATTCGGCAAATTCCGCTTTAAGCACATTCCCCTCCCCGACAATCCGGAAAACATCCAGATTCTGGATGGGTGGGATGCCCAGAACATTCAGTTGATCGAAATCCCTCAGATAGCGCCCGTCAACAATGGTTCACCCCGCGTCCGCTTTCACAAAAAAGGGATCAAACAACTCAAAAAACTCTGGCAGGACTGGGAAGATGCCAAACTGCTGTCTGCCGTAAAAACCTGGCACGGCGCTTTCGTACCCCGGTTTGTGCGCGGCAGCCGGACCCAGCTGAGCAACCACGCCTTCGGCACGGCCTTCGACATCAATATGCCCTGGAACCGCCTGGGTGCTACTCCTGCGCTGGTTGGTAAAGAGGGTTGCGTGCGCGAACTGGTCGAAATTGCCCACCAGAACGGCTTTTACTGGGGTGGTCATTTTCAGCGGCGGGCCGATGGCATGCACTTCGAACTGGCCAGCGTGATGGAGTAAATGGAATCAGTAAATGTGATTGTCCTTTTTCAATTCTGGAAGCAGGCTTTCGGGGTATTCATTATCTGATGCGGTGCGCGTTTGCTTCAAACTATTGATTTGGAAGGGAAGTTGTTAGAATCGGATGCCCACTGACTGCTGTAACTAAATGTAGGAACACGCCTAGAGGCGTGTTCCTAATGAAGGCTGGAGGCGTCGCCACGCATGGCGTGTTTCTACGGTTCATTTCTGCGAAGCCGTTAGGTAGCCTCCGTCGAAGTAGTTTATGTAAATGTCCTTCAAAGCGCTGGTCCGACTTTGTTGTTGAAATGTTCACTCAATCTGATTATTGGACAATTTGATTTTCAAACCGGTTAAACATCCCCCTTCGCCCCCTTCAAAGGGGGAATTTTGATGAGCGAATTCCCCCTTTGAAGGGGGCGAAGGGGGATGTAGATGACGACTAACCAAAATGTCCAGTAATCAGTCACTCAATGCAATTTCATACTGAGTACTCTCATATACAAGGGAACGAGCCCGATTGAAACGGCCACGAAAATACCCACCCGGAGGTAGTTCAGGGTTCTCCACCAGGTGGCCCGGTGTAGCAGGTTCACGCTGGAATGAGTTGTATTGGCCAGTTGTTGAAATTCGATGATGTTGGGGGCAAAATACGCCAATGTCCAGACGCGTACGGCAAAGTGAATGGCAAATAAAACCAACAACCAATTGCGGATATCCAGTTTCCAGCAAACCGCAATGGCAATCAGGAAAGTAATTTCGTGAATGGAATGCATAGCAATCCAGAACGTTTTGAAATCCAGCCCGAATTGACCTTTGAACAATTGAAATGATTCCGGCGGTGAGGCGGTCCACTTGGGCACAATGACGGCGGTCTCAAAAATCTGTGCTCCGTTCATCAAAAAGTAAATCAGCGTGGTGATCAGCAGCCAGGCTTCGGCCCTTACTAAATAACTTTCCGTGATATCGTTCATATTTATTCGGGTTGATGGTTCTTTGCGTTCAATTGATCCGTCGTTTCCTTCATCATTGCGGTGGCGGAGGTGAGGTACTTTCCGATGACTGCAATTTCCCGGTCATCGAAGCTGGATAAAAGGGCCAGTGTTTTGGATTGAATTTCGGCGAATACGCCCCCCAATAGCTGATGAGCTTTCTCCGTGTCGGGTAAGATCAACACCTTCCGTCGGTCCTCCGCATCGTATTCCCTTTTCACCAGCTGCTTCCTTTCGAGCCGATCCACCAGGCCGGTGATGGCACCAGTGGTCAAACCAGTTAGTTTGGAAAGCTCACCCGCCGTCATTTCTCCGTGCTGGATGATGAGCCCTAAGTACTTATGATCCGTGCCCGATAAGCCCACTTGCCTGGCTATGGCTTCGTGCATCAAAATGGTGGCATCGGAAAACTGTCGGCCAATGCCGCTAATGGAGGCAATGGTCTGGGCGTCAAATCGATTGGGCATGGCATTTATTTTATCAACAAAGTATCTTAGTTGCTAAGATAAATGAGTAAAAATGAATTTCCAAACGGAACCCCAAAGTTTACCTGTCACAGAAAATCTAATGGGGAGTGAAAAGCTATTCAGATGGCATTGACAGGGAATCGACTATTCCTTCAGCAGAAACACCGTCATAGCTTTGGGCCCGTGGGCACCGATGACCAGCGACTGTTCGATGTCGGCGGTTTTGGAAGGACCGGCAATGAACACGCCGTAGCCACTGCTGACGGTCAGGTGGCGATACGCTTCGTGCATCGTGGCCAGCAGTTCGCTTTCCCGAATCACCACGGCCAGGTTGAGGGTAATAAAGGGCAGCACCCGCAGGGGAAGGCTGGATTCGTCTACCCAGACGGACCCGTTTTCGGCCACGCCCAAAGTAGATCGCAGCAGCACCAGGTACAGATCGGCAAACTGGTGCGGGTCGTCGGTGGGGAGGGGCGTTACGTTACCAACGGGTAAGTCGCCGGGCAGGCTGACGATGGGGCGGGACAGGTCATAATGTTGCCGGATATAGGTTTCTACTTCCCGTAAGGAGTCAAGGCGGACCACTTGCCCACCAATGCCGCTTAAAACGGACGCAAAGGTTTCGGCCAGATTCATTTCCGGGGCCGGAAAACCGATGGAGTCGGGAAGCGGCAGTAAATCGGGTTTTCCCTGGCGGATCGCTTGCAGTATTTTTTCCCTTGAATTCATGGTCAATGTGCTGATGGGTTGATGTGCTAATGTGCTAATATATCTAAGCAGTGAAGCCCAAATAGCTTAAACTATTTTCTGCTCAAATGATTTTTTTAGGCTGATAGCCGGCAGCTAATTGTGAAATACTTAACTCATCAGCACATCGGCATATCAGCACATTATCACCTTATTTCCGGTTTTTGAGGTACCATTCGCGGAAGCTCTCTTTGGGAGGCTCGGGCATTTCTCTTTCTTTGCTCCAGGGATTCAGCCCGGGGCTATTGATCAATGGAGAAAACGGCTTCATCAGTTTCCGGCCCATTTTTCCGCTAAAACGGTACAATCCCGGACTGGCCAGTATTGCGGCCAGGCCTTTCATTCCCATTTTTTTCCCGGTGGGTACGTGCCCGTTTTCGGTCAGCACCTGCCGCCATTTGTACAGCTGCGTATGGATGTCGATTTTCACCGGGCACACGTTGGAGCAGGAACCGCAAAGCGTGGAGGCAAAGGGCAGGTCGGCGTATTTGGCCATATCCAGGTTGGGTGCCAGAATGGAACCGATGGGACCGGCCACGGCTGTATGGTAGCTGTGTCCGCCACTGCGCCGGTACACCGGACAGGTATTCATGCAGGCCCCGCAGCGGATGCACTTCAAAGAGTTGCGAAAGTCAGGACTGGCCAGCTGCCGGGTGCGTCCGTCGTCTACCAGCACGATGTGCATTTCCTGTCCCGGGGCGGGCTTAAAAAAATGGCTGGAATACGTGGTGATGGGCTGTCCGGTGGCGCTGCGGGCCAGCAACCGGAGAAATACGCCCAGGTGCTCCATGCGCGGAATGATTTTTTCGATGCCCATGCAGGCAATGTGTACTTTGGCCAGGTGCACGCCCATATCGGCGTTGCCTTCATTGGTGCACACCACAAAGCCACCCTTGTCGGCTAGGGCGAAGTTGACGCCCGTGATGGCGACGTCGGCCAGCAGGAATTTTTCGCGCAGGTGCTGGCGGGCGGCTTCGGTCAGGTACTGCGGATCGGTCGCGCCCTTTTCGGTGCCCAGGTGCTGGTGGAAGAGTTCGCCGATGTGCTGCTTTTTCAGGTGAATGGCAGGCAGTACGATGTGACTGGGCGGCTCTTCCCGCAACTGTACGATCCGTTCGCCCAGGTCCGTATCGATCACTTCAATGCCCCGCTGCATGAGGTATTCGTTGAGGTGGCACTCTTCGGTCAGCATGGATTTGCTCTTCACGATCTTCCGGGCACCGTGCCGGCTCAGTATGCCGTGGACAATCTGGTTGTGCTCTTCTCCATTGCTGGCCCAGTGTACCTGAATACCGTTTTCCTGCGCTTTTTGCTCAAACTGCGTCAGGTAATGGTCCAGTTGCGAAAGCGTGTGGGCCTTGATCTGCGATGCCTGTTCGCGCAAGGCTTCCCACTCCGGAATGGCGTGCGCGGCTTTATCGCGCTTGCTGCGGACAAACCACAGGGTTTCGTTGTGCCAGTCGGTATTGGCTTCGTCCTGATTAAATATTTCAGAAGCTTTTGCGTGATCCGGTATCCCTGCCTTTGCCATGCGTCGCGGTGATTTACTTCATCAATTGTTTTTTCTCCGAATGCCTCTTTCCAGCTTCACTCAGTCCCGAAGCCAGGATTTCGGCGATGTGGAGCACTTTGATGGGTGCCTGCTGCCGACGGGCAATGCCTTCCAGTTGCATCAGGCAGCTCACATCGCCACCGGTAATGTATTCGGCCCCGTGGCTCAGGTGGTCAGCCACCCGGTCTTTGCCCATTTTGGCCGAAACCGCTTCTTCAAATACGCAGAAGGTACCACCAAAACCACAACATTCGTCGGGTTGTTTCAGGGAAATGAGTTCAATTCCGTCTACCATTTTCAGCAATTGCTCCGGTTTGGAAAACGCTTTTCCCACAATCTCCGAAGCCGAAGACAGCCCAAGGCCCCGCTGGCCGTGACAACTGACGTGCAGACCTACTTTGTGGGGGAAATGGGCTCCGGGCAGGGATTGTACGCCTAACACATCGGTGAGAAATTCGCACAATTCGAATACCCGCTTTCGGATGCGCCCGGCGGCTGCGGGGTAGCGGTCGGAGTGCAGGTGCTCTTTGACGTGCAGGACGCAACTGCCCGAAGGACCCACGATATAGTCAAAGTCGCTGAAGTTTTCCGCGAAGTTTTCGTTGCAGGGTTGGGCCAGCTTTTCAAATCCGGAGTTGGCCATCGGCTGGCCGCAGCAGGTCTGACCGAGCGGATAGCTCACGTCCACGTTCAGGCTTTCCAGCAGCCGGAGTGTGGCAATGCCCACCTGTGGATAAAACTGATCGATGTAACAGGGAATAAATAAGCCAACTTTCATGTGAAGGGAATTCCAACCGCAAATCGGAAGCAAAAACAACAGGAGCCTTTCCTGGTCTCAAATATAAGCTGTCTTTTCAATAAGCATTGCTACCTGCAAAGAAACACTTACAATCCGGTGGCTACGGCCTTTTTGCCGCGCGCTTCGATCAGCCTTTGGCGGACGTTTTCCGAACGGTACAGGCCAATCGGATCGATGGCACCGCCCGAACGGCGCAGGGCTTCGGCTACAAGTGGGCGTACATCCGTCAGGAAGGCATCGCGCAGGGTTTCTTCGGCCAGGAGCACATCGTTGTCCTCCTGCGCCCGCGACAAGCCCGCCCGATCCACAATCAGGGCCTTGGCGTAGGTAGCCAGGATGTTCTGACAGGACTGCAGCAGGTCTTCCAGCGGATCTTTGGTGTTGTGGCTGGCGTCGATCATCCAGGCCAGGGCCGGGTTCTTTACGGCCGGGTCCTGCATACCGCTGACCAGTTCATTGAAGATCAGGAAAAACTGGTAAGGTTTGATGGAAGCCGTCGTCAGGTCGTCGTCGCCGTACATGGAGCCGTTGAAGTGAAAGCCGCCCAGCCGGCCAAAGTGCATGAGCCGGGCTACGATCTGCTCAATGTTGGTATTGGGCAGGTGATGGCCCAGGTCGACCAGCACGTGCGCGTTTTTGCCCACCGTCTGACAGAGACTGTAAGAAGTGCCCCAGTCGGGAATGACCATCGAATAAAAATTAGGTTCGTAGGGCTTGTATTCGATCAGCATGGTCCAGTCGGCGGGCATGGCAGCGTAAATGGCGGTCAACGATTCCTGGGTGCGCTGGTAAGCCTGCCGGAAATGGTGCTGGCCGGGGAAATTGGAGCCGTCGGCCAGCCAGACCGTCAGCACTTGAGCACCCAGCTGCCGGCCGTAATCCACGCACTGAATGTTGTGTTCGATGGCCTGCTGGCGGACATCCTGTTTCGTATGGCACAAAGAGCCGAATTTATAACTCAGCAGCTGGTCTTTCGTGTCCACTACGGTCTGGTCCTGGAACGTATTGGAGTTGACGGAGTCAATGGTGAGTCCGAATTCGGTCAGTTGCTGCCGGATGGCCGCTGTATCTTTGGGAATGTCCCAGGGAATGTGCAGGGAGATGGAGTCGGCGGAGCGGTTGAGGGCGTGTATCAGTCCGATGTCTTCGATTTTTTCCTCCAGGTTCCGCGGTTCGCCTCCCAGCGGAAAGCGACCGAAACGGGTGCCGCCGGTGCCCAGCGCCCAACTGGGAATGGCAATCTGGAATCGGATCAGTTGTTGAATGATTTCTTCTACGTTTACACCCTGGTTTTCCAGCGTTTCGGCCAGAAAAAGGAACTGCCGCTGGTGACCGGCCGACCGGGCTTCATTGTGTTTTTCCAGGGAGGCTTGCGATAGTTTCATAAGTCTGTTGGCTATGGATGCAGATGCGTAAGGGAGAGATACGTAGCAGCAAAATGGAGATAAAATTTTTCCATGCTATCCTGTACATACCTGTTTTGCTTCTGAAGCCCGTTCTGCGCCCCAAAGGACACCGCACTTCAGGCAACCAAACGCTTTTATTTAACTACGGTGTCGCATTTTCAAAATCTGGTAAGCCTTGCCTTCGTGGGTCAATACAAGGCCTTCTCCTTCAACAAATGAAAAGCCGGCTTTTGAATAACACCTGATGGCGGCCAGGTTTTCCTGTAGCACAAACAGGTCAACGGTATGCGCTTTGAAATTCGTTTTTGCTTCGGTCAGCAATTCCTTCACGAAGCTTTCTCCCCAACCTTTTCCGCGGCTTTGGGCTTCGCCCACCAGCAGCCGGGCCAGCCGTACCGAACCCACTGACTGCGGAATGATTTCGCCAAAAGCAAAAGGCGTTTGGTCGTTCCAAACACCCAGGTAGAGCCTTCGGTCCGGATGCCGGTACTGGTATTGCAGGATTTGTTCTTCGTCCAGAGGAAAAGAAAAGTCAGTGCCAGCGCACTGGAAAAGTAAATACGGATCGTTGATCCAGGAACGAAGCACCGGAAAATAAGACGGACCGTATGGAATGAGCATTGTTGAGAAATTCCGGGCTGTCAGGCCCTGCTAATGGATATACGGGTTAGGAGAGTATCATAAAAAAGGCTCATAACCGATAATGGTTGAGAAAGACAGGGAATGAAGCTACGATCGGTTTTCGGCCGCTTTTCGCAGTTCCAGCAGGCTTTTGCGCATGCCTTCCTTCAGGGATTTTTTCATGGCCCATGCACCGAATCCTTCCAGGCTTTCCCGCGTGGTTACCTTGGTGCCATTTCCGACCGGTTCAAAATACCAGTTGTGCACGGCTCTGATCCACCACATTCTGCCCGTCCAGCCGAATTCGTCGGGCGGATTGACGGTGTGAAAAGTAGAGTGAATCTTAAACCCTGCCGCATTCCAATCGAATGATTTGCCAGGTGAAGGCTCTCCATCCATTTCAACCTTTTGCACTGCCGTTTGCCATTGTGGCCAGCGTTGGATATCGGAAAGCAGCCCATAGACTTTATCAACGGCGGCATTGATCAGAATGGAGTCCTCTGCGTAGGCTTTGGCTTTTCTATTCACCTCGATATTCATACGTTCAGCGATCAATTTTCCTAAATCTAATGGGAAACCGAAAAACTAAGTATGCGAAGCCGGAAGAATTTGGCCGACGGGTTTAAAATAGTGGAAAACCCTTCCTGTCAGCACCTGATTTCTTCCTTTTGGATTGCCACCTGAAATATACGTCCGCTTATTCAGCAGCAACCACCCCCGTCGTAAAACCAGGTAGAAGCGGTGAGGTGAATGTCCGGCCGGTTCAGGGCTTTCAGAGCAGCGGCGGTTTTGTCGCATACGGCCAGTGGCTGGTTGTAAAGCAGCGTATGTCCTTTGCCATCGTCGAAATACGCTTCATCGCCGAAATAGATCGCGGCTTTGCCGGTAAAGACGCAGGGCCCGTCCGCAGGCATCGGGTCTTTGATGGCGCAGATTTCGATGCTTTCCACGACCAGGTTTTCCTGCAACTGTGGATAACGCCGGGTATCGAGGATGCGGTAAGGTCTTCTGGCTCTTACTTCCACCGTACCAAACCCCACGGCGGTGATCATTCCGATGTATTCACTGATGGGCAGGGAACCGCTCAGGCAGAGTGCCCGCAGGTGATCGTCGTCGCGAAGGCTGGGGGGAATGGGCTGTTCACAGACCGGATCGGAAAGCACCAGCCTTCCGCCGGGTTTCAGTACCCGGTACATTTCACGCAGGGCCTGAAGTAAATCTTCCTGCCGGAAGATATTGAACAGACAGTTCTGGGCGGCTACATCAATCTGCCCGTCTTCCACTGGTAGCCGAAGCGCATCGCCTTTACGAAGTTCAACAAAATCGCGGCTGAACCAGGCATTTTCTTTTTCGGCTTCCAGGAAGTTGGCCCGGCTGGCCTCCAGCATTTCCTCCAGTACATCCACCCCGATTACCCCGCCTGGCTGTCGGTTGAAGTAGGCGAACTGCAGAAGTTCCATGCCACCACCCACCCCCACGTAGAGAATGGTGGAGTTTCGGGTCAGATCGCGGGGGTGTACCGTACTGCCACAGCCGTAATTCATCTGCTGCATCACTTTCGGGATACTCAGTTCGGGTAGTTGCCAGATGGGAGAGGTGGTACAGCAAAGGCCGGGCTGGGGTTCCAATGCAGCTTGCCGGTAGAGTGCGTTGGTGGCTTCCAAATAGCTCATAAAGACGGGTAAGAGAGTAGACAGTTTAAAGTAAAAAGTGTATGCGTATCAGTATCTGAATTTCAATTTTTTGCTCACAAAACTACTGTAGATAATTTTGTCCAATCACTTAAAATGAATTGTTAAGAAGGTGACAGCTGGCGGAAATAGACAAGGACACCTCCGTTTCTGCGTCTGCAATTCCAAAGCTAACCGAAAATACCTTCAGCAAAAAACGGAGCCTGTATGCTGGTGTCCCTCATCAGACATCTTTGTCCAGCTTCCTGTATCTTTAAAAGGCACCGATGGATAAGTACAAAAAATGCTTGGCTCAGCAGATTTTGGTGAAAATATGGTAATTAATCCATTTATTGCTGTTCTGTTCAGGGACCTGTTTCAATCTCAGCAGGAAGTGAATCAAAAATGGTAAACATACTTTCAATCACCAATCCTCTCAACACTCTATGATCAACAGACGTTCTTTTCTGAAAGCTTCCGGTGCGCTGGCACTGGGAGGCCTGGTACTGCCCGGCTGCTCAGGCGGTACCAGCAACCAAAACGAAACGACGGCCGATGCCGATACCACCAGTCAGACGCCGCCCGTTGCCGTTACCCCGCTTGCCATCGGCCTGCAGTTGTACACGGTGCGCGACCTGATGGACCAGGATACGAAAGGTACTTTGCAGAAGGTGGCGGCCATCGGATACAAGGACCTGGAGTCGGCGGCGGGCGCCAAGGGGCATTATTATGGCATGAAACCCAAGGAGTTTACTTCTATGGTAAACGATATGGGCATGAAGCTGAGAAGCAGCCACGTACTGCCCGGCGGCCAGAGCAAAAAAGACGCGGATCTGCCAGCTACGGTGCTTACGCTGAAAAACGGAACGCAGCAACTGGTGGACATGGCCGCCGAAGCCGGCCAGGAATACCTGATCTGCGCCTACCTGTTTGCCAGCGAACACGATTCGATGGACAGCCTGAAGCGGTCGATGGACATTATGAACAAAGCCGGAGAGGCCTGCAAAAAAGCCGGAATCCAGTTTGCCTTCCACAACCACGGCGACCTGTTCGACACAATGGGCGGTAAGAAAGTGCACGAAATCTTTACTTCCCAGTTGGACAAAGACAATGTACAGTACGAACTGGACCTGTACTGGGCATCGAAAGCCGGCCAGGACCCGGTTGCCATGTTCGAATTGTATCCCGGACGTTTCCCGCTCTGGCACGTGAAGGATATGGACAACACCGCCGACAAAAACTTCACCGAAGTAGGCAACGGTACCATTGATTTCAAGCGCATTTTTGCCAACAAGGAAAAATCCGGTATGAAATACTATTTCGTGGAGCAGGACAAAACGCCGGGCAACCCACTGGATAGCATCACCACCAGCTACAAGAACCTGAGCCAGCTGCTGTCTCAGCCTGCCTGATTCCGTTAAAGTGAAAAACCTGTCAGGTTTCCAAAGCCTGACAGGTTTAAGAGCGTGTTTGGGAAGCATATTTGGCAAGCTCTGACGTAAGCCAAATTTTATACTGTCAATTTTAAATTGACCTTTTTGTTCTTTTTTTGCTTGCCCAAAAAATGAACCAAAAAAGGGCAAAAAATCCAATGCTTCCACGCGCTAGGCCTGCGCACCCCTCGCTGGATTTTTGGGCCAACCCGCCTAAATGGATCATTTTGGAGGTTTTTTATGCTAAAAGTACATTCCAAACAAGCTCTAAGCACGTATTGGTCAATTTGGACATAAATTCAGGCCACTCTCCACCCATTTTCCTCCTCATCTTTTCAAGTGTTCCCGTCGGATGTACCCCTTCGATGGTAAACACTCAGGCCAGCAGCTGCGGTTTTTCCTGGTACACCTTCCAGAGAAACTCTCCAAAAAGGGTATTGGCCCAGGCAAACCACTTGCGGGTGAATTTCGTCGGATCGTCCTTGTGGAAAGATTCGTGCATAAAGCCGGTGCCCCCGTGCGTTCTCCGGAGCATGTCTACGCAGGTTTTGATTTCTACGTCGTCGTTGCTGGTTAGTCCCCGGATGATGATGCTCAGCGGCCATACCATATCCAGCCCGATGTGCGGTCCTCCGATGCCTTCGGCGGCTTTTCCCTTGAAGAAGAAGGGATTGTTTTCCGACAGCAGCAGTTTGCGGGTGTTGACGTACACCGGATCGGTATTTTTTACCGCGCCCAGGTAGGGCAGGGCCAGCAGGCTGGGAATGTTGGCGTCGTCCATCAGGTTGTAGCTGCCGAAGCCATTTACTTCGTAAGCGTACACTTTTCCGTACTGGGGATGGTCAATGACCGCGTGTTGTTGCAGGGCGGTTTCTACTTCCTGGGCCAGGTTTTCCAGTTCTCCAGCCAGGGAGGCGTCTTTGCTCAGCGTACGGACCATCTCCCCGGCCTGCCGAAGGCTGGTTACGGCAAAAAAGTTGGAAGGAATCAGGAAGGGGTAAATAGTGGCATCGTCGCTGGGGCGGAACATGGAGCAGATCAGGCCGACGGGCTTGACCGGATAGCCGTAGCCACTCATTGGTACGCCATCGGTCGCCCAGGAAGTGTTTCGCTGGAAGGTATAAGGCCCTAACCCATTTTTGCGCTGCTGTTCGCGGAAGGTTTTCAGGGTGGCCTGGATGGCTTTTTTCCAATCCTCATTAAAGGGTTTGGTATCGCCGCTAATCTTCCAGTAATGGTACGCCAGCCGAATGGGATAACACAGCGAATCAATCTCCCACTTCCGTTCGTGCAGCCCGGGCTTCATGGCCGTCAGGTCGTCTTTCCATTCGCTCACGTGGCTATCGTCCCGGTAAAAGGCATTGGCGTAGGGATCAAACAGTATACAACGGGTCTGCCGGTTGATGACTCCGGCAATCAGTTGCTGCAAAGGCGCATCGGCTTTGATCATCGACAGGTAAGGCCAGACCTGGGCGGTGCTGTCGCGGAGCCACATGGCGTCGATGTCGCCGGTAATGACGTAGGTGTCGGGCTGGCCGTTGGTAGTCGAATAGGTGACGGTCGTGTCCAGGGTGTTGGGAAAGCAGTTTTCAAACAACCAGCCCAATTCCTTGTTTTTCACCTTGGCCTTAAACTCCGCAATGGCTTTTTCCACGGCTTTGCTCCCAAATTTCCGCTGTCCGGCCGGCGTACGTACGGTCGGGAAGTCGGCAGGGGCGGCCTCCGAAAAATGACCCATCAACAGGCTGGCACTCAGCAAGCCGGCACTTCGTAAAAAATCGGTTCGGTTCATCCTAATTGGTTTAAATGTGACTTTGCAGGGCAATCGGGTATTTCACTCCCCGCAAAAGTACAATGATAAGGCCTTCCTGAGTACGGAATGGCTTTCAAAATGGATTTTGTATACTATTTCTGCTTTCTCCCGGGTGGCCTACTACTGCGTAATTACCACTTTTCTGATTTCCCGACTCTTTCCCTGATTCACCTGCAACAGATACGTGCCCGGGCGCAACGAATGGATAGATAACTGAACCGTATTTTCTCCCTTCTGCAATTGCTTGTGCTGCCTGATCAGGGGCTGGGAAAGAAGATTGGCAAATTGAAATTGTGCCTCCGTTTCTTCCTGAGCGTAAATATCCACGTTGAGCACATCCTGTTGTCTTACCGGATTGGGATACGCGATGATTGCCGGAAGCTTGGTTTCTTCCGCCGCCAACCGGGCCGCCGGTGCACCAAGCTGGATGTGATCCAGGTTGACGTAGTTGGCGTTGTAGTCGATCAGGATGGTGCTGGTACCGGCGGGGAAGTGGTAAGTGAAACTGGCGGTCGAATACAAATTCCAGCCGCTGGTGCCGGGCAGTAATAAGGTTGTTACGGGCGTTCCGTTCACGCTGATATTCCGGTAGGCATCGCCCGCGGCGGCAGCGTAACGGAGCGTGACGGTCTTGTTGCCGGCCGTGGCATTGTTGACGGTAAATTTGACGAACTTCCCGCTGCCCATCCAGCCCCCCAGAAATCCCCAGCCGGAGAAAGGCGGTTGGTTGGCTTCCAGCAGAATACCCCGGATGGTGGCATTTTCGGCTTCATACTGCCCGGCGGGTGTACCAGCTCCCGGATAAGCACCGTTTTGTTTGGCAAACAAACTCATCGCCTGGGCTGCGGCGTTCTGCGTCTGATCATTGAAGGGTCCGGCCGTTGTGGGTCCGGTCCAGTCTACGCCTACGGAATGATCCGACGTACGGGCCAGGTTCCAGAGCGCGTCTACGCTGGCTTTGAGCACGTTGTAGTAAGCCGTTTTGCTTTTGTCGTGCAAATAGAGCTGCATGAGGTACCGGTAGCCGGGGCCTTTAAACTGGTGGCAGTCGCCGCCGCACTGCGCGGCATTTCCGTCGGAAAGAACGTTTCCGTAACTGGTGGGTTTTGTCTCATTGTTGATCATGAACCCGGCAATGTTGTGCGCCTTGGTGAGGTAAGAAGGGTTGCGGTACGCCCGGGACAGTTCCAGACTGGCACCGATCATCAAACCTTCGTTGTAGGTAAATTTCCACCACACTTTGGTACCGTCGGGATCGATGTGGTCGGCTACCTGATAGGTGGTTTTGTCCACCATATTGTCCCACCAGAAATCGTACACTTTCTTGGCAAAGTTCCGGTACGACACCAACCCGGTGCGCTGATACAGCCGTATACCCGATATGACCGCTCCGGCATTGGAGGCAGTGGCTTTCTGCGTATGTGGCTTGTTCCACCACAGGCCACCCTTCACCGTTCCGCAGCAGGTAGTGTCCCAGGCGTTGGTTTGGATATCGGCGTAGATTTCGCGGGCTTTGTTGAGGTATTTGGTCTCCCCCGTGACATCGTAGGCGTGAATCAGGGTCAGGACAAACCAGTTTTCGTCGTCGTAATAATCGTTCAGCCAGCCGTGCCGGCTGTCCTGCGCTTCGTAGAAAGTCTCGATCAGTCCGTAGTACTTCTGCTTGCCGGTGCGCTCGGCCCCGTCGATGACCGCATCCATCCCGTGGATGTACGTCCATTCGCCCGTGTTGCGGATGTAGCTGCCATCCCAGTATTTGACCAGGTAGTTTTCCAGCAATAAATCGGCCCTTTGGTGGTATTCGGCTACCGTTTGGGCGTTTGAGTGGTGAGGGGCTAAGCAAAAAGCTGAAATCAGGGCCAGGGCCAGCATCGGTGGTGTCAGACGGAGCAATCGTACAATTCGGTTCATGGGATTGATGAGGTTTAGGTTGATGAATAGGTAATCCAAGAATTTGACGTTATGCTTATTTGCCGGTAAGCTTGAGTGCTTGCTATACTCATTGCACCAGATTCTGGCTTTTCAGTTCGGCCAGGGCTTCCATCAGCATCACCCCGCTCAGTTGCGGATTCAGGGTGGTGGTGGTAGGGGCGGTAGTCCAGGAGGGGCCGAACAAAACGCCGGTTTTGGTGGTGCCTTTGCTCCACAGGGTTTCGGCATTGTTTTTCAGGAAGGTAGTGTAGGTGGTCCGGTTGGTCGAAGGTAAGTCTCCTTCTATGATCAACCTGGTGAGATAGCGCACGAAAATGCCGTTGAACAAGCCGCCATCGCCGTTGTCGCCATTGATCAGCACGTTTTCGCGGGTCATCCGGGCAATGGCCGCATTGGCTACCTGGATGGCGTCGTTCTGGTAGCTGAGGTCGCCGGTGATTTTATACAGCTCCAGGGCACTCCCGATCACCGTACCAAAATTGTACGTGTAAAGTCGGTTGTCGTAACGAATGGGATTTTCGTTGGTGTACAAGCCATCCCATACGTCGCCGTTAGCCTGGATCATATGCGTTTTGAGCCAGCCGTACGTCTTATTTGCCCAGTTCAGGTCATCGGCGTTTTTGGTCAGCTGATACAGCCGGGCGGCAAAAATGCAGGCGGGCGCATTGGCGGGCGTATTCTTGTTGATTTTGTCCTTGCGCCAGTAAAAGCCACCACCCGTAATTTCACTCCAGCCGCCTTTCACTTCCGTCCACAGCCCATCGGCTACCTCTTTGTAGCGGTTGTCCTGCGTAGCCGCGTAAGCCCGGAGCGTAGCAATCAGCATCCACTGCATATCGTCGTAGTAATCGTTGACGTACGAATTGTTGTTGGCCGCCTTTACGCCTGCAATCAGGTCGTCCATCTGCTGTTTGATGGCGGCGGGTTTCCCCTTACGCAGATAAGCATCAGTCAGGGCATCCAGGGCGTGGGCATTGGGCCAGTAGTTGTGATTGAAGGCATTCTGGCCGATCTGGGCATTGAAGAACCGGCCGTTGCTGTTCCAGAAGTTGGCCGTTAGTCCCGTCTGTGCCGAATCGGCAATGGCGTTCCAGTCGTAGGTGCGGGGCGGGTTGTTATTTCCACCAGGGTTGGTTCCCGTATCGGTGGGTTCCTTGAAACAGCCGGTAAGCAGGAAAAAAAACGAAACAAGCAGGAGACAATGGTATTTCATGGCTGAAAAGCTAGAATGAAAAAGAGGCAGGTATCCGTCGCCAGGAGATAGGATAGAAAGATGTTATTCTATCTCCTTACACCAGGCATTTACCTAATAGTGATCTGATGGGTGTAATTGGGCAATTCCGGGCTGAGCAATACGGCTATATCCACATTTGCTCCGTCTGCTTCGCTGCGGAATTTATAGGTGTAGTCGTAGTCGGAGCTGTTAACGGGCTTCAGATAGTAAAAACTTTCGGGAGTGGTGTCGTTGGGACGCTGGTTGTCCGCATTGGCACTTCCCATAAACTCGGTTCTCTCCTGTCCATTACTGTCTTTTACCGTCAGTCGGAACTTATAGCGTTCATCGCGGCCCCAGCCTTCCTGGAAAAATTCAATGGGCGTGTTCTCTACTTTCCAGACACCATTGCCTACGTACGGCAGGGTGGCAATCACTTTCTTTTCCGGGGAAAACCACAAGCCTACCTCATTGATTTCATTCAGAGTAGCCGTTCCCTTGTTAATATTGAAATCAAGCGTAATACGATACGCCTGGGCAGCGCCGGTGAAGGCAGTGCTGCCTCCTTCCTTTATCGTAGATCCGTTAATGGAGTATGCCTTGGCAGTGGCAGTGGGGCGATCCACCAGGGAATAGCTGCCTGGCTTAAGCGACGTGTAGATTTCAAATACCCCGCTGGCGGTTTGTCGCATCTTTAAGGCTTTGCTTACGTCTGTGCCGACTTCAGTGGCATCGCCGGTCAGGTAGACATCGGAGGGAAGTTCGATGAATCCGGCTGGCCGGGTAATCTGCAAGGTACGGGTCTGCTGGGCAGGCTGAACATTATTGCCTTTGGAAGTCAATACGGTCCATTTCACGGTGCCAGTCGCCGTAGAGGTGATTCCCGCGTTGCTGGCGACCTGATTCAGGATTCTGTGCGAAAGGGTGGCCCGGTTTTGCATCCCGTTTCCATCGGCAATCACTTTGTACACCGCGTTAGTAAAATCACCGTTCTCTGCGGTAAAAGCCACTTCATAGGTAACCAAGGCACCATCGCCCGCCTGGGCCGCTTCCCATTCAAATACAACGGAAGCGCTACTGGCGGGCGTGAGGGTAACGCTGGCACCATCGGTAGGAGCCGAAAGGGCTTTAATGGGCGTCAGGCTCAGATTGATGTCCTTTTCCTTTTTGCAGCCGGGACTAATGATGAGTAGCAGCAAGCTGGCGAAGGACAGGATGAAATATATTCTTTTCATAGGAGATGTCGTTGGTCAGAAGTGTTTATCGGCGAATGATTCGGTGCGTATAGTTGGTCAGATTGGGGCTGAGTAGCACGGATACGTCTGCGTTGGCACCGTCCAGTTCGCCGCGGAATTTGAATGTGAAGTCGTAGTCTGAATTATTGACGGGCACCAGGTAGTAAAAGCTTTCCGGCGTGCTGGCATCCGGGCGGGAATTATCCGCGTTGACGCTGCCCATAAACTCCGTACCTTCCGTGCCTTCGGCATCCTTCACCGTCAGGCGGAATTTGTAGCGCTCGTCGCGACCCCAGCCTTCCTGAAAGAATTCGATCGGCGTATTCTCTACTTTCCACACGCCGTTGCCCACGTATGGCAGGGTCACAATGACTTTCTTTTCCGGGGAAAACCACAAGCCTACTTCTACTATTTCGGTTACTTGTACGGCGGCATTGTTGAAGTCCAGCACCAGGCGATATACTTTCTGACCGCCAGTGATCGTCGTTTCGCCGCCTTCCTGCAAAGCAGAAAAATTGCTGGCCAGGGAATAGGCCTTCCCATCGGCAGCCGCCTTATCCAGGATCCGGAGGTTACCATCTTTGAGCGAAGTATAGATTTCAAACACCCCTTCACTGTTCTTCTTCATGGCCATGGCCTGGGCCGGATCATCACCCCATTCAGTAGCGCCCCCACTCAGATACACAGCCGCCGGCAATTCGGCAAAGCCCGCCGGACGGGTGACTTCCACCGTACGGGTATTCTGCGATTGGACAATGTGAGGGCCTTTGGAGGAAAGCACGGCCCACTTCAGCTTCCCGCTACCCAGCGCTGCAATGCCTGCCTGGCTGGCAATCCGGTTCAGGTCCTTGTGGCTCAACGTCAGGCGGTTCTGAGCACCGCCGCCGTCAGACAATTGTTTGGCTACGGGATTCGAAAAATCGCCGCCTTCTTTGTCGAAGGCAATCTGGTACATCACCAGTGTACCCTCTTCCGATTTGGCCTGCTCCCACTCAAACACCACCGACGCCGAGGTGGCCGGTTGCAGGCGTACGAACAGGTTATCCGACGGGGCAAAGAGCGCATTGGCCGGTGTCAGGTTCAGGTTCAGTTCTTTTTCTTCTTTCTTACAACCCTGCATACCCAGGAGCACCAGGGTAAAAAGCAGGAAGGTGGAATAGGTGCGTTTTGTATTCATATAAGGTTGATGCATAATGTTTGGTGTGCTGATGAGTGAATCTGCTTCCTGTGCTGTTGAAAGAATGGGCTGATCGGCGGATCGATTAACCCATTCATTCAACAGCACAGTACCAGCGCTACCACCCGGTATTTTGTCCCAGGTTCGGGTTCTGATCTCTTTCAAACTGCGGAACCGGCCACAGGTAATGCCGGGGGGCCTGAAACACCCGCGTTTCCACGATGATGTGTCCGGTCGCATCCTTGGGCAGTTCGTTGCCCGGAATGCGCATGCCCGTCACGGTTCCGTTCAACACGTTTTCGGCAATGCGCCAGCGCCGGATGTCGTAAGGACGTAAGCCCTCAAAGGCCAGTTCTGAACGGCGTTCCTGGCGAACCACGTCTCGGAGTTGACCCTCATTAAGTCCGGCGTTGAAGTCCAGCGCGGCCGGATCGGAAAAGCCCGCTCTGGCCCGGATGGGGCGAATGGTCTGGTCCCAAACGGCCGCATTCATCTGACCCAGTTCCGTCTTGGCTTCGGCGTACATCAGCAGAATGTCGGCGTAACGAATCATAATGAGGTTGAGGCCGGAATTATAATTGGCGGCCGTCGGATCATAGTACTTGCGGAAATAATAGCCAGAAGCCGAAGCGTACTGCTGGGTCACGGTATTGTCCGAAGGATTGGATCCAGGCAGCGTCAGAATGGTTTGTTCGGTACCACCCTGGAAGTCAAAATTGCGGAGCTTGGCACCGTGGTAAATGATGGTGGCGTAGAAACGGGGATCGCGGTTGGCGTAGGGATCGTTGGCATCGTAGCCGGAGCCCGCTTCGCCGATGGCTTTCCCATTGTTCATCGCGTAATTATCTACCAATGCCTGCGTGGGCACCAGATCGCTGCGCAACTGCCCGATGGTCACTGGCAGGAAGAAGCGCTGAGTGTCGTACACACGGTTGGCACCGTATTGCAGGTCAAGAATGACTTCGGAATTGTATTCATTGGCAACCGTAAACAAGCCGCTGTAGGAGCTAAACAAGGAGTATGTCCCGTTTTCGGGTTTGTTGATGAGCTCTTCACAGGCGGCTACGACGCCCGCCCAGTTGCCTTCGTACAGATTGACGCGGGCTTTCAGGCCAATGGCGGCTCCGCGGGTGATCCGACCCCGTTCGGCAGCGGGAAGGGTCGTATTGGCGGGCAGGTCGGCTTGAACCGCAGCCAGTTCGGTTAGCACAAACGCTACCACCTGTGCCTTGGGAGTGCGGGCGATGGCCTTGGACTCCGAAAGCGAAATGACATCGGTAAACAAGGGCACGTCGCCGTACCAGTTGGCCAACTGGAAGTAGGAATGCGCCCGGATGAACCGCGCTTCGGCCTGCATGCGTCGTAGCTTCGTCGCTTCCAGTCCGGGTACCCGCTCCACGTTGGCCAGAAACTGGTTGCACTTGCGAATGGCATTGTAATAATAGCTCCAGTCGTCCTTGATCCGCTGGGTAGACGGATCGTAGCTGCCGTTGGCCACCTTGTTGGCACTGCCGTAGCCGTCACCCGACTTGTAGTAAGCATTGTCGCTGAGGGCTTCGGTATAAAAGAAAGCACCCGCCGAATACATATTTTCGTAGCACGCAGCCAGCACGGCCATGGCATCGGCTTCGGTCTGCCAGAAGTCGTTCGAATTGAGTTCATTGGCCAGGCCTACGTCCAGCTTTTTACAGCCTTGAACGCTTGCCATTACCATAAACAAGAGGATTGCGTATTTTTTCATATGAAGAAGTGTATTTTCTTGATTGACTTAGAAACTGATGTCGATGCCGGCCGCCCACACTTTGGCGTTCGGATAGCTTCTGCCCGCTACCGGATCGTAGTTGTCGGATGATAGCCGGTTGTTGAACTGCGTAAATTCCGGATCAAGCCCTAACCTTGCAAAGCGCTCCGGCACCCAGGTCAGCAGGTTCTGGCCCGACACGTACACGCGAACTGCCCCTAACTTGGCTTTCGTCAGCAACGCTTTGGGCAGGTTGTAGCCGATCTGTACATTTTTCAATCTCAGGTACCGGGTGTCGAAGAGCCAGAAATCAGATAAGGCGCTCTGGCTGACGTTGTTGGCATTGGCAGCCACGCTGGCCGTCAGCCGTGGATAGCTGGCATCGGGATTGGTCGGTGTCCAGCGGTCTTTGTGCTGGGTAAACAGGTGTTCTTCGTTGTTGTGAAACGCCTCCACAATGTCGCCCCGCAAATACTGCGAACGCTTGCCCACGCCCTGCAGAAATACCGTCAGGTCAAAGCCCTTGAAGTTGGCCCGGTACGTAAAACCAAAGGTGTAGCGGGGAAAAGGATTGCCCAGAATGTACCGGTCGTCGGCATTGATCACCCCGTCGCCGTTCTTATCCACGTATTTGATGTCGCCGGGCTGGGGTTGTCCGTTGAATGCGAAGGGCTGCCGGGCAGCGTTCTGGATCTGTTCGTTGTTCCGGAAGAGCCCATCGTTTTTCAAGAGGTAATACGACGAAATAGAATAGCCCTCCTTCATAATGTAAGTGTAGTCGCCGGTGACGATCAATTGCTCCCCAATGGTCTTGATGGTGTTGAAATTGTCGGCAAAGTTGGCGTTGAAGGAGTGCGTCACCGGACCCGTGGTCAGGTTGTAGTTGACCGCCAGTTCCCAGCCCCGGTTGAGTACGCTGGCAAAGTTTTGAATGGGAGCGCCCTGACCAAAGGTGCCCGGCACCACCGGCGTGTAGTAGATGTCGTTGTTGAGCGAATGGAAATAATCGAAGGAAACGTTCAGCTTGTTATTCAGCAAGTCCAGGTCGGCACCCACGTTGGTACTGGTCACCGAAGCCCAGCGCAGTTCTTCGTTATAGGGCAGAATCTGGGCACCGCCTACGCTCACGTTATTAAACGTATAGGTTCCGTTGCCCAGACTGATCCGTGGAATGAAGTTATACCCGCCAATGCCCGAATTGCCCACTTTTCCGTGCGATACCCGCAGTTTTACGTCGCCAATCCGGTCTTTGAATCCCTCCATAAACGATTCGTTGGTAAGCCGCCAGGCCAGGGAAGCCGCGGGGTAAAACAGCCAGCGGTTTTTCGGTGCCAGTTTGGACGAACCATCGTAACGCCAGGTAAATTCCAGCAGGTACTTGTCGTCAAAATTGTAGTTCACCCTTCCGAAGTAGGAGTTGAGTACGGATAATTGCGGATTGCGGTAGCCCGAATACTGATCTACGTTGCCAATGATGTTACCGTCGCCATCGCGCTGAAAATCACCCTGAATGAACAGGTTGCTGGTGAGCGGAACGGTACCGAAGCGGTATGCCGACAGGTAGCTGTCCGCCGAGAAAAAGTCGCTCCGGTAGCCGGCCATCAGCTTGGCCGTATGGCGGCCGAAGTTTCTTTCGTATTCGCCGGTGAAGTACAGGTTGGTGTTGTAGTCACGCCAGGATTCTTTTCTCAATTCGTTGTTTCGGGGCGGGTCGGAAGGAAAAGGTGAGTTGTACGTAAACTTCCGGTTCTGCGTCTCCTGGTTATACTGGAAAAAGTTGCCCGACGCGTTCATATTGAACCGCAAGCCAGGCAGTGGCGTCAGGGTAGCATCGAAATTTCCAGTCAGGTTATCCGTTTCAAACATTTTAAAACCACCCAGTGAGAGCAGACCCAGGTTGTTATTGGTAAAGCTGGCCGTCGTCGGAAACGTACCGTCTGCATTCACCATCGGATAAATGCGGGGTGTCCGCAATGCATCGCGCATGATGTTGCCCATGGAATAAGGCGTAGTGCGGTTGAAGGCTTTCGCGTAAGCCGCGTTGACGTCCACTTTCAGAATCTTATTTACCTGCGTGCTGATGTTGAGGCGGGTGTTGTAGCGCTTATAGTAAAAATCGTTGTCCCGGTCCTGCACGTAGCGGTTGTTGAGCATGTTTTGCTGGTCCAGGTACCCGAAGGAAAACAGGTAGGACGTATTTTGTCCGCCACCGCTCACGGTGAGGTCGTGCTTAAACTGCGGCGCATTCTTCCGCAACTGTTCCTCGTACAGCCAGGGGTACGAACCCCGGTCGCGCATGGCGGCAATCTGGTCGGGAGAATACAGCGGTGCCAGGTTGCTGTTGACCAGGGCTTCGTTCTTCAGCGTCATAAACTCCCAGCCTTCCACCGCCTGGGGCAATGTGGTCGGGTTCTGCATGCCAAACAGGCCGCTGTAACGCACGGTAGGCTTCTGATCGCGCTTGCCTTTCTTGGTTGTAATCACGACAACCCCATTGCCGGCCTGCGAACCGTACACCGCTGCCGACGAAGCATCTTTCAGCACCGTAATGCTCTCAATGTCATTCGGATTCAGATTCGAAAAGCCCAGACTCCCTACGTTGAGTCCATCGACGATGATGAGCGGCTCATTGTTGGAGGAAAAAGAACCCACCCCACGTATATTGAATACCGGTATGGCACCGGGCTGGGCGTCGTTCTGCTGGATGGTCACGTTGCCGGCCAGACCCTGTAACGCCTGCACGGCATTGGTAGTAGGGCGGCTTTCCAGGTCAATTTTGCCCACGCTGGCAATGGAAGCCGATACATTCTGGCGTCGCTGTTCGCCGTAGCCAACGACTACTACTTCACTCAGGCTCTGGATATCGGGTGCCAGTTTGACGTCGACGGTGGTGCGGTTGCCCACGGCTACTTCTTCGGGGGTATAGCCAATGAAGGAGAAAACCAGTACGGCCTGCTCGTTGGGCACGGCCAGTTCGTAGGTTCCGTCCGCCGCGGTGGCCGTTCCCGTTGCGGTTCCTTTCAGGGTCACGTTGGCGCCCGGTATGGGATCGCCGTTGCTGAGGTCAGTGACCGTGCCGCGCACCCGGATCTCCTGAATGGCTCCCGTCAGCGTACGCGCGGCTCCCGAATTCAGCGCACCGGCTTTTCCTTCGGGCTTGTTGGCAGGCGTCGGGGGCAGGAAAATGACGTAGATATTTTTTCCCAGCTTACGGTATTCCAGTTGGAAAGGTCCCAGCAGTTCGTTCAGTTCTTCTTCCAGTGACTGGTCGCTCTTATCGGAGGGAAAGGCTGATTTTTCACGGATCAGGGCGCTTTCGTAAGAAAAGGTCACGCCGTGTTTCTGCCCGAGCGTTTTAAGTAGTGATTTCAGCGACTTAGCCACTCTCTGGGGGCTATCCTGGCTGTTGTTTTTGACCCGGGCCAGTACCTGTCCCGAAGCTGGGGGTGCCGACAAAAAGCCAAGCATCAGGCAGGCCGTCAATACCGGAAGTGTAGGGTAGATGCGTTTCATAGAATGGATGAAGTGGATACTTTGAATTATCGTTTGGGGCTGAACAGCAGTTCGTTTTCTTTTTGGCTGATGGTGATGTGAAAAGAAAGAGCAAGCGCTTCGAAGAGTGCAGAGAGGTTATCAGCCGGGAAGGTGCCGTTGAATTTGCGGTCGGGCATGCTGGCATCGCTGAACTTTACCCGATAACCGTAGTTGACTTCCAGCACCCGGGCCACTTCGCGCAGTGGCGTTTCATCGAAGACCAGTTCATTGTCTTTCCAGGATGAGTAGACGGCCGTTTTGACGGCTTTTTTGGTAACGGGCGGCACCTGCTGTACTACTTCCACCAGTTCGCCCGGCTTCATCAGCAACTTTTGCCGGGCACCGGTGCGCAGGTCGGTCACCTGCACTTTGCCTTCTTCCAGCACTACCTGCGTTTTTCCCTGCCGGGCAAAGAGGTTAAACCGGGTTCCCAGCACTTCCACGTTCAAGTCGTCGGTATGCACGATAAACTTGGCGTAGCCATTGCGGGCGTTCACCGGTCCCGGCTTGCGGGTGACAGTAAAGTACGCTTCTCCCTTCAGCCACACCTCCCGCTCTTTTTCGGTCGACCAGTCGCCGGAGAAGGCAAGGGAAGAGTTGGCATTGAGCGTTACCTGAGAGCCATCGGGCAAGGTAATGGACTGGGTTTCACCAAAAGCGGTTTCGTAAGTGGTGCGCGAAGTGTAGCCAAGCAGGAAGTACGCAGAGAACGCGACCACCAGGGCGGTGATGGCCGCGGCCACCCGCCAATAGCGGCGGAAACCCAGGCGGGGGGCGGTCTGTTCCATCGGCTCCATCCGATCGGTCGTTTCGGAACGGCCGGCTTCGATCCGTTCCCAGATCCGCCCGATTTGTCTTTCGGAAAAAGCGGCCGTATCATCCTGCTTCATCCGAAGCAGCAACTGACGTGCCTGCTCCACATCCGCCTGCTTTTCCGGATGCTTGGTCAGCCAGTTCTGCCAGAAATGATCGCTTTCCTCATCGGGATGCAGCACCCACTGCTGAAAGAATTCATCGGCCAGAAAATCCTCTACCGAATAATGATAGTAGCGCATTGAAATGTTCGTTTTTGATGGTATAGGGTGACCAGCCCGGGTTTATACTCTTGCTGATCGTACTTATTTTTGAGTTACGCAGGAATGCCGTTCCGGAGGTGCGTCCAGCCTGTAACTTGCGATTCCGCTATATTAAGTGAGTAGACCGTTTAAAGTAAAAAGTGGATGAGTGTATGAGTGTATGAGTATCTGAATTTTAGTTTCTTGTTCGAGAAACCTGCTATAGATAATGTTGTCTAAGCACTTACTATAGTGCTTGTACCCACCACTTCAACCAAAAAGCAAGGGCCGTAACCCCATCTCATCAGGAGCTACAATTAGGACACATACTTGTAATGGTTTGATTTTGATAATGAGTTATTTTACTCCCCTCCTGTTTTAGGAGGGGCGGGGGTGGTAATAGATGTAACTTGCTGAACGTCAGAGACCACCCCGCGCGGCGGCCGCCTAGCCCCTCTCGTTCCACTACGGCTTGAAAAAAGGAGGGGAATTTAAAACCTTCTATACTGGTGTCCTAATCGTAGCTCCTGATAAGATGGGGTATTTGCCTTTTATCGCTCCGCTATGGGCTGGTCAAAAACGTGGCGGGAAACGCTATAAAACGGGAAACTCCTTCGGAACAAGAACTACGTGGCTTATTCCAAAGACAAGTTGCTTTATGACGGTGAGGAATTACGAAGGAGATACAACGGAAAAGGGACTCCGCGATGCGAAAAAAATCCTGATGTAAAGAAAAGCAGAGAATCAAAACAACCAGGCCTGGAAGACTACGGTCAGTATCAGAATAATATCCGTCAGGGCTTTGCGGAGCGACTTCATTGCCCGGTAGGCGTGGTTGTTGACCGACTGGTAATTGATGGCCATCAGGGTAGCGATTTCATCGTAACTCATTCCGGCAAAAAAGCGCAGATAGACTACTTCCCGCTGGGCTTGGGGTAGCCTTTCCAGGATTTTCTCCAGCTTCTGCTCCCTTTCCCGGAACGTTTGCTCTTCCACCCACTGCGATTCGTACGAATGCGTAAAGTGGAAGGTATATTCCTCTTCTGAGGCGTCCAGGTCTTTATTGGCATTTTTTCGGTTTTTGACTAAGGCGTGGATGATTTTGCGCTTCAGCGCTTTGAAAAGGTAGAGTCTGATCGATGAGGTATTGCTCAAAAAGGCTTTCCGGTTCCACAATTCAATAAACAAATCCTGAATGCAGTCTTCCACCAAAGTGATATCGGAAGATAACTTGGTGCCGTAGGATAGCAGATGGCGAATGTGCCCCTCATAGATACGGGAAAAGGCACTGTTACTCCCTCTTCTAAACTCCTCCCATTGTTTGATATCGTCTTCTGCCATTCTTAGGGGCAATCGTTGTTGATGAAGGTATACGCAAAAAGACCATCCGTTTCCTCAATTTAGGAAGCAAAAATCAATTGTTGCACAAAAACGGGACCTTTCTGCTAAAGGGCGAAAAGCAGTGGTTCATACTCACCCGGTTCTCATTTTTTTTCGGAAGCAACGAAGAAGGGCCGAAGAGAGCCACCAGCGGTGAGAAACGGAATCAGGAACCGGGTTGGTTGCGGGTTGTGTACACTATGTAAATACCTGTCGCCGGTGAAGTGGAGTGATTGCTGCTTCCTGAACTTTTTCCGTATTTTTCCACCTTGTCAGAAAGCAAAGACGAAAGAAAGTTCTCAGAACGGCGCTCCGCCTTTCGGCACGCAGCGCCAGCAAAGGGAGAAGTATAGAAAATTTTGATATGAACTTAGAAGCCACGTATCAGGGAGCCAGAACGGTAGCAGCCGCCGTAGAAAGTCATTTTTCCCAGCACCTGCTGGATGCCCATCAGCGCGGTGAACCTAACCTGGCTCCCGGTCCTTCCACCAGCACCATTGAGACCATCATCAACGTCACCTTCTGGGCGAGCCTGCTTCGTGAAGAAGGCCATTTTCCCAAGATATCCCTGGCTTTTCTTTCTCCCGATCACGCGGAGCAACCCCTGGTTTTTGAGCACCGCCTGCCGCTCAATCCGGGCGTTCTGACCAAACTGGGGCCGGCGGTAGAACGCCCCGGTATTCACATTGGCATCTGGCACGAAGGAGATCAGCTGTACGTATGGGGCACAACCCTCAGCATTCCGGGGGGCTGCTTTGTATTGGAAGTAATCGAGCCGGGGCTACTGGTCATCAAGCACCGCCGGATGGACGGGCTGGGTAAGTTTCTGAACGTGGCGGTACTGAACGGTGACCAGGTAAAGATTGTGGATCAGCACCACGCCAAATTGCCCGATTGCCCGTCCCTGCTTACAACGATGCTGGGCTTTTCGACTCCTTCCAATTGGAACAATCCCATCAATGTGCTGGTGCAGATGGCGGCCTCCATGCGTGCTCACGGACGCGGCGGTTCCCTGCTGGTCGTGCCTACCCATTCTACTACCTGGCGCAGATCGATAATTCATCCGATCAAATATGCCATCACGCCCGCTTTTTCGGGCCTGGCCGACCTGATGCGTCAGAAGGAAAAAATTGAAAACGTCTGGCTGAACGAACTCAGCCGTGCCATCGACAGCATTGCCGGACTCACGGCGGTAGACGGTGCCACGCTGATCAGCGATCAGTACGAACTGCTGGCCTTTGGTGCCAAGATTGGCCGTCCCGAAGGCAGCGCGCCGGTTAGTCAGATGGTGGTCACCGAACCCATTGTGGGCAGCAGTGCCGTGGTGGTACACCCGGCCCAGACCGGCGGTACCCGACACCTGTCGGCGGCGCAGTTTGTGCACGACCAGCGCGATGCCCTGGCACTGGTTGCTTCTCAGGATGGCCGGTTTACCATTTTTACCTGGTCGCCCTGTGAGCAGATGGTCCAGGCGCACCGCATTGAAACCCTGTTGTTATGAGTATGTTCCTTTTACTGCCTGGCTTACCAGTTCGGGCCTGATCCGTTTACAACCCAGTGCCATTCATCAACTATTCATTCTTATGTTCCTGAAGACTTTTTTCCTTTCTGCACTGCTAGCCATTTATCAACCCGCTGCTTTTTCTCAAGGGCCACCTAAGCTCTGGCAGGGGAAGCAATGTGCCGTGGCACTCACCTACGATGACGCCCTGAACGTACACCTGGACCAGGCCGCCCCGGCATTGGATTCGCTGGGGCTGAAAGGCACCTTTTACCTGTCGGGCTACTTTCCCGGCTTCCGCCAGCGCATCGCCGACTGGAAAGCGGTGGCAACCAAAGGACACGAATTAGCGAACCATACGTTGTTTCATCCCTGTACGGGTCGCGTACCGGGGCGGGAATGGGTAAAACCGGAAAATGACCTGAGTACGTATTCGCTACCGCGCATCACCGACGAAATCCGGATGACCAACGTACTGCTGCAAGCCCTGGACGGCAGAACCCAGCGCACCTTTGCCTATCCCTGCGGCGATACCAAAATCGGGGAAATTTCTTATTACGAACCTTTACGCCCCGACTTTGTGGCTGCCCGGGGCGTGAAAACCGAATTTCTGCCCGTCAATCAGATCAATCTGGAAAACGTAGGTTCGGTAGTGGTGAATGGACAATCCGGAGAGGAGCTGATCGCCTTGGTCAAAAAAGCGATGGAAGCCAAAACCCTGCTGGTTTTCCTGTTTCACGGTGTAGGCGGCGAACACGACCTGAACGTATCGTTGCCCGCTCACCGACAGTTGTTGCAATTTCTGAAGCAGAACCAGGACCGGATCTGGGTAGCGACCTTTCTGGAGGTAGCCCAGCACGTGAAAGCGCAGCAGGCGGCGGCAAAAAATGGAAAATCTGCAAAGTCGGTTACCCCCAAATAAAATCCACTTGTCAGGTAAGATACCTTCGTCTTGCCAGTTTCATCAAAAAGCCCCGGCTTGCTCAGTCGGGGCTTTTTGATACTTCATTTCGTCAACGGAAGTTTAGTACTTCAGACTGGCTCCCACCAGGAACATCGCTCCGATCTGATCGGTTTTGTAGTATTCCCGTGCCGTATTGTTCAGCAGGTTCTTTACGTTCAGGAACACCGAAATGGGCTTGATAGGTGAATAAGACAGGTTCGCGTTCACAATCAGCTTGGGATCGAAATGGGATACGCCCCGCGATCCGTCGTTGTACCGGGTATTATCCGAATGATAGAACGTCTGCCCGGAAGTATAGTAGGGATTGAGGTTCAGATTGAACTTCTGACCTAACTGGTAATTGATAAAGGCACCCCCGTACAGGGTTGGCGTAAACTTTTGGTCGATGCTCGTTCCCAGGCCCGAAAACATATTATTTTTCGCCGGATCGTGCCCATTGGCATCCTGAGGCGCCGATTGGGGTAGCGATGAATACGGGGAATAGTCTTTCAGTGTCGTTTTCTGTACGGTCAGGTACGGCTTCAACTGCAGCCGGCTCAATACGTAATTGACCGAAGCGGTCATACCCAGCTGATGCACCGACATCGGCAGATTTTCGACCGTAATTCCTGTCTTCACTACGAAAGGGTTGCCGGGAATCATCACCGTTTTACCGGTAATGATATTGGTGTAGTTGCTGGTCTGCGCATAGTACGTTTCCAGATCCAGCGACAGGTTATCGGCCAGTTTGACCCGGTATCCAGCCTCCAGCATATCCGATTGTAGCATTTTCAGGTTCGTATTGCCGGTTACGTGCGCTTCGGTGTAGCTTCCGGGAGGCAGACCTGGTCCTTGCAGCGGGCTCCGGTTGATAATATCAATGTAGGTATCGTAGATGAAAGGCGAACGGAAAGACCTGGAGTATGACAATCTCATCAGGTGGTTGGTATGCGGTTTATAATTGCCGGCCAATTGAAACGACAGGAAGTTTTTGTCGGGGTACGTAAATTTATCCACCCGGACACCACCCACGAATCGCAGTCTGTTTTCCAGCGCTTGATAGTCAACCCGTAATGAGCCAGCGTAGGTGTCCATTTGCGTTTTGGCGTTGAAGAAGCCTTCGTGCTTAGCCGCATTGGCATAAGGCGTATCGTCGTAAATAGCCCGGCGGTAATTCAGACCCGGCTTTACAGACAAATTGCTCAATACCTTGATTTCGTATTCCAGGGTGGCATCCAGGGCATTAAAATCGTACGCGCTTCCGGTAAAGCCCAGGTTGGGATTCTGTTTGCCTCCCAGGTAAGAAAGCTGACCACTGAAGCCGTATGCATTGGCCTTCAGGTCGGCGTAGCCGGTACGGGAAGTGGAGGTAGACAGACTGCTGAAGATGAGCGCTCCGTAGGCATTCTGTACCTCCGAATTCTGCAATCCGCTCGAAAAGCTCAGTTGTACCTTGTCATTGGGGTTGAAGTTCAGGAACAGATTCGCGCCGTACTTGTCCATCGCCCGATCTGGGTGCGGATATTTCTGTGGTGCCTGACTGCTCGCCTCGTAGTAAGTAAGCGAATCGGGCGTATCGTAGTATTGATCCTTCACCGGATGGTAATAGGATACTTCCCGGCCCCGCCCCTGATAATTGGCCGAAACGATGGCGCTCAGCTTGTCATTGAACTGATAACCCACCGATGCGTTGGCAATGGCTGTCCGCAGACTTCCGTATTGAGCGTTCGCCGTGGTGTTCCAGCCTTTCTTATCCGTTTTGCGGGTAATAATATTGATTACGCCCGAAACGGCATTGGGGCCGTACATAGTAGCAGAAGCTCCGCGCACTACTTCTATCTTTTCCACGTCGTTCAGGTCGACGGGAAGCGATTCCCAGAAAGTACCTCCCTGCAGGTAGTTATATACCGGCCGGTTGTCGATCATGACCAGAGTTGTCGTATTCGCAGAGTATACTTGTAAGCTGTTGGGAGGTACATTGTCCAGACCCCGGATGTGGATGTCATAGTTGCCGTTGGTACTCTGACGGACAATCAAACCAGGCATTAGCCGCAGGGCTTCCATAATGGAAGTGGCTCCGGACTTCTGAATTTCATCCCGGGTAAGTACAGAAGCAGATAAAGGAGCATCGAAGAGGTTTTCCGACTTCTTTGAGGCGGACTCTACTTTTACGTTCATTAGCTCCTCCAGGGACAGATCCATAAGATTCGCTGCATTCTGATTATCGGTTTGCGCCCAGGCTGCATTTCCTATTGACGCCACCAGAATTATGCAATAGAGACTCTTTCTCATTGGTAGTTTTCCATTTTTTAATATTACAAAGCTAATAGCCTGATGAATAAGCATTTTTAGATAAAAGAATGAAATGGCAGGTGTGTAAGAAAGAAAGAATCTTTCCGTGAAGGAGGAATATTAGCAGGAAGTGAATAATCAGCGCTTAGGTAACCGTTTTTAAAGTCGGCAATAAGGGGAAGGTCTGGTAATCTGAGCGGCGGAGCTGGCTAATTTGTTCACTATCAGTCTAAAATAGGAAATGAATTAGAACAACCCGCTAAGCAAATCGTTTATTAGGTTGGGGCTTCTGCTGTCAGATTTCGGAGCCGACAGCTCATCCGATTTGAAAAATTTCTTTTGACGGTAAATAGATGAGAAAAACGGCTTCATGCCATTTTTCTCAAAATCAACTTATTTCAAAGTTAATAGCTTAAGCGGTCCCACCGATGACTAACTACTGACCGCTATTTAACTCTTTTTCGTTGCGCTAACCCTGGACCTATGTATAATCTACGGGCGTATCACTATTCGGCAGTACCTCATTCCCGAACATTCCTTAGGTTGTTGCAAAGCCTGAATGTAATCGGCCTGGTCGGCACCATAGCGATCAATGCGTTGGCCAATGGGCTCCCGATCAACGATAAAACGACCGGCGAACTATCTGATCAATACCCCAATCTATTTACTCCCGCGGGCTTTACTTTCTCCATATGGGGGCTGATTTATCTGTTAATGGGCGCGTTCTGTGTGTATCAGGCGCAGGGCCTTTTCCACCGGAGCCAGCGAAGGGCGCACCACCACGTGGCGGGGAAGGTCGGTTATCTTTTTTTTGTTTCCTGCCTGGCCAATGTAGCCTGGATTCTGGCCTGGCATTACGAATACGTAGCCGTATCGGTGGGTATTATGGCGGTTTTGTTTTTTAGTCTGCTCCAGATCTATCTCCGGCTCAACCATTCTCCGAAAGGCAGCTCCTGGCAGGAAAAGTATCTGGTGAGCCTGCCGTTCAGTGTGTATCTGGGCTGGATATCCGTGGCCAGCATTGCCAACGTGGCAGCCTGGCTGGTAGATGCCGGTTGGCAGGGTGGGCAGTTTTCCGAAGAAACCTGGGCAGTACTGATGGTGGCGGTAGCAGCCGGCATTGGTCTTTTCATGCTCATCCGCCAGCGCGACTGGGCGTTTGCGCTGGTCATTGCCTGGGCATTAGGCGGCATCTTGGTCAAGCGGTTCCAGGCCAGTGGGGGTACCTTTACGGTGCTGATCGATACCACGATCATTGGACTCCTGCTCATTGGAGCCGGTACGGTCTGGGTATTTTATCGCGCATCCCAAGAAGCTCCAACGGCTTAAGAAAACGATCCGGATTTCGTATCGGTGCTCACCATTTAGCGACCTGCAGCTGCATCTTGGCAATCCGGTCTTCCAGTTTTTCAGAGCTCAGGGTTTCTCTAAGGCGCTCAACCAGAATGGGAAAAGCCAATGGGGTAGGATAAGGGATGGGCTTGAGCAGCCATTGCTGGGCACGCATCCTCCTCAGCGCTTCGTATAACCTGGATTCTTCGGGGCGGCTGCCGGCCAGTTGTACCCGCAACACTTCGTCGAAAGCCTGCCGGAAGAGCAGGTTGTAGGGGTCGTATTGCTTAAACACATCAAACAGCAATTGCGAAGAGGACTGCAAATGTTTGCTGGTGATGTTTTTTCCCGGATATCCCTGAAAGATGAGCCCCGCAATACTGGCGATATCGCGAAAACGCCGTTTGGCCATCTCCGTTTCGTTCAGACTCTGGTTCACGTCTTCCAGCAGATTTTCTTCCGCAAAGAGTACATCTTCCGACAGCGCTTCCTCCAGAGGTATTTCCACGTCAGAAAGTAGCTCAAAGCCGTAGTCGTTGGTAGCAATAGAGAAGGAGATGGGCTGCAAGCGACTAAGGCGATAGGCGCAGAGCGCCGCCAGCACTTCGTTGATAAACCGGCCTTCGAATGGATAAACGAATACGTGGTAGCCTTCGCGGGTTTTGAGTTGCTCAATCAGCAGTTGCTCCGGGCGGGGGAGGGCCGACCACCTGTCTTGCCGATCCAGCAGGGGATGCAGCACCTGGATTTCTGCCACTTTCTTTCGAATGCCTCCTTCATTTTCCGCTATTTTCCCCCATACGTTCCGGATTTTCTGCGCCAGTTGGGGCGACATGGGCATTCGTTCACCCGACCAGCGCGGAATCGTACCCTTCCGGTTGCCTGCTTTCCGCACCCAGGCAGTCATTTCCCGCACCCGCACAAATTCCAGGTTTTTGCCACCAAACCAGAACACGTCGCCTTCTTTGAGCCGGGACACGAAAGATTCCTCTACCGTGCCAATGACCGAACCACCCAGGTACTGCAGCCGGATGGACGGATCGCTGACGATGGTGCCGATGGAAAGCCGGTGACGCGTAGCCGTTTTCCGGTTGAGCACCTGATACCTTTCTTCGATGATTTCGACCCGCGCAAATTCGTCGTAAGCCCCCAGGCTTTGTCCGCCGGTGGTAATGAAGCTGAGCGCCCATTCCCACTCCTCCGGGTCCAGATCGCGGTAAGCGTAGGCGTGTCGGATTTCTTCAAAAAGCGCTTTTTCCTCAAATCCGTCGCCCACGGCCAGGGTCACCAGGTACTGCACCAGCACGTCCATTGGTTTGAGCAGCGGAACGCGGCTTTCGGCCAGCCGTTCGCTGACGGCCTCCTTCATCGCCACCAGTTCGATCAGTTCCAGGGCGTGGGTAGGCAGAAAATAGATCTGGCTCACGGCACCGGGGCGGTGACCACTCCGACCCGCCCGCTGCACAAAACGAGCTACGCCTTTGGGGCTTCCCACCTGCACAATGGTTTCCACCGGCGCAAAGTCCACGCCCAGGTCCAGGCTGGAGGTACAAACCACCAGCTTCAGCCGGGCTTCTTTCAGGGCCTCTTCCACCCATTCCCGCGTGGCACCGTCCAGCGAGCCGTGGTGCATGGCGATAAGACCCGCCAGCTCAGGGGCGTGCAGCAAGAGGTGCTGATACCACAACTCTGCCGATGCCCGGGTGTTGACAAATACCAGCGTCGTCTGGCTTTGCCGGATGGCGGGCAGAATTTTGGGAATCAGCTTCAGACCCAACTGGCCAGGATAGGGCATCTCTCCGCCATCATCGGGCAATACGGCATGAATCTGCATCCGCTTTTCTATTTCCGCCCGGATGATGACTGAAGCCTCCGCATTCTTCCCTGCCAGCACTTCCAGTGCCTGCTCCAGGTTGCCGATAGTGGCCGAAATCCCCCAGACCTTGAGCGGCTGGTGCGTGACCTGGCGGATGCGCGAAAGGGCCAGTTCGGCCTGTACGCCCCGCTTGCTACCCAGCAGTTCGTGCCATTCGTCGATGATGACTGCCCGCAACGACTCAAAGTACTGGGCTCCGCCTTTCTGACTAAGCAGGATGTGCAGGCTTTCGGGCGTGGTAATCAGGCATTCGGGCATGCTTTTCTGCTGTTTCTGGCGTTCGCTGGAAGAGGTGTTACCCGTTCGGACTGCCACCCGCCAGGGAATCTCCAGTTCGTCGCAGGCGGTTTGCATAGCCAGCCGGATGTCTTTGGCCAAAGCCCGCAGGGGCGTAATCCAAAGAATCTGCAGGCCGTTTTTGCGCGGTTTCCGGTAATCTTCCGGGTAGCGGTTGATGTATTCGGCCAGACAAGGCATCCAGAGGGCCATGGTTTTGCCACTGCCGGTAGGGGCATTGAGCAAACCATGCTGACCCGAAAGGTAGGCTTGCCAGGTTTGCTGCTGGAAGGGGAAAGGCTGCCAGCCCCGATCGGTAAACCAGCGGGTAACGGCGACATAACCAGGAGAATGCGTCTCGGTAGAAGGCAGGGTTGGATGTCTTTTTTTTATTGGCTGCAAAACGATGGACTTTTTCTCCCGAAAGATAGGATTTTGGTGTTTGGGTTTTTACCCTTACGTTTGAACGGGCGAATGATCGGCAAGTTTAATCAATAACCAAAATCAATTTATATGCAACCATTGTGGGGTATTGACCTGGGCGGAACCAAAATTGAGGGCGTGGTACTGGAATCTGCCGACGCACCCCGGGTCATCAGCCGATTGCGCGTTCCTACCGAAGCAGCTCAGGGCTACGATCACATCATCAGTCAGATTGCGAAGCTGATCGACCTGATTGCGGCCGATACCGGCCACCGGCCCCAGCGGCTGGGGATCGGTACGCCCGGTGCCTTGGATACGCACACCCACACCCTGAAAAACAGCAATACTACCTGTCTGAACGGCCGTCCTTTCAAACAGGACCTGGAAAAGGCCTTGGGCATTCCCATCGTGATTGCCAACGATGCCAACTGCTTTGCGCTGGCCGAAGCCCGCATGGGGGCCGTTGCCGAAGTATTGCCCGAAGCCGAAGTGGTATTCGGGGTGATTATGGGTACCGGCGTGGGCGGAGGAATCGTTGTCAACGGCCGGGTGATCAACGGAAGGCACGCCATCGGGGGCGAATGGGGGCATAACCTGCTCGATGTATCGGGTGGCCCCTGCTACTGCGGAAAGGTGGGTTGCGTGGAAACCATCCTCTCCGGTCCGGCCCTGCAACGGTATTATCAGTCTTTGTCGGGCCAGGCGCTCAAACTGCCGGAGATTGTAAAAAGATATCAGCAGGGAACCGATCCGCACGCCACGGCTACTATGCAGCGCCTCATTCACTTCTGCGGACTGGGACTTTCCGCGATCATCAACGTGCTGGACCCGGATGCGATAGTGCTGGGCGGTGGCGTGGGCAACATTGACTTACTGTATACGGAAGGGGTAGAAGCAGTGAAAAAGTATGTGTTCAATTCCCGCCTGGATACCCTCATTCTCAAACCCAAGCTGGGCGACAGTGCCGGCGTATTCGGAGCCGCGCTGTTGGTAAGCTCAGTATGAGATATCCGCTGAAAGTAAGCCGTCTGCGCAAGAGTTATGAAAACGAAAGGGCAACCGGCCGGAAAGCAGAAGCCGTCAAAGGTGTTTCGTTGGCAGTAAAACAAGGCGAGTTGCTGGTGCTGACGGGTGAAAGCGGTTGCGGCAAAACCACCCTGTTGAAGCTCATTGCCGGTCTGGAAGAACCCGATGCGGGCACGGTGCATTTTGACGGGAAGTTGGTAACTGGCCCCTCCCAAAACCTGGTGCCCGGGCATCCCGACATCAAACTGGCTTTTCAGGACTACCGGCTGTTTCCCAACCTCACCCTTTTCCAGAACCTGGAGCAGGCGCTGAAAGGATACCAGAAAGTTTACCAGACCCAACGGATCGACCTGCTGCTGCAACTCTGCGCACTGGAGCCTTTGCGGCACAAATACCCGCGCGAACTGTCGGGCGGGGAGCAGCAACGGGTGGCCCTTGCCCGGGCTATGGCCGACGAGCCAGCCGTACTGCTGCTCGACGAACCTTTCAGCAACCTGGATGAACTCACCAAAAGTCCGCTCAAACGGGCTATTCTAAATTCGCTTCGCACGTTTGGCACCACGGCCATCCTGGTGACCCACGACCACCGCGATGCGCTGACCATGGCCGATCGCATTGCCGTAATGAAAGAGGGTCGCTTTCGGCAGGTAGATACGCCCCAGGTGGTTTATCAGCAGCCCCTTGATACTTACGTAGCCCGCTTTTTCGGCCACGCTCATATCCTGCCGGCAGCGTGGGTGGCCAAGTGGCTTCATCGTTCTTTAGATGAAAAGCCGGTTGGTGCTACTCAGGTCTGCATCCGTACGGAAGCCATCCGGATCAGTTCGCCGGAAAATTGCCAGCTACAGGGGAAAGTACTGGCCATTCGTTTTGCCGGCGCTTACGAAGAAGTGGACGTTAGTACTGAAGAGGAGGTACAACTGACCCTTCATACTGCCGTTGGGCAGGCCAAACTGGGCGAAGTGCTGCCCCTGTGGGTTGATCCGGCCCAAATCCATTACTTTTGAAGGTGAACCAGCCGTTTTGTTGCTGGCCGACTTAGCCAAATCAACCGTATCAGGCGTACTTACCCTAATGTCTATGAATGCGAAAAAGCAACACCTGATTCCTTCTGACAGCCCGCTGTTATCTCAATACGATTATCTGGTAGCGGCCATGGGCGACCCGACGCGCAACACCCTGGTTTTATCCACCGATCCGGAAGTGGTAGAAAGCATGGACGTAGACACCATCATCGAAATCATTGCGGTAGCGGAGCATTTCCCCCTGGTACTGAATAAGCTTTTGTTTGCGATAGAAATTCAGTTCCGGCAGGTCGCCGGCGGCGAAGCATATTTGCACTCCGGAGAGTGGAAGGCCAGCAAAAATCATTACCGTTGGTTCCGCCAGATGGGCGAAGCGCTGCCCTTTGCGTTTTTCTTCCTGCAGGATTACGAAGCCCGCTTCTACTGCATCACCGGTGATTTTCTGTACGAAGGCGAAGTAGACATTCAGGAAGAGGAAGGTCGGGCCCGGCCACTCATTTCTTTTAGCGAAACCCAATCACAAGCCATCCTCTACCGCGTGTTTTTTGGCTGCGTGTATTTTATGCACTATTGCTACGGAACGGAAGTAGATCCTCAACCAGCCATTGAAGCGGCCATCGCGGAGTTCGACATGGATTTCAGCTTTGAGCAGGTAAGTAAAGAGTATCAGACCCAGATGGCCCAGGGAATGGTTTTCCGTTTGGGTCCGGACACGGATGAATAATCAACCTTCTGGTAGCTGGCGAGTTATCTGCCTGAATTCAAATTTTTTGCAACCGCAGCCGTAATTGTACGTATGTATTTTCTCTACCATTTTTATCGGTACCTTCTAAACTCCTACTTAATATGGCAAAGGGTAAAAAGAAAAAAAACAAGAAGAATTCGTTTTATAAGGCAATCAAACCATTCATTTCCGATAACCGGGTTCTGTTCTCCATTCTGGGAGCGGCTGGCGTAGGCGTGGCTTTGGCATCGGCATTTGGTACCGAAAAGGGCCGGGAGATTGTAGATAAAATAGCCAGTTCGGTTCGTGACTTCACCCAGGGTGCTTCCGCTTCTGCATCACCCGAGACGGCCAGCAAGAGCAACAGCCGTACCTCCGCCAAGCAACCAGCCTGAGTAAATCATTCAGTATGACGGAAACCGGGCAGTACGTCCGGTTTTTTCATTCCAACGCCGCTAATGCATATGGCCAAGCACAAAAAGAAAAAAAAGAAGAAAAAGGGAGCAGTCAACTTTCTGGAGCCCATTCTACCCTTTATTTCCGATGACCGGATCATGCACGCTATTTTCGATGCGGCACTGGCGGGCATTGCGTGGGTAGCCGCCCGGGAAGCCCGAAAAAGCGCGGCTGCCGCCGATGAGATATCAGAGGAAACCCAAAACCTGATCGAGGAAACCACAGAACCGAAGAAATCCAGATGAAACTAACCGAATCGCTCATTGGGGGTGTGGCCGGAGCCACTGTACTGACGTTGATCCACGAAACTGCCCGCCGGGTCAATTCCGACGCTCCCCGCATGGACCTGCTGGGTATGCGGGCCATTGCGAAATTGATGCAGGGGGCCGGTGAAACGCCTCCGGCCGATCCCCAGCTCCATAACCTGGCGATGGCCGGTGATATGATTTCCAATTCGTTGTATTATAGTTTGATAGGAGCCGGTAAAAAGGATAACATTTGGCTGAGGGGCGTCCTGCTGGGCTTGGGAGCCGGCGTGGGTGGCGTGGTGTTGCCAGGGCCACTGGGACTGGGAGAAAAACCCAGCGCCCGCACGCCCCAAACCCAGGCGATGACGGTGGCCTGGTACCTGGCCGGCGGACTGACCGCAGCGGCCGTGTCTTTTTTGCTGGCAAAGAGGAGAAAAAAATAGCCTACTTACCGCATACTATAAAATACAAAGGCAACCGACCGCTTTTCAGGATGCGGTCAGTTGCCTTTGTGTATCCGCCTATTCATTAACGGCTAATAAAATTCTTTGGGAAGAATCACATTTTCGGGTTGTACCGGACGGAGGCCAATAAAAATACTCCGGATTTCCTCCACTTTGAAGCCGGAAATACCAGAGCCGATTTTGGGTACCAAAAAGGTCATCTCCGGATGGCTGGAGGCAAAACTGTACAGTTTGAGCACCTGGTCGGTAATGAAAGGGATGCCGATGTTGATTTTTCCGAAAAAATCCAGCGTAACGACTCCGTAGGATTGTCCCTGCAAACCTTCCGCCTGCCCCCAGATGGCCCCGAAATGATCGTACGCATAACGCGATGCGCCACCAAAATGCTCGCCGCTGGTATTGCTGCCAAACACGAATATTTCTCCCGGTTTCAGCTCTTCAATGGGCTCTACCGTGTAGCGCAACGTAGCTTTTCTCTCCTTGTCAATCAGAAAGCGCAATCCCGTCAGGTTTTCGACCAGAGAAGCCGGTGTGTGTGCTGACAAGCCGGTTGCCCTGCAAATAATGCGCAATGCCTCTTCCAGTCCCGCGTAAGTAGGTGCGTTGGGTTCGCAATCGGAGTAGGCCTGGGCAATGTCTACCACAGCGCACTTCACGTCGCTGGGAAGTCGGTCAAAATCCTGCCTGAACATCTCAAGCTTGATGGGATCAAAATTCATAGGAGTGAATAGTAAAAAGTAGTCGTCAGGTTGCTATGGATTACGAAGTTGTTGATTCGGCTAATTGGGGCACAAATAATACATTTTGTACTAGAATACCAAAAAATGCTGAATGTTAGCATCCGGAAGGTAAAAACCCGGGGTTTTTTAATTGAATAACTTAAAGTAGCGCACTTAGTACATTCCATACAATCATGGCCATTCGTTGGTGTCCCTCAGCCGTGGGATGGATGCCGTCGCGTTGGTTGAGCCGCGTATCGCCGGCGATACCTTCCAGCAAAAAGGGAATGTAAGCGGCTCCGTTGCGGCTGGATACTTCCTGAAACACCCCTCGGAAGGCGGCAATCAGGGGAACGGCCCAGAAAGTACCCGTGACGAAGGGTTCGATCATAGCAGCCGGCACTTCCATACCTGCCAGCACCAGGCGGCACCTCGGATTGACTTCGCGCACCCGGTCGATGATGCGCTGCAAATTGCGGGCAGTTTGGTCGGGCATGATGCCGCGGGGCAGGTCATTAATGCCCAGTTCCAGCAGAAGTACGTCGATGGGTTCGTGCAGATAGTTCTCAATCCGTTGCACTCCCCGGGCCGAAGTATCGCCGTTGATACCCGCATTGACCACCCGGTAGGGCAGACCCGCGGCCGTAATGCGTTGCTGGAGCAGAGCCGGATACGCCTGTGAAGAGGCTAAGCCATAACCGGCCGTCAGGCTATCGCCAAAGCAAAGGATGGTCTTGATACGAGGAGGCATAGGCCAACGAGGGGCATGAAAAAGCAAACCAGCTCATTCCTACGGAAAGCCTGGGCGGTAAGTTTAGAAAAAAAGAAGTTTGTGCACGCCATTTTCTCTTTTTTACCCGGACGCTCCCAAATGTTACAGGCGATGGATAGGTGCATGTCGTTGACAAACAGGATTGTTTGTATATTCAATCCCTTCAAAAACAAAAGCAGCTATGAATAAAATAGTAGTTATCCTTTGTCTTCTGGCAGGTTGGAAGGCCATGGCTCAGCCGGATGCCTCCCGGAAAGTATCCCAGCCAGTAGCCAGCGTATCGGTACCAGATCCTGTTCGCCGGGAAAACGACATTCTCACCTGCCAGCAATACCAGTACGGCATTTATAAGGCCTTTGAAGAGTTTCGCCGCAATGCGCCTTCCATTACCCAGGAGTTTGTGTTCAATAAAACCAGTTCTGACCCCAACAAGCCCTTTCTGGAAGCGGAAAAGGACCAGCTCCAACTGGTCAATCCACGCGGAAAAACCAGCCGGGTGCTCGACAAGGTATGGGGCTTTTGCGACAGTACGGGCGTGTACATCTATTTTGAAGACATCTATCAGCTGGGCAAACGCTACAATAAATTAGCGCATATCGGCCGGTATTGCTATTTTGTGGATGAATACGATATGAAGAAAAAGCCGACGGGCAGCTCAACCGCTTCGCAGGGTGAAAATGTCCACATCCGGCTGGAGTACGTACTGAACATCAACAGTGGGGATGTGTATGAATTTACTGTGACATCGCTCCGGCAGATTTTGTCGAAGGATCCGGAGTTGCTTCGCCAATTTGAAAAGGAAGAAAATCCCAACGCAGTCAAATATCAGTATCTGGTTCAGTTTAACCAGCGCAACCCCCACAGCGTAAAACCGCTGAAACAATAGCCGGCCTGGGAACAGGCACGGAAACTGAATCCTATGAAAAGCCTGTTCCTCCTGCTGCTGACGACCTGCTGGGTTACCCGGTCCCTGGCCATCCATCCCGATAGCACGCAGGCGGCGCTTCGTTTCCTGGAGCAGGAGCGCGAAACCCTTCGGAAAGACCATACGATGACGCTTGCGCAGAAAGTCGGGCGCATGATTGAACTGGGTTTATGGAAGGAAGCCGAAAAGGAATTGGCAAAAGAGCGAAAGCTCAGCCGGGAAGAGCAGATAGTCAAAGCGAAGCTACTGTTTCACTTGCACCGGTATACCCAGGCAGACCGGGTCATTACTGACGTACTGAAGAAAACGCCCGGCAACCGTCCTGCCAGCCTATTGCGGGCCCAGCTGCAGGTCCAGGCCTGGACTTTGCCGGCCGCCGCCAATACCTGCCTTTCCCTGCTCCGGCGCGATCCGGCCGACGAAGCCGCCGCCCTCTTGCTGGGGCGCATCCGAATGCTGGAACAGAACTACCCGGAAGCGTTGCGCTGGGCGAAAACCATTCAGAAACAAAATCCGGCCCATGCGGAAGCCCACTTGCTCGAATCGGACGTGCACTTCTGGAACCAGCAGCCCGAACTGGCCGAAGCACCGCTCAAACGTTGCCTGGAACTGGCCCCGTTCAACGCCGATGCCCGCTTTAGCTACGGTTATGCCATCTGGCGGCGGGTAGACGCTACCCAGTTGAATGCGATGGCCGCGCAGTGGGAGCTGGCTCTGGAGACCAATCCGCTACATTTTGTCACGCACTGGCACTGGGGCAATGGTCACACCCATCTCACCTACGCCGACTACCAGCGACCCGATGACGAAGCCATAAGGACCCGGCTACGGGTGGCCGATCAGCTGGTGGCACAAAACAAAGTCCACGAAGCCATTGCGCTTACGCGCGAAGTGGAAAAACAATACCCCGAATCGGTATTGCCGGCTATGCTGCGGGCTTCAGTTTATTACCAGACCTTCGACCTGGATCGCCGGATGCGGCTGGATTCGGCACAGCGCATTTTTGAACAGGTTTTACAAAAGAAAAAGCACTACGGTCCGGCCCACAATGGCCTGGCCGCCGTGATCAAACAGCGGCAGATTCCCTACCTCCGGGCCTACGATTCCCTGACGGCCGCCCTCCGCCAGACCCGCATCACCGATTCCGTCTATTTTGCCCGCGTATTTCCCGATGTGAACTATTATCCCGGAGAGATGGTGCAGAAAATGGTGTGGTCACAGCTCTACGAAAGCGTGGTGTATTTCCCTTTCCTGGCCAAACAAAATCGACAGTTCGTCATTCCTCCTCTGCACATTGACCTGTCTACCGCTATGAAGTCGCCCTACTTCCGGCAGGCCACCACCTTCGACAACCGGCAGTGGATGGACATTCGGGGGGTAGGGAGCGGAGCTACGGCCCTGGAGTACGTGGTGCGGGGTGCTTACCTGGAACGCAACGTGGTCCTGCACGAATACGTGCATCTTTTCCACACCATCGTGTTCAGTGATGCCGAAAACCGACGGGTGCGTCAGCTCTACTACCAGGCCATGCAGGAAAACCGCACACTGGACTATTATTCGGCCAACAATGAGCACGAATACCTGGCCCAGACGTATCCGGCTTATTTTGAAAAGGTGAAAGTGCATCCCTCCGACCATAAATCCATCAATACGGTGCACATGCTGAAAGCCAAAGATCCGGCGATGTACTATTTTCTGGACTCCCTGGTGAGTAAGCAGCGGGCGTACCGGGAAGGTAACCAGCAGGCCATGGCCGACAACTGGGCCGAAGTGTACGTTCGTTTATCGGAAGAGGAGTTAAATAAAAGAAAGGGTGACAGGGCGTTTATTCAAGCGGCGGCTTACCTGGATACGGCCCTGGTCTGGAGCGGACGCTACCTCCCGGCTTACCTGAGTTACGCTGCGCTGAAGGGCCAGCAACAACAGTTTGTAGAAGCGGATCAGTGGCTGCAAAAAGCCCGGGCGGTTGATTCTGCCTACGCGCCCATTTACGTAGCCGAAGTGCATCTGCTCAATGAACGATTCCGGGCGGGGCAAATTTCGCTCGAAGCGGCGGCACCCAGACAGGCGGCACTGTATGAGAAGGCATTATACCTGGAAAAGGATTACGCGCTCCGCGCGGAAATCAACGAAGAAGCCCGAGGGATGTACGCCCGGTACGCCCGGATTCCCCAGGCCATCCGTACGGCCGAAGACTACGTGCGTACGGCACCTACGGTATCTACCTACCTCCGTGACCTCCGCGACGAAGCCCTGGCTTTTGCGGGTTACTGGCGGAGCATCACCGGCGCTCCGTCCAGACCGGAAGCTTTCGGAGGTTCGCTGACGGCGCTGGGCAATCTGGTTCGCCGAAAACCGCAAAACTTTTCCTTCCGTTCGTATTACGCCCAGGCCTTGATAGCCAACGGGATGTATACCCAGGCACTGCAAGCCCTACGCGAAGCCCAGCGCATTCTGACGGCGTCCGGTCAACCCAGCACCGATTTTACCGTGATGATGGCCGAATGCCGGCTGGCCACGGGCGACACCCTGGCTGCCCGGCAGGAAATGCAGGCGGCACTGACTCAACAGACTTCCGCTCCCGATCAGCCCTTCCGTTTGGTTCGGGTACTATCCGATCTGGGTGAGTGGAAAAAAGCACAGGAGGAATTCAAGAAAATAAAACCGGATCAGGAGCCACTGGCCTGGTCGGAATACCAATATACGCAGGCCAGGATGGTGAGTAGTCAGGGCGATCCATCAGCAGCCATTCGGTTTCTGGAGGCTGCCCTGAAAGCCAATCCCTACCATTTACCCGCCCGCCGGGAGCTGATCAGTCAGCTGGAAAAAGCCGGCAAACCTAAAGAAGCCCAGGCCTGGCGAGAAGGCATCAGGCAGTTATACTGATACAGTCTTCAGGAGAGCTACGCTCAATTGGTTGTTGGAAAAGTTCAATTTTTATTCATCTGTTTTTTCTCATCTTTTTGGCCGGTAATTTTTCCCTTTTTTCTGCCCATTATCTTTGTAAATTATTTAAAATATGCGTAAATTAAAGTCTGTTTAGTGCCGTCGGTTTGGTGCTATAAAAGCTGCTCAAATGGTTTTTTCGATCCGACGTTGACTAAAAAAAGTATAATAAATAAGAACTCCAAGCAAGCACTTTTTGTTTATTAATTATGCAAAAGATAACTGAAAACAAACAGGCTACTTTGTTCCCGATGGGGGAAGAAATGCTGCCTACGCAGTCGATGGAAAACGCTTCTGCCGATGCGCCTCAGCGGAGTGCCGCAGAAGAAGAACGGTGGCGGAAATCCATTCCGGCGCAGGTGTTTCTGAATCACTTTTTTGCGATCAGTTATCACCTGCAGGCTTCGGAAGGATCTTACGCTTTGCAAAATCTGGTGCACTTTATCAATCACAATCCCGCGTTGAGCGAAGAGGATGTAGAGCAGATCCGGAAGCACCTGCACAACTGCTGGAGTACGGAATACGCCTTGCGGGCTACGGCCGAGCTGGGTGATGAGAATTACCTGCGCAATGCCCTGCACTGGACTTTTCCGCAAGCTTACTACAGCGTCTTTTCCGGACTTCGTGCCTTCTTACACACGCACGGCGTTCGTAGCAATAACACCGAACTGATGCGCCGGGAAATTGGCCGCCTGGTGGTGAAGGGATTTTATCCGACCGCAATGGGCTTCTACGCCGCCGGGCACTACAACGACTTCCGGGTGCATCGGCTGCCCCTGGCCTCCTACAAGCCCAGCTTGAACCTGGCTGGGAAGGAGCTGGAAGCCCAGGCCCAGATCGGTCAGTTCCTGCGGACCAGCCGGAACATCCGGGCCAAGGCAATCCGCCAGCGGGTGCAGGCCAATCCGAATACGGCCATCCGTAGTGTACGGACCGGAGAAGTGTTACAGAAGTTTGACCACAGCCACTGGCAGCAACTGACCTGGCGGTTTGGCTACACAACTTATTTTGACCTACTGAGCCGCTTGCAGATTTCGGCCAACCACCGGGAGATCGAGCGCTTCGTAGAAGCGGATATTAATTTCAAACTGTTCCATCAGTCGCTGCTGGACATTGTGAGCTACCTCAACTTTGTGCACGAAACCTACGTGGCCAAAGCGGTGGGGCTGGAAGTATACCAGCAGTGGATAGAAGAATTGCCGGCTCACCTGCAGAACGGATTCGTGAAGCAGCGTTTAGCTGAAAAAGTAGGTCCGATCATGGCGGCGGTTACGCCTCCGGTGATCGCCCTGCCTCAACTGGGCCTGTCGGCTTAATGTAACGATTATCAGATAAGTGTTTCAACGCCACCCGAAAAGGTGGCGTTTTTTTATGCCAAAAGTGATTGGTAAACGCGGTAACTTTCGTCATCGAAGGTCACGAGCACCACGTATTCAAAAGTGGGGTGTTGATGCAGGAAGTCCGAAATTTCATGAAGAGCAATCCGGGCGGCCTTTTCTTTGGGGAAGCGATAAATGCCGGTGCTGATTCCCGGAAATGCAATGGCTTTAGCGGCCTTTTCTATTGCCAGCCGCAGGCTGTTCCGATAACAACTGGCCAGCAAAGCTTCTTCATTCCGGTTGCCTCCGTTCCAGACCGGACCAACGGTATGCACCACGTACTGAGCCGGAAGATTTCCGGCGGTGGTAATAACGGCCTCTCCGGTAGGGCAGCCACCCTGCGCTGCCCGTATCTGAATACATTCTTCCAGAATGGCCTTTCCACCTGCCCGGTGGATGGCGCCGTCTACGCCACCGCCTCCCAGCAGGGAGGTATTGGCCGCATTGACAATCACATCTGTATCTACCTGGGTAATGTCACCTTGAAACAACACGATTCTCTGACCGGGTTGTATAGCCGATCGCCAGTCGCTTAAGTGTCCCATTTTTTGATCAGTAAGGAATGGAGAGTAGTTAGTATCCTACGATGAGTGCAAAAAGCAAACCCAATTGAATTCGGGAAACGAACGGATGAGTGAATAAAAATACCTTTCTTACTGCGTAATGCGTCGGTATTTGTCGGTCTTGGTGGGGTCCATTTCTACCAGCAGGTTATACGCCTTCTGCTTGTCCATAGGAGAGGCTTCGCTGAAGATGCTGATTAGTTCATCGGCTTTGGTATCGAAAAACGTGTTGACCAGCACGGCTCCCGGCTTGAGCTGGTTGACCTGTTTGATCTGAGTCAGCACTTCCAGTAACTGCGCCCTTGATTTATCCAGGTCTTTGTTAAAGTCGTCGAGCACCAGCCGGTGGTAGGTATACAACCCTTCGCGGAAAGGCAGCATCTGCTGGCTCATCAGGTTTTCGATCAGCCAGTAACGGTTGCGGGTGTCTTCAAAGGGCTTCCAGCCCCGTTCTTGCGCTTCCTGCGCGGTAGTGGCAATGTTGAACGCCCGTTGCAAAAGCGGCGTTCCTCCCAGCTTACTGAACGAATCATAGTCCAGCCCCAGAATGACGTAAGCGTAAAAACTCAGCATCGACGTCAGGTTGCTGCTGAACGTGTTTTCATTAAAATCCATCGGCTGGGATTGCACGTAGTTGAACTGCAGTTCCCGATCCACGAAGCTCAGCACAACCGATTCGTACCCCGTTCCGTACACCGGGCGGGACGACTGAACCTGGGCAGTACCCACAAAAACCCCGATGCCGGGCGATTGCAACAGGGTAAAAACAATGTTACAGTTGATCCGCTCAGCCGGCGTAAACTGGTCATTGGTCCATTTGCGGGTGTTCATGAACTGCGTAATGGCGTTCTTCATATCCGCAAAGATTTGTCTCTCCGCAATTTGAGCGGTGTTGAGCTGAGAGGCATCAATGGTCACCGTACAGTTCAGTTCCTGTGCCAGCAAAATCCGGCTACCCAAGAGCGCCCAGGTAACTATACCCAGCAGTAGGCACCGGTGGTATCTATTTGGCATCCGCATAGTCAAGACGCTTTTCATACAATTTATCAATGATACCGTCAATAATATCTTCGGCCACTTCTTTTTTCGATTTGAGTGGAAAAGCACGGCTTTGTTGGTTTCGGTCAATAAGGGTAATCCGGTTGGTGTCGTGGCCAAAGCCGGCACCTTCGTGTTGGAGTGAGTTGAGCACGATCAGGTCCAGGTTTTTCTTCTGCATTTTACCAATCGCATTGTTCAGTTCATTGTCCGTCTCCAGGGCAAAACCTACCAGCAACTGATTTTCCCGCTTTTGCCCACCCAACGTGGCGGCAATGTCCACAGTTCTGACCAGATCGAGCGAAAAAGTCGGTTCGGACTTCTTGATTTTTTTGTCGGCCATTACGGCTGGTTTGTAGTCGGCTACGGCGGCCGCCAGAATAGTAACTTCCGCTTGGGGAAAATATTGTGAAGCGGCTTCGTACATTTCCTGTGCCGATTGAACCCGAACCAAATGAATGGTAGGGTGCGTAGTCGTGAGCGCTACCGGTCCGCTGATGAGCGTCACCTGGGCTCCCTGAGCCGCGGCGGCTTCCGCAATGGCATAGCCCATTTTTCCGGTAGAATGATTGGTAATGTACCGAACCGGGTCCAGCGCTTCGTTGGTCGGACCGGCCGTGATCAGCACCTTCCGACCATTCAGTTTCCCGGTAGGGGCCGCAAAAAAGGCTGCCAGTGCCTTCAGAATGTGTTCGGGTTCGGCCAGTCTGCCTTCTCCTACCAGGCCGCTGGCCAGTTCACCGTGCTCCGCCCTGATCAGGCGGTTTCCGTACGATTCCAGCAGTCCCAGGTTGCGTCGGGTGCTGGGGTGCTGGTACATGTCCAGGTCCATCGCCGGCGCAAAGAATACCGGGCATTTGGCAGAAAGATACGTCGCCAGCAGCAGGTTATCGCACAGCCCGTTGGCACACTTGGCAAGCGTATTGGCCGAAGCTGGCGCAATGAGCATCACATCCGCCCACAGCCCCAGTTCGACGTGGTTGTTCCATTCGCCGGTCTGGTCTTTGACAAACTCCGTCAGTACCGGATTTTTGGACAAGGTAGCCAGTGTGAGCGGGGTGATAAACTGCGTAGCGTCGGCAGTCATTACCACGCGTACTACTGCGCCTTCCTTCACCAGCAGCCGAATAAGTAAAGCGGCTTTGTAGGCCGCAATGCTTCCGGTTACTCCCAGTAAGATCTTTTTGTTCTTCAGCATAGGATAAACCCACCAATTCTGGTTGTCTTTCCGGATAGAGTGCAATACCGCGTAAAAAGCTTCAAAAGCCACTCCAGGGCCTAAACGTGGCGAAGGCCTTCGTTTAATTCACCCAAAGTGACTTTCAGAAATAGGTTTCGGGACAAGGTCCCGCTAATGCGTATTCGTTCGGCTATTCGTCGCCTTTGCTGGCCTGCAGTTCATCCTCGCTGGCTCTTCTGAACACGATCTTTCCTTCCAGAAATTCGTCGGCAGCGAAAGATGTCGGCTTGGGCATCCGCTCGTAGAACTTGGAAATTTCGATTTGCTCCCGGTTTTCAAACACCTCTTCCAGGTTATCGACCGTAGAGGCAAATTCGGAGAGTTTGTTGTTCAGCTCTTCCTTCATCTTGATGGAGATCTGACGCGCCCGCTTGGAAATGATGGAAACGGATTCGTACACATTGCCGGTAGGGGCTGCAATCTTATCTATGTCGCGGGTGATAATCGAAGGTTGTGTTGCCATAATTGAGTGATATATAAAAGTACTGATCAAATACCCGGTTGAGGGCTATCGGTTATTGGTGGTTAGCTGACCTATTTCGCTGACGCAGTTGTCATACACCTTTTCGGCATCTTTCAGGTATCGGCTCGTAGGATACCGGTCGATAAAGGCTTCGTAAAACTTCACTGCTTCGGCAAAACGCTCTTTTTTCTTGCTTTCAATGCTGGTCTTGGCCAACTCGTATTCAGCTACAATTTTCAAATAAGCCAGTTCCTCATTGAAATCTGAATCGGGGAAATTGCGCTGAAAATTGTCACAAAGGATCACGGCTGACTTATAATAAATAACGTCGGAACTGCCGATTTTGTAGTAGAGTTTGGCAATTTCGTAAGCCTTGGTTTCCAGCTTTATCCGCAGATCATTGATAATTTGTTGACTCTGGTCCCGGTATTTGCTCTTGGGATAGGTATTTACGAAGGTCTGTAAAGCTTCCAGCGCCGTGAAAGTATTGGTCTGGTCCAGGTTGTAGTTGGGAGAGTCGCGGTAGAGCGAATAGGCGTACATAAACTGCGCTTCTTCGGCAAATTCACTGCGCCCAAACACTTCGTAAAACTTCTTGAAATAGAAGGAAGCCAGCGTATACTGCCCCTGGTGGTATTGACAATAGGCAAAGTAAAACTGGGCCAGTTCGGCCTCTTTGCTTCCTTTGAGCAGGGGAATCAGCTCTTCAAAGAGAATGCCCGCTTTGTAATAGTCTTTTTTCTCGTAGTACTTGATGGCTGCCTGGTATTTTTCCTCGTACGTGCCTTTTTTCTGGAGGCGTTGAAAGCCGCTGCATGATGCAATGAAGAAGGTCAGGAGTAGAAGAAAGAATGGAGCCGTGCTTAATTTACGCATAAGGATGCAAAGATAGTCAAGATTACGGAACTTACAACGTATTCGCTTGGCACATCGTACTTGACTGCATTACAAAAATTGACGGTTCAGCGGAGCTGGATAACCCATAACTGGAAATGGCGGGGCGTTGGCTTAATGCTTGACCACCAGGCGACGGGTGACCAGGCTCTTGCCATCGACAAAAAGCGTGTAGTAATAGAAACCGGATTCCAGGTCAAAAGTGGAAATACGGATCTTCTTATCATCCCGATTGAGTATGTATTCGCTCACCGGAGAACCCAGTACGTTGTAAAGCACCACCTTGGCCTCTCTGACGTTGCTGGTCAGGTTATAGTCGATGAAGGCGTAGCCACTGGCCGGGTTGGGGTAAATGCTGGAAATGGACGTCTCATCGTTGCTGAACAGCTTTTCACCCGTTTGCACCAGTTCGGTATTGCCCGCCGGATTGACGGCAATGTGCACCTGTGGAGTTTGGGTAAGGAGTGCGGCAGTAGAAGGAGCCGGCACAATCATCCGCTGTTTGAAAAACTGATTGATGGCGGCCGAATGATGCACCGTAGCGTATTCGCTCAGGGTATTGGGCGATGCCGGGTTTTTCTTCTTTACGGACCAGGAAGCAGACCGGTTGGTAGAATGCAATTGCGTTCTGGGCGGCATGGAAGTAGCGCTCTGCTGGCCGCTGTCAGCATTGATTTCCTGCTGAGTTCCCATCTGTGCTTTGGAGCCCTGACCAAAGTCCGGATGGGTGATCAGAAGTGCCGCAAATAAAAGAAGTATAGTTTGTTTCATAGCATCAGCGTCAGAATAACGAATTAACGTAAAATTACAAAAAGTTTCAATGCTTTTTTCGGGTATTTTTCAATCAAATACAATGGAATCTTACCTGCCCAAACCGCCTCATAGCCAAGCCAGCAGTTAGCTTTTTCCGGCTTTGCCCCGTCGTCGGTGAACCACTTCTGCCTCCTCCGGTTTTTCTTTGATTCTCCACAGAAAACCCTTTAGCCTTTTGTCGGGTTCTTCCAGTTCGTGGGGAGGAATAAAAAGCGCGTCAGGTTTCGTAATAAACGAGATTTTACTTACTTTGTTCTCCGCAAAACGGATCACCATGCGGCTGCATTGCACCTTGTTCATACCCACCAATACGCTGTCTTTGTCGTCCAGTGCGAAGTACAAACTTTCGCCATTTCCGTCCACATTCACCCGGTCAATCTTACTTTCCCGATTGAAAAAAGCCGTGAGCGTTTTGCCTTTGATCTGGTTGTAATTCCGCAGGCTGTCTTCTGAAATTACAAAGGAGTTAACCCTCAGAAACAGCTTGTCAATTTTATTGTTGGCCATTTGCACGTGCATCGAATCGGCCTCCATCTGACTGCCTCCGCTCCACATCACCGGGTCACGGAAAAAGTAGATCGTGGAATCCGAAAAGTTGTAAACCAGTGAATCGCACTTGCCTTGCAGGTCAGCCTTAAAAATCTGCACCCGGGGAAAGCCCAGCACCTTCTTGGTGGTGCCTTTTACGGTCGTGTCTTTTTTCGGATCGATGGAAACCAGGGTATCGGCGGCCAGGTAGAGGGTATCGCCGGGAGCAGATACGTTTTTCATCAGCGCCTTTCCGTACACTTTGGTAACACCCGTTATGCCCGAATACCGCCCGAAATCGCCGTAAACCGTGATGTTGTCCTGCTTGGAGAAGGACTCCACGTTGCCTTCGGCAAATCCCGCGTCATTTTTCTGGTCGTAGTAGATCCGGTTGGCCGTCAGGGTATACAAGCCGTAATCTACTGTGGCCCGGTTCTGAAAATTGGAGACCTGGGTGAGCGTATTATACGTACCATCGTTGGCGTACAGTGTGCCGTCCTTGCCCACAATCTTCGAAGGACCTTTCAGGTATACCAGCCGATTGAACGAACTGTACTGCAAGGTGTCGGAAGTGACCTCGTATTTGGGGTTGACCACCTTCACGTCCTGTTTGAAAGTAAACAGCTTGGTGCGGGTATTGTAAAAACCCAGGCGGCTGGTCAGCACATTTTCTTTGTCCACAATGCGGCCGTTGTTGTAGTATGCGGCCACGTTGGTGTTCATATCGTAATCCATGCTACTGGAAGTCAGCGTCATGGAGCGGTCACGCATCACCACGTTTCCCCGCATTTTGGCGTATCGAGTATTCCCGTCGTAGTTCAGACTATCGCCGGTAAGCGTGACAGTATCGCCCTGGGTAATACGTACGTTGCTGAAGGCTTCGACGCTATTGGTGGCCGGATACATAAAGGCAGAATCGCAGTAGAGATACACATCCTTCTGCCGGAAACGCACGTTGTGCTTCACTTTCCGCACCTCTACTCCGTTTACCTTTCTCACTTCCAGCACTTCTGCTCCGGGAAGCAGTTCCACCTTGTCGCCCGTGGTTGCCGCGGGTTTTGACTGAGCCGGAGCAGCCGTTTGCGGAGCAGGTGTTTTATTTACTTGCGCCCAGGCTTGCCCCACCCCTGTCAGAATGGCCAAAACGAACGTGAGCAAAAGTAGTCTGGTAAACTTCATCCGAAAAAACAAGGGGTATTTAATGGATCGACGCATTGAGAAGCGGTTTGCAAAAACCCTGCCTTTCCTTCATCCTTATTTTGCCGGGAGGTAAACGCCGGAGGCGGAGCCTGGGAAACCGTTTGTGCGTAAGACCCCAAAATAGTGCGGAAAGTTGCAAGCGGGGAGGACTTATTACCGCTTCTTTGCTTTACTTTGGAACAAATCTACGCAAAAAAGAAGCCGCGAAAGATGCAAGCCGACTTTTTAACATTTGTTAACACCCACCGTCTGTTCCATCCTACTGATCGTATCATGCTGGCTGTCAGTGGCGGTATGGATTCCATCGTAATGAGCGAACTGTTTTATCAGGCCGGGAAGGCAGGCCACGTAAAGGAATTCGCCATCGCACACGCGAACTTTGGTTTGCGGGGTGAAGAGTCCGATGCGGATGAACTGTTCGTGAAAAAGCTGGCCCGGAAGTACAAGGCAACATTTTATTCCGAACATTTTGATACCCAGGCCTACGCCGAACAGCACCAGCTATCCATCCAGATGGCCGCCAGGCTGTTGCGCTATCGTTGGTTCGATGCGCTGCTCCTGCGCGAAGGTTACGACTACTTGGCCACGGCCCACCACCAGAATGATACCCTGGAAACCGTGCTGCTCAACCTGACCCGCGGAACGGGCATTTCCGGGCTCCACGGCATCCGGCCCAAAAACGGGAAAATTATCCGGCCGATGGGCTTTGCCGATAAGGAAATGATCTACGATTTTGTGGTGGAAAAGCAGCTGGCCTGGCGCGAAGACAGTTCCAATGAGTCGAACAAATACCAGCGCAACCTGATCCGCAATGAAGTAGTACCGCTGCTGAAGCAGATCAATCCCAACCTGGAGCAGACCATCCGGCAAACGGTGGAAAAAGTGCAGGCCGTAGAAAACCTGTTTGAAGAAGAGGTAGAACGGCTAAGCGCTGAGATTACCCGCCGCGAAAGCGGTAACTTCTTTATTGACTTCGCGGCGCTGCAGGAAACTTCTGAGCCGTTGATCAAACTGTACGCTTTGTTGCGGCCCTTTCACTTTTCCTACGCCCAGGCCCTTGAAGTACTGGAAGCACTGGACAAGGAACCGGGTAAAACTTTTCTTTCTCCTACGCATACCCTGGTCAAAGACCGGACCGCCTTGGTGATCACGCCAATGGCGCTTTCGGACTTTACCAGCGTCAGCATTGAGTCCGATCAGAAGGAAGTTGAAGTCAACGACTGGAAACTTACTTTCCAAAGGCAAGCCCGGCAAGGATTCAAAATTTCCCCTTCGTCGGAAATAGCCAGTCTGGATGCGGGGCAGTTACAGTTTCCGATGAAGCTGCGCAAGTGGAAGGAAGGCGACTGGTTTTGTCCGCTGGGAATGAATCAGAAGAAGAAACTGAGTGACTTCCTGATTGATGAAAAGGTGCCGCTCAACCTGAAGCCGCAGGTGTGGGTGCTTACCTCCAATGGTTCCATTGCCTGGATTGTCGGTCACCGCATTGATAACCGCTTCAAAGTAACCGATAAAACGCAGGAAGTGCTAGTGGTGAAAAGGCATAAATAATGCAGGGGCCGGCAACCTGGGCATTTCCCCACGTGCGGCGCCAGGAGTTGACCGAAACGTCGGCTCAGAAATTCTGCCGGATTTCGTCTTTGACGATCTTCAGCGCCGTCCCCGTCGGGTCTCTTTCCTGATTGATGATGGTATCGAATACGCTACGGGCCAGGTCGAGGGCTACGGCGTCGGAAGGCAGGTTGGCGGAAGAAGTGTTGATCAGCATAATGATTTCCTCCATGGCGCTTTTGATGGCTCCCCAGGCCTGATCGCTCATGTACACCTGTTGGGAAAGGTTATGATTGTATTCCTGCCGTATTTCTGACAAGAGGAGTTGCTGAAATTCCCGGGCTGAAAGCGCCGGATCGTTGAGGCGCAGCAGCAGGTTATTAGGTGCAATGCGTTCCAGAAACAGGCACATGCGTTCGTAGGCCTGCAAACGGATGGGCAAAACGGCTTCGGTATTCCGGGCTTTGATATCCAGAATCCGTTGCTCGGTTTCTTTATCCAGAAAGGCTTTTACGATGAGATACATCGCGTACAATACGATGCTGGCGGGGAGCAGGATGTAAACAAACTCCTTGAGGGTAGTCAGGTTCATGTAAAAATGAAGAGGATAATGTATGCGCTGAGCGGAATCCTGCCGCTTCAGGTGGCCAAATACCGGAGCCCAGACCGGATTGCGCCAAATTTAGCTAAATTTGCTTCGGAAAAAAGAACAGCTATAAAATGAACCTTACGAGCAACATGATTGTGCCCGTTAGCCTGACACCGCTTGCCGCCGAGGAAATTCGCAAAGTGATTGCCGCGAAGCAATTGAGCGCTGAATACGGACTGCGCGTGGGCATCAAAGGCGGCGGTTGCGGGGGCGCTTCCTTCCTGCTGGGCTTCGATAAGCGCAAAGAGACGGATGACGCGTTCGTCATCGATGGCATTGCTGTGTTTGTCGATCGTAAGCACGTGATGTACCTGCTGGGCCTGGAAATTGATTTTGAAGACAGCGAATACGGAAGGGGCTTTACGTTCATCAATCCGGAAGTGCCCCGCCCGGATGTTGCAGACCCGACAGCTGGTTGAGCGCAATCGCTTCGATCACGTAATTTTGATTTTCATTTCCCGTTTAAAACCAATCATTTCTTTCTTTTCCAAAATAGCAGCTATTCAATAAATTATAGAAAAAAAGCGGTTAGCAGTCGCCATTTGACATCGATTCTCCCCGGGGTTTGCCTGATCTTACATTCAAATTGAGGTATGGTTTTCGCGGTGGATTGTCAGGTACTGTCATTTGTTTTAACTTGTGATGTTGTAGGCGGCAGAGGCTGATCCGAGACCGATGAAAATACGTTATTCCCTTTACCTTCTTCTGTTTGTTGTTTCACTGGTATTGGCCCTGCTGCTCCGATACGTTCCGTTGCCGCTACCCGAGCAGGCCGACGAGCGGTACGTTCGGAGTGTAGAGCAGAGTGTGCGTGAGGAGGTAGCCATCATGAACGGAGAAATTGCCCGGTTGAAAAAAGAACTGCAGCAGAAACCGTCTCCTTCCTTCTCCGATCTCTACTTTCCTACCCGGCATCCCTACTTTGTGTACCGGGACGGCACCTTGGTTGCCTGGTCGGATTACCGCTACGTGCCTGAATATGAACTGCTGGCCGGCAGCTACCGACTCAAATTACTGAACCTGAAGAACGGTCAGTTTCTTTCCAAGCGGGTAACCTTCACCCAGGGCAACAGTGACCTGGAGATTTATTCGCTGCTGCCGCTCTACCTGAAATACCGGGTAGAAAACAACTACCTGCAATCGGGCTATAACCGCCAAATCATTTCGCGCTCCAACCTGCAGATCAACGAAGTGCTGGCCCTCAACTGGCAGGATGTGTACTCCGGAGACGGCATTTTTCTGTTTTCCATTGATTTTCCCAGTACCTCCCTGGCTACCCAGTCGACCGCCCAGACCGTGTCCGTGCTGGCGGGGCTGCTGAGTATTGTCTTCCTGGGTATTTACCTGATCAAGTGGGTGAACCGGCTGCGTGAACTGAGGCGTTATGAACTGGGCTTCGTGCTGCTGGCTTCGTATCTGTTGGCGCTGCGGGCGGTCATGCTTTCCTTCAACCTGCCCAATTCGGTTGTAGAGCTAGATTTGTTCAATCCCAAGTACTACGCTTCTTCAGAAACGTCTCCCTCACTGGGCGATCTGCTGCTCAACGTTCTGAGCATTGCCCTGATGGCCGGGTACTTGATCCGTTACTACGCCAAGTCCAAAACCTATCGGCTGCTGGTGAAGTTGCCCAAGCCGCTGAAGATCGTTGTTTCGGTGGTCATTGTGCTGCTGAGTTATTGGATACTGTACCTGCATTTCTACATTCTGCGTACCATTTACCTGCACTCCCAGTTCACGCTGGACATTACGCGGAGCATCGAATTTCCCTTTTTTAAAATGCTCTGCCTGCTGGTGTTTGTCATCAACTCCGGGGTGTACTTTATGGGCACGCACCTGCTTTGCAGTGTATTCATCCGCCTCAATACGGATCGTACCCGGGCTTTGCTGCTGTTTACAGTGGGGACATTCAGCTATGTCCTCCTGTTCTATTTCCTGGATATTTACTATCACGTGATCCTGGTACTGAATGCGCTCTATTTTCTGTTGCTCTACTTTCTGCGCTTTCCCAAGTACCTTTACCGTTTCCGTTACGTCACTTCCATTTATTATTTCGTGGGAGCACTGGTGTGTGCCACCATCGGATCGTACGCCATCTACAGCCAGGAGCAGATCAAACGGCTGGAAGACAAGCAGCGGTTTGGGGCCCAGTTGTTACCGGAAAATGATGTGTTTGGCGAATTCCTGCTGGATGAAGCGGCGGAAGCCATTCGCAAGGACCCTTTTATTATCAATCAACTGCAGAATCCTTTTGGGCTAAAGGAAGCCATTGCGCAGAAGATTAAGAGGTATTACCTCAACAGCTATTTCAATAAGTACAATGCCGACGTGTGGGTGTTCAACGAAGACGGAAAGAACGTAGATACTACCTCCTGGGCCAACCGCGTACTACCTACTACCGATACTTCGCAAATCCGGCACGACTACGCGGGCTACGTGCAACGCTACCGGCACGCTCCCTACCGGACCAGTTATCCCAATCTGTATTTCATCCACGAACTGGGCGGCAGTGTCATCAAGCAGTACGTTCATTTCATTGACCTGAAAAAAGATACTTCGCTGGTAGGTCACATTGTCATCGACCTGAAGCTGAAGCAGATCGAGCCGCTGAATGTGTATCCGGAGCTGCTGGTGGAAAAGCGGTTTCTGCCTTCGCCGCAAAGTCGCAGCTACAGTTACGCCATTTACAACGGCAGTCAATTGCTTTACGATGCCGGCAACTACAACTACGATACGCAAATGCCCATTTCCGTGCTTCGGCTGAAGGCGCTGTTTGAGAAAGGGATCGAACGGAACGGTTACCAGCACGTGGGAGTCAGGGGCGAAAAAGGACGGCTGATTGTGATTTCATCTCCCAGCTATCCGCTGTCCAACCTGTTCTCCAATTTCTCTTTCTTGTTTCTGATGCTGGTGCTTTTCGTCGTGATCTTCATCATCTCTTACGCTATGCGGAGCCGGGAGTCGCGTACCAACACCAACTTCGCCACCAAGATTCAACTGTACCTGAACATGGCTTTCTTCCTGCCCTTGTTCGTGGTCAGCATTGCCACGGTCAGTATCGTGAGTCTGGCTTACCGAAACAACCTGAGCGAATCGTTCCGGAACAAAGCGGCCAGCGTGAGCAAAAACCTGATGACTTACCTGGACCGCTACGAACACGGGGAACTGGATCGCGCTACATTGGCACGCGAACTGAGCCAGATCGCCCGCTATTCGGAGTCGGACGTGAACCTCTTCGACACGCGGGGCCGCCTGCGGCTTTCCAGCCAGCCGCTCATTTACGACAGTGGTCTGCTTTCTTCGTACGTAAATCCGGAAGCCTACGTGCGCATTGTGGAAAAGCGGGAGAAGGCGGTGATGTTGCCCGAATCGGTTGGCAGCCTTTCGTACAATTCGGCCTACGTGGGCGTGGAATCGCGGAATGATGAACTGCTGGGCATCGTCAGTATTCCGTTCTTTGAATCGAAGTCGGAGCTGGACAACCAGATCATTGATGTGGTCTCTACCATTCTCAACATCTTTACGGCCATCTTTCTGTTCTTCCTGGTGCTTTCCTACTTCGCCTCCCGCATCCTGACGGTGCCCCTGCGCCTGATTACGCGAAAGATTCAGCGAACCAGTCTGAACGACTACAACGAACCGCTGGAATGGAATTCGGACGACGAAATAGGGCTGATGGTGAGCGAATACAACCGCATGCTGGTCAAGCTGGAAGCCAGTAAAAACGCCCTTTCGCAGAGCGAAAAAGAGTCAGCATGGCGGGAAATGGCCAAACAGGTGGCGCACGAAATCAAGAATCCGCTTACGCCGATGAAGCTCACGCTGCAGCACCTGCAACGTACCCTGCGCAATGATGACAAGGAAAGGAACGGTCACATGCAGCGGGCTTTTTCTACGCTGCTGGAACAGATCGAAAACCTGAGTGACATTGCCACCTCTTTCTCGGCCTTTGCCAAAATGCCGGTACCCAAAAATGAGGTATTTGAAATTACTTCCGTGCTCCGGTCGGCTGCCAACCTGCACAATAACGACGGGGAAGTAAGTGTGGAACTGGACATTCCTGAAAGAAGGCTGTTTGTGATCGGCGACCGGCAGCTCATGAGCAGTATATTCACCAACCTGATTCTGAACGGCATCCAATCGGTGCCCAGCGGGCGAAGACCCGAAATCCAGGTGAGCCTCTGTTCCAAAGCAGATGCGCACGTCACCATTGAAATCAAGGACAACGGTATGGGCATCAGCGAAAGCATTCAGCCCAAAGTGTTCCTACCCAACTTCAGCACCAAGTACGCCGGTTCGGGCATCGGACTGGCACTGGCGAAACGCGGGGTGGAGCACGCCGGAGGAAGAATCTGGTTTGAGACCGAAGAGGGTATAGGCACTTCCTTTTTTGTGGAATTGCCGCTGGCCAAATCGTGGGCGGTGAAGGAAGAAAGTGCAGTGGAGGAGGAATAACATATCGCTCGCCCGAAGCGCCAACCCGCTTCCCGCCTTCTCTTACGGAGTACTCATCCGCAGGTGTAGTGGCTTGTTCCTGCTTCTGATCTGCTGCTACGCGCTTCCGGCCCAGGCCCAGCTCTCCAACCTCCGCACCCGCTGGGTAACGACCCGTGCCGCCGCCACGCCCGATTCGCTCACCATTCTTTCTTCCAGCCTGGAAATCGTGCAGCCCGCCGATACTTCCTGGAAGGTGCTGTACGATGCCGACCGGAATGCACTCCGCATCCAGGGCCAGCAGTTGCCCGACTCCGTCTTGATCCGCTACCGCGTGTTTCCGTTCAATCTGGGACGCACGCGTTACCACCGCAACCTGGCCGCCTACGATTCGGCGGCGCTTTACGAAGACCGACCCATGGTGGGTGTGCAGTCGAACCGACCGCGGGAGAGTCGTGAAGAGTTGTTTGCCAGCAAAGGCCTGAACAAAAACGGCAGCATCACGCGGGGCATTTCGATGGGCAATACGCAGAGTGTCTTCGTGAATTCGGCCCTGAACCTACAATTGGACGGCCAGCTGACCGACGACATTTCGTTGACTGCCGTCATTTCCGACCAGCAGATTCCCTTTCAGCCCGAAGGCAATACCCAGCAGATTCAGCAGTTCGATAAGGTGTTCGTGCAACTGGGCTATTACAACCGGCAGAAACCAAATACCCGGGGCACCCTCACCGTGGGCGACATCGTGATGCGCAATCAGCCCGTCAACGACCGCGGAGCCCTTTCCAGCTTTCTGCGCTATTATAAAAACGTGCAGGGAGGCCAATTAGCGGCCACGTACGCACTCAGTGCCGATTCGGCTGCCCGTTTCAAAGCCCAGACTTCGGCGGGTATTGCCGTGGCCAAAGGAAAGTTCGCCTCCAAACAGATTGAAGCCATTGAGGGAAGTCAGGGGCCTTATCGCCTGCAGGGACCCAATAACGAACGCTTCATCATCGTGCTGGCCAACTCCGAAAAGGTATTTCTGGACGGACAATTGCTGCGCCGGGGCTTCGATTTCGACTACGTCATTGATTACAACCAGGCGGAAATCATTTTCAACACCCACGTGGTCATCACCAAATTTTCCCGCATCCGGGTAGATTTTGAGTACGCCGACCGCAACTACAGCCGCACGGTGACCAACGTGCAGCACACCCAGCAGTTCAACCGCCTGAACGTATTTGCGGGCTTCTATTCAGAGCGCGACAATCCCCGCAATCCGCTGTTGGTCAACCTGAGTGATGCCGACAAACTATTGCTCAGCGAAGTGGGTGACAGCCTGCAGAGGGCCGTTTCGCCGGGAGCCACCCTCCTCAGTGCCTACGATCCCAACCTGGTGATGTACCGGAATGCCGATACGACCGTCAACCTGGTCAACTACACGGGCGTCTACGTGTATTCCACCGATCCGGCGACGGCGTTGTACCAGTTACAATTTACCGAAATGGGGACGGGCAAAGGCAACTACCGGCTGAAAAGCAATACGGTGAACGGACGGGTTTACGAATGGGTGGCTCCGGAAAATGGTCGGATGCAGGGAAGCTTTGAGCCGGTGCGCCCTTTGCCGGCTCCGGCCAAAAAACAGATGCTCACGGTGGGTGGCGACTATTCGCTGAGCCAGAAGGAAACCGTTTTCGGGGAAATGGCTTTCAGTGAGCGCGACATCAACCTGTTTTCTGCCCGCGATGCCGCCGATGACCAGGGAACGGCCTTCAAAGTGGGCTACCTGAACCGGGGGCGCGTGCTTTCCTTTCTGCCTGGCTACGAATGGGTGGGCGGACTGGACTTTGAGCGCGACAGCCGGAACTTCCGGGCCATTGACCGCTTCCGCGACATTGAATACGACCGCGACTGGAGCGCCAACGTGGACTCTTCCCTGGCTGCCGACCATATTTTCAATCTGAGCGTAGGTATACAGGCCAGTACAACTGCTCCGGCTCCTGCCGCACAAACGGAGAATGCAGTCATCGTTCCTCCGTCAGGTGATCGTTTGCTCTATCGGTTCAGTCGCAGGGAAAGGGGCAGCGAAATCAACGGGGTGCAGCACCGGGTAGATTTGTCGAAAAGCCTGGGAAAGTGGCTGCTGCTGGGCAACCTGTTTTCCCTCCGTAATCAAAAGGAACTTGTCAGTTCCGATTGGCAGCGGCTCCGCACCGAACTGGCCTACCGCGGCCGCAAGCTGGTGCCCGGCTACGTCTATACGCTGGACCGAAACGCGCTCCGCACCCGCAATGATTCGGTGGTGGGAACGGCCATGAACTTCGATGAACACAAGATATACCTGCGCAGTCAGGATTCGCTCCGCACCCGCTTCGGAGCCGATTACGCCTATCGACAGGATCAGGCACCCATCGAAGGGCAACTGGTGCGCAACAACGTGGCGCATACGGCCAATCTGGCACTGAACACTCGCATTCGCGACCACCAGGACCTGAACTTTACTTTTACCTACCGGAACATTGAAAACCTGAATGGGCAGACGCCCGGCACCAAAGCCAACGAAGAAACGGTGATGGGCCGCCTCGACTGGAACGCCGACTTCTTTGACCGCTCCGTCCGTTCGGAACTCACCTTTGCCGTCGCTACGGGTCGGGAATTGAAGAAAGAGTACGTATTCCTACCCGTACCGACCGGACAAGGTACGCACACCTGGCGAGACGAAAATGGCGACGGCGTGAAGGATCTGAACGAATTTTACGAAGCCATCAATTTTGACGAACGCAACTACGCCAAGTTCTTCGTGCCCACCGATCAGTACATCCGCGCGTACACCAACAATTTCAACTACCGACTCAACCTCACGCCCCCGCGTCGCTGGCGGGAGGGCGGGGCCATGCTGGCTTTTTTGTCGAAGTTGTCCAACGTGTCTTCCTGGAGCATCAACAAGCGGATTACTGACGACCGGGTTTGGGAACGGTTCGTGCCCTTTGCGGCAGTCGCCCAGGAAAACATTTTATCCAACCAGTCATCCATGCGCTCTACCCTGTTTTTCAACCGCAGCAATCCGCGCTACGGGATGGACCTGGCTGTATTGCTGTCCCAACAGAAACAATTGCTGACCAATGGGTTTGAGGGCAGAAATAACCAGGAGTACAAATTCAACGCCCGTTCCAACCTGTTGAAACAATGGACTTCCCGGCTTGGAATCACGCGTAGCCAGCGGAGTACTTCATCCGACTTTCTGAGTTCCCGCAATTACCTGATTCAGTCCTGGCAAACCCGCCCCGAACTTTCCTACCAGCCCTCCAACGACTTTCGGGTGACTACTGCTTACGCCTACGCCACCAAGCGAAATGCCTTTACAGAAGCTTCGAGCGAGCGGGCTACCTTTCACGAAACCAGCCTGGAAACCCGCTGGACCAAGGTATCGGAACGTACGTTTACAGCCATGGTGCGCTACGTGAAAATTGACTTTGCGGGCGATCCGAATACGGCACTGGGTTACGAAATGCTGGAAGCCCTGCGCCCTGGCAACAACCTGACCTGGACCATCAACTGGCAGCAACGTCTGGGCAGCGGCCTTCAACTCTCCCTCAACTACGACGGTCGACAGGCAGCAGCTTCCCCAACGGTGCACATCGGCCGCGTGCAGGTAACGGCCCTGTTCTGATCAGGATAAGGCCATTAGCTTCAGCTGTCGGCTGTTATGTTGGCTAAGCGCATTTGCTGTAGAAATACTACATAAATCATTTTGTACGGTTGCTTGTCAACACTCCTATCAATAGATGGCAAATAAGGCCGTGCCGATCATTTGGTAGCCGCATTTTCGGGTAGGAAAGTTTGAATAGAAATACTTTCCAGTATATTGGGTAGATAAACCCTCTAAACAATCAACCTATGAAGCAATGGATGGTCCTGGTAAGCCTGGTACTACTTATGACCGGAGCCAATTTGAAAAAAGAAGCGCGGAAAGATGGCTGGATTTCGCTTTTCGACGGAAAGTCGCTGAACGGCTGGAAGGCCAGCGAAAACCCGGCTACCTTCAAGGTAGAAAAGGGCATGATCGTCGTAGAAGGACCCCGGGCGCACTTGTTTTACGAAGGCCCGGTGAACAATCACCAGTTTAAAAATTTTGAATTCAAAGCGCAGGTCATGACCACGCCCGGCTCCAATTCCGGCATCTTCTTTCATACCCAATACCAGGAAGACGGGTGGCCGGCCAAAGGCTACGAAGTACAGGTGAATAACACGCACACCGACTGGCGAAAAACCGGCAGCCTTTATGCCGTACAGGACGTTAAAGAAATCCCGGCCAAAGACAACGAGTGGTTTACCGAGCACATTATTGTGAAGGGCAAGCGGGTAGTGGTTGAAGTAAATGGAAAAAAGCTGGTCGACTATACCGAACCGGACTCCGTAAGTAATGCCCTGGGCGGTTCCGGCCGGCTGATCAGCCGCGGTACCTTCGCCCTGCAAGGGCACGACCCCAAAAGCAAAGTCTATTTCAAAGACATTCTGGTTAAGCCATTGCCGGATTGAGGTAGTAAATGAATGCGCTTCTTCTGCTCGATTGTCTTGCTGCCTGGGCTCTGTACCCATCCATTTCTCAAAAGTGGGGTGCGAAAGAAGCAGGCGTTGAGCAAAGCTTCTATGTCGAAAAAAGTTCATTCACGAAGCGGTTTCATAGGGACGGGTAAATGTTTTCTTAGCTTGTAATTTTTAATTGTTTAAACTACATTTATTTTTTTCAGCCTGAACTTATTGCTATATTCCTTCATCATTTTTTGTTTTTCTGGGATGCCAGTACTTAGGAAGTACGATATCCGGCGCAATGCTTGAAGCTTTAACTAGTCTTTATTCAGGGCTGCTTTCCTTCACACTCATCAAACACGCGCTGTCGCCATGTTAAAAATTGTACATAAAGAGATCAATGGTGAAGGTTTCCAAAAGGACACCGAACTATGGCAGACGTTTAAGAAGGGCAGTCAGGCAGCGTTGGCTGAAATATTCAGGACCCACTACCGCAACCTCTACGACTACCTCTTCAAGATTTTCCGGAACGCAGAAATGGCCGAAAACGCCATTCAGGAGTTGTTTCTGTCGCTCTGGCAAAACCGCGAAACACTGGGCGACGCGCAATCGATCCGCTTTTATCTGATCAGCTCCGCCCGCCGCCGGGCCCTGCGCCAGCTTTCCCACTCCCGGCGTTTTGTTTCCGAAGACTTTGAATCGCTATCCGAAGATTGGGTATTTAATTTTTCACCGGAAGACGTACTGATTGCTGAGGAAACTTCTTCCGAACAGCACGATCTGCTGCTGCAACTCATCGATCAGCTTCCCAAGCGACAAAAAGAGGTCATCTACCTGCGTTATTACCAGGGGCTCAGCTTACACGAAATCGGCGAACTGCTTTCAATCAGGTACCAGTCGGTGATGAACAACCTGAACCGGGCCTTCCATACGCTTCGGTCCAGCAGCCACCTCAAGCGCCTGATCGATATTGCCATCATTGTGCTCCTGCCGGCCAGTCTTTGTTCCGGCATTATGTCATTTCTGGGTTAGTCTCCATTCTGATCGCCCTAAGCAGTAATTCACCTTCCAGCGTGAAACATTCCTGTCAAATAAAAAAATCAAAAAATAAATGAGTAGTAAAAGAAGGTAGGTAGCTCTTGGGGGAAAAGCACTCTGTCATTCCCAAAAGAAGATTAACTACTACTCATGGAGCCCTCCGATAAAAAGTCAAGTAAAGCCGGTAAAAGCTGGTTTTGGGACTTGTTCCAACGCGCCGACTCCCAAAAGCTGGACTCCCTGCCCGATATTACTTTTCGCTCCTCCAATGTCACGGATGAAAAGATCGAACAGCAGTGGCAGCGACTGGCACAACAGCTCCCTAACTCACCTAAAGTTGACAAATCTACTTCGGACGCCGGAAAGCCCCGGCTAGTGTTCACCCGGATAGCCGCCGCCATCACGTTGTTGTTGATCGCGGGTGCGGGTATCTGGACCTATCTGAATTTCGCTACCCACGCGTACGTGACCCGATACGGCGAAACCGCCCGGATCAAATTGCCCGACGGTTCGCTGGTTACCCTGAATTCCAATTCCCGGCTCACGTTCCGTAACTGGGAAAGTGGCAAGGACCGGGAGGTCTGGCTGGAAGGGGAGGCTTTCTTCGAGGTACAGAAAGTCAGGCGCCCGTCCGGACAGGTCAAGTTTGTTGTCCATACCAACGACCTGAATGTAGAGGTATTGGGAACGCGATTTAACGTTTTCAACCGAAGCCAGAAAACGCAGGTGGTGCTGGAGGAAGGCAAAATACGCCTGCGGCTGAATCAGCAGACAGAATCCCCAATCGAAATGCAACCGGGCGACCTGATTGAATTGTCCGAACAGCAACCGGCCCCGGTGAAGCGGTTGGTAAATCCGCAAAACTTTACCGGCTGGAAGGACGACCTCCTGGTCCTGAACGGAAAATCCCTCCGGGAAGTAGCCGCCATTATCTCCGAAAACTACGGGGTCGAAGTCCAGATCCGGGACTCCAGCATTATGGAACTACAGTTGCAAGGCTCCATTCCCGCCCATAACCTCGACGAACTGGTGGAGGCGCTCCGCCTGGCCGCCGGCATCGAAATCAAACGCGATTCCAACAACAGACTTATCCTTTCCAATCCTTAATCCATTATGTAAAACTTTATGAATCACGCATACACTTATCTTCAAACCCTCCGAACGGATCAGAAACGCTGCATGCGCCGGGTGATGGCCTTGGTTTTTGCCCTCAACTGCTGCTCGGGCGTGCTGGCGGCTCAGCACATTGCCTCCTTAAAAACGCGTTCGATCCAACCCGCATCTGAACAAGCCCTCCCTGCCACGATTACGCTGGTGGAAGCCCTTAAAAGGCTGGAGCAGCAGTTTCAGGTTACGTTCCTGTATCGCCTGGACGTCGTTGACGGAAAAACCGTCCCTAACGAACCTTTTCGGTACAAACGGCTCAACAATCAGATCGAAAAAATCCTCAATCCATTCAATCTGAAATACCAGCAAATCAGTAAAAATTATTTTGTCGTGCTTCCTAAGCATGCCACGCCCGAGCCGACTCCAGGGCCGGAGGAGCCGTTCGCGTCTCCCCTGAGCCCCGAAATGGAGCGGTCCATTTTTTCCTCCAATGAAAGCCTGGCCGCTATCTCCATAAAAGGCCGGGTAACCGACGATCAGGGAGAAGGCCTGCCAGGGGTGAGTGTCTTGCTAAAAGGAACTACCACGGGTACCGCAACCGATGGAAACGGTAATTACGTATTGACGGTACCCGATGGCAGTGGCACACTGGTGTTTTCGTTCATTGGCTTTGTTACCCAGGAAGTTGCGATCAATGACCGGACGACCATCGACGTGAAACTCAGTGCCGATATCAAGGCCCTGAATGAAGTGGTCGTGGTGGGCTACGGTACGCAGAAAAAAGGGGAAATCACCAGTGCGGTAGCCAGTGTGAGCGCGGAGCAGTTCAACAAGGGAAACATCAGCAACGTTTCACAGCTGTTGCAGGGCAAGGTGGCGGGGCTTTCCATTTCCCGCTCCGGCGGCGACCCCAACGGCGGGTTTGCCATTCGCCTGCGGGGACTTTCTACCCTGGGAGCCAATACCCAGCCACTGGTGGTCATCGACGGGCAGATCGGAGCCGACCTCAATACCATTGATCCCAATGACATCAAGAGCATCGACATATTAAAGGACGGTTCGGCGGCTGCCATTTACGGCACGCGGGGTTCGGCCGGTGTTATCATCATTACTACCAAATCGGGACAAGGTGGCGGCTTTAGTGTTTCTTACAGCGGCCTGGTACAGACCGAAGCGGCTTCCCGGTTTACCTCCCACATGTCGGCCGACGAATTCCGGGCGCTGGGCAAAGGGATCGACTACGGTGCGAATACCGATTGGTACAAGGAAATCACCCGTACGGCCGTATCCCATACCCATAACCTTTCTTTTTCGGGCGGCAATAACTCCGGTACTACGTACAATGCTTCCGTGAATTACCGCAATTCTCAGGGGGTTGCCATCAATACCGGTTTTGATCAACTGAACGGACGCCTGAACCTGACTCAGATGGCGCTGAAAGACCGGCTGGCGCTGAACCTCAACATGAGTACCACCGCCCGGAATTCTATGCTCGGTTATCCGGAAGTGTTCAAGTACGCGGCCATTTACAACCCAACGGCCCCGGTTCGCAGCACTGATCCGCTTTATGACCTGACCGGCGGGGGGTATTACGAAGCCAATTTCGTGGACTATGCCAATCCCGTAGCGGCCTTGGAGCAAAACACGCGCACCCAGGAAGTGAAGCGGTTTAACTTTACCGGGTCGGCCGAATACGAAATTATTCACGGCTTGAAGTTTCTGGTGCGGTACGCCCAGCAAACCACCAGTACCTACGACGAAGCCTACCTGCCGCGTGCCTCCTTTCACTCCCGTAACTTTTTGGGCCTGAGTGGCTTTAGCCGGGGCGGATACGCCTGGAAACGGGACAATGAGGCGCGCAACCGCTTGTATGAGAGTACGCTCTCCTATCAGGGCCGGTTCGATCGGCTTAGCATTTCGGCAGTAGCGGGCTATTCATACCAGGATTTTCTTAATAAGGAGTTTGTTGTGGGAGGAGGAAATTTCGTAACGGATCTTTCCTCAGAAGATTTCTTCACGGCCCTGGATTTTGTGAGCGGAAGAGGGAACGTCGACAGCTATAAAAATGGCAGCAAGATCATTGCTTTTTTTGGCAGGGTAAACCTTAACTACAATGACCTGGCTTATTTGCAGGCTACCTTGAGAAGAGAGGGGTCCACCCAGTTTGGGGTCAATAACAAATGGGGGATGTTTCCCGCCTTGAGTGCCGGGGTAAATATCGATCGCCTGGTGGACATTCCCGGTGTGAACAGCCTCAAACTGCGCGGTAGCTACGGCATAACCGGGGCACTACCTCCGCAATCGTACCTTTCGAAACCAACCATGCTTCCGGCAGGAGCGAAGTTCTACGCCGGAAACGACGTCTATTTGCAAAGCTACCGTCCCGATAAAAACCCGAACCCGGACCTGAAATGGGAGACAAAATCAGAGTTTGACATCGGATTGGATTTCGTTGCACTCAACAACCGGCTGACGGGTACGATTGATTACTACAACCGGACCACAAGCGACCTGATATTCAATGTAAGGGTACCCGTGCCGCCCAACCTGGTAGATAGAACCTGGATGAACATTGGGGAAATGAATAACCAGGGAGTCGAAGTGTCGGTGGGATACGACGTAATTAAGAACGATGATTTTACCTGGAATACCCGGGCCAACTTCTCGACTTTCAATGTAAAACTGACCAAACTGAACCCGACCCTGGCCGGTAGTTTCGTTGGAGAATCCAACCTGGGTACACCGGGACAGGAACAGACGCAAATCACGCGGGCGGTAGAAGGCCAGAGAATCGGCTTGTTCTGGGGATATCAGTACCTGGGTGTCGATGATGCCGGGAAGTACATCTTGCAGGATCGGAACAACGATGGGAAAATCGATAACAACGACCAGACCATTATTGGCAACGGCATGCCTAAGTTTGACCTGGGATGGACCAACACCTTCCAGTACAAGAATTTTGATTTGAACTTCTTGCTGCGCGGTTCCTTTGGCCACCAACTCATCAACACCTACCGGGCTTTTTACGAAAATCCCAACCTGGCCAGCAGCTACAATGTGGTCAAAACCAAGTATTACAATCCCAACATTACCGATGGACAGATCTTCAGTAGCCTGTTTGTGGAGAACGCCTCTTTCGTAAAACTGGACAACGCGACCCTGGGGTACAATTTCAAACTCAACAATGCCGGTGTTTTCAAAAACCTTCGGGCCTACTTCACCGGACAGAATCTCTTTGTCATCACCGATTACACGGGCGTAGATCCGGAGGTTCGGTACGCGGATGAAAACGTGAATAACCAAGGGGCTACGACTTCCAATCCATTGGCACCGGGCATCGATCGCCGGGAAACCTGGGTACTGACCCGCTCCTTTACCTTAGGCGTAAATGTGACCTTCTAATCTGACTCAACAACCTAAGACTGCCATGATAAACAACCGATACATAAAGAAGCTATCCCTGCTAGGTTTGCTGTTGGTGGGGGCTTGTACCAACCTCGACGAAGATGATGTGCTGTACGATACCGTGACCAGCGATAAATTTTACAAAACCGACCGGGAAATTCTCTCGGCGGTGGGCGCTGCGTACTCCAACCTGTTTGGTTCGTTCGGCAATGCTGACAACATCATGCCCTTGTATGAAGTAACGACCGATGAGATGGTCGTTCCTACCCGCGGGGCCGACTGGGGCGATGGGGGGCACTGGGTGCGCCTGCAAACCCACACGTACAATGCGCAGGATCCCCGTCCGCTGAATACCTGGAATTTTCTGTATGCTGGAGTGAACACGTGCAATCGGCTGCTAACCACCCTCGAACCGCTGGGTACTGAGCAGGCCAAGGCCTACATTGCCGAATTGAAGGCCTTGCGCGCCATTTATTACTACTGGCTGCTCGACCTGTTTGGCAACGTACCGCTGAGCATCAATTTTACCGACATCGAGCCACCTGCCAATAGCACCCGCAAGCAGGTATACGATTTTGTGGAGAAGGAACTGCTCGAGAATGCACCACTTCTTCAGAAAACCGGTCCGACTGACGAAAGCACCTACGGTCGGGTGAATTATTATACCGCGTACACAGCGCTGGCCAAACTGTACCTCAATGCGGAAGTCTACACTGGCATTCCCCAATGGGACAAAGCCATTGCCGCCTGCGATGAAGTAATCAATTCCGGCAAATACTCCCTTACGGCTAAGTACCGGGACAACTTTACGCGCAATAACAAAGGCTCCACCGAATTCATTTGGGTCATTCCCTACGATGAGATCAATGCCACCGGGCACACGATTCCCCACATCACGCTGCACATGCAAAGCCAGAATACGTATAGCATGACTGCCCAGCCCTGGAACGGATTTGCTTCCATTCAGGAGTTTTACCAGTCCTATACGGATCCGGTCCAGAACCCAGGCCCCCAGGGAACCGTCATCGGAACGGATCCGGCGGGAACACCCACCACCGGGACCACCGACGATCGCCTGGTCAATTTCATCGTGGGGCCGCAATTCCAGGCCGACGGAGTGTCGCCCTTGCTGGACGGAGGTGCCGACCCTACGGACGGCCCGCCGATTACTTTTACGCCCTACATCAACCAACTGCTTCCCAATGCCTGGCGGCAGTCCGGTGCCCGGATTGGTAAGTGGGAAATCTACAAGGGAAACAATGGCCAATTGAGCAACGACTACGCCATCTTTCGGTACGCGGACGTGATACTGATGAAGGCGGAAGCCGTGGCCCGGAAAAACAACAACTGGAACGACGCGGTGAGCCTGGCGATTGTGAACCAGATCCGGGCCCGGGCGGGCGTAGATCCATTCCCTGCCCTAACGGCCGAACTGTTTCTGGCCGAACGCGGTCGGGAGATGTTTGCCGAATCGCAAAGAAGGTGTGACCTCATTCGTTTTGGCAAGTACAACGGGAGCTGGCGCTTCCACAATGCCGACCCGGTCGACAACCTGGGGCCCAATGGTATCAACCACCTCAATGTGTTCCCCATTCCGGAAACCCAGATCAACGCCAACAAAAACCTGAAGCAGAATCCCGGCTACTAATGCCTCTTTAGCTTGTTTGGAGAAAGCAGAAACGAAATCGTTGCTGCTTTCTCTGTATTTTTATATTGCCTGGGTTGAATGAGGGCAAAAAGCACCGGCTCCAGCCGGGTTGATGGGGCTCCGCTGGCCTTTTCCTGAAAAATGGGAAGAACACCAATTCGTATGAAAGAAACCGGACACTTAGGAACAAAAGAAAGCTGGCTGGGAGGGAAGAGATGGCCGGGCCGGGAAGTGTATTTTTCTTTCTCCCGGCTGCTTGTTCTGCTGTTTGCTGCCAGTCTGTTCGCCTGTGATTCTTCCCGAAACCGGGACGCTGAAGTGACGATTGACAAACTTTTTACCCAGCTACCCGCCTCTTATACGGGTGTCTACTTCGAAAACAACGTCGAATACACGGAGGAGTTCAACGTTTACACCTACCGGAATTTTTATAATGGCGGTGGCGTGGGCCTGGGCGACATTGACAACGACGGCCTGCTGGACCTGTACTTCTGCGGCAATCAGCAGCCCAACCGGCTGTACCGGAACAAAGGAACCGGTTTTCAGTTTGAAGACATCACCGACCGGGCCGGGGCCGGATCGGAAGGCGTGTGGTCGACGGGCGTGAGCATGGCCGATGTGAATGGTGATGGCTGGCTCGACATTTACGTATGCAAATCGGGCGCTATCGATGGCGAAAAGCGGCACAACGAGCTCTTCATTAACAACCACGACCTGACCTTTACCGAAAGGGCCGCCGAATACGGGCTGGCGGAAAAAGGGCTTTCTACCCACGCCGCCTTCTTCGACTACGACCGCGACGGTGACCTGGACTGCTACCTGCTCAACAATTCCTTTCGCTCCGTGGGCAACTACGACCTGGTGAAAGACCAGCGCAAAGTCCGTGATCCGCTGGGCGGCAATAAGCTGTACCGGAACGATCCCCGTCCCGACGGAACGCCGTTTTTTACGGATGTAAGCGAAGCTGCCGGCATCTACGGGAGCACCATCGGCTTTGGCCTGGGCGTTACCATTGGCGACGTAAACCGGGATGGCTGGCCGGACATCTACGTATCCAACGATTTTTTTGAACGCGATTACCTCTACATCAACCAGCAGGACGGCTCTTTCCAGGAATCGCTGGAGGAGTACATTCGTGAGATCAGCATGGGGTCGATGGGGGCGGATATGGCCGATCTCAACAACGACGCCTATCCGGAGATTTTTGTGACCGACATGCTGCCCGAAACCAATGAGCGGATCAAGACGAAAACGATCTTTGAAAACTGGAACAAGTACCAGCTGAACGTAAAAAACGGTTATTACCACCAGTTTACCCGGAACGTGCTCCAGCTCAACAACGGACCCGTACCAGAAGCCCCCTCCAAACTGACGGGAAAGAAAACCGCCGCGATCTCCTTCAGCGAAATCGGGCGGTTGGCGGGTGTGCAGGCGACCGACTGGAGCTGGGGCGCCCTGATGCAGGATTTCGACAACGACGGTCAGAAGGACATATTCGTCGCCAATGGCATTTACAAAGATCTGATGGACCTGGACTACATTCAGTTTATGGCCGATCCGGCCACGGTACGGGAAATTCTGAAAAAAGAGAAGTCGGTGATTAAAAAGCTGGTCGACCGCATGCCTTCCCAAAAGTTATCCAATTACCTTTTTCATAATAAAGGTGACCTGACTTTTGCCAATGTATCCGATGCGTGGGGCCTGGGTACACCCAGCTTCTCCAACGGTTCGGCCTACGGCGACATCGACAACGACGGCGATCTGGACCTGGTAGTGAGCAATGTCAACATGCCGCCCTTCCTCTACCGCAACGAAAGCGACACCCTGCTGAAGAAGAACCGCTTCCTTCAGATCCATTTGAAAGGAATTGGCCGGAACCCCTTCGCCGTTGGTGCCCAGGTGACAATCATGCACCAGGGTGTCCGGTATTATCAGGAGCTCAATCCCATGCGGGGCTTCGAATCATCGGTGGGCTACGGGCTGCATTTTGGCCTGGGTGAGCTGATGAAAGTAGATTCGGTACTCATTCAATGGCCCAACGGTGAAGCCAGCCTGTTGCGGGACGTGGAAACGAACCGTATGCTGACGCTCCATCAGCAGGAAATGCCTAAGATTCCGGTGTCGGAGCCGACTGTGCCCGCTGTACCGCCGGTTTTCAGGGAACTGAGCGCGGAAGCGGGGCTTTCCTACGTACACCAGGAAAATGATTTTGTCGACTTCGACCGCGACGGACTGATCTACCAGATGCTTTCGGCCGAAGGCCCTAAGCTTTGCAAAGGCGACGTGAATGGCGACGGACGGGACGATGTGTTCATCGGTGGTGCCAAGGATTCGCCGGGGGCATTGTTCGTTCAGACCAAATCGGGGCAGTTTGTTCGCACCAACGAAGCACTTTTTGAACAAGACAAAGTTTCCGAAGATACCGATTGCCTTTTCTTCGACGCCGACAACGACGGAGACCAGGACCTGTACGTGTGCAGCGGCGGAAATGAGTTCCCGGCCACTTCTACGGCCCTGATCGACCGGCTCTATTTCAACGATGGAAAAGGCAACTTTACTAAGTCCCCCCAGATGCTGCCGGCGGGTGAGTTTGAAAGCAGCGCCTGCGTCAAAGCCGCCGACTTTGATGGCGACGGTGACCAGGATCTGTTCGTGGGGATTCGGCTGAAACCCTTTCAGTATGGCCTTCCTGCAAACGGTTACCTGCTTCAGAACGACGGAAAAGGCCATTTCAAAAACGTAACCGAAGCCTGGGCCCCCGACCTGCTCAACCTGGGCCTGATCAAGGATGCCGCCTGGGCCGACTACGACGGCGATCATCTACCAGATCTGCTGGTGGTGGGTGAATGGATGTGTATCAAGGTGTTTCATAATGAACGGTCATCGGATGGCAGGCAACGCCAGCTGATGGATGTGTCGGAGCGGGCAGGGCTGGGGCAGACCAACGGCTTCTGGAACTGCCTGCAAGCCGGCGACTTCGACCACGACGGCGACCTGGACTTTGTGGTAGGCAACCAGGGGGTGAATTCCCGCTTGAAGGCTTCCGTCACGCAGCCCCTGGCCATGTACGTCAGCGATTTCGACCGTAATGGCTCGGTAGAGCAGGTGCTGTGTGCGTACAACGGAGGCAAATCCTACCCGCTGGCCGCCCGGCAGGACCTGATGACCCAGGTACCAGAACTCAAAAAGAAGTACCTGAAAAACGTGAGCTTTCAAGACCAGACCATTACGGATATTTTCCGGCCATCGCAGTTGCACAAGGCCCTTTCCTTGCACGCGTACGAATGCCGCACTTCCTTGTTAATCAATCAGGGAAACGGTACCTTCCTGCTAAAACCACTTCCCGGGGCGGCTCAGTTTTCTCCCGTCTACGGCTTGTCGGTAGAGGACTTCAACCACGATGGCAACCCGGATATCCTGTTGGGTGGCAATTTTTATCGTTGCAAGCCGGAGATGGGGATTTACGATGCCAGCTACGGCCTGCTGATGACCGGCAATGGCAAAGGCGATTTCGAAACCTTGCCCGCGGTTGCGTCCGGCTTTTTTTCTAAAGGCGAAATCAGAGACTTCATCATTATCAAAAGAGGAAAAGACCGACTTTTATTGACCGGCAAGAACAATGAGGCAATTCAGGTATTTGGGTATTGATGCGGCCAGCCACTGGCTGGGATGGCTCGTTTGTCTGGCAGGTTGGGGCTTGTTGCCGGCCTGTAGTAAACAATCAGAGTATCAGGAAATCGTGCGGAAGGAACTGGCAAAGGGCGTTCGCCAGGACAGCCTGTTTCTGGGCTTGCGGTTCGGTATGAGCAGCAAAGCGTTTTTTGCTCATTGCTGGGAATACAACAAGCGCGGAATCTTCACGGACGGAAGCGCCAATACGACGGTACTTTACCAAATGCGCGAATTGAAGCACCCGGCTTCCATGGATTTTTATCCTTTGTTCAAAGACGATCGCATCTACCAAATGCCCGTAGTCATCCGGTACGATGCCTGGGCGCCCTGGAACAAGCATCTCTTCTCCGACAGCCTGCAAGCCGACGTGCTGGGGCTTTTTGAGCAATGGTACGGGAAAGGCTTTATCGAAGTAAATCATTCCAAAAAAGGGAAGGCTTTCGTCAAGGTAGACGGCAACCGCCGGATCAGCATCACCAAAGACGGAGACATGCGGGTGCGGGTGGTGTTCACCGATCTGCTGGCGGAAGAGAAATAATCATATTGGAGCAAAATGGAAACTGCCGAAAACCAATGCGTAAGGCCGTATTCATCAACAAAAACAAGACAATCATGCGTATGCGTTTGGGAATACTAGGGCTGGGATTGGTATTGTGTCTGGGAGCCTGTCGTACGGTTGAGGAAGAACATCCGGGAACGACGCTTTTTACCCGGCTTTCTTCCACGCGTACCGGCATTGATTTCCGCAATGATTTGTCGTACGACAAGGATTTCAACATTTATACCTACCGGAATTTTTACAACGGTGGGGGTGTAGCGGTGGGCGATCTGGACAACGACGGGTATCCGGACCTCTACTTTACGGCCAATATGGGACCGAACCGACTGTACCGGAACCTGGGCTGTCAGCAGAAGACTTTTCAGTTTGAGGACATTACGAATGCCGCCGGCGTGGCAGGCAGCCGTGTGTGGTCGACGGGCGTGAGCATGGCCGATGTAAATGGCGATGGCTGGCTCGATATCTACGTCTGCAATTCCGGCGATGTGAAGGGCGATAATCGTCAGAATGAACTGTACATCAACAACCACGACCTGACCTTTACTGAAAGCGCCGAAGCGTACGGCCTGGCCGACCGGGGCTTGTCTACCCACGCCGCTTTTTTCGATTACGACAACGACGGCGACCTGGATATGTACCTGCTCAACAATTCCTACCAGGCAATTGGCAGTTTCAACCTGCGGAAAAACGAACGCCCCGTCCGTGATTCGCTGGGCGGCGATAAGCTCTTCCGCCACGATGTAGGACCCGATGGCAAACCGCATTTTGTGGATGTGAGCGCAGAAGCGGGCATTTATGGCAGCATCATTGGTTTTGGCCTGGGCGTAACCGTAGGCGACCTCAACAAGGACGGCTGGATGGATCTCTACATCTCCAACGATTTCTTTGAAAGGGATTACCTCTACCTCAACAACCGGAACGGCACCTTCCACGAATGCCTGGAGCAACAAATGCGCTGCACCAGTGCCGCCTCCATGGGAGCGGATATGGCCGACCTCAACAACGACGCCTACCCGGATATCTTCGTGACCGACATGCTGCCCGAATTGGATGAACGGCTGAAAACCAAAACGACCTTCGACAACTGGAACCGCTACCAATACGCCCTGGACAATGGGTATTATCACCAGTTTACCCGAAATACACTGCAACTGAACAACGGGCGAACCGACACCGGCGGACCAACCTTCAGCGAAGTAGGCCGATTGGCGGGCATGGAGGCCACCGACTGGAGCTGGGGCGCCCTGATTACCGACCTGGACAACGATGGCTACAAGGACGTGTTTATCGCCAACGGCATTTATCAGGATCTCACCGACCAGGATTTTCTCAACTTCATTGCCAACGACCAGATCCGCCAGGCCATCGTGACCAAGGAAGGCGTGGACTTTAAGAAATTGATTGAATACATCCCTTCCAATCCCATTGCCAACTACGCCTTCAGCAACCAGGGCGGACTGCAGTTCATGAACCAGGCAAAAGACTGGGGCCTGGATACGCCGGGTTTTTCGAACGGATCAGCCTACGGCGACCTGGACAACGACGGCGACCTGGATCTGGTCGTTAACAACGTGAACATGCCCGCCTTTGTCTACCGGAACGAAGCCGACACGCTGGCCAGTGAGAATCACTACCTCTGCTTCCAACTGAAGGGTGAGCGGAAAAATACCTTCGCCATAGGAGCCAATATTACAATCAGACACCGTGGCCAAACCTTTTACCTGGAGCAGATGCCCATGCGCGGCTTTGAGTCGACGGTAGATCCGCGGCCACACTTCGGACTGGGTAAGCTGACGGAAGTCGATACCGTATGGGTACAGTGGCCCAGCGGAAAAGCGACCCTGCTGACCCACGTTGCCACCAATCAGACCCTGACGCTTTCCGAACGGGAAGCGAATCACCCCAACGCACCAGTCGACCACCCTAACCAATCGGAGCCGATTTTCCGGGATATAAGCCCGGAGCAGCCCCTGGATTTCAGGCACACGGAAAACCAGTTCGTGGACTTCGACCGCGATCCACTGCTCTACCACATGTTGTCGTCGCAGGGTCCCAAGATGTGTCAGGGCGACGTGAATGGCGACGGACGGGAAGATTTCTACATCGGCAATGCCAAGGATTCTCTCGGTGCTTTTTTCCTGCAGTTGCCCGATGGCCGGTTCAGTAAATCTCCTCAAGCGACCTTTGAGGCAGACAAGGTGTCGGAAGATACCGGCAGCCTCCTGTTCGATGCCGATGGCGATGGCGACCTGGATCTATACGTGTGCAGTGGCGGCAGCGAATTTCCCAATTCTTCTACGGCCCTGATCAACCGACTTTACTTCAACGATGGGAAAGGCCATTTCAGCCGGTCCAATCAACTTCTGCCAACGGCCCATTTTGAAAGCACCTCCTGCGTAAAGGCTGCCGATTACGACCGCGATGGCGATCAGGATCTGTTTGTGGGCGTGCGGATGCAACCTTTCGGGTACGGTCTGCCGGTAAACGGCTACATTCTCAACAACAACGGCAAAGGCCAGCTGACCGACGTGACGGCGCAAGTGGCTCCGGGCTTAAAGGGCCTGGGCATGATTACCGATGCCTTATGGGAAGATGTGGATGCCGATGGAAAACCGGATTTGATCGTCGTGGGGGAATGGATGCCGGTGACGCTGTTCAGAAACGAAGGCGGCACCTTCAGTAACGTCACCGAAAAGGCAGGGCTCGCCAAAAGCAATGGCTGGTGGAATACCATAAAGGCCGGCGATTTTGATCACGACGGCGATATTGACTTTGTGTTGGGCAACCACGGGCTGAATTCCCGTTTCCGGGCTTCTGCGGAGAAACCCCTGGCCATGTACGTTCATGACTTCGATCAGAACGGATCGGTGGAGCAACTGGTATGCACCTATAATGGTGATCGGTCCTTACCGCTCGTGCTCAAGCACGACCTGGTGGCACAAATGCCGATGCTTAAGAAGAAGTACCTCAAATACGCCAGTTATCCGGCGCAGTCCATCACCGACCTGTTTACCCCCGCCCAATTGGAAAAGGCACTGAAGCTGGAAGCCTATACCATGGCCACGTCCCTGCTGGAAAATACCGGCAAAGGTACTTTTGTGCTCAAGCCCTTGCCCACGGAGGCGCAATTCGCACCCGTCTACAGCCTGCTGGTGCACGACTTCGACGGCGACGGAAACGATGACATTCTGCTGGGAGGCAACTTTTACCGGGCCAAACCCGAAGTAGGCCGCTACGATGCCAGCTACGGATGCCTGCTGAAAGGCGACGGGAAAGCCAATTTCCAACCGGTACATCCGAATGCATCGGGGCTACTGCTCAATGGCGAAGTACGGGACATGCTGCTGCTGAAACCATCAGGACGGGTGCTGGTGAGCCGCAACAACGATTCTATGCAGGTACTGCGTTTTGAACCGGTTCGGGGAAGGCAGGCTGGAAATGCTTCTTCCCAAAATGGCCGCTTCCCGAAGTCTGCTGTCGCCAGCGCTGGTCTGGGTAGAAAGGGTCAAAAAATGAATCATCGGTAGGCAAAAACAGTTTACACAGGATTTAGTAATTAGTTTGTAAGCCTTTGTTTGTCAATGCCCTCCGTAGCGTAGGCCTTATGAAATTTAATTATTAAAACGTCCCATCTTGTCAGATGTGGGGATAGAGCAGTAAACTGTCATTCTGGAAGAATCTTGCTGACCACTTCCTCTAAGGATTGGAATATAAGCAAACAAGATTCTTTGGCACCGGCCACCCGGCAGAATGACAAAGAAGAAATAGACAAGCTAGGAGAATTAGACGCGCCAATAGCCTGAAGAGGCTAAGTTGTCTGTTAACATGGGACGCTCTTTTTGTTAAATTTCATAAGGCCTACGCTACGGAGGGCATTGACAGAGATTTATAATAAAAAGTCCTATTGCATTCACCCCTACCGAAACCTCGGTTGGGGTAATGAAAAATACGTAACCCAATTGCTCTTGATTTTACCTAAGCGTCAGCTCACTCATTTTGCCAGCCGACTGAACGCTAATTCTGAATGTTATGTCCAATTCAAATATCTGCCCGGAGTTAAACGAATTAAAGGAAGTCCGTTTAGAGGATCATCCCGTGTGCATTGAGTGCGTCCAGACCGGCGATCGGTGGGTGCATTTGCGTACCTGCCAGACCTGCGGAGAGACGCGATGCTGCGACGACTCCAAAAACAAGCACGCCACCAAACACTATCACCTCAGCGGGCATCCGGTGATTGCTTCCGCCGAACCGGGCGAACGGTGGTTGTGGTGCTTCAAGCACGAACAATGGGCCGAATGGTAAATGCTTTAACCTACCTTGCCTATGACAGATGATAAAGTCTGGTGGAACATCCTATTCCTGCGGGTGCAATCAGACTTTATATCTTTTCAAACACCAGTCGGAAGTGGTCCCAGATGTTGCGTTCGAAGGCAACCCGGATGGGCGCAATCTGCAGGTTTTTCAGTCGCCTGCGCATCTTAGAATCGTATAGCAGCCGGGTAGCCAGTGGAAGGTAAGCCAGGTATTTTCTCCATCCGAAACTTTTCAACCGCTTCCGCCACACTTTGATGGTCTCGATGTAATCCAGCTTGCCACTGTGATAAGTAACCAGCTTGAAATAAGGCTGGGCCGCCTGAATAATCTGTTCCTTGCCGTAGGGCAGCCAGGAGCCGGGAAACTCATTCACCACTAATGCCATCAGATACGCATTGGAGTCCTTATTGGCGTGGATGTCAATGTCTTTCAAATCAATCATGCCTTTGTCGAAGACCATGGTCTGGATAAAACACCGGCCGCCCACCGGTAGCAAATCGCTCACCCGCTTGAAAAAGTCGCGGTAGATCTCATCCTGTTTGCCAGCCTGATAGTCTTCGATCGAACAGAAGTGCTCAAACGCTCCCACTGAAACCACGGCATCGAAAGTACCAAAATCATTCGGGGTAAGGGTCCGGCAATCTTTGATGTACACTTCAAATCCCTGCTGCTTGCAGGCAGCCAATTGTCCTTCCGATAGGGTAAGACCCACGCCTTTTGCCTGAATCTGATCCAGGTAGTCGAGAAAAGGCCCCCAGCCACAACCAATGTCAAGGACCCGGTTGCCGGATTTGATGTGCAATTGACTGGCAATGAAAGCGTGTTTTCTGCGCTGGGCTTCTTCCAGCGACAGTGAAAAGTCGCCATCGTATTTTGCTCCGGTAAAATCAGCTTTTTCACCAATGCTGATCCGCCAGATTTTGTCCATTGTGGAATAAGAATAATCAATGTCGGTTTTAGTGGCCATGGGTGGTGGTTTTAATTGAATGTGAAAGAATAAGTCAAAAATGTATAACCGTGGTTACGCAGGACCGGATTTCCCTTTTGAGCCCCGGAGGGGCAACCTGTTTATAGCGCCATGCTTTTCTTTTTCTCCAGCTCCGGAGGAGCGTAATACGAGTTCCTATAAACAGGATGCCCCTCTGGGTTTTTTGTTTGCGTAATAGTAGTTTGTTCATAGCACTCCTTAGCCACCCAATGGCCGCGATCTTTCAGTTATCACGCTTCAGCCACCTTACAACAGAAAAATCAGTAAAGGCTGCATCCCAGGCTCCGGATTGAAAAAAATGAATCTGGAGGGTTGACAAGCGGCACGTGCATCATTGTGATTGGCGCATAATTTAAATTTATTTTAAACTTCTAAGCGCGTTTCGGTGTAAATAGAATAATAAATCCCGTTTCTTATCTCCTAATGCGCCAGTACAAGCCGAAGCCGAATTGAATTCTTCTGAACACAACCACCATGATGAAGCCCCGGCAAGTTTTTGGTAAGCGCACCGACACAACCCCAACTCCGTGCAATGAAACAATTTGATGCCATTATTATCGGTTCCGGTCAGGGCGGCACGCCATTGGCTAAAAAGCTGGCGAATCGGGGCTGGAAAACCGCGCTGATTGAAAAGCAACACATCGGAGGTACCTGCGTGAACGTGGGATGCACGCCCACTAAAACCATGATTGCCTCTGCCAAAACCGCCTATACCGTAGCCCAGGCCGCTCGCTGGGGAGTCGAAGTAAGCGATTTTCGTATCCACTTGCCCACTGTGCTGGAGCGCAAAAGAGAAGTGGTAGCACGCTTTCGCAATGGCTCCGAAAAAGGTTTGGAAACCACCGGAAACCTGAGTCTGATTTTCGGAAAAGCCTCATTTACAGACAAAAAGACGCTGGTTGTGACCCTGAATGAAGGCGGAGAAGAGATCCTTCGGGCGGATACCCTTTTTATTGACGTAGGCACCCGGCCGGCCATTCCCGAGATAGAGGGACTTGAAAGCGTCGATTACCTGACGACCACTGCCCTGATGGAACTCCCTGACGTGCCGGAGCATCTGCTCATTCTGGGGGGTGGTTACATCGGACTGGAATTTGGCCAGATGTACCGGCGTTTTGGCAGCCGGGTCACGATTCTGGAACAAGGGGAACAAATCCTTTCCCGGGAGGATGCCGACATCTCAGAAGAAATGTTACAGATTCTGCAGGCAGAAGGCATTGAAGTCATCACCCGGGCGGAAATTCTTCAGGTGAAACAGGATGGAAGTGGCATCACGGTTCGGGTAAAAGCAGGTAAGGAAGAAAAGCGCGTTGTTGGGTCCCACTTGCTGATCGCCGCTGGCAGAACCCCCAATACCGACGGCCTGAATCTGGAGGCTGCCGGAGTAGAAACGGATGAGAAAGGCTATATCCGGGTGAATGAACAACTGGAAACTTCCGTCCCTGGCATTTATGCCCTGGGCGACGTTAAAGGAGGGCCAGCCTTCACCCACATTTCATACAATGACCACCTCATTCTGTACCACAACCTGGTAGAAGGCAAAAACGAAAACATCCGTCACCGCCCGGTGCCCTATACGGTATTTACCGATCCGCAACTGGGTCGGGTCGGCCTGACCGAAAAAGAGGCGAAAAAGAAAGGGCTTTGGATCCAGGTGGCCAAATTGCCGATGTCGAAGGTAGCCCGGGCCATTGAAACCGGGGATACCCGTGGCGTGATGAAAGCGGTGGTGGATGCCGATACGGGTCAGATTATAGGAGCGGCGATACTGGGACCGGAAGGAGGGGAGGTGATGTCGGTATTGCAAATGGCGATGGTAGGGAAAATCACCTGGCCGCAAATCCGGGAAATGGTTTTTGCGCACCCGCTCTACACCGAATCCTTGAATAACCTTTTTATGCAACTGGAAACCGATCGATGATTTCCGTAGAGAAAGTGTCAAAAAGCTTCGGGGCTACCCTGGCCGTGCGGGAGGTCTCCTTTGAAGTAAAGACGGGCGAAACGCTGGTGTTGCTGGGTACCAGTGGCTCCGGAAAGACCACCATGCTTCGGATGATCAACCGGCTGCTGGAACCCGGTTCAGGAAACATTTACCTGGACAACCGGAGCATTCTGTCGGAGGCCCCGGAAACCCTGCGCCGCCGCATGGGCTACGTCATTCAGGGCTACGGCTTGTTTCCCCACTATACCGTAGCCGAAAACATAGCGATCGTGCCCCAGTTGCTGAAGTGGCCAAAAGAAAAAACGGAGCAAAGGATCAATGAATTGCTGCATAAACTCCGGCTTCCACCCGAAAAATACGCCCGTTCCTATCCCCACCAACTGAGCGGAGGAGAGAAACAGCGCGTAGGACTAGCACGGGCGCTGGCAGCCAACCCACCCGTTTTGTTGATGGATGAGCCCTTCGGTGCCTTAGATCCGCTGACCCGAGCCGATGTGCGGGCAGAATTTAAGAACCTGGATGAGTTGAAAGCAAAGACCATCGTGCTGGTCACCCACGACGTGCAGGAAGCTTTTGAGTTAGGCGACCAGATTTGTTTGATGGATAAAGGGGCCGTGGTACAAACCGGCACCCCGGCCGATCTCATTTTTGAGCCAGTCAACGATTTTGTGAAAAGCTTCTTTGCCCGGCACGAACTGCAACTTCGGTTACAATCCCTCTCCCTCAAACACCTCTGGAATAACCTGATCCCGGTAGAAAACGAACCTGAAGGCGCATGGGCAAGCAGTAAAAGCGTGTGGGAAGCCACGGAAGCGCTGACCAAAGTGGGGGCACTTACCGTATATGACTCCGAAACCGGCACCACAAAAAGGTTTGATTTTTCCGTATTGCCCACCGCTTTCAGGCGGCTAAACCCGCTTCGCTGACATGGAAGAGTCACTGAGCCTCTGGCAGTTTATGGCGCAGCAATCCGGCAAAATCGCGGAGCAGACCCTTACCCATGTCGGGCTGACGGTTACTTCGCTGCTGCTGGCAGTGCTCATCGGCCTGCCGGTAGGCGTGTTGATTGCCCGAAAGAAAAAGCTGGCGGGTGCCGTACTGGGTTTGGCTGGGGTGTTACAAACCATTCCCTCCATTGCCCTGCTGGGTTTTATGATTCCTCTGTTGGGAATCGGTCCCTTACCGGCTATTGCCGCCCTGTTCCTGTATTCGCTGTTGCCCATCATTCGGAACACTTTCACCGGCATTCACGAAGTAGACGCGGCTGTGGTCGACGCTGCTACCGGAATGGGCATGAATCGCTGGCAACTCCTTTTCAAAGTGCAATTACCTTTGGCCATGCCGGTGATTCTGGCCGGCGTTCGCACCGCTGCCGTCATCAACGTGGGCGTGGCTACCCTGGCGGCCTATATTGCAGCGGGTGGCCTGGGTGAGTTTATCTTTGGCGGTATTGCCCTCAACAACACGCATATGATTCTGGCCGGGGCCATTCCCGCCGCGCTGCTGGCTATTTTCCTGGATTTTCTGTTGTCACTGATTCAAAGGCTACCTGTCATCAGACAGCAGCGGGTTGGACGAATGGTATTGCCCGGCCTACTTCTGTTGGTGGCTTTTTACCTGATCCCGGCTTCAGATGCTTCCTTGCTGGCGGGTTTTACGCCCGAATTTATGGGCAGAAACGACGGCTACCTGGGCCTGCGATCTCGGTACGATCTCAACATCCGCAACGTAGTCATCAGTGATGCCGTGATGTACCAGGCCGCTTACGAAAAAAAGCTGGATGTCATTAGCGGCTATAGCACCGACGGACGCCTGAAAGCGTTCGACCTGGTGACCCTGCAGGATGATAAGGCAATCTTTCCGCCTTACGATGCCGCTCCGGTGGTACGCAATGAGGTGCTGAAACAATACCCGGAACTGGAGGAGGCGCTGAATCGCTTGGCCGGGCAGATCAACGACAGCACCATGACGGTCCTGAACTACCGGGTCGACTTCCGGAAAGAAGCCCCGGAGAAAGTAGCGCGGGATTTTCTGGTGGAAAGAGGCTTGTACCGGGAACCCCGAAACGGCACGAAAGGAACCATTCGGCTGGGCTCGAAAATCTTCACGGAACAATACATTCTGATCAACGTGTACCGCATGCTCATCCAGGGGTATACGGATTTGAATACGGAAACGAAAACCGGCCTGGGCGGCACCCAGATTTGCTTTACCGCCCTGCGCAACGGGGAGATCGACCTGTACCCGGAATACACGGGCACCGGCCTGCTGGTATTGCTGCATCCGACCAAGCAGGAATTGAATGAACTGATGACCAACCGGGATTCGGTGTATGCCTACGTGAAAGAGCAATTCAATGAAATATACGACCTGAAATGGCTGCCACCGATCGGCTTCAACAACGCCTACGCCCTGATGATGCGCCGACAACAAGCCGATGAGTTGGGCATTCAGAAAATCTCCGATCTGCAACGGTATCTGGTGAAAGCAAAATAGCCATTCCGATGCCGGAATTCTGCTTGCCACCTTTTCCTAACCTTTCTCTGATTATCTTCTTTATCAAAAAGCCTGGCCAACTGAGGCCAGGCTTTTGTCCTTTAAAATTGCTTTTAGTCTACTTTGTCAATTTGGTTGTTCACACGAAGCGGGCGCCTTGCACGAACCATTGCCATTCTGAACCAAGTACTGACACTTTATACTCCTCTAATACCCTGGGTTTTGCTGTAGGGTCTGCTGGCCATTCAGCTGGCTGTTGAGGATTTCCTGAATGGGAATCGGGAAGTACTCGTGCTTATTCTTGACAAACTGAACGCCTTTCAGGTATGAACGTTTGTTTCCTTCCACGGCGTAGTAGGCATTAAGCACTTGATCCGCAATTCCCCAGCGGACCAGGTCAAACCGGCGGTGGCCTTCCATGCCAAATTCCAGCCGTTGCTCAAACTGAACCGCTTTCCGGGCCACCTCCTGCTCGACCCAGGGAGCCGTATACTCACTGATTACGTAGTTGGCAGCGGGCGTGCCATCGGCTTTCTTGACAAAGCCATCCGGATTGGCGGCTCGCTTTCGGATCAGGTTGACGTACCCACGCGCGGCTTCCAGGTTGTTGAGTTCCACTTCAATTTCAGCCAGCCAGAGCAATACGTGCGAATAGCGGATCATCCGGTAGTTGTTGGCATTCAGACGCGGGTTGCCCACGAAAGTGTTGGTACCCACGTCGGAGCGATACATCACGTGTTTTTTCGGAGAGTAAGGCCCACCGTAGGCCTGGTCGCGGACGTAAACTTTGCCAGGATGCACCCCCCAGTCCAGGTAAGGAACACCGCGCCTGCCAACGGTCCAGTCCAGACGGGGGTCTACACTACCCGCATAGGGCGTAAATGGCTGAGTGGCCTCAATTCCCTGATCGTTGGTGACGTCCTCATTATTAAACGTTTCCAACAAGGGCAGCCCCGTAACCGCATCGGTTTTGAAGGCATTGACCAGATTTTGGGAAGGCTGAAAGAACCCACAGCAAGTCGTTACGCCACCGCCACCATACGGATAGTTAAGCGTTGAGCCAATGTTGCCATTTTCGCCACCGGGCGCCCCATCGTTTACTGAGTACTGTACTTCAAAGATAGACTCTGCATTGTTGTTGGTCACGGCCCTGAAATTGTCGTGGTACCGATCTACCAGTCGGTACTGCCCACTGTTGACAATGGCTTCGAGCAAAGGCTTGGCTTCGGTGTACTTCTTCTGAAACAGATAGGCTTTTGCCAGCGTGGCTCCTGCGGCCCACTTGGATGCCCGCCCGGGTTGGGTTTGCTTTTCCGGTAGTACGTCATAGGCTGCTTGTAAGTCCGCTTCAATTTTGGGCCAGATGTTTTCGGTGTTGGGTACTTTGGTGCTCTCCAGGTCATTGGAATTGTAAATGGTTTCGTCAATGTACGGTACCTTGTCAAACATCTTCTTCAGCTCAAAATGATAGTGCCCCCGCAGAAACCGTGCTTCGCCAATCACCTGCTGGCGTTCGGCATCCGTCATATCGGCGGCTTTGGGCAGGATTTGCAATACGTCATTGGTACGAGCTATGCCGTCGTACATGCCCCGCCATTTTCCCCGGAAGTAAATGTTGTCGGAAGCAATGTTGGCTTGCTCAATCAGGGAGATGGGCGGCTGGTCGCCGGCGATGGTTCCCTTGTAAGCATCATCGGAGGCAACGCTGCCAAACACCCAGTTGTCGGCACCCACCTGATAGGAACGGTAGGCCCCTTCGGCCGTTGCCCAGCCATCCAGCAGCGAATAGGCACCTACCAGCAAAGAATTCACCCCTTTGCTGTTTTGTAAGGCTTCCACACTCAAAGCCGCTTTGGGTTTTACATCCAGAAACGAATCAGAGCAGGCGCAGAATAAGCTCAGAAAAATCGTGCAGCCGATTATGGTTATTTTTTTCATCTCTTTAATGTTTTGCTTTTATGAAATACACGAAACAGATTGTTTAGAAACTCAGGTTAACGCCGACCAAGTACTGTCTGGCGGTCGGATACGCTCCACCATCTACCCCAATCTGACGGTCGTTTCCGGAAGTGTAATTACGCAGGTTGATCTCCGGGTCCATACCGGAATAGTTGGTAATCGTGAACAGGTTCTGGGCCTGCACGTAAATCCGGGCACCGCTAAAGAGCAGTTTTGACATCAGACTTTTGGGCAGGTTATAAGTCAGCTGCACATTCCTCATCCGGAAATAAGATCCGCTTTCCAGGTAATAGGTAGAGGGCAGAATGCTTACCTGATCGCTGGAAGTCAGCTGAGGCAGAATGGCATCCGTCTTACCCGGCCGCCACGATTGATAGAGCATGCGAGTGCTGCGGTTGCCGGCAAAAGTGGGGAAATCGGTCCAGTACTTCACGTAGTTGAAAATATCGTTTCCGTGCACGCCCTGCCCAAACAAAGCCAGGCCAAAGTTTTTGTAATTGATGTTGATGTTGATCCCGTAGGTGAAGTCAGGGTGCGGATTGCCAATGATGGACAAATCTTTGGTATTGATCACCCCATCGCCATTCACGTCTCTGAACTTAAACCGACCGGCCCGGTTCTGATTGGTTCCCAGGTTGTTTACGGGAGCGGCTGCCGCTTCATCATTCGTCTGGAAGATACCGTCGATGGTATACCCAAAGAAGGAAGAGATGGGATAGTTCTGCTGGGTAACCACAAAGTTCTGAATCCGCTCGTCGTTGAGGCCGAAGTACTGGGTGTTGGCATCGCCGGTCGTTTTGGTAACCACGTTGCGGTAAGTGCTGAAGTTGCCGCCAATGCTGTAAGTCAATTGGTTGCTCAGGGCATCGCCATTGTAACTCAATGCCAGATCCACGCCGCGGTTCCGCATCGAACCGATGTTCTGGAAGGGAACGGTGGCCACCCCGGCAGTGAGGGGAGCTGAAACCGGGAAAAGCATATCGGTGGTGAGGCGCGTATACCAGTCAAAGGCCAGATCGACCCTTCCCCCGAACAGATTTAAGTCCAAGCCCACATTGGTTGACGTAGTGGTTTCCCATTTGGCCCTGGCATTGCCGAATTGCGTCAGCTCATAGCCGGGAATGGCGGAAGTACGGGAGCCGTTCAAATCGTAGAAAGAGGTAATCGGATTAGTGGAAAACTGGGTGAGGAAATTGTAGTTACCAATTTCCTGATTACCCGTCTGGCCCCAGCCGGCCCTTAGTTTGGCCCGAGTGAGCCAGGTGTTCCAGCCCTTGGCAAAACCTTCTTCCGACAGCACCCAGCCGGCACTGACGGCCGGGAAAACCGCCGACCGGAACTGGGGCGCAAAGCGGGAGGACCGGTCACGCCGGAGGGTGCCTTCCAGCAGGTATTTATCCGAAAATGCGTAGTTGACTTTGGCGAACTCCGACGCCAGTGCCCAGTTGGAAGCACCCCCGTTGTTGGTTTGAATACCCGTACCGCCGCTCAGGTAGCGGTTTTCAATATCGTCCGAGGCGAAATTCGTGCGTGAAGCATCAAAAAATTCAAAATAATCCTTAATGGATTCGGTGCCCACCAATACATTGAACCGATGAATATCGGCAATGCTAAAGTTATACGTCAGGGTATTGTACCAGGTCCAGGTGTATTCGTAATTGTTGGTGGTTTGCAAGCTGTTAGAACCCCTGGCCTCTGCCGACTCAACGTCGCGAATGGTGTAGTTACGGAAATTGTAGATGTTGTAGTCAATCCCAAAACTGGTTTTGGCCGTCAGGTTTTTCAGGATGTCTACTTCTGCGTAGGCATTTCCAAACAAACGAACGTCCTTCTGAATGTTGTCCTTGTTTCGCCATAAATCACCCACGGGTTGCCGGGAATTGTCCAGGTCGGTACCCCGGGTACCGGCAAAGGTCGTACCCGAAACGTCGTACACTGGCACAATGGGCTGGATGCGGAAGGCAAAGGAGGTGGGATTGCTTTCCTGGCTGTTTCCGTTGGGCTGGTTCACTCTTTCGCTGTAACCGATCTGAAAGTTTTCGCCTACCCTGACCCGTTTATTGATGTTGAATTCCGTATTCGCCCGCAATGAATAGCGCTTGAAGTAGGTGTAGAGCATAATCCCCTGCTGATCGAAGTAGTTGAGCGACATGGCGTACCGTCCGCTTTCGTTGCCACCCGACACCCCTAACTGGTGATTCTGAATGGGAGCCGGATTAAAAATCTCATCCAGCCAGTTGGTGCCCGTCTTGTTGGCCTTGGTAATGAGCCATCTGGTTTTGTTAAAATCGGCCGCGTCGATGTTGTTGCTGTAATTAACGTATTTCCCGTTTGCGTCCTGGGCCACCCGCGGATCGCCCTCCATAGCCCCGGCCGGAAAGATATAGTCGGGTATGACCGGGGTGGGGCCATTGCCGAACTGAGCGTGAACCGGGTAGCCATTGGCACCTACCGCTCCCGCGTTGATGCGCGATTCCCAGACCAATTGGGCGTACTCCTGGGTGTTCAGCATATCCAGCAATTTGCCGGGTCGTTGGGTACCGTAATACATATCGTAAGTAAATACCGGCTTGCCGATTTTCCCCTTCTTCGTAGTAACGATGACCACCCCGTTGCCGGCCCTTGACCCGTAGATGGAAGCTGCCGAAGCATCCTTCAGGATCTGCATCGACTCAATATCGTTCAGGTTCAGGGTATTCAGGTTGCCTTTGGTGGGCACCCCATCAATGACGTACAGGGGTGAGTTGTCATTGATGGTACCAAAGCCCCGGATACGGACCATTACTCCACCTCCCGGGCTGTTTTCGTTGCCGACCGTTACCCCGGCCACTCTGCCCTGCATAGCTTGCCCCAGGTTGGTAGAAGGCGTGGCCAGCAACTGTTTGGCATCGATGGTGGCCACGGCCCCGGTGATGTCTTTTTTCGATTGCGTACCGTAGCCCGTTACCACTACTTCGCTCAGCGCCTTGACGTCGGGCGCCAACGATACATTGATGGCGGTCTGGTTGCCTACTGTTACCTCTTGTGAAGCATAGCCTACGAAGCTGAACACCAGAACGGCATTGGCTGTCGGTACGGAGAGCTTATAGGTACCTCCGGCATCGGTGACGGTACCATTGGTCGAACCTTTGACGATGACGCTCACCCCAGGTAAGCCGGAGTCGTCGTCCACTGAGCTGACTTTGCCCTGAACAATCCGATCCTGGGCTTGCGTATTTCCTGAAAAGAAGGTAAGGATTGCCAGATTGAGTAAAATGAAGCAAAACTTTTTCATAATGAGTGGTTTGAGTAGTTTATAAATGGAACTTAGGTAAGGCATTCAATCGCTTCTTTTTGTTTCTCATAGGCAGACTGTTTAGGTAAAAGATGGTACAGTGATGAAAGCAATGGGAAAGGAATTCCTGCTGTAAGCCCGCAAAGGGTGGAATGGCTGGATGACCCCGTCGAAGCCGGGTAACAAGGGCTCTGGCCGGGGACGAAACCTGCACTTTGTCAATAAAGATCTACGCTATACTGATAGAGCTACCTGGATGAGATGATCGGACAGGAACCCACAGATAGGTACTGGCATCGAAATCATGAAAGGAGAGGTGTGTCAGCAAACTGCACGCTATCATTTCCAGATGCCATTGGGCCACCGGTAAATTGATTTTTCGATTTTGCGAGCCTGGGAAACGGGCAAATCAGCTCGGCCAATAGCCTTTGATAAAGTCGTAGGGGTTTGTATTGGCACAGCGCCGTTGCAAAAAATCGAACAGGTAAACGGATATTACCTCCTGGTTAGAAAAGAGGGAATATTTGTTACTTGGCGGCTAACAAATGCAAACAAAAGTATTGGTCTAAAAACATCTCTCCGGTATCCGGTGGCCTGACTTACTATTCGCAGGCAACCTGGCGGATGGATGAATAATCATTGTCTCATTTTACGGATGCTATCCCTTCGCCGGAACCGCTTATTCAGCTGTTGACAAGCCCTGATTCGCTGGTTGAAACCAAAAGAGAACCCGTAAAATGCAACTTCGGAGCAGAAACTTAAATAAATGATAAAATCTGAATTGAAGCCCAGGAATGAGTGATTTAAGCCGAATTTGAATTTTTAAATCTTTGGGCTCTTCAATCGTTGAAAAGTAGAAATATTTTCAAATAAAATAGTATCCGGACTTAATTTTTTTGTGAAAGTATTCAAATCGTTTGTTGGATCACAAAGTAATTGAGAACCTCAATGCCAGTACAGTTGCAGGCCTCAGCTGCTGGTATTTATACCTTCGACCGGTTTCCCTTCGGCCAAATCGTCGGATTGTTCCGATTTTTACAATTTACTGGCTTTTCATCGCGCTACCTTTGGGGCAGGAACAATTAAGTTATACGCTTTCAAAGCATTTTTACGATGAAAAATGGATTCAAAAAATTCCTGAAACTGCATCAAAAGCCAGAGCCCCTGCTGGTGGGCAACGTATGGAATGTACAAAGCGCCCGGGTGTTTGAGCAGCAAAAATTCAAAGCAGTAGCCACCTCCAGTGCCGCCGTAGCCGAAACCCTGGGCTATGCCGATGATCAGCAAATGGATATCGAATCGTATTTGCTGGTGGTCAGGCGGATTGCGTCATTCATTTCTATTCCTTTATCCGTGGATTTGGAGGCAGGTTACGGAAATAGTCCGGAGGAGATCAGTGCCATCATTGCCCGGTTGTCGGATATGGGAGTCGCGGGCATCAACATAGAGGATTCGGTGGTAATGAATGGCGAAAGGAAACTGGTCAGGGCAGAAGCTTTTGCCGAAAAGCTCTCACGCATTGTACAATTACTGTCCGCTGACCAGATCCAGGTATTTATCAATGTCCGTTCCGACAGCTTTTTGCTTGGCTTGCCAAATGCATTGGAAGATGCGCGATCCAGAATCGATGTATACCAAAACACGGGCATTCACGGACTGTTTTTTCCCTGCATAGTCAACCTGGAGGACATTGCAGAAGTCACCGCGTATGCCAAGTTGCCAGTCAATGTAATGTGCATGCCGGGATTGCCGGATTTCGGGCGGTTACAAAAGGCAGGCGTAAGACGAATCAGCATGGGGCCTTTCCTCAACCAGAGAATTTATCATCAATTGGAGAAAGAGGTAGAGAAAATCGTTGCCCAGGATAGTTTTGACAGTCTCTTCTAGCCTACTTCAACAGCGTTGACTTATCTCCGCGTTGGGTGTTCCCTGGTTGAAACCAGGCCATCCGGTGAAATGAATAATCCAAATTTCGGGTTTTAAATACCTAAAAGACAATCCCATGACATTCCAAAACATCCATCCAGGCAAGTCTTTGAAACCTTACATCAAGGAGTTCTATCTTTATGAATCTAAGTCGGACTTGATGTTTGACGACATTGTATTTCCGAGTGGGCAGATGGAAGTGATTTTTAATTTGGGAGAAGGAATCTGGAAAGCCAGGAGAGGCGACTTCTATCATACTACGCCTCCCATCGAATGTTGGGGGCAAATTACCAAGCCTTTGGCGATCCAATCGGGAGGGGCCAACACCATGCTTGGCATTCGGTTTTATTCGCATTCGGCGGCTTACTTTTTTGATGAAAACGTTGCGACTCTGACCGATGCCATTACGGATGCATCGGATCTGTTTGGCCCTTCGATCCGAACGTTGCACGCACGGCTATTGGAGACGGCGGAGTTGAGTAGCCGAATCGCATTGGTAGAAGAGTATCTTCTGGGAAGGCTGGCTATTTCGGAGAAAAAGCACGACAAAATCAGGTTCATTGGCGAAATTGCCAACCGCTTACAAAGCAATGGCAGCCACGAAAAAATAATATCCATCTCCAATCACAATCGCATCTCTGCCCGTTATCTCAACCAACTGTTTTCTCAGTATACCGGCTTGCCTCCCAAGCTGTTTTTAAAGATCAACCGTTTTCAGCACAGCCTGAATCTGCTCCATAAGAATGGACAGCGGCTCACCAGCATTGCCTATGAATCCGGATATTTTGACCAGTCGCACTTCATCAAGGAGTTCAAGCTATTTACCGGCATCACGCCAGGCTCGTTTGCAACCCAAATACTCCCCATCAATCAGATGTTAAGCAAATAAGGGCGGTATTTAAATGAAAGGACACAGGGTTGGCGTGTGAGCCAGTTGATTCACGACTTTATCCTTTGGTACGGGAAGATAGAGTTTTTCGGCTCCGCCTGGCAAACAATCAAACCTTTCCGATTCGTACAATTTCAAGAAATAACCGCGTCGTAACTTGGCACCGGACTACCTGATACATTCAAACCGGCTGATTTAAGTAGGCCCGTTATCAGATAACTTTGCCCGTAGAAATTCTGTGAAATAGGGAAAAATGATGGCTGGGTTGTCATGTAAACAAACAAAAGTGCATCAGAGAATGACAAAGAAATCAAAGTCGGTTCCGGATGGAAATAGCGCAAGAAACGGCTATGCAGCTAGGTAGCCCAAGCGTATTTTTGATTGAATGTTCCAAAGGTTATCTCATTATCATCAAGTAAGTCAACAAAAGCACGATCAGATATGAAAACGTTTTCAAAAATTTTCGGCGTATTTTTTTTCCTATCCATTTTGCCTACTAATTCGATAGGAATGGGATATCCACAAGATATGTTTGCCGATCAGGTTACGGTCAGGCAGGTAAGCAATCGGGGCACAGCTAAGAAGGTGCACAGAGAAAAAACGGAAAGCCGGCCATCAGCTTGTTCTTTGTTGGTCCCAATGGCCTGCATTCAATCGGCTTTGCCTTGTCAAAACCGGCCACCGCGCAATACGGGTCAACGCCCGGCTACCGACCGATGCTTGCCAACAAACGCATTTCATTCGAGCCGTAGAATCAGTGTCAATGGAGTAAAGATATTCCTCCTCAATGGGAAGATAGAAGAAGAACAGCTACTACAGTTGGAAGAATATTTTGCGGAAGAGGAGGGAGCGAAGTAGCCGGCCCATCGGGTGGTTCATTGCCATAGGGTCATTCGTGGCGCCTGTAGCAAAAGCCCGGAAATTTTCAAGGTTAGTTTTTAAGAGTTCAAGGTTAAAATTCTATTCCTGAACAACTGTAGTTCCTTGAGCTACGGTTGTTTTTTGGCCCCGCGAATGGCTTTAGCAGTTCTGATTCGGAAACGTAATTCACAGGATTAACTTATAGCCGATCCCCCGGATGTTCACAATCTGAACCTGAGGGTCTGCTTTGAGGTGATTACGCAGGCGGGTAATGAATACGTCCAAACTGCGGCCGTTGAAAAAGTTGTCATCTCCCCAGAGTTCGAGCAGTACCTGACGGCGTTCCAAGACCTGATTGCGCTGCTGGCAGAGTCTTTTGAGCAGCTCCGTTTCGCAGTAAGCCAGGGTTTATTCCTGCCCATTCATGAGTAGTTTTTGTCTGGAATAATCAAAATAGTAGTGGCCAATGGTATACTGCTCCGTGTCCGGTTCAGCAACGGCTGGTTTGCGGTTCAGGAGGGCCTTTATATGCACAATCAGTTCATCCATACTGAAGGGCTACAACCTCCGGAAATTCGGTGGAAAAGGGCCTGATCGCCCTTCAACTGATTTGATTAGGTAAAACGACTGAATGCATACCATTGGATGTTGCTACTTTGATACACGGAGGCACTTGTTTCATTTCAGGCAGCGCCAGGAACTATCTGAAAACCTGCCCCGGCTAGTCGATAGTGGTCTTAATCAATCATATTTTTTCATAATCTTGACCAGCTCTTGACTGATGAGTGCGTAGCCTTTATCGGAAGGATGCAGGCCATCGTAGGTTTTGTCAATGGCCTCTACGGGGTACGGATACTCATCCGTGTCGGGATTGAATGGCAGACCAATGAACGCCGGATAGGTATAATGGGTATACACGCCCTTTTGCGGATCTTTCAGGCGTTTGAATTTGACCAGCTTCTTCGCCTGCAAACCACGCATGTGATAAAGGTCAATGACCGGAAGGTGTTCGAAGCGACCAATGGAATCAACGGCCAAGGCAAACGATTCAAGATATTGCCCACTCTTGGCTTGGTAGGAGCCAAAGGCGTTGTTATTGGGATTGAACAGGTATACAAAATCCACCCTTTGCATCGGGGTGATCAAAATAATCGGGGCTTGGGGGTTCAGGCTACGAAGTTTGTCAATGATGATGCGGAATGACCCATATACCGTCGCATTGCCAGTATTGGACTGATAATCCTTCAGACTGCCCAGCGGGCGGCCTGCCCACCAATCATTCGTACCCAAGAAGATTGAATACACATCGGCTTTGACCAACCTCAACGTGTCAATGGCCGAAGCAATGCCGCCAGCCGTCCAGCCGTTGTGCCCCTGATTGATGTAGCGGATGTGAGGCAATCGTTCGACTACCCGCGTCATATACCCTTTGGTAACGCGGTGCTCGGTTTCATCCAGGTGCTCATTTAAGTACGTGATCGAATCGCCAATGGCTATCCAGGTCAGCGGTTTGGGCCTGAACGAACTCAACAGGCAAAGCACAATCACGAGCTTGATCAGGTATTTCATGGGGCGTTTAAAGTTGAGAGGCTTGTGCAATGATTATATCCAATCGTGGCGGCTAAAAATATGAAATAATTCAAGTTGTGTGGCCGAAGGTGCTGGAATGAAAGCAAGGTGGTAACTTTCAATTGCTAATTACGCTACTAACCCAGCGACCGACTTCGACGCTTTACTTGACGTGTTCCTCGATACAATGAAAGACAATTTTTTTATAGAGTTGTAGTCAAATGTCTTCTATCAGTTCTTCACCCGCAGCCCAAAAAATATAAAAGCCCCTCCACGTGACGCAGAGGGGCTTTTGTAGTCCGTACGGGAATCGAACCCGTGTTTCATCCGTGAAAGGGACGTGTCCTAACCCCTAGACGAACGGACCAAAAAGGGGTGTTTTAAAATTGTGATGCAAAAGTAGGGAGAAAATCTAATTATGCAAACGAGGGCTTCAGGAAATATTCCTTTTTTTTATCCAGGGCTTTTACCCGGAAATGGAAAGGCCCATAAAGTCTGCTTTTATTAAGGTTGAACCGCCCGTCTGGTCTGTCCCCTGCTATTCTTTTCTACCGGAGCAATCGCCTTAATTCGTCAAGACAGGCATAAAGTTATGTATTTTATTGGGATACAAGATCCTGCTGTATAGCGTTTTTTGTCTATATTTGTATCCCAATAGGCTACATGTGCTATAGGCTTTTGCGGACGGCTTGTTGACCAACGTACCATTTGATACCTTTGTATGAAAAAAAAGCAGCAGACCCAACCTTCTTTTAATATATTGCCTACTCAGCCCATCGATCAGAATATGGAAAACCACCAGGAAGAAGAGAGCTTACACGATGCCGTAGCCATATCGGGAATGTACGAAAATTGGTTTCTCGACTATGCTTCCTATGTGATTCTGGAGCGAGCAGTTCCTGCCGTCATTGACGGACTCAAACCCGTGCAGCGCCGTATCCTGCACGCTATGAAAGAAATGGACGACGGTCGGCTGAACAAGGCGGCCAACATCATCGGGCAAACGATGCAATACCATCCGCACGGTGATGCTTCCATTGGAGAAGCGATGGTGAATATGGGCCAAAAGGATTTGCTCATCGATCACCAGGGAAACTGGGGTGATATACGTACCGGCGACAATGCGGCGGCACCCCGCTACATCGAAGCCCGCCTTTCCAAATTTGCGCTGGAAGTGGTCTTTAATCCCGATACCACGCCCTGGCAGCTCTCTTACGATGGGCGCAAAAAAGAACCCATCACCTTGCCGGTGAAGTTTCCGCTGTTACTGGCCCAGGGTGTAGAAGGCATTGCGGTAGGGCTGGCTACCAAGGTGATGCCGCACAATTTCTGTGAGTTGATCGAAGCCTCCATTGATGTACTCAAAAATAAACCCATCAACCTGCTTCCCGACTTCCCGACCGGTGGTTTGGTGGATGCCTCTAATTACAACGAAGGACAAAAAGGAGGGAAGCTGCGCATCCGTGCCCGCATTGAGGAACTGGACAAAAAGACCCTGGTGATCAAGGAGATTCCGTTCGGAACCACCACCACCAGCCTGATCGAATCCATCATCAAAGCCAGTGAGTCGGGTAAAATCAAGATCAAGAAGCCGGAGAAAGGGACGGCTGCGGTAGAAGACAACACGGCAGAGAACGTGGAGATCAAAATCCACCTGGCTCCCGGCACTTCTCCCGACATTACCATCGATGCCCTGTACGCTTTCACCGACTGCGAAGTATCGGTATCGCCCAATGCCTGCGTCATTGTCGAAGACAAGCCGCAGTTCCTGGGTGTAAATGAAATGTTGCGTATCAGCACGCACAATACGGTGGAACTGCTGCGCCAGGAACTGGAGATCAAGAAGGCGGACCTGTTGGAACGCATCCTGTACGCTTCGCTGGAAAAGATATTCATTGAGAATCGCATTTATCGCAAAATTGAAGAATGCGAAACCTGGGAGTCCGTACTGACGACCATCGATAAAGGACTGGATCTGTATAAAAAGCAATTCTACCGCGCAATCACCCAGGATGACCTGGTCCGGTTGACGGAAATCAAAATCAAGCGCATTTCTAAGTTCGATGCCTTCAAGGCCGAAGAACTGATGCGCCGGCTGGAGGAAGAGCTCCGGGAAACCGAAGACAACCTGGCCAATCTGGTTCGCTTTGCCATCAACTACTTCAAAGACCTGCTCAAAAAGTACGGAAAGGGCCGGGAAAGAAAGACGGAGATCCGTTCTTTCAATACCATTGCGGCCAACGCAGTGGCGGCGGCTAATCAGAAGTTGTACGCCAATTATGAGGATGGATTCATTGGGTACGGCCTTAAGAAGGATGAGTCCGTGAAATACGTGTGCGACTGCTCCGATATTGACGATATCATTGTGTTTCGCCGGGATGGTAAGTGCAAGGTGATCAAAGTCGATGAGAAAGTATACGTGGGTGCGGAAGGTACAAAAACACCGATGGGTAAAGAACTGATCCACGTGGCTGTTTTCAAGAAAAACGACGAGCGGATGGTCTACAACATGATTTACGTGGACGGGAAAGATGGTATTACCATGGTTAAACGTTTCCAGGTGACCGCCGTTACCCGCGATCGTGAATACGACCTGACGAAGAAAAACCCCAATTCCAAGGTGCTGTATCTGACCGCCAATCCCAATGCCGAAGCGGAGGTGGTAAGCGTCAATCTAACACCTGCCAGCAAGGCGAAGATCAAGGTGTTTGATTTCAACTTTGCCGACCTGGAAATAAAAGGACGCGATGCGCAGGGCAATATACTCACCCGCTATCCGGTGAAAAAAATTCAGTGGAAATCCGGGGGCGGGTCTACTTTGGGTGGCCTGAGCATCTGGTACGATGAACACCTGGGCCGCCTCAATACCGACAGCCGGGGACGTCTGCTGGGTAACTTTGAAGCAGGAGAAAACATTCTGGTTATTTATAAAGACGGAAATTACGAACTAAATACGTACGACCTTACCAATCGTTACGAACCCAATGACATTGCCGTCATCGAAAAATTCGATCCGCAGAAGGTAATTGCGGCCATTCACTACGATGGCAGTCAGAAGAACTTCTTCGTCAAACGCTTCCGCATCGAAACCAAAGTCGTAGACAAGAAATACCTTTTTATCAGTGAGGCAAGAGGCTCCAAACTGGTAGTAGTGACGACTGATAGTCAACCTCAGGTAGAAGTCTCCATCAAGAAGTCGGATAAGGACAAGGAAGAGGTGATGACTTACGATATGGATATGCTCATCGACGTAAAAGGCTGGAAGGCTTTGGGCAACCGTTTATCCAACTATAAAGTCACCAAGGTAAAGCTATTAGCATCAAAACCCGCTCTGGATGTGGAGCGGGTCATTGAACATTCCCCTAATCACACGGATGAGAAACCCAAGTCCAACGGGACGGCTGTAAAGGAAGAAGATGCGGAAGGTGCCGCCAACCGGAATCCGGTAACGGCTCAACTGGGCATTTTTTAAACGCAGAAGGTGATACGTTATACTTCGACCGCACCCATTTTCTTCCTCAGATTCAGGATCATATCGGCCGTCATCTGCTCCAGGGAATAAGCGGGCTCCCAGCCCCAATCTTGGCGGGCGGCCGAATCATCGATGCTGCGCGGCCAGGAATCGGCAATCTGCTGGCGAAAATCCGGCTGATAGATGATCTGAAAGTCAGGGATGTGTTTTTGGATGGCTTGCGCAATCTCCGCTGGCGAAAAACTGATTCCTCCCAGATTATAACTCGTTCGGATTTGAATGCGATTGGCTTCCGCCTCCATCAGTTCCAAAGTGGCCCGGATGGCATCGGGCATGTACATCATTGGCAGGTAGGTGTCTTTGGAAAGAAAACAGGGGAAAGGCACACCTTCCAAAGCCTTATAAAAGATATCTACCGCGTAATCGGTGGTACCTCCTCCCGGCATGGCCCGGTAACCGATCAGGCCGGGATACCGCAGGCTTCGAACATCGATTCCGTGTTTGGCGTGATAGTAGCTACACCATAACTCCCCGGCCTGCTTACTGATGCCGTACACCGTATTCGGATCGGTCACCGTATGCTGCGGAGTGCGTTCGGCGGGCGTGTGCGGACCAAATACAGCAATCGAACTGGGCCAGAATACCTTGGAAATGTGCTTTTCAACCGCCGCATCCAGCACGTGCAGCAGTCCATTCATGTTTAGGTTCCAGGCGAATTTTGGGTTTTTCTCCCCCGTAGCCGATAGCACGGCGGCCAGTACGTACACCTGAGAAATCCGGTATTTACCCAGCACGTCACCCAGGCGGCGGGCATCCAGCACATCCAGTTTTTCAAAAGGCCCTCTTACGCATTGATTGTCCGGGGGCAAATGTACATCGGAAGCAATGACGGCCGACTCACCGTACGCATCCCGAAGCGCTTCCGTCAGTTCCGAGCCCAGCTGTCCACAGGCCCCGATAACCAATATTTTTTCTTTCTGATTGTCCATGCTGGTATGCCTTGATATAACTATAATAAAATTGGGTAGCCTTTATTTCAATATTTTCAAAAAAGATGGATTATTGCCCGACCAATTTAGGAAATATCCACTGAGCGAAAAAACATGTCCTTTATTCTTTACTTATCTTTGTTGAATGGCTTAGTCGTAGCTGATCCACTTCGTCCAAATAATGTCTGACCATCATGAGTTTTGAAGCCTATTTGTCGGAAAAGAAAATTGATTCAGCGGCATTCAGGACCCAGGAACCCGAAAAATGGGAAGCGTTCAGGCAACTGTTTGAACAGGTCCACCCCAACAGTTTTACGGCGCAGAAGAAGTTTCTGATCAATGACTTAAGGAGAAGATATTTACTCAGTGCCACTGAATAAACATGGTTTTCACGTCGATCATTCTGATACCTTGCTCATTTTAACCTAATCAACCCAAAGAAAATTTATGTACGATACCCTCAAACCTACCCTGGAAAAAGAGCTGGCTGAGATTGAAGCAGCCGGTCTATACAAAAAAGAGCGAATTATAACCACCCCGCAGTCGGCGCTGATCCGCACTACGGAAGGTCGGGAAGTGCTTAATTTCTGTGCCAACAATTACCTGGGACTGTCGTCGCATCCGAAAGTGGTAGAAGCCGCCAAACGTGCCATTGATACGCACGGATACGGTATGTCGTCGGTCCGGTTCATCTGCGGCACGCAGGACATCCATAAGGAACTGGAACAAAAACTGTCGGCTTTTCTTGGAACGGAAGATACTATCCTGTACGCCGCGGCTTTCGATGCCAACGGAGGCGTTTTTGAACCGCTGTTTGGGCCCGAAGACGCCATTATTTCCGACGAACTGAACCACGCCTCTATCATCGATGGCGTGCGGCTCTGTAAAGCCCAGCGTTTCCGCTACAAGCACAATGACATGACTGACCTGGAAAAGCAACTCCAGGCTGCACAGCATTGCCGCCACCGCATCATCGTAACCGATGGGGTCTTTTCCATGGACGGAACCATTGCGCAACTGGATAAAATCTGTGACCTGGCCGACCAATACAAGGCCCTGGTCATGAGCGACGAATGTCACTCTTCGGGCTTTATGGGCAAAACCGGCCGCGGTGTGCATGAGCACCACAATGTAATGGGACGGGTCGATATCATTACCGGTACTCTGGGAAAAGCGCTGGGTGGAGCACTGGGCGGTTTTACGTCGGGACGCAAAGAAATCATTGCGATGCTGCGACAACGGTCCCGTCCCTACCTATTCTCTAATACCCTGGCACCAGCCATTGTAGGGGCCTCCATCGCCGTACTGGATATGATTACGGAAACGACGGACCTGCGTGATAAACTGGAAAACAACACCCGGTATTTCCGCGAAAGAATGACGGCCGCCGGCTTCGACATCAAGCCGGGTGAACATCCCATTGTGCCCATTATGCTCTACGACGCGGCCCTGTCGCAGCAATTTGCGCAGAAACTGCTGGAAAAAGGCGTTTACGTAATTGGCTTTTATTTTCCCGTAGTGCCCAAAGGACAAGCCCGCATCCGCGTGCAGATATCTGCTGTGCACGAACGGGAGCACCTGGATCAGGCCATTGCCGCCTTTACTGAAGTAGGGAAGGAACTGGGCGTATTAAAAGAAACCACTACCGCTTAAGGGCAGTGGCTCAGGGAGGGAGTGTCGTAAACAAATTCACTCCCTGAGTCGCCTCTTTTCTATTTGACGCTGGTAAGCAGAGTAGAACCCATCAACTTTCCATTCTTGGAATAGGTTTCCGTCTTCACAATACCAAAACCCGGCACAAACCACTCCGTTACCTGTAGGTTCGTAGGTATACCCACGCCCATCATTTTAATGCGCATGGTGGCATTGCAGGTAATTTTGTACCCTTCCCAATTACCAGCCGGGGAAGAAACCCCTTCTTTGGCAGCTACCTTCCGATCTACTACATCGTAAGTGACAGTCGAAAAGACCGTGCCCTTGTTGATTACTTCCATGGAAAAGTTGCCATCGGGCAGACTTTGACCGGGGCTCATATTGGCTGGATAACTCAGATAGGCATCGGTCGCTTTCACTTCCATGTCCTTGTAGGCTTGCAGCTGATCATTGGGCATGGCCATGCGCATGTCTACGTCAATGCTTGCTCCGTGGCACTTAAACTGACCGGCACCACTCACCGTTGGTTTTCCTTTCTCATCGAAGCCGCTGAAATTCAACGTAGAGCGAAGACTATTCCCTTCTTTTTTTACGTCGCTGATGGTGTACACACTTTTACCGCTTTCTTTATTTTTCTTGTCGAACATTGTCATCACTACTTCTGAATGATGGGTAAAGTAGTAATGGTCACAGTCTTGCGCGAAGCCGTTCAGCTTCCCCAGCAGAATGGCAATGATGAATGCTGTTTTTTTCATACTAAGTTATGATTGATGAATGATGAAATGCGGATGGCAGAAAGGCTGTCCATCTGCCTGATTGATTCGCTCAATTCGCATAAGTCAACAGCATCGGGGCAGAAAAGGAGTAGCTTTCTTATTAAATACCTGTAGGAAAAGAATTTATAAATTAAGGGTTATTGCTTCTGTCCGGCTCAGAGACAATAAAAAAAGCCCTCGTGAAAAGGGCTTATGGGATGGGATATGCAGGAAACTCAGTGCGTATTTTCCGAATTGGCGGTAGTTTGCTTTTCCAGGTCAAACAGATCATTGAGTACGTCGATCAACGTTTCGGCTTCGCCCCGCTTACAGGCGGCTTTCAGTTGAAGCACCGGCAGTTTGATGATCTTCTGCATCATTCCTTTGGTGATCTTCTCCATCTTTTCCGTTTCTTCCGGACTCAGGTACTTCAGGTGACGGGCCATCTCTTCCTGACGAATCTGCTCCAAGGCATTTTTCAATTTGTGGATCGTAGGAGAAACCGTCATTTCCTTCGACCAGTCAAAGAAATCTTCCAGGGCTTCCGTAATGATTCTTTCTACTTTCGGAATGGCTTGGATGCGCTTTTCCAAGGCCTCCGTAGCCCGGTTGCGGATGTTGTCAATGTTATATACCAGTACCCCCGGAATTTCTTCTACACTGGTTTCTACGCTGCGCGGCACCGACAGGTCAATAAAATATTTAAAGGAGAGGATATCAAGATCTTCCACCAGTTGGCGGGTAAAAAGCGGTTCAGCTTTCGCTACGGACGAAATTACTACGTCAGCTTGCTGTACTTCTTCGGCCAGGTTCGCGAAGTCGGCCACGCGAAGGGTATAATCTTTGGCCAGTTGTTCGGCTTTTTCTATGCTCCGGTTGGTGAGCGTAATATCGGCTATCTTTTTATCGGCCAGATTCTTGCAGACGTCGGCCCCAATTTCGCCCAAGCCAACCACTAGCACTTTGGGTTGCTGAAGGTCTACCGTCAGTTCTTCCACCAGTTCCACGGCAGCGTAGGAGGCCGAAGCTGCTCCGTCGCGGAAACAGGTTTCCTGTACCACGCGTTTATTGGTAAAGAAAATGGTGTGCATGAGCCGGTGCAGAAAAGGACCGGCTAAACCCAGATCCGCTGTCCATTGATAAGCGTTCTTGATCTGGTTGGAAATCTGCATATCACCGATCACCTGGGAATGTAAACCGAGAGAAACTTCAAATAAATATTTTACTGCATCGTTGTGCTGAGTATAAGAAGCAAAATAGCTCGGTTCCAATTGGCCCAGGCTACCCGTTTGCAGGCCCAGCAGCTGAATAATGGTCAGGCTAAGGTCTTCGGGAGAAGAATAATATACTTCGGTACGATTGCAGGTGGAAAGAATAAGAATTTCAGATATGTCGGCAAATTCCCTAATTTGAGTCAGTAATGATTTGCAGGAATCTTCGTTCAATGCAACTAGCTCCCTTATTTCCAGCGGAGCTGTTTTGTGGGATAAACTGAGCGCTTTGAAGTGTTGGTGCATAGTAAAAACTCTAGACCGCAAAATTAGTGCTTGAATACTAAATAATAAACCCTTTTTGGGGATTTTAAGTTTATTTTTACGAATTATAAATAAGACGCGCTGAGCGCTTATGGACCTTTACGATAACAAGTCTAAGTACAAAATCATCATTGTGTTGGTGGCCCTGCTGATCGGTAGCAGTTCGGTATACTACACCAACCTGATTGTGAATCAGCTGGCACAGCGGGAAAAGAAGCAAATTGAACTGTTTGCCAAAGCCATGCAGAGCCTGGCCGATCAGGACAACGATGAAAACATTAATTTTCTTTTCCAGGAAATTATCAGCTCCAACACCACTATTCCGGTCATATTGGTAGACGAAAATGGCAAACCTACCCTGGACAAAAATGTGGATATGCCTGCCAACGTGACTCCTCGGCAAAAGGAAAAAATTCTATGGGCGGAACTGGAGGAAATGAAGCAGGAGCACATTCCGATCCTGTTGAAGTCGGTGAACGGCAAGCCCAACTACATCTACTACCACAACTCCTACCTGCTTTCTCAGCTCAAATACTATCCCTACGTGCAGCTGACCGGTATTTTCGTGTTCATTGCCCTGGCCTACCTGGCCTTCAGCTATTCGCGCAAAGCCGAACAAAACCGCGTCTGGGTGGGTCTGGCCAAGGAAACGGCTCACCAGTTGGGCACGCCCTTGTCGTCGTTGATGGCCTGGATTGAATACTTTAAAGCCGACCCCAAATTCGATCACGACGAAGTGATTCCGGAACTGGAAAAAGACGTACAGCGGCTGGAAATGGTGACTACGCGTTTTTCCAACATCGGCTCGGTGCCTACGCTCAAAGGAGAAGATCTCTACGAAGTGGTGCAGGGCATTCTGACGTACCTGCAAAAGCGCATTTCGACCAAAGTCAAAATGACGGTCCGCAACCGATTGGTCGACCGGCCTTCCGTACAAATGAACCGTTATCTTTTTGAGTGGGTCATTGAAAACATCTGCAAAAACGCGGTAGATGCCATGAGTGGGGTAGGCGAAATCAACGTGACCCTGCACACCACCACCGATCACCACATCGCCATCGATATCAGCGATACGGGCAAGGGCATCAGCAAATCAAACCTCAAACAGGTGTTTGAACCAGGTTTCAGTACCAAGAAAAGGGGCTGGGGGCTGGGACTCACGCTGGCCAAAAGAATTATCGAAAATTACCACCGGGGCAAAATTTTTGTCAAGCATTCGGAACCGGGCAAAGGCACTACCTTCCGGATTGTGCTCAATGAAAAAGGCCAGTCGATACCGGAGGAAAATGCCGTCCGGAAACCCTTACAGGAGTTGACCAACCTGGTCAAAATCAAAAGTATTTTACCTTGATTTCCATGGTCATGTCGGGCTTGTCTAGCAAAAAACGGGCATCTGCGTACTTAGGTGGCCCCAGCACCGCTTTGGCATCGTTGGAAGCGCCGTAGCCTTCTTTAGGTATTCCCAGAAAATTGGTATCGATTTTTCCATTCCGGTTCTCGTCGTGCATGAGCGAAACGGCGTATTCACCGAAAGGCAGGTCTTCGAAGACCACTTCACAGGTTCCTGCTGTGATTTGTGCCTCCGCTTTTCGGTAAGCTTTCTCCGGATCACCAGGATAGCCCTCTCTGGAACGGTACAAACTGACGTTTACCCGGCCATTATTATTGCGCAACTGCACGATTTGCAGGTGCAGTGTTCCTAGCCGGGTGTCCTGTGGCTGGTAAGCGAACAAAAAACTGATCTGCCACAGTAAGAGACAAAAAGATGATGTCATAGCCTATCTGGTCAGCAAAAATAATTCCGGTTCTCCGCAAAAACGCAATCGCAATCTGCCTCTGCAATACCTTCCATTGATACTAAGCTGAATGTGAGGCCTATGAAGCTGAAGGCCACTTTGAATCATTTTCGTTCAAAAGCTTAAATCTGAAGGTAGAAAACTTTGGATAGCGACATGGAATCAGTTAATTTTGCACCGCAGAATTAACACTTGGAAGTTTATATAAAAAATACAACGAATGGTAAACACAAATAGTACCGGAGTTGAAGTGCCCGGCGCAACAACCGGCCCCTCTAAGGTAGACGGTCGTACGGCCAAGGTGAATATCGGTAAAGTTACTCAGATCATCGGTCCCGTGGTGGACGTGAGCTTTGAGGGAGAAGGCACCAGACTACCCAAAATTCTGGATGCGTTGGAAGTAGTAAAGAGCAACGGCCAGAAGATTGTGTTGGAATGCCAGCAGCACCTGGGCGAAGATCGGGTACGGACCATCGCAATGGATGGAACGGAAGGTCTGCAGCGGGGAGTAGATGTAGTTGATACCGGTGCCCCGATTTCTATGCCAAGTGGAGAAGGAATCAAAGGACGCTTGTTCAACGTGGTAGGCGAAGCCATCGACGGTATTCCCCAACCCAAGTCAGACAAAGGCCTTTCTATTCACCGGGATGCTCCCAAGTTTGATGAATTATCAACCTCTACGGAGGTTTTGTATACGGGTATCAAAGTAATTGACCTGCTTGAGCCTTACGTAAAAGGTGGAAAAATTGGTCTGTTTGGTGGTGCCGGGGTAGGTAAAACCGTATTGATTATGGAGCTGGTAAACAACATCGCGAAAGCGTACGGTGGTTTGTCAGTGTTTGCCGGCGTAGGCGAAAGAACCCGCGAAGGAAACGATTTGCTCCGCGAATTTCTGGAATCGGGGGTAATCAAATACGGCGAAGACTTCAAGCATTCTATGGAAGCTGGCGGATGGGACCTGAGCAAAGTAGATCTGGAAGAAATGAAGGATTCCAAAGCGACCCTGGTGTTCGGACAGATGAACGAACCCCCCGGAGCCCGTGCCCGCGTAGCGTTGTCCGGTCTGACCGTAGCTGAGCACTTCCGCGATGGTGAAGGAGAAGGAAAAGGACGTGATATCCTGTTCTTTATTGATAATATTTTCCGCTTTACCCAGGCGGGTTCCGAAGTATCGGCCTTGTTGGGCCGGATGCCTTCGGCCGTAGGTTACCAGCCTACACTGGCTACCGAAATGGGTGCCATGCAAGAGCGGATTACTTCCACCAAGCGGGGTTCCATCACTTCGGTACAGGCCGTTTACGTGCCTGCCGATGACTTGACTGACCCGGCTCCGGCTACGACCTTCGCCCACTTGGATGCCACAACCGTACTTTCCCGTAAAATTGCGGAGCTGGGTATCTACCCGGCCGTAGATCCGCTGGATTCTACTTCCCGCATCCTGTCGGCTGACGTTCTGGGCGACAAGCACTACCGTACGGCTCAGCGGGTGAAAGAGATTCTGCAACGCTACAAAGAATTGCAGGACATCATCGCCATTCTGGGTCTGGATGAATTGTCGGACGAAGACAAACTGGTAGTAAGCCGTGCCCGTCGGGTGCAACGCTTCCTGTCGCAGCCTTTCTTCGTAGCGGAACAGTTTACGGGTCTGAAAGGCGTGCTGGTACCGATCGAAGACACCATCAAGGGCTTCAATATGATCATCGACGGTGAGCTGGATCACTTGCCTGAATCAGCTTTCAACCTGGTAGGAACCATCGAAGATGCGATCGCCAAAGGGGAGAGACTGATCAAAGAAGCGTCTTCAGCAAACAGTTAACAGTAGACAGTTATCAACTTATTGTTCACTATTCACTGTTCATTGTTAACTGAAAAGATATGTATTTAGAAATTATCACGCCAGATCAGAAGGTTTTCGCCGGAGACGTGGTTTCGGCTCAGTTTCCGGGCAGTGTAGGTTCCTTTCAGGTATTGGACAACCACGCTCCACTCATCAGCACGCTGGACCGCGGCAAGATCGTACTCAAGACAGCCGAGAGCGGATCTCAGGCTGAGCGGGTAATTACGGTCGATGGAGGAGTCGTGGAAGTGAGTAACAACCGGGTGATTGTGTTGGCAGAAGCGATTATCGCCTAAGGGCGCTTCGTTTTTAAGTAGATAAAGCTTTTAAGAAAAAAGGCGGCCCTTTAGAAAGGCCGTCTTTTTTTTATTTCCCGCACTAATTGATCACAAGGGTAACTTTTGGAGAATTCTTGGTTTCAGAAACGCTTTGCGCTATCCAATGTGTAATACCAGTTTTCCAAACTGTTCTGAGTTATCCATTTTCCGCATGGCTTGCTCCGCATCGGAGAAGGGAAATACCTGGTCGATGACGGGCTGTAGGTGTTTGTCTTCCATTAAACCAAGCATGGCACCAAATTCTTTCGGAGATCCCATGGTGGTGCCCATGATGTTTAGCTGTTTATAAAATATCTTTTGCGGACTGATCTCTTTCCAGGCACCCCGGGTACCTCCGTACGCGACAAGCCGACCACCGGGGGCAGCCGCTTCCACCAGCCGGGCAAATCCTTCACCCCCGGCACTGTCAATGATCACGTCAAAGCCCTGCGCCTGAGCAACCAGTTTTTTGCTCCAGCCTTCTTCCCGGTAGTTGACTCCTCCGATAGCACCCATTTCGCAAGCCTTGCTGATTTTTTCATCCGATCCGGAGGTAACGTATACCTGAGCGCCTGCTGCAAGGGCAAACTGAAGGGCAAACAAAGCCACACCACCCCCGATACCCGTAATCAACACCCTTTCTGCCGCTTGTAGGCCAGCCCGGCTGAAAAGCGCCCGGTAAGCCGTGAGTCCGGCCAATGGAATGGCGGCCGCAGCTTCAAAATGCAGGTGAGCCGGTTTGGGATAAACTTGTGATAAAGGGATCTTGACAAACTCTGCAAAAGTACCGTCGTCGGGCAAGCCCAGAATACGGAAATTTTTGGAAGGGAAAGCGGGATGATCGCCCCAGGAAAGGCCGGGGTTGATGATTACTTCCTTTCCTATCCAGCTCTTATCCACTCCCGGGCCGGTTTCGGCTACCACTCCCGCTCCGTCGGAACCTACAATACAAGGGTATTTGAGTCCGGCGTATTGGCCCTTTTGTATCCACACATCGCGGTGATTGAGGGCGGCAGCACGGAGTCTTACCAATACTTCTCCTTCTACCGGACTGGGTGTCAGAACTTCCTGCAAATGCAGGGGCTGGTTGATGCCTTTTAAAACCGATGCTTTCATATTGGTAAGAATGCTGCTTAGGAGGTAGCCTCTGAAGAATCAGGGTTTATTTCCGGCTGAATAACTTCCCAATCCGGCCAAACATGCGCTTTTCAAAATTCCAGAAGAAAGCGAATTGTCCGAAAAGAAAGCCGTAAGCCAGCAAAAATACCTGATAAGCCGGAAGTACAGTGAAAATATAGATGAGCGCGCGTAGCCAGCCAGGCGTTTGCTCATTGACTCCTAACCAGTTGAAGATGGGCTGCTTAATGCCCATGGCTGTAAAGCCGGTACAGGCGAATACGACCAGAATGATAATAACTTGCCATGCGCTGGTGACGCCCCAGCGGTGCTGCAGTCGATCTATCCAATTGGGCTTGTCCATCGTTTGAGGTGGGCATTTGAAAACGGGAAGATATACGAATTGAGTTCGTTCTCCAACCCAACTCTTCCGGCTTCCGCGGATTAATGCAGAAAATCCAGGTTCTTATCTTTAATGGAAATGGTTTCCAAGGTGAGAAACTGCTCCCAGAACTGGTTTTCAGGTAGTCCGGCCAAACAGATAACGGGCTCTTTCTTGACCGGGTGCGTAAAATGCAGCTTGCGGGCGTGGAGATTGATGCTGCCGTCGGGATTGGGTTTGGAAAAACCGTATTTGACGTCACCGCGGATGGGAGAACCGATTTTAGCCAATTGTGCCCGAATCTGGTGCGGACGCCCGGTAATGGGGTTTACTTCCAGCAGGTAATGGTCGTTGAGTTTGCCCATTACCTGATACGTCAATTCAGATTTAAAGCCATTCTCTACTTCATAATCGTAAGCAGTGGTCACATTCCGGGCTTCGTCTTTAATGAGCCAGTGCGTGAGTTTACCCTTCAGTTCGGCTGGCCGCTGCTTGACCACCGCCCAGTAGGTTTTGTGTACATCACGGCGGCGAAACAGCTCATTCATACGCTCCAGGGCCTTGGAGGTGCGGGCAAATATCACTAGGCCGCTCACTGGACGGTCGATCCGATGCACCGTTCCCAGAAAAACGTCGCCGGGTTTGCCATACTTGTCTTTGATGTATTGTTTCACCAGATCCGACAGCGTTGTATCGCCCGTTTCATCGCCTTGCACCAGCACACCGCTGCTTTTATTGACGATAATCAGGTGATTATCTTCGTATACAACCTGAAAATACTTATTCATAATGCGTTTCGGCTTAAAATAGAAATGAGGCTTTCAGGCAAAGATACGGATGTAGACGGTGCGCTCACCATTGCAAAGCAATAAACCTGACTTGGGCCAGAAGACACATCATCCGAATGAGGTCGGAACCATCAGAACAATACCCTAAGGCAAACTAATCAGTGCTGGATCCTGGAATGAAAAAAGGCAGAAGGCAAACTAATCAGTGCTGGATCCTGGAATGAAAAAAGGCAGCTGGTTCACAGCTGCCTTTTCCGGATTACCAGCGGCGGCAATCACGCCGATAACCCCGTCCCCGATTCGGGTGTCCCCATCCCCTGCGATAACCCGGTGGGGGAGCCACCACAACGACCGGAGGCGGATACGCTGGACGGGGTGCGTAATATACGACGGGTGGTGGAGGCATCACATATACAGGAGGAGGGGGAGGAGGCATTACATAGACGGGTCGGCGTGGTCTTCCCCATCGTTGCGCAAAGGAAGGCAGGCTCATCAGCATGCTGCACAGAAGAAAAAGCATTAGGGTCCATTTTTTCATCGTCTTAAGAGTTTAGCGGTGAAGAATAAAAGCACTTCAGTAAAACCTAAAAAATGATCATTTAAAATTGATTAGCATTTATCGTGCCGAGGCAAAAGATTAGCTATATTGTATAGGCATAACAACCTATAACCGTTGGTCTTCGTATGTATTTTACGTACTACGACCACCCCTGCATTTCCTGGTTCTCCATTCTAAATCTACACGGCCATGCGCACTCTCCTGCTCACCCTTGGCTACCTGCTGAGTTGGCTTTATAGCCTGGCTCAGTACCACACGATCGGAGATGCGGCTCCGATCGGCGAATGCATCCGCCTGACGCACGATGAACCCTACAGCGAAGGCATTGCCTACAATACAAGCCGGCTGGACCTGAATAACTTATTCGAAATCGAATTTGATATCTTCCTGGGCGACAAAGACGAATTGGGGGCCGATGGAATCACTTTCGTGATGCACGATGATCCGCGGGGCCTGGAAGCTTTTGGTTCCTTTGGGGAAGGGATGGGATACGGCAATATGGGCCGGGGAGGCAACTGGATTGCGCCATCCATTGCAGTGGAATTTGATACCTACCAAAACTTCAATCAAAACGATCCGCCTTACGACCACGTGGCCCTTTTGGTCAACGGAGTGAACCTCCACCCCGGCGAATGGAAGGAAAAGACCGATATTCCCAACCTGGAAGACAACAAACTGCACAATTTTCGCTTCCGCTGGAACCCATCCGACCAGAGCATCCGGGTTCATCTGGACGGGAGATTGGTCTATCAGGGCAAAAAAGACCTGATTAATAAAGTGTTTGAAGGCAAAACCAAGGTAATCTGGGGATTTACGGCCTCTACGGGGCGCAAACACAACCTTCAGTATTTTTGTCTGAAAAGACTGGCTGCCAAACCGGCTCCGAAAAAATTCCTGCCGCCCACGGGTGCGCAGGCGGCGATGATGAGCGGCTCCATTCTGAAAAGGGGAACGCTACAGCAATGAAGCTCATTTTACTGTCATTTACAACACAGCGCAGAAGGGATTGAAGCGTTTTTCTTCACCTATGGTAGTGCTTTCGCCGTGACCCGGATAAACGATAAAGTCATCTCCTAAAGGAAACAACTGCGTATGAATGCTCCCGATAAGCGTATTGAAATTTCCACCCGGCAAATCCGTCCTTCCAATGCTCCGTTTGAAAAGCACATCGCCCCCGATGCAAAGCCGTTGCGCGCGATTGACGAAGGCTACGTGCCCCGGCGCATGACCCGGAACGAATAACACTTCCAATTCGCTTTGACCAAACCGGACCGACGTTCCCAACTGCAGAAAATGATCCGGGCTGGCCTCCTGGTACTGAGGAAATCCGTAAATGGGCGCATAATTGACCACCGCCCGTAGCACTGGAGCTTCCAATTCGTGGATATAAAAGGGAACGCCGTACTTTTCTTTGACGTAGGCGTTGCCCAGCACATGATCGATGTGACAATGGGTATTGAGCAACAACACTACCTTCAGGTTGCTTTCCTGAATAAAATCACTCAGCTCCTCTTTTTCGCTCCTTTCGTAGCAGCCCGGATCGATTACCACGCATTCGCGGGTTTCGTCGTAAAGCACGTACGTATTTTCTCCGAAGGCATTAAAAGTAAAGGATTGGATATGGATCATAATGGGATGACAATTAAATCATTGAACTTTTTTGCTTTAGGTTAAAATTACGATCGGCCATGCCTGATGCGTATGTACTTCTACAAAAACAAAAGGAATTGGGGCTTAGGATGAATGTTCTGCGCCCCATGTTAACCAAACAAAAAGATACTTGGCTTTTTATGCAGATCAGGCGTTTGCTTTTTCCAATCCCTGACGGACAAAGTACGGATCATTTCATCGGGAGCCGTAAGGTTACACGCAATGCAGAGCAGTGTATCGCCCTGGCTTTGCTGAAGTATATCCTGCAGGAGCTGGTTATTTCGGAAAGGGGTTTCCATAAAGATCTGCGTTTGGTGCCTGGTTTTTGCCTCTCGCTCTAGTTGACGAATGGCTTTGGCCCGTTCCGCCTTATCGATGGGCAGATATCCGTGAAACACGAAAGACTGGCCGCTAAAGCCTGAAGCCATCAACGCCAGCAAAATAGAAGAAGGGCCTACCAAAGGCACCACCGGAATGCCCATCTGGTGCGCCAGTCCTACCGCTACGGCACCCGGATCGGCCACGCCCGGGCAACCTGCTTCCGAGAGCACACCGGCGTCTTTTCCTTCGAGTACTACCTGCAGGTTGTTTCTGGTTTCCTCAATCGGTGTATCTTTGTCGAGTAAATAGAAAGATAATTCGGGGATCGGTCTGCCAATTTGTAAGTCGCTGATGAAGCGCCGGGCGGTGCGCAGGTTTTCCGCGAAAAAGTGTTCCGTTTGCCCGATCACCTCCCGGATCTGGGGAGATAAGACTTTGGAAGCGGTATCGGGTGCGAGCACCGTCGGGATAAGAAATAATTTGCCGGGTGGGTTTGCCAATGGCCGGAAGGGTTTAGGTTATATTAGAATTGGTAGCAATGGCTGATATGCAAGGCTTAGGAAAAATTCTGATCATTGTAGGCGTGGTGATTGTGCTGCTGGGCGTGATACTGCTTTGGTTGCCTAAGATCCCATTTCTGGGCAAGCTACCCGGAGACGTGTTGGTCAAACGGGAAGGTTTTACTTTCTATTTTCCCCTTGCTACCAGTCTGCTTCTGAGCCTGCTCCTTTCACTGATCCTGTACCTGGCCCGGCGGTTTTTTCAATAATCCCTGCTCTTTCTTCTCTTTCAGCAAGCTTATTCTTTAAGAAAGGTCTGTATCTTTTCTAAAAAGGCCTTAGGTTGTTCTGCGTGCAGCCAGTGCCCGGCGTTGGCAACGGTTTCCAGAGTTGCCTTCGGGAAGATCTGTTGAATTAGGGGAATATCTTCCGGCTTTACGTAGTTCGATTTTTCCCCGTGTATAAACAGCGCGGGAACATTCACTGGTTGATTAAAAACCAGCGCTTCTCCCACATTTTCGATTTTTTTGTCAATGACGGGCAGGTTGATGCGCCAGGCAAAAGACGCAGGTTGATCTGGTTCGTCAGTGCGGTACAGGCTCTTCAACAAAAATTGTCTCACGCCCAGTTCAGGAATATATTCAGCCAGTTGCGTATCGGCCTGCTGGCGGCTCTGCAAAGCGCTCAGATCAATGGATCGCAGGCCTTCCAGAATTTTCTGGTGGTGAGGGCGGTAATATTTGGGCCCGATGTCGGCCACGATCAATTTGCTCAAGGCATCGGGATGCTGTACGGCAAAATGCATGGCCACTTTGCCTCCCATAGAGTGACCGGCAATGATGGGTTGACGAATACCGTGTTCCTCAATAAACTCCCGGATGTCGTTACTCATCGCTTCGTAGGTAAACTCCTCACTCCAAGGGGAGCGCCCGTGGTTACGCAGGTCAGGCAGGTAGATCCGGTAGTCTGTAGACAATTCTTTGGCGATGGAAAGCCAGTTGTCGCCCGAACCAAACAGTCCGTGCAAAATAATGAATGGGTTGCCTTCTCCGATTTCCTGAAAATAAAGCTGCATAATGGAGGGTTAAAGCTTTCAGCGATCCGCTTTTAGCTAAAAAAGAAAATAATAATTAAACTCTCAAACTCTCAAACTCTCAAACTCTCAAACTCTCAAACTCTCAAACTCTCAAACTTATATTGCTCCTTATTCCACGTAAATGACCTTCTCTCGTTTTTCAGTCAACATCCCCAGCGGTTGGGCATCTATCCCGAATACCCGGAGTAGCGTTTCCACTTCTTTGCGGCCTTCGGGAGCCACGGCAATGAGCAAGCCGCCGCTGGTTTGCGGATCAGCCAGAATGTGTTTTTGGTGATCCGATACAGGTCCCATTTTGTGGCCATAGCTGTCCCAGTTACGATGCGTACCGCCGGGAATGCAGTTTTGTTCCAGGTATTGCTCCAATACGGCTATCTTGGGTACTTTGCTGAATTCCACTACGGCACTCAGATTACTGCCTTCGCACATCTCCGTGAGGTGACCCAGCAGCCCAAATCCGGTTACATCGGTCAACGCCTTTACGCTGGCAAATTTGCCCAGCTGAGCCCCAATTTTATTCAATTGCACCATTTGGCTGGGAGCAATGTCGCTGTGTTCAGATCGAAGTAGCCCCTTCTTTTGTGCCGTAGTCAGAATACCCACTCCCAAGGGTTTGGTCAGGTAAAGATAACAGCCCACGGTAGCCGTATTGTTCTGTCGCAGGTTAACCAGCGATACCTTACCTGTCACTGCTAACCCAAATATGGGCTCCGGACTGTCGATACTGTGTCCACCAGCCAGCGGAATGCCCGCCTCCTGGCAGATGGACCGGCTGCCTTCCAGCATTCGTTGTGCCACCGAAGCCGGCAGTTTATCAACAGGAAAACCCAGAATGGCAATGGCCATCACGGGTTCGCCACCCATAGCGTATACGTCGCTGATGGCATTGGCCGAAGCAATGCGCCCAAAATCAAAAGCATCGTCTACAATGGGCATAAAGAAGTCGGTGGTACTGATAATGGCCTCTCCATTGCCCAGATCCAGTACGGCCGCATCGTCTTTGCTTTCATTGCCTACCAGCAGATGGGGAAACTTCTGAGTGGGCAAATCAGAGTGCAGAATACTTTCCAGGACTTTAGGAGAGATTTTGCAACCGCAGCCAGCCCCGTGGCTGTACTGGGTAAGTCGGATAATCGAGGTATCGGGTGTATGGGACATATAGGGCAAAACCTTTTCGATGGCTTCAGAGTTCGATATTTATAATAAACGGACAAAATTGGTAAACCAGCTGTATTTTTATGGGGGAGTTACTGAAATCTTTGCGCATTAAATGATTTTTTCATAAAAAAATGCAATTACAATAATACGCTGTGAAATTTTCATTAAACTTTGGTCGCCCGTTTTAGCAATTTGTTAATATATTCAGCGGGCAATAAAGTGCCCGATAGTATCTAAATTTGCGCGCTGAATAAGTGTAATATGGTAAAAAAGCACAATATGCCATTTACAACTGATTTGCTTGTTCAATCTTCCGACAGATTTGACTTCCCGTTCCCGATCGGATGGTTAAACTCTTCATCAACAAATGCTTATAGATTCGAAGCAATTTTGTGCCCGACAGCATTTTATTCTACTTCAGCTCTTCATATTTCTACAAACAGTGCAATCTATTTACCATTCTAAATAAACAATTGATGATGATGAAACAAGTACTCAAGTATGTCATGATGCTTACCCTGATGGTGTGTAGTCAGTGGGCGCTGGCGCAGGGGGTGACTACCGCTTCCATGAATGGGACCGTAACCGATGAAAAAGGGGAAGGCTTACCCGGAGCCAATGTAATTGCTGTACATACTCCCTCAGGTACACAGTATGGTACAGTAACACGGGCGGATGGAAGATTTAATCTCCCCAACGTACGGGTCGGTGGGCCTTATTCCGTCACGATCTCCTTCGTAGGGTTTGCCGATCAGAAACGTCAAGGTATTGATTTGGCACTAGGCCAGGACTTATCACTAGATTTCAAATTACAAGATGCCAACGTTCAATTAAGCGAGGTACAAGTTACAGCAAATCGAAATTCTGTAATTAGTTCTGACCGGACTGGTGCTGCCACTGGTATTTCTAACCAGCAGATTAACCGTCTTCCAACTCTGAATCGTAGTTTCGATGACTTTACTCGATTAGATCCCCGGGCAAACGGACAGAGTTTCGGTGGTCGAAACGGCGGTTATAATAATATTACCATCGACGGAGCGCTTTTTAACAATGCATTTGGTCTTTCATCAACTGTAGGAGGGCAAGCCAATGCTCAACCCATTAGTTTGGATGCTGTTGATCAAATTCAGGTGAGCATTGCCCCTTTCGATGTGCGTCAGGGCAGTTTTACTGGTGCAGGCATCAATGCAGTGACCCGTAGCGGAACCAACGAATTTAGTGGTTCTGCTTATTATTTCCTGAGAAACCAGAGTTTTGTTGGAAAAAAAGTGGATGGTCAGTCGCAACCAATTGCCAATTTCGACTTGTTCAATACAGGTTTCAGATTAGGCGGACCAATTATAAAAAACAAATTGTTTTTCTTTATTAACGGTGAGATGGAGCGTAGAAATGATCCTCCAAGGGGCGGTTTTGTTGCCAGCAGGCCGGGTTTATCAGGATCAAATGTCTCTTCTGCAAGCGCAGCGGACTTAGATCAACTTAGCAGTTTTTTGCAAAGTAATTACGGATACAATCCCGGACCTTACGAAAACTACCTACTTGAGCAAAATAGTGACAAGATTACAGCTAAAATCGATTGGAATATTTCAAAATCTCACCGATTTAACATAAAATATAATTATTTGAAGTCATACCGTGATGTTAATCCAAGTACGAGCGGTGCATTAGCCAACGGTGGTAATCCTACTAATACTCACTTGCCTTATCTGGCCGCTTATTATCGCATCAATAATAATCTTAATTCAGTTATTGCAGAATTGAACAGTACCTTCGGTAGCAAATTTTCTAATACCCTCCAGGCCGGATACAGTGCTTTCCGAGATAATCGGGAAAGTAGTGGCGGCGTTTTTCCTCTAGTAAATATTGGCGATCGTAATGGTCAATCTTTTACTACTTTTGGATACGAGCCTTTTTCTGCGAATAATGTGCTGAATACCGATGTGTATCAGATTTCCGACAACTTCACGATGTACGCTGGAAAGCAGGTATTCACCGTGGGGACTTATAATGAGTTTTATAAGTTTACCAATGGCTTCGCTCCCAATTATTACGGAGCTTATCAATTTGCCTCAGTGGAAGATTTCTATAGCAGTGCTACCCAGACGCCTAATCCTGCTACTGGCTCCATTTCTAATCCTACTCAGTACCAACTTCAATATTCGGCCTTGCCGGGTGGAAACTTCCCTTTTGTAGATATCAAAGCCAGCCAACTGGGATTCTATGTACAGGATGAAATTTCTGCAAAAAGCAATCTGAAGATAACAGTGGGGGTACGGGTTGATGTTCCAATTATAGGATCTACTGTTTTACAAAATGAGCCAGCCTCCAATCTTACGTTCCGTGATGGGGTAAAACTCAATACTGGTACCGTTCCTCAAACTTCCTTACTTTGGTCGCCAAGAGTAGGCGTAAACTGGGATGTATTTGAAGACAAGCGGACGCAGGTTCGCGGGGGCACGGGTATTTTCACAGGCCGGGTTCCTTATGTGTGGATTTCCAACCAAGCCAGCAACAACGGACTTCTTTTTGGCAGCGAGTTTTTGACTAATCCAACTAATCGTCCTTTTACGCCTAACGTAGATGCATACCGGCCTACCAATGCAGCAGCAAATACATCTTACAATTTAGCGGTTACTGAGCCGGGTTTTAAGTTCCCTCAAGTATGGCGAACCAACCTGGGGATTGATCAGACCTTGCCTGGTGGAATCATAGCTACATTAGAAGGCATCTATTCGTCTGATATCAATGCTGTTTACCACGAAAACGTCAATCTTCCCAGATCTACCGTTACTGCGAAAGGAGCCGATAACCGGCCCATATATTACAATACCAATGAAGCGGGAATTCCTACCACACCTAATAATCAATTGTATCCTCGCATACCAACTGCGCAGGGTGGTAATACACTTACAAGCCCTAATATCACGAATGCCATTCTGATGCGAAATACCAATCAGGGATATAGTTATAGCTTGACTGCTCAATTACAAAAGCAATTCTCGAACGGGTTTTTTGCCAGTGTAGCTTATACTTACTCTGATTCGCGCTCTGTGAACGATGGCGGTTCCATTGCTCAGTCAATCTGGAGAGATCGGCAGATTTCCGGTGATCCCAACGCTAATGTGTTATCTTATTCCAACTTCCTGCAGAAAGACCGGATAGTTGCTTCTGCTTCTTACCGTAAGGAATACCTGGGTTTTGCGGCTACTACTATTTCGCTATTTTATAATGGTGCACCTGCAATAAATAATTTTTTTACTACACGATACTCTTATACCTACGCTGGCGATATGAACGGTGATGGAAGTGGTGGCGGTGGGAACGACCTGATTTATATACCGAGAAATCAAAGCGAAATCGTATTGCTGGATATTGCAGCATCTGGAAGTAATCCAGCTTATACTAAAGAACAACAATGGGCTGACTTGGATGCTTATATTAGCCAAGATAAGTATCTGAGTTCAAGAAGAGGTCAGTACGCGGAACGCAATGGGGCCGCAAATCCCTTCGTATCTACGCTGGATTTTAAAATTCTACAAGACTTCTTTATCAACACCGGAGGAAAGAGAAATACCCTGCAACTAAGTCTAGACATCTTCAATATCGGCAATATGCTCAATTCGAGTTGGGGCGTTCCCCAGCAGCCGGCCAGAACTGCTTTGCTGAATTTTGTAAATTATGATGGAGAAGGCAGACCTACTTTCCGGTTCCCTTTACAAAATGGTCAGCCGTTGAGAGAAACTTATATTAATCAAACAGGTATCAATGCAAGATGGCAGATGCAGTTTGGCATAAGGTATATTTTTAATTGATTGTTGTTTCATAATATATAAGTAAAAGCCCCAGGCATTCGCCCGGGGCTTTTACTTGTTAGACGATCTCACAGACAGTAAAAATGCGTATATTTACTCTATAGCATCGGTATTAAAAACAAAGCATATTTATTACTCGTACTAGCTATCACCTCTCCACTCCTATGCTCTACTACAAAGAATACATCCTGGAAAGCCCTGCCGGATCGGATCCGTCAGAATGGGTGGTATTTATTCACGGGGCGGGAGGAAGTTCTTCCATCTGGTTTAAGCAATTGCGGGAATTCAAGCAGCACTTCAACGTACTTCTCATCGACCTGCGGGGCCACGGGAAATCGAAGAATATGCTTCAGAAATACGTGGAGGACAACTATACGTTTAAAGACGTGAGCCACGATGTGCTGGAAGTGCTGGATCACCTGAAAATCCAGTCGGCGCACTTCGTGGGTATCTCTTTGGGTTGCATCATCATCCGAACTTTGGGTGAGCTACAACCTTCCCGCATTCGTTCAATGATTCTGGGGGGAGCGATTACCCGGCTCAATATCCGCTCTAACGTGCTGATGCATTCGGGCAACCTACTGAAGCGGGTAGTGCCTTACATGTGGTTATATAGCCTGTTTGCCTGGGTGATTATGCCCAAGCAGCGCCACAAAACATCGCGCTTGCTGTTTATTGAAGAGGCAAAAAGATTGGCGCAGAAGGAGTTTCTGCGCTGGTACAAAATGACGGCCGAAATCAATCCTTTACTCCGGTATTTCAAGGAAAAAGAGTTGGCTATTCCTACCCTCTATATTATGGGCGATGAAGACTATATGTTTTTGCCGCCTGTCAGAATGATCGTTACCCAACACCAATACGCCCAGTTGGCTGTGCTGGCCAATTCCGGCCACGTTGTCAATGTAGATCAGCCCGAACAGTTCAATCACCACTCCATTTCATTCATCAAACAACAGGAGCTTGCTAACTAACTACAAACTCCAGTATGCCAACTGGCTGATTTTGCTTCGGTAGATACCCTTGATATCCACAAATATCCCAGGCTGGGTGGTGAGGGATAGAAAATACGATTCATCAAGTTGACAATATTCCCGGTGGCTGACACAAAGAATTACGGCATCGTAGTCGCTTCGCAACTGAGTGCAGAGCGAAAGTCCGTATTCGTGGTGTAACTCTTCGGAGTCAGCGTGGGGATCTACGACATCTACCTGTAGACTGAAAGATTTCAGTTCCTGAATCAGATCGGCGACCTTGGAATTTCGGATATCCGATACGTTCTCCTTGAAGGTAACTCCCATTACCAGCACCTTTGAATGCACCATATCCTTGCCCTGCCGGGCAATCATTTGGACAGTACGTTTGGCTACGTACGCGCCCATGCTGTCATTAATGTGCCGCCCACTCAAAATTACCCGGGGATTGTGTCCTATTTCTTTTGACTTATAGGTCAGGTAATACGGGTCCACGCCAATACAATGACCGCCGACCAGCCCGGGAGAAAAACGCAGGAAATTCCACTTGGTGCCCGCCGCTTCCAGTACTTCGTAGGTATTGATTTGAAGCTTATCAAAAATCATGGAAAGCTCATTCATCAGGGCAATATTCAAATCGCGCTGGGTGTTTTCAATGATCTTTGCTGCCTCAGCTACTTTGATTGACGAAGCCCGGTGCACACCGGCATCCACCACCAATTCGTATACTCTAGCTACGTTTTCCAGTGCGCTTTCATCGCATCCGGATACCACTTTGGTAATTTTAGCCAGGGTATGTTCCTTGTCTCCCGGATTGATGCGCTCCGGCGAATAGCCCACTTTAAAGTCTTCACCAAAGCGCAGACCGGATTCCCGCTCCAGTATGGGCACGCATTCTTCCTCCGTACAACCCGGATATACCGTAGATTCAAACACCACGTAGTCTCCTTTTTTTAGAATCTTCCCTACGGTCCGGGTAGCCGAACGCAAGGGGTTCAAATCGGGCATGGTATGCTCATCGATGGGAGTAGGCACGGCCACTACGTGGAATGATGCCTGGCGCAAATCGGCCGGATCGTGCGTAAAGGAGATGTCGCACTGCTCAAAGTCCTGAACTGACATTTCACCGCTGGGATCCTCCTGCCGCCGCATCATTTCGATCCGCTGAACGTTGATGTCAAATCCGATGACCTTTATTTTTTTTGCAAAAGCAAGGGCAATGGGCAAGCCTACGTAACCCAGCCCAATTACCGATAAGCTGGTTTCTTTTTGTAAAAGCGGATGGTACACTGAAATACGAAGCCTTAATGATGGGTACAATGATACTCATTTATGCCCGGTTTTTATTAGTGACTGATAGGTGCCATATCTAAATTGACGGTGTGAGTTGTAGATAGACCTTTTGAACAGCACAAAAAAGCGCCTGTAATTGAATACAGACGCTTTTTAATCCGAATTTAAAACTGAAAGCTACTGGGAAATGGCTTCGTTTGCTTCCTTCCGGCTTTCCAGCATATTTTTGAAAAATTCGTAAGTAATTTTCAAACCCTCTTCCCGGGATACTTTGGGCTCCCATCCGAGCAGTTCCTTTGCGCGGGTAATATCCGGCCTGCGCTGCTTCGGATCGTCCTTGGGAAGTGGTTTGTAAACAATTTTCTGCTGGGTGCCCGTCAGTTTGATAATTTCCTCAGCAAACTGCTTGATGGTAATCTCATTTGGGTTACCAATGTTGACGGGTTGAACGTAATCACTCAGCAATAAACGATAGATACCTTCAATGAGGTCGTCTACGTAGCAGAAAGAGCGGGTTTGGGAACCGTCGCCGAATACGGTGAGATCTTCTCCGCTCAATGCCTGTCCGATAAACGCAGGCAGTGCACGACCATCATCCAGGCGCATTCGGGGACCGTACGTATTGAATATCCGTACAATCCGGGTTTCCAGACCGTGGAACGTATGGTATGCCATCGTCATCGCTTCCTGAAAGCGTTTGGCTTCGTCGTACACGCCCCGGGGCCCTACCGGATTTACGTTACCCCAGTAGTCTTCGTTCTGCGGGTGCACGTGCGGATCACCGTACACTTCTGAAGTAGAAGCGATCAGCATCCGGGCTTTTTTGGCTCGGGCCAGTCCAAGCAGATTGTGCGTTCCCAAAGAACCCACTTTCAACGTCTGAATGGGAATTTTCAGGTAGTCGATGGGGCTGGCTGGGGAGGCAAAATGCAGGATATAGTCTAATTCGCCCGGGACGTGCACAAACTTGGACACGTCGTGGTGATAAAACTCAAACTGCTTCAGGTGAAACAAATGCTCGATATTCCGGATGTCTCCGGTGATCAGGTTATCCATAGCTATTACGTAATAGCCTTCCTTGATAAACCGATCACACAAATGTGACCCTAGAAAACCCGCACCACCGGTAATAAGTACTCTTTTCATACTAAAATTGAGGAGACTGATTCGATTTGACAAATGAGTGAACCTTAGTCCAGATTGACAGGCTTGTTCACAACGGCTTTACGTCCGATACTTACGTACGTATAGCCCAGTTCAGCCATCTGGTCAACCTCAAAGAGGTTTCTTCCGTCAAAGATCACTTTATTTTTCAATAAAGCACTCATTTTGTCGAAATCAGGCGTGCGGAAAAGTGGCCATTCAGTCATAATCAGCAGCGCGTCTGCATTCTTCAGGGCATCGTAGGAGGTATGGGTGAAGAGCACATCGGCGTGGTCACCCAGGTAGCGGCGTACGTTGTCCATCGCTTCGGGGTCGTACGCACGAATGTGTACCCCTTCTGCCAGCAACGCCTGGATATTTTCCAATGCCGGAGCCTCCCGGATGTCATCGGTATAAGGCTTGAATGCCAATCCCCATACGGCAATGGTCTTTCCTTTCAGATCGTAGTCGAAGTACTCCTTCAGCAAAGGCAACAACTTGGTCTTTTGTTCCTTATTTACGTCCATGACCGAACGCAAAATCTTGAAATCATAATCGAAATCAGAAGAAGTCTTAGCCAGTGCTTGTACGTCCTTGGGGAAGCAGCTTCCTCCGTATCCGATACCCGCAAAAAGGAATCTTTTTCCGATCCGGCTGTCCGAACCAATTCCTTGGCGGATGGCATCTACGTTGGCACCCACCTTTTCGCAAAGGTTGGCGATTTCATTCATAAAGGTAATTTTGGTTGCCAGGAAGGCATTGGCGGCGTATTTGGTCATTTCGGCAGAACGCTCATCCATGAAAATAACGGGATTTCCCTGGCGTACCAAAGGGGCGTATAGCTTGCTCAGCAACGTTTTGGCCCTTTCCGACTCCGTACCGATTACTACCCGATCAGGTTTCATAAAGTCTTCTACTGCTACACCTTCACGGAGAAACTCAGGGTTAGACACTACGTCGAAATCAACCTGGGCGTTTTTGGCAATGGCATCGCGTACTTTCTCAGCCGTTCCTACCGGTACCGTGCTCTTGTCGATTACGACTGCATAATCTTCCAGCAGAGGACCTAAATCATTGGCTACTTTCAACACGTATTTCAAATCGGCTGAGCCGTCTTCGCCGGGAGGAGTGGGCAGTGCAAGAAAAATGATTTGTGCGTCTTTTATACCTTCAGCCAGATTGGTAGTAAATTTGAGTCTATCTTCGGCCACGTTCCGGTGGAAGAGCACATCCAGGCCAGGCTCATAAATAGGAATGACTCCCTTTTTGAGCTTTTCTACTTTTGCCTCATCAATATCGACACAAGTCACCTGATTGCCAGTCTCGGCAAAACACGTACCCGTTACCAATCCCACATAACCGGTTCCAACAACTGCTATTTTCATAGTGCAAGAAATTTTGTTTAGGTTAAAACGTTAAAAATTTTGCTGGATAACTATTGCTTTGAAAATCAAAAATATAACTTTTTATAATAGAATAAGCCGATACATTGCGGATGAAATCATTTTATAAATAATATGCAATATAATATCGGTTAAAGCACCAAATGATGAAATTATATCCCCAAATTGTTGAGAATTTTGTAATAAAACAAGTGCTTCGTTTAAAATATCTTTGATGCAGTGCTTGTCTTATTTGGATATTAATAATTTTCAGCCGCCAAAGGTAAGTAAGATTTTTAGAAAATCTTACATGAACGTGGTGGCATCCGTATGAATACCTATATCCAGCAGATGGAATAGATTCTCTACCTTACAGATCTTACACTTTCAGAACAATGATAACAGCAGCAACAGAAAATCAGGAACTGATTGCCCAGTCGATCCGGGACTTTGGGGTTCGGCATATCAAGCCACATATACGCGAATGGGATGAACATCAGATTTTCCCGATTGAAGTATTTAAACAGTTGGGAGAACTTGGCCTTATGGGCGTACTGGTGCCCGTACAATACGGAGGTGCCGGATTTGGCTACCGGGAGTACGTGACCGCGATCATAGAACTTTCAAAAATAGATGGCTCCATTGGTTTATCAATGGCGGCGCACAACTCATTGTGCACCAATCACATTCTGCTGTTTGGCAATGAAGAGCAAAAGCAGAAGTACCTACCCAGACTGGCCACCGCACAATGGATTGGCGCCTGGGGACTCACGGAGCCCAATACGGGTTCGGATGCGGGTAATATGCGAACGGTGGCCGTAAAAGAGGGCGATTATTATGTGCTCAACGGGTCCAAAAATTTTATTACCCACGGCAAAAGCAGCAATGTGGCCGTAGTAATTGCCCGCACGGGCGAACTTGGTGACTCACACGGAATGACCGCCTTTGTAATAGAGAAGGGAACGCCGGGATTCTCTGCCGGACGAAAGGAAGACAAACTGGGTATGCGGGCTTCTGAAACCACTGAACTGATATTTCAGGATTGTCGTGTACACCAGAACCAGGTGCTTGGACAAGTGGGAGAGGGCTTTATTCAATCACTGAATGTATTAGACGGCGGGCGCATTTCCATTGCTGCGCTGAGCGTAGGCATTGCCCAGGGGGCTTATGAAGCCGCTGTCCAATATTCCAAAGAACGGTCCCAGTTCAATCAACCCATTTCCCAGTTCCAGGGAATTGCCTTTAAACTGGCTGATATGGCTACCGAAATAGAAGCCGCCAGCCTGCTTACTTATCAGGCGGCCGACCGGAAAGACCGGGGGCTTAAGGTCACGAAAGAATCGGCTATGGCCAAGTATTATGCTTCGGAGGTATGCGTAAGAGTAGCCAATGAAGCCGTGCAGATATTCGGAGGGTACGGCTTTACCAAGGATTATCCGGTAGAGAAATTTTACCGCGATGCCAAGTTGTGCACGATCGGTGAAGGGACCAGCGAAATACAGAAGCTGGTTATTTCCCGTTCCATACTCAGATAATCTGTATTGTGTGGAGCGGATGCTTTTGAGCATAAAATTTGACGGAGTGTTGGGCCTTTACAAAAGAATTCGCAATGGCATTCTTTTGTAAAGGCACTATGTTTATCAGCGTGTCTCTGTACCGATGCGACGCTCAATGTTTGCGTTTGAATCCGTTTTCTCTCCAGATGAACCTTACTATAGCTGATTCAGAACAGTCAATATATATGCCTAAGGTTTGTTTGCACGTTTATGAGCTAATGAAAATGCCTGAGTAGCCCAATGCCTAAACGCCCTTCAAAGCTTAAAAGAATACTATTGGTTGGTTTGGGTCTTCTTATGATCCTGTTGATCTGGCAGTTCGAACTGCTGTCTTACGGGATCAGTCAGGCCAGGGGACAAATCAGGGTGTTATTGAATACCCGTCCGCTCGAAGAAGTCTTGCGGGACAAGTCCTTTCCGGATTCACTCAAACAGAAGATCAAGCTTATACAGGAAATCCGACGTTTTGCCGTTGATTCGCTTGGAATTAACGATACCCAAAACTATACTTCCCTGTATGATCAGCAGGGAAAGCCGATCTTATGGGTCATTACGGCTTCGGAACCTTATCAACTGAAAGCCAAAGAGTGGCGTTTTCCTTTTCTGGGCACTTTTAGCTACAAAGGCTTTTTTGATTACGATAAATGCCTGAAACAGGAAGCGGAGCTGAAACAGCAGGGTTACGACACGGACATCAATGAAGTTTCGGCCTGGTCTACTTTGGGCTGGTTCCGCGACCCGATTCTGTCCAGTATGCTTTACCGTTCGGAAGGCAGCCTGGCAAGCCTGATTATTCATGAACTTACCCACGGAACCTTGTTTATCAAAGATAATCTGGAATACAACGAAAACCTGGCCGATTTTGTGGGAGATTACGGAGCCATTCGTTTTCTGAACTATAAATACGGGAACAACTCTCCGCAATACGAGCAATACCTGAACCGTAAAATATACCGGGATAAGTATTACCAGCACGTGCTTCGGGGAGCAACCCAACTGGATAGCCTGTATGCCACTTTTCGGCCGGAGGAGCGTAAAACCCGTAAAGATTCACTGAAGACGGCACTCATTCGGTCCATTGTGCAGGCAATGGATACCCTGACACCCCGGCCATCGAACGCCAAACCGGCCTTGGAGGACACACTGTTGCCCAATAACGCCTTTTTTATCGGGTATCAGACTTATCGGCAGAAACAGAACCACTTTGAGCAGGAATTCGTGAATAAGTTCGATAGTGATTTCAAAAAATACCTGAGCTATTTGAAGAAAACTTACCCTTCTATGTGATGACGGCATAACGCATCTGTTTTTCAGTGCTTATTGTTAAATTTGCGGGTCTTAGCCGCTAATCATTCAGGCTTTACTCTACTTGAGTGAGCTACCCTTTTCTTAGCATCAATCTGGCAAATCTCAAGTGAAAGGGAAGTGGTATAAATTTTGAATATAAGGAAGCAACCGATCAATACGTCGCGTTCAGATGAAAAAAGTAGTTTTAGCCTTTCTGACTGTCTTTATTTGCTCTGCCTTCATGTCGGCAGATACCTTCCGGAAGGTAAACAATCGTAGCTTTACCAAAGGAGAGCATCTACTGTTTAGAGTGCACTATGGTTTTATCAATGCCGGTGAGGCCAGTGTGGACGTGGGTGATACCTTGTACAAAGTAAATAACCGGATCTGTTACAAAGTCAATGTACACGGGAAATCCACTGGCATCTTCGACCTGGGCATGCGCATCCGCAATACCTACCGCTCTTATATCGATACTGCAGCCATTATTCCTCACCAATTTTACGTAAACATACAGGAAGGGAAGTATCGAAAAGAAGAGCGCGTGTTTTTTGATCAGAAACAACACCGGGTAAAATCGGAGGAGAAAGACGATAAGAAAGAATTTGAAACGCCCAATGACGTACAGGATATTGTAAGCGGCTATTATTTTCTCCGCACGGTAGACTTCAATAAACTGCGCGTAGGCGACACGATCCGTATCCACGCCTTTTTCGACGATGAGTTGTATGACTTCAAGGTGAAATACCGCGGAAAAGACGAGGTGAAAACCAAATTTGGTAAGATCAAAGCCATTAAAATTACCCCGGTTATGCCCGCTAACCGCCTGTTTGATGGCGATAGCTCCATTCGTGCCTGGATCAGCGATGATAACAACAAGATTCCTTTGAAAATTGAAGCAGATCTTTTTGTCGGCGCAGTTGCGATGGATCTGAAAAGCTACCACGGACTGAAAACTGAACCCAAGTGGTACTGAGATGGCCGTGTGGAAATACCTTCTTAATCTGAACTTTTTACCATTGTCCTTTTATCAAACATGACATACAAAATATACGCGGCATTTGCCGCCATCAGTATGGGGCTGCTGGCCTTCAACAGCAACCAGGTCCAGCTTGTTAACGAACCCCATCCGGTAGTTGCGAAGACTACGCAGAAAACGGCTGCTGCCCCCAAGGTAGGCGATATGGCTCCGGAGATAGAACTGCCCAACCCGGAAGGAAAGATGATGAAGTTGTCTTCCTTGAGGGGTAAAGTGGTGTTGCTCGACTTCTGGGCCAGTTGGTGTGGTCCCTGTCGTCACGAAAATCCGGTCACGGTGGCGGCTTACGAAAAATACAAAAACAAAGGGTTTACGGTATTCAGTGTCTCTTTGGATCGCAGTAAATCCAAATGGTTGCAAGCCATCAAAGCCGATGACCTCAGTTGGGAAAATCACGTTTCAGATCTTCAGTTCTGGAACAGTGCCCCGGCCGCTCAATACGGAGTAGAAGCCATTCCGGCCACTTTCCTCATCGACCAAAATGGCAAAATCATTGCCAAGGATCTACGCGGAAAGGATCTGGAGAAAGCATTGGGCAAAGCCCTTTCGGCCAAATAACGGTTAGGCCGTATTGCTTCTTTATCAATAAATTCTTTATAACTTTGTCGAAGCTGGCAGCTATGTCAGCTTCTTCCATTTGATTACCTTTCATTTCCTCTGGTAAACTTGAAAGTTGCAATCAGACATCAACAAAATAGTATATTTGACATCATTCTTTTCGCCAAGTAAGGGAAGAGTTTTAGAAAGTAGCATTCATAGTTACTGAGCCCCTTACCAGCCTGTTTGTCGCATAAAAAGAACTTAATCCACAGACTGATGAGCAATAAGCAAGTCAATAAAGTATTGGTAGTCGATGACGAACCAGATATCGCAGAACTGCTCCAATACAATCTGACCAAGGAAGGATACGAAGTCCGTACGGCTAATGATGGGAAAAAAGCCATTGAAATCGCAAAGGACTTCCTGCCTAACCTCATATTGATGGACATTATGATGCCGCAAATGGATGGGGTAGAAACCGGAAGACGGCTACGGGAGCTCCCTGAAATGAACGGAACCTTTATTATTTTTCTGACCGCCCGCTCAGAAGAATATTCGGAAGTCGCTGCTTTCGACATCGGAGCGGACGATTACATCACCAAACCCATTAAACCCCGCGCACTGATGAGCCGGATCAGTGCCTTGTTCCGTCGGGAGTCTAAAAAGGTATACCAGGACGATCAGGTAAGCATCGGCGGCCTGACCATTGATAAAAAAAGTTATACCGTGATCAATGGCATCGAACCCATCACGCTTCCCAAAAAAGAGTTTGAGCTTCTGTTCTTTCTGGCTCAGAATCCGAACAAGGTATTCAGCCGTGATGATCTTTTGCACAACATCTGGGGAACCGACGTGTACGTACTGGCTCGAACGGTAGATGTGCACATCCGGAAAGTGCGGGAAAAAATAGGGGAGGGTTACATCAAGACCATCAAGGGCGTAGGGTATAAGTTTGATGTCAGCTCCTGAGTAGGAAGATGGCCGGAGACGCCAGGGAAAGGTTGAAGTAGGTGAATGCCCATTTCTTGTTCCAAGCGCTAAATGAGCTGAACACTTCCCTGCGCCCGCTCCGTTCGACTAGATAGCCGGTCTTTATTCCATGCTTTTCAACCCAAAAGTTGTTTCTTTGGCACTGGCAGCGTGCGTAGCATTGATTACCACACTGTTTGTTTCTTTGGTCGTAGATACCTTAGAACCCCTGTTGGTATGCTTTTCCCTGGCTTTTGCCTCTTCTTTTATGCTGGTATATCTGGCCCTGGAATTCCTGGTTTTTCGGGAAATCAACGAGATCTATTCAGTCATTGATAAAGTAAAGAAAAAGGATTTTAAAGTCATCCGGGAAAGCATTGGCAATCAGTCTAACCCACTCCGGAAGCTTAACGAGGAAATATTCGCGTATACGGCCCGGAAACAGAAGGAAATCGACGATCTGAAAAAGCTGGAAGAATTCAGAAGGGAGTTTCTGGCCGATGTATCTCACGAGTTGAAAACCCCCATTTTTGCGGCACAAGGGTTTATTCATACGCTGATCGACGGAGCCGTGGATGACAAAACCGTTCGGGACAAGTTCCTGGCCAAGGCCGCCCGTAGTCTGGATGGCCTGGATATCCTGGTGCAGGACCTACTTACCCTTTCACAGATGGAAATAGGTGCCATTAAGATGCACCGGGAAAAGGTCAATCTGTACAGTGTGACGGAAGAAGTATTTGAGCAATTGGAAGAAAAGGCCGCATCCCGGCAAATCACCCTGAAGTTTGGCAAACAAAGCGAAACCGAAGCCTGGGTAAAAGCTGATGCACAGAGAATCTCCCAGGTAATGACCAACCTGGTCAGCAATGCCATCAAATACGGGAACGAAAACGGAAAAGTAGTCGTATCCTTTAGCTCAGAGAAAGACCATATTCTCACTTCGGTGAGAGACGATGGCCCCGGCATTCCACCCGAGCACCTGAAAAGGATATTTGAGCGATTTTACCGGGTCGACAAAAGCCGCTCTAAAGACAGCGGGGGAACCGGACTGGGACTGGCCATCGTTAAGCACATCATTGAGGCGCATAAGTCGAAGGTCAGTGTAACCAGCAAGTTGGAAAAGGGAACGACTTTCACCTTCAAGCTGGATAAAGTAGAGCAGGAAAAAAAACAATCAATTCCCTATGAAAAAGCCTGATGCAGGCTTTTTCTTTTTAGCGCATATCCTTTACAATGAATAAATCCAATTTTAAGGACCTAATTGTCTTCGAAGACGAAAATTACATCCTCATCAACAAACCGCCACACGTTGCCACGCTGGATGAACGTACGGCCGACAATCCCTTCAGCATTCTGAGGCTGGCCAAAGCTTATTCCGATGACGCCCAGGTGTGTCACCGGCTGGACAAAGAAACGTCGGGTATTCTGGCCATTGCCAAAAATCCCGAAGCGTATCGCCACCTGTCGATGCAGTTTGAGCACCGGCAGGTAGTCAAGAACTACCACGCCATAGTGGGTGGTATCCACGATTTTGACAATATTTCCGTCTATCTGCCCATTGCCCAACTCACCAATGGCACCGTAAAAATAGATCGGCAGAAAGGAAAGGAGGCCGAAACCATTTTCAATTCTATCCGGGCTTATAAAATGCACACGCTGGTCAATTGCTATCCGATTACCGGACGTATGCACCAGATCCGCATTCACCTTTCCTGCCTGAAAGCACCCATTGTGTGCGACCCCCAATACGGTGGGGAGCCAATCTTTCTTTCTCAGATCAAAAGGAAGTTTAACTTGAAGAAGGACGCGGAGGAATTACCGCTGATTCAGCGGGTGGCTTTACACGCCCGTTCGCTCACTTTTGCCCTGCTGAATGATGAGGAAATTACCGTGGAAGCGCCTTATCCCAAGGACTTTGAAGCCCTGCTTCGTCAATTAGAGAAAAATGTCTGATGACGCGCTTACTATTTATTAAATTTTACCAAATGTGTTCCTGCAATGTTGGAATTCAAAAATATAGCTTCTATATTTGCAGTCCTATTTTTGGGCGACAAGTTATTACAGCGTTGTAGAAATTATTTCATACCCAATAAAAACAAAGTAAGTGGATACTTTAAGCTATAAAACCCTTTCGGCAAACAAGCAGACCGTTGAGAAGAAATGGGTTATTATTGATGCCGAAGCTGCCGTACTGGGACGTTTGTCCAGCGAAGTAGCCAAGATCATTCGCGGCAAAAACAAGCCCAGCTACACCCCTCACGTAGATTGCGGCGACAATGTGATTGTGATCAACGCGGCCAAAATCAGATTGACCGGCAAGAAAATGACCGATAAGGTATACATCTCTCACACCGGCTATCCGGGAGGTCAGCGCAGAGCTACTCCCCGCGAAGTGATGGCAAAATCTCCTTCTATCCTGATTGAGAGAGCAGTACGCGGTATGTTGCCCAAAACCCGTCTGGGACGGCAATTATTTACCAACCTGTTTGTTTACAACGGTCCTGAGCATCCGCACGCGGCACAGCAACCTCAAGAAGTTAAATTATAATAATCCAGATCCGGAATGGAAGTCGTTAATACATTAGGAAGAAGAAAAACCTCGGTAGCCAGAATCTACATGACGCCTGGTAAAGGAGATATTACGGTCAACAACCGTGATTACAAAGAGTATTTTCCCACTGAGATCCTGCAAATCATCGTTAATCAGCCTTTCAACGCCGTAAATGCCAAAGGCACCTACGACCTGAAAGTAAACGTAGACGGTGGAGGCATTGCCGGCCAAGCCGAAGCGATTCGCCTGGCAATTGCCCGTGCGCTTTGCGAAGTAAACGCCGAAAATCGTCCTCCGCTGAAAAAAGAAGGTTTCCTGACCCGGGATCCCAGAATGGTAGAACGGAAGAAGTACGGCAGAAGGAAAGCCCGCAGAAGATTCCAGTTCAGCAAGCGTTAATATGCAGCATTTGGTTCTCTTTATCCGCTAAAGGATCATGGATGGCCGGAAGCTTTTACGATAATTGATCAAGGCCGTGTTTGTTGACGCCGATACACGGCTTTGTCATTTTTTAATTCTTATTATTTCACTTTAACTACGGGCACCCGGAACGGGTTGCTTATCCTTAAAATGGCTCAAATACAATACAAAGAACTGCTGGACGCCGGTGTGCACTTTGGCCACCTTACCCGCAAGTGGGATCCCAGAATGGCTCCGTACATTTTTATGGAGAAAAATGGTATCCACATCATTGACCTGAACAAAACCCTGGCCAGCCTGGATCAGGCATCGGCTGCGATGCGGCAGATCATTCGTTCCGGCCGGAAAGTGATGTTTGTCGCTACCAAAAAACAAGCCCAGGAAGTAGTGGCTTCGGAAGCGCAAAGGCTGAAAATGCCCTTCGTGACTGAACGCTGGCTGGGTGGTATGCTGACCAACTTTGCGACGGTGCGTAAATCGTTGAAAAAGCTGTCTTCCATCGAGAAATTGATGAAGGAAGATACTTTCAATAACATGGCTAAGCGCGAACGACTTATGGTGAGCCGTGAGCGTGACAAACTACAGCGCGTATTGGGCGGTATTGCCGACCTGACCCGTCTGCCGGCGGCTCTTTTCGTGATCGACGTAAAAAGAGAACACATTGCCATTGCCGAAGCTAAGAAACTGGGCATACCTGTGTTTGCGATGGTTGATACCAACTCCAATCCCGATGAAGTGGATTTCCCCATCCCGGCCAATGATGATGCTTACAAGTCTATTTCCATCATTACGCTGGCCATCGGCAAGGTGATCGAAGAAGCACTGATGGAGCGGAAGAAAGACAAGGACGATCAGCGTCTACAGGAAGAAGAAGATAGCAAGCGGGCGGCTGACAGTCGTACCCGCCGAGCAGAGGTAGCCGATGATGAAGAAAGTGATGTTCCCCGTGCTGAAAAAGTAGAAGTCGAAGAAGAGCAGACTGAAGAAGAAGGCTGATCTTAAACGAGATATCGAACTCAAAAAAGAACATTGGGAAGCCTCAATGTTCTTTTTTTTTGTACCTTTGCGGCCAAATTGGTCAATCTTGGTGACTTCACAAAACAGACAATTCGTAGGTCTGCATCCATACACCTAAAATATAACCCAATCATATTCACTAACCAACCAATACAATGGCGATTACAGCACAAGACGTAAACAAACTAAGGCAAATGACCGGTGCCGGCATGATGGATTGCAAAAAAGCTTTGACCGAAGCCAATGGCGATTTTGAAGCGGCTATTGATATTCTTCGCAAAAAAGGACAGAAAGTATCTGCTTCCCGCTCTGACCGGAATACTACGGAAGGTGCCGTTTTTGTAAAAACCAATGCCAATGATACCGAAGCCATTCTGGTAGCGCTGGGCTGTGAAACTGACTTCGTAGCCAAGAATGAATCTTTTGTGGCCTTGGGCAATACGGTTTTGGAAGCTGCTGTAAAAGAGCAGCCGGCATCCGTGGATGAACTGCTGGCATTGCAGGTGAATGGCCTTTCCGTTGCTGACCACCTGACCGATTTGATGGGAAAAATTGGTGAAAAAATCGAAATCGTAGCTTACGAAAAAGTAAAAGGTGAAAAAGTAACTACTTACATCCATTCTAATGGCAAAGTGGGTGTGTTGCTGAGTCTGGCTGGCGTAAACGGAACCGACGTAACCGAAGTAGGCAAAGACGTAGCGATGCAGGTAGCTGCGATGCGCCCCATTGCCGTAGATAAGGAAGGTGTGGATTCGCAAACCATTGAAAGAGAGATTGAAATTGGTAAAGAGCAGGCACGTGCCGAAGGGAAGCCGGAAGCCATGCTGGAAAAGATCGCTCAGGGCAAACTGCAGAAATTTTATAAGGACAACACGCTTTTGAATCAGGAATTCGTGAAGGACAACTCCAAAACGATTCGTCAATTGCTCGAAAGCACCAGCAAAGGCCTGACCGTATCCGATTTCAAACTGGTGAAAATCGGATAATCAGCCGGATATTGATTGTATTCAACAAAAAACCACGCGGATCGGCTGCGTGGTTTTTTGTTATTTCCGACTGTGCTGATTCGCTACCGGCGGCTCATGAGTTCTTCTATCTCCTCTGCCTCAATCGGGATGTTCTGCATCAGATCTACGTTGCCGGACTGGGTAATCAGAATATTGTTTTCCAACCGGATACCGATTCCTTCTTCCCGAATGTAAATACCCGGCTCACAGGTAAAGACCATACCGGGCTCAAAACGGCGGTACTTGCTGCCGACATCGTGCACATCCAGCCCTAGAAAGTGTGAAGTACCGTGCATAAAATACTTCTTGTACAAGGGGGCTTCTTCCGGTTGGCTTTTCACATCATTGGCATTGAGCAAGCCCAGGCCAATCAGTTCGCCCGTCATGATTTTACCCACTTCCTGATGGTACTCATCCCAAAGGTTGCCGGTTACCAATAACTTACTGGCTTGTCTCATCACCCGCAATACGGCGTTATACACCTCTTTCTGGCGTTGGGTAAACCGTCCGTTGACGGGTATGGTGCGGGTCATATCGGCGTGGTAGTTAGCATAGCCGGCGGCAACGTCCATCAGCAGCAGATCTCCATCCTTACAGACCTGGTTGTTTTCGGTGTAATGCAGTACGCAAGCGTTGGTTCCCGAAGCGATGATGGGTTCGTATCCGGCAAAACCGGCACCGTGACGCAGGAACTCGTGGGCATATTCCGCCTGTATCTCGTATTCGGCTACGCCTGGTTTTACAAACTGTAATACGCGGCGAAAGCCTTTTTCAGTCAGGTCGCAGGCTTTTTGAATCAGTTCTACTTCCTTATACGACTTGATGGTCCGCAGGTGGTGCATCAGGGGGGCGACTCGTTCATAACGATGCAAGGGAAACTTCTGCTGGCAAAAACGAATGAAACGGGCATCACGGGTTTCTACTTCGATGGTCGCGCGGGTGTGTTCATTGGTATTCAGATACACGTATTCACATTCGGCCATCAGGGTGCTGAATACCGTATGAAACTGAGAAAGCCAATAAATGGTCTGAATGCCCGAAATTTCACGGGCCTCCTCCTTGGTGAACTTATGGCCTTCCCAAATGGCAATGTGTTCGTTGGTTTCGCGGAGAAAAAGGATTTCCCGGTGCTTAGCTTCCTGGGTATCAGGAAATATGAGCAGAATGCTTTCTTCCTGGTCAATACCAGATAAATAAAATAGATCGTTATTCTGCCGGAATGCCATGGAACCGTCCGCGTTGGTAGGCATAATGTCGTTGGCATTGAAAACGGCCAGCGATTTGGGTTTTAGGAGTTGTGTAAACTTCTCTCTATTTTGGACAAATAATTCTTTGCCGATGGGCGCATATTTCATAAGTACGGTTGAATTTGGGCGGAAAGTAGATGGAAAGTGATTAGTTTGCTTGCAATGATCGGCAAATTAAAGGATTGACAGGAATAAAAACAGGTTTTCTCCGTTCGGATTGGCCGATTTTGGTGACCGACCAAACCTGGTTGTGTAACTCCTGGAAAAAATCTCTTTCGTAAGATAATCAGGAAAATCACTCATTTCTAACCCTTCTATTCGCGTATGTTTGTTTTTGGGTATACCTCTTCTGCTATGGCATCGATATTTCGGAGCACGTTGTTGATAGGCTTGCTGAGCGTGGTCTTGCTGACGTCGTGCAGCAAAAAATCGAACTGTCCTTCGTACTTAGGACACTGGCCGGGTTCGAGCGAAAAACAACAGGCTTCCGATGGCAAAAAGAGCGCCGGTGAAAACCTGAACAAAACGGAAGAGGGGGCCAGGGAGGTTTCTTTTTCAGCGGTGCGGGTGACCCGGGATAAAAACGGGATCGTCACCAAAAAGCAGCCAAAGAAGCCCAAAAAGAAGAAACAACTGTAAGGGGCCATTGGTAAGCTAAAATCATTCCCGGAAAATAATCAGATTGACGGAGTACTACATTTCTGAACTAAGCAGTGAAGCACAAATAGTTTATACTATTTTCTATTCAATTGACTTATTTTCAATCTGGTAGCTGACAGCTGATTGCTACTTAAGTAAAATAGTTGATAATCGGATTTCCTACATTAAACAACCCTTAATTCCTTGGCCACTTTTTCCTTATCGGCTCCACTTCTACCGGCTTCCCGGTTTATAAGGGTACGGTCCAGGACTATACTAACACTACTGATAATGTGGGTGCTGCTGCTGGCTGGGGCTGATTCCTGGGCTCAGAGCAAGCCCAAAGGCGCATTGCCCAGAAAACCCAACAAAACCCTTGCCCGGAAAACCAAAGCCATGTCGGCTTACCGGGGTAGTCAGAATACGTTGTCGCGCAGCAATCAGAACGCAGGCCGCCGGGAGAACATGAGCGCCAAATCGCTGCAGACCAGTTCTTACCGGGGGAATATTTCCAATCGCGGGAATCGGCAACGGATGAAGCGGACGTCTTCTTACGGCCACAAATCACTGTCTTCCAGCGGCTCCATTTCCCAATCCAGGCTCAATCGCCGCTACCGGGAACTAAGGGCCAATGACCGGAAAGCGCAAGCGTATCGCGGCAGTCAGCGCATCAATGAACGCAGCAACCGCAGTGCCGGGCTGCTGGCCAACCGGGGTGGCGGGTCTCTGGAAACCAGTAGCTACCGGGGCAATATATCCGCCCGAAGTATCAGAAAGAGCCAGAAGGCCATCAAGGCCAACAACCGGAAATCCAGTAGTTACCGGGGCAGCATCTCCAACCGCGACGTCCGAAGGAGCAACAAGAAGATCGCCGCAAACAACCGCAGACTCAGCACGTACCGGGGCAGTATTTCCCTCAAAAGTATCCGCAGCCGAGACCGCCGCATCGAGAAGAATAATAAGAAGATGCGTAATTACCGCGGCGATATGCGGATTGCCAAGCGGCCAAAAGGGGCGTATCCGGGCGGCAACTACCGGGGTGGTGACGTGAACAACGCTTATCAGAAGAAAGCCAAGTACCGCTCACGCATGCTCAAGCGGGTAAACAAAAACCGGAAACTACAGCAACCCAATTACCAGCGGAAAAAAGACGAAAAGCCCACGTACGACTCCCGTGAAAGCGAGATATGGAGTAAACCCGGGCATCCGGGTACCATCAAGAAGAAATAGGGAAACTTTTGAAACCGGACTGTCGTTCTCGTTCATAAACAACCTTATATTTTGCTTTATGAATTGGATTGCTTTGAAAAATGAAAATCAGTTAGAGGAAATACGGAAAGAGTCGGAAGGACAACCCGTACTGATTTTCAAGCACAGTACGTCGTGCTCCATCAGCGCAGCAGCGCTCAATCGGCTGGAAAGATCCTGGAAAACGGAAGAAGTACCTCAGCTGAAAGCGTACTACCTGGATTTACTTTCTTACCGGGGCCTCTCCCGTGAAGTTGCCAATCAGTTTGGCATCATACACGAATCGCCGCAGGTGCTGTTAATCGATAAGGGAAAATGCGTGTATCACTCATCGCACCTGAGCATCAATTATACGGAAGTGAAGAATAATACCTTGAAATTGCAGGCTTAAAGACCCAATCAAACCCATTCAGACCGATCAGTCAGAATGGGTTTTGTTTTAGTATTTCTGTAGCGTTACAGCGGTCCAGTTGAAATTGGCTTCCTGCTCAATGTCAGGGTGCAGACTTAATGCTACGGGGCAGGTACGGGCAGCCCTTTCCAGCTTTTCCTTCTGAACCTCCGTCAGCGGTTCCCGGCTTACCAGTGTAAAATCTACCTGTATTTTGCTGATGCGTCTCGGATTGGCTACCATGGTTTTGGTAATTTCCATTTCGGTACCTTTCAATTCGATTCCTTCCCGCTCGGCCACAATGCCCATAATGGTCATCATACAGCTTCCCAACGAAGCACAGGTAAGGTCAGTAGGAGAAAAAGCTTCTCCCTTTCCGTTGTTATCGACCGGAGCGTCGGTAATGAGGGTGTTTCCGGATGCTACGTGGGTAGCTTCGGTCCGGAGATTTCCGGCATACATGGTTTTGATGGTAGGCATAAGAAAGAGTAATTAAGATGCAGCAAAAGCAAACGCTCATTGTGATAAAATCAAATCTAGCTATTTACTTTTATCGTATAAGAAAAAGCCTGGATTTTCGTATTATTTAAGTAAACTAGCTGTGAGAGTTGATTCTTGAGATCGGGTAATGTGATCAGTCATCCAATGCCGGGTTTCAATTTGAACAATGTGGGGTCTCATTGGGTTAAAAAATTATTATTTGTAAATTCGTTTACTAAAATTTTACTGTGTTGAAAAAGTTTATTCTCTGCTTGTGTGGATGTACACTGCTGTCCCTCTCAGCCTTCGCCCAGGCTGAAGAGGATGAAGATGCCTACGAATCGGAGATTTCCTACGGCGTGAATCTCAATACCAACGCGGGTCTGATTGGCGGCCCTATGTTCAAATATTCCCGGAAAGCTTCGAATAATATGTATCATTATTTCTATCTGGAAATAGTGAACGTGAAGCACCCGAAAGAAAACCGGATTTCCAATCAGATTACTACCTTGACTCCCTTCAAGCAAAATTACCTTTTTGCAGTTCGCCCTCAGTACGGCCGTGAATTGGTGCTGTTCCGGAAGGCACCCGAACAGGGAGTGCAAATCAATGCAATACTGGCTGCAGGCCCGACCATTGGTTTGGTGAAGCCTTATTACATCCAGCAGACCCGTGGTCGCGATACGCGATCCGTTCCTTATAGCCCTAATATTCCCACCAATGAGATATCGGGTTCCGGTAGTTTTTTCGACGGATTTGATGAAATGCAATTTAAACTGGGAGCCAACATCAAGGCAGCGGTCAGCTTTGAATTGGGTACTTTCCGAAACAGCGTGACGGGTTTTGAAGTGGGCGTATTGGCTGAAGGTTTCACTAACAATATCATCATTATGGATCCCCGCTTTGCCCCGAGCCAGAAAGTGTTTACTTCCGCCTACGTAAACATCTACTTTGGCAGCCGGAGATAAGTAGATGAACTTTCCCCCGGCTGAGGATTGTTAAGCCCTCAGGTACTCCCTATATTTACCGTATTATTTCAATCTTTATGATAGAACTGCCCGTCATTGCTTCGGCGAAAGACACAGGAAAGCCCAATCGAAAACCGGATTGGCTGAGGGTAAAGCTTCCGGTTGGCAAGGAATACGCCAAAGTAAGAAGCATTGTAGACGAATATAAGCTCCACACCATTTGCGAAAGCGGTAACTGTCCCAATATGGGCGAATGCTGGGGTGCCGGCACCGCCACTTTCATGATTTTGGGCAACGTATGCACCCGAAGCTGCACATTCTGCGCGGTTGCCACTGGTCGCCCTAATGAATACGATACGGACGAACCCCGTCGGGTAGCAGAAGCGGTGAAGTTAATGGGCGTGAAACACTGCGTCATTACTTCCGTCAATCGGGATGAATTGAAGGATCGCGGCGCTGAAATCTGGTACCAGACCGTAAGCGAAGTGAAGAACTTATCTCCCCAAACCACCATTGAAACGCTTATTCCCGACGTAAAAGGTAACTGGGACGCTTTGTTCCGCATGATTAGTGCCGGACAGGAAGTGGTTTCGCACAACGTGGAAACGGTGCAGCGCCTGTATCGCCGCGTGCGCCCGCAAGCCCGGTACGAACGAAGCCTGGAGCAGATCCAACGCACCAAAGAATTCGGCAAACGCACCAAGTCGGGGATTATGCTCGGTTTGGGTGAAACGGAAGCGGAAGTATTTCAGGCGATGGATGATCTGGTGGCCCACGGATTAGATATTCTCACGCTGGGTCAGTATCTGCAGCCTACCAAAATGCACATTGAAGTGGCGGAGTTTATTCACCCTGACCAATTTGCCCGTTATAAGGAAGAAGGATTGAAAAGAGGGCTGAAATACGTGGAATCCGGCGCACTGGTACGTTCTTCCTACCACGCCGAACGCCACGTACACGTTTGATTTCAATACAATCATCAGTCGTTGCAAAGCGGTTCACACAAAGCCTTGTCTTATCCGGCAAGGCTTTGTGTGTTTGTATAAAATCTTAATGAAGAAATACGACTATATCATCGCAGGGGCGGGTTGTGCTGGCCTTAGCCTGGCTTACCACCTCAGCCAGAGCCGGCTGCGCGATAAATCAATCCTGTTGATCGACAAAGCAACGAAAGACCGGAATGACCGCACCTGGTGCTTTTGGGAAGCCAGAGAAAGCCCTTTTGAATCAGTTGTATACCGCCAGTGGCCCTCCGTACATTTTTACGGGGTCAATTCCCACCTGACGCTGGATTTGGCTCCTTATCGCTACAAAATGATCCGGGGCCTGGACTTCTACCAGTTTGTAAAAGAAAAGCTGCTGGATCATCCCTCCGTCGAATGGGTTCACGATACCATAGGATCTATTGAAGAGAATGGTGAGGGTGCCCAAGTAGTTACCGAACAAGCCAAGTATACAGCCGACTGGGTGTTTGACAGCACTTACCAGCCTCAGCTCAACCTGCCTCAGCACCATAACTTTCTGCAGCATTTCAAAGGTTGGGAGATTGAAGTAAATCAGCCCGTTTTCGATCCGGATTCCGCCACTTTGATGGACTTTCGGATTGAGCAGAAAGGAGCGGCTCGTTTCTTTTACGTCTTGCCGCTGGATGCAACGCGGGCACTGGTGGAGTTTACTGTATTTTCGGAAAACCTGCTTCCGGCCGAAGAATACGACCATGAATTACGAAAGTACTTAGTTGCGTTCCTGAAATTGAGCGACTACGTGATCCGGCACGAAGAATTTGGCGTCATTCCTATGACGGACGAACCCTTAACGGCGCACCCCAGCCCGCACATCATCCGGATTGGCACCGCCGGCGGACAGACTAAGCCTTCGACCGGCTACACCTTCGTACGCATTCAGCAGAGCACCCAGGCCATTGTAAAGGCTCTGCTCGAAACCGGTAAGCCCTTTTATTCCAACCGGGCTTTGCAAAGCCGGTTTAGCTTGTACGATAGCGTGTTGCTGAACGTGATGCAGGAGCAACGCTGTGAGATCCGGGACGTATTTACCCAGCTGTTTGAGAAAAATAAGCCCACAACCGTTCTGGCGTTTCTGGATGAATCGACCAGCGTTATGCAGGAAATAAAAATTATGGCTTCCGTTCCCTCCATACCCTTCCTGCAGGCAGTATATGCCGTACTCTGGAAGAAATTGCGCAAATAGACTATAAATAAGCGCTGCCTAATTCGTTTTTAGTTTCGGGCAAATAACATAAATTTGCCTTTTCAAAAATCTCCTTCAAAACAATCTCCATCCATGGCGTATCTATTTACATCAGAGTCGGTCTCTGAAGGTCATCCCGATAAAGTAGCTGACCAAATCTCCGATGCTTTGATTGACCATTTTCTGGCTTTTGATCCCTCTTCCAAAGTAGCCTGTGAAACCCTGGTTACCACTGGTCAGGTAGTATTGGCCGGAGAAGTAAAGTCTAAAACTTATCTGGATGTACAAAGCATCGCCAGAGAGGTTATCCGCAAAATCGGCTATACCAAGAGCGAATATATGTTTGAAGCGAATTCCTGCGGTATCCTGTCGGCCATCCATGAGCAGTCTGCGGATATCAATCAGGGCGTGGAAAGAAAAAACCCGGAAGATCAGGGTGCCGGTGACCAGGGAATGATGTTTGGCTACGCTACCCGCGAAACGGACAACTATATGCCACTGGCGCTGGACCTGGCCCATAACATCCTGCTGGAACTGGCCGCCGTCAGAAGAGAAAATACCGACATCAAATACCTGAGGCCGGATGCCAAATCGCAGGTGACCATCGAATATTCGGACGATAACAAACCGCAGCGCATCGATACCATCGTCGTATCCACGCAGCACGACGACTTCGATGAAGATGAGCAAATGTTGGCAAAGATCAAGTCGGATATTATCAACTTCGTTATTCCCCGCGTAAAAGCCAAGCTGAAGCCCGAATTGCAACCGCTCTTCGACGGCGACATTACCTATCACATCAACCCTACCGGCAAATTCGTAATTGGTGGTCCCCACGGTGATACCGGTTTGACCGGCCGCAAAATCATTGTAGATACCTACGGTGGAAAAGGAGCCCACGGGGGTGGTGCCTTCTCCGGTAAAGATCCTTCCAAAGTGGACCGCAGTGCTGCCTACGCAACCCGTCACATTGCCAAAAACCTGGTGGCTGCGGGCATTTGCGACGAAATCCTGGTGCAGGTATCTTATGCCATTGGGGTGGCTAAGCCCTGCGGCTTGTACATCAACACCTACGGCACAGCCAAAGTCAACATGACCGACGGAGAGATAGCCCGGAAAGTAGAGGAAATTTTTGACCTGCGCCCCTATTTCATCGAACAGCGCCTGAAACTACGCAATCCCATTTATGCCGAAACGGCAGCTTATGGCCATATGGGCCGCGAAAGCAAGGTGGTGAAGAAAACGTTCCGCTCTCCAGATGGACAGAATATCGAGAAAGAGGTGGAATTGTTTACATGGGAGAAGTTGGATTATGTAGACAAGGTAAAAGCCGCTTTCAAAGCAGCACAACAAGAAGTGGCGGTTTAGTATACAGTTTCATTTTAATATCAAATAAAAGAGGCACCCGAGCAGGGTGCCTCTTTTATTGGGAGAGTAACGGCTTTGACCACTACCAGCTGTCAATTAATGAACAAATAACTTTTCTTTGTGTTTTTTGATCTGGGCTTTCAAAGATTCTACTGCCATATCGGTCGCACTTTCAAACGTGGTAGAAAGCTCTTTGGCGAACAATACGCCACCCGGAATATTCACTTTGATTTCAACTACTTTGTTCTCCCGACTGTGTTCTCCTTTATCCAGGCGAAGGTACACTTCGCCACTCACAATACGGTCGTAGAACGTTTCCAATTTATCCGTTTTTTTCTGGATAAAATTGATCAGCTTCTGATCAGCGTCGAAATGAATGGAATGCATTTGAAGCTTCATAGTAATAAAAATTTAGAGTGAATAATAAAATCAGATGTCAATATAGGGAGCAGATAGAATGGATGTTTTTTCATGTACCAGCTACCTTTCCCGTGTCATGAAATATCGAATATACACGATAAATCCAGTAAAGAAGGCTTCTGTGGTAAAGTGAAGGCTTGATACAGTTTCGCTTTGGCTGAGATCAGGCTTTGGGATGCGCCTGTTCAAATATTTGTTTGAGCCGGTCAAGTGAATTGTGGGTATAAACTTGCGTAGCACCCAGGCTGGCATGCCCCAGGAGGTCTTTGATGGCGTTCAGATCGGCCCCCTTGTTGAGCAAATGAGTGGCGAAAGTATGTCTCAATACGTGAGGGCTCCTTTTTTCGATGGTAGTAATCATATCCAGATGTTTTTTAACGATGCGTTGAATCATCATCGGATAACTTTGGTCGCCTTTATCGGTGACAATCAGGTAGTCAGCCAGGAATTTTCCTTCAAAATGGGCCTTTTTGCTGGCGTTATAGGTTTCCAGCAGGGGTAGCAGGGTGCGGTGAACTGGTACGATGCGTTGCTTATTTCCTTTGCCAGTTACTTTCACTACCTGTTCAGACACCGTCAGATCAGACTCTTTCAGGTTGATGAGCTCTGACAAACGGATGCCCGTGCCGTACAGCAATTCCAGAATGAGTTTATCGCGCAGCCCGTAGAATCCTTCCGCAAACTCAAACTGGTCCAGTAGCAGGCCCATAGGCTGTTCATCTACGAAAGCGGGGATGGTACGGCTCGTTTTGAGGGCCACCACCTTTTGCATAGGATCCTGGTTAATGTTCTTCCGCTTGAGCAGAAATTTGAAGAAAGTGCGCAGCGTGGCTATTTTCCGATTGATGGAAGTGGCTTCCAACTTCTGCTCTACCAGACTGACGATCCAGGAACGGATCATCGCGAAAGTGGCTGTTTCAGGTTGGGATATTTCGTAGGCAGTTGTGAGGTATTGTACGAACTGCTCCAAATCACGCTGGTACGCGGACAGGGTATGAGGACTGCAACGCTTTTCGTATTGCAGGTATTGTAAAAAAAGATTCACCATATCAGTAGCACGAACCCATGTTCCTGCTACTAATATGGTGAAATTATGGAAACGAGAAAATAAAGCGGATTAATTATTTTTTTCGTCACCAAACATATGCTGCTTGTAAGCCGCCTTGATCTTCTCGGTTCTTCTGGTGATCGAAGGTTTCTCGAAGTAAGTTCTGGAACGCAACTCTTTCAATACGCCGGTGCGCTCAAACTTCTTTTTGAACCTTTTCAGGGCCTTGTCAATGGACTCGTTGTCTTTGATATTAATAATAATCATCGTACGATTGTATTTTTATCGATTTAAGGAGGCCAAAGTTAGTAAACCTATATTTTATAATCAAGCAATTGTAAATTATTTTCAGCAATTCCAATGAATTCACCCCTGGCTGTCATTGATATGGGAACCAATACGTTCCACCTGCTTATTGCCGAGCCCAATCAGCGCGCTTTTCATCCGATTCACCAGGAGAGCCTGGTTATGCGGATAGGTCAGGGAGGAATCAGTCAGGGATTGCTTACTGAGTCAGCCTACCAGCGCACAATTGAGGGGCTGGTTCATTTCCGCCGGATGATTGATCAATACGGAGTGGAGCCGGAGCGGGTGTTTGCAACGGCTACCAGTGCCATCCGCAGCGCAAAGAATGGCCCGGCGCTGGTGGCAGACATTGAGGCCCAAACCGGAATCCGCGTGCGGGTGATCAGTGGAGATAAAGAAGCAGAATACATTTATTACGGGGTCAAGGCCGCGCTTTCGCTCGGAGAAACGCCTTCGCTGATTATGGACATTGGCGGCGGAAGCGTGGAATTCATCATTGGTCACGAAAACGGCATTCAATGGAAGCAGAGTTTTGAGATCGGCGCGCAACGACTATTGGATCGCTTCATGCCCGTCGACCCCATTCCAACTGCCTCCATCAGCGCCCTTTATCAGTATCTCGACGAAAAGCTGGCTCCCCTGGCCGATGCAGTGCGCCTTTACCAGCCGCAGACACTGGTTGGGTCGTCGGGTTCATTCGATACGCTGGCGGAGATTCACTACCGGCGTACCGGTCAGGAATACGATGAACAAAAATATACGGAATTTACCTTGCCCCTTGAATCGTTTGGGGAACTGTACCGGCAAATCATTACGCTGGACCGCCCGGCACGAAAGCAGATGGAAGGCATGGCCGAAATGCGGGTAGATATGATTGTGATGGCTTCCTGCCTGATCGACTACGTACTCAATCGGTATAATCTGACCCGGAATCCGATTCGCGTCTCTTCCTACGCCCTGAAAGAAGGCGTGATGCAAAGCTTGCTGCAAACGCAGGAGTAGATACTCTGAGCGCATTCGTTCTATCTAACAGAACAGAAGCACTATCTGCCATTAGTGCCCAATCAGCAAACAGTGATCAGAATACTTAAGCTGATTGCTATTTCTTTGGCTTGGCTCCCATAGAACGTACTTCCAATTCAATGGGATGACAATGGGGCGAAGATTCCAGTACCTGTACCAGCGCCGTAGCCACATCGGTCGGGTCCAGCATATTGGGGTTGGCCTGGATGGATTCGATGTTGTCGAAAAAATGCGTATTGATGGCTCCCGGGGAAACACACGTCACCTTCACCCCAAATTCACGCAGTTCCTTGTACATCGCCTGCGAAATGCCCTGTACGGCAAATTTGGTTCCGCAGTAACCCGAAAAGCCTTCCGTACCCATCTTTCCGGAAGTAGATGATACATTGATGATGTGACCTTCCCCGCGGGCTTTCATGCCCGGGATCAATAGGCGGGAGCAGTAAAAAATGCCGTGCACGTTGATGTCAAACATTTCGTGCCACTGTTCAATCGGCAGATCTTCAAAGTTGGCTTTATAGCCGATACCGGCATTATTGATCAGAATGGCGATTTCCTTTCCGAATTCGCGGACCGTCGCTTCGTAAGCCATGCCAATGGAATCGGGTCGGCGCAGATCGGCCGGATAAGACCGGAAGTTGGCGTGTTTTATCGGTGTCGCTGTTCTACTCCACCCGGCTACTTTTACTCCTTTTTCTAACAATAGCTGGGCAGTAGCCAGGCCAACGCCTTTACTGGTGCCCGTTACAATCGCCACTTTTCCTTCTAAACTCATTGGGAATGGTTAAATAAAGCCGCGCAAATACCGAATAAAAATCGGGAAGCCAATGAGAAATCCGATGCGATTAAATGATTTCTACCACCGTTTTCGTATTGGATATCTTGCGTCCAGGCCATAACTTTGCGCGAATGACCTTTTAAATAAAGGTTGATTTTGTTGAAAATATTTCAAAGTTACAAATTATCCTTTGGAACTATTTTAAATTATTGGCTATTAAGAAGTTGCTGTTGAAATTTATTTTAACCTAAAAAAACGTTTCGTTATGTCCTTGATAGGAAAAAAAGCACCGTTGTTTAATGCACCCGCCGTCATTAATGGCGAAGAAATTGTTGAGAGTTTTTCTCTGTCTCAATACCTGGGCAAGCAAGAAGTGGTATTCTTCTTTTACCCGAAAGATTTTACTTTCGTTTGCCCCACCGAAATCCTGGCTTTCCAGGAGAAGCTGGCTCAGTTTGAGGCCAAAAACGTAGCCGTAGTAGGCTGCTCTACCGATAGCGAAAACTCTCACCTGGCCTGGCTGAATACGCCGCAGGAAAGAGGAGGGATTGAAGGCGTTACCTATCCGTTGGTCGCCGACAATTCTAAAACCATTGCCAGCAATTTCGGCGTTCTGGGCGGTCACTACGATTACAACGAAGAAGGAGATATGGTGTTCCACGGATCGCCCATCGCTTACCGGGGTACTTTCCTGATCGACAAAGAAGGCGTAGTACGGCATTGCGTAATCAATGACTTCCCGTTGGGGCGTAACATCGACGACGCCCTGCGGATGGTAGATGCGCTGCAGCACCACGAAAAATTCGGTGAAGTGTGCCCAGCCAACTGGGAAGAAGGCGAAGAAGCCATGGAAGCCAACCTGGAAAGTGTAGCCAATTACCTGACTACCAAAGTATAGTTTTAGCGCTGTTTCTGTATTGAAAACCCGCCTGAAATTGCTCAGGCGGGTTTTCTTTTATGGCTATGGAATGGCTACTTTGAAAAAAGCGGCGATGTCTTTCCGCATCTGAATCAGGGAAGGCTTGTGGATGTACATCATGTGACCCGCTTCGTAAAAAGTCTGGGTGATGTTGTTTTGCAGGCTTTTGTCCAGGAAGAGGTGATTGACGGTATAATCGGTGGCGAAATACGGAGTCGCCATGTCGTAGTAGCCGTTGCAGATGTGCACTTTCAGGTACGGATTGCGGGTCATGGCCTGTCGCAGGGTCTCGGCTACGTTGAGGTAGCGGTTCTGTACATTGTTATAATTCCAGGGCCGGACCTGATCAGTAAGAATTTCGTAGGGCAGGTCGCTGTTGTACTGAAGTTCCCGCTTCAGGTAGTCATTGATGGCGGTGGAATAAGGACCGTAAATGGCCGTATTGTAACTGGGGTCGTATTCGGTATATTCTCCGGCCCCATCCAGATCGATTCCGGTAAACCTGCCGTCGAGACGACCAACCGTTTTTTTCTCCGTCCGCAGCAATTCTTTAGTAAAGCGCTGGTCGTAAATACGAAGGTGGGAACGGTCCAGGTAATCTTTCGATAAGCCGGTATATCGGTGCAGTTTTTCAATCACGGCACTTTTTTCGGCCGCTGGCAGCCGGTCCCCCTTCATCAGGGCCAGGGTGTATTCGTTCAGCGCAAATTGCTGTACTTCCGCCAGCAGTGCCTTCAGGTCAGTAAATTCAGGGGATAACTTTTTGTGGTACCAGGCCATCGCCGTGTACGTGGGCAAAAACAAGCCAAATGGCAGGTCGTTGCCGGTAGAAAATTCGGCCGTCTGGAAGTTCAGAATGGCCGAAATCAGTACAATGCCATTTACGTACAAGCCATAGCGATCCTGCAGGTAGCCGGCCAATCCAGCCGCCCGGGTGGTTCCATAGCTTTCGCCCGCCAGCATTTTGGGAGAAGCCCAGCGTCCCGCCCGGCTGGTATACAGACGGATGAAATCACCGACCGAACGAATGTCTTCTTCATACCCCGTAAACTCCTTTTTGTCTATTCCCGTGGCAGGGCGACTGAAGCCAGTCATCACCGGATCGATAAACACCAGGTCGGTATCGTCCAGCCAAGTAAACTCATTGTCGACTACCCGGTACGGAGGGCGCAGGGCTTCGCCCAGATCGGTCATCAGGATGCGCCGGGGACCCAGGGCACCCATGTGCAGCCAGACTGAAGAGGAACCTGGTCCGCCATTGAAGGCGAAAGTAATCGGGCGGGTTGCCGGGTTGCTTACGTTGTCGCGGGTATAGGCAATGAAAAAGATATTGGCTTTGGCTTTCCCCTCCTCATCGCGGATGACGGTGTATCCCGCGGTAGCCGTGTAAGCAATGGGCCGTCCATTGACGTTGATCTGGTGTCGGGTGATGCTCAGGGGCAAATCAGGCGTACTGGCATCTTTGGGAGTGGATTGTGCAAAACCGGAAGTGGAAATCCGGCAGAAGAAGAGCAAAAGAAAAAGGTACGTGCAATATTGTTTCATTCCTGATTGAATTAAGCGATGGCTTTGTTGAAATTAGTTTGCCCTGATTGGATAAACTTATCACTTTTATCCAACAGTTTTCATCGACTACGTGCTGATTGGGAAAATATTGCCAATTGACAAAAAATCCGGTAAATAGGAAACAATCTTATTCTATACGCTTCTTTCAACCATGAAAAATAACCTTAGCCACTCCTTTTTTACATTCGTGCTGGTCTGGTTGCTTACTCAATCCAGTTGGGCGCAGCCTTACCAGGCCAACTGGACTTCCATCGACAGCCGCCCGGTACCCGCCTGGTTTTCCGATGCTAAATTTGGCATCTTTATTCACTGGGGCCTCTTTTCGGTACCCGCCTGGGGGCCAACCAAAGACGTAAACGTGTACGCCAAATACGCTGAGTGGTACTGGAGCCGGTTGATGGATCCCAAAGCCGAAGGGCACAATCAGTTTGCCGCCTTCCACGAACGCACCTACGGAAAAGATTTCAAGTACGCCGATTTTGTCAAAGATTTCCGGTGTGAAATGTTTGAGCCGGACGAATGGGCCCGTGTACTGGCCGATGCCGGTGCCCGTTACGTAGTACTGACTTCCAAGCACCACGAAGGATTTACGCTGTGGCCCAGTGCCCAGGCCTGGAACTGGAACGCGGTAGACGTAGGTCCGCACCGCGACCTGGCCGGCGACCTGATGAAATCGGTGCGGAGCAAAGGGCTGCGTATGGGCTATTACTACTCGTTGTACGAATGGTTTAACCCTCTGTATAAAGCCGATGTGAATCGCTACGTATCGGATCATATGATTCCCCAGATGAAAGACCTGGTCACGCGTTATCAGCCGGATATAATCTGGACCGACGGCGAATGGGACCATCCCAGTGAAACCTGGCGCAGCACCGAATTCCTGGCCTGGCTCTACAACGAATCGGCGGTGAAAAAGGACGTGGTGGTCAATGACCGCTGGGGCAAGGAAACCCGCAGCAAACACGGGGGCATTTATACCACCGAATACGACCTGGTGCACGATCAGAATGCCCTAGGCAAAAAGATAGATCATCCCTGGGAGGAATGCCGGGGCATTGGTACCTCTTTTGGCTACAACCGCAACGAATACCTGGACAACTACTCTACTTCTGCCGAACTGGTGCACATTCTGATCGATAAAGTGGCCAGGGGTGGAAATTTACTACTCAATATCGGACCCACTGCCGACGGGCGCATTCCCGTGATTATGCAACAGCGGCTCAAAGACGTGGGTGATTGGTTGAAGGTAAATGGAGAAGGGATTTACGGCACCCGTAGCTGGGAGCAGGCACCTACTCCCCAAAAGGAAACCACGGTGTTTTATACCACCAAAGGCAAGGATTTGTATGCCATCTGCACCCGGTGGCCGGAGAAAAACCTGATCATTGATGGGGTATCACCGAATGCAAGGGCCACTTTGCTGGGCTTCAAGGGGAAAGTGGCTACGTCTAACAGTGGCGGAAAACTGACACTGATCCCTCCTGCGCTGACTCCGGCCACTATCCCCTGCCAGCATGCCTGGGTGTTCAAACTGGAAAATGCCCTAAAGTGATTCCTTGGGAAGCTAATCAACGGCTACTTGCTGAATAAATGGGAAGAAAGGGCAGGGAGCATTATGGAAAATAATGAAGTGATGAGCCGAATTGACCAGGAGTATTGCCCGCAGACCAAAGTACTGCCCAATGAATCAGGTCGTGCCTTGGCATTTTCGGGAAACCCTGGCCGTTGTTTTATCCGTTGAAGCCAGTAAAAAACGACACGATGACCAACGATCTATCCAAAACCTTCTGGCAGGTATTGGGCCTGGGTATCATTGCGGGAATGCGTAGCATGACTGCCCCGGCTGTTGCCAGCCACTATCTTGCCAAAGATCCTTCGGCTGCTTTAGAAAACTCTCCATTGAAGTTTCTGCAGTCTTCTCAGGTAGCAGATGTACTGAAACTGGTAGCCGCTACCGAAATGGCCGGGGATAAGATTCCGGGTGTACCCGATCGCATTGCAACCGGCGCGCTGTTTGGCCGGGGTTTGTCGGGTGCGCTGGTGGGAGCCGCTCTGTACAAAGCCAACAAAGGCAACGTAGTGGTCGGCGCCCTGTTGGGAAGCGCCGCTGCCGTGGCGGGTACTTATGGCAGTTTCTACCTTCGGAAGGAATTGAAACACCTTTCCGGAATCGCCGATCCCATTCTGGGTGTGCTGGAAGATGCCCTGGTGGTAAAAGGCGGCACCGAATTGCTCAGCGATTCCAAGGCAACGCATTAAATGGGTACATTCGTCGCTTGCAATTCAAAAGCCCTTTTACATTCTATGCCTTTTTTTCAGAAAACGCTCCGACTTCCGCCCTATTCAAGGGGATTTCACCTGGTTACCCGCCTCATTGAACGGGAAATGCCCGAACTGAAAAACATCCGAACGGGGCTGCTGCACGTTTTTATTCAACATACTTCGGCCAGCCTCTGCCTCAATGAAAATGCCGACCCGACGGTACGCATGGATTTTGAGAGCCACTTCAACCGAATGGTGCCCGAAAATGCCCCTTACTACCAGCACAACGACGAAGGCCCCGACGACATGCCCGCGCATTTGAAAGCTGCACTGCTGGGTAGTTCCGTCAGCGTACCCATTACTGAGGGAAAATTGAACGTGGGCATTTGGCAAGGCATTTATCTGTGTGAACACCGTGACCATGCCTCTTCCCGCAGCCTGGTACTGACGGCATACGGGGAATAGTATGGTTCAATTTAACCTTCTCTTACTGGAGGCGTTTACATACCTTATATATAATGAACCCGTTCATCTGCTAATTCCGGAATCGCAGAAGTACTACGCTCGCGATAAGGAAATTGAGCGCAGGAGGTTCACCAAATGAAATCATACATAATACCATACTATACAGGAGGGCGCATTGAAACAGCAGGAACACAAACAGATTGAAAATTCGGATCTGAGCGGCGCTGCGGTGGGGGCAGGCAACGCATCTGGAAATGGGTTACTTCCTTCCGAAGAAGTATTCCGAACCAATCCGGTACCCGATGGAGGTCTTACTCAGCCGGTAGCAGCAGCGGCAGAACCTGCTTCTGCCGGGCCGGAACCCCGACGCTTTTACGTGGTTTGCCACAATCCCAATTCCCTCAAGGAAGTACGTGCCGCGCTGGAGAATGGTGCCAATGCCCTGGCCCCCGATATCAATGTTTACGCATCCGATTCGGGTCGGCTCTGTATCAGTCACGGTGAGGGAGAGGATACGGCTCCGTCCTTGGAGGCGTATTTACGGGACCTGCACGACCTTTTGCAGGAAAAAAAACAATATCAGTCTCTGGCACTGGTCATTTTTGACTGCAAGCCCCCTGCCTCTACGCCCGAATTCGGGATGGCCATTCTCAAGGCCATCCGTCAGCATCTGACTTACGATACCGATCTGAATATCATTCTATCCGTTGCTGAGTTGTCTCAGCAATCCATTTTTGACCTGATCAAAGACCAGCTACAGGAGCGAGAAGGATTGGCAGTAGACGAAGAGGACGATCCCCAGGCGGTTACCGACTTTTTTACGCAGCTGAGCGTAACCAATCAGGGTTACGGAAATGGCATCAGTGTGGGTGATCCTTCCGTCACTGCTCCGGAAGCCCGTCCGGCCATCGAACGTGCCTGCCTGATGCGACTGGCCACGCACCGACCCCGCTTTGTTTACGCCTGGACCATCAACGACGAGGAGTTGATGCGCGAATACATTCACATTGGCGTGGATGGATTGATTACCGATGAAGTCGGGAAATTGATCGAAATAGTTGGACAATGTTCTGAACGGGTCCGGATGGCTAAACGGACGGATTCGCTCATGCAGTCGGCTGATTTTGGCTACTGTCTCTCCGTACATACCGGAAAGATGCCAATGGCCGGAACTGATGCCCATCTCACTTTTATTTTACAGGGAAAGCTGGGTTCGGCCCGGGTGGTGGTAGATGCTAGTCTGAACTTTCGCATGGAGCGGGGCGACTGGGATTATATTCTTATGCCCAGCTCTGACTTGGGAGAGTTGGAATCCATTACGGTCCAGCGCGATAATCAGGGGCACGCACCCGACTGGTATCTGGATCGAATTGTGGTGGAAAGCCACCGTTTTGGTATCAATAAGTCAGCCATATTCAAGCGCTGGATCCCTCCCCATACTCCCGTTTCCTCTGTGCTTATCTAATCCCACCTGTCGTATGGAAGCCTGTGAACATGGGGTCCACGTATCTGAATAACTTATTAATCCTCCTCTGGTGTGGTACTGTGCCAGGTACCTCATTAAAAAAGATTTTTTCTGAAACCGTCTGAATCAGCCTGGTATCTCCCGCGCCATGCACGATGAATGTGTGGCTGAGTTACTATACCAAAGATTCAGGTATATACACGGACAGAGGTAAGAAATGATCGGTTTTATATAGGAATGTAACTGTTTATGTACAAAACTTTCCTAAATTATTGGTTTGATAATCAGGAATCCACATCGCTTCAATAATTTATTCATTCAGATTTATAGGCAAACGCTTGTATTTTTGGCATTTTTATCGCTTTATACTCTATAAGTAGTAAAGGGCCTGAATGGTTATACGGATTACTTTATTACATAAGTGTCATCGAAGCGTGAATGCAACTTTGTGCGCATCGCTTTCCCAGGTGTTTTTTCATTCTGATTATTGAAAATAAATTGCTCCGTGTCGGCTGAAAAGGCAACTCTATACTTTTGATGGGTGTGAGTTATCCAGCCAGATTGGCACGCATTTGTATACAACCAGCTCAATACGACCCCTTCAGGAAAATGGCTGGCTCCGTATGTACCCGAAGTAATTATTATTAAGTGCCATATACTACACATAAGAAAATGAAAAAACGCCTACTACACTTGATCCTGCTGCTCAGTCTAAGCTGGCCGGTCTTTAGCCAGAATCTGAAGATCAACGAATTCGTCTCTTCCAATTCCACGGGCATGAAAGATGAAGACAGGGAATACCAGGACTGGATCGAAATCTACAACCCGGGTCCGGCGGCCGTCAACCTGCTCAACTTCGGGCTTTCCGACAACCGCACCCAGCCGCTGAAGTGGAAGTTTCCTGCCATTGATATGGCCGCCAACAGCTTTCTGCTGGTCTTCGCTTCCGACAAAAACCGGTTATCAGGTACTTACCTGCACACCAACTTCAAGATCGGAGCCGAAGGCGAACCGCTGCTGCTGAGCCGGGCCGATGGGAGTCTGATTGACAGCCTGCCCGCCAGTGTGGTCATTCCGGCCAATATCTCGTACGGGAGAAAGCCCGATGGCAGCACCAGCTTTGTAATGTTTCAGGCTCCCACGCCCGGTGCTTCCAACAATGCCGCCGCTGAGTACGGAGAGACGCTGGAAAGTCCAGCCTTCTCTAAGCCCGGTGGTTTTTATACTTCTGCTTTGCAACTGAGCATCACGGCACCGGCGGGGGCTACGATTCGCTACACGCTGGACGGTTCGGAACCTACCGAAGCTTCTCCGGTTTACACCGGACCGCTGACCATTGCCAGTCGGGCGGGTTCGCCGAACGTGCTGGCTAACATCCGTACTACCACGCCCGCCTACTATTTCCGGGCTCCTACCTCTGAGTTGTTCAAAGGCACCCCCGTAAGAGCTAAGGCGTTCAAAGCCGGCTCGGCACCCAGCGGGGTCATCACCAGTACGTATTTTGTGGATGCCAATATGCCCAACCGGTACACCATGCCCGTTTTCTCCTTGACCACTACGGCTGCCAACCTGTTCGATCCCCAGATTGGCATCTACGTGCCCGGGAATGGCTACGACGGAGTAGACTGGAAAACGGCGAATTCTTACCAGGAAGGAGACGCCTGGGAACGCCCGGCAAACGTGGAGATGTTTGAGCGCAATGGTACGCCCGTTTTCAATCAGAACGTGGGCATTCGGATCAACGGCAACTTTTCGACGCAGTACGCCCAGAAAGCCCTGCGCCTCTACGCCCGTCAGAATAATGGATCGCCCAATAATTTCAACTACCCGCTTTTTCCCGATAAAAACCTTTCCCGTTTTAAGTCTTTTCTGCTCAGAAACGCGGGCAGTGACTACGGTGAAGCCTTTATGCGGGACTTTACACTACAGAGTCTGGTGCGCCATCTGGCACCTACGCAAGCCTACCGTCCGGCGCTGGTGTTTATCAACGGGGAGTACTGGGGCATCCACGACATGCGGGAGCGGTTTGATGAAAATTACTTCGAAAACAACCTGGGTATAAACAAAGACAGCCTGGATTACCTGGAAGCCAATAAAGTAGTGAAGGAAGGCGACAACGTGCACTACGTAGCGATGCTCGACTATGCCAAAGACCACGACCTGGCTCAGGCTGCTCACTATGACGAAATGAAAACCCGGATGGACGTGGAGAACTTTACTTCTTACTGGGTAGCGGAGATGATCGTCAACAACCGGGACTGGGTCAATAGCAACGTTCAATACTTCCGCAAAAAAACCAACGCTTACGTTCCCAATGCCCCTTACGGCCACGATGGCCGCTGGCGGTGGATTTTCCAGGACCTGGACATCTCTTTCCGCGGACCGGAAGACAATAACTTCGCCCTTACCGTAGATGCCAATAGCTGGACTACGGACCTGGTTCGCTCCCTGTTGGCCAATCCAGGTTTTAGAAACAACTTCGTCAATCAGTTTGCCGATCAGCTCAACTCCTGCTTTAAGACGGAGCACGTACTGCGGCGCATCGATTCGATGGCTACCTTGTTGGAACCAGAGATGGCTGGTCATACGGCGCGCTGGGGTCTACCGGGCAATGTGAATTCCTGGAAGACCAACGTAGAGGTACTGCGCGACTTTGCCCGTAAGCGTCCCGGCTATATGCGCAGCCACGTCGTTGGGCGTTTCAACCTCAACGGTACCCGCCAGATTGAACTTAACGTCAACGATGCCACGATGGGCAAGGTGAAAATCAATACCCTGACCATTGATGAACACACGCCCGGCCTTGCCCTCAACGCACCCGTGTACCCCTGGACGGGAACGTACTTTGAAAGCGTACCAATTCCAATTACCGCTGTCCCCAAGCCTGGCTACCGCTTCTCCGGCTGGTCTAATCCCACGCTGCCCAAAACGCCCACCATCAACGTCACCATCGACCGGGATACGGCTTTCACCGCGCTCTTTGAACTGGATCCGGCTTCCTTGCGACCCACTCCGTTCGACCTGGCTACCGGCAACTTCTCTTTCACGAACTGGCCGGCCGGTAGTACTGCTGGTACTTACCCGCCGCATATGCTCTTTCAGCGGGGCAATGCCACTGCCGCTACCGATCCGCTACTGGCCGATCCGATGGACAACGATTACACGGGCGGGTACAATGCGAATTCCCAAACCCGGATCAATGGGTTGGGTAACGACGGTTTTGCCTTCATCAACACGGGTACCAATCCTAACCTGGGAGCCGCCGTACTGGCCCTGAAAACCACCGGCCGTTCTAACATCGTCCTGAACTTTACGGCCGGTACGATTACGACCACACCCAGGGACTTCCGCATCCGACTTCAGTATAAAGTAGGTGGGGGAACCTGGACGGACGTTACCGGTCCGATCGAATATACCAGAAGTACGACGGCTGGTCATTCACAAGCCTTCTCCAATATCAACCTCTCCACGCTTACGGACAATGCCGTCAACAATCAACCCGTCGTCTACCTGCGCTGGAAGTATTACAATGCCGATGCAACGACAACCAGCGGGGCTCGTTCTCAAATGCGGGTAGATGAAATCACTGTGAGCAGTAGTGCTTCCGGAGCCGTACCGGTGGTCAATGCAGGGGCCGATCAAACCATTACGCTGCCCACCAATGTGCTTACCCTTACCGGCTCAGCTACGGATGCCGATGGTACCATCGCTGCTTACCTGTGGACGAAGGTAGCAGGTCCGACAGCCACTCTGGGTAGTGCCAACACCGCCAGCCTATCATTGAGCAATCTGGTGGAAGGGGTGTACCAGTTCCAGCTCAAAGCCACCGATAATAGCGGCAACAGCGCCACGGATCAGGTGACAGTGAAAGTGCTGCCGGCAAATCTGCTACCCACGGTCAGTCTGGTAAGTCCAGCCAACAATGCTCAAGTAGCGGTCGGCGACAACCTGGTACTTACTGTTCAGGCCGCTGATGTTGATGGAACCATTGCCAAAGTACAGATATTCCGTGGTGCAGAGATGATTAAAGAGTTGACCAGCGGTCCTTACACGCATACGCTCAGCAATGTGGCTGTTGGTAGCTATTCCTTCTCTGCCAAAGCCTTTGATAACCAGGGTGCCTCCACTACCTCATCGGTGGTCAACGTGAGCGTATCGGCAGCAGTGAACTGTTCGGCGACGGGTACGATTCTGCGGGAAGTCTGGTTAGCCGCTGAGGGAGAGACGGTAGCCAGCATTCCGCTCAATACACCACCTTCTTTCTTCTCTTACCCCACCATTCTGGAAACGCCTTCCAACGAAACCGATCGCTACGGCAGCCGCCTTAGAGGTTACGTTTGCGCCCCGGCTACGGGCAGCTACATTTTCTGGATTGCCTCCGACAACCACGGAGAACTCTGGCTGTCAACCGACGCCAATCCGGCCAACAAAGTCAAAATTGCTTCCGTCACCGGAAATACCCAGCCCCAGGAGTGGACCAAGTACCCTTCTCAACAGTCGGTGGGAATTACTCTGCAGGCAGGGAAGAAGTATTATATTGAAGTGTTGCACAAGGAAAATACCGGGGGCGATAACCTGGCTGTAGGTTGGACACTACCAGGTGGCACGCAGGAGCGACCCATTCCGGGTTCCCGGCTTTCTCCCTTCATCCTGCCCGCCAATCAGCTGCCTACGGTGAGTATTACTTCGCCCGCCGGGGGAGCCAGTTTTGCGCAGGGGGCCAGCATTACTGTAAGTGCCGATGCCGCCGACAATGACGGGGCCGTCAGCCGGGTTGAGTTCTACCGGGGAGAGGTACTGATCAACCGGGACCTGAGCGCTCCTTACAGTGCGGTGTTTACCAATGCCCAGCCCGGTACCTACGCGCTTACTGCCAAAGCGTATGACAACCTGGGAAGCGTTGCTACCTCTTCGCCGGTCAGCATCACGGTTATTGCCAATGCACTTCCCAGTGTAAGCATTACTTCTCCGGCCAACGGAGCGAAGTTATCGGTGGGTGCTACGATCGCTCTGACTGCTACCGCTGCGGATGCCGATGGTACCATCGCCCAGGTGGAATTTTTTAACGGAACCACTTCGATTGGAGTCGACAATGCGGCTCCCTACGAAGCCAGCATTCCCAACGCTCCGCTGGGTACCTACGTACTGACGGCCGTCGCTACCGACAATCACGGAGCGACCAGTACTTCCACCGCCGTAACAATAACCGTTGAGCAAGTGATTACCTCCACGAAGCCTCCTGTCGTAGCTTTGAATGCAAGCCTGATTGCCCTGCCCAATCCATTCTCTGATGAGGTGAATATTCAGTTCAGCAGTACCGAAAGTGGTCCGACCGAAGTGGCGCTGTACGACCTGCAGGGCCGGCGGATCCGTCCGTTATTTCAGGGAGACTTGGTAGCCGGAGAAGTGAAGACCGTGCAGATGAAGGCCGAAAGCCTGACCAACGGACTGTACCTGATCCGGATGAAGAGCCAGCGGTATAACCTGCACTATAAACTGGTGCTCAGCCGATAGTTGCGAATTTTTTCTTGTATCAATCAAACAGCCGGGTGTCTTCATCCGGCTGTTTGATTTTCATGAAGGATGCCTTTACTGAGCTCCGGATGAATATTTTGTGGTTGGCAACAATGCGGGACGAATCGTAGGCGAACCAGATCACACCGATGGTATCCTGAACGGGAAGGTTGGATTGGGGAAGCCTGGCGCCGGAGCCTTTCGGAAAAAACGAAAAGCCTCCGGCGGGTACCCGCGTTACTTCCCAGGGAGGGCCACCGTTTTGTCTGCTCCCGAAACGTTGGTGATGGTATACTGAATGTGGACGGGGTATCAGTCAAGTTACCGTAAAATTCTTTGGTGAATGCGTACCCGGTGAGGCTGTCAGGCTGACTTTTCAACTGTAGCCAGTTACCCTGCTTGATTACTTTTTGATGAAGTGATCAATTGGGCAAAAAGTAGAGCTATCTATGGGGGAATTTCTCAGGCAAATTGCACCGGATCATTGCCTTCCAACAGAATATCGACAATTCGGTCCAGTTCCATCGAGCAGTTTTGGGCTGTTTCCACGCCTACTTCCACCAAAGCCTGAATATTTCCTCTCCTGGCATCGTCCATGTCGGGTTGTGCATCCCCTAAGCTGGTCGGTTGAATCCGCACGTAATTCTTACTGTTGCCCCCCGCGGAAAACATTTTGGTGAGATGGTAATGGGTCGTTTCAGAGGCTCCCGCCATCATAATGTCAATGATGGGACGGATCCAGCCAATTGCTCCCCAGTTTTTGGCCGATTTGTATTCATAGGGTTTGTTTTCGCTGCCCGTGCCAATGGAAACGATGAACATATCCTTGGCAGTAGGGTCACCCTTGGCATTTCTCACTTCCGAATAGGCGCACAGAGCCGGATTATTGGCAAATACGCCCCCGTCTATCAAGGGGTAGGAGATATTGCTCAACGATTTGACCAGTGCGGTTTCAAAGTAAGTTGGTGCGGCGGAGGTAGCCCGGCAGACATCCCGCACCAGAAAATCTGTCCCTTCCCCTTTGGTCGCAAAGTCGTGCTGAGCAAAAAAATGGGCCCCTCGTCGCTTGATATCATAAGCCGGAATGAGGCAGGGCTTCAGCAATTGACTGAGTCGCAAATCACCAAAATAGTACTGCAGTGAATTCTCCAGTTCAGTGGCATCGTATTTTTCATCCAGCGTACCGTTCGCCGATTGAATCTTCTTCCAGAGCGGTACGTCGAAGATTTCATCTCCATTTTCGACGTACAGGTCAACTGCCTCCTGGGCGCTGAACCGGGCCTGCGTGGGATCTTCGGCAGAAGGACACAGATAGATACAGGTCAGAATTCCGCCGGTGCTTGTGCCGGCAAAAAAGTCGAAGTAGTTGGCCAAGGAGGCGTTTGGGTTGCCTGATTGTGCCTGGAGCTTTTTCTCTAAGGCGATCAATACCTGGCCTGGAATAATTCCGCGGATACCACCGCCATCAATGGAAAGTATCTTTTTCATAGGTAGTAGTTTGATGATTGAATACCCAGTGAAATGGGGTGGTTGCAAATTGGCAGCGTCCTCATCGGATTACCGTTTTGGGAAAGTAAATTAAGTGCCCCAAATGGCTTCTCCTATACTGAAAAATAAGTATTTGTATGGTGTTTTTCCTTTCCTTCCGTCTTTTGAGGTAGTTGAGCCTGCATCCGAATCGCTTCAACTGATTGCTCGTCTTCATAGAGTAGGCTCAGGGAAAGATAGCGCGTGTGCCGGAAAGTCATATACACGAATGATCCGGGATTACTGGTGCATTTTTCCAAGCAGTTCCCGGTTTTATTCTATGCCAAGCCCAGGATGCATCGGCCAACCCAGCCATTTCTTTGTCGGGACTGTTCACTGCAGTGGCAATTCCGGTGGACATGGGGCCATCAGGATGCAATTCATCTGAAAAATAGATGTGAACTACTTATGGGTGCAATCCCATAAGTAGTCCACCCATGAGGCGTGATTACCCCGGATGAGTCTGTCTGGCTGATTCAGGGAAATCTTAAAGGGGTCAGGTTGGGGTTTACAAATCACCAGCTGGGTGAAATGTAGTGAATGCTCCTTACCATTCTCCCTCAAATCCGGGTTTGTTGTAAATCTCCGCCCATTCGCGGTGACCTTCGGTAAAGGAGGCCAGGCACCAGGTAAACATGAAATGCACCGAAGGAGGTGCCATGGTATCGTGGTAACTGGGCGTTACGTTGACTGCCATTTCATCGAATACGTGGAAATAAACGCCCACTTTTTCTTCGGGCAGGGCGCAATTCTGTAATACGTACGGTACATCGCCTTCAATTTCGGAAACGCACCGGAAATGGTAGAGTTCCTCTTTGGCGTTATTACCCAATCCGTGCGGCCCATCCGGACCGTGAAAGTGGGGTGGGTAGCTGCCTACGGCTCCCGCCTGGGCTACGTAAGTATCCCCGAAGAGCAACCGGCAGGCCTGCACATTGTGGTCCACCAGCTTGAAGACTGTTCGGCGGGTCATCGGGCGTTTGTTGCCCAGGTCAGCCGCCAGCGGGGTGCCTATGATATCCTGGTGGCGCACCAATTGCACAGGATGCGCCGTATGGCAATCGATGGCCTTGAATACGCTGACGTCACAAAAGCCGGCAGTGGAGATTTGTACCTGCTGATGGATGCCTACGTACAGCACATCTCCCGATTGCAAAGAATACGTTTTGCCGTCTGCTTTCAGCTGCGCCTGGCCCCGATTCAGGTAAAAAAGTGCCTCTTCTTCGGTCAGTGCTATTTCAACTTCCGCTGCGTCTTTGTCCAGCGCCACCCGGCTGAATCGGAGGTAACGGAGTGAACTGTTCTCTTTCGTGACAATGGGCGTCACTTTCCCTTTTACGGGCAGGGCATCAAAGGCTTCGATGGAGCGAATTTCGTTTTTCAACGGCACCATCACTTTTACATCCAGTTTTCGCGCAGCTGTCGACTTTTCTTCGGTGGTTCTGAAGTCACCGATTTGCTTAGGTTCTACCATAGGATTTGAATAAGTTAATTGGCTAATACGGTGAAGTGCTGATGAGAAAATAATGGTTTTTAACGGCTGATTATTTCCGAAAGCCGGGGCTTTTGTTGCCTATCCGGAAACGGTACGGGGCTCCACGGAACCGCGGGAAATGGGCTCCAGCCGCGGTGCCAGCAGATGCACCAGCAACAATCCGATCAGATAGGCGCTGGATGCGATCACAAACAACGGAAAATATCCGAACTGCACCCGGATCAGTCCGGCCACCCCCGCCAGCAAAATGCCACCCACCGACCCGAATACACCGCCAATGCCCGTAACGGAGGCAATGGTATGCTTGGGAAACATATCAGAAACCAGGGTGAAACAATTGGCCGACCAACCCTGGTGTGCTGCTGCCGCCAGGGAAATCAGGGCAATGGCCACGTATAGGTTGCTGGTAATGGAAGCGAAAAAGATGGGTACCACGCAGAGCGCGCACAAAAGCAGGGTCACTTTGCGGGCTTTGTTGACCGACCAGCCCCGCTTCATGAAAAAAGTAGCCAGCCAGCCAAAAAAGATGCTTCCTCCATCGGAAACCAGGTAGATGATCAGGAAAGGCAGACCAATATTTTTCAGGTCCAGCTTCTGATCCAGGGCTTCGTTGGAATTGAAAAAGTCGGGCAGCCAGGTGAGGTAAAACCACCAGATGGGATCGGCCATGAATTTACCCATGGCAAAAGCCCAGGTTTGGCGGTATCCCAATAGCTTGCCCCAGGACAGCTTTTGGGGAGCCACGGCGTCTACTATTTCTCCGTCTTTGATGTAGTTGAGTTCCGCCTGACTTACCTTGGGGTGCTCTTCCGGCCGGTAATAGGTCAGCCACCAGAAGACCAGCAGAATGAGTCCCAGCGAACCCGTTACGAAGAAGGAAACCCGCCATCCGTAGTGGAGCGCCATGTACGGTACTGCCAATGCCGTACAGATAATGCCTACGTTGGCACCGGCATTAAAAACCCCGGTGGCAAAGGAGCGCTCTTTGCGCGGAAACCATTCCGCTACCGATTTGATGGCCGAAGGAAAGTTTCCCGATTCCCCGAAGAGCAACGTAAAACGACTAGTGGCCAGACCCCACACGGAGCCAATAAACGCGTGGGCAATACCACCCAGGCTCCAGATTGTAATGCTGAGGGAAAAGCCCCGCTTGGTGCCAATCCGGTCGATGAGCCAGCCCACCAGCACAAAACCCAGGGCGTAGGCAAATTTGGAAAGGGCATCGACGTAACCCATCATTTCCTTGAAACGATCCGTATCGGCTTGGGTGAGTTCCCCGGTCACGCCCAGAATGTCCTTCCGGAAGTTGTCATCAATCATTGTGAAGGAGAGCACATTGCGATCGATGTAATTGATGGTAGTGGCAAAAAACAACAGCGCCACAATCCGCCAGCGATAGTTTCCGGTTTTTTTCATAGGGTTAGATGAGTTGACGAAGAAATCATCGCTTGCAAAGAAGCATTTTATGCTCAGGAATGCAACCGATTGCAATCATTTCAGTTTTACTTTTTGCGCAGCGAAGAATCCCGTATAATTAGTTCTGGTTGTAATATCTGCTTGAGGGGAACCAGGGGTTGCTCCCTTTCCAATATCATTTCCAGGAATAATCCGGCGGCTGATTTGCCCATTTGCTCACTCTGCTGATCTACCGTAGTAAGCATGGGTTCGGTAAAGGAAGTAAAGGGTTCGTTGCTGAAACCGGCAATGCCTACTTCTTCGGGGATGCGAATGCCCCAGGCTTTTAATGTTTGCATAGCACCCAATGCCGCGTAGTCGCTGGCCGAAAAGAGGGCATCTGGCGGATGGGGCAGCTGCCATAAGTACTGGGCGCCTTCTTTTCCTTCCTCCAGACTCAGCCTGCAACGGTAAATCAGTGCTTCTTCGTAAGGCAAACCATGCGCCTTTAATGCATCCCGATACCCACTCAGGCGGTTCTGGTAAATGTTAAGGTGTTCCGGTCCGGCGAAGTGGGCAATTCGGGTATATCCTTGTTCAATCAGGTGTTCGGTAGCCAGGTAAGCCCCGCGGTGGTCGTCCAGCAGCACTGCATGCAGCGCCGGATCACCCAGAATGCGGTCAAAAAGCACCAACGGAACACCCCGCTGGCGGATCTTTTCAAAATGACGCAGATCCGGTGCCGAACGCGATACCGACACAATCAGGCCATCGATCTGCGCCCGGAGCAGGGCTTCGATGTTGCGCACTTCCTGCTCTACTTCATCATTGGACTGACAAACCATGACGTTGTAGCCCACCCGGTTCGCTACGGTTTCAATGCCCCTGACCACCGATGCAAAGAAACTTCGGTTGATGGTCGGTACCATGACGCCCACAATATTGCTTTTGCCCTTTCGCAAAGCCGAAGCAAAATGATTAGGATGGTAATTCAGTTGCTTCGCCAGCGTTCTCACCTTCCTTTTGGTGTCTTCACTGATGCTGGGATGGTTGCTCAAGGCACGGGAAATGGTGGAAATAGACACGTTTAATTCCTTTGCCAGATCCGCGATGGATGCCTTGTCCCTTGCCAAAATAAGTGATATTTACGCAAACGTTTGCGTAAACCTAACAAATTCTTTTAGTTTGTCAAATATTCCCTTCATCAGGCTTTTGGTGCTGCTCATTTCTCTAATCGCCTTTTGCTGGAAGCCATTCTGACGACTGAAAGTCGGTGAAAAGATGGTGGGTTCGGTCGCGAGAGCTACTTAGTTCCTTTTATTTCTAACAACATTTGCCTTATTACTCATTTATTCCCCTGCCTATGAATACCGTTCACTTTCCTTCACTCAGCCAAACCATCCTTCCAACCGCCCAGGCAGTTCCGGAGGCGCTCTTTCACCTGCCCGAAAAAATACTTCAGTTCGGGACGGGTGTATTGCTAAGGGGGCTGCAAGGCTACCTGGTCGACAAAGCCAATCGGCAGGGTATTTTCAATGGCCGGATTGTGGCGGTAAAATCCACCGACGCGGGCGACCTCAGCGATTTTGAGAAACAGGACAGCTTATACACGATTTGTGTGCGTGGACTGGAAAATGGTGCGTCCATCGAACAGGATGTCGTCTGCGCTTCCATCAGTCGGGTACTTTCGGCCAAAAGCCAGTGGCAGGCGGTACTGGACTGTGCTCACAATCCGGAGTTACGGATCATCATTTCCAATACGACGGAAGTGGGGATTCAGCTGGTAAATGAAAGTATCGCGCTGGCTCCACCGCAGTCTTTTCCCGGGAAACTGCTAGCCTTTCTATACGAAAGATATCGCTTCTGGAAAGGCAGCCCCGAAAGCGGGATGGTCATCATTCCTTCGGAATTGCTACCGGATAATGGCCGTAAGCTGAAAGCCATTGTTTGGGAACTGGCCCACTTCAATCAGTTGGAAGCGGATTTCCTTACCTGGCTGAGTGAATGCAACACCTTCTGCAATTCGCTGGTCGACCGGATCGTACCGGGTGCCCCCGACGCAAAAGTGAAGCAGGAACTGGCCCAAAAGCTGGGTTACGAAGACCGGCTGCTTATCATGACGGAGGCTTACCTGCTCTGGGCCATCGAAGGAGATGCACGGGTGCGGTCGCTCCTGTCTTTTCACCAGGCTGACGAAGGCGTTATCATTGAAGAATCCATTGACCAGCCCCGCGAACTGAAACTGCGCCTGCTCAACGGAACCCATACGCTCAGCTGCGGGGTGGCTTTTCTGGCGGGCTTCGGTACCGTGCGCGAAGGGATGGAGAACCCGGTCCTTTCTCAATTTATCAGCCAGCTTATGCTCCGGGACATAGCTCCGGCCATTCCCATCCCGATCGATGAAGAGATCGTCCGGCGCTTTGCGGCCCGTACCCTGGACCGTTTCCGGAATCCACACCTGGCGCACCACTGGCTGAGCATTACCCTGCAATACTCCTCCAAGATGCGCATGCGAAACGTGCCCCTGTTGCTCAATCATTATCGACAGACCGATCGGGTGCCCCAATACATGGCTTTCGGGTTTGCAGCGTATCTGCTTTTCATGAAAGCCGTGAAAAAGGAGGGAGAACAGTTCTGGGGCGAATTAAACGGAGAAAGCTATCCGATCCGGGATGAACAGGCGACCTGCTTTTACCAGAAATGGCAGACCGGACCGGTAGATGAAGTAGTCCATTCGGTACTCAGCGATACCCAGTTGTGGGATTCGGATCTGAGTCTGCTTCCCGGCTTTGCGCAGGCAGTCAGCCGGCATCTGCAGACGATGATGAAAGGAGGAGTAAAAGCCAGTCTGGAAAGCTTTGTTTCCTCCATCAATGCACCCGTTTAAAGCCGGAAGCCAAGCGAAGCGATGGCATTTCTGCTTGCCCGCATGACTTAGTCGACGCGCTTTCTCATTTGGAATACCTTTTTAGGAAAGTGGATCGTTAAGAATCGAACTACGGCCCAATCCTCATTTCAACACAAACCGAAAAACAGAATTAACATGAACAACAAGCCGATCCTCCTGATCCCCGTGTTACTTGCCCTGGCGTTCGTATTCAAACCGATTTTGAACGTAAAAAACGCTATGGAGGCCGTACAGAGACAGTTGAAACGGGGCCTGCTGGCACATACCGATACCCTGGCTTTTCCCCGGTCTACCAACCCCAATGGCTCGCTCAACGCCGTTCCTTCGCAGGACTGGACCAGCGGATTTTACGCCGGCAATCTCTGGCAGGTGTACGAATACACCAAGGACCCTTTCTGGAAGCGGCAAGCCGAACGTTGGACGGCGGGTTTGGAGAAGGAAAAAATGAATACTGGTACCCACGACCTGGGCTTTATGCTGTACTGTAGCTTTGGAAACGGCTACCGCCTGACCAAAAAACCGGCTTATAAAGAGGTGCTGTTGCAGGGAGCCAAATCACTGAGCACCCGCTTCAATTCCAAAACGGGCTGCATCAAATCGTGGGACAAGGTAAAATGGGGATTTCCGGTAATCATTGACAACATGATGAACCTGGAACTGCTCTTCTGGGCCACGAAGATGACCGGCGATTCCTCCTTTTACAAAATCGCCGTTACCCACGCCCTCACCACGATGAAAAACCACTACCGACCCGACAACAGCAGCTACCACGTGGTAGATTATGATCCACAGACGGGGAAGGTACTGGCCAAAGTAACTCACCAGGGTTTTGCGGACGAGTCGGCCTGGGCACGTGGGCAAGCCTGGGGCTTATATGGTTATACAATGACCTACCGCGAAACCAAAGACAAACGGTTTTTGGAGCAGGCACAAAAAATAGCGGATTTTATCATCGGCCACCCTAACCTCCCCAAGGACAAAATTCCCTTCTGGGATTTCAACGATACGGATCTGGCCCACGCTTCCCGCGATGCCTCTGCCGCCGCCATTACCAGTTCGGCGCTGCTGGAACTCAGCAAATACGCGGGTAAGAAAGGAGCAACCTATAAGCAGACGGCCACGCAGATATTGGAAAGCCTGTCTACGCCCGCTTATCTGGCCAAAGAAGGCACCAATAACCATTTTTTGCTGATGCACAGCACCGGCCACCGGCCCCATAAGTCTGAAGTTGACGTTCCGCTCATCTACGCCGATTACTACTACATCGAAGGGCTAAGACGTTATCAGCAGATGGGTTTGAAATAATATGCCATTGTACAGTTGCTGCCCGCAGAACCAACCCGTTCCGCCGGGCAGCAACGCATTTATTCAGCGGCCAGCAGCATCAGAGAAAAGGGCGTGGAAAGACTTACCTTGCCGTCTTTCACCGACACCGGCTGGTCGGAATAATGATCGCGGAGCCGGGCACCTTCCGGAAATACACCAAATACGGAGACGGTTTTGTTGCCCGCAGGCACGTCTAAAGCCACCAGCACCTGATCGGCATAGCCATTCTGCTCGTACGACCGGGAGAAAACATAGGGTGCTTCCTGGTGCTTGCGGTGCTTTCCGTCTCCTACGGCGGGGTGCGCTTTCCGGAACCGGCCCAGTTTTGACCAGTGTTCCAGCGTTGCCCTTACGGTAGAATCTTTCTCCATTTGTTCCCAATTCATCAACGAACGCAGATTGGCGTCGCCTTCTGCTCCGGCCACTTCCAGCGGACGGGCCGATTCGTCGCCGTAATATACCTGGGCGGCACCCTGGGTAAGTAGCAACTTGGTGCCGGCCTCCAGTGGCATTTTACGCCCCCGGTCAAAAGGATCACCATCGTCGTGCGAAGCCAGGTAGTTGAGTACGTTCCGGCCGTCCAGGGAACCACCGTGCAGCACCGTATCATACTTGGCGAAAAGCTGGTCGTAGGTGCCCTTGGCGTCGTATTTAAAGGCAAAGTTGATCAGCGATTCGAACCCATTGGCGAAAAAGTCTACTTTCCGGTCGCCGTAGTCGTAGGCACGGCCGGAGCCGGCTACGTATCCGTACACTTCGCCCACCATAAAAAATCCGTTATCGTCCAGCTTCTTTTCCGGATGCTGTTTTTTCCAGTCGGTCAGGGCTTTTTCGGCTTCTTTTTTCAATTCGGCCCATATCTCGGCCTCCGTGTGCTTGGCCGTATCTACCCGAAAGCCGTCGATGCCATACTTCCGCACGTAATCGCTCAGCCACTTGATGAGGTAGTAACGGGCAGCCCGTGGATAACCGGTCGCCTGGAAAAAGTCATCCAGTTCCTTCGTTTCCCGCTCCAACCTTCCTTCCTGCTGCCATTTGCGCTTCAGGGCATCGGGCAGCGCTACCGGCTGATTGCTTTCGGTATGCACGTCGGGCAGGTTCTTGACCAGTGTGCAGGACACGGTGGTTTCGTAACCCTTATAGGTACAAGTGGGTCCCTGCCGGACCCAGCTGTTGGGCCAGGCCGGGTCTTGCCAGGTTACGGGTCCGGTATGGTTGGCCACCACGTCGAGCAAGATGCGGATGCCGTGTTGGTGGGCTGTATCTACCATTTCGAGTAGGTCCTGCTCCGTTCCAAAGTTAGGCTCCAGGGCCGTCCAATCCTTGGCCCAGTAGCCGTGGTAGCCGTAGGTAAAGCCCGTGCCTTCGTCGGTGCCGCCGTGAATCTGCTCAACTACCGGCGTCAGCCAGATGGCCGTCACGCCCAGGCGGTCGAAGTAGCCGTCGTTTATCTTTTGGGTGATGCCCTTCAGATCGCCCCCTTCAAAGCCCCGGAGCGCAGCCGCTTTTTCTTTCCGGTTGTAGTTGACATCGTTGGTCTTGTCGCCGTTGTGAAAACGGTCGGTAAGCAGGAAATATACGGTTGCATTGCGCCAGGAGAAAGGAACGGGTCGCTTTTCCGTTTCGGTGCTGGTTGACTGTTCCTGGTTGGCGGCCTGGCGGCAATGGGTCAGACTGGTTGCCAGAAGCAGCAGAAAGATGATTTTGCTTTTCATAGAGTAGTGATCAATGAGGTGATTTAGAGATGGTTGATGCTTGCTGAGCAAACGTTTAGTTGCTTCGGCAATGCTATCTTACGACAGGTTAATAGAAAAATAAACAGATTGGTCATTGTTTCAAAACATACCAGTTAGTATGTTTGCGCCGCTACTTACTGCCACGTGTCGAAAGCTGCCGCTACCCGATTAGAAATACTACAGAAAGCCTTTGATCTGATTTATCAGAAAGGCTTTCAGGCCACCAGCATTGATGATATTCTGGCTACCACCCAGGTAACCAAAGGTGCTTTTTTTTATCACTTTAAAAATAAAGAAGAGATGGGGCTGGCCATGATCAATGAAGTTATGTACCCGGGTATGAAAGCGGCCTTCAGTGGCCTGATAGACCGTTCCAGCCACCCGATAGAGGCCATTCATAGCATGGTACAACACGCCCTGCTCTACGATCCTTTTTTTCGGGTACAGTACGGATGTCCGGCGGTAAATCTCATTGAGGAGATGGCCCCCCTGAACGGTTCATTCCATCAGGCACTTTCCCGGTTGGTCAACCAATGGCAGGAAGCCATCCAGGCCTGTGTAAGCCAGGGAATCGCTTCGGGGCAAATCAGGCAGGAGGTAAGCCCCGGTCAGGTTGCCAATTTTGTCATTGCGGGCTACAGCGGCATCCGGAACATAGGAAAGCTCCTGGGGACAGCCTGTTACCACGACTATTTGAAGGAGCTAAAAAGTTACCTGGAGAATTTAGCTTAATTTTTTACCCCAAAACATACCAATTAGTATGTTTTGGGGAATTAAAAACCCAATAAACCATAACAAATGTATTTAACTCTGCTCAATTTGCATTCCGTATTCAGGTGGCTGGTGTTGATCAGTCTGCTTTACGCCATTTTCAGGGCTTACCAGGGGTACCGCTACCAGCGGCCCTTTACGAAAGCGGCTAATTCAGTCCGGCACTGGACGGCCACCCTGGCGCACGTGCAGCTCATGATCGGAATAGTTCTGTATTCTAAAAGCCCACTGATCAAGTATTTCTTTTCGGAGGCAAATCGCTCCGAAGGAAATACGGAGCCTTTTTTCTTCGCAATCATTCACCTGGCGATGATGCTGACGGCCATTGTGCTGATTACCATCGGATCGGCGCTGGCCAAGCGGAAGACGACTGACGCAATGAAATTCCGCACTATGTTCATCTGGTTTACGCTGGCCCTGGTGCTTATTTTTCTGGCCATCCCCTGGCCCTTTTCTCCCCTGGCCCACCGTCCGTATCTCAGACCCTTTTCATTATAAATAAGTGTTTGGACAACACTATCTATAGCAGGTTTCTTGAACAAGAAATTAGAATTCAGATACTCATATACTTTTTACTTTAAACTGTCTACTCTCTAATGATGCATCTTTTGAAAACGAACATTGGCCGCTTGAGAATCCTTGGGTTTCTGGAAGGCCTTTCGCTGCTGGTGCTGGTATTCGTGGCCGTTCCGATGAAATATTACTGGGGCAATCCGGCCGGGTCGCAACTGATTGGCCCCATCCACGGAGGCCTGTTCCTGCTGTTTGTGCTGAATGCGCTGAGCGTGGGACTGGAAAAACGATGGAAATTGAAAACCACCGGGAAAGTGCTGCTTGCCTGTATGGTTCCCTTCGGTACCTTTTACATTGACCGGCACATACTTGCCAAATACGACCAGGCCGAAAGCAGGAGCTAACTCCCTTACGCAAATACAAGAATGTTGTCAAAAGCGTGCGGAAAGATTTTATCCATCCTGGATCATCCGGCGTAGCTTTTCGGCGTCGAAAATGGCGTTGCCTACGATGGTGTTGTTGAAAAATACCCAGACTTCCTTGCCGTCCGTGAGCCAGTCCCGGATCATGAAGGCGTACTTTTCCAGCTTTTCGTCGGAATAAGCGGACGAATACAGCTTTTCCTCCCCGTGCAGCCGCAGGTATACCGTATCGGTAGTGCTGACTTCCAGACCGGGAAACCGCTTGCCGGAGCTGGCAATGACGAAAGTGATTCGGTAATCGCGCAGCAGGTCTAGGGCGGGTTCGGTCATCCAGGAGCGGTGTCTCACTTCCAGCGCGAAAGTGCAGGCCGGGTACTTTTCGCGCAGCAGCTTGAAAAAATCCGCTGCCACATAGGGATCGAACTGGAAACTGGCGGCAATCTGGATCAGTACGGGCCCTAATCTTTCCTTCATAAGAAGAAAACGGGACATAAACTTTTCCAGTGGCGCTTCTACGTCCGCAAATTTGCGGGTATGGGTAATTTCCCGGTTCAGTTTGGGCGCAAAGCGAAAAGAAGCTGGAGTAGCCGCCAGCCATTTTTCGATGGTTTTGGCCATGGTGAAGTGGTAAAAGCTGCTATTGATTTCCGTGGCATTGAACCGGGTGGCGTAATACGCCAGGTAATCGGCCGATTTAACGTTTTCCGGATAAAATATTTCCTGCCAGCGGTAGCTCCAGCCGGAGTTGCCGATGTACAGATTGGGAATGGTTTGGATCATTGGAAAGGATTGAAAATGGGTTAGAATCGGCGATCAGAGAGCAGACATGGGCTCCGAACCATTGATACGACATGAATACAGATAGGTTAAACCTGGCTTGAAAGCGGGAATGGTAGAATCGGAATAGTGTATTCAGGGGATTCTTCTTTCATGGATGGAATGCAATGGTTAATTTTCGAGCCGGCTCCTGAAAACATGCCTTACCTTCGTGGTACGGATGATTTACCATTGATATCCCTTTTATGAAAGTCAGAATACTGTCCAATACGCTACGATTGCGGCTGAAGCAGTCAGAAGTCAGTCAATTCGGGGAGACCGGATTGGTTACGGAAATGATGGAGTTCGGCCCCGATCCATCCGACTGCTTCCGCTATTGTCTGGAAAAGTCGGCATTGCCACAACTGACCGTCCGTTTTGAGGGAAATGCCATTCGTATTCAGGTGCCGCAGGCGCTGGCCGAAGAATGGACGGGCAGCAATCGGGTGGGCTTTGGTGAAAAAGTGGACACGGGGAAAGGCCGGACGATTGATGTGCTGGTGGAAAAAGACTTTCGCTGCCTGGATGGAAGCGACGACAACGATACCGATTCCTACCCCAACCCAAACGAAAAGCACCCGGAAAAGTGCTGAGCCATCCCGAAGGCATGTGAGTGGATCCAACCGGCCGTTGGTTGGATTTGTAATGAAAGTTTACTACGCGATGGCTGAATCATTTGCCATCCTGAAGAAAATGCGCAACAGGGTGCCTTTGCCGTATTCGCTCTCCACTTCAATGCGTCCCCCGGAGTCTTCCACAATCTTACGTACCAGGTACAGGCCGATGCCGGAGCCTTCTTCGTGGGTGTGCAGGCGTTTGAAGATATCGAACATCTTGGGAATCTGGTCCTCCCGGATGCCCAAACCGTTGTCTTTTACGGACAAGACCAGAAAGCCGTCGTCGCTCTGATAAGTTCGGACCTGGATGTCTGGTGTCCGGTCCGGAGAGCGGTATTTGACGGCATTGGAGATCAGGTTATAGAGGATGCTCCGCAAATTTTTACTGGAAAACTTCACCGAAGGTACCTGCAGGTCTTCGGTGATGGAAGCACGCGTCTGCTCAATGGGGTCTTTGAGCGTCAGTTTGGCTTCTTCGATGAGGGGCTTGAACTCTATCTGCGCTACATCCTGCAGAAGGGAGTGTTTGATCCGGGTTACCTCCGTCAATTCTTTCAACACGTTTTTAAACCGGCTAATGGATTGCTCCAGCATAAACATAATCCGGTCTACTTTTTCATCATTGACCGGGAGGTGCTTTTTCATCATTCCCATCAGCCCTTCGATGTTGTTGATCGGGGCTTTCAGGTCGTGGGAAGCGGTATAAACGAAGTTGTCCAGATCGGAATTGATTCTTCGGAGCTGGGCGTTGATTTCACGCAGTTCGGCTTCGGCCTGCAATAAATCCTTGGTTCGCTCCTTTACCCGTTCTTCCAGTTCGTTGTTGAGCTGTAGCAAAGCCTGATGAGCCGAAGCCAGTTCCTGGTGCGCCCGTTTGAGCTGTTCTTCCGACTGTTTGCGTCCGCTGATGTCACTGAAAGTCAGGACCAGGCCATCTTCCAGTCGGGAGACCAGCAAATGCAGATACCGGGAGAGTGCCGGAAGCTGGTGCAGGTGTTCAGTATTAATGATCACTCCTTTTTCTACCACTTCAATGCAGGCGTCGAAAAGCCCGGATTCGCTGGCTTGGGGGAAAATCCTCAGAAACGAACTTTGTGACAGGTCCTCCGGCTGATATCCCAGAATGTCGGCCGTAGCCAGGTTGGCCCTTGACAGAAGGAAATCCGTAATCCTTCCTTCCGAATCCCGTTTCGGAGTCAGCGTGCAGATGGCATTGAGCGATACGTTGAACACTCTTTCGAGCAGTGCCTGCGATTCGCGCAGGGACGTAACATTCTGGCTGTAGCCTTTGAGTTTGACCGGCTTTTTTCCTTCCGATTGCTCTACACTGAACTTTCCAACGATGTAAAGGTTTTTGCCCTTGATTTGCGCCCGGTATTCATACCAGACGTATTCGTCTTCTGCCTGGGCCTGCTGGAGCAGGCCTTTGAGGTTGGCCTGGTCTTCCGGATGCACCGTGTCAAAGAACGCTTCGCTCGGGAGCGGGACATCGGTGCGGAGATCGAACAATTGCGCCAGGGTTTCAGACAACGAAATCAGGTCTTTTTCCAGGTTCCATTCCCAGGTGCCGATGCCTGCCAGGTGCTGGGTCTGCTCAATGATCTGCTGCTTTTCTTTCAGTAAACGGTTTTTGCGTTGCAGCTCTTTGTTCTGCTGATGGATCTTCACGAATGCGCCCACTTTTGCCTTGGTAATGGCCGGATTGAGTGGCTTAAACAAATAATCCACGCCGCCTGACTCGAAGCCCTGCACGACTTCTTCGGTGCCGCGGTCGATGGCCGTTACGAAAATAATAGGGATGTAACTGGTGCGGGAGTTGTTTTTGAGCAAACGGGCTACCTCGTAGCCATCCATGTCCGGCATCTGCACGTCGAGCAGAATGAGCGCGATCTCCTCTTTCATAGCCACTTTGAGCGCGGCTTCACCCGAGCGGCAGAGCAGGTAGCTGATCCGGTCGTCTTCATTCTTCAGCAGGGTTTCCAGCGCTACCAGGTTTTCCGGTTTATCATCTACCAGGAGTACGTTTACTCTGGCCAAGTCACTGTCATCTGAGGAAATACTTGCGCTGGTTTGAGAACCCATGGAAGTAAAAGGCTTTGGGGCGTTGGTTTCAAGATACATCATTCCGTACTATGGACAGTGGAATGTAACTGAATTAAAAATATTTTTATCTGTGCCAATGGCAAAACAAAATGCGTCTTACTGGTTGCTAACGCCGCCTGGGGCATTACACTCGATTCGGCTTCTGCCGGGTCTTGTACCACGGTAATTCCTCCCGCCTGGGCAATGGCCTGTAAGCCGGCGGCTCCGTCCTGATTGGCACCGGTCAGGATGATGCCGACGACGCGCTGCCCGAAAACATCGGCCGCACTTTCAAAGGTGACGTCAATGGAGGGCCGGCAGTAATGAACCGGACCCGACACGTCGAACGAAAGCGTGTGATCCTCTTCGATCAGCAGGTGATAATTGGGAGGAGCCAGGTACACGAATCCGGGCTGAATTTTTTCCTTTTCTTCGGCCTCCTTGATCCCGATTGCCACTTTGGCCTGCAGCAGGCCGGCCAACTGGCTTTCGTAATTTTTTCCCCGGTGCAAAACGATCACGATGGGAATCCTGAACCTTTTGGGCAATCCCTCCAGGATTTTGGTAACGGCGTTGAGCCCTCCCCATGAGCCTCCGATGACGATCAATTCATATCTGCTCCGCATGCCAATATTAACAGTGACCTTAGGTGGCTTTCCTAAAAATCTTTTCTGCTTTGTCTACTACGCTAAACTGGTTTTCTACGGCAGTAAGGGCCAGGCTTTCTTTCTTGCCCAAACCCAAATATCCCAGGTTGACCAGGCTATTGGTAAAAAGCTGTAATACCCGGTCTTGCAAGCCCTTATTGAAGTAAATCAGCACGTTCCGACACAGAATCAGGTGAAATTCGTTGAATGAGCTGTCCGTAGCCAGGTTGTGCGGATAGAATATCACGTTTTCGATCAGCGATTGGTTGAACTTGGCGTATCCGTAACGGGCCGTATAGTATTCAGAGAAGTCCTGTTTGCCTCCCGACTGGTGATACCCTTGGGTGTATTCCTTCATCGTACTGATGGCATAAATTCCATCTTTGGCCTGTGCCAGCACTTTCTGGTTGACGTCCGTGGCGTAGATGCGGGTTTTGTGCAGCAATTCCTCTTCTTTCAGCAGAATGGCCAGCGAATACAATTCTTCCCCGGTAGAGCAGCCCGCGTCCCAGATCCGGATGTATGGATACGTAGAAAGAATGGGCAACACTTTTTTGCGGAGCGACCAGAAAAAAGTAGGATCGCGAAACATCTCGGTGACATTGACGGTCATTTCCTGTAGAAAGACCTCAAAGTAGTCGGTATTATCCAGGATGTTTTTCTGCAGTTCGGCTAGGTCTTTTACTTTTTTGTTTTGCAGAAACCGATGAATGCGCCGATAAAGCGAAGCCCGCGCATAGCCGGAAAAGTCGTAGCCGTAAACGCGCAATATGGTCTCAATCAGTTCTTCGGCTTCGGTTTTTTCCAGCAACATAACGTTAAATTCCTTTATAGAGCCAAACGCGCATCAAGGCCAGAAGTTTGCTGACATCCAAAGGTTTGGAAATGTAATCGGATGCGCCGGCTTCAATGCATTTTTCCTTGTCGCCTTTCATGGCCTTGGCCGTGAGCGCAATGATGGGCAACCTGGCAAAAGCCGGGATCTGCCGGATACGCCGGGTGGCCTCCATTCCATCCATTTCGGGCATCATCATGTCCATTAGAATGATGTCGATGCCTTTTTCTTTCTGTACCTTTTCCAGGGCCTCCTTGCCATCATTGGCTACAACGATTTTCATCTGGTATTGTTCCAGCAGGTTATACAGGGAATATACGTTGCGCACGTCGTCGTCTACCACGAGCACCTTCTTGTCCTTCAGCACTTCTTCGGGAATGTGGAGCTTCATTTTGAATTCCTGTTCGCCGGGCAGCTTGTCGTTGATCTTGTGCAGAAAGAGCTGTACTTCGTCAAGCAGGCGAATATAGGAGAACTGATTTTTGATGATGATGGTGTTGGCGTACTTCTTCAGGCGGAATTCTTCTTCTTCGGAAAGGTCTTTGCCCGAATAGATGATGATGGGCAAATTCTGACCGCTTTCGCGGATGGTTTCCATGAGTTCGAAGCCGCCGGTATCGGGCAGGTTGAGATCCAGAATGATACAGTCTACCCGCTCCTTTTTGAGCATGGTACGGGCTTGTTCTCCGGAAAAGGCCGATACGGAGGTAATGTTGTGTGCCAGCAGCAGTTCGGAGACGGCCCGGTTTTCTGCTTCGTTGTCTTCCACCACCAAAACGGTCTGGATATTTTTGCCCTCCTGGCGGATCTTGCCAAAGGCTTTGTCCAGCGTTTCGAGGGTAACCGGCTTGGGAATGTACTCTTCCTCATCCATCGGACGCCCCAATACTTCTTTATCATAAGCCGACATCACGTGCACCTTTACGTTGCGGAGCTTCGGGTCTTCGCTGATGCGCTGCATAATGTCCCAGCCGCTGATATCGGGCAGGTTGATATCGAGCAATACGGCGTCGGGCTGCTGCTGGTAGAGCAGATCGAGCCCCTGTTGCCCGGTGAAGGCCTGGTACACCTTAAACTGCTTGTGTTCGGCAAAGTCGGCCACAATCTGGCTGAAGCCTTTGTCGTCTTCAATGATGAGTACCGAACGCGCTTTTTTACTACCATTGGGTTTGTCCAGGGCCGCCTGAATGCTGCCGGTGGCAGGGGCTGGTTCCGGCAGCTTGGGCCTGGCCGGAAAGCCGTTGGTTGCCGTTGCCACCTGGCTGTCTGCCAGGGCCGGGCGGACACCATTGGCCTGGTAATGCCGGGGCAAGAAAAGCGTAAACGTGCTGCCTTCATTTTCCCGGCTCTCCACCTGAATCTCGCCTCCCAGCAGATGAGCCAGTTCCCGGCTAATGGATAGGCCCAAACCAGTGCCCCCGTATTTGCGGGTAGTAGAGGTGTCGGCCTGCTGAAAAGCTTCGAAGATCAGCTGCTGCTTGTCTTTGGGAATACCAATGCCGGTGTCCTGCACCGAAAAGGCCAGCACTTCTTCGGCCTGTTGCAGTAATGGCTGAGAAAAAGGCCGTTTCTGATGTACCGGATACACCCGGTAAATTACTTTGCCGTCGTTGGGCGTGAATTTGAAAGCATTGGAAAGCAGGTTTTTCAGCACCTGCTCCAGGCGGAACTGATCGGTGGTCAGGATGGCGGGCAGGTCGTCGGCGATTTCCTGGACAAACTGGATGTTTTTCTGACGGGCCATCTGATCGAACAGCCCTTTCAGTCCCATCTGTCGGGGATTCACCTCCCGGACTTCCAGATTTACCTGCCCAGACTCAATCTTTGAAAGATCCAGGATGTCGTTGATGAGTTTGAGCAGGTCGGAACCCGATTTGTAGATAATTTCCGCGTGCTCCTGCTGTTTAGGAGTCAGGTTGTTTCCCGTATTATCGGCCATCAGCCGCGAAAGGATCAGGATGCTGTTGAGCGGCGTACGCAGTTCGTGCGACATATTGGCCAGGAAGTCGCTCTTGTACCGGCTGATGGTTTCCACCTGCTGCATTTTCAGCTCCACGGCTTCGCGTGCCAGTTCCACTTCCCGGTTTTTGGCCCGGATGGCCTCAAACTGTTCTTCCAGCTGCTGCGTTTTTTCCTGCAGCTCTGCGTTCTTCTCCTCCAGCTCTTCCTGGTTCACTTTCAACTCCTCTTCCGAAGCCTGCAATTGTTCCTTCTGCGCTTTCAGTTCGGCATTTACCTGACGAAGTTCTTCCTGCTGGGTTTCCAGTTCTTCGGCCTGGTTCTGGGTTTCGTACAGCAGTTCCTGCGTCCGGATGTGCACTTTCAGGCTGTGCACCACAATGGCCACTTTTTCCGAAGCAGCTCTCAACAGGTCGACTACCCGCGGGGCAAAGGCCTTTTGCGCAGCCAGCTCCAGTACACCGATCAACTCCTTTTCTACGTAGCAGGGTACAATCAGTACGCTGACCGGCTCCATTTCGGCGGTGCCGGTTCGTATGCGCAGGTGCCTGGCCGGTACGTCGTGCAATTCCAGCACCTGATTATTCAGCGCTGCCTGTCCCATTACCCCTTCGCCCAGCCGGTAAGAAGGCAAGTCGCTGGCAGTGGCATTGAGGGCGTAACCGGCTGCAAAGTTCAGCCTTTCGAATTCATCCAGCAGATAGAAGACGCCTACGCTGGCACTGGTATATTCGGTCAGGAAATGGACAATGCCCTGGCTTACTTCTTCCATGCTCATCGCCCGGCTCATCAGGCCGCTCAGCTCCGATAAACCGTTCAGTCGCCATTGCCGGTTGGCATTGTCCGAAGAAAAATCCTGGAGCTTCCTTTTCATCTGGTTGAGGGCATGGGCCAGTACGTCCCCTTCATTTTGTACTTCCAGACTGACATCGTACCGGCCTTCACCTACCGCTTCGGCCACCTGAGCCAGTTGGACGTTCTTTTGGACTAGTTTCCGGAATGATTCGGCCAGTTCCCCGATTTCGTCCTGCGATTGGATATTAATCTCTACGTCCGTGTAGCCCCTGCTTACCCGGTCAGAAGCCGTTTTTAAGGATTGTAAGGAGTCGGAAAGCGTAGTGACGGTGTAGTAGCTGATCAGCACCGAAACCACCATCAGGATGACAATGGTACTGATGTAGATGAAGGAGAGCAGATTCTTCTGATCAATCGTTTTCGACATTGCCCCGATGGTTTCAGCAATACTGAATTGTTCTACCTCCCTGAGTTGATCAATGGCCCTGGAAAACCGCGTAAACCAGGCTTCCGAATTCTGAACGGACAAATCGATTAAAGGATCGCGCTGAATGGAGGCCAGGAAAGGAATCAATTCCCGGAAGGAGCCACTGGAAAATTGTTTCTGGTAAGCAGCCAGTACCGCAGGAGAGGCCGACTGCGTAAAGCGTTTGATGTGGCTGTCGTAAAAAGTCTTGTAGCTCCGAAACTGCGCGTAGCTGTTCATCGAAAAGCGATGCCCAATCAGCACCTGGCTCATGAGTGTCCGCAACAGTCCCATTTGCACCTTGGCGTCAACCAGGTAGCCGTAAGCAATCAGTTGCTGCCGAATGGCACCATCGCTGATGGTGCCCGCGTTGTACAGGATGCGCTCCAGCAGCTTTTCCCGCACGTTGAGGTGAAAAGACTCAAAGCGGGTACTGTCCAAAGCCATCCGGTTTACCTGCTGTCGGAAATCCGCCAGCCCGTTGAATACGTTGAGATCGCTGGCCAGGGCTGGGTTGAGCTGCTGCAAACGGCTCAGCCGGTTGATGGCCAGATCTGTGTTCTGGCGCTGCACTTCCAACCCCTGGGAAAAAACCTGACCCTGGCTCGCGATGTAAGACAGCGACAGCCCTCTTTCCTTCTGGACTTCATGCAGCAGTCCTGACAACAACTCCGATTCTCTGAGTTTTTCCAGGACCTCTTGCAGCGCCTTTTTTTCCTCCATCTCCTTGACCAGTCCGCGAATGGAAAAAAACAGCAGTGGAATCAACACCACCACCAGCAGGAGCAGCAGCTTGTTTCTTATTTTCAGGTTACGGATAAAGCCCATAGGGTCAGACCAGGTTGAAGTGCTTCAGCAAAAATAGAGGAACGAGCCCTTTAAACAAGTCCTTTTCTCCATTTGGCAGGATAACATCACTAAGAAGCATAAAGCCTGGTCACTCACCCAAATGACAGGTGCATTTTCTGGACTATTTGGTATTCTATTTCCGGACTATTTAAGTAGTCCGGAAGCGCAGTATGTTTGCTGAGGTTCACCTACATTTCTCCACGTTCCTATGCAACTCACTGAGCGCACCCGACTTTCCCGCAAGCCCAGCCGTGGTTCCTATGATCCCGGCGTAATCTACACCATTCTGGATGAAGGCTTATTTTGTCACGTAAGCTACCAGATAGATGGTCAGCCCTACCTCATTCCCATTGCGTACTGTCGCATCGACGACGTCATTTACCTGCACGGTTCGGTAGGCAGCCACTTTATGCGGGCACTGGCCGCCGGAACGCGGGTTTGTATAGCCGTCACCCTGATGGATGGACTGGTGCTGGCACGGTCGGCCTTTAGTCATTCGGTCAACTACCGCTCGGTGGTGCTGTTTGGCCAGTCGGAAGTAGTGACGGACGAAGCCGAACGCTGGCAGGTGTTTGAGCGGGTGGTCGATCACCTCATCCCCGGACGCTGGGCCGACTGCCGCCTTCCCGATGCCAGTGAACTGAAGAAGACAATGCTGATTGCCATTCCCATTGAAGAAGCTTCCGCTAAAGTTCGAAACGGTGGAGTAGGAGAAGAGCCCGCCAGTGACCTAGCCCTGCCTCATTGGGCGGGCGTCATTCCCTTGTCCATTCACGCTGCGGAGCCCATCCCCGACGCGCAATTGAAGGGCACCGTTCCGCTGCCCGATTACCTGAAAGTTTACCGCAGAGGCATTTAAAAATTATTTTGAAAGCGGAACGGAAACCGACTGAACATTCCCTTCCAGGTGATAGAGGTCCAGGCCAACGTCCCAGTAATCTTTCACAACTTCTTTCAATTTCAGACTGAACTTCTGATAAAAGGGATACGCCAGTCGGGAAGTCCGAACGGGAACGGATTTTACGACTTCAATTCCCTTGATCTGTTGGATGCGGAAACGGGTCAATGCCAGGCCCAGGCTTTCCTCTGATTTTGCGGGTCAAAAAAGCCCGGGAAAGTCTGGCTTTTTCCTACTCCCAACGACTGAGTTGTTCGGTTTTTTGCTGAAAGGCAGCAGACAGCGAATGGACGCGGGCAGTGAGCAGCACTTTCCGCCCCTCCGGGCTGCGGGTGTAGACCAGTTCACAATCGCCGACCATCGCTTGCCACTGAGCGGCAAAAAGTTCAGCCGAAGCTTTGCGGTTGCCAATCAATTGGGGTACCGCGTGGTAATCCTGCTGCCGGATCATATCGAAAAGGTGGTTTTTCCGGATCAGCAGATAGCGGGGATTGTCTACGTTGCCCAGTATTTCCTGCATTGCCCGATTGAACAGCGATTGTTCGTACGAAGAGCCGCCTTTCAGATGACAGTACACCGTTCCGTTTCCGTCGTGCTCTGACCACACGGAGAGTTCTGCTGCCGAAGTTTGCAATAGTTTTTCCTGCAGCAGGGTTTCCAGCAGGGCCAGACCGATGTGGGCTACTTGTTTTTCAATGGCCCCGTGTTTCAGGTAAAGCCGGAACGCCCGGTAAAGTTTGGGACCGTAATACACGCCAAAGCCGATTAGAAAGGCTTGCACTACTTTCTGCAGGTTTTCAGAAGGGCTGAGGTGAAGTTGCCTCAGGAAGTTGAAGGAATATTCGATCGCAAAGTAGCCCAGGCCCAGGGTAGCTTCGTAGAACGCATAGCGGGTGGTATTGCGGAAGTGAAAGACTTTTCGCTGCCCGTACTTTTCCTGTTCTTCCCGCAGATAAGGAATCTTTATCGCCTCTATCAGCCCTTTACCTCCCTGTAGTGCTTCCGTCCACTGTTGTTTCAGTCGGTCCCGTTCCAGGGCGTGGCTTTTCATCGTTTCATTCAGGTCCCCGATCCGGTTTTCCGTCAGGTCGGAAAGGGGAATGTTCAGTCGTCCGATGCCGTTTTCGATGCTGGCTTTTTCCCCAAAAGAAAGACCGGTGAAAGACTTGAATCGGCGTTGCAGCATGTCCAGATCCTGTCCGCCATTGTCTGCATCAGGGTCCACGCACACCAGGTGCCAGATATTGCCCGTCTTTTGCGGATGGTTCTGATCGGTCCGGATTGCCCGGCCCCGCATCTGGTTGGACGATACGTAAGAGCCAACAAAGCTGGCTATGATAAGGGCATTGATACACGGCGCATCCCAGCCTTCTCCCAACAGTGATTTGGTGCCAATGAGCACCTGAATACCACCCCGCTCAAACAAAACGGTCACCAGGTGCACCAGGTGGTGCCGCATTCGGTCTTCGGCCTTCACCAGCAGGTACGCCGATTCGTGCTTCAACGGCTCCGTTTCAATACTTTCGTTTTCGGCGTGGTATTCCGATATAATCTGCTGAAAAAGCGACAACGAAGCCCTGGGGATGATCACGAAAGATCCCGTTAATACGCCCAGTTTTAATCCGGAACCTGTCCGCCGCAAGGTTTCGAAGATGGGAAAGACGCCCATTTTATTTACTTCCAGGGTCTCAAAATGGTCTCTGGGAATCATTTCCTTGCGAATAAAATCGGTAAGCACGACCATGCGGAGCTTATCTTGCAGGCCCTGATACTCCAGTTCGGCTATCTCCACAATGCTGTTGAGCTTGCTAATGCTGGAACTAAGCAGGCTGCGGGTCTTTTCGTTGTCACGGAAACTGATCTTCCGGTGATCCAATGCCCCGCAGTTTTTCAGTTTGCGTTCCAGTTCTCCCATCAGCTTTTCGTGTGCAGGCAGGCTGGCGTTGTCTTTGTACATCCAGTGGGTGAGCAGTATTTCCAGCCATTCGAAGCTCAGCGGCGGAATGGTATACGCTTCGTTGCCAATGATTTCCAGGTATGAAATGGGGATCTCTTTGTCGGTAGCGTGGAGATAAATCAACAAGCTGGAATAATACGCGGGATTTTCGTAGATGCTCTCCAGGTGGTCTTGCGGCTGCACGAAAAACCGGTGACTGGCCAAAGCATCGGTCAGTGCTGCCGAGCGGGTTATTTCTTCAAAAAATGCTCCGATGCGCTGATGGAAAACGCGCAGTTTTTCGGCCTCTTTGGCACTGGGAAGGGAAAAGTAGACATAATCCTGGTGGGGGCACAGATCACCCTCCACGACCAGCTCGGGCACCGTAATTTCGGCATCCACTGCTCCGCAAAGTTCCGTATACCGCTTCCATTCGTTACCCGTTACGTCGTAGGGAGGCGTAGCAGTGAGGGCTACGACGACGTGCTGTCCTAACTGTTTACGCAGCCAATCCAGGCTTTTCCACCACTCATTCTGCAGGTGATGCGCTTCGTCTACCACCAGCGTTTCTATCCCCAACGCTTTAAAATCCTTGAGCAGTTTTGCAGCGCACTCCTGATATAGGGTCTTTTTGTCCTGAATCAAGGCCAGGTTTTTTTCCGATTCGGTTTCTTGCGTTTCCGCTTCGACCAGTACTTCTTCCAGGCCCGAACAAGCCGCGTACAGCGATTGGTAGGTGGCTACCGTGAGAAATCGGGGCTCTTTTACCGAGCGGGAAATCCAGTCTACCGGTTGGCCCGCCGGCAGGAAACATTCCGTAAAGCGTTGAATCCATTGATTCCGAATGGAAATGGTGGGCGTCAGAATCAGCGTCGGGCGATTGAGCCGTCGGGCAACTTCCAGTCCCAGAATGGTTTTTCCCGAACCGGGAGGGGCAATTACGTGCAGGTGATGGTCCTGGGTGTGATGGGCCAGTTCATCCAATACTTTCTGCTGATAACTTCGCCAGGGGTACTTAAAGGCTACCTCCGTAGGAAAATGTTGCAAGGGAAACGGGAATAAGGTAAGACCAAACTGTTGAATTCAACCCGTCAGTCCTTCCTCATCTGGTAGCTCATTCGGGTGAACCCAATCGTCAGCCAATATATCGACAATCGTCGTTATTTAAAAGCCCACATCACCAGATTCTTCACCCGACCAGCACGGTAATAGGCTTTTCGGTAGTAAGGTTCCTGCAACGAACTGACCATTACGCCCTGACTGGTGGAAGCGTGCACGAAGTGGCCGTCTTTCAAATAAATGCCTACGTGTGAAATGGAGCGGCTGCCAATGCGGAAAAAGACCAGATCGCCTTCCTGCAGATCCGCCTGGTCTACCCGCACTACGTCCTGCTCGTACATGTCGGCCGCACTCCGGCTGAGCCGGACGCGATACCTTTCCTGAAAGACGGATTGCACGAAGCCAGAGCAATCGGTACCTTTCAGACTGCTGCCTCCGTCGCAATGCGGGGTGCCCAGCCATGGATAGATGGTGTGGATCAGGTGCAGATCCGTATGGGCATCGGGTAAAGAGCCGGTCAGGGTTTGGTATTCGGCCACCCATTGGGGATCGGGCTGGTAGGGCCTGGGTTGATAAGCGGTTGGCCGACCAGTGGTAGTTTGCGCCGGGGAATGCGGAGCATTTGACCTGGATTTCATGGAAATGAAAAACCAGACGGTACAAAGTAGCAATACTACGTAAGGAGTAACCGGATGGCCGGTAATCTGTATCCGGTGCCGGTACAGGTAGGCCAATGCCTTACCCAGCCAGCGGATCAGTGACTGGAGGATGAGCCAGACCAGCCGACCCAACAGCAAAAGTAGATCCTTCGCTATCTGCGTAATTTCCTTCATAAAAGGCGTACGATGGTTGGCGTAGGGATCTGATCATAGAAATGGAATACGTGAAAGAAACCGATGACCGATGGCGCACTATCGCTTTTCGTATTGTTTCAAAAGCTGCTGTGCTGCCTGCGTAGCCGGAATTTTTCCGGCCTTCACATCGGCTTCCAACTCAGCTAATACGGTTTTTACGGAAGGATGGTTGTAAAAACGCTCAAGCAGAGCCTGTTGTACGGTATCGCGCAGCCATTGCAACTGCTGCTCCTGCCGGTTACGGGAGAAATAACCACTGGCCTGCATCAGCTGTCGGTGCTTTTCGATGAGCTGCCAGATTTCGGCGATGCCCTGGTGCTGCAGCGCCGAACAGAGGAGTACTCCGGGTTGCCAGCCGGTGCCGGAGGAGGGAAAGAGGTGAAGTGCATTCCGGTATTCCGATTGGGCCTGCATAGCTCGTTGCCGGTTGTCGCCGTCGGCCTTGGTGATGGCGATTGCATCGGCCATTTCCATAATGCCCTTCTTGATTCCCTGTAGTTCGTCGCCCGCCCCGGCCAGCATCAGCAGCAGGAAAAAGTCGACCATGGCGTGTACGGCGGTTTCTGACTGACCTACACCCACGGTTTCAATCAGTACCACTTCAAAACCCGCCGCTTCGCAAAGGAGCATGGTTTCGCGGGTACTGCGCGTTACCCCGCCCAGCGAATGGCCCGCCGGTGAAGGGCGAATGTAGGCAAGCGGATCGTGCGAAAGCGTTTCCATCCGGGTTTTGTCGCCCAGGATGCTGCCTCCGCTACGCTGGCTGCTGGGATCAATGGCCAGCACGGCTATTTTTTTACCGGAAGTGGTCAGGTGCTTGCCGAAAGCTTCAATAAACGTACTTTTCCCTACACCCGGTACACCCGTGATCCCGATCCGGATGGAGTTGCCGGTGTAAGGCAACAGGCCTGCCAGCACTTCCTGAGCCAGGGTCTGGTCTTCGGGTAATCGGCTCTCAACCAGTGTAATAGCACGGCTAAGTACCAGTCGGTCGCCCCTCAATACGCCTTCCTGATAAACATTTGCTGAAAACCTGCCTCTTTTCAAAATCAACGATTTGCGATAAAGGCCTGAATTTGGGAAAAAATGTCGGTTCTCCGCATCTGAATGATTAAACGGGCGGTTGTTTGGCGCACTTATTCAGGGTAAAACCTCACATTCGTCAGCTAACCCTTATTTTCAGGCTCAGGCCCTGCCTGACTTTGTTCTAAATTGCTTTTGTATTTTCTCAGAACCCGATGCTTTACTCCCGCTGGTATTGGCTTTGGTGGTTTCACCTGTGGTTGGTGAGCCATAGTGGGCTGCTTGCGCAGGACACCACCTGGTTCAGAAGTTGTCGGCCTACGGAAATACCCGCTTCGTACCGGATACAAGGAAAGTCGACCTACGAAGATTTTATCCGCAACCTCGCTTCCTGCCCTTACAAAGAACGGGACAAGCAACGATACGCGGAGGAAGCAGCTTACTACAAGCGGGATCTGCTGAACTTTGGAAACGTCTACTACAATTGGCCGGAACTGGAACAATACCTGAATGCCGTGCTGTACCGGATTCTGCCCGATTCGCTCAAAGCCAACCCCAGCATCCACGTTTATCCTACCACCAATCCCTCACCCAATGCCTACGCCACCCACGATGGCAGCCTCTTTTTTCAGATTGGGTTATTGCCGGCCTTACACAATGAAGCAGAACTGGCTTATACGCTGGGGCACGAACTGGCCCATTACCTGCACCAGGATGCCCTGCACTATTATTTCCTTCGGGCGGGTTCGGAAAAGAAAATGAACCGGGTGCTGGGCTTTACCCAGCGTTCAATACTGAACAAAAGCCTGGAATTTGGACGTTCCCGTGAACTGGTCGCCGATAGCCTGGGATTTTACCTGGCCAGTCAGGCGGGGTATCACCCTGCCGCCGACATCCGGCTGGTAGAACTTCTCTTTAAGTTTGAAAAAAGGGAATACACCGGCGACCTGAGTCAGTTTCAGGCATCGAACAGCAAATTGTCTACGCACCCGCAGGCAGAAGAGCGTAAAAAATTGGTAGAAGGGCTCGTAAGACAGTCCAGTGCTACCGGTTGCCTTTTTGCCGTCAATGAAAGCCTGTTTCAGAAGCTCCAGCAACAGGCCACTTATGAAAAGCTGAATCAACTGGCCGAGACCCAGCAATTGTTTCAATTGCAGGAGGAGGCTTTCAAACATTACCTGCTGCACCCCGAACAAACCCGGATCATTGAGCTCAATCTGGAAACCCTACGGAAAATCCTCTACGCTTATCCTTCCTACAAAGACCGCGGATTCCTGACCACGCGCTTCCAGTCGAAGGTATTTGCTAAAAATGAAGGAGTGCTGCGCAACCTCAATTACCTGTTCGTAGATGATTCGGTATCGGTCAGGCAGACGTTACAGACGGAGGTGTACAACAACGGTCAGCCCCTTTTCGATACGTATTTGCAGGCCTTTGAGTTTTTTGCCAAAAAGGCGATGGACCGGCACCTGAAAGAGTCGCTGCTGACTATGGCCTTGTACCACCATCAGAATAAGCCCTACCGCGACCGTTACCTCACGGAATATCTGCAGGCAGAGGGAATTCGTCATCGGGCGTTTGCGGAAGCCTGGAAAAAGGGACACTTATTCAATTCCAGCCATTACAAGGACCTGGTATTGATCGACGAGCCTACTTTTGTGGAAGAACACTACTACGGCTATCGCAACCTGCTGATGTACGGAGAGGAAAGAAAGCCGGCTTTAATCAGGGCTTTCCGCCAGACCGCGACGGTGCAGCAAATGCAGAAGCAGGTGTCGTATTTGTACGAAGAATACCAGGCGCATTTATCGAAGACAGCGAAGTTGTACGGTATGATGAATGTACTGAGCGTCATTGATGAGAGCAACATTCAATACCTGCTTTTACCCTTGTACGAACCAGATTACTGGAAATGGATGAATGAAAACCAGGTCCGGAGTATTGAGATCGTGTCGGTGGCATCGCTGGACGAAAAGACCAAAAAGTACCGTCTCTGGTGGCTCGTTCCGCCATTGACGCCCATCGGACTCATCAAGCAGTACTGTGGTCTGGTCTATCCCCGTAGCCGCCGGTACGATTTTTCCATTCAGTACTGGTCGTTGCATCCTTCCGACCGGTTCCGGAACGCCCAGACCAGCCGGAAGCAGTATTACCGGAAAGCAACTGATCGGCGACTGGCCAGGCGTTTTGCCGAAACCCTGGCTCACAATGAGAAAGTCCGCTATACCAAGATCAACCGACTGAAAAAGCCACCTATCTGATGGCACTGAAAAGATAAGCACCCTGCGGACCCACCGACACGCGGGGCAGTTGCCGCTGGCTTTCAAAAAGGTCGTAGCCTGGTTTCAAATTGTCCCAGAATGTCAGTAAATCTTGTCGCGAAGCAAATTCTTTCCGCAACGACTGTAGCTCTGCCCCACCCAGACGGGACGGAAAAATGTGTACTGGAATTTGTTGCTGTCCACCCGCGCGGGCTTCTACTGCCAGTACGTACAATTCGTCAATTTCATTGTTGAGCGGAATGCAGCCGATGGTGACGCAGTCGCCGTGGATGAAGATGTCACCGCCCAGGGAAATGCCCGGCCTGGCTTTTTCACGTAGTTTGTCGGCCGCATTGGGATAGTCGATGCCCAAAGAAAGGTGGTACAGACTGTTCGGGTTGAACCGGTCGATAACGTAAAAGCCTTCCGGTATCTGCTCATCGCCCTCCCGCCGCTTGGGACCTAAGACGCCCGAAGTTTCGCAGAATTCGTATTGTTTCAGCAGCACGTATTGTGGCTTGTACTTCTCTTTTACCCACACCTCCAGTTGCTCTTCCCGCTTGAAAGCCCGGATGTACAGATCCAAATCAACATGGGCTATCCCTTTATCAGACAGCCATTTTTTCAGCAAAGCTTCTTTCTGTTCGTAGGCATCCCGCACCCGTTGGTGCCGCAATTGTTCTTTTTTGAAGGGAGAGTGGGAGGGAAAGAAGCCGGAAATCAATGACGTAAATAGTAATGGAAGAAAGAATAGACGCATAAATATAGTTTAATGCATCAAGATAATGTTTTATCCAGTACTATCCGCATCGCTCAAAGTGGAATACCGCTGTTTTTCGCCAGAAAGGCTGCGGCCCAGATCAGGTCTTCGGGGGTGGTAATCTTGAGGTTGTCGTAGCTGCCTTCGATGAGGTGAATGGGGTAGCCGGCGTGTTCGGCTACGCTGGCATCGTCCGTGAAGGTGGGTAATTCGGCCGTTTGGAAGGCTTGTTGGATCAGGGGCAGCTGAAAGGTCTGGGGCGTTTGGATGAGCCGGAAGCGGGAGCGGTCTATGGCACGGTTGCCGGTTTCGTCCACCATCCGGACGGAATCTTTCAGGGCCACGGCGGCCACGGCACTGCCACGCTGGGCGGCTACCGCAAAACTCTGTTCAATGATCTGGGAAGAAACGAAAGGCCGTACGCCGTCGTGGATGGCCACCAGGCCATCGCCGCTGAGGGCCTGCAAACCATTGCGGACGGACTGGAAGCGGGTGTCGCCACCGGCTACTACCTGCACGGGTACGTCAAAGCGGTGTTCGCGGCACAGGCGCTCCCAGGTCGGAAAATCCCTTTCGGGCAGCACCACAATGGTCGGCGTGCCAAACAGGGAGCCTTCCGACGGTTCGGCAAATCGCCGGATGGTATGCATCAGAATGGGCAGATTGCCAAGCCGAAGAAACTGCTTGGGAAGTTCTGTCTGCATGCGGCTGCCGCTGCCGCCCGCCACGATGATTGCGTACCGTTTGATGGGAAGGGAAGTTGAATAGGTGTTCTAATAACTGGCTGCAAGGTAAAAACAAACCCCCACTATGGAAAGAGCGCAAACGAATGGCGGTCGTTTTCAACAGTGGGGGCTACGGAAACATCCTTATTTAAATGATCAGCATGGCGTCGCCGTAGCTGAAAAAGCGGTATTTTTCCTTGATGGCAGCCTGATAGGCTTCCATAATTAGATTGTAACCGCCGAAGGCACAAGCCATCATCAGCAGCGTCGATTCGGGCATGTGGAAATTGGTTAGCAGGGCATTGGGAATCCGGAAATCGTAGGGCGGGAAGATAAACTTGTCCGTCCAGCCTTCGTTGGGCTTCAGCCGTCCGTTGGCCGACACCGACGATTCCAGTGCCCGCATCGTAGTGGTACCGATGGAGCAAACCTTCTTTTTATTGTCCAATGCCTCATTGACGATGTCGGCCGCCTTTTGGCTGACCACGAAGTTTTCTGAATCCGTCTTGTGTTTGGTCAGGTCTTCTACGTCTACCGGACGGAAAGTGCCCAAACCTACGTGCAGGGTAATCGGAACAATGCTGACGCCTTTGATCTCCAGCCGCTTCACAACCTGCCGGGTAAAGTGCAGACCCGCCGTTGGGGCCGCAACGGCTCCCTTGTGCTGGGCAAAAATGGTCTGGTATCTTTCGCGGTCTTCCGGTTCGGCTTTGCGCTTGATGTACTTGGGAAGCGGCGTCTCTCCCAGTTCATCAATGGCTTTGTAAAACTCCTCCTGGCTGCCATCGTACAGAAAGCGGATGGTGCGGCCCCGGGAAGTAGTATTGTCAATGACTTCGGCTACCAGATCACTCTCTCCGAAATAAAGCTTGTTGCCCACGCGGATTTTTCGGGCAGGATCTACCAGTACGTCCCACAAGCGGGCTTCCTTGTTCAATTCGCGCAGCAGGAATACTTCAATTTTAGCCCCCGTTTTTTCTTTGTTGCCGTACAGGCGGGCAGGAAAAACCTTGGTGTCATTCATTACCATCACATCACCGTCCGAAAAATAGTCGATGATGTCTTTGAAAATACGGTGTTCAATGGTCTTCTCTTTGCGGTTGACGACCATCATTCTTGCTTCGTCGCGGTTTTCGGTGGGATAAAGGGCAAGAAGACTGGCGGGAAGGTCAAACTTAAATTCGGATAATTTCATAAGGAAGTATTACGGTACTTTTACGATTAAAATATAATGTTGGGGATAAAATGGTAAAGTTATAAAGATGCTGCGATTTTGATGGCATTCTCTCTATCCTAATTAACTTCTTTACCGGTAAAATATTGCCATATATGGAATTGTTCAAGAAAAAATAAACAGAGTCCTCTATCGGTTGGAATAAAAGAGGGATGCACGTCGGAGGAATATTGAAATGGAATGGGGACTTATCAGCCCGGTCTTCCTGTAATCGGTCCACTCAACCCTGAAATGTCCGGTTTATTCAAATTATCTTTGTGACTCCGTCCTGGTTGGCTACCTTTATCTTTGGCATTTTAGCGTCACTCCTTATGAATCCCTTCCGACTCACTTTCGAAAGCTTCCGTTTTGCCTGGCAGGCTCTGAAATCCAATCTCCTGCGAACGACCCTTTCCCTGCTGGGTGTCACGGTTGGCATCTTTGCCATTATTGCAGTATTTACCATTGTAGATGCCCTGGAAGGCAGCGTGAAAGGAAGCTTGTCCAAACTGGGCGACCGGGTCATTTACGTGCAGAAGTGGCCCTGGGGTTTTGGGGGACCTTATCCCTGGTGGAAGTACTTCAACCGTCCTTCGCCTTCGGTAGCTGAATTTAAGTTTCTCGATCGTTACCTGGAGAGCAAAGAAGCCGTAGCCATATTAGATGCCAGAGGTGGCATTACCATCAAGCAAAATACCAACAGCATCAACCAGACTACTGTACAGGGCATATCAGCCGATTACAACCTGATCTCTGATTTTGACATTGTCAATGGCCGTTATTTTTCCTTTCAGGAAATGGAATCGGCCCGGGAAGTAGCCATTATCGGGGATGAAATAGCCCAGGCGCTCTTTCCAAATGCCGATCCGGTAGGTAAAACCATCAAGGTGAAGGGAAATAAATTCCAGGTAATTGCCGTACTGAAGCGACAGGGAGAAAGCATGCTCAACTTTGGCCCCAGCATCGATATGAGTTGCTTCATTCCCTACGGTACTTTCAGCAAGCTCTACCAGGGCTTCGATCCCGATCCCCTTATTCTGGTGAAGGGATTGGAAAGTGATCCGGGTCTGCAGACGCTGGAAGGCGAACTGACCGGCCTGATGCGTACCCGGCGCAGCCTGAAGCCCTTGCAGGAAGATGACTTTGCGCTGAACCGCCCGGAAGCCGCGGCCAAAGCTTTTGCCTCCATCTTTGACGTGCTGGGAGTAGCCAGTTGGGTTATCGGCGGGTTCTCTCTGCTGGTAGGTGGGTTTGGGATTGCCAATATCATGTTCGTGTCGGTACGAGAACGCACCAACATCATCGGAATCCAGAAGTCTTTGGGAGCCAAAAATTCCTTTATTCTGCTCCAGTTTTTGTTTGAAGCCATCTTCCTGAGCCTGATCGGGGGAGGGGTAGGGCTGCTGCTGGTTTTTCTGCTCACCCAAATCCCGATGGGAAGTCTGGAAGTAGGCCTTTCCATTAAACGGATTCTTATGGGCTTCAGCATTGCCAGTGTGATTGGTACCCTGGCGGGAATTATTCCAGCCGCCCTGGCCTCCCGGCTAGATCCCGTGATCGCCATCCGGTCTAACGGATAGCGTTCGGTTATTGTCTGTTTTGCCAGCCGCCCGTGCCTCCAGCCCGGGCGGCTGGCGTATCAGTGCGGGGCATCATCATTTCTGCCTGGAATACGCGTATCTTTACGAGGTATCTCTAACCCGATTCATCATCCTCTTTTACCTAAGACGACCACTTTGAATGCGATCGCCATCCGTTTCCTGGATCAGTGCAAGCGCCGACTGCTTAATTTCTGGTGGCTGGATTACCGCCCGGCCGAACTGTGGGAGTGGCTGCGGTTGCGGTTAGGGCCTAAAAAGATTCCGTCTTCGTATCCCTTGCATACTTATTCCTGGAAAGACAATACCCTGTTTTTCGATGGCATTCTGGTGATTTCCCTCCCTTTCCGGCACGATCGGCGGGCACGGATCCGGAGGCAGCTGGAACCTTTGGGCTTTTCTTACTCCTTCCTGGAGGCCACCCACGGACAGTCGCTGGATTTGGAAAAGGTATCGGCGGAAGGCATTTTCTCTCCCGAAGCCCTGCAATACCTATCCAAAGGAAGTTTGGGCTGTGCACTGAGCCACCTCCGGGCATGGCAGCGGGTGCTGGAAAAGGGCTGGCAGTACGGGCTGATCCTGGAAGATGACGTTCTGCTGTCGGATACCTTCGTGGCCGATCTGCGTGCCTGGATGCCCGAAGTGCCTCCCGACTTTGATCTGCTCTACCTGGGTAGTGGCCTGACGGCTCCTGGTCACGTCCGAAATTTTGTTTCAACGCACGTTTTTGTGCCTTTTTATCCGCGCGAAGGTCTGTACGCCTACGTGGTATCGGCTCAGGGCGTGCGGAAGCTCTTGCAAAAGCTCTTTCCCATTCACCTGGCTAACGGAGGTATCGACACCGTGGTAGGCAAACTGGTGCGAAAAAGGGTCATTCGGGCGTATCATTTTCTGCCGGTGCTTTGCCGGGCGGACCTGGACACACCCAGTAACATTCCCAATCCGGGAGGCAAGGCCAAAAAGCTGGATTTCCGGGAAGAATAACCGATTGAGAATAGTTTTACTTCCGCCTGATCAAACTTAGGCCTGCTTTAAACTTATTTACCCTTTCAGCCGTTCTCTCTTCGTAATCAGCATTTCCTGCGCACAGGTCGGCTTGATTCACCTATCCGGACCTGAATGGGTCTTCATTCAAAAATCCCGGCTATTTTAGTATTATCATTTACATACCTGCACCCATACAATCAGGATACACTATGTTAGGCTACCGATTTTCAAATTTTGTTCCAGGAGAAGAAAACGCCAAGAACAAGTTTGATCAGCTCCTCAACATTTTCAATCAACTGCTGGTCATTACGGCTGGCAACGTGAGCGAAGCTTTGAGCTGGCTGAGCAACCTTGACAAGCAATACAACCTGACCGACGGCCAGTACGGCATCGGCGACTTTATCCAGGACCTGAAAGACAAAGGCTACATTACCGAAGAAACGCCCGGCGGTAAGATCGTGATGACGGCCAAAAACGAGCAGTCGATCCGGCGGAGTTCGCTGGAAGAGATTTTCGGCAAACTGAAAAAATCTAACAGCGGCGGCAACCACCGGACGCCCTATTCGGGCGTGGGTGACGAACTCAGCAGCGACCTGCGCGACTTTCAGTTCGGTGATACGCTGGAGCAGATCTCCATGACCGAATCCATCCGCAACGCGCAGATCAACCACGGCATCGGTGACTTTATGCTGATGGAAAATGACCTGGAAGTGGTAGAGAAGGAATTCAAAGCCCAGACCTCCACGGTGCTGATGATCGACATTTCGCACTCCATGATTCTCTACGGAGAAGACCGCATCACGCCGGCCAAGAAGGTAGCGATGGCGCTGGCCGAACTCATTACCACCCGCTATCCCAAAGACACGCTGGACATTATCGTGTTCGGCAACGATGCCTGGCAGGTGCAGATCAAGGACTTGCCTTACCTGGAAGTAGGGCCTTATCACACCAATACCGTTGCCGGGCTGGAACTGGCCATGGACCTGCTGCGCCGGAGGAAAAACCGGAACAAGCAGATTTTCATGATCACCGACGGAAAGCCCACCTGTCTGAAGGAAGGCATTCGCTACTACAAAAACAGCTTCGGACTGGATAAAAAGATCCTGAACAAAACGCTCAACCTGGCGGCGCAGTGCCGTCGCCTCAAGATTCCGATCACTACCTTCATGATTGCTTCCGATCCGTACCTGCAGGAGTTTGTGCGGGAGTTTACCAAAACCAACAACGGAAAAGCGTATTACAGCACCTTACAGGGTTTGGGCAACTTCATCTTCGAAGACTACGAGCGCAACCGCCGGAAAAACGTTTGATCAGTGAACAGTAAACAGTGAACAATAAAATAATTAATTAGCACATTAGCACATTAGCACATTAGCACATTAGCACATTTGTTAATCCATCCGATGACCTACAAAGAAATCCCAGCAAGCCAATTACTGAAAATAAAAACGCTTGGCGAACTTAAAGCCGCCGGCTACCGCCCGAAATCCGTCAAACAGGAGCTTCGGGACAATCTGATTGAAAAAATCCGCAACCAGGAAGTGGTATTCCCTGGCATTTGGGGCTACGAAGAAACCGTTATTCCTGATGTGGAACGGGCCATTCTTTCCATGCACCACATTAACCTGCTGGGTCTGCGCGGACAAGCCAAGACCCGCATCGCCCGCATGATGATCGGGTTGCTGGATGAATACATTCCGGTAGTGAAAGGCTCCGAACTGAACGACGATCCCTTGCAGCCGCTTTCCCGCTATGCCCTTGATCTGATTGCCGAACACGGAGACAAGACGCCGATTGAATGGCTACACCGCAACGACCGCTACACCGAAAAACTGGCTACGCCCGACGTATCCGTAGCCGACCTCATTGGCGATGCCGACCCGATCAAGGCGGCTACACTGAAACTGCCCTACTCCGATGAGCGGGTGATCCACTTCGGACTGATTCCCCGTTCGCACCGTGGTATTTTCGTGATCAACGAATTGCCCGATTTGCAAGCCCGTATCCAGGTGTCGTTGTTCAATATTCTGCAGGAGGGCGACATCCAGATTCGTGGATTTAAAGTGCGGTTGCCCCTGGACATTCAGTTTGTCTTCACGGCCAATCCCGAGGATTACACCAATCGGGGAAGCATTGTGACGCCGCTGAAAGACCGGATCGACAGCCAGATTGTAACCCACTACCCCAAAAGCATCGAAATCGGGAAGAAGATTACCCGTCAGGAAGCCAAGGTGAAATACGGGCAGGACGAACGGGTGCGTACCAACGAATTGATGGCTGATCTGATTGAGCAGATTGCCTTCGAAGCCCGTAACAGCGAATACGTGGATGCGAAAAGCGGGGTATCGGCCCGTCTGACTATCTCGGCCTACGAAAACCTGCTAAGTGCAGCCGAAAGGCGCCTGCTGATCAACCGGGAAAAGAGCACGCACGTTCGGGTCGCTGATCTGGTGGGGGTCATTCCTTCCATTACCGGCAAAGTAGAGCTGGTGTACGAAGGAGAAGTGGAAGGCCCGGTAATTGTGGCGCAAAACCTGCTGGGCAAAGCCATCCGTACGCAGTTTCTGAACTACTTTCCGGACCCGGAGAAGCAGAAGAAGTTGCAAAAAGACAAAAACCCTTACAAGAAAATTACCGCCTGGTTTGGCGACGGCAATGTGATTGATATTCTCAACGATTTGTCGGACAAAGACTATAAGAACCGGCTTATGGCGGTAGATGGGCTGGAAGCGCTGGTTCATTTGTACCATCCCAAGCAGGACAATGCCTTCAAACTATTCCTGATGGAGTTTGCCTTGCACGGTCTGGCTGAGTTCTCCATGCTTAGCAAAAAGCAACTGAGTACCGGCTTACAATTCAAAGACCTGTTGAGTAGCATGTTTTCCATGCCCAAGCCGGGCGACGATGATGATGACGATGAATAGACTTTGATGTCATTTCAGAAATGGAAAACCCACGGATAGCACTTTCCGTGGGTTTTTTCGTTCATACCTTTTTTAGCTACTTAAACATCAGTTAACTAAAAAAAGGAGAGCTAATAATAATCCTTGATTTGTAGGATGGTCTAAGGGGATTGTACTAATTTTGGCGAAATTTCGCTGAATAATAATTTAATTCCTTACAGGCTATATTTGCTTAAGCGAATAAGCAGTTGTTGCATCTTAATATATCTGCGTAGTTTTGCTACGCTACTGAAATACAACCCATTTTTACATGGATAAATATTCTTATATCGCCAATGCCGACGCATCGTCCATTGACGAATTGTACCAAGCCTATCGGCAGGACCCTTCATCAGTGGATGAAAGCTGGCAGAAATTTTTCGAGGGATTTGATTTTTCCCTTACCTACGGCGAAAGCAAGAATGGAGGGAACGGCCATCCAGAAACGGCTGTCTCTGCCAGCCCGGAGGCAAAAACAAGTGCTACCGTTGCTTTATCAGAGAAAGAATTGCAGGTACGTAATCTGATTTACGCGTATCGTACCCGGGGGCACCTACGGGCCAAGACCAATCCGGTGCGTCCGCGCAAAGACCGCAAAGCCCTGCTCGATCTATCCGATTTTGGGCTGACCGAACAGGACCTAGATACAGTATTTGAGGTAGGGCACGAATTGCAGATCGGGCCAGCGACCCTGCGTAAAATTCACGAGACACTACAGCGCATTTACGAAGGCCCCATCGGATTTGAGTACCGATACATCCGGGAACCCGACGCGGCCGAATGGTTAAAAGACAAAATTGAGAGGGAAATGCTCGTTTTTAATCCTTCCATTGAGGAGAAAAAACGCATTCTTTCCAAGCTGAATGAGGCCGTGGTATTCGAAAATTTCCTGCAAACCAAGTACCTGGGACAGAAGCGTTTTTCGCTGGAAGGCGGCGAAACCACCATTCCGGCGCTGGATGCCATCATTAACAAGGCGGCAGAACTGGGCGTAGAGGAATGCATCATCGGGATGGCGCACCGCGGACGTCTGAACGTGCTGGTAAATATTATTGGAAAAACGTACGAAAACGTATTCAACGAATTTGAAGGAAACGCCGTGCCCGACCTGACCTTCGGTGATGGCGATGTAAAGTACCACATGGGTTACTCCAGTCAGGTACAGACCACTTCGGGCAAAACCATTCACCTGAAGCTGGCCCCCAACCCTTCGCACCTGGAAGCGGTGAATCCGGTGGTGGAAGGCATTGCCCGGGCCAAAGGTGACGGACTTTACCAGGGAAAGTACCGTCGCATTGTACCGATCCTGATTCACGGTGATGCGGCGCTGGCCGGTCAGGGCATCGTGTACGAAGTAACCCAGATGTCGATGCTGAAAGGGTATCGCACCGATGGCACCATTCACTTCGTCATCAACAACCAGGTGGGCTTTACGACTGATTTTGAAGATGCCCGCTCCAGTATTTATAGCACCGACGTCGCCAAAATCGTGGATGCACCCGTACTGCACGTCAACGGTGACGATCCGGAAGCGGTGGTTTTCTGCGCCAAACTGGCCGTGGAGTTCCGCCAGCGCTTCAAGCGGGATATCTTTATTGACATGGTGTGCTACCGTCGGCACGGACACAACGAAACCGACGAACCCAAGTTTACCCAGCCTACCTTGTACAATACCATCTCCAAGCACCCCAATCCACGGGAGATTTACAACAAGAAGCTCATCACCCGCGGCGAAGTAGATGCCCAACTGGCCGATAAAATGGACCAGGAGTTTAAAGCGATGCTCCAGGACCGGCTCGATATGGTGAAGCAAAGTCCGTTGCCTTACACTTATCAGAAGATGGAAGAGGAATGGCGGGAACTGCGCCGGTCTAAGCCCGAAGATTTTGATCAGTCGCCGGAAACGGGCGTGAGTGAAGAAGTGGTGAAGAAAATCGGGGAGGCGCTGACCAAAATCCCTGAAGGCTTCAAGCCCCTCAAACAAATTGAAAAACTGCTGAAAGACCGCAGGCAGATGTTCTTCGAAAGCCGCCAACTGAACTGGGCTTCGGCCGAACTGCTGGCTTACGGTTCTTTCCTGATGGAAAATAAAATTGTGCGCCTGAGCGGACAGGATGTGCAGCGGGGTACTTTCTCTCACCGTCATTCGGTACTGCACGACGCCGAAACCAACGAAGCTTACAATAGCCTGGATTACATTCAGGAAAACCAGGAGAAGTTCCGCGTATACAATTCGCTGCTCTCCGAATACGCCGTACTGGGCTTTGAATTTGGTTATGCCATGGCCAATCCGAAGGCGCTGGTCGTATGGGAAGCCCAGTTTGGCGACTTTGCCAACGGTGCCCAGGTCATGATCGATCAGTTCATTGCCTGCTCCGAATCGAAGTGGCAACGGATGAATGGCGTGGTACTGCTGCTGCCGCACGGCTACGAAGGCCAGGGCCCCGAACACTCCAATGCCCGTCCGGAGCGCTTCCTGCAGTTGTCGGCCGAATACAATATGATCGTGGCCAACGTGACGCAGCCGGCGAACTTCTTCCACCTGCTCAGAAGGCAGTTGACCTGGCCGTTCCGCAAGCCATGCGTTGTGATGTCACCCAAGTCCTTGCTGCGCCATCCTTTGTGCGTGTCACCCGTGGAGGAATTTACCCAGGGCCGTTTCCGCGAAGTAATCGGCGATACCTACGCCCAGGACAAGAAGGTGAAACGCGTATTGCTGTGTTCCGGTAAAATCTATTACGAACTGCTGGAAGCGCAGCAGAATGGCAAGCGGGATGACGTAGCCATCGTGCGGGTGGAACAACTGCATCCCTTCCCGACCAAGCAGGTAGACGCCGAACTGGCCAAGTATAATAAGAAGGCTGAATTGTTCTGGGTACAGGAAGAACCGGAAAACATGGGTGCCTGGAGCTACGTACTGCGTTCGTTCCGGCACGTGCCGATGGAAGTGATTTCCCGCAAACCCAGCGCTTCTCCGGCTACTGGCTACGCCAAAGTGCACGCCAAAGAACAGGAGGAAATCATCCGCAAGTCTTTTGCTTAAGCTGAGTTAAACCGAAGCCGGAAGTACCAGGGGTATTTCCGGCTCGGTTTTATTTGTGTTCATAAGTAGTAAAGCCCAATGAGCTTATACTATTTTTGTTCAAAAATATAATGGGGGCCGCCCGGGCTTTTAAACTGATGGCCTGGGTGGCCCCTGAAAAATAATTGCTCACCGCTACTTACAACCTCATACCTAATTATGGCATTGGAAATCAAAGTACCCCCCGTAGGCGAATCCGTGACCGAAGTCACCGTAGCCACCTGGAATAAGAAGGAAGGCGATTTCGTCAACCAGGATGAAATTTTGTGCGAACTGGAGTCGGACAAGGCGACGTTTGAACTACCCTCCGAAGCTTCCGGGGTATTGCACATCATTGCCCAAAAAGGCGATACCCTTCCCATTGGGGCTGTACTGTGCAGCCTTGAGCCAGGAGGCAACGGGAATGGGCAGCCTAAGCAGGAAAAAGCTGCTGAGCCCGTTTCTTCGCCATCTACTACAACAAATAACGCCCCCGTGGAAAAAACAACCCCCGTTACGGCTTCCGTCATCGAAATGAAGGTACCCTCCGTGGGTGAATCCGTAAATGAGGTGACTATTTCTTCCTGGAGTAAAAAAGACGGTGATCTGGTGAAGCAGGACGAAGTATTGTGCGAACTGGAATCGGATAAAGCGACTTTTGAGTTGCCTTCGGAAGCTTCCGGTGTGTTGCGCATTGTGGCGCAGAAAGGCGAAACCCTGCCCATTGGGGCCCTCATCTGCCGGATCGAAGTCGGAGCGGAGCAGCCTGCCGCGTCGGATAACAGCCAGCCGGTCCAATCTACAGAAGCCAAACCGGCTACTGCCCAGCAACCCGCCGCCAAGACTTCTTACGCGACCGGTCACGCATCACCATCGGCCGAAAAGATACTGGCCGAAAAAGGCATTGAAGCCAAGCAGGTAAGCGGTACCGGTGTAGACGGACGCATCACCAAATCCGACGCACTCAACGCCGAAAAACCGGCTGCTGTAACGAACAAAGCGCCCGAAGCCAAACCCGCCACGACGCAGCCCACTGCCGGCACCGCTCCGGCAACTGCTTCTTCCGGTAGCCGCGAACAGCGGAGACAGAAACTGTCGCCCCTGCGCAAAACGGTGGCTCGCCGCCTGGTGGCCGTTAAGAACGAAACGGCCATGCTCACTACCTTCAATGAGGTAGATATGAAGCCGATTATGGAGCTGCGGGCGAAATACAAAGATAAATTCAAGGAGAAGCACGGTGTAGGCCTGGGCTTTATGTCCTTTTTCGCCAAAGCCGTGTGCGTGGCACTGCAGGAATGGCCAGCCGTCAACGCGATGATCGATGCGGATGAAATTGTGTACAATGATTTCTGCGACATCTCCATTGCCGTATCAGCTCCCAAAGGACTGGTGGTACCGGTGATCCGCAATGCCGAAAAGATGAGCTTTGCCCAGATCGAAGCCGAAGTGGTTCGCCTGGCTACCAAAGCCCGCGACAACAAACTGACCATTGAGGAAATGACCGGCGGAACTTTCACCATCACCAACGGCGGTGTATTCGGCTCCATGATGTCAACCCCGATCATTAACGCCCCGCAGTCGGCCATTCTAGGTATGCACAATATCGTAGAGCGCCCGGTAGCCATCAACGGACAGGTGGAAATCCGCCCGATGATGTACGTGGCTCTTTCCTACGACCACCGCATCATCGACGGCCGCGAATCGGTGAGTTTCCTGGTGCGCGTGAAACAACTCCTGGAAGACCCATCCCGGTTGCTGTTGGAGATATAATCCTCACCATCATTACCGGCTGTAGGTTTTGCTGCGGCCGGTTTTTGTATTTGACCCGGCCGTGATTCAAAACGTATCCATCCATCATTTTAAATCCATCCGCCAACTGGACTTCTCCTGTAAGCGCGTCAATCTTTTCATTGGCGAGCCGAACACGGGGAAGTCCAATTTGCTGGAAGCCCTGGGGTTGTTTTCACTGGGCTACGCGCACAACGTCAGCGATTTTGTGCGAATGAAGGACGTGACGAATCTGTTTTTTGACAATGATATACAAAACGCCGCATCCGTAATAGCAGATGGCTATTCTATTACTTTAGATAACACAGATACTTTAACCGCATATAGCAAAAAATCAGGTAATGATATTTTCTTGTTGAAGGCAGAACAGGACGGTAGAGTCAAAATCAATAGTCTCAGATTTGAAAACAACGGAGGAAAGGCCATAGATCTTTCTTTTAAATACTATAAGTTTAAAGCGATCAGCTCATTTGTGAGTGAACCCAGTTCTTCCCTTTATCCTCCCTCTGGCAACAACCTCTTTGACATGCTCCTTACCCATAAGCCATTAAGAGAAATCGTGGCTGGCATTATCAAAGAGAAAGGCTACCGGCTCAATCTGGAAACGGGGAGTAAGGAGATCAAACTGCTGCGGGAAGTAGACGATGTCGTGTATACGTATCCTTATCAGACCATTTCGGACACCTTGCAGCGCATCATCTTTTATCTGGCGGCTATTGAAACGAATAAAAATTCGGCCCTGATTTTTGAAGAACCCGAAGCCAATACGTTTCCCTTTTACACCAAATACCTGGCGGAAACCATCGCCAGGGACGATAGCAACCAGTACTTCATTGCTACGCATAACCCGTATTTGCTGCTTTCCATTGTGGAGAAGATGAAAACGTCGGAAGTGGCGGTTTCGATTACCTACCAGGAAAATTACGAAACCCGGCTGCGTGCCTTGTCGGAGGAGGAGCTTTCTGAACTGCTGGATTTGAATACGGATGTGTTCTTTAACTTCGATAAGTTCTTGTCTAAGTGAATCTATACCTGGAATGCATACCGGACGAAGCGCTGGCGATGTGCCTGGGCGTACCCCGAAAAGTGATTACGCACCAGAACGATAAAGGCAAAGTGTGCAATCGCCTGGAGAAGTCAAGTAATACCCTGGGTATGATTGACGAAGACCCCCAAAGCGCCCAGCCGGGTTATTTGCGAAAACTGACCGTAAAGGAATCGAAACACCGATTGAAAGTGTTAGAAGAAAGAATGCATCATAACCGGGTAATCATCGTATGTCCGTGATTGGAAGAATGGCTGCTACAAACAACGGAAGACGCTTCTATAGATATCAAACGGTTCGGTTTGCCCGACAATGCCAAAGATTTACACAAAGTCATTCATTTCAAATTGGATCAGCTCAGAAAGCTCATTGAGCTACTGGAAGAGCAACAAAATCCACCTATTCTGTATCTTAAATCGCTTTTGAATTCATAAACCTCATTTTATGCAATACGACGTAATAGTAATCGGTTCCGGTCCTGGCGGCTACGTAGCAGCCATTCGTGCGGCACAGCTGGGACTGAAAACGGCCATTATCGAAAAATACGCAACCCTGGGCGGCACCTGCCTCAACGTGGGCTGCATTCCCTCCAAAGCCATGCTGGACTCTTCGGAGCATTACTTCAATGCTTCTCATACTTTCAAAGAACACGGAATCGAACTGTCGGACCTGAAGGTAAACCTGGCGCAGATGATCAACCGCAAGAATGAAGTGGTAAAGCAGACCACTTCCGGGATCGATTTCCTGATGAAGAAGAACAAAATCACCGTTTACCGAGGTGTGGGTTCTTTCGTGAATAAAAACACGGTGAAGGTAACCAAAGGCGACGGCAGCACCGAAGAGATTTCTGCCAAGAATATCATCATCGCCACTGGTTCCAAGCCTTCGACTGTGTCGGGCATCACGTTGGACAAAAAGCGCGTCATTACCTCTACCGAAGCCCTCAACCTGCCCGAAGTACCTAAGCATTTTATCGTGATTGGGGCCGGAGTGATTGGTGCCGAACTGGGTTCGGTGTACGGTCGCCTGGGAGCCAAAGTCACGTTCATCGAATACGCCAGTGCGATGATCCCGACGATGGACGCCACAATGGGCAAGGAACTGCAACGTGCGATGAAGAAGATAGGAGCCGAATTCTTTTTCAATCACAAAGTAAAGAGCGTCGTCAACAACGGCAATGACGTCACCGTGATTGCTGACGACAATCAGGGCAAAGAAGTCACTTTTACGGGCGACTACTGTCTGGTATCCATTGGCCGCCGCCCTTACACCGACGGCCTGGCGCTGGAAAATGCCGGCTTATCGACCGACAACCGCGGAAAGATTGAAGTAGACGACCACCTGCAAACCAAGGTGCCGGGTATTTATGCCATCGGCGACGTGATCAAAGGGGCGATGCTGGCGCACAAGGCCGAAGACGAAGGTACCTTCGTAGCCGAAGTCATTGCCGGACAAAAGCCACACATCAATTACCTGCTCATTCCCAACGTAGTATATACCTGGCCGGAAGTGGCGTCGGTAGGCTACACCGAAGAAGAGCTGAAAACCAAAGGCATCGCGTACAAATCCGGCTCTTTCCCTTTCAAAGCTTCGGGACGCGCCAGGGCCAGTATGGACACGGACGGCCTGATCAAAGTGCTGGCCGACAAAACCACCGACGAAATCCTGGGTGTACACATGATCGGACCAAGGGCCGCCGATATGATTGCCGAAGCCGTCGTTGCCATGGAGTTCCGGGCATCGGCCGAAGACATCGGCCGCATTTCGCACGCTCACCCCACTTATACGGAGTCGTTTAAGGAAGCAGCGTTGGCCGCAACCGAAAACCGGGCGGTGCATATATAGGTGAGGGAGTCCGGAAACCGAAAAAGGAAGACGAAGTGGAGAACCTGCGAATGAAAATAAGCAGGATGGACTCTCAATAAAAAAAGCCGTACGTTGTGTGCGGCTTTTTTATTTTACCAGGAATCATTTGACCGAATCAAAAGTTAAAGGGGCGATACTGCATCACTTATTCTCACTACTTTTTCTATGTCCTTACAAGAACAAATTGCAAACATCTTTCCGGATGCGGAATCTATTCCGGCGGAATACCGTCTGTCCGAACCGGTTCACCAAAAAGAATACCTGATCGGTGGCGAATTACGTAACTGGGAGGGCGACCGACATACTGTACTTTCGCCCGTCTGCGTACGAACCAACGGAGCCGTGGTGCCGCTGGAAATCGGTAGTTATCCGCTGGTGGGAGAACTGGAAGCGATGGAAGCCCTTACGGCGGCCGTAGCCGCTTACGACAACGGCCGCGGCGCATGGCCCACCATGTCGGTCGACCAGCGCATTCACTGCGTAGAGGATTTTACCGCGCGGATCATTGCCAAGAAGAAGGAAGTGGTCAAACTGCTGATGTGGGAAATCGGGAAGAACTACGCCGATTCCGAAAAGGAATTTGACCGCACCATCGAATACATTTATGCCACCATCGATGCCCTGAAAGACTTCGACCGGGAAGGTTCGCGTTTTAAGATTGAGCAGGGTGTCATTGCCCAGATTCGCCGGGCACCGCTGGGGGTGGTGTTGTGCATGGGGCCTTTCAATTATCCGCTGAACGAAACTTTTACCACGCTCATTCCCGCCCTGATTATGGGCAATACGGTTCTTTTCAAACCGCCCAAACACGGCACCCTGCTTTTTTACCCCATATTGGAAGCCTTCCGCGACGCTTTTCCCAAGGGAGTAGTGAATACGCTCTACGGACGGGGCAATACGGTGGTGCCGGCGTTGATGGCATCGGGCAAAATCAATGTGCTGGCGTTGATTGGCTCCAGCCGCGTAGCCGATCAGTTGAAAAAGCAGCACCCGAAAGTAAACCGCCTGCGGGCGATTCTGGGATTGGATGCCAAGAACTTAGCGATCGTGCTGGAAGATGCCGACGTGGAACTGGCCGTGAAGGAATGCATGCTGGGTACCCTTTCTTTCAACGGACAGCGTTGCACCGCCATCAAACTGATCTACGTACACCGCGCTATCGCGGACCAATTCCTGCAACGATTCAGTGAGGAAATCGGGAAGCTGAAGTTTGGAATGCCCTGGGAAAAAGGCATTTCCATCACGCCGCTGCCCGAACCCAACAAGCCGGCTTACCTGAAAGCCTGCCTGGACGACGCCCTGGCCAACGGAGCGCAGATTATCAACGAAGGCGGCGGTACCATCAACCACAGTTTCGTGTATCCGGCGCTGGTGTATCCGGTCAACGAAAAAATGAAGCTCTACCGCGAAGAGCAGTTCGGCCCCATTGTGCCGGTTATTCCTTTCGATGACATTGAAACGCCGGTAGAATACCTCATCGAATCGGACCACGGGCAGCAGGTGAGTATTTTCGGAAAAGATCCCAACCGGCTGGCGCACCTCATTGATCCGCTGGTGAACCAGGTGTGTCGGGTAAATATCAACAGCCAGTGCCAGCGCGGACCGGATACCCTGCCCTTTACCGGGCGAAAAGATTCGGCAGAAGGCACGCTGTCGGTGTCAGATGCGCTCCGGTCTTTTTCCATCCGTACGTTGGTAGCGGCGAAGCAAACGGAAGAAAACAAGGAAATTCTGAATGCCATTGTCCATGAACACCAGTCGAAGTTCTTATCGACACAGTATATTTTCTAGGCTTTTTCCTTTCTGGCGGGGCAATTTTCCCTGCCAGAAAGGCCTTATAAAACGACCGATTACCAGGCCAGCCTCAATCGATCCGGAATCGTTTCCCGTTTGGGTTTGAAAGAATCCGGAGGGAAGGTCGTGATGATTTCCTGCAGATCTTCGGATGGGATCGCCGACCAGTCAATATAGTGAGCATTTGGGGCTGGTCGCCAGGCAGTGGGCCAACTGCTGTCTTTGGGCTCCTGAAAAAATACCAGGCCTTTGATCTCCGGATAGTCTTCCTGAATCACTTTCAGGGCATTGATCGTCCATTGTTTTGGGTCCGTTTCGTACGCGGTCGACCCAAACTTGGTGATCAACACGGGCTTCTTCTGGATGGTATCCCAGAGGTGAGACTTGATTTTACTTCTGAACGGCTGATAAAGGGAAGCAAATGAATGCCATTCTCCGTCTTTCGACGCACTGCCGTAATTCAGGCAACGGAGCCCAATCCAATCTACGTAGTCGGAGCCGGGATAAAATTCTTCAATGGTTGCCTCCGAATAAGGGGTCCACAGCCAGGACACATTATCCACTTCATTCTTTTTAAAGAAGTTTACTACGTAGCGCCAGGCCTGCCGGTGCTTTTCCAATGATTTTTCTCCTTTCTCATAGCCCGGGCGACGGGGGTTGTCCGGTTCGGGCGCAAAAGCCAGCAGCACCGGCTGTCCGAATTGCAGAAACTGATCAGCCATCTTTTGTAAGTGGGCATCCTGTTTGCCCGCCAGAATGTCCCGTAAGATGCTGGAGTCGGGCCGGGGAATTGCTGATTCTGACTGAAGAAACCAGTATACCAATGGAATATTACCGGCATTATGAATCTGGTTCAGTTTCTGTACGGCCAGATTATTCCAATAAAGCTCAACCGGGACCAGCAAGGATGTCTGGTGAAGGTTGCTCATGCCTACGAATACTACTTCCGAATCCAATTGATTCGGATTCTGTATTCCATAATAAAAAGGAGAGGTGTTGGCAAAACGGATAGCCTGCGGAAGCTTTGGATCAGCGTTGGCAATTTTCTGATAGAGAATAAATAGCGTAGTGGAAGTAATGATGAATAAAAACAGGTAAGTTGCGTTGGTCCGCAAAAGCTGGTAAACGCGGTAGCGGGTATGAAAGAACTGCAAACGCAAAGGCATAATTACTGACTCATTAAATGAGGCTTGCCCAATCCAGTTATACACCTGCCTGATGAATTTTTCCTGGCCAATCAGTACATTGACGGAAAGAATGACCACGTTGACCAATCCGAAACCGGCCATCAGCTGGTAATAGGGATTGAGGAAAACCAAGCGGCCGTATTTCCAGCAACTGTAGCCAATTACGCCCAGGATCAGCAGGGCGGTCAGCAGATTGGGCAGACAAAGCAGAAAGTTGTTTTTGGGCTGATCACTTTTGGGAGTAGGAATGTAAGGCACCTTTACCCGAAATATCGTGTAAATCAGTCCCAGGGTATAAATCCACCAGGTGCCGCTTCGAAGAATACCCCCGATCATATGAAACCCGGCTTCGTGCTTTTCAATGAGCCACAATTGTGCGTATTGCCGGATCAGCAGGGAAGTGAAAAACAAAGGGGCAAAGGCGACGGAAAACTCCAGCAGATCCATTCGCAGGGGCAACTCCATCAGCAGCAGGGAGCCGATTGGGATGGAAATGTCGATCAGGCCGATCAGACCGAACAGGTAATACAGCGGAATGGTGAAGTAGTGAATTTTTTGCCGCCAGGTAAACTGGCGGAACAGTTTGGGATAAGTAGCAAACAACAACTCGAACGTACCCCTCGACCATTTGATCTGCTGCTTGTAGTAAGCAGCCAGCGTACCCGGTACCAATCCATAAGAAAGCGGCTCCGGCACGTACACCGATTCCCAGCCTTTGGCGTGCAGCTGCATCGCTGTGTGCATGTCTTCCGATAAGCCGGCGGCGTGCCCACCGATGGAGTCCAGTGCCGCTCGTCGGAACGTACAATTGGCACCAATGGCCTGGGCCGTTCCGTAGGTGCCCATGCAGGTCATCATGGGGCCATAGAAATGGTACGTTTGCTCCGCCGCTCCGTAAGCCACAATGCTTTCTTTCCGGTTGTAATACGCCTGCACGCACTGCACAAAACCAATGGAGGAATTTTCAAAGTAGGGCAGCACCCGATCCAGAAATTCAGGCACCGGAATGTGGTCGGGGTCCAGAATCAGGCAGATTTCACCGGTGGCCTGCTTCAATGCGTTGTTGATGTTGCCGGCTTTGGCATCTACTTTCAGCGTTCGCGTCACGTGGATGATCCCCATTTCTTCGCAGAGGCCTTTCAAATAAGGATCATTGGCTTCGTCGCATAGGTAAGTCTGGTGCGGATAGCGAATGTTCTGAATGGCCTGGAGCGTATTGACAATCATGTCGTAAGGCTCGCCGGGGCAAAAGGTTGTAAAGACGTCGACAGTCCAGGTGCGGGTCAGAGTTGGCATTACCGGTGGCTTTACGTTCCAGTAGTGGTACCATTCGTGCAGCATCCGGAGCAGTTTGAACCCCAGGGTGAAGGTAAGCAGCCAGAAAAGCCAGGAATAGCCTTTGTTCGTGGGGTGGCAGTATACCCACAGGAAAATGCCCATGAAAAACAGCCCCGATATAATCAAAATACGGATCGGATATTCGTCTCCCGGCTTGGAAGTGAAAGAATAAACGGGTTTTTTAAAAATTTTGAAAGGGGATGTCATGAATTCAAACGGGTTCGATCGAAGTGTGCACTCACGTAGGAAACGCGAATCAAAAGGGCAAAAGAGTACAATGGATCACGGTTTGCGGCCTCATTCTTTTCAAGTTTCTGTCGGCACTTACTCTTTTAGAATACATCAGCTTTTTGATTTTCTGGGAGGCTAAAATGGATTTATATATCAATCAGGGTAAAAAAGTAACTGAAGGATATTTTCAAATTACTGAGCAGTTTTACAGTAAAATGCAGGCTAAACAATGAAGATATAAAAAAGATAAAGTAAAACTACCCAATTCCTTTTGTTCTTGAATTCTTCATCCGGCATACTTACCAATTGTTCCTCTTGAGGGATGTATAACAATACATTTTAACAATGAATAATATACGGCTCATATTTCTGTTGATTTTGTCTTGGGTTTTCACCCGGTGCCAGCCGTCCGACAGGCCCATTTCCTCTGCTAATTCATCGGCTAAGACAGTTGAAATCAGAAAAGAAGGCAATGGCTATCAATTGATCAGAAACGGCAAACCTTATTTTATCAAAGGGGCCGGCGGATACAGTCAATATAACCGGCTGGCCGAATGCGGGGGCAATTCCATTCGCGTATGGGAAACGGCCGATGCCCAGCGCATTCTGGATCGGGCGCAGGAATTGGGACTTACCGTTAACCTGGGTTTATGGGTAGAGCGTGAGATGGAAGGCTTCGACTACTATAACCAGGAAAGGGTAGAGGAGCAGTTGAAGAAGCTGAAAAAGGTGGTGTTGCAGTACAAAGATCACCCGGCCTTACTGATGTGGTGCGTAGGCAACGAGTGGAATTCAGCCGCTACCAACATCAAGGTATTCGATGCCGTCAATCAGATTGCCCGGATGGTGCACGAAGTAGACCCCCAACATCCGGTGACGACCACCATTATGCTGACCAGCGTACGGCCGATTCGAATTCTGAAAGAGCGCTGCCCGGAAATTGATATTCTATCCATCAATACCTACGGATCGTTACACACCCTGTCCGCCAGTTTGAAAGAAAGTGGCTGGACTGGCCCCTACATCATTTCCGAATTCGGTGCCAAAGGTTATTGGGAAACGGATTTTACGGGCTGGGACGCTCCCATTGAGCAGACCAGTCAGGAAAAATATGCCTTTATTAAAGAGCGCTATGAGCAGTTTATTCAGGCGCAGCTGGCCAATTGCCTGGGTTCCTACGTTTTCCTGTGGGGTCAGAAACAGGAGCGTACCCCCACCTGGTTTAGCTTGTTCGATGAAGAAGGACGGGAAACGCCCATGGTTGGCTTGATGCAGCAGCTCTGGTCAGGTCGGAAGCCCGACAACGAAGCGCCCCGGGTTCAAAGGTTGTTGATAGATGGCCAATACGGAGCCATCAATTCATTTCCGGCCGACACTGCCGCTGCTCACAGCGCCCAACTGCTGGTGAAAGACCCGGAAGGCGACTCCTTAAGTTACCGTTGGGAAATCCTACCGGAATCGACAACAACCGATCAGGGGGTGGTGTATCTCGAAAAAAAGCAGGAGCCAGTTGAAGGAGCCATTACCCAAATGCAGGGGCACACCATTCGTTTCAGGCTGCCCTCCAAGCCGGGCGCTTACCGCCTGTTTGCCTACGCCTACGATACCCACCGGCATGTCGCTACGGCCAACGTGCCCTTTGAGGTGAAAGAAGGGGCATCCAGGAGGTGAACCCCCGAATTGAACCACTGCAAGGACAATTCACATTCGTTTATATTGAAGTATCATGTTTTTTCGCTGCATTTAAAGGAATTACAGAATACCTTAATTGGAAGGCATTCTACTACGTTTATCCCCGCGTCTATGACATTTAAATTTACTACGGTCATCCTTTTTATTCTCATTGGGTTCACCTGCGCGTTTGGTCAGGAAAAGGAATTCCTTGATAAGGAAGGCAATAAAACCCAGCAGAACAAGGCGGAATATTACCGGATAGCAACCAGAGATAAGGACGGAAGATTGGCCGGAACGGTAAATGAGTACTATCTCAGTGGCGAACTTCGAAAAACCTCCACCTATCGGGAAGGTACTCTAGAGGGACGGCAGCTTCTTTATTACGCCAATGGGCAACCAGAGCAGGAGCAGTATTTTGAGAATGGAAGGCTAACGGGTTCCGTGCAGTCCTGGTATTCAAATGGGCAATCAAAAGAGAAAGGATGGGCGGAGATAAAAGAAAAACCAGGCCAGGGACCTTACGGAAAAATGTCTGTCTATAAAATTGAATCTTATTCCGATTCTACCGGGAAAGTATTGGTAGATAAAGGAAACGGGGAATACATCGATTTCCATTCTAATGCCGGATTACATCAAAAAGGCATCTACACGAATGGTTACAAACAAGGCCTGTGGGTAGAATACCATTCGGATGGAAGACTGATTTATTCAGAACAATTTGATAAAGGCGAACTGATAGAAGGCACCCGGTACGAAGAAGATGGAAGCGCTTATAAGTACGTAGTATTGGAAACCATGCCGGAGTACCAAGGAGGAATTCCAGCGCTGATGTCGTTCCTGGCTAGCCATGTTAAATACCCCAAAAAATCCCGGAAGCAAGGCATCGAAGGTACGGTATTCGTCAATTTTATCGTGGATCAAACGGGTCAGGTAACGGACATCAACGTAGTAAAAGGTATCGGAGAAGAGTGCGATGCGGAGTCAATGAGGGTAGTGAACCTGATGCCCCGTTGGAAGCCAGGCATTCAACGCGGAAAAGCCGTTCCGGTCAGATTTACGTTACCCATCCGGTTCAAACTTAGTTAACACTCAGCAAGCTTACGCTTTCCGGGCGATTTCCCGCAGGTCCAGCTGTCGGAGTTTAGGAGCCACTTTGGCCGTAATGCCCACGACCAGCAGCGTCATGCTTCCCCCGAAAACCACGGAAGGCACCAGACCCAGCAGCCGGGCCGCTACGCCCGATTCAAAAGAGCCAATTTCGTTGGAAGAACCGATGAACACGCTATTGACTGCGGATACCCGGCCCCGCATTTCATCGGGGGTGAGCAATTGCATAATGGTGGAGCGGATCACTACACTGACCGCGTCAAATGCCCCGCTCATGGCCAGGGCGGCCAGCGAAAGGTAGAAGTTTTTGGAAAGGGCAAAGACGATCATACACACGCCAAAGCCCGCAACGCAAACCAGCAATCGGCGACCGGCTCCTTCCATCGGTGGACGATGAGCCAGAAACAGCCCCATCAGTACGGCACCCAAGGCGGGAGCCGCCCTTAACACGCCCAGCCCCTGCGGACCGATGTGCAGTACCTGGTCGGCAAAAATGGGAAGCAACGCCACTGCCCCGCCGAAGAATACCGCGAACAAATCCAGTGAAAGGGCGCCCAGGAACACCTGATTGCCGAAGACGAAACGGATGCCATCGGATAACCTTTCCCGCAAAGTTTCCTTCTTTTCACTCCGTACCAATGGGCGGGCTGCAATGCCGGTGACGCAAAGCAGTGATACCACAATGAGGGCGGCTACGATACCATAAGCAGTTTGAATGCCCAGATAACCGTACACCAGGCCAGCAATGGCGGGGCCGGAAACGGCGGCGGTCTGCCAGAAGGTGCTGTTCCAGGCGGCGGCACTGGCGTACAGATCGCGGCTGACCAGCTGGGCCAGGAAAGAACTGAAGGCCGGACCGGCAAACCCGCGGGAAACGCCCGCCAGACAGATGACCACGTAAATGGGCAGCGCTCCCAGCGTGTCCAGCACCGAAGACAGGTGCAGGGTGAACAGGAGTAACAGGACGGAACAAGTCAGAAAGCCCAGCAAGGCAAACAGGATGATCTTCTTCCGGCTGATGATGTCGGCCAGGTGGCCGGCGTAGAGAATCACCGACATGAACGGAATGGCCTCCGCCAGCCCGATCATGCCCAGCGCCAGGGCATCGCCGGTCAGCTGATAGATCTGCCAGCCCACAATGACGCCCTCCATCTGGGTGGCAACGGTCAGGAAGAAACGGGCGGCAACGAATAGACGAAAATCCTTGATGCGTAAAGTCTGGTAGGGGTCGTGTTTGGGTGGCAGGGGCTGTTCACTCATAGAAAAAGTTTCGTCTTTCGGTTTCTGTTGTTTGTATGCATGGGCACAATTCCACGGATCGGGTCGCTTATCCGGGTTCGTACCCCGGAAGCGCAAAGTGGTCGTTTCCCAAACCAGTCTAACTTATACGGTGAAAGTAGGACAGTAACGATTTTTTCAACCCCCATTTTGCGCTCATTTTTTGACCAACGGTTTCCCAATAATCGGATAAGTGGAAAGTCTATTGGACGATAAACAGAATGGAGTATTCGCTTTACAGCCCACTTACTTTCCGGATGGAATGCGAAGTTAACAAGACCCAAAGAACAAACGTTGCCTGACCTGCCGCCTTTCCGTCAATTTTCTAGACCATCTCTTCACTTGTAGTCCGTCTTCAGCTGAATACTGCCTGCACCTGTTGGATCGTATTCCCGACGCAACGGAAAGTTCTCGCCCTTTCCTGAAAGATGCCACGCCGTCAGCCCGGTCCGCTTTTTCCGGGTACGGGAAAATTTAATCCCAGAAAGGGTTGGAAAAGAAAAAAAAGTCACATACAATTGTATTGTAAAATAATTATTCAATTATGTTGAAATAAATACTTCATCATGAACCAATCGATCCTCCACTGGAAGCCAGTATTCAATCTGGTGCTACTTTCCCTGCTCTGTGCGTTGCCAGCCTTCGCACAAATCAATCTGAAGGGCAAAGTAAGTGACGAAAAAGGCCAGGGCCTGCCGGGCGTTAATGTGTCCGAAAAAGGGACCACCAACGGAACCCTTTCCCGCGAAGACGGAACGTATGAACTGCGGACGACAGCAGCCAATTCCACGCTGATTTTTTCCTTCATTGGCTACGTGAGCGAAGAAGTCCCCGTGAATAACCGCAGCGAAATCAACCTGGCGCTGTTGCCCGACATCAAGGCCCTGAGCGAAGTGGTGGTGGTAGGTTACGGAGAGCAGCAGAAAAAGGACCTGACCGGAGCCATTGCTTCGGTAGGTGCCAGGGACATTCAGAAGGTGCAGGTGTCCAGTGTCGATCAGGCCCTGCAGGGACAAATTGCCGGGGTGCAGATTTCAACGACTACGGGCGCTCCCGGAGGAAATGTCAACGTCCTCATCCGGGGGGTATCATCCATCACCGGGGGTGTACAGCCTTTGTTCGTCATTGATGGCTTCCCGGTCAGCAACGTGGGAATCGGGAACCCGCTGAACACCATCAATCCGAACGACATTGAATCGGTGGACGTACTGAAGGACGCTTCCGCGACGGCGATTTACGGTTCGCGGGGTTCCAACGGGGTCATCATCATTACGACGAAGCGGGGCAAAACGGGTAAGCCCAAAATCGAACTCAGTGGCTACACGGGTGTGCAGGAAGTGGCCAAAAGGCTGAAGCTCATGAATGCCCAGCAGTTTGCCGACATGGTCGTGGATGCCCGCAATGCCGGCTACCTGGACAATAATCCCAACGGAAGCATCAACGATGACAATGCAACCCGGCCCGGCCTTACGTACGACATCTCCGACAAATACCGGAATCCGGCCTCTCTGCAAACCACCGACTGGCAGGACGCCATTTTCCGGCAGGCCCGCATCAGCAATTACCAGTTGTCGGCATCGGGTGGAACGGAAGGCATGCGTTACAACGTATCAGGTGGGTATTTTGACCAGGAGGGCGTCATTGTCAACTCCGGACTGAAGCGCTTCAACCTCCGGGCGAATCTCGATGGGAATCTTTCCAGTAAGCTCAGTTTTGGTATGAGCCTGCTGCCCAGCTATACCCAACTGCGCGAAGTACCGGCCACCGGTCACTACGGAGCTCTGGGCATTATTGCTTCGGCTACGGGCATGGACCCCTCCGTCCCGCTGTACAATCCGGACGGGTCGTACGGCAATAGTTTGCTGGCACCGGATGGCAACGCGGCCATTCAGAACCCCCTGAAGATTGCCAACGAATACAAGAATGCCTCTTCTCAATTCCGTTTCCTGAGCAATGCCTTCCTGGAGTACGCCCTGTTGTCGCAACTAAAGCTCAAAACCTCTTTCGGGGTAGACCTGAATTATTACAAATCCAGTCTCTGGAATCCTTCTACGCTGTCAACGGCCGCCGCTACGGGGCCGGCAAGTGCCACCGCTACCAATACTGAAAATACCAACTGGCTAAGTGAAACCACGCTATCCTACCAGAAGACGTTCCATGAAGTGCACGCCTTCAACGTGGTGGGCGGTTTTACGGCACAAAGAGCAGATAACAACGTGGTTTCGGTGACCGCCGGCAACTTCGCTGACGACCTGATTCCAAACATCAACGGCGGCATCATCAACGGGGGCGGCCAGAGCATTGAGGTCAACACGCTGCTTTCCCTGCTGGCCCGGGCCAACTATTCCTTCCGCGACAAGTACCTGGTTACGGCCACCATCCGCAGCGACGGTTCTTCGCGCTTTGGTCCAAACAGCCGTTGGGGTACTTTTCCCTCGGCTTCGGTCGGCTGGCGGATCTCCCAGGAAAAATTTATGGCCGGCTTCTCTTTCATCAACGACCTGAAACTACGTGCCAGTTACGGGGTCACCGGCAACAACGCCATTGGAAATTACCGGGCCACGAGCCTGCTGAGCAGCACTAACTACGTAATTGGCGACGTGGTGACACCCGGCCTGTCGCCCTCTACCTTGCCCAACAACAACCTGAGCTGGGAATCGCAGAGCCAACTGGACATCGGGCTGGATCTGTCAGTCTTCAACGGACGGGTCAATCTGACGGCCGATGTGTACGACAAACGCAACAAAGACATGCTCTTTAACATCCAGACGCCCTCGGCCACGGGTTTTACCAATTCCTACGTCAACGTGGGGGAGGTACAGAACAAAGGGGTTGAACTGAGTGTGAATACGCACAACCTGACCGGCGCTTTTCACTGGACAACCAACTTGAACTTAACATTCAACCAGAATAAGGTGCTGGCCATGAACGAAGAAACGGCCCGGATTTTCGGCAGCACCAGCGCCCGGGCCAATTCGAACGTGACCCAGGTGGGCGATCCGATCGGAGTATTTTTCGGACGGCGGGCCATCGGTATTTTCCATTCCGCCCAGGAAGTGATTGACTACGGCGCCCAACCCAACGCCAAGCCCGGCGACATCAAGTGGAAGGACGTCAACAATGACGGCCGGATCGACGACAATGACCGGGAGGTAATCGGCAACCCCAATCCCAAGTACTTTTTCGGTTTCAACAATTCCTTTTCTTATCGCAACTTCACCCTCGACATTACCACGAGCGGGATGGTAGGCGGCGAAGTGTACAACGCGATGTTTGCCATCAACAATTCGGGCGTGCAGAATAACCTGGCTTTCATCGACGAAGCCCGGTGGCGCTCTCCTGACCAGCCCGGCCAGGTCATGTACGGGCGGGAATTCGGCCGGGCCATCCGCGGCAGCCGCAATGCCAACACCACCTTCAGTTCCTTGTACATTTTCGACGCTTCTTACCTGCGCATCCGAAACGTCACACTGGGATATAATCTGCCAAAAGCCGTACTGGAAAAGCTGGGCATCGGGAGTGCCCGGGTGTACGCGGCCGTCAACAACCTGTACACGTTCACCAAGTATTTTGGCTACGATCCGGAAGTCGGCCAGTCCTCCTCCGACGGGGGCGGCAGCGTTCAGACTGCTTACGGGGTCGATTTCGGCACGTATCCGATCAATCGCTCCTACATCTTCGGAGTAAACTTCTCTTTCTGAGCCTAAACGCATCAACCTATGAAAACCATCTTTCCCTATACCTTCCTGCTTTGCCTGTTCCTTTCACTGAACGGTTGCAAGGATATGTTGGATCAGGTTCCCCAAACGGCCCGGAGCGCCAACAACTTCTACCGAACAGCCGTTGATTTCAACAATGCCGTTACGGGCACCTACGCCACCTTCAAGCACCCGGGGTTGTACGGCAACGGGGGAACCAACGCGGCGATGCTGTGGCTTACGGAGGTAGTCTCGGACAATTGCACGTACGGAGCGCCCAAGGCCGTCAATTCCCTGCCTTTCTTCGAAATCGATGAGTTCAACTATTCCCTTTCCAATACGGTCATCAGTTCGGCCTGGACTGGAAACTACATTGGTATCGGGCGGGCCAATACCATTCTTGATAAACTGCCTGCTGCTTCGTTTGACGCTGCTCTGAAAAGCCGTTACGAGGGAGAAGCCAGGTTTCTGCGGGCCTTCTTTTATTTCAACCTGGTCCGCTTGTTCGGGGATGTGCAACTGGTGGAAAAAAGCGTGACCGATCCCTATTTTGCCAACAACCTGCCCCGAACCCCGGCCGCTACCATCTACGATCTGATCGTCAGCGACCTGACGATGGCAGAAAGCAGTCTGCCCGAAGTCATTCCGGCCAATGAAGCCGGCCGCGCCTCCCGGTGGGCAGCCAAGGCCCTGTTAGGGAAGGTTTACCTGACCCAACGGCGTTTTGATTTGGCCCAGGCAAAATTAAATGAGGTCATCTCTTCCAATCAATTTAATCTGAGTACACCTTATACGGCCACCTTCAATTTTGCCACGCCCTACGCCGCCAACAAGGACGTCATTCTGGCCGTGCCTTATAAAACCGGTCTGGTGGGGCAGGGCAGTGCGCTTTGGTCCGATGTTATTCCGGCGGGCGTAGCTGGTACACTCTTCGGCACCACTTCAACGGGTAGTGGTTTTCTGAAACCAACGAACGATATGACCAACGCCTACGAGCCAGGGGATTTGCGCAAAGAGGCTTCGGTGGCCCTGAGTTACCAGGCCGCCAATGGCAGCACGGTAAATGAACCTTACGTGGTGAAGTACAAGCAAACCGGACCGCAGGCAGGTGACGCAGACACGGATTTCCCCCTCTTGCGCTACGCCGACGTGCTGCTGATGCAGGCCGAAGCCTTGAATGCGCAGGGAAACAGCGGAGCGGCCGAACCTTTCCTGAGCCAGGTACGCGCCCGTGCCGGCTTGCTGCCGCTGGAAGGCCTGAACCAGGCGGATATGGCCCTGGCTTTGGAGCAGGAACGCCGCGTGGAACTGGCCTTCGAAGGTCAGCGCTGGTTCGACCTGGTCCGTATGGATCGGTACGTGCCGGTATTGTCGGCCAAAGGCTATCCGGTAAAAGAGTATCATCGGCTGTATCCGGTTCCGCAACGGGAAACCGACCTGAACACCCAACTGAGTCAGAACCCAGGCTATTGAGTCGAAGGTCAGTGTCAGTAGTAATCAGCTGTCTATTTGCTTAACCGCTTAGTTATTAGTAATTACTGGAATGAAGAAATTCGGACTCTTTCTCATCTTGGCTGGAATCTGGCTGGTGGCTTACCGCTCACCCGTGGCCAGGTGGGCTCCTGCTAAGGAGGAATCGCTCAGTCCGGTGTTACTCCCGCTGACCGATTCCTCCCTGGCGGGCGTGCCCGTCCGGCGGGTAAGTACCGGCCGAATTATTCACCGGTTTTTCGATACTTCACCCATCAGTCCGTCGGGGCGTTACCTGGCCCTGTTCCGGTTTCCTTACGAAAACCAATCGCCGAAACCGGGTGATGCCGGCGAAGTAGTGCTGGTCGACCTGAAGACGGGAACCGAGCGGACGGTAGCGCAATCGCGGGGTTGGGAAATGCAGCTGGGAGCTAATGTGCAGTGGGGAAGGACCGACGCGGACCTTTTTTACAATGACGTGGACCCGGTCAGCTGGAAAGCCTTCGCCGTGCAACTCAATCCCCTGACGGGCCAATCCCGGCGGATGGAGGGAACGGTCTTCATGGTTTCCAACGACGGGCAATACCTGGCTTCTTATAACCTGATCACCTCCCGGAGGGCGCAGGTGGGCTACGGTGTGGTAGTGCCCGATTCGCTGGTGCCCCGCAATGTCGGACCCGTTCAGGACGACGGCATTGACGTGACGACCGTGACTACCGGAGCGCGTCGCCGCCTGGTTTCCATCCGGGAGATGTACGAAAGGTCGGTTCCCGGCATTGCCGTTTCCAATCCGAATGATTTCGAATACTACTGCTTTCAGGTAAAGTGGAACCCACAGGGTACTCGCCTGTTGACTACCCTGCAATGGACACCCCTGGGTGGTGGCAATCGGCGGCGGGCCGTGATCACCATGCGGGCCGACGGCTCTGATATCCGGACGGCGGTCACGCCCGAGCAGTGGGCCCTGGGTGGCCACCACATCAACTGGATGCCCGACGGGGAGCACTTGTCCATGAATCTGAATGTCGACGACAAACCCGGACTGGAACTGGTGACCTTCAAATACGATGGCACCGGTAGAAAGACCGTTTTCGTGCCCGGTTCTGGTCATCCTTCCTTTCATCCGGGTGGCCTTCCGCTGGTTGTTACCGACGCCTATCCGGACGAACCCATTTCACCAGGCCAGGGCCAGTCGCCCATCCGCCTGCTCCACGTGCAAATGAGCCGGGAAGATCGGGTGTACACGGTTTTTGTTTCCGATAGCCAGGGTGAATTCCGCATCGATCCGCACCCGGCCTGGGACCGTTCCGGCCGTTACCTGGTATTCAACGGCTTTACCGACAGTACCCGCAACGTATACGTGGCCGATCTGCGGGAAGTACTAAAGAAGCAGCCTTACTCCTCCGTTGCTACGAAGCGCGGAAGCCGGTAGTCGGATGGCGGACAGGAAAAGTAATCTATTATTGATGATACAATTGAACCAGAAACGCCTGAAAAGGGAACCCTGGCATTTATTAACTGGCTTGGCCCCATTGGGCAGAGCCCTGTTTTACAAACCTTATGAAGAAATACGCATTCACTTTCAGTACGCAATCCCGGAACCAGCGTACACTGGGTCATCTCTACAGTCCCTGCCTGGCTTTTCAGCTCACCCTGCTGGCTGGCCTGCTGGCCTTCCTTCCCGCCCTGGCACAAATACCATCTGACTGGAAAGCCGTCGGGCAATTGAAAACCCGTTCGGCCAAAGAAATCAAGGCCAGCACCTGGTCGATCGGCGGCGAAACGCTGGACCGCGACTATACGGATTACCATTCGTACAAAACCTACCTCGGCCCGCTGGGAGCGAAACGCATCCGTTTGCAGGGAGGCTGGGCAAAGTGCGAAAAGGTGCCCGGCCAGTATGACTTCGCCTGGCTCGATGCCGTCGTGGATGACGCACTTTCTCAGGGGGTGCAGCCCTGGATTCAATTGTCGTACGGCAACCCGATTTACGAAGGCGGCGGCGATGCCCAACTGGCCGGCGGCATTCCCACTTCCCCGGAAGCCCTGGCTGCTTGGAATGTCTGGGTCAAAGCCATCGTCACGCACTTCAAGGGCCGCGTGCAGGAATGGGAAATCTGGAATGAGCCCGATCTGAGCGGGAAGATCAGCGCCGCCGACTTTGCCAGCTTTTACATCCGGACTACCGAAGGGGTGCGGCAAGTGCAACCCGAAGCCCGGCTGCTGGCCATGGCGCTCTGCGTAGTAAGCCGCCTGGATTTTGTAGAACCGCTGTTCCAGCGCCTGCAGCAGGAAAACAAGCAGCACCTGGTAGACGTACTGACGTACCACGGCTACAGCCACAATCCTGATAACTCTTATCCCGATATTGAAAAGCTGCGCGCGATGGTGTGGAAGTACAATCCAAAGGTGATTTTTATGCAGGGTGAAAACGGAGCGCCGTCTACCCCCAAGGAGATCACCATCGGGGCCATGCGCGACCAGGACTGGACCGAACTCAGCCAGGCCAAGTGGGATTTGCGCCGCATGCTGGGCGATCACGGGCGAGGCATTGCCACCAACCTCTTTACCATCAGCGATATTCACTACGCTTCCGGCGATCACATGACGGGCATCAATTCCAAGGGCTTGCTCAAAACAAGGGCCGACAAAAGCATTGAAGGGCCCAAGCTTGCGTACCAGGCCGCCCAGCACGTATTCTCCCTCTTCGACGACCAACTGGAGTTGCTGCCAACCACCCGGCCGGCCACCAGCCAGGAAACCATTTCCGCCTTCCAGTACCGCCAACGCGGGAACTCCGGAACGCTGATCACGCTCTGGAGCAGCGAAGCCCGCCCGGCCGAAACGTATGAGCCAAAGCGGACTGAAGTGAAAGTGGAAGGCTCGTTCAAAAACCCGGTCTACGTGGACCTGATCACGGGGAAGGCCTATGACATTCCAAAGAAACAGTGGAAGAAGTCCGGTAAGCAGTTTACCTTCACCGACATTCCCGTACCCGACTACCCGGTGCTCATTGCCGAAAAAAGCAGCCTGCTTTTGGAGGGCAGTGAACAGTAAACAGTGAACAGGATGCTAATCATTTAGCCCTGTAATCCTATATTCATTACTTCATCAACATTCATTATTTCCCGTGCAAACGCTCCAAACGCTCGACTACTGGGCCATTGCCATTTACATGGCATTGATGGCCGGCATTGGCCTTTTCCTGGGCAAGTACGTCAAAAATATTGGTGACTACTTCAAGGGAGGAAACGCTATTCCCTGGTTTTCGGGGGCGATCAGCAACTTCATGACCAAGTTCAGCACCTTCATCTTCGTGGCTTACGCAGGCATTGCCTACCAGCACGGTTTCGTGGCGCTGACACTGATCTGGAGCACCGTATTACCAGCCCTGGTAGGCGTGCTGATTTACGCCAAGCGCTGGCGGCGGGCGGGTGCCATGACGCCCATGGAATACCTGGAAACCCGCTTCAATGCCCCGGTGCGGCAGATTCTGGCCTGGTTTGGCGTGTTGTTTAAGATTCTGGACAATATGGTGCGGCTCTACGCGCTGGGCCTGTTCGTGAAGGCCGCCACGGGTACCAGCCTGGAAATGTCCATTCTGATTTGCGGCATCATCGTGGCTTTGTACACGGTGGCCGGCGGCTTGTGGGCGGTGGTCATTACCGACGTGGTGCAGTTCGTCATCCTGATTGTGGCTACGTTCATTCTGGTGCCGCTGACGTTGAAAGCTGCCGGTGGCCTCTCCGGTATGCTGCAAACCATCCCCGAGCATTTTTCCTGGACCAATGGACCGAAGGGCATGCCGCTGTACCTGTCGGTGTACTACCTGATGATTCTAATCAAGTACAGCGGCAACTGGACGTTCATCCAGCGGTTTTACAGCGTGCGCGACGAACGGGCCAGCCAGAAGCAGGGCCTGCTGACCATGGTGTTCTTCTTTGTCTTTCCCGTCATTTTCCTGTTTCCTTCCATCGCTGCCCGGACCATCCTGCCCGGCCTGGAAAATCCGGAAATGGCCTACGTGGCCGTCTGCCTGAAATTGCTGCCGCAGGGAATCATGGGGCTGATGGTAGCCGCCATGTTCGCTGCCACCATGTCGGTGCTGAGCGGCGAATACAACGTAACGGCCGGGGTACTCACCCGCGACATTTACCAGCGCCTGTTCAATCCGGGCGCCAAAGACCGGGAAATGCTCTGGGTAGGGCGGCTCATGACGCTGCTGCTGGGCACGATGATCACGGTGGGAGCGCTGTACGTGGGCGGATTCGGCGGGGCCTTTGAAGCCAATAAGTTGTTTACCGGCCTGTTTGCCATTCCCATGACCGTTCCACTGATTCTAGGCATCGTGTTCAAGCGCCCGCAACCCTGGGGAGCGCTGGCTACGGTGATCGTGGGCATGGCCATCGGGCTGGTGCTCAATTCGGCCAGCGGCTTCTCCTGGGAAGCGGCGACCCTGACGGAAATCATTGTGTGCATCGCCGTTTTTATGCTGTCGGGAATCGTAGAAAGCAGGGACGGGGCTTACAACCAGCGGGTGACTGCTTTTTTCCGGAGACTGGCCACGCCGCTGACCGAAGCGGAAAAGCCGGTAGAAAACCGCGAATTCGTGCGGGCTATGAACCGGCTCTACGCGGTGGCGCTGGCCGTGACGGGGGCGCTGTTCGCCGTCATGAGTCTGCCTTCCATTGAGCAGAACAGCGGACAGTCCGCCCTGGTGGCAGGAATGAGTTGCCTGCTACTGGCGGCCCTGCTCTGGCATCGAAACCAGCAGAAAAAGCCATTAATCAATAAACAGTTAACAGTGAACAGTTAATCCTTCAATCCATCAATCCTTTTCATGACCACTTTAGAAAATAAGGTTGCTTTTATTACGGGCGCTTCGGGCGGAATTGGCAAAGCCACGGCGCTCCAGTTGCTCGAACAGGGCGCCCGCGTGTTCGACTTCAGTCGTACGCACCAGCTAACCGATGAAGTTCAGCATCCCAACCTCCTTTCCTGCCGGGGCGACGTGGGCCTTGAAGCCGACGTGCAAAGTGGCTTTGGTGCCTGCCTGGAAAGGTTTGGCACGGTCGATTTTTTGATTAACAACGCCGGTGTGGGCGAACTGACCACCGACCTCTCCGTTACCGACCTGGATGCCTACGAACGAATGATCAATACCAACATGCGGGGCGTTTTCCTGTGTAACCGCGAAGTGCTGAAAGTGATGAAGCCCCGCAGGCAGGGCCACATTCTAACGGTCATTTCCATGGCTGGTCAGCGCACCAATCCGAATGCGCCCATCTACGCGGCCTCCAAATTTGGGGCACGGGGGCTCAACAGCGGCCTGGCCGATCAGGTGCTCAAGGAGGGAATCAAAGTAACCGATGTGAACCCCGGTCCCACGGACAGCAATTACTGGGGCGATCGCAAAGTAGCCCGTGAAAAATTCCTGAAAACCGAAGACGTAGCCCGCGTCATTCTCTTCGTGCTGAGTCAGCCGGAATACGTGCTGATTCGCGAAATCAATTTTGACCACATGAAATTTTTAGCCGGATGAAAACGATTTTGGATCATACTGCAACCAGCAACGGACACACGGGCCGCTTGGCCGGTTTTCCCATCCCGGTAGCAGAAATGCGCAGCCGTTACCTGAAACTTTATACCGGAGCAGTCAACGATGTACTCCGCTTCAAATACAACCTGCACGCCACCAGCCTGCCGGCTGAATTTACTCCGCTGCGGGAGGAGATGAAAACCGCGGGTTTGGCTTTTACGGTGAAGGGTGGCCCCGATATTACGACGGAGGGAGAAATGGAGATGCGGGCCCGCATGCTGGAAGAACTGCACGAAGATTCGGTGGTCGTGTGGGATTGCACCGGCGACCACGTTACGTCGCAGTGGGGCGAAGTGATGACAATGGCCGCCATTCGTGCCGGTTGCCGGGGCGCCGTTGTCAACGGGGTCCGCGATACGCATTCCGTGCTGGAACAGCAGTTCCCGGTTTTCTGCAAATACCGCTCAAACACCGGCATGCTGGGTCGCTTCCGCATGTACTACTACCAAAAGCCCGTGCTACTGGGAGAGGTAACCGTTCAGCCAGGCGACTGGATTTTCGGCGACATCGACGGCGTCATTGCCATTCCCCGGGCCATTGCCTACGACGTATTGATTGCCGCTGAAAAGATTATGAACAAAGAAGAAGACATCAAGGCGATGGTCGAAAGTGGGATGAAACCCACCGACGTGGTGAAAAACGGCGGCTATTTTTAGCGAATGAAGGCGTTTTTGACTGATATAGAGCAACAAACCATTCGGGAACGGCTGCAAGGGGGAGACCTGCCCCTCAACCGGTTCTGGGCGGCCTTGCAATGGCGGGTAAGCAAACGGGTAGCGCAACCTTCGCTGCTGGGACCGGATGCCACCACGGCCTGGTATTATCCAGCGGCGGAGTACCTGTCGGATGCCGCGATGTATTACGCCCTGCAACCCGACCAGGCCGTAGCCCGCTGGTTGCGGCAGGTGACGCTGGGTATCGTCCGTATGCCAGCCTACGATTGGACAGGTCCGGCCTTTCGTGACCATTCCGAGCCCTACGTCGGCCACCTGGAAACGGCCCACCTGTGCTGGGCAGTGGCTTCGGTTTACGACCTGGCCAGAGAGGTGTTTCCCGAAGCGGAACGGGAAGAAATCCGGCAAGCGCTGCAAATGGGTGCGGAACTGTGCGGGCGCTGGCTTCAAAATAATACCCACCTGGCCAACTGGCGGGGCATTATGACGTCGGGCGTCGTGGTAGTGGCGGCGGTACTGGAAGACGAAAGTACCCTGAACGCGTACCTACCCGAACTGCGCCTCTGCCACCAGGCTTTCCAACCCGATGGCTCCTACGGCGAATCGCTGCAATACGGCAATTACCTGGCTTTTGCCCTGATGCTGGCCTACGAATCGCTCCGCCGAAAATACCCGCAACGGGCGGGTGAACTGGATGTGGCTTCTTACGGCAGGGGCATGGAATGGGTAGTGAGCAGCATGTTTTACGCCAAGCCCATGACCGGCTGGTGTGACGATCCCCGACCGCGTGCCGCCAACTTCAACGACAGTGCCGCGCTTTTCCGCCCCTCCGGCGACCTGCTACTGCACCTTTCCGCCCGGCTTACTGACGATAAACGGGCCGGATTGGCCCGCTGGCTGTTCGATACCTATTACCTGCCAGTACCCCAACAAGGGCCCCACGACCTGGCTACTTTCGGCATGCGCAACGACTGGGGCTTCCTGACCTTACCACTGCTGACCTATGACCGGCTGCCACTTGCACCCGAAGCGGCCGGCCTTCCACTGACGGCTTCCTTTAGCAACGGCCACGCCTTCGTGCGGGATGCCTGGAACGGCAAAACCATCCTGGCCATCAACGGGGGCGGCGATTCGCTGAACGGCCCCGGCCACCTGCACGGCGATCTGAACAGTTTTATTCTGGTTCATAACGGGGAGCGACTGCTGGTCGATCCCGGCCACAGTTGCTACCGCAACCTGATTCACGGCCTGGAAAGTGCTTCGCAAACGCACAACACCTGTACCTTTCTGGTGGAACAGGAACTGCTGGGCTTACAGGAAGATCTGGCCAAATCCGGCTTGCTGGAGCAGAAAAGTGTGCTTCCGCGGCGTGTCATTCGGTCAGGAGTGCCCGGTTCGCCCGTAGACCGGGGCAACCGGTTGCTGACGCCCCAAAAGGCTGGTTCGGTTTCCATAATCGGGGCGGAGGTGAGCCAGGCGTACGGGCCACCCATTCGGCGCTTCCGCCGGCTCTGGATACTGGCGGGTAGCCACGCGCTCTTTGTAGTTGATCGCATCGAAGCGGACCAGCCCGTACGCACGGTCTGGAACTGGCTGGTCAACAACCGGGACGGAAAAACCCGGTACGAAACGCAGGGAAACGAATTGACGGTTACGCGAAACAACAGCGGTCTGCGCCTCTTTCACGTGGGTGCCGCCCGGTTGGCTCACCCCGTTTATGGCTTCGTGCACGATGCTTACCACGTCGAGCCGGGACAGTTGGGAGAAGGCACCTCCGGTAGCGGGCTGCTCTTCCGCTGGACCGAACCGGCAACGGCCCTGACCCGAACCGTGGTGCATGCCATTGCCTTAGATGAGGCGGCGCTGATCAGCCGCTGGGAATTGCATTCGGAAAGCAATTCGTATACGCTCCGCAATTCATCCCAAACCTGGACTCTCCACCTGAAGTCGGACGACGGCGGTAGCGTAGAAGTTGCCTCAGACGGGAAAGTGATTGAGCACTATTCACTTACAATATAAATATCTACAATGAATAGCCTTCAATTGATGGGCGTGGATCATCCTGCCGTTGCGGCGGATGACGTGGAAAGCCTGGCCAACTGGTACTGCAACGTACTGGGTTACCGGAAGTACTTCCGCCACGCGAAGCCGGTCTGGATGCTGATTGCCCCGGACAACACCCTGCTTGAAATCATGCCCAAAGACGATACCCTCCGTCAGCCCCGCACTACCTGGACACCCGGCTGGTCGCATCTGGCCCTGCGGATAGAAAATCTGGAAGCCGCCATCGCTTACCTGGATACCCAGGGAATTGTGTGGGGCGGGGAAATGATGCCGGCCATCGGCGGGGGAAAAGTCCGGAACTTCTTTGACCCGGAAGGTAACATGCTCCAGATTTTGGAACGTCACCTGAACGTAGAATGAAATCGCCCGGCGACCCTGGCTCCTGCCTATTTCAGTGCGATTTTAATCAGACAGGAGCAATTGAATTTGACTATTGAAATGAATTATATACCCATGAAAGCAGCTTTTTATCAGGGAAATCAGACCTTCCAATTGAGGGAGGGAGCCACGGAGCCATTAGAACCCGGCATGGTGCGACTCAAAGTCGCCTATTGCGGTGTCTGCGGTACGGACGTACACATTTACCACGGCAAGATGGACGCGCGGGTACGGATTCCGCAGGTCATTGGCCACGAGGTGTCGGGAGAAATAGTGGAAGTAGGTACCGGCGTGGAAGGGTTTCGACCCGGACAACGCGTTGTAGTGCGGCCCTTACAGCCCGGTCCACAGGATCCTTCGGACAATGGCCACCGGCACATTGGCAAAAACCTGAAGTTTATCGGTATTGACACCCCCGGCGGCATGCAGGCTTACTGGAACGTGCCCGCTCATACCCTGCACGTATTGCCCGATCAGCTTCCGCTGCAACTGGGTGCCCTGATCGAACCCCTGGCCGTCGCCTGCCACGATGTGCGGTTGGGTGAACTGAAGGCGGGAGAACAGGCGGTCGTCATTGGCGGTGGACCAATCGGCTTGCTCATTGCCCTCGTGGCCCAGTTCAAACGGGCACGGGTGGTCATTGCCGAACCGAATCCACACCGTCGGGAATTGTGCGGCAGGCTGGGCCTGCACGCAGTCAATCCGCTGGAGCAGGACCTGGTGAAGGAAGTCGAACAATTTACCGAAGGTGCCATGGCCGACGTCGTATTCGAAGTATCGGGCGTGGCGGCCGGGGTACAGGTGATGACCCAACTGCCCCGGGCACGCGGCCGCATTGTAATGGTGGCCATTCACAGCGAACCCAAGCCCGTCGACCTGTTCCGCTTTTTCTGGCGGGAACTGCGTTTGATCGGAGCCCGGGTGTACGAACCGGAAGACTTCGACCTGGCCATCCGGCTGGCGGCTTCGGGTGCCCTGCCGCTGGAAAGCCTTATTACCCAAGTTGCTCCCCTGGCGGACATTCAACAGCTTTTTGAAACCATTGACCAAAACCCGGCGGGCATGAAGTATTTACTCAACTGCCAGGAGGGATAGAAGGACGGAGGGACTGAAGAATTGAAGGATTGAAGGATCGTCTTGCATGATTGATCAAACAGATGAGTCAAATGCATGGCTCCAGTTTCCAACCTCTAACCTCTAACTTCAATCCTTCAGTCCCTCAATCCTTCTATCATTAGCCCTCCAGCTGCAGGCGTTCGTTGATTTGCTGGGCGGTGGTGCGAAGCGATTGAATGATGTGCGACTGGTTGGCGGTATTGTAGCGGCTTTCGGGCAGAAAAATGCTCAGGGAGGCAATTACCTGCTTGCTTTTACGAATGGGCACGGCCAGCCCGACGATGTGTTTGGTGGAAAGCGTGAAAGCCAGTTCCTTCTGACGGATATCGCGGAGGGCAGCCAGCAGGTCTTCTTTTGAGTGAATGTCAGGCCAGGCGTTAGGCTGCGGCAGTCCCACGGCCTGAATGAGGTTTTCCTGTTCTTTGTCGGAAAGAAAAGCCATGAGAATACGGCCCGAAGCCGTAGGGTAAATGTCGGATTCCGAACGGGTGCGAACCTGCAAATCCTGGTCGCTCTGCACGACGTGGGCCAGGAAACGCTTGTTATTGCGCAAAATGCCCAGCAGGCAGGTTTCGTTGAGTTGGGCTGTGAGTTTTTCCATCGGTTCTTTGGCCGCCAGAATCAGGTTCTGACTGTAAGCCATATTCCCGGTCAGGTGATAGGCGCCGGCACCCAGTTTGTAGCCGGTTTTACGTCCGGGATGGTCCAGGTAATTTTTGGCTACCAGCGTTTTGATGATGTTAGCGCAGGTAGTCTGGTTCAGGCCAACGCCTTCCGCAATTTCCGACAGGGAAGCTGTTTCACCGCCCTTACGCGCCACGAACTCCAAAATATCGAGTGCCCGAGTCACCACTTGAATCATAAAAAAACCATTTAAATCTATACTGCAATATAGTACAGCCTATTTCAAATACTCAATAATGTTGAATAAAAGATGAGCATACTGGATGCATTTAATTTGAAAGGCAAAACGGCCCTGGTAACGGGTTGCAAGCGGGGAATTGGGAAAGCCATGGCAATCGCGCTGGCCGAAGCGGGAGCCGATATCATTGGCGTATCGGCTTCGCTGGAAAGGGAAGGGAGTGAGGTGGCGCGGACCGTGCAAGGGCTGGGCCGGCAGTTTTCCGCGTATGCCTGCGATTTCAAAAACCGACGGGATTTGTATGCATTCATCGGGCAGGTGAAGCAAAGTGGAAAGACGGTGGACATTCTGGTCAACAACGCGGGGCATATCCTGCGTAAACCAGCGGCTGAACACCCGGACGAATACTGGGACGAAATCGTGGAGATCAACCTGAACGCCCAGTTTATCCTGGCAAGGGAATTCGGCAAGGAAATGCTCGAGCGGGGCCGGGGTAAAATCATTTTCACGGCTTCCCTACTCACTTTTCAGGGCGGGGTAACGGTACCGGCCTACGCAGCCAGCAAAGCGGGCATCGGTTCGCTGACCAAGGCCCTGGCCAACGAATGGGCCGCCCGGGGCGTCAACGTCAATGCCATTGCGCCCGGCTACATCGCCACCGACAACACCGCTGCCTTGCAAGCCGATGCCAACCGCAACACCGCGATCCTGTCGCGGATTCCCTCGGGTCGCTGGGGCCGGCCGGAAGACATCGCCGGGGCCGTGGTGTACCTGGCCTCCGCCGCTTCCGATTACGTGCAGGGCACCATCCTCACGGTAGACGGCGGCTGGATGGGAAGGTAGTGGGAGATCGGAATGTCCTTCCGCTCATTTGCCTGGGTTATCCCGGTCGTGAGAGCAGCCGGATTCCATCACTTCGTCGGCAATCTTTGTTTACGGGGCGACCCGATGGATGCCCTCTCTTTTCCGGTATTCGACCGGCGACAGGCCCATTTGCTTTTTGAACAGCCGTGAAAAGTAAAAGGGATCATCAATACCAATGGCCGAAGCGACCTCATTGATGCGCCGGTTACTGAAGTGGAGTAGTTGGCAGGCCTTCTGTATGCGGAGGTGATTGAAATATTCAATGGGTGCGTAGCCGGTATCGTGTTTGAACTTTCTGGAAAAAAACGACGCGGACAAGTGAGCCGCCCGGGCAAGATTGTCCAGTGTAATAGGTTCGGAAAGGTGCAGCTGCATGTATCGGATGGCCTGATGGGTCGGATCGGCGATTTCAACGGGAAGGGATTCCCGCTGAAAACTTTCCGGCAAGACAAACGAAGCCAGAAAAAAAGGGACGGCCAGGTTCGCGTAAAGTAGGTTGGCAGTGCTATAACCTTTCAGAAAGGTATCGAAAATCTGGTTAAACAGCGCCGTTCGTTCCTCAGAAAACCCTACCCGGATGGCCTGTGACGGGTTTCCCCGGCCACTGATCAGTACTTTCGCGGCTTCGTGACACTGGTTGCCTCCGAAGTGGAACCAGTGAATAGTCCAGGGATTGTCGGCATCGGCTCCGTACGAATGGGGCGTACCGGGAGCAATGGCAAACAGCTCACCGGCCTGAAGAACCACCCGGTTTTTCGGCAACTGAATCCAGCCCTGCCCATCGGTGCAGTACAGCAGAATCAGTTGCGAAATACCCGCCGGACGCTGGTAGTAATGGTGCATAGCCTTCGGATAAAAGCCCATCCGGGTAATAAACAGGTTGTTGATCAGGGGCATGTGGAGGCATTTGTCTACCGTTTCTTTGGGTATTTCCATAATGCGCTCACCGGCAAATCCCTGACTTTTACGAATGAGTGTACCCATAACAGCGACTTTAGAATGCTAAAGCCGTGAAGATAAAATAATCCAGGTTTAGGCTAAAATCCTTCATTTTTATTTTCTCCAAATGCGTGAGCTTTGTCAAACGCTCCGCCGATCAACCGGCGGTTTTTTCTCAACAGGCTCAACATAGGTTTATGAACAAAGGCATCCAGGTACTCCTTTTCGTGATCTATACGCTGTCGGCGCAGGCGGCTACCCCGTTTGCTACCTGGACTGACACTACGTTAGTTCTGAACAACGGAATCGTCCAGCGTACCATCCGACTGCCATCCGTTAAAAGCCATTTTGTGACTACCCGCTACCAACCGGTGAAGGGCGACTTCCGCTACTTTGCCGAAACGAGTCCAGACTTTCAGTTTGAACTGAACGATAAGTTATATACCGGTTCGGGCGACTGGAAGTTGGTTACCGTTCAAAAAATAACCGATGCCATGCAGGGCGACGGAGCCGCCGTCACCTTGCAAAGCAAAGATGGGAAAGTCGAGCTGCGAGTGAACTTCTTACTGTACCCCAGTTTACCCGTTATTCGTAAAAGTCTGACCATCACAAATCGGGATAACCAGCCAGTACGTCTGGAATCAGTTGACGTGGAGAAGCTTACCGTGACTAGTTATTACGCCACCACATTTAGCTGGATTTGTCACGATTACGGTAGACGGCGCTCCGTCGGCCCCTACGATGGAAACTTTCAGGATGCTTTATTGACGGTTCACAACAGCGATTGGCAGCAGGGCATCGTCGTTGGTAATGAGGCTGCTGGGGTAGTGAAACATACGTCGGTGTTTTGGGACGAACCCGCCATTCTAAGCGGATTGACGCACAAGGATGCCCGCTTCCCGTTTCGGAAGTACATCGGCAAAGGGGAGTCGTTTACTACACCGCAGGTATTTACCATGGTGTATAACAGCCACAAAGATCCCGACGAAATACTGAACACCGCCGTTCCCGATTTTGTGCGTAAGCACATGGGCATCCGCCTGTCTGAACTGGCGCAGAAGCCTACGTTTGTGTACAACACCTGGGAGCCTTTTCGCAAGAATATCAACGAAAAGCTGGTAATGGAGCTGGCTAAAGCGGCTGCCGATGCGGGTATGAAAGAATTTATCATCGACGATGGCTGGGCTGATAATTATGGGGACTGGATCATTGACAAAAAGAAATTCCCCAATGGCCTAAAACCCGTTTTCGACTACATCAAATCGCTGGGAATGAAACCGGGTATCTGGGTGAGTGTGGGCAGTGCCTCGCCCGACAGTAAGGTCTATAAAGCCCACCCGGAATGGTTTGTGCTCGATGCTAATCAACAACCGACTAACCTGCACGAAGATATCCAGAATATGCGTACTGCCTGCTTTGGCACGCCCTGGCGCGGCTACATCAAGGACATTCTCATGAAACTGGCGCTGGAGTATGGGCTGGAGTATTTAAAGCTGGATTTTACGGTGGTGACCAGTACGTACCGGTTTGGCAACAAGGTAACCGGGTGCTATGCGCAACAGCATGAGGGCCACAAAGACCACCACGAATCGCTGTACAGCAATTACGAAGAGGTCTGGAAGTTGTTCGACGAGTTACATACCGCCAAGCCCAATTTGTTTATCGACTGTACATTCGAAACGATGGGCGGTCTGCAACTGGTTGATTACGCCATGCTTAAACATGCCGAAGGCGAGTGGCTCTCTAATTTTAATGAACCTGATGAAAAAGGAGATTTGCGGGTAAGGAACATGGCTTGGTGGCGTTCACCGGCCATACCGGCCACCGCGCTTGTAATCGGCAATCCCGAAATGCAGGATAAAGGCTGGGAAATGCACATTAAATCACTGGCCGGTGCTTTACCGATCATGCTGGGCGATCCCCGGAAGTTATCGGCTCTTGATCTGAAGAAGTACCGGGCCTACGCTGATTGGCTGCAATCGATGGAAAACAAACATCAGATCATGAGCTACCGCCAGGACTTGCCCGGATTCGGCGAACCCATGGAAGGTATGTGGGATGGCTTTCAACGAATCAATACTGAAACAAAGCGGGGAGGCATTATCGGCGTATTCCGGCATGGCGCCGCGGAAACGAAGCGAATGATCACTGTTCGGCACCTTGACCCAGCCAAACAATATCAAATCAAGTCAATGGATGGAAAGGTAGTGGCCTCCCTAAACGGAAAGACTCTGCAAACAACCGGTTTTGCAGTAGCTCTGGCTCGGCCCTACGATGGAGAGCTTTTCGAGATAAGCGCTAATTGATAAACCATTTAAACATCAGGCATCATGACCAATCAATCGTTAACACCCGACCAGGTCAGGCAATACCACCAGGATGGCTACCTGATCATCCGAAACTTTCTGAGCCCGGATGAAATCGCCAAACTTTACCGGGTGGCCCTGGAAGACCGTGCCATCAGCAAAAACGCCATCAATGTCAATGACAGTGCGGGCAAACGCAGCAAGCTGTCGCTGTGGTACCAACCCGGCAACGACGTCTACGGCCTGCTCACGCGCAGGCGGCGGCTGGTAGAAGCGGTCGATCAGTTACTTGACAAAGGCCCCGAAAAAACGGCTGTATGCCACTTTCATTCCAAACTCATGCAGAAGGAACCCCGCGTGGGAGGTGCCTGGGAATGGCACCAGGATTACGGCTACTGGTACAAAAATGAATTCCTGCTGCCCGACCAGATGATGTCGGTGATGGTAGCCATTACCGATGCCAATCAGGAAAATGGCTGCCTGCAGGTCATCAGGGGCTCTCACAAAATGGGTCGGGTGGAGCACGGCTTTGCCGGCGAGCAGGTAGGAGCTTCCCAGCGGTACGTCGACCTGGCCCTGAAAACGATGGAACGGGTGTACGTGGAGTTGAAGGCAGGCGATGTATTGTTCTTCCACAGCAACCTGCTGCACCGTTCCGAAGCCAATTTGTCGGATCATGCCCGGTGGTCGATGATTTTGTGCTACAACCGCCAGTCGAATACCGGGTACAACGAATCGACGTCGGCCTCATCGAGCATTACGCCCATTGAAGTAGTGCCCGACGAAGCCCTGCTGACCTGGGAAACGGCGGGTCTGTCCGAAGAAGGAGCCGGTTTCCTCAATAAAGAAAACGATGTGGCTTTAAAGTAAACCACAATTCCTTGAACTCATTCCCATTCACCTTTCGCTTCCTCTTTCGCCTATGCCCATTATCATTCAGGAAAAAAACCTAACCGGCGTTGAACCGGAAGTAAACCGGAAATACGTCTACTTTATCAGCGCCATTGCGGCTTTGGGCGGGGTGTTGTTTGGGTTCGATCTGGTTATTATCTCCGGTACCGTTCCTTTCTTCACCCGCCATTTCGGGTTGAATGAATTTCAAACGGGCTGGGCAGTAGGCTGCATCAACCTGGGAGCGGCGATGGGTGCATTACTGGGCGGCAAACTGAGCGATGCACTGGGTCGGAAAAAACTCCTGATGGCATGCGCCTTGCTGTTTGCGCTCACGGGTGCCGGTACGGGTTGGGCGGGTAACTTCCCCTGGTTCGTTGCTTTCCGGATGCTGAGCGGGGTCGCCGTGGGTGCCGCGGCCCTGGTTTGTCCGATGTACGTGGCTGAAATTTCGCCCGCTCCCATCCGGGGGCGCATGGTTTCCTTTTATCAGCTTTCCATCGTCATCGGCATTCTGCTGGCTTACTTGTCGAATTACCTGCTTCTGCATACCGGCGAAAACAACTGGAGTTGGATGTTTTCTTCCCAGTCGGTACCTGCCCTGCTGTTCTTCTGCGGGCTGTTCTTCGTGGCCGAAAGCCCCCGCTGGCTGATCCGGAAAAAGCGAATCGATGCCGCCAACGCCGTGCTGGTGCGCATCGGTGGCCTGGCGTACGCTAGGGCGGAATCTTTGCAGATCCGGGCCAGCTACGCCCAGGAAACGCGGGAAGCCGTCAGTGACCTGTTTCGCAAAGACCTGTGGCCCATTGTGTTAATTGGAATCGTGATCGCCATTTTTTCGCAGGCGGTGGGGCAGAATTCCCTGTTTTCTTATGCGCCCGAACTATTCCGGCAGGCGGGTATGGCGCAGGACTCCGCCTTTTTGCAATCCATCATCATTGGGGTCATCAATTTCGTTTTCACTTTCATTGCCATTGGCACAATTGATAAAATAGGTCGGAAGAAATTGCTGCAAATCGGTGCGGCCCTGCTCTGCCTGGATGCACTGGCCCTGGCGGCGGCTTTTTACTGGCAATTGCCCGGTGTCTGGGTGCTCACGTTTGTGCTGCTGTTCATCGCCATTTATGCGGCGACCTTGGGTCCGGTTACTTGGGTTGCCCTGTCGGAGTTATTCCCCAACCGCATTCGGGGCAATGCGCTCGCCCTGGCCACGCTGGCGCTGTGGATCACCAACTTCTTTACCACGGCTTCTTTTCCTATTATGAAAGAGTACTGGGGCTTGCCTTTCACTTTTGGAGTTCACGCAGTGCTGTGTCTGGTCTATTTTCTGTTCATCGGAACCCGGATTCCCGAAACCAAGGGCAAATCGCTGGAGGAAATTGAGCAGATGCTGACCCGAAAGTAAACGGGATACGTGGTCGAAAGCGGCATTCCGGTTCTTATGACAACGGGAATCGTCCGCTTTAAGTGCGGGCGCTTTGGTAGAATGACTGAGAGGCGGAAAAGCGCCGCTCATTAATTGTAATCATACGGATACCCATGCAACACTTTTTATTGTTGTTATTTTCGCTGCTGTCCTTCACGGCGGCAATGACACAACCAGTCAAGCGCCTGTACGTGGCCAACGACGACCACACCGACTTTATGTGGACCGCCGACGAAGCCAGGTACGACTCGGCCTTCGTGCAGATGCTCGATTATTACCTCGACCAGATCGACGCCACCCGGGCTAATCCCGATGATTTCCAGGCCCGGTTCAACTGTGACGGCAGTTATTGGCTGCGGGCTTACCAGAAGTACCGTTCCCCGGCCCAATTCAGGCGGTTAGTGGCAGCCATCCGTTCGGGACACATCAGCAGTCCGCTAAACACGCTGGTAAGCACCTTCGGTGCCCAGCCCACTGAAGCGGTTATCCGGGGTATGTACTACGCCGGGCAACTCGAACGGGCTCATCGGCTGCGATTTACGCTGGCGGGAGCGATGGAAAACAATACTTTACCGCTGGGCCTCAGTTCCCTTTGGGCGGGCTCGGGGGCCAAATACAGCTGGAAAGGGATCGGTGGGTACGGCAGCCAGATGACCTACGAATACCGCGCGAACCGGCGCCACCAATTGTACCGCTATACGGGCCTGGACTCCCGGAGTGTGCTAATGAAATGGTACAACTACGACGGAAAACCCGATGCGCACACTGCTTTGGGAGGGTACGCCGAATGCCGGCTGATTGTCAAATCGGTTGACCCGGCGAAAGAAATTGGGCAGATTATCCATTTGCTCGACGCCCATTGCGATACCATTTCGCCGCAGTCCCGTTATCCCTACAACGTGGCCGGGGCTTTCGGATACGGCTGGGACGACCTGGAAACGTACCTGTCTCCCGCCTTTATCGAAGCCGCCCGAAACGGCACTACGCCGGGCCGCAAAGTGCGGGTGTCCAACGAAGAAGACTTTTTTAGGGATGTGGCCAGGACTTACCCCAACCTACCTGCCGAATCGGTGAGCTACGGGAACGAATGGGATTTGTACTGTGCCTCCATGAACGAAACCACCGCCCGGGTGCGCCGCTCCACTGAAAAGCTACGAACCGCCGAAGCCCTGGCTTCGCTGGTGGCTTTGAAAAAGCCCGCCTTTGCCCATTCCCTGAAAGCGGCCCAAAACCTGGCCTGGGAATCATTTGGCATGTACTGGGAACACAACTGGACGGCTGACGGACCGGTGAAACAGCCGGTTCGGGCTACCTGGCAAAACAAAGTGCAGCGACAGATAACCGGCTACGTCGATTCCCTGTTCACGCGATCGGCACGGGCACTCGGCAGCCAACTCAAGCGATCGGCGCAGCCGCGGTTCTACGTGTTCAACTCCCTGAGCTGGAACCGCAGCGACGTAGCCGACCTGGCTTATACGGGTGCTGAGCCAGTAAAAGTCATTGACCTGTCGACGCAGAAAGAAGTAGCCAGTCAGTGGATTGAAAAGGGCGGCAAACGCCTGCTGCGCATTTACGCCGAAAACATTCCTTCGGTGGGTTACAAGGTATTTGAAGTCAGACCCGGCGCACCCGCACCTCTGCCCGCGGCAGCCACCTTTGCCGGAGACTACCTCCGCAGCGCCCGTTACCGGTTCCGACTCAGCCGGTCGGGAGCCCTTACGGAGGTGTACGACAGTCTGGCCCAGGGACGGCAACTGGTGCGACCGCTGGATGGAAAGTACCTGAATGATCTGGGTGCGACGAATGTCAACGCAGGAAGTCCGGTGATGGTGGAGAATGCCGGACCGGTTTCGGTGACCCTAAAAGCCGTTTCTACCGACCCGGTGCCGCATACGGTCAGGATAACGGTGTTTGCCAATATTCCCCGCATCGAGATAGAAGACAGCATTCAGGCTAATTTTAGCGATGTGAAGACCTGGACTTTTTCTTTCAACCTGGAAAAGCCTACTACCCGTCACGAAGAAGTGGGAGCCATCCTCACGGCCCGGAAGGAAACCCGGGGCGGGCACTACGCCGCGCAGAATGCCCGCCTGGACTGGCAAACGTTTAACCACTTTGCCGACATGTCGGAAAAAGGGTACGGAGTTACTTTATCCAACCTGGATTGCAGTTTTTTCAAGCTGGGCAAAAGCACGGTTGATTCGCTTTGGGAGCAATCGCCGCAACTGCACGCCCTGGCGGGTGGACAGGTGGATGCCAAGCTGGAAGACAAAGGCCTGCTGGGCATTACCGGCCAGAACGGGGAAACCGGCTTTTTGTATCAGTTCGCACTGACGACCCACCCGACGGATTTTGATCCGCTGGCCGGCATGCAATTTTCGCTGGAGCACCAGAATCCGCTCGTGACGGGTGCCGTTACCGGTACGCAGGACCAGTATCCCAGCCCGGCATTTTCGCTGCTGAAAACCAGCGACCCGAAGGTGTTGCTCTGGAGCCTGAAACCCAGTGAGGAGGGCATGGGTCAAGGCCTGATTGCCCGGGTATGGAACATCCACAACCAGCCGTCCACGCCCACACTGACCCTGACTTTCCCGATCCGTGAAGCCTGGCAAACCACGCACCTGGAAACCAATGAGCGGCAGCTCAAGCCGGGCAACCGGCAATTGGGACTCCGGCTGGCACCTCATCAAATGAATACGTATCGGCTGCTGCCCACTAAATAATCGGCACTTGGAAAAGCTGGCTATCGGCATTGATATTGGCGGCACCCGAACTAAAATCGGGCTGGTGCACCCGGATACCGGACGCGTCCTGGAAACGTACCTAAGGCCCACCGAAACCAGGGACGGAACCCTTTTTCATAGGCAGATCGCGGAAGCAATTGATTTGGCCAAGGAAAGAGCGGCTCGGGAAGGAGGCTGGCTGGCCGGGATTGGAATCGGGGTGCCGGGGTTCGTATTTGCCGACGGACTGGTGGATACTACCTACGGCTTCCTGGAATTTATGGAAGACTATCCCCTGGCGGAACACATCCGACAGCAACACGGATTGCCTTGCCGGCTCGATAACGATGCGCGGGTAGTGGCGCTGGGCGAAGCGCTTTACGGGCGGGGAAAAGGCTTTGGCCGCGTACTTACCCTCACATTGGGCACCGGACTGGGCCTGGGCTTTACCATGGATGGGAAACTGGATGGGGTACTGCCATTTTCGCACATGGGTGGCCACCTGACCATCACCAGCAACGACACGGTGTGCTACTGCGGCAAAACCGGCTGCCTGGAGTCACTGGTTTCGGCAGCGGGAATGGCTCAGATCGCCGACCGATTCAACTGGCCGCAAAAGTACCCGCATTTGCCCCTGACAGCGGAAACGATTTTTCAGCAAAGAGAGGCCGGCAATTCCGACGCCCAGGCGATTGTGCAGGAATACATCGGTTATTTGAGAACCGGCATCGACAATTACGTCAACCTCTACGCTCCCGAAGTCATTGTGCTAGGTGGAGGAATAGCCAAGGGGTTGAAAGGCGATACCGGTCATCTCCACAATGCTGCGTTGTGCCATCCATTCAAGGCGTATCAGACGACCATCCAGGTTTCGGAATTGGCCGAACAGGCGGGAATTTCAGGCGCTGCTGCCTTATTCCGTTAACCGCTTTTCAAGAACAAGGAAATGGATTCACCTTTAAATGACGACCAACACCGATGAGAAACAAGCCCGAAGGATGGATGCTTTACTCCGTAGCCGCTGCCTTTTTCTGGGGTACCTGGGGCGTGGTAGCCAAATTGATCTCCGATGAGGTCAACCCGTTTACCAACCACGTACTGTTTACTGCGGGGATGCTGTTAACCCTGCCGCTGGTTATCGGAAAAATCCGAAAGGTAACACCCAATCGCCCGGGCATACTCTGGGGGCTGTTGGCGGGCGGTCTGGCCGTAACTGGCAACGTAGCCGTTTACCAGGCTTTCCGGGCGGGTGGGCTGGCGGCCATCGTCATTCCGGTAACCAACCTCTATCCGCTCGTTACCATCGCCATTGCCATGCTGGTATTCAAGGAGAAGCTGAACCGGATCAATGCGATCGGTATTCTGCTGGCGATTCCGGCGGTCGTGATGCTGTCGGGTGAAAGACTGTTGTTTGAAGATCCGGCCGCTTTTTTCCGAACCATCGGGTTGGACTCCTGGCTGCTCTACGCCCTGCTGGCGCTGTTTTTCTGGGGCGTTTTCAGTGCCGCTCAAAAGGAAACAACCAACCACATTTCGGCCGAATGGTCTTACGCCAGCTTCATCGTTTCCTCCGTGCTGATCGCCCTGTTCTTCTGGGGTTTTGGCTGGACAGACCTGACTTTGTCTACCCAAACCCTGGCGTTCGGTTCTCTGGCCGGTATGCTTAATGGCCTGGGTGTACTGGCCAGCTTTGCCGCCTACCGGGCCGAAGGGAAAGCTTCGAAAGTCACTACGATTGCCGGAACCCTGCAACCCGTTTTCACGATTGTGCTGGCCATGATTTTCCTGTCCGAAAGCCTTTCTCTGGTTGAATCGCTGGGCATCGGACTGGCCATCGTGGGTGCGCTGACTTTGTCGTACGAAAAGCCGAAGCGGGAAGCCAAACCCGTTGTTGTGAAATAAGCCCAACGTTCTTTGAAACATCATTTAAAAGTGCTATATCTCCTGTTCACCGATCGACTTTTCCTATGGATGCCGTTTTGCAAGAAATTTTAGAAATACCCGCCCGGGCCGGCGATTTGCTGCACAGTTCGGTTGAAACCCTGCCTCTGCACGTTCCTTACCTGGGGATGGGTTCGTCGTATTTCGCGCCCCTGGCTTTTAAGTATATGGGCTTACCGATTTATCCCGAACTGGCCTCCGAATATTTTTACTACCTGGCCAAAGGGAGGAAAGCACCGTTGGCAGTCATTCTGTCTCAGTCAGGTCGGAGTAGTGAAGCCCTGTGGTGCCGGGCCCTTTTCGATCAGTACGTGGCCGTTTCCAACGATACCGGCAGCGAACTGTGCACTGCCCCGAACGTAGCGCGCGTCCTGCCGATTTTAGCGGGCGTCGAGCATTATTCCTCTTCCAAAACCTACGTCAATACACTCATTGCTTTGTTCAAGGGCTTTGGCTTTTCTCCCGAAAGCACCGTTGATCTGATTGCCAATAAAATGGCGGATTACCAGGCCGCGGGAAAACAACTGGCCGATGCCGTTTTTGCCTTGCGAAGCCAGCACCCACTTCACGGCATGTACGTCACCGGCAGCGGTCCCAACATCGCCACCGCCTACGAAGCCGCCCTGATTCTGAGCGAAAGCACCAAGCTGAACTTCCACGGCCTGCCCATGGCCCAATACGACCACGGCCCCAAGGAAACCGCTAACAACAGCATGGTGATTCAGATTATGGCCAAAGGCAACACTTACGACCGAACCCGCCGCCTTTCGGACACCATCGCCAAGTCGGGAGCCCACGTACTGACGGTGGAAGAACCAGAGGCGGAGGAAAACTACTCCGTTCTGCCCAACATCGTTGTTTTCAATTTTATGGCTTATTACCTGGCTCAGCAGCTCCACATTGGCGAAACGTTCGTGGTCGGCGGGAAAGTCACGGAAGCGGATTAGCTGATGGGGATATTGGTAAAGGATGCGGGTAGGACTTACGCGGGACGTCTCAAGTAATTAATTTATAAAGCGTTGATTATCAAACCATAACTAGGGTAGGCCTTATGAGTTTTAATTACCAAAGCGTTCCTCCCTGTCGAGTGTTTTTAACAGTTTTTGAAAGAATCATTTTTGTCATTTTGCCGGGTGGCCGGTGCCAAAAAATCCTGCCAGACGCTATTACTAAGGTCATTCTATTAGTCTTTTCAATGCAGAAAGGGATGATTGGCCTCCATTCCAAAAGACCGCGGTAGTGGCCGACCAGATTTTGCCAAAATGACAACCGTTAATGATAACTATGGTTGGGTGAATCTCTATTTGGTCTTAGCTGAAAGCACTTAACGATGACCAGATCAGACGCTTTAATAATTGAAATTCATAAGGTCTACCATACTGATAAACAAGCGTTTAGTAGCGATTTTGCGTGGGATGTGGCCCCCGGACACCCCGTCTAGTCTTATGGGTATCAAAGCATCCGGATCAGGTCTTTCATCACTTCCTCAAAATAAGCCGCATTATAAGGGCCAAACCAGTTCATGTGCAGGGTTTCGTACGCAGGCAGGTGGTAATACTGGTCGGGCGTGATGTAGCCCACGTAGCCGCCGTTGAAACTGGTAATGAGCAGGTGAATGCCTTTTTTTCGGGCAATACCGTCAAAGTCAGCTACCAGTTCTCCGGAAAAGTCGCCCGGCACGCCTACCAGTACCTGCTGCCCGATGCGAAGTGCCTTCATCTGAGCCGGATAGTTGCCGTAAATCAGGTTGAAAACCCAGGGGCGTAAGCGCCAGTTTTGGTTGATGCGCCGGTGTGGTTCGCGCAAGAAGAGTGGTACACTCAGCATGTTTAATGCCAGCAGGGAATCCGTTTGGAAGGTGATGCAGGGCAGTTGGGTTTCGATCTTGGCATCCAGTTCCTCGGCCAGGTGTTGCATCGCCGACAGATCATTACCGATTTCTACCGGTCCCTGGCTGCCTACGGCCCCCGCCATGAACATGGCAAAGTCGACGGAAACGCTGTCTTTTTTCTCCAGGGCATCGACCAGCACGCCGGGATAGTCGCGGGAAAGCTGAAGGCGGCCCATTTCCAGAACAGTCGGGTGGGCGGTGTACGTACAAAGCAGCGCCGTTTCACCGTTCGTTTTCCGGAATTTGAGCAGGCGGGCAAAGGGATCAGTCCGGCCTTTTTCACCTACCAGCCGGTTGAGCAACAGTTCGGGAACGGATACCTGACCGTAACCGATTTGGGCGGGAGCCAGTTGCTTTTGCGCCTGATCTACCGCATGGAGCACCGATTGCACGATGTGATCGACTACCCGCTGGTCGTATTTGCCCGCAAAAAGTTTTCCGGCCAGGCGTTTGCCCCAGCCACCCAGGCTGTTGTGGCTGTGCGTAGCCGCCAGGTACGTCCGGTCCAGGCTGAATCCGATTTCCGGTAGCTTTTTTTCCAGTGCCTGCGTCACCGTGGGATGTACAATCAGCAGATCCAGGCTAACCAGGGCCACGCGCAAAGCGCCGTTGTCGAGCACGATGGCCCGGACAAAGACGGAATCCAGTACGCTTTCGTACAGTTTGCCTTCGCGGCCGCCGTAGCCAGCTGTAGGAGTGGGAAAGGGAGGCGTGAGGTTGGCTTTGGCCCAGCCCGCTTGCAGGGAAGTGGTTGGAATTGGCGGTGGCTTTTGAGAAAGTTCGCGGAGATGCGCTTTGGTTTCCCGGTAGTAGGGCATCTGCTGATGAGGCGTTCGATCCACCGGTTCCACCACCAATAGCACGGCCAGCAACAGCATGCCCAGCGTGATACCTACGGTTTTCAGAATCTTTTTTCGCATCACTTGGCAAGGGGAAAACGGTCAGCTTTTGGCAGGACCACTTCGGCTGACCGCTATTTAAAAAGATTGTGTATACGCATTAGCAACAAGGAAAGGTATGAAAGCAAACAAAGATTCCATCTTTTTAAAAGATAGAATCTTTGTTTTCAAATTGGCTATTCTCCGGTTTCCCTTCCTCCCTTTATTCTCACTCCCGGCTTCCCGCTTCTCCTTTTCTATTCCGGTTCCTGCTGACTCAGGCAGTGGAAACTGCCCAGGCCCCAGATGATGTCGGTGGAATCCAGACCCACTACTTTGCGGTCGGGGAAGCATTCCTGCAGGATATGGAGTGCCCTTTCGTCGTTTCGGTCGCGGAAAGTGGGCACGACTACGGCGGCGTTCCCGATGTAAAAATTGGCGTAGGAGGCAGGCAGCCGCTGGTCTTCGTAAATCACGGGAGCGGGCATGGGCAGTTCGATAATGTTCAGTTGCTTGCCGTTTTCCAGCCGCATGGTAGAGAGTTCCTTCAGGTTGTCCTGCAGGATTTCGTAGTTCTCATCGCTTTTGTTTTCCTCTACCACCGTCACCACCGTATCGGGATTGACGAAGCGGGTGATGTCGTCGATGTGCCCATCGGTGTCGTCACCTACGATGCCTTCGCCCAGCCAGAGAATGTGCTCCACGCCGTAGTATTCGCGCAGTTTCTCTTCAATCTGGTCCTGATTGAGGTGCGGATTCCGGTTGAGGTTGAGCAGACAGGCCGTCGTGGTCAGCAAAGTGCCTCTTCCGTTGAATTCTACCGAACCACCTTCCATGACAATGCCTGCGTTGAAAACCGGTACGTTCAGGGCTTTGCCAATCAGGAACGGGATTTGGTTATCCAGGTCGTAGGGCGGGTATTTGTTGCCCCAGGCGTTGTAGTTCCACTTCACCAGCGCTTTTTTCTGAGCTGCTTTAGGATTCACAACGAAAGCCGGACCGTGATCGCGGCACCAGGCGTCGTTGGTAGGATGCAGATAAAAGTCCACCATCATCATATCCACTTCCTGATCGTTCAAGCGCATAATGGCCTTTGTACGCATGGCTTCGTCGTTCACGTTGATGCACACCCGCTCTCCTCTGGTCAGTTCCTTCACAAACTGGGCGTACACTTCGTAAATGCTGTCCAGTTTCCCCGGCCAGGAAGCTTCCTTGTGCGGCCAGCTGAGCCAGGTAGCGCGGTGCTTCGCCCATTCGGCCGGAAACGCATAACCTAGTTGCTTAGGCGTAGTGCTTTGCTGGCTGATAGATGAAGCAGAGGATGGATTAGTTGGATTCATAAGGGATGAAAAGCTTGAAGTCGACGTGGAACGGGACTGAAAGATAAAAAGACGAATGATCCTTTTTCATTCAATCCCGCTGTCCTTCAGTATATTATATTTAGTCAATAAACCGTTGGGTGATCTGCTGGTAGGAGTCGATGCGGCGATCGCGCATGAACGGCCAGTGTACCCGGTATGAATCGGTCTTGTTCAGGTCCAGTTCCTGCACGTGGATTTCCTCCTGATCGTGGGAAGCCTGGTAGAGTACTTTGCCAAAGGCGTTGGTGACGAAAGAGCCGCCCCAGAACAACATATCGGCCTCCCGGCCCACCCGATTCACCGACACCACCGGCAAACCATTGGCTACCGAATGGCTGCGCTGGATCGTTTGCCAGGCCTGGTACTGTTCGTCGTTGGTGTCGTTGTCCTGACTGATGGCCCAGCCAATGGCCGTGGGGTAGAAAAGAATCTCTGCTCCCATCAGGCTGGTGATGCGGGCGGCTTCCGGATACCACTGGTCCCAGCAGATCAGCACCCCGATTTTGGCGTATTTGGTATCGAACACCCGGTAACCGGTGTCGCCGGGCGTAAAGTAAAACTTCTCGTAGTAAGCCGGATCGTCGGGAATGTGCATTTTCCGGTACTTGCCCAGGTACTTCCCGTCGGCGTCGATCACGGCCGTGGTGTTGTGGTAAATGCCCTGCGTGCGCTTTTCGAAGAGAGAAGCAATGATGACCACGTTGAGTTCGGCGGCCACGGTTTCCAGGGCTTCCGTAGAAGGACCCGGAATGGATTCGGCCAGTTCAAAGTTCTTGTAGTCTTCGACGTCGCAAAAGTAGAGCGAAGTGAACAACTCCTGCAGGCAAACGATTTGCGCCCCTTTGGCAGCCGCATCACGAACGCCCCGAATGGCTTTTTCCAGGTTTTCCTGCTTATCGGCGGTACAAGACATTTGCACCAGCCCTACTTGTACTTTTCTGTCTCGCATGAAGGTAATTACGAATAAAAAAGGTTTTGGGTGAAAAGCCCGCAAAAATACGTTTTAAGCGGACAACTCAATGATAACCGAAAAATGACCTTTGAAATTCATTTTATGCGTAAAATTATCGTCATTTTTTCGCTCTCTTTTCCAACATTTCCCCAATCAACTGGCGACGCTTTTCCTGAATTTCCTGCCTTTGGGCCATTACTTCCCGCATCAGTTCGGGACCCGCCTTTTCGGGCGATCCGCTGTCGAAGGGCGGAGCCGGATTATACTCCATCATCAGCTGAATTTCGCGGGCGACCCGTTCACCGAAGAGCTGCGCCGCAATGACCAGCCCGAAATCGATGCCGGCCGTGACGCCCCCGCCGGTGATGCGGTTGCGGTCGATCACCACCCTTTCTTTCACCGTTTCGACGCCCAGCATCGCCAGTAGTTCCAGTGAAAGCCAGTGGGTGGTAGCCCGGTAACCATCCAGCAAGCCCGCCGCCGCCAGCAGGAGCGAACCCGTGCAGACGGAAGTGACGTAGCGGGCGGTCTGGCCTTGTTGACGAAGGAATTGTATCAGCGGCTCGTTTTGCATGGCAGCCAGTACGCCGTTTCCGCCCGGCACGCAAAGTATATCCAGGGCGGGAGCATCGGCGAAAGTTACGTCCGGTAGCAAAGCCAGGCCTTTGTCGCTGCGTACCGGCTCCAGACTTTCTGCAATCAGCAACACCCGTGAACGCGGCATGCGCGAAAACACTTCGTAAGGGCCGGTCAGGTCCAACTGAGTCAGGTCAGGGAACAGTACCATACCAATGGCAATGGTAGCGGGAGTCGATGGCATAGAATGAAGAGGTAAGTGATGAGTTGAAATACTGCGCTAAGGTGAGCAATCGGGAATGGTTTTTCAATGGTTATTCTGCATTTCTCCATTGTTACTGAGTCCGAATCTGATTTTGAAGCCATCAACCTTCGGCTTGCAATCCTTTTTCTGCAAAAGCGAACAGCCGGGTGTTCGATTCCGGACACCTGCGCAGCGCTGTTTTGACCCCGAACCGCTTCTGAAAGCTCAAAAAAGGCTCTCCTAAGTTTGGCTCCCCATTTGTTATACATTTACACAACTAATAGAAAAGGATGAAAGGGACATACTTAGGCGAATTCGAAGAAGTGGTTTTGCTGGCCGTAGCCATCCGTTCCGGAGACGCTTACGGGGCCGCTGTCACCGCTGAAATAGAAGGGCAAATGGGCCGCCCGGTCAACCTGGGAGCTGTGCATTCGGCCCTGAATCGGTTGGCGGAAAAAGGCCTGGTCACTTCTCAAATGGGAGGAATGACGCAAGAGCGGGGCGGTCGCCGCAAGCGACTCTATTCGGTGACGGTGGCCGGCAGGGCCGCTTTACAGGAAGTACGGCAACTGCGCAATCAGATGTGGGAAGCCATTCCTAAAGCCGCCTGGACATGAAAGGTGCTTCTTCTCCCCAACCACCCCGCTGGGCCAGGCTGCTGCTGCACGCCTTCTGCGCATCGCATTTGCTGGAAGAACTGGAAGGCGACCTGGACGAACTGTTCCGCCAGCGGGTGCAGTTGCTGGGCGAACGACGCGCCCGCCTGCGCTACTGGCGCGACGTGCTCAGCCTGCTTCGCCCCTTCATCATAAAGCCTGATCCCTCTACCGCCACCTCTTTACTTTCTCCGGATATGTTCAAAAATTACCTGACCATCGCCCTGCGTACGCTTTGGAAAAACAAAGGATACGCCGCCATCCACGTAGCGGGTCTTTCCGTGGCCTTCTGTATCTGCGTGTTTTTGTTTTTGACGGCTTATCTACAGCTCACTTTTGACTCCTTTCACCGGGAGAGCGACCGGATTTTCCAGTCCTATTTTTTCTCCAACGATCCCGAACGCGCTAATCGGAGTGGCGGAATGCCCCTGCCGCTGGCTCCGGCTTTGAAAGCGGAATATCCGGAAATTGAAGCGGCGGCCCGGGTGATGAAGGTGAGAAAAAGTCTGGTAGCCTACGGAGGGAAGTATTTTGACAAAGAAGTTTACCTGACTGATCCGGACTTTCTGAACATTTTTTCTTTTCAATTGCTGAGGGGAAGCCGGGAAACGGCACTTCGGGAGCTAAGCAGCATAGTGCTAAGCGCAAGCACGGCAGAAATGCTATTTGGTGACGAAGACCCCATGGGCAAGCCAATATTGCTGGGGAGCGAGGGAAATCAAAAGGCGTATACGGTGACCGGCTTACTGGCCGATCCGCCTTACAACTCTACCATCCGGTACGATGCCTGGATTCGCATTGAAAACGCCCCGAATTACCACAGTGATCAGAGTAACTGGAGTACCAACTCTCACCAGGTTTTCGTGAAGTTAGCACCTGAAGTCAGGCAGGCAGCGATTGAAAATCAGTTGAAGTCGTTTGTGCAGAAATATTTTTCGGAAAACGTAGACCAGCTCCGGAACAACGGTGCCCAGCCAGATGCCCGGGGAGACGTATTTGCCGTTCGCCTGCAGCCACTTTCCAAAGTCCATTTCGACACGCAGCTATCCAACGGTCCACCCATTGCATTGATATACACGCTCTTAGGGATTGGTTTTTTTATTCTATTCATTGCCTGCATCAATTTCGTCAACCTCAGTGTGGCCCGCTCTTTTACCCGGGCACGCGAAGTGGGCGTGCGCAAGTACCTGGGTGCCCTGAGGGGGCAGCTCTTCGTCCAGATCTGGGGTGAATCCATTGTGATCTGTTTCATTGGTTTGCTGGGAGGTGTACTACTGGTGGGCAATCTGCTACCTGAGTTCAACGCCCGGTTCGACATGAGAATCAACCTGAACCACCTGTTAGAGCCGGGTTTTGTAATACTGATTGGAGGCGTGTTTGTATTGGTGACGCTGGTAGCGGGTGGTTATCCGGCCTGGCTCATGGCCCGATTCAACGCGGTAGAGGTGCTGAAGGGCAAAATCTCCCTGAAACGACCGGGTGTATTGCGCAATTCACTTCTGGTGACGCAATTTGTGATGTCAAGTCTGCTGGGCTGTTGCACGGTCATTGCCCTGCAGCAAGTAGACTACCTGCGTACCCGACCGCTGGGTTTTGAGAAAGAGCAGGTGATCAGTATTCCGGTGGGCAATCAGGTGGATGGCCGTCAGGTGCTGCAACGCCTGCGGAATAAACTGACCGCGGACCCTTCCGTACTATCGGTGACCGGGGCGGGAGTCAATTTGGGTAAGGGCAAGGACCGCATCAGTTCCCGGTCTACCCTGGGCTTTACCTACCAGGGGAAGCAGGTGGCTACCGACTGGTTGCTGGTGGATTATGACTACCTGAAAACCCTGCGCATACCCTTGCTGGCCGGCCGGGAATTTGATCCGGCGCATCCGTCCGACTCCCTGAATCGGGTCATTATTACCGAAAGTATGGCCAGAATGATTGGAGAAGGTAATGCGGTAGGGAAGACATTTCGGGATGATTCGGATTCGAGCGGTACGCAATTCCAGGTAATTGGTGTCGTTCCGGACTTTCAGTTGTATTCATTGGCGGCTGAGGCCCTACCCATTACGATGCACCTTTCCGCTTCAGAACCCATCCGTTACGTTTTTGTCCGGGTGTCGCCCCAGAGCCTGAAGGGAGCTATGACTAAATTAGAGAAGATATGGAAAGAAGTAGCCCCGCAGTCGGCATTTATGGGTTCTTTTCTGGACGAAAACGTAGATGCCTGGTATCAGGATGAGGAGATGCTTTCAAAAATTTTCAGTCTGGCTGCTGCCATTGCCATTCTGTTGTCCTGTTCGGGCTTGTTTGCTGTGGCTTTGCTGGTCATCGAACAACGTACCAAGGAAATCGGCATCCGGAAAGTGCTGGGGGCAGGCACCACTTCCATCATTGTGCTGCTATCAAAGGATTTCATAAAAATGGTCACGCTGGCACTGCTGATTGCCCTGCCACTGGCCCGGTTCCTGATGCAGAAGTGGCTCGAACATTATTCGTACCGAATCGAAATCAGCGGCTGGGTTTTTGCCGGCGTTGGTTTCGCTGCCCTCCTGATTACCCTGCTGACGGTGGGTTTTCAGAGTGTGAAAACCGCGATGATGAACCCGGTCAAATCGCTGCGAACCGAATAGCCGCTGAACGTGGTAAGCCAGCACCTTTGGGAAACGTTTTCCGATGGTTCGGGCTTACCACTTTTTGAAGATAAAAAATACGGCGGCCACGATCAGGGCAAAACCTACCAGGTGATTCCAGGCCAGCTTTTCGGTGCGGAAGCCGTAGACGGTAATCAGCGTGAAGACGATGAGCGAAATCGCTTCCTGGATGGTTTTCAGTTCAAACAGCGAAAAAGGGCCGCCGTTTTCGCGGAAGCCAATGCGGTTGGCGGGCACCTGGAAGATGTATTCAAAGAAAGCCAGGCCCCAACTGATGAGAATTACGCCAATCAGCGTGATATTTTTGAAGGTGGGCATGTGCTTGAATTGCAGATGGCCGTACCAGGCCAGGGTCATAAATACGTTAGACAGTACCAGCAGGCCAATGGCGTACAAACCTTTCATGGAATCAGTTTTGAGGAATGGAAGGTGGAAATTTAAGGGAAATTGTGGATTCAAAAATTTGCTTTTCAGTGCCTGAGGGTTTCGCATTTTTTATTACTTTGACTGGAAGGAAAAATTTTATCTTCGATTCAATTGCCTGCTTCATCTTCAAACCGAACCCCGATGCCTACTTCCAGACGCCGATTTTTACAACAATCTACTCAACTGGCAGCCAGTGCCGGATTGGCAACCGTCATTCCCGAACCCATGCTGACTTCCCGGAAGGGCGTTCCGGCCAGCGATCAGGTGCGCGTGGCCCTGATCGGCTGCAAGGGCATGGGTTGGGCCAATCTTTCTTCTCTGCTGAAACAACCCGACGTGGTTTGCACCGCCCTTTGCGACGTGGACAACAACGTGTTGAACAATCGGGCGGCCGATCTGGAAAAAATCAACCGCCACCTCCCGAAAGGCAAAAAGCCGACCCTCTACCGCGATTTCCGAAAACTGCTGGAAAACAAGGACATTGATGCCGTCATCGTCGCTACGCCCGATCACTGGCACTGTCTACCTACGGTGTACGCCTGCGAAGCCGGTAAGGATGTATACGTAGAAAAGCCCATGGCCAGAACCATTGAGGAGTGCAACCTGATGGTGGCCGCGGCTCAACGCTATCAGCGCGTGGTGCAGGTGGGGCAGTGGCAACGCAGCGGCAAACATTGGAACGAAGCCCTCGAATTGGTTCGCTCCGGCAAACTGGGCCGCATCCGTACGGCCAAAGCTTGGGCTTACATGCCTTACGGAAAGACCTTTCCCGTGAAGCCGGATGAGCCGGTTCCGGCCGGGGTAGATTATGATATGTGGCTGGGACCCGCCCCGAAGCGATCTTTCAACCCCAACCGCTTTCACGGCAGCTTTCGCTACTTCTGGGACTACGCTGGTGGACTCATGACCGACTGGGGCGCTCACATGATCGATATGGTGCTCAAAGGTATGCAGGTTACCGCTCCCCGTTCAGTAATGGCGATGGGTGGCAAACTGGGCTTCCCCGATCACGCTGGTGAAACACCGGACACTATGCAGGTGGTCTACGACTTCGGCAATTTCACTTTGCTCTGGGAGCAGGCCATTGGGGTAGCCCGCGGCCCGTACGACCGGGAGCACGGCGTTGCGTTTATCGGCAACCTGGGCACCCTCGTGATTGACCGCGATCGGTGGGAAATACTGCCCGAAGCGGAAAGCGGTAAATACCTTACGGAGGCGCTGCCAGTGCAGCGACGCTACGGGGATGATCTGGACCGGCATACACTGAACTTTCTGGAATGCATTCGTTCCCGGCAAAATCCGAACGCATCGGCTGAGGTGGGGCGTGATGTATCGGTAAGTGCCCATCTGGGCAATATTGCCTACCGAATGGAGCGACAGGTATTCTGGGATGCCACCAAGGCCACTTTTGTGAATGATGCCAAAGCCGATGAAATGGCCAGGGCCCATTACCGAGGCCCCTGGCAATTGCCAAAAGCGTAACAGTGCGGCCCAAATTGGACGGCAAAAGACATTTTTTCTACATTTCCTTCTGTTTAGACGATTGTTTTCTAATTTGCGGGGCGTGCCTTGCACTTAATCCAAACAACAACCCCTATCTATTATGCGTATGCACTATTTTTCGGCCAATAAAGCCTTGTTATCGGGCGTTTTTGGCTTGATCTTTTTTCAGTTACAGGCCCAGAATCAGACCCAAACGCCCACGCCGCCGCCGATGAAGCCCGAAATGACCGAATTCTGGGAGCCGGAAGTACGGGTAGTGACTCCGGGCACCACTACGCCCAATGCCGCCATGACGCCACCATCCGATGCCATCGTGCTTTTCGACGGCAAAGACCTTTCCAAGTGGAAAGGCACCAACGGGGAAGCCAAGTGGGACGTGAAAGACGGTGTGTTCACCGTAAAAAAAGGAACGGGCGACATTGAAACCAAGCAGACTTTCGAAGACTTCCAACTGCACATTGAATGGCGGGTACCGGCCGATATTTCGGGGACCAGCCAGGGCAGGGGCAACAGCGGGGTATTTATGCAGGGCATCTACGAATTGCAGGTGCTGGATAATTACAACAACCGCACCTACGCCAACGGCCAGGCCGGCAGTCTGTACAAGCAGAAGCCGCCTCTGGTCAATGCCATGCGCAAGCCCGGTGAATGGAACGTGTACGATGTGATTTATACGGCACCCCGCTTCAAGGAAGACGGCTCAGTTTTTTCTCCGGCTCGTATTACGGTACTGCACAATGGCGTGCTGATTCAGAACAACTACGACCTGAAGGGCGACACGCCTTACATCGGCTTGCCCAAGTACACGGCCCACGGCAAGGGGCCCATCAAACTACAGGACCACGGCGATCCCAGCAAGCCGCTCAGTTTCCGCAACATCTGGATCCGCGAATTATAGACGGAATCCTTTTTTACCAAAGCGGTATCAGACTTATTTCAGATCTGGTACCGCTTTTTCATTATTGAATTTTGGGTTTTCCAGGGTAGATATGGTTGGAGTGGATGCGTTTAGAATATACTGATTGATAGAAATCACAGTTCCCTCTCACATGAAATGGCCCGTTCCCAGAGCAAAAAGAAAGTGATCGGTCTGTGTGCGAACATTTTGCGGATCGCTCCGTATGTGAAGCGTAAAGTCATTTTCACTTAACCTTCATAGCCATGGGAGCGAAAAGCATTGTAGCTACGGTATTGATCCTGGCCGGTATCGTCGGGCTAATCATCGGTGTGGCGGGTATATTCGGCAAAAACCTGACTGCCCAAAGCCCCTGGATGTTCGCAATTCTGGGTCTGATATTCTTCAGTTCAGGGATTGGTTTGCTGAAAAGCACCGGCCCGCGCGGAGCCTGATCCGCAGCGCTTCAAACATTTACGATCCGTGCCGCGCGGCGCATCCTGGGATGAAGCCGCGCTTTTTGATTTCTTTGTTCAGGCCGGAATGCCTACCTATGGGATAGCGTGGCTGCACTTCAATTTTCCGGAGAATCTTCCTACCTTCCCGGTCTTTTGTTTATTTCGGGAACGAATGCCTGGTAATGAATCCTGAAATAGGAATGGTATCGTATCGTTTATTCTTATCATCAGTACCTCTGCCAGGAGTCCACTAAATTGAATTGCCTGAATACCTGATTCTGCATCCTTTCCATGCCCAAATCGAATTTCTTACTTTATGGATTGCTCCTGGCCATGGTTTGGGGCTGTGATAACCAAATGAACAAGCCGATTCTCCACCAGTCGAAAAATTATATCGTCTATTCAGATAGCGTGGCCCAGGGGCCGTTTTCGGCCGTAGCAGTCTCCGATTCCGAAATCATTTCCAATTACCAGAGTCCGCCCAACCAGACGCACAGCCGCCTGGTTATATTTAAATTCAGCCTCAATGGCAAAGACAACGAATCCGTACCCGGCGTGGATCACCGCCTGGTACTGTACCCGCAGGATGGAAAAGCGCTGACACCCATTATCGTATTTGGGCAGTCGGATACCGGGCGGGTACAGGAACCGGAAAACGATTTCCTGGAGCCCAATACCCAGGTTACGTTCCGGTTGGATATTCGAATGGTGCTGGATGCCTTTTCGGAGTTGGGGTATTACACGACTTACAGCGGAGAGCGAATTGATAGCAACGATTTCGAAGGCGTGTATATAGCTGGTAGCGCCCCACCACTTTCCTGGGATTTTGAAAACCTGTCCCAGATGCCTCAACTGAAGATGCAGGATCCGGATGGAAATGGGATTTATGAAGTGACTTTGACCTTCAATTCGTATCAGCCAGATACAGTGACGCAGCACTGGCGGCTGGCAACAGACCTTTACGGTCTCCCGAGGTATCATTCCTCCCAAACCCTGGTGGATGCGATGTACAATCTGTCGCTGGAGCAGATGCTGATGGACATTCGGCCCGACAGTGCGTTTATGGCCGGAGCCGAGTGGGAAGGTGTCTGGACCCGGGATATCAGCTACAGCATTCTGCTTTCCCTGGCCGCCATCCGACCTGACATTGCCCGTAACAGTCTGATGCGCAAAGTAAAGCGTACGGAAGGCCGTCCGGGCAGGGTAATTATTCAGGACACTGGCACCGGCGGAGCCTGGCCCGTATCTACTGACCGTACTACCTGGGTCCTGGCGGCCTGGGAGGTCTATAAGGTGACCGGTGACCGGGAATGGCTGCGGGAAGCGTATGACATCATCCGGCAGACGGTGGAAGATGATCAGAAAACCATTGTCGATCCTTATACCGGGCTTTATCGGGGTGAATCTTCTTTCCTTGATTGGCGTGAACAGACGTACCCGACCTGGATGGAACCCGTCGATATTTTTACTTCTCAATGTCTGGGCACCAATGCCGTACACTTTCAGACCTACCGCATTCTGGCCGAAATGGCTGCTTTGCTGGGCGAATCCGACGAACCGTACCGGAAAAAATCGGAAGCCATCAGGCAGGCCATCAACCAGCACCTGTGGGTGGAAGAAAAGGGATATTACGGGCAGTATCTCTACGGCAGACCCTCTGTGGGGCTTTCATCGCGGTCCGAAAGCCTGGGCGAAGCACTTTGCGTCCTGTTCGACATAGCCGATCCGGTACGCCAGACGCGGGTGATCGCATCCACGCCCGTCATGGAGTACGGCATCCCTTGCATACATCCGCAGATTCCCGGCATTCCACCTTATCACAATGAGGCCGTCTGGCCTTTTGTGCAGGCCTACTGGACCTGGGCCGCTGCCAAAACCGGAAATACCACGGCCGTAAATCAGAGCCTGGGTGCTTTGTACCGGCAAGCGGCGTTGTTTGTCAATAACAAGGAAAACTTCGTGGCGCGTACCGGCGATTACCACGGCACTCAGATCAATTCCGACCGGCAGTTGTGGAGCGTGGCCGGTAACCTGGCGATGGTATACCGGGTATTGCTGGGCATGGAATTCAGGGCCAATGAATTGGTGCTTCGTCCTTTTGTACCCCAGGCCTACGCCGGTACCCGTACATTGATGGGTTTCCACTACCGCAATGCCATCCTTTCCATCGAAGTGGAGGGTTACGGTAACCAGATTGCGTCGGTTGCTCTGGATGGGAAAAAGCTGGATCAGGCCATTGTGCCCGGTAATCTGCAGGGAGAGCACGAACTGAAAATTCAATTGGCCAACCAGGAACTGGCACCCGGTCAGATCCATCTGCTGGAAAATCATTTGTCGCCGGCTACTCCCCAGGTACTCAAGACCAAGTCCAGCCTTCAGTGGCAGCCCGTGAACGGCGCTCAACAGTATCTGGTATATAAAAATGGTCAGTTGGATACCACCACCCACGAAACCAATTACGCGGTGAAGCGGGAGCGAGACTACGCCACTTATCAGGTAATGGCTGTGGATGAAAAGGGCTACGAATCTTTCCGAAGCGCTCCGGTCGTTTTTGTGAACGATGCCTTGGTAAAGATCATAGAAGCCGAAAGAACCGAAAAGCCCGAAAGACGCCCCCGGCGTTCGCGGCAAAACCTGCCACCAAAAACGTTTCTTGAGTTAAATAAAAATCAGCAGAGAGAATTATCTATTCCGGTCAACGTGGTATTGTCCGGCACCTACGTAGCTGATTTCCGGTATGCCAATGGCAACGGCCCCATCAATACGGATAATAAGTGCGCCATTCGCACCCTTCTGCTCAACAAGCAGACCGTCGGAACGGTGGTTTTTCCTCAGCGGGGGGCCGGACAATGGTCGAACTGGGGCTATAGCAATTCCTATGAGTTGCAACTGGAAAGGGGAGAGCAGACCCTGACGCTCCGGCTGGAACCCCACAACGAAAACATGAACGGAGACGTGAACGACCTCCGGTTGGATCATCTCCGGCTGATCAAAATCAGGTAAGATGGCCTGATTTAATTTAAGCTACCGACACAGGAATAACATAAAATCAGATTCTCTTCGTTGACGTGACAAGGTGAATTTATAGAATCAATGCATTGGAGGAACGGAACTTAGATAAGCGATCTGCTGGAAGATCTTGCAAATGCGGTACATCCAGGCATACATTTGAGGCGGTTCGCAGAAAGACGCGCGGCTGCGTATTGGTGGCCTTGGTGCCAATAGAACTTCATAACCCATTTACGTTTGAGAACCTTCCCTCATCCATTTGACTTCTTTCTTGCCTGGAAGCTTCCAGGATTGATCATTGGGTTAATTGCAATGAATCTGTCACTGCCTCTCCGGGTTGATGCGCAGAAGCCAACCCATTCTCAGACCATCGCTTACCAACCCCGGCCGGGTGAGCGATTTCTGAGTGCATTTTCTCGCAATAATAAACCCGCTGTTCCTGAACTGGTTCTTATATCGCAGCAGGCCGATACCCGACGGACGTATAAGGTGCTGAGGGCTTACGGATTTCAGCCGGAAACCGGCCGCTTGCTGTGGCAGAAAACACTGGATTCGGCGCGGGTAGGCACCTGGCAGTCCGCTGCCGGCAAAGGTACGGTGGCGCAATCTTTTGAAAATGCCGTTGCTTCGGGGATCCGCAACGACCGCGTGATTCCGCTGGCCTACCAGTATCAGGTGCGCTTTTCACCCGATGGAAAGCGGCTGCTGGCTTATTCTTACGATTATAGTCGTAAAAACCTGTTTGCCCACGTTGTCGTGTTCGATGAGCAGTGGAATTTGCATCGGCAGGAAGAACTTCCGCTCGACAATGGAACGGTAAACTACGGCATTTACCTTCAGAACCAGGGACAAGTTTACGTGCTCAACGGAACCGAAAAGGGCGACATCCGGCTGATCGAACACGCTACTGGCAATCAGCGCCACCTGATGGAGGTACCGGGGGGCAACTCTTCCCGCAGCCAGCTTCAACTTACTTTCACTCCCCAAGAGGCTTGGGTGATCAATACCGTTGACCAGCCGGCTGGTATTGCCGGTGTGATGTTTACCCGTTTTTCTCTGACTGACCACAGTACCAGCCAGGTTCAGTACCTGCCCTTGCCCGCTTCTCTGAAAGCCGACCGGCCCAATGTATTGGCGGGTAGCCGGGTAAACAACCGGGCGGAAGTTTCCTGCGTACTGGAGCGAAAAAACGTATTGGGTTCCGGATTTGAATACCGGCCGGATGCGGTCAATGATCCGACTGGCTGGCAAAGCCGGAAGATGATGGTGCAATTGGGCTCCCAGGTCTTGCTGACGTACGACACCCTGGGCGTGAGTTTGAACGAAAAAGTGATTGCCCGACAGGAAAAGATAGCTGACGAACGCTTTTACGACCAACTTTCCTTTGTGGTGAGCCCGGAACCAGGAATGCCTGAGCTGCTGATCACTGAAAAGGAGTTTGTGCGGTTTGAAAAAGTGGGTGATACTTATCAGCTGAACACGTATACCAACGACTTTACCGACTGATGCTGGCCTTTCTGATCTTTCTTTTTTTTATTCTCCTCTTTGTGGTGCTGGCCGTATACGCAGAGCGCAAAGTGTCGGCTTTTATCCAGGATCGACTCGGACCGATGGAAGTAGGCTATTACGGTACGCTCCAGGTGGTAGCCGACCTGCTCAAACTGATCCAGAAAGAAGACATTGTTCCCCTGCAGGCGGACCGAAAGCTCTTTCTGCTGGCACCGGCCATCATCTTTACGGCCATCTTCGCGGGATATGCCGTAATACCACTCAGTCCTGATCTACAGGGTTCAGCCGCCAGCGTGGGTGTTTTTTATCTGCTGGCCATCGTTTCCATCGACATCATCGGCTTGCTCATTGCCGGCTGGAGTTCCAGCAATAAGTATTCCCTGTTCGGAGCCATGCGCTCAGTGGCCCAGATTGTCTCGTACGAAATCCCGCTGGGCCTGAGCATTCTGTGCGTGGTGATGATTGCCCAGACCCTCAACCTGCAGGAAATCAGTTTTCAGCAGGGTATATACAGTGCGGAGCCCGTGTATCTGTTCGGATTGAAGGATTGGGGCATCGAAGTTACGCAGGTAGGTGGTATACTGAGCTGGAACATCGTCCGGATGCCTTTCTTTACTTTGGTCTATCTCATTTTTTTCATTGCTACGCTAGCCGAATGCAACCGGGCTCCGTTTGATATCCCCGAAGCCGAATCGGAACTGGTGGGCGGATTTCATACGGAATATTCGGGCGTTCGCTTTGCCTTGCTGTTTTTGTCCGAATACGGAATGATGTTGCTGGTAGCCTTTCTGGGGGCGATTCTGTTTCTGGGCAGTTGGAATACGCCGCTTCCCAATCTGGGACCGCTGCGCCTGGCCAACTGGACCAGCGGAGCACCGGGCAGCGTGTATGGCAACCTGACGGGCGCTTTCTGGCTCATCAGCAAAGCGTTTGTGATTGTATTTGTCCAGATGTGGGTACGCTGGACGTATCCGCGGCTGCGCGTAGACCAACTGATGTATCTTTGTTGGAAAGTGCTTACTCCGGCGGCTTTGTTGCTCCTTTTTCTGTCCGGAATCTGGCGGTTGTTGATGGTCTAAAGCTCAAATGAAATGAATTCTAGACAAGCCAATTGGAAACTGGCTATTTATATCCTTTCGCTGCTGCTGATCATTGTCGGTGTATTCGCCACCTGGATGCGCTGGCCCTACGCCCGCCTGCTCACCAACCTGGGTTTTACTCCTTACGTTGTTCTCAAAATCGCAGGGTTGCTGGGTACCAGATACCGGTACTGGCACTGGACCGATAAAATCAGGTTTTCTTTGGCGCTGTTTATGGGAGCTATGCTCATACTCCGGTATATCGACCTTTACAACAGTGACATGTATTTTATGCTGGCGCTAGCCGTCGACTATATCGTAGGCCGCCAGCTGAGTGTGCGCAAAGGCGATGCCTGAGCGGATACTAAAGAGGGCAGAAGAAGCGGAAGGACCACAAAAAAACCGCTGATATCAAACATCAGCGGTTTTTATATATAAAGCTTTCGGATGAGCATTTCATCCCATAAAACTGTCAATACACGCGGGTAGCACCCTTTAGAAGTTCCTCCATATTTTTTCCCTCCCACTGGGAAGCCGCAGTGTTGGAATGGGTTTCAACAATATAGAATTCCTCTCCCTTAATAATGTTCTTTAATGCTTCAGCCTTTTGCTTGGCCTCCTCCATTCCTCGATTTACAATACCGTAAATGGTATTTTTCACTCTGCCATAAATTACATACTTCTTCATCGTTTATTCTGAATTTACACCTAATACGGGCGGGCTGTTTTTTATCTACAACCTTCGAGTGAATGAACGCACAAATTATACGTAATGTTTGATGAACTATGAAATTTTCAAAGAATATTTACATATTTTATTTTAATTGTGTTTGAGATAAATCGCTGTTATATAATTTGTTATGCCTCACAATAGTTTAGTTTCTAAAATTTTATCATGAATTATTGAATATTATTGATGCAAAAAAATATTTTCTTTTGGTCTCCTTGAGGAGTAATACGCGGTTATCAAGAATTTTCAATGCGACTCCTTACTTGCTAAACCGACAAGGTCTCTCCATTTCTTTGACCATACACCCGTCCGTAGCTCTGTCTTTAGATTTTTTTTGATGATTATTCAGGAATAAAATCCGCCCGAATAATCAGCTTGTAATGCGTGCGGATAGAAAGTCCGGGTAAGATTTTCCCATCTCCGATTCTATTCCTGATCAGGGAGAATGGTCGGTGCATAGCCTGAAGCATGATTTTCCGCCATTTTTACCTTTATTTCAATAGACCGTGTCAACCTCAGTACAAGAAAACCTGACGTAAGGATTAGTCTCGATTTTATCCAATTTATTATTAAAAGGTTCTATAAACTTCAATCTGTTTGCATTATGAATATGTTAAAGAATTTGTAAAATTTATGAAATGTGTTAAATAAAATTACATATAGTTTGATATATTCATAAATCCTTCCTTACTTTGCAATCGAAATACAACTAATAAGGGAACTTAAAAATTAAGTAAAATGAAAAAAGTGATCTTTCAAGTAGCCGTGTTGATGATGACCACTGGTTACGTGATGGCCAAAGGTGCCATCGAAAAAGAAAAACCTGCCACTTCAACCAGTAAAGTTGAAGTAGTGGCTACTGCCAAGAAAGCAGTTTACAAACTCAACTATTCTTCGGAAGTAGTAGGTGTGGTGAAAGTAAACATTTACGACGCGAAGGGCGATTTGATGTACACCGACATTGTAAAAGGTGTAAAGGCTTTCCAAAAGTCGTATGACTTCAACGGTCTGGAAGCCGGCAATTATTCGGTTGAGGTGACCAATGCCGAAGGAAGAGTGCAGCAAACTGTGCAGATCGTAGCGGATGCCCAAGGGCTGGCCGCCAGCGTTTCTTCTCTGGATGAGAAAGGCAGATACCAACTGCAGGTGTTGCGCAAGCAAATGAAGCCGGTAGTAGTGAATATATACGATGCCAACAACAACCTGATCTTTGAAGATCTGATCGAGGTATCGCACAACTTCTCCCGCGTATATGACTTCTCCAAAGCGTATGACAAAGCTGCTGCCTTCGTAGTGTACAGCGATGGTGCCGTCGTAAGACAGGAAATTCGCTAAGCGAAAACCACCAATGTATGGCTGAGCGCAGATCCGTAAGGGTTTGCGCTTTTTGTTTTTTACCGGATTAGTTTTGGCAATATTCTTCTCCTTCCTTGAACAAACGGGGCCAGCCTGGATTTACCGAAGCGACAAAACGGCAGATCTAAGGTTGGAATCTAATTGTATATACCACCAACCAGCCTATGCTATGAAAAAAATGCGTTCTTTCGGTTTCCAAATGCCAGGTCTCACGGTCCTGTTGATTCCCCTGCTGTTCGCCTGTTCCGGTTATCCGCCTCAGCAGGAAGTAAAAATTGAATATTGCCGTATCGATTCAATCAATGACATACAACCCATCAACGGACGGCTGGTAAAGCCCCTGCTTTACGAACGGGTGCTCTCTCTGAAGAATTTGCCAATCGAAAAACAAAAGCAAAAATTCATTGATCTGATGCTGCCGGCCATTCTGGTGGCCAAGCACAACCTGGAGCAGAAACGCATCCGGATTGCGTACCTGGCTGATAGAGGCAGGAAAGGGAAAAGCTGGTCGCCCGAAGACAGTTTATTCGTGCAAAACGAGCTGAAACGGTACGAGGCCAAGGATCTGAACCAGTTGGACAAAAAAATCAAGCCGCATCCGGTGAGTCTGGTACTGGCCCAGGCGGCGCTGGAAAGCGGCTGGGGCACTTCCGGGTTTTTTGTGGAAGCCAACAACGTTTTTGGTGTTTGGTCATTTCGCGAAGACGAAGACCGGATCGAAACCACTGCCCGCCGGGGCAATCAAAAGGTATATCTGCGTCGCTATTCTAACCTTTCACTGGCAGTGAATGACTATTACGAAACCCTTGGCCGGGTAGCTGCATACCGGCGGTTTCGCAACAAACGGCTGGAGAACGACGATCCACTGCTGATGCTTCCTCAACTGCATCCGTATTCGGAACTGGGAAAAAAGTACACCCGGCGGCTCCGGGCGGTTATCAAAGACAACCGACTCACCCGCTTTGATGCGTACCAGATCGATCCGGACTACATCCAGACCTCCAGTCCTCAATTAGCGGCCTGGTTCTGACGGAAAGAGGCAAAATTCTGAATCAAACCCTTCTACTGACGGAATGCCTGGTAGTCTCTCAGATTGTCAGCAGGGTCAAAAACGTGGGAAGAGAAGACTGCCAGGATTCCTTCGTTAAAGAATCGGGTGCGCCGCCAGTAATGCGGCGGCACGTACAAGCCTTCGGCGGGATGCTGAAGGGTAAATGACAAAACCTGGCCCTCTTTCGATTCCAGCGATACTTCTACGCGCCCGTGCAGGGCAATCAGTACCTGCCGGGTTTGTACGTAAGCGTGGTTGCCGCGTTCTACTCCATCGGGTACTCCATAATTCCAGAATACGCGCTTGATGTCAAAAGGCAGGTGTTCTTCGTACTGGGCTACGCTCAGGTAGCCGATTTCAGGGGAACCCATTTTTTCAAATGAGATCAGATAAGGGGTGTCCATAGGGTGAAAAGATTGCACTTTACGGGCGAAATTAAGGGATATATTACCATGTTTGGCAATGTCATTCCTTTCACCTGATTATAATGAGGGCACCAACACGATTTTCCACTCTATAAAAAGGCAGGGCATCCCATTCCGTTGAACAAAATTGCGGAATTACCGTTGGCTTCATATCTGCCTAATGATTGAAATTTTTAATCTATCAAGACCAAAACAAACCCATCGAAACAATGAGAACAAACCGCTTTCCGCTCTTACTGGCCATATCCGGCCTGCTTTTGGCTTCCTGCGGAGGGGATCAACGCAGCCAGACCAATAGCGGGCAGGACAATGGTGCTGAACAGGTCAGCAAAGAAATGGTATTCAAACTGGAAAAAGTCGCCGATGATCTGACCGCCCCTATGCTCTATACCCACGCCGGCGACGGCTCTGGTCGTCAGTTCATCGTAGAGCAACCCGGCCGGATTCTGGTTTTCAAGGATGGAAAGGTCTCCAACGAGCCTTTTCTGGACCTGACTTCGGTTGTGGTGCCGCTCAACGAAGGTTATTCGGAAATGGGCTTGCTAGGGCTGGCCTTCCATCCGGATTACAAAACCAACGGGCGCTTCTTCGTGTATTACAGCACCGGCACCAACCAGAAAGGTGCTGACCACAAGTCGGTATTGGCGGAGTACAAGGTGTCAGCGGGCAATCCTGACCGGGCCGAGCAGAACGAAAAACGGCTGATGGAAATACAAGAACCAGAATCCAACCACAACGGAGGCTGCCTGGCTTTTGGCCCCGACGGTATGCTGTACGTGAGTCTGGGCGACGGCGGCGGAGCTGGCGACCAGCACGGCACCATTGGCAATGCGCAAAATCCCGAACAACTGCTGGGTTCCATCATTCGGCTGGACGTCAATAAGCCCTCCGGCAATACGCCGTTCTCTATTCCGGCCGACAATCCTTTTGTTGACAAACCCGGACGGGACGAAATTTATGCCAACGGTTTGCGCAACCCCTGGCGCTTTTCATTCGACCGCAAGACCGGTACCCTGTTCTGTGCCGACGTGGGGCAGGATAAGTACGAAGAAGTCAACATTATTGAAAAAGGCAAAAATTACGGCTGGCGGCCCATGGAGGGCCTGCACGTGTACGACGAAAAGCTCAAAAATCAACTGAAAGGCGACTTCACACCACCCATCAACGAATACGATCGTTCGTTGGGAATGAGTATCACCGGGGGCTTTGTGTACCGGGGCAAGCAGTTCCCGGCCCTGGATGGAAAGTATTTCTTTGGTGACTGGACCGGCCGATTGTTTTACCTGGAGCAGAATGGCAACGAATGGCAGCGGAAAGAACTGACCTTTGCCGACAACAACGAAGGAAAAATAGACCTGCGGGTAAACAGCTTCGGGGAAGATGAAAACGGGGAAATTTACGTAGTGGGTCAGCGCAAAGTGGGCGCTACCAGCCATACGGGAGAGATCTACCGGCTTACGCTGGCCAATGCGCCCGGCCAATCGGTAGGTATGAAGTAACAAACAAGTGAAATGAGGAGGGGAACAAACATTGGAATGCGTCAGACGTAAAAAATCGTCAGGGTTTCGGCCACGCAGACCGGTTTGTTCTTCCCTTCTACTTCAAAATGTAACGTCATCGTGACTTTGCAGCCACCGGGTATGTCCTCCACGCTCAACAGGCTGGCACGCATGCGCAGTCGGCTTTCAGTTACTACCGGTGCCGTAAAACGCACATTGTTCAGGCCGTAATTGATCGCCATTCGGATGCCTTCCATCCGGTAGATTTCGTGCAGGAAATGCGGAGCCAGTGACAGCGTCAGAAAGCCGTGGGCAATGGTGTTTCCGTAAGGCAGCTGAGCCCGTGCCCGCTCCGGATCGGTATGAATCCACTGGTGGTCATTGGTAGCCTGCGCAAAGGCCAGAATCCGTTCCTGGGTAATGTCCAGCCATTCCGACACCCCGATTTCCTTTCCAACCAATTCCTTCAGTTTCTTTATTCCGTTGATGATTTGCATAAGTCTGCTCCTTACCTTGGGTCCACAAGTGCACCCTGAATGTCTCAAGCTGGATAGTTGATTTGCCCTTACCACAAATTTACTCTTTTTATATCCCATTATGCCTGCTGTTTATGCGTTCTGCCCGCTTTGTGCCAGTCCCATGGCCACCAAAGCGGACCAGGGAAAAATGTACACCGGCTGTTCTGCCTGCGGTTTCGTCCACTATAACAATCCGGTGCCGGTGGTGGCCGCCATTGTCGAACACGAAGGAGCGGTGATACTGGCCCGTAATAAGGAGTGGTTTGGACTGATCACGGGCTTTCTGGAGCAAAATGAAACCCCGGAAGAGGCAATCGTACGCGAAGTGAAGGAAGAGCTGAACCTGAAAGGCAGGATTGTCGGAATGATTGGCGTCTACACTTATTTCAAGCTCAATCAAATCTATATCGCGTATCACGTGGTAGCAGAAGGAGAAATCGTACTCAACGAAGAACTGGCAGAATATAAGCGGGTGGCTCCGGAAGAACTCCAACCCTGGCCGTTCGGTACGGGCTTGGCCGTGAAGGACTGGCTGGAAAGAGGAAACTTATTGAAACCGGTGAAGTAAAAAGGGAATGGGTGGGGAAAGATGCCCTGCTGACCTTCTGCGGTGATGCGTTGGCAATGAAGCGTTATAAGGGCTTCGGCGGGCATTTTGCCGGGTCAGCAGGGCAGGGGCAAAGGAAAAACCGGAATTAGGAGTAGGTGTTAGGCGATTCAAAAATAGCGAAGCCCATCCAATGGAGAGCACAGATGCAGATGAAGCTTTTGAGAATTTTTCCTGCGAAAATGAAGTCTGCGTTAAATTTTCTCTCGCATTGTTGATCAGCCGTTGGGTTTCACCAGCGCTGCCGTAATCTTAGCCGAAAGCAGGCACAGAGGAATGCCGCCACCCGGATGCACGCTGCCCCCGCAGAAGTAGAGGTTTCTGATTTTAGAAGAAAAATTGGCGTGTCGCAGGAAGGCCGCGTACCGGTTGTTGGAACTGTTGCCGTACAAAGCGCCCTGTGAACTGGAGGTGCGGCTTTCAATGCTGCGCGGGTCCAGTATGCTTTCGCATTCAATCAGGACTGCAATATCTTTCCCCAGCAACCGACTCAGCTTTTGCACCACGTTCGAACGGGTTTGTTCAATCAACGCGTCCCAGTTCTGTCCGTCGTTTTTGGGCGCATTGATCATCACGAACCAGTTTTCGCAGCCTGCGGGCGCATCGTCGGGCTTGTGCTTGGAGGTAATGTTGATGTACACTGTCGGGTCGCCGGAGATGGTCTGCCGTTGGAAGAGGGCATCAAATTCCTGCCAGTAATCGCGGCTGAAGAAAATGTTGTGCAGACCCAGTTCCTCAAATGAGTGCCGGATGCCCCAGTAAAAAATAAGCGCCGAACTGGATTTGGGCTGGTTGAGTAGCTTATCGGGCTGCTTTTCTCCGGGCAGCAGTTTCCGATAGGTATTCACTACGTCCATATTGCTCACTACCCGGTCGAAGCGCCGAACCTGTCCGGCCTGCCTGATTCCGATCGCTTGGCCGCCTTCCGTTACAATCTCCTCCACCCCTGCGCCGTAGTGGAATGTTACGCCCAGTTCTTCTGCCAGCCTGACCAGACTTTGCGTAATGCTGAACATGCCATTCAGGGGAAAAAACGCCCCGATGTTGTACTCCAGGTGCGGAATGATGTTCATCGTGGCGGGCGTCTGGTAGGGGTCAGAGCCGTTGTAAGTAGCGTAGCGATTGAACAACTGCACCACCCTTGGATCGCGGAAACGCCGGGTATTGGCTTCGTTCATGGTCCGGAACACGTCCAATTTTCGGAAGTTCAGGTAGCCTTTCAGCGCTTTCGCATTCAGGTAAGTGGAAGCTTTGTGCAAAGACCGGTGCAGGAAAAGATCGGCGGTAATGTCGTACTTCACGCGGCTGTCGGCCAGGAAGTCAATGACGTGTTGCGCCGGTTCGCCGGTCGCTTGTTCAATGGTCTTCGCCAATCTTGCCGGTTCGCTGCAGGCCGTGAGGCGGGTGCCGTCTTCGTAGAAGTAGCGGCAGGTTTCGGGCAGCCGAATGTACCGGAAGTGCGCCGCCGGATCTTTGCCCGACAGTTCAAACAGCTCATCGACCAACTGCGGCATCGTAAACAGGGAAGGTCCCGCATCGAAACGATAACCCGCCTGCTCAAACTCCGACAGTTTGCCGCCCGGATAGCGGTTGGCTTCAAATACCTCCACGGCAAAGCCCCGGTTGGCCAATCGGATGGCCGTGGCAATGCCCGCAATACCCGCCCCAATGATGGCGACACTGGTCTTTTTTGGTTGATTCATCCCTGAAAATAGCCTGTCAATACTGCGATGGCAGGGCTTAAAAATACAAACCTGGCCCCGCAGAAAGATAAATCATAAAAAGGGAGAAAAGTTTTGCAATAGGTCAAAATGTGTAGTTTTGCATCCCCGGAATGGCCGGTTAGTCTTTCAAAATAACGGATATTTTCACTTGCCAGTCCTCACGGAGGGCAAAAAACGAATGAAGTCATGCTAAGAAGTCACACTTGCGGAGAACTGCGCATCAGTCACGTCGATCAAACGGTCAGCCTTTGCGGCTGGGTGCAAAAAATCAGGGACAAGGGCCACATGCTCTGGGTCGATTTGCGCGATCGGTACGGAGTGACGCAACTGATCTTCGAAGAAGGCTTCAGCGATGCCGGTCTGCTGGAAAAAGCCCGCAGCCTCAACCGGGAGTTTGTGTTGAAAGTAGAAGGCAAAGTGGTAGAGCGCGTGGCTAAAAACGACAAGATGCCCACCGGCGACATTGAAATCCGGGTAAGCAGCCTGGAAATCCTCAACCCGGCCAAACTGCCCCCTTTCCTGATCGAAGACGAAACCGACGGGGGCGACGACCTGCGGATGAAATACCGCTACCTGGATTTGCGCCGCAATACCGTGCGTAAGAATATCGAACTGCGCCACCGCATGGCCCAGCAAACCCGCGCGTACCTGGACGGACAGGGATTCATCGAAGTGGAAACGCCGGTGCTGATCAAATCTACGCCCGAAGGTGCCCGCGATTTTGTGGTACCCAGCCGGATGAACCCCGGCGAATTTTACGCGCTGCCTCAGTCGCCGCAAACCTTCAAGCAACTGCTGATGGTATCGGGCTTCGACCGGTATTTCCAGATTGTGAAGTGCTTCCGCGACGAAGACCTGCGCGCTGACCGCCAGCCCGAATTTACCCAGATCGACTGCGAAATGTCGTTCATCACGCAGGAAGACATTCTGAATATGTTTGAAGGCCTGGTGCGTCACCTCTTCAAACAGGTAAAAGGCATCGAATTGAAAGAAGTGCCTCGCATGACCTATGCCGACGCCATGCGTTTCTACGGCAACGACAAGCCCGATACGCGCTTTGAAATGAAGTTCGTGGAGTTAAATGAAATGGCGAAAGGAAAAGACTTTGCCGTATTCAACGACGCCGAACTGATCGTGGGAATCTGTGCGAAAGGTTGCGCCGGATACACGCGCAAGCAGGTGGATGAACTTACCGAATTCGTAAAACGTCCGCAGATCGGCGCCAAGGGCCTGGTTTACGTGCGTTACAACGAAGACGGTACGCTCAAGTCGTCGGTAGATAAGTTTTATTCGGAAGAGGACCTGAAAAAATGGGCTACAGCTATGAACGCCCAGCCCGGTGACCTCCTGCTCATCGTATCCGGTGATGCCAACAAGACCCGCAAGGCCTTGTCGGAACTGCGGCTGGAAATGGGCGAACGGCTGGGCCTTCGCGATAAAAATACGTACTCCGTACTGTGGGTGCTCGATTTTCCGCTGCTGGAATACGGTGAAGAAGAAAAGCGCTGGTTTGCTATGCACCATCCCTTCACTTCGCCCAAGCCCGAAGACATCGACAAACTGACCAGCGATCCGGGTGCCGTGCGGGCCAATGCCTACGATATGGTGATCAATGGCGTGGAAGTAGGCGGTGGTTCCATCCGGATTTTCCAGCGCGAACTACAGGAACGGATGTTCGGCATTCTGGGCTTTACGCCCGAAGAAGCCCGCCGTCAGTTCGGTTTTCTGATGGAAGCTTTCGAATTCGGCGCACCTCCGCACGGCGGCATTGCCTTCGGCTTCGACCGCCTCTGCTCCCTCTTCGGCGGTGCCGATTCCATCCGCGACTTCATTGCCTTCCCCAAAAACAATTCCGGCCGCGACGTGATGATCGACACCCCTTCTGAAATCTCCCAAGCCCAATTGGATGAACTGAAGATTGGCGTGAGAAAATAAAGCCTCAGTAAACAGATCCGGCAAAGATTCCATCTCTCATAGTCGGCAACTCATTGAGAACTGCACACTTTCAGAGATGGCATCTTTTTGCGTTTAAAGCAATCAATTAAGCAGCGTTTCCGCACAACGGATTGCCGCAGAAGCCCGTACAACCTGAATTGTACGGGCTTTTTCTTTTTACATCACTCATCCGTTTCTGCACCCGGTTATCCGCAATCGGTTGCTGGGGAAGACAGGAAACCTTAATTTAATCAGGTATTCTTTTGGGTATGAACTAACTTTTACGCGATATGATCCTGATAGTAGCTTTCCTTTCGCTGGTTTTTATGCTGGTAGGTTTCGCCATTACACCTTCCAATGCCAAATATTTGCTGTCCGGGTACAATACCATGTCCGAAGAAGAGAGAAAGGACTTTGACCTGCCTCATTACCTGCTCTTCTTCCGGAAGTTTCACGTGTTTCTAGCGGTTTCTCTACTGCTGCTGTTTGTGGTGCTGCGCTACCTTTTCGACTCCAACGCGGCCGAAGTCGTAGCGATCATGTATCCCTTGCTGGCTTACGCCTTTTTTATCTGGAAAGCCAGAAAGTATAATCAATCCCCCGGAAAATCATTCAGCAGTCGCCTGACACCCTGGGTAGCCGGCATATTGGTACTGATCAGTCTGGGCATTGGCGTAATGATGTACACGGGCTTGATGGACAGCCGGATGATTGTAACTGGCAGTGAAGTGCAAATAACCGGGATGTACGGACAAAAGATCCAGGTAAGTGCCATTGAGGAAGTGGAGTTGGTGGACGAACTTCCCGTGATTACGTGGAAGACCAACGGATTTGCCCTGGGAAACCAGAAAAAAGGGTATTTCCGCACCAAAGGGGGGCGTACCGTCAAGCTCTTTGTGAACACCAACGTCAGGCCTTACCTGAAACTGCTGGTGGCAGGACAGGAAATGTACTTCAGCTCCGGACAGACCGATGCCCAGGAACTGCACCGTGTACTTACGACCAAGTAAATGAGCGGGAAAAAGCAAAAGATTCCATCTTTTGAATGATGGAATCTTTATTCTAGCTTCAGTCTTCCATCAGAAGGTTTGCTATCTCATCAAAACTCCAATCTGTTTGATGAAATTTGATAAACGCTTGCTTGCCTCCAAACCAATCCATCACTTCATTTTTAAATAATTTACTGGGTTTATCAATTAAAAACCTTTGATATGAACTCCATTTATAATCTTGGAGGCAGGTTTGTAATTGGTGGTGTACCGGATTGTTGTGGATATAAAATATTAATTGGGTGAAGTAATGATCATTGTCGACCTTAATTCGCTTGAATTTCTTTTGAAAGAGACTACCCGTTCTGTTGTTTATTGATTGCCATTGAGTAGGCAATGAAAAACCGACGTAATTGATCGCTTACAATTCTTGCGGCCTCCAAACTTCCCAAAGATTCCATCTTTTGAAAAGATGGAATCTTTAATCTGGCAGCATTTTCTAAGATGGCCTTTTCTTCTTTGATTCTAATCAGAAAGTGGAAATGATTAGGTAGCAAACAGTAGGCAAACAAGTCAGTAAAGCCACTGAGAAATAAATCGTATTTTTTCAGGAAGTACAGATAGTTGTCTTCACTATAGAACAATCTCTCCCGGTTATTGCCCCGATTATAAATGTGATAATAATAACCAGGTTCGAGGGGAGGAAAGGGGACATTCATCAGGGGTGGAAGAAATCATTCATCTCTCAAAATTAAAGATTCCATCTCTCAAAGAGATGGAATCTTTTGCTTTTAGCCGGTTCTAATACTGCTCAGTAGCAGCGAAGAAGAAGTTGCCTTCGATGGCAGCGTTTTCGTCAGAATCAGAGCCGTGGATGGCATTGGCTTCGATGGACTTGGCAAACAGCTTGCGGATCGTTCCGTCTTCGGCATTGGCCGGGTTGGTGGCACCAATCAGTTTGCGGAAATCAGCTACGGCGTTCTCTTTCTCCAGTATCATCGGCACGATGGCCCCGGAAGACATGTATTTGCAGAGATCCTGGTAAAAGCCTCTTTCCTTGTGTACGGCATAAAATTCGCCCGCCCGTTCGGGAGTAAGCAAGGTTTTTTTAAGGGCCACGACGCGGAATCCGGCTTTTTCGATCATCTGGATGATGGCTCCGGTATTTCCGTCTGCTACCGCATCGGGCTTAATCATGGTAAATGTTCTGTTGGTTGCCATAAATATTTCTTGAATAATTGGGGAGCGCAAAATTAGGCGATTATTTGACAAAAGGAGGCAAGCGCATTCTTTTTGAGAAATTTAACCTGCACTTCCTATTGCCTCAGCAAGGGCGGGAAGTGCATTCCCGGAAGCCGGATGGGCAGATGCTTGGTTTTGTCCGATTTATTTACCAATTTTGTCCGCCAATTTGGAAAATTATGGGCGTGGGGGCTTAGGCCACTTCGTTCTCTTTCTGGGGCTTTCCCTGCGCTGATATTATAGCATGCAAGACCTTCAAGCCTTCAAAGAACTGCTGAGTTCTCCCAAAAAAATCGTCATCACTACGCACCATAAACCGGATGCCGATGCCTTGGGTTCTTCTTTGGCTTGGGCAGGTTATCTACTGAAGAAAAACCACCAGGTACAAGTCATCACTCCGACCGATTATCCGCGCTTTCTGGCCTGGATGCCAGGCAACGATGGGGTAATCATTTTCAACGAAGGGAATGAGAAACGGTCGGCCCAATTGCTGAAAGAGGCCGATATCGTATGCTGTCTGGACTTTTCTTCCCTGAAGCGGATCAACGAACTGGGCGATCTGGTGCGGGAATGTAAGGCAGTGAAAGTGCTGATCGATCACCACCTGGAACCCGAACACTTCGCTGATTTTGAATTCTGGGACATCCAGGCCGCTGCCACTGCCCAGCTCATTTATGAAATCATCGTCCAGATGGGCGATGCCGACAAGCTGGACGTGGCCATTGGCGAATGCATTTACGCGGGCATCATGACCGACACCGGTTCTTTCCGCCATCCCAGCACCACCCAGAAAGTACACCTGATCAGCGCCGAACTGATTGCCCTGGGCGTAGAAACCAATAAAATTCACCGGCTGGTATACGATAACAACACCGAAGCCAAGCTGCGCTTTCTGGGTTTTGCCCTGATGGAGAAGCTAGTGGTGTTGCCCGAATACCGCACGGCTTATTTTGCCATCGGTGCCGAAGAACTCATCCGCTATCATTCGCAGACTGGCGATACCGAAGGGTTGGTCAATTACGCCTTATCCATCGAAAATGTAGTGATGGCGGCCGTGGTGATTGATCGCATGGAAGGCATTGGCCGCACGGTAAAGCTGTCTTTCCGTTCTACCGGCGATTTTTCCGTCAACGATTTTGCCCGCAAGCACTTCGACGGAGGCGGTCACCGCAACGCGGCCGGTGGTCGTTCTGACCTATCTCTGAATGAGACCATTCAAAAATTCTTATCCCTGTTGCCTGAATATAAGGACGAACTGCTCAATACGCATTGAGCCAGCTTCGTTATCAGGTATCAGCGCCGATCAACCAAGTTTTTTCACTCATTCCATCTATATTGCTCATCTATTCAAACTCATTGATTTTCAATTATTTCACTTATCAAGTATATGTTTAAAAAGTTGATTTTAGGTACGGCTGTAGTGGCTGGCCTGGCTTCGTGCGACAAAACCGGAAAAATGGAGACCACTCCCTCGGGTCTGAAATATATGTTTCACAAAAGGGATGAAAAAGGCAAGAAAGCCAAAGAAGGTGACATCCTGACGATGCAAATCGTTTTCAAAACCAGTAAAGACTCCGTTCTGAGAAATACGTTCACTGAACCCGAGCCCCTGCGCGTTCCTCTTCAGAAACCGCCTTTCAAAGGCAGTCTGGAAGAAGGTTTGTCGCTGGTGTCGCCCGGTGACAGCGTGACTTTCTACGTAAAAGCCGACTCGCTCTTTAATCCGGCTATGGGACAGCCCATGCCTCCTTTTATTGAAAAAGGTTCGGACATTGCCTTTGTGGTGAAAGTAAGCAACATCCAGACGCAGGCTGAACTGCAGAAAGAAATGGCGGATATGGCCGTGAAGCAGAAAGAAACCGACGCCAAAGCCATTGCCGACTACGTAGCCAAAAACAACCTGGCCAACGTACAGAAAACGGCTTCGGGCTTGAATTACATCATTACCCAGCCCGGAACCGGTAAGCAGGCGACGCCCAGTAGCGTAGTAAGCGTGAAATACACCGGTAAATTGCTGGATGGTACGGAGTTCGACAGCTCAGAACGTCAGGGAGGACAGCCCGTGGAGTTCCCGCTCAACCAGGTGATTCCCGGCTGGACGGAGGGCATTGCCCTGCTGAAAGAAGGCAGCAAAGCTACCCTGATCATTCCTTCCGAAATGGCATACGGTCAGCAGGGCCGTCCCGGTATTCCCAAAAACTCCGTTCTGCTGTTCGATGTGGAATTGCTCCAGGTAAAAGACGCCGGTGCTGCCGGCATGCCTGGAATGCCTGGCAGACCCTAGTACTTAACACAAACGGTGTTTGTCTTAAATAAAGAGCGGTTGCCTGAAGGGTAAATATCTTTATTCCAAAGCTGTTCATTAAATGAATACAGATACGCTTCACTTTTTCGTTTGTGAAGTGTATCTGTATCTTTGTTTCAAAATCTTTTCTCTTAAAAATGCTACTCAAAAAAGCGTATAGCCTGTTGTCGGGATTGATATTACTCTCCGTATTGGGAGGCTGTGTGAAAGAGGTCGACATGAATGCCCAGAAGCAGCAAGAAAACGATGCCCGCATCCGGAAATACATTACGGATAACAACCTGGGTACTCCTGCCAAAGATACCCTGGGCCTGTACGTTTTTATCAAGGAAGCCAATGCCGGTGGTATTCAGCCCAAGGCGGGCGATTCGGTTGTGGTGCATCAGGTCACTTATACGCTGGACGGAAAAGTGATTGACAGCACCTCCGTACAGAACAACCAGCCGTTCAAATACTGGTACAACGTCAGTCTGGACAATCGGGTGCTGGCTGGTTTTGGGTTGGGCGTGAGGTATATGCGGGAAGGAGAGAAAGCCACCGTACTGGTCCCCTCCAGCCTGACTTTCGGCTCCCTGGGCGATGCCACGTACTTCGATCCCTACTCACCGCTACGCTTCGATCTGCACCTGGTAGATGTTATCACGGAAGAAGAAAGAATTGAGAAATACTTAACCGATAACGACCTGTCTGGTTTCGAAACTACCTCAACCGGACTGCGCTTCCGCCTGAATTCCTTCGTTCCTGACAGCGCCCGGGCCGACAGCGGAAAAACAGCCTACGTGAAATTTACCGGACGGTTCCTTGATGGTCAACAGTTTGATTCCAACGTAAATACTGACGGCACGCTCAGTGTGCTGGTGAAAACCAACAAAGTGGTGGCTGGCTTTGACGAAGGCCTTACAAAGATGCGGAAGGGAGAAAGGGCCACGCTTATTTTTCCTTCTAACCTGGGGTATGGTGTAAACGGAAGAAGAAACTCAAACGGTCAGTATACCATCCTTCCCTATCAGCCCTTGGTCTTCGATATTGAAGTCGTCGACGTGAAGTAAATGAAAGCTGCACTGTTGCTTTTGTGGATGAGTTGGCCGTTTATGGGCGCTTTTGCGCAAACTCATAGAGACACCCTGACCACCATCACCGGACTGAAATACGTGTCGATCACGGAAGGTACGGGTGCCAAGCCCCAAAACGGCAATCGCTTGACGGTGCACTATACCGGCAGACTGAGCAACGGAACCGTTTTCGATTCATCCACGGAAGACAATATTCCCTTTAAATTCAAAATCGGTAAGCGCGAAGTCATTCCCGGCTGGGACGAAGGCTTCCTGTTGATGCGCGAAGGGGGCAAAGCTTTTCTGATTGTTCCACCCCACCTGGCTTACGGCGAAAAAGGCTCCGGATATCAGCAGAAAACCGATACCTACACCATTCCACCCAACAGCACTTTGATTTTTGAAGTGGAACTACTGAAAGTGAAGTAGTCCATGCATTGCTTTCTCTCCGATTGCTTTCGTCTTTTCTGAATAGCGGGCTTCCTTTGAAAAGAAAATAGCTGAGTTTGGCGGTAAATTCTTTTCTTTGGGTTGGAATAATTCGCCTTTCATGACCCACCAATCCATTATCCGCACCGGCCTGGCTTCCTTCGGGATGTCAGGAAAAGTATTTCACGGACCTTTGCTGGAAGCCCATACCGGTTTCCAACTGAAAAAAGCAGTCGAACGTTCGACCCGGATGGCCGCCACCATCTACCCGCAGATTGAAGTAGTCAGCAGTTTTGAGGAACTGCTACAGGATACGGAAATTGATCTGGTAGTGGTCAATACCCCGGACTACCTGCATTATCCGATGGCTGAGCAGGCGCTGAAAGCCGGCAAGCACGTTGTGGTCGAAAAACCTTTTACGTTCCGATACGAAGAGGCACAGGCGCTGATTGGTTTGGCGCAACAGGAAAAAAGAATGCTCTCCGTCTTCCACAACCGACGCTGGGACAGCGACTTCCTGACGGTACAACAGGTTGTAAAAAGCGCCTGTCTGGGGCAGTTGGTGGAATACGAAGCGCATTATGACCGGTTTCGTAATTACATTGAAAGCAATACCTGGAAAGAAGGTACCCGACCCGGCGCACCTGGCTCCGGTATTCTGTACAACCTGGGTTCCCACCTGATCGACCAGGCGCTGGTGCTGTTTGGTATTCCCCAAGCCGTTACCGCTGACATCCGTACCCAGCGCCCCGGCGGGCAGATACCCGATGCTTACGAACTGATTCTGGAATACGGTCATTTGAAAGTGACGCTCAAATCGGGCATGCTGGTGCGTGAACTGGGGCCGCGTTATCAACTGTACGGAACGGAAGGCTCGTTCACCAAATACGGAATCGATCCGCAGGAAGAGGCACTGAAAGCGGGCGGTATTCCGGGCAGTCCTGGCTGGGGAGTTGAAGCGGAAGCCGATTGGGGCCTGCTCAATACGCAAATTCACGGTTTGCACTTCCGGGGAAAAGTAGAAAGTCAGGCAGGCAATTACCTGCGCTTCTACGACGGGGTTCACGAAGCCATTGCCACCAGCACCACTCCGAAAGTCAAGGCTGAAGAAGCGGCGATGGTGATACGCGTGATAGAGGCAGCGATGGAAAGCAATGAGAGGAAGCAGACGGTGAAATTATGAAACAAAGGCTTTTTCTGGCCATCCCCCTGCCGGAAGCGCTGAAAACCCGCATTGGGGAAGCGTTAAACGAATATCAGGGCCTGCTTGCGCCAGAGCAGCTGCCTTTCGTACGATTTATTCCACCCCGGAACTGGCACATTACCATCTACTTTTTCGGCGATGTGCTCAACGATCAGGTAAATTTGCTGCGTAGCCAACTGACTCCTTTGCTTCGTCAAACCCCGCCGTTTTTTCTGGCTCCCGATAGCCTGGTACTGGCACCACCGGAGAAACGCGGGAAGAATATGGTCTGGATGCGCTACCAGGAAAATCCGGTATTAACTCAATTGAGCTGGGATATTTACGAAGCTACCCGACAACCATTCCGATTCCCGCCACCCCGTACTACCCTGGTGCCGCACGTTACGGTAGTTCGTTTCAAAGACCTGCGTAGCGAAAGCCTGCCTCTACTGATTCAGCCCGGCATAGCAGATGCGCTAACGGTCAATCACTGCGAACTGTGGGATTCGCAACTGAGCGGCAACGGCGTTGTCTACTCCAGTCTGGAAAGGTATGAGTTTGGGAGAAAATGATTTTATTCTGAACCAGACGTATATGCTGGTTTGCCCTCTCTTCTCCAGCCTCCGTTTTTAAGCCAAGCCTTTGTCGCGCATCAGCGCGAACTCCCGGTAGCGACGGTAAATGGCCATGCAGAAACCCAGCACCAGCACCAGCGTTCCGATCCAGAGCACGTTGATGAAAGGCATCTCCAGGGCTTTCATCACGATGTAATCCTTCTGCGTGGTATTGACGGCAAAGGTAAAGTTGCCTTCGCGCGGATTCACTTCGGTGAAGGAAATCCTCAGGCCCAGTTCTTCCAGCGTTTCCGGCACCCGACCAATCATTCCGTCCTTGATGACGAAAGTAGGACTTACTTCGTAGCTGCGGTCTTTGCCGAAAATGCGGATGTTGGCTTTTACCGCCGCGTCATTAGAAGTGAGCACCACGTCCTCTACGTCGGATACCCGCACCACATTTTCCAGCACGGCCACAAAATCGTTGACGATAAACGTATCCTTCGGACTTACCGTGAACTTCTCACTTTCGCTCCATTCCCTTTCTTCGCTGGGATCGGGAGCATAAGTGACGTGGGTATACAGGTCGCTCTTCGCGGAGTGCCGTATGTCGGGAGAGACCACGTTACCCATTTGTTGATTGACCTGCAAGCGGGGATATAGGGTGGTGATCCGGCCTTTGGAATCCCGGTACTCTACTTCATAATACGTGTTCTCCGCAGAGATTTGCAGCGTGTCGCCTTTGGAATAATATTTTTTTCCATCGTGATAAATATCCTTCCGGGCGCGCACTTTATACGCGATGTCGGTAGGAGCCACCAGGTCTTTGCGGATATAGCCGGGCACTTTGGCTGCTTCCAATCGCTGGCCTTTGTATGTGACCTGGTATTCGCCCATTCGGACGGGCTGGTTGTAAAACAGCAGCAGGTTTTCCTTGTTCTCTTTGTTGTTGTTTTTGGTAAAAGACTCATCGTTGAAGATGAGGTAGCCGGTGTTGTTGAGCGAAACCACCCGCGAATAGCCCGCCGAATACAGGATGCCAATCAACATCAGTGCAATGCCGATGTGCGACACGGCCCCGCCCGATAGCTTGTAATTGCCTTTGGCTACGTCCAGCAAAATGGAGGCATTGGCCACAATGGTAAAAAGCGAAACGGTCAGCAGCGTGATGTACACCGGATTGGTTACGTTGGTGAGTACTAGTACGGCCGCAGTTACCAGCATGGTAATCATCAAAGGCCAGCTGAACACTTCCCAGAGATTGGTTTTATCGACCTTCTTCCACCAGAAAAACTGCCCAATGGCGGAGAAGATGGCGATGCCCACTGCAAACCACAGCTGAAACTTCGTGTAGTGAGCGATCTGATTGGTGGGCAGAGCAATGTTGGATACGGCCCCGAACGATTCGATGATCTTGTTGTAAACGGGAATGGACGTAGTGAACAGCACCTGGAAACCCGCCAGACACAGCGTGGTGGCACCCAGGAAAATCCAGAACTCCCGCGAATACGTCGTGACTTCCTTTTCGGTAGTCGGAATGTCTTTCCAACGCACAATTGAAAGCACCACGGCAAGGGCCAGGAAGGTAAAGAGATAAATCAGCAGTTGTCCGGACAAGCCCAAGTCGGTGAAAGAGTGCACGGATGCATTGCCCAGCACCCCGCTCCGGGTAAGGAAAGTCGCGTACAAAATGAGAATGAACGTAGCAATGGCCAGTACAATGGATGACTTCAAAGCCGTTGCACTCTTTTTGTAGGCAATCATGGTGTGAATGGAGGCGATCTGTACCAGCCAGGGTACGTACACGGCATTTTCCACCGGGTCCCAACTCCAGTAACCACCGAAGCTCAGGGTTTCGTAGGCCCAGTAAGCACCCATCAGAATGCCCACGCCCAGCGTCATGGCCGAAAAAAGCGACCAGGGCAAAGCCGGACGAATCCATTCACTGTAGCGTTTTTTCCATAAACCGGCGATACAATAGGCAAAGGCAATGAGCGTGGTGGCGTAGCCCAGGAACAAAGTGGGTGGGTGAATTACCATCCAGTAATTCTGCAGCAGCGGATTCATACCCCGGCCATCGGCCGGAACGAAGTTGGGATTGGCCTTAAAAATGGGCGTATCCGGAAACACATCGCGCAGCAGCATAAAGGGAGAGCTACCAAATTTGACGTCTCCAATTACTACCCCCAGAATCATCGATACCAGGAAAGCCTGCACCAGGGAAAAGATGGTCATCACGGGGCCTTCCCAGGTTTTGTTAGTGAAAATGAGGATAATACCTAGTACGGTGTTCCAGAAAATCCACAGCAGGAAGCTGCCTTCCTGCCCGTGCCAGAAGCTGGACACGATGTACTGCAACGGCAGGTTGTTCGACGAATATTCGTAGGCGTAGTTGTATTCGTAGTAGTGTTGCCGGATAATGTAGAAAAGGCTGACGCCAACGCCCAGCACGGCAGCGGAGTGAATATAAAAGGCAATGCGGGAAAACCGCTTCCAGTCCAACGCATCCGGAGAAAAGCTTTCGGATTGACGCGCAGCCTGCCAGTAGCCGTAAGTAGCCACCAGCGCGGTTACGAAGGAGACAATGACCAGAAAATGACCCAGGTTGCCGATGAAGGTATGTATCATATCGAAGAAATTAATGAGCTGTCAGCGATGGGCTTTCGGTGGTCAGCTTCCATTTCTAAACTCAGAATGGTTGTATGTTGAATGATTAAACTGTCAAGAATCCCCGGTGTTTTTCCGGATGTAGCCTTCAGTGCTGACTATTGCAATTGAGCCGTCTTTTCTTCTTTCACTTTCAATTCGGTTTCCTGGTATTTGGAAGGACATTTCAACAGAATGTTGGAAGCCACGAACTGATCGCCCTGCATGCTGCCTACAATCACGATCTGCTCCGAGCGGTCGAAATCCTGCGGCTTCGGTTTGTGATAAACCACCCGGTGCTCCTCATTGTTGTTGTCGAGCATCACAAAAGTGAAGTAATTGGGGTCCAGTTGCGGTTGGTACTCCATTCCGATGATGTGCCCGGAAGGATCTTTCTTCAGTTTGCCTACCACGTGGATTTCCGAATTAGAACCTTCCTTGGCCATGGAAGTAGCCTCTTTGAAGGTGACGTACGAACTGGCATCACCCGCCGTACTCACAATGATGCTGATGGCGATGGCGATGATGACGATTCCGAAAATATGGGTCTTTTTCATAATGCTTGTTGGTAAACGGAAACCCTGACCTACGTGAGGGAGGGTAATGATTTTATAGAATACTGAGATAACGCAAACCAGATTGTGCTTCGTAGAATCATCGCCTGCTTTCCTTTTCTATCCGACCAATTTTGCCGTCCAGACGGATAAGGTAAAAGAAAAGTCCGATCAGAATAACCAGCAGTACACCGACTACCACGTAAATCTTGCCGTCAGCGCGCATTTGATCCGCCATTTCCACCGTGCTGGCTCCTTCCTGAGCAAATGCATTCTGCACGAACAGCAGCAGGGTAAGCAACAACAAATTCCATTTTTTCATATCCGTACGAAAGAGTAAAATAATGGTTAATTAAGCCTGAGCGGGCTTTTTAACTGAAATAGCGGGCTCATCCGCTGCTTCCACTAACTTCCGGTCTACCTTCCTAAGCCGGATGCCCAGTTCGGAAATCCAGATGCTCAGCAAAATCCAGCCCACAATGGCCGGGTAAAACACAATGCGCATCCGGTAGTCCACGTCGTAAATCTTAAACCCCGGATTGCCGCCGTTGCCCGGATGCAGGGAATCGGTGAGGCGGGGCAGGATAAAGAGCAGCGGTATAAGCGTAGCAAAGGCAAAGATATTGTAGATAGCCGAAATACGACCCCGCTGCTGTTCGTCTTCGAAGGAGTTGCGCAGCACCAGATAGGCGAAGTAAATCAACATTCCAATGGCGGCTCCGTTGAGTTTGGCGTCGTTGACCCACCAGGCACCCCAGGTAAACCGCGCCCAGAGGCTGCCCGTTACGATGCCCAACAGGCCAAACAAAATTCCGGTATGAACGGTTTCAACCACCTTATCATCCAGTTCGGGCGTAGGCTGCCGCAAATACTTAATGGAGTAGAAGACGGATACGGCCAGAATGAAAAGCATACCAAACCACATTGTAACGTGAAAGTACAGGTTGCGCACCGTCTCATTGAGAATGGGCTGGCGGGGGACACCCATCAACAGTCCTGCCGATACCACGTAGAGCAGCAGCGCGATGCACAGCCATTTCCACCAGGCGAGTTGGATTTTCATCTCCGATTCGTTTTTATTTTGTTGATATTCATCTTCAACCAAACACAATTAACAGAACTGGCTCTTCTCACTTCCCTCCCGTCTTTTCACCTAACTTCTCCAAAGGTACGGAAACAAAATGTAGGATAACACCAGCACAATGGCATTGATAGCCAGCAAAGTAACGATCTCATCTACACTGGCACTCCGGTCCAGCCCATCCAGCGCATTCTTCGATACTTTGATGAGCATCAGGAGCATAGGCAGTATCACGGGGAAGCTCAGCACCGCCATGAGCATGCCATTGTTGGGTGCTTTGGAGGCAATGCCCGCTACCATTGTAAGCGTAGTGGAAAAGCCCAGTGCTCCCAGCAGCATGTTGCCCATAAACAGCCAGCCATCCTGTACCGGATTGCCCATGACCAACGCGTAAAAGCCGAAACCAATGCACGACAGCAGCAGCATCAACCCGGCATTGTACAGAATTTTAGAAAGAATAATGTTTTGCGGGCTGGCCAGGGTATAATAGTAAATAAACCGGCCGTAGCGTTCCTGCATGAAGCTCTTGGCAATGGCGCTAATGGAAGTAAAGAGGAGAATAATCCAAAACAAGGCGTTCCAGGTGGCCGGGTTGAGCTGACTTTGCCGCAGGTTAAAGCTCATATAACAAATGATGACCGTGCTGACTACGTAGAGCAACATCCCGTTGAGGGCGTAACGTTGCCGCCATTCCAGCCGAACTTCCTTTTCAATAAGTGCCTTGATTTCCTCCAATTCCGGAATTGTCAAACTCAGCCGCAAAGATACGACACAAACGCCAGAATTCCAGTCATCACCGAACTGATTTTGGATTATTTAACGGATGACATTCCTCATCCATCCGCTGGTTTTTATTGATCCGGCATCCGAAATCTGATTACCTTTGCGGCATGAATTATTTATCCGCAGAGTCGGTTTCCAAATCCTTTGGGGACCGCTGGTTGTTCAAAAACATCTCATTTGGTATCAGTCGGGGTGAAAAGGTGGCGCTGGTCGGCATCAATGGATCCGGCAAAACCAGCCTGCTCAACGTGCTGGCGGGTGTCACGCAGCCCGACGAAGGCAGCGTCAGCATCCGGAAGGGCATCACAGTGGGCTACCTGGGCCAGGAGCCAGTGTTCGACGAAAGCAAAACAGTAATGGACACGCTGTTCGACAGCAAAAATCCGGCGCTGGAAGCCATCAAGGCCTACGAAGAATGCCTGGTGAGCGAAGACCACGATCGCCTGCCCGAAGTGATGGAGCGAATGGATACCTTGAAAGCCTGGGACTACGAAGTCAAGATCAAACAGATCCTGGGCAAGCTGGGCATCAGTGATATGGACAAACCCGTGAGCCAGTTGTCGGGCGGGCAGCGCAAGCGTGTGGCCATGGCCCGGGTACTGATTGAAGAGCCCGACCTGATCATCATGGATGAACCTACCAACCACCTGGATCTGGAGACAATTGAGTGGCTGGAAAACAACCTGGCTACCCAGCAACAGGCACTCCTGCTGGTGTCGCACGACCGGTACTTTCTGGACCGGGCCTGCAACGAAATCGTGGAACTAGACAACGGGAAGCTGTTCCGCTACCAGGGCAACTACGCGTATTTCCTGGAGAAGAAAGCGGAACGCGAACTGGCCCAGGCTGCCGAAATGGACAAGGCCAAAAACCTGTTGCGCAAGGAGCTGGAGTGGATGCGCCGCCAACCCAAAGCCCGGGGCACCAAAGCCCAGTACCGCATCGACGCGTTCCACGAACTCAAAGACAAAGCCAGCCAGAAAAAAGCCGACAGTTCGCTGGAACTGAACGTGAAGACGACGCGGCAGGGCGGAAAAATCATTGAAGTGGAGCACATCAACAAATCATTCGGGGCGCAGAAGCTGGTCAAAGACTTTTCCTACGTGTTCCGGAAAAAAGACCGGATTGGTATCGTGGGTCGCAACGGTGTGGGCAAAACCACCTTCCTGAACATGCTCACCGGTCTCACTCCACCCGATTCCGGCACCATTGAAAAAGGCGATACCACTACCTTCGGCTACTATTCCCAGACCGCGCTGGATTTCCGGGAAGACCAGCGCGTCATCGACCTGGTGAAGGAAATTGCGGAAGTCATCACGCTGGGCAGCGGCGAAACCATCACGGCTTCCCAGTTTTTGCAGCACTTTCAGTTTCCAGCGGCTACGCAGTATAAGTTCGTGTCGAAGTTGAGTGGTGGGGAAAAGCGCCGCCTGCAACTGCTCAAGGTGCTGATTCAGAACCCCAACTTCCTGATTCTGGACGAACCCACCAACGACCTGGATATCCAGACACTCAATATTCTGGAAGATTTCCTGCAAAATTTCCCCGGCTGCCTGCTGCTGGTATCGCACGACCGGTACTTCATGGACCACCTGGTAGAGCACCTGTTTGTATTCGAAGGCGAAGGCCAGATCCGCGACTTTCCTGGCAACTACAGCGATTACCGGGAGTGGCTGGCCGAAAAAGAGGCGGAAGAAAAGCAGGAAACTGCCCGAAGAGAAGCCAGTCAGAAAGAAAAGGCGAATAGCAGCCGCAAACCGGAAGCTGCCCCTGTCAATACGGCTACGGTAGCCAAAAGAAAACTGTCTTCCAAGGAAAAGCAGGAATACGAAAGCCTGGAAAAGGAAATCGAAAACCTGGAGCAGAAAAAGGAGACCCTCATTGCGAAGCTCAACGCCGGTTCGGACAACCATGCCGACCTAACGACCTGGGCCAAGGAGATTGAAGACCTGGATGCGGCCATCTCCGCCAAATCGGACCGTTGGCTGGAACTGGCGGAGTGGATGTAGTTATTCTTCTCCCCTCATAAAGATGATTGCCCTTTTCGATGTGGATTACCGGGAAGATCAGGCCCACGTAGCCGGTCTGGTTGCGCCAGATTGGCTGGCTGCCCAACCCGCGCGCATCTACACCAAGGTAGTGAGTGGTATCGCACCCTACGAACCAGGGGCATTTTACAAGCGCGAATTGCCCTGCATTCTTTCTTTGCTGGCCGATATGGAAGAGCCGATTGACTGTTATCTGATCGACGGGTACGTGTGGCTGGGCAATCAACCGGGACTGGGATATCATCTTTACCAAGCCCGGAAAGGCATCGTTCCCGTGGTGGGAATAGCCAAGACTCGATTTCACGATAACCATCGGGCGGTGGAAGTACTGCGTGGTCGCAGCGCCTCTCCGCTTTTTGTCACCAGCATAGGCATTGACCCGGCGCTAAGTGCTCAGTACGTTGTCCAAATGCAGGGAGACAACCGCCTGCCTGATCTGGTGAAATTAACCGATCAGGTGTGTAGAAAATGGGAAGAATAAAGGACGTCCAACATCTCTAGTGCTATAACTTAAGCCAATCTCTGCAGCCGCCTTAGCATATAAGTGTTTACAAGCACCCCACAAAAAATGGACGCATTTTACTGGTTTGGCTCAAACGGGGTGCTTTAGTTTCCTCCCGCAAAGGCTTCATCCGCTTTCTGACGAATGGCTTTCAGTGTCACCTGCGTTTGAGCGGCCAGTTTCTGATCGCCGGACTGTTTGGCCGCTTGCATCAAGCCCATCAGCGATAGCGCGCGGTTGGGTGCCCGCTTCATCGCCAGTTGGAATTCCTTCTTCGCCTCTGCCGGCCGCTTGAGTTGAAGCAATACTTCACCCATCAGTTCGTGCGACGGTTTAACAATGTCGGGTGGACCGTACATAAAACTCATGGCGTCTTCGATCTGCATCGCTTTTCGCAGCAACTGTTCGGCTTCGGCGTTTTTCCCTTCTTTCAGCCAAATCAGTGCTTGTAATTCGTGCTGCAGAACCTGAGAAACGGGATTTTTAGTGGCTGAGGCAGCGGAAGGGCTTTCAGCTCCGTGGTGATGTTCGTCGCCCGAAGCGGAAGCCGTTGCGGGCATGGAAGCCGCTGCCATAGCCGCCAGGGCCTGTTTGGCTTGTTGGGCATCTCCCCGCATAATGGCCGCGTACCCATCCGTAAAGTGATAGATGTGTTGAATATCCGCATTCATATCCGCTACCTTGACCGGCATTTTCAGGGCATCACTGTTCCAGTTGCGGGTTTCCACCACGGCGTGCGCCCGCATGGCATTCAGGTGCGAACGGGTACGGACGGAGCCGCTTTCGGCGGCATTGGCTGCCACTTCTTTCAATAATCGGAAGGCATCTTTGTTCCGTCCCTGTTGCAGGTAGCCGTATTCCAGCCAGAGCAGGGAGTGGTAGTTACGCTGGTCTACCGGTAGCTTCTTCACCTCCCGCCGATGGTCACCCGCCGCTACCGATTGTTCGTTGGAGGCCACTACATCGTCCCATTTCCCCAACGCCACGAAGATATGCGAAGGCATGTGGAGGGCGTGGGAGGCGTATGGAGCGGCTTTGGGGTATCGTTCGGCTGCCTGCAGCGCCAGGTGCGCGTGTTCCGGATCGTCGTACGAATGAATCAGGTAGTGGAGGGAACCCGGATGGTCAGGATGCTTGTCCAGCACTTTCTGGGCAATCGCGGCCGCTTTCAGGTAATTAGACGGTTCGCGCACATCGACGGTCAGGCCCAGGTAAGAGAGGGCATAGAAAGAAGCGATTTCCGCATCGTTGGGGTACTTCTCATACAGCTGTTTCAATATGGCGTGGTAGGCCTGATCGCGCGTTTTTCGGTCACCTTCGCCGTATAGGGCTTCCACAGCGCGGATCAACCCTTTTTCACGCTCAGTGCCGGCTTTGGCTTGCCGCGCTTCGGGAGTAGGTGCCAGCCGTTTCAGACTGGACAATGCCTGCTCACGCAGTTGAGGCGATCCCCAGATGGGACGGTTACAGGCCACGGCTTCTCCCCAGTAGGCCAGCGCAAAGTCCGGGTCCTGTTTCTGGGATTCCTGAAACGCTTCGGCGGCATCTTCAAACTCAAAACTGTGCAGCAACAGCACGCCCTGCATAAAAGCCGGTTGCGCGGCGGCTTTTCCGGAATTGGGAAATTCAATCCGGGCGGCTTCCTGGGCAGTAACTACACAGGCAGAGCTGAACCAAAACAGCAGGAAGCACAGCCCTCGGTAAACAGGCAGCAAAGAAGGTGGCGTTTGCATACGGGTGTCTTTTGAATGGATATCGAATCAGGGCAAAAGAAATTTCCGCGTTATTCCCTTTCTAAATCATTGGAAAAGTAATGAAAGGTAAAGATTTTTGGCCGATATTCTGAATCCAACCCTAAACGATGTTTCCCGCTATGAACGTAGTATTTTTCAGTTCCCGCAATTACGACCGGCAGTTTTTTGAACAAGCCAACGAACGACTGGGGCACCGGCTCCACTTCCTGGACGTGCCCCTCAACGAATCTACCGCCTCCCTGGCTAAGGGGTACGATGCCGTTTGCGTGTTTGTCAATGATGCCGTTCACGCCGCTACCATTTGGGTGCTGGCCGATGTGGGAGTGAGACTGATTGCCCTGCGTTGTGCGGGATACAACAACGTAGACCTGGCAGCGGCGGCAGAAGCTGGGATCAAGATAGTCCGGGTGCCCGCTTATTCTCCTTACTCCGTGGCCGAACACACGCTGGCCTTGATTCTTACCCTAAACCGCAAAACCCACCGGGCGTTCAACCGGGTGCGGGAAGGCAACTTCGCATTGGACGGCCTGATGGGCTTCGATCTGCATGGCCTCACCGTCGGGCTGATTGGTTTGGGAAAGATCGGCCTCATTACGGCGGGCATTCTCAAAGGCTTCGGTTGCCGCCTGCTGGGACATGATATTCAACGAACGGAGGAGTGGGACCGGATCGGAATTGAATCGGTCAGCCTGGATGAACTGTACAGCCAGTCGGACATCATTTCGCTGCATTGTCCGCTGACACCTCAGACCTATCACCTCATCAACAAAGATTCACTTTCACAGATGAAACGGGGTGTAATGCTCATCAACACCAGCCGGGGCGCCCTGATCGATGCCAAAGCGGTCATTAAGGCGCTGAAAAGCGGGCGCATCGGCTACCTGGGCCTGGACGTGTACGAAGAAGAAGCAGACCTGTTCTTCGAAGACCTATCGGAGCGGGTGATTCAGGACGACGTGTTTACCCGGCTGCTCTCTTTCCCCAACGTACTGATTACGGGGCATCAGGCATTTTTTACCCGTAATGCCTTGCAGAACATTGCCGACGTGACCCTGCATAACATTACTGATTTTGAAAAGCAGGTCGCACTGGTAAATGAGGTGAAATAGGAGAAATCAGAGGTAAGCAACGGGTGTGTTGCACGCTGTCCATAAATAAATTAATAGCTTTTATCCCTTATTTTATCGCTTTTCTTTTTAAAGTACCATACGAAGTGTTAACACTTTGAGCGTGAGAATCGTATAAAAGACATATAGGCTATATCTGCCTGACCTTTTAATCGTTCAAGCGTTATGGAAGAGTTTATTCTTACTTACGGCTACCTGGCTTTGGCACTGGGAATTTTACTGGAAGGAGAGGCAGCGCTCCTGGCAGCCAGTTTTGCGGCCAGCCGTGGTTATATGATTATTTCGTTCGTGATTCTCACGGCCTTTTGCATTACCCTTTGTATGGACTGGGGATATTTTTTCCTGGGACGGCTGCGGGGAAGGGAGTTTCTCATCCGGCGACCCAAACTGCTCAAAAAGGTAGAGCGCATTCACCACTGGATTGAGCGCAACCCCAAGGGACTGATGGCCGGTTTTCGTTTTATCTACGGGTTCCGCATGCTCATTCCGCTGATGATCGGGACCACCAAAGTTAAAACCAAGCAGTTTATGGTGCTTTCGGCCGTCAGTACTTGTATCTGGGCCCTTGCCTTTGGTCTGGCCGGCTATTTTCTGAGTTCGTTTATGCAGGAAAACATGGAACGGCTGGGTGAGTACAAGATGCCCATCATCGGTGCCATTGCCAGTATTGGCTTTGTGATTCTGCTGGTACGGAGATTCCAGAAAAGCCGTACGGCTACGGCTGCCAGTCTGGAAGTGACTCAGCCGGAGCGACCGAATTCATTTGTTCCGGTATCAAAATTCACGTCTAACAACCACGAATATTGATTTTCTCAATAAAACAGGGTTGAGAAGCTGAAACTGGCAGGTTAAGAAAGTCTGCCAGTTTTGCTTTTTTTGCTCCTTAGATTGTTCACTTGCTGGCGTCCAGGCTCCCGGTCCTTTTAACAGAATCACGATGAGTCAGGCATTTATTTAACGCGCCGACCTTGCCATCTGCCATTGTTTTTCGGTTGATTTTTAGCTCAAACGCGCCATCCCACTGCTTACTTTCCTTGCTGTATAAGGTTTCTAAAATTTATTCATCAGGTAATTGAAGTGCCAGGAAGGTACCAATTCCCCAATTACAAATAAAAAGGTGTTTGGAATGCATTATGGGTTCATTTTATTTGTAATTCCGGATGGCAAGCATTTAAAAGAATGATGAAGGTAAACAAAGTAGTACTTATAGGAACCGGTACTTTATTGGTGGCTTCGCTCGTCGTATTGCTGATGAAGCTGTCGGAGGCCAATCCCATTTATACTGCCATCATTGTGCTGTTAATAGCCATCGTCGGTTTGTTTATCATCACCCGACAAATGGCCGTTACCCGGAAAGGGAAGGCCAAAGGAGCCGCCAAACGCCGCAAGAAATTGCTTCCTATGTTTTATAAGAAGAAAAAAAAGAAGAAGAAGTCGCCGGGAAAGAGGGACAAAGAGTGATGCAGGCTTTCCGGACCAAATCTTTTTACCTAATCCTCCACGGCCAGGTGAAGGGTCTACGTGCAGTTTCTCATGGATGAACAAGGCCACGTAAAGGACGCAGTCATTGTGAAAGGACTCAATAAAACCTGCGATGAAGAAGCCCTGCGTTTGATCAGCCAGATGCCCGACTGGAAGCCGGGCAGGCAGAATGGAAAAGCAGAAGTGGTCAAGTACACCATCCCGGTAGTATTCGACCGGAAAGCGAAGTAAAGTTTGCACTTTGTGGATTTACCTATACTTTTGCCATCCTAACATCCAAAGCAAACTCTCCATTCATTATGAGTGTACTGGTCAATAAGAATTCCAAGGTGATTGTGCAGGGCTTTACCGGCTCGGAAGGATCCTTCCACGCGCAGCAGATGATCGAATACGGCACCAACGTAGTAGGCGGAGTGACGCCGGCCAAAGGTGGCACCACCCACCTGGACCGTCCGGTGTTCAACACCGTGAAAGAGGCGGTGGAAAAAACGGGTGCTGACGTAAGTATCATTTTTGTGCCACCTGCTTTTGCGGCCGATGCCATTATGGAAGCAGCCGATGCGGGCATCAAAGTAATCATCTGCATTACCGAAGGTATTCCGACCAAAGATATGATGTACGCCAAGGAATACGTCAAAGGCCGCAACGTCACCCTGATCGGACCCAACTGCCCCGGCGTAATCACGCCCGGAGAAGCCAAAGTAGGCATTATGCCCGGCTTCGTTTTTAAATCCGGCAAAGTAGGCATTGTTTCCAAATCCGGAACGTTGACCTACGAAGCCGCCGACCAGATTGTAAAGGCCGGCCTGGGCATTTCAACGGCCATTGGTATCGGCGGTGACCCGATCATTGGTACGCCCACCAAAGAAGCCGTGGAGTTGCTGATGAATGATCCTGCTACGGAAGCCATCGTAATGATCGGCGAAATCGGCGGAAACTACGAAGCGCTGGCCTCCCGGTGGATCAAGGAAAACGGCAATAAAAAGCCGGTCGTTGGGTTCATCGCCGGTCAGACCGCCCCCAAAGGCCGTCGGATGGGCCACGCCGGTGCCATCATCGGAGGAGCCGACGACACGGCCGAAGCTAAAATGAAGATTATGCAGGAGTGTGGCATCCACGTAGTACAATCGCCGGCTGACATCGGAGCTACGATGCTGAAAGCCTTGGGCAAGAATTAATTCCAAATCGCCTTTCTGGCACTTTCCCGGGCTTTTCTTCGAGAAGTTAATAAATACTTAAACTTTACAAGAAGATGGCTTCACATTGAGAAGTTACTTTTACGGCGTAAAGTTTCTTCATATTCTTATGTTTGGTTTAAAAAAGGCTGCCCCTGGCAGCCTTTTTTATTGAATCGTCCGCCTTGAATTGTTCCGGTAAGCCATCTACTCTTTCTTTTTTGTCGTTCCAATTGACCTTTATCGTTACGAACGCCCTCTGATGTGCACTATAGCCTGTTAAATTAGTATTAACCCAGTACCCTCATTTCCATCAAATTATAGCAATTCGTTAAAAAGGAGGTAATGACTAGGTAAATACCATTAGCGTAGTTTGTAAAATAAAACTGCTATTGAAAACGCATTTCCGCACCATCGTGATCTCTGATGTCCACCTGGGCACATCGGGCTCCAAAGCCAAGGAACTGACTCATTTCCTGGAGCAGCATTCCTGCGATAAGCTCATTCTCAACGGAGACATCATTGATGGGTGGCAGTTGAAAAAGTACGGTTCCTGGAAGAAAAAGCATACCAAATTTTTCAAGGCCGTGCTCAAAATGATTGAGAACCACGGTACCAAAGTGATCTACCTTCGGGGCAACCACGACGATTTCCTGGACCAGGTACTGCCGATGAAGATTGGCAAGAATTTTTCCATCGTTAGGGAGTATACGCTCAAAACGGACGACAAGCAGTACTACGTGATTCACGGCGACGTGTTTGATTCCATCACTACCCACATGAAATGGCTGGCTCACCTGGGCGATCTGGGTTATACTTTTCTGCTTTGGGTCAATAAACGGTATAACCACTACCGGACCCGCAAAGGCCTGCCGTATTATTCGCTTTCCCAGGTCGTCAAGCACAAGGTGAAGTCGGCCGTCAACTACATATCCGATTTTGAAAAGCAACTGGCCGAACTGGCGCAGATCAAAGGCTACGACGGCATCATCTGCGGGCACATTCACCAGCCCGCCATCCGACAGTTCGGCGATACGGTTTATATGAATTCCGGCGACTGGGTGGAGTCACTGAGCGCGCTGGTGCAGGACGAACACAACGAATGGAGCCTGGTATACTACGCCGAAACGTATAAAACCCCCGTTGAGGAGTCGCCCGATGATTTCGTCGAAGACGACGACGTACTGCAAGATTCCCTCCACCAGTTGATCCGGAAAGGAAATAATGCTCCCATTCCTACATCGGCGTCTGAATGAGGGCGGTACCAAACCATTGGAGATGGATGGACAAAGTAGTATCTTTCCTAAGTGACAGAGCAGAGCTTTTATAATCGGACATTAGACAAACAAGTATCGAAGGCGTATGAAAAAGCGGTTTCTCTTTGTGGTACAGGGAGAAGGGCGGGGTCACCTGACCCAGGCCATTACCCTGTCGTGCTTGTTGAGGAAAGCCGGGCACGAAGTGTCGGCGGTGTTGGTAGGCAGAAGCGAATGGCGGGAAGTGCCCGCATTCTTTTATGAGAAAGTATGCGCCCCCGTCATCAGCTTTGAAAGCCCCAACTTCGTTTCCGACCCGCAGAGCAAAGCCGTCCTCATTCTGCCTACGATTACTTCCAACCTGCGGCGCTACCGGGTTTTTCTGGAAAGCCTGAAAACCTTGCACCAGACCGTAGAAGAGCACCAACCCGACGTGATTGTCAACTTTTACGACCTGCTGGGGGGACTCTATTACCTGCTTTATAAGCCCGATATCCCTTACGTTTGCGTAGGTCACCAATACCTGCTGCAACACCCTGACTTTGAGTTTCCGAAGCGGAGCTGGCTCAACCGGCTCATTCTGAACGTCAATACATGGGCTACTTCTTTCGGAGCCGATAAAAAGCTGGCCCTTTCCTTCCGCCCGATGCCCCAGGTGCCCGGCCGCCGCATTGTAGTGACTCCGCCGCTGCTCCGGGAGGAAATCACGGCGATGGCAGAGGACAATTCTCCCGTTCAGACTGGTCAGGAGCCTTATTTTCTGGCTTACATCAACCAGAATGGCTTCAGCGAAGAGGTGATTGAATGGCACCGGCAGCATCCCGAAGTGAAAATTCACCTTTTCTGGGACAAGAAAGACGCTGCCGAAGAAGTGAAATACGATTCAACCCTCACCTTTCACCGCATCAACGACCGGAAGTTTCTGGAAATGATGCGCGGATGCCAGGGCTACGTGTGTACGGCGGGCTTTGAATCCGTCTGCGAAGCCATGTACCTGGGCAAGCCCGTCATGATCATCCCCGTGCATCGCCATTTCGAGCAGGCCTGCAACGCCCTGGACGCCGTAAAGGCCGGAGCCGGCATTGCCGCCAAATATTTTGACTTCAGCCGCTTCATCGACTATCTGCCCGGGCACCAGAACCGGCAGCAGGCCTTTAGAGAGTGGCTGTCACAGACAGAAAAAATCTTTCTCCGTGAACTGGAGTCAGTTTGTCTATCCCCTGCTGATGCAGCCAGCTCCGCCCAGGTGCCCCATAAGTCGTACAAGCGGTTATTTCGTTTTACCGGAACCATCCTGAAGCGGTTGGCAATTGGCTGAGGATCCGCTTGCTTTCTCTTGTTCTGCCATCGAACCTGGTTCGGCTACTGGCCTGCGGATATTGCATACCCCATCGGGTTTAGCTATCTTTGGCTAGTATTTTAAATTCCAACATTTTGACATTTGATTCTTTCAATTTAGACGAGTCCCTGTTGCAGGGGATTTCGGATATGGGATACGCAGCCTGCACGCCGATTCAGGAGCAGGCCATCCCGGTGATATTAGAGGGCAAGGACCTGATTGGCTGCGCCCAGACGGGCACCGGCAAAACGGCCGCCTTCCTGCTGCCATTGTTGCAAAAGCTGGTTCATACCGAAGGCAATTTTATCAAGGCACTCATTATCGTTCCTACCCGCGAACTGGCCAAACAGATCGACGGATTGATGGACGGGTTGGCTTATCATTCGCCCATTCGTTCTATTGCCGTGTACGGAGGAGGAAAAGGGGAGGACTGGACCCAGCAGCAGCGGGCCTTCGAAGAAGGAGCCGATGTGGTGATCGGTACGCCGGGACGGCTCATTGCCCATATGCAGACCGGCAAGATGAAGCTGGATAAACTGCAGTACCTGATACTGGACGAAGCCGATAAGATGCTGGACATGGGTTTTGCCGACGATATTATGGGAATTGTAGCCAAACTACCCACCCAGCGGCAAACACTGATGTTTTCGGCTACCATGCCGAGCCGCATCCGGGCGTTGGCTAAGAAAATTTTGTCAGAGCCCGCGGAAATCAACATTGCCACGGCCAAACCCGCCGAAGGCATCCGGCAGTCGGCTTATATCCTGTATGATAGCCAGAAACTTCCGCTGCTCAACCAGATTTTCAAGCAGAAAGAAAATGAGGTAGAGAGCATGATTATGTTTACGGGTCGAAAGTCGAACGTGAACGAAATTGTCCGGTCACTGAAGAAACTGGGTGTAACCGTAGAAGGTATCCATTCGGACCGGACGCAGGAAGAGCGGGAAGCTATTCTCAACGACTTCCGCAATCGGAAGTTCAAGGTACTGGTGGCTACCGATATCCTGTCGCGCGGCATCGACGTGGAAAACATCAGCCACGTCGTGAACTTTGAAGTGCCCGACCCCGAAGATTACGTGCACCGCATTGGCCGTACTGCCCGGGCTTCTACCACCGGCGAAGCCATCACGCTGGTCAATCCGCACGACCAGGGCAAACTGGCCCGCATCGAAAAATTGATTGAGCGCGAAGTACCCAAAGTAGCGCTACCCGAAGAACTGGGGTCCGTACCCGAGTACAACCCTGCCGTCAGACACGCTTCGCCAGGTCATCCACGCGGAAACCGCAATAAGAAAAAACCGGCTTCCTCTTCCGATAAACCACAGGGCCAAAACTCCGGCGGACCCTCACGGCGTCGCCGACCGGACCGGCGAAAAAAAGAAAAACCCCAGGAATAACTGTTCAGGTTCACCCCGCTCTCTCTACCAGGCGGGGCTTTTTATTGCAACATATTTGTATTTTTTTAAGTACTTCTCCCGTTTTCTCTTTCCGGTTCTCCAAGTGCGGCTTCGGTTTTGACGCGGCTGGCCGCCTTCCTGGCGCTGATTTTTATTTCCATTCCTGCCCTTCCGGACCGTTAGCCGGTTGCTCGTTTCATGCCTGCTTGTGCAAAAAATGAAGCTGGGAAAAGCTGTTTTTTGTCCGATTCGGGCACTTTGCAGAAAATGTGTTTCACTTTGCAGAATTACTGTTAGCCTTGGGCCTCCTCTCTTCCCTACATTTGTATCGTTCAATCGGAGATCTTCAAGGCCATCGCATCTGCATTGCAAAGTGTTAGGGCTGAATCTCTGAAGCAACCAGGAAAGTATCACTTTATTTATACATAAAACCACTCTATACTTTTTTCAGATGAAAACGTTGAACCACTTTTTGTTGAATGCCCTGCTGATCGGATTTGTTGTCCTGACCGTGGCCGGTTGTAAAAAGAAGGATGAAACGCCGGTTCCGGTAGTCGGCAATGGCAACGGTGAACTAAGCTTTACCATCAATGGCGATGGATTTTCCAACAAGACCTTTGCTACTACCAAGGGCGTTACCCTTGCCTTCTACGATGCTTCTGACAACAGTACCGCAGTAGGAATCAACGATGGGGAGGCCACTGCCACCAAGTATACCATGTTTGCACTGGATTTTAGTGGAAAAAACACCGGCACCTTTTCAATAGATGATGACGACGATGATGATGACGACAATGATGTCAACATTTACCTTGCCATCAAAGATGGTTCCGTAGATAAGTCATTCGTGGCTCAATCCGGTACGATCGTAGTGACCAAATATCCCAGTGTAGGCGGGAAAATCGAAGGTACTTTCTCCGGAACGTTTGTGAACGTAGTTACGCAGGCTACAGTAACAATATCCAATGGGAAGTTCGCGGCTCAACGCCTGCAGGATCAGCAATAACCAGCTAAGTGTGTACCCTGTTTGATCAGCCAGAGTCACTCCCAGCTAGGTGACTTTGGCTGTTAACTATTTAATCGAACGCCGAACTTCTTTCATCCGCTATTCTATGAATGTGATTCTCCCAACCGCTATGAAAATGAACAGATCGTGCAGCAACGGCTCTTACAATGGCTACTTTGAGGTGGCTTTTCAGGTGATTGCCGCGGATGAAAGAAATTGGCGAAACGAACTGACCGAAATCTACCAGGCCAAACTGGAGGTATCTGAAAACTACCACGAAGCGAAAGCGGCGATCGACCACCTGCTCCACCTGGATGCCGGAAATCTGTCGGCTATTCTGTTAGAAAAGCTGTCTGCCGCTGCCCCTCAGGTGAAGGTAGCCCTGGCCGTAGGTATGTGGAAAGCCAGCCAATACGAAAAGAGCTTTTTTATTCTCTTTGAATTATTACACCGATATCGGAATACCTCCCTGAATCCCGTTTTTGCGGCCTTCCAGGATATGTCGGATTGCCGGAAAGTGCGGTCGTTCGCCTTGGCTTGCCTGGAAGGAGACGATGAGGAACTATTCCGAAAAGCGCACTTCTTGCTCACCCTCTGGGGGTACATCCACATCCCTGCGCTTCGTTCGGGTAACATGATGGGAGAAATCTCGTTAAGAAGCCGACAAACCCAACCTGAGCGCTTTCGGGTCGCTTTGGAACGCATCAAAAACATTCTGAAGAGCCGGTGATACATTTCAGACTCAACGCAGGCTGAATCACGTTCACCCGAAGCAACAAAAAAGCCCGCCTAACCGAAGTTGAGCGGGCTTTTGCTTTTGGGTGGAATATGGGGCTCGAACCCACGACCTCCTGAACCACAATCAGGCGCTCTAACCGACTGAGCTAAAACCACCGTGTTAAGACTGCAAAACTAAGCGGCTGGCTTTGATTCTACAACAAATTGCTGAAAAAAATTAACCGCTGATGAAGCGGGTGGAAGTAAAAAGCCTCCCGAAATCTTTTCAGACCGGGAGGCTCGTGGGTAATTGGTTTGACCGGCCGGCGATCCGTACTTATTTAGCGGAATTGAAGCGCTTTTCAGCGGCATCCCAATCTACCACGTTCCAGAAAGCGGCAATGTAGTCGGGGCGCTTGTTCTGGTATTTGAGGTAATAAGCGTGTTCCCAGACGTCCAGTCCGATGATCGGGGCGCCTTTGCTTTCGGCTACGTCCATCAACGGATTGTCCTGGTTGGGTGTAGAAGAAACGGCCAGTTCTCCGTTGCTCACCGTGAGCCAGGCCCAGCCGGAACCAAAACGGGTAGTGGCCGCTTTGGTAAATTCTTCCTTGAATTTGTCAAAAGAACCAAATTTCTTGTCGATGGCGGCTGCCAGATTTCCCTTTGGATTCCCGCCACCCTTGGGAGAAAGGATGTTCCAGAAGAAAGTGTGGTTCCAGTGGCCACCTCCGTTGTTGCGAACGGCTACGGGTTGCTTGCTTACGTTCTGTAAAAGTTCTTCAATGGATTTTCCGGCTGCATCGCTACCTTCCAGCGCTTTGTTGAGGTTGTCTACGTACGCCTTGTGGTGGCGGTCGTGATGGATTTCCATCGTCAGTTTGTCAATATGCGGTTCGAGCGCATCGTTAGCGTAGGGGAGGGGTGCTAATTCAAAAGCCATTGTATAAATGAATTTAGGGTTAAAGGTTGGTGAGACAACGCAGCAAAAGTAATTTATGTTCGCAAATTATTAAAAAAGTTCAACAGCAAAGCCTGGCATTCGGTTTCGCGTACGCCCGTCAGCACCTGGGTTTTAGGATGAAGTACCCTGGCCTGGAGCTGAGAATAGCCTCTTTTGGGATCGGAAGCACCGTAGATCAGGTAGCGGCACTGGGACCAGAAAATCGCTCCGGCGCACATCACACAGGGCTCCAGCGTGACGTACAGCGTACACTGCGGCAGGTACTTGCCGCCCATGTGTTGAGCTGCCGCTGTTATGGCCAGCATTTCGGCGTGCGCTGTTACGTCGTTGAGTTTCTGCGTCTGGTTATAACCCCGCCCAATGATGCGGTTCTGACTTACTATGACCGCTCCGACAGGAATCTCTCCTTCTTCTCCCGCCTGCGCCGCCAGTTTCAGTGCTTCTCCCATAAAATAGTCGTGGTCGTAGGTGTGCACAGTGGGTAAAGAGGATGGAGTTTGGAAGTTTGAAAAAGGGTGCAGCATTCGTCCATCAATCCCTCAGTCCTTCACCTCACCCGCACCGTTTGCATGATGGCCTGGGCGGTAGCCTGCCATTTGTCCTTGGCACGGGCGGGACAGGTAAAGTTGAAAATCAGCACCTTTCCGTTTTGGATGGTATATTGAATGTAGGAATACTGGCGGGTCACGGTGCCTTTGGTCAGCGAATTCTCCTCCTCATCCACCACCTCCGACTGAAACTCAAACACGGCAAAAGGATGCTTGTTGATCGTGACCATATTTCCCTTCTGCGTGTAATTCACTTTCGTGTACATCGTTTCCAGGGTGGAAAGATAGAAATCCTTGGCCATGGGTAGATCCGCGTCCCGCCATTTGCTGTTAGATACGTTGAAACCGAAGTCGGCACTGTGGTCGGGGCTGGTGAACATGGCCACTGGCTTGCGGAAGGTAAAGTACCGCTTGGCGATGTCGTCGTCCGTCATAGGCGTAAAGTTGGCCGGTAAGGAGACCGTTACGCCCTTGGTCAGTTCGGTTTTCACCAGCTTTGGGTCGTCGATCAGGAAAGCCAACAGAAAGGAAAAAAGCAACAATAAGGGGTTCATAAATGAGTACACTCGACTGTAGGATTACAAGGGGTTAATCTGAAAGTGCGGATTCTCAATGATGCCGACCACGTTGCCGAAAGGGTCTTTCACCTTCGCTACCAAAATGCCTTCGCCCACGTCCTGCACGGCCGTATGTGCTTCGGCACCCATACCCAGCAGGCGCTGGTAAGCCGCTTCGGCATCGGGCACGCCCCAGTAGGCCACGGCATTGTCGCCGTTGGTGCAGCCGGCAGCATCCGGGTCCAGGCCCAGCTCAAATCCGCCCACGTTGTATCCAACGTAAAAAGGGGCGTCGAAGTATGGGGGTGTGCCCAGCACGGAAGTATACCAAGCTTTGGCTTTTTCCAGATCGTCTACGTGGTAAATCACGGTGCGGAGGCCCTGAAACATAATGGCTTTGGTTGGTTTGAGACAGCAAGGTAGACTTTTCAATGCACTTGCCCAATGAAGAAGCGGGGAAAAAGCTACGTGCTGGCTAAAGTATGGTGTATAGATTACATAGTGTATTTGAAGGTGATAAATCTATTTTTTACTATTTATTTATATATTGTGCCCTTAGCCATACAGCGCATATGCTTGCTCAATGGCAGTAGGTAAGGATATAAACAAATGGTAGTACAAAATTGCCGTCAATTAAACTGTTGTTTAATGATTAAGAGACTATTACGACTTTCTGGAGTTATTATTGTCAGCTGTATCTCCTTTCTATTGGTATATGCATTATCTGCATACGGCTTTTCCAGAATTATTGTCAATTCGGGTGTAGTAGAAAAAAATGATGTTCGTATTTACATTATGACCAATGGTGTTCATACTGATCTGGTATTGCCGATAAAAAATGAGATCAAAGACTGGAGCAAGGGTGTAAAATTCGAAAATACAGTCGGCAAAGATTCAACGGCGAAGTTTGTGGCTTTTGGTTGGGGTGATAAAGGATTTTATCTTGAAACACCCACCTGGGCCGATTTGAAATTCAGCACCGCATTTTCAGCAGCCTTTGCACTAGGTGAATCCGCCATGCATACTACGTTTTACAAGGGAATGACAGAGAATGAAAGCTGTAAAATGATCAAGATCAGCTACAGTGACTATAAAAAATTGGTGGATTATATTGATTCCAGTTTTAAACGTTCGGAAGATGGTTCATTCGTGCACATTGCTACGAATGCCAATTATGGAAGCAATGATGCTTTTTATGAAGCCTTTGGAAGCTATAGCTTGTTTCACACTTGTAATACGTGGGCAAATAATGGATTAAAGTCTTGTGGCCAGAAAGCAAGTTTATGGACACCATTTGACACAGGAATATTCTATCATTACAAAGAGAAATAACTGTTTATAAGCCAGTCGTCAATGCTTCGGGAAAATTGTGGAAAAATGCAGCTTGGAATGTTTTATAGCCCAATGCTGCATAACTATAAACTTTATCCAGAACCCGTAAAATGATCGGCGGCTATCTGTACATATTGAAGTGTGCCAACGGAGCCTATTATACCGGCAGTACCTGGAATCTGGAACTGCGATTGGCTCAGCATCGGAATGGCGAAGGTGCTCAGTTTACCCGAAAGCACCTGCCGGTCGAGTTGGTGTACTACGAAACGTACGAACGTATCGAGCAAGCCTTTTACCGCGAAAAGCAGGTGCAGGGCTGGAGCAGAAAAAAGAAAGAAGCGCTGATTAATGGAGAAACGAACCGGCTGCATCAGCTTTCCGAATGCCAGAACGTAACTCACTATAAACGATTCATTCAGATTAGGCATTCGGTTTCCTTCAGTACTGTTCCTGCGGCAAAAGAGAATATAAAAATGTAGGGTAGCCAAAAGATTCCTACGTGGTCACTTCGGCTCCGCTCAGTGACCACGTAGGAATCTTTTGGCGTATTCGTGATTGGCCATAGATTACAGTCAAACCGATCATTGAGCAAATCTCTAACGAAGATACTACGACCCAGTAACCGTGAGGCAGCGAAAAGAAACGTTCCGGTCACTGAGCGGAGCCGAAGTGCCCGGAACGTTTCTTGGAGCGGAGGTGAGATAAATAATGACTTGATTCTATAAGACAAGCGTCTGCCCATTCACTTTCTGCATGACGCCAGCCTATAAGAACCAGCCCCGCCAGCATTCGAAGTACTGGCGGGGCTGGCTTAACATAAAGAAAAACTATTATCACGCCGCCTGCATAGCCGGTTCAATTTTCGGGGCCAGCAGTTTGTAGAGCACCGGCGTCACGATGCGGGTGAGCAGCAGCGAACTGATCAGGCCGCCGATGAGCACCCAGGCCAGCGGCGAATACAGCGGTGACCCTTCGATCACCAGCGGCATCAGCCCGCCGATGGCCGTGAGCGTGGTGAGCAGAATGGGAATGAAACGGGTTTCGCCGGCTTCTTCAATGGCTTCTACCAATCCCATGCCCTGCGCCCGGAGCTGGTTGGTGTAGTCGACCAGCAGGATGGAGTTTTTTACTTCGATGCCGATCAGCGCAATCAGGCCGATGGTTGCCACGAAGGAGAAGGTATTGCCCGTAATCAGCAGGATGAGCACTGCCCCGATCACACCCAGCGGAATCACCGACAAGACGATGAGCGTGCTGCGGAAAGTGCGGAACTCCAGGATCAGGATGGCCAGAATGCTGAATACCGTAACGATGACAATAGTGCCCAGTCCGCCGAACGACTCCTGACTGCTCTCCACTTCGCCGGCTGGCACGTAGTGATAGCCTTTGGGGAAAGAGAAAGCATCCAGCTTTTTCAGCACTTCCTGCGTCACTGCCGAAGTCAGGTAGCCGCTGCGTACGTTGGCCGTGATCGACACGAAGCGGTCCTGGTCGTAGTGGCGGATGCTGGTCGGCGAAGTCTGTAGCTTGACGGTGGCCAGTTGGTTCAACGGCACCAGCGCCCCCGTCGCCGATGCCACGTACATGTGGTCGAAGGCGTCCAGCGTCTGTCGGTTGCCCCTCGGCAGGCTCACGTTGATGGAAAACTCATCGCCATCCGGTTCGCGGAACAGTCCGGCGTTCAACCCGGCAATCCCCATCCGCACGGTGCGGTCGATGTCGACGATGGGAATGTTCAATAAACCCGCCTTTTCCTTGTTGATCTCCACTTTCAGATCCGTAGTGAGCGTGGTGAGCGGATTATCTACGTAAATGGTGCCGGGCGTGGTTTTGAGGATTTTTTCCACTTCAAAAGCCAGCGATCGCAGCGAATCCAGGTTATCGCCAAACACGCGGATGGCGATGGGGGCTTCCTGGTCCGGACCCTGCTCAAACTGCTTTACCTTGATGTGGGCATTCGGATAGTCATCGAACGATTGGCGCAATTTGTTCACCAGCACTTCTATGTCGTCCAGTTTCAGGTGCGGATCGGTCTGCACGAATAGTTCGGCGTAGTTCGGCGTCTCGTTTTTGGCAATGATGTTGTAATAAATGCGCGGATTGCCCTTGCCCACGTTGGTGGCAAAATTCCGGATTTCCTTGTGCTTGGCCAGTTCGGTTTCCACGAATTGGGCCACCCGGTTGGTTTCGTACAGGCTGGTACCCAGCGGCATTTCAATCTGAATTAAAAACATCGGCTTATCGGACTTGGGAAACACGCTGGAGCCAACGACCGGAATCAGCGCCAGGCTGCCCAGGAAGATCAGACCAGCCAGGGCCAGGGTGGTTTTGGGATAATGCAGGGCTTTGTCCAGCACCGGCTTGTAGGTACGATCCAGCACCCGCTTCAGACCACGCAGGAAGAAGTTGCCTTCCGGATGTCCTTCTTTCAGGAGCAGGCTCGACAGGAACGGCACGATGGTGAGGGCCACGAACAGCGAAGCCAGCACGGTGGTGATGACGGCCATGGGCAGGCTGCGTATAAAGTCACCGGCGGCTTCGGGCAGGAAAGCCAGGGGCAGGAAGGCGAAGATGAGGACTGCTGTGCAACCCACCACTGCCAGGGTAATCTGCTTGGTAGCCTGGATGGAGGCTTCTACCCGGCTGTAGCCATTCCGAATGAACCGTTCGATGTTTTCCACTACCACAATCGCGTCGTCGACCAGCAGACCCAGGGCTACCACCATACCCACAATGCTGAGCTGATTGATGTTGAAGCCCATAAAATCCAGCATAGCCAGACCCATAGCCAGACACAGCGGGATGGTGATCATGACGACCAGCGATGCCCGCCATCCAAGGGGTAGAAGCGTAATCAGCACCAGAATGATGGCAATGGTAAAGTCGCGGCTGAAACCGGCCAGCCGGCGGGTCACGCTTTCGGCCTGGTCAAAGCCTTTTTCGTAGGTGATGTGGGCCGGCAGTTCCTTCTGAAAGGCTTCCAGCACCGGATTCATCAGGTCACGGGTTTCGTTGATGTTCTTATTGTCTTTCTGGCTGGCCGTCACAAACACCGCCCGCTTGCCATTGAACCTGCCCAGATAAGTCTCTTCTTCGTAATTGAATGCCACGTCGCCAATGTCCTTCAAGTACACGTTCCGACCGCCATTGGCGTGCACAATGGTGTTCCGCACTTCATCGATGGAAGCGTAGTCGCCGCTGGTTTTTACGTTAAACTTTTTGGTACCTACTTCCACGCTGCCGCCCGGTATGTTCAGGTTTTCGCTTTGAATGGCACCCAGTACCCGGTTGAGGGCCACGCCATTCTGCGCCATTTTCCCCAGGTCCAGCGAAACACGCAACTGCCGGTTCGGATGGGCGTGGGTTTCCACCGTACGCAGGTTCTTGATCTTCTTCAGTTCATCCTTCAGCTTGTCGGCCCAGTCTTCCATTTCCCGGTAAGGGGCCGTTTCTGAAAGCAGAGCCACCTGCAGAATGTTGACGTCGGAAGGGCGGAATTTCTGGAAGCGGATGTCGACGATACCTTCGGGCAGCGTACCGCGAATCTTATTGACCTCCCGCAGAATGTCGTTGTATTTTTCGTCCGGGTTCGAATCGTAGGTAAAATCGATGCGGATCACGGCTACGCCATCGTTGATGTTGGAAATGATGCGCTTCACGTTGTCCATTTCGTTGAGTACATCCTCAATGGGTTCTACCACCAGTTCTTCCATATCGTTGGGACCGGTGCCGGGATAGATGACGACCACCGCAAAGTTGGGAGCCACGAAGTTGGGATCTTCTCCGCGCGGCATGTTGAGCAGGGAAGTAATGCCAATGGCCATGACCATTGCGAATACGATAATGGTAAACTGCCAGTTTTTGACCGAAAATTGGGTAATTTTCATGAGTAGAATGATTTTCTTTGAATAAAGAATCTGCGATAGGAATGGCTGAAGATGAGGTGAGGGAAGAAAGACACAACGGCTTTTCCGGTCTGCTTTTCTCCGCGCTCCGGTCTCCGTTTATTTCACCACCTTTACCCGGGTATCGGCACTCAGATAAGATACGCCGTCGGTGATGACGGAATCACCGGCTTTGAGGCCTTCGCTGAGGGCAACGGTCTGATTCTGAATCATCGCTACCCGTACCGGCCATTTTTTCACGCCCTGACGGTCGGCGGTCAGCGTATAGACGTAACCCTGGTCCCCATCGGCTTCTACCAGCGCTTCGATGGGAATGACCAGCATGGAAGGTCCAGCCGCCGGTTGAATTTTGATGTTGGCCACCATGCCGGAAGCCAGCAGTTTGCCCTGGGGCTGAATGCTCAGTTCTACTTCAAATGTGCCGTTGCGCAGGTCGGCCGTCTGGGCAATTTCGGTCACAGTCGCTTTGAAAGGCGTTCCCGGATAGGCATCCAGTGCTACTTCTGCCGCATCGCCCGTTTTCAGGCGCACCATATCGCGGTCCGATACGCCCACGCGCACGATCCAGTTGCCTTCGCCCGAAGCCGCAAAAACGAATACCGTACTGCCAGGCGTAATCAGTTCGCCTTCTTCCACATTCCGCTTCAGGATGCGTCCGTTGTCGGGAGCGTAGATTTGGGAGTATTGCAGATTGAACTGGGCAATTTGCAGGGCGGACTGGGCCACTTCGTAGCCGGTAGTCGCGTTCTGAAACTGTTCGTAGGTGGCGGCACTGTCGGCGTACAGGCGCTTTACTCTTTCGAGGTCACGCTGGGCTTTTTCCTGGCTTTGCCGGGCCTGGCTGGCCTGGGCACTGATTTCGGTCAGGTTCAGGCTGGCCAGCAACTGACCTTTCTTCACCGACTGGCCTTCGTCAATGTGGAGACGAGCAATAATGCCGCCCGTTTTGAAGGAAAGCCGCGCTTCTTTCTTGGAAGCAATGACCCCGCTGGTCACGATGGGGGCCGATACCGTTTGAGCTACTACCGGCTGCGTACGCACGACGACCGATTCCGGAGCCGTCTGCTGGTCTTTGGACTGGGAAGGGCTGCAGGCTTCGGTACCTATCAGCAATAAAGGAAGTAAGAGTGCAGAAATGTCTCGGGTTTTCATATGAAAAGGAGGTTGAAGACGGAAGGATGGAGTTAGGACTGTTGCTGAATAAATAGAAGCTGCTTTTATTCCAGCGTATAGCCAGCAGTGGCTTGCTCTCTTTCGGCCGCGCGGATGAACACAGCGAAGCGGGCGACGGTGTAGGCAATCTGGGCGTTGGTCAGCTGGTTGCGTGCATCCAGAAACTCAATCATCAGTGCCTGCCCCTCACGATAGCGGGCGTTCACAATGCGGAAAAACTCTTCCGAATTGCCCAAGGCTTCCTTTGCCGACTGCAGCGATTTCTCCGCTGTTTCCAACTGGCTCTGCGTCGACTGAATCTGCAATTGAATCTGCTGTTCGGCGCTCTGTTTCTGGGCTTCCAGTCCCTGGCGGTCCAGCAGCGTCTGGCGGATCTTCAGTTGGTTGCGGAAGCCGCTGAACAGGTTCCATTTCAGCGAAATACCGTACAGCATATAATCCTGGGTGCCGTTGTACTTCAATCCGAAGCCCTGGTAGCCGCCTTCCAGCGAATGCCCGATGGTCGGAATGAAGTACGACTTGTTCATGCGGAGCTGGTGTTCGTTGGCACGCAGCGCTGAACTCAGCTTGAGCAATTCTTCCCGTCGGCTGGGGTAACTTTCGTCGTCGGGAGCAATGAGGGCGTAACTTTCAATGGGGGCCGCAAACCAGGTCGTGTCGGTGGTGACAGGTGCCTCAAAAGGCTGGTTGAGCAGGGCGTTGAAAGCGTAAGCAGCCAGTTTGCGGTTGTTCTGGGCTTCGGCCAGTTGGGCTTCCATCCGGCTTACTTCCGCACGGGAGCGGTAGACGTTAGAGGAAAGAGCCACTTGGTTCTTCACCAGTTTTTCGTTCAGCTTCAGGTTTTCCTGCACCAATTGCAGCGCCGCCTGGTACACCTCTACCGCCTTTTCGGCCTGCAGATAGCGGAAATAGGCAATCTTGATCTGTTTCACCAGTTCCCGCTTGTACGCATTCACTTCCGCCTGCTGGTAGCTGATCAGCTCCCGCCGGATTTTCCGGTTGTAGTAGATTTCCGTGTTGAGAAGCGGATGCGTCACCACTACCCGCGTGGTGTGGAAATTGTTGGGCAGAAACTGGATGGTTTCGTTGGCCAGCGTGGGAAATTGCTTGCTGTCCGTCATCTGGTTGAGCGTCTGGTACACCGGATTGAGCAGATCCCCGATGGGGAAGTCGATGGTGCGACCGCCGTTGGCCAGCGTGTACTGGAAGTCGAAGCTGGCCGTGGGCAGGAACAGGCCATTGGCTTCCTTCAGGGCCAGCAGACTTTTTTCGAAGGCAAACTGCGGCTGTTTCAGGGCCAGGTTGCTCGATAAGCCCTGCTTGATGTAGCCCTCCAACACCGGTGAAGGCTGCGCGGCCACCCGCAAACTGGTAAGCGCCACCAGCAGTACCGCAAAAATTCGATAGGCGTTTTGCATAAGAGTAGAAAAATAATGATTCAGAAATTGGCTGCCCGACAAAGCCAGGCGTAACGATTTCGGATGAAATGCGATGCAAAAAGACAAAGCATTTCCACGACGAGCAGAAAAATGCCGTCCAAGGGTAGCAGTGCCACGGTGAAACGTAGCAGAAAGCGGATGAAATCAGCCGCGGATTACGAAGGGCGACCGTTAGGAATCTTTGTACCGGTAGCCAGCATATTGGTGGTGGCTTTTACCAGCAGCTTTCCTTCGGCGTTGGTCAGGCGGCATTCGGCGTGCACGATGTTGCGCCCTTTACGCACCACCTGCGACTGTGCCGTCACTACTTCACCAATTTGGGCACTGCCCAGGTAATCCGTGTTCAGGTTGACCGATACGAAGAAATGTTCAGCACCCAGGCTGAAGACAGTCGTTCCCAGCACCTCATCGAGCATCGTGGCCGCGATGCCGCCGTGCAGAATGCCCATCGGGTTGGTCATATCTTCGCGCACGGTAAATTCTACCGTCAGACTGCCTTCGCTCACTGCTCTCATCCGCCCGTCGAGCCAGCGGGCTACGGGCGAAGGGTTGCGGGTCATCGGCTGGTCAATCAGGCTTCTTAAACTTTCTAGTCGGGAATGGGTCATAACAGCGGGCTTTTTGTAAACATTTAATAAATAATGAACACTGTTTAGTAATAGGGCAAAAAAAATTATTCCTTTTTCAGAAAAGCAGCCAGCATGGCCACCGAGGCTTTCATCAGGTGCCTGAATTGTTCTTCCGTATACATTTTAAATCGTTCCCGAATGGCCAGTGAAATCATCCCGTGTCCACTCGTCCAGATGAAGAAAGCCGCTTCGTGTACATCCATCTTTTTGATATATCCGCCATCCAGACATTCCTGTACTGTGCTACAGAGGTAATGATACGATGCAAAACCACAATCCCAATCTTCTTTCTCCCCCAACTTCTTCATGGGTGCCCGCATAATGAACATCAGATCGTAGTATTCCGGATGATCAAAAGCAAACTGGACGTAGGCGTCACACATGCGAAGCAGACGTTCGTAAGGATTGGATATTTTATTTAATGATTCAAATCTTCCCAATAATATTTGGAAGCCCTGCTCGTGGATGGCAAATAGAATGGCATCCTTGTCCTTGAAATACAGATAAATAGTAGCCGGACTGTATTCGATCCGGTCGGCAATGTTTCGGATGGATGTTTTTTCGTAACCTTCTTCAATAAACATGCGCGTGGCTTCCCGCAAAATGAGATCGCGCATTTCCTGTTTCTCCCGCTCTTTTCGTTCCGAAATTCCCATACATATTATTTTCGATGTAAATTTAATGAACAGTGTTTAGTAAGCAAATTTTTTCAATAAAAATTTTCACTCCGAAATAAGAAAGCCGTTTGCAAAGCTTTGCAAACGGCTCGAAGACAATGATTTATATTCTGAATCTTACTATTCTACTACCAGTTTCCTGGTAGCGCTGCCATGTTGATCGGAAACGCGGATCATATACAAGCCAGGAGTCAGCGGTTGGGTATTGGTGTGTACTTTTTGCTGAATTGCCGCTTCTACTACTGGCTTGCCGGAAGCATCCATTACCTGCAGCATCGGATTCTGTAGCTGTTCAAAATGGCGCAGCTCCAGCGTAAACCGTCCGCCCGAAGCCGGATTCGGATAAACGGTCCAGCTTTCTTCCAGGCTTAGGTTTTCAACCGAAGCCGTTCGCGCTGTTGCTGCACCTGCTTTCGTAGGTTCGTTGCCCCAAATGAGCACGCCCTTGCGGTACAGCGTGACGCGGTTCCAGTCCGTGTAATCGCGCTTCGAAGGGTCATATGAATAATCGCCCCATTCGTTGAAGTCCGACCAGTTGGCATTGTTGAAACGGGTCTGGATTTCGCCACTGCTCCTGGTCGGAGCCAATGAGGCCGCCGAAGTAAAGCTCAATTCCAGGTAGTAATCGGCACTGTCCTTGGGAGCGCTCAACTTCACGAAGCGGCCTTTCACCTGGTTGGTACCCAACGCGGCGTAGTCGCACCAGAACTGCTGACTGGTATTGTCCTGCGCCCAGGGATAAGTCGCGTTTTCGCGGGTATACCAGTAGCGAATCGTCAGTTCGTTGTAGGGAACGGCCTGATTACCGATGTTCACAATCTGGAAATGCGGCTTGATGTGGTTGTCGGTGGCTTTGTTTTCGTTCTGACGCACCCGGTACTGTACTTTCAGACCGGGCGCTACCTGGATCGTAGTCGTAGCGGTGCTACTGCCATCAAAGGGGTCAGTAACGGTAAGCGTGGTGGTATAGGTGCCCGGTGCCACGAAGGTGTGACTGACCGTTTTGCCCGTTGCCGTGGTGCCGTCACCAAAGTTCCAAGCGAAGCTCAGCGTGTCACCATCGGGATCGGAAGAAGCCGAAGCATCGAAGGTGACGGGCAGGGGCGCAAAGCCTTGCGTAACGGAAGCAGTAAATTTCGCTACTGGTGCTTCGTTTTCGGGTGTCAGCTGAATTGTTACGGTCTGGGGCGCACTGCTGGTGTAATCATCGCGAACGGTGACGGTCAGGGTGTAGCTAGGCGTGGTGCGGTAATCCAGTGCTGCGCTGTTGGCTACCGTAAGCTGGCCGGTACTGGCATTGATGGAAAAAATGCCCGCTCCCGTTCCGCCCGTGATCTGCCAGCCCTGGAAGGTAGTCGCTGTCGTGTCGGCATCGGTTGCCTGCACGGTGCCGACTACGGCGGTATTCGCGGCTCCTTCGCTGAGGATAAAGGTTTGTCCGGCCGTCACAACGGGTGGGATATTCCGCACGTAAGCCTGTAGCCACACCAGCGCCGGTCGTTCGGCACCGTTTTCGTACGCCAGGTAGGCACCCTGTTGCGTGCGCCAGTGGCCGGGCCGATATCCCCACAATGTAATCCCTCTCACCGAAGGATGTTCCCAATAGAGGGGAAAAATGCGCTGGTAATCCTGCAATTGCGCGGCGTCGGTGGGACCGTCAATATCCAGTTCGGTGATGTAAATGGGCAGTCCGGTGGCGGCGTACTGATCCAGAATATTTCTCAGTACGTCGGAAGCCGTGCGGGTAGAGAAAGCGTGACCCTGCAGACCGATTGCGTCGATCAGGTTTTCAGCCTTTAGCAGATTGATAATACCCAGGTAGCGCTGTGCGTTGGTCGGGTTGTTCTCCACGTTGTAATCGTTGATCATCAGCTGGGCGTTTGGGAAGTACTGACGGGCCATCCGGAAGGAAGTCAGTACCCAGTCCCAGCCGGTAGCACCATTGCCACCCAACGCGTTGATGTAATTACCACCACCGCTTCCGGGCTGGTTGGGCGGATCGTTGGTCGGTTCGTTGACCACTTCCAGGAAGTCAATATCCGGATAACGTTCGGCCACGGCGGCGTACCATTCCTTGATTTCCTCTAGTTGTTCGGCCGGCGGCAGGTTTTCGATCCAGGCGGGCTGCTGATTGCCCCAGATGAGTACGTGGAAGCGGAAGGGAAAACCATTGTTCCTGGCCAGCAGGTAAGATGAATCCAGTTCGGCCCAGTTCATGACGTCCCGCGTGCCTTCTACGCTGCCCCATTTACCCGCGTTTTCCGGAACTACCTGATTGAAGTAGGCAGTAAAATTGACCTTTTGCGAAGTGCTGTACACGCCACCCACAAACTTTTCCTTGCCGGTGGCCATCGGTGGACCTTTGGGTGTGAAGGGCGGTGGCGGAGGGTTTTCGGTACCGGCTTCGCCCTTGTCCAGGTTGTCGACCGTAAAGAAGATGCCCGCCGGGCCAAAAGCAAACTGATCGAATTCCAGGCCGTTTTCACGGCTGCCCACCTGGAAAGTCTGGGTCAGACTACCTTCGGGAACGGTAAACTGTATCGGTGCTTCACCTTGTCCGGCAAAGGTCGACAGATTGATCCATTTCCAGACGTTGTTGGCCGCCGTACCGCCACCCGTTACGATATCGGTGCTGGCTGTGTGGCCGCCGCTGTTGAGTCCGTTGACCGTAATCCAGTCGTTTTCGCTGGTGGCTGATTTGCTGCCAAAGCCGTTGCCGTAGTAGAAGCTGTCATCATCGAAGCCGCCCGAACCCACCCGGAGGCGGGCGTAAAGGTTGTACGTTCCAGCTTTGGGGAAGGTGACTGAATACGAAAGCACCCGGCTGTCGGTGCCCGGACTTTGTGTAGCGGCAAAATTCTCCACTACCCGCACAAACCGGACGGTACCTTCATCCAACGTAGCAAACACAGCGGGGCTGGAAGCCGCTACCGGCGTACCCGATTCGGCTTGTATCACCACGGCCTGGTTCTGCGCTACGGCTTGCGGAATGCTGATGTTGTCAATAAAGAAAGTCCCCGCGTTGGGAAAGTGAAATTTGAGCTGTAATCCGGCTTCCTGCGCGGTAAAGGTCCATTTGTAGCGTTGCCAGGAAGTGGTCAGCGTAATGATCTGCTCTGTGTAAGTGAGGTTTTGCTGAATGACTTTAAATTGACTGCCCGCCGTAGCGGCTTTGGCGTAGAAGCTCAGCGTATAGGGCTTGCCTGACTCCGATGCCCAGGGATCGTTCACGGCCTGCACATTCCAGGGATTGGCTCCGGGTGTGATCACTGCTACCTGCATTGCCTTCGTGCCGTCCACTGCGTCGCTGACTATCGAAAAGCTGGCGTTGGTGCCAGCGGCTGCCTGGGTAAACCAGCGGCTGAAATCGCTCTCAAAGCTGCCATTGGGAATCAGGTTCTGCGTTTGCACCGGCACCTGCGCGGGAATGAGATTGGCATCGATGAAGAAAGTGCCGGCGTTGGGGAAGTGGAACTTGAGTTGCAGCCCCGACTCCTGCGCGGTGAACGTCCATTCGTATTTCTGCCACGCGGTCGTCAGGCTGATGATGCGTTCGGCGTAGGTAGTGTTCTGCTGAATGACTTTGAACTGACTTCCGGCAGTGGCCGCTTTGGCGTAAAAGCTCAGCGTATAGGATTTGCCGGCTTCGGAGGCCCAGGCGTCGTTGATGGCCTGCACGTTCCAGGGATTGGGGCCGGGGGTAACTACTTCTACTCTCATTGCCTTCGTGCCATCTGCGGCATCGTTTACAATGGAAAACGATGCATTCGTGCCGCTGGCGGCTTCGGTAAACCACTGACTGAAGTCACTCTCAAAACTACCGTTGGGAATCAGGTTCTGCGCCTGGGCGACATAGCTGCACCAGACCAGCAGAAAGAAGAAGAATAAACATTTTCTCATAGGTAAAGGGATTTAGGTGTTGATGGATGAATTGAGACATGCAAGGAATGATAATTAAATAATTAGAGAACTTTGACCTGTTTTTCTCAAACTACGGAAAGGTGCAGCAATTAAAAGGTAAAAGCTGAGACTTGTGATGGTTCTCAGCTTTTACCTTTTTTGCGATCAATTAGTTATATCCCGGATTCTGCGGATACTTCTGGTCCGTCGCACTAGGGTCGACTGAGCCATTGATTTGCGCCTGCGGAATGGGGCGCAGCAGATGGAAGGGCTGAATATTGGGTGCTGCCTGCGCATTATACAATTGAACCCGGTTAATCAGCTTACCGGTTCTTTTCAGATCGAACCAGCGCATCTGCTCTCCGGCCAGTTCACGGGCACGTTCGTCCAGGATGTAGTCTACTCCCCGGGCGGCCAGGTCGGCTTCCGTCGTGCTGGTCAGTACGGCCGCCGCCGCCGGACTGGCCGCTGCCCGGGCTCTTACTACATTGAGCATCGCGGTGGCCTCCGACAAACTTCCCAGTTGGTAGGCCGCTTCGGCGGCGATCAGATACGTTTCGGCAAACCGGTAGACGATAAAGGGGCGCACCGAAGCAATATTCGGGTCGTTGTTGGCCCGTCCCTGGGTCGCATCGTACTTCTTTAACGTGGGATAAAACCGGTTCTGAGAATTGATTTCTGCCGGCAGAAAGACCCGGTAGCGGGTACGCGCTACCGTAGTCGGGGCGGCAAACCGGGCTTCCAGGTGTTTGGGTACCATCCAGGCAGCGGTATCGCCCACCGCAAATTTGGGCTGGTCTACCTGAGAAGCGCTGACGTACCCGGCAGCGGCATCGGCCGCCGTCCATTTTGGAATGGTGGAAGCCGTGTTGGCGATCCAAACGGTCTGGAATGACTTGTTATAGCGGGTATCATTTACCTTGTCGGCAAACGCCTCATCCAGCAACCAGGGCGTAGGTTTGTAACGAACGAAAGGACGGCCATTGACTACATCACGCACCATGCCCGGCAGGTCGATGTAGCGACTGCGGAACAGGAAAAGACTTACATTTTGCCGCAGTCCCTCATCACCGGGGGCACCAAAACCGCGGTTGTCATTGTACTGCGTATTATCAATCCAGTTCACCTGCCACAGAATTTCGCGGCTGTATTCGTTGCCCTGCCGGTGTACGTCGGCATAGTCAGGCAGCAAGTCCACGCCGTAGGTAGCTTTGTTATCAATCAGTTGCTTGGCGGTATTGTAGGCATCCTGAAAATCACTGCCCTGCGCCACCGACGACCATCCCCGGGTCAGGTATACTTTGGAGAGCAGGTGCAGGGCGCTGGCTTTCCAGGCTCTGCCCTGGGCCGAAGGCGTATTGGGCAAATCGGCGACTGCTTCGGTCAGGTCTTTGATGATGGCGGCGTATACATCGGCCAGGGGAGCCCGCGAAGCGAACTTCGAAGGATTGGCGTTGAACCGGAGCGGCCCGGAGCCCAGATCCAGTGTGACGGGGCCATACAGTTCGGTCAGCAGGTAGTACCACTGGGCACGCAGGAATTTGGCTTCGGCCAACAAGGATACTTTCTGCGTTTCGCTTAGTTCGGTAGAAGCCTGTCCGTAGTCAATAATTCCATTGCACGTATTAATGGCTACGTAAGCCCGGTTCCAGGGGCCACTCACATCCCCGTTGTCCGAATTGATGTTGTTGTAAGTATTCAGCGCCGGATTATTCAGTTCGGATCCGTGCGTAAATTCATCCGTACCAAACACGGTAAGGTTCATACCGCCCTGGGTGCCGTAAAAGAAGCGGAAGTAGGAGTAAGCAGCCGTCAGGCCGGCATTGATGCCATTGCCCGTTTGGAAATAGTCGGGCGTCAGCCGATCCTGGGGCATCTCTTCCAGGATATCCTTGCAGCCCGTGGTCAGGACCAGGAATACAGAGAAAAGTGCCGTGTAAAAAACGAATATTCTTTTCATATCAATATTGTTGAAGTCGTTGATTGCTGAATTAGTATTGAATGCTCACGCCGAAAATGATACCGCGGGCCAGGGGCGTGTTGGGCTGCACAGTGAGGCGATTGCCCCAGCCAGTCAGCGATGAGCCACCCCGGCCGGTTGCTTCCGGATCCAGTCCGCCGGCCTTCACGTAATCGGAGAAGAAGGCCTGGAAAGGATTGTTGGCCGTTACGTACACCCGCGCGGAACTGATGCCCGATTTGCCCAGTACGCTGGCCGGCAAGCGGTAGCCCAGGTTGATGCTGCGGATTTTCAGGAAGGAGGCATCAAAATAGCCCATCGTAGAGCCGTAGCGGTTGTCGTTTCCGATGCTGCCGGGACGCGGATAATTGTTGGTCGGGTTTTCGGGTGTCCAGTAGTCCACGTCCGGGCCATTTCTCCGGCCTTCCAGTGAGTTGATCGGAAAGCTGGCATTTCCCTGATATAAGGTGCTCACCAGTTTTCCCCCTACCCGGCCGAAAAGCACCACCGACAGGTCGAAGCCTTTGAAACTGAAACGGTTGGTCATACCGCCCTGCCACAGGGGCTGCGTGCTGCCCAGAATGGTGCGATCGCCCTGGTCGGCAATACCGTTGCCATTCAGGTCGGCAATCTTGATTTGTCCGGGCGTGGAATTGTCGAAGGCTTTGGCCGCATCGGCTTCATTCAACTGCCAGATGCCGATTTTCTGGTAATCGTAAATGGCGTCGACGGGCTGACCCACGAACCAACCGTTGTTGATATCCTGGATAGAGCCTTCGGCCAGTTCGGTGACTTTTTCCCGGTTAGCGAAAAAGTTCAGATCGGTTGCCCAACTAAATCCATTGTCCCGGCTTTCGAAATTAACGGTGCTCAGGGTGACTTCAATCCCTTTGTTTTCCGACTTTCCGATGTTCTGGACGTAGGCACCGGGGATACCTGCCGTAATCGGTAGGGTTCGGCTTTGCAGGATATCCGATGTCTGCTGGTGGTACAGATCTACCGAACCGGTAATGCGGTTACCGAACAAGCCAAAGTCGATACCGATATTAGGAGAAGAAGTGAATTCCCATCTGAGGCTTGGGTTGGGAACGCTTTGCACCAAGACACCATACTGACCGGTGTTGCCATAGTTATAAGGAACTCGGGCCAGTCTGCCCAAAGAAGAATAAGGCTGTACGGCCTGGTTAGAAGTACGGCCGTATCCCAACCGGAGTCGCAGGTTGGAAATGGCCGTCAGTCCGCTCATGAACGCTTCGTTGTGAATGTTCCAGGCGAAGGCCGCGGCCGGATAGTAGAACCACTTGTTGCCGGGAGCCAGTCGGGAAGAACCGTCGGCACGGCCGGTCAGGGTCAGCAGGAAGCGGTCATTGAAGTTGTAGTTGACCCGGAGCATGTACGACAACAGTCCCCAGCGGTAATTCGAGCCGGTTCCGCTCTGATAGGTGTTGGCCAACTCCAGGTTATAAAACTTCACCCGGTCCGAAAGCACGTCGGTCATGTTCAGGGTATAAGAAGTGTTCTCTAATTCCTGCGCACTGAACAGACCGGTCACGCTGAGTTTGTGCTTTTCGGCAAACGTCTTGTCGTACATCAGCAGGTTTTCTAGCGTATAGCTCCAGTTGTCTTCGTTCCGTAATTGCAGCGTATTGACCCCGCCGTTCTGAAAGGGCGTATTGGAGCCCCGGTAATCGCCTAAACCATCCGTGAAATAGTCGAGACCTACGTTGAGCCGGTACCGTAAACCTTCCGTAATCTGCACTTCTCCGTAGAGGCTGTTGAACGTACGAAGGCGCTTGCGTTGCTGCTTCCAGAGTTCGCTGTTGTTGATCAGCAACGGGTTTCGGGTATTGTTGTCAATGCTGCCGGTGGCAGGAAGTTCGTTGATGGAGCCATCGTCATTATAAGCGCGGTATAGCGGACTCAACGTCAGGATCTGGAACATCGGGTTGGCATTTTCTCCGTCGGTGATATTGACGTTATTCAGGGAGTTCAACCCGATTTTGATCCGCTTACCAATGTTCTGATCGATGGTAGCCCGGAGGGAATAACGGGTAAAAGCTTGTCCGGGCAATACGGTGGTTTCCTTGAAATAACCTCCCCCGAACGAATACTTGGTGGTTTCCGTACCGCCCGCAATGTTGATGTTGTGATTGGTGATGTAGCCTTTTTTATACATCACATCCTGCCAGTCGGTTTCCCGCCCTTCGGCAAACGAACGTCTTTCGTCGTCAGTAAAACCCGCCAGCGGATCCGGGTCGTTGCCCTGGTTGTAGCCGGAAATATCGCGGAAGCGCGCATATTCCTGCCCGTTGAAGAGGTCATATTTGCCAATTACCGAATTCACGCCGTAATAGCCGTCGTAGGTGATTTGCGGCTTGCCCGTTTTGCCTCTTTTGGTGGTAATCAGCACGACGCCGTTGGAACCGCGGGAACCGTAAATGGCCGTTGCCGAGGCATCTTTCAGAACGTCTACCGAAACAATGTCGTCCGGATTGATGTCGTTGAGGCTGCCACTGAAAGGAATACCGTCTATTACCAGCAAAGGATCGTTTACACTGGCTCCGTCGGCACCCGGATTGGCGATGGAACGGTTGCCCCGCACCCGGATTTGCACGGGCGCTCCCGGCCGGGAAGAAGTGCGGTCGATCTGAATGCCCGCCGTACGGCCCTGTAGCGCCTGACCGATGCTGGGCGTGGGTACTTCCCGCAGGGCTTTTTCATCTACGCGGGCCACCGAACCCGTCACGTCGCTTTTTTTCTGCGTACCGTAACCCACCACCACTACTTCTGAAAGTGATTCGATGTCGGGTATCATTTTCACGTCAACGGAACTACGGCTTCCTACTGTCACTTCTTCGGCTGTATAGCCGATAAAGCTGAATACCAGAACGGTATTGTTGTCGGGAACGCCGATGGTATAGCGGCCTTCTGCATTGGTAGACGTACCGCTGGATGTCCCCTTGATGAGCACGTTGACGCCTGGCAAACCTTCTCCGGTGTCGCTGGTAACCTGTCCGGATACCTCTCTGGCCTGGGCCCAGGCGTTCATTCCCATGCTGCTCAGGCAAAGTAGGAATGCGGTAGTTACCATCAGCCGCAGCTTCCTCAGTCGAGGTATGAATGGGGGTGAAGTGCGTACGCTTAGTAAAATGGTCTGTTCCATAATCAGATTTTAGTTTTAAGTGAGTGTATTGAAGTTGGGTTTTGATTCATTGCAGCTTATGTAGCCATTGGCAGACAGGAAATTGTCTTCGGCTTTTAAGGCAGATGTTGTGCTGTCTGCGGTGCATTGCCACGCGAGGAAAGAGTTCCGGGGGCTACCTGATTGATGCAACGATTGCGTCAGGGCGGTATGGCTTACCGTTTGTAAGCGGCAGCAAACGGGGACTAATGACCCGGTGAGCTATTGGAAGGACTGGCTTCGTTTCCAGGGTTTCAGAAGCGAAATCAGTGAGAAGCTGGATAGGGTAAAAGTGGATTTTCATAGGTTTTAGTTGTGAAGTGGATGAAGGATGATAACCAGAGAAAATCAAACGGACCTCGGTTTTTTACTCTGCTTTTTTCTTTAGCAGAGTAAAAATTCTCAAATAGTTTTTAAATTGCAACCGATTGCATTGAATTATTTTTTCCATCTTCATTAGGTTTTAGTTTCTCTATCAAGCTAATAAAGAGCTAATATTGGTCTGAGATGCAAAAAAGGGGTGTTTCGTTAAATTAAAGTGCTGTACTGATTGAAACTTTTGTCAGAGGAAGCTCTTTGTTTTGTCAATATTTTTTAAATCGGTTGCAATCAGATTTTTATTTCTATATTCTTGCTATTTTGCCAGCCAATGGCGCATGCCCTCTCGTATGGAAAAAGAAATTACAATCTATGATATAGCCAAACAGTTGAACCTGTCACCGGCTACTGTCAGCAGAGCCCTGAAGGACCATCCCGCGATCAATAGCAATACCAAGAGTATGATTGCCTCCAAAGCGAAGGAGATGGGCTACCGCACCAATATGTTTGCCAGCAACCTTCGCCGCCAACGAACCAATACCATTGGGGTAATTGTGCCCCGGCTCAACAGCAGCTTTATGTCAGCGGTACTGGCGGGTATGGAAAAGGTGGCCAATGAAGCAGCCTATAACCTGATTATCAGCCAATCGCTGGAGTCGGTCAGGAAGGAAGTGGCCAATGCCAAAACCATGTTTAACAGTCGGGTGGATGGCCTGCTGGTGTCGCTGGCCTACGATTCGGAAAACATTGAGCACTTTGAGGCTTTCATCAAAAAAGGAATTCCACTGCTGTTTTTCGATCGGGTCTTTACCCATAACCAGTGCACCAGTATCGTTATCGACAATGCAAAGGCGGGATACGAAGCCACGGCTCATCTGATCGAACAGGGTTGCCGACGCATTGTACACGTTACCGGTAACCTGAAAAGAAACGTCTACGCTGATCGGCTGAAAGGCTATCAGCAGGCCATGCAGGAAGCGGGACTGGAAGCAGCTCCGCATCTGGTCCTGGAAACGGACCTGAGCCAGGAAGCTGGGGTAGAAGTAGCCAGGCAGTTACTCGCCATGCCTAAGCGACCGGACGGGTTATTCGTAGCCAACGATTTCTGCGCGGTGAGTTGTATGGGAGCTCTCAAACAAGCCGGCGTTTCTATTCCGCACGACATAGCCGTGGTCGGCTTCAACAACGATCCCGTCTCCCGCGTGATTGAGCCCAACCTGACCACTGTGCATTATCCCGGCCAGGAAATGGGCGAAATCGCCGCCAAAAGCCTGATCAACCACCTGAACGGCCTCACCAGCATCCACACCACCAATACCATTATCCTGAGGTCAGAACTGGTCATCCGGGAGTCGTCGCTGAAGAAAGGCAAGGACTGAAAGATTGAAGGACTGAGGGACTGAAGGATTGAAATATTGAGAAATTAATTAATCATTAGCACATTAGCACATTAGCACATTAGCACATTAGCACATTAGCACATTAGCATGTTTTCATTGGAACAACAAGTAATAGTAGTGACCGGGGGAACCGGGATTCTGGGCGGCGCCTTTGTAAAGGGAATTACGCAGGCCGGTGGTAAAGTGGCCATTCTGGGCCGCAACCAGGCAGAAGGCGAAGAGCGGGTTCAGCAGGTGAGGGAAAGCGGCGGCGAAGCCCTTTTTATCAAAGCCGATGTACTGGAAGAAGCTGAGCTGCAAAGAGCTTGTGAAGAAATACTCAACACGTTTGGAAAAATAACCGGCTTGGTCAACGCGGCCGGCGGCAACATTCCCGAAGCTGTCATTGGTCCTGACCAGGATGTGTTCAAGATGGATCTGCCTGCCTTGCGCCGCGCTTTCGATCTGAACCTCTTCGGCACCATTCTGCCCACTACCATTTTCGGGAAAGCCATGGCTGACAGCAAAAAAAAGGGGAGCATTGTGAACATTTCTTCGATGGCTGCCCAATCGGCCATCACCCGGGTACTGGGCTATTCGATGGCCAAAGCCGCCGTGGATAATTTTACCCGCTGGATGGCCGTGGAACTGGCCAATCGCTACGGCGACCAGCTTCGGATCAATGCCATTGCTCCCGGCTTTTTTATCACCCACCAGAATCGCCGCCTGCTCACCAACGAAGACGGCTCTTACACCAGTCGGGGCGAAGCCGTGATCCGCAATACACCCTACAAGCGCTTCGGCCAACCCGAAGAACTCATTGGTACCCTGCTCTGGCTGCTCAGCGACGGTTCCGGTTTCGTCAACGGCGAAGTCATCAGCGTCGACGGCGGATTCAGCGTCTTCTCTGGAGTATAAAAAAGCGGTCAGCGCTTGGCTGTCAGCTTACGGCTAAATCATTTATGCCAATTAATTAATTATTAGCACATTAGCACATCACCCCATTGCTTTTATGAGACTAAGACAAACGTGGCGCTGGTTTGGACCGGATGATCCGGTAACGTTGAGCGATGTTCGGCAAACCGGAGCCCATGGCATTGTTTCGGCCCTGCATCAGGTTCCGCACGGCAACGTATGGCCGGTGGAGGAAATCCGGAAGCGGCAGGAACTCATCAAGGCTAATGGCCTGAACTGGGACGTAGTGGAAAGCGTGACCATTCACGAATCCATCAAGACGCGGACCGGGCAATACCAACGGTACATCGACCAGTACAAAGAAACCCTGCGTAATCTGGCTGCGTGCGGAATCCGGCTCGTGACCTACAACTTTATGCCGGTCAACGACTGGACCCGCACCAACCTGGATTACGTAATGCCCGACGGCTCGCGGGCGCTCTACTTCGACTGGTTCGACCTGGCTGTGTTCGACATCCACCTCCTGAAGCGCCAGGGAGCCGCTGACGATTACCCCGAAGCAGTGCGAATGGAAGCCGAAAAACGGTTTGCTACTTACAAGCAGGCTCAACTGGACTATCTGATGGGCATTGTTATGTTCGGCATTCCCGGTGAAAAAAAGCAAACGCTGGAGCAGATGCGCACCAAGCTGGCCTGGTACACCGACATAGACCACGCGGCGTTAAGGGAAAATCTGAAGTACTTCCTGCGGGAAATCACCCCGGTAGCCGACGAAGTGGGCATCCGGCTGGCGATTCACCCCGACGATCCGCCCTTCGATATTCTGGGCTTGCCGCGCATTGTGAGCCGTGCCGAAGACTTTGATTATATTTTATCGGCGGTACCCAGTGCCAGCAACGGAGTCTGCTTTTGCACCGGTTCACTGGGAGCCGGTCCGCAGAACAATTTACCCGAAATGGCCAGAAAGATCGGAGAACGCATCCATTTCGTGCACCTGCGCAACGTGAAAAGAGATGCCCACGGCAATTTCTTCGAAGATGACCACCTGGCTGGTGACGTAGACATGTATGCAGTGATGAAAGAAATTCTGGCCGTTCAACAACGGGTAGCGGAGCCCATTCCCTTCCGTCCCGACCACGGCCACCAAATGCTAGACGATCTTGAGAAAGTTACCAACCCGGGTTATTCCTGCATCGGACGGATGCGCGGACTGGCCGAACTGCGGGGCCTGGAAGAAGGCATCTGCCGTTCGGAGGGCTGGTAAATTATTTAATAAGTGATTGAGTGATTGATCCAGTCATTTAACCCTTTAGCATTTATCCCCTTCGGGGGTTAGGGGGCCTTCTTTAAAAAATTACCTTCATCAAATACCATTGCAATGAAACGTATATTCACTAAGGTTTTTCTTTTTCTACTGCTTTTTTCCCCCGTGTCTCTGCGAGCAGAAGACGGCTACCGGCTCTGGCTCCGCTACGATCCGATTGCCGACCAGGCGAAAGTCAAATCGTACCGGGCAGCCATTACCCAACTGGCTTTTGACGGACAGTCGCCCACGCTGCAGGTTGCCCGCGAAGAACTAGTCAACGGTTTGAAAGGCTTGCTGGGCGTAGACATTCCGCAGGTAAAGGAAGGGACCAAAGCAGGTACACTGCTTGCGGGTACACCGGCCAGTTCCCGGCTTATTGCTGGTCTCAATCTGAGTACTCAACTGAAAAATGCGGGTGAGGAAGGCTTTGTTATTTTGCGGACCAATTTAGGGAGCGGACAGGGAACGGTGATTGCCGCCAATTCGGATGCGGGTGTGTTGTACGGTGTGTTCCATTTCCTGAAATCACTGCAAACCGGCCAGGATCTCAAGGCCCTTTCCATTACCAGTGCCCCGAAAATCAGGCACCGCATCCTGAATCACTGGGACAACCTGGACCGGACCGTGGAAAGAGGGTACGCCGGCTTTTCGCTCTGGGAATGGCACAAACTGCCCGATTATCTTTCGCCCCGCTACAAAGATTACGCCCGGGCTAACGCCTCCATCGGCATCAATGGCACGGTGATTACCAACGTCAATGCCAATGCGTTGATTCTGACGCCTGCTTACCTGGAAAAAGTAGCGGCATTGGCCGGGGTATTCCGGCCCTACGGCATCAAAGTTTACCTCACCGCCCGCTTCAGTGCGCCGGTAGAAATTGGCGGACTCAAGACTGCCGACCCGCTCGACCCGCAGGTGGCGGCTTGGTGGAAGCAGAAAGCAGAAGAAATTTACCGCTACGTGCCCGATTTTGGGGGCTTCCTGGTCAAAGCCAATTCCGAAGGGCAACCGGGACCGCAGAATTACGGTCGTACTCACGCCGACGGAGCCAATATGCTGGCCGATGCCGTGGCGCAGAAAGGCGGCATTGTGATGTGGCGGGCTTTCGTGTACGACGACAAAGTACCCGATGACCGGGCCAAGCAGGCCTACAATGAATTCAAACCACTGGATGGCACTTTCCGCAAAAATGTGCTGGTGCAGGTAAAAAATGGCCCCATCGACTTCCAGCCCCGCGAGCCTTTTCACCCTTTGTTCGGTGCCATGCCCAAAACGCCGCTTATGCTGGAGTTCCAGATTACCCAGGAATACCTGGGAATGTCTACCCACCTGTTGTATCAGGCCCCGCTTTTCAAGGAATGCCTGGATTCGGATACTTACGCCAAAGGAAAAGGCTCCACGGTGGCCAAAGTGATCGATGGCAGTCTGGATAATCACACGCTGACGGGCATGGCGGGCGTAACCAACATTGGCGACGACCGCAACTGGACCGGGCATCCCTTCGGGCAGGCCAACTGGTACTGCTACGGACGCCTGGCCTGGGACCCGGCGTTGAGCTCCGAAGCCGTTGCCGATGAGTGGCTGCGGATGACCTTTTCCAACAATCCGGCTTTTATCAATCCGGCCAGGCGGATGATGCTCGATTCACGGGAAACCATTGTCAATTACATGACCCCGCTGGGCCTGCACCACCTGATGGGCTGGAGCCACCACTACGGCCCCGGCCCCTGGATCAAAAACAAACAACGGGCTGACTGGACTTCCGTTTATTACCACAAAGCTGATTCATTGGGCGTCGGGTTCAACCGCACCATCACCGGCAGCAATGCGTTAGGGCAGTACTTCCCTCCAGTAAGGGCACAATATGAAAACCCGGCTACCTGCCCGGAAGAATACCTGCTCTGGTTTCATCACGTGCGTTGGGATCACAAAATGAAATCCGGGCGTACGCTTTGGGAAGAACTGGTAAACCGTTATTATTCCGGGGCCGAATCGGTCAAAAAGATGCAGCAGACCTGGGATTCGCTGAAAGGGCAGGTAGACAGCGACCGTTTTGAACACGTGAAAAGCCTGTTGCGTATTCAGGAAAAAGAAGCCCGCTGGTGGCGCAATGCCTGCGTATTGTACTTTCAGACCTTCTCCAAAATGCCCATTCCCGCCGGTTACGAAAAGCCGGATAAACCCCTGGAGTATTACGAAAACCTGCACTTCCACTTCGTGCCGGGCATATAAGATACAGTAAACAGTGAACAGTTATCAGTGAACAAACCAACCTCTATTTATGCTCTTTTCATTTCAAATTCACGCCTGGAAGCAATCTGCGGTGGCTCTGCTACTGGCTGGTGCCTTTCTTTTTCAGTACAAACCTACCCTGGCCCAGACCAAAACGCCCCGAAAGAATGCCCCGAAAGAGGCTGGTAAAGGTACTCCGGCAGAAGCGACCAAAGGTCTGAAAGACTACTACAAAGAGTACTTCGACGTAGGTGTGGCCGTGTCGCCCCAGGCCTTAAAGGGACCGGAAGGCCAGCTTGTTTTGGAACAGTTCAACAGTATGACGCCGGAGAATGCGATGAAGATGGGCCCCATTCACCCCGAAGAGAATCGCTACAACTGGGAAGGGGCCGATGCCATCGTCAATTTTGCGCAGGCCCACAACCTGAAGGTACGCGGCCACAACCTGCTTTGGCATGAACAGACGCCCAACTGGTTATTTAAGGACAATCAGGGCAATACCGTAAGTAAAGAGGTTTTATTGAAAAGGCTAAAAGATCACATTACGACGGTAGTGACCCGTTACAAAGGAAAAATTTTTGCCTGGGATGTCGTCAACGAAGCCATTGCCGACGACAGCACCCAGTTTCTGCGCGACACCGAATGGTACCGGATCTGCGGCGATGAATTCCTGGCCAAAGCCTTTGAATATGCCCACGAAGCCGATCCGCAGGCGCTGCTTTTTTACAACGATTACAATACCGAAAGACCCGAAAAACGGGAGCGTATATACCGACTGCTCAAGCAATTGATAGATGCCAAAGTACCTATTCACGGCGTAGGTTTACAGGCGCACTGGTCGCTTTCGGAACCCACCGAAAAGGACCTGCGCGATGCCATTGAGCGTTATGCTTCGCTGGGTCTGCAACTCCACTTCACCGAAGTCGACATGTCGATTTATCCCTGGGAGAAAAACCGCCGGGAACGCCGCGCAGGCGAATCGGACACGTTTACGCCTGAACTGGAGCAGAAGCAAATGGAGCAATACAAAAAGGTGTTCCGTATCTTCCGGGAGTACAACAAGGTGATTACCAGCGTGACCTTCTGGAACATTTCCGATAAGTATACCTGGTTGGATAACTATCCGGTGCGCGGTCGTAAGAACTATCCGCTGCTGTTTGATCAGAACCTGAAACCCAAAAAAGTCTACTGGGAAGTCGTAAAGTTCTGATTGAGTTCCCAGTCGTTACCCCAATTCATTGGAAAGTAGATGTACCTATCCAATGGATTTTTGTCAGAACTGTTTTGTAGCACAAATCAATCTTTTGTAAAAGGAAGTTTTCAATGCGGCTGGTGCTACCAAAAGTCCATTCATACAAAAAGCCGGAAATCACATTCCGGCTTTTTGCTTTCCAGTTATTGAAAAAGGATAGAGAGAAACGCCAATTTATTCATCACTTGCTGGCTGTCAGCACGTCGTAGTTGATGATGGACTTGTAAATCACATCCTGCACTTTCTTGCGAATGGCCAGCTTGGCCAGCCGCTGGTTATTCACATCCGGACATACCCGGTTAGAAAGGAAGATGTACACCAGGTCTTCATCGGGATCGGCCCAGACCAGGGTACCGGTAAAGCCGGAATGACCGAAGGAGTTACGGGAAGCAAAGTCGGAGATGTAACCTCCTCCGTTGGGAATGGGTCGGTCCCAGCCCAAGCCACGGCGGTTTTCGTTGCTGTAGCTTTTTACAAAGGTCGGGATGGTCTTGTCCTTCAGGTATTGCTTACCTCCGTAATAACCTTTCTGTAGGTTCATCTGCATCAGAATGGCCAGATCGTGGGCATTTCCAAACAAGCCGGCGTGGCCTGCCACACCCCCCAGAATGGCGGCTCCTTCGTCGTGTACCGTACCTCTCACCAGGCTACGGCGGAACACCCGGTCGTCTTCCGTGGGAGCAATCATTTCCACCGGAAATTTACGAAGCGGGTTATAAGTAAGCTTGGTCAAACCCAAGGGCTCATAAATGTTCTGCGCCAGAAACTGGTCGATGGGTTGGTTCAGCATTTTCTCTACCATCCGTTGCGTGATGTAATAACCCAGATCACTGTACAGGTAGGGGTAATGCGTAGCCTTCTTCGGCTTCGTCACCAGATGTGAATTGACCACCCATTTCCAGACCGAATCCTGGGTGGCGGGGGTCGTGTAAATGCCGGGAGCCACTTCGCGGTTAAAGATCGAATCGGGTGCGGCACGATAGTATTGCTCGCTGAGACCCTGCTTGGTGCGCGTACGTTCCCAGAAAGGAATGTGCGGTGCCAGACCAGCCTGATGCATCAGCATATCGCGGATGATAATGTGTTCTTTATTGGTTCCTTTCAGTTCGGGCAGGTAGTGAGAAATCTTCTGGTTGATATCGAGCAGGCCCTGTTCGTACAAAAACATGACTGCCTGGAGTGTACCAGCTACCTTGGTCACCGAAGCGATGTCGTACAGGGTTTCAGTAGTTACCGGCTGCAGCGAATCGTAGTTCATATAGCCGTATGCTCTGTCGAACACGACGCGGCCTTTGCGGGCAACCAACACCTGGCAGCCGGGCATGGCCTTACTGTAAATAGCCTGGGAAATCACCTTGTCGATGGCCGTCAGGTATTCACTGCTCATGCCTACACTTTCGGGCATGCCGTATTGTAATCTGCCCAACGATTTGGTTACCGTACCACTGCCGGCTTTGATTAGATTGTTGGCAGAAACCGGCATTTTGCCCTTGGCCGCAATGGCACCAAACAATACCTGCGGGACAATTTTCTGGGTAAAGGCATTGTCTTCGTAAGCACAGATTAGATTATCCGTCTTGTCGAAATACTTCAGGCTGTAGGGGTTGCCGAATACGCTTACTACTACTTTGGTCTCCTGCTGCAGTTTTTCAATAAAATCCAGTGCCCGCTGGGGAATGCCAAAACGCTTACCCGGCGCATCGTTCATTTTGTGAATGCTCACCACTACTACTTCCGCATTCTTTACGTTTTCAAAAATGGGATCGTAGGCAGCGTCTTCGGCTTTTTTGGAAGGAATGGCAAAGGACTGGAAAGGAGCGTACTCAGCCAGGGTCTTCTGGAAATCATTGTCCGCATCCAGACCAATCGCTACGGAAGCAAAGGTAGTCGTATCGATCAGAGAAAAGGGCACCAGGTGGTTCTGATTGCGCACCAGCGTAGTAGCCTGCTCGTACAATTCGTATTTTACCTGCTGCGCTTTCGGGTTGTTCAGGTCTTTGTGCAGATTGGCAATGTCGATGGGGCGGTATTCGTGCAACTTAGCCCAATACTTTCCGCGCAGAATTTTCTTCGCCCGCTCGTCGATGTCGGCCTGGGAAATCTGCCGCTGTTTCACGGACCGTTTGATCCACCGGATCGACTCCGGCACATCTTCGGACATAATGAGTACATCGTTTCCAGCCACCAGCGCCAGCACGTCCACTTCACCGGGCTTATGCAACTTTCTTACTCCGTTCATATTCAGGGCATCGGTAAAGACCAGACCCTGAAAACCCATATCTTCCTTGAGCAGTTTGGTCACTACGTTGGCCGATAAGGTAGTGGCCATGTTCTTGCGTTTTTCGTAAGCGGGCACGTACACGTGAGCCACCAGCATACCCATAATGCTGTCGTTGATCAACTGGCGGAAGGGATACAATTCCACGTTGCTGAGGCGCTCTTCCGGGTGGCTGATGACCGGAAGCGTAAAATGAGAATCACTGCCCGTATCACCGTGGCCGGGGAAGTGTTTGCCGTTGGCCATTACGCCGTTGTGTTGCAAACCTTTCATATAGGCCACGCCTTTCTGCGCTACATTTTCTTTCAGTTCGCCGAACGAACGGGTGCCGATGACCGGATTGTTGGGGTTGCTGTTGACGTCTACCACCGGAGCAAAGTTAATGTGCATGCCCAGGCGGTTGAACTGCCGGGCGATTTCAGTGCCCATCTGGTACACGTAGCGGTTGTTCTGAATGGCACCCAGCGTCATCTGCTTCGGGTAAGAGATGGTGCTGTCCAAACGCATACCCAAGCCCCACTCTGCGTCCATCCCGATCATCAAAGGCACTTTGGAAAGCGCCTGGTAACGATTGGTCAGTTGCGCCTGCCGGACCGGGCCGCCCTGAAAGAAAATCAGCCCGCCGATGTGCTGGTTCACAATGAGGCTATCGATCTGCCGGTAATGGGCTTCGTTTTTGTTGGAGTAGGCAGCCACCATAAAAAGCTGCCCGATTTTTTCGTCTTCCGAAAGCGAGTTGAAAACACTATCTACCCACTGAGTGGCACCCCTTTCGTACGCGCTGGGTAACGACGGCCTTTCTGGAGAGGAATGGTTGGATGCAGTAGACCACAGCACCGCAAATAGCAGCACAAAAGCGGGGAACACCTTTTTGCGTAGACCATTACCAGACCAGAGCTTGCGCATGAGTTAGTAGTATAAGGTAAAGAGTTAAAAAAAGAGTAAATACACCGGTAAATGCAGGGATTTATTTACATCGCAACACGAATATATACAAATCTCCCTTGCGAATCAATCTATAGCAATTTCTTTGCCATATATATTGGAGTTTCCCCGAGGATTTATAAGAATTTCGACGTAAAATTGGAATAATACGGGCAATTTACGCCAAAATGTTACACGTGCCTTCTTGGTTCGTACCTGGTTGCTGAGTTACCCTAATTGTGTAGGTAAATACCTTTTGATTAGGCATATAGGTACAAAAAGTGGCTCTGAGCGAGCTTCGCAACGGCTCGGTTTTACGAATGGAATTCCATCGTGTTTTCTTAAAAAAGAAATATTTTTACCTCTTAGATAAACGGGCTAGATTTGATAATTGTTCCCGGTGAAAGGCTAATCCCGGAAAGAATAAATTCGGCACCCGGGTATGACTTTTGTTCGTTAATCCCACGAGAAAAACCGATATTTACCTTTTATAGCATTTCCTGCATGACCAACCTGATTCATTTACTTCCCGACTCCATTGCCAATCAGATCGCGGCAGGCGAAGTGGTACAGCGTCCGGCTTCGGTGGTAAAGGAGTTGTTGGAAAATTCCGTAGATGCCGGTGCTACCAGCATACAATTGATCGTTCGCGAAGGAGGGAAAACCCTGGTTCAGGTGATAGACGACGGGATGGGGATGACTGAAACCGATGCCCGGATGAGCTTTGAGCGCCACGCTACTTCCAAAATCCGGAAGTCGGAAGATCTGTTTACCATCCGGACAATGGGCTTCCGCGGTGAAGCCCTGGCTTCCATTGCCGCCGTAGCCCAGGTAGAAATGCGTACACGTCGGCGGGAAGTGGAATTGGGTACGCTGATCCGGATGGAAGGTTCTGAACTGAAGGCACAGGAGACGGTGACGTCACTGCCCGGTACCAACATCCTGGTGAAAAACCTCTTCTTCAACGTGCCGGCCAGGCGTAACTTTCTCAAATCCAATTCCGTGGAGATGCGCCATATTCTGGATGAGTTTCAGCGGGTGGCGCTGGCGCATCCGGAAATCGCCTTTTCCCTGTATCAGAACGACCTGGAAGCCTATAACCTGCCCGCCGGAAAGCTGAGTCACCGGATTGTAGGGTTGTTTGGAAAAAATTACCGCGAACAACTGGCTGCCTGCCAGGAAGAAACGCCTTTTGTCAGCGTAACCGGCTACATTGGTAAACCGGAATTTGCCAAAAGAACCCGGGGCGAACAGTTCTTCTTTGTCAATAAGCGCTACATACGGCACAATTATCTGCACCACGCCGTGATCAGTGCCTTCGAAGGGCTGTTGCCCGAAGACTGCCATCCCTTTTACGTGCTCTTCCTGGATATTGACCCGGTACACATCGACATCAACGTTCACCCTACCAAGACCGAAATCAAATTCGACGATGAGCGTTCGGTCTATTCCATTGTGCTGGCAGCGGTAAAGAAGGCAATGGGCTTGTATAACATTGCCCCTTCGCTTGATTTTGAGTCGGACGTCAATTTTATGACGTCGCGCAACGGATCTTCATCGGGCGAAGACAACGGAAAAAGCTGGCTGGATAGCCGGGAACTCACGGGAAAGCCACCCAAGACGCCCCAGCAGAAATCGAATGAGACCAACTGGGCCAAATTGTACGAAGAGTTTCAGACGGCGTTCCGGGCCGAAAAGAACTTTGAAGGCCGCGAAATCTCCGCCCGTGACAAAGCCGCCGTGGGCGCATTGCCCTTAACAAACCCACCCGTCCGGGATACTACCAATGACGATGCCTTTTTGGATGTTTTTCCTGAGGAAAAGCCCCAGGTGCAGCCCCTGGTCCAATCCGGCGAATCGCTTACCGTGGGTAGCAAAGCCAACGATATGCTGGCTCCGAATGTGGAGTCTGCTCCCTATGGCGAGGAGCGAATTACTTTTCAGCTGCACCAACGGTACATTCTTACGCAGGTAAAATCGGGTATGCTGCTGATCGACCAGCAGGCGGCGCACGAACGCGTCTTGTACGAGAAGTACCTGGCTACACTGAAGGAAAAGAATGGTACTGCCCAGCAGATGCTTTTTCCCCAAACCGTGACGCTTAACCCGGCCGATTTTCAGCTGGTGATGGAGATAGCCGACGAAATCCGCAATCTGGGCTTTGTGTTCGATGCATTGGGGCATCATACACTGCTGGTTCATGGAATACCCGCTGACGTGCCGCAGGGCAGCGAACAGGAACTGCTGGAGGGCCTGATTGAGCAGTTCAAAAGTCACCAGTCGGAGCTGAAGCTGGATAAGCGGGAGAACCTGGCCCGTTCACTGGCTCGTCGTTCGGCCATCAAGCCCGGAGTGCGTTTGTCGGTGACGGAGATGAATGCCCTGATCGATCAGTTGTTTGCTTCGTCCAATCCGCACTACGCGCCGGGTGGAAACCGTACGCTGGTAACCATGAACCTGGAGAAGATTGCCGGACTGTTTAAAAGTTAATGATTTTCAACTCAATGATAACTAACCTTTTGCTGACAGCCTGGGAATAACCAATATCCGTACGCACTTATTCGTTATTCCCATTAAATGATCATGTATGCAGTTTAACCTGACGCCGATTGTAAAGGCACTTTTACTCATTAACGTAGGCATTTTCGCGCTGCAGTTTATGGGTGTTGATATTGTAAATCTTTTCGGCCTTCGTTATCCTACTTCGAGCCAGTTTCTGCCGCACCAGTTTCTGACGTATATGTTTACCCAGTCCGACCCGGGGCATTTGTTCAGCAATATGTTCGGGTTGTTCATTTTTGGTCCGATGCTGGAACGGTTCTGGGGAAGCAACCGGTTTTTGTTTTTCTACCTGTTCACCGGTATCGGAGCCAGCTTATTGTACACGGGAATCAATGCGTATCAGTTGCATGAGCTGCAACAAGGAACTGAAGCCTACGTACAAAGTCCTACCCCTTCACACCTAAGGAGTTATATCCGGGAATTTGTACCGCAGGCACGTGGAGCAATTGAAGTGTTCAGTAGCCAGTTTGAAGACAATGCCACGGATCCTGGTTTAATCAATGAAAGTGTAAGGCACGTAAAAAGCATTTATACCGCGCTTTATAATCATATGATTAACATTCCGATGGTGGGTGCTTCCGGGGCTATCTTCGGAATATTAATGGCCTTTGGTTTACTTTTTCCGAATACCGAACTATTTTTGTTATTCATCCCTTTTCCGATTAAAGCCAAGTATTTCGTGGCTCTGTACGGGTTATATGAATTTTATGCCGGCATCCGTCGGGTGGCGGGCGACAATGTAGCTCACTTCGCTCACTTGGGTGGTATGCTGTTTGCCTTCATTCTCATTCGATACTGGGGTAATCAGCGGAATAAATTTTACTAAAATGAACGGAATATTAGATGATTTCAGAAACGCTTTCAGCCGGAAAAACAACGGGCTGATTCAGATCATTCTGATCAACCTTATTGTTTTCCTGGCGCTGATCGTATTGAAGGTAGTACTTACCCTTTCCGGTGCGTCCTACATATACAATGTGGTTTTAGATCAACTGGCGCTTCCTTCAGCGTTGGGGAGTTTAATTTACAAACCCTGGACCCTGTTTACTTATTTCTTTACCCACGAAGGCATTTTCCACATTCTCTTCAATATGCTTTTCCTGTACTGGTTCGGAAAGCTCATTGATGAGTACCTGGGTAACCGGCGGCTGATCAACTTATACGTATTGGGCGGTCTGGCCGGAGGAGTGTTGTACATTGCCCTCTATAATCTGCTTCCTTATTTTGCTGACCGGGTAGCTGGTTCTACCCTGATCGGTGCATCCGGTGCTGTGTTTGCAGTGGTGGTCGGTGCTGCTACGCTCATGCCCAATTATACTTTTCATTTGCTGTTACTGGGGCCGGTTCGGATTAAATACATTGCGGCTTTTTACGTGGTTCTGTCCTTTGCCCAGTCCATTGGTGCCAATGCCGGTGGGGAAATTGCTCACCTGGGGGGTGCTTTGCTGGGTTTTGTGTTTATCCGGCAGTTGCGCAGCGGGAATGATATGGGACGACCCCTGACTGCCTTTGCCGAATGGTTCAATCGCCTGTTCCGGAAGAAGCCTGTCATGCGCGTCACTTACCAGAACAAAACCAAAAGCGGCTACGGAGGATATTCCAGTAACAACTACGGAGTGCCCAATCAGGATGAAATTGATACCATTCTCGACAAAATTTCCCGGTCTGGTTACGAAAGTCTGAGTAAAGAAGAGAAACAGAAGTTGTTTCGTGCCAGTCAGCGCAAAGAATAGCCCCATCTTTTGTCTTTATCCCTGAGCTCACTCAAATTTTCCATGTGCTTTTCTATCCATTATTGCATAATTGGATAGGTGAAATCTCATTTTCTTAATCCCAAATGGGCTTTTTTTTCCCTTTTTTGATCCCCTTTCCCCTCCCAATCGTGTGAATTTGTTACCCGAATGAGATAGTTCAGCGCACGATTGCTTACAACTGCTCTGATAAATTACATAAGTGAAAACTTAAAAACATCAACATAATATATAAATATTTATATTTGATAATTATATTTTTTGAATTTTCAGAAAAACTTTCATTTTTTCTAGTTGGTTCTCCGTAGAATATCGCAAACTGCGCTGAGTGAAAACGCTTAGAAGCCGTACGTGTGTAGCAATGAATGCGGAATATTCATGACTTCCGTAACAATAGTAGATTTTGTCACTGTGAATCTCATAGGGAAGTAAAGTAGCTTGGTAGTATCGTTTTCACTTCTAAACTTACTACCAATGGAAAAGAAGATATTTGAGGAAAGCTACATCTCCTGCACCCTCAACGATAGCATTCCCGTGCTATCACACTGCTGGCTATCGCATACCAGTGCCGACAATTTTCGGAATGCACTCATTCGGATGGCAGATACGTTTAAGGAATTGAAGAAAACGTATCCGAATCTGACCTGGTTGGGAGACACCACTCACCTGGGGGTTCTTTCGCTGGAAACCCAGACCTGGCTTAAAGAACGTTGGACTGATTACATGTTCAATGCGGGAGTAAGACAGCATGCGCTCATCGTCCCCAAAGATGTATTTGCCAAGTTTGCTATGAATAAGTTTAAGGACAATGCTGACGCAAAGCACCATGATCTGCAAACCGGGCATTTTACGGATGAGAAATCTGCGCTGGCGTGGTTGAAAAAGTGCCTGGAAGAAATGGCCGTGCATCACAAATAGCCATTCCCTTACAAGTTGAACCGATGCTGGTAGAGCTACCAGGTGCTACGTCTCTCCAGCATCGGTACCATCAGTCCTGCTCCATTTCCAGCAGCAGGTTGGCAATCAGGGCCGTCCAGCCCGTCTGGTGAGAAGCACCCAGGCCTTGCCCGGTATCGCCGTGGAAATACTCGTAGAAGAGGTGATGCTCCTGAAAACGCGGGTCTTCAGAATACTTCGGATCATTGGCATGGTAGGTCGCTTTCCCTTTGGTATCCTTTTCGAATATCTTCATCAGCCGTTGGGAAAGCTGCTGCGCAATTTGCTTCAGATTCAAGCGATTCCCTGATCCGGTCGGAAATTCGTACGTATACTCATCACCGTAGTAGCGGTAATATTTCCGAAGGGCCTGAATGATCAGATAATTGAGGGGAAACCAGATCGGCCCCCGCCAGTTGGAATTGCCGCCAAACATGGAGCTGGAGCTTTCACCGGGTTCGTACTGAATGATGTGGTGAATGTCCTGGTACTTGAATACGAAAGGATGGTCCAGGTGGTATTTGGACAGCGAGCGGATGCCATAGTCCGACAGAAACTCTGCCTCATCCAGCATGCGTTTCAACAGGTGCTCCAGCCGGTAACCCCGCATAATCGCAAACAAGTGAGCGCCTTCCGCATTTTTTTTCTCAATGTACGAAATCAGCGATGCCAGGTCCGGACGGGTTTGGATGATATTGAGCGCCCGGGTTTTGAATTCCAGCATCCGGTCGAACATGGTGCTATTGATGATCTCAACCGCAAACAAAGGAATAATTCCTACCAGCGAACGAATCCGTAAGCGTTCGCTTTTGCCGTTTTCCATCTGAACGGCATCGTAGTAAAAATCGTCCTGATCATCCCAAAGCGAAATGTCACGCTTACCAATGTGGTGCATGGCCCACCCAATATTGAGGAAGTGCCGGAAAAACTTCGCTGCTGATTCCTCATAGGCCGGATTGCGACGGGAAAGCTCCAGCGACATCCGCAGCATATTGAGTGAGAACATCGCCATCCAGCTGGTCGCATCCGATTGCTGCAGCTTTTTGATGCCCGGCGGCATGTGGTTGCGATCGAACACCCCGATGTTGTCCAGCCCCAGGAAGCCTCCTTCGAACATGTTGGTACCGTTTACGTCCTTCTGGTTGACCCACCAGGTAAAGTTCATGAGCAACTTCTGAAAGGCCCTTTCCAGGAAATCCCAATCCGACTCTCCCGTCTTCTTCTTGTCGGTCTCGTACACCTGCCACACCGCCCAGGCGTGCACCGGTGGATTCACGTCACTGAAGTTCCATTCGTAAGCCGGAATCTGTCCATTGGGATGCATATAGTATTCCCGGAGCATCAGGAGCAATTGCTGCTTGGCAAAGTCAGGATCGATGTGAACAAAAGTGGTGGTATGAAAAGCCAGGTCCCAGGCGGCGTACCAGGGATACTCCCACTTGTCGGGCATGGAAATGATATTCCGGTTGGTCAGGTGTTGCCAGTTCTCATTTCGCTTGTAGGTACGGTACGGGGTATCTTCGGTGTGTTCGCCATTGAGCCACTTGTACACGTCCAGGTAATAAAACTGCTTGGTCCAGAGCAAGCCACTGAATGAACTGCGCAATAGCTTCTTCTGCTCTTCATCCAGGTGCTTGGGTATGATTTCCTGGTAATATTCGTCGGTTTCGGATTTGCGAAGGGCAAATATTTGATTGAAATCCGTCCAGGGATCATCCAGGCGGTTTTTAGTCAGTCTTACCCGGAAAGTTTTCGATTTACCTGCTGGTACGTTTGCCTTGAACCAGATAGCCGATTTGGTGCCCAGCTTATCCGGATTAACTGTGTCTAACTTATTGACTACGTGATTATTGATCCCGTCCTTTACAAAGGGGAAGGCATTGCCCGTATGATAGATCCGTTCGTTATTGGTTTCGTTTTCGCAAAAAAGCTGCTCTCCCGATTCGTGATAGAAGAAAAATTTCCCGTTTCGTTCGGAAGCAGTTTGCAGGCAGGTATTGGAAATTGAAGTAATCTGCGGGCGGCCGTACCGGAAGTTGTGCTTCCAATAGTTCCGAAACCATAAATGGGGCAGTACGTGAATGGGTGCGGCTTCCGGCCCCCGGTTAAACACGGTAATCTGCATCAGAATGTCATTGGTCTCGGCTTTGGCATACTCAATGTAACAATCGAAATAGCGGTTGTCCTTGAAAATACCGGTATCCGTCAGTTCGTACTCCGGCTCCAGCCGACTTCGCTGGTTGCGCTCCACCAATTCATCGTAAGGGAAAGCTTTCTGCGGATATTTATACAGGTATTTGCAGTAAGAATGCGTAGGAGAGGAGTCGAGATGAAAGTAAATTTCCTTTACGTCTTCTCCGTGGTTGCCCTGTTGATTGGTCAGTCCGAAGAGGCGCTCTTTAAGCATGACATCTTTGCCATTCCAGAATACCGGAGCCAGGCACAGTACCTGCTGATAATCGCAAAACCCGGCAATGGCTTCCTCTCCCCAACGGTAGGCATTGCTGCGGGCGCAATCGTGGCTCACAAAGTTCCAGGCGTTGCCATCCTGGCTGTAATCCTCTCTGACGGTGCCCCACTGCCGTTCGGATACGTAGGGGCCCCAGATTTTCCAATTTCGATTGTTGGCCGATTTGGTCAGCCTTTCTTGCTCTATACTTATTCCTGCCATCAGGCTTTTTTTTATTCTACTTCGGAAAATTCTGCAGATGGATTGAAAAGCAAAATAAACCAAACGTAGATCGCTTTATACGCAAATATTATATTTATTTCAATTGAAAGTATAGAATTAGGTGATAACACGGGCTGGGCCGGTTAACGTGGCCTTCCCTCTGCATTACGCTCTGATCAGGCATTTAAGTGAACTGCCTTTTCGGTAAGAATGGGGTAATTCCCCTCAAACACTTTTTCGGCTGGGCCAATCAGGTAGATATCCGTGAATTGGCCGGGTTTATTTTCTTGGAAGGACACCCGAAGATCCCCACCCAGGGTTTGAATGCTGATTGAGGTTACATTTGAGTTCGGTTGGGGAGCCGTACGCAGATAATACGACAAGGCACAGGCCGTTACGCCGGTGCCGCAGGAATATGTTTCATCTTCCACGCCCCGTTCATAAGTTCGGACAAAAAGCCGGTCCTTTTCCAATTCTTCCACAAAATTGACGTTGGTGCCGCCCGGCGCAAAAAGAACGCTGTATCGAATTTCCCTCCCCAGGCCAAACACATCGAACTGCCGCAGTTGGTCGACGAAAGCTACGTAATGAGGCGAACCGGTATTGAGAAAGTCAAATTGATCATTTCGTTGCACTTCGTTCACATCCATCATTTTCAGGTGTACCAAGCCATCCCGGATGAATGCTTCGTGCAGACCATCAATGGCCAGAAAGGTAGCTTTTTCCTCAAATACACCCAGGTGATGGGCAAATCGGACCAGACAGCGGCCCCCGTTTCCGCACATGCTGCTTTCGTTGCCATCGGCATTGAAGTAGACCATCCGGAAATCATAGGAAGGGTGGTTGCGGAGCAAGATAAGGCCGTCGGCACCAATGCCAAAACGGCGGTGGCAAATCCGGGCAATCAATTCTTTATTGATGGGAAATTGCTCCTCCCGGTCATCTATCATTACAAAGTCGTTGCCAGTGCCCTGATATTTATAAAATTGCATAGCTCCGTTTGTTTGTTGTGTATGCTTTTCGTATTGACAAGTCCCCGATGCGGTATCAACTCCGTTTAACAAATAGATACTATCTTTTGGGTTAATGCCCGCCGGGCTGATAACTGAGCTGCAAATGTGTACAGACTCAGATAAATAAAAAAGCCGTTTACGAAAAACGGCTTTTAGATCTTGTGTATAAGCTTATAATGCCATTGAAAGGTATTTAAACCTTGGCGAAAGTATTAAGCTTGTACGGCTTTCTTTTCTTTAATCCGGGCAGCCTTACCAGCTTTTCCTCTCAGATAATAAAGTCTGGCGCGGCGAACTACTCCCTGACGAACCAGTTCGATTTTGTCAATGCTGGGGGAGAGAAGAGGGAATATTCTTTCCACACCCACGCCGTTGGATACCTTACGCACGGTAAAAGACTCGCCGTTGGTGCTGGTGTTCTTGCGCTGAATCACGGTGCCCTGAAACTGCTGAACCCTTTCTTTATTGCCTTCCCGAATCTTCACGTGTACGCTGATCGTATCGCCCGCCTTGAAATTGGGGATACTGGCTCTTTTTTCGGTATACTCGGCCTCGATGTATTTGAACAACTCGCTCATGGTGATTGATATAATGAGGTAAATGACTTCCTGTTTGCAAAAGGACTGCAAATATAGCAATTGTTTTTTCGTAAAATAAAATTTTTCAGCATTTTATATTCAAGGTTTGCAGCACGTTCTTCCGGGTAATCTTACCCGCGGGTAAACTCCAAATGAGGCGTCCAAAAAGAGGAACGCCCTGCGATATTTCGATCACAGGGCGTTTCAACGGCCAATCCATATTCAATACTGTTATCTACTGATTGGACAGCATAAGTGCTTGAACAAAATTATCAATAGCAGCTTTCTTGAATAAGAAATAAGATTCAGCTACTCATACACTTTTTACTTTAAACTGTCTACTCACTTAGTGTATTTACACCGTAGCTACCTCCGGCTGCGTATACTCTTCTACGGGCAGACAACTGCAGACCAAGTTACGGTCGCCGTAGGCGCTATCGACCCGACTTACGGAAGGCCAGAACTTGGCGGCCTGTACGTATGGCAAAGGATACACGGCTTTCTGACGACTGTAAGGACGGGTCCATTCTTCGGCCAGTGCTACCTGAGCGGTATGCGGCGCATTTTTCAGCACATTGTTGCTGCGTTCGGCCTTGCCCTGCTCAATTTCCCGGATTTCATTCCGAATGGCAATCAGGGCGTCACAAAAACGATCCAGTTCTTCCTTGGCTTCACTTTCGGTGGGCTCGATCATCAGCGTGCCGGCTACCGGGAAGGAAACCGTAGGCGCGTGGAAGCCATAATCCATCAGCCGCTTGGCAATGTCCTCCACTTCTACGCCAGCTGAATGTTTGAACTGGCGGCAGTCGATGATCATTTCGTGGGCGCAGCGACCATTAGCCCCCGTATAGAGTACGGGATAGTGGCCTTCCAGCCGGGCTTTGATGTAGTTGGCGTTCAGAATGGCCATCTCCGTAGCGCGACGTAAACCTTCGCCGCCCATCATCGAAATGTAGGCGTAGGAGATGGGCAGGATGCTGGCGCTGCCCCAGGGCGCAGCGGATACGGCGGAGATAGCCTGCTCACCACCGGTTTTGATTACTGCGTGTCCCGGCAGGAAAGGTGCCAGGTGTTGTCTTACTCCGATGGGACCCATGCCGGGGCCACCACCACCGTGCGGAATGCAGAATGTCTTGTGCAGGTTCAGGTGACAAACGTCGGCTCCGATATTGGCCGGGCTGGTCAGACCCACCTGGGCATTCATATTGGCACCGTCCATGTACACCTGACCGCCGTGCTGGTGAATCACCTGGCAGATTTCGGTAATGGTTTCTTCGAACACGCCGTAAGTGGATGGGTACGTCACCATCAGGCAGGACAGGTTGGCTGAATATTGCTCCGCTTTGGCTTTCAGGTCGGCCACGTCGATGTTACCCCTTTCGTCGGTTTTGGTAACAACCACGCGCATACCGGCCATGACGGCGCTGGCCGGGTTGGTACCGTGGGCCGAAGAAGGAATCAAGGCAATGTTTCGGTGCGTTTCGCCCCGGCTTTCGTGGTACGCCCGGATGACCATCAGGCCAGCGTATTCGCCCTGCGCCCCCGAATTGGGCTGCAATGACATCTGGTCAAAGCCGGTGATTTCACACAGCCAGTGGTTGAGGTCTTTGAAAAGCTGCTGGTATCCCTCCGTCTGATTGACGGGCGCAAAGGGGTGCAGTCCACCGAACTCCGGCCAGGTAACGGGAATCATTTCGGCCGTGGCGTTCAATTTCATGGTACAGCTACCCAGCGAAATCATGGAGTGAACCAAAGAAAGGTCCTTGTTTTCCAGGTACTTCAGATAGCGCAGCATTTCGTGTTCGGAATGATAAGAGTTGAACACCGGATGCTGCAAATAAGCCGACTGGCGTTGCAGGCTTTCCGGCCAGTTCAATTCCAGGCCCTCTGCCAATGCGTTTACATCTACTTTTTTCTTTGACCCGGCTACTTCAGTAAAAATGGACAGCAACTGTTCCACATCGGCCAGGGAAGTGGTTTCGTCCAAAGAAATTCCCACGTGGTGATCGCTAAAGTAGCGCAGGTTGCACTCCCGGTTTTCGGCCAATTGGCGAATGGCTTGCTGCTGGGCTTCGTCGGCAACGGCCACTTTGATGGTATCAAAATAATGCGGATTGACTACCCTGAAACCGGTTTGTTCCAGTCCGGCGGCCAGGATGCGCGTCAGGCCATGGGTACGTTCACCAATGTTGCGCAAGCCTTCGGGACCGTGGTAAACGGCATAGCTGGCAGAAATAACGGCCAGCAGCACCTGAGCGGTACAAATGTTGGAAGTTGCCTTTTCCCGGCGAATGTGCTGTTCGCGGGTTTGCAGCGCCATCCGAAGCGCCCGATTGCCCTGCGTATCAATTGAAACGCCGATGATCCGGCCGGGCAGTTGACGTTTATAGGTATCTTTGGTGGCAAAATAAGCCGCGTGTGGTCCGCCGTAACCCATCGGTACACCCAGCCTTTGGGAAGTACCTACTACGACGTCGGCGCCCATTTCGCCCGGAGGCGTCAGCAGGGTCAGACTCAGCAGGTCGGCGGCTACGCCCACGTGGATGTTCAGTTCGTGGGCGGCGGAAATAAAGGAAGTATAATCATACACCGCTCCGTCGGTAGCCGGATACTGGAGCAAGGCACCGAAAATGTGTTCATCCGTCAGGTCTACTTTCCGGTGGTCATCTACCATGATGCTGATTCCCAGTGGTGTCGCGCGGTTTCGGAGTACGTCGATGGTTTGGGGGTGGCAAAGTTCCGATACGAAAAAGGTTTCGGCGTTCTTCCGGTTCTCTTTCCGCAGGCTGTGCAGCAGTGTCATCGCTTCGGCAGCGGCCGTTCCTTCGTCCAGCAAAGAAGCATTGGCGATCTCCATGCCGGTCAGATCCATGACCATCGTCTGAAAGTTGAGCAAGGCTTCCAGGCGGCCCTGGGCGATTTCCGCCTGATAGGGCGTATAGGCGGTGTACCAGGCCGGATTTTCCAGAATATTGCGGAGGATGACGTTGGGTACGATGCAGTCGTAATATCCCGTACCGATGTATGACTTGAATACTTTATTTTTCTGCGCCAACTTCCGAAAGTCTTTCAAAAACTGATACTCACTTTTGGGATTGGGCAGATCCAGCTCTTTCTTTAATCGAATTCCGACAGGCACTGTCTGGTCGATCAGTGTTTGCAGCGAATCGGCTCCGATGGCCTGGAGCATTTCACGCACCTGTACTTCATTGGAGCCGTTGTGGCGATTTTCGAAGGAAACAGATTGATTGATTTTGATAGTCATGTAAAAGAGTAGAATGATTTTGGGTGAGTATATCCGGTCTGTTCCATGACGATCAGCCAGACGAGATTCCAATGCACAAAGTTAGGCATATTCTTGCTGATTATAACCAAGAAAAGCACCGGGGTGTTTGTAGGAAAAATCAGCCGTTCCGGCGTAACAGCACCAGAAGTAATATTGTATTTTTTCGGTATAATTCTAAATTATAAAATGTAATTGCTTGAATAATACCCTAGAACCCTATGATTGTTGAAAAAAATTTGTAACAAAAAGATTGTTAGCTCGTATAGGTTCAATGTTGAAAGTGAACGATGATTTTACTCTTAACCTAAACCTATTTATTATGAAACTGAATGAAATGAATATCCTGAACCGTGCTGCCAAAGCCGTAGCTGTTTTCGGAATTGGCTTTCTGACCTTTGCTACTTCCTGTACTACCAGCAATACCAGCCAGGGCATGGGTGGTACTTCCGATACAACTATGATCAATAACGGATCGGACGCCTATCCAGGCACCGGTACGGAAACTACGCCGAGCACTGACCCGGCCACGACGCCCAGTACCGATCCGGCTACAACACCCAGCACGACGCCAAGCACAACTGATACTACGGGTACTTCACCCAGCACCTATCCGGGTACTGACACGACTCAACCCGTTGATAGCACGCGTCGGTAATTGATAAACCGAAGCAATAAAAAAGGCCCTGTCCATCAAGACAGGGCCTTTTTTATTGCTAATAAAAGTAAATTCCGTTTAGTAATTGAATAAAACCAGCTTATGCTTTATCATACCAAAGGGCTTACCAATAAGCTCTTAGCTGACGGCTAATTATCGGTTACTGTGACTATAATGTAAAGTATCCGTATCCTTGAAAGGTTTACCCGTTTCGGTCTCGATCATCTTTTTGTACTTTTCATACAGGGCATCCGATTGCTTTTCGCCGTTTACGTACAGGCCATTGCGGCTGATTTTGACTTCCACGCGGTTTTCGTCCTTAATCAGTTTGTCTGCTTTCAAGGCCTTGGTAATGGTTTGCCAGGCTTTTTCGTGTTTTCTGGCGGCTACCTCATGCTTACGGGCCTCTGCTTCTTGTTGGCGCATCCGGGCTTCGTGCTCCCGCATGCTGCGTTCGTGCTTCTGCATTTCTTCGTCGTGGCGCCTATGATCCATCTCCATGCGTTGTTCGTGCTTTCGCATCAGTTCCTCATGCTGCCTTTGAAGCCGTTCCATTTCTCTTTCCTGCTCTTCCCTTGCTGCTTCCAGTTTACGCATAGCCTCCCTGAATCTGGCGGGCTCCTTTTGTGGCTGTTCATTGATTTCTTCGTCCATAGCGTCAATTTCAACAGACAGATTATCCAAGCGGTCGGTTATTCTTTCCAGTTCATCGTCCAGCCTGTCCAGCTCTGCCTCTTCATCGGACATGGCATACCGGGCAGGACGGGGTGGTAGGGGAGTTCTTGCCGGTCGGGGTGAACGGACACCGGGAACCGGGGCCACTCCTGAGCGGGGTGCTGCCGCTGAATACGGAGCCGGTGGTGTGATCGCGGCTACGGGAGCCGGCGGAACGGGCATGTGCTGGGTTCTGCCTTCAATCATATCCCGGTAGTTTTCAATCTGGTCCTTGGGTATTTTTTGCCCGTCAATGTAAAGTTCAATTACTTTTCCCTTCTTATTCTTTACAATGGTCATCTCATTCCGACGCCGACTGGAGTCTTCCAGCATTATCACCGGAGTGGTGCTGAGGTAGGTCTGGGGTCGGATTTGGGTATTGGCTGGGGTTTGGGGTGCGGCCTGAAATACCTTTTTGTCAGGTACAAAACCAGCAGTAGCACTTACCGATACCGCCAGAATACCCGCTACCAGCACCAGGGCCGCTACGATTCCTTCCGAAAAATCTGGATTGCGCCTAGGCTGTTTCAGAAATCGTTCGATCCGGTTGAGCAGCGAACCGCTCTTTCCCGTAAGGGCCATCGCCAGCTGGGGAGCGGGCTGCAGATGCAGCATTTCCAGGTTGGCCAGCGCTTTGGCGTACAACAGAGAATCGCCGCAATGGGTAATGGCTATGTCGTCGCAGCAGTGTTCACGTTCCTCCCGTACGCAACCGGATATCCACCAGACGGCCGGATGAAAGAAGAAAACAATTTCAATGGCGGATTGAAAAAGGTTGATAAGGTAGTCTTTGCGACGGATGTGGGCCAGTTCGTGCGCCAGAATAGCTTCTACCTGATCGGAAGGGATACCCGCTACCGTACCCAGTGGCAACAGGATCAGGGGTTTCATATAACCTACTACCATGGGCACCTTTGCCAGCGATGATTCCGCAATCCGAATGGGTTGACTCAACTGCATTTGAGTCCCCAGACTGCGAAGCCGCTGTTGCCATACCGGCGAAAGCGGCTGCACCTGATAGGATCGCAACCTTTGCAGGTAGGCCAGTCCACCCAGCAGTCTGAGTGCCAGCACCGTGATGCCCAACAGCCAGACCGTCACCATCAGCGGCAAATGCTGATCGAAATAGTGGGAAAAGGAGTCGAGCAGGGAAGGGGAGGAAAGGGTGTCAGGGAGGTCAACCGTCGAAGCGGCTGCGTTGGTAAGGGGAACTACACTGGCCGGGGCCCCTGCAACCGGAGTCGGCGTGTCCCGGTAGATTACCACGAAGGTAGCGACCGCCGTGCAGAAGGTAGTGAGCAAAGTAGCCGAAGCAACAAAATAACGAATGGTAGATGAACTGCGGTGCAAGAGCAGCATCAGCAGGGCCAGGATCAGTGCGGCTACGGCTCCCTGCCAGAGCGAATGAACCAGGGTCCAGCCCAACGCCTTGATAATGGGTTCGGGGAGCATTTCTTTCAACATATTCATGGCTTTTTCCCTCCTTCTATTTGGTCTAATAATTGTCTGATCTGATCCAATTCTTCCTTCGACGTACGGTGATTACCCAGTGCCTGCATGACCAGTTTCATCGCTGAACCCCGGAAGGCTGTATCCAGGAATCGGTCCAGCAGGTGTTGCTGGGTTTCCTGCTCCGTTACGCTGGCTGCGTAAATGTGCGTTCGGCTGTCTTCATTCCGGATAACCAGCCCTTTTTCGGACATAATTTGCATGAGCTTTAGGGTAGTGGTATAGCCCACATCTTTTTCCCGGCTCAGCTGCTCATTCACGAACCGGACTGTGGAAGGGCCGTGCTGCCAGAGCACCTGCAAAATTTCCAATTCCGATTCGGTAGGTTTTAAAGAAGAGAAGTCCATATTGAAAAATTTATCTACGAATAATTTCGTACTATAAAAGTATACGAAGTATTTCGTAGAGTCAAGTCTTTCTACGAAAATTTTCGTAATAAATTTACAAGCGGTGAATGAAAGAGATGGCAGGAAGGAAAGTGGCCGTAAACTTAGTTTCTGACCACTTTTCGAATGAGCGTTTCCTGCCGGGTACTTACCTCCACGAAGTAAAGGCCGCGGGGCAACTGCGCAATATTTAATTCTTCGATCAGAATAGTAGTGGGCTTATGCCATTCAGTCTGATAAACCACTCTGCCCAACGTATTGTACATTCGCAGTTCTACCGGCCCCGTTGCATTGGCCGTCAGCGTAACCTGCACCCGGTCGGGGCTGGGATTGGGTGCAAGCGTAAGCACAGAATACGGAACGTTCACCGTAACCAGCACGGGCTCCGAAGCAACCGGACACGATTCCTTTTTCATTACCACGTGATAATGGCCGGTATTGCGGGCGATATATTCTTGAGCAGTGGCTTTGGCCAGGAGTTGTCCTTCGCAGTACCATTGGAAAGCACTGCCTTCCGGCGCAATGAGGGTATCGCCTTTTGCTTCCACGGAAATTTTCGCGGGTTGAATAGTCACTGGCACTACAGCGGCGGCGCCTTCACAGTTGGCTACCGTCTGGGTGACGTAGAAATGGGATGAAACCGATACGTTTGGCTGGTAAATAGGGCCCGTACCCACCAGTTGTTTCAATTGCGCATCGGCGTACCAGCGCAGGTTTTCTCCTACTGCTTCCAACGGTTCCATGTTTTCTCCCTGGCAATACACGCGGTAATTGGAAACCACTGCCGGTGCTGCCGGGCGTGGCAGAATGGTTACAGTTATCTGGGCGGGCTCACTTGAGCAACCATTTACGGTTTGGGTAGCGTAATAGCGGGTCGTCACCTGGGGCGAAACTTCATACCTGGCTCCCCTGAACAAGCGTTGAGTAAGTTCCCGATCGGCGTACCATTGAATGTTTTCCCCAGTGGCAGTGATAGGTTCGATGAATTCACCGATACAGTAAGGAGCCGGATTTTGGAGAGCTGGTGGCTGTGGATTGGCTTTTACGGTCAGGATTACGCTGCTGGGTTTGCTTTCGTATCCATTGACAGTTTGGGTCACATAGAAGGTATCGGTAGCAGATACAATCGGTTGGTAAGTGGCTCCGCGGAACAGTTGGCGGCTCAGCGCTGCGTCATCGTACCAGATCAGATTACTTCCCTCAGCCTTTAGCATAGGAATGGCTTCTCCGGCACAAGTAGGATCGGGGTTACTCACTTGGGGGGAAAGCGGAAGAACGATCCTTTCTATGGTTACCCGGCTCGTTGAGGTGCTATCGCAAAAAGTGATGGCCCATTCAAACACATTTTTTCCTACTCCCAGGTCGCTGACTTTTGCTTTTGGATTGGTAGCGACGTCTACCGTGCCTTTTCCGCTGATCAAACGCCACTGGCCGTATCCTTTTACCGGTACGTTGGCTGCCAGATCAGCAGTTGAGAGGTCTTTCGTGACCTGATCCTCTCCCGCATTGGCCTGGGTCGGATAATTGCCCTTGCAGACATCGACCGCCGTGCTACTGAGCTGTTGCGGAATTTCCCCAACGATATGCGTTGTCAGGTTGGTAAGGATGGGGCTGTTGTAATCGAAAGTGATGGCGGCCTGGTTAGCAATGGTGGTGCCCAGCGGGTTATCCGCCTTCTGTCCGATGCGGAAACGCAGGTAGCCGTGGCTTTGCGGTTCGTTGTGGGTACTGTCGGGTAGGTTGATGTTGCTGAAAGTCCAGGTGATCACCGGACTGCCCTGACCGCTTAGTTTCCATGAATAAGGATGTGATGCGGTACCGATCTGCAAAGTGGCAATGTCCAGGTGTTCATCCAGCGTGTCGGTGACTATTACATTATAGGCAACATCGGTGCCCGTGTTCTGGAAGCGGATCAAATACTCCAATTCGTCCTTCTCCGTAATCAGGTGTTGTGGTCCCACCCCAATTGGGCTAGCCTGCTTGTCGTTGGGGTCGTAGCTGTCCAGGATGGGCAGACAGGAGATGGCCACTTCTTCCAACGCATCATCCTGCGGCAACTGGTTGACGAATCCCTTACTGATGGTGACTGCGCCAGCCCGGCCGCAGCCTTCCAGCGTAATGCTGGGCTGGCGGGCTCCATCGGGGTGGAAGGGGCGCAAATCCGCTTCCAGCCGGACCGTACGGCCGTTGGCAGGCACTTCCAGGTTGAGGCTGTCTTTGCTGGATAGCTTGTATTTGGCTTCAAACACCTTCACTGCATCCAGGTAAATTCGGTATGAAGCAGAATCCGCCATCGCGCCCACTCCGGAATTGAGCAGCGTGAGTCGCACGAAGCCATTGTCCTTACAAACCGCTTTCAGTTCCAGATCCGACTGGTCCCATTTCGGATCGGGGGCTTTCAGGTTGTTCTTGGGTATGATGGTGGCTTTGACGCACTGGGTAAGTCCACGAATGGCTTCGTTGCCGCATATTACGGAGTCTATCAGTGTGATACGTCCGCTTTGGCCGGCTTGCAAAGTTCCCAGATCGAAGGTGAGAACAGAATCTTTCCGGCTGCTCCAGGGCGTGTTGGCCGAAAGGGGAATCACATACTGCGGATAGGTTACCTGTACCTGAACGTTGCTGGCGGACGCAAAGCCTTCATTGCGGTAGTAGATGGTCGTGGTACTACTGAAGCAGCGCCTTCTGCGGCTGGCGGACACGTTGACTTTGAGGAAAGGCTTATTAATGACCTGGTTTCCGAAGTCGAAGCCAGTCTTTGTCTCATTATTGGAATCAAAAGCTATTGAATAGGAACTGTTAGGTGGGCAGGTCTGACTGATAATCAAGCCGCCAGATTTTGGGAGAACCTGACTGACAGTAAATGTGCCTTTGCCTACTTCCAGCGAGTAATTGCCTTGGTGATCGCTTTGGGTCAAATAACCACCCGGTTCTGCCTTGATGATATAACCTGATAAAGACTTTTCATTTACTTCTTTTTGGCAATTACCATTGACATCTTCATAGATACGCCCGTTAATTTTATTGGTCTTGAACTCTGAACGCTTTGTGAAAGCGCTAAACCCTCTTAATCTTCTGAAAATAGACTTATTTCCCGACAAATCATCGTATACATCTCCATCACCTACGTATAGTGTGTTGTCTACTACCACTAATTTATTTACAAAGTAGAACTGCTGAAAATGAAAGGGTGTCCAGTCATTAATGGAACCAGTTTCTAAATTGAAAGAAGCTATGGCTCTTCTTGGTTTACCCTCTATTTGGGAAAAATCTCCGCCGACGTATAAAACGTTGTTATCAGCTGCTAATGCAACAACATCACCATCCCATTTATTGGGATTCCAAGGTTTGAGGTATCCAAACTTCAAGTCTATGGCAGCTAGCCCTCGTCTGGCTTCACCTTCCATTTCCCAAAACCAACCCGCCGCAAACAGGGTTTGACCAGCAACGCATAGTGATTCTATACTACTTTCAGATGTGATCGATTGCCAACTGGGTACTGGCTTACCAGTTTGAGTGTTGAACGCATAAATCTGGTGTGTTCCTATTCTGTATTCACCGGCGGCCACATAAGTTACACTGTCGTGTACTGTTATAGCTGATATGATTCCATTCACTGCTGGTAGCCAATTGGTTCTTGCATTGGTTCGTAAATCAATTACCACAATTTGATTCTTTCCAAGACTAAGCCTGTCGGAGACATCGGCTACGTATAATATACTGTCAGAAACAATTAAGGTATTAATTGTGCCATTCAACTCATTATTTTCGGAACCTAGTAAATCCTTTTTAATTACCTGTCCTGTGGAGTGATTTACTTCAAGCAGACCCGTTTGTGTTTTACCTCCCACTTGGTTGTAAAAGCCATGCATAAAGACCCGATTTCCGTAAGCGGCAATGGAATTAACAACATCGTTGGGCGCTGGATTCCATCCGGTGGCAATGCCCGTACGGGTATCAATCGCAGCAGCATTGGATCTGAACACACCTCCGAAGCTGTCAAACTGACCGCCAACGTACAGTCTCTCCTGATCAGCACTAATAGTCATTGCTTTACCTCCAATCCGCATTGAACTGGGAACGGTTCTTCCCATAGCGGTATCTATAACGGCAATACTGCTTAAGTTCGATTGAGGATCAATGAAATCACCGACCGCATAAACTTTGTCCTTAAAACCGGTTATAGAATAAGAGTATAATTGTTGTTTACCGGAGTGTGACCGCATATTTTCACTACCTGACTCAATAGGCATCCATTCTCCAGTACGGCAATCAATACTAGCTACGAAAACAGAATGGTCGTCTACCAGTGGCCAGCCCGTCACGTACAGACGCGTACCGTAACAGGTTAAAGCACTTATGCTTCCACTCCGGGTGACTTTGCTCTGCCAGTCCGTAGGCTTTCCTGTTTGAGTATCAATAGCGGCAAAACCTGAGCGTTCTTTACCTCCTATGCTGTTAAAGCTTCCTGCTACGTAGAGTATATTTCCTCCCAAGGCCATGTGCTTAATACCATTGTACGGATGATAATCGATTTCCGGGTCCCAATCCGTCACTAAACTGGTAGTCACATCTATGGTCGCTAGTCCATTTCTGCTTTTATCACTGATATACTTAAATTCTCCACCGACGTAAAGAAGGTTGCTTTTGGCTGTCAACGCATTAACCGCTGAGCTGACCCGTGGCAGATTAGTGACAACTTCTCCGGTACTGATCTCAATAGCTGCCAGATTTCCTGTCACCTGTTCGTTGATTTTAGCAATGCCGTAACCTCCCAGATAAAGCCTGTTTCCGGCAATCACCATTGCGTTGACTTTACTATTATCAGAAGAATGGTATTGAATAGAAGGAGCCCATTTTTGATCGACCGTATAGTCAGAATGGATATGGGCAATATTGAAGCATTGAGCGCTTCCTACTTTGGAAAAAACACCGGCGATATACCATCCTCCTTTCCCATCTGGTAAACTGGCGTGTACAATTCCTTCCACTCGGGGAAAAGATTCTTCTCTTTTTTGAATGGTAGGGTCTATTAAAATACTGGGACCCGTATTCGGCCCAATCAATTCAAACTTTCCACCGATATAAATGGTATTACCACTTTTAGCAATAGCACTCACTGTTCCATTCGTCACCCACATGGTGGTATCCAGATCCTGTGCCACTCCCCGCTTTGGTACCCACATTCCGCACACAAAAGCCAATGCTGCTATACTTCGGAGTAGCCGTGAAAGAGTAAAAGAAGAAGTCATAAATACTTGAAAGGCTAAAGGTTTAGCGGAATAATGAGAGGTAGATTTTGTATAGCGGCAACTCTAAGCGATAAAGTATAGAGATTTGCAGTAAAAATAATACAAATATTTAAATGATTTTTATCTCTCTTCAACTGCTGCCTTCTTTTCTTTTTCTACCAACGACAAGATGCGTAGTTTCCAAAGAATCCATAAATTGCCCGGCTTAGATCATTTGACTTAACCACTGTAATCACGCATGGATCAGCGCCTTTTGATATAACCCTCTGCTAATCAAAAATTTATTCTCTCATTAGCAAATCGCCCCATCATCCCATTAACCTATGTCCACTTTCCCCCTTTCTCAAGTGCGCTCCGATACGCCGGGCTGTGCTTCGGTCCTGCATTTCAACAACGCCGGCTCTTCGCTCATCACCCGACAGGCGTTGGAGGCCACGATCAGCTACCTCCAGCAGGAAGCTACCGTAGGTGGTTACGAAGCCGCCCGGCTTGCCAACGACACCATTGAAAAAGTGTACGATTCGGCGGCTCGGCTCATCAACGCCCACCGCGATGAAATTGCCCTGGTAGAAAACGCCACCCGGGCCTGGGACATGGCCTTCTATGCCATTCCTTTCCAACCCGGCGACCGCATTTTGGCTTCAACCGTGGAGTACGCCAGCAATTACATTGCTTTCCTGCAGGTGGCACGTAAAATGGGCGTGGTAGTAGAGCCCATCGCCCACGATGCGTTCGGGCAGGTATCCATCGAAGCGCTGAAGAGACAGATGGATGAGCGGGTGAAACTGGTTGCCATTACCCACGTGCCTACCAACGGCGGACTGGTGAACCCGGCGGCGGAAATCGGGAAGGTGGCGAAGGCGGCGGGCGCCCTGTATCTGCTGGATGCCTGTCAGTCCGTAGGGCAGATGCCGATCGATGTGGAAGCCATTGGCTGCGACATGCTGTCGGCTACGGGGCGCAAATACCTGCGGGCTCCCCGCGGTACGGGCTTTCTGTACGTGCGTCGCAGCATCATGCAACACCTGGAGCCGCCCTTCCTGGATCTGCACGCGGCCAACTGGACGGGTCCGGAACAGTTTGAAATGCGCCCCGACGCCCGGCGGTTTGAGACGTTTGAGTCGAACGTGGCGGGTAAAATCGGGCTGGGAGCGGCCATTGACTATGCCCTGCATCTGGGACTCGAAAATACCTACCCGCGCATCGTGCAACTGGCAGCCCGGCTCCGGGAACGGCTACGTGCGATTTCCGCTGTCCAGGTACACGATCTGGGTGCCGCACCCTGCGGCATTGTGACCTTTACGCTGGCGGGTAAAGAATCGCTCAAAGTACGGGATGCTCTGTTTGCACAGGGAATTAACGTGTCAGTGACGACGCCCAGCCATACTTTACTGGACAGTGAAGAAAGAAAACTGGGGCCCATGGTGCGGGCTTCTTTGCATTACTATAACAGCGAAGAAGAAGTGGAGCGCTTTGCGCAAGTAATAGAAGAGATAGCAAAAAAATAATTAGTTGATGTGCTAATGTGCCGGTCAAAAGATTCCATCTTTCTAGTTTTATACCACGCTTTCTTCCGGTAGACTGCCAAAGATGGATTCGTTAAGTAGCCGTTAGAAGTGCTTATTTCTGATTATAAATAATTCTACTTTGTCAGATTGAAAAATGCTGACCGATTGGCCTGATTCTTATCTTTTTTGATGTCATGCTGAAAGCATCTTGGTGACCACTTTCACTGCGGTGAGGGGTAACAAACTAGTATATTAAGCCGCAGAGAGAATGGCAGGCCAGATTTTTTGGCACCGGCCCGGGGCACGGAGCCACCCGGCAAAATGACAAATGGTCAACTTTGTTAATCAAGTCAATCTGACTAAGTAGAGATAAAACCCTGAAAAAAGAAGGGCAGGCATCAAGTCTGCCCTTTCGAAGAACTTAAGAAAGGCGCTGCAATCATAGCAGGCCCAACTTTTCTACTTTGACCTCCGTACGGCGTTTACGGATACCTTGCAGCGTTCTGACAGTTTGCGCGATGCCTTCGGGATCAAAACCGCATTCGCGGTGCAATTCCATCTGTTCGCCGTGTTCGATGACGGCATCGGGAATGCCCAATCGTTTGATCTGAGCGGAATAACCGTGATCCAGCATAAATTCGGCAATGGCACTGCCGAAACCACCCATCAGGCAGCCGTCTTCTACCGTCACGATTTTATTGAAGCGGCTGAATACCTGGTGCAGCATCTCTTCATCCAATGGCTTGACGAAGCGCATATCGTAGTGGGCCGGATGTACATGATCAGCCTCCAGCAGCTGACAAGCCTGGGTCACGTAGTTGCCGATGTGGCCGATGGACAGAATGGCCACGTCTTCGCCATCGCGCACCAGCCGGCCTTTGCCAATCTCCATCTTCTCGAATGGCGTTTTCCAGAAGGGCATTACGCCTTCGCCGCGTGGGTAACGGATGCTGATGGCTTTTTTCTGCTGAGCAAATTCAGGCAGTTGTACTGTATACATAATGTTGCGCAGTTCCTGCTCGTTCATCGGCGCGAACACAATCATATTCGGAATGCAGCGCATGTACGCGATGTCGTAGGCCCCGTGGTGCGTGGGGCCGTCGGCACCGGCAAAACCCGCCCGGTCCAGGCAGAAGATCACGGGTAGTTCCTGAATGCAGGCATCGTGGATCACCTGGTCGTATGCACGTTGCATGAAGGTAGAGTAGATATTACAGAAGGGAATGAGTCCCTGCGTAGCCAGACCGGCCGAAAACGTGACGGCGTGCTGTTCGGCAATGCCCACGTCGAAAGCGCGGTCGGGCATGGCCTTCATCATAATGTTGAGTGAGCAGCCTGAAGGCATCGCCGGGGTAACGCCTACAATTTTTTCATTTTTCTCGGCCAACTCTACAATGGTATGACCGAACACATCCTGGTATTTGGGTGGCTGCGGTACCTCAAAAATCTTCTTACGGATTTCTCCGGTCACTTTGTCGAACAGGCCGGGAGCGTGCCACTTGGTCTGGTCCTTTTCGGCCAGGGCGTAACCTTTGCCCTTCACCGTGACGCAGTGCAACAGCTTGGGCCCGGGAATGTCTTTCAGGTCCTGCAGCACGCTCACCAGGTGGTTGATGTCGTGCCCATCAATGGGACCGAAGTACCGCAGGTTGAGCGATTCGAAGAGGTTGCTTTGTTTGAGTAAAGTCACCTTGATGGCGTTTTCCACCTTGGCGGCAATTTCGCGGGCGTGTTTACCCAGCTTATTAAATTTACCCAGCATATTCCACACCTCATCTTTGGCTTTGTTGTAGGTGTGGGAAGTGGTAATGTCAGTCAGATAATCTTTGAGTGCCCCTACGTTGGGGTCGATGGCCATGCAGTTGTCGTTGAGGACAATGAGAAGGTTGGAGTTGGATACCCCGGCGTGGTTGAGTCCTTCGAAGGCCATACCGGCGGTCATGGCTCCATCGCCAATGACGGCAATGTGCTGGCGCTGGGTTTCACCTTTGTACTGGGAAGCGATGGCCATGCCCAAAGCGGCGGAAATGGACGTGGAGGAGTGGCCTACGCCAAAGGTATCGTATTCACTTTCCTTGCGTTTGGGAAAGCCGGAAATGCCGTGGTAAAGGCGATTGGTATGAAACAAATCCCGGCGACCCGTTAGGATTTTGTGTCCGTAGGCCTGGTGTCCCACATCCCAGACCAGTTGATCGTCAGGCGTGTTGAAAACGTAGTGCAGCGCTACGGTGAGTTCTACTACTCCCAGGCTGGCTCCGAAGTGGCCACCGTGGATCGACACGTTGTCGATGATAAACTGACGCAGTTCCGTGCAGACCTGGTACAGCTCCGCGGCATCCAGTTTCCGTAAATCTTCGGGGGAATTGATCTGAGAGAGTAGTTTTCCGGGAGTGATAAGCATTTTACATTCGCTTTATAAAGCTTATTAACCATCCAAACGGTGAAATGTTTGCTACAAGTCACCCATTTTAGTCGTCTCGTTGTCGACTCGGTTACCCGGTGCGAGCCACAAGAAGCCTCTTTAAATAATTTCAAATATCCAACGTCCGATAGCAGATACCGTGCCTAAGTGGCATCTGGAAAACGGGCTGTTGATGAAACGCACGAACGACGACGCAAATTAGACATTTATTCATAAACCTAACTACGAAAGCATCGCTCCCCATTCAAAATTTTATGCTCACCTCCACCATCAATAAGGGTCAAATCGGGAAGCTTTGTATATTTGCTCAGTACATTTTTTGATTATTTACGGTTTTTACCCTTATCTCAGCCTTATCATTCGCACGCATTGACATTTGAAATAAAACTTCCGCTGTTTGAAGGACCTTTCGATCTGTTGCTTTTCTTCATCGAGAGGGATGAGTTGAACATCTACGACATTCCGATTCACAAAGTTGCCAACGATTTCCTGGATTACCTCCGCCAACTGGAGGCGCTGAACATGGAGCTGGCCAGTGAGTTCATCCTGGTGGCGGCTACCCTCATGCGCATCAAGGCCAAAATGCTGCTGCCCCGGTTAGAAAAGGACGAACAGGGCAATGAAATTGATCCCCGGGAAGAACTGGTTCGCCACCTGCTCGAATACCGTAAGTACAAGTCGGTGGTGCAGGATCTGATGAAACTGGAGGAAGACCGGGCAATCCGGGAGGCCAGGGGCAACATTGTACAGGAATTGCAGACCATCGGGGCGCACAACCACGTGGAAGTGGAATTGCAGGACATTGACCTCTACAAACTGCTCCGCACCTTCGAAAAGGTGATGAAACGTTTTGAGCAGGAAAGTGCCAAACCCCGCCACACCGTCGTGCAGTATCCGTATACCATTGAGCAGCAAAAAGTGGCCATCCTTCAGCACCTGTCGATTACCAAGCGACTGTCATTTACGGAAATCATCGCCACGGACCGGCTCAAGATTGCCATTGTCTATAACTTTCTGGCTATTCTGGAATTGCTGCAACTGGGCCAGATTACCCTGCACCTCAACGAAGGCTTCAATAACTTCTGGATTCAGGAAGCCGAACCCCAAAACAGTGAAGTAAAAGAAGAGTTATTATAGAGAAAGGAAGGCTATTCACCGCTTTCTGTTATTTGACATCCCTTGCTTATCCTTCTGGTCTGAAGGAAGCAGACTTATTTTGAAGAAATCAGGAAGCACTATCCGCGTACCATTTCTTCGGCTTGATATTCAGAGATTCCATCTTTCCCAAAGATGGAATCTCTTTTTTAGCCCCTCCCCGTAATCTAAAGCAGTTTCAATGAAAGATTACTTAAGATAAGTTAGGAAAAGAGCCTTCCAACTGCCATTCTCTAAATTCCAACTTCGGCAAAGACGCTTGTAAAGGGCTATAAAGCAGACCGTTCGCAGAGAAATTGCGTGTACAACCGCTGAATTAACAATAAATTAATGTGTAAGCATTAGGTTGCGATTAGTAACTAATCATAGAAGTTTCTAGTTTTATGGTTTATTCACTCAACCTAATTCTATGAGAAATAGATTACTGTTTTCGCTGACAGCGGTGCTGTTGGCTCCTTCTCTTATTTGGGCACAAAGCCCGGTATTCATCAACTCTAATCCGGCTCGTAACGCGGTGAGTGCCCCCCGCGAAACGAACGTCAGCCTCACTTTCTCCCAGGCTATGAGCCAGCCTGCTATTGGCAGCAAAGAAGTGGTGATCCACGGTTCTCAGTCCGGCACCCGCACTGTAGCTGGTAAAGGCAGCTTCAGTGGCGGGGGTACCAATACGCTGGTATTTGATCCTAGCCAGGATTTCAAACCTGGTGAAAAAGTGAGTGTGACAGTGAAGGCGAAGAATGCCAGCCAAAACGTTCAATCAACGCCCCAGGTGTTTAGCTTCACTGCCCGAACGGAGCCCGCTTCGGCGCAATTCATTACGGGGAATGTCTTCGGGTCGAATAGGTCATATGCGCCGTTTAATGCGTTGACAGCAGACTTCACTGGGGATGGGCACGTAGACGTGATTTCCCAAGTCTATTCTCAAGATCGATACTACGCAGGGATTTATTTATTTGAAACGGGTGCTTGGGGCCCACTATTGGGAAGCGTTAGACCCATTGGGGTCTATTTTGCGTTTATTCGTACCGCCGTCGACTGGGACGGAGACGGAGATGTTGATCTGATTGGAGATGATGGGGGCCATCTGGTGTTTGCCAAGAATGATGGAAACGGAAATTTTACGCAAACTTTCCGGTTGAACACGCCATTTTATGCTTCCCTGGTTAAAACCGCCGACTTGGACGGGGATGGCGATCTGGACGTTTACTACGCCGGTTACGAACTCAACAGCGACCGGCCGGATCCCAACGCTGCCAAGAGTCTGATCAACGACGGAGCAGGGAATTTTTCGGAAGGGTTTACTGTGTGGGGTATCCGTACGACAGGTGCCGAACTGGCCGACTTGGACAATGATGGCGACGTTGATTTGGTTGCACCGGAGTACGAAACATCCAGTCAATCCAGTCAGCTCTTTGTTTACCTGAATGACGGAAAGGCCAACTTTGTTCGCAAAGGCGCACTATATCCAACCACCGGAGCTCCGGGCCATCTGACGTCAGCCGATCTGGACGGGGATGGCGATATCGACCTGGCCATCATGTACGCCAAGAGCCTGCTTGTTCTGCACAACGATGGACAAGCCGGGTTTACGCTGGGCAGCCAGAACGCAGTAAGCGGATATACCTTGCAGACGTATTTAAACCAGGGCATTGAAGCGGCTGATTACGATGGAGATGGTGATATGGACGTGATGACACTGAGCCAAAGGTCTACCCAGGACAATACCCGCTCTTACCGCTTTCTGCTGTTTCGAAACGAACCCAACCACTCCTTTACATTACTGCCCCAGGCCAATGCCCTTGATGCGCGGGCGCCGGTATCTTCCGCCGACTTCAACGGAGACGGAAAGCTGGATTTGTTTACCATCACGGATGAACAAACCAATTTGGGTAATCCAAAGCTGAGTATCCTATTCAATGCCTTACCCGTTCTCAGTTACGATACCCTCTCACTGAGTACCTGTGTCGATAAACCGGCCAGACTGTATCTTCCTTTTTTGGTAAATACCGCAGCAGTGGAGGGAAACGTGTTCACCGCCCAACTGTCCGATGCCTCGGGAAGTTTCACTAATCCCCAGACAGTAGGTACGCTGGCCAGCCGGTTTTCCGGAACCATTGTCGTGACCATTCCGGCCAATATGGCTGCTGGTACTGGTTATCGTCTGCGGGTCGTGGCTTCGAAGCTGTCTATTCCGGAAAATGCCGGCGTGAGTCTTACGATATATCAGAACTGTCCAACCGTACAGGCACTCTCTCCAATGCCTGATGCGCAAAACATTCCCCGCGAAACGAACTTGAGCCTGACCTTCTCCCAAGCGATAAGTCAGCCCGCTATTGGCGGCAAAGGAGTGGTGATCCACGGTTCGCAGACCGGCACCCGCACGGTGGCAGGTAAAGGCAGTTTTAGCGGTGGAGGTACCAATACACTGGTTTTTAACCCCAGCGCCGACTTTAAACCCGGCGAAAAAGTATCCGTCTCAGTAACCACCCAAGCCCGCAATATGGCTGGTATTCCACTGGAAAAGGGGCAGGTATACGATTTCAAGGTTCAGTCTGCTCCGGCCAGCGCCCTCTTTAACGCAAAGACGATTTCTGCCGTTGAAAACGACGTGACCGCCAGTGGGGATTGGGATGGGAACGGAGACCTGGATCTGCTTGTCTGGATTCACCAGAAGACCAATGGCTATGAGTGGACTGGCTATTTTTCGGTGCAGTCAAACGATGGAGCGGGTCATTTCACCGAGACCAGTACCTTCTTCCAATCCAATTCCAGCAATCTTTACATCCCGGAAGGGGTGGCCAGCCGGGATATGGACGGAGACGGGGATCTGGACGTGGTTTTCAGAGTGGTGCAGGCAGGTAATGACAGAGAATTCGGGATGGAATACTACCTGAACGATGGAAAGGGGGTTTTCTCCCCTTCTCCCCAGCGCATTCCCTGGACGTCCGGTACCTTCTATATCTATGAACCGGCTGATATGGATGGGGATGGCGATCCGGATATCGTCTCCACCTCCATTATTAACAGGGGCCAACAACTAAACTACCGACTGGTACTTGCCCGCAACAATGGCATGGGTGTTTTCGACCGTGGTGACACCATTTTGCTTCCCATGCAGTCATACTGGCCGCAGCCCATCAAATTGATTGATATTGATAATGACAACGATCTGGATGTGCAATTGTATGACTTGGTTTCTACTCGTCAATTTCTACTCAATGACGGTTCCGGCCATTTTGATTCGATTGTCTCATTTCCGCCATTTACGGATTACGTGGACCTGAATGGCGATGGAGCAAGGGATATCATGTTGGTTAGTAGTAAGTCGGTACTGATCCGTTTGAATGATGGTCAGGGGCATTTTATTACCAATCAAACCATTGGAATATCAGATATAAGACTTGAAAAGTATCAGAAATGGAAAATAGCCGATCTGGATGGCGATGGTGATCAGGACCTATTGATTTATGATCTTCAGGGTAATGTCAATGTATTACGTATTTTCCTGAACAATGGGCAAGGCTTCTTTTCAGAGGGAGAAAAGGTAATAGTAGGCGATGATCGGGGCTATCATTATGAAAATTTTGTGATGGCCGATCTGGACGGCGACGGAGACCTGGATTTGGGAGCCAGGAATCAGATTTTTTTCAACCAAAACCTGTCTACGGATGGGTGTACAGCCAGCGGTACTATCCTGCGGGAATACTGGGCGAAGGTGAACGGCAACCAGACCGCAGACGTACCGGTCAACAAAGCGCCCACCTCTACCAGCTATCTGACATCTTTCGAAGGACCTACCAAAGTAGGGGAGAACTACGCATCGCGCATCCGGGGTTACTTGTGCGCACCGGAAACCGGTAACTATACCTTCTGGATCGCTTCCGACGACTACGGAGATTTATACCTGAGTAGTGACGACAATGCGGCCAACAAGCAGCTGATTGCCTGGATCAAGGGCTGGAGCAATCCCCGCCAGTATAACAAGCACTACTCCCAGAAGTCCGCTTTGATCTATTTGGAGAAAGGCAAACGTTACTACATCGAAGCCCTCCACAAGCAGGCTTGGGTCAATGACAACCTGTCGGTGGCCTGGCGACTGCCCTCTTCAGCGGCGTCTGCTTCCCCGGTGGTCATTCCCGGCTCGGTGCTTTCTCCCTTCGTACCGGGCAATGCCCGTGAAGGCTTTGAAGGAGCTAATGCCGAAGAGTCGGTGGGTTTGAACCTGCAAGCCGCTCCCAATCCCTTCAACAGTCAAACCACCATCACTTTCACTGCTGGGGAAAGTGGCCAGGCAATGCTGGATTTATACGATTTGAAAGGACAGCGCGTGCAGTCGATTTTAAATGCCCAAGTGCAGGCCGGTGAACAGCACCAGGCAGTGGTAAAAGGCAGCCAATTGACGCAGGGCCTCTACCTGCTGCGGCTGGTCAATGGCAGTCAGGTCAGTCACCTTAAAGTGGCGATTACTCGGTAAACGTACTTTAATGATTGCGCACCCGGTTCTTTCAGGTCATTTCCTGAGAGGCCGGGTGTTTTATTATGAAAAGGTTGGTAAGTAGAATTGAATAAGTACCTCATAATCTGACATGCCCTCCTCAGCCCGGTCTGGCTTTCATTGCCGCATTTTCTTTAAATTGCTTTTCTAGTTTGGTTCAATCCATGAAGCTTCGGCTGTATCCATTCTCCCACAAAAAAACGACCCGGCACTGGCTATTGGGCCTGTTGGCTTTTTTACTGACGGCGGTTCTGCTCAATTTCCTGTTTCCCCTACCTGCACCACCACCTTACTCAACGCTGGTGACCGACCGGAAAGGTGAGGTGCTGCACGCTTTTCTGAGCCACGATGACAAATGGCGGATGAAAACCGAACTGAAAGAAATCATTCCCGACCTGCGAAAAGCCATTATTCACAAAGAAGACCGGTATTTCTACTACCATCCGGGCGTAAATCCGGTGGCGGTCGGGAGGGCACTGACTTTCAATCTCTGGAAGAGCCGGACTACTTCCGGGGCTTCCACCATCACGATGCAGGTGGCGCGGCTGCTGGAAAGGTACCACCGGGGCGCTCAGGGTCGCACCTACGGACAAAAACTGGTCGAAATGTTCCGGGCACTGCAATTGGAATGGTACTATTCCAAAGACGAAATCCTGCAGCTTTACCTCAATCTGGTGCCTTACGGCGGCAACGTAGAGGGCGTGAAATCGGCGGCTCTGCTCTATTTCGGCCGGCTACCTGACCAACTGAGCCTGGCGCAGATCACGGCCCTGGCCATCATTCCCAACCGGCCCACGTCGCTCTACCTGGGACGGCAGAACGGGCGCATCCTGGAAGAACGCAACCGCTGGCTAAAGCAATTCGGGGTCAGTCGGGTATTTTCAGAAGCTGACATCCGCGATGCGCTGGCCGAACCGCTGGATGCCCGTCGCATCGAACTGCCGCAGGTGGTTCCTCACCTGGCTTACCGGCTCAAGCGCCGCTATCCGCAGGTGGCTACGCTGACAACCACCATCGACCGGAGCAAACAGGACAAGGTACAGCAACTGGCTTATAACTATCACCGGCGGGTACGGAACCTGAACATTCACAATCTGGCAGTACTAGTCGTCAATAACCGCACGCACCAGGTAGAGGCCTACCTGGGTTCGCCCGACTTTACCGACGCCGAACACGGCGGCCAGGTCGATGGCATCCGGGCGATTCGTTCGCCGGGAAGCACGCTCAAGCCGCTCATCTACGCCACTGCCTTTGATGAAGGCAAAGTGACACCCAAAACCGTGCTGACCGACGTACCTACCGACTTCCGAGGCTACCAACCCGAAAACTACGATCAGAAATTCAATGGGAACGTGACGGTGGAAAAAGCGCTGGCGTATTCGCTCAATATCCCGGCCGTGAAGGTGCTGGAAGAAGTGGGCGTGCCTGCGCTGGTGAAAAAGCTGAAGCAGGCCGATTTTCGCCAGATTGCCCGTGATGAGAATAAACTGGGCCTGTCGGTGGCGCTGGGAGGCTGCGGCGTGACGCTGGAAGAAATGACGGGCCTCTATGCCTCCTTGGCCAACGGGGGTGAATTTCAGCCCATTTCGTACGTGCCAGGAAGTAAAAAGAGCACTCCGATACAGCTGATTTCTCCTTCTGCCGCTTTTGTGGTGAATGAAATGCTGACGCAGGCCATCCGCCCCGACCTACCCAACAACTACCAGAGCAGCTACCACGTGCCCCGCATTGCCTGGAAAACCGGCACGTCCTACGGACGCCGCGATGCCTGGAGTATCGGCTATAATGCTTCGTACACCATTGGCGTGTGGGTGGGCAACTTTTCGGGAGAAGGGGTAAGGGAACTGTCGGGAGCGGACATTGCGACCCCCTTGCTTTTCCACCTGTTCAATACCATCGACTACAATTCGCCCAACCAGTGGTTCAGCCCGCCCGCAGAATTGAAGTTCCGGCTGGTATGCAGCGAAACGGGCAAGGTGCCCAATCACTTCTGCGAAAACCAGGTAGTAGACTATTTCCTGCCTCTGGTTTCTTCGCCCGAGCCCTGCGATCACCTGCAGGAAGTGGCCGTAGCGGCTGATGAGTCGTTTGCCTACTGCACCAGCTGCCGGCCGGAAGCGGGCTATCAGAAGCGCATGTACCGGCGGCTGTCGCCGGAGCTGTCGGCGTATTACGAAAGCGAAAAAATCAGTTACGCTAAAATGCCGGCGCACAATCCGCATTGCACCCGCGTATTTGCCGATCAGGCACCCGCCATTGTGTCGCCGGCCGAAGGTCGGGAATACCTCATCGACCAGACCGATCCGCCGCAGATGATGCTGGCGGCCAATACTAACCACGAAGTAAAAAACGTGTACTGGTACATCAACGACAAATTTTATAAGACAGCCAAAGCCACGGAAAAGGTCTTCTTCCGCCCCGGCCCCGATACGGGCGGGCTGGGCACGGTCAAGATCTCCTGCAGCGACGACAAAGGCCGCAATACGGATATCCGAATCAAAATCACGGAGTGAAGAATGGATTCATCCGGGTGAACAGCGGCGGGCAGGTTCACAATCTTCCACGAATTGAACACTAGGAAGGATGCAGGATATTCTTCCGGTGTAAAATGCCCCATTTTCGCAAAGACTCTATTACCTCTCCCAGCGATTGACTGTGCGGAGTCAAGGTGTAGGTCACTTTGATTGGGTACGTGTCGTACACCGTCCGTTTTACCAGCCCGTTTAGCTCCAAATCCCGTAATTCCTTCGAAAGCATTCGATCAGTAATGCCGTGTACCTCTTTGGCGATCTCTCCGAATCGCTTTTCCCCGAAAGAGAGGGCAACAATGATGGGCAATTTCCATTTGCCATTCAGCACATCGAGTGCATCACGGACGGGCCGCAAAATCGCTAAACATTCCGAATGATTGAGTTCTGAGGTTTCCATAATGGGTTATTGATTGTGATGAATGATACTATCACAAAGTATAGTGCTATACTTTGTGATAGTACTTACAAAAGTATAGTAAAATGGTTAATTTTGCATCACAAAAGCGGATCAAATAGGTAACAACCGCTAGAAAAATTATTATGGCTATCCAAAGAAGAATCATCGATATTCAGAGCCCCCAACCTCACCAAGGGTTTCTGGGACCTGATCATACTGCCCGTGCGCTCATTCAAAAAGATTTTTCACAGACGGATCCTTTTATCCTGCTTATGGATGACCGGCTCGATAAACAAGGAGGAGAGCCGGTAGGCGGACCACATCCCCATGCCGGATTTGAAACGGTTTCCTTATTACTGGAAGGGGAGATGGGTCACGCAGAGCACCAAATGAAGGAAGGCGATTTTCAGCTGATGACTGCCGGTAGCGGCGTGATTCATACTGAAACCATTGATCGGAGAGTAAGGATATGGCTGTTGCAATTATGGTTAAATCTTCCAAAAAAAGACCGGTGGGCCGTGCCAAGGGTACAGGATTTGCCATTGGAGCACGTTCCGACAGTGGTAGAAACAGGTCTGAAAATCAGGGTGTACAGCGGCGCATTGGCGGGTGTTTCTTCGCCGGTTCAAAACTACGTTCCCCTCATCATCGCCGATATCCAACTGAAGCCGGGTATTACAACGATCCAGCAAATTCCGGCCTCTTATACGGCCTTTTTGTACGTGATAGAAGGAAGTGTACAAGTAGGTGAAGAAAGTAAAGTGTTGGGACTGAATCAGGTGGGCTGGTTGAATAAATCGGCCGGACCCGATCAGAGTGAACTTCAAATCACCGCCGGAGCCGCAGGAGGGAGGCTTGTTTTATATGCCGGTCAACCGCAGGGAGACCAGATCGTTTCCCACGGTCCTTTCATTGGCGATACCAAGGAAGACATTATGGAATTGTATAAAGAATACCGGCAGGGCAAAATGCAACACATTTCGGTGGTCGCCGAAACCCAAAAGATAAGGTGGTAATCACGCTAAGCTGAAAAAGACAAAGATGATGGAAATAGGAATTGATAGTTTCGCTGCTTCCTTTTCAACCGGAGGAAGCCCGCAGGTAAATAATGAAAGTGCGATGGCAAACCTGCTCGAAAGAATCGAGTTGGCTGACCAGGTAGGTTTGGATGTGTTTGGTATCGGGGAGCATCACCGTAAAGACATGCTGGATTCTGCCAATACCCTTATTCTGGCGGCGGCCGCTGCCAGAACCCGGAAAATACGGCTGACCAGTGCCGTTACCGTGCTCAGCGCAGCAGATCCGGTGAGGGTATTTCAACACTTTGCTACCCTGGATTTACTCTCCAAAGGACGAGCCGAAATAGTGGTAGGCCGGGGCTCATCCACGGAAGCCTTCCCCTTGTTCGGATACAGCCTGGCCGATTACGATGAGCTCTTTACGGAAAAGCTGGGCCTGCTCCTTCAAATTCGGGAGAACGAATATGTGACCTGGTCGGGCAAATACCGTCCAGCGATGAAAAACCTACCGGTTTATCCCAGACCGGTACAGCAGCCATTGCCCATCTGGATAGGCGTGGGCGGTACTCCCGAATCTTTTATACGCGCGGGTAAGCTGGGCCTGCCCCTGATGGTCGCGGTCATTGGGGGTGAAACCCACCACTTCCGCCCGTTGGTAGACCTCTACAGAGAAGCAGGAATAAAGGCCGGGCATCCTGCTGAGACTCTGAGAGTAGGTTTGCATTCTTTGGGATACGTAGGAAATACGACGGAAGAAGCCATTGGGGATTTCTATCCGGGCTATGCCGAGACAATGAACAGGATCGGCAGAGAGCGGGGTTGGCCGCCGATGACCCGTTCCCGCTTTGAGGCGCAATTAGGTCCCAAAGGGGCATTGCTGGTTGGAGGACCAGATGAAGTAGCAGAGAAAATAATCAGACACAGCCAGGCACTGGGTGGTATTTCCAGACTTACCTTCCAAATGGATACCGCCGGGGTTACGGACGACAAACTGCTTCGTTCCATCGAATTGATAGGAACCCGGGTTAAGCCACTGATCAACTCATTCAGCGTGAAACAACCGGTGAGTTGATCAGCTAGCTGATTCCCACGCAAGGACTGTTTGATCAGTTCGCTTCCCATAGAAGGCACCTATTACCATAGGTACCTTCTATGGGAAGTATTATTTTGATGAATCGGGGCTATATACAAGCATGAATGATGAATATTTTCAAAATAATAGGTGTTCTGGCGCAGCTCACTTATGACCAAAAAGGGTAGTCTAAATATACTTTGTAGAGATTCCTGGATGAGACAATCCGATTTTCTGACAACAGCCTGCTCCCGACTCCTCTGCTAAGGTGAATAACTCCGCTTGCTCTACTGAGTGAGAGGCACCCTCCGCGATTCTTTCCGCTTCCTGCCGGTTTTCTTCTTGTGCTTCCCCCACCAGATATAAAAGCCCGTAATGGGCAGACTGGCAGCCAGTAAGGCGGCAAATAAGGCCAGTACTTTGGTAGGCCAGCCCAGCAAACTCCCCGTATGAATCGGAAAAACCAGCCGCCGGGCTTTAAATCCACGGGTTTCGTGTTTATACAGCCGTTTGCCGATCAGTTGTCCCGTGTTCCAGTCAAAGTAAAGCATGCTTACCACGTTGCGGATGGCGGCTTCATCATTCTCTTTCGATACGGTCACCGATAGACTGTCGGATGCTGGAAAGCTGAACATAACCCGTCCCGGGTAGGGGAGTTCCCGGTTGGTTTGGGTGTACATGGCTTCCAGTAAGTCCTGCTGCCGGGCATCCGGCAAAGTCAGGTTGGCGGGCGCTTCCCGCTTGGTCGGTGGTTTTCCATCCAGGGCGTAAAAGATCAGGTTGTTGACCCACTTATAGCTCCAGACCAGGCCAGTCAAAGCAATGAGAAAGACAAGGGGCCAGGCGTAGAAACCCAGCACGGCGTGCAGGTCCCAGTTGAGTCGTTTTGCCGAAGCATTCCATTTGATCCGAAACCGCTGCTTCCGGTTTTGCCGGCTGGGCCACCAAAGCACCATCCCAGTCAGCATGATGACCAGGAACATGCTGCACGATATACCCGTGATCCATTTGCCGGTATCGCCCAGGCACAGGTAGCGGTGAAGCCGTAAGACCACTGAAAAGAAGCTGGCTTGTTCCCAACGGCTGGCTACAGCTTTTCCCGAATAAGGATCGACGGCTACTGATAGCACCTCCTTTGGTTTCGAACCATGCTGGAGCCCCACGATGACCGTCCGGTTCTCATGGGGCTCTACCTCCAGGCGAATCAGTTTCTTTCCCGGATATTCCGCGGTTGCTGCGGCAACGATCCGATCGAGGGGAAGGCGTTGCCCGCCGGGAGTAGATACGGTATGGAATTGCGGATAGAGCAAAGGCTCCAGCTCCTCCTCAAATACAAGCAAGGCACCGGAAAGGGCGACGATGCATATGACCAGGCCGGAAGCCAGCCCCAGCCATAAATGCAGTTTGATTGCTATGGTTTTGCCGATGGATGCCAAAAGAGAACGGATTAGAAGGTATAAGACACGGTAGCCATAAAGTTGCGGGGCGCTCCCGGAAACAGCCGCAGGTAATCGTAGCCGCCTACCCAGTGCGTTTTGTTGGTCAGGTTGTTGAGGTTGACCTGAAACTGGAATTTGTCGATCCGGTAGTACATGGCCGCGTTCAGCAGGGCATAAGCCGGAAGGGTTTGGGTGTTGTTCAGCGACACGTTTCGTTCAGTTACGAAGTTGCCTCCCAGGCCCAGCCCCAGGCCTTTCAGTTGGGGAATCACAAAAGTATATTTGGTCCAGAAACTGCCCTGGTGTTTAGGTGCATTGGGTTTCTGCACATTCACCAGTGCCTGGTCGGCGGCTCTGGTACCGGCATCGGTGATCCGGGCTTCGTTGCGGCTGTAAGTGACAATCACACTCCAGTTGGGTAAAATCGTGCCGGTCACATCGACTTCCACCCCTTTTGCTGTTTCCTGGCCAATCTGCATCATCAGGTTGGGATTGTCAGCGGCATTGGCCGAGTACAGGGTATTGCGTTGCGTGATGTAGTACACCGAAGCATTCGCCGTTAAACGGCCGTCCAGCCATTCGGTTTTCAGGCCTGCCTCTGCCAGGCTACTCTGGATGGGATCGAATGGCCCGCCCGAAAGCGGATCGCTTTGCACGCTGGCATCCTGCGGGTTGTAGCCTTGGGTGTAGGTACCGTAGAGGTTGATGTTGTTGGTCAGGGAGTAGACAGCACCCACCCGCGGCAACCATGCGTGTTGGATCACATCCCGCTCATTGGCAGTAGTGTAGCCCTTCTTGTCGATGTACGTGTCGTAACGCAGGCCTAGCAGAACCTGCAACCGGTTGAATTTGACCTGCTCCTGCAAATAGAATCCGTGCAGCGCGTAGAATACGGGGGTAGTGGCCGCATTGGCCGTTACGTTAAAAACGTATTTGGTCGGGTCCTCCATCTGGTTGTTTTGAAGCGTCAGGTCGTAGGAGGGAACGTTGGGCAGCGGAATGCTTTGCGTGACACCATTGGCCGTGTAATTGTAAAACAGGTATCTCTCGGGCGTGTTGGGGTTGTAGGCGGCGGCTCCTCCGGTCTTCAGCCGGTAACCGTTGGCCGTTTGCTGGCCCGAACCTTTGGGCGTGGAAGATTGAATATAGTCGTAGCCGAGTACCAGCTTGTGTTCAGTCTGTCCAATCTGAAAGTTATGGTTGAAAAACAGCGACACATTGTCCATAAACGACTTGGTCTGCCGCACGAACACCTGGCGGGCTACCAGGTTGTCAATTGTTTTGCCGGCCGAATCTACGGCATTGGCGTTGCTGCTGCGGTGTTCAAGCAGGTCTTCCGTGTAGCCGGTGCGCAGGTAGGCCAGGTTGAAGGAAGTATTGGGGCCAAACTGGTGGTTGAGTGAGGTGGTGATCAGGTATGTTTCTTCGTTGAGGTAGTCGTTCACGGCATTCAGGGAGGTAGCAATGGAACTGGAATACAGATCGGTTCCCCGGATGGACTGACCCCGGTCGAGCCGGCTGTTCGACTTGTTGTACACCAGATCGAAGTTAATGCGGGTTTTGGAGGTAGGCAGGAAGGAGACGGAAGGGGCAATGATGATGTTTTTGTCGAACTGCAGGTTCCGGAAAGACTGCGCATTGACGTAGCCCAGATTCAGGCGGTAGAGCAAGGTTTTGCTTTCATTCATGGGGCCGGTAAAGTCGGCCAGCAAACGCATGGTATTGAAACTGCCCGTGGTGAAAGTCAGCGATTTCTGCGGATTCGCTAACGGCTTCTTGGTTACCCGATTCAGGGTACCTCCCGGCGAAGTATTGCCGTATAGCGCCGAAGCGGCTCCCTTGATCACCTCCACCCGTTCCAGATAGTTGACCGGTGGCTGTTTCCAGAACCCCGAAAAGGTGCGTAAGCCATTGAAAAGCTGCGTGGTGCTGCCGCCGTTCATCCGGAAACCCCGGATGGTCAGGTCGTCGTAGAAGGTAAACTGATTTACCCCGGCCATGTTCTTCACCACATCGCCCATGGTAAAAGCCCCCTGGTCCCGCATGACTTCCTTGGTAACGTAACTCACCGATTGCGGCACTTCCCGCAGCGGCGTAGCGGTTTTGCTGGCAATGAAGGTAAGGTCGTTTTTATAGGTGGTTTCCCGGCGACCCATAATTTCCACCGTTTGCAATTCCTGCATGCTTTCCTGCGCCACCAGATCCAGAGTAACTGTTTCCTGTTCACCCAGCGCAATCGTTTGGCTTATTTCCTGGTAGCCTACTCCGGAGGCAATGAGTTGGTAAGACCCCGCCGCCAGACCGGAAAAGGAAAACTCACCGGAGGCCGAAGTGTGGGTGCCCCGTTCGGTGCCTTTGAGTACAATGTTCATCCATTCCAGGGGTTCTCCTTTCGAAGTATGGATTCGGCCTCTGATTACCCCTTGTTGGGCAAAAGTATAGCTGCTTATAAGGAAAAGAAGAAGCGTAATGCGTATTTTCATGGGTATGCAGTTGGATAGATTATAATTTGAGCCGCAATTTATATTTATTTAGACTAATTACAAATAATAATAAAATTTTTGCACCATTCATAAGGTTCATTCCAGAGTCTGTTTGGCATTTTTGAGAAACGAACCCTTGGGGCCAAACCCGCCAAAGTTTGTTGCTTTCAGCCACTTATCTGAAAAGCCAAACCGCTTCAATGTCTACATTAAATCTATCCAGTAGCCATTACGATCATTTTTTCAGTCTCTGAGTTGGCCCGAAACTCCACTTCAATCTATTGTCCATGAGTCGGCGCTGCCGGGGTCACTCCGTAAATAGGGTTTGTCTCTTTGGCACGTAAAACGGAGTTATTTCCCTGGAAATCAAACCTGGAATACCGAATCTCGTTCACCTATCCAACTAGCTCAATCACCTCTTCTTAGATTTAAGGAGAGTCACGACAATTCGGGAAAGTTCACCTTGTACCTGCAAAACACATGCTTGGTTATTTTTTCTAAAGCGCTGTAATTAAGTTTTTTATAAAATTTTTTTTATTGGCAAGACATTCGCAAAAGGACAAACACACGCATATTTCTTAATCCCATTTTTCTATGAGTAACCCTAACAAACAACGCCTGCAAAATCAGGTAGCGCTGGTCACCGGGGCCAGTTCAGGCATCGGATCCGGAGTAGCCAAAGCCCTGGCTGCCGAAGGGGCTACTGTCGTTGTGAACTACGCCAGCAGTTCTTCCGGAGCCGACCAGACCGTCCGGGAAATAAAAGCCAACGGAGGCAATGCCATTGCCATTAAGGCCGACGTGAGTCAGGAAGACCAGGTACAAGCCATGTTCAGCCAGATCATCGACCAGTTTGGTACGCTTCATATCCTGGTCAACAACGCTGGTTTACAAAAAGACGCTGCCTTCGTCGATATGAGTCTGGAGCAGTGGCAATACGTGCTGGGAGTCAACCTGACCGGGCAATTTCTGTGCGCCCGCGAAGCAGCCCGGGAGTTTATCCGACGGGGTGTTCAAAGGGAAATATCGAGCGCGGCCGGTAAAATCATCTGTATGAGTTCGGTACACGAAGTGATTCCCTGGGCCGGCCACGCCAACTACGCGGCTTCTAAGGGTGGGGTTATGCTGCTGATGAAAACCATCGCCCAGGAGCTGGCTCCCCACAAAATCCGGGTGAACAGCATTGGTCCCGGTGCCATTAAGACACCCATCAATCATACCGCCTGGGAAACCCCCGAAGCCGAACAGAAATTACTCAAACTCATTCCCTACCAGCGCGTGGGCGAAGTCAGTGACATCGGAGCCGCGGCCGTTTGGCTGGCTTCAGACGAATCGGATTACGTCAATGGCATCACCCTCTTCGTCGATGGTGGCATGACCCTCTACCCCGGCTTCGCCGACAACGGCTAAATCAATTAACAGTGATCAGTAAACAGTGAACAGTGAAGTAGTCAGTTAAAAATAATTTGCATTACCCCCAACCCCCTAAAGGGGGCTAGAACACGTATTTTCCCCCTTTAGGGGGTTGGGGGTAATAATATAAACTATTTTATACGAACTACTTAATATCACTTACTCACGTTTGGTTCGGCCGACAAGTCGGCTCCCGAGTGCGTCCGCTCAGTCGCCGATTCACTATCTCATTACTCACTGTTCACAGTTCACTGACTATTGTCCACTCAATCACTCATTCGCTAAATGGAACGTACGCGTCTGGAAGAAGCCAGGGCCGGCAAGGCCAACTGGCGAAAATTCGGTCCCTACCTGACCGAACGCCAATGGGGCACCGTCCGCGAAGACTACAGTCCGGGCGGCTCGGCCTGGGAATTCGTGTCGCACGACATGGCGCGCAGCAAAGCGTACCGCTGGGGTGAAGAAGGCATCGCGGGCATCAGCGACGATCAGCAATTGATCTGTTTTTCACTCGGGCTCTGGAACGGCCGCGACCCAATCCTGAAAGAGCGGATGTTTGGCCTGACCGGCAACGAAGGCAACCATGCCGAAGACGTGAAGGAACACTACTATTACCTCGATAGCACACCCACGCATTCGTACATGAAGATGCTCTACAAGTATCCTCATGCGACATTTCCGTACGGATGGCTGGTAGAGGAAAACCGTCGCCGGGGCAAGCACGAGCCGGAGTTTGAACTCATCGACACGGGTATCTTCCACGAAAACCGCTATTTCGACGTGTTCATCGAGTATGCCAAAGCGGAAGCCGAAGACCTGCTGATCAAAGTGACGGTGCACAACCGGGGGCACGAAGCGGCATCCCTGCACGTGCTGCCGCAACTCTGGTTTCGCAATACCTGGGCCTGGGGTTACGACGACTACCGGCCTTCGCTGAGTACTACCCAAAAAGGAGTGATTCAAATCAACCACCGGCAACTGGATCAACTGGCCTTATTCACCGAACAGAACCCGGAGCTGTTGTTCTGCAACAACGAAACCAATACCTGGCGGCTGTACAACGCTCCTTCTTCCGAACTGTTTTTCAAGGACGGTATCAATGACTACCTGGTTCAAGGCGACGAAACGGCCATCAATCCGGAACAAACCGGCACCAAAGCGGCGGTTCATTACCGGCTCACCGTGGCGGCGGGACAATCAGAATGCATCCGGCTGCGGCTGGCCAAGGCTTCTACTAAAAATCCCTTTGCCAACTTCGACCGGGTGTTTGACCGGCGCACCAGGGAAGCCGATGAATTTTACCAGTCGATTCAGGACCGCATTTCCTGCGAAGATATGCGCAACGTGCAGCGGCAGGCTTTCGCCGGAATGTTGTGGAGCAAGCAGTTCTACTATTTCGACGTGCCCCAGTGGCTCGATGGCGACCCGGCTCAACCCGCACCGCCGCCCGAACGCAAACATGGCCGCAATACCGCCTGGTTTCACCTCAACAATGCCGACATCATTTCGATGCCCGATAAGTGGGAATACCCATGGTACGCCGCCTGGGACCTGGCTTTTCACTGCCTGCCGCTGACGATGGTAGACCCGGAATTTGCCAAACATCAACTATTGCTACTCACCAAAGAGTGGTATATGCACCCCAACGGGCAGTTTCCGGCCTATGAATGGCAGTTTGGCGACGTGAATCCACCGGTACACGCCTGGGCTACCTGGCGGGTTTACAAAATGGACCAGAAGATGAACGGTGGCAAGGGCGATACGCAATTCCTGGAGGCCGTTTACCACAAACTGTTGCTCAATTTCAACTGGTGGGTAAACCAGAAGGATAAGAACAACTTGAACATTTTCCAGGGCGGTTTCCTGGGGCTGGACAACATCGGCGTATTCGACCGCAGTGCCCCGTTGCCCACCGGCGGCCACATTGAGCAGGCCGATGGCACCAGCTGGATGGCCATGTATTCGCTCAACCTGATGCGGATTGCGCTGGAACTGGCCAAAACCAACCCGACGTATCAGGGCATTGCCACCAAATTTTTCGAGCATTTTCTCTACATCGCCGGAGCCATGGCCAACGTAGCCAACCAGGGCATCAACCTCTGGGATGCCGAAGATGAGTTTTTCTACGACGTGCTGCACACGCCTTCCAACGACCGGATCAAGCTGAAGGTGCGCTCTATGGTCGGGCTGATTCCGCTCTTTGCCGTGGAAGTGCTCGATGACGAACTGATCCGGTCCATGCCCGAATTTGCCGGTCGAATGAAATGGTTTCTGGATAACCGGCCTCACCTGGCAGGGCTGGTGTCGCGGTGGCAGGAAGCGGGTAAGGGTGAACGTCACCTGCTTTCCCTGTTGCGCGGCCACCGGATGAAAAAGCTCCTGAAGCGGATGCTCGATGAAAGCGAATTTTTGTCTGAATACGGCATCCGGGCTTTATCGCGCCACCACCAGGACCAGCCCTACGAGTTCTGGGCCAATGGAAATAAGCTGACGGTGGGCTATCAACCCGGCGAATCCGATTCGGGCTTGTTCGGTGGTAATTCCAACTGGCGCGGGCCGATCTGGTTCCCGGTCAACTACCTGCTCATCGAGTCGTTGCAGCGGTTTCATCACTACTACGGCGACGATTTCAAGGTAGAGTACCCGACGCGTTCGGGCCAGTACCTGACGCTGAATGAAATCGCCAATGCCTTGGCCAGCCGTTTGTCCAGGCTCTTCCTGAAGGACGACAACGGACGGCGCCCAGTGTACGGCAGCAACGAAAAGCTACAGACCGACCCGCACTTCCGCGATTACGTCTGGTTCTACGAATATTTCCACGGTGATAACGGGCGTGGCGTAGGTGCCTCCCACCAAACCGGCTGGACCGGACTCATTGCCAAACTCCTCCAACCGAGGCGATAATGTGCTGGTGTGTTAATCGGTCCGCCGATGCGGTGTTAATGGGGTGATGGGGTGCTGATTCTTCCCGCCCTGTCATTCCGCAGGAATCTTGCTGACCACTATCGAAAAAGCCGGCGATGAAGGCAAAATCAATAGCAACCATTGTGATAGTGGCCAACGAGATCCTTCCTTCGTCAGGATGACAGGATGGAGAGAAATACGCAAAAGGACAGATTTCATAAACAGCACCGCATCGGCGGACCGATTGACACATTAGCACATCAACTCGCAACCGTCTGAATTTTTAACCTCACGACTTTACCAACCAACCATGCAACTTACTTTTGACCAATCCATTACCCGGAACTTTGAAGAAGCCGTTCGGCGGGAATGGCTGGAGACCAACGGACTGGGCGGTTATGCCAGTTCTACCCTGTCCGGAGCTCATACCCGCCGCTACCACGGGCTGCTGGTAGCGGCTACTCAACCACCGGTAGGACGGCAGGTGCTGCTCTCCAAGCTGGACGAAACCCTGCAGATCAAGGGAGAACTTTATGAACTGGGAAGTAATCAATACCCCGGTTTGGTGCATCCCCAGGGATATACGCACCTGGTTCATTTCAGCAGAGATCTTTTTCCGGAATTCATTTATGAGGCGGGTGGTGTGATTCTGCGCAAAACCATTGCGGCGGTCCATGGAGAGAATACCACGCTGCTGACCTACGAGGTGCTGTTTGCCGAGCAAGCTTTTACGCTGGAATTATTGCCCCTCATTGCCGGGCGGGATTTCCACCGCCTGACCCACGCCAACCCGGGCATCCAGGCGGGCTTTGCTTTTGACGGCGGCGTATTTCAAACCAAACCCTATCCTGACTCACCCAACCTGTTCATTTCCGTACCCGGTGCCACCTTCCGCGCAGAACCGAACTGGTATTACAACTTTGAGTATGCCATTGAACGCTACCGGGGCCAGGATTTTCAGGAAGATTTGTTCACGCCCGGAAAATTCAGTCTGGAGCTGCACGAAGGCGACACGGTAGGCATCATCATTTCCACGGAACCGCCCTTTCACCGCAACGCCTTTGCCCTGCTCGACAAGGAACGCCGCAGAAGGGAAAGCCTGCTGGATGGACCGAAAGGACAGAAGGGGCTGCCCAGAATCCTGACGCTGGCGGCCGACCAGTTCGTGGTGAAACGGGGTGAAGACCTGAAAACCGTCATTGCCGGATACCACTGGTTTTCCGACTGGGGCCGCGATACCATGATTGCCTTGCCCGGCTTGTGCCTGGCCACCGGCCGTTTCGACGATGCCCGGCGCATTCTGCTGGCCTTCGCCCAATCGGTGAGCCGGGGGATGTTGCCCAACCGCTTTCCCGATTCGGGTGAAACGCCTGAATACAACACGGTAGACGCTACTTTGTGGTTTTTCGTCGCCATTCACCAATACCGTCAATATACGAATGACGACGCCTTCATCCGTTCTGAACTGATGCCCGTACTGAAAGACATCCTTGACTGGCACTTTCGTGGTACCCGCTATGGCATTCACGTCACGGAAGACGGGCTTCTGTATGCCGGGGAAGCCGGTCAGCAACTCACCTGGATGGACGCCCGCATCGGCAGCTGGGTCGTGACGCCCCGGCAGGGAAAAGCCGTTGAGGTCAATGCGCTCTGGTACAATGCCCTGCGCATCTACGCCGAACTCCTGCGGGCGTATGGGCATGGCGAGTTGAGTTTGCAGGTAACGCTGAAGGCCGAGCAGGTGAAAGAAGAATTTAACCGGCAATTCTGGAATGAAGAGAAAGGCTGCCTATACGATTACCTGAGCGATGACCACCGCAGCGACAGCATCCGGCCCAACCAGCTCTTTGCCATTAGCCTGCCGTTTGCCCTGATTCAGGGAGAAAAGGCCCGGAAAGTGCTACAAACCGTGGAAGAACACCTCTGTACGCCCGTTGGACTGCGGAGTCTGTCGCCGCAGCACGTCGACTACCGGCCGGTGTACGGTGGCGATGGATTCAGCTGCGATAGTGCCTACCACCAGGGCACAGTCTGGAGTTGGCTGCTGGGTCCGTACGTAGAGGCGATGCTGAAAGTGCGGGGCCGTTCGGGTCGCAAACAAGCCAGAGAGGTGTTGAAAAAGTTTGAGTACCACCTGCTGGAAGGTTGCGTGGGCAGCGTCTCCGAGATTTTCGACGCACAGGCACCGCATACGCCGCGGGGATGTGCCGCGCAGGCCTGGAGCGTAGGGGAAATTCTCCGGGTGGCGCTGGAACACCAGTTATGTGAAACGGTGGCCACGGAAAAACCCCTGGCGGTAATGCGATGATACAGGCACTGCGCAACCACTGGCCGGAATACCTGATGGAAGCGGCCGGACTGGGTATTTTCATGGTGTCGGCGGGCCTTTTCTCCACGTTGCTGGAATACCCGGATTCACCCGTTCACCGGGCCATTCCTAACGGTTTTCTGCGGTTGGTGCTGATCGGGTTGGCCATGGGCCTGACCGCTTTGGGAATTTTCTACTCACCCTGGGGCAAACGCTCCGGAGCGCACATCAATCCGGCGGTTACTTTCACTTTCTTCCGGCTGGGCAAAGTCAAGGGTTGTGATGCCTTTTTCTACATCCTTTTTCAGTGCATTGGCGGCACGCTGGGCGTGCTGCTGGTAAAAGTACTGTTGGGCAATGCCTTTACGGAAATTCCCATCCACTACGTGGTGACCCAGCCCGGGGCGGATTTTCCTGGTCCGAGCGGCGTCCGCTGGGCTTTCCTGACCGAGTTCATCATTGCCTTCCTCACGATGACCATGGTGCTGCAAACGTCCAAACGGCAAACGTGGTCGAAGTACACCAGCATCATCGCTGGCTGCCTGGTGGCCTTGTACGTCATCACCACTGGGCCGATTTCCGGCTTTGGAATGAATCCGGCGCGGTCGCTGGCTTCGGCCCTGCCGGCCAACTACTGGCGTGCCTTCTGGATTTACCTGATTGCCCCTCCGTCCGGCATGCTGCTGGCGGCAGAAGTATATCTCATGTGCCAGAGAAACGCGGAAGTGAAGTGCGCCAAACTGCACCACCACAACGACGAGCCCTGCATTTTCAACTGCGGCTATTGTCAGCACCAGGAAGAGAAAGCAGTGGTTTAAAAAAGCATTTACGGTACCCTACAACGATACCCGCTTTGTCATCCTAAGCGGGAGCGAAGGATCTCTTTGAGATTTTACCGCTGGCCTTTCCAATAGAGGCCAACAAGATCCCTCCTGCCGTCGGGATGACAAGACGAAAACTAGCAGGAACGCTTAGAGAAAAGAGAAGCCTGATTATCATCCAAATACCAACCCATTCGCATTCAATCAAATCCATATTCATACCATGAAAGAGAACAGCCACACGCATTACGACGTCATTATCATCGGGACGGGAGCCGGGGGCGGTACCCTGGCCCACAAGCTGGCCCCCTCCGGCAAACGCATCCTGGTGCTGGAACGGGGCGATTTTATCCCGAAAGAAAAGGAGAACTGGGACCCGATCGAAGTATTCACCAAGGGCCGCTACCGTACCAATGAACAGTGGTATGATCAGGACGACAAGCCATTCAGTCCCTTTACGCACTACTGCGTAGGGGGCAACACGAAGCTCTACGGTGCGGCACTGTTTCGCCTTCGGGAGTCCGATTTTCAGGAAACCAGGCACTACGGCGGCATTTCACCGGCCTGGCCCATTTCCTACCAGGACCTGGAACCCTACTATACCCAAGCGGAGTACTTGTACAGCGTACACGGGCAGCGGGGCATCGACCCCACCGAGCCGGAGGCTTTCTCTCCCTATCCTTACGGCCCCATTCCACACGAGCCAAGGATGAAAGCATTGTACGAAGACATCCAACAACTGGGATACCGGCCTTTCCCGTTGCCGATCGGCGTGCGCCTGGGCAATGAGAAACGCTACGCGCAGGCACCGGTTCACCTGAGCAATTTCGACGGCTTTCCCGATCTGACGGAGTCCAAGGCCGATTCGCACGTGGTGGCCCTCAATTCGGCATTGGAGTATCCGAATGTGACCCTGCTGACAAATGCCCTGGCCGAAAAGCTGGAAACCGATGAGACCGGACGGAAAGTAACGCAGGTGCGGGTACGGCGCAACAACGATTTGGAAACCTATTCAGCCGATATCGTGGTGGTGGCTTGCGGGGCGGTCAATTCGGCGGCCCTGTTGCTGCGGTCGGCCAATGAGCAACACCCGAACGGGTTGGCCAACAGCTCCGACCAGGTGGGACGCAACTATATGAAGCACCTGAACGGCACCATCGTAGCCATTTCGGATCAGCCGAACGACTCCGTTTTCCAGAAATCATTCGGTTTGGCCGACTTTTACCACCGCGCTCCCGACTCCGAATTTCCGCTGGGGGCGATCCAGCTGATGGGCAAAACCGACCCCGACACCCTGCTTGACGAAGCCAAGGAGGCTTTTCCGCACGTGCCCGTCGAATACTTGGCCACCCACTCCATCGACTGGTGGCTCACCGCCGAAGATTTGCCCTCGCCCGACAACCGCGTGACGTTGCGGGCGGATGGTTCCATCCGGACCAGCTACGTGCCCAACAACCTGGAAGCGTACGAACGGCTCAAGACCAAACTGCTGGGTATTCTCCGGCAGGTTGGCATGGCGCATCACGTCATCAAAGACGATGTGTACGTGGGGTACGACCTGGGTATTTCGGGAGTTTCTCACCAGGCGGGAACGCTCAAATTCGGCAACGATCCCAGGACTTCCGTGCTGGACGTCAACTGCAAGGCTCACGATCTGGACAACCTGTATGCCGTGGACAGTAGCTTCTTTGTGTCGTCGGGGGCCTTCAATCCGTCGCTGACCATCATTGCCAATGCCCTCCGGGTAGGCGATCATTTGCTGGAAAAGCTGAAAGGAAAGCCCGCCCTGAGCGAAGTAGAAAGTACCCTAACGACGAACGGACAGTCGTAAGCCGTACCTGGAAACTACATGGAAGAGATAGTGAAAACAACGACGATGCACCTGGCCTGGGGCATTGAAGTAGTGGCGGCATTCATCATTGGACTGGCGTTGATGAAAGCGCTGCTCCACTACTTCCAGGGCCGGTTGACGCAGGAAGAGATCCGGCTGAAATTCGGTGGTTCGCTGGCACTGGCACTGGAATTTCTGCTCGGTGCCGACATCCTGGAAACGGCCGTAGCGCCCACCTGGAACGACATCGGGCAACTGGCCGCCATTGCCGTACTCCGTACTGCCTTGAATTATTTCCTCGAACGGGAATTGAAACGGGTGGAAAAACGCGAACCGGCCTCCTGGGTTGAAGGATTGATGGACTGAAGGACTGAAGGACTGAATGATTGAACCGGGGGGGCGAGCCCGATTGAATGATCAATTGAACGTATGAAACCTGTGTATCCCCCGTTTTTAAAAGTGCTCCCGGCCCTTATGCTGGTCAGTTGCCTGATGATAGGTTCCCTTTCTTACTCCCAATCGGCAGCGGCGGGGCATCACACGGAGAAAAAGCCGGAATGGATGTATAGTGGCAATACGGGTGTAAACCACTGGGGCGGACTGGCACTGGAGTATGCGCCCTGCGCCGATGGAAGGTACCAGTCGCCGATTAACATCCGCCACGCTACCAAAAAGGCAAATCATCGGGTCCACCTGGACTACCAGCCTTCGTTCGAAAATGTATTGAATAACGGGCATACGGTAGAGCTGGTTTATGATCAGGGGAGCAGCCTTGAATTCGACGGAAAACGGTACCAGCTGACGCAGTTCCACTTTCATACGCCCGCCGAACACCTGGCATTTGGCAAGGAATACCCGATGGAAATGCACCTGGTGCACCGAAGCAGTGATACAACGTACCTGGTTGTCGGGGTTTGGTTCAGGGAAGGCAAAGCCAATGAGGTACTGTCCCGGTTCGAGCATTACATTCCGGCCGATGTGGCTGAACACAACGTAGCGCAGCAGTTCACGGTCGCCCCGCTCTTTCCGGCCCAACCCCATTATTTCCACTACCAGGGTTCGTTCACTACGCCTCCCTGTACGCAAGGGGTTCGTTGGCTGATGCTCAAAGACGTGCAGGAAGCCTCCGCCGAACAGATCAAGGCAATCCGCCAGGTAGAAGGCAACAACGCCCGGCCTCATCAGAGGCTGCACCACCGGGAGGTAGAGGAGTTCTGATGTAGCCTTCGTTTTATGATTTTCATCCTGCCGGGTGGCCCCGTGCCCCGGGCCGGAGCCGAAGGATCTTGCTGGCCACTATTACCGGCGACTGACTATAAGCAGGCAGGATTATTCCAAAATGACAAGCAGAGAGCCAATATTACCCTGATAATCAATACGATAGTTTATGAAAATTTTTCTGAAGGAAAATACGCTCCACAAAACCTGCCTAATCGTGGGGCTGGTGCTTTGGTTTCTGAGTGTGACAGTGGTCATGTTCGGACAGCCGGTTCAAAAAGTGGAGGCCGTGGGCATGACGGTGGCTGAGATGGACCGGGCAGTAGACTTCTATTCCAGGGTGCTCAGCTTCGAAAAGGTGTCGGATACGGAAGTGTTCGGGACGGAGTACGAACATCTGACGGGTGTGTTTGGGCTGCGGATGCGCATCGTCCGGATGAGGCTGGGAAGTGAGCAAATCGAACTGACCGACTACCTGACACCCGGTGGCAAGCCCAATCCGGCCGATACGCGGAGCAATGACCTGTGGTTTCAGCACATTGCCATTGTGGTCAGAGACATGGACCAGGCCTATGCCCGACTTCGGAAGCACAACGTTCAGCACGTCTCGACCGGTCCCCAGACCATTCCGGCCACCAACCCGGCTGCGGCGGGCGTGAAAGCTTTCTACTTCCGCGATCCGGACGGGCACAATCTGGAACTGATTGAGTTTCCGGCGGGCAAGGGCGATCCGAAGTGGCAGGCCGGGACTGATCAATTGTTCCTGGGTATCGACCACACGGCCATTGCCGTCTCCAATACCGCTGTCAGCCTGAAATTTTATCAGGATGCGCTCGGACTACAGGTGAAAGGCGAAAGCCACAATGTGGGCACGGAACAGGAACACCTCAACAACGTAGCCGGTGCCCAACTGCACATTTCTGCCCTCCGGTCAAAAGCGGGGCCTGGCATCGAATTTCTGGAATACCTGAAGCCCGGTCCTGGCCGTGCCTTCCCGGCCGATGCCCGTACGGACGACTTATTCCATTGGCAGACCACCCTGGTAGTAGCCAACGCCGAAGAGGCTGCCCGGAAGCTGAAAGCCGCCGGTAATCATCCGTTCACGCCCCAGCCAGTCAAGTTATCCGGTAAAGAGGCCGCGTTCCGTAAAGGCTTCCTGGTCCGCGACCCCGACGGCCATGCCCTGCTGGTCGTAGAGAGGTAGTCAGTGAAAAGTAAACAGTTATCAGTGAACAGTGAGTAATGAATATCACTCACTCACTCAATCCTTCAGTCCTTCAGTCTATCCATACTATCACAAAATCATGAAAAAGATTATCATCATTACTGGTGCGGCCGGGAACCTGGGAAAAGCGGCCGTGGAAAAGTTTATCGGCGAGGGCTACTATGTCATTGCCACGGTCGACCCCAGCAACGCTTCCCATTCATTCGAAAGTTGTTCGCAACTGGAACATCACCTGGTGGATATTTCCAATGAAACCGAAGTAGAAGCTTTCGTAGGGAAAATTGCTTCCTACGCCGACAGTACCATTGAAGCGGCCATCCTGCTGGTGGGTGGTTTTGCCGCGGGCGGCCTCGCTGAAACGGGGCAGGTGCAATTGCAGAAAATGATTGAACTCAATTTTGAAACGGCCTACTTCATGGCGCGGGCGGTGTTCCGGCGGCTGCTGACCCAGGAAACCGGCGGTAGAATCATTTTCATTGGGGCGCGTCCGGCGCTGGAGGCACAGGAAGGCAAAGACTTGATGGCCTATGCCCTTTCCAAGTCGCTGCTGTTCAAATTGTCGGACTTGCTCAACGCGGAAGGCAAAAAAAAGAACATCGTATCCAGCGTACTGGTACCAAGCACCATCGACACGGCGCGTAACCGCAAGGACAATCCCTCGGCCAATTTCGACGACTGGGTGAAGCCTGAAGAAGTAGCCGACACCCTTGCTTTTCTCCTTTCCCCGGCCGGCCGCAAACTGCGCGATACGGTGCTGAAAGTGTACGCCAACGCCTGATGTCAGGCGGGTAAGCGAATGACTTTATCAACCGCGATGAGCGGGTCTGCAAGTCAGTAAACCCGCCTGATTTTATTGTGAGTTACAGGACTTCCGTCTTGCGCCGGAGCGTATTCCACGATTTATAACCATTGATTTTAAACGATGAACAGTTTAGCCCTCTTACTCGCCATTTCCCGTGCTTCGGTCGAGCTGATTGCCTCGACGTTGCTTACCCTGGCCGGCATTTACCTGATTCTTGGTTTGTGCTTTTACGTAGCCTTCATCGCAAAGGGCATTGCCCGCGTAGACGAAGCTGTGGAAGGATCACCCAACGTATTCTTCCTGTTATTGTTACCTGGCACGGTCGCTTTCTGGCCGGTGCTATTGATCAAGTGGATAAGGGCCATTCAACATCCAGACCATGATTAGTCAGCTCCGAAAAAGGCACCTCACCATCTGGATGGCATTAGCAGTGCTGCTTCCCATCGGATTTATTGCGGCGGTCCTGAGCATCCCGGCCCCAGCGACAATGACCCAACTGGCTACGTCGGCACCTCCGGCCCTGCCAACCGTGCTGGCTTCGGGCGAAACGCCGGAACTGAAACTGAACCGGCGCACCGCCAACCTATCTGATCAACAACTGGAGGTGATCATCAAACAACCACTGACCCACGCTTCGGCATTGGTCTACCTGTCGGAAGAAGGGACGACTACGGGGAAGCGATTCGGTACCTTACTGGGTCGCTTGGGTTCCAAAGGCGTGTACCGGTTCGCCGTGCCGGCGGGTCTATCGGCTGAAAAGGCCTGGAACGTCACCCTGTACGACGCCCTCAAAGATCAACGTATTCAAACCATTCTCCTGCAACCATGAGCGCCAATTACCAACCCGTCCTGTGGAACGCGCAGAAAAAGCGTTACGACCGGGCCCTCTTTGTTTTCGTCATCGTGTACTTTGGCCTTTTTTCTGCCCTGACGGCCGTTTTTTACTCAGAATACACGGTAGAGACGCTCATCATCCGGGCGACCGGTACGCTGGCTTTGCTGCTGCTGCACCTGATCCTGGCCATTGGGCCGCTGAGCCGGCTGGATAAACGATTCCTGTTGCTGCTCTATAACCGGCGGCACCTGGGCGTCACGATGTTCGTAATGGCGGCGGTACACGGCATTTTTAGCGTCGTGCAATTTCACTCCAACGGCAACGTCAATCCGCTGGTGTCGGTGTTCACGTCCAATGTCCACTACGATTCGTTCGTCCACTTTCCTTTTCAGGTGCTGGGCTTTTTTTCACTCATCATCCTGTTTCTAATGGCCGCTACCAGCCACGATTTCTGGCTGCACAACCTGAGTCCGAAAGTCTGGAAAACGCTGCACATGGGTGTTTATGGTGTGTACGCCATGATCGTGCTGCACGTGATGCTGGGCGTCATCCAACTGGAATCGTCTCCCTGGCTTATTGGAGCACTGGCCTTGGGCTTGCTTACGCTGGTGGCTTTGCACGTGGCAGCAGGCTGGAAGGAAGTGCGCAAGGACAATCGTAAATGGCTGCGCCGGAAGGATGGTTTTGTGTTCGTGTGTGAATTGAATGAAATCCCGGAAAACCGGGCTAAAATCATCACCATCGCCGGGGAAAGCATTGCAGTCTTTAAGTACAATAACCAGTTGTCAGCGGTTTCCAACGTGTGTAAGCACCAGAATGGTCCGCTCGGCGAAGGCAAAATCGTGGATGGCTGCATTACCTGTCCCTGGCACGGCTACCAGTATTTGCCGGGCAACGGAAGTTCGCCGCCACCCTTTAAGGAGAAAGTAGCCACGTTCGATGTCAAACTGGAAGGCAGATTGGTCTGGGTGAATCCGTCTCCCTACCCCGAAGGTACTGCCCGCCCGCCGGTACGGATCCCTTCGGCGATGGTGGCCTCCATGCTCAAACAATCCATGAATTAGCAAGCAACCCTTACCCGATATTCTTTATGGAACCCATTCCCGTTACTCCGCCCCAGGAAGACGAATTTTACGTCGGCTACCTGCCTCAACCACCCGCCCGGTACGTCCGGTTCAGCAAGCGCATCGCCTTGCTGCTGTTTATCGGCTTCATTTGGGTGCCGATCGTACTGGTACTGCACCAGAAACCCTTTTCTACTTCTACGTTTGAATACGGCACCCTCACCGAAGTGGAGGGGATCTTATACAAGGCTCCCGTTCCGATGATGAAACTGGTGGCGGGCACCGATGCGTTTGGGAAAACCGTGTACCAGACCGCCCTGCTGATCAACTTCGGAAAGTTCGGAGCCGACCCGGTGTTGAAGCAGATGGAGGAAAAGCTGGGGCAGCCACTGGAGCAAACTTTTGTGAAGGTGCGCGGTACCCTCCTCTACCACGACGGCGTTACCCTGCTCGAACTCACCGAAGGGGAAGAGGCACTGGTAGAAATTGTCGCCCACCGGATGCCGACCGAAGCAGCCTCCCTCTTGCCCACTTCTGAGGAGCTGGGCGAAGTGACCCTGCAAGGCGAAATCATTGATCCCAAGTGTTATTTTGGCGCCATGAAGCCGGGTCGGTCCAAGCCGCACCGTTCCTGCGCCATCCGCTGCATTTCCGGCGGAATTCCGCCCGTATTTGTAGTCCGCAATGGAGTGGGCGACACCAACTATTATCTGCTGACGGATGAAAATGGGCAGGCCATTCACCAGGAAATCCTGGACTACGTGGCCGAACCGGTCCAGTTAAAGGGCCAGCTTTCCCGGCGCGACGACTGGTTCGTACTTCGCATCGATCCCGGTAGCGGCATCAGTCGGCAGAACCCGGCGGAGTTGTCCCTGCGGTAAATCTGCTCCCTTTGATTCAACCTTTTTCAACGTTACAAGCAGGGGCCAGGGAAATCTTGCCCTTGCTTGCTGGTTCCCTGCCTTCTCAACCATGAAAATGATCCTGTTCATGATGATTGCCACGGTGTTTGGGGCAGCTTCGGCGCATGAAAATGGATCGCGGAAAATCAGGTGCCAGCCGATAGCCCAGCAATGTATTCCTTTGCCTATTTCTACCTTGTCAAAATGGATCGCGCGAGGCTCCTGCCTCGTGTGAAACAATCCCTGGGCCTCTGGCCCGAATGACTCTTTCAACCAGCCAGAAGCCTGAAAATAAGACACCGGGGGTGCCCAGCCCAAGGCCGGAGCCTCTACAAACGAGCGAGGACAAAGTCGAACGATGTCCTTGCGCATTTGCAAGGGCTACTGCTTACTTTTACGGAAGCAAGCCCCATCCGGCTTCTCCCTTTCCCATGCCTTTCCATTATTCCGACGCCCATTTGCCCTCCACATTCCAATCCGAGACGGTGACGTTGCCTTCGGGCGAAAAGGTAATCCTTCGCTTATTGCGTGCTCAGGACGATGAAAAACTGTTGCGCTACTTCGACGGCTTGTCCGATTTGACGAAAAGCTATTTCGGTCCCCATTCCTTCGACGCGGTCACCATCCGGGAAATTTGCGGCTCGCTCGATCCCATCCAAATGACCCGACTCATTGCCGTCACGCCCGCCGATGATGCCATTGTAGCCTACGTGCTGGTATGGGCAGGTCTTGTTCCGGAAGATGCGGTCCGGTACCAGGCTTACGGACTTCCCCTCTCGGGTGAGACGGATTGTACCCTGGCTCCTTCGGTAGCTGATGCCTACCAGAGCCTGGGGCTGGGTAATTTATTAATGGAAAAAGCGTTGCGGATCGCCCGGCAAATGGGCAAAAAGCGGATGGTACTTTGGGGCGGGGTACAAGTGCGGAATCAGCGGGCAGTCAACTTTTATACGAAGTTTGGTTTTGAGCGCAAAGGTGAGTTTGATACCGAAGTAAAGAACCAGGATATGATCCGCTCTCTTCAAGAGTTAAAATGAAAAAAGCATTGATAAGTGTTTGGCAATCAAAACCGTCTCTCGTTCCGCTACGGTTTCAAATCCGTAGCAGAACGAGAGATGGGGCCCTGGTTTTACATTTTCGGAGCCGCCCAAGAAAGTTATATTCCCGCTATCCGGCAGCCGCCAGCAGTGATGCTGCGTAAGGGCGGGTTTCGGCATTTTTTACCATCTGCCAGGCGGAAGGCTTTCCGAAGGCTTCGATATCACAAATTTCCAAACGGGTCCGGGTATAGTGGAGGTGCCCCGAAGACTTCAGTTCATTCAAGAGCGAAGTGACCGTTTGCCGGGAAGCAGCGATGATACCCGCAATCTCCTGGTGGGTCATGGGGTTGTCAAGCACCATTCGATTGCCCTGGCGTTTGCCTTCCGAGCGGGCCCAGTCTTTCAAAAAGGAAATCAAACGCGGCTTCACATCCATGAACACCAGGTTGGTAAAACGGTTTTCCAGCTTTCTGAATTTGGCGGCCAGTTTCCGGACGAAGTGCAGGGCAAATACCGGGTTCGATTCCATCAACTGCTCAAATTGATCTACGTTCAGACTGCCTACCCAGGCCTCCGACGACATCACTGCGGCGTATTTGTAGTTGGGATCACTGTCATCAAAGGTAATTTCTCCGAATGATTCCCCCGGATGCACAATTTCTTTGATGAGTTCATTTCCATCCTCATCTCCTTCCGCCAGTTTGATTCTCCCCTTCAGCAGGAAATAGATGGGTTTGCTGGTTTCTCCGGTCGTGTAAATAAATTCGCCCTTGCGGGCACGTCTGAACCTGACCTGCTTACACAATTGCTTCACCTGCTCATCGGTCAGGGGAGCGAAAAAAGCGTTTTCCCGCAGGAAAAAATATTTGACTATGGGTTCCATGTTGAAGGATTGAATGATTGAAGGATTGAAGGATTGAAGGATTGAAGGATTGGTATTCTTTATTAGCTGTTTACTGTTCCTGTCTGAGTCAAGCTGGTTACTTCGGCTGCGCTCAGCCATCAGCTTGACTCAACCCGTAGTTTAGCTATTCAGTGAACAGTTATCAGTAAACAGTCATCACGGTTCACTAGTCACTGTTTACTGATAACTGTTCACTGTCTACTGTACACTGACTTTTTCCCGGCGTTGTTCAGGTGGATGCGGTATAAGCCGGTGCGGGCGGTGAGGTATAAGGTCTTTCCATCGGCATCGCCCCACGCAAAGTTGGCGGGGAGTTCGGGCCCTTTGATCGTGCCCAGGTGTTTGCCGACGGGCGATATAATCCATACGCCGCCGGGGCCGGACACAAATAAATTCCCTTTTTCGTCCACCTTCAGGCCATCCAGGGCCTCTTCTCCGGGGGCATTATTCATGTTGAAAAACTTCTTTCCATTCTTCAGCGTACCGTCGGGTTGCACTTCGTAGCGCATGATTACTTTGGTTGTCTTAATATTGGTGATATCCCAATTGTCGACGTAGAGGTACTTTTCGTCGGGTGAGAAAGCCAGGCCGTTGGGTCCTTTCAGGTCCGTACTCACCAGCTTCAGCTTCCCGCCAATGAGGCAATACACGCCGGAGTAAGGCAGTTCTTTCCTGGTATCCTGAAATGTCTGGGGCAAGCCATAGGGCGGATCGGTGAAATACAGCGCCCCGTCGGAGCGATAGACCAGGTCATTTGGACTGTTGAGTCGTTTCCCCTGATAGTGATCGGCCAGCACTGTCAGCACCCCATTTTTTTCGAGCCGCGTAACCCGGCGATTGCCGTGTTCGCAGATGGTGAGTCTGCCTTCCTGATCGAAGGTCAAGCCGTTGGAGCCGGGTTGTGAATACGCGCCGATGTCATAACCCGTGTACCCGCTCTTGGTGCGGTAAATGGATACGTTTCCTTCGGGCGAATACGCGTAGATGACGTTGGCATTGGGGTCGCTGAAGTTCAGAAAACCTTCCGGGTTCCAGACCGGCCCTTCCAGAAATTGAAATCCACCCGCCAGTTTCTCAATTCGGGCGTTGGCTGGCACCACCTGATCCAATGCCGGGTCCAGCTGCACCACTTCGCCCATGTTTTGCCATTCCGGATTTTTGGGTACGGTTTGGTAAAATTCCAGCGTGGCAGAACGAATCCAGATGTAGTTATCGGGCAAATCAGAAAGTGGTCCGTTTGCCCCGAATATGGCCAGCTGTATCTGCTGACCAGGCTGCACGTCGCGGCCAATGACCACGCGGTTGCGGGCATTGTAGCCTTTTACGACGGAACCTCCCGACTGACCGTAAGATTTGGGTAATTGTCCATTCACCCATACTTCGGCGTAATCGTCGAGCACAATTTCAAATACCACGGTCGAGCCGATTGGGTCAAATGGACCAACTTTGGACGGAATGGTCACGTTGACGCGGTACCAGTTGAAAGCCAGGCGACCAGTAGAACGACGGGCATCCAGGGTCGTGGGATCAAGGATTTCCCAGCCTGAGTCGTCGAAATCGGCCGGACCGGCTTTCGGGATGTAGTCGTTGGTCCGGATGGGTTGACCCGAAGGTTTTAAGTCGGCGCCCGGCGCTTTGAAATCTACCTCAATGATTTTCGCGTTGCTGTACCGCCAGGTGGCTTTGACCAGCTGCGTTCCCTCTTTGGTAGCCAGGTTCACCACGGCATCGGGTTTCCCCACCACCAGTTCCGTCGATTCCTGGGCGTGGGCTGTCACCATTCCGCCAATCAACAAGCTGAGAAACAGCGGGGCGTTTCGGAGATAAGTCGGGGCAAGCATAGTCAGTTGAACAAGGCTTTGGCTCCCGCAAGGGCAATGTCTTCGTCCTGTTGGGCGCTGGCCGAACCGCTCACCCCGATGGCACCGATCACGGCCCCGTCCAGCGTAATGGGCACGCCCCCAATCAGCATCGTGTAACCGACCGTAATCAGCGGAGTACGGCCACCCACAATGGATTCCTCCAGTTTGCGGGAAGGCGCTTTGAACATGGCCGAAGTGTGCGCTTTGTCGTAAGCAATCAGCGCGGACGATGCAAAGGTGTTGTCCAGTCTTTCCAGGTAAATCAATTCGCCGCCGGCGTCGACGATGGCAATGGAGCCGCCCGGTGCTTGGTTATCAATGGCGTATTGGCGAGCCCTTGCCGCAATCTTTTTAGCGGCCTCCAGGGTCAGTACCTTGGTATTGGTTACCTGTGCCTGGGCAGTTGCTGAGAAAGCAGCGAACAACAGGACAATGAGAAGTTTTTGAGGGAATTTCATGGTTACGAATAAATAAAAGTGGTGTGTGGAAGCCTTTCAACGGGGTTCGTTGACCCCATTATTTGCCGTCGAAAGAGCCGGGCAGATTAAGATTTAGCGGGTGCATCGAAGCCTTTTTGCTTACCGGCCCGTTTCTTCACCAGCAGCGGCCAGTTCTGATCGGCTTTCTTCGTGTTGCCCTGCGTGTCTTTGTTGAACTGATCGTACGCATCTTGGGTGTGTTGCAGAAGCAGGCGGCCATCTACGAACTGGAAAATGTTCACGTCAACCGGGCGGAGTTTATTCAGGCTCACGGCGTAGGCGCAGTAACCGCCGTACTGAGGCTGGTATTTGGCCGGATTGTCATCAAACAGTTGCTTGTGTTCGGCGGAAGTAAAGTAGTAAGTAGCCCCTTCGTACCGTGACTGGTAATCAGCGCTGCCCTTGATCGCCTTATTGTCGGTGAAGTAGCCTACCGGATCGTAACCGTCCAGAATAACGCCTTCCTGGTTCACGTTTTCCAGGTACTTCGCTTCTTCGTTGGTCCGAATCTGCTTGCCGTGGTTTTTCACGACCGCGGGCCAGTATTGATCGGCCAGCGCCAGATTGCCCGGCACGTCTTTGTTCCAACCGTTTACTGCTTTCTGGTTGTGCTGCACGACGAGCCGCTCATTCACGATGCTAAACGTATTGACGTCGATGGGGGCGGTGCGGCCCAATGATACGGCGTAGGCACAAAAAGCCCCGAATTGCGGTTCGTATTTCCTGGGATTGGCCTCAAACAACTGCTGATGTTCGGCGGAAGCGAAATAATAAATGGCCCCTTCGTGTTTGGTTTGGTAAGCGGCACTGCCTTTTACCGGCTTGTTGTCAGTAAAAAAGGCAACCGGATCATACCCATCCAGGATGACGCCATCGGCGTTGAGGTTAAGCAGCCGGCCTTCCGACTGAGCAGAGGCCGACGTCAGGCCCATTAAAGAAGCAAGTGCTACCAACAGCCATTTAATCAGCTGCGCGTACCACGATCGCGGTTGAAAGGCATAAGCACGGATGGCAATAGAAAGTGAAAAGCGGTTTGGAATGAGGTTCATTGTTCTGATATTTTGAATGAAGAATGCCAGACCTTTTTCAAAACCGATGCCGTATCGGGGGTAAAATGTAAATGTCTGTAATAAAGTGATTTATGTAGTTTAGGTGGGCATTTTGTAATTGTCGCTGGGCGTAGAGTATCTTGAAATGTCAGGAATTCACTAAATGAGAAGAATGCAATCAGTGCGTGACGGATGCATTCTAAACAATGCGGACGGCCCATTACCCAACCAGAACAACCGCTTTCGTTTCAGGCCCGACCCGGAAAGGCCGGTTTGCTGAAGAATGGCTTGGTAGGCTCTTTTTTTCTAATCGGCCGTTTGCCCGAAGCCAGGCCACTACCACGAAATGCAGAGAAGGTAGCGAAGCCCATAGCTGCGCCCGGCAACTGCGTCGATGACCAGTTTGCCATGGGCATTTTGTTGAATTAATTCACGATATTTCGTGAGTGTCCCGGCCGGTCGTGAATCCGGGGAGAGGGTTTCAGGTAGGACGCGGGCGGCTTTTTGCTTAAATGGCCCTTTATGGCTTTCTGCGGGGTTTTTGAGTCTGGTGGCTATTCTCTTAAAAAGGGAATAACAATTGGAATGAACCACCTGTATTTCGTTGGCGGCTGCCGACCGATTTGACATTACACTATTTCCATCCCTTTCCGGAAAAGAAGCATGGCCGACATCGCCCCTTCATTTGAAAAAACGCTCCGGCTTTCTCATTTTACCATTGAGAATGCTTTTGAAGCAATTCTTTTACTCGACAAGGATGCAAAGGTTTACCGGGCCAACTGCGCCGCTTGCGTACAGCTGGGCTACCTGCCCGAAGAAATGACCCAACTGCATTTCTTCGACTTCAACCTTGACTACGATTTTGCTGCCTATACCCGACTGTGGAATGAGTTAAAATTAACCCACACCAAAACGATCGAAACCCGTCACCGACGGAAGAATGAATCGCTTTTGCAGGCGGAGGTGGGCCTGAACTTCATTGCCTTCGAAGGGGAAGAATACCTCTGCTGCTTTATCCGCGACATTACGGAGCGCAGCCAACTGGACGAAACCCTCCGGCTCATTTCAGAAGGTACGGCGGGTGAAACCGGGATGGATTTTTTTCAATCGCTGGTGAGGCACATTACTTCTACGCTCCACGTCCGCTTCGCCCTGGTGACCGAATGTGCCAACGTAGAAAAAACCCGCGTGCGGACCATCGCCTACGTGGAGAACAACACCTTGCTGGAGAACGTGGAATATGACCTGACGGATACGCCTTGCAGTATCGTGATGCAGGGGCGCGACTTTTACTATCCGCACGACGTGGAGTTGAACTTTGCCAGAGAAAAAGGGATCGAATCGTACCTGGGCGTACCCATCCACGATAAAATCGGCGAAGTAATCGGCCACATTGCCGTGTGCGATGACCGGCCCATGCTCAACCAGCAGAAGTACGTGTGCATCCTGCGCATTTTTGCCGCGCGGTCCGGGGCGGAGATTCAGCGCAAAGTGGCGGAGGAAAAGCTGCTGCAGGCGCAGGAGCAACTGGAAGCCACGGTCGTCGTGCGGACGCAGGAGCTGTGGAAAGCGAAAGAAGAGGCGGAAAGGGCCAACCGCGCCAAAAGTGAGTTTCTGGCCAGCATGAGCCACGAACTGCGCACCCCGCTCAACGGCATCCTGGGCTATACCCAGATCCTGAAACGCGACCGGATGCTTACCGATAACCAGAGCAAAGGCATTGACATCATTCATCATTGTGCCGAAAACCTGCTCGTGCTCATCAATGATGTACTGGATCTGGCGAAAATTGAAGCACAGAAAGAAGAGTTGCAAATCAACGCCTTCCACCTCAAACAATTTCTTTCCAATATCTCCCACCTGATTCGCGTGCGGGCGGAGCAGAAGAATCTGCGGTTTTCGTACCAGACGCTGAACCATTTGCCGGTTGTCGTGCGGGGCGATGAACGAAAGCTCCGGCAGGTGCTGATCAACTTATTGGGCAATGCCGTGAAATTTACCGAAGCCGGGGGCATTACCCTGAAGGTGGGCTACGAACCGGCTGGCACGGGCAGGAAAAGACTGCAGTTTGTGGTAGAAGACACCGGCATTGGCATTGCCGCCGACCAACTGGACGCAATTTTTCTGCCGTTTCAGCAGGTGCGCGATACCAACCAGTTTGTGGAAGGTACCGGGCTGGGGCTGGCCATCACCGAAAAGCTGGTGAAACTCATGGGCGGAGAAATCCACGTGCGCAGTACGCCCGGCAAGGGCAGCCAGTTCTGGATTGTCGTCGATTTGCCCGAAGTGAATGCGGACGGTGCCCTGGACCACCGCCAGACTGAATCGGAGGTGATTGTTGGCTATGACGGACCCGCGCGGAAAATACTGGTGGTAGACGACCATTGGCAAAACCGGGCCTTGCTCACCAACCTGCTTGCGTCATCCGGATTTGATATCCGGGAAGCCGAAAACGGGGCCGATGCCCTGCAGAAAGCCGCTGTTTATACGCCCGACCTGATTCTGATGGATTTGGTCATGCCGCACATGGACGGATTTGAGGCCGTTCGGCAAATCAAGCATTTTCCGGCCTTGCGGCACGTCAAAATTATTGCGCTCTCCGCCAGCGTTTTCGAAAACAGTCAGCAATTGAGCCGCGAAGTCGGTTGCGATGCCTTCCTGCCTAAACCCATCCAGGTCGATCACCTCATGACCGCCCTGGCTGGTCAGCTGGGGCTTCAGTGGACCTATGCTGCTCAGGGAACGACAAAAACGCCGACGCAATCAACACCCACGGCCTATTCTCCGGCCCGTGTAAGCCTGCCACCCCGGCACCAACTGGAAAAACTGCACGACATCGCCAGAATGGGCGACATTGGGGAAATGCTGGCCCAACTGGATGAACTGGAAAAGTCAACTACTGAATACCAGCCTTTTGTAGCAGGGCTGCGCAAACTGGCTGGCGAATTCAATATGAAGAAAATCCGTGAATACCTGAATACCTGCCTGGACAACACCGTAGAGAAATGAAAAAGCGGCGACGCCAGTGGCTGATACCCATCTTCTCCCTGCTCATCGGGCTGGGCTGGCAGAGTTATGCCCAGGAAATAGGCGCTCCTTTCGTTGAAAACTACAGTCCGAAAGACTACAATGCGCACGCCGAAAACCGGGTCATGGTACAGGACAAACGGGGTATCCTTTACATTGGTAACCAAAACAGTCTGCTGGAATACGATGGGAGCCACTGGAAAACGATCAAGGTGCCGGGCATTACCGTTTCGGCACTGGGCATGGACGCCAAGGGCACGATATACGTGGGTACTTACAATAATTTCGGTTATCTCAGCCCCAATCGCACCGGCGAAATGCAGTTTGTGTCACTGGTGGATAAGCTTGCGCCGGCTGAACGCACCATTCAGGCCGTGACGCGGCTATACTGTACACCGGAAGGCGTTTATATCTGCACAACGAATAAAATATACTGCTACCGGTCGGGTAAGCCATTCCAAATATGGCAGGCGGCTCATAAATTCCAATTCAGTGGTTACGTGCATCAGACCCTATTCGTAAAAGAAGAAGGGGCGGCGTTGAAACGCCTGAATACCCGTACGGAAGAGTTAGAAACGGTACCCGGATGCGAACAACTGGCCAGCCATCGCATTTCCTCTCTGCAACCTTATCTGGGCGGGCGGATGCTCGTCATCACCTTCAAAGACGGACTGTTTGTCTACCAAGCACCCGATAGCAGCAAAAATCCCAGCGTAACTCCGCTGCGTACGCAAATCGACGATTGGCTATGGAACAGCCAGGTAGCCAATGCCCTGCGTTTACCCGGCCCACATCGCTACGCCATCGGCAGCCTGCGCGGCGGAATCCGGATCATCGACGCCGAAGGAAAGCTCTTGCAGCGATTGGACGAACAAACGGGTTTGCGGAAGAATACGGTGAATTGCCTTTTTGTGGATGGACAACAGACGCTGTGGGCGGGTTTAGGCAGTGGGTTGGCAAAGATTGAAATCAGCCTGCCCATTTCCCGTTTCGATGCCAGCCTCAACGTCAAATCGACGGTCTGGAAAATTTACCGGCACGAAGGAATTCTCTACATCGGAACCAACCTGGGTTTGTACTACCTGGATGATCGCATCGGCCTTTTTTTACCGGTGACGGATACGGACGTGCCTTGCTGGAGCATGGTTCCGTTTGGACGCGACTTACTGGTGGGAGGTACCGACATTATTTACTGCGTGCGCGACCGGAAAGTGCGGGAGGTTATTCGTACCAGCAGCGGCAATCATTACGGATTGACCCGTTCCCGGGTAGATACCAATGTCATCTATTCGGCCATGTTCGGCGGCTTAGAAACCTTCCGGTATCAGCAGGGACAGTGGAAAAGCCTGGGGCGGGTGAAAGGAGTGGACGTAGAGTGCTGGTCGGTGGTAGAAGAGCCGAAGGGCATCCTTTGGGTAGGAACGCACCAGGAGGGGTTCTACCGCGTCGATTTTTCGCAGGGCGACCGACCGGAAGCGCCCGTCAAAAAATACGGACCCCGGGAAGGAGTTGCGACGTTGGAGTGGAATTACGTGTTCCCGACCTCCCAGGGCCCCCGTTTTGTTTCCAACAATGGTATGTACCAATACCAGCCCGAAACCGACTCTTTCGTGGCCGCGGACAACCTAAACGGACAAACGTTTCATTCCCCTTTCTTTACCGAAGACCAGCAGGGAAACTGGTGGTTTTCGAACCCTTTGGGTATTGCCCGCCGACAAGCCAACGGGCATTTTATTTGGGACAGCCTCAGTCTGATGCCCATTCAGCGCGGAGGATACGCCGTATTTCCGGAACCAAACGGCATCGTCTGGATTGGCAACGACGAGGGCCTGTATCGCTATGACGACAAGATTTCCTACCGTCAATCGGCTTTTCGGGCCATGGTACGGGAGGTGCGCCTCACCGCCATCGACTCACTTTTGTTCAGCGGTTACCCGTCTGGCTCCGGTATTCGGCAGGCTACGCCACGGCCGGAACTGCCCTATATGTATCATTCGATGTCTTTCAGCTACGCGGGCATCAGCTATCTGGGGCAGGGAGGCAATGAGTTTCAGTACAAGCTGGACGGATATCACCAGATGGAAAGCGACCTGGACTGGTCAAAATGGTCGAAGGAAACCAAAAAAGAGTATACCAATCTTCCCGAAGGGAATTATACTTTCCGCGTGCGGTCGCGCAATCCGTACCAGCAGATCAGCAGCGAAAGTACGTACGCTTTCGTGGTGCTGCCGCCCTGGCACCGGACGGGCTGGGCATACGGCGCTTACGTGGTACTGGCTTGTTTTGGCATTTATTGCCTGGTCGGATACTACACACGCCGCCTGGTACACGAAAAGGAAAAGCTGGAAAAACTGGTGACCGCCCGAACGGAGCTCATTGTACGACAGAAGGAGGAAATCAGTGAACAGGCCGAACACCTGAAAGAAGCCAAGGAGATTGCAGAAAGTGCCAACCGGGCCAAAAGCGAGTTTTTGGCCAGCATGAGCCACGAACTGCGCACCCCGCTCAACGGCATCCTGGGCTTTGCCCAAATTCTGATGCGCGATTCCAACCTGTCGGAAAATCAGTTGAAGGGCGTGGACATCATCCGTAAGAGCGGCGAGCATTTGCTCACCCTCATCAACGAAGTGCTGGACATCGCTAAAATTGAGGCCCAGCGGTTTGAGATTCAGGTGACCGAACTGAATCTGCCGGAACTGCTCAACAATGTCACCCATATTTTCCGGACCAGGGCCGAAGAAAAAGGCTTGTCTTTCGCTTTCCAGGAACTGTCCCGCCTTCCGGAAGTGGTACTGGGTGATGAAAAGCGACTGATGCAGGTGCTGATCAATCTGCTGGGGAATGCCGTTAAGTTTACCGAAGCCGGTCAGGTTACGTTCAGCGTAGAATACCAGACCACCAACTCCCAGGCACGGTTTGCAATTGAAGATACCGGCGTGGGCATACCGGCCGACAAACTGGCGGAAATATTTCTTCCTTTCCACCAGGTACGCGAAGGAAACCGTTTCGTGGAAGGCACCGGCCTGGGATTGGCGATTGCCGAAAAACTGGTCCGGCTCATGGGCGGCGAATTGCACGTAGCCAGTACGCCTGGCAAAGGAAGTCTCTTTACCGTGACGCTGCCGCTTCCCGCCGTTGAAGTAGCCCACTCTATGCCAGCCGATCAGCCCATAGTGGGTTACGAAGGCCGGCCAAGAAAAATCCTGATTGTGGATGACAAAAGGGAAAACCGGCTGGTGCTCCTGGATTTGCTGACCCCGCTCGGCTTTGAGTTGGTACAGGCCGAAGATGGGCAGGAAGCCATTTCGATGGCCGAAATTGCGCGGCCTGATCTCATTCTGATGGATCTGGTGATGCCGCAGATGAACGGTTTTGAGTGCATCCGGCGCATACGAACCCTTTTTCTCCTTTTCGGACTCAAAATCATTGCTTTCTCTGCCAGTGCCTTTGAGCATGACCAGCGGCAGAGCCTGGAAGAGGGCTTCGACGATTTTATCTCTAAGCCCGTTGATGTCAATCTCCTGCTGGACAAACTGCAGCAGCACCTGGGTTTACAGTGGGTATATGCCGATCAGAAAGCCATTCAGGTCCCCACTTCCGGCGGACTTCCCTCCCGACGCCAGGAACAAGGGAATCCGGGCTGTCTTCCTCCCGCTGATCAACTGGAAGAATTGAATGCGTTGGCCATGATGGGAGATATCCAGCAGATTCTGGATGTGCTGAGAGAATTAGAAACCCAGGAGCGGCCATGTCAACCCTTTATTTCCGAACTCCGCCAACTGTGCTACGAATTCAATTCCCGAAAAATCCGACAATACCTTAAATCCTGTTTGGAAACGATATGATCAACAAAAACGAACCCGCTGCTGCCAGCATCCTGATTGTGGACGACATGCCCAGCAATATCAGTGTGTTGTTCGAAACCCTGAGCCGAAGCGGCTACAAAGTGCTGGTGGAAAGGGATGGAAAAAGCGCCATCGAACAGATTCGGTACGCCAAGCCCGATCTGGTACTGCTGGACGTGATGATGCCGGGCATGGACGGATTTGAGACATGCCGCCGCCTGAAGCACGATCCGGTAACTAAGGAAATTCCCGTCATCTTCATGACCGCCCTTTCCGAAACCATTGACAAGGTAAATGGCTTCAACATGGGGGCGGTAGATTACATTACCAAGCCCTTCCAGCTCCAGGAAGTGTTGTCGCGCATTCATACGCACCTGACTTTGCGCAAGCTGCAGTGGGAGCTGCAACGGGCCAACCAGCTGCTGGAGCAGCGCGTAGCGGAGCGTACGGAAGCGCTCTCAAACGCACTGAAAGAAGTGGAGCAGCTCAAAAACCAGTTACAGGCCGAAAACCACTACCTGCGCGAGGAAATCAAGCTCAACAACAACTTCGACGAAATCGTGACGCAAAGCAAGCTGTTTCAGAAGGTGTTGAACAAAGTGGAACAAGTCGCGCCGACCAATACCAGTGTGCTGATCCTGGGCGAATCGGGCACCGGCAAGGAATTGCTGGCCCGGGCGGTTCATCACCTGAGTAGTCGGAAAAACCGCCCATTGGTGAAAATCAACTGCGCCGCTTTGCCTGCCACGCTCATCGAAAGTGAGTTGTTCGGGCACGAAAAAGGCGCTTTCACCGGAGCCATCATGCAGAAAATCGGCCGGTTTGAGCTGGCCGACGGAGGTACCATCTTCCTGGACGAAATAGGGGAGATGCCCATCGAATTGCAATCCAAGCTCCTGCGGGTTTTGCAGGAAGGCGAGTTTGAACGGGTGGGGAATGCCAAAACCATGAAAGTGAACGTAAGGGTGATTGCCGCAACCAACCGTGATCTGGAGAAAGAGATTGGCGAAGGCCGGTTCCGCGAAGATCTCTACTACCGCCTCAACGTATTTCCCATCCAGAGCCCGCCCCTCCGGGAACGGAAAGAGGACATACCCCTGCTGGCACGCCATTTTTGCGCCAAGCACGGACCGGGTATCGGCAAAAAAATCGAAGTGATTCCCCAGGAAGTCCTGGATACCCTGATGGCATACAACTGGCCGGGAAACATCCGCGAACTGGAGAACATTATTGAGCGCTCGCTCATCATTAGCCAGGGCCGGAAACTGGAATTGGGCGATTGGCTGTCCCGAAAAAGCACTCTGGCGAAGAAAGTAAGTCCCGTAACGCTGGAAGAATGCGAACGAAACCACATCCTATCGGTGTTGGATATGACGCATTGGAAAGTAAGCGGCGAAAAGGGCGCCGCCAAAATCCTGGATCTGGTGCCGACTACGCTCGAATCAAAAATGAAGAAACTGGGTATCGTCCGAAAGCAATAAGTAGCTAGTTGCGTTTTTCACCGCAGCGGCGCCTGCCTCATCCCCCGGCCCCTTCCTGGGCGGCCCTTCTCCTGCTGAGAAGGGGAGTAGTAGAAGTCCCTCTCAGCAGGAGTTACGATTAGGATATAAGTGTAGATGTTCTCAAATTCCCCTCCTTTTTTCAAGGAGGGGCTAGGGGTGGTAAACTGGCGACCTCTACCACCCCCGCCCCTCCTAAAACAGGATGGGAGTAAAATAACTCACAGTCAGGCATTTGAAAAGATGTGTCCTAATCGTAGCTCAGCAGGAGCGTCGCCACGCCGGGAGGGATTTAGGCCGGGCCGCCGTGGTCCGGACGCATCGCGGTTCCCCGCCGGGACGTACCGATTCCGGGCGGTGAGGTTTAAAAAGCTTAACTTACTTAACACTGTACTGAATTCTACCTTGTCAGATTCAACCTGACACCCGTTTCTCGATGAATGAAATCGTTTGCTCGCGCGAGGCTCTGCCTCGTGTGTCGTAGCTTCAGGCCGCTGGTCGGTTTAAAGGTTCATTCCGGCCAGAGGCCTGGGCATAGCTTCACACGAGGCAGAGCCTCGCGCGATCCATTTTCAAGCTAACGAAGTAGAATTGAAATCCAGGGCTACCACTTTGGTAAAGCCGGGATAGAAACCGATCTCCATTACATTTCTGGAAAGTCACGAAATTTCGTGAACCAAGAATTCGAATCCTTATTTCCTAATTGGCGATTTTGGGAGTAACTGCCTTATTTTTAGATATATGGCTGGATTTCTGTTGCTGGTACAAGCTTTGAAACAACCTAACCAGCGATCTTAAATTCTACTGCCATGTGTACCGTTACCTATCTTCCGATTTATAAAGACGGCTTCATTCTGACCTCCAGCCGCGATGAAAAAGCGATTCGGCCGCTGGCACTGGCTCCCCAGCCGTCGATTATAGGGGAGCATCAAGTATACTTTCCGCAGGACCCGCAAGGAAAAGGCACCTGGATTGCTGCTTCGGCGACAACCACCCTTTGCCTGCTCAATGGTGCCTATACCGCCCACATTCCCCAACCACTCTATAAGCATAGCCGGGGGTTGATCCTGCTTCACTTCTTTGAATACGCCTCCATCGATGACTTTATCCGCCGGTACGATTTTGCGGGACTGGAGCCCTTCACGTTGATTATGGTAGCAGAAGTACGTCTGGTAGAATTACGATGGAATGGCCGGAACCTGACTGTATACGAAAAAGACCATCGCAATGCTTATATCTGGTCTTCGGCCACTTTGTATACCCCTGAAGTCGTTGCCAAACGGATACGATGGTTCAGAGAATGGCTCCAAACCCGTCGCACGAGTTCGGTAGAAGACATTCGTCGGTTCCACCAGACGGCCGGCGATGGAGATGAGGCCAACGATATTTTGATGAACCGCGACGACCATGTATATACAGTAAGTCTTACCAGCGTTGTCAGTGATGCACACCGAACGGAGATGTTTTACGAAGATCTTATTACTGAAACGTTTGTCAGCCAGGTGATTGCCCTTCCTTACGAAACGGCTCATCTGGTTTGCCATTGAATACAATTCAGCCGTTACACCTTATACCGCTACCTCATGCAGCGCTTCCGGGGGTTAAGTTTGAAAAATCCCGGAAGCCGTTCGATCAGACATCGAAGCCCTTTGCTTTCGGAGGCTTGGTTTATCCATCTTCCTCTTTTCCCCATTCTGACTACTTTTTGATCATCCTGTACACCAATGACTACTTCTCTGCCCACTCCTTCTCAGATTCCAATACGGGTACTGGTTACCGCCGGTCCGACCCGGGAAGCCCTGGATCCTGTTCGTTACCTGAGCAACCACTCGACCGGTAAAATGGGCTACGCCCTGGCCGAAAACCTGGCGGCCCGGGGTGCCCAGGTCACGCTCATTAGCGGACCGACGCAGCTGGTTCCCGTTCATCCGGGCATTCACCTGGTCAACGTTCTGAGTGCCGCCGATATGTACGAAGCGTGCTGCTTTCATTTCGCACAGTCGGATCTGGCGATTCTCTCAGCGGCCGTAGCCGACTATACCCCAAAAGTGGTAGCAACCGACAAAATCAAGAAGAAGGAGGCCGAGTTCTGCCTAGAGCTGGTTAAAACAGTCGACATTGCGGCTGCCCTGGGTCGCCAAAAGCGCAACGATCAGTGGCTGGTGGGCTTTGCGCTGGAAACCGAACACGAAATGGCCAATGCTTTGAAGAAGCTGACCGCCAAGAACCTGGACGGAATCGTGCTCAATTCACTGCGCGATCCGGGCGCTGGGTTTGGCCACGATACCAACCAGGTCACCTTGATCAACCGGTACGGAGAAATGATTCCCTTACCGCTTCAAAGCAAGCAAGCGGTAGCCGAAGCCATTCTGGAATGGATCACCGGACAGATGGCCAGAGAAATGCATATAAAAGCCAGTACGAACGAAAGGATGGCTTCCTGATCTGAATGAGGAAGGTAGGTTCCCAACGTGGTGATAATTTCCTCACCTACATTGCCAAGAAATGCAACCGGAAAAAGGGCAAACCTCCATTAGTCAGATCACGACCCGCTCTCCTAAGCGTTTTCACGCCGTAAACATTGAAGGGTTTCGGTTCAAAACTTTCTTCGTCGTCCTGGCTTTTATGTCGCTTAAATACTTCTAAGTATAAATAGCAACTTTCATAAAATAGGCTAAACACAATTGGTCGTTTGACTGGATTACCCAAAAGCAGGTAGGATAAAAAAATCAGGTAACCATCAGGTACTACACTTTACATTTAAAGCCGGACTCAATGGCTCGGTTTTAAATGTCTTCGTTTTTCAATTATATCAGCTCTGGAGGTATTCAGCAAAGTCTTATTTGACCCTTCTGGCGGAACTTGTACTGGCGGTGATACATCAATAGTATATCAGCGATTCGGTCACGTAGGCTAAACAATGAAAGCAGCACCCTACCAGATGGTACGAATTGGTGCGGTGGGAAAAAAACGCTTAAACGTTGAATTTAAGCGGTTTTGAAGAGAACTGATCTAAGTGATTCCGCCCAGAAGATCTGCGGGGCTCCGTCGGTTTCCTGCTTGGTGGCCGCGTCCATCTGCGCCAGGGCGGAGGAGACCATGGTCTTCAGTTCGGGCAGCTCCTCCTTGCGGTCCGTCCAGACCAGCACGTTGAAGTGGGCTTTGACCGGCAGCCGCTGCTGGCCGATGGCTTCGTTGAGAAAGTCATTGACGGCATCCCGGCTGATGGCGTTCTCCCGGGAATACATCGACAGGGATTGCAGGCGAAGCCTTCGGCTCTCCAGGCTCTTGATGGTTTTCGGCGCATCCCCGATGAACAGGTACTGGTTATAGAGGTGGTTGCAGGGGAGCAGTTGCCCCAGTGAAGAAGCAAAACCCACGCTGAAATGGGTCCGGTCGGTGGAGTAACGGTCGTAGTTGAGCCGTGCCCCACAGAAAGCAGGCAGGTCCTCTCCGTTGGCCAGCGTGTAGAGGCCGCAGTACTGGTCCCCGATCCGCAGTTCATCCCGCAGGTGGATGTCCTTCAGTAGGGAAGGGCGTCCTTCGGGCAGCAGGTAACAATAACGCTCCAGCAGACCGGGGGTAGTCGGCGTACTGGCCAGCTCTTCGTCGCCCAGCCGACGCAGCTTCACCAGCCCGCTGTCACCCAGGATGCGTTCCACCTGCCCGGCCGCGTCCAGAAAGGCCTGCACCCGCAAGGGATTGAGGGCCGTTTCGGGAACCAGGGTTCGGCGAAGCAGTCCCGAAAAGAGAGAGCTGGCCGGCTTGCGATCCGCTGCACGTTGGGTCAGCATCAGGTAGCAGCGGTGGTCCAGGTAGGGCCGCTCGTGGAAGAACCGCTCACTGGCCCGCGACAGGAAGGACAAATCCGAACGGTCAAAGTCGGGTTGAAAGCGCTCGGCGGTAAACCAGTCCTGCTTGTGAAAGACCGAATGCCGGGGCATACTCTTCACGGCCTTGATCCACAGCTGGTGCAGGGCTTCGTACTCTCCGACCGAAAGGGTAAAGATTTCCGGTAGCGTCAGCTCGTAAGCCACCGTAAAGTCGCCTCCCCGGGAGAGAATGCAGCCCCCTTCTACTTTGTAGATGGGCAGTACTTTTTCCAGATCAACGGGTGGAACCATGGGCGTGAAGCAATTGCGTAAACGGATGCCTTGACTTTGAGCGGATACAAACGGGCAGGGACCGTTGGGCCGCCCGTTTGAGCAGCCCGTAGAGACCATAGCGGTCACTGAGCCGGTAGACGGTAATAAACAGAGCCGAGCCCAGGCCAAACACCAGGATCAGGCAAAGGAGCATGGGCAGTCCGGCCAGGTAAGCCCCGGCGAACAGGAGCAGCAGTACCACCAGTCCGGCGGCCAGGTAGCCGATATACTGGGCCTTGAGGCCTTTGAATTCGATGGGCCGGTTGATGCCCTTATTGAGGGTATAGACACTGGCCATCACACCCCGAAGAAAGAACTCAGGACGGTGGCCACGATCACCAGGAAGATGCAGCTACCAAACCAGGCGGCGGCCACCTTGCCCGTGTCGGGATCGCCACCGTTCCATTTCTGGTAGACTTTCACGGCTCCCACCAGTCCGACCACCGCCCCGATGGCGTACATCAGGTTGGTGCCGGTGGCAAAGTAGCTGCGCACCTGGTTGGTGGCTTCGTTGATGCCGGCGTTGCCGTCCTGGGCGTAGGCCGAAAGACTGGCCAGCAGGCCGGAGAGCAACAGACCAATCCCGTAAAGCGGACGGGGACGAAAGCGCGTAAAGAGCTTGGTTTTCATAAAATAGAGAGATTAAGTGGATAAGTGAATAGGAAAGACTAAGTCATCGGCCAACAGCCTTTCAGGTCGGTAAGGGACACGGCAAAGGGAAACCCTTCCCGGCAGGCCTGGTAGGCAAACTCACTGACCGATTGGGCGTAAGGGGTACCCACGAGCTGGGGATAGCGGGCCAACAGGGCCTCGAATAAAGACTTGAATTCTTCCTGGGTGCAGTTTGCTTCCCGGAGGGCCGCAACCAGGGTTTTGATTTCTTCCAGCAAATCCGCTACCGCTCCCAGCTGCAATGCTTCTTCTTCGGAAAAAGGGGGGATGACCCGAAGCGTCTCGGTCTCGGCCACAGAATCGGCTGCTGGCGTTCCTTCATGGTGAAATGAAGGGTAAACCGTTTCCTGCCTGGCTGGTCCCATCACATCCGGCACCCCTTGGGTTATAGACGGTTGAGCAGGGGAGGAGAATGGCTTTTTACGAATAAATTGGCGGAGTTCTTCCCGGTAATACAGCAGCCCGATGACCGCGTAATAAAAGAGCAGGCCGCAGGCGGCTGCACTCAGGAACTCACTCCAGGAAATGAGGTTGAACATGGCCTTCGTCGATGATTTTCGAAGGCGAAATTGAGTAGATGGAAAGAAGTGCTTTCACACTGTCATCCCCACCTGGGAAGGATAATGGGTCAGTTTAAATCTGCTCACCCTGTAACCTATACTATATATCTATATAGATATATCTATCTCTGATTACAACCCATACTGGTTAACAAGATAAAATGGTTGCCTATTGCATTTAAATTAGTAAATATTTAATTTGCGTTATAAATTTTAAAATCAGCCTCACTTTCTAGCAGGTGCTAAGGAATCATTCAACCGTTTTGCATTTAACTACCATCGATATGCCTGCTTTGTGGTCTAAACTGATGAATCATTATTCAAGCACACGCTTCATTTTCCAACGGGTAACCATGTTTTTAAGCCACGCTTTACTAATCACACTTGGTCAAATACAATAGACTTTCCTATCGATATGAATTATCCACTTAACCCAAAAAGGTATTGAAGCCTGTCAGTAACGATATCTATCAACTAATGCCAAAAAATTTTATACCTGAATCAGTATGCCTACTCCGCTTCTATTCTGCATCCGCCTCCTGGGTTTGAAATATTCGATACTCATTTGGTTTTGGACCTTGTTGGTACTCTTCCCGCTGGCGGCTTGGAGTCAGCACCAATTAGTAAAAGAATTTCCTAGTACAATTTATCCCAGCTCCGGATCTGATCCGAGGAATCTGGTGAACATCAACGGTACCCTTTTCTTTGTGGCTTATAACTCTAATTACGGGCCAGAACTATGGAAGAGTGACGGTACGGCTGCCGGTACGGTTATGGTGAAAGATATTAACCCGGGAGCCTACGGCTCTTATCCCAGCTATCTCACTAATGTAGACGGTGTATTGTACTTTTTTGCAGGGGATCAAACACATGGAATTGAGCTTTGGAAGAGTGATGGCACTCAAAATGGTACGGTGCTGGTTAAAGACATTAATCCGGGAATAGCTAATTCCATTGATCCAATCAATACTTCCACTTTTTCACAAACCAGTTACAATGGTTTTTTTTATTTCAGTGCTAATAATGGTACGGGTGGAGAGGAGCTCTGGAGAAGTGATGGTACCCCTGAAGGTACAAGGATGGTAAAAGATATCAATCCGGGAATGAACGCCTCTTCTCCCACTTCTTTCACTCAGGTAGGCGGGTGGCTTTATTACAGCGCCGAGGATGGCAGTCACGGAAAAGAATTATGGAAAACCAATGGTACTGCTTCTGGTACATTAATGGTAAAAGATATTTTTCCGGGTCCCGCAGGTTCTTCCCCCAATAATCTTTGTGAACTGAATGGACAGCTCTACTTCAGAGCGGACGATGGAGTAGTTGGCTATGAGCTTTGGAAAAGTGATGGCACCGCGGGAGGCACGAGCTTGATAAAAGATATTTTCCCAGGTGCTCAGGGATCTTTTGGATATCTTAGTAACTCCCTGATAAAGATGAACGGAACCATCTATTTTGCTGCCAATGACGGAATAGCGGGATCTGAGCTTTGGAAGAGCGATGGTACAACCAATGGAACAAGGTTGTTGAAAGATATTAATACGGAAGATGAGTCTTTTATCCAAGAAATTACTGCTGCCAATGGTTTAATCTTTTTCTCAGCAGTAAATCCGGCCAACAGGCAGGAACTCTGGCGGAGCGATGGAACGGAAAATGGAACCTTTCTGGTAAAAGACATCAATGCGGGAACGAAAGATTCATTTCCGCATTATTTGACGCCGGTCAACGATGTCATTTATTTCAATAGCTCCGACGGTATCCGTGGATCTGAGCTCTGGAAAAGTTCCGGAACCTCTGCCGGAACGATGCTCGTAAGGGATATCAATCAGCAATCGACTATCACTTTGGAGGGATTAACCTCCAATAACCAACGTCTATTTTTCTCCACTTATCAGGATCAGACCGGGTATGAACTATGGAAAAGCGATGGGACGGGTAACGGAACGGTACTGGTAAAAGATATTCATCCAGGGACGGCTTCTTCTCATCCATTTAACCTCCTTACTATTAATCAAACGCTATATTTCACGGCTGATGATGGCATTCACGGGGGAGAACTCTGGCGGAGCGATGGCACTGCCACGGGTACCGTATTGGTTAAAGACATCAATCCGGGGCCGCTCAGTTCGCTAATGGGTAACCACACCCAGGTGAATGGCTTCCTGTATTTTACTGCCAATGATGGGATACATGGAGATGAACTATGGAGAAGTGACGGAACGCCGGAGGGTACCCGGTTGGTAAAGGATATTCAGCCAGGTTCAGCTAGTGGATACCCCACCAACCTTTTTTCCGTGAACGGGGTGCTCTTCTTTACAAATAATAACTTTGAGCTTTGGAAGAGTGACGGAACTACTCAAGGAACGGTCATGGTGAAAAGAGTGAATGAAACGGGAAATGGAAACAGTATCCATAATCTCACCGCAATGAACAACATCCTCTACTTCATTGGCGATGATGGAGTAGCGGGATCTGAGCTTTGGAGAAGTGACGGAACGACGAATGGTACCTTCATGCTTAAAGACGTTTATAAAGGCAGCGAAATGCACTTTATCTATATAATCGGTCAAGCCCATGGAAATATTTATTTTCAGGCATATGATCCGGCTATTGGGTATGAACTCTGGAAAAGTGACGGTACAATGGCTGGTACCGTCCTATTTAAAGATATTAATCCCGGACCCAATGGCTCAAATCCCCGGGCCATTTTCGAAACCAGTGAAGGATTCTTTTTTTCAGCTTTGCATAATACGCACGGAGGCGAGCTATGGAAAAGTGATGGAACACCTTCCGGAACGGGCTTGTTCAAAGATATTAATCCCGGAGCAGGAAGTTCTTCCGCTTCCATAGTTGCCTCATACAATGGTAGTCATATGTTAGTGGCCAATGACGGCATACACGGATACGAACTTTGGCAGAGTGACGGAACAGCTAGGGGAACTATTCTAGTCGCTGACATCAATCCGGGTATAGAAGGGAGCAATGCCAGCAATTTCGTTACATTAAATAATGCACTCTATTTCACGGCCAACGATGGAAGCCACAATCCCCAGTTGTGGAAATACACATCCGCTGGTCCGGCAATCACCAGCTTTGCCCCGTCCAGTACTCCTGCGGGGGCTGCGGTGGCGATTCGGGGGAAGAACTTCCGCGGACCAGTAACGGTCAAATTTGGTGGAGTAACAGCCAGTAAGGTCAGTCTGGAAAGCAGTGATTTGATTGTAGCTTCCGTGCCCAATGGAGCCACTTCCGGTCCTATCCAAGTCATCACGGCGGATGGAACGACTCTTTCAGCCGGTTCCCTTACTATTGGAGCAGTATCTTCGCTTTGGGAATCCAAAACTTCCGTTCCTACACCGAGGGCACAACTGGGTGCGGTAACCCTTTCTAGCAACGGCAAGATTTACGCTTTTGGTGGCTACAACAGCAACGGAGTGCTGGCTTCCCAGGAAATCTATACCACTAACGCTTTCTCCTGGGCCACTGGGACGCCACTGCCTACCCCCAGGACCGCCTTCTGCTTCGCGCAGGGATCGGACAAAGGCATTTACGTGATGGGGGGAAGTAATGGTACGGGCGTACAACTCCAGATGCTTCGCTTCGATCCGGCCAGCAACGTCTGGACAGCCCTGGCTAATATGCCGCTGGGCGTGAAGGAAGCAGCGGCCGCCGCTACCACCAACGGAAAGATCTACGTCTTCGGTGGACAGCTGGGCAGCGGAGAGGTGAGCCGGGAGGTAATGGTCTACACCATTGCGAGCAATAGCTGGTCAACAGCTGCCCCTTTACCCACGGCTGTCATGCAGCACCAGGCCGTGACCGGTTACAATGGCCGCATCTACGTGTTTGGGGGCAGAACCTCTGCTACGGGTGGCTTGACGGATCTGGTGCAGGTGTACAACCCGGCCACCAATAGCTGGACGAACGGGACATCGATGCCCATTCCCAAAGCGCACTTTGCCACGGTAAGAAACAATGACGGGCGTATTTTTCTTATTGGCGGCAAAGCTGGAGCGGTAGCTAACTCGGGTCCTTACTATCAGACCGTAGAAATCTATAATCCCAGTACCAATAGCTGGGAAGCCGGACCGGTGCTGCCCATGCCCAACGGAGAACTGGCAGCGGTAAACTCTTACGGCAATCTGTTTGCCATGGGGGGCACCAACGGCTTCGTGCGCAACTTCAACTGGCGGCTGGTGCTACCTCCGGTGGCACCTACTTGGGCTGCGGCTACCGCCTTATCGGCCAGTCAGATCAAGGTAGAATGGACCGACGCGGCCGGTAATGAAAATCGCTACGAAGTGGAGCGAAGCGCTACGGCTACCGGTCCCTGGACGGTGATGCACACTTCGGCGGCCAACGCGACTGCCTTTACCAATCTGAATCTGGCTGCCGGCAAAACGTATTTCTACCGGGTACGCGGAGCAAACTCTTCGGGATACGGACCCTACGGCCCGGTAGTGAGTGCCACTACCTTTCCTACTGGCAGCGCAACTGCCCGGCTGGTAGCCGAGCCGGATCCGATATTAACTTTACAAGCCCGGCCCAATCCCTTTACCGATCACGTAACCCTGGTGTGGACTCCGGTCCATTCAGAGCGGGCTCTACTGGAACTCTATGACGGCAAAGGCATGTTGCTGCGCCAATTGTTCGAAGGGCCTGTGGAGGCTGGTCAGGTTCTCACCCTCGAAATGGACAGCCAGCATCTACCGGCCGGGCTGTATTTGGTGCGGCTGAAGACGGATACAGTTACAATTTATGAGCGGATCCTGCTGAATCGATAAGGGGAGGTGATGCAAGAGCTTATAGGCTACGTAACTCTCGGGATCAAGCTCATCAAGATTTTGGAGTAACTAACCCAGACTGGCGTTGATGAGCGGTCTTTTACTGGATTGAATCAATGTTGGGCTTACGTACTCTATAAATGTCATCTTTGCCATAAAAACCTTTCGTATGGAATTAGGCATAGGTATGTTTGGCGATCTGCACATCAGCCGCCAGGGAGAAATACAACCGGCTCAACAGCGATTGCAGGAAATCCTGGAAGAGATCCGATTGATGGATGAAGTAGGATTAGACTTTTTTGGCATCGGCGAACATCATCGTCCTGACTATGCCGTGTCAGTGCCGGAAATGATCCTGGCCGCTGCGGCACCGGTTACCAGGCGCATTAAGTTGGGGAGTGCCGTGTCGGTATTGAGCTCCTCCGATCCGGTGCGCTTGTATCAAAGCTTTGCCACCCTGGACTTGCTTTCCAATGGCCGGGCGGAGCTGATGGCTGGCCGGGGAAGCTTCATCGAATCGTTTCCCTTATTCGGCTACGATTTGAATGATTATGATGCCCTCTTTGAAGAGAAATTAGACTTGCTGGTACAAATCAATAACAATCGGAAAGTTACCTGGGAAGGCAAATTCCGTCCCGCGCTGGTCGACCAGGAAATTCTACCCCGTGCCGTTGGGGATCATCTTAACATCTGGGTAGCTGTTGGTGGAACCCCTCAATCGGTTGTACGGGCGGGGAAAGCTGGTCTTCCAGTGATGTTTGCTATCATTGGGGGTGACCCTACTCAATTCAAACCTTTATTCGATTATTCTCGCCAGGCCTGGCAGCACTTTGGCCATCCAATGGATGCCTTCCAGGTGGGCGTGCATATGCATTCGTTCTTTGGTGAGAACAGTAAGCAAATCGCTGATGACTACTACCCGATATATGCCGCTCAGATGAACCGCATTGGCCGTCAGCGAGGGTGGCCGCCCTACCAGCAACAAGCCTTTGAACAAGGACGAGGCCCCGGTGGTCACCTATTGATTGGCGATGCGCACGAAGCCATTGACAAGATCCTACACCTGCACGAATTGTTCGGCCTGACGCGTTTCTCGGCGCATATGGACGTAGGTGGGCCATCGCACGCTTCCTTGATGAAGTCCATCGAACTTTACGGTACCCAGATTGCCCCCAAGGTGAGAGAAGCCTTGGGAAAATAGGCTAACTGGTGACTTTGGATTCTTGATCATCTTATAGCATTTAAGAGACTCTAAAACAGCCATATAAGCTAAATAGCAAGTATTAACTCACTGATAGATAATTGCTTGTGAAGCAATTAAAAAATATTTCAATAATTTTATCCTCCACGCTAGGAAAAATTATATTAAGCATATACCTTTGTAGCATACAATAGAAAAGATAATTACAACAATGAAGACCACGTTCCATTTTGCTCAGCAGCAACCTCAACCACGTCGCACAGACGCTGGGGGTGGATCTGATTGAGGAAAGTGTAGCAATACATATTCTTGCAAAAAGCCCCCTGCGTAACACAGGGGGCTTTTTTTATGTCCTTATTTTCGCTAGTAGTGGCGTAGTCCGGCTAACGCACCTGGTCTGGATCCAGGAGATCGGGGGTTCGAATCCCTCCTATTAGACTATGCATTGGGAGTTAGTTTCCCGTAGCCAAGCAATCTGCTTGGAGCGTGATGGCTATTGCCTTAGAAATTAGTTTATTAAAATAGTGCTATTTTCCGGTCGTCTAACGGCAGGACATCTCCCTTTGAAGGAGGCGATGGTGGTTCAAATCCACCCCGGAAAACTGTGTTAATACCTCACTAGGTGAGAGGGCTGGATTGTGACTCCAGAAGGTAGGGTTCGATGCCCGTTAACACCATATAATTACCAACTTGGCGGGTCGTATAGCGGCTAGTATGACAGACTCTGACTCTGTATGCGAAGGTTCGAGCGGTCCGCCGCCGCGGTCCTTCCCCGTCATCCACTAGGTGTAGCGAAGCTCGGTATCGCGTCCGGCGTGGAGCGCTTGCATCGGAGGCAAGAGATCGCTGGTTCAAATCCGGCCACTTAGACTATAACAGGTAGTAGAGGAGTTTGGCTTATCTCACCGGCTCGGGATGCCGGGGCACGCAGGTTCGAATCCTGCCTATCTGACCAAATGGTGCCTTTAGCTCACTAGGGAGAGCACCTGCTTGTGACGCAGGAGGGCAGGGTTCGAAGCCCGGTGGCACCCTTATAGACGCGTAGCTCAATGGATAGAGCGTAGCTTTGCGAAGGCTAAAATGGTGGCGGCCGTCGCGCGGTTCGATTCCGCCCGTGTCTACCAATGGCCCCGTAGCTCAATGGAAGAGCATCGGTCTTCGACACCGAGGGTTGGAAGTTCGAATCTCTCCGGGGTTACTCTCTGACAAACAGCAGCTTGAGGCTGGACAAGAAAGGATTGAAAACGGTGGAATTGGTAAAAAATTGTAATGGATTAAAATATTTTTTCACAAACACTTGCGCGGTATTGATTCTTTTCTCCAACTTTGCATCGTTAAATCGAAAACAATGTCTAACTGCCGTCACATATATCACCTAACCTTCTCTATAGAGGCTGCATCCGCAGTCATTTGGAGAGGTATGGGGAATGTGTATGGTAAAGAGAGTGCCAAAGATTTTAATCATTACGGGTCGAGTATGAGATAGTCGAAAGAAGCTATCCCCTTACAGAGACCCGACCAAAAGTTGGGTTTTTTATTTTATACTCTTTTCATTTATAAATTTACAAAAAACATAAACGATTAATCAGTCATGGGTTCGCTAAGCCTATCCTTAACATTTCTAATATGTGCCAGTTGGCAGTCCGCTCACTTTATCGGTGTGAAGGGGAATACTGCGGCCATTACATTTGGCTATGAGGCTAATGGAAGAATGATGGACAAAGAGGGCAAGGATTATAGTGACTGGTACGGGCGATCGTGGAGATAGCATAACAATGCATCGATAACGAAAGGCCCGACCACAAATCGGGCCTTTTGCTTTTTATACCATTACAGTACGATAATTCAATACGGGTGCATCCAATGGTGGGGTAAGCGGTTTCCAAAACCGTGAGTGTGATAACTCATGTAGGTTCGATCCCTACTGCCCGTGCAAAGTAGGGTGAACAAAAGGTGTGTAGGGCTAATGGCTAGGCCGCTTCCCTGTCACGGAAGATTTCAAGCGGGTTCGACTCCCGTACGCACCGCAACCGAGGCCTGGATGGTTATGGGAATTTTCAACTTCTGATTAAATGAATGTCGGTATAGCTCAATGGTGGAGCACTCGGCTGTTAACCGATAGGCTGTAGGTTCGAGCCCTACTGCCGACGCAAGGGAAGAATAGAATTACAAAAGATTATTGTCGGTAGACCTTATGGTAAGGAATGCGTCTGCAAAACGCGTTATCTGTGGTTCGACTCCACTAGCCGACTCAAGTAATGGGGATCAAGCTAACTTGGTAGAAGCGCGGCTCTGAAAAAGCCGAGGATGTGGATCGTAACCACAGTTTCCCACCCAATTACCCTGTGTGATAGTCCGTAAGTGGAAGCGGGCCGGTCTGTAAAACCGGAGCCTTCGGGCCTTGGAAGTTCGATTCTTCCTCACACAACCAATTTGTAAGTATCACTCTGATAAAAATATGGCACGAATAAGAGGAATATATCCTACACCCGTAGCTCAGTGGTAAGAGCGGCACTCTTATAAGGTGAAGGTCGTTGGTTCAATTCCAACCGGGTGTACAGTAAACAGCACCCGTAGTTCAATCGGAAGAACCGCTTCGTTCTAAGGAGCTTGTTGCAAGTTCGAGTCTTGCCGGGTGTTCAAGCAAAAAAATAAATGCTCCGTTGAGCAAGCGGCTAAGCTACCTCACTTTCACTGAGGAAATCAGGGGTTCGAATCCCCTACGGAGTACCAAACAAGTTGATTATAAATAGTTGAAATACAATTTTCTATGAAACCAGAAGACAAACGAAAACAGCATTTGCGCCCGTAGCTTAACGGTAGAGCTACTCACTCTTAATGAGAAGGTTGAAGGTTCGATTCCTTCCGGGCGCACGAAATGCTCCACTTTTTAGTGGTGCAAACGCGCTCGTAGCTCAGTTGGCTTAGAGTACTTGACTTTTAATCAAGGGGTCGTGAGTTCGAACCTCACCGGGCGCACTAATGAATATTAATAGCGGGGTGTCAGAAGCTGGTATCTGAGCAGTCTCATAAGCTGCCGCGTAAGCCTCGGGGGTTCGAACGGTCCGCCGCTGCGGTCCCTCTCCCGCTACTATTATTATTCAATTAGCTCCTTAGCTCAGTTGGTTCAGTAGCGTCTGTCTTACACACAGAAGGTCGCAAGTTCGAATCTTGCAGGGGCTACCAACAAAATAGGCATATAGCTCAATTGGTCAGAGCACTTCGCTGATACCGAAGAGGTTCCTGGTTCGAGTCCAGGTTTGTCTACTAATTTTTTTCAAGTAACGCGAGTGACGCATAAGTGGTGGTGCGCTAGCCTTCCAAGCTGGAATAGAGTCGACGGACGGCCGCTGCCGTTCGATCCCGACTACTCGCTCTGAATTGACTGCCTGGGCCGGTAGCATAATGGCAAATGCGTCTCCCTTGCAAGGAGAAGGATGGTGTTCGACCGCGGCGGCGGACCGCTCACCCCGAGTCCACAGTGATATTTGGCAAAACCTCGATTGGCACATTGGTATAGTGCAGCGGTGATAATGGGAGGATGCTTCCGTGGCCCAAAGCCTCCCTGGAGAGGGCTAAGGTGGGTTCGAGACCCACTAACGAGGATTTGTGAATATCAATAACCGACGAAGCAGCAGGCAAGACTTCTTGCTTGCGCTTCTAAGGGGTATTAATGTCTATGAATAAACAAACATCAATAACAAAAACTAAAAAATGCAAACTGAAAGTAAAGGGAGTTAAATACAAAATACAAGGGGGAGTAGCCGAACAGGTATAGGCGCAATTTTGCAGAAATTGTTACACACAAACAATAACCTTCGCACTACTCCAAGTGGAGAACGGAAAGTTATTCCAGTAAATGTTGGTTCGAATCCAACCTCCCCCTCCAAGGAAGAACGGGTTGTAGTTTCAGGACAATTAGCTCAGTAGGTAGAGCAATACGCTGTTAACGTATGTGTCGCGGGTTCGACCCCCGTACTGTCAAACAAATCACTACCACCAACCTACTTCCTATTTTTTGACCGTCCTTCCCAAGGAAGGGCGGTCTTTTTAACCATTAACCTCATTCCTATGCAAACGCTCATTCTCTCCAACCATCAAGTACCTGCTATTAAGGAAGTAGTGATCAAAGGGCTTGAAATCGCTTCCGGAGCCAAAAGCAGTGCCACCTACTACCATACCCGCCAAGCACAGGTGGAAGCGGTACGGAATGCGATCAGCAATCTCTATGGGGTGAGCAAGGAACTGCCTTTGCTGTTGGCGGCTTTACCCGGAGCGACTGGTTTCTTCATCCAGGAGGCATTGCTTAACGAATTGAAGCAAACGACTCGGGGAGGTGCTTGCCATGTCGTCAGTCCCATTGACTGGTATGATGAGCAATTAGCAGAAACCATTATTTCAACGGCACTTCGCCATCTGGATCAGGAGGCGGGTATCACCTATGTGTTGCGTTTATTTACTCAACTCAAAGAACGAAAAATCAATAACGCACGGGCTCGTCACCTGCCGCTTCACTTCATCTGGAATCACGCCAACTTGGAATATGCATCAGTCAAGTACCGAAGCAAGCTTAAAGTCATTTTCTCGCACGCTTACGGAAAGAAAATGACTTCCATACTGGTAAGCATAGCCCAGGATTTTATGAAGCACGGGGTGTTCAAAAGTGAGAAAGAGCAAGGAATTGCGAAAAGCTTAACAAGATATGCCAACTGGGATAATGAGCGGGTATTCAGACTCTTTCTGTTCGTGCTGGGCGAAACAGATGGCATCACATATTCAGAAGTTGAGTTTCCAGTCATTTCCCAGTTCTTCCGTGCCAAGCAGGATATTTTGGGAATTCGCAAACTGCCCGAAGAGGTACTGTTGGGCTTGATTGCCAACCGGAAACACCCGCAGTACGACGCCCTTTGGTCGGCCGAAGAAAAACGGAAAGTCACGCAGGCAGAGATCCGGAAAACCATCGAAACCACCACCGCGAACCGCCAGATTCGTCAGACCAAGCAGAATGTCAAGTTGGAGATTACGGAAGAGGTGAAGGTAAAAGTCGAGCAAGTGACCAATTTCCTGGCTTTATACAAGACGGGTTACGAAACGGGCTTTACTCCTGCCCTCCAGGCACAAATCGAGGCTTTGGCTCAGCAGAAGCGTTTGAAGGATTTTGCATATTCCAGTATTGGCATCATCGTCGATGAAAGCATTTCTGGAAAAGGTCACCAGCAGGAGTCCAGGAATACGCCAAAGGCGATTATCCAGTTCACTGCTAAAGTATTGGAATACTCCGCTCAGAAAGCAACGGTCGTTAAAACCAAGGGAGCGACCACTGATTTGGCTACTCCTTTTTTGGAGTTGATGAAAATGGGTGAAGCTTTCGACGCGGTCTTCATTCTGTCGGATGGTTACGAGAACAGCTATGACGGTCTGTTGAATGAAGTGATTGTGGCCTGGCAGAAGCTGACTGGGAAGAGTATACCGATGTATCACCTTTCCCCGATTACTTCGGCAGAAACCAATGCCAAGGTACGCAGCCTGGGAAGCCAGATCTCAACTCTAGCTATCAGCAAGCCTGAATCGATTGCCTTGCAGTTGAGTGCCAAGCTCATTGAGCAGGATTTCAAGCGCTGGCTGGAAAATCAATTCAAGACGTTTTTATCCAAACAAGCCCATGTTCTTCAATAAGATAAATCACGATACCATTGGCTTGACGGAGCTTCTGAAAGGCTGCCGTCCCATTAAGGATGACCAAGGCAACATTCTGGTCCAGACCATTGAGAACATGCAACTGGTGTGTCTGACCACGGATGAAGAATTCAGCGTCAATCGCTTCGCTAATCCCTTGTCAGCCCTGGTGGATACGTCTCGTTCCTACGGGAACCTGACCATCCACAACACCAGTGATCAACCTATCATCATTCCCCCGCAGTCGGCTTACCTGACGAGTTATCAGGCGCAGGACCACGCCACGGCCAAAGCGGTCTACGTGCCGGCACGGGGACGGGTAGCGGCGGATGACTCACGTTGTGTGGAATCCTCTCAGCCGGGAGCCATTGATACGGGCAGGCCGATTAACCGGAAGATCCTGCCCTTTCAACTGCGGGAATACTCCTTGATGAAGGTAAACCAGAAAGGCTACAACCAGTTGTGGGAAAGCATTGATCAGTTCAATCGCAGTGTGAAGGTAAATGGCGGTTCGCACATCAAGTACTACTTCAACCAGTACGAGAAGCAGATCAATGAATTCATTGCCCACTTCGAACGTCCGGCGAAAACGATCGGAACAATTGTGTTGATTGACGGGGAGATTGTGGCCATTGACAAGTTTCCCAGCTTCGAGTACACCGAGCAGATCTGGGATGTACTCATCCGGGATTGCTACGGGGCGCTAGTCATCGCCAGTCAGATTAAGGGACAAAAAGGCGATGCCCTTTTTACCAAAACGTTAGCCCATATGCGCCGGGAAAACGGAGAAAGCGAAGCCGATTTTTTAATTAGAGCGTTGAATGCGACGAAGGCTCAATTGACGGGTAATGTAACGGATCGCTTGCAGGAGTGCCTGAATCTGGAGTTCAAACAGAAGGCGGATGACAACGCTACGAAGGAGTGCAACAGTCGCATTCTGGAAAACGAGGGCTACATCGGCCAGGTGTTATCTGAATCGGATTTCCACCTGCTGGTCTCGATCGTGAAGAAGGCTTCCTTCAATCCGGAGACGATCCGGCAGGCGGAGGAACTTCGCCAGAAGGCCAAGCGTCAATCCTGGTTTAAACTTTGAGAAATAGAGAGCGGTTGAACTTCAACCACTCTCTATTTCTATCTTTCACTCCAATAAAATTTAGAATGAAACCGCTATCACTATGAAGTACCATCAACATTCCCCTAAGGTATTTACTATTGCAGGCTTTCTTTCCGCGCAAGAATGTACGGAATACATCGCCTTAAGTGAAAAAGTAGGTTACGAAGTGGCTAAGATTAATATGGGACATAGTCAGAGAATGGTGACGGGAGTGCGAAATAATAACCGGGCTTTCTATACCAGCGAAATTTTAGCTCAAACTCTTTGGGAGCGGGCAGCGCCTTTTGTTCCGCAAGAAATAGGAAACAGTAAGGCCATTGGATTAAATGAGTTGTTCAGGTTTTACCGCTATCAGCCGGGTCAACAATTCAAAGGACACTTCGACCAAAGTTATATTCGTAATGAGCAGGAAGCCAGTTATGTCACCTTTATGATCTACTTGAATGATGGTTTTACGGGAGGAGAAACCACATTCGAAGGGTTTTGGATCAAGCCCAAACAAGGAACTGCTTTGCTATTTTTTCACGACTTGTATCATTCCGGTCGGGAAGTGACGCAAGGAGTAAAGTATGTATTGCGAACGGATGTGATGTATCAGTTAAAAGCATCATCGGCATTGACTTCGTTCACCTAGTATTAAGCTGTACTAGCCATTATTTGATCAGGTAGTAGAGAATTATCGGACATTGTCCCGACAACAAGTTCCGCCTTCTCCTCTTGATGCAAAGATATACCGTTGGTCGAGGCCGTCAAGGGTAAAGTGAACGGCTCGCTGCACTCGCCGCCTTTGCCTGGCTTATCCCGTCGGCATTACTTGCATTCAAGAGGAAAAGGCTACTGGTGCACTCAAGCCGGTAGACGCTTCTCCCAGCAGTTTCATCTTACTTAAGTAGAGCGATTCCAGAAACGTCTGGTAAGGCGTCCTGCCCAGACAATTCTTCCCGGAATGGGTTCTTTGCTGGTTGTATAGCCAGTGATCTATATCCCTTTGCAGTTCCTCTAGGGAACATAAGAGAAGTTTTCGATAACAAAAGACCGCAACTCATCGATGTAAGGGACATTGATATTCTTTGGACCCAAGCGGGTTGAAAATCAAATTAGCTTATGATAATACTTAGTTATCAAAAGTTAATTATTTGATTAGTTTTGTTTCTAGTTAGACCAAGCAGCAAACTATTTATTTGCATAATCAAATGGAAGAGATCCAGCTCAACCTGCCCAACGAATTGCCGGTAGGTACCCAGTCGGCTGTCTTGCTCACCGAACTCTCCCAACGAGATTCACAATCACCCGTAGATCGTGTTGATGGGTGCGTTGTACGGGTAAGAATTCCTGGATAAATTGCCACTGGGAGTCGCCGGGCCGCCGGAGCGGTCAACTCGGTAAACTTCGTTTGCATATCTTGAGGATTTGGTCATCATCAAGATAAGGGCTGACTCCCACTTTTTATGCCCTTATTAATCCCAAACACGCTCTTAGAGGGTAAACTTTCAAATGATACTGGAAGTATTTGATCTCATTTACCTACAAAAAGACAGTCGGCTTTAGGCCACAAAAAATCGTTTGGGATGAAAAGGTTCATGACCAAACAGTACCCTATCCATACGTTACTCTACCTGCGGTGAATTTTCGAATCCATATTTTTCTAAACGAAAGGCTGAATAATATAAATTATAAATATTTAGTTTTAGCTATTTATCCTACCTTTAAGGAATTATAATGTTACGTCAATCAAGAACATTTTAAGGTTATTCGCTTATCGCTTGGTGACATTGGTGATTCAAGATTTACTAATGAGAATGAGCATTTTATTTTTGCTCCATTTTAAATTGAGATTCCACGCAAACGAGCCATTCATACATCACCTCCTCGCAGGCTCAGAATGAAATTAGACCATTCTCTTTATAGCATCTTCTTATGATTTGTTCAACTCGTAATGTTAGACTTTCGGTTCTCTGCCAAAGTCTGTTTGCACTGCTTTTTGTCTTACTGTTTCCCTTGAGTGCCCGCTCTCAGGTCTGGGAAAAGAATCTCACCAGTAGTTGGCGGTACGGCGAAAAAGGTTCCAGTATCGCCGTCGATAACGAGGGCAACAGCTACGTGACCGGAACCTTTGACTACAACATTACCTTCGGTGACTTCCACCTGGTGGACAGGGGCCATGGCGATCTCTACTTAGCAAAATTCGACTCTACTGGACGAGCGTTGTGGGCGAGGAGCGCAGGAGGTAAGCAACAGGAGGAGGGCATCGGGCTTTGTCTGGACGATGCTGGCAACTGCTACCTGACGGGCTACCTTGAAAGTGATACAGTCATTTTTGAAGGCCGAGACAATCCTTTTACGGGTGGCAGGGGAATGTTTGTAGCCAAGTATACCCCATCCGGACAGGTTGAATGGGTCACCACCCCATTTCGGGGGGCTGAGAAAGGGAAAGCCATTGCGGTTGATGCCTTCGGCAACCTGTCGGTGACCGGGAATTTCAGCTTTTGGGGCGCTAATCATGAATACTACCTGGGAGGTGCATTCACCGCCAAGCTGACCAATACCGGTGATACACTTTGGAGCCGCATTGTGCCCAGCACCTGCCATACCTCAGCTACCAGCGGTACGAGCGTGGTCGTGGATTTGCAGGGCAATACCTACGTTGCCGGAACCCGGCAGTGCAATTCAACCCGAGTGGGGAGTATTGAATTGAGCGATTACGGGGATGACGTATTTGATCGCCTGTTCGTTGTTAAATACGACCCGGATGGGCGGGTTGTATGGGCCAGGGCACCTGTTTCTGACTCATTCGGCTATCTAATCTTCCGTCCAGCAATAGCACTAGATAACCAGAATAATATCTACGTGGCCGCCTCGATGAAGGGAAAATTTCATTGGGACGACGTACATCTCTCCACGGGTCCCACTGATGAGGGCGCGACCTTCGTGATGAAGCTTTCCAATGAAGGTCAGGTTCAGTGGGGCTTTACCGGCCAAAAAGGGGACCATTCCAATACTGACCTGGTAGTCGATTGTGAACGGAACATCTATCTGAGTGGTTTTTCCCAGCTGGAAAAGTACAATCCCCAGAGTATCTTTCAATGGCGACTACCAACCAGTAACCTCTCCATCACTGGCTTGGGCATTGACAACCACGGTAACGCCTACCTCACCGGTTATAAGTATGCGGAAGGATTCCTGGCCAAATACAAATTGCCGGGCAACACGTTAGTCCGCATGCGCCAACCCCAGGCTTCCGGAACGTTGGTATTCTGCAAGCCGCCCGCCCAGACGACACTCAAGGCGGAAGGCAACTCCTTGGTTTGGTACGGCGATGCCTCCCTCACCGAGAAGATAGGCGAAGGATCGAGTCTGCCGGTGAATGTTACCCGAACTGATACGTTCTATGTGACCCAGGGAACCGGCATGTGCCGAAGCTGGCCTAAGCCCGTTATCATCAAGTTTCCCGATCCCCTGCAATTGTTTCAGCAAGGAAAGGTCTGTGAACAAGGGCCAATAGCAGTGCTGCGGGTCATGGGTGACAGTCTGACCTGGTACTCGGATTCAACCCTGACTTATAAGATTGGAACCGGACCACAGTACAGGGTCAAAGAAAATAAGCCGGATACCTTTTATGTAGTCCAAAAGTTTGCCTCCTGCCTAACGGAAACCCAGCGGGTTGTTCTTGAGGTGCAACCCTGGACGGCCGCCAGCGTGGTAGCCCATCAGGAAACACTGGTGTGCTCGGAAGGAGACCGTTATCAATGGTACCTGCAGGATACACTGCTGGCGGGAGCCACCGGACGCTCCTATATCGCTCGTCAAAGCGGTACTTACACGGTAAAGGTCTTCACTGGTCCGTGCTCGGCGGAAATCAGTTATTTCCTGTACCTTCCGCCACCCGTTTCTCCCCCCGTTATTACCTCAATGCCTCCCTTAGATGACAATCCTTGGCTGGTTTATCCCAATCCGACAGCGGAAATGGTTCGTATTAGGAAGCCAGCTCTAATCAAGGGACCTTTCATAGTCACTGTGCGGGATACAAAAGGAAGTCGAGTGCTGATGACTCATCCCTTGGATTTTGGTCAAAAAGAAGAGGAAGAGGTAAACCTTTCCGCACTGCCTGTAGGAGTTTACATCCTAGAGTTTTCGGATGGGGATCATTACTTGCTAAGAAGGCGACTAGTCAAATTATAGCTAGAGAGTGTGGACAAATTTTGACCTCCCCCGCATGAGGTGGTCAAAAAAATCAGCACAGTGGACTTTCTTAACTTTATAAAACCACGCAACAACCTAACAAACCAAAGCAACAATTATGAAAGGTGAGAATCAACTTTCATTCGTCTAATCTTATGCTTCTTGATCCAGTTTGAAAGGGTTGCCTCTGTTACTTTGTAACGTTTGGAAATAAACTTCTGGGAGGAGCCATTGTTCAACAGTGCTTCAATTTCGGGCTGATAGGCATCTAGCTTACTTTTGCCGGGTCCCTTTGGGCGGCCCAAGGTTACACCTGCTGATCGCTTGGCTGCTAAGGATTCTTTGGTTCGTTTGCTGATCAAGTCCCGCTCGATCTCAGCGGCCATGGAAAAGACCATGGCCATTACCTTGCTTTGAATGGTATCATCTAATTGCCAGCCCCCTTTAACCGTGTAGATGCGGATTCCCTTTTGTACGGCCAGCGAAATAATCTCCATACATTCCAGCATACTGCGGCCCAGTCGGGAGAACTCACTCAACAGAATCGTATCTCCCTTTTGAAGTTCCTCTAGCAAGGGGCCAATCTTTCGTTGTCGCCAGCTCACCTTACCCGACACTTTTTCTTGAATGAATTCCACTCTCCCCAAATTCTTGTCATTGGCCAGATGAAGGATGTCGGCTTTGTTCTTTTCCAGGTCTTGATCCAGGGTGGAGACCCGTAAATAAGCAACGTTTCGAGGCATTTTTGAGAAATTAGAAGAAAACCCAATAATACTTATTTTATAAGATTTATTACGCAATAATAAGTGATTTACGGTAAATAATTCTTATGGTTAAAAAGAAGGTTTATTTTATAATTTTTGCGCACTTAAACCAGCAGCAAGACCACATTCGAATCCCACAGAAAAGAAAGTTTCAGCATGGAATCTCCCTTTTGATTTTAATCTATTCTCGGATGTGGAAGCGGTCAATGCACTCATCAGCCTGCCAGTGACAACCTGTGCTTTCGCAACGCTCCTTTCCATAGCCTCCAGACGAGAGTAGGTAGTTAACTACTTCCGTCATTCCGTTTGGTAGATATCCAGCCAGCCGCAAAACCGAACGATTTCTGGAAGCCTGTTTACTTTTTAAGGTATGGCATTAAAGAAAAGCAAGCAGTTGAGACTATCCGCCTATTTTGGGCAGACAGTCTCAACGGGTCAGCACTCAACCCACTTTTTGATGATCCGAATCAAGGGCTTGGAATTGGATGGGAAGTGTTGATTGGAGTGGTGGTTCCCAACCAGCCGGATAACCTGGAAAAGATCAAGTCGGTACCTGACGGGGACTGGTGGCAAGTCCACACGAAGGATGCCTAAATGAAGAAGGTTCGGTTTATGCTGCTTTCCGATATGAGGAGCACCTACCTGGAGAAATACCTGGCCATTGCTAATCCGTAGCAATATCTTTTTGAGGGGCCAAGAGTGGGGTCTATTTATTAAGCAGTTCATCGGCCCTACATTGTGAAGTGTGCTTGAAGGCGGGCATCCATAAACCAGTCACTCTGCATGCGCTCCGGCATAGCTTTGCTAGGCATTTATTATAGAGGAACCGACCTGCGATACATTCAAACTTTGTTAGGCTCTAATTCAGTCAGAATCGGCCAGATTTATGCGTACATCTCTCAGAAAGTACTATCAGAGGTAAAAAAGCTCATCCAACTTCTTGGATGTTTGAGGGAAACAGCGTTACTTCCATCAGCAAAACATAAGTTATATGCCTTCTCTAGACGTATCGCTTTTTCACCCGCTTTTTTGACATCCAGAATACTTATATCTATAACGAAAATAGTCTCAACTCCTCAAAGTAGTTAAGACTATCCGATTGTTGAGCTGGGATTGAAAAGATAAAAACTTGAAGACCAGATGATTAAATCAAGAAAAGAGCAGAGGCAAAATATGTTTTTTGTACTTCGCGAGCTGATAAGCGTGCTTGAGCAGCGGAGCGAAGTTACAAAAAAACATTGACAAAACTGCATCAATACCCGTATTGATGACAATTTTTTTCAATGTTTGGCACCGGGCAACTTTAATTATAGATGAAAGTGATTAAGTAAAAGAAACAACCCCAGCCAACACCAAACCCTGCGACAACCAACCCCTCAACTCTAGGCTTACGCACAATTGGGTTGGTTTGCGAGGGTTATGGCTCCATTGGTAGTAATCGAAAAATGATAAAATTAATATCAATACTGGTTGTATTACTTTTTACAATAGGTTGCAATTCAAAAAGAGCTAGTAACAGCCTTTCTGTGGATACAACATCGCTAGCAAATTGCCCCGAACATATATTAAAACGCGTTTACTTTGAGCCAGGATGTAACGGTGATAAGTGCGGATATTTCCATACTGTAATGCTGGACAAGTATGATGAATCTTGTTTCGATGACTATGATTTTGTTTACCTAGCTGATAAGTACTTAGATTCAGTCAGACATAGATTGCCCGTTAAAGCAATCCGTTTTGTAAAACCCTTCCAGTTTCAACCCAACTATGATTCTGGAGACGTTGAACCTTTGAATGCTCTGTCCATTGTACAGATCAGCTATACTGATAGCACTATGCATCAGAAAGTGCCTCAGATAGGACGAATTAGTGTTTGGTCGAATGGTCAAAGCAGGACGCTAGAATACCTGGAGGTGTCAAATCGTAGGCAGAGGATGAATTATTATAACAGTAAAAAATGAAGAACTACTACCAACACTGCGCTGAAAACGCCAACCGGCCTTGCCTCACCGCAGAGCCCTACCGCAATCGGCCCGGTGTGCGTCTGCGCTAGATCCGTTCTATGCCATTGAAATAAAAGCAAGTGCAGGAGATTGAAAAGCTAAAAGCCATTCGGAAAGTACTGCCTATTCCGTTGTTGGAAGCCAAGAAACTATTGATGGATAACAAGGGGGAGGTTTTAGTAGCTGTTTTAAGATGGAAGGAATCGATATTGACTCGATTGGTTGAAGGAACGGGTATAGACTTGGACCAGGGACTCGCCATACTGGAGAAGCACCAGTATGATTTTCAGAAAGCCTATGTAGAGGCATACAGGGTAACCCACGACCTGATTGAGTTGACCCTGAATTCTACGGGGGATCTATGGACAAAACTTTATAGGGTAGCACGGGTATTTCAGCATCAGTATCAGATTACTGAATATCTAATGTACTCACCATCCGCCTTGCAGGAATTGCCTGAATATGCACGATCCTTTTATATGATTTGGATTTGGATTAACTACATCCAGTTAAATAGTTCTGCCGCGCTTAGGAACACGCCCGAAGAAATCCTGATTAATCTCCAAAAATTGTCTCTTGATCGCCACGTAAACTTAATTCGTAAGCTTCAAGCAAATGAGGTAGACCTTGCAGCTATTAAAAGGGAATTTATTGTAGAGTCTGAATTTGGAGAAGCATTAGTTCGATGGTTAAAGGATAAAACAATAAAAACGGCATAGAACACCGCTCACTTCGGTTACCGACCTGCTCAACGCGAGGCCCAGCAACGGCCTGGCTCCGAGTGTTCACAGTACAATGGTTGCTATGGAGCAACCATCGATGGGGTGGCAGGCGCTTCGTCTGCCGACAATTGCTGCCGCCGCTGGCCTCACCTCAGGGCCCTAGCACGACAAAGCACAGCAACCATCACTGTGGAGAGCGCCGATGTCGCGCCCTCCCTTCCCCTGGCGACAGGGCTTAGTTTAGGGGGGAGCTACCGCCCCAACGAAAGCGGTAGCCATCACCGGCGGGCGCGGCCACCGCGCCTGCCACCCCATCGTTGTAGGCAAGCCAAAAAGATGACAGCAAAAGACAAACAGCAGGAATTTATAAAAGCTTACCTGAAACCCAAACTGAAAGAATGGGGCTATCAGACCTCCGGTCAGACATGGTGGAAGGATAAAGGTGACTTCTTTAATGTGATCAGTCTTCAAAATTACTCTTGGAATTCCAAAGATAGTGTTGACTTTCGCTTCAATATTGGAATTGCGCTCAAAGCGACTCTAAAAGATGAACGAAAGAAAAAGGCAACTTACAGCGACTTAACGGTTCATCTAGATGAGGGAACCTTTTTACCAGATAGAATAAACAGAAAATTTGGGGATAATCAAGGCTATTCGATAACTGATAAGACTGATCTTAAAGAGTTTCTTGATGCATTAAAAGCTGACTTTGAAACCTACATCTTACCCGGATTAGAGAAGCCGAAGTCGTTGGAAGACTGTATCAGTTATTATGGACAGTTTTCGTTTTGGGGGGAGAACTTGAGACGAGTAATCAAGGAATACAACCTAGTAGAATTGAGTTAAAAAGCCTGCCTACAACACCAGGCAAGCCGTTAACCGGCCCATTCCAACCGCATTGCCTGACCGCAGCGGGACCGGTCTCCGGTTGCCTTTGATGCGTTGTAGGTAACCAAAAAAGAAAATGTTTAATCTATTCAACCGAAAGCCTTCTAAAGAGGAGTTAACTCAGGAAGAATTTAGTAAAGCCCTACAAATCTTGTCAGAGTTTGGAGGGCGAGCAGAAGATTGTGAACTGGTTAATAAAATGGTAGAAGCAGGTATAGCAGAACAGAAGGCAATAGAATTATACCTATTTATCCCTACGGCCTTTTGTCGAGAATTATTCACGGGGAGATTGAGACTTACCATCCTGGGTATCTGGGTGCGCAACCTATCTGGGAAAATGAACTGGATGCATTCTCACCTGAATGGCTTAATTACCTATTTGAATGGGGTATTTTTCAAATGGGCTCTTTCAAGTTGAAACTTGCAGAGTTTATTTCCGCAAACAGAATAGCATTAATAGACAGAAACGTGTTGGAAGTATCTTTGAAATGGATGAAAGGAGCTTGGTATCACGATCTCGCTGACATATCAGGCCTTGAATTTTGAGCGCTGATGTCCGACGGCTGGCGGACAACCGAGGGCAACGACTTGCTCATCCTTTGTGCCTTAATGGAAAAATACCGAAAAACCGGCGCTTTTTCTTGGAAGCGGCAGCCGCAGCGTCGGAGCTGACAACAACTGGCTCGTTGTTCACCATTGCCTCGGCAGGAGTTGTCACCGGGGTGGTCTCGGGCTGGACGAGGGGTTGTTCTACCACTTCCTGTGGGGCTACGGCGTCCTCCCGGACGGTGTGGGATTTGATCACCGTGACGGCCGACGCGGCTGGGGAGGGATCGGCTGATGGAGGCAACGCCTGGCGATTCGATTGCGCTTCCCGGAGAACCGGCAAGCGTTGTGCCGGATCGCTCTCCCTGCGGTCGGTGGAGGGTACCTTGTGCTCGTCGGTTAGCCGCTCCGGTCGGGGAGTGGCTGGAGGGACGTTGAAGGCGACGGCAGCGGGTTGGTCCGAGGTAAGCTTGGTGTAGGCTGCCAGCCCCAATATCGTTCCGAAGAAGAGAATGCTGGCCAGTTGTAGGGTGGTTTTCATTGCAGTAGTTTAGAGTTAGGTTGTTTCATCTGGCCACCATTCCGGTGACCGTATTGGTGTTTCCGTGCGCCGACCACCACCAACTGACCGGTTTTATCCAACGCAAACAGGGTAGTAAAAAGCGGGCTTATTACCAATATGCATGCAAAATAGACGTAAAGGCTCGAAATCTTACACGAAGCCTTACTGGTCAATGAAGACGGCTATGACGGCCAACCACCAGGCTACGAAAGATATGACAAGGAGGATGCTGGATGCACTGGCGAACGGAGGTTGAGGGCTGTTCATAAATCCGACGTTTATTACTTGCGTGACAAATCAGCTATTCATACCTCTTCCCGGGAAAAGGTAAGCCTCCTCAGGTGCCCCGTCTGAGGAAGTCATCGATTAGCGGATGTTCTGCTGACTGGGTGCGGTCAGTCTCCACTTCGGCTCGATGCGGCTTCTTATGCCGGAGACTGGTCACAAACCTCGCCCTACCATTCTCCTCCGGTTGACACGTCGGCTTGCGGGGCATTTTTGGGTAGCGTCCATAATCATTAAGAAACTCAATAAGGCTTGACAGCCGATGCCAACCACGCGCCGCCGCTCGTTCGATCAAGGAATGGTGCCATCCTATGGACTTTGGCCGAAGTGGAAACCACGAATGGAATGCCGATGGGCATTGAGCCGCCGCAACGGGCCGTTCACCTGGTGCGGCAATTTACTGGATCGCTTCATCATCCACGTTATTTTACCCTCTTTTCCAGCTGGATTTGCCTGCGCTTTTCTCGCGTTCTGCCTTACAGCGATGGGGCGGTTTGCAGGACCCCGGCTACCTGTGGCCGGTAAAGACGTCCAATGGGTAGTTCCTTGCCGCTGACCTCGACGTTGGTAGTGCTGAACGAGCGGATTTTATCGAGTGACACGATGAAGGACCGGTGAATGCGCAAAAACCGGTCGGCCGGTAGTTTTTCTGCCAACTGGCTGATGTTGGCGTGCGTAATGATTTCACGACTGGTTGTTCGTATGCGGATATAGTCGCGGAGGCTCTCGATGTAGAGGACCTCCCGAAACTCGATCCGGAACATTTTTTTCTGCGCCTTCACGTATAAAAAATCCAGTTCCTGCGCCTCGGCATGGGAACTTGCGGAGGAGTTAACTTGAATCGGTTGTTGGGGAAACTTGTTAACGGCCATCAGGAAGCGCTCGAACGAGATGGGCTTTAGCAGGTAATCGAGCACGTTCAGTTCATAGCCTTCCAGGGCGTATTCGCGATAGGCGGTGGTAAAGATCACGCGGGGTGGGTGCGGCAGGGTTTTCAGCAGGTCAATGCCCGTGAGCCGGGGCATTTCGATGTCCAAAAACAGCAGATCGACCGGGTGCCGCCGCAGGAAGTTGATGGTTTCGATGGCATTGTTGCACCGACCAACCAAGGTCAAAGAGTCAAGACTTCCGATGTAACTGGCCAGCACATCCAGGGCAAGTGGTTCGTCATCGGTTAGGAGGCAACGAATTGGCTTCATCCGTCTTCTTACATAAAACTCAGTTTCAGATCAATGGCGTATTTATCCGGCTCCGGCTTCAGGGCTAACTCGTGCTGTTCGGGGTAGAGAAGGGCCAGTCGCCGTTGCACATTCACCAGGCCAACTCCGCTGCCCGATGACCTTATCCTACCGGGAGCCAAACTATTCTCCACCTTTACCCACAGGGTTTCATCGGTGATGGTTAGTTCAATCCGGATCCACCCTTTTTCAATATCCCTCCGGGCTCCATGCTTAAAGGCATTTTCCACGAAGGGCATCAGCACCAGCGGTGCCACCAGTTTGCCGATCGGGGAGCCCATAATCGCAAAGGTGACGTCCACGCGCCCGCCGTAACGTAGGCTTTCCAGATCAATATAATGCTGAATGTGACGAATTTCCTTCTCCAGCGGAATCCGCTCCTCCTGGGCTTCATACAGCATATAGCTCATCAGGTCGGCCAGTTTGAGCAGCATCTGCGGGGCCTGATCCGATTTCTGGAGCGTCAGAGAATACAGATTGTTGAGGGTGTTGAACAGAAAATGGGGTTGGAGCTGTGCTTTCAGGAATTTGAGTTCGGCATCCAGTCGGGCTTTCTGCAGTTCCTGGGTCTGTTGCTGCTGAGCGTACCAAACCTTCCAGAGTTTAATGATCGAGCTGATGAGGAGCACCGGGCTTACGTTCAGGATGGCAATCTTGCCAACGTAATACGGATCAAGGATGGCTGTCCGGTTGCCCTGCCAGTTGTTGACCTCTCCGAACCCAGCGAAAAGAACGCCCCGGATGCCAAGCGCCATCAGGCCAAGCAGGCCAGCCAGGAGCAACAGCCAGGTGGTGTAACGCCCGGTAGCAAAAAAGCGCGGTACCAATACATACAGGTTCAGGTAAACACCCCCAACCAGCAAAGGCAATTCGGCCAGGGTGTGCAGGTAGGCCGACTGGAAATAACCCGTCTGCATTTCGCCGCAATAGCCCCACACGAAGCCGTTCACCGTCATGAATACCAGCCAGAAGAGCAGGTGTGCCGGAACGCGGTTGGCTGGCAAGCCGAAGAAGCGGATCATAGGCCTTTTTTTTCCTCAAAATAGTAAAATCAAGTCATCGCGCCTGCACCCTTGGACAAACAACCTTTTTTCTTCTGCAAACGACCCGTCTTCCGGCGCTTGTCAGGAATCGGGGCACTTCCCGATCGTCGGTGGGTAGATGCCGGCTGACTGCCGAAGAGCTTTTTAGAAAAGCCGGCTACAGGTTTGGTTTGCCTCCACCAAGCGTTACGCCTATGCTTTTCATCTCCTGTCCGCTGCCAACATACCACCAGCGAATCCCGGCTGCCCTTGTTTGGCTGCTTACGTGTTTCAGCCTCCACGCCCAGGGGCCGATGTCGTTCGACCCGATCCGGCCGCAGAAAAAACTGATTCCTACCAAGATCAACGTTCCCATTGCCATTGATGGCCGACTCGACGAGCCGGTATGGCGTACCATTCCGGCCTTGGATGACTTCGTGGAGATCAATCCCACCCAGGGCGCCCGGCCTTCGCAACGCACGGTTGTCAAGGTGGCCTATACCGAAACTTTCCTGTACGTAGCCACGGAGTGTTACGACGAAAGCGGTGTCCGGAGCCTGCGGGTTCCCGACTTCCGTCGGGACTTCAACAACTTCGACCACGACCACGTGGCTATTGTCATTGATGGCTTTCACGATGCCCGCAACGCGATGGCCTTCTTGTTCAACCCCTTTGGTGTGCAGCGGGACGTACTTTGTTTCGATGACCGCTTTTTCGACGTGGAGTGGGATGCGCTCTGGCGGGTCCGCACCCAACGCACCGACACGGCCTGGCTGGCCGAAGTGGCCATTCCTTGGAAAACGCTCCGGTATCCGGCCAATGAACAAACCTTCCAGACCTGGGGCATCAATTTCTGCCGGCAGCGGCGGAGCACCAACGAATACTACTCCTGGTCTCCCTTCCCGCGTGCCTACAGCCTGACCCGCATGGCTTACGAAGGCCTGCTCGACAGCCTGCAGGTGCCGGCCAGCCGCACCAACCTGCGCGTGCAGCCCTACTCCCTGCTCAACGTCCGAAAAGAACACGGCAAACCCGGGCAGCACGCCACCTTCAAGGCCGGTGGCGAAGCCAAGTGGGCCATGAGCCCCAGTCAGGTGCTGGACCTGACGTTCAATACCGATTTTGCCCAGGCTGATGTGGACCAGCAGATCAATAACGTGCAACGGTTTTCTTACTTTTTTCCCGAGCGACGGCAGTTTTTTCTGGAGAACGCCGGACTGCTGCGACCGGGCCTAAACGTGAACCCCGACGGAAACAAAGGCACCCAAATGGTGATTCAGCCTTTTTTCAGCCGACGCATCGGGTTGGACGATAACGGCCAGGCCATTCCCCTGCAGGTGGGCACGCGCTACATCCGGCGCGGAGATGAGTCGAACCTGGGCCTGATGGCCCTGCGGCAAGGCTCGGGAGATTCACTGGCGCCCACCCACTTTTTCATTGGCCGATACACGCATAACCTGCGCAGATCCAATACACTGGGTGTGCTGCTCACTGCGCGGGTACCCGAAAATGGCCCGGACAGCCGACTACCGGCCTACAGCAACTGGTCAGGCTCGGTCGATGGTTTTTTCCGGTTGAGCCAGCAACTGGAAATGAACGGGATGTTGAGCGGCACCAGTAACCAGGGCAAAGCGGGTAGTGGGATGGCGGGCTATGCCCAGGTCTATTACAGGTCTGATCAATTGGTGGCCTGGTGGAACCAATCGTTCGTGACGGCGGGGTATGATCCGGAAGTGGGCTTTGTGAACCGAAGAAATGCGGTGGTGTCTTCGCCCGGCTTTTATTTACAGCTTCGCGAACGAAAGTGGCTCCCCCGCTTTGCGCGCACGTTCGCGCCCGGTGTGAAAACCGATTTCGTGCAAACGGCTACCACGGGCCGGCTGGAAGAAGTAAATATCGCGGCTTATCCGGTCTGGTTCAATTTTCATAACGGGGGCTTTGCCGGATTTGCCTACAAGTACCAGTATCAACGCCTGCAGCAGGATTTTGAGCCGCTGAATACCACCATTGTAAAAGGAACCTATCAGTTCCATCAACTGCACCTGTTCCTGGCTTCCGATCCGTCCCGCAAATGGAGCACCAACTTCGAATGGATGACCGGCGGTTTTTACGATGGCCACCTGAACTACGGCCTGCTTAAGACGCGCTTTTCACCCGTCCCGCACCTGGCCCTTGATGGAAGCCTGGAATCCTACTTCCTCCGGAGTGTGGGTGAGCAACGTTCCTCCGGCGAATACTATCTGTATTCGGTGCAGGCCAGGCTGTCGTTCTCGCCACGCCTGCAAACCTTCTTCCTCTTCCAACGCAACACCACCGACCGCACCGACGGGTTCAATGCCCGCTTTTCGTGGGAGTACAGGCCGCTATCGTACGTGTTTCTGGTTTTCAACAGCAGGTCCTTCTTAGAAAAAGAGCTTCGCGATACGGCCTCCGGAGGAATCATCAAACTGAGTTATCTGAAGCAGTTTTGAGTAGCCATCATTTGAAAATTCGTACCCATGCGTACGATCAGGCCGTCCGTAACCGCACAGTTCTGCAGTCAGAATAACAGCGCTTCCAAAGAGTGGGATGCTTTTTGCCGATGGCATCCTAGTGATGTACGGTGTCAAATGAAATGAGACACCGAAGGTAGAAAAGGAAGAGAGGAATTATTAACTTCATTCACCTTTGAACCCTATCATTATGTCTAGCAAACCCACTCCTAAGTCTGCTACTGATTCGGCTAAAGAAGCAGCTAAACCGGTTCTGTCCGTCATCAAAGACATTCAACCGGTCCGCCGGCGCGGGCCAGACCAAGCGCCAGTACTCCGTCGAAGAGAAGATTGGCACGGGGTGCCCCGCACCGGCCACCCGGCGCATCGTCCTGGAAGGCCTGCGAGGAGAAGCTTCCATAGCCTAGGCGGCCCCACCGAAATCTGCCGCCGAGAAGGGATGAATCCGAATGTGTACTACCGCTGGATCGGACCGCCGAGCAGCAAGGAGTTCCTGGAAGCGGGCAAGAAACGCCTGATGGGTGATTCCATTCGAGAAGCCACTGCCCCGGAAGTGAATTTTGAACAGAAAGATGGAGCCATTACCATTTTTCCGAATGAGCCTACTGGATTTGCCGTATCCCTGTTCGTACATTCTGATATGGCCTATACTGTCTATTTTGATTCCTGGCACGAGGAATTTACACAAGCGGAGGAAGCTTTGGAATGTTTTGCATTTGGATTGAGTGATCAATGTCGATTAAAAGTGTCCAAACGAGGAGGAAAGCCTTACAAGTGGACCGTAGAATCCCAAGAAGATGGGGTATAGTGTCCCCCATTTTCAGGACAGGAATCAAGGCTTCGATAATTTTTTCAGGCAGCGGTCTTATCCGATTCGTGTTGGAAAACTTCAAAAGGAGTTTTGTAGTCCAAACTTTGATGCGGCCTTTGATAATTGTAATGCTGAATATAGTTGTGAATACCTTCGTACAAGGATAACCCATCGGCAGCAGGATTCAAATACACATGTTCATATTTGAGACTGCGCCAGAAACGTTCGATAAAGATATTATTTAGGGCTCTTCCTTTGCCGTCTCGGGAAATACGAATGTTGTTTTGCTCCAACAAAGCCGTAAACTCGTTGGACGTGAATTGGCTACCTTGGTCGGAGTTAAAGATATCAGGCTTCCCATACGTATGCAGCGCTTGCTGCAAAATGTTAGTGCAAAAATTCACTTCCAGGCTATTAGACAAGGACCATGTCAATACTTTCCGACTGTAGAGCGGTTCCCCGCCGGGATCAATAATAGCCACTAAATACATGAAGCCTTTCTTCATCGGAATGTAGGTGATATCAGTGGCCCAAACTTGATGTACTCGATTAATAATAAGCCCTTTCAATAAGTAGGGGTATTTTTTAGCTGCTGGATTAGGTTTGGATGAATCTTTCTTGGGATAAATTGCCATTAACCCCATCAGCCGCATCAAACGGGCTACTCGTTTGCGATTCACTGGAAAACCTTGTCTTTGAAGCCAAACCGTCATTCGGCGCATGCCATAATAAGGAGTGAGTAAGTACTGCTCATCCAATTTGCTCATCAATCGCAGATTTTCTTCACTTTCACCTACAGGTTGATAGTATAATCCCGAGCGATGAATACTTAATAAATCACATTGTCGGCTGATACTCAGATTCGGATGTTCCATCTCTACTAGAGCTCTTTTCTCCGAAAGGGAGTAGGCTACTTCAACTTTTTTTTGAGAAAATCATTTTCTACTTTCAATTGACCAATCTGAGCATATAGCTTTTCTACTTGTGCTTCAGCAGATTTCGCTTCTTTTTCCCCTTTGGTGTCGTTAAAAGCCCCTGCTATCCGTTCTTGAGCCTGCTTTTTCCACTCTGTGATTTGAGTGGGATGTAGTTCATACTGCTCAGCCAACTGAGCGATGGTTTTTTGTTCTTTCAGGGCCTCTAAGGCCACTTTTGCTTTGAAGTCAGAGGAAAACTTCCGTCCGCGCCGCGTCGGCTTTGATTTTGCATAATTGTAACAGTTAATTAAAGGTAAATTTTTCACCTTAACTTCCTGTCCTAATTGAGGGGTACATTATAATAATTCCGTCGTTCCATTTTGGGTGGACACATTTTGAAATTATCTCAATATTGCTGCCCTTTCCGTCAGCAGGCATTGGTACTGCTCTATAAGGTCCTTGGGAAGAAAGCTGATCTGCACAAAATCGGTAAGATGGTTAACAGCCTTTCCGAACCGGGTGTAAGTAGCTTGCACAGCTTTTGGATTGATTCTTAGTCGCTCCCCCAGGCTATCAAAATCCATCCGCTTGAGTCGGTTCTTTTTCCCGTTCAAGGTCAGTGCTATCTCCTCCCGGTCGGAAGGCATTGCCAGCTTCGTGGACAACAGGTCATAGGCTGGCGAGAACAGGATCTCACCTTCTTTGTTAGTCAATAAGGAGAAGTTTTTCAAATGCATGTCCGCATTGCCCGTCAGATAGCAAAACAGCGTCAGCTCGAAGAAGGCAATGGCATCCAGACCAGGTTGGGAGGAGAAACGATGGATAACCTTTCCCACCATCTCCATAGACCCGCGATACTTGTCCTCCGTGAGTTTTTCGGTGAGTTGGCACATGTCTTCCAGGGCCAGCTTCCCTTTATCCATTCGGTCAAAACGTTTGGTGAGGTAGGCCAGTTCACCCGACTGCAAGCGGATGAGCGAGTGTTCCGCAGTGGTTATTTTGAGCATCTGGGCCAAATGCATCGTTAGATCCTCGTTTTCCGGCAGAAAGGGAAAATCCGGGGTAGGAGGCTTGAGGATGTATCCGCCCCATAAGCCAACCACTGTGAAACGCTGTTGACGCGGCTGGCCCGGAATGGGTTCAATATCCAGGGATATCTTGGGTTGAACGCCGGTAACGGCCACACTGCGCAGTACCAGTTCGCTAGCCAGTTCCTGCATTTGCTGCTTGGTAACCGTAAGCGTTGGCGGAGTGGCCTGGCCAAAGAACCGACGACTGCATCGGGGATGAAAGTCGATTTCCCCATCGATCAACGGCTGGTAGCAGTACAAGCATCTGGTATTATTCATTCGATAGGATCTTCAATGGCAATTACACTGATCGCCCCGATGCAATCGCGGCAGACGGTGAGCAGCAAGCCCATCCGATCCCTGGGATTGAGTTTCCAGTTCCTGACGGCGACATCCAGCAGCCATCCTTCGGGGATGAGGCCATCAAAGAAGGGAATCATCGTCGTTCGATGGTAAGGCTGGGGTTGAAGCGGTAACGTCAAACTGACTGGCTCCGGGTGATTGCCTTCCAGGTATTGGGGATCGTACTGAAACCAGTACCCCTGCTCATCCTGCCATACTTTGCCGGCCAGTTGGTCTTTCATCCAAACGGCTCCTGCTCTAGTCATAGCGATTGTTGGGGCTTAGTTACCGGAACCGGGCCAACCTCATGGCCGAATAAGGCCAGCACCTGATTCACTTTATCGAGTCGGAGCGTAGCCTTGCCCTGTTCGAGGTCGCGGATGAAACGTAGTCCAACCCCCGCCTTAGCTGCCAGCTCGGGCTGCGTCAGCTTTCGCTTCTCTCTTCTTTCTTTCACGAATGCTGCAATGGGGGAAAGTTCTTTCATATTTATACCTGATCGGGTATACTTAAACTTGATTCGGTAAATCTATACCTTTTCGGGTATAAATAACAGCAAATGTGAAAAATTATACCCGAAAAGGTATAAGAGTGTGAAGTCCAACACTCCTTTTAATCTTATCTACCTATTTGATTCGATCGACGCTATCCTTTAGTCCGGAAGCGTCCAGCTTAATGTAAGTATCCAGGAGAGACTTTTATCCCTAATGAATGTGAGTAGGTCTTTAATTTGAAAACCAACCTTGTACCAGTAAGCAATGATTGTGTGGACCTGCAACATGAAACTAGACATGAAAGTTAAGGTTATGCCATTGCAACAAGCCTATTAGAGAATTAATGAAAACGAGCACATAGTCGCTCCCACAAGAACCTGACGTCCAGTTTTTTAACTGAAAAAGAAAGAAGAAGGGCAAACCGAAAAGTTTGCCCTTCTTCTTTCTGGGCATAACATCCTCCATTTCAACCCCGTGCCTACGACATGTTAGCTTGGCTTTACCTTATAAAAAAGATTTAGAGACGTGAACCGTCGTTGCCATCCTTTATGGCTGCATCGGGAAGTGGTATCTAAACTGCACACACCAAAAAGCTGTCACAAACTAGGGTACTTCGGAAGTGTGCTCATAAGAGCTGGTGCGTATCTTTAATCACATCCATTACTAACTACCTGTATGACACCAACACCCGCTTTAACCGATGCTGGCTTCCCGATGACAACAGGATGGAATTATACGAGCTGGCTAAGTTGCGCTAGACAAGATTAAACGCCACCACCCTGAAAAATTAGGTAAAATGCAACTGGTCAAATCGAAGGGCACTGTTTCCTTCGCCTTTCCCGGCTGATTTTTGAATGCCGAGCCATACGTACACTTCCCCGTTGTGCCAGCGGGTACGTTGGTAGGTTTTGGTGACCCGTACGCCTTCCCGGCCGATTTCGTTTTCGTCAATGTCATACGGAGTGGTCTGGGCATTTGCCGCATTGATACCCTGTCGAAGCAAAGCGGTGGATGGCCTGATTCTTTCGTTGCGTTCATCCAATAGTGCCCCTCTTCGGGTAACCACCCGCAAAGGATGAGCCGGATCCTGCACCACGATAAAAGGAATCCAGTTTTTGGGAACCTGCGTCTGGGCCTGGTAGCTGAGTGTAGTCCCCTTGGATTTACGCTGGGGTTGAGTACCCGCTTCCCGGCCCGGGATGCCGTTTCCCATCGGGGACGGCACAATCGTTTCGATGCCCCAAATCATATTAGCTACTTCATCCCGGATAAAGACAACTTCTTCTAACGGCTTGCTTTGCTGCACTTTGCCTACCGTTGGAGGAAAAAGAAGACCATTGAGCTTATCGGTACTCTTGCTGTTGAGGGCAAAGAATTTCCAGCTCTCCCAGGTACGTTGCAGACTGGTACCCATTGCGGGAATGACCGTTTTTTTGCCAAAGGTATCTACTACTTCCAGCTTTTCGACCTCCAGTAGCGAACCCATCGGCACTTTGATGGGAATCATTGACCAGTCGTTGCTGTAAACCAGCCCAAATTCGATTAACGCCATCTTACCCAAATCCAGTTTGTCGGGCTTGACGGCGGCGAAATTGGTGGCTGCGTCTTCCATTGCCCAATACCTTTTCTCGGGCATCCCGGCAAAGGTGACTGGTCCGGGAATGGGGCTCCGGTTTTTGGCATCCGGAAACCGGATGGTTCGGGAGAGATTTTTTACGCTGCTGGCAGGGATGTTTTTTGAACTGATTCCTTCAAAGTGGTACCAGTCCAGGTGCCCCTGGTAATACTCCTGGGTTCCGAGTTCAAATTCAATGTAGTTACCAGCCGCGAAATGATGAACGGGCATCTTTACCGAAAACTGGTATTCCAGATGGGCCGGATTCCATGGGTTGTCTTTCGTGGCCGGTTGCTGAATACAGCGCTGATACCATTGCTGCATTTTCTGAAAGGCATCTTTCAGCGGAGCGACATTGCCGGTAATGTGATCGAAGCGCTTGGGGTCGTTATAGAAAATCCACCCGTCCAGGCACTTCCCGCTTACCAACTGGGCCACTTGCTGCGCTTCCAAATCCGGTCGTGCCGATGACGGTAAGCTGATCTGGTAGGAGGGATGATTGAGAAAATCCGGGATAAAGGACTGTAACTGGTACTTCTGCAGTAATTTCAGCCAGTAATGTCCCATTTGCAGTCGGGTCGACAATTGCATAGCGCGTTCGCTGCTGTTTTCGAAAACGGGTTGCTGTTCCACGAATGTCTCCAGTGGCATTTGCGGGGGGATGTCCATCCGGTTGCAGTGCAGGACGAGTTGCGAAAAAGCCAGGGAGCCCGCATCGTCCCCGATAAATTCGCCTAACTGCCATTGCCGGCTAAGCATCCATAAGGCATCCCTTACTTCGGCCTTGAAGGCGGAAGTGCTGTCAGGGTTCCGGGGCGACGCTTCCAGGCGGTTCCAGATGGGTGCCGTGGCAACCGGTACCATCGATGTAACACCTTTGAGTATTTCGTCGCTGAGTTTGAATTGGTTAAATTCCATGGGTCAGTCTTTAATATTCCGCAGCAGGTTAGTAGAGGGCGTTACATCGTACAAAGAGGCACTGAGCACAATGGCCGGTACCAGTTGCGCCAGGGGAGTACTATCCAAATGGGTGGGTTCTACGGCCCGGATTCGGGCTAAGTCCAGGGTGGAAGTAATGGTTTCGTATACTTCCTCTAGTTTCCAGGTGCCCTTTTCTGTCAGTACGGGCGGAGTAGCCAATAGTATGGTTTGCGGCGCTTCAGCGTTGGGTTGGTTGTAGTGAAAGCTGAGGCCGGCCGTTTCTTCAGCATTGGGAATGAGTTCGGTCCATTCATCAATCACCATACCGCAAACGGGCGTTCCCACGGTAAAATCAATGTCCACATCCCCGATGCAGGTGTACAGCAATTTATCCCGGGGGGTGAAAGCATCTTTGTCGTCTCGGAAGGCCAAAGCCAGCCAGCGGTCTTTGCTTTCGTAAGGCAGTTGAGCCGGTTTTATGACCAGTTCCGCATTGGTGATCAGTTCGGCGTACTGCACCACTTGTTGGGTATACTGCATTTTCTCCCGGACCCGGGCAATGCCCATCAGCCATTCCTGAAGGGGAAAATCAATCCCTGAGGTACGAAGGCTGTAATCCAGCAATTGAGCCGAATCAGCCATTGCCTGCCCGATTTCCGTTCCGGCGGCACCCAGATAGACATCCGGCAGCAGAATACAGTCAGTCCCTAAAGCCGTACGCATGGCTGTCGCAAAATGGTCAAAGCTGTACACCGCCGTCGTACTCAGCTGGGCCTGTCGCTTGAGTTCATCCGCCAGGGATTGTCTGATCGTGTAAAGGGCCTTTAATTTTATGTCCAGGTGCTGGCTCACCTGGCTGATGTAAGCCGTAATCACTTCCGTGGGTATTATCTGGTCGGCAGTAGGTTTTGCTTTTTCTATAAAGAGACGGTCTAGCAAGGGGCCAATTCCCTGCCGGGTTTCTCCGGCCCGGGTCAGGGTCGTAAAGAGCTGACTGACTTTAGTGATAATTTGGTCAATGGGCTGCGTGGCCAGGTTTTGGTACTGCGCCATTTGAAAGCCTTCCAGTAACTGGATGAGGGCCGCTACCAAATTTGCCTGCGTAGGCTGCACCAGGGTGTAGGCGTCCGGTGTTGCCTGCGTATCATAGCTAAAACTGCTGGATGTGAGGTAGCCCCCGGAGCTCAGCATTTTTTTGACCGGCTGCAGCCAGGCCGCCAGCTCGAAAAAGGTGTACTCCGCAGCATGGCTCTTTTCGGTATAGGAAATCTCTAAAGTGGAAACAACCTGGGTTTTGGCCAGATGGCAATAAATGTAATCGTCCAGCAGGCTAAGTGATTTTTCGTGGCTGAAGTTGAGCATATACAGCAAATCGATGGGCGATAACTCCAGCATCTGCTGGGTAACCAATGACTTGGTCCCATTCACGGCGCAGGTGCAAACTATTTTATTGGGGTCGGGAAGAATGGTTTTCAGCCAGGCATTGACGGACGGAGTCAGCAAAGCATGCAGGCTTTTTTCGCTGGAAACAGTCTGGACCACGGGCCACTGCCAGGCCACGCGATGGGTAAGCAGTACTCCCTTTCTAGGCGTTTTGATAACTTCCAAATCCGGAATGCGGGTGGCTTTCTGGAGGGCATCCAGGGCAGCAGCTCCCCGGTCAAAATTGCTGGAAACCGCCTGGTAGACACCTTCGGCCAGCAGAATGTCTTTGAGGGCGTCCAGGCTGTTGCGCAAGTCATCCACGCCTTGCTGGATTTGATTTTTCTCGGCTGGGGTAATTCCGGGCAGGGCACTGAATACCTCGTTGGGATTGGTTTCGAAGGCAGTGATTAATTTTAGCCCGTGTACTACATTCCGGGGACTGACCGATTCCTCCGCCGTGCCGCTACCAGCAGCCCGGGCGGCAACCAATGGATACTGGTCCCGCAGTTCTTTGGTGTACTTGTCCAACTGCTGTTTTTGAAGGCTTCTTTCAAACCGGTAACCCAGAATCTCGGGCAATTCCTGCCCCTGGCGCATGGCCTCCAGGATGTGGATGGCCCATTTTACCCGGGTAGAAGACAGATTGATGGAATAAGGATTGGCCGCATTCTCCGCATAGGAAATCTGGGCATTTTTCAGGATGGCACCGGTGGCAGCGTGGTTCAGCGAAGGGGCCAGCATATACCCGTAACTATCCCGCTGGAAGGGTTTGACATTTTCCAGATACCCGTAAACGCCCAGATAGATTCCCTTTTTCCAGGTATCGGAAGTGGCCTCTTTGCGTTGTTTGCGCAACTGGGCCGCAATGGCGCCGTTTATCCAGCCATCAATGCGGTAACTGCACAGGTCTACGTGCTCGGCCAACACCCTTTGCAAGGCGGCAGTGGGCATATTTACCAGGGTCTTCAACTGGGAAAGGTAATTGAGCAGTTGCGCAATGCCTTCGTTGACACCCTGGTTAATGATCACTCTCCCTTTGATAAAATCATAAAGCGGCTGGGTTTTTGACCCCGTGATTTTTTCATCCGTCTCATAGAGGAGGCCCAGCTTGGATTGCTGGGTATGGCTGATAATCTGGTTGTCCAGGTATTGGATTTTGACCTTGTCAAAAGAAACCGCCTGTTGCAGGGCCTTCAGGTAAACCGCCGTATCGGCCTGCTTCAGCAAAAACGCGTGACGCAGCAATAAGTAAAGCAGGGCATGCTTATCCCCGTCAAATCCTATTTCCTGGCGCACCTCATCAGCGGAACTTCTGAGCAGCCAGTCGATGTAGTTTTTCCGCAGACCCGTCGTTTCCGAAAAGGTTTCCTTCAACGGCATCCCGAAAGCCTCCTCAGCAGCTTCCACCCAGGGGCCGGTCAGCCGGATCTGTTGGGTTTGAAAGACGGTATAAAAAATATCGGGCCGGTCCAAAATGCTGTCGAAGCCCGCCGATGTCAGGCTTTTGGTCAGACCGTAAGGTTCCAGCACGTGGTTTTCCATCCAGGCGGCATCCAGATCCAACTTGCTATGGGTACTGTTTACGGCGTTCAGCTTGGTTTCGGCCTGCTCCATATACCGTTGGTAGTAGCTCACCGATGCCGGATGTAGGGAAAGGATATCGAGCATATCTTCCGCACTCACTGGCTGGTTGCCATCCACCCGTTTTACGCGGTCAACCTGACCTTCCCAATGCGGATAGACCCGCTTGATTTTCTCAACAATCCGGTTGCGGATGGGGTCGGTAGATTGCAGGTTTAGTTTTTTAAAGACGGATGCCGGCAGAATACCGTAAGGCTGGTTGGCAATCCGGATGGCGGGCAACGCTCCCCTGCCGGACACGTAGGTGGTAAAGAAACTTTCAATCCGGTCTACCTCGGCTTTTTCCAGCAAAGGCGTCATCATTTCCTGCAAATAATAGCTCAGCGTAGCCGGAAACAAAGCACTGTTCATCGCCCGGGCTTCATTGATAGAACGGTCCTGGGCATTTTGCAGCTTCTGCAACAGCGCATCGTTGATACCGAGGCTTTGCGATAAGAGTTGGCCGTCGTTGAGGTGAAAACTTTCGGCTTCGGTGTTTTTTACTACCGGGTTTACCTTGACCGGCGGCGCATCGGGCTGGTACTGATACGACGAGGTCCAGGAGTACCCGGAACTGGCATCGTCGGCGTTGTTGGTCGGGGTGCCTGGTTTTAGCAAAGCCAAGCCTTTTGAACTGTAAAAGTGGTTTTCGAGCAGGTTTTCCAGTTCCTGCTGCGATTCAGCCGGGGTTTTGTGGTGCCGCAGTCCCCACACCACTACCTTGGCAAAGCCTTTCTGGTATTGGGTGGGAGAAATATTAATTTTAATGCCCAGGCCCAGTTGTACGGCTTTATCAAACTGGTGCAGCCATTCACTGTCCCTGTTTTTCTCATCGATGGACATCGGTACTACATCCGGTAGCTGGTTGCCCACCTGGGTATAGACGGCTTTACCGGCAAAGTCGATGAGTCGAAACACGAAATTCTGGGGAAGGGTGGTGGCCACTGGCAGCGGAGCCTCGGACCTTATCGGCAATTTCAACTGAGTGACTACTTTGTCTTTTACGGCTGGATCAGTTGTTCCCCGGTATTGTTGGAGTAAGGATAGTACACTGGCTTTGTTCTGGGTAGCCAGCCAGTTTTTGATGAACGCATTGCGGTGGTTGCCGTGTTTCACGGCCAGCAGGTCGTTGTTGGCAGCGATATACTCAATGAGGCTGTTGACTTCTTCTTCGGCAAGGTAATTCCGGTCAGTAGCCGACTGGCAGGTGTCGGGATACACCCTGATCCACAGTTGGTGCTGGCCGGACGACTCCTGGTGGAAACGGGTTTCTAACCGTACTGGAAACAGGAGAACCGGAAAATCCGTTGGCAGTTTGCCTACGTTTTTGGTGTAGAGGTAATACGCATCCGCACTGCCGTCTCCCGCCAGAATAAGATCCTTTTCCAGCTGCGTTAAGCTATTGAGTAGTTTATCTCTCAGCAGGTAGAGGTTCTTGAGCTCCTCATTGATCCCGTTCAATTTGGTCTGGGTAGCCTTTTGTTGGGCCAGCAGCCAGTCCCGCAGGGGTTGGGTTGGCGAAAGCAGGCTGCGTTCAATGGCCCGCAGGGAAGCCGTAAGCGCATCCTTTTGCAATTCAAGCTCCTGAATCTGCAACACCAGGCTCTCCAACTGCGACTGGGTTTGGATGATAGTTTGCTGTATTTGCGAAGCGGTAGACATGCCAGGTTATTTTTGGGATAAGAGTTGAGAGGCGTGAATGGCGATCAGGGCGGGCTGCTGGTATAAAATATAGGCCAGCTGGGCGGAATTGGCTGCCGGGAAACTGGCCTGGACGTCATCTCCCGTCTTGCTGAAAGTGATGGACTGGGGCGTACTGCTCATTTTTAACACCTCATTTTTGGCCGTGTGCACCTGCGCCCAGGATAAGTCCGACCACCGGGTGAGCGAAGTTTTCCCCGAAGATTCATCCAGTCCGAACCGGGGCTCGCCGGGTCTTTCCTTGAGGATGAAAAAGGAACCCGGATTCTGGGTGGTGCTGGTGGCGTTTTTCTGCCCGATCAACTCTTCTTCCCGGAGGTTGAAGCCCAGGAAAAACAGGTCCGGTTCGAGGTATGACTCAAAAATGGGGAGAATGAAAGGGGCCGTATCGTCGATGAGCCGGTCATCCTGCAAGCTGGCTCCCCAGCGGGCTTTTTGTACACCAATTACCGTCCGGGGGAATTTCTTCAGCAGATCGCCCCGCACCACCAGCACCAGGTAATTGTCCGTCCGTTCGGCATTGTTAAACCCCAGGGGCTGGTTCCATCGGTGCATTTCATTGATATCATACCGCTCTGAGATGCTGTCCCAGAACAGCCGGAAATAAGAGCCTTTCTGGTCGGTGGGATAACCCCGCCACAACAACTCCCGGGCCATTTCATAGTTCAATCCAGCCAGATAGGCCTCAATAAATTTCTGATTAGTTTCCAGTAAGGTAACGCTGTTGGGCTCAATCAGATTCAGGTTCGGCAAGAAGTACTCCGTTGATTTTTCTTTGAGCAGCAGGTAGGTGGGTAATTCGAAAACCGGGTACTTCATTACCGGCGGAAACCACTCCGGGATAACAACTTTTGGGTCAAAAAGCTGCGGAAACAAGGTGCTGTACCAATGGCTGAAGAGTGGGGTCGGGGCTATTTTTACCAGGATGGTGCTTTTTGCCTGGGCAATATTTACCGGCACGGTGGGTATTGGTTTTACTTCCTGTTGCAGCGAAACGGCCGTACTGTTGTTTTTTACCGCACTCCCGAAAATATCTTTCCCCGGTGGCACACTGCTCCGCAAGGGCGTAACGGCCGAAACTGGCTGGGGTAGCACTACTTTGGGGCCTGCTTTACCAAAGACGGGGGTAATTGCCCGGTAATTGAAGACCGTGGTGGGTTTGTTGAAGTATTCGATAAATACGGGGTTGCCCAGAAAGGCATTCCCGGCTGACTGAAGAATTTTCGTCCGGTCTTGGGGTGAAGCACCCGTATAGAAAGGTTGTTTTGCGATATAATTATTCAACGCAGCAGTAAATTTTACCTGGGTGATAAGCCCTGTTGGCAAGAGTTTGTCCTGCATACAGGCCACCTGGTTCTTATTCAGTTGGTCCAGTAGGTGCACGCGGTCCGAAAACCACTGCGCTTTATTCTGACCCAGCTGGGCAAGCCGTCCGGTATTACGGGAGACCTTACGGAATACATTTTTACTAACGCTGTCAGGAACGGCGCTGTCTTTGAGGGCCTTGTGAACGGTTAATCCCGGTCCGATCTGGGCACTGACCTTCTGGTGGATGGGTACAGTAAAGACAATGAGCTGTTCATCGGTAAATCTTTTCAGTACTCCCTGCTGAAAGGATTTGTTAATCTGGATGGACAACTGAGCCAAACGAATTTTTTCATTGGCTGCCCGGATCTCTTCCACCTGATCCCAGGCGGCATCCATGAATTTCTCCTGATTTTTCTGCACGGCAGCCACGCCCAGGGCGGCAATGGCCCGGTATCGCGGGTCAAGGTTGAGGTCGGCAATCCATTGCTTATTGGCCGGATTGAGGGTGGCGGCCGCACCCGCACCATTGTAGAGTTTGGCTTCTACCCGAGCGTGCCAACGGCCGTAGAGCGGGCGGTTGATGACGGGGTCGGCTAAGTTTCCCGTAAGTACATCAATATTGGCGGCCGTATCCAGCTGCCAGGGATGTGGGGTTTTGCCTGCCCATTTCTCGTAATTTTCAATGGCGGTTTTTTTGGCCGGGGGCAACGTATTCAGCGGTACCCTCAGGCAGCCGGGTAATTGCAAAGGCTGGGCAATGCCGTCCACCACGAGGGGGCGGTACCCGATTTTTTCGTTGGCAGGTTTGGGTTTGAGCTGACGGGCCAGGTATTCAAAATCTCCCATGGCACCGGTGGCAAAATACCAGCGGTGGTAATAGGGAAAATCTGTCTGTCCGCTGTCCCAGGAGGATTGGTTTACGGACGTATCTTCGGCCGCCTCAAAGTTGCCGAGCCCCGCCAGCCTGCCGGTTTCGAAAGCAGGAATCAGAAATGCGTGATAGCCCGAATTGGCCCGCAATCTCCGGGGACAAATGAGGCGGGAATAACAACGGTCGCCGTCTTCATCCATCTGCTGGTTCAGGGAAGCGGTGGGGTTGCTGCTGATGTCGGCATTCACGTGCACGTGGGCCCAGTGGTGCAGTTCCTGGAAGGGGGCAAATAGTTGATCGGGGACCGCACTGCTGGTTAATTTGAAGTAGGGCAACTGCTTGACGTCCGTTAAATCGGCGGATACGTTCACAGCTTCAAACTCTTCTTCCTGCAACACCACCAAAGCCAGCCAGGGGGTCAATTTCTGATTCTGGGCGTCAGCACTGTTAATTGATGAAGGGGTATAACGCCAGGGGAAATCTTCCTCAAAAAATTCAATGCAGGCCAGGTAGTTGGGTTCAAAATTGGTGCAGTAGTGCGGCGGGTCAGTTCGGATGATGGCCCTTTTATCAATGCCAACCACGTTGGCCGGACTGTACACATCCAGGGTCTTTTTTACCTGCGAACCGGCTGTGTTTTGACCGTCGAAATTGAGATAAATCGTAGCCTCTACGCTGGGCCGGGCTTTTACCGTACTATTACCCGAAGCCCCGGCCGATAAGTCGGCCGCGTTCCGGATGCCATTGGCAATACCTTTTCTCACGAAGGAGCTGAAAGAATAATAATTGGGGCTGGGCATAGTATTATCGGATTACAGGGGGCATAGAACGGTAAGCTGGCCGGCCAGGGCCGGATTGCCTTGCACAAGTTTTTGCAGTGCATCGGCCGCCAGGGTTTTATTGGCAAATTGTAATTGGGTATCGATTGGCTGGTTGCGGTCCACGTCGACGATGGTATAGGATTTTAGGGGCTTCGTCTTTGGGGTACCGGGCAGCGTTTTGCCCAAATTCTGGTAATAGCCATTGGAAAGCGTTGATTGCTTAATGGCGCTGTGTTTCAACAAATCGCTGAACACCAGTGTTGTGTCAAACCGGGGCAGGTTCGGTTTTCGGGTTTCCTGGTCAATGATAATCTGTTCGTAGCTGTGCTCCCGTCGAACCGCATTGCCGTGCTTGAAAGTAACGCCGTTGCTCAGGTAGTAGGCCTTGGCACCGCTGTTGAATTCTTCGAAGGAGGGCATGGATAACTTGTCAGCATCACTTACTTCTTTGTACTGCGCTGAGGCAAATACATCCCGGATGGTTTCCTTGGTTGCCGTGTCTACTCCCAGGGTAATGCTTTGAATGCTCAGCAGGTGGTAATCACTGATTTGCTGGTTGCCCAGGTGGTCCAGTTCTACATCCAGGGGGGCGAATTTCTGGGAGATAACCAGAAAACTGAAGGGGTGCATGCGGATGGGCGGGTTAGCCTCCTTACTCACCGGGTTGGTCAATGCCACCAGTTCCGCTTTCTCTTCCGGCATTTCGGAATGCCAGCATTCATCCTTGCTAAGGGCATCCAGGAACGGTTGCCTGATGGCTATTTCGGGTAGTTGGTCGTTTTCGGTCTGGCCCCAGGTTTTTTCGAAGGGCACTTCCCATTCCAGTCCGAACACTTTGGTGTGGCCAATCGCTTTTACGTACCACGGAGCTGGCCCCTTGAGGGTGGCCGTAATACGTACCGAAGCGTCGCCCAGCCAGGTATCCAGGGAGAAGCCTCCTGAAGCGCTTGCCGTGAAGGAAAAAGGTGAAATTCGCAGTAGGGCATCAAAGCCCAGGTCGCCGCTCACGTTGAATCCATCGAATCCGAAGTAACAGTCGGCCCTGGCTCCCAACTGGACCGTGTTGGAGGTCAGCGCAAAATAGGTTTCTACCCGGATGTAGGCATTTTCCAAGTCCAGGATCTTTATCCCGATTCTTTCCAGCTTGGGTACAGCCATGCTGGGCGAATAGTCCGGATGGAAACCACCGGCCGACAGGATAAAATCGGGCTGTTCGCCCCACTTCAGCCGCACGGCCATATCTCCGGTCAGGGTCAGTATTTTGAGCAGATGCGAATCAAACAGGCTGGCATCGAAGGTGATGAGCTGCTCAGCGAGGTCGATGGTCCCCAGAAAATTGACCTGTATTTTCAGAATATCCAGGTCCTCAGTGGGCAAGGCCATTTTGAGAATCCCGAGAATGGCAATTTTAGGGTCTGGCAACTGCACAATCACGCCCAGCGAAAGCGTAATCAGGGAAGGAGTGCCCCAGCCGATTTTGGCCATGGGACCGATTAAAAAACTGCCTTCCAGCATCGGGAATATCGCCCTTAAATCGTTGATGATGCGAGGGGCATTGGCGACTACATCTTCGGGGAACATGATGCCATCTACGGCTCCCGTACTCACCCCTTCCCGCAAAGGGTCGAGCAGCACCATCCGGTCCAGTCCCAGTAAGCCTCCCACGCCATTGAGCGTAAAGCCGTAGCTCAACTGGAGTGGCGGCATAAACTGAGCCGTAATGATCACGAGCATAGAAAATGCCGGATTACCGGCAGCGTCCCTGGTAGTGACCAGACCAATAGCCGTCAAGGTCAGAAAATTTTCCACTGACAACTCCAGAGCCCCGGCGTATTCTCCTTTTGCGGGGTCCAGGTACAAATAGCCGCCACCTTTGATAATGCTGGCATCCAGACTGATTCCTACACCAGTCGGAGGTTTAAAGCCAATCGTTGCGTTGACAGGACCTACATTGCCGTTTCCGTTCGGGGGAAAAGTAAGCGTGGTTACAATTCCGATTCGCTCTGCGACCACCTGTAAAGGTCCGAGTTCGCCGCCGATGGTAGCCGAGGTTTCAATGGGAATTTCACTGCTCTCCAGGGTAAGGGCAATAAGAATATGCTGAATGGAAACGGGTCCCAGCTGGATGTACACCGGAATCAGCAATTCAATCTGTCCGGCCCCTTTGAAATAAAACCCGTTGAGTAGCGACAAGCCCAACCCAAAACCAAAAGAAGCCTGAATGCCCTCGGCGGGTAATATCAGACGCATAAAGGCATCGGCCTCGCCGCCGGGCAGAATTACGAGCTTTACTTCTTCAATCTGGGCTTCAATGCCTGCATCCTGGCTCTGGGGACTGGTTTTTACGTAGGCAGTGGCACTGACACCGTTCAGGGTGAGGCGGGTGTTCAGGCTGTCGCCAAACACGTACATTTCTTCGAGTGCGCCGGTTTCTCCCGGTATTTGCGTGGCAGTCAGGAACAGGTCAAACGTCCCGGCCGCCGCAGGATTGGAAAAAAGGTTCTGAAAAGTCTCTACTTTCAGCGGCGGACGCAGAATGACCCCAGCCCCGGCATCCAACCCCAGTGAGCTTTGGATGGTTAGCTTCCATTCTTCGCTCAGTTCGACCTCCGTCAGGGCCGAGCCCGAAACGTAAGGAATGAGTGCCAGTCCCTTCTTACGTTGGGCATCGATTTGCTCAGCCGGGGATAGGTTTAAACCCAACTGGGAGAAGGCGTCGGGGGCCCACCCGGCCGTAACAAGGGGAATTCTTAGTTCATTCAGGTTAGGCGTGGTATTGCCCAGGGCCTGCTTGACCGAATCACTTTGGCGGTACAACCCACCGGGCAGGGCCATTGCCTGCAAAAACAATTGAAAGCGTTGCAGAAATTTATCGGCATCGTAGTTACTGTTCCATTGGTACAACGCGTCGATTACGTCGACCGGATGGGTTAAGTAGCCGGATATTCTTTCCCACTGAATGGTCTTTACCGTGCCATTCCGCTGGAAGGGATTATTCGCCAACGTTTCCTCATCCAAAATGCCGGTGAGGAATAAAGTGCCGAAAAGACGCGGCTGCCTTCTGAATAAATAAGTAAAGATAAGGTAGTCAATGGCCCGTTTGGGGAGTTGATCTACGGGGGCCTGCGTAAAGAATTGGCTGGAGCTGACAAATCCGCTGCGCAGGGCATTGCTCAAACCCCGTACTTGGGTAAATACTTCGGCCAGAACAGGTAGCAGGGTGGCTATTTTTTTTAGTTTGTCCGACTCGGGTGCCTGTACCAATTGCTGTACTCCGGCTACCAGATCCGGAAACTTGTTAATGGTCAGCTGGAGTGAACTGTTTACGTCTCCCGCGGGAATCGAGTACCCCAGTTCGTCCAGAAAGGCAATGACGTCGTCGGGCCGGGTTAATTCCTGCAGGGGCTGAAACAAAAAAGTCGTTTCAATGAGTACCGTTTCCTGAAAATTACTTGTAGCCATTATCTGCGTTGTGTTTATTCATTTTTTGAAATGAACAGTTGAATCTGAACCAGGGATGATGAGGTATTTCCGATCAGAGCAGCAAATCTGGACTGCATTCTGGAAGAGATCTCTATTGGATGATCTGAGCAATCCAGTCAAAATCAAAACCCTGCACGTGCAAGTGATTGTCATGCCGTACGGGGGTGTTAGTAACTACCTGACCTGCTAAAGGTCCGTTAAGAATTTCCTCTCCTCCAGCAACCGTTTTGGAGTTGTAAGACGTATTATTTATTCTTACTATATGAAAATGGGAACAATGGGGTAAAAGGACTGTACTGCCTTTGTAGACGAAATTTTCGGACAACATCTTCTGCGTCCTTCCCCAACCATATTCGTGGAGAGAATTGTTAAATTGAACCTGGGTGTCATAGTCAAATTGGGCGTCACTTAGCAGGCAGGCTCCTCCGCTCGAATCGGTTCTCAAGTACCGTAAATCTCCTCTCATCCCGTTTACATGGGAAACACTTCCGCCAATGGATTGCCCTAAATTGTTGCTAAACCCATTGTAACCCAGGTTTATTATATTATTGCTGACCATTGCCCCCAGCAATCCGGCGAAACAACTGATATCCACAAATTGTCGGTCAGGGGTGTTGCATATCAAGCTCGTTTGAATAGAATCATCACTGTATTGAAATCCGGTTGGGTCAATCAGACACGACCTTCCGTCGTTGAAAGTAGCGTGGGTGGAGGAGCCTGCCCCCTGTGCAATCCAGGCGGGTCGTACTATTGCGTATTCCGCAATGAAATAATCATAGCCAGTTTCTTTATGAAAGAAGTAACTGACCTTCCGAAATGGAGAGGCTCCTGCGGCATCCGTAAGGCTTTCTAAAAAAGAATTTCCAATTAAACCAATCCGGAGATCATTGAAAGTAACGTGCTTCAAATCATTCCAGGGATTTTGTCCATGGTGAATTTCACAAACAATCCGGTTCTCCAGCCGGTATTGGCAGGAATTGTTGTACTTGTCTTGGGCGTGCAGAAAACGGCCATTGGGAGCGGGTTGCCGGATTTCATTGCCGAAAAAGCAGGCTTCATTACTGGTCAACCTGGCGGTAATAGACAAAGAGGTCCGGTTATTACCCAGATCGGTGGTCCAGGTGTTGTAATTGGCTACCGTATCGGGCCGAAGGCGTAATCGGATGACGGCCTTGCCGGAATGGTTTACTTCCAGGTATTCCGTAACCAGCTCCAGATTATTTCCCAAAAGTGCATTGGTGTTGGTAAACAGGGCATCATACTGGTTTAAAGATTTGACAATATCACTGCCGAATGCATTGTCCACCTGCACAATCAGATTGCCACCGTTGGTGCCTGCCGTAAATACATTGGGCGTAACGGAAAGGTTACAAAGGACCGTTCGGCCTTTGCAGCCCCAGGTTTCTACGACCAAATAGGTTTCCCTCCCCAGGAAGTTGTCCCAGTCCGGCTTCCTCAGGGGAGTGCCAGTGGCATCTACCCGAGGACTGCCATTCACGTCCTTCAAAACCCGGCTGGCATCGGTGAACATCTCACTGTCAACCCGTTCAAAATCAAATTCATAATAGTCGTCGCTGACTTTGTGGACGGTTCTTTTGGCAAAATAAGCCTTCAGTATCCGCGGAGTGACGTTATGTACCAGCGAATATACGTAAGGAGACCGGGTGAGATCAGCCGCCTTGACGGCCTGGGGAGCAAATTTTTTTATCTTGTTGTAAGGCTCCCGGTAGTAATGGGTGAGGATATTATTGGCCAGATTGGGTATTTCCTTCAGCTTCGTCAGCGTAGCCGTCGTAAAAGCCATCGTTCGCTTTTTGCATTCATTGCAATTGTTTTTCTGCGAGCATTCGAACAGAAATTTGATGAGTAATGCCACCATTCGGATGGCCGATTTGGGAAATTGCGCGTAATGATACAGGGTAATCAGCCGGGCTTGGTTAGCCAACAGGCGGTCTTTGCTCTGCTGCAAGAGCGGCGGCACCTGGTGCTGCGTTTCCACCGCTACCTCATCATAAACAATGGACCCGGAGGCGGAAAGGATGGCAAAAAGGGGATGGTTGCTGGCAATATTAGCGAACTCAGGAATTGCATTCACATTGACAGGCATCGCATCGCTTAATATGTGCAATGGCAACATTCCCAGGCCGATTTTGAAATTGCCTTTATAGGGAGTACCTGTTTCAATGGACGCTATTAATGCAGGCTGGCAGAAATCTTTCCATTCAAAACTACGGGTAAGCTCACCATTCATCGCCTTGGACGTTTGGATGTTGTAGTACAAAACACCCAGCAACGTGAAAAGGAGGGCTTCGTTCTCGGTATCTACTATTTCAATGGCCTGGTTATTCCACTTCAATACTTCAAGAGACGGCGGTACCTTCTGTTCGTTAGGTAAATACTCCCTGAGCTGATTGGCTACGAAATTGTAAGTGAGTGGGTCACCGGCAAAGGGCAAGGTTTGAGAGCCAGATACCAAATGGGTAACGCCGGTAGCCTTGGCAAAGTCGTGGGTAAGTTTGAGGGTAAGGGTTTCACTGCCGTTTACCACGGTGCAGGTTATATCTAACCGGTCAAATTTGGGCTGACCATTGTTCTCGGTTATGCTCCCCTGGAAGTAGATAATGTATTCAAAAGGGTTGGTATCAACGGCTTTCAAAAAAGAGCCGTTATTCTTTTTCATCCCGTTCAGGTACAATTGAAATTCCCAGCTTATGCTGTTTACCTGAGTCAGGTTTTCCAACAGGAGTACATAATGGTTACTGTATTGGAACCCATCGAATATGAACAGCATTTTGGGCAAATAGCTGAGTATGGCTACCCGATGCGTTAGTGCTGGGGTGTTACCACTGGCTGGCGTTGTAGGAAAAGCCTGGTTTCCCACCGAGTAGAAAGAGGTGAGTTCCTTTAAGGGAATAGCCGGATAGAAACGGTTTAGGTGGGGAACCTGCGGCATATCTTGTTTACTGCTTGAAAAGAAGTGAGTAAAACCGAGTGGAAAAAGAAGGTAGTAAAAAGGGCAAGCCCTCTGCGCTTCTCGCTATCTATAAGTAAGTATGCGGTTTGAATTGATTAGGGGCAATACTTTGCGCTGCAGTCGTCCTGCTACCTCGGTCAACTGCGGATTGAAAATCAAGGACCGTGACTACCTGTAAAGTGGCTTATATTTTAAAACAGGGAAGGCGCTGGGCTTATTCCAATGAAAGCACCTGATCGTTGTTTGCCTTAATGCCCATTCCGATTCCAGGTAAACACCTTTCCAACTGAATTTAATACCTGTTTTCTCCGAAATTTTATGAGAATGTAATTAAGCCGACTGAAGGCGTGGGATTTTCCCCCAGAGTGATACATTAAGAAAATGGCGAGACAAATATTTTAACAAGAGCAAAGAAGGCTTGAAGGATAGTTATCCTCGCATTGATCTGCAACTTCGGGCACTAGAAAAAGAGAATGGGCATCTGAAAAGAATTGTTGCTCGGCAAGTCTTAGAACTGAACTGGAGGTGCAGAACAAAAATAAAAGTGGAAAGAATACGCCCAGAGGAATACAAACAATTTAGGAAATCTGTCCAACTAATTGGAGGCTAAACCCTGATAGAACGCCATGGCAAGTTGGTTTACAGATCTTTAATTGCTACTTTCATTTCACAAAATCCACTCTACTCCACCATTGCGATAAGGCTGATAGTTTTTCCATAGCCTCAAAAATGTAGATACAAATGGACTCCGCAGAACATTATTTCAAAATAGGTAATGAAAAATTAGATAACTGCCTCTTTGAGGAGGCCATTTACTATTATAACAAAGTCATTGGTCTAAAGCCTGATTATGCCGAAGCTTATTTAAATCTAGGATTTGTGAAGGCTGTATTAGGCCGATGTGAGGAAGCGCTTGATGATTGTATGCAAGCTATTGCCAAAGCCCCTAACTTAGAAGCAGCTTACAATGTTCGGGGACAGATATATGCTTCGTTAAAACAATATGAAGCGGCCCTTGATGATTTTGATCAAGTCATTGATAAATACTGTAATGATGATGCTTTGGTTTATTATAACCGGGGATTGGTAAATGCTGAGTTAAGCAGGTATAAAGCCGCCATCTATGATTATGGTCAAGCCATAGTTTTAAACCCTGATTATGCTGCGGCTTATAATAATCGGGGACAGATATATGCTAAGTTAAAACAATACGAAGCCGCCCTTGATGATTTTGGTCAAGCCATTGCTTTAAACCCTGATTTGGGTTTAACTTATTATAATGTGGGATTAGTAAAAGGAGATTTAGGTCAAAATAAAGAAGCTATTGCCAATTTTGATATTGCCATTGCCAAAGACCCAGATATTGATATGGCTTATCTTAGCCGGGGAAGGGCTAAGGCTAACTTAGACCTATATAAGGAAGCCATTGCTGATTATAACCAATTCCTCATGCTGAATCCTAAATACGCTATTGCCTATTTCGACAAAGGAGTTGCAAAATTTAAATTAGGTCAAAATAAGGAAGCCATTGCCAATTTTGATGAAGCTATAGTTTTAGACTCTTATTATACGGCGGCTCATAATAACCGAGGATTAGCAAAATTTGAGTTAGGTCACTACAAAGAAGCGATTGATGATTATGATGAGGCCATAGTTTTAGATCCTGATTATGCTGCAGCTTATAATAATCGGGGATTTGCAAAAGCTGAATTAGGTCAATACGCGGAATCTATTACTGATTTTGATAAAGCCATCATCTTAGACTCTGATTATGCTGGGGCTTATTTAAACCGGGGAAATGTATATAGGATATTAAATAACTGGCCAGAAGCACAGAGAAATTTTGTCCGTTTTGTCAGGCTGGCAGATCAACAAGCGCTTGCTGATCAATTATCCCCTTTGGTAATGTTTTTTTGTGAACGCAGTTATGTACCCTATTTGATGAAAGCTATTTTTCAGCGTCTTCCCTGGGTGAATAATTTATGGAGTTATCAACCGGTATTGAAAGAAAATCAATTGAAATGCGCCGGTTTTGACTTGTACTTGGACTACCTGGAATACAAAAAATATTCTGAAATGAACCCACGCGGATTTTCACAGCTGAAAGCTTTTATTCATTACTATATGGGAGACCCCATAGAAGCTTTTAGAATTTTCGACGCCCTTTCGGATTATGACAACCGCCACCCGCTTTCGCTCAGCGAGCACTATTATTACCTCAAATCGGCTCACGATTGCTTGGAGCCGGCCGAGAGCAAAGAGAGTATTGTACAGGGCGCGCTCAATCGAGCCAAGCAGTATGCGGAGCGATTCAAAAATGGGACGGTACACGATCCGGTTGAGTTATACTACGCCGGCTTGATTTTCTACCTGAACCGGAGTTGGACAGAGGCGCAAGGCTGCTTTGAACGTAGCAATCATTTTTTACCGGCGGCTTATATGCAAGTTTTAACGCTGTCCGAGCTGAAGCAACTCGCTGCCCAGACTGCTAAAATTGCCGAGATCAGAAGCCGGGAAAGTCAATTAACTCGAGAGCAAGGTTTCCTCAGGGGCTTTCAGCCTCAAGATCTCAGCGATTCACCCACGCGGGATTTTGCCCTCTTGCGGAGATATGCCTATTACACAGAAATCTCGCAGGCTATTTCAGCGGTACGTCAACCTACTGATCCTGCTTTCAGGCACAGGGAGTTTTCGGAGTCTTATACCGTCAACCTATCAGCTGATGAAAAAGACAAGGTTGCCATCTACCGGCAAGAAAGAAAAAAGAAATTTCTCCAACAAGCGATAGAGGATCAATTGGCCCAGTGGCTGAATGAAAGCGAAACGGCCAGGTTGACGCAGGTTCTACCGACCGAGATGGAAGAACTTATGGAGGAAGTCCAACAAACTTTCCATACCTTGGAAGCGGTCGCAATGACTAATGGTGATATGGAAAAGGCCTTGGTGAGGGTGATCGCCAATTGGAAATTTTCCGTCTACTCCAACTGTGAACAGCTCTATTCAAAGTTGATCATCTACTACCATCTAAAGCAAAAACTCTCTCTCCAGCAGACGTTTTACCTGGTGTATTTTGTATTGTTCACCCGGCACATCCGTCAATTATACCTGGAAGGTAATTCTGGTAAAGCGCTGGAAACGTTGAAAGCGGGAGGCCTTGAAGGTTTCACGGACACGAGTAAAGAAGTGATAAAGGAGCTGTTCAAACCCCAATTAATAGTCATCCTTCCTATTGCGGCAGCTTTTACAGCTTGCTTCTTTTCAAGCGTAGTGATAAAAATTGGGTTAAATCTAGCCCTGCGCTGGCTTACTTCCATCCACCAAGAGAGAAAAATAAATCCCAACGCCCTTCAACCCTACCTAGAATTTAAGAAAGCATTGGAAGAAAATATAGGCCATATCTTTCAGTTCGGCCCCAATGCCTTCATTGATGAATTTACCCTATCTGAATTTGAGGCACTTCATCGAAAACTGGAAGATATCGCAGCTTAGTTTACATTCGTACACAATTCTTTCAAGTTAATTTTCTAACTGATTGATTATCAAATAACAGCTTAAATTGCATATTTATAACCGGAGGGTGCCCACAAGGCTTATTTATCAGTAAATAAACCTTGTAAGTCAATTCGATCCAGATATGGTTCTAGCAGCTTACGATGGGTGAAAGGGCGTATCCGGGTGATTTCTCCTTGATCCTCATCGTACCATACCTCCACAAAAAAACGGTCTGCACTGTATAGAAAGCAGCTCATTGTTTCCGTTTCGCTATGGTAGCTCAGATACGTGCAACACTGGGCGATGTATACCTGCTGATAAGAGAGCGGCAGGGCAATGAATTCTAATAGCGTGAGCATAGCCAACCTTTCTTTTACAAATATGCAAATTTTGAAGTACAAAAACGAGAATTTGTATCTTTTAGTTTGCTAATGTCGTAAAGCTTCGTATACTTATCGGCTAAACGCGACCTGATATGAGAATTGAAGCGATCTACGAGCTAAAGGAAGAACTTTCCGAACATGAAATACCCGTCTTTGGCTGGCCAGTGAAAGCCGGCTTCCCCTCGCCAGCGGAGGATTTTATTGAACAAAACCTGGATCTGAATACCTACCTGATCCGAAATAAACCGGCCACCTTTATGCTCAAAGTCAGTGGCGATTCCATGATGGGAGCCGGTATCCTGGACGGAGATCTTATTGTAGTGGATCGATCACTTGATCCTGACCACGGTCGGATTGCGGTGGTTCGGATCGGAGGAGAATTTACTGTGAAACGCCTGCATTATAAAGGAGACCACCTGTTCCTGATGCCCGAAAATCCACAATATTCTCCCATTCAGGTAAACGTGGATGAGTTGAATAGCGACTACCAGGTCTGGGGCATCGTGATTGGAGCGATTCATACCTATCCCTACACCCGTACCAGCCGACTGTAAACGATGTTTGCCCTTGTGGATTGCGACTCTTTTTACGCCTCCTGTGAGCGGGTTTTTAATCCCAAACTGGAGGGAAAGCCAGTTATTGTGCTCAGCAATAATGATGGTTGTGTGATTGCTAGATCTCAGGAAGCCAAGAATTTAGGAATAAAAATGGGTCAGCCCTACTTTCAGTTGAAGCCCTTGATTAAGGAAAACGAGGTGAATGTGTTCTCTTCCAATTACACATTGTACGGCAACATGTCCGAGCGGGTGATGGAAATACTGGGAGGATTCACTCCCGAAGTGGAGGTCTATTCCATTGATGAGGCATTCCTTGGCCTGGATGGCTTTGTAGGCAAAAATTTACAGGAGTATGCCCGACACATCCGCAAGAAGGTGAGGCAATACACGGGCATTCCGGTATGTATTGGCCTGGGCCCTACCAAGACACTGGCCAAAATTGCCAATCGGCTGGCTAAGAAAGACCCGGCTAATGAGGGCGTACTGATTCTGGATACCAAAGAAAAGCAGCGGGAAGCATTGGAGAAAACGGAAGTGGAAGACATATGGGGCATTGGCCGGAAGTACACTGCCAAACTCAGGAAAGCCGGGATCACCAACGCCTGGCAACTCTCCCAGCAGCGGGTGCAATGGGCCAGACAACAATTAGGCGGCGTAGTGGGAATGCGCCTGATTGAGGAACTTCGGGGGGTAGTTTGTCTACAGTTGGATTTGTTTCCTTCCAAAAAGAAGTCCATTGCCTGCACCCGGGCGTTTGGAAAAACCGTTACTTCTTTGGAACACCTATCGGAAGCCGTTTCCACTTACATCAGCCGAGCCGCTGAGAAGCTGAGATGGCAACAATCCTGCGTTAATAAGATGACCGTGTTTATTCACACCAGCCGGTTCATTGCCGAGTGTGAGCGCTACGACGCCTCCACGCAGATTACTCTTCCCATGCCCAGCAATCATACCGGAGAGCTGATCCGATACGCCAATGCGGGGCTGAAGAGCATATATAAAGAGGGATGTGTCTACAAAAAGGCGGGCGTGATTTTTAATTCATTGGTGCCAGACACGCAGGTGCAATTGAATCTGTTCAACCAATTAGACCGGAAAAGGGGAGTTAATGAAATGCAAACGCTGGATAAGGTTAACAATACGATGGGCCGAAATACGCTGACTTATGCTGCGTGTGGTACCGATCAGGTCTGGAAAACCGTGGCTGCCATGCGTTCCCCTCGCTACACGACGCGATGGGATGAATTGCTAACCCTTCATATTTAAAGTGCATTTTCTCAGTATGAGAATATAGAATTCTACAAACGCGATTACACCGAACTTGTCCCAGGAGATAGGCGAAGAAGAAATACTAAAAAAAGTGGAGCACTATCTGAAGATGGCCGAGTAGAAGATACGCCGAAATTCGTGGTGCACAGATGCAAGTTGCTCAAGAGGTGCCCCTTCCGGGACACATGCTGAGTAGACAGGGAAATAAAGGGCCACTCTTGCTTCTATTAAAGTATTCATTTTATTCAATTAGACAACTTCAAATATCCTTTTTGATGCATATACATTAATAATATTAAATATGTTAATAGGAAACGTATCGTGTTGGTTATTAGTCCGTTGCTCGGACAGAATAGTGTTTTTTTGTTAAGTATAGTTGTTTTTGGGTTATGCTATGAAATTTTAGTTGAGCATGCATCTAATAGTTTATACAAGAGAGAATAATATTTGGCTAAAGCAGAGTGCACTAGAGTTACTATTATCCAAGCATATACAAAATGAGAACCTCAATTTTTTCTTTCTTTTTTACTTTTTACTTAGTCTTAAATAGTAATGCCCAATTCGTAAGTAGTGATAGTTTACTGAGTAGCTTGTCCTGGAAATCCACCCCTTTCATATATAACTACTTCGGCCCTGTTTTAAACGAACAAGACTCCCTTATTCAGGCAATTGTTCAAATGGGTAAACCCATTACTCTCCAACTCATTGAAAGTCTAGCTTATCCAGAAAAAACCGTCATTGCGCATATTCTATTAACCCAGATCTGGAAGGCTCCTACAGAGAATCATACAGTAGCTAAAAAATACATCTATCAACATTGTGACAAATTGATAGGCGCTTACTACATCTATAATGGTTTGGTTTGGAAAGTTAGTGAAGCAGATCAGCATAGCATAGATAAGGCCGATATTGAGAAGATTCAACGATACTGGCAGCATCGCATCCTAAACCAAAGGCTTTCGACACCAAATATTGATGCCATACTGAAAGAACTGCAAATGGCTGATTCAATCAAATATCCATGTTTAAGAGTCTATCAAAATAACTCTGCTTTCCTCAAAGAGGATGATTTAAATAACATATTAGAAATGAAAGCTAACTCCTCAACTATAACAAATTTATTTAGTCAGCTTGGCAATGATTCTACTCATAGTTATTATAATGACTGTTTTTACATCACTTATAAGGCTGATGGACTTAGTTTTCGTTTTGAGCCAAACGGTAACTTAACGACCATTTTTATTGAATCAGATTATAAAGGTCAGATTCCTTATGATATTCACTTATCTGATAAGAGGTCAATGTTAGAAAAAAAGGTAGGCTCACCTAGGAAAACCGGGCATTACTCAGATCACACCTGGGCATCATATTCGGCAAAAAAAATATGGTATTATATAGATTATGATAGGGATGATCGAGTTACAGCATTTCAAATGTCAAAGAGGTAAAACTTCAAATAATGTTAATCTTACTTAACATAGCATCCCTTAATTGACTATGAAGCTGTTTAGCCTTTTAGAGGTTTATTGATTTTTCGAAGGAATAGAATGATAAAAGCCAATAAATGGAAAGCGCACCAAGTAACAACTAAGGTTTCAAATCGGACAAGTAGGGTTTTGAAACTGTCCACCCAAGCATTGGCCCGCTCAACGACCACCCTGCGCTTGTAGAGTTGATCATCGAAATATTGGTATTCATCCTTTTTAGTATTTCGTGGATTGGGTTTGATGTTGACTTGCATTTCCTTTTTTGCACAAACATTGCGAAAAGTTTGCCCATCAAAGCCGGGATCGGCATTCAGAAAAAGACCGCGAAGATCAATGTCCGCTTTTCCGAGCAGTTCCGTCAACTCCTCAAACAAGGGTTGAATTTCATACAAGTCGTGATGATTACCTTTTTGCGGGGTAGCAAAGGACAGCATCGTGCCCTGATTATCACATAAGAACAAACTGTTGGTGGTTTTAGCTGCTTTCCGATCCTGATAGCCCACTGCTTGTCCACCGTTTTTAACCGGCGTATGGCTACCGTCAAGTTGGGCGCTAGAGAGGTCTAAATGCGAATGATGGCGAGTCAGCAGATGAATCCAAGCCTTTTTCCAACAATCCAGCTTGCTCCAGCGGTTGAAGTGGTAGTAAACACCCTGCCAAGTAAGCGAATCATCGCTAAAGAACTGTCTAACAGGTAACATTCGCCATTGGCAACCCGATTTTAGCTTATAGAGAATGAGCAATACAATTTGATAAGGAGGCACTTTGCTTCCAAAGCCGCGTTTACCTAAAATGAGATGGGGAATAATCCATTCTTCGATCATATCTTTGGATAAGATTTCCATCGTCGGTGAGTGTTGGTGTGTGGTAACCCAAAATTCAATCTTCTTTGGAAATCTTTTTGCTTTTAATCCAAAAGTCTAAACAGCTTCTATATTACTAGACCTTAGTGACATGATTTATGCCTTACTGATTTTTTGGCATGCATTTTTTGAATTGATTCCAATTGATTACCCAAATCTTGCCAAAGACGAGCACTCAGCCTTAGTACTGAGGTTAGTTATTGAAAAGGACACCTTTTTGTATTCTGAACCAATTATATTAACTGCAAGGGTTCAGAATAAGAGCCAAAGCACCATTTACGTCCCTAAAAGTTTTGCGGTAACTAGTAATCTACTACCTAATGGAGAGTCAGGGACTATTTCTGGAGGTGGCCTTATCAAATTCCAGGTTCAACCTGTTTCTCCCTGGTTGCAACTGCACATTGAGAATACTTCACTGGTTGAGCCAGTCAAATTCATTAAATTAAAACCTAATCAAACCTATGACTTCAAATATGACTTAGGTAGGCATTTTAAGATTATGAATCAAATAGGTAGTGAAGATGACAGCTTACAGATCCAGACGCAAAAAAGCTATCTGATACAAGCCACCTATGAAAACATCTGGGAGTATAAAAAGCAACCAAGCCAAACTTTCAAAGGAAAACTACAGTCAAATCAGCTTTCCATCTTCTTGAAACAGGATTAGAAACAGCTAAAAAACATATGTTTAACTGGTTGGTTTTCCCGCCTGAATAAAAATGCTCTATATTGCTATTTCACTTCAGGTTTTGCAGGCATCGTCGCGTCTGCAAAGTATTAAAAGCTTGTTTTGAAAGAGTTTTAGAAAAGTGATGGCCAGTCAGGCACTATTATTCCTTTTCATAAAGTATGTCAAAAAATTACTTAGGAAATCGCAAAGAATTCGACCTTGAAAAACAAGTAATAATTGATTTCTGCGATTTTGCAGTTCGCTTTTTTGAGAATGTTTAATTCATTGTCAAGTAGATTAGAACTTGACAAGATTCAAAATGCTCAATTAGCTAACTTAGCTGTTTTGCATAGCTTATCATAAGCTGACCTGTGTGATTACTTGAAGGGCATAATGCAATCCAGCAATTTCGCCTCTCAGTCGCTCTCTTTCTGTGGGTGTTTCTTCATCGTTATGTATAAGCTGATATTCAATCTGATTCTTTTTGCGCTGTAACTGATCTACAACTGCTTCCAGTATATCCAAGTTCTTCTCGAAAGTGGGTTCATACCTGCCGTTCAATATTTCCTGCATCTTTGCTACATAACTGTCGACATTGATCACGTAGCTGATCTGATCACTTATAAAGCTTTTCGTGAGCTGGAAGGCCTGGGAAAAAACCTCTCTGTCTATACTTCTGGCTGATTTCCGGAAGCTATTTCTCTCCCGAAAACTATTGTCTAATGAAACCGTAAGGTTGGTAGTAGACAAGGAGTCTCGAATATCAATGGTTAGCGAAATTTTGTTTCTTGGCTCCTATACATACAAGGCCACTATCGTCCAATCCGGTGATCTTTGGTCCCAAAAGCATTCCCCTTCACCCCAATTGAATTTCTTCAAAGTATTCATTGCCGCTTCAAACTTCTTAGCAAACACCTCGTTAGGAACCGGACGATATTTAATGTATTTACTTGATCGAGGTTTGTCAAAGTTTTGGGAATTGTGCTTGGCTACCACAAGTTCAATGTAGGGGTGGTTCACATTCTCGTTGACTTCAACAAACAAGATAGGTTGATATCGGATAACACTGTTTTGTGAGCGGGAGCCAAATTTTGCGGAGATACTTAAGTAAAATTGATCGACTGTAGTATCCATAAATAGGTCAAATTTCCAATATAAATGCATTCGAAAATAGTTAAACCTTAAGAAAGAACGTAAGCTATTTTTCCTATTAATAGTACAGCACGCTTCTAGCATTCTCGGTGTCAGAAAATAGCCCATTATCTGAAACCTTCGTCGGCCTCATCCATGCGTTGAATCAGCTTCTCTTTTAGTAGATCCAGGAAGTTGGTACGACCACTCTTTCGAATGCGGATTTCCTGGAAGGTACGATAGTAATTACCCAGCTCTACGTTAAACACTTTCTCTAAATAGGTTGCTACCTGCTTCACGTCAGCGGTGGATTGATTGAAGACACCTACCGATTGTAAGGCGTAGAGTAGTTCGATCAAAGCGGTTTTAGAGTAGGTCCAATTCAGTACCGGGTTATGCGCATTGGGCTGCGTTGCTGAAGACTCCAGTGGCCGTTGCAAATCCGGCATTGCTTCGGTGAGAGTACGGATTAACCGCTCGTGGGCCAGAATGCGGGCCACTTTATAATCGTGGGAAGTGGAGAAGGAAGGATCCGCATCCAGGGCATTGCCTTCGAGTTCCATCAGAATGTCGCAGGCACCACGGATAAAATATTTTTCATCCAGGTAAGTGGCTCCACTCCGGTAATATTGATGGAATGGCTGATTGTAATTAATCAATAACTGCAAGCGATCTAATTCACCGCGCAAGTACTGTTGTTGCGTCTCCCAACTCCCAATTGGTTTTCTAACCTCAATTTGTAATGCCTCAATGTGAAAGAGCAGTTGACTGACGAATCGGGGTTTGATCTCCTTAAAAAATAGAATTTCCTCCGAAGCATTCTTGAAAACATCTTCTCGGGTTACGTATTCCTTCAATTCTACCAGGGCTTCCCGTATCAGTATGATGCAATGCTGAAAGCGGAGGAGCAGGTTGGGTTCTTCGTATTGAGATTTCGTCAGGTTGTTTTGAAGTTCTTCGTAAAGATCATTGACGGGTGGGAGCCAGTTGGGTTGAAGAGAGCGATCCATAGCAGTAGGGTTTAGGTTTCGCTTCCAAAGTATTTTTCCCTGCCCGCACCTGTCTTAACAAAAATCAATTTACTGGCTCAAAAAGCCTTTAAAAGACCATTTCTTGACCGATATCAAGTAAATATTCTATGGTCTCTTGCTAACTCGCCTACTCTAAAAAAGATCAAACACTCCTTTTTCTATCTATAAATCTTTTACACTGTCCTTCATTTTTACAGCTATGGATACTTTACTGCATGACTCATTGGATGCCTTTTTTGTGCATCTGGAACGAATTCACCCCTTGTCGTCTTCATTAAAAGAAACGTTGAAAAACTGTATGATACGAGAGTGTCTACCCCCACGCAGCCTATTATTAGAAGAAGGAGAAGTTTGTGATCGGGTGTATTACGTAGCGAGAGGTCTAGCTCGGGGGTTCTATCAAGTTGACAAAGAAGAAGTAACGGCTTGGTTTGTCCAAGGAGGTGATTGGATGGTATCGGTCAGTAGCTTCTTTGACCAGAAAACCAGCCAGGAATCCATCGAGTTGCTGGAAGAAACGGTTTTGCTGTCCATCCACTACGAGGACCTGAATCAGATCTATCAGAAGTCTCCTGAGTTCAACTACATAGGTCGCTGTATTACCCAACATTACTATGGCCTTAGCGAGCAACGCAGCTGGTCTTTGAGGCGGCAGACGGCCCAGGACCGTTACCATCATTGGGTAAAAGAGAACCCGAATTTGCTGGATCGGATTCCCCTCAAACACGTGGCTTCTTATCTGGGTATGAAACCTGAAACGCTCAGTAGGCTCCGAAGCAAAGCACTGAAAGGCACACCATAAATAGGTGCTTACTTTCCTGTAAAACACAAAAAGGTTCTTTGAAAGAGAACCTTTACTGATTACTTACTGCTACTTCCTACAGCCGACTCTACCGGGGTCAGAATGCCACGAAATAGTGATACTCGCCCTGCTTAAGTAAAATCCAGGAGCGTATTTTATCACTTTCCTCATCGAAAAGAACGTAATAAAGTGGTGTGTGGGGTGCCGATTTCTTGTAAATGACCAATGTATTTTCCTGCTGTTGCTTTCCAATATGTTTATCATTTTCGGCATCGGCAGTTGGTAATGTACGGCCGCCAATATTATTGGCCCTTGGGGCTTCCCATACCATTTTAGGAAGCGAACTCGGTTGCAAAAATTTCAGCCATGGTGTTGCATCATACTCTTCTAACCGGATATGTTGCACTGAACGCCCCGTTTCGCTCAGGAGCATATCAATTGATTGTTGTCGTTGAGTCCAGTCTGATAAAGTAACGCTGTCAGGTTTGATGCTTGGCGCCAGATACTGGTTTCTGATATGGTCCAAAGCCTTTGGGTCTAAATCATTCTTTTGTAAATACTGGGCAAACTCCTTTAACAGCTTTATCCGTTTTTTTTCCTTGGTATTCAAAGAATTGGGCTGTGCCGATACCGTTGAAAATATGATTGCAAAAAGAATACTTAACCAATATGGGTTCATTATTCATCTGTTTAAATGGACAAAAAGAAGCGTTTTTCGACCGAAAGTCGATGTGGCTAATAAGTAAGGAACGGTAAGCTGATTAGTGATATTGTTAATCAACTTACCGCTTCCACAAAGCTCAATCATCAATGACTATGGGCATTTTCGCCGCTTTAGGGATTGATTATAAACAAGGGCCATTGCTTCCTGATGCATTTCCAGCCGTAGTGCTGATGGGTAGCTGAGAATTTCGAAGGTCATAACCTAATCTGCCGGGAGAATGACCCGTAGCACTTCCGAGCGGGAAAGAAGTAGCCGTTTTGGGCAATTGGATTCCCATCGCATCGAAGATGGCAAAGGCGGCATCGGTACAATTGTAATCAGAGATGTTATAGAGTTGATTCGGTAATCCACTCGCAACATTCACAGCAGCCATAAATTGGTCATATGTAACGTTGAACGTGGCACTCACGGAATAATAAGAACCGCCATTGTCAACCATCTTTGATCGGACCCAGCCAAAGGAAATTTCATTTGGATAAAACCCAACCACCTGTTCTATTGCGCCGCCGCTGCCATTTTGCTTAAATCCGATAAACGAATGCCCAACGTTTAGTCCGTTTTTAGTTTCCCCAGTGCCGGGGTTAGGTTCTTCTACATAGAGAGTAATCTGGTAAGAAGCATCGGCAGCCCCACCAAAGCAGTTCAGGTATTTGCTTATATCTATTGGGCTTTTATCCTGGCCAGGTAAATACATGGTGGTTGATGGAATGAGCACATCGTCTCCACCGCCAATAATGCCGGGAAGTGGCAAAGTAATACCTCCGCCCCCTCCACCGCCATTTCCGTCATCGATGCACGCCATCGCTATTTCCTGGAAACTAAGCCGTGTTTCACAGTGTTCCACTCCGGAAGTCGTATAGCAAACGGTATAATAGTAATCAATCGTAATTTCGGAACACACCGTTACATCTGTTCTGGCTTGGGCGCTCAGGGGAGAAAGAGTGGAAATAGGCTTACCATTGGAGTACCGATGGCCTTTCATCAGTTGGTTATTCAGATCGTAGGTCAACAACATCCCAGAGAAGTTATCGGCGTTTATGGTTCCTTTCTGCCTGGATAAATACTCCGGGTCACCGATTACTTGCACAAGCTGGGCGTTTATTGAGCCCGCTTCGTCTTTTGAAAGCAATAGCTTGTAGGCTTGGATGTCTGACTTAGCAGAATTACCATCGCTGGTTTTTGCTTTATCTGAAATTGAGACCGACCACTGGGTGGCATCGTAAATGATAGGCACGATCACTGAGTTGCCTTCTGGCTGTTTTGCGTACTCCCATAAAATCTTCTTTTTATTGGGATGACTGGTTCTTAAACGCTGGTCAATATTGCCGTTGACAGCATTGCTTTCAAACCATTGCCTGGCTTCGGTTAGGGTAAGCGCGGTGCCAGTAGATTTTGGCTGCAAATCCTTTTCTTGCTTACAAGCCAGCAGAAGTGTAAAGCTCACAAGCAACACAAGCAGTTTTGAGTGGATGGAGTGGATCATAGCATTAGCTGGGGTTTAGATTTGGTTAGATTTGAATGGTTTTGTGGCCAAATCTATATGCCGTACCCAGAAATGCGCTTGATAAAAATCAAGAAAACCAGCCCAACTCAGAAATTGCTTATTTGATTTTTGCTCTTAATCGGCTAAGGGTTTCCGGAGTCATACCCAGATAAGAGGCGATGTGCTTGAGTTGCACCCGATTGAAGAGCCCCGGCTCAGTTTGAAGAAGCGCTTGAAATCGCTCCTGTGAAGTTTGCCGTCTCAATGACATGCTTCGTTGTTCACTAAGTACGTAATAGCGTTCGGTGAGCACCCTGCCGATATAATTGAACTCCGGAAACTGTTCATACAAAGTTTGCAGGTTGGAGTAGTTGATCGAAATCAGGGTGGATTCCTCCAATAATTCGACGTTTTCATAACTGGGTTGCTGCATAAACAGACTGTAAACGGAGATGATCAACCGGTTCTCCGGCATAATCCAGGCGGTTATTTCCTGCCCTTCTTTGTAGTAGAATGCTCTGGCTAAACCCTTTTCGATGAAGTAGATTCGGTCACAAACTTGGCCTTCAGCCAACAGTTTGGTTCTTTTAGGGTAATCATCTCTCTGTAAAACAGCGTGCAAAGCTTCTGAAAGCTCTTTTGATAGGGGACGTATGGAGTTGACTAAAGAAAATAATTGTTCAAACATAAGCACGTACTCATTCTTTAATAGCTGGCAAAGCGCAAAATAGGAAGAATGAGTTAAGGAGCCAGATTTTAGTGGTAAAATTGTCTATTCGCTGGTTAATGACTGGCTACCTCGGACGAATGTCCAATGAATCCATACCACAAGTAAAACTGTAAATAGAATTCCTATAACCAAGCTTGTTTGCTGTACAAGAAGTAGAACAACTTATATTGAGTGAGAAAGGTTTAGTTAGCCATTTGATATCAAATTGAAGCTGCTTTAGTACAACACCTGCAACCAGCCACGGTACTTCTGTCCGCTGATAAAATTGCTGAGATAGTAATAATACAGACCACTTGCCAATCCGGCAGCATCCCAGTTATTCGCATAAGATGGGCTGTGGTATACACTACGCCCCCAACGGTCCGTAATTTCCAGGCTCCAATGATCCGTCAGCCCCTCAATGACAAAATGCTGGTTAAAAGCATCGCCGTTGGGGGTAAAAACGTTGGGAATTACCAGATTTGCCCAACATTCAGTAGGTTCCAACTCAATTGTTTGTCTCTTTACACAACCTGTTGCTTTATCCCATCCGTCTACCCAATAGGTTCCTGGTTGTCTTACTATTAGTTCGGGCCCTTGGGATCCATCCGACCAGGTAAAGGATTGGTTGTTACCCCTGGCCCTCAATCTTACCGATCGGCCATAACAGAAAACCGTATCAATTTCAATCCACAACTCCGGTTTGGATAACAAAGTAACTACTGTTGAATCCCGCACCCGGCAATCCTGCCAGGGAAATTCAACCCAGTACTTTCCCGGTTGGCTAACCGATAGGGTAGGTTGGGAAGAACCGTCCTGCCAGTGGTAATAACTGCCCTTCACCGAAGAGACGTCCAGCACCTGGGTTTCCCCCGGACAAAGTGACACGACTGAAGGAAGGGGGTGAGGAAAGTCATCAAAGTAGTTTACCTGCACCGAATCCCGGTGGAAGCATTCGTACCAAAGGTATTCTACCCAATACTTGCCCGGTTTGTCCACAGTAAAAGAAGGGGAAAAGCTACCATCCTGCCAAAGGTAATGGATACTTCCCAGCGAGGAAGCATCCAGCACCCGGGTTTCGCCCCGACAAAGGGTGAGAACGGAAGGTAACGCCCGCGGGGGAGCGGGATAACTGGTGACCGTCACCGAGTCCCGGAACCGACACCCGTACCAACTGTACTCTACCCAGTACTTGCCCGGCTGGTCCACCTGAAACAAATTTCCGGTGGAGCCGTCCTGCCAGCGGTAGGGCTCCTGGCCCGAGGAAGCGTCCAGCAAGAAGGCTTGACCAGGACAGATCGAAAAGTTGCGGTTGGTAAAGAGTTGCGGGTTCGCGTAGTCGACCTGCGTGTAATGATAAGTCCAGCAGTCCCCATACTGAATGCCTACGCTATAATAGCCAGGGCTGGTTGCTAGAAAGGTGGGGTTCGTGGAGCCGTCCTGCCAGCGGTAGGCGGTTGCTCCTTTCAAGGTCGCATCCAGCAACACCGGCTTCCCTTCACAAAGGGTGTAAAAACCGGAGAGAATGGACGAATCGTCCAAAAACCGAACCCGGACGGAGTCGCGATAGGTACATCCTCCGAAATTGACGTCCACCCAATAGAGGCCAGACCCATAAACAGTAAAGGTAGCCTGCCGGGAGCCGTCCTGCCAGCGATAACTCACCGCGCCTGGGAAGGAGGCATCCAGCTTAATCTCCCGGGTATAACAAAGAGTGGTGTCCCTGAGTAGGTCATCAGGGAAGCGGTCTAAGTATTGTACTCGGATGGAATCCCGTAGGAAACAGTCCGCCAACTGTACGTCTACCCAGTAGATGCCTGGACCCTGCACCAAAAAGGCACTGCCCGTGGAACCATCCTGCCAGCGATAGCTGGCATCGGGAAAAGTAGCATCCAGCCGCTTAGTGTCACCGGGACATAACATCAGATCCGCTCCCAGATTATTGACCACTGGACAGGCAGCGACGGTTACACTCACGTCGTCCAGGTAGTAATAGGCATCGAAAGGCTCACCGGCAACTTCGGTTTGATGATTATCCAGGAAATTACCAATGGTTAGGTATTGTTCCCCTCCTTCGGCCACAAAGTTTCCTTCAATCTTGATCCAGTTGAGCGTATCCTTCAATAAACCGGAACGATTGGTGATTTGGGGAGGGCGCGTGACGTTATCAAGCAGTCCGTATTGATAAATACCCTGACGGGCGGGTTCTTTGGAAAAGGACGCGTCCAGATTGCTGACGAAGGCTCCGGGTACATTGCTGTGATTGACAAAGTACTCCACGTGATAGACCACGTTCCTAACCAGGGCTTGGGTGAGCTTTACCTGTGCGTACTCCCGGTAGAGACTGAAGGGCGAATAGGGGATCAAACCGGCGTATCCATCACCGGTATGAGGAAGTTGGTATCCCAACAGATTTTCGGGTATGCCAACGTTTCCCTGGGAGCAACGGTGGTAGAAATCCGTAGTTCCCTGGCTAGGTGGAGTCCAACCATTGGCGAGGTAGAACATCGAAATGGTGGGGGGACACTGCTGGTATTCTTCAAAACTGGGATTGGGCACCAGATTAGGGCTCTGTCCGTGGAGAAGGTGTCCCTTGGATAAGCATACCCACAAGAGGGAGAAGAAAGTAAGTTTGTTCAAGTGCACCACAATGATTCGCTGATAGACAAAAATGCAAGAAAGGTATGCGTTGCGTATATCCTGGGCTAAGTCAAAACGGGTACCAACAGCCAGTAGTCGCAAAATTGAGGATCTTAGGTTTTTCCGTTTTACTTGAAAAGGAAAGTATCTCCTTTGGCCCTTTGTGGCCATTATTCCAGCTAGAATCTATAGCTATTAACTACGGGTGCGGATAGCAAGTATTACCTGGTTGGATGAATGCAAATTAAAAGGAGAGCATTCCTTGTGCAAAAATATCGAAATAAATGAGAGATATAAATCCTTTTGTGTTGAGTTGTTCGCTCAGCATCGTTTACGCTATCAATGTAAAGCCTGCAAGCGGTACTATGATGACTTGAGTAATACCATTTTTGAGAGGCATCATCAACCCTTAAAAGTTTGGATCTATGCCTTTACTTAATGGATTTAAATCTATTGGGGACGCCTAGTCCAATGCCCAGATTGCCCGCAAAATAGTTGGGTTCGGATTTGGCTGCTGGAGAATGTCCAACGCAAGACTATCGAACCGCTTATTCGACAAACGGTTAGTAAAGGGGCCATTTTATACACCGATGAATACAACATTTATGATTGGGCATCAGGAGATTATATTCACAAAGTAGTCAATCATAGCCAAGTCGAATATGCTCGTGATGAGGATAATAATGACCATTACCAAGTGCACGTCAACACGATGGAATGCTTTTGGAGCCTGTTACGGCCTTGGTTGCGAGTCCATCGAGGGCTATCTCAAGAATGCTTACCCTATTATCTAGCCTTTTTCGAGTGTCTCTATAATTAGAGGAAACGTGGACAATTAGCCTTATCGGGATTATTGGTACTGCTTCTTACAACTTGAAACCCGAATGGAACCAAAATTAATACATAAAATAAAATTGCTATAATACTAACTCAATGCTTAACAGTCTATAAGTTTAATGAAGTGTGCCCATCACCTTACGTGTTTAAATGCTTGAAGATGAGTCTAATCAAAGTGGAAGTAAGTATTTATTATTAAAAATATTATAATTTTTTAGCCTTCCCTTGTATTTTAGCTATTCATATATTTAAATTGCGTAACAAATCTTACAAGCTTCACTAGCTCTCCGGACCGTAGTGTTAAGTAGAGGTAAGTTGTTCTTTCGCTTGTATACATTATAAGCATCTACAACGGATGTTAACCCAATAGATGTTGTGATTCTCATCAAACTATGTAGTTGAAATTGTATTTGTAAAATTTATAGACTCGAGCTGCATATTATTACCTCCTCTTATCATCATCAAACCTTATTTCCTCACACTTTTAGTTGGATACTGCGTTGATAGTCAGCATATAAGGCACTTTATCCTGTATACGTTGAATTATAATATATAATTTCTTTACTCCTGAATCATTAATCTATCCCTTTCTATGAAGGTGTTTAAGCTTAGTATAATAAGAGTGTGGCTACTAAAAGCTCTGTTCATTTTTCTCTTTGGTAGTGTATACGCTCAAACTAAGGTACCTACCATTATTCCCATGTCACCCAATGCGGCCGAGTTCAGCAAATACGGTACGCATCCGGTAAGTATGTTCACGGGTACTCCAAGTATTAATATTCCCATCTACGAAATTAATACCGGTAAAATAAAAGTTCCGATCAGCTTAAGTTACCACGCTTCAGGAATAAAGGTCACTCAGTCAGCTACTTGGGTAGGACTTGGCTGGTCATTAAATGCTGGTGGCACTATATCCAGATCGATAAGGGGAATGGCGGATGAGGAAACGTTAGGTTACTTTAGCGATACCCGAACCAATGAAGCTATTGAACAGCTTACCGACCCTATAATAGTGAGACAATACGCCAATAGTCAAAGGGATTTATATCCTGATTTTTTCTCCTATAATTTTTCTGGAAAGTCCGGTAAGTTCCTTTTCCGAAAAGCAACCAAAACCTTTGATACTTTTCCCTTTGAACCAATTGTAATCAAGCGCAAATCCGGCCCTAATTTAGGGGATTTGAATAATACCTATTCCATCGTTGATGATGATGGCAGTACGTATTATTTCGAAAAAAAAGAGATATCTTTTAATGATAATAACACTACTGGCCTACAGCAACACGATCAGTCCTGGTACTTGACTAAAATTGTATCCTTTGATCTTACCGATGAAGTAACTTTTATTTATCGTAACGACTTTAACAATTCAGCAGGAGCCCAAACGGAAGAGTACTCTTTTAGCACGAGTCGTACTTATATTAAACCAGCAAGTACAGGACCGATTTATCGGGGTTATTACCCTGGTGTACCACTTGGAGATGGTCAAATGTCGGATCATACCAAACAGGTATCTACGATCTCCCATTCGCACATTGCGCTGAGTGAAATTGTGTATAAACAGGGAAAAGTAGTTTTTGAAGGTACCACTGCCAGGAAAGATTACAACGGTAATTCTTTGGATAAGATTACTGTGTATGCCAAAGATGCGCAAAACACTTACCAACCCCAATATTTTTTTCGCTTTAACTATGGTTACTTCGAAGCGGTTCCGAGTCCTACCAGCCAATTCGAGTCTCGCTTAAAGTTGCTTTCCTTTCAGAAACAGGATGCCAGTGCCAGTAAGTCGGAAACCCATAGTTTTGACTATAATGCAATGAATCCTCCTTCGATGCTCTCCTGCTCGCAGGATTACTGGGGTTTCTATAACGGGGCAAACAACGGGAATGCATTCAATGGCAGTTTACTACCCGCAGTATTACCTTCTCATCCTGACCTATACCATCAATATTTTAACAATGAGAAAATCGGCTCTGCGGATCGCAATCCCTCCGACGCTCACATTGAAGCCGGTATGCTCGAGAAAATTACTTATCCTACGGGTGGGTATACAGTATTCGATTATGAACCCAATAAATACAAGACGGATATAACTACTTCTCAGTTAGTAAATACTTATTGGGCTGCCGCTTCCATTGCATTAGCTGGAAAAGGCAAGGGGCAAGTAGTGAGAGATACCAAGACATTCACCCTTCCCAGCGATGCGTATGGTCAAGATATTACCATTGCAATTGAACTATCTCCACATACCAATCCCGGAGCCGCAGATGTGCCTCAGCAGATAATTTTTAGGAATCTAACAACGGGGGTAACCTTATTTGTATTGGAGCATACTGGAGACTTTACTAAGGTATTAAAGGACACACGGATATTTAGTCTTATCCCCGGAGAAACCTATCAACTTTCAGGGGTAGTAGATGATGATGCACCTACTAAAATCTATGCCGATGTAACCTATAAACGCGTCAACACCAGTACAACTAGCAGCATCCGGAATGGAGGGGGTATCCGCATTGCTAGTATGAGCACCTATGATGGTATCAATGCAACACCCATTAAGAAGACGTATCAGTATAATGATAATGGTTTAGGTACTTTATTACAATCAGACGTTGATATATTCTTAAACAATTATACCAAGTCTCGTTTTGGATATTGTACGTCATTAAACTGTTGCGCCTTTCAGCAATATGGAGACATGATCACTTACGTGGGCACAAGTGTAATCCAACAAGTCGATTTACAGGGTTCGCCAATTATTTACGGAAAAGTAACGGAAACGGAATTAGACGGAAACGTACCGAATGGAAAAAAGGAGTATTATTTCAACACTGAGACTGACATCCAACGGGTGTTCAATCCTTCCGTGCCCGGAGGAAGGGAATTAATCAACAATAGTTTTTTAGCTGGGAAGCTAGGTGAGGAGATTAATTATAAATACAATAGAATTAGCAATGGATATCAGGAAGTATATCGCAAAGGAATTGACTATACTGAATATCAGAAGGGGGAGGAAGAGTCAGTAGTTATTTATAAGAATATTATTTATACAAATCCAGCTGATGCAGCGCCGTGCCCATATAGTACAGATCCAGCTATACGTTATCAAGAAATACAAAGGGAATTTGGATTTTGGCGATCAAAGGTGAAATTGAAAGGCGTACGGGAGACAACAATCTCGGAGGTTCGTACTGATGACCAGGGAAATAAATTTACTACCGCTACGAATTATGCCTACAGTAATCCAAAGCATCTGTATCCTAGCGAAATATCCAGAACCGACAGTAAGGGGGCCCAGCAAATAGAAAAGATGCTGTACCCGGGAGATCACCCGACTTCGGATGAAAACAAAGCGATGTTGGATGCCTTGGTGGGGTTAAATGTGATAAACAGACCCTATTGGCAAGCCTCTTTTAGAAATACCCAACAACTCAAGTACACACGAACCCTGTTCGATAATACCTGGAACAATACCAGCAATACCAAGGCCATCTGGGTGAAGAAGGTAGATGATTACGTTAATATTCCTTCTTTGGTAAAAACCGGCTTTTTAGAGTATAAACGCTATGATGCATCGGGAAACCCACAGTCGTTGCTAACCAGTCAGCAAGTACCCATCACTTACCTCTGGGGCTACAATAGCAGCTATCCAGTCGCCGAAATTAAAAATGCCACCTACGAAGAAGTACTGGCGGTATTGGGAGAGGCCTCCATCGAAATTTTGAAAGGAGCTACTCCGGGTACGGATGAGCAGATTCATCAAAGGTTGCAAGTCTTACGCACGGACAACCGGCTCAGCAAGGCGCAGGTCAGTACCTACACCTATAATCCACTGGGTGCCATAACCTCCGCCAAGGACGTTTCCGGACGCACGGTTTATTATACTTATGATGCTTTTAAGCGCCTGAAATGGGTAAAAGATCAGGAGGGCAACATTGTCCAAAACTACATCTACCACTATAAGGGCCAGACTGAATAGGTTTCCTTCATTTCTCGTGATCACTCACAATCGTAACCCTACTAATCTCCTTATGCCCAGAATTGTTCTGTCGCTGATTTGCTTGTTGCTGAGTATAGGTCTACTCGAGGCTCAATCACTACCCTCGGCTTTTCCGGCCAAGCCCACGCCTCCGCTTTATACTGATTTGAAAGCGGCACTAAAGCAGCCCGCACAAGTGGAACGGCTATCCTTAGCAGACTTCTCCGTCCTGCCGGCTAGCATTGGCAAGTTCACTCACTTAAAGGAACTGGATTTAACGGGTTGCCACCTCAACGAATTGCCCGCTGAACTGGCCAGATTAAAACAACTGGAAATCATTGATCTGACCGGTAATGGGTTTTCCCGCTTTCCCCAACAGCTCCTTGGACTTCCCCGCTTGCATACCCTCATTCTGACGGGCAATCAACTCTCGGCGCTTCCAGCTGAACTGACCCAACTGAGCCAGTTGAGAAGACTGCACCTGGTGGATAACCAACTTACGGAGATACCCCCGGCCTTGCGCCAGTCTGCTACCTTGACTGACCTGCAGGTGCGGGGCAACCCCATTCCCGGCTTATTGCTCAGTAGTGAGGAACTGTCCATTTGTCCGGTGTACACTTCCCTGGAGGAGGCCCTCCAAAACAAAGAAAAAGTCTATCGCTTGCGCTTGGCCGGGCAAGGACAGTGGCCGATTGGTTTGGAAGCTTTGCCAAATTTGCAGGAACTGGTATTGAACAGCAATGGCCTATCGGCCATCCCGGCCGAAGTGGGGCAACTCCGCCAATTGCAGCACCTGCAGTTGCTGGAAAATCAACTCACCCACCTGCCCAAAGAGATTGGCCAGTTGTCCAACCTCAAGCAACTGCACCTGGGATTGAACCAACTCCAGACTCTGCCCGAGGAGATCGGTCAGCTCAGCCAGCTGGAATCCTTGAGCCTGCCGGGCAATCAACTCTCCTCGCTGCCAGCCAGTCTGGGTCAGCTCAAAGAATTGAAAGAGCTGGTCGTAATGGAGAACCGCCTCACGTCCCTTCCCACCAGCATCGGCGGATTGACCCGGCTGGAAAGATTATACGCAAGCCGCAATACCCTCGCTTCCCTGCCGGAGGAATTAACTGGCTTGACCCGGCTAAAGGAGTTGAAACTGTTTGGTAACGCCCTGGAAGAGTTGCCCTCCTTACAAGGGCTCACTTCTCTGCAAAACCTAGATCTGCAAAACAATTCGCTCACTTTCCTGCCCGAAACTTTTGGGGAACTGCCGGTATTGAGGACTTTGGGACTCGGCGGCAACGGTTTGACGAGCTTACCGACTTCTATTGGCAAACTCTCCTCGCTGGAGCAACTAGACCTGGAAGGAAACGCCCTCACCCAGCTCCCCAAGGAGATTGGAGCCTTGAAAAACCTCAAGGGCTTGCAGCTCTACGGCAATTCGCTTTCCACGCTTCCTACCCAGTTGAGTGAGCTGGAAAACTTAACCAGCCTGGACGTGTGGAACAATCCAATCACTTCCTTTCCAGCCGAGCTGGGTAAGTTGAAGAAGCTGGAGGTTTTCAACTTTCAACCCGAAGGGCTTAGTTCCCAGGCCCGCGACTGGTTGCGAACGCAACTGGGAGGTACCCTGGTCAAGCCCTCCTTCTGAAGTCTCATACACTCAAGCCAGTTGAATACTATCCAGTATCCAACTTCATATCATATAGTTCTTGCTCTACAAAGTGCCAAGCCGTAAAACCGTCCTGCCCCTATGCCATCCTTTTTACTTTACGCCCGTTTCCGATCCCTTTACCTTCTTTGCGGCCTGCTAATACTGGCTGCTTTTTCGCTGAAGGCGCAGGTGAGTTCAAATTACGTCCGCACCCAGACGGTGCTGGTGGCCGGCAAAACCACCGATGCCAGCCTGGTGGGTCTGCCCATCCGCCAATTGGCGCAGACCACCACGTACCTGGACGGATTGGGACGCCCCATCCAGACCGTAACCAAGCAGAACAGTCCGGCGGGGCTGGATCTGGTCGTACCCCAGGCCTACGATGCCCTGGGCCGGGAGACCAGAAAATATCTGCCTTACACCGCCGGCTCCGACGGACTTTTCAAAAGCAACGCCATTGTTGCTCAATCCACCTTTTATGCCGAGGGTAACGCGTCGGCGGCGGCTGACGGTAGACGCATTACCAATGCAGCTCCCTTTGCCGATAGTCGCTTCGAGGACTCTCCCTTAAACCGGGTACTAGAACAAGGTGCCCCTGGCAGTGCCTGGCAGATCACCGACCTGGTAACTAAGGCCAATAACAAAACCATTAAGTTGACCCAACGGGCCAACCGACAGGCGAATCCGGCCCTCTCTGCTGAGGCCGATGACAACGTTCGCTTGTTCACCTATACTTTTAATGAAGTTGATCCAGCCTTGTTCGGCTCAGTAAGTACGAATAGTTTTTACGACAAGAACCAACTTTGGGTATCAGAAACGGCCGACGAACTCAATTACCTTACTCTGGAGTACAAAGACAAAGAGGGGCGAGTGGTATTGAAGAAGGTGCAGTTGAAATCAGCGACTCCTCCGACTGCCTACCCCTTTGGGGATGCCAATTACGCCCTAACTTATTACGTTTATGATGATCTGGGCCAGCTTCGGCTGGTAATGCAGCCCGAAGGCAGTGCCAGACTGCCCGCCAGTGGCTCCTTTACGCTTAATCAAAATACTTCTTCCACCAATTATTCCATCTATAATAACCTGTGTTTTTCTTATCATTACGATGCCCAGGGCCGAATGATCGAAAAGCACGTACCGGGAGCGGGCTACGTCTATATGGTCTATAATGCACGGGATGAACTCATTTTGGTACAGGATGCCAATCAGGCGCTTCGGAAAGAGTGGAGTTTTACCAAGTACGATGCCCTGGGACGGGTGGTGTTGACGGGCTTGTACACCCACCCCCATACGGTCAACGTAAGCCAGAAAGTGATGCAGGGCATTGCGGACGGTTTACTTGATGCAGCCGGGGCGCCGGCCTCTCCGGTGGTTAACTACAGCCAGTTTGAGACCCACTCTTCCACCAGCTTCACCGACCAGTACTACACGAAAACGGCTTTTCCCACCAGCAACGTGCAGATCCTGTCGGCCAACTACTACGATGACTACGACATCAACAATGATGGTACCATTGATTTTAACTTTGATCTGACCGTATCGGGCAATCTGCTCCGGCCTTATACCTTCACCTACGATGCCGACCAGGGACCGGTGGCAGCCGTGAAGGGCAAACGTACGGCCAGCCGGGTAAGGGAATTGGGATCGACCGCCTCCGATCCCTATCTGCCCACTTACACCTTCTATGATAAGCAGGGCCGAACCATTCAGACCCACGAGCGAAATCACCGGGGGGGCTGGCAACGTAGCCTGCAGAAGCTGGACTTTGCCGGCAAGGTAACCAATAGCGAGCTGCGTCATAATGTCACCATCACCGGGGCTTCGACGGTGAACACCTATAAGACCTTCTCCTACGATGAGGCTGGGCGGCTGCTTAGCATTATTCAACAGTACGGCACGGCCACCAATACCGATCCCTTGGAAAAAGTGGTGGAGTACGCCTATAACGAGCTGGGACAAGTGAAGTGGAAGAAGATCGGCAACCAGAAAGTCCCCATCAACGGCAATCCCTTCCTGCAAAAGATCGACTACCGCTACAACATCCGGGGCTGGCTGACTCACATCAACGACGCGGCCCTCTCTACTGCCACTAACAACACCCCCGACAATGACCTTTTCGGAATGGAACTGCTCTACAACGAAGGCAAGAACCTCAGCGAGGTAGAAATCAAAGACCTCCCTTACGCCCAGTTCAACGGCAACATTGCCCTGCAAAAGTGGAAGACGCGGGTGGACGAATCGGCCACGGCCCGTCAGTACACCTACTTCTACGATCCGGCCAACCGCCTCACCACGGCCAATTACGTGCGGGCGGGCAATTCCCTGGACGAGCAATACACAATGAACGGGGTCGACTACGACAAAAATGGCAACATCAAGTCGATGAAGCAACGGGGTTTGGTAGACTACGAAAAGACGGAGGTGACTACTCCCACGGGAAAAACCTGGCAATCCTTGGCCAAGTTCGGGCTCATTGATGACCTGACTTATTCCTACGAAGCCAATGAAGGCTATGGCAACAAACTCACCAAGGTAGTCGATGCAGTAGTAATGCCTGCCGATAAGCGATACGCCGGGGACTTCCAGGAAAACAAGGCCGATAACAATGCCACTGATTACACCTACGACGGTAACGGTAACTTAAAGACTGATGTCAACAAGGGTATTGTCAATATTGTCTACAACCACCTCAACCTCCCCGGTGAAATCTGGTTTAAGGCGCTGGGGGCCAGTAAAATCAAGTTTGTCTATTCTGCCGCCGGCACGAAACTCAAGAAAGAGGTTTGGGTAGATGACGTACTCACCGGTTGGACGGATTACGCGGGTGGCTTTGTTTACGAGCGGGACAAGCTGCAGTTCTTCCCCACTGAGGAAGGAAGGGCCATCAATCCCTACTTTGCCTCCAATCCGGCGGGTACGGCCTATACCTACGAGTACCACTACAAGGACCACCTAGGCAACTTGCGGCTCTCTTTCCGGGATCCCAAGCCCACGGCTTACTTTAGGGCTACCATGGAGAAGGACAACGGGGAAAACGTGTGGGAAGACGTACAGTTTGCCAACCTGACCACCACCCGGGTGCAAGGAGGGAAAACCCACCTGGGCTCCTACGCCAGTGAGCTCAAGAGCCAATCTACTCCTGGCAATGAAAAAACGCTGGGCCCCTTTAAGACCCTGAAAGTGAAAAGCGGGGACAAGATTGTGATGCAGGTCTACGCCAATTACACCCAGCCAACTGGCGGATTTACCAATGGAGTATCCATTTCTACCTACGTGACCAATGCCGATAACATTACGGGAGGAACAGAAAGCGGCAAGAACATCCCCTTGCTTCAACTGGGAGTGACCATGCACCCAGCCCCACCACCCGCAACGGGTCTGCCCAAGGCGTATCTGCGCTACGAATACTTTGACGAGAGCTACACCCACATTCGCAGCGAAACCCGCCTCGTGACCTCGGTGGCACAGGGTACTAACTGGCAATTGCTTACCTTAGAGTTGGGCACAGGAAATGCGGGGGTGCAAGTCCTGGATCGGGACGGTTACGTGCAGATCTACGTGGCCAATGAGAGCAACCAGCCAGTGCGTTTTGACGACCTAGAGATTGCCTATACTGAGGCGATGGTGGTGCAGGAAAACCACTATGCTCCCTTTGGCCTGAATTTAGCTGGCATTGGTAAGCAAGGACAACCCGATCATAAGTTTAAATTTAATGGAATCGAGCAGGTTAGTGATTTGGATTTAAATGTGTATCATGCTAGATATCGAGTACTAGATCAACAATTAGGCCGCTGGTGGCAAATTGATCCTGAAGTAGAAGGGTTTGAAAGCTTGACTCCCTATAACAATAATGAGAATAATCCAATTAAATATACTGATCCCGACGGCGATTTTCCCTGGGTAACTGCTGCCATTGGTGGGGTAGTTGGAGGGGTAGTAGGTGCAGGGGTTGCTTTATACGATGGGAAAAATGCCCAAGACGTCTTAATTGCAGCGGCAGGTGGTGCAGTGAGCGGAGCTATAGTAGGATCAGGAGTTGGTTTAATTGCGGAATTGGGAGTAGCAAGTGTTGCTGGTGCGGTTTCCATTAATGCCGCCTCTGGTTTTGTAGCAGGTGCTGCTCAGGAAACCACTACGCAAGGTTTAGAGAAACTTGCGGGTAGTAGAGAAAATTTTCAAACTGGTAAAATAGTGCAGAATGCTGCGGTTGGTGCTGTTGCCAATGTAGCTGCTGGTGAATTAACTAGGAGGGTTATTAGTCCACTTATTAAAAATGTTATTGCCAAAACAACTGTTAGTACTACAGCAAGGACTACTGGCCAGCAAGCTCAACAGCAAGTCAGGCAAAGTGTATTAAAGTCTAACCCAGCTTTGGCAAATAATAACAAAGAGCTTAATAAGACTATGGGCAATGTTCTACGACAGCGTAAAGCAGATGCTGCTTCAACTGGGCAAGCGGCTGGAAAGGCTACCGACGCAGGCACCCAGGTGGCAGTTGAATCGGCTAATCAAAAAGCATCTAATACAGTAAATGATAAACTGAATGAACAGAACAAAAGATCCCCAAGATAACACTACTAACGCTAATGTTAACAAGAGCAAAAAAGATGCAGTAATATCTTTTTTAGCCTTATTGTTATCAGGCGGGATGTTAGTGTATTGGGCAATGCCGACATATATGCATTACTTAGATAGTACTGTTACTGAGAGTACAATTCTAAAGCTGGAAAAATCGTATTTATCCTATTCCTACTTTAACAGGTATGATAGTACAGATTACGAGCTTTCCAGAGAAATTGATAAGAGGGAATATGATTTTTTAAGAGGAAACGACCGCGTGAATGTAACCTATCCTAAATTTTTCCCTACTAGTGTTCTTATTGAAGGCGTTGATAAAAAGAAATCAGTTGTTCTACCTGCTATTATGCATTTACTCTTTTTGATAGCGTTAGTTAAATTAATTAAAGACCTATTCAAAAAGTAGTTACTTATGAGGGAAAAACTAAGTTAGTAGTAAATTCTACTGATAGCTGACCATTAATCGTAAAAGAGCAGCCCCCGATCTGTTAACAGGTCGGGGGCTTTTTTATCCAGTTTCTGACTACTCTCTTTCCGGGATCCCAAGCCGACGGCTTACTTTCGGGCCACGATTGAGATAGAGAACCAGGTTTGGGAAGATGCGGGATGCCGCCTAATCCAATTTACCAACCTGACCGCTACCCGGGTAAGTAGGGGCAAAATGCACTTGGGAGCTTCGGCCAGTGAGCGCAGAAGTACGTCTTCTACGGACAAAACGCTTGGTCCCTTTAAGACCCGTTGTTGTGTATGTTTGGTTCAGTTAATTGCTGTTGTTGAGTGTTTTTACCAACAACCAATGGTGGACCCAGGTAGGTCGATAATGTTTCAGACAGGATGTGTCTTCTTATTCACTTACTGAATCTCCTAAAAGAGGCTACACCAGCAGTACAGGAATCAACCAATACTAGCCAAAGTCTCCTCCACAATCCGCTGAACATCCTCCTTGATACGGGCATAATTTTTTTGTACTTCCGTCGCATCCACTTCCCGAATGGTAGGAATATCAACATAGCTTTCCTCTTCCTTTCTGAGAGCCTGGTGATTGTTCAAAATTTCGGCGTGGAAAAGCTTCAGATCGATTTTCTGGTCGGGATTGTCGGCCACCATTCCCACAAACTCGCCTGAGGATAGGGCGGCAATTTTAGAAGGCGGTATGGCAGCATCCAGTTGGGTAGATTTGCTAATGGAGGTGTCTGAGCTATTCACGGATACGCTTTCCCGTTGCTGGATAATCTTGCCGAAGCGTTCAGAAAGCTGCCGGGCCGTTTCACCTACCACCTGCCCGCTGATGAGGTTGCCCACAATGTTCATCACTACTTCCGCCTGATCACGTCCGTAATCTTTTTTGAGCTGACTGTAATCCTGCACGCCCAGTGTTGTGGCCACCCGATTAGAGCGGGCCGTGGCAATGAGGCTATCGATACCGTTGAAATAAATGGTGGGAAACTCATCAAACACCAGGCTGCACTTCTGCTGCTTTTTCCGATTTACTAATTTGATCAACCGGGAGATGTAGAGGGATAACACCGCCCCGTAGACCTGACTCTTCTGCGGATTATTTCCCAGGCAGACAATCTTGGGTTCGCTGGGGTTGTTTATATCCAGTGTGAAGTCATTATCTGATAGTACGTAATACAGCTGTGGCGAAGAGAGGCGGGCCATTCCGATCTTGGCGCTGGCTATCTGTCCTTCCAGTTGTTCCCAGGCTTCGTGGACGTAAGCCGATACGAAAGGGTTGATCAGCACCTCAATCTCCGGCTCGGTTCGCAGCACGGGAAAGAGTTGGTCATATTCCGTCTGCATCAATTCAATCACGTGGGGCAGGGTGCAGTAGCTGCCGTTCTGATACCTGCGCAGAAACCAGATAATGGCCGTCACGAAGTTGATGGGCGATTCCACAAAAAATTCCCCCTGCTTTTTGATCCACTCCCGATTCAGTCCCAACATAATGGTTCGTGCCGCTTCCGTGGCATCGGTAATGTCGTGCATCGTAGCGGGGTCGAGTGGATTGCAGCGGTGGGTCCCGGACAGATCATCAAAGTTGATCACATAAAACTGCGGCGGAACCGTATACCGATGCCGGTACATCAATAGCGTATTGTAGGCAATGCGGGAGAGATCGTCGTACTTGAAATCGTAGACAAACATGGTGAAGCCTTTCCGGAGGTGCTGGGTAATGACGTGCCGGATTACAAAGTACGACTTGCCCGCTCCGGGTGTACCCACCACCAGCAGCCCCCGAAACGGGTTGATCACGTTGATCCAACTCCTGCGCTCTTTGCCCTTCAGCTGGTAGCGGGCCGGCAGGTTGATCGAAAATTCATTTTCCAGCAAGCGCTCTTCCTGGGGAAAGGATTCGTTGAGCTGATTGAAGATGTCACCGTTGAGTTGTAGTTGGATCAGCCGCGACAAACGGATGCCTCCCGTCAGTACCAACAAATAGCCCAGGGAGGAAAAGGCGATGCACCCAACGGCCAGGGAGGTAATGTCGATATCCAGCTTACTTATTGCCCAGTCACTGATGAAATAAAGGAACAATCCCGCCAGCATCGAGGTGATGGCACTCCCTTTTCGGATCGCTTCGTTCTTCCTTCCTTTGGCTCCTAACAGTGAAACCAGCAAAAGCAGCAGGGAAGCCCCTTTGGCATAAAGGGGGCTTTGAAAAATAGCCATTCGGCTGATTCTACTGAGGAGGGTATCTATCCAGGGTGCTGCGTATCCCCATTGTTCGAATACCAAATGAAAAAGAAGGTAAAAATGGATCAACAGAATGATTACACTCAATAGCCGAGTGAAATCCATGATCTTGCGTAGTGCCTGTTCATTTTCGCCGGTCTGAAGTGCCATAGCTAGTGGGATTACAGAGAAAGCCTTCTTTTCTTCTTCTTCTTTCGCTTGGGCAGAGTAGTTTGATGGGTACCCGCATTGCCTTCTGTTTGTAGAAGCTTTTCCAAAGGAGAAGTTGTAGAAGGAGCTTGAAGGTTGGAGGCTTTTTGTGTCTGATGGATTGGATAAGATGCCTTTGGAAGACCCAGGCCGCCAGCAGTTGGAAGAGAGAAGTCATTCTTCTGTGTAGGAGTCAATGAGGCCAATTGCTTGCCTAATCTTTCCATCAGTCCGTTGACACTGTACGCGCTTCCCAAATCACTGCCCTTGAAAACGGTATGGGTCCGATGATCCACGAAGGTGACGCCGTACGGACGGCCATCCCCGTTTTCGCGGAAGAGGGCGCTAATTCCTTCTTTTGTCAATAGCTCCGTAAACGCTTCCCGATTGGCTGGGTTCCCATTCATGACGGCATCAATCCTAGCTTTCAGGGACGAACCGTGCGGTCGACGCAGCACCTGGTGGAGGGCAAACTGTTTCTCCAGCTTCGAAAGCGTGGGCTTGCCGGTGATGGCACTCGCTTTAATGGGGATGCCCACCCGTTGACCCTGATCATCGAGCAGGCTATAGACGAGACCCCGGTTTTGAAACATGGGACTATTTTCCTTTCCCCGGTAGGCCGTAACCCCGTAAAGGCTCAACACCGCGTTGAGTTCGGCCAGTGAGGTGTATTGGTACGTTCGGGTTACCCCACGCGCCACCTGACTAATCGCCCGCTGCGTCTGCGTTTCCCCGTACCTGACTTTTTCTAAGTTGACCGGCTGAATCGTAATTGACTCGGCTCTTTTACCCGCCGCCCGCACCAACCCGAAGCGTTCTTCAATCTCCTTTCGTGCCGCTTCGGATTTCGTCCTACCCAGGTTGTGCAGATCGATCCGGCTGCCATCTTCCCGCAGGTTGGTGGTGACCAGGTGGACGTGGGGATGGGCCGCATCGAAATGCTGGTAGAGCAGGTAGGGTTGTTCCCCAAAACCGATCCGGTCCAGATACAGGCCCGCGATTTCCCGCAGTTGGGTTTTGTCCAATTGCTCACCCGGAGCGAAATTGAGGGAGATGTGCACCGCGTTGGTTTTCACCCGCGCGTTTTTTTGGGCCAGTAGTTCAAAGCGCCGCAGTTTCTGCGCAAAGGACAATTGATGGGCTTCGCAGCCGTAGTGGGCCGCCTCCAGGCATTCGGCTTTTCCTTCCTTGACCTTCTGCTCGTTGTAGTGAAGAGCAGCACGGATGTTTTTGCCAGTAACTACTTTTGCAACCATTGTCCGGCCAGTTGAGCGATGCGGGATAACAGCTGTTCGGCCTTTGCTTCAACTTGCTGGTATTGACTACTCAGCTTAAGGGCGTAAAAGACTTTCTGCTGCGCTTCGGTCGTGCCGTGGAAGTAGTGCGTTACCTGGTTGATGTTGGAACCGATCGCTTTCAGCTCTGACCGGATGCCAATCAACACCGGCAGGTACTGGTCCAGGCTGTCATCGTGGTGAAGTACAGTCACGGGCTTATTTTCCAGGATATGCCGGACCAGCTCACTCATCGTCCGGTGACGGGAGCGGGCTAGCAGTTGGGTCAGCTCGCCGTATCGTTTGCTGTTCACCCGGGTCTTGACCTCGTGCTGCAGGAGCTCGGTTTCACTCGCTTTCTTTCTGGGCATGGCAATCAGTCATTTCCCGGAAAGCTGGGAAAAGCAGCGGGCAATTTTTCCCACTATCCTCCCAAGTAGGGAAGATTGAGTGGAATTCAAGTTTGAATGCCGGGATTGGAATGCGCTCATCATCCCGACTTCGGAAGGCGAGAAACCGTTTTGGTGCACCAAAATACATCTTGCTCCTGACGCTCGTAATGATGGAAGGCCGCCAATGACAGCCACTTGTCTACCTTTGAACCTATCAAGGCTTCCTGACCATACATCACCTGGTTTAGCTGCACAGTAACGAAATGCGGCATACCCTTAAAGAGAACGATTTCGTATTCTTAAAAGATGATTGACTTGACCCTTCCCACTCCGATTCTGCTCCATCCGTTGAAACATCATTTGGGCTGGATCAGGCAATGGCTGGAAGGATATGTTTCCAACTCTCCGGCCGACCTGATTCAATTCAAGAATTCTCTACGCACCATTGGCGAATCACAAATGGACCTGTATCTGGGCACGCTTACCGTGGAAGAAGTGGCCCAACAAATCAGGCTCCTTCTCCAGACGCAGAACAAGCTGGGGCCAGAGGAATATCAAAATTGGCTGGAGGAAGCGGGTGGCTATCGAATCGTCCATTTGAGTGATGGATCCCAATGGACCCTGCGTTGGGGGCATTCTCCGGACCGCTACGTACACGTGCATCCGGCTCGCTATTCTCCTCACTCCGTGCGGGTAAAGGCCAGTTCGATGAAAACAGCACTGGCCGTCCTGGTATGGCACCAACTCTACCCCTCCGACGCCCCTGACTTAGCAACGATCAATGGGGTTCGGACCCAATGGCTCGACTACCCACCCATTAAGTCCCCGGCGCACGCAACGGCCATCGAACGGGTCAGTCAGCTGCTCTTGAACGGTACTGCATAAACTTGGGTAATTTTTATCCCACAAAGGTTATGCAGCCATTTGTACTTGACATTCGTAGCACAGCCTCGCGTGATTACTGGCTTATCCAAAGCATCTCAATTCTTCTCCTTTTCTTTCCCAAGTGGGGAATGCGGTGTGAAAAGAGGCGTGTCAATGCCGGCAATTTCGGGTCATCACTAAACAAAACCCGTTATGGCTACCGAAATCATCACCCGGGAAGACCTCCAGGAATTCCGTCAGCAGTTACTAGGAGACATCCAGCAATTGCTCCAGCAGCAGCCAGCTAACACTCCTCCCCGCAAGGAATGGCTGAAGAGCAGTGAAGTACGCAAGCTGCTGGGCATCTCCGCCGGCACCCTGCAGCAGTTGTGTCTCAATGGCACTTTGGCTTACACCAAAGTTGGCGGCATTCACTTCTTCCGCTACCAGGACCTGGCCAAAGCCCTCGAACCTCAAACCCCCTCTCGTCGGCGATGAACTACATCAAACAACTCACCGCTTTCTTCACCCGGGCGGCCGAAGACGAGCGACTCAATCCCACGCACGTGAGCCTGTACCTGGCCGTTTTCCAGCACTGGAACCTGAACCATTTCCAGAATCCGGTTTCCGTCTCGCGCAGCCAGCTGATGAGAATCTCCAAGATCGGTTCGCTGGCTACTTACCACAAGTGCATCAAGGAGCTGCACCAGTTCGGCTACTTCCGCTACGTGCCTTCTTACAATCCCTTCCGGGGGAGCTATGTCTACCTCCCAGAGTGGAAAGAAGATGTGATTGACCAGGGGTACAAAAATGAAACTGGTACAGAAGGAGTAGACCCGTACACCACCACTCTTGAAAATGAACAGGTAGTGGACAGGCAGCAGACGGGTACTGAACAAGCACTGGTACCTTCTAAAAACAGTATAAACTTATTAAACAATACAAACATGGGTATGTATGAGCAAACATCCTGTTCCCAAATGGATACCGGTTCAAAAAGTGAAGGGGTGAAAATGGTTTTGCCTGAAACAGAATCGACAGAGGAAAAGCTAGAAGAAAGAAAAGAAAAAGCCGGGCCGCCGTGCGGTTGCGCTCAAAAAGAAAAGAAAGTGGCCGAGCAGATCCCACCCGAGCTCGAGCAGGTGGAAATCTTCTTCCGTCTGGAAAAGTATCCCGAAGGGGAAGCCCGCAAGTTCTTCCACTACTTCTGTTCCAACGGCTGGAAGGTGGGTGGTAAGGCCCCCATGCGAAACTGGCAATCCGCCGCCCACACCTGGATGTACAATGCTTCAAAAATGACTCCCTATGCAGGCCCTGCAAACCCTCATTCCCCAAAGCCTTCCCCCGGACGGCTCCACACCGTCACCGACAAAGACTACTCCGAGCCACTCTGAGGAGGGAAAAAGGGCGGTCTATTCATTTGAGCAATGCCTGATCTGGATGGAAAGGAAAGGACGGGAGCTGTACGGAGCGCATTTCCGGTTGCACCAGGCGGATTATTTACTCCTCTACCGGCTACTGGTCTATACACTGGGAGATGAGGAGAATGCCCGAAAGCAGGGGATCGATCTGCGCAAAGGGCTGCTGATTTCCGGTCCCATCGGTTGCGGAAAGACGAGCCTGATGAATCTGCTGCGTTTCTTTGGTCCGGAAAGCAACCGATTTCTGCTGAAGTCTTGTCGGGAGGTCAGCTTTGAATTTATCAGCGAAGGTTATCCGGTCATTCAGCAATATGGCCAGGCTTCTTTTCATCGATATAGTCAAGCACCCAAAGTCTACTGCTTCGATGACCTGGGAGCCGAGAACAACCTCAAGTACTACGGCAATGAGTGCAACGTGATGGGAGAAATCCTGCTGAGCCGGTACGACCTCTTCGTTTCCAGAGGCATGCGGACACACCTCACTACCAACCTGACTAGCTCAGAGTTAGAGAAGCACTACGGCAACCGGGTCCGCAGCCGGATGCGGGAAATGTTCAATTTAGTCAACTTTGGCCGGGAGGCGAAGGATAAGCGGAGCTAAAGTTTTTGAATTCATCCACAAAAATGATATAGAAGAATCTACTATTATCGGGTGGAAATGTTGGTAAGTGCCCCATTAGCGGAAGCGGGATCGCGAAGGGGACTTATCAAGGAACTGTGGGTAAAGCGTGCTTTATCCACAGTTCCGGACATATCCACCCGAATTTCTCTCCCCATTTGATTTACCTGGGTAGTCAATTTGCTGGGTAAGGCTATGGAGATGGAAACGGCCAGCGGATGGGTTCTTATCTGTAAATACCATTAGGAGAGGATCCTGAATGGGAACAAATAGCAAGAACCCAGGCGTGGCGCATAAATTGTCCGCTTATATAAGGTAATGTGGGTAAAGGAGTAGGCTTTGTGCATATTTCCTCACGCGGTCCTGTTGTTGGAAAGGACGTTTGAGCAGCATATTCCCATGTGGGTAATTGTGCGATTGACCCAGGCATGGGAGATCTATTGTTTGGTGTACTGCCTCAGCGTGTCTTGCAAATCGCTCACGAAAGCCGCCACCAGCCGGGGTGGCGACATAATTTTCAGGTGGGGGCCATAACTCCTCAAGTGCATCATCAGGTCGCGGTTGGGAATCAGTTTCAACCGAAAAATCCACTCCTGCACTTTCTTCTCCATCAATTCCTGGCTGGGGTGAATCGGCTTTGCTTCCAGGTACTTGCCCAGTAGCGGGGTAAAAGACAGTACCACATCGTCCACGGGTAGCTCACTGTCGGTAATCCCATAAATGTGCTCGAAGAGTTCTTCCACTTTCCGGGCAATGCGCTTGGGTACCCGGCAGGGTGCATCGGTGATTTGCAACTGGTGGATCCGATCCAGGCCAAAGGTTTTTTCCTTGCCCGACGCCTCCTCGTAACCGATCAGATACCAGAGGTCCTGAAATTCCCGCAGTTTCAGGGGATGAATGACCCGGATCCTGGCCTGGTCGCCATCGTGTTTCAGGTAATTAAACTGTACCTGCCGGCGGTGGTTGATGGCCCGGATCAGCACGGCGACGTAGTGGCGGTTGCCACCCAGGGTTTTTTCCTCGGCATACACGGCTCCGGTCGTTGGTGGCTCAGTGGTTACCTCCCGGATCAGGTCCAGGTTCTGCCTAACCCGATTGAGGGCATCCGTCAACTCTTCGGCGCTGGCTTTGCCCTGGGTCGCCCGCAACACTTCCCCCGCCCGCTCAAAGGCTTCCATGTCATCGGGGGTCAGCATCAGTTTCAACAACCGGAACGCCGGATCGCGGTAATAATAACCGTTTCGTTTCTTGCAGTAGGCAATGGGTGCCTGGTGGTCGTCCCGCAGGGTCTGAATATCCTTTTCCAGGGAGGAGATGGAGCGGATGCCGCAGTGCTCCCGGCAGAGCTCAAAGAGTCGCTTTTTGGAATACCGGTAAGGATACCGGCTGATGGCTTCGTCAATGAGCCGGTAGCGTTGGAAGGCGGAACGGGTAATGGGCACGGGTGAAAATTTATTTTTGCCAAGTTAGCAGAACGTAAAAAGATTACGTTCTGGCGGGGCTTACTTTGTTAGCAGCCAATTCAAGCCGAACACTCCGGCAAGCTGCACAAAGATGGTCGAAAATTTCTTACGGTATTGCTCCTTTAACCCGTTCACCCATGTCAGATACCATTACTTACCAGTATGCCAGCCCTTCGGCGCTCCACCGCACCAACGGTAGCGACGAATTAATGCTGGCCCACTACCGCGAAGTCCAGAAGCAGGACGCGCTGTGTTTTTTCTGGGGTCGGCTGACCCATCCCTACGTCACGTCCCGTTGTCTGATTGCCCTCTCCAACGTGGTGCAATCCAGCTTCAGCCTTTCCCCCTTCCAGATGGCCCTGCTCAAGGACCCCATTGTCACGGCGGGCAACGGCAAGATCCGCTTTGAAGGCTTCTCCCACTGCGCCGGGGCCTACGCCCGGGTGGACGTGCTACCCGGTGGCTACGAAGGGGAGTTCCTGGAAAACGGCACGACCAACGTGGACTTCAACCAGGGGATGATTTCGGCCCTGAGCCGCGTCGGCCGGCAGGAGTCGATGGTCCTTGCAGTTGGCAAAAAGGACGTGACCATTTCTACCGACGGGCAAAAGGTGGTAGAACGTAAGGTCCCCCTGCCCACCAAGTGGATCAAAGGACTGACCACCGTGCAGCTGTACCTGGCGGCGGCCGAGCCGGTTTTTTCCTTCAACCGCGTACAGGCCCTGCAGTTGTTCCAGAGCCTGCCTACCGGCAAGCCCAAAGCAGACTACTACCTGACCACGCGGGGCCAGAAACCCTGCTTCACGCCGGCCAAAACGGCCTCGGCGGTCTGCATCGGGGGTGTTCACCGGCTTCGGTTGCTGGAACCCCTGTTGCCGCTGGCCGATGAATTGCGCGTATTTGCCCATCCCGAGATGCAGTCCACCACCTGGCAGCTCTACTTCGGCCAGGTACGTTTCAGTCTTTCGCTTTCCCGGGAGTGCTGGCGCGGCTTCTCCGGGGAAGGGGCCGCCCTGGAAGCCCTCACTGAGGAAGTGCCCGACCGCTGGCTGGACTGGATGGACAACTACAGTTACGCCAATCAGGCCTTCAACCCAACCCTGCTGGCCATTCAGGAGGGAATGGACCGCACGACCGTTGCCAGCCTGACCGGCCGACTGTCGGCGATGGGCCTGTTGGGCTTTGACCTGGACGAGAACGGGTTTTTCTACCGGCGGTTGCCTTACAAGTTAGGTCGCATCCTGAGCCTGAATCCCCGCCTGAAGGAGGCCGAACGGTTGCTCGAAGAAGGCAAGGTCACCCTCGTACACCAAAGCCGGGACCGGACGGAAGCCCGCGTGGAAGGAGATGGTGTTCACCATACCGTCTTACTAGAAGGGGAAACCGAGCGGTGCACCTGCACCTGGTTCAGCCGCCACCAGGGCGAAAGGGGCCTCTGCAAACACCTGCTGGCCACCAAAATGAAATTGACCCGCTAACATTTATTCTACTGATATGAACATGCTGGAATCATTCATCCTTCTTCTGGAAAAGGAACGGGAAAAGGAATTGCTGCCCTTCCTGAAATCACTTTCGCCTACGCAAAGAAAAGACCTGGCCCAACCGCTTCCGTCGCTTGCCAAGGAATACTTCGCCACCGAAACGGTCACTGTCAACGGAAGCACCCATTACCGCACCAAGGGCACGCCGATCCGCCGCCGCATGCTTAGCTTAGCCGCCTTCGTGTGCTGCAATCGCCGTGATTACGAAAAGGTGGACCCCTGGGGAGGTGTGATCGAACCGGATCTCCTCCGCCCGGTGCTGGACTGGTACTGTCCCGACTGGCTGAGCGGGCTGCTCAACGAGTACGCTGACCGAGATTACCTGCCCTACCGCTGGGGTTACCACTGGATCATGGAGCTGGCGGATAAGCAGTTGATCCTTCCTTCACGCGAATTACTGGCCAAACTATTGCCCCCGCTGCTCTATGAGCAAACCAATCACCACAACCAGTGGCAGTACTGTCCGGAAAACCTGCTCAAACGGGAGGTTACCCTGCGGGAACACCTTTGGTACCTGTTTGAGTTGGAAACGACCGTTCATTGGCAGAACCGGTACACGCACTTTTCCGGGCTGGCCACTGGGGAAACCGGGTGGATTACCGCCTTGAAGACCTATGCCGCCGAGGGAAGAATTGAACGGGACCGGCTATTGAGGGAGTCGCTGCTGGCCACGACCCGCAACTTCAACAAGACTTTGTCGGGGTGGTTTGCCGACCTGTTCACTCAACTGGAACCCACGCCCGAAGAGCTGCTCACCTTACAGCCGGAACTGTTCATTGCCTTCAACTCCCCCCAGACCAAACCGGTGAATACCGCCCTGCAAGGCCTCAAACGAATTACTGAGCTGGAGGGCTTCCGGGTAGAGCGCTTGCTGGAAAATACTTCCTTATTGCTCTCCAGCCAGACCAAGTCCATTGTTATTACCACGTTGCAGATCCTAGAAAAAGTAGCCAAACGGTTCTCAGAGCAAAGGGAGGCAGTCTGTCTGGCCGCCTGTCAGGCGCTGGTTCATTCCGACGGAGCCATCCAGGAAAAAGCCGCTAAACTGATTGTTCGGTTCGGTGAGCCAAGCTCCCAGGCACTCACCGAAGCAGTGGCTCCCTACGTGGCCACCCTGCTCCTCCAGCCCCGGACCCTGCTGGCGGCGTTTATCCCGCATCATCCCGTTCCTGCCGCTGCCTCCCTGGACTCGGTGCCTCATCCCAACCCCTCCCGTCTGCGAGAAGAACTGGCCATTCCGCCGGTGGTTGAATTCGACGATTTGCTTTACCTGGCCAGCCAGGCGTTTGACAACCACGAATCGTATCACCTGGATTTACTGCCTGCGGCGCTGATTTCACTCCAGGACCAGATCCGGGGAGCGCAAATCGCCCAGCTGGAACCTGCCTTCCAGCGGGCCTACAAACTCCTGATGGACGGTGGACAGGGCAAATCCGGCGTGCTGGACCACCTGCTGGCTACTTTCCTGGTGGAGTATGCCCTCCTGCTGATCAAAGTCTTTCCCCGGGATGCCCAGTCGCTGAAGGCGCTGCACGAACGGTACGCGGGGAAGGACCAGGCGATGAAAGCGCAGTACTCCTTTTACTCCCTCCGGATCGGCAGCCTGGCCGGCTGGCAAACCTACGGACAGGCCCGCCTCTGTGAACCCTTTAAGCAATTGCTACTGGAAGCCTTGGAGCGATTAAGAACCCGAAGTTCGCTTCCCCTGTTGTCCACGCCGACGCACGCACCGGGATGGCTATCGCCCTTGGTGTTCATGGATCGCCTGCAACGTTACCAGGAGGCGGGTGCCGTTCCGCACGGGATGGATTTGCAAATGGCCATTTCCAGATTGGCATTGGAAAACCGGGAGCAGGTGCTGCCAGCCGTCCACGCCCGTTTGGAGGGTGAGTTCCGGAACCTGCTGGTATTCCTGTTTGACGAATCGGCCCGTCCGCAGGGGCCGTATACGCAACCCAAGGCCTGGGTGATGGCCTCCCTGGTGAAGAATCCGTCCGCCCGCTGGGAGGCTTTGGAGGGATTCTGCCCCTCACTGTCGGATCAATTCCTCACCGGGCAGCCCACCTGGCGTGTCGTGGCCGAACCCTTTTCTTACCAACAGTACGATTACCGGAAAGGGAAGACCATCCAGGTCCACAAAACCAACCATCGCCTGTCAATGGACCTGCCGGGCAGAAAGCCGATGAACGGATTCAAAGTCTTCCTGTCCAAATTGCTTTCAACCCCCCAACCGGAAGAGCCGCTGCTGTACGAGCTGCTTTCACTCACCGAACGAAGCCTTTCAGTCGGTTCCAGCGACATTCGTCGCCTGTTGCTGCTGGTGCCCAACCATCCGGAACCGGTGCTGGCGCAACTGCTGCACACCTGCCTCCGCTATTCTACCGGTTCCGAGGATACGTACAAGCACCTCGTTATCCGGTCACTGGAGACGCTGCTGGACATCTGGCGACCGATGGGCAAAACCGCTCACCTGCTGGTGGCGACCTGCCTGGTCAGCAGGGATAAGACCGTGCGGGCCCTGGCCGCCGAAATCTGGATCAACGGCGTAGGGTCGGGAACCATCGACAGCGGGCTGGTCGGTGAATGCCTGGGGAAGTTGCAGGCTGTGGAGTTCGCCCCGCTCAAGCGGCTGACGGATACCTTGACGCAGCACCTGCTGCGGGTTTCCGATCGCCACAGCCTGGAGTTGGAATCGATGCTGACCGGGCTACTGCTCCAGCTACCACCAACGCCCATCCATCAACTGAGAAAGCTGCTGGAAATTTATTTAGAAGTGCTGGCCAGCAATGACACGCTCCCAGGCGAAAAGGTCATCGGACTATTGACCGGCTGGAAAACCGGCTCGGGCCTCCAGAAGGTAGTTGGGGCTTTGGAAAGTAGGAAGACGTCCGACGCAATCAGACAACGTCCGGAAGTCTTTAACCGGGATCTTCCAGGCAACATCGATTTGCTGGCCAGTTGACGGGGCCGGGTCACGACTCCCAGGTTTGTAGATGAGATAAATTGGGTTAGCACTGGAATGAAAAACGGTAGAATCTCACAAAACCTGCATCCAGGCATCTCGTGCCATACGTGATACTCCTGATGGATAGAATTGACACCTTGGCGGCAGATGAAAAGAAATCGGTGAAGCACCATGGCGTTTGAAGGGGAGGGTTCAGCCCTTTTATCGATGCCGTATTTTTACCTTGCTCTTTACCCCTCTGAAGTGGGGATGGAAACCCACACCATCCCCACGCTGACTGAGTCCATGTAAATACAATTCAGTAGCGAAGGGATTTCAAGCTATTCAACGGCATCTACAATTTTTTTACACAAATAAATATTTAATATTTAGAATATTATTTATTTACTTTGAAAAAAAATTATCTATGCGTTATCTGTTTTTCACCCTGCTCTGTTTTTCTTTTACCTCGGGTACTTTCGCCCAGGACATTACTTACTTCGATCAGTTCTGGCAAAAAACGGAAGATAAAGGCAATGCCGCTTATTACCGGGAGGCTTATCCCGAAACAGGGGGGTGGCGGGTAAAAGACTATTATATAACTGGCGCATTGCAGATGGAAGGCTACGTCATTTCCCTCGAACCCAACGTCCAGGAAGGACTGTCTACTTATTACTTTCCCAATGGTCGGGTGAACAAGCGAGCCTGGTACAGCAACGAGGGGAAAGAGGAAAAAGTAGCGGATATCTATGATGAAGAGGGAAAAGCCATCGTTGAAAAAGGCAATGGTATTTACCAGGAACACGATCCCACATCGCGGAGAACGATTGTGTATACTTATCGGGACTCCTTACTTACAACCTGCTATTACACCCGTACCCAGACCCGGGATACGATCTACGTTAAAGCAGATACCTCAGCGGAACCCAAAGAAGGAATGCAGGCTTTTTATACCCACTATTTAAGCAAAATTAAATATCCCTTTATGCCCAGACTGAAAGGGGTGGAAAAAAATATTTACGTTAAATTCTTAGTAGACACCGACGGGCGATTAACTGAATTTGAGTCCCTGGATCCATCGGGCTACAGCTTTGATGCTAAAACGATTAAGTATCTTTCCAAAGCGCCCGCCTGGAAACCCGCCCTTCTTAATCAAAAGCCCGTCAAAATGGAATTTATCCTCCCGGTGAGATTTGTATTGGACTAAAATTCACTCCAAACGGGATAGGTATTGGTGATATGGGTTCGTGAGGCGGTCATATTTCAAACCAGTAGCGATTTGTCATGCTTTACCCATTGCGCAGGGAGATACGTCCAGCAAAACGTGCCTACGGAACCAGACGCTTTTTAATTCAATAATAAGAATTATTGAAATAGATACTTATCTTTGTTCAAACAGATATCCATATATTTATTTATAGAAAAATTGTAGTGGGCAAACCTTCAGCTTGTCTCCGAATCCGGCAAATGAATGAAGGGGTAACCTGTTGTAAAGAAGAATAATGGCTACTGTTTATTTCACAACTAACCCTACCTGACTCCATTGAACCTTAAAGATCTACGCTACTACTGGGTACTCTCCTTCACCTGCTTATGCTCCTGGTCATTTGGACAAACCTTTACTGAGGCGGTCAGCCTCCCCATTGATAACCGGGTACACCCGATTCATTTCGACTGGGGGGACTATGATAATGACCGTGACCTGGATGTTCTAGTTACTGGCGTATATCTGGCCAACAATAATAGTTTTACCCGGGTTTACCGGAATGACAACGGAAACCTGGTTGACATTAAGGCCAATATTGAACCCTCCCGTGATGAAGTAGAATGGGGGGATTACGACGGAGATGGAGAGCTGGATATTCTATTGTCGGGAAAAATCTATCGCAACCAGCAGGGAAACTTCACCGAGCTGAAAACCGGGTTGGCAGGATCCATGTCCGGGGGTGCTTCCTGGGGGGATTTCGATGGCGACGGCGACCTGGACGTCCTTACCTTTGGTGGAAAGTCCTTTTATTCGGTTACGGCCACTCTGTACAGGAATGAAAACGGCACCTTTCAACGCGTTTCGTCGGAGGTCAATCAGGCCTACAACGTAGGGAGCGCCGCCTGGGGAGATTATGACGGCGACGGTGACCTGGACCTGATTGTAAGTGGAAGTGACGCTTTTTCAACCTCATTCACCAGGCTTTATCAAAATACAGCGGGTTCTCTGAAGGAAGTCAGCACGAACCTTCCTCCATTCTCCGAAAGCAGTGTGGCCTGGGGAGATTACGACAGTGACGGCGACCTGGACCTGGCCATCACCGGTTTGGTAGGAAGTTCCTACGCATCAAAAATATTCCGCAATGACGGGGGCGTTTTCGTTGACCTGGAGGCGGGTCTGGTCGGAGTTTCCTACGGTAACTTGGCCTGGGGGGATTACGACAATGATGGCGACCTGGATGTGCTGCTTACCGGATTGGATCACCAGGAAAAAAGTGTTCGCCTCTACCGAAACGAAGGGGGCCGGTTTGTCGACTCGCTGGAAAAGTTGCCGGACAATCTCATCGGACAAATTGCCTGGGGGGATTACGACAATGATGGCGACCTGGACATACTTGCCTCCCGCCCGTCTTACGACTACGGATTGTCTTATCTCAAGATCCTGAAAAACACTTCGACCACCTTAAATACCCCTCCTACGGCACCGACGAATCTAAGGGCCTCCGTTCAGGATCAACGGGTAACCTTGCAGTGGGATGCAGCAACCGACGATCACACGCCCTCCAAAGGATTAAGCTACAACTTATACGTGCGGAAGGGGGCCGACACGGTGATGGCTTCCCACTCGGCCTCTGATGGTCTTCGGAAGATCGTACGGACAGGGCAGGCGCTGGGGAACGCCAGTTGGGTGTTAAGGGAGATTGTTGACACGGTGTATCATTTCGGTGTTCAGGCAATCGATGCTTCCTTCAAGGGTTCGCCTTTCTCTACGGAGTTTAGCTTTGTTCCTCCCGCCACCTTGCTGCCCTCCAACGTGATCAAAGAAAATATGCCGGTGGGAGCCCTGGTGGGCGAACTGACGTCGGAAAAGGTAGAGGCCACGGGCTTCTCCTATCAATTCGCGTCGGGAGAAGGGGATACCGACAATAGTAAATTTACGATTGACGGTACCCGGCTGAAAACCAATCAATTGTTTGACTATGAAAGCCAGAGCGTGTTTTCGTTGCGTTTGAAGATCTACCGGCAGAATCAGGTCATCGTTGAAAAAATCATCCGTGTCAAAGTGGAGGACATAAAGGAACCACCTTCCGACATCTACCTGAGCCGCCAGCGTATCCTTCCTAACAGTCCAGCAGGTACTGTAGTGGGAAAACTTACTGCGGGCAATCAAGATGCGGCGGACACCCATATCTTTACCCTGGTAGACGGGAGCGGCGGCAAAGACAATTCCTTTTTTACGATCCGGCAAAATGAATTGAGGACGGCCGGTCCGCTGGAGAGCGGTAAGTCCCAATACAATATTCGTCTGCGGGTGGAAGATGGCCAAGAGGGAAGCTACGATAAGAGCTTTACGGTCGAAGCAGTGGATGGTATTCGAGAAGCGGAAAAGCGGATTTTATCTGTGGACGGCCAGTCCGGGGACCAGTTCGGGCATGACGTGGCTATTGATGGAAACTACGCCATTGTAGGGGCACCGGGGGTGGACAATGCCCAAAACAACGATGCGGGGGCCGCCTACATTTATCAGCGAACGGTGAATGGTTGGGTATTTCAGCAAAAGCTGACCGATTCGTTGGCCAGCTACATCGATTATTTTGGACATGCCGTCGCCATTTCCGGCGACTTTGCGGTGGTGGGGGCCTATGATGGGAATATGGTGTATATCTACCAGCGGGAAGGAAATGGGTGGAACCTCCATTCGAAGCTACAGGGAAAATACTTCCGGACCCGCTATTTTGGCTATTCCGTGGACATTGAGGGCGATCAGTTAATCATCGGCGAAGTGAACGGATTCGGGGATGGCCCAACGCCATTCGGGAACGCTTACGTTTATCAACTGGTTGACGGGCAGTGGACAGAAACGGCCACTTTGAGTCCTTCCGACGGTTTTGAGCGGCAGCGCTTCGGGTACAAGGTCGCCATATCTGGGGATATGGCGGTTGTTTCCAGCCATTGCGAGGCAGCAACCGAAAACTTTGGCCGCTCCGACACCTACGTGTTCAAACGGGCTGGCAGCGCCTGGATGCAACTCCAAAAGATCAAGCCAGCGGATGCGGAGAGCACCGAGTTTTTTATCGGCGGGATCGACCTTTCGAATGACTATGTCGTCGTCGGTACCCCGGGCTCCGATTCGGGGGCGGGAGCCGCCCTCGTCTATCAACGGACCGAAACCAGTCTGGAGCAGTTGGTGAAGCTGACTACTCCGGACTCCTCTGGATATGGCTTTGGCCAGTCGGTCGCCATTCAGGGGAATCGCATTGTAGTCGGTGCGCCCGGCGCCTATGCCCAAAAACCATTCAGTGGTGCAGCATTTCTGTTCTCAAAAGTGGATGGCCAGTGGGTAAGGCAAAAAAAGTTCTTTGCCGGGGGAGCATCGGAAAGCTATGGTTTCGGCGGGGCAGTAGCCTTGTCGGACGAGTTCTTTTTGGCAGGAGTAAACGACGACCGGACGATCGGAAGTCTGGGGGGGGCCGCCTACCTGTACGACTTGACATCCCTACCGGTGAAGCAAAAGAATTTACCCCCCACAGATTTGCGGATCAGCCAATCGGAGGTAAAGGAGAACCAGCTGCCGCTGACGGCCGTCGGCCGGTTGACCACCATTGATTCAGATGCCGGAGAAGCTCATACCTATGAAGTTATCGGCGTGGATAATACTTCCGATAGCCGACTTTTCATCGTTCGTCATGACACCCTTTTTACCGGCCAGGCATTAGATTACGAGGTTCAGAGCCGCTACCTGGTCAGGATTCGCACGAAGGACCAAACCGGCGGTACCTTTGAAAAAGTGTTGGCAATCCGGCTGATCAACCTGGCTGACGATCCGGGTGAAAAAAAGCTGACGGCACAAGAGGGGGAGAGCTATGAATTTTTAGGAGGGGCAGTAGCCTTGTCGGATACGTACGGCCTCATCGGAGCCAGCCGGAGCAGTGGAAAAGTAGTGTTGTCGGGTGCCGCCTACGTCTACAAAAGAAACGGGTCAGATTGGAGCCAGGTTGGAAAGATTTCCCCGGAGGACGGGGAATTTGGGGGCGGTTTTGGCTGGGCCGTTGCCATAACATCCGATTACGCAGCCATCTCCGCAGTCGGCGGGAACAGTGCCAGCGTATACCTTTTTGTTCGAAAGGGCGAAAGTTGGGTTCAACAGGCCAAGGTTGCCGCCCCGGTTCCTTCCTTCGGCTTCGGCAAATCCATCAGCTTACTGGGTGACACCTTGGTGGTGGGTGACCCGGACGTGGACAATGGCAGGGGTGTCACCTACGTCTATGCCCGAAGCAATGACTCCTGGACATTGCAGGCAACCCTGTCAGCGGATGGGGGTGCTTCTTACGATGGCTTCGGCACTTCCGTATCCCTATCGGGCAACTACCTGTTCATTGGAAGTTCAGGTGGCAAGGGAGTCTACGTATATGAGCGTAGCCAGGATACCTGGAAAAAGCCTATCCTGCTCACCTCCCCGGGTGGACAGCCCTACGAGTACTTTGGAACGCTGGTTTCCGTATCCGGAAAGCATGCCGTCGTAAGCAGCAGGTACGGGAGCCGGGTGTACGCTTTTGAGCTGGTTGACGGCCAATGGGTGTTCCAATCCACCCTCCTCCCTAAAAAGTGGGATTACAACGATGGATACGGGAACTCGCTGGTTCTTTCGGGGAACTATGCGGCCGTGGGTGCCCCGGGTGACTCGGACAAGGGCGCGGTATACCTATTCAGGAAAGAAGCGGATGGCTGGAAGGAGTATCTGAAACTGAAAGCCAGTGACGGTGACCAGAATGACAACTTTGGGGGCAAGGTGGCCCTGTTCGGCAATTGGGTGATGGCGGGAGCCACCGGCGATGACGACAAAGCCAATGAGGCGGGAGCTGCTTACCTGTTCAACCTGGAAGAGGTGGGCACACCAACCAACCTGCGAGTAAAGGAACAGGCGGCCACCTTTGTCACGCTGCAGTGGAGCGGAACCGCAGTGGGGCCAACCGGTTACCTGGTGGAACGTTCCCCGGTTAATGAGCGTAATTTTGTGGTGCTGGACTCAACCGAAACCTTCCAGTACCGCGATAGTACGGTGAATGCTCCGTCCACGTACACATATCGGGTCAGGGCCTACCAGACCGCTTTCCTTTCCCAATACAGCAATGAAATACGGGTTGCCATCAAGGATGAGTATGTACTTACCGGAAGAGTCGTTACCAGCGAAGGGCAGCCGGTTACCAGCGGCATCGTGACATTGTATCGCAAAGACCAGAAGGATTCTACCATTGTCGTGTCGACATATTTGCTGGCCGGCTCCAACGCTTACTCCTTCCCTGGGCTACCGCCGGAACGGTACACGCTCCGAGCAGCTCCCGACACGGCATTTTTTCCCGGCTACTCAACCACTTACTACGGAGATCAATTGAGCTTATCCACGGCGAGTTGGATTGTCGTTGGTCCAAAGGTAAGTGTGGAAGATATCCGACTCATCGCCACCCCCGTCGTCGGGAAGGGAAAAGGGATCATCAAGGGGATTCTGGTCAGAAAAAAGGATTCAGGGGGAGGCAGGGTAACCCGGGGATGGCAAACAGATGGCATTCCCATTGGCCACGTTCAGGTGTATCTGGTCAAGGCAACCGGTGGCCAACCAGTCGCCCAGGCCACCACTGATAACGAGGGATTCTTTTCGTTTTCCAGTCTTTTACCGGCAGCCTACACTCTTTTGGTCGATTATTCCGATACGCCGATGGATCCCGCTAACCTGTCTTTTGAATTGACGGATGCGGACGATACGTTGCGGATTACCGCCAGCGTGGATGAAAACCACATCCGTGTCACCAAGAATTTATTGGTTACCGGCCCGGAAGAAGAAATGACAAGCCAACTTTCTGTTTTTCCCAACCCCGTACAGGATATTCTTACGATTGAAATGAATAACCTTCCCAGCAAAGATGTGCAGATCAAACTGTTCAATTCCCGGGGAGAGACAATGAGGCAAGAGGTTGTTCTAACCAATGCTTCCACCTGGAGATATCACCTTGACTTTAGAAATTTTTCTGCCGGACTCTATCTGCTTGAAATCCGGCTGGGTCATCAGGTCCTCACCAGAAAAATACTTAAGCCTTAAAAGGGCCATTGATGCGGATCACCCGGATGAAAACTTTCCATCCGGGTGATCCGCATCAATGACTTGCTCTGCTGTTTGGCTGCAAGGACACCTTTGAGAGAAGGCGCTACCTACATTCGCCTGTTTGGCAGTTGTATGATCATTGAAAGTAAACTTAAAAAGGATCCACGTCTTCATAATACTTTACAGTCAGTGCGTTGACTTATTCAATTAGTTAAACGCTCCCCAACAGACCATACATGGCTAAGCCTAGCTGCTTTTTCCCTTAAAATCAACTTAATTCGATGTAATCATGACATGGCCACGCTCTGGCCCGAAGATTTCGTTTGGTAGAAGTGGTTGTACAGATGAACGTACGCTCAACAACTGGTAACCCTTTCTAAGCATAAGTATTGCAAATCTATCCAGGCGGATATTCAGAATATATTTAAGTTGTGTTTACCCAGCAACTCAGCATATATTCACGATTCTGCTGCAACCCAATGGATGATGGGAGGTTTTTAGTCGCCCTCCTTGAATGAATTCTTAGTGTCCTTCACCTTTCTATTTTTCGATGAACCAGTCCTTTGTCAATGTGTCTCGAGTAAAACGACTGGACGGCGTCGCCATTCCAGCCTTCATCCGTAACGGACAGTACTTTTTTGTGGATTTGCACGTCTTTGAAGACGGAGTGGTGGAATGCTGGGAACTGACCGACCTGCCTTTGTTTGGGCAAAAGCTGCAAAAAGGATGGGTGAGAGTGGCCGTTCCCGATGGGGAAAGCATATCCATCCACGGATTGGGCGCTTGGAAAATCGCCCAAAGCAGGTGGCTCTACGATGCCAACCGTTTTTATGAGCATGTGCTTTCCCTGGTCAAGGAAATGAACCCCTCCATGAGCAACCTTTACCAGTACAGGGAGCGGAAAATAAACGGAGTGATCATTGGGGAAAATGCCAAAGGTCAGCCCTATCGGGAGAAAAAGCCCGGGGAAATCTTTTCCGAACGGGTCAAAGGGAGCAGCACCACGGTGTTCTACCAACAACGGAACCAGTATTATCTGGCTGAGTTGACCGTATTCGCCGATGAAAGCGTCGAAATTTCACGCCTGCCCCAGAAGGAAATCCTTTCACTCCCTCAATTGTCCACATCTATTCAACAGGGAACCGTTCGCACGCAGCTTCCTGCGGGTACCTCTGTCGAGATTTTTGGATTGGGAAGTTTCGTGGTCCAGCACGAAGAATACAGTACGTCCATTGAAGACAAGTTCCTGGAGGTAAAGGATGCGATCGAGGAATTGAATGGCAGGCCTACATCCATCCAGCGTTGTCGGCAACTTTTCGAGGAGTACCTGCAAACACCGACTCTTACCCTGAAAAACCAACTCCGCATGGCTTATGAAGCCATTCCCATACATCAGCGAATGTACGTGGGCGATATGGATACCAAGGATACTGCCGTCCGAATGATCATCTACGGTAAGCAGGAACTGAAAAAGTGGTCGCATTACCAAATGGCTAAAAAGATGGGACTCCCATTGCCCTCCATCCAGGTGCCCAAACCCAAAGACGATAAATAAAAACACCGACCTCTCCTAAAGTATACCAACGACAAAGGCCAGAAGGATGAATACCTGGAAACACAGTTTGCTGTCCCGAAAAAAGTTTGGCGGCCAGCCCGAGAATTACGTGCGGGTTCACAATTTCCTGGACAGTAGCAAGCTCTTCTATTACCATTTGAAACACCGATTGCTCCTGCATCATTTGTACGGCATTGAACTGTGCATTGAATTGCTGGGTGACTTTCTAGTGAATTCGGAAGGCAAAACGGTGCTGGTACGGGATGTGGCTGCCGAGCACTGCCGCGAGGATTTGTACGGAGCCGTTCCCAGCCTCAACGATTGGCTCAAGGAGGCCGACGAGCGAATCAGTCCACAACTGCAAATCCCTTCCCTGCCAGATGCCCAAGTAGAGGCATTCCTGATGCGGCCCTATCTCAGGTCAGGGCTCCAATCTGCCCTGCTCATCACCTACAGCAATTTTGGGGTCTATCTGGTGGAGCGGTTCTTTGGCAGCCAGAAAGCACTGGAACTGGCCAAGGTTCTTCCTGTCAACCAGACAGTGCAGCAGGTACTTCAATCGTTCAAGTGCACGGAAAAGTGGCAGTATACCCCGGACAAAAATGAAATCAATTGGTTAAACGAACAAGAAAATGGACAATAATCAACTTAAGGAACAATTGGTCAGATTGCTTCTGGAAGGCAATGAAGTGACCGTACGCTGGGATTGCGGTGGCGATGAGGCGTTCGCCTACCTGGCCATTAACGGAGAGGAATTGAAATTCGGGGATGAGTTGGGGGAAGCAATGGACTATTTCATCATCGAAAAGTTAGATCTTCCCGATGCGGGTGAGTTTTATTTGAAAGGAGTTGGAAGGGTTTTTATTGAGGAAGAACGAAGGATTGTCATTGAACACCAATCCGTGATGGCTGGGGAAATTGATTATGATGAGGAAAAAGAGGAGTCCATATACAGCGAGGAGGTTGTCCAGCAGGGGAGACACGTGCTTTTTGAACTTTAGGAATCCTTCGATTATCAATTCATGCGCATACTCCACACCTAGGCGGTTTAACAGAGGCAATTGGATAACTTCCGCAAGACAAACGGCAGGGGCGAGCCGATTCACACATGGGTGTTCAGACAAGAGAAGTTTCCAATCAGTGCGCGGTTTGCGAAATCAGTTAAGAATGAAACCATAATCAGTATCTCAGTGCAGCAAAGACAAGATGTAGAAAGATTGATCCGGGAGGAAGTATTGCCGCCCTATCAGCAGCCGCTGCTGGGGTTGATTCGCCCTTCCATTCGTTTGAAAACCATCCCTGTTCCGGAGGCATCCATACCCGTGGGAAGTTCCAAGATGGGTGGATTGCCCGACTTTTCGGCAGGATTAACCTGGCCTTGCTTTCCCGATGACCAGCCGCCGATGTGGTTTGTGGCCCAGATCAACCTGTCGGAAGTGAAGCCCTTTGATGAGGATAAACTGCTGCCCCCACGCGGCCTCTTGTACTTCTTTGTCCAGTACGATGAGGCAACGGTATTGTATGAGCCGAATGAACGAGCCATTCTACAGCGAGCCGATCCCCCCGTGGAAACCAAACCCGGTTTTTGGCAGCGGCTGCTGAGTAAAAAGAAGTACCGGATGCATTATCCGAGTTGTCGATTAACCCTTTCTACCGAATACACTTACCCCAGTTACGATAGCTACCACTTGGAGCGGCTGCAAACCCAGTTGCAGACAAATCTGCCGCCATCGGAGGCATTTCAGGATTCTTTTTGGGAGAAGGATGGACAAACCAGCCAGGAAAACGAATTCACTAGCCATCATCAGCTGTTGGGGTATGCCAGAGGGATTCAGCATGAATACTTCGAAGGGGAGGTAGCGGATCTCCCAACCCACGACAGGGAGTTGAAGCCAGCCGACTACGACCAACTACTGCGTTGGGTTCTGCTGTTCCAGCTCGATTCCGATAAAAATACAAACATGTGTTGGGGGGATTGGGGCAGGATGTACTTTTTTATCGAACGGGAGCGGCTGGCCAAGGCCGATTTTTCCAACGTTCGGGTGACTACGCAGTGCTATTAGAACTTTTTATCCTTATTTTTCGATGACCGAAGAAGAACACCAACACCATAACCAGGAATCCGAACAACGCATTATAAACGATGTGGAAGAATTTGGCTTTCACATCGCCCTACTGCCCGAAGACGACTATCTGCCTGGCTTTACTTACACCATCGGGTTGTACCAGACCTACGGCCACGCGGAGATCATCTGCTTCGGTTTGAAACCCCAAGTGATGGGGATCATCCTCAATCACGCGGGGGATTTGATCAAGGGAGGAACCGTGTTGAAGCCCTACCAGGATTACCCGGGATTTTTGGAGGGCTATCCCATTCAGTTCCTGCCCGTCCAAAAGGAGCATTATTCCGATTATGTCGGCTATGCGGGATGGTTTAACCAGGATTGGGAATTTCCCTTGCTGCAACTGGTCTGGACTGACAAGCAGTATCTATACCCCTGGCAGGAGGGCTTCAATCCCAACTGGAAGTTCAAGCAACCCTTACTGGATCGCAATACGGATTTCAAGTTTTACGAAGAGCGCCATGTAGGTGTCTATACCACCCAACAGGTCTTGGAGGGAAAACCCATTCTTTACGTCTACCACAATGAGAACGGTGATTGGCAGTTTCACAGCGAAGATGATCCCAGCATCGAAGAAGGAAAGCTGGTTGCTTTGGAGCAAATCACAAAAATAGATCCTTCCGTGAATGCCGTTTATTATTTGCCTTACGGTGGAAAAGCCTGGCGGGAAAGCGCGGATGATGCCTGGCATATCGAAACAAAGGAGAGTGACACGGAATAGTGGGTAGAATCATGCATAAGACGGATCAATCCCTTCGGAAAATTTGTGTGGCGGCCATCAACCGGCATTTCATCAAAGGCTCGCCCTGTCAGTGGACGAAATTCTATGACCGGGAGCAGCTGGAAGATTTGGGCGCTTTTCACCTCCATTTCTCCTATGACCCGAATGAACTGCCAATCGCCTCCGTCATCGTTTCTGCCCAAAATTGGGTGATTGTCACGACCAGACAAGTCGTGGGAAAGTTTGAAGACAATACGCAGATCGTTCCCATTGAACGAGTGCGTACCTGGAACTGGGGAGCCTTCAAAGGAATAAAGGCTCAACCATTCGAGCAGATTTATGTAGAGGCGGAGGAGGGAATCAGGTACCCCTTTCGAATAGAAACAGGCCCTGCTGCTATGATTCCGATTTATACCATTCTCACCCTGGTAAGGATTAGCCCATCCAAATAACGGATAGGGTTTGGCCCTCTTTCATTATAGCTGATTTTAAAAAATATCCTCAATGCCAACCGACACCAAAGCGGTATTTTCCGCCATTGATTCCTTCGCCATCCGATCCAGACTGAAATACTATATCATTGGCACCATTGAATCAGGAGAAGTAAAACCCAATCTGTTTGTCAATATCACCCTGAATTCCTCACTGGCCTTGCCCCTCCGCATTAGTGCGATAGAGGAAATTGAATTCGCGAAGAAGGAGGAGAAATATCAGTTACTCATCATTGCCTGTGAGAATGAAGAAGCACTGGAATTGATCCTGGCTATGAACGTGGGCTTGGAGCAAATACAGATTACCGAAATAAAACAGGAGTAACGAATGAGTTGACGCGGCTATCCACTCATTATTTCATACCCACAAAATGTCAGAACTGATTACGGACAACCAGTACATACTTCGCTTCTTAAAAAAAGCATTGATTGGCAGTTATTATGACCGCTATTCCTATTATGTCACGGGCTTTCAATTGGAATGGATCAATGAGGCATTCCCCTTTACGGCGGAGATGCACGTGAGCGATTTTGAATTGGCCGACAAAGAGGAATGGAACCATTGGATCAACAGCCATCCTTTCAATATGCCGAATTTGAGCGGGCCAGGAGAACCTGCCAAAGGTTTCTTGGTCACCCTGCTCACCCAGGTCTGTATAGAGGAAGTTGAAGTAGAGTACCAGGGAACGTTGATTTTTCACTTCGCGAATGGAGTCAAGGTTCGAATCAAAGGAGAGGAGGAAATAACTGACATTTCCTGGATGATTTACTTCAAGAATGCAGCGGATGGCAAAATTGGAGAACTGAATTGTTCGTTCAACGAACTATTCTTGCGAATGAGCCCCCAACTGTTAGCGCTGCTTCGATAAAATGGGATATGAATTCAAAATCAGCCTTACCTGGACGGATGGGAAAACAGGCAATCGCACGTCTTATCCGGGAATACAGCCCTCACGAGGCCGCAGACATCCGGTTGGGGAAGATGGAATTTACTTCTGCCAGTATCTGTCCTCCGGTGTTTGGAAAGAGATATACGTCGATACCTGGAACACAACAGGCTGGACTATGTGATCCAGGAAATATAACACGCTAAGTCTATGAAACTACTTGGGAAAGCATTACTGGATATCATTCGATCAAGGATGTCGTATGAAACAAATGGTTGGGTCCATTTCAACACATCAAAGTGAAGTACCACCTGAAAATAGACTGTATTGGTATCCTTACCAATAAATTTAGGATAAGAAAGCCTGCTGATATTTTAGTAGTCTGAATTCATAGGATGGGGTGTCTTGTTTCGCTTCTTTGGCCCGGAGTGCAACCAATTTGTCCTCTAGACCTGCCGGGAGGTTAGCTTTGAATTTATCGGGGAAGGTTATCCGGTCATTCAACAATATGGTCAAGCTTCTTTTCATCGCTTTAGTCAATTACCCAAAGTATACTGCTTCGATGACTTGGGAGCCGAGAACAACCTGAAGTACTACGGCAACGAGTGCAACGTGATGGGGGAGATCCTGTTGAGTCGTTACGACCTCTTCGTTTCCAGAGGAGTGCGGACGCACCTCACTACCAACCTGACCTCTTCGGAACTGGAGAAACACTACGGTAACCGAGTGCGCAGCTGGATGCGCGAGTTGTTTAATCTGGTAAGTTTTGGTAAAGAGGCGAATGACAAGCGCAAGTGAAGTTTTACTTAAAATCTTTATGATTAAAAAAAGGCTCTGTTATTGCCGGGTGGGTATGTTGATAAGTACAGGCGGCTTATGATGCTACCTGTACTTATCAAGGCCATGTGGGTAAAGGAGCAAGCTTTATCCACATGGCCGGACATATCCACGCGGTTTTTGCCTCCTCATTAATTGATTGTAACAGTTTCCATAGGTAGCTTGAGAAAACGGGCTTCTTTACGTGAAAAGCGTATTTATTTAAAAACGAATCGTAAAATGCACAAAATTCAATTTTAGATAAGGGAATAGATTCGCTGTGCCGCGTTTAATCCAGTCATCCGGGAATTCAATCCTGCACCGACGGTTATCTTGCACGACCAGTTTTCCATTCCTCACAGCCTTCTATTCGCCGAACGGCGCAGCTTACCGCAAAAGCACTGAGCGCAAAATTGGCCCTTTCCCTTGCTGTCATTCCGGAGGAATCTGGCGCACTGTTATCGCTGAAGGATGGGATGACCGGAATGGATTTACTTCTCCTTCGGTGGTAGTGGTCAGCCAGCGAACGTCGCCCGGATGCCTGGGCAACGGCTTATGGCACGATCCCCCTTCGCCGGGGAGCAATAACGAAAACGAGCGGACAGACGGATTGGGAATGAGGCAGCTGCCGCTGTAGTGAAAGCGGAACGCTATTTTTTATACTAAAGATGAAATCTTCTTCCGGTCCGATGAGTCAGACAGTTGTTCTCCATTTTACTCCACTGACTTCCTTTCCCGGTACCGATCCATCAGTTGCCGGACCGCCGGATCGGAGAGAAAATGGGGCTCCACTTGCCTGAGAACTTCCAGGATCGGTTCTACGGACAGGATTTCTTCCCCGTACCCATGATATGCCAGCGGAATGCCGGGCAGATCGTAAGCAGAGGCAATCTCCGCGACCATCCGCTTGATCATTCGCAAAGCCGTATCCCATTGCTCCTGTCTGACGGACACCAGCAAGGCCATGAGCATGCAGTAATTGCGTAACATTACTTCGTCCGCCCGATCGATCAGGTAGACAAATCCATCCAGCAAGTTCGTTTCTCCCTGATGATATTGCGCAACCCAGGCATTGAAATCAGCGACCGGATTTTCTGGATAAGGCAAGGGCTCTTCCGTGTGACTGGTTGCTTCCACGGGGAACTGACTCACGGAGGAGCGAAACATTTTATGCGGGGTATCCAGGACCCGGATCAGTTGGTGGAAAAGAGCCACCGCCGATTCATCCAATTCACCCGATTCCAGGGCTTGGTCCAGGGCATTCAATGCCATCAGTTCGCTTCGCAAAACAAAGGTAGTCCCCGAGCCGGCATCCTCCGCCTCAGTCAACCAGCAGTTTGCCCAGACGCAGGGCGTCTCCTTTCGCAGGGTCATCTCTACCGCCCTGAGGTGTTGCACCAATCCGTGTTGGAATTGCTTCACATTGTGCCGCAATAAGAAGGAGAAATCTTTGGTAAACTCACTTTCCCAGGCTGGACTGACTAAAAACCCGTGCATCAGCCGGAGCATCCAGCGTTGCCTATCAATTGCCCGCCAAATGGCCGACCACAGTTGGTTGGAACCCTGTCCGGCTTCGAATGACTGACCGGAAGCAGAAAAATATTTCATATCAGTGAGGGAAGCGGTACTGGCATAACCTCCGAGGGTAAATAAGGTATCCCGGTCATCCACCGCCCTCAGATTTCTCCAGCGGTGACCTTCTTCCCGGCATTCCGCGCGACTCAGACGTTCTTCCGCCCCATTCCGGCACGGAGCCAGTTTCTGCAAGATGACCTGAGCCGATTGGGCCAGTTGAATGGATTCAATTGTATTCCCCTGCTCATCGGCTATTCCGGACAGGTAGTCCAGCCCATCGGCAATGGCCTCCGATACAACCGGCTTTTCCTGAGGTAACGTCGCCTCCCTGGCGAGGGCCATTTTCAGGAAGGGTGCCAGCCGGTCCATGCTTTCAAATACATTTCCTTCGGGCCAGGAACCGTCCCATACGGCTCCAATAAAATGCAGCAGAACGCCGGACGAAACGGGTTGTCGGCGAATCATATCCAATACCTTTTGCCGGGGGCTTTTGATACCAAGAAGTTGGGGGAGCAGGCCGGTGAATCTGTCCTCTCCGGTGTGCTCCCTGCGGAAAAAAGCGGTCAGCATTTTAACCACTTCCTGGTTGGTCTCCTTCCCTTCCAGTAGTGTAACCCAATCGCCTGCTTTTACCCCCGTCAATACCAATACGGCAGTGGCCAGCACCAGCTCTTCGTCAGTGACCGACTGTCCGGAAAGGGGATGGGGCCTGAGCACCAGGAAAGACTCCTCAAATGCCGCCCGGCATCCGCAGGCGGCCAGTACCTTTTCCAGATCCAGCCTTCCGCTCCGGGATAGCAGCCAGGAGCCATTCACTAGTTCCCTTAACAGGGCTTCGGTAAAGCCGGTCTGAACCGGATCAATCCAATGAATTGCCTTTTGGCTGTAGCCGCTCAGGAACGCCAGCCAGGGTTCCTTTCCCATGGCGGCGTACAAAGACTGCATCTGCTCACGCGCAGTTTCCGGGCTGAGCCGGCGCTGATCCAGGCATTCCCAATCCACCAGCCACGTTCCCCGGTCGGTAGAAAAAACCAGGCCGCGTTGGGCATCCCTCAAAAAGAGCCCTTCGGCGTTCAGCCAGGCCAGGTACCGGCCCAAAAGAAACAAAGACGCGTGCGCGGAAGCAATCGTCTGCTCACTGATTGGAAGCGGGGTATCCGTGGCGAACAGCGTCATAGTGGGAGCCAGATGAGGAATGAAAATAGTATACCGGGAAGTTATTGTCTGCGATCAGTCCACTCAATTCTTTACCTTGAGCAAATACTCAACCGTCGCCCCGCCCGTCTTGGCACTGCTGGTGGTCCGCGTCCGTTTCAATTCCGTTTCGCTGATCGTGTTGATGGTATACGCAATAGTACCGTTTGTGCCGGTAGGTGGTGGCGTGAGACTGTTTAACACCAGTTCTGTTTTATTGCGTAGCCAGCTACCAGATTAGAGGTGGCCTCTTCAACAGACCAATTCGATATTTATAATTATTTATAATAATAAAATTTATAAATATGTTGTCTTTTAAGATCCCTGCTCATTTAAAAAGGGATGTAGAACGGTATATTGACTTATCTCACACAAGGTAGTTTCAATACAAATAGCTCATTTTCAATACGCAATAGGCCCAATAGAATAAAATTGGCAATTTGAATAAGGAATAAAGCTTCGCAAAATTGACTTCTTTCTGCAAGTTTTTGAGAATTATCGTTAAACAGTTAGGTTGGATCAGCTGCCCCTAAAAGTCGTTTATAGGTAATGAAAAACAAATTAAGTTTGATACCGAGGGTTAAATACTTAATACTTTATGAATATACTCTAGAATTCTTCTTTTGAAACTGGCTTAGGACAGAAGGTCTTTAAATGCTGCAAAGCCAATTTCATTCTTGACTTTAAGTTCTCTTCACGATTAAAATTAAATTGGCCTAAATTTCCAATATGAAGATACTCTATATCACCATTATATTCTTCTTCTATTACATCGATATTCGTTCTTATATAGAGTGAATATGTCCTTTCAGGAAATTCGGAGAAGAAATTATAATCATTGTCTGAGTATTTATCTGGAAATTTTATTGCGTATATAGGAATTGACACTTTTACTGTTCCTATTATTTTATCACTAAAATTAAGGTACTACGTTATAAGCTATTATGAAATAACAATCCTCAAATTTAAATTTTAGATTAGTTATTTTCTTGTTTTCGTCAATATAACAATCTTCGCTATATGCTCTGAATTTTGACAAAATCCATCGCTACGGTCTGAATACTCACTTTTTATTTGCTCTTTAAAAGCACGAGACTCATTCAATTTACAGAAGCGAACATTAGATATATAAAAATCCCCCCATTTTTTGCTAACAGTTGTAAAGCCAATATAAAAGCAATACTTGTTTTCAATGGCCTTTGATTCTGTAGCTGACTTTGATGTAAAACCTAATAAAGAAGCTAGAAGGGAAAGGGTCAGTAGTGTTCTCATATAAATATTTAAATATTATTTTTTAAAAACATAAATTTCAGGAATAGGTATGAATAAGTCCTGTGGACTAACTCCTGGAGAGATGATCGAATGTACCTAGCATTTAGTCGACAACGATGGCGGCTCTCCATAAAGGCAGTAATTGACTGAATGGTACCGATTGTGTAAAGTAAGACCCTTACCAAGGTACGCGATAGCCGATTGTCAGATTATAAAGGGAATTATTTTGAATGGCACGAGGGGTGTTGACTACAGGAGCTTCAGCAGGATAATGCTTTACTTCCAAAACACCATACAATCTATTCATTCCAAGTTCGAGCCCTGCCGACATTTTTTTGCCGGCTAATCCGTAAAATGCGAATAGATTATAATAGAAGCTTTTATCCGAATAATCACTGATAGAAAGACCGGCAGACACCACAAAAAAATTATCGCTAAAAACTTTTCTCTGACTGTCCAAATCATAACTACGGTATTCAATATCGGTGGCTAAGCTAAGCTTGCGATAAATATTAAAATCAAAATTCAAATTGAGTTGAGTTAATTGAACGCTGGCCTGTTCAGTATTGCTTTCCGAGGACGGGCTGCCAACAAACCAGTCACCCCTAAAATTTACCCGTGCTCCAGGTCTAACAAATTGCAGTTTACCCATCACACCGAATCCGGAACCACTGCTTTTGGTCTCGTCGCTTTCAGTCATGTCATACAAACCAGTCTGAACGCCGATTACAAATTGCCCTTTCATGACCCCTTCTTCTACTTCCTCTCCGATTAAGTTAGCAGCGGTGTTTACGATTGCACTCTCTGTTGTTTGTCCACTTATGCTAGAAGGGCTTTGCCCTCCGCTGGTTTCGGGGCTATTCATGCCGGGGGAAGAGCTACTTCCCGGCGTGAGTGGATTCCCATTGTTATCCTGCGGGCAGTCAATATACTGACAAGTGGGTTGCTGCATAGTGCAACGAGGGGCACCACTTCCCAATTCTCTTGCTAAACAATCCAGGTACGCGGCATTTTCAAGGTAGCATCGCTTATTCTGTGGACAAGAAGTTTTACTGGCAGCGTCCCGATATGCCTGTGCCGCCTTTTCGTATTGAATGCGCATCTGGGGTTGCGCATTCAATTGAGAAAAGAGCAGGGACATAAAAAAAATGGTAAAAGCTTTTAGTGTTAGGTTGTATAGCGTTTTCATGGTTAAAAGAAATAGAAGTTATTTACATTTTTTCGGATCGAAATTTATTTTACAGGAATACCTGTCCCCAGTATCAAACCATTCGCACTGGCATGTTTTCTGATTTTTTATACAAATACGCCAGGTGTATGCCCCTGCGCCACCATTATCAATCACACAATACCCCGTTGGATAGGTTTTCTCATACCGGAGATCGTAGCATCCACAATCCTGTGAAGGGTTGGGTGATTGAGGATTGGCAGGGGTAGGGGCTTTCTTCGTACTACTCTGTTTACATCCATCCGGATCAAAATCATACTGGCAGCTATAGACATCTCCTACTGGCCCGTACCAGCCACATTCGCAACTGTCCTTATATTTCACGCATACAAACCACCCATCATTGAATTTATGACAGCTACCCACTTTATAAGGATTATTAAAAAACTCACCGATATAGCATCCACAATCAGTGTTTGTATTTTGAATTTGACTAGTTTTCTCGCTTTCTGTTTTTATTTTGAATGGAGACGTGGAAAGTGAATTAACCCGATAAGTCGAAGTCAAGACTATAAACAGTAGCACTATCAATATTTTCGGCATCGGAAGTAGAGTAAATGATTTAAATGCTACTAAATCAAATTTCATTACAAGAGGCTTAAATTCGGATGTTATTACTCTCTTTACTGACCAAGTGGATTACCTTCGGCATCTTGAGGACAAGCAATTGCTTTACAAATGGGCTGCGCCATCATACAAGCCGGAGCGTCGCTTCCCAAGGCTTTCGCCTGAAAATCCAAATAGGCTGCATTTTCCAAATAACATCGTTTGTTGTAAGGACAGGAAGTCTTGTTAGATGCGTCCCGGTATGACTTAGCCGCTTTTTCGTAATAAATGCGTATTAGGTCGTCACCACTTCCCGTAGTGATGTTAGCTCGGGGATCAGAATGGGTAACCTCGTTCTCTTCATCTTCGCTATCGGCTTCTTCGTCTACATCTTTCAGGGAATTGAAAAGGCTTTGAACAACTTGCTGTAAGTTTTCCTGGCTTTGAAACTGCTGCTGTAGGTTTTGTATTGTCTTCTTGAGATTGTCCTCGCTTTCCCTGGTATTTGCTGAGCTACGAGTATTGTTTTCAGTGCCCGCACGCCCTCCTGGATAGGCATATTGAGAGTCTTCTGCTGAATTAACTCTTTTTTGGGCTTGAGTGGTGTTCGCGTAGCAAGTAAAAGCAACTATGAATAGCAGTTTACTAGCTGAATAGCAGATAGATAAAAGAGTAGCCATGGATTGAAATTTTGGATTAGGGTAAAATTTTCAATTAGGAAAAACTTTTGATTAGCCATTTAATTGACAACGATTGCGGCTGTCCACAAAGGCAATAATTGACTGAATGGCATAGGTTGGGTAAAGTATGACATCGGATCATTGATGTAGAGAATAGGGTCGTTTCCATTCTTCATACTCATGCCGCGCAATACAATCACATGGCCAGAATAGGGAGAGGATTGAATGGCCAGAATGATCGCTTTTCTTTTTGATAGCGTGTTGTATAAATCTGTAGGGGTAGCAGGCGGAGCGAGGCTCGAAACGCTGCCTCCGTAATATGCGATTAGTGCCTGAATCTGTTGTAAAGTACCAGTAGTTGCACACATTTGGGGATACGAGCAGCAATAAAACGGATTAGCGTTAAAAGCGGCAGCAACCAGTTCACACTGACTGGGGGCGTTCCCTTTTTTCCAGTAGATAATTTGTTGGGAAACCGCAGCCCAACACCACACCTGCGTTTCCTGGAGTATGTTTTGTATCTGCAAGTCAATATCCGCAGGTGGCGGTGGGTCGCAGTCATGTTTACAGGTAAACATGGTTAATGACAGAGCTACAATGAGCAGGCAGTTAAAGGATTTCATCTGATTAGGGTTTATGTTCAATCGGAAAAATGGAGCAATACTGATCTGACTTTCATAAAAAGTCAGATAAAAAGCCGTTATGTTATCACCAACGACTTGCCGGTAACACGGTACGAGGATATAAATGAGCTTGTGTAATTTCTATGAGCGCTTGCCGCTTCAGATAAGCGGCGCAAGTGTTTTGCTAGCGGCCTTCGGCCGGAGCGTTTTGGTATTATCAAAGCTAGATGAACCGAAGAGCAAAGCAAATAAGTCAAACAGCGTATTTTTCCTCTTTTTTGTCCTATTATGACAGTCCGTTTCTCGCCTGCTTACTTCTTCCCCAAACCCCTCGCAATCGCCTCTTTACCCGAATGCACTTGTAGCTTTTCATAAATATGTTCCAGGTGTTTGCGAATGGTACTATCCGCACGGAATAGTTTCTCCGCAATCTGCCGGACGCTCATGCCCTGTTGCAGACATTCTAGCACTACCTGCTCCTGTTTGGTCAGTTTTTCTGCAGGCAGCAACGTTTTGGCAGGCTTCGGGCCGTTCTCTGACTCAGCCTTTGCTGTTGACTTGAACGATGTCCGGTCTTTGAGGTAGCCCAGCACCCGGCCGGCCAGGGATGGAGAAAGCGGCAGGCCGCCTTCCATGACCTCTTCCAAGGCGTTGAGCAGGCGGTGCGGCTTCACTTCCTTTAGCAGGTAACCCGATGCCCCAGCCTGCAGGGCCTCAAAAAGCTTCTGTTCATCGTCCATCACGGTCAGCATGACGACTTTCAGACCCGGGTACCGGGCTTTGCACTGTCGGGTAGCTTCGATGCCGTCCATTTCGGGCATCGAAATATCCATCAGCAGTACATCCGGCAGGTTGTCGTCACGCAGGGTAGCCAGCAGGTCTTTGCCGTTGCGAACTTCCCACACTACTTCCACACCATCACCCAAGGCCAGTTTTTCCCGGATGTCACATCCTAGCCGGGCATTATCCTCTACCAGTCCGACCCTGATTGTACGCATCCCTTTACCCGTGATTGATGAAACAAAACTAACCGCGACACACACGCAAAAACACCGTCAAATGACGTATTTTTCAGTTCTCCAATGGCAATGTTATTTCAAGATAAGTCCCTGAGGCGCTCGTATTCAGCTTGAAGCTTCCTTGTATTTCTTCTACCCGTTTTCGCATATTCACCAGTCCATACCCGGATTGAAAAGCAGATGGATCGAACCCTGCTCCATCGTCAGCAATGAAAAGGCAGAGCTGGCCAGACTTCATTTCCAGCCTCACTTGGATCCGGGTGGCCCTGGCGTATTTGAAGGCATTGTTAACGGCCTCCTGCGTAATGCGGAGGAGATGCAGAGCCACCACTGGTGACAGCACGGGATTATCAACGGGGGAGGGGCCTTGCCAGCAAAGAGCAGGAATATTGCGGTCCTCCCAGCATTTGAGCAAAATGCCGTGCAGTCGGGAAGCAAATTCTGGCAGCGTGATGGTTTCCTGATGAAGCACCCAGATAGTCTCTCGCAAATGTTGGTTGGTCTCCCGAGTGAAATCGCTCAACCTTTGAATCTGCGGTTGGTGTTCGGAGGAGAAAGCCAATAAGTCAAGCCGGGAAATGATATGGCTAAGCTGGGACCCGATGCCATCGTGGAGATCGCGGGCAAGACGCTCACGCTGACTTTGAAGTTCACTAGCCAGTCTCAGCGCTTTGATTTCTTCCTCCTGACGGCGACTTTGCTCTTCAAGGATTTTCTCACGTTGACGGGCATTGTCAGCCTGGAGTTGCTGCTGCGAATCACGGATAATTTTTTGCCGGTAGGTTAAACCGAAAGTAATGATCAGCAGATCCGTTACCAATGCCAGCCGAAAGACGAGCATATCGGGAAAGGCTTGCCGAATAAATCCCGTATTGACCAGAAAGAGATTCACTGCGTAGAATCCCAGCATGATTACCTGAGAAAGCAGAAGAAGCCAGGCCGGTCGAAAACCTTTCCTCAAAGCATATACGATGTAACTGACCCAAAGGCCTGCCACCAACAGACCCATAAATACATTGGTCTGATAGCCGATTTGAACTAGGAGGACATCGTGTTGCCAGTAGCCATATTGGCTTAGAGCCACGAAAGCCAGCGGCAGAATTGCGTACCAGCCTGGATGCAGACGTAACCACCAGTATGGGTTATCCGCTGATATAGAAAGGAAATGACGGCTGAACATTAACAGGCACCAGATGCCCGTAATCAGGGGAATACCGATGCTGACTGGATTGATCCATTCATACATCCACGCTGGAAAGAAGATACCCCAACCATCATTCACAAGTGGATAAAGTGTCATGCAGGCGGCATAACCCATGTAGTATAAATAAATAGGGCGGGGATGCAGAAAGAAGTTAATCAAGGCAAAGAGGATTGCCATAAGCATGGTACCGACGAAAACGGCCCAGTTCCAAGAGTTTTTTTGCAGTAGATTAACTAAGTAAATAGTATCCCAATACCTGACTGCATATTTAAGGGTTGTGCCGGGAACGACGTATCCACGTATGTATACCTGATAAAGCTGGCTTTTCTCCAGTGGCATTTCAAAAAGATAGTACCGATGCCGCAAAGGATTATGGCTGGCCTGAATCAACTGCCTGAACCCAGTCGTAGGATATTGCTTTACTTCAGATCCGCTTGAAATCAGCCAGACGGTAAGTGTATCAATAAAATGGGTTTGCAGTTCCAGCCAAATAGTTTGCTTTTCAAAGCTGTACAGCGTTGTGTACGCCCAGCAAGAACCTCCGGCAATATTAAAATTGGCAGCTGGGACAGATTGCCACTGGCTTTTAGGAAGTTGGCGTACCTGAGTAAGCGAAAACCGAGAAGAAGGGTCAGCCAGTTGGAATAAAGATGACTCTCTAAATGTGCTTTCCGACTGGCTAATTATTGATGGTTGATTCAATTGCAATTTCTCGCTATATCCGGTAGTAGTGGCTGCAAGCCATATCCATGCAATTACTATCCATGTTTTTCTTATTGATAATTCATTTATTTCAACCGCTACAGTTGATAGCCTGCACGCTGACGGAAGCGAAATGGAGCTATTCCAGTGCATATGCGAAGAAGCCGAATACTGTCAGAATGTAGGAAAGGCTTAACGGATGTATTCTTAATGATGAGGCAAACGGTGCTTTCTTCTCTCAGAAGTCAACTCTATTTTGTAAGACCGCAATAAATGAAGTGTAGGTATCTGCAGGAAGCGCAACGAAACCTAAGCTGTTCCATAGGCAACTACCTAATTAACTGGAAATAAAGCAATAGCTATAATTCAGTATTTTCGATTGTCAGGTTAGCTGGGGAAGTCAGATTCATCTGTTGTTGAAAACGGAATACCAAACTCCCGAATCCGGGCTTTCAGCGTATTTTTGGCAATGCCCAGTTGGCTGCTGGTTTGGGTGAGGTTATAATTAAAGTGCTTAAGTGCCTTTTCAATGTGCTTACGTTCCACTTCATGCAGGCTCCAGGAATGCTCACCTCCCCGTTGGAGAAGTTCTACCGGAATATCTTCTTCCCGCACTTCGCCCGTGCAGAAAATATACCACCGGTCGATCAGGTGAATAAGTTCCCGGATGTTGCCGGGAAAAGCATAGCTCCGTAGTTGTTGCCTAACCGAAGGAGAGATGGTTAGCATTTTTCGCTCAAAAAAGGCCGCCCGGGTAGCCAGTAAGTGATGGAGCAGCGCTTCCTGTTCGGTAGGCGGATATTCCCGGAGAGGTGGAAGCTTGAGGACCACAGTGGTCAGGCGGTAAAACAGATCCCATCGGAATTTTCCCTCCTGGCAAAGGCGACGAAGGTCCTGGTGGGTGGCAGTAATCACTTTCACGTCTACTTGCCTGGGTTCCGTACTACCCACCGGATAAATGGTTCCTTCCTGCAATACCCGTAACAAACTCTGCTGAAATTCTGGCCCAATATCTCCGATTTCGTCCAGGAATAAAGTGCCTCCTTCGCAGGATTCAAATAAGCCCATCTGATCTTGGTTGGCTCCGGTATAAGCCCCTTTCTTAGATCCAAAAAGCCGTGACTCCAATAGGGTGGGGGAGATGGCCGCGCAATTGATGGCCTTAAAGCTTTTTCCTTTTCTGGTTGATTGTGCGTGGAGGAACTGGGCCAGATTTTCCTTGCCCGTTCCACTTTCTCCCTGAATGAGAACAGTAATTTCTCTTTTAGCTACTGATGCTACCAATTGCGCCTGCTGGTACACCGGCTTCAATACCGGGCTCAACCAAAAAGTTTGTTCCCCGACATATGGCAGTTCCATTTCGCCCGATTTGACGAACAAGGCCCTTAGCGTTTCGGATTGCTCAAAATGAATGACCCTGAATTCTGGTCGGCCGGTACTCGTTTTGGCACCCTCCACACCCTGAATTAGACGGAGGTGCGGAATGACGTGCGACATGTACAGCAGCATCCAGGCCACTTGCATCATGGGGGTACCCGGAGAGACAAACACGTCGACGGCAACCTCCTTATGCTCCAGCAGTACTTCCTGCACCTTCGGGATAATTTCTTCCAGGTCAATGATGTCCTTGAGGTTCAGGTATTGGAGTTCTATTAGGTGCTTTTGATCAACAAATTCATGATTCAGATAGTTGAGCATCCGCTCACTTTTACCTGCATCTTTTGATTTCGATTCGGCGGAAGAAAGCAACACATGTTTCGTGTATCCTATCTTATCATAGTAATACTGATGGATTGTGCGGTTGGGGCCGACTGGGTTGATGGTTTTATCGTCAGGGTTGTAATCTGTTTTCCAGGCAATCCAGGAAATGAGAACGGGCTTAGGAGCGGCTTTGTCCATAGATATAAGTCGTCAGGCAACGCCAGCGTTGGCATTGATCCGGTCAATGATGGAAAGCAGGTTGCTCACCTGGGTTTCGGGAAAAACGCCCAGTACGCCCTGGTCGTGAATATCGGTAAATGGAGGCTCGAATAACCGGCCCCGGTCAATCACGCCATTGACTGTAAGGTGCTCGATGATTTTGTCAATGAAAGTGATCTGATCGGCTTTTAAAGCACCGACACCCAGGAAATCGGAGAAGGCTTTTCGGGCGGCTTGCACATCCAACCCTATAATACTGCGGATGAAAAGGGTGAGGGGCTGATCCGAACCGTATTCCCGCTGAAAATCTTCCTTGGTACCCCGCTCATCACCATCAAAAAGGATTTGCTCCAACTGCTCTAATTCAGTAAGCGTGATGGGCTGATTGGTATACAGACGGCTAATGGTGATGTGATCTTTGTTTTCCCGAATAAAACGTTCTACCCGCAGGCGGTAATTGGGTAGGGTACTTCCCAGGGGAATAATTTCGTGCTCTTTGACGGCTCCGTAATCCAGGCTATCTTCGAAATTGGTGTATACCGGAGCCCGCTCATCCTTATCAATAAAATTCATCAAGCCACGTAATTCTCCTCTGACACGCTCCAGGTCGGTCATCCCCACCTGGCTCCAGAAACCGTCCGTTTGCATGGCTGAGATCGTCGACATATGTGCCACAACGGCCGGAATGTTCTTTTTTTTGCCTAAGTGATGGGCAATGCCAGAGAGTTGGGTAACGTATTTTTTCTGACTTTTACTTTCAGTGGGCAGGCTCAGCTGAAAATTCAGAATCATCAGATCAAAGCGTCGGGCCAATTCATCTTCTCCTTCCGGAAGTACAAGCCCGGAAATACCCTGCGTTAATTCCAGCACGTCGGTTTGGTTGAGGTAGTCCCAGTTTTCGCGTTGCCGGAATTTGAGAACCGTTGCCCAATGCTGACGTACGGTAAATGAGGTATCGGAAAGTTGGGCGACGGAAGCGTGCAGTTGGTCCAGTAGCTGGGTACGCAGCGACTGATGCGGCTCATCGACATAGGCTTCTCCCTGTAGCACCTGACTAAGTCGCAGGCGGGTTTTGAATATTTTCTGACTGACCGACTCCTGGGCATTTGACTCTAGGCCTTCCGGGTGGGCGTCGAAGAATTCGAAATTTTCACAGAAGTCAAACACGCAGAAGTGGGTCTTGGGTTGTCCCGGCCCGAACAGGTCCGGACGCAGGCGGGTACCACGACCAATCATCTGCCAGAATTTGGCCTTGGATTTCACCGTTTTAAAGAAAACCAGGTTGACTACCTCCGGAATGTCGACCCCGGTATCCAGCATATCCACCGAAACGGCAATCTGCGGAAATTTGGAAACTTCGGAAAAGTCATCGAGCAGACCCTGCGCTTTCTTTTCAAAATTATCAATCACCCGCAAAAATTTACCCCGGTATTGCGGATAGAGTTCATTGAATCGTTCTTCGATGTAGAGTGCGTGTCGGTGGTTACGGGCAAAAATGATGGTTTTACCTAACTTATCACCTCCTTCTACTTTAATGCCACGCTCCATCAGGTAAGTCAGTACTTTATCGACCGTATTCTGGTTGAACAGCCAGTTATTCAGCGCGGAAGCATCAATCTCTCCGGGCAGTTCGCCGGTCTCCTCATCCCGGAAGGACATTTCATATTCATCCTTCTCTTGTTCGTTTAAATCTTGGTAACGAATGCCTTCCCGGTGGAATTTCAAGGGTACCTCCAGCGCTTTCGGAGGGACCAGGTAGGTGTCGGCTACCGCCTGATTCAGCTCATAAGCGTAGGTAGGGTTGTTGTTTTCCAGGTGAAACAGTTCGTAGGTATTCTTGTCTACCTCCGCTTTGGGCGTGGCGGTGAGTCCGATGAGAATGGCATCGAAGTAGTCGAAGATCGCTTTGTACTTAAGATACACCGACCGGTGTGCTTCATCAATAATGATCAGATCGAAGTACCCGGGACTATAGAAGCGGTTGTCTCCGACGCGGGCACCATCGATCCGGTTCATCATCGTCGGGTAAGTGGAGAACACCATGCGGCTGGTGTCATTCTCCTTTTGTTCAGTCAGGTCAATCTGAGTCAGGTGAGGGAGGTATTTTTTGAACGCCCCTCTGGCCTGTCTGACCAGTGCATTCCGGTCGGCCAGAAACAAAACCCGCCGTACCCAGCCCCCTTTCATGAGCAGGTCGACCAGTGCAGCAGCGGTGCGGGTTTTGCCCGAGCCGGTAGCCATCACCAGCAGGGCGGAGCGGGATTTGTTCATGAGCGACTCCGATACGCGTTGAATTGCTTCTTTTTGGTAGTACCGGTCGGCAATGCCAGCGTTAACAGTTTGTCTGGTCAGGTCTTTGCGACCTTGCCTACGCCCGATCAACCATTGCAACTCATCGCGGGTGTAAAATCCCTGCACTTGCCGGGGCGGATAAAATTGATCGTCCCAGAGGAAGGTCCGGAAGCCGTTGGTATAGAAGATAAGGGGTCGTTGCCCGGTCATTTGCTCCAGGCAGTTGGCATACAGTTCCGCCTGGTATTGCCCTTCCTGGGCATTTCGCAGGGTCTTCTTGGCCTCTACCACGGCCAGGGGCTTGCCATCCTCTCCCCAGAGTACATAATCCGCGTAACCCTTTCCCGAGGGATTGACGCTGGTCGGCATACCTGTCACGGGGTACTCCTGAACGTGGGGCAACGTCGGGTTCCATCCGGCTTCCCGCAGCAGCAGGTCAATGAACAATCGCCGGGTCTCCGCTTCGGATACCGGTGTTTCGACCGTAAAGGCTTTCTTGCGGTTGTTTTCCTTGCGCTCCTGGATTTCGGCCAATTGCTTTTGAAGCGCATTACGAGCCGCTTCGCTGGCGGCCAGCAGGGCCTTTTGTTTGTTAATTTCCTCTACCTGGGTCTGGTACTCCTCCTGCAAAGCCTGGATTTCCTCCAGCGATTTTCCGGCGACAGGGGTGGTGGGGATATTTGCTTCACTGAAGGGAGGAATCGGCTGCCGGTGCTCACTGTAGGCATAGGAGAAAAAGGATAAAAAGCCATACAACATCTTGAGGCTCGACAGCGCCTGCTGTTCGCTGGGAGCCCTACTGATGCTGGCGTGAGCGGCATCGTTGCCTACCTTGCGGATATAGTGTAAATTTTGCGCCGTATTGGGTGGAAGCACATTGACGAAAGACTGCTCGTTCAACAGCGCGACGAGCGAGGTGTCGTAGGGCTTTTGCAGGCTGCTGTCGTGGTCGTACATCCAGCGCACCGCCGTTTCCATCGCCAGGCGGCTGTAGAAGGCGGAAGTGCGGGTAGATGACATCACGAATGTTTCAGCTTCGGTAGCGTGTTGATGCAGTTCCTGCCATTCGACCTGTAGAAAAGTAAAGTTCGAAACCATTTGAATCACGGTTTTGCGTTCATAAGCCGACCGTCGGCAATTCTATACCATCCGTCCAGCACATAATTGCTGATGCGCTTATCGTATTGGAAGCCGGTATGAGACAGCTTCAAGAAAGTCCTTGCTTTAGTAAGATCCTTGGGAAGCGAATCCACTATGGCACAATACCCCTTGTTTTTGGTTAAATAAAGTTGGTCCAATTCCAGCGAAGAAGAATAACTGATTGGGCTGGTTGAATGGGCTTGATAACTCGACTCACACTTTGCCATAAGCTCGAAAGCTTCTGACAGCGAGTAGTGAGTAATCGGATGTTTGGGCAGCAACCGAGGGAACTCCACCTCAATTTGCTGCTGAGGGCAGGGGCCTAAATAGTGCCGGGTGTTGAAATAAAGTTTTTCAACCCACTTTTCCAGTTGTACCCGATAACTAGTGCTTTGATGCACCAAAGAAAGACAGAACAGGGATCTTACTCGTGCCATCTGCTGATAATAAGCTTGTTTCCGATTTAAGTATTCATCTTTGGAATCCTGTAATCCCTCCGATGAGGCACAGAATAGTAAAAACTTGCCGATAACATCCAATGCGATGGGCGCAAAACTGTCGTAGGCTTCGTATTTCCCGCTTTTATTTAGCCAAACCCCCAACGTTATCTCCTCTTTGCCTTTCTTTACAATGACTGGCTGGTTGAGCAAGTCGACTATAAGATGAAGCGCAATAAGATAATGCGAGAGGTCAACAAGAGAAAGGGGATGGTTTTCTTTTTCTGCCTGCTGGGCTAAGTGGGCACTGTACTTTCGGAAAAACGCTATGTTTTTCTTTTTCTCTACTTCTACTGCTTTTTCGGTCGAAAATATTTTGGGCTGATGCGTTTTCGTGCCGTTATCACTGCCGGTATCTGTGACTGAATCAGTCGATTCCTCCAGGTCAGCTAGCTGTTCCGCTTTTCGTTCCTGTTCTTGCGTGAACAACTTGAAAATGGTATCCATCACTTGAACAGCGTGGTGTTGGTTCCACGATGTGGGATGGAACTCTTCATCGGATTCTTTCTGGCGCAAAAACTCATCGTAACTCATAGGTGCTTTTTCTTCTTTCACGGGCTTAGCAGTAGATGAGGAGGAATGAAGTATTTCTTTAGGAGACTTTTGAGCATAAATATTTTGGCAAAACTCCATCAACTCAAAAGGATTGCTGAGTCCGCTCTCTATGCTGCTCAGGAGTCGGACTAGTTTTCGATTTTCCGGTGATGGATTGGTCCGGTACTGTTGCTCGACATAATGGACTACCTGTTTGTTTGAGACAGCGCCAGTAGGGCAGTAGATCTGACCGTAGGCGATCCTAAGATGCTTCACGTCGTCTGGTAGGCAACTTTTGAAATATTTCTGATTGCTGCCTTTGAGCGCCAATTGAGCGAGTTGTTCTCCCCAGGCATCAAACAATCTTAACTCCCACGTCTCTTTCACAGGAATTGTAACAAAAACCTCCAATGCATTCTCGGCTTGTTTCCAATCAACTGCTGTTAGCCGGGTGAGATAAGCGTTAACCGGGCTGGGCTGATCAACTACCAGGGAATGATTAGTTCCTTGCAGGCGACTTACATCCACCCGTTTTCCGGTGACACGAATGCCCAAGTCTGCCAAGTAATTACCCTGTTGTCTTCTCAGTAAGACTGTAAACTCATCGTTAATCGCAGCACTACTGATACGTCCCAAAGCCGCTACCGAAGCATTGGCGCTTCCCAGCAGACAATACTCTTCCGACTCCGTTTTGAAATGAAAAATCTTTCCGTGTTGTACCGGTTTGGTGGGGCCTTCAAATGCATCTTCCCATAAATAGAAGTGAATCCTGTCGTGGGGTGGGATCTGGTTAGGCGGATTGCCGTACTTTTCCTGCAATATCACGCGAACGATTGCGTGCGGATAGGTTTCCGCAAGTGCGATCAGCGCCTGCCCGTGTTCATCATAATACGGGGCTATAACCGTAATTTCTTTCACCTCTTCGCTGGGCACCAGCTGATGCAATGCTTGTGAAATAGAAGCCTCTGAGGAATTGGCCAGAAAGGCCACCCCCGTGTCTTCAGTCAGTTGAATAAAATAGCCCGGTTCATCAGCAGGAAGGGTTTTCAGTAGGTTGCAGTTTTCCCTGATCCATTGCAATTTCTGTTTAGATACTCCTTCCACTTGATTATACACCTTTACCAGGTAGTGCCAGACCTGGTAGAAGAGCGGTAAAAGAGGGTGATTTTCTCCATTGATGTTGAACGCCGTCCATACCTCGTGGTTTTTACCGTGACCGGATGCCGTTAAGTTGCCCGACCCAAGTAAGATAAGTGCTTCACTGTTTCCAACCATTAAATAAATTTTGGGGTGAAATACTCCCCTGGCAGTGATCCCACTGAGTGAGTAGTCATTGGTCAGCGACTTACTCGCCGAGAGCATCCCCGTCCATTTACCCAGGCTCTCATCCAGCATATGAGCATCGGCGAGCACTGAAATATTGGAAATCCCTTTACTTCTTAAGGAGCGTGCTACTTTTTCTTCGAAATAGTAGAAATCAAATGAGTAGGTGGTGAGGATGCAGGAGTGAAAATTCTCCTTTGGAATCAAGTCCAATAAATTCTTCGTTTCCATGGAGTTTGGGTTAAAGCAAAACCTGTGCTGCCAGTTCAGTTAATTGGTTCTGGTCGTCGAGCAGCCCCAAGTCGCGGGAGAAGTTGCGCAAAGTCTTGAGTCGCGGTGAGGTAAAGCTAGGCTCGGGGAGGTCGGGTACAGTGACGCTGATGTGGTTGTCTTCCAGAAGTAGTTTGGATACGTTTTTCTCTCCATTGCCCATTTTTTGGAAGGCAATGGCCAGGTGATCGTTGATGATCCAACTCAACAACTTGGTCAGAAATTGAGGCATTGAACGCTGTTGGGCCTTTTCGACCAGTTCCCGGAGCAATTCTATCGCATTTCCGGGTCTTAACACCTGAAGTTGATACGCATACCGGTGTAACTCTTCCAACTCCTCCCGATTTTCCTCCAGCAGGACCACGAGCAGGAGGGCAGCCTGAGCCATCGTCCGGGGTGAAGCGTTATGTGCTTTTACCGCATTATAGACTTGATCAATGAGTTGAGCACTGCTATGGGATGACGGATCGATGAGTAGCGTTGCTTCTGCTACCGTGGTGGACAATTCTAACGGAAAGGCAAGCAGATCAGCTAACTCTAACCAGATTGTCTCCACCATTTCGTGCAAGAAAGACTCCACTGGAACGGGAGTAATCCTGGCGGCCAGTTGGTTTAAAAACCCCCAGAATACGATTTCCAGCGCGTAGTGCACGTATTCATTCAAACGATAGTAGTACCAGCCATAAGAAGCTTCGTTGAATTGTTCCGTATCCTTCAAGCCTTTGGTTTGATACATCCATTCGGGCATGCGGTTCCAGGCCTCCGGTTGAGGATGGAGGCGTAGGTTGTTCAGGAACAGCTGAAGGGTTTGGCGTCGGAGGGTCAGGGGAGTGCCTTGCGGGGAGAAATCAAAGTCCTCGTTCATCAGCATATCCCAATAAAATTCCCATTCACTGGTGGAAGTAATGTCATGGGCGAATGAGAAGGCGGAGAGTTTGGGGATGTCCTCCCGAAGTAAAAGCCCATTTTTTACAATGGAAAGAAATAGGGTACGCTGTTCAGGAGAAATTGTCTCATTGTAAGCATCGGCCAGCTTTTTTCCTCTATCGGTTCGCACGTAGAAACGGGTATGATCCTGGGTGGCTACCAGTCGCAAATTCATCAGGGGACCCAGATAATACTGTCCAAAGGCACCCTGGCTATACTGCCAATAGGTTTCGGTATTCCCTTGCTTTTTGTCTGCCCCTTTGGCAATGTCATAATTGGCCAGGCTTGTGCTGAATCTTCTGGTATAGAAGCTTCCCACAATACCTAATTGTTCAGGTTCATTGATACTGACAATGAATGCCAGCAAAAGTTCCGCTCGTCGTATGAACTGGTGCTGTTCGGTTGCGCTGGCTTTAAAGTCATTCTGCTGATGGTAGGCATCGAGTAGCCAAGCGTAAAATCCGTAGTAGCGGATCCGATCGGTTACGTTGGTCATACCGGGGAGCATCTTGGCGTACATCGCTACCGAACTGTTCTGAATACCCAGGGGATCGCGGCCCCGGGAGTATCCGGTGTTTTCGGCCCAGAAAGGTGGCGTGTAGGAAGCAAGGGTAGTTGACATGTAAATAATAGGTTGCGATGAAGTATAAAGTAACTCGAGACAAAGGGCCGCCTCGAAAGCAGCACTTAGTGTTTACTGCGCTGGTATTTACCGGTAACCGTTCTGCTTCACTACTTTCCGGTAAGACATCTATTTCAATCCGACATTTACGGTTTGATCTGCTTGACCCGCTCAGTAGAGTCAATGCGGATGCCGGTTTGTTGCGACAGGTATTCGAAGATGGGCCGATCGTGCTCCAGCGGAATGTTGCGACCGAACTCACGGGTATCCCATACGAACCCATCCCTGAAAGTCATTTCGTAATAAGGTAGCTGATCCTCCTTTTTATTCTGATAGGTCACCCGGTAATCCACGTACGTGAGTTGGGTAAGCTGATCAAAAGGGTAGCGCCGCTCCCGGATCTCCAGCAGTGGGTTGATGACCACTTTCTTTCCCTGCACACCTGCGTAGGTAGTATAACACAGCGCCATTGCCACCACTCCTGCGCCTACAAACAGTCCTGTCATCCACCGCATTACCGCGTCCCCGTCGATGCCATATTGTTGGTTGTAAGCGTGGTTGAGCAGGTTGTAGCGCACCGCTCCGTAGTACAGTCGTCCCAATCGGGCGGTAAGAGCCGTGGTGGCACCGAAACCAAAGCATACGGCAGGCAGCATCCAAAACGTGTCGTCATAGGGGAACACGTGGGAGAAGGTTTTACTGGGCTTGGGCAGCAGGTGGTGCAGGGTTTTCAGGAAGTCGTACGACAACCAGGAGAGCAGGCCTATGATGGCGAACCAAGGCAGCAGCCCCACCAGGGTTTTCACCTGCGCCGACTTCTGCACCGCCTTGATTTCCTCGGGCGTAAGCGGACGCATGACGGCGCTTTTCCGATAGGGAAAGATCAGTGCCAACCCTGCCAGCGCGATGGGAAGCAGCGCCGCTTGCATGATTTGGCTAAGAATGGAACCGACATCCATAATGAAGGTGAAAAGGGGTAGACTCTTCGGTGATGGGAATCAGGCGGACAGTTCTTCCTTTAGAGCCGCCGTATTTTCAAATAGTTCTCCCTTGAAGGCCCGCTGGAGCAAGGCCTGGAACAAGGCCTCAGACTTTTGCAGGCTTGCTTCGGCTTTGGCTTTCTGTCGTTCGATATTTTCGATGATGTCAGCGAATTGAGTTTGAAGGTCAATGGGAGGCGTAGGAATTTTCTCCTTCTTAACCACACCTATATTAAAGTGTTTCTGAATTGCACCTGTTAAGCCCTGTATAGTATCATGGTCCCCATATTTAAAATTGAAAAATTCAGCCAAAAAATAGGGATTAATACTGCTCTTACAGCTTATCACAATAAGATCTGCACAATTGGCTATTACAATTGAAGATGGTATTACAGCACATACGCCAGCATTGCCTGTTCTAATTGCAACAACATCACCAGGCTTTAGAGATGATTTCTTTTGAGAGTGATGAAATTTCTCGTTGATATATTTTATATCTACCATGGAGATTCTGTTTCTTTTAATATTCAAAGAACGTAGTATAGGAATCCCATCTTCAAGATATTCATCAACTAACGGACCTACGTAACCGACCGTAATTCTACTTACCAACTCATTCATTGAATATTCTGGCCATCTTCTCTGATTTATGCGTAAATCCCCGAACATCTCCAGGAACACGGATTGCGTGAGCTGGTCATACTGGGCGACGAGTTGGCGGTCAAGTTGGCGCAGGTGGTCGGCTTTGTCCAGCACCGCGGCGATGCGCTGCTGCTCTTCCAGGGGCGGAAGGGGGATTTCTATTTCTGCAATGTCTTTGGGACTGATATTAGGAATAGCTGCTCCATAAGCTTTTTTCAAAATCAAATCTTTGATTTGATTCATATAAAAGTAGATGTAAGCCGGGCTCACCTTTTCAGGCTTGATCACTATCCTACCTACTCGTTGATTTAATAGTGCAGGGGAATCGGAGCCGTAAATTCCATATTTTCCAGTGGTTGCACCAGAAAGTGCTATGAGAATGTCTCCTCGCTTTACAATAAACCCTTTGCAGGAAGTGAGATATTTTTGATCCAAAAAAACCGTACTGTCTACCTGCCTTATCGAATCATCGATAATGTTGGAAATCCTTATTAGTGGAACACCACTTTCTTTAAATTCTTCGCTCTTGAAGGCATACCCTCCCTGAATAAAACACACATCACCAAGTTTTACCGTTTTCATCCCAAAAGCTCCTCCAGCGCCTGTAGTTCGGTTTGTCTTTCTTCGTCCAGTTGGCGAATCGCCTCGATGATCACCTTCGGGGAATCATAGGCCTGCTCGGCGTAGGTGACTTCCTTGTAGCGGTTGATAGAAAGGTCGTAGGCATTCGTGCGGATTTCTTCCAGGGGCACTAGGAACGATTGTTCCGTACGCTTCCGGTCGGTTTCGGCGGCCAGGTTATCGTAGCGGGCCAGGATGTCGGCAATGTCGTTGGTAGTAATCGGCTGGCGCTTGTCGTCTAGCGTGAAGCCGTCCGCGTGCATATCGTAAAACCAGACTTTGTCCGTACCGCCCGAGTTGGTCTTAGTAAAGATGATGACAGCGGTGCTCACCCCAGCGTAGGGCTTGAATACCCCACTGGGCATGGAGATAATGGCCTCCAACTTCTGCTTCTCAATAATCTCCCGGCGAATGGCTACGTGCGCCGAGGAGGAGCCGAACAGCACCCCATCGGGTACAATCACCGCTGCGCGTCCGCCTACCTTCATAATCCGCAGCATGAGGCCCAGGAAAAGCAGTTCGGTCTTCTTGGTGTTCACCACCGTCAGCAGCTTGTGGTCTACCGTGGAGGCATCGAGTGAACCTTTGAAGGGTGGATTGGCCAGAATGAGCGAGAAACGTTCGGCCACATCGGCATTGGCGCGGGAAAGCGCGTCCACGTCTACCAGGTTCGGGTTTTCGATGCCGTGCAACACCATATTCATGGCCCCGATCCGGATCATGGTGGCGTCAAATTCAAAGCCGTTGAACATCCGGTGGTAGAAGTGTTCCCGGAGGTCTTCCCGGTGGAAGAGGTCGGGCTGGTGTTCGCGCAGGTATTCGCCGGCCGCCACCAGGAAGCCCGCCGTACCCGCCGAAGGGTCGCAGATGATGTCTTCGGGCGTGGGTTTCATCATCTCTACCATCATTTTGATGATGTGCCGGGGCGTGCGGAACTGTCCGTTGGTACCCGCCGAAGCAATCTTGGACAGCAGGTATTCGTACAAGTCACCCTTGGTGTCGCGGTCTTCCATCGGAATGGCCGAAATCATGCTCACCATGCGTTCCAGCAGATTGGGTCGGCTGATGATGAACACCGCATCTTTCATAAAGCGGGCGTAGGAACTCCCTTCCTGGCTGGCCAGCCCTTTCATAAAGGCAAACACGCCGTCGGGAGCCGTAAAGAGGCGCAGCATTTCTTCGGCGTCGATATCTTTGAAGCGGCTCCAGCGCAACGGATACTGCTCCGGCTGGAAGATGGGCGCTTCGATGGGTTTGCCCGTCAACTGGGCCTTTTTTTCGCGCAGGGTATGAATTTCGTCGAGGCGTTTGATGAAGAGCAGAAAAGTAATCTGTTCAATGGCCGACAGCGGATTGGAGATGCCTCCGCTCCAGCAGGCTTCCCAGATCCGGTCTACTTTGCTGCGTATTTCTCCGGTGAGCATAGTTTATTGAGTGAATGATTGAGTGAATGAGTGATTGAGTGAATGAGTGATTGAGTATATTATTTACTGGTTACGTTAATAATGATGGTCTTTCGTGATAATATCCACGCCACTACGGGTGATATTTCCCGCTATATGCTCGTTGAGTCCTGGGTGAAATGGAGTCCGTTCCTGCATGCTGATTACCACTGAAGCAAAGGCACTGGGTAGATTGGTTTCAATTTATACATAATTATTTGTAATGACTTCGTTTTGCCCCACTTTGTCTCCCGATTTTCTATTTATTCCTAAGTAGCCGGAATGAGTTGCGTTTGCGGTCTGAGCCCTTGGTAGTACACCAGGGTACCTCCCAGCAGTTGGGCGTGCCGGGGATGGCAAGTTAAAACAATTACTTGCTTTTGCGCAGCAAATTGTTGCAGACACGTCGCCGCTGCCTGCTGCCGTGCGGGGTCCAGATCTACCAGCGGATCATCCAGGATCAGAAAACCTTCCTGCCCGGCCAGGTAGTGTTCGGCCATGGCCAGCCGGAGAGCCAGCGCCAGACAGCCCGCCGTTCCCTGCGAAAGCAGTTCCTGCCCAAGTGCTTTTCCGTTGGTGCCGATACGAACGGGCAAAGCGTCCTCCATCGTCAGGTCGGCGTACTTCTGGCCGGTGAGGTTCGCCAGGTACCGGCGGGTCTGGCGGTATAGGGGTTCGTAGGTCTGCTCCTGCAGGGGCGCCAGCAGTTCGTCGAGTTCAGCCCGGATTTTCCGGTAGGCTTTTCCTTCCTGGTGCCGCTTTTCAAAGTGCATTTGGGCCAGTTCCAGCCGCTGCTGTAGGTCTTCCACACTGCTTTCCGGAGCCGATTTTTCCAGCTGAGCCCGTTCCATGAGGAGCTGGTGGAGTTCTTCCTGCCGCTGGCCGTACAAGGCTTGCGTGGCTTCGTAGTGCCGGATGAAATCTTCCGAGCGGGTAAAGCCTTCGGGGAGCATCCGCAAGGCCTTCAGTTGTTCCCGGAGTGCAAGGTGTTTGGTACGTTCGGCGTGGCCTTGCTCAATTAACTTTTCCATGCTGCCGTACCGCGCTTCGAATGCCGCTAGCTGGCGGGCGTTGGCTTCCACCTGCGCTTTTGCTACCTGCCAGTCCGTCTGACAGCCCACCAGCTCTTCCTGGATGACGCTGAGGCTGCGGGTGGGAGGGAGTTCTTCGATGGTTCGGGCCTGCGCTTCCAGGCTTTCAAAAGTTGTCCCCTGCAAGATGGCTTCCAGTCCCGCTTCCGCCTGCCGAAGCCCTTCGGTTGCCTGCTGATAGTGCTGGGCAGCCGCTTCCAGTTCGGCTATAGTGCGAACTCCCTTCACCTTTAGTAAGTCCTGCAGGCCCTTTTCTTTTTCTTTCCAGGTCAGCAGGTCGCCTTCGGTATCACCCACGCCCGAAAAGGCAGTGACCGAAAGAGGGCCGATTTGCAGACTGATTTTTCCTGCTGCTTCGGTTTCAAAAACCTGAGCTGCCGACAACAGCAACTCTTGGGCGGGTTGGGTCCCCTCTGCCAACTGTACGGTCACCCCGGTTTGGGCTACCAGTTGCAGTTTCAGCCGACGGGCAGCAATTTGCACCCGCAGCGTTTCGATTTCCTGCTGCAAGCGCCGGGCATGTTGACTCTCTTCCGCCGATACCGACACATATTCCGCCCGTTTTAAAAGGGCCACCTCCCGCTTCTCCTGCCAGGTACGTGCCTGCTGATACCGGTCGAGTAAAGTCTTGCTCTGTTGTACCCGCTGGGCCGTATTCATTTCGGCCTGTAGCTTCACTATAAACCGTTCGTAGTCTATAATTCGGTCTGTGAGTGCCTGTTGAGCCGTTTTCAGGCTGGGCCACTGGCTATAAATACCCAGGAGTTCGTCCAGATGGGCGGCCTGCTGCTGTTCCTTCAGCCGTAGCTGCTCCCGGTTACGAACGTCGGTCAGTGCTTCGGCGTGTTCCCTCAGAAATTGACTCAGGATGTCCAGTTCATTCCGGCAGTTGCCTGCTTCCAGCATGAGGCGCTCCCATTCCTGTTCGTACTGCCGGGCGGTAACCAGGGCTTTCCGGGCTTCCATTAGGGTGTACCAGGCGTTCAGAATGGCACCGTTGCCGTTGATGTGCCTTTTCTCCAGTCCGCCGCCGTTGCGCGGTTGGTTTTGAGTCACGTTCCAATTGCCGTCCAATTCCCGGATTCTGGCTTCTACCGTCTCTTTCAACTCATCGACATTTACCCGTCCCTGAGACATGAGCGCGTTGCGGAGCAGTTGCGAAAGGGAGTGAAGCGCTTCGGGTTGCCCGCGCAATTGCGCAATGGTTTGGGTCAGCGATGCCTGAGCAGCCATCAGTACGTGGGTATAGGTAGCTTCATTGGGACCCATAAGCCCGGCCAGTTGGTCCGTTACCCGGCGGTCATCGCGCAGGAGTGTGCCATCTGGCAGCATCAGTTGGGTCATGGCACCGCTGCCCCAACGTTTGCGGAGTTGATAATGTTGACCGGCAGCTTCAAAGCGCAGGGCTACTTCGGCACAGTCGCCGCCACCCGCCGGAAAATAGCGAGCGCCGAAAACCTCCAGCCGGGCAGGGGTCAGCTGGCTGGTTTTGAACAGTACCTGCGTGAGCGCGTGCAGCAGGGTGCTTTTGCCCGCTTCATTGTCGCCCAGGATGACATTCAGGCCGGGCTGAAAGTGCGTAGTACGTTGGGATACGCCCGCAAAGGGCTGGGTAGTGAGGGAGAGGAGTTTCATCGCGAAAGTTGTTGGATCAGTTGGTGAGCAAGTTGCAGCGTAAGGTCATTGTCGGGACCAGCTGCCAGGTTACTGAGCAGGCGGTGGGGGAGGGTGTCGGGTACGTAGTGCTGGTCCAGATAAGCCGGATCAATCAGCAGGGCCACCTCATTGACTATTTCCAGGTGGAGCAGCGTTGCCTGGAAAGATGCCAACAGTTGCTGTAGGGCCACCCTATTTTCGGCGCTCAGCCGACCGCTGAGGCGGAGGTGCACCAGCGATCGGTCGGGCGGCAACTGCCGCAGGGTGGCTTCCACTTGTGTCAGGTCTTCGGCGTACGCTACCTGCAGGTGCAGCCGGTGAAAACGGAGCGCGCCAGTCTGAATCTGCTCGAGCCGGAAGGCCTGGTCGGCTCCCATTTCCAGGTACCAGCAGAAGCCCGGGTGCGAACAGTTAAAATCTTCGGGGGTATGGGTAGCCGGAATCAGAAAGTCGGGGCGTTGGTCGGGAATCCGGATCGGATAGGGCACGTGCAGGTGTCCCAGCAGCCAGATGTCCATGCCGGTAGCACGCAGCTGCTCGGGCGTCATCGGAAAGTAGCGGTCCCCGTCAATGCCCAGCCCTTCAACGTGGCCGTGCGCAATGCCTACGTGCAGGGCACCTGACTTTTTCCCGGCCTGCTTTATCCATTCGATGACGGGTTCGGCGGAATGACGGCGGTGGCAGGGAGCCGGGTAAAAAATCACTTCCTGTTCCCCGATCGAAAAGGAGAGGGTTTGGGGAGTAGCCAGCACCAGAATGCGGTCGTCGCTGGCTTGCCGGAAAGTGTCCCAGAGTCCATCGCGGCCATTGTCGTAAAAGTCGTGATTGCCCGGTAGTACCAATACAGCTTCTCCTTCAAAGGTTTTGAGAATGGCCACGCAACGCTGAATGTCCTTTCTACTGAGATGAAGCGTATCGAACAGATCTCCGGCAATGACCAGGAAATGGGCCTGGCGTTGGTTGCCCTCCGAGATCAGTCGTTGCAGGGCCTGCCAGCGTTCTTCGATCAGGGCTTCACGAGTAGTGGGAGTATAATCGCGGCCCCGGAATTTTTTGCCGAGGTGAAGGTCGGCCGTGTGAATTATTCGGATCATCTTATTCCTTTTTTGATCCGCAAGTTGCCAAAGCTATGCCAGGGCCCAAATAGCTCAAAAAAACCGTTTTTGATCAAGATGGGATGTCAAAAACTGTATCAGGCAGTCAATTTCTGATAGTTCATTTAGTTTATCTATTCTACAGTCGCAATCCTTATTATTCTGGAAGTGGTACTCTGAGAACTACCAAATTAACATCCGATTTCAATTCCAATGAGTCGCAATCCTTATTATGCTGGAAGTGGTACTCTGAGCTATTACTCTGCTATGCTTATATTATCTATCTCTCCAGTCGCAATCCTTATTATGCTGGAAGTAGGTCTCTGACGCAGTGCGTCACACCAGTATAATTGCACTGAAGTTGCAGTCGCAATCCTTATTATTCTGGAAGTAGGTCTCTGACAAACTATTTCCTAATCGACGCCGGTACGCATAATGTCGCAATCCTTATTATTCTGGAAGTAGGTCTCTGACGCTGGCCGACAACCCCGTCGATGAAAGCCTGGTGGAGTCGCAATCCTTATTATTCTGGAAGTAGGTCTCTGACTTAAAAGAGGCCTTGGATGTATACGGCAAAGACATCCACAGTCGCAATCCTTATTATTCTGGAAGTAGGTCTCTGACACGTCGTGGATTTGCGTGAAGACGAGTTCGAAGAAATCGTCGCAATCCTTATTATTCTGGAAGTAGGTCTCTGACCCAGAACAAGCGCATGTTCGCTTCTGCGTGGCAGTAGTCGCAATCCTTATTATTCTGGAAGTAGGTCTCTGACAACCAGGGTCTTCTACCTTAAATGGTCAGAAGATCAGTCGCAATCCTTATTATTCTGGAAGTAGGTCTCTGACTGGAATTGGAAACGACCTTTTAAATAATAAAGACGATGTCGCAATCCTTATTATTCTGGAAGTAGGTCTCTGACATGTTTCGTTTCCAACTTCAGAAACCTAAACTGAGTGTCGCAATCCTTATTATTCTGGAAGTAGGTCTCTGACCTTTTACAAGAGTACATATATCCTGAATGATTTTGTCGCAATCCTTATTATTCTGGAAGTAGGTCTCTGACTGACATTATTGATTTTTTAAGCGAGCTCCCGGAGGAGTCGCAATCCTTATTATTCTGGAAGTAGGTCTCTGACTTGACCTGCTGACGGTAGTTCACCAGCTCCGGAAAGTCGCAATCCTTATTATTCTGGAAGTAGGTCTCTGACTCATAAGAAACAACAGCCACCACAATCAACCCTGTTTTAGTCGCAATCCTTATTATTCTGGAAGTAGGTCTCTGACTGTCAAAGCAAAAGCCTGTTGTCTATGCTATTATTAATGGGTCGCAATCCTTATTATTCTGGAAGTAGGTCTCTGACTGAAAATAATAACTCACAACGGTCAGTTTCACGCTGTCGCAATCCTTATTATTCTGGAAGTAGGTCTCTGACTATTACTGAGAAATCAGCCTCATTCAATGCTATTATGTCGCAATCCTTATTATTCTGGAAGTAGGTCTCTGACTTATACTTTCACTAAGGTATTAGAGCGTAATGAGATAGTCGCAATCCTTATTATTCTGGAAGTAGGTCTCTGACAGTGAGCAGAATTCCACCTACCAGGTGCTGGGAAAGGAGTGTCGCAATCCTTATTATTCTGGAAGTAGGTCTCTGACGTACTTTATTAACCATATTCTCGGTGTTGTTAATATTGTCGCAATCCTTATTATTCTGGAAGTAGGTCTCTGACAGCTTTTTGAATCGCGCGTTGCCCCAGAAGCCAGTATGTCGCAATCCTTATTATTCTGGAAGTGGTGCTCTGACTGATACGGTGTACTCAATGGATGCCAGAAAAGCCGTCGCAATCCTTATTATGCTGGAAGTGGTACTCTGACTTTCTGATTTAAAGCTTGGCTCGGTTGGTACAATTGGCAGTCGCAATCCTTATTATTCTGGAAGTGGTACTCTGACGTATGCTTTTCCGATCTTCACGCCAATGATTGGCAGTCGCAATCCTTATTATTCTGGAAGTGGTACTCTGACACTATCAAATTAGTATAACCAATTAAAACACCGACCAAGTCGCAATCCTTATTATTCTGGAAGTGGTACTCTGACTGCGTTTCTAAACGAGAATCACCAGGGTTGGGAAGATTGTCGCAATCCTTATTATTCTGGAAGTAGGTCTCTGACTAACCACACCCAAACCATCACCAACCTGCTACGCGGTGTCGCAATCCTTATTATTCTGGAAGCGGTACGCTGACTAAAGAACCAAAAGAAAGCACGAATCTATTGTCCAATATGGTCGCAATCCTTATTATTCTGGAAGTAGGTTTCTAACTGCCGTGACCAACGCCAAGGCGAACATTTCCTTCAAGGAGTCGCAATCCTTATTATTCTGGAAGTGGTACGCTGACCCATGACAAGTATGTTCTACGCCGTAAAGAACCTGTAGTCGCAATCCTTATTATTCTGGAAGTGGTGCTCTGACTTAAAAGTAATTCACTACCTATCCGGCCCAATAGCTAAGTCGCAATCCTTATTATGCTGGAAGTGGTACTCTGAGAACGTTGACTTTACCGATTGCTTACGAAGAGGTTGAGTCGCAATCCTTATTATGCTGGAAGTGGTACTCTGAGGCTTTTATCAACCGGCATACCCACCAGCGGCCAGTGTCGCAATCCTTATTATGCTGGAAGTGGTACTCTGAGGTGAATCAAATGACCGAAACCGAAGCCGATGCCAGGAGTCGCAATCCTTATTATACTGGAAGTGGTACTCTGAGTTATGCAAAGTATCACAGATAATGTAAGGCCCAAGTTGTCGCAATCCTTATTATGCTGGAAGTAGGTCTCTGACAATGGGAGCTCACCAAGCTGGAAGAGATCAGAAAGCAACTAGTCGCAATCCTTATTATTCTGGAAGTAGGTCTCTGACAAAGTCCGCCTCAAAGATGCAGACCTTTCCGGGTTACCAGTCGCAATCCTTATTATTCTGGAAGTAGGTCTCTGACAACCATTTATAAACCATACTACTCACTTATGAAGTCGCAATCCTTATTATTCTGGAAGTAGGTCTCTGACACATCACTGTCAAGGCTCATATCAATCAAATGATGGATGAGTCGCAATCCTTATTATTCTGGAAGTAGGTCTCTGACAAGCCTGACCAAAAGTGGCAGGCGTTTTTTACGAGAGTCGCAATCCTTATTATTCTGGAAGTAGGTCTCTGACAAACTTTGGGAGTTACCTAAATGAATTGGAACGAAAAGTCGCAATCCTTATTATTCTGGAAGTAGGTCTCTGACGAGTTGTACAAAATTAACTTACTTCCGGGAAAGTGTAGTCGCAATCCTTATTATTCTGGAAGTAGGTCTCTGACGTGATAAGATTCAATTTACTGCTGAAGCAGATAAGTTGTCGCAATCCTTATTATTCTGGAAGTAGGTCTCTGACTCTTCAATCACGTGCTCCTCACGGAGCTTCTGGCTGAAGTGTCGCAATCCTTATTATTCTGGAAGTAGGTCTCTGACCCCAAGCACCTTGATGCCATCAAAGCCAAAGCCGCAGTGTCGCAATCCTTATTATTCTGGAAGTAGGTCTCTGACTGATACCCAAAAAAGTTGATTCAACCGAGTTCCTTAGCGGTCGCAATCCTTATTATTCTGGAAGTAGGTCTCTGACTCCCGCCAGCGGCCAAACTCCTCTACGGAGAAATTACGGCGTCGCAATCCTTATTATTCTGGAAGTAGGTCTCTGACGCCTTTTCGCGTGTACAACTTTGCCGCCGTACTGCGCGGTCGCAATCCTTATTATTCTGGAAGTAGGTCTCTGACCCATACGCCAACCAATGACCCCCGAACAGCAACTATCAGAGTCGCAATCCTTATTATTCTGGAAGTAGGTCTCTGACACAAAAGAGCGCCAGTTATGCTATCTGTTTTTCGAACTGTCGCAATCCTTATTATTCTAGAAGTAGGTCTCTGACACCGCCGAAGTCGCTCACGTATGGGCACAACAAGTTCAAGTCGCAATCCTTATTATTCTGGAAGTAGGTCTCTGACTTTACCAGAATCGAGTCCCAAAGGAAATACCGAACGTCGCAATCCTTATTGTGCTGGAAGTGGTACGCTGAGAAGTTCTTAAACTCATGGAGGGGCAGAGACTTAACCGAGTCACAATCCTTATTATTCTGGAAGTGGTACGCTGACCAGCTTTGTGCCTACAACAACCAGCAAAACAAGTGTGAGTCGCAATCCTTGTTATTTTGGAAGTGGTGCTCTGACCGATGTGGCACGGTTACAAGAATTACGGAGCCAATATGTCGCAATCCTTATTATTCTGGAAGTGGTACTCTGACTCTTCACCATTTGCATCCAATTTGCCGCCGTTATGATGTCGCAATCCTTATTATGCTGGAAGTAGTACGCTGACTTCCTCTTTGCCGTCTTCCTGCTGGCAACGTCGTCGCAATCCTTATTTTCTGTAAGCAGGTCTCTGACAAAAAAATGGCTGCAATTGTATGTCCTGACGGATGGTCGCAATCCTTATTATTCTGGAAGTGGTACTCTGACGTTACTACCAAGGCAGGTAGAAAACTCATTACTATTCAGTCGCAATCCTTATTGTTTTGGAAGTAGGTCTCTGACGCTATGAAAAAGTTATATATGGTCTATAACATCAACGGGTCGCAATCCTTATTATTCTGGAAGTTGTACGCTGACTTATAAGCGACCTATAAATGAGCCTCGATCCAACGTCGCAATCCTTGTTATTCTGGAAGTAGGTCTCTAACCGCTTGCGGAAGACTGGTATCCGGGGGTTTGTATCGGAATGTCGCAATCCTTATTATTCTGGAAGTGGTGCTCTGACAAGACCACCAAAGTAATTCACTATCTATACGGCCCCATTGTCGCAATCCTTATTATTCTGGAAGTGGTACGCTGACCCCCTACGCCGTGAGCTACATCGCCACGCCTGCCACCGAGTCGTAATCCTTATTATTCTGGAAGTGAAACGCTGACCTATGCTCATTGCTTTGCACATCCCAGTAAAGAAGCAGTCGCAATCCTTATTATTCTGGAAGTGGTACGCTGACAAAGCAATGAAGAGCTAGTAAAAAGTTTTCACCGGATTAAGTCGCAATCCTTATTATTATGGAAGTAGGTCTCTGACCCCAGGCAATGCAAACAAATTCGACTTTGAAGAAATGTCACAATCCTTATTATTCTGGAAGTGGTACTCTGACGCACGGCGGCCGTAAATATTTGTAGGGTAAGCATTTGATTTCAAAAATGCCCGTAAACAATACGTCAAAGAACCATTTTGTGCGACCATTTTTGGGGCGGCAAAACCAGAAAAAGATTCCCTTAATAAAATCGGATTTATCTAAAAAAACAAGGTATTTTTTTCATCCGTAATGAGGGCACAATCCACGTTCTTTCCTACTACCCGCATCGCACGGAGCTCATCTTCGGCAATGGGCACCAGGAAGATACTGTCGTGGTTATCGTAGGTTTTCTGAATCTCTTTCAAAGTATGGTGGATCTCCTCGTACGTCTTCGGGTTCAACTGCGCCAGGAAAATCGATTTCTGCACCCGGTAGCAACCCTTCCCAAGCAGGTACCTGGCAATGTGCGTTCTTTGTATGAGTCTGCAAAATCGATGCTATTCAATCAATCCAGCCTGACGGAGTTTTGTTGAGCTTGTTCGGCTCTCTCTCTTCGGATGGTTTAATCTCACCAGAATCAATAGCTACAACAACCTCCCGATTTCACTGTTGAGTTGAACAAATACATTGGTGGAGGGCAAACCCGCCCAGAGTTCCCACTTCGTTTTAATATCATCAAAATCAGGCACGTAGCGGGCCAGCTTCCCTTCGCTGATGCCCAATCCCCTGTGGGCGTAATCATTCCGTAGTTTATCCAGACCTACCTCCGAATTTTTCGGATTGATAAACCACCGGTTGCACTTCTTTAAGGATGCCAGCATTTGCTGGTGCAGGGGATCAGTGAGAGACTCGGCCATGCAAAGCTGTAGTGGGATGCCCCGTTGAATGGAGTCACTCCCAAAAAATTGGGTGATTTGGGGATTGTTCCTGGCATCTAGCACCATCTGGGCGGAGGAAGTCTCATACTCTTTTTCCAGGTTGTACCCGAGGCGTTGCGTAAAAACTGCCACCAGGTAACGTTCCATAAAGATGCAGTAGAACAACACGGCCCGGGTGAAGTCTTGAATGCTATAGTAAAAAGAAGCAATCGAGAGCACCTCGCACAAATCAAAAAATTGCTCCCTGGTCATCAGCTTTTTAAAGTCTTCATACTTGCCCAGCGGTTTCTGTTGGGCATAATCGGCCAAAAAATGCAAATTTTCGTATTCCGACTGCTTGTAATTGTTGGGCTTCGCATAGGCCAGGGCCAGGGCCTTTTCGTGTTCTTTCCGGTAGTGGGCAAACAAGAGTAGCCGCGAAACCAGAGAGGCCGATTTGGTGTTCATTCCGTAAATTTCGGCGGCTCCGTTGTAGTTACCCTTTGCCAGCAGGGCGCTGATCTGTTCCAGGTTAATAATCTTCCGATACTCTACTGAATCGACCGATTCCAGAATGCTCTGAAAATTTTTCCCCTGTGCAATATAAATCACTTCAAAATCAGCCGGATCAAACAAATATTCGGCGATTATTTTAAGAGAAGACTTTTGTTGCGCGGTTCCTCCGGCGTCACAAATCACAAATTTTCGATTGCCAAATCGCCCGATTATTTCCTTTAATTTGCCTCTGTAAGTTCGTATTAACTGTCCGTTATCGGTGATTTTACAGCGCAACTCCTGCAATTCGACCGGTATCGTATACTTTTCTTCGATCAGTTTTTTCAAAATTATCCCAGCATACAGGGTATCCTGGTCCTGCCGGCCTTGGTTTATTTGATTAGAAGAAAATAAAATCACCTGATCGAAGGCCTTCGGTCGAGAATCCAGCAGGGTATTAAGGATGTTGAGGTCTATATGAAATTGTTCACGTTCAAGGTTTTGTGATAGCCACTCCGTAAAATTTTTAAAATTCCTCCCACCCGTTTCTTCCATGGATAAGTCCGGAATTTTTACTCCTTTGTATAGCAGGTTCCGGTTACCAATATTTGCAAGCAGTATCTTTTTTTCTTCAACCATATTTTATTTTTTTATTGGCTCACTGATACCCCGGATTATTTTTTTCTGCTTATCAAAATCGTTGATCTTGACTGTTACGACCGTATCCTTGGCCAAGCCAGCCGGATAGCGTACGGGAAACTCCTTGCTTTCATACCCTTCCACATAAAGTCGACAAACGGCCTGAATACCCTGCATGCGCAATACCACGGCATCCACGCGAATGTTCAGACTGACTTCACTGGCTTTTTTCAACTGGGGCTTGCGTGCCTCTTCCGCCTTGCGTATAGCCTCTTCCTCGGCGGCGAGGCGGGCGGCTTTCTGTTCAGCTTCAGCTTTAGCAAACTGAGCAGCCTTCAGGGATTCCTCCCTGGCTCGTTGTTGCCTCAATGCTTCTTTTTCCTCATTTAAGTGCTGTAAGGCCTCTTCGTCTAACAAGGTAAGTTTCATAAATCCCATAGGTCTGCCCTGGAGCATCACCTTTCGTGATTTAGGAAAGGGCAGATCACCGTAATCCTTCCGACGCACGGCAAGGGCGATCTTCCGCATTTCAGCAGGAGGCAACTGGTCAATCTGCCACCCACCCGTCATAAACTGGTGACCAATGCCAAAACCAACGCGGATCACACACTCATGCGGGCCGCACTGTGCAGCGATTGTCCTCAATTCACGAAGTGATTCAAGGTATTCGTCCGCTCCGGCCGGCAGTTCCTGGTCTTCATAATTGGCAATCTCCCTTTCAAGCAATCGAAGGGTATTTTCCCTGATAACCCGGAAAATAAGGGGGTAGGTCAGTGAGGAGGTGTCGTGCTGAAAGTAGTTTTGCCTGGTCGTCGCCGATTTAAGCTTTTCGGGTATTTGTAACCGCCCTATTCCGATCGATTTTTCGGGAAGGCATTCAATAAACTGCTTCACCTCGTCTTTCATCCGGAATCCATTCCCTCCCTGGTTCAGGGTTTCGGCTAACAGACAACAGGTTTCTTCAAAGTGCACGTCGCCTACCCGCAGGAGCCGCAGAATATCGTGGTTGGGGTCAGAGCCAAGGTAATTAGCCTGGAGCCGGCGATCCTTGTAATTGGTTTTAATTTCCCCGGTCCGATTATCACGACGCTCTTCGCCAAGATTGGAATGGTTCCTGGCAAAGTCAGGCTGCTGTTTGATCAAATGGGCAAGCAGGGCGGTTCTGATAGCGCCTTTCAGGGAAGAGCCAGGCAGAATCGGACTTCCATTCCCGGAGTGAATCTGCTCCCGGATGGTATTCTCTTTGGAGGGTCCCTTACCGATTACCGGAAGCGTGCGCAAAGCCGTATCGGATGTGCTGACCCCTGGGCGACGAACCTGGAGGTATTGTAGCAGATCTTCCTTGCGTTCGATAATCGTTAACCATTTATCTAGGTTTTCCCGACCTATAATGGCAAACACTTTCTGTTCATCAATCACTGCAACTTTCTTTTCCTGAGAAAAATACAGGTATTCGAAGTTGCCCTGAAAAGCCCGTCCGCTACCGATGTGGACCGGCGTAAGGGTTTGAATTTTAATGTAGGTCATCGGATAGGGGTAGAATAGGTAAAAAGAGGGCTCGTCCATCGCGCCAGACGGGATGCGTCACCAGTGGAATCTCTGGCTTCAAATCCACCAGTTTCCCCCTTAACGGGTGAGAGCGCGGGAATACCGAACCTTCGGTAAACATATACACCGATCGTTTGCGCAAGCGGATGTTTTCTACGTTCTGCGGATTAGCCAGGTACCCTCCCCGTTTGATTAAATTATAAGAGCTATTGCTGAGCACTTGTTCGTTCAGTTCTTCTTCGGCAGGACAGTAGAGTGAAAGGCACAGCTGGTGCGTAGCTCTTTCTGGCACTTGAAGCAAAAGTTCGCTTTCTTCAAAGGTAAAGTATCCATTGCCGACTGTTTTGTCCGTACCAATTCCATTATCCCCCAGCAAGGCAAGACTGGCCTTTACCTGTTGGCAGACAACTTCGTTAGAACAGTCGAGCAGGAAAAAAAGGCCTGCCTCCTCCCCGAAAAACAAGCGATCCACGTAGTAAGGGGTGGGATCCTCGGTAAAGTCGTAGGGAATAGTTACCCGCTGTTGTACCGATGAACGGACAATGGTGATGCTTTTTTCCCCAACCAGATGCTCATGATCGCTCACATACTTGTCTCCATCGTGCAGGTGAGCGGCCTGCATTACGTCTGCCGAACCTGCGAGCAATTGCTCAAAATAGCTTTTCCCGAAGTATTGGACTTTTTTGAGCCTTTTTCCCTGTTTTTCCTGCTCAATGCCTTCGAGTTGAGGCAAACTAGCCATCGGCTTAGGGAAGAAAAACTCGCTCCGGAAAAAGGGATAGGCCGAAGACAAGGTGAAATAATCCAGGAAAGAGGACTGAATGGTTTTTTCTCCAAATAGCTGCAAGGCACATACAAACAACGCCGATTTGAGTGTATCGGAATGCAGAATGGTATCGCTCTGGTCGTACTCGCTCTTGCCCTTAGCCAGGTGGAGACCACCGGGGAAACGCAGCTTAAATACGCGATAGGTTTGGGTTGGCATACAGTTTATTTCAAATCCGTGGGAATATTGCATTCTGTAGTGATGTCCTTTCCTTGACCAATTTTCTGGCTGCTGTGGTAGTATTCGCTACTGCGTTCCAGCACTTCGGTGATTTTGAATTTTACCTGACCACTTCCCCGGGAACCACTACCGCCCAGGTAATCGTCCTGCACCATCTGCAGTCCCTTGAAAACGTGACCGATGAGTTCACTTTCCTGCTCATCCTGAAAAACATTGAGTACAATATTCAGCGCGAATCTGGCTCCGGCCGGAACCCGTTCGAACGTCCGCGGCATGGCGGCAGAAGTAATCCGGTCAATGACGACCTCGGTTTTAGCTTCCGTGAAGGGCAGATCGGTTGGTTTCTTTTCCAGTTCCTCCCGATTAAGCAGTTTGCCATCGCGGACAATAATGCGCGACGGGCGTTGTTTATCAGCATCTTTATGGGCTGACCCAAACAGGACGGTTGTTATAGAGTCAGGTTCTAAATAGGGACCGTGTTTAACGGTATTACTCATCGCGCCTCCAACTTTGCCATATGATATCTCCAGCAAGGAGCGCATTTTTCCCTTTAAAGAACTTCCCGGAATATACGGTTCGTTGGTAACCGGATTTCGGATCACGGTCTTGTCGGGGCCACCAATCGCCATGGCTGTGTTGGTGCCGCCAATGAGAAGGCCAGTCTCAGCCAGTACTTCTCCCTTGAAGAGAATCTTTTTGATTAATTGTGACATTTGATCAGTTTTTAAAAAAAGTATGATTAATCTCTCCCACCACTTGCTTTATGATAGGCTAAAATGGCTTCTGCAAAATCACAGAAATTTTTAAAACGCTTCTCGCTCTCGGAATCGTCGGCCTTAACTGCCTGATGGGCCTGTTTAATAACTTTTTCGAAAAGAGTTGCTCCCTGACTTCGGTCCTTATCAGCAGCACGCTTAGCTGCGTAGGCCATTTTGGGCAGCAGCAGTAGAAAGGACGTTTTGTTATCGGTAAAGCCTTTCATCTGAATTCGTTTAATTTCACCGTACACGTTACGTATTTGGGAGGTGGTAAACTTTTCGTCAGCCAGCTTCTTTCCGAATTTTTCTGCAAACTCAATGCACTTTACATTAATGGCTTCTCTGATCCACTCCTCTTTGAAATCATTAGTAATGTCGGGTCCCGAACCGGATTGCCAGGATGCATTTGCCTGGCCTTGGCCTCTGTTAAAATGTGACTGCTGAGACATAGAAAATAAATGTTAAAGGTTAACTTCTTAATTCCAATTCCGCCCAGCGGGCGGCCAGGTTCAACAATTCCAGAAAGGTATAAGGGCTATTCAATTGTTGGCCCTGGTAAGAATCGGTGAACACGTTGATTTTCAATTCGTCAATAAAGGCTTTTTGATCACTGTCTTTTAAGCGATCCTTTGCGCGGGCAAAATCATAGGCAATTAACCAGCGCCAGCTCTCGTTCTGACCTTGCTTTTTTTGCGATTGGGCCTGCTCGTAAAACCCATTGATCTTACTAAGCAGGCTACGCGGCATTCCGCCTTTGTCCAGTTGGACCAACTGATTCTTCAAGGCTTCCACTTTCGGATACTCATGCTCCCAATGAAGGGCATATCCAAGTAGTCCGAAGGCATTTTTTTCAAGCTTGCCAGCGGGATGATTCGAGTTCTCATACTTCTTGGCCAGTTTTTCCGCCTCTTCGGAAAGGCTGGCACCCTTGGCAATGGGAAACTTACCGGTCACCAGGGCAATTCCTCCGGAAAGCCCCAACCTCGGATTCTGACAGGTCCATTTCTTAAAATCCTTTTGAATATCCCGAGCAAATTCAATTAAATAGTTCCATTTCCCGACAATGAACAGGTCATCACCCCCCGCATACAGAATAAAGGTGTTTTGCTTGAAATTTGGATTGGTTTCCCAAATCGTATTCAGATACCCCTTAAAGAAGTAGTCCAGGTTACGACTCAGGGTGCTGTAGCGGGAGAAGGTCCGTTTATGCTCATCAAAACCCCGGATAAACACCTGTCCCAGATTGTCAACGTCCATTCTCAGAATTCCCAGCCGTTTCAGACTTACTTCCTCATTGCCAGTTCCCGCCAGTTCATCAAAGCTTAGCGGCTCATTGTGCTTGTCGCGCGGAAAGTCGTTGCCGCCGTACAGGGCAAATCCATAAATGTTGTCTTTACCTGAGATTGTACTCTCCAAAAAATTAAGCTGGTTTAACCGGCTTATGCGCACGCTATCCGCCGATCCCTTCAAGGCAGACTTGTAATTGAGGAGGGTTTTCGCATCGATAAAATAATGATAATAGCCAATCTCGCAGGGATCGAAAGGCTCCAGATCCCAGTATTCGATAGGATCTTTGGACATTACCCAATACTCGGCGTTCTTTAATGTCTTGCCAAGCTGAATTTGCTGATAGGTAGGTAACTTGACTGGCTTTTGAGGCGAACGCTCGTCTCTATCAAGGTACTCAATCATCCGGTGGCTTTTGCTGAGCTTCAGGCTGTCCCATTCCTTTTTACTGAATTCTTCATTGGTGATCACATCCCGCTGCTGCTCTCCTCCCACTTCGGAGGGGTTGAAGAAGAAGGAATAATCCTCATTAATCTCTTTTCTAAACTTCTGCCGTTTTCTCAGATTCAATTTTTTAGTCAGCTCACTCCAGGCCTCGTTAATGCGTTGGTTAAACACCTGCCCTTGGGTAACGGCAACCCGCTCGACGGCGAGGTAAAGGGAGACTTGATGGGCCTGAAATAACTTATCCGCGATGGTGGCCGTCAACTCGTCCAGTTTCTGCTTTACTTTTTCTGTATTAGGAGCCAACAAATAAAATCCACCTCCCGACGCGTACACTACATTGGCCTGGTACAATTCTAGTCCGTTGAGAATCGTCTGTAATACACTATCGGCCAGTAATTGAAGATAAAAAGACCTTCCTTTCAGATTTTTCGCTGCGTCAGTGCCAACTATATCGTAAATGAAAGTCTGAATACCTGAAAAATCAGCCCCTATCAACAGCAAAGGGGCTTCAGCGTCATCAAAATCTACCTTTGCTTTACTCTTTTCCGCCAAATAGTCGTGCAGACAAAGAGCAATGGCCGCGGTGCTTTTCAGGTGGTCATACAGGGAGACATCAGGTAGGTGCTGGGTACTACTGGGCACCGAGATAGTAAACTTCTGAAGTAACCCAAGTAGCGTCTCAGCAAAGGTGTTGAAACTGTCCGCCTGAAGAAACTTAAATTCCTTCTCGAAACTGCTCCAGAGTATTTTATATTCCTGTTCCCCACTCGTGGTAAAATCAGCATTTTTTCTGGGAAAGGAACTACCTGACAAACTCGCTTCGCCGATAGGGAGTCCGAACTGGTACTGCGAATCCTGTTGCATCAATCCCTCGAAGATGCTGCACATGCGGACCCGTTTAAAATCATCCCACTTCCGTTCGGCAGCCGCATCCTTTTGGCCCTCCTCTTTTGTTCGGTCTACCCCGGATGAATAATGATCAGCCTTCTGGACCACTAACTGCGCCAGTGAGGTTTGATCTGGTTTATGGTGCGCTACTGCTGCCGCAAAAAAGTCCCTGAAACTTTCCCCCAAAAGCGATTTAAAGATAGGTTCGAAATCGGCGATGAACTGGGCCGTCCAGATGACGTGCTTGTGAGAGTATATTCCGTTGTAAACGGGGCAGTACGCTGACTCCAGATCTTTGATTTCCCGATCCAGGATTTTGGACGTTCGAAGCCCGTTATCATCCGCCCGCTGATAAAACTTCCCAATGTCGTGCAGCAGAGCCGCCAGGTAAATGATTTGTCGTTGATGGTCCATTACTGCTTGTAAGACGAATGATTTTTGCGTTGCTTGACAATACCGAAGCCGATACTTACGTGCTTGCCCAGGCCGATGTAGTCGGGTAGGAAGACGTTGGATTGAAATTGGAGCGTAAAGGCCATTTTTTTCTGTCCCTTCACGCTCATCAGGCGGGTATCCAGCAGGTCGGTGATGCGCACGTCAATCTCCCGGTCCACATGCCAGCCGATGCCCTTGGCAAACGAAAGAATATTGCCGATGAGAATACGCTCCAGAAAATCAATCCGGTCAGTCAGACCGGCCAATTGCTGGTAGGTCTGGTAGGTATACTGATTAAGCGCCATCCAGTGGCTGAGTTCGTAACGGAAAGGCCGGTCCCATACCTGCATGGTGAGTTGCTTCAGATCGAGCCGGTCAATCTTCATCGGAACCTCCCGTTCTCCGATACGCAGGGTCCAGTCGCGTTGCTGAAAGAAATGCTGAATTTCCTCTGCCCCATCATCCAGGCAAAGTAGCATGGGACGACGGGCTATTCGCTTATACTGGATTAAGGGGTACTGATAACGAAAAGCTTCGTCGCCCAGGTGGTTGTGGAATAGCAAGTGTTCGGTACCTACTTTATCAATGACAGCTCCCCGGAAGGCCGGTACTTCATAGTGGGCAATCTCTTCAGTGAAAGAGATGCGGAGGCAACGTACTTTTTTCATGGATTCAGATTAAGAAAAACAAGATATTGAAATTTGATTTATATAATCAAGAATTTGTACAAAAAAATATTTGAATTGTTTTGTGCCATAGGGATATGCGTTTGACGTCTATTCGCACTTGAGCCTCTTCCGAAATGGGCGTAAAAGGCAGTTAATTAATAATGTGGGTATCCGTTGTCATCTTTGCTAGTATTTTGTTGGGTTACAGTAGCAAACGTAAGCGGTTCAATAACGCATTTATTTCATTTGACAGAAGGAATGACGACATTGCTCCAAAAAAGAAATGGCTAGAAAAGAAGGTGCAGTCAGTAATAAGAAACTACAGCGCGTGTTTCGGATTCACGGTTTGCTGCGAACACGCCGGTCATTTGATAAGAAAATGTTAATGGAGGTCTGTCTGGAGATAGATCCGGATGTAACTGAGCGAACCATAGCTAATGATATTAGCTTCCTGCGGGACATCTTGCACGCTCCGCTTCCTGAAAAGTCGAACAAATGGTCACATTATCAATACACGGAGGATTATTCCATTTTTGAAGGGCTTGATCAGCAATTCACGGGTGCTTTGAACGAAGTCTTATCTGTCATTCGGCAGTTATCCCGGAAAAAGGAATTCAGAGGTCTGGAGGATTTACTCTTACGTTTGGAACAGCGGGCCAGCACTTTACATGCAGAAGAAAATCCATTGATCTTGTTTGAAGAGCCTGAATTGAAAGGACGCCAGTATCTGTTGCCTCTGTATCGATATATTCTGGAAGGCAATACCCTGGAATTAGGCTACGCACCTTTCAACCGCCCTGAGGAAGTGTTTAGAGTCCGACCTCTATTGCTCAAGGAGTTCAACAAGAGGTGGTACCTGTTTGCCTGGAAGCAAGGTGAAGAAAGGGTGCAGCACTTTCCACTCGACCGTATTGTCTCTTTGAATAAAGCAACGGTTTTCCTGCCCCAACGCCCGTTTAACGCCAAAGTGTATTTTAATGCGATGCTGGGAGTGACGAATCTGATCGAAAAACCGGAGATGATTACTGTGAGACTGCGCTTCCTTGCGGGAAGAGGGAAATATGTGATAACTAAAAAAATTCACCCCGAACAGGATGAAAAGTGGGAGACAGACGGTAGTTTGGAAGTTACCTTTCGGGTTAGGCATAACCCGGAATTAGAAACGAAGATTCTGGAGTTCGGTGCCGGTGTAGAAGTAGTAGAGCCGAAAGAACTTCGCAGGGCTATATCAGGACACCTCCGGCGAGCTTTGGCTCAGTATCAAAAATGAACCGGCTAACTTCAATACAATTCATGGATACCCGTTCTACACATATTGGATAAAAGCAGGTATCCATGAATACAACTACGGTACTTTATAGTATTTTACTTGATGATTGTTATCCGAATATAATACAGGTTGAGGAGTGGCATCATAGATTAACTTCTGTCCAGCTACGTCCTTAGCCTCTAAACTATTGTCATCAGGATTAAGTTGCGCCTGGAAAACGGGCATAGGGCGGTTTTCGGCGTGTTGCTGGTTCTGCCAGCCTTTATCATCAAAATCATTCAACCGCCATTTGCTATGGCGAATTTGGAAAAGGTTGTTCTGAGCTTGAATGTAAATGGTATCCCGGAAGGTACTACTGCCGAGCATTTCGCCGGTTTCCGCGTGTTGAACTTCGGTAGTAAACTCCCGGACGTACGCGCCCGGGAGGGTTTGGGTAGAGGCATTCTTTTTAGCTTCACAAGATGCCAGCAGCAAGAAGGATAAGGCAAAGAGTTTTGTCGTATTCATACCGGAGTGATTTATAATTTTATGGAAGCATGATTTGTTTCACACTGCTTCAGCTTGATCGTTTTTGGGTGGTGATTGCTTCAGACCCAGCTTCTCCCGTAGTGCCTTCATATCGTCACTCACCTTTCGGTCCAAGATTTTGGCGTAGTGCTGAGTGGTGCGCAGGTTCCGATGCCCCAGCATCTTGCCCACCGTCTCAATGGGGACGCCGTTGGTCAATGTAACGGTGGTAGCGAAGGTATGACGGGAACAGTGGAAGGTTAGCTCTTTGTGAAAGCCGCAGGCGTCAGCAATCTCCTTCAAGTAAGAATTCATCCGCTGGTTGGTGAGTGTTGGCAGGAGTGTGCCTTTGAGGGCAACTACCGGAGAATCCTGGTACTTCTCCAAAATAGACAGTGCAGTAGGGAGGAGTGGTATCCTGGAAGCCGTATCGGTCTTGGTGCGGGTGATATGAATCCAAAGCTCCCCGTCAATGCCGCGGACCAGATCGCCCGGGCGGAGCTTGGTCACATCCGAGTAGGAGAGACCCGTAAAGCAGCAGAAAAGGAAAATATCCCGTACCTGGTCCAGTCTGGCTAGGGGAAAGTCTTTATCCGCCAGGGTCTGCAGTTCCTCCTCAGTAAGGATTACCCGGTGGGTTTCCCGGGTCTTGATCTTATAGGCCATAAAGGGATCTTTGGCCAGCCAATCGTTGGCCACGCACTGACGGACAATCTTTTTGAGCTTTTTGATATTACCCATCGCCGTGTTATGCTGGATACCCTGCACGCTTTTCAGGTAGAACTCATAATCAGTGATAAACTGGTGAGAGAGTTGGGCGATAGGGATGTCTTCTTGTCCGAACTTCCAGCGAATGAAGTTCTGGAGCGATACCAGTGCTGATTTGAATTTCTTGAGCGTACCGACGGAGAACTCCGTTCCCGCTAGTTCGGCAAATTGCTGGTTGTGGTACCGGAATACTTCTACTAAGGTGTGCTTCTTTTCCTGGGTCAGACCCAACAGCTTTTGTTTGACCAACTCCGGAGTGAGCGGCTCATTGCGTAACTCATACTCTTTCTGAATCTCGAAGATTTTCGCTTGAATCGCATCCAGATACGAATTGAGTTGAACAATCTCTGCCCGGGTTCCTTTGGCCCGGCCGGTAGCTTGATTCCATTTACCCGGCTCGCAACTGCGTTGCGTGGTAATTTCTTTCTGCCTCCCATTGATGGTAATTCGGACGTAGATGGGCGCCGGGCCGTTCTGATAGCCATGTCCTCTTTTCAAAAAGAAAAGCGTTTTAAATGATTGCTGCATAAAAAGTGACTTTAAGGGTTAAAAATAAACTTACTTGGATAGTCACCCTGACGCAAGATGTTTAGCTATTGAACATCTTGATAAATAGGCAGTTGCGAGAGTATTCGTGCGTACTTTTTTACTAAACTTTTTTATACGCACGAATCGCGCACGATTTTTTTGTGATGGTTTGGTAGATTTTGTTCTGCCAAAGCACAAAAAAGCCCTGCAAATGCTTGATTTGCAGGGCGATTCGTGTGTTTTGAGGGGCTTTGTGAAGCTAAGAAGTGATCCCGCTGGGATTCGAACCCAGGACCCATACATTAAAAGTGTATTGCTCTACCAACTGAGCTACGGAATCTTTCTACCTTTGCACAAGTAAGGTCGTTTTCCTTAATTGCGACGCAAAGGTAGAGTTATTCGGTTTATTATGCAAAGCGTTATTTTAAAAAATATTTATTTATACATTCTATTTTTACTATTCTGCCCGCAAATGGCTCAATCCCAGGCTGGTGAATATTCCATGGCCCAGGCAGATACCATGTTTGCCCAAAAGAAATACACGGAGGCCCTCCGCTTATACGAATCTATTTTTGATCAGTCGGGAAAATACTCGTCCGCTATGCTGCTCAAAATGGCTTACATTGAGGAAGGCCTGAGCAATTATACCAAGGCTTTGTACTACCTGAACCTGTACTACAACCGTCGCCCCAATGAACCGGCTATCCGGAAAATGGATGAACTGGCCCAGGCGCATCAATTGAAAGGCTATGAGTATGACGACATTAACTTCATACTTATTTATTACGAACGGTATTTTTTTTACATCGCGTTCGCATTGATTGCCTTCGGTGCCTATGTGTTTGCCATCATTGTAATCAAGAAATTGCGGAAAGAGCACATTCCCATCCGACACGGTTTCGGATTTATGGTCTATCTGACCGGTGCTTTCGTATTTCTCAACTTATCCGGCAACGAATCGAAAGCCATTATCCACCGCAACAATGTGTATCTGATGAGTGCGCCCTCGGCTGGTGCTCCTTTGCTGGGAATTATCCAGAAAGGGCACCGCGTGAAAGTGCTGGATAAAAAGGATATCTGGATCGAAATTGAGTGGGAAAACGAACGGGCCTTCATCCGCGAAAGAAACGTCTGGATGGTGAATTGAAAAAGGATGCGGCGCTTACTTCAGGGGCGAATCTTTTTCCTTGGCCAGGTGATTGTATACTATTTTGTCCATCAGGGAAGGAAACCACTTGTTCAGAAAAACCGTGATTTTGCCTTGCCCGGTCAGAATCAGGTCGCGTTTCCGACGGACGGTTGCTTTCAGAATGTGTTGGGCTACTTCTTCGGCCGACATCATTTTATCTTCGTCGCGTACGGTCTCTCCACCCACCGAACCATCCTTTACCAATGCCGAATTGCGGATGTTAGACGTGGTAAAACCTGGACAGGCCACCATGACGTGCACCTCTTTGTGCAGCAGCTCCGTACGTAAGGCTTCCAGAAAGCCCTGCATCGCAAATTTGGAAGCGGAATATCCGCAACGTACTGGTAATCCCCGGTAACCGGCAATGGAAGATATGCCAATGATGGAACCCTTGGTTTTCAGAATGTGCGGCAAAGCGTACTTGGTAGCATAAACGGTTCCGTAAAAGTTGATGTCCATTACCTGCCTGATTACCGACAAATCAACTTCTTCAAACATCGCCCGCATCGTAATGCCGGCGTTATTGATCAGCACATCAATCTTTCCGTAGCGATCCAGGGTTTGTTGTACCACTTTTTCGTTGTCCGTTTCTACGCTTACATCAGCTACAATGGCCAGGTTATCAATTCCCTGCGAAGTAAGTGCATCGGAAACCTGTTGCAGGGCATCCAGGCGTCTGCCGGTTATGACAATTTTGGCTCCTGCTTTACCAAACGCTTCCGCGCAGGCTTTACCGATTCCCGAAGAAGCACCCGTAATAATTACTACCTTATCCTTCATATCTGATGACTTTTGCACCGGAAAACTAACCGTTTTTCCCGAAAAAGTAGATGCCTTTTCAATGCATAAGCGTCTATTCCTCCCATCACAAAAATAATAAAACCCCCGTGGTTAGCTTAGCTACGAAGCTGACCACGGGGGTGTCTTACAAGTGTTATCTAATCCAGCAAAGTGACGTGCCCTTTGAACTGGCGACGGGTGTATTTGATCAGATAAAAATAGTCGCCGGTGGGGTAGTTGTCGCCGGTCCAGCTAAAGTTGCGGTCAAAAGATTTGAAAACCTGCCTTCCCCAACGGTTATAGATTTCAATGCTCTCAAATTGATCTTTGCAATTATCGACGGGTAGATTGGGAAGTCGGAATGTCGGATTGTATCGGTCCTGATTGGGAGTAAATACGTTATAGTTTTTGAAAGTCCCTTCGGAGACCACATCCCGAATGGTGAGGTGGACAGTCACGATATCGGTATGATTGGGAGAACAGGTGTAATCGTCCGTAATAAAATCAATAATAAACTCAGCCGATTCTTTGCCTTCCAGTACGCCGCAGTCCGGATTCCAGGTAAAGGGAGAAATCAGTTTTCCTCTGCCGGATTTGTTCTGAAACTTCATTCCCAACTCATCCAGATCAAACCCCCGGCCCACTGCCCGCATGGAGATGCTATCCCGGTTGGTGTCGTCAGCGATTACATCAAAAGCAATCAGATCGCCAAGCGGAATGGGCGACAACGAATCGGCAGTGGAGAGATTAAGCGACACGTCGGCCTCATTGTCCGGTAAAGTGGTAAGAATGGTAGGTGCCTCATTCGGCCTTTTCTTATAGGACAGACTAACGGTAACAGTACTGGTCTGGGGTTTCTCACAGCGGTTGTCCTTCACAATGAAGTCCACGAGGTAAGTGTCCTGTTTGACCGCGTTACAAATGGGATTCCATATGAAAGGCGTACTCAGCGATCCTTCCGCTCCGCCATTCTGGAATTTCATGCCTACTGAAGCCAGGTCGAATCCCCTTCCTACTGCCTCCAGCGTGATGTAATCCCCATCCAGGTCATTGCCATTAACCAAAAACCACAGGGTGGTTGAATCAGTGGCGATACCGACGTTGGAAGGCAGGTCGGTACTTATGGTGGGTTTCGTGTTGGGTTTGGGTTTAAAGAGAATCTTTACCAGCAAGGTATCGGTTTTAGGCGAAGGGCAGCCCTGGTCCTGGGCAATCAGTTCGAAAAGGAGCGGCTGATTATTGGAGCTTTCGGCACAATTGGTCCAGCACAGCTGGGTGCGCAAAGTATCCTGCATACCATTTACTCTTCCGGAACTGGGACTCAGCGTAACCAGATTCCGGTTCTGGAAATTGATAGGGCGTAATGTGAGATTGATCATCGTGCCCGGGTCAGGATCGGTCATTAACAGATTAAAGCAGCGTTGGTCATCCGGTTCGATTACCAGGGTATCGCGGGAAGAGTAGAAGATACTTTTACCTTCTTCCCGCATCTTTACGCTGGGCTTGATGTTTTTGAGGCAATCGATGGCCAGAAGCTGGAAGTCGCGGCGAACAGCCCCTATCCGTACGTTATTCCGGTACTCTTCGCATAATACGGAGAAGACATAAAGCCCGGCCTGGTCGGTAGTCACCGTAAGTTGCCCGGTCTTTGCATTGACACGCAGGGGCTTCGGACCCGGGATGACATTGTTCAGATTGCTGCTTCGGGTCCACCGTACTTCCGGATAATTGGAACTGCCGGTGTTGGGTGGACTGGGCGAATTGGGTGAGCTATAGCCGGCAAATGGCGTAACGAGCGAATAGCGCAGTTCGTCCCCGTCGGGGTCAGTGGCTCCGAATTCAAAGGTAAAAGGCTCGTTCAGACAGATGTAGTCGCCTACGGGTTTGGTGAAAACGGGTGAAGAGTTGATAAAGGGAACACCATTTTTGACCACTGCCGGAAATTCCAGATGAAAGGTATTTCCTACGTTGCCCGGATTCTGAATGTTGGTAATGGTGCCATTGCGGCAACACCTTTCCCAGACTACGTAGTAACCATCTTTGTCGTCGAAAGCCGGACCAAGGGTAATGGCTTCGCTGTAGCGAATCAGCTTGGTTCTTACATTGGCCGTATTACACTCCGGATTGGTGTAATTGACTTCTTCCGTTCCTACCCGGGGCAGGTTAATGGTGATCATCAACTGATTATCACTCTTTTTAAAAACGGTGGCAATAATGCTGGGATCTTCGGCCCCGGGATTGCCATTGATTAGGTCAAAGTACAGGTTGAGCGTTAATTGATAAGAGCTGTTCCGGATGTGTTTCAGTTCAAATTCCCCTCCGACGATGTGCGTTGCACTGGCTTTCCTGCCGAAACAAAGCAGCACCAGTAATAAAAGACCGGGGTATAATTTTCTCATAAATTTTCCTCAAGTGGATGGTTAACAGGTTTTAGCCAGTTGAATCAAAGCGGAATGAGAATAAAGGTAAAAAAAACTTACTTCAAATTGAATACTTTTGCAGCAATTGTATGAGAAAGAAAAAAGAGAAATCGTTCGTGCTGGAGCGCGTCCGAATCGAAGATTTTGCTGCCGAAGGCAAATGCCTGAGTCGCCACGAAGGAGTAGTCATATTTGTGGAAGGGGTGGTGGCACCGGGCGACGTGGTAGATTTGCGGGTGATGCGCAAGAAAAAGAATTTTATGGAAGCGGCTGCCATACAAATTCACGAATATTCACCCATGCGGGCGGAGGCTTTCTGTGAACACTTCGGGGTTTGCGGTGGTTGTAAGTGGCAGCACATCCGCTACGAAGAGCAACTCCGTTATAAGCAGCAGCAGGTGGTTGACAACCTGGAGCGCATCGCCAAGGTACCGCTTCCGCCCATCAGCCCGATTATGCCCTCGGCGCTGACCCGCTACTACCGCAACAAGCTGGAATTTACCTTTTCGCCCAACCGCTGGCTGACAGCCGACGAAATTCAGTCGGAAGCTGTTTTTGAACGGCGGGCGCTGGGTTTTCACATTCCGAAGCGATTTGACAAAATTCTGGATATCCGGCAGTGCTACCTACAGCCTGACCCCTCCAACGATATCCGGCTGGCCGTCAAAAACTTTGCCCTCCAGCACAACCTCACTTTTTTCGACAACGTCAAATTTGAGGGCTTCCTGCGCAATCTCATTATCCGTACCACGACTACCGGGGAGATCATGGTCATTGTGCAGTATTATTACGAAGACCAACCCGCCAGCGACCGTTTACTGACGCACCTGCGCGATAGCTTTCCGCAGATTACTTCTTTGCAATACGTGGTCAATGGCAAAGGCAACGACACTTTCCACGACCTGGAAGTGGTTACCTTCCACGGCAAATCCTACATTACGGAACAAATGGAAGACCTGCAATTCCGGATTGGCCCCAAATCTTTTTACCAGACCAATGCGGCGCAGGCTTACGAACTCTACAAGGTAGCCCGTGATTTTGCCAACATCCAACCGCACGAAACGGTGTATGACCTGTACACGGGCACGGGTACCATTGCCAATTTCGTGGCCAGGCAAGCCCGAAAAGTAGTGGGTTTGGAATACGTGCCCATGGCCATTGAAGACGCGAAGGAAAACGCCCGGCTCAATGGCATCAGCCACGCTCACTTCTACGCCGGTGACATCAAGCATTTGCTGAATGAAGCATTTCTGCAGCAAAACGGCCGGCCGGATGTAGTGATCACCGATCCACCCCGGGCGGGAATGGATGAGGCCGTCACCCGCACGTTACTCAAAGCGGCACCCGAACGGATTGTCTACGTGAGTTGTAACCCCGCTACGCAGTCCAGGGATATAGCCATACTGGACGAACTGTATGAGTTGAAGGCGGTGCAGCCCGTAGATATGTTCCCGCATACACACCACGTAGAGAACGTCGTGCTGCTGACCCGACGAAAGTAGGACAAAGAGAAGGGAGTCGGGTTTCTTTCAGGGTTGATCCTGCAAGGAGAATCTTACCATCCCCAATAGGGTGACATGCCCGGGCGGCCGAAATTGGATGCGCCAAAACCCCGGTTGTAGTAAGGCGTGTTGCCATTGGAATAATGGGCGCCAACCCCAAAGGAGAAGTTTTCGCTGACTTTGTATTCAGCAAATACCGACATCCCTTTGGTATTGAAGTTCATCTCCCGTCCGTTGCCGCTGAGCGACTGGTTGAAGCGACTCAGTTCGTAGAAAGAGGTGCCGGAAATGCGCAGGCGGTCGGTGGCCTGGAATTGTCCTTGTGCAAACACAAAGGTGCTCTGTTGAGGAGCGGCGTACATCACCGAACGGCCATCGCCGTATACCGGATAAAAGCCACCCATATTGCCGTTGACCAGCGTAGCTCCGGCGTTGAAAGTCCAGCGTGGGCTAACCCGGTAGCTCAGGTAGGGGGAAACAAAGGTACTTAGTGAAGAAGCGCCGTTGAAATTGGTACTGAAGCCCGTACCCAACTCCATCCCAAAATGCACTTTCTTATCTACAACGGGCTTGCTGAGCGCCGAATCCGGTTGGGTGTAGTAGGTATTCCCGGTTGATTGCTGAGCAAAACCAGGGATCGCGAAAAGTATAAATAAAGCAAGGTAGGCAGCACGAATTTTCATAAGCAGCAGATTTTAACCCTAAATTAAATAAATCAACCGGATTACGCAATGGACTGAACGGCCTATGTGCTACCTTTGGCGCTTCAATGAACCGTTCTGCCCAATCATCACCGCATGACTTTCGCCGTTCTTTTTGATATGGATGGGGTAATCGTAGACAGCAACCCTTTTCATAAAATCGCTTTTCAGCAGTTTCTGGCCCAGTATCAGATTGTTTTGTCGGATGAGGAACTGAAAACCCACGTGTACGGCAAGACCAACCAGGAAGGGATGCCGTATATTTTTAAAAAAGAATTGGCCGCGGATGAGCTGCTTGCGCTTTCGGATGAAAAAGAGGCCCTGTTCCGGGAGATTTACCGCAAAGACATCCGGCCGATCGAAGGCATGGTTCCTTTTCTTCAGCTGCTGCAGGCGCTTCGCGTTCCTACTGCCGTCGGTACTTCCGCTCCGTCGGCCAACCTCCATTTTATTCTGGATAGTCTGGAAATCAGACCCTATTTCGATGCCCTGCTGGATTCTACATTTGTAACCCGTGGCAAGCCTGATCCGGAAATCTACCTGAAGGCGGCCCGGGCGTTGCAGATGCCAGCTGACCGGTGCATTGTCATTGAGGATTCGCTGGCCGGTGTACAGGCCGGACTCAACGCGGGCATGAAAGTCATCGGCATTACGACCACCCACACGGCCGAAGAACTGAACCATACCCACCTCATCCTGGACGATTTCAGGGGACTGACTATGGAAAAACTGACGGCTCTTTTTGCCGCCTGATCTCCGTTCGATCCAATTCTGGCTGGTGGAAATACTTCATTATGAAAGCATGAACAATAGTCACTTGATTTTACTTAAATAATTCAATCCATCAGTCCTTCAACCTTTTCCCATGACCTCAACCCATTGGCTGGACGTAGCAAAAAGAATACAGGCCATTGCCCAGGCGGGTCTGACCTATGCCGAAAACGGCTACGACCAGGAACGCTACGCTGAACTCCAAAGCATCAGCCTGCAAATCCTGCAGCACCTGACTGACGAACCCGTAGACAAAATCCGGGAGCTGTTTACCAACGAAGTCGGGTACCAGACGCCTAAGGTAGACGTGCGGAGCGTGGTGTTTGAAGGCGACAAAATTCTGATGGTGAAGGAGAAAATCGACGGCCACTGGTCGTTGCCCGGCGGCTGGGCCGACGTAGGTTATACACCCAATGAAGTGGCCGTGAAAGAAGCCTGGGAAGAAACGGGTCTGATTGTGGAAGCCGTTCGGCTGTTGGCAGTGCTGGACAAGAAAATGCACGCGCATCCCCCGTCGCCTTTTTATACGTATAAGCTATTTGTGCTGTGCCGGGCTACTGGTGGGGCATTGGCGCAGGAATCGGTCGAAACCAGTGAGGTGGGCTTTTTTGATGAGCACGATCTGCCGCCTTTATCGCTGGACCGCATCACTGCCGACCAGATTCGATTGATGTTTAAATTGTACCGGAACCCTGCGGAAGGCGTTCCCTGTGATTGATAAATACGTCCTCAGATCAGTGGAACAGCGCGATTTTACGCCCGAATTTAAGTTTTTCGCTTCCCGCAGCGGTGGTGCCGGCGGACAAAACGTGAACAAAGTTTCTTCCAAAGTTGAGCTTCGTTTTCACGTCGACAGTTCCCAACTGCTGACCGATGAAGAGAAAGCCATGGTCAGGGAGAAACTGGCGGGGCACATCAATGGAGAAGGATTTCTACAGGTGGTATCGCAGGAAGAGAGAAGTCAGCTGTTGAACAAAGAGAAAACGGTAAAGAAATTCTACAACCTGCTGAAAAAGGCTTTTCACCGGCCCAAAGCCCGGAAAGCAACCCAGCCTTCTGCGGCCTCCGTTGAGAAAAGAATCGCTGCGAAGAAGAAGGAAGGCGAAAAAAAGGCAAGCCGAAGAGCGGTCAAAAACGATTTCAAAAATAATTTGAATGAATAGAATACAAGCCGGAATTTAAGCGCCTGGTTTTGAGTTACGGTATCGGATTGAAAGGTATTCATACACAACCATCAATGTGAATTTGCGTTATAGCTTTCAATGCCCACGTGATACCAGCTAAACCAGACGCGTATGCCGAAGCACATACCACTAAGCGATTTACTCCAACGATACCTTATCCAGCCTTTGCTGGGTTTTTTGAGCCAGGGAGTTACTCCCGGCAAACTGGCCCTTACCGTGGCGCTGGGTGTCATTATCGGCATGCTCCCGGTTTTTGGGGTCGCTTCTCTCATCTGCGTGGCGCTGTCTTTTAGTCTGCGGCTCAATATGGCCGCCATCCAATTGGCCCACTATGCCGCTACTCCCCTGCAAGTGGTGCTGCTGGTGCCTTTTATTCGGATCGGTGGCCTGATCTTCAATGAGCCCGCTTCCAATCTGTCCTTCGGCCAGCTGTACCAGATGTTTACAACGGATATACTGGCTACCTTTCAAAAGCTTTGGTTTACTTTCTTCCTGGGTTTTATGGGCTGGGTCACCGTAAGTATTCCCGTAGCCTTACTCCTATACTTTATTACACTGCCCATTTTCCGAAAAATAAGCGCAGGCCAATCAAAAAATAACGTAGAGGCAGTTCCGGCATCCGTCAATTGCCCTCCGGTTGCTTAAGCAGATCGGGCTTCCGTAATCTGGTACAAGGCCTGATAATAAGTTTCTAACGACTGGGGGTGGGTAAACAGAAAGAGGAAAGGTTCGATCAATTCCAGTTCCATCAGCCAGAGTTTTCCATCAATCTCCAGCCCGTCTACCCGGGCGTACAAGCAATCGGTAGCAAATTGTTCAACCACCCGGGTAGCCTGTTCCAATAGATGAGGAGGAGCTTCTTTCGGATGAATACGGCCACCCAGGTAGTGTTGCACGCGAAAGTCGCCCTCACGCGATGTCTTCAGTACGCAATGGCTGTATACGCCCTTGAAAAAGAGGAAAGACCATTCTCCCTTCGTTTGAATTTCGGGTATGAAGGGCTGGGCCATAAAGGTTTCGGCCTGAAAAAGTGCGCTGAGCTTTTCCGTATACCGACCCGCTTCGCTTCGTCGGATAGAGAAAGTGTTCTTGGCCCCTCCGCTTACCCGGGGTTTTACAATCAGGTGATCGGTTTGCAATTGACTAAAGAAGGTTTCGGCCTCAAAAGCCTGTCCCTTTTCGATCCATAGCGTGGGTATGACCGGAATATTCGCTGACTCCACGTCTTTCAGATACGATTTGTCGGCATTCCAGCGCACAATGGAGGCGGGATTTAATACTTTTACCGACAAGCCCTCCAGCCGGTCGAGCCACTGATAAAATTCTTCAATGCGATCGAAATAGTCCCAGGGTGACTTGATCAGCAGCCAGTCATACTGTTTCCAATCCACCCGATCGTCGGTCCACACTTCAAAGCGAATGTCCATTCCTTTGCTTCGCAGGAATGTCAGGAGCAAATCGTCTTCACTGTCCGCATTGTTGGTGTATTCTCCCAGACTGGAACAGGTAATAAGCGCAAATTTCATGGAAGTAAATCGGGAATGAAGGGAGTCGGGTAAATGACAGGGAGGGAAAGTGGGGTCAGTACACTTCTTCAATGCGATGCACTTTGTCGCGAAACGGAAAAGTGTCGCCTTGCTTTTTACCCGCCATGGCTTTGTAAAGGGGAGAAGAAGTGGAGATGGCAAAGTATTTCTTTCCCTTCAGCTTGATTTCGCCCAGGCTGATGCAGATAAAGAATGTCTGGGTGTCGGTAACCACTACGGAACCCAGCATGACGGAATCATTTTCCCGGTTCACGTCCATTTTCTGAATCACAAGCAAACCCGACAACAATTCCTGCCACTGTTTGGCGTACATATCCCGATCGATCTGGCACTGTTCGCGAAACGATTCGAAACGATCTTCCATCGTTCCTTTTTCGGAATTGGCGCTTTCCTGGGACTGCTGCATCGCTGCTTTGGCAGTATCCGCCAGCTTTTGCTGAATTTCCAGGCAAGCGCTTCTTAGGTTTTTTTTAATTCGTAAATGAAGATTGACGGGTTTCATGGGAGCAATATTAAGCAAAGATACGATCAGTTTTATTTAGTGTTTCGATGCGTTTTCATTTGATACCAAGTAGCCAATCAACACTTTATTAAAGAAACCCGCTTAGGACGTAAATTATCAGCCTCCTTATGCGGCTGAATTCGTACTTTTGCGGGGGCAATCCTAAAAAAATGACTCGTTCGATCCGTTATAAACAGAAGCTGATTCTGATTTCTTTTGTGGTAAGTGTGGTGCTGATGCTGATGAAGTTTACTGCTTATTTCGTCACGAACTCCAATGCCATTTTGACCGATGCCCTGGAATCGATTATCAATATCATTGCCGCGGGGTTTGCCTTTTATAGCATTTATTTATCGTCTCAGCCCAAGGACAAAAACCACCCTTATGGACACGGAAAGATTGAATTCTTTTCGGCAGGTTTTGAGGGAGCCCTGATCATCTTTGCCGGCATTTTTATCATTTATGAGTCCATACTCAATCTGATCCATCCTTCGGGACTGCAACAGCTTTCACTGGGTCTGGCTTTCATTGGCTTTACCGCCCTGGTCAATCTGATACTGGGTTTGCACCTGAGCCGGGAAGGCAAGCGGATGGACTCATTGACCCTCGTTGCCGACGGCAAACACCTGATTGCCGACAGTATCAGTAGCATTGTGCTGTCGGTGGGCATTCTGATTATGAATCTGACGGGGTTTTATCGGCTCGATAGTTTCCTTTCCCTGGCTTTCGCCCTGGTGATTTTATACAACGGGTACCAACTGATTCGCAAATCGGTGGCCGGCTTGATGGACGAAGTAGATACGCCTACCCTGGCCAGGGTAGTACAAGTGCTGAAGAATAGTAAAAACGTGGGCTGGATTGACATTCATAATTTACGCGTGCAGAAATACGGAGCCGATCTGCACATCGATTGCCACCTGACAATGCCGTATTACTGGAACCTGCAGCGGGTACACGATGAAGTGCACGCCCTGGAAGATGCGTTGAAGAATGCCTTCACCAGTAACGTAGAAGTGTTTGTTCACGCCGATCCTTGTCTGCCGGAGTGTTGCCATTACTGTCAGGTGCCGAAATGCCCCGTTCGGAGTGCCCCCTGGCAAGAAGAAGTAGATTGGAATCTTAAAAATCTATCGGCCAATCAGAAGCACTTTGTAAACTAAGGGAGGAATTTTTTTTAAAAAGTTGTATAATTAGGCTTGATTTAAATAATTTTGGTTTTGACTAAAAAACAGGTGGAAAGGATAAGAACCTTTCTCTTTTTTTAGCGTTTTTTGTTCAAAATTCTCTCTTTACGTAATTTGATTAACACGATTTACCAAGCACACCTCTTATTTTTAACCGGAATAAACAAAAATTATCTGTAGAATGAATACTGACAATGTGTTACTTTGCCCTTCGTGTATTGGTGTGTCCGAGCATCCGTATGAGAGCATGCAGGCATTAGCCTTTGCCAATCAAATCCTGAACCCTGGCTCTACCCTTTTTACCCAGATCGTAGCTGATCTGCCAGGCGGTGATGATGACTTTGATGATGACGATGATCTGGAAGACGATGACTTCGACGAAGACGATGATTTCGATGACGACGATTTTGATGATGAAGATGCCGAAGACCTCGGTTTTATGGACGATATAGATGAGAAGGAACTGGAAGAACCCTTCTACGAAGAAGATTTTGAAGACGATCTGGAAGACGACGACTTCGACGACGAATTATAATTTCAATGAAAGCGGGTTTATGGATGCATAATCCCGCTTTTTTTATGCTTTTTTGGTTCCTGGGCCTTGGCTGGAGCCCGTTTTGTTCCCGTTCCTCTTTTTTCATCTTCTGTCTTCAGGCTACTACCCAACTCGCTTTCAGGCCTTCCATAGAGTAATAAAACTGCGCCCGCTGGTGACCTTGACGGTTCAGGCGCAACCAGTCAATCCGGTGAACCTGGACGGCAACCACCGTAAAATGGATCCTGCCTTGCTCGCTCTCTTCGGGTGAAATGGATGAAACGTTGCTTTCTGTCGGTGGGCCGGGTAGGGGAGTAGAAGGCGCCAGTTCATTCATATACTCCTGCCGGTTCGACAAAGGAACGCGTGCCCAACACGCATCGGCCAGTGCACCCCGGGTATGTAGCGTGGCCTTGGCTTCCAGGCGAATCTGCGTTTGCGTGGCCTCCTCGTAGAAAAGCCAGCTTACTACCGGGTGAGCCGTGAGCTCACGCACCTTGGCCGATCGCTGATCGGTATAAAAGAGGAGGATGCGTTCGTGGGGCTGTACCTCACGTAAGACCACCGTCCGCTGCTGGGGTCCGTTGATTCCCTGAGTAGCCAGTGTCCCGTACCGGAAAGCCGTACGCTTGGGATCGGTTCCTTCGGATAGTTTTTGCCAAATGTCCCTTTCTATTTCTTGCAGGCTGCTGGAAAGGTTTGTTAGGAGTGTCATGGATATATATTAAGGTAGTCGAATGTCCGAACTGTTAGCGGCGAAATTGATAAACTTCTGTTTTCTTCACAAGTTTATCGTATTTGCCCGGTTCCCGTGCCGAGGTCAGTATCGCTTTCCAGAGTTGAAGTCGGAAGGCGCTGACCACCCTCATTTGTTTGCTATCGGGATTTCGTTCATTTTTGGAACCTTATCGGTGATTCATGCGCAAATATTCGGTCATTATACCGGTTTATAACCGTCCTGAAGAGGTAAGGGAATTGCTGGAAAGCCTGACGCGGCAAACCTATACCCATTTTGAAGTCATTATTGTGGAAGATGGTTCCCGGCACACCTGCCAGGACATTGTACAAAGTTTCGAAACTTCTCTTCGCATCCGGTATTATTATAAGGAAAACAGCGGGCAGGGCTTCAGCCGCAACTACGGTTTTGCGCTGGCTACGGGCGATTATCTGGTCGTATTTGATTCGGACTGCCTGGTTCCGGCCCATTATTTTGAGGCGGTTGAAAACCATCTGAATGCCGATCCGTTGGATGCTTACGGCGGACCCGACCGGGCTCACCCGGACTTCACACCCGTACAGAAGGCCATCAGTTATTCGATGACGTCTTTTTTTACTACGGGCGGTATACGGGGCAATAAACGGCACGTGGGCGTTTTTCACCCGCGCAGTTTCAATATGGGCATTTCCTGGAAAGTATATCAGGAAACGGGTGGGTATATCATTACCCGGATGGGCGAAGACATTGAGTTCAGCATCCGGATTATCAACCAGGGTTTTCGTACGGGACTCATTCAGGAAGCCTACGTGTATCACAAAAGGCGCACGGACCTGGCTCAGTTTTTCCGGCAACTGCATTTCTTCGGAAGGGCACGGATTAACATTCAGCGCTTTTTTCCAAAAGAATTGAAGGCCATACATACGATTCCGGCATTATTTACGCTTTTCTGTATTGGGCTTCCCCTGATTGCTCTGCTCAGTCCGGGGCTGTTTGCCGCGGGATTCTGCTTACTTTTGCTCTATTCCTTACTGGTACTCATCGATGCCAGTTTGCAGAATCGCAGCCTGAAAGTGGGCGTACTGAGTGTAGCCGCTGTTTTTGTACAGATGTTCGGATACGGAATCGGATTTCTGACCGAAGGCTGGAAACGTTTGAGAGAGTCGTGAGATAAGTCGGTAACAGGTGCCTGCGCCTGTACTTATAAGAATTGTTTGTATTCATCCCAATAAAAGCAAGTGGCAAACCTGATTCATTCGATAAAAAGTGTCTGGCAGCAACGTATTCAACCCCGGATGGCCAGCACCTCTGCCTGGCTAAGCCAACACCTTCCGTTTCTGTTTCCCCGACCCGACCAGCCCGGTGCACTCCTGATCCGACGACTGTGGAATGGGATGCTGCTCGTCGTGTTGTTGCTGGTGCTGTTTTTTGTGGGCGTTGCCAATAACCTGCTGTACCTGTTTGGTGATACCCCCAGCGTAGACCGCCTGCAGAAAACGGAAGTAGCCCAGGCCTCCGAACTGTATACCATCGACAGCGTGCTGCTGGGCCGGTACTACCGCGAAAACCGCTCTATCATCGACTACGATAAAATATCGCCCAACCTCACGAAGGCGCTGGTAGCTACTGAAGACGTACGGTTCTACGAGCATTCCGGCATCGATCTAAAGGCGATGGTGGCAGTCGCCGCGTCTCTGCTGAAGGGTGATGCCGAAAGGGGAGGAGGAAGCACCATTACCCAGCAATTGGCCAAAAACCTGTTCAAAACCCGGGGAGCCAATTCTCAGGGCGTATTGTCGAAAGTGCCCGGCTTGAAAACGCTCATCTACAAAGCCAAAGAATGGATCGTTGCCATCCGCCTGGAACAAACGTACACCAAAGAAGAAATTTTGGCTTTATACCTGAATACGGTCGACTTCGGCAGCAATTCATTCGGCATCAAGGTGGCTGCCAAAACCTTTTTCAATACCACTCCCGATAGTCTTTCTCTCACCCAGTCCGCTACCCTGATCGGGGTGCTCAAAGCGACTTCTCTGTACAGCCCGTTCAACCGACCGGAAAATTCCCTGAGACGAAGGAACGTGGTTTTGTCGCAGATGGCGAAGTACGGATTTATTCCCTGGTCGGTACAGGATTCCCTGAGCAAGACGCCGCTGGCCCTTAATCCGGATCGGGAAGAGCACATCGATGGCCCCGCCAGCTATTACTTCAAAACGGCCATGAACAGTTTCCTGAGCAAATGGTGCGAAGAAAATGGCTACGATATGTACAGCAGCGGTCTGGTCGTCTATGCCACCATCGATTCGCGGATGCAGCGCTACGCCGAAGAAGCCGTGGCCGAACAGATCAGTAATCTGCAGCGTACTTTCGATCGCCACTGGGCAGGTCGCAATCCCTGGGTAGACGAACGAGATCAGGAAATCCCCAACTTCATCGAAACGGTGGCGCAACGTACGGAGTTGTACCGCTACCTGAAAAAAAAGTACCCAAACAATCCCGATTCCATTCGGGTCGTGATGAACACGCCCCGTCCCATGAAGGTGTTTGCCTGGAGTGGAGAAAAAGACGTGGTGATGAGTCCCATGGATTCTATCCGGTACTATAAACGGCTGCTACAGGCGGGTATGATGACCATGGATCCCTACACCGGACACATCAAGGCCTGGGTAGGCGGTCTCAACTATAATTATTTTCAGTATGATCACGTACGGCAGGCCAGACGACAACCCGGCTCTACTTTCAAACCTTTTGTGTACGCGGCTGCTTTCGAAAAAGGCTATTCTCCCTGCGACCGGCTTACCGACCAGCGCGTTACCATTAACTACATAGAGGAAGGAGAACCCAAATCCTGGACGCCGCGCAATGCCGATTATTCCATTTCCGGAGTAAATATGACGCTGCGCAAGGCCATGGCCCGTTCCATCAACACCGTTACGGCTCAACTGACCGAAAAAATCGGGTGGGATGCGGTAGTAGATATGGCGCAGAAACTGGGCATCCGGAGTCCGATCAAGTCAGTGCCGTCCGTAGGACTTGGCTCCAGCGACGTGTCCGTATCTGAAATGGTGGCGGCTTATTGTGCCTTTATGAACCAGGGCGTCTGGACGGAACCACTGCTGATCGACCGGATCGAAGACCGCAATGGCAACCTGATCCATAAGTTTACCCCGGAACGCCGGCGGGCCATCAGCGAAGAAACGGCTTTTCTGATGACTTATATGCTCCGGGGCGGCATCGAAGAACAGGGAGGCACTTCGCAGAACCTATGGACCTATTCGGGGATCTTTGGAAATGGCAACGAAGTGGGAGGAAAAACGGGCACCTCATCCAACCTGTCCGACGGCTGGTTTATGGGTGTCACCAAAGACCTGGTATCCGGGGTATGGGTAGGAGGCGATGACCGCAGTATTCACTTTCGCTCTTCTGCTCTGGGCGAAGGCTCTAAAACGGCCCTGCCGGTATACGGACGGTTTATGGAAAAAGTTTACGCTGATAAGGGCCTGGGTATTACCAAGGGCAAATTTCCGCCTCCACCGCCCAATATCAAAAAGAAATATAATTGCCCAACTCCCTGGGTAACGGTGAAAAAAGACAGTGTTGATACCGCTCCCGCCGAAGAAGAACCGGAAGAAGACTTTATAGGTCCTATGCCACCCGACGTTCCGTAGCGTATGCCGCAAACTGGCAAAGCCGACACATAAACGAAGATGAAGGTGGATATAAGATCTTTTTCTCGCTGTACCTACGCAAAGCCAGCCAGCAGCCCATTGCATTCTGACTTAGCCTTGAAAGGCTTTACTTTGGCTGATCTCCTGATAAATGTATTGAGTGTATTAGGTAGTTATGAGGGATAATAAAGCCAGTGACAATACAAACAGAATAGCTACTCCCGCGTGCTCCGTGGCTTCCTTCACAATGATACGTCTAGTAACTTTCATAGCAAATATATTATAATTTATATATATATGGGTTTAAGCGGCGCAAGTTGAATCTATTCTTTTTGATATAAAAAGTGGATGTTCTCCTAAACTTACATCCTGCTAATGAGTGGCCGAACCATTCAATTCATCTTATAGACGTTCGATGGCATTACAACGCTGGTAGCGTAATTAAAAATTTCAATATAAATATTTGATTATTAGGCCTTATTATGAACGATCAGAGAATCGAAAAGTTGTTTCATTTCGCTCTATTAAAAGAATAAGTACAAAGCTTCTTTATTTCTTTTAAAAAAAGTACATCCTTAAAATAGATTTTTTAGTTATTCCAGATCTCCCAGGCCTTCTCCGCCTGTAAATGCAGCATCGGTAAGCCATTGTGAACGGATGCTCCCCGGGCGCTTCCCTGCGTCATAAATTCGGTCTCAGCCGGGTTATACACAAGATCGTACAACAGGTGATGGGGGGTAAGTGCGTGATAAGGAATGGGTGGTGAAGTGTTGGTTTGCGGGTAGGTACCCAGTGGAGTGGTGTTGATGATGAGTAAGTGAGAAGCAATGATGTCAGCATTGAGTTGCTCATACGAAAAAACCGCTTTGTCAGCCTGACGCGAAACCACGTGGTACTCAATACCCAGGTCGGTAAGGGCGGCCTTTACTGCCCGGCTGGCCCCCCCGGTACCCAGCACCAGCGCTGCTGGCCGAACCACGCCCAGCGCATCCAGCCAGGTACGAAGCGATTTCATAAAGCCGAAGTAGTCTGAATTATAACCGGTTTTCTTTCCCTCTCTGTTCAGCTTAATGACGTTTACGGCCCCTACCTTTCGGGCAGAATCGTCCAATGCATCCAGATAGGGAATAACGTTCTGTTTGTGGGGAATCGTTACGTTGATGCCGCGCAGATTGGGTTGGGTAGCCAGTAAGGCCGGAAACTCACGAATGTCCGGTAGTTCAAAAAGTTCGTATGCACTATCGGCAATCCCTTCCCTGGCAAATTTTTCGGTAAAATACTTTTTGGAAAAAGAGTGTGAAAGGGGAAAACCGATCAGTCCGTAAAGATTCATATTGAATTATTCCGCTTATACCTGTTCCCGTTTCTTTCCGTATTTGTTGCGCAGTACTTCTATAATTGGAGGCAATACCGATACGACGATGATGCCCAGCATCACCAGCGGCAGGTTGTTCTTGATGATGGGAATGCTGCCGAAGAAATAACCGAGCAGGAGAAAGCTGGCAATCCAGAAAAATCCGCCTACCAGGTTATACAACAGAAAACGGCTGTAGTTCATGGTGCCTACTCCGGCAATGAAAGGAGCAAACGTCCGGATAATGGGAATGAAGCGGGCGAAGATAATGGTTTTGCCGCCGTGCTTTTCGTAAAAAGCCTGCGTCTGGAGCAGGTACTGCCGTTTCAGAAATCGGTAGTCCCGACTGAATACCCGGGGACCGATGGATTTGCCAATAAAGTAATTGACTGTGTCGCCCAGGAAGGCGGCGATAAACAACAGCCCGATCAGCAGCCACACGTTGAGTGCCCCGGTAGAAGCCGCCAGGGCACCGGATGCAAACAGCAGGGAATCACCCGGAAGGAAGGGCATCACTACCAGGCCGGTCTCAATAAAAATGATGGCAAAAAGGATGATGTAGGTGAGCGTACCGTACTGGTGGAGAATTTCGGCCAGGTGCTTGTCCAGGTGTAAAAACAGGTCAATGAGTTCCTTAAATGGCTCCATCTGCTGGGGGTTGACTGATTCGCTTCGTGCGGTCAGCGGTGGGTATTCAATTTCTTGCTGAAAAAAGCGGGCGATGAATGAGGTGTAAGGCCGTAGTTGATTTCAATATCCGGGGCGGGAAGGTCTACACTGCCCGCCCCGGATGAATAACGATGTGCTGTTAATGATCTCCGTTGAGGAAGTGACTGAACGTGTCGCTCCGGATGCCCAGCCGGATGGTTTCCAATGGAATCACTTCGTTAGGGGCAATGTTACCCAGGTTGACGTTCGCCCCCAGCAGTTTGATGAAAAATACCTGTTGTGATTTCTGGGGGGCTTCCCAGATGATCTTTTCAAAAGGAACCTGCGTCAGAATTTCTTCTACCAGGCCTTCGCGTACTTCACCGCTGGCCCGGAACAGACCCACGTTGCCGGCTTCCCTGGCCTCACCGATTACTTTCCAGGCACCCGCATCCAGTTCGCTCTGCATCAGTTTGATCCATTTGTACGGAGGAATGATTTTTTCCGCGTCTTTTGAACCTACTTCCGAAAGTACGGTCACCTGCTTGGAAAGCATATGAATGTACTCACACTTCTTTTCGTGGGGCATTTCAATGGAACCGTCGGACACTTCCGCGAAAGTCAGCTGGAAATCATCGAGCAGGCGACGGTAGTCGTCAAAGCAATTGCGGACAATAAACAGTTCAAAAAGAGTCCCGCCGAAATAAACCGGCACTCCGGCTTCGCGGTAAATCTGTAGTTTGGTTCGCAGGTTGGGGGTGACGTAGGAGGTAGCCCAGCCCAGTTTGACGATATCGGTGTAAACAGAAGAAGAAGAAAGGAAGTCTTCGGTTTCCCGGACACTTAAGCCTTTGTCCATTACCATTGTAAAGCCTGAATCGCGGGGTTTCTGGGTTCTTTCAGGAATTTGGGTGAGCGTGTAGTTCATTCTATGGGTCTACAATCGATTGGTTGATACGTTCCTGACAAGTAGGTAGCCTTATGACTGATCAGGTAAACTTCGTCAGGCCGTAAAATTAGTATTGACTTCTTTACTTACCAATGTTTTACTCAAAATTCTACTAAACTAGCAGAGATTGAAATCAGAAAAAGGCAGGGAAGCTATTTTTTACTGGCCTGTAACTCTTGCTTTTCTGCTTATCTGGCCAACCAGAGGCTTTTCCGGTAAGCGCCGGGCTTTTACCAGCCAGTAAATTTTTTCATTTTTTTTCATTAACCGGTTACGTCCGGGCATTCCGGGTTTACCAACCTCAAAAATCCGGAGTTAAACCGAACAAAACCGATCATGAAATCCTACCAGACTTTCAAAACCCTTCCCGCCAACTCTGCTCCCCGCGACTTTACGCACCTCATTGCCGTAAGAGAAAGGAATACCTGCGCATTGGATGAATTCTATCTGCTGCATCGCCGGGAATTTATCAAATGGTCCGAAAAAAACTTCGGGCTGGATGCTTCCGAAGCCCTGGACATTTACCAGGATGCCATTTTGATTCTTTATGAGAACATTCGCCGCGGAAAACTCAGCCAGTTGAGTGCCACTCTGAAAACTTACTTCTTTGGAATAGGAAAAAACCTGATTCTCAAGAAGCTGGCCCGTTGCAAAAGCGAAATCAAGCGATGGGAAGCCGTGATGACGGAGGAGGAACACGCCTTAATGCCTGATTTTGAGAAGCATTCCGACTGCCAGGAAGAGCGGTTCGATGCGGTGGCTGCGGCCCTCAATGGGCTTTCGGAAAGAAACAAGTCGATTCTGCAGTTATATTACTATCACAAATTGCCGCTGAAGGAGATTGCCGAACAGCTGGGTTACGAAAGTGTAGATGTGGTGAAAAACCAGAAAGTGCGCTGTATGAAGTACCTGAAAAAGCTGATGCAAAATCAGATGCAGGAAGTGCGGTCTAATTGATGTTGTAACTGACTGATCAATACTTTGGTGCTGATGGCCTCCATTCCGACTTGTTCTGCGGATGGCGGCCATTTTTTATCATCAGCAGCCGGATAAGCAGTTGCTTCCGCCTTTGTCTGAGCGTTCCGGACGGTTTAATTTAACTCATCCTTCTTTTATCCGTACAGAGGTTTGATAACCTTCGTTCAAATTCTTAGGTTTGATGATTACCCATTCCATTCTCTTCATCAACAGGCCATTACTTGAATCTGAGTTAAACAGCAACCTTTTAAACCAACCTCTTCCGTATGGCATTTGAATTCAGGACTTATTCTCCCAACAAGGAATTTGAAAAACCAGTGGCTTATTTCTCGATGGAGTTTGCTATTGACCAGGCATTGAAAACTTATTCCGGAGGCCTGGGCTTCCTGGCTGGCTCGCACATGCGCAGCGCTTATGAGCTGAAGCAGAACATGATCGGCATTGGCATTCTCTGGACTTTCGGCTATTACGACCAGGCCCGAAACGAGGATCAGACCCTGAGAGTGGATTTTACGCACAAGAACTATTCCTTCCTGGAAGATACTGGTGCCTTGTTTAGTATCATCATTCACGATACCCCCGTGATGGTCAGGGCGTATTACCTGCACCCCGATACCTTCGGGACGGCGCCGATGTTTTTCCTTACTACCGACATTCCGGAGAATGACTACATTTCACGAACCATCTCTCATCACCTGTACGATTCGGACACGGCCGCCCGCATTGCGCAATCGATGCTGCTGGGTATTGGCGGAGGTAAGCTGCTGGATGAGTTGAAGCTGAATGTAGATGTGTATCACCTGAACGAAGGCCACGGATTGCCGCTTGCCTTTTATTTATACCAAAAACTGGGAAATCTGGGCGAAGTGCAAAAACGGATGGTATTTACCACCCATACACCCGAACTGGCCGGTAACGAAGAACACCCCATTGCCCTGCTGGATAAAATGACTTTTTTCGGCAGCCTGTCGGTAGACGAAGTGAAAACCATTGCCCAGGTAGAAGGTGATAGTCTCAATTATACGCTGACGGCTTTGCGTATGTCCAAAATTTCGAATGGCGTTTCTAAGGTGCACGGCATCGTAGCCAATGAAATGTGGGGGAAAAACAAGGGCATTTGTAAAATTCAATCCATTACCAACTCCCAGAACGGCACCTACTGGCGGGATCGCCGGCTGCACGAAGCGCTGGCCGCCAGTGACGACCAGGCGCTGGTAGCCCGCAAAAAGGAGATGAAAAAGGAACTCTTCAAGGTTGTAGCCGACCAGACCGGTAACCTGTTCGATCCGGATGTACTTACGGTGGTCTGGGCCAGGCGTTTTGCCGGTTACAAACGGGCCGACCTTGTTTTGCGTCACTGGGACCGTTTCCTGCGACTGGTCACCCGCAACAACCAACCCATTCAGATGATCTGGGCCGGCAAACCGTATCCGAAGGATTACGGAGCCATTGGTCTTTTCAATGACCTCATTCGTCGCACCAAAGGCTACAAGCGCTGCGCCGTACTGACGGGTTATGAATTACAGTTATCCGGTTACCTGAAGAGAGGTAGCGACATCTGGCTCAATACCCCCCGCTTTCCGCGGGAAGCATCCGGAACCAGTGGCATGACTGCCGCAATGAACGGAAGCGTCTCCCTTTCGATTGCCGACGGCTGGATACCCGAATTTATTCGCAACGGAGAGAACGGCTTCGTCATTCCCATTGCCGATCCGGATAAGCCCGAAGGCATTAAAGATGATCTGGAAGCCAAAAACCTGTTGGATGTGCTGGAAGATGAAATCATTCCGGTGTACTACCAAAAGCCCGATCAGTTTGTGAAAATCATGAAAGCCGCCATGCAGGAAGTCGAACCTGCCTTTGAGTCAGGGCGGATGGCCACAGAATATTACCAGCAGCTGTATACCTTTTCAGTGAAAGAACCAAAGCTGGTCAAGTAAACACATTGCTCCCTGGTGATGGACCAACTACCCGCAGAGAAGAAGCCTCTCTGCGGGTTTTGCTTTTCATAAAATTTGTTCGACGCATAAACCTGCCTACTACCATGAATGATTTCCTGGACCTGCGTATCAGGGAAGTGATACCGGAAACGCATGACGCGCGTACCTACGTACTGGAAAGCCTGGACGGCACCATCCCGGTGTATCAGGCAGGGCAGTTTATGACTTTCCTCATCAGGCGGGGGCAAAGAGAATGGCGGCGGTCGTATTCCCTCTGCACGGCACCCGGTGTCGATCCGTACCTGGCCGTTACGATCAAAAGAGTGGCCAATGGAGAAATGTCCCGCTGGTTGCTCGATACCCTTCGGGTAGGAGATGTCATCCAGTCACTGTACCCGGCCGGGCGTTTTATCCTGGATAGTCCTCCTTCCCAACCCCGTGACCTCTTTCTCATCGGAGCCGGAAGCGGAATCACCCCTCTTTTTTCAATTTTGAAAAAGGCTTTGGCCGATGAGCCGCAAAGCCAGATCACACTCATTAACAGCGATAAGCACCCGGAGTCGGCCATTTTTGGCAGGCAGTTGCAGGAGTTAGCTGAGCAGCAAGCCTCCCGGTTCAACTACCTGCCCCTCTACAGCGACCCGCCGGAAGGAGCTTTCTACCCGCGGGCAAGGCTGAAAAACAGTCTGCTGGAAGAATTGGTAAACCAGTACCTGAAGCACTCACCCGAACAAGCCCGGTTTTATGTCTGTGGCCCTGCCGATTACATGCGCATGGTGCACATTACCCTGGTCTTTATGGGCTTCCCCCGCGATCACATCCGACGGGAAAATTTTGTAATAGCGCCATTGGCACCGACAGTGATTGATTTTTTGCGTGATCACTCACCCCGTCGGATTGCGCTGACGTACCGGGAAAAGTCAGTTTCTATGCAGGTGCCGGCCAGCCGGAATATTTTACAGGCGGCATTGGATGCTGGCATCGTGCTGCCTTACAGTTGCCGGGTAGGGCGTTGCTCTACCTGCATCGCACGTTGCGTCGAAGGCAAAGTGAGAATGGCCACCAATGAAGTGCTGACCGACCGCGAAGTAGCCGAAGGCTGGATATTGACCTGCGTAGGATATGCCGAAACGGAGCAGATAGTGGTAGAGGTTCCTTTCATAAAACAATGAACCCGGAATCATTGGTATGAAGCCACCGGTTGTCTCCTCTTTACAGGGCGGCGATCAGTAGGAAAGCCGAAGGCCTATGCCGGTACTGATCGGGTCAGCATACACTCCCGGGGAAAAGGATACACCCTTGGTGCTATTGTAATGCTCCACGGCTTTCTTCAAATTGCCGTTGGCCCCGATCTGGAACAAGGCACCTAATCCGATTACGCCCAGACCGGAACCTAACAGGCCGCCATTGAGTTTCTTTCCGGCAATGGCCTCTCCAAGCGAATAACCCACCAGAAAGCCCCCGATAAAACCGAACACATTGCTGGCACCCCGATTCCCTTTGTATTTCCGGAAGTGTAATTCAACTTCAGGTTGATGGCTTTCCAGTAGCACCGGACCAATCTGCTTGGGTTTGATCAGGCGGGCACCGTTTATAATGATTGCTCCTTTGTCATAAACAGCCGGTTGCGGACGGGGAATGTCCTGCGCGCGTAAAATCAGGCTGGTAAACAACATGAGAAATAAAATGGATGCGGAAAAGGTAGTTCTCATTGAAGGGAAATTTTTGCTTTAAATGTACCTATATTGTTATAATTATTCGCAAAATGATTATAAATAAAAATGATATTTTTCAATTTTGCAATGGGTAACAAAGCGCATAGGCGGCCATTCCATTTGGATGCAAAGCCGGCTGCCCTTCCATAGAATACTACCAGAAATCACTATATTTGGTGACTGACCCAGGGTGTAATACGCTTTTTCGCTTATCAAATGTGAGTGAATAACAAACGGTTAGAGTATTGTTTACTTTGTATGAAAGGAAATGGGCAATTGATAAGCACGTATGGGAAACTTGAGCCAGGCGTCTTATAAATCCTGTTCCTTTATTTGACTGAAACTGACTGATGTTTTTTCGAAGATCGCCTCGTAAAAGACCCGAAGAGCCCGCTTCGCTGGATGATGCCGAACTCATCCGGCGGTACCAGGACCCGGATTGGGACCCGAGGTGGGATATATTATTCGTAGGAGAACTATTTCAGCGCTATACCCACCTGGTGTACGGCGTGTGTCTGAAGTACCTGCGCAACGAAGAAGACGCCAAGGATGCGGTGATGCAGGTATTTGAAAAACTGGTGAACGAATTGAAACACAAGCCGGTCCTGCATTTTAAAAGCTGGCTGCATACCTTGGTTCGCAATCACTGCCTGATGTGGCTGCGGTCGCGGCAATCAAAAGGAGGTAGGGAAGCGGCTGCATTTAGTCTGGACGAAATGATTCGGGAGCCGGGAGAGAACGGGGAGGAAAGGACCAGTATGGAATTCCCGGTCGGCTTGCATCTTACGGACGAAGACGCAGTGGAGCAGGATCTGGTGTTGGTGGAAAAAGGACTACAGGAGCTTCCTTTTGAACAGAAAACCTGCCTCGAATTGTTTTATCTGCAACAAAGATGTTATAAAGAAATCGCTGAACTGACGGGCTACGAACTGAATAAGGTAAAGAGCTACATCCAGAACGGCAAGAGGAACTTAAGAATTTACGTTGAGAAACACCATGGATAATGCTGAACTGGCCGGAGAAAGCCCCAACGGACCTTTTTCCGCTTCGGAACGCAATACCGGAAATCACCTGACGCCCACCCTGATCCGGCGGTACGTGGACGGGGAATTGTCGGCGGCCCAGATGCACGCCGTAGAGCGGCATTGTCTCTATTGTCAGCTCTGCTCCGACACATTGGAGGGCTTTGCTTCCCGAAGCGCCAATGGCCGCCTGACGGGAGATTTTCTGGGAAAGGATCTGGTAGAACTGAACAAGCGGTTGGAGCACCGTATTCAGGGAGACAGAAGGAAGAAACTCAGGCCCCTGTTGTTCCAGCCCTGGAGCATTGCGGCTACTTTTCTGGTGCTGTTTACGGCAGCCCTCGTCGTACTGACCAACCGGGTGCGCCGGGCACCGGTAGAAGAGCCACAAGCCGAAGTCATGATTCCGATGCCATCGTCTACTGACACCCTCATTATTTACCAGAAACCGGCTTTTGTGATGGTTCGCCATGCCGCCGGCCACGGTAGTCAGACCCCGCCTTCTTTGCAGTCCGCGGACAGCCGACCAGCGGCTGAAATGGCGATGCGTCGGGATTTGCTGGGTCCCCGGTCCAATAAGCCATCGGTACCCCTTGCCGCGGCTCCACAGGAAGCCAATGCCGAACGAGCCCTTTCGGGAAGAATGAATGGACTGGTCATAAAGGAATCGAAAGTAGCTGATACGCTGTACAAGAGTGAAAGGCAGGCCCGGATCGGTAACCCAACGTCGGCATTTCAGGCCGATAAAAATATGGATGGTCCTCTGCCTGACGTAACCATTTCCGGCCGCATTCACGAAGAAGGCGATCTGACTGCATTGCCGGGCGTCAATGTAATGGTAAAAGGAACCAGCCAATCGACCATTACCGACCGGGATGGGCAATTTACTCTGACGGCCCCCGTAGGAAGCACCCTGGTATTCAATTTCGTGGGCATGGAAACCAAGGAGGTAAAAGTGACGGATCAGCCCAACCTGGATGTAGCACTACGCCCGGATGTAAAAGCGCTGAGTGAAGTAGTGGTGATTGGATACGGGACCAAAAAAAATGCCGATGGCAGCCCGATGCCAAGCCCGGAAGGCGGCTTTAAAGTGCTTCATGAGTACCTGAGTCAGCACCTGCGCTATCCGGAGCAAGCCCGGCAGATGCAGGTGAAAGGCACCGTAGGACTGGAATTCACGGTAGAACCGGACGGTTCGCTGAGCAATTTCCGGGTGTCTAAGAGTCTGGGCTACGGCTGCGATGAAGAAGCCGTGCGGGCTTTGATGGAAGGCCCCAAATGGAAGCCGGGCGTAGAAAACAATCAGCCGGTGCGCAAGAAGGTAAAAACCAAGATCAAGTTCGGGAAATAATCAGGGTGTCCGGCTTGGCTGACTGCCCGATGCGGGCACCGGTATCCGCATCCGGACTCAATGAACCAGGTTTCGGTTGGCCGCTGCGTACTGAGTAGGCGACTGTAGATGGGTCTCACTGAAACAGCGGGAAAAATAAGCCGGATCGTTGAAGCCCACACTAAAGGCAATTTCTGCCACGGACAAGTTTCCCTGCCGCAATAGCTCCGCCGCCTTTTTGAGCCGGATGGACCGGATAAATAAATTGATGGACAAGCCGCTTACCGCTTTCAGCTTTCCGTACAGGTTGGTGCGGCTCATTCCCATCTCCCTGACCAGCATCTGAGCGTCCAATTCGGGATTGTCCAGGTGTTTTTCAATGATCAGCAACAATTTTTCCAGGAAGCGCTGTTCCGTACTATTTACGCCCAATTGAGCCACATCTCTCGCTTCCGTCTTCTGGAATCGATCCCGAAGTTTACTTCGAATTTGAATCAGGTTGCGGGCGCGGGCCTGCAACAAATGGATGCTGAATGGTTTACACACGTAATCGTCCGCCCCGGTCTCCAGTCCGTGGAGGTGTGATTCGTCTCCGCTTCGGGCGGTGAGCAGCAGAACGGGGATGTGGCTGGTCCGCTCATCCGTTTTGAGCCTTTCGCACAGTCCGAAACCATCCAGCTCCGGCATCATTACGTCGCTGATAACAAGGTCTGGGAGCTTTTCCAAGGCCATCGCCCAGGCCTCTTCTCCCTGACTGGCTTCCAGCAGGCGGTAATTCGGAGCGAAGTGCGTCTTGAGGTATTGACGAATATCCGGCTGATCATCCACAATAAGCACCAGTGGACCGTTGGCGGCAGTAGGTTCCGGCAGCGGAAGCGACAGGCTGGTGGGAAAATGGTCGTCAGCCGACAAGCCTTTTTGGGTAAAAACAAATGCATTCTGGGCTGCGTCTAAAGTAGTTATCTCCGGGTGTATGGAAGCATATTCAATCGGTAAGCATACTTGGAAAGCGGTTTGCTCACCTACCTCGCTTTGCACCTGGATGGTGCCTCCCAGTAATTCAACCAACTCTTTGGTGAGTGACAGCCCAATTCCTACCCCTTTGTGATAGGCTCCGGGGTGTTTATCTACTTTGTAAAACCTTTCAAAAATCAGGGGCAAATGCGCCGGGGAAATGCCCGAACCCGTATCGCTTACGCTAATCTCCACCTGAGGTGGGTTCGCAGAAGAAAGAGCACGCACGCATACAGTAACTTTGCCGCCGGGTAATGTGTGTTTGAAGGCATTAGAAAGCAGATTGTACAAAATCTTTTCCAGTTTATCTCCGTCGAAAGTGCCCCAGACCGGCTGGATATGGCAATCCAGGGTGACCTGGTTCCGAACGGCCAGGTCCTGAAACAAACGCGTAATCCCGGTGACGAAAGCGCCTACGTTTCCTTTCTGCAGCGTCAGCTGCTCCTGGTTACTATCCAGCTTCTGCAAGTCGGTGAGCTGATTGATCAGCCGAAGCAATCTTTCCGCATTGCGATACATCAGCCGGTAGCTGGCCATCGCGTGGGCGTCTTCCGTCGAATCGTGGGTCATCATCTGTTCTAATGGGCCCAGAATGAGGGTAAGTGGTGTGCGGAATTCGTGCGAAATGTTGGAGAAAAAGCGAAGCTTACTCTCGTTGGCTTCCCGTACCTTGTCCGACATTTCTTCGATCTGGTCTTTCTGCCGGATGATGGCGTCGTACGCTGTGGCGTTATCCAGCGCGATGGCCACGTAAGTAGCCAAGGTTATGAGAATGCTGACGTGCACATCCGAAAAGGCGTGTTTGCGATAACTTTTGACCACCATAATTCCGATCACGCGTTTTCCGTTGCCCAGCAGGGGAAGGTAAATGCGCGACTGGGGTTGGCCCGCTTCCGTATATTCCGTTTTTGACCAGGAATCGTACGCCGCAATTTCCTTTTCTACGTCATTGAGCAGCACCATTTTCTGGTGTACATAGCACCAGGTAGATAGGTTCTGTTCGTCCAGGCGGGTACGGCTACGGGTCGTAACCGGATCGTGGGGATTCTCTCTGGAAAGGTACTCCAGCGTTTTGTGGTCTTCGTCAATCAGGCCAATGCCAAAGCTGGGCGCATCCATCAGTTCATTGACCTGCCGGTAGAGTATCTGAAAAATCTCCTCCAGACGGAGGGAAGCCGTGATGACCTGACCCATTTCACTCAGTACCCGGATGTTACGATACTGGCTTTCCAGATTGTCCCGCTGCACCTCAATTTCCTCCTTCTGATTGAGCACTTCCTGGGTACGGGCGGCTACTTCTCTTTCCAGCTGCTGCTTTTGTTTGCCCAGTCGGTGCGTACGTATCCGCACGGCAGCGATTACGCCCAGGACCATCATCAGCACAACCAGACCTTTGAACCAGGTGGTTTTCCAGAAGGGAGGCGTAATGATCAGACGTACCTGGGCTTCCTCTTTTGACCAGTGTCCGTCTCCATTGGCGGCCCGCACCCGGAACGTGTATTCACCGGCATCCAGGTTGGTGTAAGTCGCCGTGCGGTGGCTGGCATCGGTATACGTCCATTGGGTATCGAAGCCCGTCATCTGGTAGGCGTACCGCGTTCGTTCCGGTGATGCGAAGTGCAAACCGACAAAGTCGAACGAAAAGGTATGGGCGCGGTACGAAAGCACGATTTCCTGCGTCTGCCCGATGGCCTTGGGCAGGATAACCGCTCCCATGACTGCCTTTCCGATGGGTACGGATTCGTTGAAAATTTTGAAATCGGTGAGCTGTACGCGGGGTGGCTGGGAGTCGTCGGTGATGTGTTCGGGGTGAAAGGCCGTTACGCCGTTTCCTCCTCCGAAGTACATCCAGCCCGACTTACTTTTGAAGTAAGCCCCCGGGTTGAACTCATTGCTCTGCAGGCCGTCTGATTCGTAGTAATTGCGAAAGGTTTCTTTCTGAGGGTCGAACCTGGAAAGACCGTTGTTGGTGCTCAGCCACAAATGGCCACGGTCATCTTCCAGAATACCGTAAACGGTATTGCTTGGCAATCCGTCACGAATGGAATAACGGTGAAAGGTAGCGGTTTGGGGGTCAAAGCGATTCAGGCCACCGCCGGCCGTGCCGATCCACATATGGCCTGAACGGTCACGGTGAATGACCTGCACGGTATTGCTGCCAATGGAACGGGGGTTGTTGGGATCTTGGGTAAAATGACGAAAGGTGCCCGTTCGCCGGTCGAAGCGATTCAGCCCGCCCGACACGGTGCCGATCCAAATCATTCCCTGCGGGTCTTCGTAAATTGCCCGGATTTCAATATCGTTGGTCGTAAAATTGGGATTGCGGGATACGGGATTGCTGAAGTTGGCCGAATCGGGCATGTAGTAAGAAAAGGTCTGTCGTTCCGGATCCATCCGGCCCAGCCCGGCCGTGCAGGCCCCGATCCACAACTGCTGATGCCGATCCTGGTGCAAAGCCCGGATGGACCAGCTGACAATGCTGTTGGCTACCTGAGGGTGGTAAGAGAACAATTCGAAACGACCCGTCTGCGGATAAAATCGGCCCAATTGCCCATCGTAGAACCCAATCCAGAAGTAACCCTTAGGGTCCGGCAGAATGACGCCGATCATTTGCGGCCCTTTGTTGTGTAGGGGAGCGCTTCGAAACACCTGATACTGGCCGGTGCCCGATTGGATCCGGTTCAAGCCCGTCAGCGTACCCACCCATAAATCGCCCTGGGCATCTTCCGTGATGGAGTAGACATCGGGATGGTCCAGCGACTGCGGCTGCTGGGGAATGTGCCGGTAGTGCACGAAAGGTTTTTGATGCAGGGCCACGAAATTCATTCCGCCCTTGATGGAGCCCACCCAGAGTACCCCGTTCCGGTCCTGATATAAAGCGGTGACGTTATTGACACTCAGGCTCTGCGGGTCCGTCGGGTTGTGTCGGTATACCTGAAAAACATTTCGTGACTCATCGAAGTGGTACAATCCATTGGTGGAAGCCACCCACATCTGCCCCCGGAGGTCTTCACAGATTCGGATGGTAGCGTACTCACCGCTTTTACCCAGGTAGCTGGGCTCAGAGAGATAAAAGGAAACCGCTGGCCTGCGCAGGGTATCGGAAAAGAAACGGGCAACGCCCCGCTGAGTGCCTACCCAAAGGTCGCCCCGTTTGGATTCGTGGATAAAATGCACTTTGGTTTCGGCCCAGGGCAGGGGAAATACACCCGAAAAGACGGGTGTAGAGGAAGGAGCGTTCAGTACGGAAGAATTGAATTTGAACAAACCGAACCAATCCGTTCCTACCCAGAAGTTACCCTGCCGGTCTTGGTGAATGGCGGTAATCCAGTTGCGGCGCAAGGGGGCTTTTTGCTGTTTGGGTTCCTGTCCATCGGGATAAAAAGCCCTGAATTGACCCGTTGTGGGGTGGAACAGAAACAAACCGTGGCGAGTACCTACCCAAAAACGGCCCTGTCGATCCTGGTACATCGTTGTGACGTAGTTGGACATTGTTTGGCCCTCATCCGAAAAATAGTAAGGCTGAAATCGCCCGCTGGCGCGATCGTATCGATTGAGTCCATTGGCCGTACCTACCCAAAAGGTATGCGTACGGTCTTCAAACATGCAGGTAACCAAATCGTTGGATAAGCTTCCAGCACTATCGGGATTATGGGCGAAGTTGTCAAAAATCTCTTTGGCCGGGTCGTATCTGGCCAAGCCGCCATTGGCAAAGCTAGCCCAGATCAAGCCTTTGCTATCTTCAAACAGCAGCCGGTTGTGACTGGAGCGTCCGGAAAGACCATCTCCTTGCCGGGGCTGGGGTAAGAAAACCTTGCAATGATACCCGTCGTACCGGGTCAATCCGTTTTCGGTTCCGAACCACAGAAAACCGCTGCGATCCTGCAGGATGCATTCTACCGAACTGTGCGAAAGACCCTCGCTGATGGTGAGGTGCTTAAATTCAAGGTTGCTTTCCTGTGCCCGGGCGTGGTTATTCACCAACAGGCAGAGTGTAAGCAGACAGAACAGTATTTTTCTCACCATAGAATTCTTATTGGCCCCTCGAGAAAAGGCGTTCTTTCCATCTTCTTCCATTCCCATTGCTCAAAAATACTTCTACTAGCCATTTTCGGCTTAAAATGAACCTTTTTGACGAAAAAAAGGCGGTTAGAACAATAGTCCAACAAATCTGAATTCTAGTCCAAGGCCTTCGGCGGCGGGGGGGCGTTCTTTGAAAACTTTTTCAAACCACTTTATCACCTACTGCCTATGATGAAAGACCTAATCTACTCCGTCCCCAAGTGTTCTCCTGATGGGACACTACCTACACGCTGAACGCGGCAATGATCGTCCCTCAGGGAAGGCGTTGCCTGTTGTCCACCGCATTTTTCTGTTCAACCAAGGTAAAACTCATTCAATTTATAATAATTTATGAGAAGATTATACAATCTCCATCTTTCTCCCCGCTGGCTGTTTTTCCAATTCCTGTTGTTTGCATGGTCGGGATTGGCTTTCGGCCAATCAGAAACGATTACCGGACGAGTCACCGATGAAAATGGTACGGGACTGCCCGGCGTGAGCGTGGTGGTCAAGGGAACCACCAACGGCACTGCTACGGATGTAGACGGCCGCTATTCCCTGCCCCGGCCGGCTTCGGGAAGTACGCTTACTTTCTCCTACATCGGCTACCTGCCCGAAGAAGTCAGCATTGGGAATCAGACTGTGATCAATATTGGCCTGGTGCCCGACGTGAAGGCGCTCAGCGAAGTGGTTGTCATTGGTTACGGCGAAAAAGACCGCCGTCTGCTGACCGAATCCATTGGTACGGTTACCGCCAAGGAACTGACCAAACTACCGGTGCCCAGTCCCGACGCTGCCATTCAGGGGCGGGTGTCCGGCGTGCAGGTGACCAACGTCGACGGGCGGCCCGGTTCGCCGGTATCGATCCGGATCCGCGGCGTGGGCACCGTAGAAAATACCCAGCCCCTCTTCGTGATTGACGGCGTGCCCGTAGGAAATGGCGGCACGGAAGGGGGTACCAACCCACTGGCGACCATCAACCCCAATGACATTGAGAGCCTGTCGGTGCTGAAAGATGCTTCAGCCGCCGCCGTGTACGGAGTTCGGGCGGCCAATGGCGTGGTACTCATTACCACGAAGCGGGGAAAAACGGGCAAGCCGCGGGTGTCTTTCGACAGCTACGTGGGCATTCAGCGCTTCCCAACCAACCGACTTCCTACCTGGAACAATACCGAACAGTTTATTCAACTGGCCAATGAAATGGTCGACAACCGGAATGCGCAGGACAACGGTGGCGGTACCTTGAATGAGGCTTTTACCAATCCGAACAGCCCGCTGCGCAGTATCAATACCGATTGGCAAGGGGCCGTCATCAAGAAAGAAGCGCCCATCCACAATTACAACGTTTCGGTGTCGGGGGGAACGGAAATGACCAATTACAACATTTCGGCGGGTTATTTCCGGCAGGAAGCCCTCATTCCCAAGTGGGATCTGTCGCGCTACAATTTCCGGGCGAACAGTGATTACAAGATTGGCAAGCGGCTGAAAATCGGGGAAACGTTTTCGCTGGCTTACCAGGAAATGTACCGCGGGTCAGATGCCGGTGGTAACGGCTTTCTGATTCAGAATACGTCCAACCTGCCTCCTTTCTTCCGAATTTACGACACCAACAACGAAGTGGCCAGTAACCGCTACGGGTATTACGGCAACTACCTCTCCAACGGAGCGGCGGTAGCCGGTATTACGGAAGCCAATTCCCTAGCGATCAATGCCCTTACCAACAATTACGACCGGAACTACCGTTTATTAGGTGGTTTGTACGCGGAACTGGAGATAATCACCGGGTTGAAATTCCGTTCGGCGGCTTCCCTGGACTTTGCCTTCGGCCGCAATACGGGCTATGCCCTGGATTACACTTTGCAGGAAGCGGGTTTGTCCCGGCCCAGTGAAGCCTCCGAAGCGCGGTTTGAAGGCTTCACCCAGGTTTTTACCAACACCCTTTCTTACCAGAAGGCACTGGGCAACCATAATTTCAACGTCCTGACCGGTATTGAGTACCAGAAGTTTCGCTCTTCTTCCATCTACGCCGAAGGAAAGAGCTTCCTGGTGACGGACCCTTCCTATATCTTCTACCCTTCGAACGGTGCCCCGGATACCAAAAACTTTACCAACAACGGTTCTGAAAATGCACTGGTGGGTTACCTGGGTCGTTTGAGCTACGATTTCAAACAGAAGTACCTGCTTACGTTCAGCATTCGGAGGGACGGAACGGCGCAGTTTGCCCCCGGTCGTCGTTACGGCACTTTCCCGGCCGTGTCGGCAGCCTGGCGGATGAGCGAAGAACCTTTTATCAAGAACATCCCATTCATTACCGAACTGAAACTGCGGGGCAGCTGGGGGCAGATGGGCAATTCGAGCATTTCCCAGCAGTACGCCTACGTGCAGCAAATCTTTACCATTCCCGATTATGGTTCGGGCAACGTCAGCCTGCCGGCACCCAGTCCCGTCAACTTTCCCAATAGTCTGCTGAGTTGGGAACGGGTGGAAACCACCGACTTCGGATTCGACATTTCCGTATGGGACAACCGACTGAGCTTACTGGCCACCTATTATAACCGCAATACCCGCGACTTCCTGTACAATCTGCCCCTTCCTTACCTGAGTGGCTACGGCGGCACCTACGTCAATCTGGGATTGGTAAATAACCAGGGAGTAGAATTGGAACTGACCTACAACGGACAGGTAAATAAGGATTTGACCTTCAGCGTATCGGGCAACCTGACAACCGTAAAAAACCGCCTGATGGCACTGGCCGAAGGCATTAGTGAATACGCCAGTGACCAGTATTACCGCACGGCCATTGGCTATCCGCTGGGCTACTTCTACGGTTTCAAAACGGCCGGTATTTACCAGACGGCGGCGCAGGCCAATGAGGCACTGGAAGACAAAGTTGTAGGCATTAAACCCCAGCCCGGCGACGTAATCTTTGTCGATACCAACGGCCCCTCCGACGTGCCCGGTCAGCAGTTTTCGGGGCAACCCGACGGTAAAATCACCCCGGAGGACCGGACTTACTTAGGCAAAACCATCCCCGATTTTTACTACGGCTTGAACTTAAGTGCGAACTACAAGAATTTCGATTTGTCCATTCTATTCCAGGGTGTCGGGGGTGTGCAGTTGTTCAATCGCTACCGCTGGGAAAATGAGAACCTGTCTAACTTCGCCAACAATCAGTTCAGTACCGTGCAAAACCGATGGAGAGGCGAAAATACCAGCAACTCCCTTCCCCGTGCCGTAGCCGGCGATCCGTACGGCAACAACCGGTTTTCTGACCGCTACGTGGAAAATGCCGGCTTCCTGCGGTTCAAAAACATCCAGTTGGGATATTCGCTTCCCAAAGGGGTGCTGGACAAGACCAAAGCCATTTCCTCCGCCCGCATTTACGTAGCGGCCACCAACCTGTTTGTCATTACCGACTACACCGGGCTGGACCCCGAAGTACAGAGCTTTGGTTCGTCGGCCAGCCAACTGGCCAGCCGGGATAGCTTCCGGTCCAATGTGTTCGGATTGGGCGCCGGTACCGACGTAGGAACCATTCCTCAACCCCGTACTTTCCAGTTGGGTTTGCAAGTGACATTCTAAAGTACGGATGGCGTGAAAACGAAGGAGGGCGTGTTGACTTTTCTCAACGCCCGACCTGAGCCATGAACTATTAAACCACGTTAACTATGAAATCAAAATATAAATATATCCTCCTTTCGCTGGGCTGCGTGTTCACTTTCTCTGAATGCGATAAGCAGTTGGACCTGCAGCCGCAAATTGTACTGACTGATCAAAACTTTTACCAGACCGAGACCGATTTTGAAGCGGCCAGCCGGGCACCTTATTCTACACTTCTCAATTACTATTTTGACCAATCCGGGATGGGTTGGTACCAGAGCCAGCTGTTTCCGGACGATGATTTCGTGCCCAGCCAGGGTTCCAACAATCCCAACGAAGATTTTCTGTGGAATGCTAACAATGGCGACTTTTCATGGATCTGGCAGCAGAGCTACAAGGGAATTGCCCGGGCCAATACGGTGATTGAAAACCTTCCGAAGGCCACCAAGTTTTCGGATGAGGGCAAAAAGGCACGGTTCGAAGCCGAAGCCCGGTTTATGCGGGCCTATTTCTACTTTATTCTCACGATCAACTTCGGCAACGTACCGGTTGTAACCACTGTGCTGAATAAGGTAGAAGATACCCGGGTACCCAATTCCCAGCCGGGCGAAGTATGGGATCTTATTATCAGCGACCTCACTTTTGCCAAGCAAACTTTGCCGGCCCAGTGGGATGGGAACAACCTGGGACGGGCTACTGCAGGTTCGGCCATTGGCTTACTGGGGAAAACCTACCTGTACCGGGCACAGTGGGACAACAATGCCAACCTGTACGCCAAAGCCATCGAAGAATTCAATTTGCTGGTTGGTCGGTACCAATTGCAGCCCAATTACGAAGATAATTTTGATATCAATAAGGAAAACAACGGGGAGTCGGTTTTCGAAATCCAGTTTTCTCCCGGGGGCAACAACGCCTGGCAGCCCAACGACTTTTATGAGCCGGGTCAGGCAGGCAATGATATCTGGTCGGCGGGTACCGGGCGGGCCATTGTCTGGCGGGCTTCCTGCGGACCTACCAACGAATGCGCTCCGGGTGCCAATGGCCTGGGCTACGGTATTATGCACATCTCTACCAGCCTACAGAACGAATACGAACCGGGCGATCCGCGTCGGGAAGCCACTATTTTCCAGGATGGAGACGACTACCTGAAATTTTACAGCAATACGCCCACCAAATTCAGCAAATTATGGTCAGTGACGGGTTCTACGCCAGCCAAATACATCCGGAAGGACGATTACTACCAAAACTTTGATGTAGTTCCTTATAACCGTTCCATCAACAACGACCGGATTATCCGCTACGCCGACGTCCTGCTGATGCTGGCCGAAGCCAAACTATTAGGCAATAATGACGTAGCGGGTGCCGCGGAACTCATCAATCAGGTGCGTGAACGGGCCGATCCTTCCAAACTGATCTTGATACCCCGTCCGGTTTCGGTCGATAAAGATCAGATGATGCGCTGGCTCATGCACGAAAGAAGAGTGGAACTGGCATTGGAAGGACATCGCTACAACGATCTGGTCAGATGGCACCGGGCGGGTCTGATTAATATCAAAGACGATGTGGACTTTGGCCGGGCCACCCCCCAAGCCAACTGGAGCGAAAGAAACCTGCTGAAGCCCATTCCTCAGCGCGAACTGGACCTCAATACCCAATTGAAGCAAAATCCAGGTTATTAAAATTTACTCATGGTTGTATCAGAAAAGCCCTCAATGATGTGGAGGGCTTCTTTCTCTGCTTTTGCTTGTCCGCTATGATTTCTCCCTACACCCGTTTGATTGTCAGAATAACTTTACTCATAGTAGCCACCTGTGCCAGTGTACTGGTCGGCCGACCGGTGCAGGCATCGGACCTGAAAGACATGCTGCCCCTGACCAACCAGGTGCTGATCGTCCACTTCGACGACGGCTACGTGATCCATCACCAGCGGGGGCAGCATCGCTCCGAAGAATCGGCCGTGGTTGACCCGCTGAACCTGACCAAAGCCAGCCTGCTTTCGTCCTACCAATTGTCGAGCGGAAATGATGCGCGTTATGCCAGTCCGCTGCCGCCCCTGGACCTGGGGCGCAAAACCAAGGGAACGGAATTCACCTGGCTTTGCCAGAGCTATAACAATGGCTGCATCAATACCGACCCGGATCACGCCCAGGAGCACTGGATTTACTTATACCTCCCGCACGCACTTCAGGCAGGTAAGCAGTACACGCTTACGTTGGCAGGGCTGACCAAGAATCAGAACACTCTAACGTTTACCTACGACGAAACGGCACTGCGTTCAGAAGCCATTCACGTGAATAACCTGGGCTATGCACCGGCGGCACCGGCCAAATACGCTTATCTCTACCACTGGGCCGGCGACAAGGGCGCTTTTGACCTGTCCGCCTTCAATGGCAAACCCTTTCAGTTGTTCAATACCGAAACGAAACAAGTTGCCTACTCCGGGAGCATTGCCTTTCGTAAGGCCCAAACCAATACGGAGACCGGTCAGCCCAACGAAACGCCCAACAATAACTTTATGGGTGCCGACGTGTACGAATGCGATTTTTCCGCTTTCCAAACGCCCGGCAAGTACGTGCTGGTGGTGCCGGGCATGGGATCTTCCTTTCCCTTCGAAATCGGTGCTGACGTGTACCGGGAAGCTTACTTCTGGACGATGAAGGGCCTGTACCAGAACCGGAGCGGCATCGAACTGAAAGCCCCCTTCACCGATTTTCCCCGACCGGCCCCGCACAACCCGAACCTGACCCCTGGATTTGCCGGAAAACTGAAGTACAGCACCTTCCGCACCTTCGACCTGAGCAGTTACGACGGAGGCGAATCGGATAAAGCCAACATTGAAGCGGCCGCCAAAGGCGATCTGAATACGTTCGGCTGGTACCAGGATGCCGGCGACTGGGACGGATATTACACCCACTCCCACGTGCCGGCTTTTTTACTTTTCCTCTACGAAGCGGGCAGGAATAAATTCACCGACCACGAGTTGAACATTCCCGAAAGCGGCAATGGCATACCGGACATCCTGGACGAGGCTGCCTGGTTGCTACGGTATTATAAACGCACCAAAGATGCGGTCAAGGCCAAAGGCTGGGGAACTGGCGGGGTAGCCGGTGCCCGGGTATTTGGTGATCTGTGGGGCGGCGATGAACGGGCCGATGGAACGACCAAGGGCTCCTGGGAAGATACCGATCGTACCTGGTACGTATTGGGCGAAGACCCCTGGACTACCTATAAATACGCAGCGCTGGCCGCTCAGATGGCTTACGTGCTGGCTTCGGAAGGCAAAGCGGACCCGGAAGGAGTAGACTGGCAAAAAGAAGCCATCGACGCGTACGAATGGGCCGTTCAAAACACCCGGAGCGGAGACGAAACTCCCAGGCTGGACGTCGACATCAGGCACGTGCGGCTGTACGCAGCAGCGGCTTTGTACCGGCTTACCAACCGGAAAAAATACCACGATGCCTACATCAGCGGTGTGAGTACGCTGATCGGCAATGATATTGATCAGAACAAAACGGATCTGATGTTTGCCAGTTGGTTGTACCTGCGCATTCCTTCCAACCGCACATCCGATGGCGCTACGCTCAGTAAAGTACGCACGGCCGTCACGCAGAGCACCGAAAATATCCTGGTGACTTCGGCCGAAAGCCGGGCTTGCCGCTGGGGTGGTAACTTCTATTTCCCTATGCTGGTCGGGCAGGCCTCTACGCCGATGATTACTATGGGCATTTACGGATTCCTGGCCAATCAGGCGGCCCATTCTACCAAGGCCAACCAATACCTGAAGTACATTTATACCACGGCCGATTACTACCTGGGTACCAATCCGCTGAACACCACCTGGATCAGCGGCGTGGGCGAACGGCACCCCGTGGGCGTGTTCCACCTGGACTGGTGGTACAGCGGCAAACCAGGACTGATGAAAGGCATTGTGCCCTACGGACCCTGGAAGGCGGAAGATTTCGGGCCATTGGGACCCTGGAATCCCAACTGGGCCTACTCAGACAAAGCCGGGAATGCCCGCATCTATCCGGCCAATATCGGGCAGTGGCCCGGACACGAACGCTGGTTTGACCAGCGAACGGCTCCCATTCCTGCCGAATTTACCATTCACCAGAATACCGTGATTGCGGCCTTTGTGTACGGTTTCCTGACCAATGATCAGGAAAACAAGACGCTGCTGGAAGTGCCGGGGGAGCCCGACGCCCCATTGGCCGTAGATAAACCCAGTGGGGAAGAAGGATTTGAAGTTTTTCCCAACCCCGCTTCCGATTGGGCTACCCTGGCCTGGCCGGCAGCCCATGGGCGTTTACAGAAGATGGTGGTTTCTTCTTTAGAAGGAAAAACGCAGTTCGCTATTCGCTGGCAACCCGCCGAAAACGGGTACCTGCTCAACGTTTCGGCATTGGGAGCGGGCTGCTATATACTCAGTGCCCGGACGGACAAAGGACTATGGCTGCGCCGGAAGTTGCTGGTAGTCAGAAAGTAAACTGTTGTCTGAGCCGCTTTCTGCACTTGCCGGGTCCCATTTTTGTGAAATTGTACCAACTGATGATGCGTTCTTCTTCCTTCTATTTCGCCTTTTCCCTTTGCCGACTCTGCGTGGGGGTAAGTCTGCTGGCAGTGGCCTGCCGTCCGGCCGTCCCGCCAGCCGACACCGATTATACCACATGGACTGCACACGGCGGCGATCCGGGCAGCCATCGCTATTCCAGCCTGCAGCAGATTCATACGGGCAATGTACACCAGCTCCAGACCGCCTGGACTTTTCATACGGGAGAGACCGATACGACGAATCACGCGCAGCTGCAATGCAATCCCATCGTAGTGGATGGCGTGATGTACGTCACCTCATCGCGGATGAAGGTGTTTGCCCTGAATGCCGCTACCGGAAAGGAAATCTGGCAGTTCGATGCGCTCTCCGATCCGAACGCCAGTGAAACTAACCGGGGAGTTACTTACTGGCAGCAAGGCGATCAGAAGCGCATTTTGTTTACCGCCCGGGCCCAGTTGTTTTCCCTGGATGCTGCCACCGGCCTTCCGGTACACTCTTTCGGAAGAAACGGGGTCGTAGACCTGCGGGAAGGCCTGGACCGGGACGTAAATGGCTTGTCGGTAGTGGCGACGACGCCTGGTGTTGTCTACGGGAATCTGTTGATCCTGGGTTCCAGGGTGTCGGAGGGACCGGACCGGGCGGCTCCCGGACACATCCGGGCCTATGACGTAGAAACGGGCAAACGGGCCTGGATTTTTCACACCATTCCGCATCCCGGCGAATACGGATACGAAACCTGGCCGGCCGATGCATGGCAATCGGTAGGGGGAGCCAACTCCTGGGCGGGAATGAGCGTAGATCAGCAGCGGGGTTGGGTATTCGTACCGACCGGTTCGCCCACTTACGATTTTTACGGCGGCAATCGGAAGGGAGAGAACCTCTTCGGCAATTGCGTGCTGGCGCTGGATGCGGCTACGGGCAAGCGAATCTGGCATTTTCAGACCGTACACCACGATCTCTGGGACCGCGATCTGCCGGCTTCTCCCAATCTGGTTATGGTAGAGCACGAAGGCAAAAAGGTGGATGCCGTAGCCCAGATTACCAAAACCGGCTTCATCTTTTTGCTGAACCGCGAAACGGGTCAGCCCCTGTTCCCGGTAGAGGAGCGTCCCGTACCTCCTTCCGACCTGGGAGAAGAACCGGCCTGGCCTACGCAACCCTTCCCGTTGAAACCGGTGCCTTTTGCCCGCCAGACGTTTACGGAAGCCGACGTGACCGACCGGACACCCGAAGCCCGCTCCGCCGCCCTGGAACGGCTCCGCCAGATCCGGTCCGGCCGGCCATTTATACCTCCCAGCCAGCAGGGCACGTTGATTTTTCCCGGTTTCGACGGGGGTGGCGAATGGGGCGGCGCTTCCTTCGATCCGACTACGGGCATATTGTACGTCAATTCCAACGAAATGCCCTGGATACTCACGATGATCGAAAGGCCGGACAACCGCTTGGCTTCTACCGGGCGGGGCATTTACCTGAACAACTGCGCGGGCTGCCACGGAGCCGACCGGCAGGGAGAGCAACACCAGTTTCCGGCGCTGCTCAACCTGCAGGAGCGGCTGACGCGTCCACAGATAGCCGAAATTATCCGGAAGGGCCGGGGACGGATGCCCGCCTTCCAGCACCTGCCCGAAGGAGACAAACAAGCCTTGGTAGATTATCTGCTGGGAATTGAAAAGGGAAGCGGACCGAAGCCATCCTCCTCTTCTTTTCAAAAAGTCAGCAAGGATAGCCCTCAGCCGCCTCCCTACGTTAGCACCGGCTACCACCGCTTTGTCGATGCCGAAGGGTATCCGGCCATCAAGCCACCCTGGGGCAGGCTCCACGCCATTGACCTGAACAAAGGAGAAATTCTTTGGCAGGTGCCACTGGGTGAGTTTGCGGAACTCACCCAAAAGGGCGTCGCACCAACCGGAACGGAGAACTACGGCGGTCCTATTACCACGGCGGGAGGCCTGCTTTTTATCGGAGCCACCAAAGACGAAAAGTTCCGTGCTTTCGATAAGCAAACGGGCAAACTGCTTTGGGAAAGGTCCTTACCCGCCGGCGGTTACGCCACTCCCTGTACCTATCAAGTCAATGGCAAGCAATACGTCGTAATCGCGGCGGGCGGTGGTAAAATGGGTACCAGATCCGGCGACGCTTACGTCGCCTTCGCCCTGCCCTGAGCAGAATGGCCTGCGTTTTATTTTGTTGTTGACCATCATTTATTTATGGGAAGGAAATTGTAGCCTTCTCCTCTATTCAACTTTTTCACTATGCTTTTAACACAACGTATTTACGGCCTGCTCAGCTTAACTATGGCCATAGGCTTGGTCGTGGGGTGTCAATCCGAAAAAGAAAAGGAATCTGACTGGACCGTTGAGTCTCCCGATGGGCAGGTAAAATTAGAGATCAGGCTTCAACCGGCCGGTAAACTGCAGTATAAAGTGCTAATGGGCGGTGACGGACAAGCCGTTGAAGTAGTAGAAACTTCTCCCCTGGGAATTGTCCGCCAGGATCAGGCCTTCGATTCCACCCTTTCTTTCGTGAGTGCCGAATCTCCCCGCAAAATCGACGAAACCTACCGCCTGTCGGTAGGAAAGCAGCTGGAGAACCGCAACCAGGCCAACGAACGGACGCTTTCCTTCAAAAACCCATCGGGTGCACTACTCAATCTGGTCATCCGTGCTTACAACGATGGAGTGGCTTTCCGCTATGTATTTCCCGAAAAAGACAACAAGACTTATACAGTGACCCGCGAACTGACGGGCTTCCAATTACCGCAAGGAGGCAATGCCTGGATGCAGCCGTATGATTCAGCCACCCGTTATTCGCCCGGTTACGAAAGGTATTATCTGAACAACCTGAAAGTAGGAGCTACTTCTCCGTTTCCGGCAGGCTGGTGTTTTCCGGCCTTATTTGAGGTGCGTGACCGCTGGGTGCTGCTCACCGAAGCCGAACTGAACGGTAATTATTTCGGTGCGCACCTGCAGCCCGAAGCGCCGGGGGGAATGTATACCGTACGTCAGCCGGAACCCGGTGAAGGAAAGGGAATTGGTACGATCAACGCCCAGTCTACGCTTCCCTGGGAAATGCCCTGGCGGGTGATTATGACCGGACAACACTTGGCTACGATTGTAGAGTCGAACCTGGTGCACCACCTCAGTGCCCCCTCCCGGATTGCGGATGCCGGCTGGGTAAAACCTGGTCGCGCTTCCTGGAGCTGGTGGAGCGACAATGCCAGCAGCAAAGACTTCAACAAACTGAAAACCTTCGTGGATCTGGCGGCAGAAATGGGCTGGGAATATTCGTTGGTGGATGCCAACTGGAACGTCATGGAAGGCGGAAGCCTGGAACAACTGGCGCAGTATGCCCAATCCAAAGGCATTGGGCTGCTGGCCTGGTACAATTCCGGTGGACCTAACAATGACGTTACGGAACAGCCCCGCAATAAAATGAGCGATCCGGCCATACGGAAGGCGGAGATGCAGAAACTACAGCAGATGGGTATCAAGGGCATCAAGGTAGATTTCTTCCAGAGCGACAAGCAGGTAACCATCCAACAGTACCACGACATTCTGAAGGATGCCGCCGACCACCAAATTATGGTCAACTTCCACGGCTGTACCATTCCCCGCGGCTGGTCACGCACCTGGCCCAACCTGGTTTCACTGGAAAGCGTACGGGGAACCGAGAGTTATATTTTTGCGCCGGAATATCCCGAAGAGACTCCCGTACACAATGTAATCTTACCTTTTACCCGCAACGTAGTGGGTCCGATGGACTACACGCCGGTGGCTTTCACCCATCAGAAATACCCGCACCTGACTTCCTACGGCTTCGAACTGGCCCTGTCGGTGGTGTTTGAGTCGGGCATTGTGCACCTGGCCGACCGGGTGGCAGCTTACCGTTCGCTGAGCGCTGAGCCTAAACAGTTCCTGAAGAATTTCCCCACTGCCTGGGATGAAACCCGTTACCTGTCGGGATACCCCGGCCGCGATCTGGTGCTGGCCCGTCGAAAAGGCAATGACTGGTACGTCGGCAGTTTGAACGCCGAACGCAAGGAAAAGGACCTGAGCGTTTATTTTTCGTTCCTGGGGGAAGGCAATTACGCGGCCCGCATCATCCGGGACGGGAAAGACAATCGCTCCTTTGCTTCTGACAGCCGCACGTTTACCCGGTCTTCCAAAGAAACCGTCCACATATTACCCATCGGGGGCTTTGTGATCAAATTGAGCCCGGATAAGTAAACCTATCACTCAACCTTGCCGGCACTTTCCCAGGGAAAATGCCGGCAAAGCCCGGCCGGCTTCATCAGGCCCTCCCACCCGTTAAAATCAAATTTGAGTTGAACGGATTGTAATATCATTTTTCAAATCTTCATCGACAACTATGCAAACCTTTATGAAAAAAACAAGAGCCGGTCTCGTGGGCACCCTGCTGCTTACGCTCGGGGGATGGGTATCGGCATACGCCCAGGACCTCGTCCGGGTATCGCCGGTAACCAACAAAATCCTGATGCTGACCCTAAGCGAAGGGCACGTGGACTACAGTGATGTGTACGGACAGAACGGCGTGGTCTATTCGGCGGCGGTAAACACGGCCAATGCCGACAACAAGGCCAATTACACCCTCATCAGCAGCAACGACGGGAATTATTCCACGGCCAGACAACCACTCAATATTGGAAGAAAGGCCAAAGCCAAGGATTACAACGATCTGTACGCTCCGGTAAAATACGTATTGGAGCATTCGGTATACATTGAATTACCCACGGCGCTGATCAGGGGCCGGAGTTATACCCTCACCCTGAATAACCTGGTTCAAAATGGGAATACCTACACTTTTACGTACGACGAAAAGAACCTTTGGTCGCCCACCATTCACGTCAATCAGGTAGGATTTATTCCCAATGGAGTAAAATACGCCTATTTATCCCAGTGGATGGGTTCTTTCAATACCGGAACGCACGCCAACGGCGGTCTGAAACTGGATGCCCAGTCGGGTGCCCAGTTTCAGGTAGTCAGAACCTCCGACAACGCGGTGGTGTTTACCGGAACGATCGCCAAAAGAAAGGATAAATCCACCACGGAGACGGCCAACGGCGATTTCGGTGCCAGCAGGAATTTTACCAATGCCGATGTGTGGGAGTGCAACTTTTCAGGCTATACGACGGCGGGCCAATACTACCTGGCAGTGGACGGCATTGGTCGTTCTTACTCTTTTGAAATAGCCGAAGGGGCCTTCCGGAACGCCTACTACCAGGCTTCCAAAGCCATCTTTACCCAGCGGCAAGGAGTAGACAAAGAGTTTGAAGGCGGCCGGGTGTATCCCAGGGGCCATCACCCCGACGATCGGAACGTATGGTTTACCGGCACCACCACCAAAGTCAACGTGTGGGGCTACTACTACGATGCCGGCGATTGGGACGGGCACAACCGGCACATTGGCGTTCCGATGGACCTGATGCTGCTTTACGATTTCAGACCCGGAAACTTCAAAGACGGCGACGTGGGCAATCGCTACCGGCTGTCTTCTACCAGTGCCTGGATCAACGAAGGCACCGATGGCTTGCCTGATATTCTCAACGAAGCCAAATGGCTGGTGAGCTTTTACAAACGGGCCAAAGATGCCCTGATCGCAGCAGGCAGGGGAACGGGCGGGGTGATCGGCGGCCGTCTGCCCAATCAGAATGGGGTATTCGGAGAAGGGTACATCGGACCGGATGCCGGGGTGGAAGGAAAAAATTCCTGGACCGATACCCGGCCGGTTTACGTAAACGGGGAACAAACGGCGAACACCTACCTGTATTCGGGCGCTGCCGCCTACTACGCCGTGGTACTGAATAAATTCAACAACGGAACGGCGACCACCGAAAGCAACTCCTGGCGTACCGAAGCCATCAATGCCTACAATTGGGCCAGTGCCCGGTCGGACGGCGAATCGGGAACGGAGAATATCCAGGCCAAAATTCTGGGTTCGGCCTGTTTATACCGCCTGACGGGAGAGGCCAAGTACCAGAACGATTTGAAAAGGCTACTGCCTTTGGATGATACGTACCCGGGCTGGGATGCCTGGCAGCGCATGCAAACCTGGCAATATGCCGCCATGGTCATTGGCATGTGCCCGGCCAACCACCCTAACCTGGACGTGGCCTTCCAGACAACCCTGAAGAACCACATCATTGCCCGGGCAGACAATGATTACGTCAATCCGGGAAACAACCGGGGTTTCCGGTTTGGGTTCAATGATTTCCGCCATACCACCAACGGCGCTTTTTCGGTGCCCCGCATGGAAATGGTGGCTTTCGCCCACCAAATGACCGGCGACGCCAAGTACCTGCAGCAGATCCAACACGCCGCCAGCTACACGCTGGGAGGGAATGAAAATAACATGACTTACCTGTCCGGGCTGGGTCACAATCCGGACGAGAAAACCTTCCATCCCGATGCGTGGAAATTGCTGGATTTTAACAGCCGGGTGTATACCAATCCCAATCTGCCGGGCTATTCCAATTACTACGGACACAAAACCTGCGACTTTTTCGGGTGTGGGTTTGAATTTACGGGCGATGAAGATTTCTCCCGCTCCTCTGCCTCTCCCGGAATCGATGCGTGGCCGGCCGGGGAATGGAGAATGAACAACCGTTTTTCAATCGCCGGCAGCGAATTTACGGTGGAAGAGACCTTGTCGCAGGCCGCCTTCACGTACGGTTATCTGTCGGGCAGTTCATCCGTACCCTTCACGCCCAATGCCCGGCCTACCGTGGCACTCAACTTCAGCGAAAACCAAAGCTTCCCCAAAGCCGGTTGTAACCTGACAGTCTCCGCTTCGGCCGATACGCGAATCGTCAAATACTACTACGACTGGCATTTCATCGGCGAAAGCACCAACCGGGCCAACAACTTTGCGTTTTACTGGGTGCCGCCGCAGGCCAACGGTACGACCGTCCTGGTTACGGCCGTTGGGTACGACGACCGGGGCCTGATCACGCTGCCTACCGATGCGGGTGACCGGAACCTGTTGATTTCCACTTCCACAAACTGCTCAAGCGCAAATGTTGCCGTTACCGGCGTATCGGTAAGCCCGACTACCACTTCCCTCAACGTGGGCAACACGCAGCAACTCACGGCAACGGTGGCTCCGGCCAATGCCACCAACAAAACGGTAACCTGGAGTACCAGCAACGCCGCAGTGGCTACCGTAAGCAGCAGCGGCTTGGTTACCGCCATTGCCGCCGGCACCGCCACTGTCACCGTGACCACCCAGGACGGCAACAAAACCGCCACCAGTGTTATCACCGTGACGGCGGCGGTAACCTGCAGCGGCACGGGAAGCATTCTGCTGGAGCGGTACGAAGGCCTTTCCGGCACCACGGTCGCCGCCCTGACGGGAGCGGCCAAATACCCCAACAGTCCGGATTTTACGTCCAATCCCACTAGCTTCGAAGCACCTGCCAACATTGCGGATAATTACGGGTTGAGACTCAGGGGTTTTTTATGTCCGCCCACGACGGGAAGCTACACCTTCTGGATTGCCGGAGACGACAACGTGGAGTTATGGCTGAGCACTAACAATACGCCGGGCAATAAAACCCGCATTGCTTACCACAGTGCCTGGACCAACTCCCGGGAATGGAATAAGTACAGCACCCAGAAATCCGCCGCTGTCACCTTGACGGCAGGTGTTAATTATTACATTGAAGCCCTGATGAAAGAAGGCACGGGTGGCGACCACCTGGCAGTAGGCTGGGCCAAACCCGGAGAGGCTACCACGGCTCCCTCCGAAGTGATTCCCGGCAGTTCGCTTATTCCGGCGGTGGCAACGCCCCAACCCAGCGGACTTACTCACCACTGGAAATTCAACAATACCGGCAAGGATGAAATCGGCACCAACGATGCCACTTTGCAAAACGGTGCTGCGTACACCACAACGGCAAAGGAAGGAACCGCTTCGCTCAACCTGGCCACATCTACCAGCGCCAACGCCAGTGTGGGTACGTTCAACCTGGGAACCGTCTTCTCCGTGACCATGTGGGCGTATAATACCGGCGATCAGGTTCACCAGAACTGGCTCCTGAGCAACAGCGACGGCTCAGTACCGGGATTCCGGTTCCACGTCAACTCCTACAATTCCACCGATGGCAAAATTGCCTTCGAAACGCGCGGCAGCAGTACCGTAGATTACAGCTATTCCGCCGCCGGGGTTTTCCCTTTCAACCGCTGGAATCTGGTGGCCCTCGTCGTGAACGGCAGCACGTACACCGTTTACGTGAATGGCACTTCGGTACACACGGGAACAGTACAAGCCGGCACCAATTTCAACCGGGCCGTGTACCTCGGCTCGATGGGCGACGGCAACACCTGGAATACCTGGAAGGGATACCTGGACGACGTAAAGACTTATAACCGGGCGCTTAGTGCCTCCGAAATACAAAACCTGGGTGCCAGGATGGCTTCGGCTGAGGCAGAAGACCCTACGGGAGTGGAAGTTTTTCCCAACCCGGCTTCCCACCACGTTCAGGTTTCCTTTACGGCCAGGCGTCGGCAAATGGCCCGCTTTACCCTCACCAATCTGTTGGGACAATCAATCGAAAGCCAGCAACATCCGGTGGAGCCAGGGCTGAACCGCATCATACTTCCGGTCAAAGCCAAAAACGGACTTTATTTGTTGTCTGTTGAAAGAGACGGCAAAAACGTCGTGCAAAAACTGATCATAGAGTAAGTTCTGCAATAACGGCCCCTGGCGCAATAAGCGTGACTGGCAAAGAAAAAAGAGACGGTAACGATTTACCGTCTCTTTTTTTGGGTTCTGCCGAAAGCATCTTGCCGCCCAGCGGGGTGCCGCCCAGATACGTTCTGAATATCCCATTCATCATACTAAGTCCTGATGTAAATGCCCGGTTTCGTACATCGGTACCCATTTCGCTCTTTTTCAAGTCTTTGCTTTGGCAAGTATGCCTACTTTTATCCATTCTGTTTGGCGGTGCAGTCTTCGACGACTGCGTTTTATGTTCGACTGTAATTTCATTGACGTAGGTGTACAATCATCTCTATAAAAGCACTCAGTTCGGATTTTGCCATCGCATGATGGTGAGTCTTGTGCTGTTGGTTTTGTTGTTTCACCCAGTCGTGTACGGTCAGGTAAATAAATCTGCTTCTCATGGAAAAAGAACAGGACCAGCTCATCCCACTTCCAAATGGTTGATTGGTTTAAAAGCCGGAGCGAATCATACCCGGACGGAAGTCATTCAGTCATGTTCAGTATTTGACAAAAATGCATTGGTTGCCGGAATGCACTATGCGAAAGCGTACGAACATCCTTCAGCGTATCCAGGCTATCAGATTGGCTTGATAGCTGGTTATGAGTTGAACCGGTACGTCTTCCTGTTTGTTCAGCCCGCTTTTACCCAGACGCGCTTTGGTTACCGCACCCGTTACGCGTGGACCGATGAGCAAGGGAGCATAGAAATTTCTCAACATCACCTCCAGACGCTGCAGGCTTTGGAAATCCCGATGGTACTGCGACTGTCCTTACCCATTCGGAAATTCAGGCTATACGCTCAGATGGGCGGGTATTACGGATTCCTGTTGCAAGCCGGCCAAACCATTCGGGCTACCAGCCTTGAAATCAGCAGCACCGAAATGCAGGCGTTTGATTGGGGAACCCAAACTACCAATAACAATCAGCTGAACGGATCCTGGAAGGGGCTCACTGCGGGCGGGGGGCTAAGCTTTGACACGCGCTATGGCCGGATTGGGCTGGAGTGCAATTACCTGAAAGGACTGGATAACCGGAGTCGTGAAAACAGAAGAAAAGAAGTGAGTATTATATCACCTTTTTACGATGTCCCCGATGATCTGAAGTTAAGTCAATGGGAGTTTTCGATAACGACTACCTTTTCACTGGATAAAGTACTGTACCCACTAAGAACCAACTCCAATCCCCGGTTGAAACGCAGTCGCTAAGGCATAACTTGGGTAATGTTGCCCGTTTCTTTCGACTGACAACCATTCCAACGCTCATACATCCGTGACGTCTTCCCTGTTTTTTAAACACCGTCTATGATTTTACGGGCTAATTTACTGTCAGAAAACTGCTTCATCCGCTATGAAATCACTCACCCGATACGTGCTGTCTTGTGTCATTCTCTCTTTCTGTCTGACGGGTACCCTGGTATGCATCTGGAATCAACTACTGTCTTCGTCTTTGTCAGACCAAACGCCCATCGTCTCCGGGCAGTTCTCCCTTGTAAACGCTCCCGCCAATGGAGTACCGTTTCCCGTTTTTCAGCCCTGAACATATTCGGCCATTCTCTGGGATTCAGGCAAACGGACCAGCGAAAATAGCGGAGGCCGTAATAGAACATTTCAGGCCTGTTTTGGGTTTGCTAATCAGGCAGTATAGAGGCTGATTCGAAAAGAAGCGCTCCTGCCCGTTACTGATTCACTTGATTCTCATTCAGTCCGTGCTCAAAGTTGCCTGGTCATCCATCTACGCGCATCCCTTGCCTGCCGGGCATCGTTTTCCGATGGAAAAATACACCCTGGTTCCGGAACAGTTGCTGCACGAAGGTACGCTGAACGAAGCCAGTTTCTTTGCGCCGGAGCCCGCACCGGAAGAGCATATTCTGGCCACCCACGACGCCCACTACTGGCAGCGGCTTAAAAACCTGCAACTGACGCCTTCTGAGGTACGGAAGACGGGCTTCCCCCTGTCTGCCTCCCTGGTACACCGGGAGGTATGCATTGCTCAGGGCACCGTGCAGGCTGCTACTTTTGCCCTGGAATATGGCATCGCGATGAATATGGCCGGGGGGACGCACCACGCTTTTACGGACCGGGGAGAGGGGTTCTGCCTGCTCAATGACATTGCCATTGCCGCCAATTATTTGCTTAGCCATCGCCTGGTCAGACAAATTCTGGTAGTGGACCTGGACGTTCACCAGGGAAATGGGACGGCGCAGATTTTCAGGCAGCAACCTTCGGTGTTTACGTTCAGTATGCACGGGGCGGCCAACTATCCCCTGCACAAAGAGCAGTCTGATCTGGACGTTCCCCTGCCTGATCGCACCGATGATGAATCCTACCTGTCGTTGCTGGATACGCACCTGAAAACCCTGGTGCAGGAGGTACAACCTGACTTCGTCTTTTACCTTTCAGGGGTAGACGTATTGGCTACTGACAAGCTGGGGCGGTTGGCCCTGACCCGGGAAGGCTGTAAAAAAAGGGACCGCAAGGTATTGGAAGTCTGTCGGACCCACCGGATCCCAGTGGCGGTAAGTATGGGTGGCGGCTATTCCGAACGGATTGCCGATATTGTGGAAGCCCACGCCAACACGTATCGCGTGGCACAGGATATTTACTTCTGAAATGATTCGGCAAAGAACAAAAAAACCGGAAGAGGTTATCTTCCGGTTTCGCATCCGTTTTTTTGAAATTTATTTAACGCGATCCACAACGGCTTTGAAAGCATCGGCGTGGTTCATAGCCAGGTCGGCCAGTACCTTCCGATTCAGTTCGATGCCTGATTTGTGTAGTTTTCCCATGAACTGAGAATAAGACAGTCCGTACTGGCGGACACCGGCGTTGATACGCTGAATCCACAAGCCTCTGAACTCTCTTTTCTTTTGTTTACGGTCGCGGTAGGCGTATACCAGACCTTTTTCGACGGCATTCTTAGCTACCGTCCATACATTTTTTCTGCGGCCGAAGTAACCTTTGGCCAGTTTTAATATTTTCTTTCTTCTTGCTTTGGAAGCAACGCTATTGACTGAACGTGGCATAATTTTGATTTTTTTAGCAGCTGGCGCTCACGAAAAGACATTCCGGAGACTTATTTGGCCAGATACCCGGTGAAACAAATAGGGAAAACCTTCGGATAAAAGAGCTGAAATCCGGATCAGATGTTCAGCATCAGACGAACCTGTGCCATATCTCCGTCGCTTACCAGCGTGGAGTGCGTCAGGTTTCTTTTTCTCTTGGTTGATTTTTTAGTCAGGATGTGGCTTTTGAAAGCGTGCTTACGCTTGATCTTACCAGTTCCTGTCAGCTTAAACCGCTTTTTTGCGGCAGAAACAGTTTTTACTTTCGGCATGGGTGAAAATAGATTAAATCTTTAAAAACGGATGCCCTTTAATGTACAGTTTGTAGGCACTCCGGAATGAAATGCCTACAAACGGCAAAAGGACTGCAAAGGTAAGTAATTGCCTTGCAAATCCTATGACTGCAGTCGTAAAAGGATGAATTATTTTTTCTGAGGTTTGGGCGATAGCATCAGAAACATGCGTTTGCCTTCCAGTTTGGGCATTTCATCAACTTTGCCCACTTCTTCCAAAGCCTGTGCAAACTTCAGGAGCAGGATTTCACCGCGTTCCTTAAACACGATGGTCCTTCCTACAAAGTGTACGTACGCTTTTACTTTGGAACCTTCCTTCAGAAAATTGGTGGCGTGCTTCAGTTTAAATTCAAAGTCGTGGTCATCGGTATTCGGACCGAAACGGATTTCTTTTACAACCACCTTCTGGGCCTTGGCTTTCAGCTCTTTTTGCCGCTTTTTCTGGTCGTATTTGAATTTAGAATAATCCGTCACCTTGCAGACGGGCGGATCGGCGTTGGGTGATATCTCTACCAGATCCAGGTTTTGGGCAGCCGCAATGGCGATTGCCTGCCGGGTATCGTAGATTCCTTGCTCTACGTTTTCTCCAACCAGGCGAACTTTCGGTGCCCTGATTTTTTCATTGATTTTGTAAGGTTCTTCGACTCTCCCTCGAAAACCTGTGGGCCTCTCTTTGCTAATTGTTACCTCCTTATTTATATGAAACAATACACTATGATTCAGTGGCAATAAATAAAATTATGCCTGTATTTCCTAACCGAATAAATTCCTGATCAGTTCCGATATATGAATCCATCGCAAGATAGGGTATTTATTAATAAGTCAAGCAAATAATAAGTCAAGCACAAGCTACGTGAGGACTTTTGCTGCAATACGGGCAAATAAGCGCCAAAACGTCAAACCCAAGGGCAATGCTTGGAAAGTCTTGGGCAAATATTGTATTTTTGAAGAATGATACGAATGGTGCAAGCATTGGGTTTGGTTTCCGTCCTGTTTTGTGTTTCCTGCCGTCCAGGTCCGGGAGCCGATACTACCATTCCCGACCTGCCCGCTTCCATTACCGGCGTTAGAAACGACGTTCCCGTTCGCTTACAGGAAGCCCTGACCGAAGCCGTGGAAGACTATCCGCGTTCTCCCAACGCCTGGTACCAGAGAGCCGACTGGTATTTGAAGCAGGGCAATTGGAAGGCCGCACTGGAAGACATTGACCACGCCATTCGCCTGGACCGAAACAATAGCACGTATCATTTCATAAAGGCACTGGCCTATCAGCGGATGGGCGAAACCCAACGGGCCTGGGAAAGTGCCCAGCAGGCGGAAAAGCTGAACCATCAGAGCGCCAAGTTTTATCTGTTGATGGGCGAAATTTATCAGGATCGGAATGAATACGCCCAGTCGCAGAAATACCTGGAAAAGGCACTGAAGATCAATCCTTCGGACGGAGAAATATTTTACTTCAAAGCCCGCGTAGCCGCCGAAAAGGGAGATACTGCCCAGGCCCGGCAGTGGTACGAGCAATCGCTGAAAAAGCGACCGGATTTTCTGGATACCTATCACCGATTGGCTGAAATTGCCAACAATTCCGGACGACCCGAGCGGGCGCTGCGGTACGTCCGGGAAGGATTACACCAGGATTCGCTGAGGGGCAAGCACCAGGAAGAGGCCAATACTTTTTACTCCCAACTGTATTATCAGGCAGGTAATGCCTACAAAAACCTGGGCAATCCGGATACGGCAAAGTACCTATACAACCAGGCCGTGAAGTTCGATCCGGAAATGCACCTGGCTCATTATCAGGCGGGAATTCTCTATTTTAACGACAAGAACTACCAGGAAGCCAGGTGGCGTTTGGAGAAAGCAGACCAGAAACAACCTACCCTGCCCAGGCTGAATTATTACCTGGGGATGTGTTACCTGCAAGCGGATGAGGTAGTGGCGGCGCATAATCGTTTCAAAGCCGCCAAACAACTGGACCCCTCCGATTACCGGTCCATCGAACAATGGAAAAAAACCAGCTGGCTGGTGTACCTGATCGACAAGAAGCGGAAAGACGATTCGCTTTATGCCATTCCGCCCTCCCGTCGCGTGCAAAAGTTCAACCTGGAACCCCTGGCACCGATGGTACCGAAAACCTTGCAGGTACCTGCCGACTCCACGCGGATTCGGTAGGACCAACAACTGCCCAAAGCTTTCCGGAAATGTTGAATGAAGGCTGATTCCGTTGGCCTGAAAATATGATTTTAAGATTTTTGCTGTATCAAACATTTATTAACTAAAGTAAGATGAGTTTACCAGACGTAAGTACCGATCAGGCCATCATTAGAATTACCTTACCCGATGGCAGCGTACGCGAAATGCCCAAGGGAAGCACTGGCCTGGACCTGGCGCTGAGCATCAGCGAAGGCCTGGCGCGTAATGTACTGGCTGCCAAAGTCAACGGCGAAGTGTGGGATGCCAGCCGTCCCATCGATCGCGATGCAACCGTACAACTGCTTACGTGGAATGACACCGAAGGGAAATCGACGTTCTGGCACTCATCGGCTCACCTGATGGCCGAAGCGCTGGAAGCGTTGTACCCCGGAACCAGGTTTGGCATTGGCCCGGCCATCGAAAACGGATTTTACTACGATGTTGACTTGGGTGGAAAGCCGTTCAGCAATGAAGACTTCAAAAAGATTGAAGACAAAATGCTGGAACTGGCCCGCCAGAAAAGCGAATACCAGCGCAAGCCGGTAGGCAAAGCTGATGCCATTGCCTATTTCACGGAGAAAGGCGATGAATATAAACTGGACCTGATCAAGGACCTGGAAGACGGAAAAATCACTTTCTACACGCAGGGCAACTTCACTGACCTGTGCCGGGGACCGCACATCCCTAACACGGGCTTCATCAAAGCCGCCAAGCTGATGAACATTGCGGGCGCTTACTGGCGGGGAGACGAAAAGAACAAGCAACTTACCCGCATCTACGCCATTACCTTTCCCAAGCAGAAGGAGCTGACCGACTACCTGGAAATGCTGGAAGAGGCTAAAAAGCGCGACCATCGCAAGCTGGGTAAGGAAATGGAACTGTTTACCTTCTCCGAAAAAGTAGGAATGGGCCTGCCCTTGTGGTTGCCCAAGGGTACTATGCTGCGCGAACGACTGGAAAATTTCCTTCGGAAAGCCCAGGTCAAAGCGGGCTACCAGCCGGTCATTACACCGCACATCGGAAGTAAGGACCTGTACGTCACTTCGGGACACTGGGATAAGTACGGGGCCGATTCGTTTCAGCCCATCAAGACGCCGCACGAAGGGGAGGAGTTTCTGCTCAAGCCAATGAACTGCCCGCACCACTGCGAAATTTACAAAAGCAAGCCCCGTTCGTACAAAGACCTGCCATTGCGATTGGCCGAATTCGGCACCGTTTATCGCTACGAACAAAGTGGCGAACTAAGCGGACTGACCCGCGTGCGTGGTTTTACGCAAGACGATGCCCACATCTTCTGCCGTCCGGACCAGGTAAAAGCGGAGTTTGTAAAGGTAATTGACCTGGTGTTGTACGTGTTCCAAAACCTGGGATTTGAAAACTATACCGCGCAGATTTCACTCCGTGATCCGGAAAACAAGGCCAAGTACATTGGCAAAGACGAAGATTGGGACCGGGCAGAACGCGAAATTGCTGAAGCCGCTGCGGAAAGGGGCTTGAAGACGGTGACTGAACTGGGCGAAGCCGCTTTCTACGGACCCAAACTGGACTTTATGGTGCGCGATGCGCTGGGCCGCAAGTGGCAGCTGGGAACCATCCAGGTTGACTACCAGTTGCCGGAGCGTTTCAAGTTGGAATACACCGGAGCGGATAACCAGAAGCACCGTCCCGTGATGATCCACCGGGCACCTTTTGGTTCGATGGAGCGCTTCGTGGCCGTACTGATCGAACATTGCGGTGGTAATTTCCCGCTGTGGCTGTCGCCCGACCAGATTGCCATTCTGCCCATCTCCGAAAAGTACGCCGACTACGCCCAGCAGTTATATACTACCCTGCAGGAGCACGACATTCGGGGCTTCGTGGATCACCGCGATGAGAAGATCGGCCGGAAAATCCGGGATGCGGAAGTGGGCAAAGTGCCCTTTATGCTGATTGTAGGGGAGAAGGAAGAAGCCGAAGGCCGGGTAGCAGTCCGTAAGCACGGCCAGGGCGACCTGGGCAGCCTGACGGTAGAAGAATTCGTCAGCCTGTTCCAAAAAGAGGCCGCACTGACGAAGAATTAAACGAAAACAATACGTATATGAGCCGCCCCGGATGTTCTAAGGTAAGAACATCTGGGGCATTTTATTTTCCATAAATAATCCAGTAATCAAAGAACTTCGATGCGAATACTTTTGTCATGTATTTGACCGCTCTTTATCAAGACATTGATTTGAAGGCTTAAGAGATGGATTTCAGGACGGGCTTATTGCTTTCATCCGCAACCGCCTTCCCTGATTTAGCGTTCATACGGCATATAACCTCAATACCCATGAAAAACAAAAAAACGGTTGTGGTAGTAGGTGCCGGTTTTGGCGGATTCGAAGCCGTCAAGATTCTGGCAAAATGCAAAGACATACAGATCATCTGGATTGACAAGTCGAATCACCATCTGTTCCAACCCTTACTGTATCAGGTGGCTACGGCCGTGCTCAGTCCGGCGGATATCGCCATTCCTGCCCGTTCACTGACTTCCAATATGCGTAATGTGACGGTCATTATGGGAGAGGTAACGGATATTGATAAGACCAATAAGCGCGTCTATTACGATCAGACTGCCGTTTCGTACGACTACCTGATTCTGGCGATGGGTGCCCGGACGGGTTATTTCGGAAACAACCACTGGAAAAAGTATACGGTTGGTCTGAAGAGCGTGCTGGATGCCCTGCAAATCCGGAATCGCATTCTGCTGGCTTACGAAAGGGCGGAAACCCACCCGGAAGAGGCCGAAAAGCTGATGAACTTCATTGTCATTGGCGGTGGACCTACGGGGGTCGAACTGGCGGGTTCGATTGGCGAATTGTCCCGGCAGATCGTCAATAAAGATTTTCGGTTTATCAGGCCGGAACAGACCAAAATCCGATTGATTGAAGCCGGGCCCCGCCTACTGCCTGCTTTTACCCCCGAATTGTCGGAATATACCAAGCAGCAACTGGAGAAGCGAGGCGTAGAGGTAATGGTGAATACCAAAGTCGTGAATATTGACGAAAAGGGAGTGCATTTGCAGGACGGAGTACTGGAAAGCCACCTGATTATCTGGGCAGCCGGGGTAGAGGCCAATCCTTTCGGAGAAAAACTGGGCGTGCCGCTGGATCGCGGCAAGCGGGTCATTGTCAATCCATTCTGTTCACTGGAGCAGTACCCGGAAATCTTTGTCATTGGTGACATGGCCACTTTCCTGAATGCCGAAGGGAAGCCATTACCCGGTGTTTCACCCGTGGCCATGCAGCAGGGCCGTCACGTTGCCCGCATGATCCGGGACGAACTCAAAGGCAAACCCCGGCAGATTTTTTCCTACTTCGACAAGGGAAGTATGGCTACCATTGGCCGCGCCACCGGCATTGCGCAGATGGGCAAATTCAAGCTCAAAGGCATCATCGGCTGGCTGGCCTGGCTTTTTGTGCACCTGCTGTACCTGGTAGGATTCAAAAACCGCGTTTCCACCCTGATCACCTGGATATGGAGCTATCTCACCCTGGGTGCCAGTGCCCGGGTAATTCACGAACCGATGCGGGTACAGTTGAGGGACGATGCGCCACCGACTCCGCCCGTAGAAACGCAACCCGCTTCGACAGCCACCCATGTCAACTCCAGTAACACTGGAAACATTCCGCCACCATTGTCTACGCAGGATTCTTCGGCCCAGTCAGTGGCGGGAAGGAGTTAGAGTTAGGTAAAACGACATAAACTTCTATATGGACGGAGCCTTGTTTGGATGCTATCCGAAAAGGCTCCGTTCATTGTTTTTAGACTGCGCTCTTTCTGGAAGAATTTCGAATGATCAGGCGGGTTTTCAAAATGCTTGTTTCAGGTACAAATTCATCGGGAGGAGTAACCATCTGCTTGAGAAACAACCGGGCAGCCGTTTGACCCATTTCAAAGGCGGGTTGTTCAACGGCAGTCAGGGAGGGTTCAAAGAAAGAAGAGTAACGGTCGTTGGCAAAGCCGGCTACCGCGATATCTTCTGGAATCCGCAACCCCATGTCTTTGATGGCCAGCATTGCACCAATTCCTACCATATCACTCACCGTAAAAATACCATCGGGGAGCTGTTTGCCGGGCACGGAAGTGGAAAATTGCAGTAATTTTTTAGCCGCTTCTATCCCATTCTGCAAGGTGGTATCGCAGTGAATAATCATGTCTTCATCAAACGGGAGCTGATTGTGGATCAGGGCATCCCGATAACCCCTCAGGCGGTTCTGGCTGATCAGCAAATTGGGTGGGCCGGCCAGATGGGCAATTCGCCGGCAGCCTACGGAAATCAGGTGCTCTACCGTCGTATAAGCGCCTTCGTAATCGTCGACCAACACCCGGGAAGTGGCCAAAGCATCGCATACACGGTCAAAAAAGATGAGCGGAATGCCTTTTTGATTCAGCTTTTCAAAATGATCGAAATTTTGGGTTGATTTCGCCATCGACACAATGAGTCCGTCTACCCGGCTCGAAATCAGGGCCTGGGTATTGACGACTTCCCGCTCAAAGGATTCATTGGACTGGCAGATCATCACATTGTAGCCGGCCGCATAGGCGATGTCTTCTATGCCACTGATGGCTGAAGAAAAAAAATGATGTGCGATTTCTGGTATAATGATGCCAATGGTATTGGTCTTACTTTTCACCAGACTCAACGCCACGGAATTGGGTTGGTAGTTAGATTTGGCTGCCAGTTCAGCCACTGCCCTCCGGGTTTCTGGACTGATGCGCGGATTCCCTTTCAGCGCTCTGGAAACGGTTGATGGAGCAATATTCAATTCCCTGGCAATGTCTACTATGGTGACCTGATGGCTTTTCATATATGGTTTATCAGCCTGTATTTATTGATGGTGAATGAACGCTTGCAATATGCATTCATCAGTAGGTAATCCACACTTTACGTTTGCCAATTCCTTGGCAGGAGTAGAGACAGAATTTAAAAAATACAAAAAGATCCGGAATCTTACTTATGCATTCAAGCGAATCTTTAGCAGATAGGTACCCCTAATTGTACCGATTGTGCTGTTCGTTTGGTTCCGGATCAATTCTGGTCTCAGAAAAATACATAATTTAACCTATACGGTGCAAACGTTTGCAATTCTTTTGGCAAACGTTTGCACATTTTTTTTATAAAAAACTATATATAAAAGCTTTGCATAATCATAAACACTGCATTACTTTCAGAAAGTCAATCCTTATACAACAAGCCTATCGGTATTATTTTTTTGAAGATGAATCTTAGAAAAGTCAAAAAGAAGCCACTGCAGACCAGCGAATAAATAGTATAGCCTTTTTCTACATTTCATTCAACTAACGCTTAACATTTATGAAAACAATCCTACAAAAAAATGTGCCGCCGCTTTTTACGGCGATGATGATCGGTATCTGGCTACTGGGCGCACCCCTTATAAGTTGGGGACAAAGCACGCTGATTAAAGGCAAAGTAACAGATGACGCAAAGCAAGGCTTGCCCGGAGTAAGTATTGTGGTGAAGGGAACAACCCTTGGAACTGTGACCGATATGAACGGTTCATATTCTCTGGAAGTGGGCAGTCCGCAGGCTACACTAGTATTTACCTACATCGGCTATACCACCGAAGAAGTGCAGCTCAACGGAAGGACGACCATTGACATGACACTTACCTCCGACATCAAATCCTTGAGTGAAGTAGTCGTAGTAGGCTACGGTACCCAAAAGAAAAGCCAGACCACCGGCGCCATTTCCTCCGTATCGGCGAAAGAAATTGGCGAATTGCCCGTTACCAATGCCCGTCAGGCACTGCAGGGCCGGGCAGCAGGCGTAGATGTAATTCAGGCCGGGAGCAAGCCTGGTGCGGGTGTAACGGTACGGATTCGCGGCCGGCGGTCGATCAATGCCTCCAACGATCCGCTTTACGTGGTCGATGGAATACCACTATCGGGCGGTATTGATGATTTTAACCCAAATGACATTGCCTCGATGGAGGTGCTGAAAGATGCTTCGGCTACGGCCATCTACGGGTCACGCGGTGCCAACGGTGTAGTACTGATCACCACCAAGCGCGGTAAGACCGGAAAAACGGTGGTGAGCTACGACGGCTACTATGGCATATCGAAAGCGCTGGGTACCATCGACGTGATGAACGGAGCGGAATTTGCCGAGTACAAACGCGAATCCCGCCGGGCAGTGATCGACCCCAAAACCGGTAAGCCCGTTTATGATGACAATGACCCTGATGCGGATAAAAAACTGTTCGAGCCCATTGAGTTGGATGGGATTGCGAACGGACGTACAACCGACTACCAATCCTATCTGCTCCGAACCGGTGCCATTCAGAGCCACCAGGTGGGCGTACAAGGGGGCAATGAAAAGACCCAATTTGCCATTTCCGCCAATTATTTCAACGAAAAGGGCGTAATCTACAACCAGGATTTTACCCGCTACACCTTCCGTATCAACCTGGATCACCAGATCAACAATCGACTTAAAGTCGGTACTTCAACACTGGCCGTCTACAGCCTGCAGAACGGGGAAAATTTCAATCCCTATGGCGGAGCTTTACAGGAAAATCCCTTGGGCAAACCATACGACGACAATGGCAATCTGATCTTCCTGCCTACTTCCGACGGACTCCGGACCAACCCCATTGCTGAGATCGTGCCAGGGGCTCAAATCGACTTGGGCAAACGGTTCCGGATTTTCAACAGCATTTACGGAGAGTGGAGCATTGTAGAAGGGTTAAAGTACCGCGTCAACTTCGGCCCTGACCTCAACAACCGGCGTGTTGGTCGTTTCACGGGCAGCCAGACGAACGCCCGCCGGGGAGGTGACCCGACGGCATTTGCCTTTAATGAATACACCTTCAACTACACGATTGAAAACATCCTGACGTATACCAAAACCCTCAACCAGGTACATAACCTGAACGTAACGGCCCTGCATTCTATTCAAAAGGATAACTACGAAACGAGTGGGATCAGTGTAACGGGCGTACCGGCCGAAAGCCAGCAGTTCTATAACCTGGGCCAGGCTACCCTCATCAACCAGGTAGGTACCGGCGTAACGGAGTGGACTTTGCAATCATTTATGGGCCGGATCAATTACGATTTCAAAGAGAAATACCTGTTCACGCTGACCGCCCGGCGCGATGGTTCCTCCCGTTTCGGTGCCAATACGAAGTACGGATTTTTCCCTTCCGCAGCGATCGGATGGAATATCGGCAACGAACCGTTTTTGAAGGATGTACGCTGGCTCGACCATTTGAAACTCCGGGGCAGCTACGGTGCCATCGGTAATACGGCCATTGATCCTTATCAGACCCAGGCTCAGTTGGCCCGCTCTACCTACGTGTTTGGCACAACTCCCGCGTTTGGCTTTCGCCCCGGCTCCATTGGCAATCCTGACCTGAAATGGGAATCGACTGCGACTGGTAACGTGGGCCTCGATTTTAGTTTGTTCAGTGGCCGGGTATCCGGTACGTTGGAATACTACGTAGCCAACACCTCTGACTTACTGCTTTACGATCAGTTGCCGTTGACGAGCGGATTCAACCAGGTGCTTCGCAACGTTGGACGTACCCGCAACAATGGCATTGAGGCCACCATTTCAACGGTTAACATCAACGCTGATAATGGCTTCCGCTGGTCGACCGATCTGCAGTTTACCCGTAACCGCGAAGAGATTGTGGAATTATTCAACGGGAAGGTGGACGATATCGGAAACGCCCGCTTCATCGGGCAGCCGCTGACGGCCTATTTTGACTACAAAAAAATTGGCATCTGGCAATTGGATGAAGTGGATGAGGCAACGAAATACAAAGCCAAGCCCGGAGACATCAAGGTCCAGGATACGAACGGCGACGGTAAAATTGATGCCTTCGACCGGGTCATCCTGGGTTCGCAAATTCCCGACTGGAGTGGTGGTATTACCAACCGGTTCGAATTCAAAGGATTTGATTTGTCTTTCTTCATCTATACCCGCGTCGGTAGTTTGTTCAGAAGTGGTTTCCACCGTACGTTCAATTCACTGGCAGGTCGCTACAACAACCTGGATATTGATTACTGGACACCCAACAACCCAACCAATGAGTTTCCACGGCCGAATCAAAACCAGGAATTCCCTCCTTTCCAGTCAACGTTGGGTTATTTCAATGGGTCATTCGTAAAAGTACGGAACATCAATTTTGGCTATTCTTTCCCGGCCGCGTTGGTGGAGAAAATGAAGATAAGTTCCCTGCGGGTTTACGTAAGTGCGCTGAATCCCTTTATTTTCTCCGAGTTCCGCTCTAAATACAAAGGAGTAGACAATGAGACCACTGATGAGGTAAATGAAGCGCAAACGCCTTCGGTCCGACAAATTACCTTTGGCCTCAACGTAAGATTCTAAAGCACTTTTACAAACCGATCATTCAATCAACATTCCAGTCATGAAATCAATCCGTTATTATAAATTTCTCCTGGTAGCCGGGTTACTATTGGGAAGCCAGTCGTGCAAGGACTTACTTGATGAGGTACCCATTTCGCAGGTAAGTGATGCTTACCTCAACACCCCGGCCGGTTTCGAGGCGGCGGGTAAAGCGGCTTACGCCTCACTGCGGGACTACTACGGCCGGGAAGCGGCTATGACACTGACCGTATTTGGTACCGATACCTACACGATGGGTGCCGATGGCAGTTTCAAGTTTGTGAATCAGTATACCTCGCAAATGGATGGCCGTTTGAGCTTAACGCGAGATATTTGGAATGCTTTCTACGTAGGCATCAACACAGCCAATGCATTAATTGACCGGGCTGACAAGATTACGGGCCTTGATGAAAATATCAAAAAGCGCCGGATTGCCGAGATGAAGTTTATACGGGCACACCACTACTTTATCCTGTTGCAGATGTTCGGGCCGGTACATCTTTCACTCAATGAAAATACGGCAGTAACCAAAGAAGCCAGTCGAGCCCCCATACCGGATCTTTACGCGGCCATCGTCAGTGATCTGGAAGCATCGCTGGCAGATCTGGCGCTGCCAACGTCCGATTATGGCCGGGTTACGAAGGGAGCCTCCGAGCATTTGCTGGCCCGCGTATACCTGACCAAAGCTACTTCCGAAGCAGCGGCCACCGACGATTACGCCAAAGCAGCCACTCACGCTCAGAACGTCATCAATAATTATACTTACAAACTGCTACCTGACTTTGCCAGCGTATTTGCGCAGGGCGGTGGCGAAATCAATGATGAGGTTATTTTTGCTACCCAATACACCTCCGACCCCCTCACCAACATCGGCCCCGGCGCGCAAGGGACTATCAACGGAAACCAAACGCACCTTTACTTCGGGATGGAGTATGACGTGCAGGCGGGTATGCAGCGTGATGTACTGAACGGACGGCCCTTCAAGCGTTTCCGCCCGACCGATTACACGCTGAATGTGATCTTCGCCGACCGGGTCAACGATTCCCGCTACAAGAAAACGTTTAAGTCTACGTGGCTGAGCAACAAACCCGGCACCTACACCAATTTGTTTGACAACACCAAAACGTCGCTCACCTTCAATGCGGGGGATACCACCATCTTCATTCCCGGTTACGAGATGTCCATGGCCGAGAGGGCTAAAAAACCGTATCAGGTACTGGTGCCCAGTTTATACAGAGCCAATCTTTTTCCCGTTTTGCAGAAGTTTATGGATCCGCTCCGTCCCGATCGTACGTACGAAGCGGGCAGCCGCGATTTCATTATGTTCCGCCTGGCCGAAACCCATCTGATTGCCGCTGAAGCGCTCCTGAAACAAGGCAAAGCGGGTGAAGCCCTGCCTTTTATCAATGCCGTACGTCGGCGGGCCGCTTTTCCCGGCAAGGAAGCCGACATGGAAATCACGGCTGATCAGTTGACCATGGAGTTTATTATGGAAGAGCGCGAACGCGAATTGCTCGGCGAAATGTTTCGCTGGTTCGACCTCAAGCGTTGGGGAAAACTGGTAGAGCGGGTCAAACTCCATAACCCGGACGGGGCACCTAACATTCAGGATTTCCACGTGCTGCGACCCATTCCGCAGGATCAGATCGACCGGACTGCCGGAGGGGCGTCCGCGTTTCCGCAGAATCCGGGCTATTAAAGAGCAAATGACTACATTGCTTGATTATTGTTGGTCCATTCATTATGAATGGTGGATGATTTAAAAGCAGCAGCAAACAAAATGGCTTCACCCAATCAGGCATTTCTCACTTCCATGGCGGTCATCTCCGTGGGGTATACCGCCAGGAAGTGGAATGTACTACCGGAAGAGAGTGGAAAGGTATTGTCCAGAGTCATTCTGTACCTTACTTTTCCCGCACTGATTTATCAGACCTTTGCTCGGGTGAACGTTCAGCCATCGTTAATATACCTGCCCCTGATTTGTCTGTTATATGGGGCGCTGGTGCTGGCTTTTTCGCTGTATTTGTTCCGGGAAAAACCCGATGCACTGAAAGGTTTACTGGCTATGGCCGTAGCCGGATTCAACATCGGTCTCTTTGCCTTTCCCCTGATAGAAGGGGTTTGGGGTATGCAGGGCTTGCAGTACGCTGCCATGTTCGACATCGGAAATGCCTGTATTGTGCTGGGACTGACTTACGTCACGGGGGCAATTTATTCTCCCCGGCGTGATCCGGGAGAAAAAGTAGGAAGTCGTTTTGTGGTAAAGAAGCTATTGGGCTCTTTTCCTTTGCAGATGTACGTACTGGCTCTGGTGGTCAATCTGGCGGGTGTACAGACGCCCATCTGGATCGCGGATATCATCGGCGTGCTGGCCCGGGCCAATATGGCGCTGGTGCTGGTGTTGCTGGGCATCTACCTGGACTTCGACTGGCAGAAATTTTCATTCCGAACCATAGGCAGCGTGCTACTCATCCGGTATGGCTTCGGTCTTACCCTGGGTCTGGGTCTGTTCTTTCTGCTGCCCTTCGACCTGATATACCGCAGCATCGTACTGATCGGACTGATTTTGCCGGTGGGCCTGACCATCCTGCCTTTTTCGCAGGAGTTCGGTTACGATCAGAAGCTGGCGGGTAGTCTGGCCAGCGTGACCATTGTGCTCAGTTTTAGTCTGATGTGGCTACTGATTTCCTGGCTGCACCTGGCGTAAATACTTTGTTGAGGGCTTTAGGGAACGATCCGGCTCTCTACTTTTATTCGGTCATTTTCAGATTAAAGCGGATTGCCAAATGCAGTTTGCTGATGATAACTTTGACTAAACCTATTCTTCAACCATCAACGTAAACTACAAAATGCCAGCAGAAATATCCCGAAGAACATTCCTTTCCCAACTGGGGCTTACTGCTACCGCCGCGCTGCCCTTCAGTGCAGTGGCCGGTAGCCTGAGCCAATACCTGGATTCCGCCGGCATCCTTCCGGCTTCGTCCATCCAGATTGGTTGTGCGGCCATCACCTGGGGAGGCAATGACGTAAAAGCCATTGAAGAAAGTGCTTCACTGGGCTACAAAGGCATTCAACTCCGGGCAAATATCTACGCTGAATACGGGAGTCAACCCGAAGCATTGAAGGCCCTGCTCAATCAGCATAAGATTGCCATGCCCGTGTTTTCCAGCGGCAATGCCAATATCAACCTCAGTGCTGATGAAACCAAAGCCCAGTTGGAAAAGCACCTGGGACACGCCCGGCTGGTCAAAGCGGTGGGAGGGCAATACTTGCAGCTGACCAATGGCTCCCGACCCAAAGAAGGTAAGCCCAGTGCAGAAGACCTGAAAAAGTACGGTGCCACCATGACCGAAATAGGTAAACGAACCGCTGATATAGGCGTGACGGCGGTCTACCACAACCACATGCACCAATTGGGCGAAACGCCGGAAGAGGTGGAGCAGATCCTGAATGCCTGCGATACCCGCTACGTCAAATTCCTGCTCGACATTGCGCACTACATGCAGGGCGGGGGCGATCCGGTGAAAGCCATTTCGCAGTACGGAAACCTGATCAAGGTGATGCACATCAAAGACGTGCGGGACGTAACCGGCAACGACGGTAAGAAGAACTACCAGTTTGTGGAACTGGGACAGGGGCGGGTGGATCTTCCCGCCATATTTGCAGCGCTGAACAAAATCAAATACAGCAGTTGGGCCATTGTGGAACTGGATAGTGTGCCAGTGCCCAACCGCACACCGCTGGAATGCGCTACCATTAGCCGTGATTACCTGAAAAATACCCTGAAAATGAAGCTGGGTTAAGCCGGTTTTCATTACTACATATCTTACTCACGTTTTTAATTTTTAACTTAAATTGACTTCATGAAGCTTTTTTCAATTCAATTTTGCTTACCTCTGCTGGCTTGTGTAATCAGTACGGTTAATCTTTCTATGGCGCAGGGCACTAAAGCAAACACTTCGGTGCAGGACAACGTGCTGACACCCGCGGAGAAGAAAGCCGGCTGGAAACTGCTCTTTGATGGGAAGAGCAGCGCTGGCTGGCGGGGAGCGTACAAGTCTGCTTTCCCCGACTCAGGCTGGGTAGTCAAAGATGGGACCCTCAGCGTGTTATCTTCCGGTGGCAGAGAATCCCGGCACGGCGGTGACATCGTTACCGAAGGTGAATACGAAAACTTTGAATTGACCGCGGAATTCAAACTGACACAAGGAGCCAACAGTGGGATCAAATATTTCGTGGTGGAGCACCAGCCCAAGCCCGCCGGGTCTGCTTTTGGTCTGGAATTTCAGGTGCTCGACGACGATCGCCATCCCGATGCCAAGATGGGAAAAAACGGCAATCGCACCGTTGGCTCGCTGTACGACCTCATTCCCGCTAAAGACAAAACGGTAAAACCCATCGGGGAATGGAACCAGGTCCGGATTGTGGTGAAAGGCAAGCACGTAGAGCACTGGCTGAATGGTAAAAAAGTAGTGGAATACGAACGAGGCAGCGATGAGTTCCGGAAGCTGGTAGCCGGCAGCAAGTATGCAGCCGAAGAGTACAATCGCAAAGGAAGGTTTGGTGAAGCTCCTAAAGGACATATCCTGCTGCAGGACCACGGCGATGCCGTTTCATATAAAAATATTAAAATCAGAGTGCTTCCCGCTTCTTAGAAAGCACCTATCGATTATCTACTTCTAAAAACCAACAACATGGAAAATACGGACCAGTCGCCAGTTGGAAACCAACGGCGCGAATTCATCAAAAAAGCCCTGATCGGTACTGCCGGCCTGGCAGTGGGTATCAGTGCCAAAAGTTATGGGAACATCTTGGGTGCCAATGACCGCGTACGCGTGGGTATCGTCGGTTTTTCGGATCGTTTCCGTTCTTCCCTTTTCCCTTCCTTCCAGGAGCACGCCAAAGCATTGAACTTTGAGTTCGTGGCCGTTTCCGACATCTGGAATCGCCGCCGCGACGAAGCGCTGGCTTTCGTCAATGAGAAGGCAGGTAAGAAGATTGTGGCTTGCCGGAACAACGAAGAACTTTACGACCGCAAAGATGTTGATGCCGTTATCATCAGTACTGCCGACTTCCAGCACGCACTGCACGGGGTACAGGCCGTACGGGCAGGTCGGGATGCCTACATCGAAAAACCGCTGGCCGAGTCGATGGAAGATGCCCGGGCCATTCTGAAGGCGGTGGAAGAGACCAAAAAAGTTGTTCAGATCGGTTCTCAGCGCCGCAGTGCCCCCAATTACTGGGCCGCCAACGAGTACATCCGCTCGGGTAAGTTCGGCGAAATCACGATGGTAGAAATGACCTGGAATGTGAACCAGCCCGGCCGCTGGAGACGCCCGGAACTGACCAAGCAAATCCGCAAGGAAGACACCGATTGGGATCGTTTCCGGATGGGCAAAACCAATGACGAATGGGATCCGCGCAAATACCTGGAATACCGCCTGTTCTATCCGTATTCTTCCGGTATTCCCGGACAGTGGATGTCACATCAGATCGATACGGTACACTGGTTCAGTGGCTATGATCATCCACGCAGTGTAGTAGCCAATGGTGGCATCTACATGTGGAGAGACGGTCGCCAGAATGCCGACACCATGACCGCCGTGTTTGATTACGGTCCAGCTGAAGATATGACTAAAGGCTTCCAGGTGGTGTATTCATCGCGGATGCACAACGAAGCGGGCGGAGTAAAAGAACTGTATTACTCCAACGGGGGTGAGCTGAACCTGGACACCAACAAAGTGTCTTCTAACGGTGGCCTGACGGAAAGAATGGCCAAGGAAATGGGCATGAGCGCCAATCTGCTGGGTGACTATTCGCTGGCCAGTAACGTAAAAATCGAAACGGGGGCCAGCACGGGCGGCGATCCGATGACTTCGCTGCACATGCGCAACTGGATGGAATGCGTTCGCAGCCGGAAGACACCCAATGCATCCGTCAAGGCGGGCTACAATCATTCGGTAGCCAACATTATGACGACCAAAGCCTTGCACACCGGAAAGCGAATCACTTTCGATGATAAAAAGCAGGACGTAGTCATCAGTTAACGGTTCACTGTTGATTTGTAATCTGGTCCGGTTGGAAAATGGAATTCCTGCCGGATCTTTTTTCACCTAATCAATATTCTATTGAAAGCACATTTTAAAAAGAATACTGATTTCTATTTTTGCCGTTCTGTTTGATAATCTTAAATCTCTCTGTTGATTTCGCCTATGAGTATGGAACAAACCTGGCGCTGGTTTGGCCCCCAAGATCCCGTTAGTTTGAATGACATTCGTCAGGCAGGAGCCACGGGTATTGTTACCGCACTACATCACATTCCCAACGGCGAAGTGTGGCCGGTGGAAGCCATTCGGGAGCGCATTGCCCTGATTGAGAAAGACAATGCCCGGATGAGTCCTTTGCGCTGGTCGGTCGTAGAGAGCGTTCCCGTTCACGAAGCCATCAAACAAGGAAAGCCCAATCGGAACAAATACATCGAAAACTACCGGCAGACCATCCGCAATCTGGGTGCCTGCGGCATCGATACCATTTGCTATAACTTCATGCCCGTGCTCGATTGGACCCGTACCAGTTTGGCCTACCCGCAGCCCGACGGTTCCAAAGCGCTTCTTTTCGATGCCCTGGCCTTTGCTGCCTTTGAGCTGTTTATTCTCCGTCGCCCGGGTGCGGATGCTTTCTATACCGACGACCAGGTGCAGACAGCTAAAACGTATTTTGACGGCCTCTCCGCTGCCGAACGACTACAGCTACAACAGAATATCATTGCCGGACTGCCGGGTTCGGAAGAGAGCTTTACCCTGGAAGCTTTCCAGGCGATTCTGGATGAATACCGGGAAATTGACGAGCAGGCACTGCGCAGCAATCTTTACGATTTTCTACGGGAAATCATTCCCGTAGCCGAAGAGGCGGGGGTGCGCATGGCCATTCATCCCGACGACCCACCCAGGCCCATTTTGGGACTTCCCCGGGTGGTCAGCACCGAAGCAGACGTAAAACAATTGCTGGAAGTGGTAGATTCGCCTTCCAATGGCTTTACCATGTGTACCGGTTCCCTGGGTGTACGGGCCGACAATGACCTGGTTGGCATGGTGGAAAGATGGGGCAATCGAGTCAATTTTGTGCATTTGCGTAGCACCCAGCGGGTATCCGCCAATTCGGGAATGGGCTTGGAAACCTTCTTTGAAGCCGATCACCTGGCCGGCGACGTGGATATGTACGGGGTCGTTCGTGCCCTGACGGAAGAGCAATACCGTCGTAAAGCTGGAGAACGAGCTGATTACCGAATCCCTTTCCGGCCTGACCACGGCCACCAGATGCTGGATGATCTCCACAAAAAGACCAATCCGGGCTATTCGGCCATTGGACGGCTGCGCGGATTGGCGGAGCTACGCGGACTGGAAATGGGAATAGAACGGTCTTTGTTTGTCAGGTAGCTGGCAGAAGAGACAAATGGCAGGCTTGCCTGAATACTCAATGTTTAATTAATTGGAATGAAAGCTTTTCTCGACGAAAATTTCCTGCTGCAAACTACTACGGCTGAGCGCCTTTACCACCAGCATGCCCAGCCAATGCCCATCATCGATTATCACTGCCATTTGTCTCCGCAAGACATCGCCCAGGACCGTCAGTTCAATAACCTGACCGAAATCTGGCTGGAAGGTGACCACTACAAATGGCGGGCTATGCGGACCAGGGGCGTACCCGAGCGGTATTGTACCGGCAACACCACGGCCAGGGAAAAGTTTGAAAAGTGGGCCGAAACGGTACCTTATACCATGCGAAACCCGCTGTACCACTGGACCCACCTGGAACTGAGAAGATATTTCGGCGTAGATCAGATTCTGAATCCAGCCAGCGCCGCGCGGATTTACGATGAATGCAACGAAAAACTGCATCAGAAAGAGTACAGCGTACGTAATCTGATTCGCCGAATGAAGGTGGAAGTTGTCTGCACCACCGACGATCCCATCGACTCACTGAAATATCACCAGCAGATCCAAGCCGATGGATTTGAAGTGAAAGTGCTGCCTGCATTCCGTCCGGACAAGGCAATGGCCGTAGAGAATCCGGCCGTCTTCAATGCCTACCTGGACAAATTGGCCGCGGCCGCCGATACGGAAATCAGCGATTTTCAAACCTTTCTGGACGCCATATTGGTCAGACACGACCATTTCCACACCCTGGGCTGCCGCTTGTCCGATCACGGTCTCGATACCATTTACGCGGAAGAATATACTGAAAACGAAATTGGCTCCATTTTCCTGAAGATCCGGTTAGGCCACTCTCTCAATGAAACGGAGCAGAACAAATTCAAATCAGCCATGCTGGTTTGTTTCGGCGAAATGGACCACGCCAAAGGCTGGACTCAACAGTTTCACCTGGGTGCCCTGCGCAACAACAATTCGCGTCTGGTTCGCCAGTTAGGCCCTGATACCGGTTTCGACTCCATTGGCGACCAGGAAATAGCCCGGCCGCTGTCCCGTTTCCTGGACCGGCTGGATGCCAACGATCGGCTGGCCCAGACCATTTTATACAACCTCAATCCCCGCGACAATGAACTGTTTGCCTCCATGATCGGCAATTTCAACGACGGATCGGCTCCGGGAAAAATTCAGTGGGGGTCGGCCTGGTGGTTTCTGGATCAGAAAGACGGGATGGAAAAACAGATCAATGCCTTGTCGAATATGGGCTTGCTGAGTTGCTTCGTGGGCATGCTGACTGATTCCCGCAGTTTTCTCTCTTTTCCCCGGCACGAATATTTCCGCCGTATCCTCTGCAATATGCTGGGCAATGACGTGGAGAACGGCGAATTGCCGGCCGATATGGAATGGCTGGGCCAGATGGTAGAAAATATCTGCTATTACAACGCCCGTAATTACTTTCACTTCGCTGATTGATTTCCCGCAAGAGCTAAAAAAGCTCCCCGTCTGATAAAAATTCAGGAGGCAGGTGAAGTAAACTTGCTTTTTGTGTAATCGAATTTGATTGCCTAATTATTTCACGCCATATTGGGAAAGCCGCACAGGGCAATTATTTGATTGCTTACATCAACAAGCCAACCGATAATGAAAGATATTCATACCCTGAATCCACTTCAATCCGTCTCGACCCGAATTGGAAAGTACCGCTGGCGAATCTGCGCATTGTTGTTTTTTGCCACCACCATCAACTACATCGACCGGCAGGTGTTTTCGCTGGTACTGATCGACGATGGATTCAGGGGAGAAATTCCCATAACCACCGATCAGATTGGCTACATCGACGGCGCTTTCAAGGCGGCTTATGCATTGGGATTCCTCATTGTCGGCAACTTCATTGATCAGGTAGGTACCCGCAAGGGCTTCGTTTGGGCCATCATTCTGTGGAGTCTGGCCGCCATTTCTCACGTGCTGGCCCGTACCCCACTGGGACTGGGTTTTGCCCGTTTTGGCCTGGGCCTGGGCGAATCCGGCAACTTTCCGGCGGCAGTCAAGACGGTAGCCGAATGGTTTCCCAAAAAGGAGCGCTCCTTTGCGACGGGTATTTTTAATTCCGGCTCCAACATCGGGGCCATCCTGGCTCCCCTGACGGTTCCGTTTATCGCCATTACCTATGGCTGGCGCTGGGCTTTTATTATTACCGGGTTACTGGGTTTCATTTGGCTGGTCTTCTGGCTGATTACGTACCGCCGACCCGAAGAACACCCCAAACTTTCCAAGCAAGAACTGGATTACATATTGAGTGATCAGGAAAAGCCGGTCGCCCGTATTCCCTGGGCCAGCCTCTTCCCGAAGCGGCAGACCTGGGCAGTGATTGCCGGAAAAGCCTTCACCGATCCCATCTGGTGGTTTTACCTGACCTGGCTGCCCCTCTTTTTCAACGACAGCAAAAACCTGGATCAGAACCTGGATCTCAAAAGCATCGGACTGCCCTTCCTAGTCATCTACCTCATTTCCGATGTAGGGAGTATTGCCGGCGGCTGGCTATCCAGTTATCTGATCAAAAGCGGGTGGAGCATCAATCGGGCAAGAAAAACCACCATGCTGATCTGTGCCCTGTGCGTAGTTCCGATATTTTTCGCCTCTATGACTTCCAGCCTATGGGTTGCCATTGGTCTGATTGCACTGGCTACGGCCGGACACCAGGGCTGGTCCGCCAATGTGTATACGCTGGCTTCGGACATGTTTCCCAAACAGGCTGTGGGTTCCGTGATTGGTATTGGCGGAATGTCGGGTGCCATCAGCGGAACGGTATTCGCCTCCGTGTCCGGACTCATTATCAAAAATGCCGGTTACGTGCCCCTGTTTATTATCGCCTCTTCCGCTTATCTTATTGGGCTGGCCATTATTCATTTCACCGTCCCCAAACTGGATCCGGTTCCTTTTGAGGGATTGAAGGACTGAAGGATAGATTGAGTGATTGAGTGATTGAGTGATTGAGTGATTGAGTGATTGAGTGATTGAGTGATATTATTTATTAGTTGCTCACTGCTTTTGGCTTCGACTGCACTCAGCCACCAGTTTCGTTTTATACTGATCTTAGTTCTGATTAGCTACTCAATCCTTCAGTCCATCAATCCTTCACTCAATATTTTAATGTCACCCCATCATTGCCCAATAAAATCGGGTTGGGTTCGGTGAGGCGACTCTTTTCGGGACCATTTTCCAGGTTCAGCACGCCCCGGGGGCATACGGCCGAACAAATGCCACATCCTACGCAGGAAGAGCGGACAATGTCCTGTCCTCTTTGCGCGTACCAACGCACATCGATGCCCATTTCGCAGTAGGTAGAACAATTGCCGCAGGAGATGCATTGCCCGCCGTTGGTCGTAATCCGAAAACGGGATTTGAAGCGCTGCACCAGACCCAGGTAAGCGGCCAGCGGACAACCGAACCGGCACCAGACGCGGTTGCCCATAAAAGGATAAAAGCCCGTACCCACCACGCCGGCGAAAATGGAGCCGATGGCAAAGCCGTACCACGCCCGCAGATTGTAAGTCGGAAAGCCCAGCAGGGTTTCGTTGCCCGAAAAATAAGAATAGAGCACCGCCAGCGTCATGACCACTACAAAGACCAGTACGCTGTGTACCAGCCAGCGTTCTACTTTCCAGGCTACCAGCCGTTTGTCGGAAAGGTGGCGGTAGGGGTCGCCCAGGGTTTCGGCCAGTCCGCCGCAGCCACACACCCAGGAGCAGTACCACCGTTTTCCGTAGAAGTAAGTAATCACCGGCACCCCGATGGCAAACAGCAGAATGCCCCAGACGAACATCCAGACGCCGATCGTGCCCGCCTGAATGTGCTGATCGATGCGGTAATCGAAAAAGTATTCGTAGTCCAGCGGCCACATATTTTTCAGGTCCTGGTAGGGCCGGTTGAGCATGATCAGGATTTGCGGAATGGTAAAGGCAAAGGAGACCTGAAAAAACATGACTGACAGCGTCCGGAAAACCTGGTAGCGGCTATGTCGGTAATGAACCACCATGCGTACCCCCATCACCAGAATGGAGAGGGTGTACAGCGTGCCATACAAAAACCACTGGCTGGCGGAGTTTCCACTCAGCCAGATGCTCAGCGGGTCGACCAGCAGCACCCAGTTGGTCAGGTATTCGGGATAAAAGTAGAGCACCACGTAGAATCCGATCAGGAAAGTGCCTACGGCGATCCCGATCCAGCCCCGGTTGGTAGCCGGATGGCGGAAAAGGGAATTGTTGTGAATCCCCGGTAATCGATTCAGTTGGGGAAGAATGTACAGCAGGGCACCCAATACGGCCAACCCAATGCTCAGCCAGCAGAACAGGCTGTTATGCTCCGGAAAGAAACCCGTACTGGAGGCTTTGGTAAGGGCAAAGGCGTAGTTGTCGTAAATCACCTGGTTCCATTCCTGCCGTTCTTTGTAACCGTCGTTGATCCGGTTAAAAATGGCTTTGAAGTCGCTGATGAAAGCCACGTTAGACGTGTACAACTGATCCTTCATCGGACTGAGGGCTTCGGCTAGTACCGACAGGTGTTCTTTTTTGATGTGCTGCTGTAGGATTTCATCCGTCAGCCGGTAGTGGCTCATCGAAAGGGTCGCAATGAATACCGCAAAACCCAGCAGAAACAGCCCAAGACCAATTCGTTGAAACATATAAGTTTAGGAGTTTAGGAGTTTAGGAGTTTTTGCTTTAACTGTGTTGCTGGTTAATGTTTACCGAACTAAGAAAACAAACGCTGGAAAAGGCCTTTCCGGGCTTTGGGTACCAGCATTTTCTCCGGATCTCTCTGATTGTATTCAGCCAGAATGTGTTTTTCGTGCCTACGGAAGAATTCGGGGTCGAAATTGGCTTCGGGTAAGTGTTCCAGTACGTATTCCAGCGTGCGTTTTTCTCTGATCCATTTTTCGCAGGTAGCGTGACGGAGTCTCAAACCAAATGCGTTGAAGCCCGTTACCTGCCTGCCTTCTTTCTTATAATTGATTCGAAGGCAAATCTTTCCGGATGGGTGTTCCCAGTAAAAGCTGCTTTCTCCTTCCAGCAATCGGCTATTGACCATTCCATAAGTTTGATATTCAATGTCGAAAAACTTGGCGGAGTTGAAGAATACCCCGGGTTGATAGGCAGTACGTTTGCCGGTAAGTGTCTGCGCCAGCGTTTCACCGTGAATGCGGCCCGTGTACCAGATCTGCTCAATCTTCTTTCGTCCGGGTGGCGGCTGTCTGTATTCCACGCAGTCGCCGATGGCATATACATCGGGAACGTTGGTCTCAAAGTATTCATTGACCAGCACGCCCCGGCCCAATTCGATTGTTGAGTGCCGTAGAAAACCAACGTTGGGACTTACGCCAACGGTCAGGCCCACAAACTGGCAGGGAATTTCTTCGTCGCCAGTGGTGACTACGGCCCGGGCGCGTCCATCGGCATCCGGCAGGATTTCCTTCAGTTGGGTGTCCAGCCGCAGGTCTACGTGGTGTTCCCGCGCGTGCCGGCCAACGATCTGCGATTCTTCCGGCGGCAGCACACTACCCCAAAAAAGCTTTTCCCTGACCAGAAAGGTAACGTCTATCTTTCGGGAAAGCAGCATTTCCGCCATTTCAATGCCGATTAGCCCACCACCTACGATGACCGCCCGCTGGATATTTTGGGTGTTTGCTTCCATTCGTTCCAGGTCCTGCAAGCCATACAAGCCCTGCACTCCGGTCAGGTTTTCTCCCGGCCAGCCGAAGGTATTGGGTTTTGAACCGGTGGCAATCACCAGCACATCGTAGGAAAGGGAAGAAGCATCGTCGAAAATGAGTTTTTTGCCGTCGGTATCTACTGTCTTTACCCAGGCCCGGCGAAGCTCAATCCGGTTCTTTTCCCAGAACCCGTCTTCGTAGGGTTTGGTATGTTCGTATTTCATGTGCCCCATATATATATACATGAGGGCCGTACGGGAGTAGAAATGATCTGATTCGGCTGAGATGACGGTCAGGCGGTGATTACTCAGCTTGCGGACGTGCCGGGCAGCCGTAATGCCCGAAATACCATTACCAATAATAACAATGTGTTTCATATGGAATCCCTGACCTACAAGGTATACAATATAAAAATAGCGAAACGTCGGATGCCGGACATTTCTTATCAGTATGTGATAAGGAGATACCGGGATCAATACCTGGTGGCCTGCAATGCCTGTTTCTTTAGTAAATATGCTAAGTAAACCTAGGTGGATAACCCACAAAACAACCCCGTTTGCGCTCCAATATTCACCAGATTTTTCTTTTACTGTGTGAAAAAAGCGTTACCTTTGCGGCCCGTTCTTTTCAAAAACAGACGGTATTGTTCAACCAAATGTCAACCCCATTGCTCTCAGGTTGATGTATTTGCCAGAGCGATCCAACACATTATGAGTAAAACTCAAACGGGGGGCAACCCCCAGGATTTCGACTGGGATAAGGTCGACAACAAAGGTTTCGGTAGCGGTTATTCGCAGTCCGAAAAAGCGCAGATGGAAGCCTTGTACGGCGACACCCTCACCGAAATCAGTGAGAAAGAGGTAGTAAAGGGTACCATCGTAGGCATTAGCGACAGAGAAGTAATCCTGAACATCGGCTTTAAGTCCGATGGCCTGGTGCCCTTGTCTGAATTCCGTGATACGCCGGATATCAAAGTAGGCGATGAAGTAGAAGTGTTCATCGAAAACCAGGAAGACCTGGGCGGACAGCTGATCCTGTCCCGCAAAAAAGCCAAAATCCTGACTGCCTGGAGCAACATCCAGAAAGCATTGGATCAGGATCTGGTGATTGAAGGCGTAGTGAAGCGCAGAACCAAAGGTGGTCTGATTGTAGACATCTTCGGCGTAGAAGCCTTCTTGCCCGGTTCCCAGATTGACGTGAAGCCCATCCGTGACTTCGACGTCTTCGTAGGAAAGAAAATGGAAGTGAAAGTAGTGAAAATCAACTACACCAACGACAACGTAGTGGTTTCTCACAAAGTGTTGATCGAGAAAGACCTGGAGCAGCAGAAGATTCAGATCCTCAACAACCTGGAAAAAGGACAAGTACTGGAAGGCGTCATCAAGAACATGACCAACTTCGGCGTATTTATCGATCTGGGTGGCGTAGACGGCCTGCTGCACATCACCGATATCTCCTGGGGACGTATCAGCCATCCGTCGGAAGTACTGCAACTGGATCAGAAAGTGAACGTGGTAGTGCTGGATTTCGACGACGAGAAGAAGCGTATTTCTCTGGGCATGAAGCAGCTGACTCCGCACCCATGGGATTCTCTGTCAAAAGACATTCAGGTAGGTTCCAAGATCAAAGGTCGGATTGTCAACGTAGCCGATTACGGTGCCTTCCTGGAAGTATTGCCGGGAGTAGAAGGCCTGATCCACGTTTCCGAAATGTCCTGGTCACAGCACCTGCGCAATCCGCAGGACTTCCTCAAAGTAGGTGACGAAATTGAGGCAGTAGTATTGACCCTGGACCGCGACGAGCGGAAAATGTCTCTGGGTATCAAGCAACTGACCGAAGATCCCTGGACGAAGAAAGACCTGTTGACCAAGTACGCCATCGGAACCAAGCACAAAGGCATCGTGCGCAACCTGACCAACTTCGGCTTGTTCATCGAACTGGAAGAAGGTATCGACGGTCTGGTGCACGTGTCTGACCTTTCCTGGACCAAGAAAGTGAAACATCCTTCTGAGTTCGTGAAAGTAGGCGACCAACTGGAAGTAATTGTGCTGGAACTGGATGCTGACAACCGCCGACTGGCCCTGGGTCATAAGCAGTTGGAAGAAAATCCCTGGGATACGTTTGAAACCATTTTCAGCGTAGGTTCCGTACAACGCGGGACTATTAACCAGAAGAATGACAAAGGAGCGGTAGTCGAACTGCCTTACGGCATCGAAGGTTTCTGCGCCCTGAAAAACCTGGTGAAAGAAGACGGCACGACTGCCGAAGTAGGCGAAGCCCTGGATTTCAAAGTGCTGGAGTTCTCCAAAGACGATAAGCGGATTACTCTGTCACATACCAAGGTGTATTCTGAGCCGGCTGAAAAACCAGCCGACAAGAAGACCCAGACGCAGAACAAACCAGCGGCTGAAAAACCGAAGGAAGCTGAAAAAGCTACCTTGGGTGATCTGGAAGCTTTGTCCGCTCTGAAAGAGCAAATGGAAAGCGGCAATAAGAACCAGAACAAGTAGTTCTTATTCCATTTTTAATAAGTTTAGAGAAGCACCCGATGAGGGTGCTTCTCTGTTTTTATTCCTACCTAAATTACACGCTCTTTCAATGGATGGTAATAAAGAAAGTAGCTCAAAAAAAGCGGTTGGTATTTTGCAGATCGAACTATTGTAGCTAATATTGCGTCCTGATCACGCAAGGGTCCTGTGGCCGAGTGGCTAGGCAGAGCTCTGCAAAAGCTCGTACAGCGGTTCGAATCCGCTCGGGACCTCCATTTTTTGAAAGAGAGATAACGCAGGTTATCTCTCTTTTGTTTTCAGCCTATTCTTACTTTTTTCCAATTTTTATTTATTTAAAACCCTTCTAAATTAAGCTGAAAATGACTACTAATAGGGGGTAAACTATTGATAATTAGACGGTTGTTATTTTGTTAAAAGTAAGCCAATTCATAGAAATAAATTTGGAATAAAATTTTTTTGTTGCAAGCGAATCGCATACTACATTTGTGGGGTTCAAGAAAAGGGATTCAAACTAGACTTGAAACTATCGAAAAAATAATACCGAATCATATGCATTTGATAAAAAAATCGGGTTTTTCCATTACGTTCTTTGCTTTTTTTCTTGCGTCCCTGTTAACCATTCCGCCAGCTTTCAGTCAGGAGGAAGGTGGAGCACCGGCCAATGCAGAAGGAGTAGTAGACAATTCTAAAGATGGAGCAGTACCAGCCGGCGGAACCCAACCCAAAGCACTTGATCCAGAACAAGTAGCTCAGGGAAAGACGCTATTTAGTGAAAACTGTGCTGCCTGCCACGCAACGACGGGTGAAGTAGTGGTAGGGCCGGGTTTGCAGGGAATCAACGAAAGACGGCCGGAAGCCTGGCTGCTCAGCTGGATCAAGAATCCGCAGAAAATGATTGCGTCGGGCGATCAGTACGCCAACGAAATCTACAACAAGTTCAACAAGGCTCCGATGCCGGCCTTCCCCTTCAATGATGCGCAGATTCGGGGCATTCTGGCCTACATCAAATCTACTGAAGCGGGTGCCTCCGGAGAGCTGCCTGGTCCATCAGGTTCACAGGTGCCCGCCGGCCAGGCCAATACCGTAGCCAGTGGCGATGCCATTTCTTCCAACCTCTTTATCATTGTTGTTGTTGCCCTATTGGTAGTACTGTTGCTGGTATTGGTTGTGCTGGTGATGGTGGTTTCGCTGCTATCGAAAGTAGCCAGTAACCAGCCAGGCGCTACGACCGAAGCAGATGAGTTTGGCAAAGTAGACCTGAAAAAGGTCACCAAAAGTACCGCCTTTAAAGCCGGGGCCGCCATTCTCTTCATTCTGATTGCCGGAAAAGCCACACTGGACGGTATGTACGACGTAGGCGTTCAGCAAGGATATGCTCCCACCCAGCCCATTGCTTTTTCCCACAAACTACACGCCGGTCAGTACCAGATTCAATGCCGCTACTGCCATACCGGGGTGAACGTAAGCAAAAGCGCCAACATTCCTTCGGCGAACATCTGTATGAACTGCCACAACGCCATCAAGCGGGAGTCACCGGAAATTCAGAAAATTTACACTGCCATTGAAAAAGACCAGCCCATCGAATGGGTGCGGGTGCACAACCTGCCCGATCTGGCTTATTTCAACCATGCCCAGCACGTAAACGTGGGCGGCGTACAATGCCAGCAGTGCCACGGCCAGATCGAACAGATGGAAGTGGTACAGCAACGCTCTTCCCTGACTATGGGCTGGTGCATCGACTGCCACCGGAAAACCAATGTAAACGCGGCCGGCAATGAATACTACGACCGACTGGTGGCTTTGCACAACCGCAATAGCAAAGAGCCACTGAAGGTGCAGAACATCGGTGGTCTGGAATGCTCACGCTGCCACTATTAATTACAACCCAAGACTTTTGAATAGTCTTCAACCCAAATTGAACAAAACGATTTTTACACACATATATGGAAGATAATCACAAGAGATACTGGAAAGGCCTTGAGGAGTTATCGAATGATCCTTCATTTGTAAAACTAGCTGACCAGGAATTTCCTGCGTATATCCCTGTGAAGGAAGCGCACGCTTCCAGCCCCATCGAAGGGGGCAACACTGGCAGAAGAGATTTTCTGAAATTGCTGGGTTTTGGAGTAGCCGCCGCTTCCCTGGCCGCCTGCGAAGCTCCGGTGACCAAAGCAATTCCTTATTTGAACAAGCCGGATGATGTAACTCCGGGTATTGCCAACTGGTATTCCTCTACATTTATGGATGGAGGAGAATATTGCAGCATATTAGTGAAGACCCGGGAAGGACGTCCGATTAAAATTGAGGGAAACCCATCTTCCAGTATCACCCAAGGAGGCAGCAGTGGAAAAGCACAGGCATCCGTACTGAACCTGTACGATTCAGAAAGACTCAAAGGCCCCGTAGAAGGTGGCAAACTGAGCAACTGGCAGAATGTAGACGGGAAAATTGCCTCTCAACTGGCTCAGGTAGCTAGCAGTGGCAAAGCCATCCGCATCGTTTCCACTACGATATTGAGTCCCACCACCAAGAGTGTCATTGCTGATTTCATTGCCAAATATCCTACTGCCAAACACGTCGTATACGATCCCAATTCGGCTTCCGGTCTCATCCAGGCCAATCAGATCAGCTTCGGTAAGGCTGCCATTCCCAGCTACGATTTCAGCAAAGCCAAAACCATTGTAGGCGTTGGCTGCGATTTCCTGGGTACCTGGCTTTCTCCCGAAGTATTTGCCAAGCAATACGTACAGACCCGGAAGGTAGGTGCCAATAAAAAAGAAATGTCCCGCCACTATCAGTTTGAGGCTAACCTCAGCATAGCGGGTTCCAATGCCGATTATCGTACCGCCATCAAGCCTTCTCAGGAAGGTTTAGTCGTAGCGGCCCTTTATAATGAAGTGGCCCGGCAAACGGGTGGAAGCCCGGTAAACGTGCCGGCAGTAGACGTAAGACTGGTAAAAGAAGCCGCGGCTGATCTGGTAAAAGCCAGGGGCAATGCGCTGGTCGTAGCCGGTTCCAACGATCCATCCGTGCAGGTGCTGGTCAATGCACTTAACAATCTGCTGGGGAGCTACGGAAGTACCATTAATCTGAACCGGGAAGTCTACTTCAAGCAGGGCAACGATGCCGATATGGCGGCATTTGTTACGGAAGCCGAAGGCGGTAACGTAGGAGCGGTGATCTTTTACAACGCCAATCCGGTCTACAACCACCCGGCTGGTGCCCGTTTGGCTAAAGCGCTGCCTAACATTGGTCTGTCGATTTCCCTTTCCGAACGGGCGGATGAAACGGCTTCACTTTGTAAGTTTATCTGCCCCGATCATAACTATCTGGAGTCATGGGACGATGCCGAACCGGTAAGAGGGTTTTTCAGCCTGGTTCAGCCGACCATTTCTCCCTTGTTCAAGACCCGTCAGGCGCAGGATAGCCTCCTGAAATGGGCCGGGGTTCAGCAGGATTATTATACGTATCTGCAAAACCGCTGGAGAAAAACCCTTTTTCCGCAGCAAACCAAAGCCACTGGCTTCGATAATTTCTGGCTGACCTGCCTGCACGACGGTGTATTTGAGCCAGGTGCAGCTGAAACGGCCTCTGCGGCACCTGCTTTTACGGGTGATGTTGCCGGAGCAGCCTCTAACGTAGCCCGTATGGCAGCGGCTTCCAAAGGAATTGAACTGTGCCTGTATGAGAAGATGGGCATAGGCAATGGCAATATGGCCAACAACCCCTGGTTGCAGGAAGTACCCGATCCCATCTCTAAAGCCTGCTGGGACAACTACCTGACCATTTCCAAGAAAATGGCCAATGAACTGGAACTCAAGCAGGGCGATATTGTAAAAGTGGAAGCAGCGGGGAAACAACCAATTGAAATACCCGTGTTGATTCAACCAGGACAGGCCGCCGGTACCGTGGGCTTATCCATTGGTTATGGACGGGAAAAGGCGGGTAAAGCAGCCAACGGAGTCGGTAAGAACGCGTATCCTTTCGCTTCCTTGGTAAATAACCAAATCTCCTTCCTGGTTCCCGACGTTAAGCTCAGCAAAACGGGAGATTTCCGGGAAATTGCCCAGACCCAGACGCACCATACCTATATGGCTCGTCCGGTAGTTCAGGAAACCCTCCTGTCGGAATACCAGAAGAACCCGGCTGCCGGACGGTATTTCCCTTCGGTAGAAACCTCGGAAGGAAAGTTGCCGGCAACGGATGTGAACATGTGGAATGGTCACGTCAAGAAGAACCACTCCTGGGGAATGGTCATCGACCTGAACTCCTGTACGGGTTGTAACGCCTGTGTGATCAGCTGTAATGCCGAAAACAACATCCCGGTAGTAGGACGTGAAGAAGTAATCAACCGCCGGGAAATGCACTGGCTGCGTATCGATCGCTACTACAGCAGTGACGCCCCGGCCGAAGGTTTAGGCAGAATGGCCGAATTGAAAGTGCTGGAAGAAGCCTCCGATAATCCGGAAGTCGTGTTCCAGCCGATGCTTTGTCAGCATTGCAGCCAGGCCCCCTGCGAAACCGTTTGTCCGGTATTGGCTACCACGCACAGTTCCGAAGGGCTCAACCAGATGACCTACAATCGTTGCATCGGTACCCGTTACTGTGCCAACAACTGTCCGTATAAAGTAAGACGGTTTAACTGGTTCAAATATTTTGAAACGGATATTGACGCCGATAAGAGCTTCCCTAACAACCCGGCCAGCAACGACCTGGGCCGGATGGTGCTGAACCCGGACGTAACGGTTCGCTCCAGAGGGGTAATGGAAAAATGTACGTTCTGCGTACAGAGAATACAGGACGGCAAACTGAATGCGAAGAAGGAGAGAAGAAAAGTGATGCCAGACGAAATCCAGACGGCTTGTTCGCAGTCTTGTTCTACCGGTGCCATTGTTTTCGGCGATATGAACGATCCGGAAAGCACGATTTCAAAGATCCTGGCGGCGGAAGAAAAAGAAAGGGCTTTCACAGTATTGGAAGAACTGAATACCCGGCCCCAGATCTCTTACCTGACCAAAATCAGAAACAAGGAAAAGGCAAAGGCTTAAATCAAACACCGGTCCAAGGCGGTGCTCACCGCTTACAAACCGTTTTATAAAACTCTAATATTCATTACTATGCATCAAGTAACTGCGTCGGTGAGAGAGCCGTTAGTAACCGGGGGTAAGACGTACCGGGATGTAACGGAGGACATATGCAGACAGGTGGAAGGGAAACCCACTACTTTGTGGTTCATTAGCTTCGGAATTTCAGTGCTGTTGCTGGCCTACGGTGGTTACTGCCTGGGATGGACCTGGTGGGAAGGTATCGGGGTCTGGGGTTTGAACAAAACCATCGGCTGGGCCTGGGACATTACCAACTTCGTGTGGTGGGTAGGCATCGGTCACGCGGGTACGCTGATTTCCGCCGTACTGCTGCTGTTCCGCCAGAAATGGAGAACCTCCATCAACCGGGCAGCGGAAGCCATGACCATCTTCGCCGTACTTTGCGCCGCTACTTTCATCCTGGCGCACATGGGCCGTCCCTGGCTGGCTTACTGGGCGCTTCCGCTTCCCAATGCCTTTGGGTCGCTCTGGGTAAACTTCAACTCCGCACTGGTATGGGACGTATTTGCCATCAGTACTTACCTGACCGTATCACTGGTGTTCTGGTACATCGGTATGATCCCTGATCTGGCTACCATCCGTGACCGGGCCAAGAGCAAAATTTCCAAATTCATTTATGGGATTATGAGCTTCGGCTGGGACGGTTCTGCCAAGACCTGGGCCCGTTACGAAGAAGTGAGTTTGATTCTGGCGGGTTTGTCTACCCCGCTGGTACTTTCGGTACACACCATTGTAAGTATGGACTTTGCCACTTCCCTGGAACCCGGCTGGCATACCACCATTTTCCCTCCTTACTTCGTGGCCGGTGCTATCTTCTCCGGTTTCGCAATGGTACTCACCCTGATGCTGGTCACCCGCGCAGTATTCAAGATGGAAGATTACATCACCATTACGCACATTGAGACGATGAACAAAATCATCATGCTCACGGGCTCAATCGTAGGGGTGGCTTACATTACGGAATTCTTTATTGCCTGGTACTCCGGCGTCGAATACGAAGGTTACGCTTTCCTCAACCGAATGGCCGGTCCGTACTGGTGGGCTTACTGGTCGATGATGAGTTGTAACGTAATCTCTCCCCAGCTGTTCTGGTTCAAGAAAATCCGTACCAGCATTGCGGCCACTTTCATCATATCCATCATTGTAAACATTGGGATGTGGTTCGAGCGGTTCGTAATCATCGTTACTTCGCTGCACCGCGACTTCCTGCCTTCCAGCTGGGCCATGTTCTATCCGACCATGTACGACATTGGTGATTATATTTTCTCATTTGGTCTGTTCTTTACCCTGTTCTTCCTGTTTGCCAAATTCCTGCCGGTCATCAACATGGCAGAAGTAAAAGCGATCATCAAGTCTTCTTCGGAAGTAGCTCCGGGTTCACACGGTTCGGGTTCGGGTGCTATCCGGCACGACAACATTGCCCAACCTCAGTTTAACAAAGAAAAGGAATAACCTGGAGAGGGTTCAAAACGCAGGGTTGTAATAAGCACACAGCCGTTTTAAAGCTAGAAACTTACTAACTATGATACATACGAGTGAGAAATACCTGGTAGGCGTTTACGACGATGAGGAAGTTCTTCTGGATGCCGTTACCAAGGTACGTAACAGTGGCGTGAAAATCCACGATGTGTTTACTCCCTTTCCCATTCACGGCCTGGACGATGCGCTGGGTTACAGTAAAACCCGTCTGCCCATTGCTGCCTTTATGTTCGGCATTACGGGTACTTGTACGGCCATCACGATGATTACCTGGATGCTGGGTTACGACTGGCCCATGAACATTGGGGGCAAGCCTCACATTCCTTATCCGGATTTTGTTCCGGTTACTTTCGAATTGACCGTACTATTTGCTGCCCTGGGTATGGTATTCACCTTCCTGCTGTCGAATGACATTGGCCCCGGAAAACAGCCCAAAATATTTGATTTGCGTTCTACGGACGATAAGTTCATTATGGCCGTGAACGTAGCCAAGAACAAACTGAGCCCGGAGGACATTGAGGCAATCCTGAAGAAGAACGGTGCTTCAGAAGTGAATGTAAAACTATTTGAATAGCATGATCCAGGTAAAACAATATAAGACAGTGCTTTTTGCGGGAGTAATGGGCCTATTTGCATTGGCTTCCTGTCAGAGAGATCCCAATGACCGTGGAACGGAGTTCGCTCCCAATATGTACCGGTCTGTGCCTTACGAACCCTTGAAGCAGTACGGAGATGAAAAGAACCAGTACAATCCGCAAGGGATCAATATGCGGCACCCGGTCAGGGGAACTGTAGTTCGTAAAATCAACCAATCCAGTACCTTCAAAGGCCTGGCGAATGATATGATGATCTACAATATCCACAAAGACAGCATTGAGGTATCGGAGCGGACGCTGATCAACCCCATCCAACGCAATGATACTACCCTGGCAGAAGGCAAAATTTTATACGGCAATGTTTGTCAGCCCTGTCACGGTGCCGCTGGTAAAGGCGATGGAACGGTGGCAAAACAATACAAAGGGGTAGCCAACCTGACTGCTGGCGCTTACAAGACGATGAATGATGGACATATTTTCCATACCATTACCCACGGTAGGGGACGGATGTGGCCACACGGTTCACAACTGACTCCCGAAGAGCGTTGGAAGATTGTTCTGTACGTACACGAATTACAACAGCAGTAAAACCGATACTTCTACAAAGACTTTAATACGACATACGAATGAGTGCAGTACATCATCATACCCCGGTTGACTTAGACGAACGCCTTGATTTTGCGGCTGGAGGGCGGCAAAAAGCACTGATGGCGCTTGGAATAGGCCTCCTGCTGTTAATAGTAGGTTGTTTCATGGTTGCTTCCGGCTCCGGACACGAAGCAGCCCATGGTGCCCATGGAGGAGATGCCGCCGAAGCCGGAGGACACGCTTTCCATTGGACCAAAAGGTTGTACGTAAACCTGTGGCTGAATAACGTTTGGTTTACGGGAATTGCCGTTATCGGCGTGTTCTTCGTGGCCTTCAACTACGTAGCCTACGCCGGCTGGTCAGCGGCGATTCAGCGGGTACCGATGGCTTTCGGCAACTTTCTGCCGGTAGCCGGAGTATTGGCTCTGATCATTTTCTTCCTGGGTAATCACGATATTTTCCACTGGACCCATCACGAGTTGGTTGATCCAGCCAGCAAAGAATACGATAAGATCATCGCCGGTAAATCGGGCTATCTGAACGTGCCTTTCTTCGTGATCCGGCTGGTCGTGTACTACGTGCTGTGGTACCTGGTCTATTCATTGATCAAAAAGCAGTCTTTGGAAGAGGATGTACACGGAGGAGACAGCTACTGGCACAAAAACACGGTCTACGCGGCCATCTTCCTGGTTATTTTCGGAGTAACTTCTTCTACGGGAGCCTGGGACTGGGTGATGTCCATCGATCCGCACTGGTTCAGTACACTATTTGGTTGGTATATGTTTGCTAGCTGGTTCGTATCGGGTCTGGCGGCGATTACCCTGGTGGTGCTGCTGCTCAAAGATTCCGGCCTGCTGAAGATTGTGAATACCAATCACCTGCACGATCTGGGTAAATTTATCTTTGCTTTCAGTATCTTCTGGTCTTACCTGTGGATCGCTCAATTCCTGCTGATCTGGTACGCAAACCTACCCGAAGAAACCATTTATTTCTTGGAAAGACTAGAAGGTCACGGTGGTATCTATCGTCCGCTGTTTTTTGTGAATATTGGCTTAAACTTTTTCTTCCCCTTCCTAGTTCTTATGACGAGGGAAGCCAAACGGCAGTCCATCTTCCTGAAAATAGTATGCGTAGCGGTATTGTCGGGTCACTGGATTGATTTCTACCTGATGATGAGTCCGGCTACACTAGGCCCCAATGCCGGGTTCGGATTGATGGAAATCGGCACTTTCCTTTTCTACCTGGGTTTGTTTGCCCTAATTGTCGGGACGTATCTGTCCAAACACCTGCTGATACCCAGAAACCACCCGATGATCGAAGAAAGCATTCACCATACGATATAACGTTGTTGATTATCTGTTAGCTATTATTCTCTTTATATATGCTTAGTCTTGTTTTAGTAGTAGCCGCCATTCTGATCGTAGTCATCATAGGGATGATATTCAGGATCGGCTCCATGGTTTCCAAAGTAAAACAGCCGGTTCAGGGGAAAGTAGGAACCAGTAATAAAGTGAATGCGGCTATGTGGATGATCTTTCTGATCACCGGAACCATTGCAGCAGTATGGTCTTATATGGTAGCCAGAGAAAGCTTTCTGCCGGAAGCATCTTCGGTTCACGGCAAGGAAGTAGACTACTTGTTCTGGGTTACGATGGCCATTCTGGTTATTGTATTTGTCGTTACGCACATCCTCCTGTTTTACTTTCCTTACAAATATCAATTCCGGGAAAACAACAAGGCCCGTTTCTTTCCGGACAATAACAAACTGGAAATAGCCTGGACGGTCGTTCCCGCTATTGTACTGACAATGCTGGTTTTTTCCGGTTGGAAAGTATGGCGTGACATTACGCGTGAAGCGGATGCGGATGCGGTAGTGGTAGAAGTAGTAGCTAAGCAGTTTAACTGGTTGGTGAGATATCCCGGTAAAAACGACAATCGCCTGGGACAATTTAATTATCGCCTGATTGACGCAGAAAATGAGTTGGGTCTGGATATGACAGATGAAGCCACTTTTGATGACTTCACTCCCTTACAAATTCACGTACCCAAAGGCAAGCCAGTCTTGTTCCGGATCAGAGCCCGTGACGTTCTGCACAGTTTTGCCATCCCGCATATGCGCGTTAAAATGGATGCAGTGCCGGGTATGCCCACCAAGTTCTGGTGCATCCCTACCAAATCGACCAATGAAATGCGCGCTGAATTGGGTAACCCGGATTTTAATTACGAAGTAGCTTGTCAGGAAGTATGTGGCAGAGGGCACTTCAGCATGCGTCTGATTTTGATTGTCGACGAAGAGGACGAGTACAACAAGTGGTATTCGGAGCAGCCGACCTGGTTGTCCAGTCACCAAGATTATCTGAAAATGGTGCCTGCTAACCTGAAGGAAAAGGCCATCAAAGCAATGGGATTGCCGGAAGAAGAAGCTGCTGCCTTATTGAAAAAGCACAGCGGGGAAATTATTCAGACTGAGTCAGCGTCCGTAGTCAATGCTTCAACCGGCGCTTCGATTAAATAAACAAGTCAAGAATCAATTAAAAGGAGAAATATGGCAGCGGTAGATGCAGCACATTTGAATCATCCGGTGGATGCGCACGAGGAGCACGGACACGCCCATGAGCACCACGGTAACTTTATTACGAATTATATTTTCAGTCAGGACCACAAAGTGATTGCCAAGCAATACCTGATTTCGGGTATCGCGTGGGCATTTATTGGGGGCCTGCTGTCCATGATTTTCCGGATTCAGCTGGGCTTTCCCAATATGCAATTGTATTGGTTGAAACCTTTGCTGGGAAACTGGATTCTGGAAACGGGCAAAATCGATCCGGAATTTTACCTGGCCCTGGTAACCATGCACGGAACCATTATGGTGTTCTTTGTATTGACTGCCGGTCTAAGTGGCACCTTCAGTAACTTCCTGATTCCGCTTCAGGTAGGGGCCAGAGATATGGCATCGGGCTTTCTGAACATGCTTTCGTACTGGTTTTTCTTCCTGTCCAGTATGATTATGCTCTCTTCCCTGTTTATCTCTACCGGTCCGGCTTCGGGCGGTTGGACGGTATATCCGCCGCTGAGCGCTCTGCCGCAGGCCGTAAACGGTTCGGGGCTGGGTATGACGCTCTGGCTGGTAAGTATGGCGCTGTTCATTGTGTCCAGTCTGTTGGGTGGCATCAACTACATCACCACCGTCATCAACCTGCGGACCAAAGGGATGTCTTTCTCCCGGCTTCCCCTTACGATCTGGGCTTTCTTCCTGACGGCGGTAATTGGTCTCTTGTCGTTCCCGGTTCTGTTTGCTGCGGCCCTGCTGCTCATCTTCGACCGGAGCTTTGGTACCAGCTTTTATCTGTCAGAGATTTACATTGGTGGCGAAGCCCTGAGTAACGTAGGTGGCAGCCCCGTTCTGTTCCAGCACCTTTTCTGGTTCCTCGGTCACCCCGAGGTGTACATTGTATTGCTACCGGCCCTGGGTATCACTTCCGAAATCATTGCCACCAATTCCCGTAAGCCCATCTTCGGCTACCGGGCGATGGTAGGTTCACTGATGGGGATCACCGTCCTTTCCTTCGTGGTATGGGCGCACCATATGTTCGTATCGGGTCTGAATCCGTTCCTGGGTTCCATCTTTATGTTCCTGACCCTGATCATTGCAGTACCTTCGGCAGTAAAAGCCTTCAACTACATTACTACCCTCTGGAAAGGGAACATTGTATTTACCCCGGCAATGCTGTTTTCCATTGGTCTGGTGTCACTCTTTATTTCGGGCGGTCTGACCGGTATTGCTCTGGGTAACAGCGCCATTGATATTTACCTGCACGATACCTACTTCGTCGTGGCCCACTTCCACCTGGTAATGGGTAGTGCATCCTTCTTCGGATTTATGGCCGGAACCTATCACTGGTTCCCGAAAATGTTCGGCCGGATGATGAACGATAAAGCTGGTTATGTACACTTCTGGCTGACATTCATTGGGGTATACCTGGTGTTCTTCCCGCTGCACTACATTGGTATTGCCGGTTTCCCCAGAAGATACTATTCATTTACTGGTTTCGACGCTTTCAAGTCATTCACCGATCTGAACATGTTCGTGAGCGTGGCAGCCTACATCACGTTTGCCGCCCAGTTCATTTTCTTCTTCAACTTCGTCTACAGTATCTTCCGCGGTAAGAGAGCACCCCAGAACCCCTGGCGTTCCAATACCCTGGAGTGGACTACGCCAATTAATCCGGGTCACGGCAACTGGCCAGGCGAAATTCCGACAGTATACCGCTGGCCCTACGATTACAGCAAGCCCGGTGCAGACGATGACTTTATTCCTCAGCATGTACCTTATTCACAGACCCTGAGTTCAAACCTGCCTCACGAAAATGATTTGATTTCGTTGGAAAATGAGGAAGAGGAGGTTTTGAAAAAGTCGCATGAAAAGCCACATCAACACTAAGTCAGAGCTGAAGTTATTTCGTAAGGTAGGTATCACTACCCTTGTGGCAGTATACCTGCTGGTGCTGGCTGGAGGAATTGTTAGAAGTACCGGCTCAGGAATGGGATGCCCCGATTGGCCGAAATGTTTTGGAAGCTGGGTACCCCCGACGGAGGTTTCCCAGCTTCCTTTGCATTATAAGGAGACCTACGCGCAAAAACGGATTCAGAAAAACGAACGCTTATCCAATTACCTGAATCAACTGGGCTGGACGGCGCTGAGCGAAAAAATCCGAAATAACCCTATGGGAGGCGAAGAAGCAGCGTTTAATGCCACTAAGACTTGGATCGAATACGTAAACCGACTTTTAGGCGTCATTGTGGGCCTTTTGATTTTTGCCACCCTGGTGGTTTCCATACGGGTCAAAAGAACGGAGCCCGGCTTGTTTTACCTCAGTTTACTTAACTTTGTGCTGGTGGGATTTCAGGGCTGGATTGGTTCCGTGGTGGTATCCACCAACCTGCTGCCGGGTACCATTACGGTGCATATGTTGTTGGCCATTGCAATCATCCTGATTTTGATTTATACCATCGTCAAATCGTATCCGAACACCCGTGAAAAGATGCCTGTCGATCGCCTGAAGTATCTGAACAGTGTGGTAATCGTGGCATTGGCAGCTTCTGTCTTACAGATATTGTTCGGAACCCAGGTAAGGGAAGGAATTGATCAGGCGGTTCAAAGCCTGGGACTGACGCTAAAGCACCAGTGGATCGATTCGTTAGGACTGAGTTTCTATATTCACCGTTCCTTTTCGCTGGTGATCATGGGCATTCATCTCTATCTGATCTATCAGTTGAGAAAACAAGGGGGAAGCAACAGCTTCATCAATACGTCGTGCTGGGTGTTGTTGAGCATCGTAATGGTGGAAATATTGACTGGTGTTGTGATGGCTTACTTCAACATTCCGGCCTTTATGCAGCCCACGCACCTGTTTTTGGCCATCGTCATCGTAGGAATACAGTTCACTGTTCTTTTAGTAATCAATCAGAAACGCATTTTAGGAAAAATTTCCGGGGAGGAGCCTGCCCTTGGAACCCAAGCCCGACTTCAGATATGATAAGCACGGATAGAGTGAATACCGCTATAGTAATCGATCAAAGCCCGGCAAAAGTCAGGGCCTACTTTGACCTGCTCAAGTTCAGGCTTTCCTTAACCGTGGCATTTTCCGGGGCGTTTGGTTATTTGCTGGCTTCCGCCCGTCCGGTTGATTGGGTAAAGTTCATCCTTTTTTCAATTGGGGGATTTTGCATTACCGGGGCAGCCAATATCTTCAATCAGATAATTGAAAAGGACCTTGATAAGCTGATGAGCCGAACGAATAACCGACCGCTACCCAGTGGTCGGCTTACAGTGGCCGAGGCCTTTGGTTTTTCGATGATACTGATGGCCATTGGAGCCTTATTGCTGTTCGGCTTTGTTTCTGTACTGGCCGGATTGCTCACGCTGCTTTCTATGGTGTTGTACGCATTAGTGTACACGCCTCTAAAACGGGTAGGGCCAATCGCCGTGCTGGTTGGAGCTATTCCGGGTGCCTTGCCTCCGCTGATCGGGTGGGCAGCCGCCAGCGGACAGTTGGCAGTAGAAGGATTTACCTTGTTTGCCATTCAGTTTGTCTGGCAATTTCCGCACTTCTGGGCCATTGCCTGGGTACTGGACGACGACTATCAAAAGGCGGGCTTCAAACTCTTGCCCTCCAGCGGAGGCCGGAACATCAACACGGCATTCCAGATTATGATTTATACCCTGTTTTTGATCCCTTTGGGCGTGTTGCCCGCTAAGTTTGGTCTGATTGGAATCAATGCCGCCTGCGTGGCTACCTTGTGCGGTACGCTTTTCCTGGTGCAGACCTTTTACCTGATGAAGGAGTGTTCCAATAAGGCGGCGCTTCGCCTGATGTTTGGTTCATTTCTATACCTGACCATAGTACAGATTGCTTTTTTAGTGGATAAAGTTTGAGGAAGATGGAAATCAATAAAATAAATCAGAACCTGGAGGCACAACTGATGGCCGAAGAGCCACAAGCAACCCTCTCAATGCACCCAAAGAAATTCATGCTTTGGTTGTTTATTGTAAGTGTGATCATGATATTTGCGGCCTGGACCAGCGCGTACCTGGTAAGGCAGGCCGAAGGAAACTGGATGGAGTTTGAAATGCCTTCCATCTTCTGGTTTAACTCGGCGGTTTTGCTGGCCAGCAGCGTATTTATGCACTGGGCTTACATCTCAGCCAAGAAGGATAACCTAGCGATGTTGAAGATCACCATTCTGATCACTTTTGTGCTGGGTATGGCTTTTCTGGTAGGGCAGTGGATCGGATGGGCACAGTTGGTGGCCATTAACGTCTATTTCGGAGGGCAAACCTCCAATCCTTCCGGCTCGTTTATGTACGTGCTGACCGGCGTACACGCCCTGCACCTGATCAGTGGACTGGTCGTTTTGCTCTTTGCCCTGGTAGCGGTATTCAGATACCGGATCCATTCCAAGAGCATGGTACAGATAGAAATGTGTGCAACCTACTGGCATTTTTTAGATGTCCTTTGGCTATATTTGTTCGTGTTTTTATTAGTTAATCATTCTTAAGTTAAAAAAACATCCCCCATGTCCACAACTTCAACGGTACTGGAGAAGAGAAAAAAACATAGTATCTGGAATGGAGGCAATGAGCCTCTGAAAGCGAACTACGGCAAGCTCATGATGTGGTTCTTTCTCCTCTCTGACGCTTTCTCCTTTTCGGCCCTGCTGGTCACTTACGGATTGATTCGTTATAGTCACAATGCGTACGATCCCAAAGTCCACGGGGAATTTAAATTTTCGCCAGACTACTGGCCCATCCCGGAAAAAGTGTACGAAGCCGTTCCCTTTATGCACGGCATTTCCCTACCGCTGGTATTTGTGGGCATTATGACCTTCATCCTGATTATGAGTAGCGTGACCATGGTACTGGCCGTAGAAGCCGGGCACCGCAATGACCGCCAGGATGTGGAAAAATGGATGCTGTGGACAATTATTGGAGGCTTCGCCTTTCTGGGTAGCCAGGCTTGGGAGTGGTCACACTTTATTCATGGAACCGAAAATGGTACGGTCATGCGCTTTTTTGAAGATGGAAAATGGGTAGAACGTACCATTTACGGTGCCAATCTGAAGGTAAATGAATACGGACCTCCCGCCTTTGCCGATCTGTTCTTCTTTATCACCGGATTTCATGGAACGCACGTGTTTAGTGGAGTACTGCTGAATATCCTGATCTTCTTCAACGCGGCAACCGGTGTTTACGAACGGAGAGGGCACTATGAGATGGTAGAAAAAGTAGGTTTGTACTGGCACTTTGTGGATCTGGTATGGGTGTTTGTGTTTACCTTCTTCTATCTGATCTAAAGCAATTATCCAAAAAAGATATCCAACGCTCAACAACATTGCACTTATCATATGGCATCACATTCACATTCTTCTCATCAGCCTGGCGAAATTCCTAAACCGCAGACCAAGGAAATCTGGCGTACTTTCTGGATTTTAGCGGGTATTACTGCGCTGGAGTTCTTAATTGCATTCACCATGACGCACGGGTTACTGCGGGTCTCCATTTTCGTAGGGATGACTTTGATCAAGGCCTTTTACATCGTAGCGGAGTTTATGCACTTAAAAACCGAAGTCAAAACCCTGATCTACTCCATCGTCATACCACTGGTATTCATTGTGTGGCTGGTGATTGCCTTGCTGCTGGAAGGTAATTCCATCCTGCAATCCGGTTATTAATAAGTATGCAGAAAATAATAAAAGCCGGAATACTGATAGTTTTATTGGTAGTTCCGGCTTCTGTTTTTCTTTTCCTGAAAGGTTTTGGTGAAAATCATTATACAGTCAAAACGTTTCATCCCCTGATCGATTCTTCCTCCGGTTTGCCGATCATTCAAAAAAAGAAGGTATACAACCGGGAAGAAAACGACACAATTTTCTACCAGATACCTTCCTTTTCATTCACTGACTCCGCTGGCCGGCAGGTCACTTCATCCATCACTGATCGGAAAATATTCATTGCCCATTTCTTTTCTACGCCCTGCGGAGCTACCTGCTTGCGGGTGTTTTCGGAAATGAGCCGGGTTCAGGATGTATTTCTGGAAAAACAGCTGGTGGTCCTGGTCTCATTGGCCGCAGACTCCGCCAATACCGGAAAGCCAGCATGGAGTGAATATGCCAAACAATTTCAAGCCAGGGCTGGAAGATGGTATATGCTGAAGGGTGACTATGAAACGGTCGGCCAACTGGTACAGTATGGATTTAAAATGTCCGATTTGCAAACCGAAGGAGACCATAAATGGTTATTACAAAGTGGCGCAAAACTGGTGCTGGTGGATGAAAACCGCCACATCAGGGGGTATTACGATGGTACGGATCCAAAGGAAGTGGACCGGCTGATATTGGAAACCAAGATTTTATTGAGCGAATCAGAAAAAAAATAAACGTATGAGTAGAAGCATAGGAGTTACTCAAAAGGCAGAGGTTAAAAATCGACAAATCATTAATGTTCTGTCGCTGGCTATTCCGATTGCAGTAGCCGTTTTATTGGGCATTCGTACTAAAGTAGATTTGGGGAGTTGGACGAAGGTATTGCCGCACGTTATCGGGGTGATCAATACCGCCACCTCCGTGTTGTTGATACTGGGTCTGTATTTTATTCGCACGAAGCAGTTGAAAGCCCACAAAAATGCCATGTTGGGCGCATTTGGGTTAGGAGCCATTTTCCTGGTATGCTACATACTATACCACGTGTCCAATCCCTCAACACCCTACGGAGGCGAAGGTTGGATAAGGCCGGTTTATTACTTTTTCCTGATTTCCCACATTGTGTTGTCCATTGTTGTAGTACGTTTTGTCTTGCTGGCGGTATATTACGCCCTGACCAACCAGGTGATCAAACACAAAAAGATTGTTAAATTTGCTTTTCCGGTGTGGTTGTACGTATCTGTTACCGGGGTCATTGTTTATTTGATGATCAACCCTTATTATAGTCATTAGTTCCAGAGAGAATTACTATGAAAAAAGCTAAGATCTATTTGTTTTTTGCGTGGCTGATATTGCTCGGCTTCGGTACGTCGATGGATGCGGAGGCCCAGTGTGCCATGTGCCGGGCTACCGTGGAAAACAACCTCAGTGATGGAAGTACATCGGTAGGAGCGGGTCTGAACCGGGGAATATTGTACCTGGTTTCATTTCCTTATCTGGTATTTATGGTACTGGCTTATTTGTGGTATCGGAACAGCAAAGCAAACCAGGTGCAACGGATGAGCGCTTCGGGCTTTTCCGGACAGAAAATACGCTAAGCCAACAGAAAAACGTATCAATAAAGTGATTTCTCAAAACCACTGATAAACCAGTTATATCTGGCATATCGGTGGTTTTTCCATGTGCGCATCAGTAGGTGGGCGTCATATCAGCGGGAATCAACAGAATAAAGTCGGCTTTTTGCACGTGTTCGGCATCGGGTTTATCCAGGCGTTCCTGCTGTACCGAAGATAAGGTAGCAATCTTCAACGAAGGGGAATACTTTTTTAAGTACCAGGCAATTCCTTCAAAGTTGTCTGAGTGGTAGGTGCCGTTGAAGTGGAGAAAGAGCGCCCCATCACGGCGGTGCTTGACTATAAAATGGGCCATGGTCGCATCTTTGATGGCCTGGGCCTTGATCATATTGCTGGTATTGTTTCCGTGTGCGCTGCCTCCCATTGCATTCATCATATTGGCATAGCCAGGCAAGGTAGTATCCAGGGCAATGGGCAAGGGAGCCATCCAGTCCTTGGCCTCCGGAGCAATTCGGTCCAACGCTGCCCAGTCGTTGCGGGCGACCATACTGGCATAGCGACGCGGAATATTGGTAGCGACGAAGGGTAGCTTTTTTTCGCGTGCCAGGTCCACCAGCGGTTTGTAATCAGTAGCAAAGTTGTTCCAAACCTTCGCTTCCGATTGCAGTTGCTGGCTGTTAATCTGCCCCGACAGGTATTCGTCAAGAATGATTTGGTCGTCGGCTTCAAACATCTCCGCTCCCAGACTGATTGCGCCGTTTTTAAGCGTGTATAAATCTTTAGCTACCTGCAATTCCAGCCAGTGGCAAATCGGATTGTTGTGCAGTTCGCCAAACAAAACGACGTCTGCTTTCGCCAGTTCTTTCAGCATCTCTTTGTATGCGGTTTCCTTTTGATTTTTCTGGAAAAGGCGGTATGCCGGTTTATCAGAAGCAAAGGCCAGACAAATCAGTGGCAGTAAAAGGCAGACAATTTTCATAAGGTGAAAAATGGAGGTTGAATAAAAACAAAAACTCCTGGACCAGGCCAAGAGTTCAAGTGAGAGCGGAAATACAATGGTACCTTAATAAACCACTTCTTCGGTGGTCATCATTACCTCCTGGTGATCCAGGTGAAACGCTACGGTTGCTACTTCCATAATTATGTCTTTCAGCAGCTGTTCAGTGCATTGCTGCAGCAGTACTTCAGAAGAAACCCTCAATTGCCAATTCTGAATGATTACTTTGCTGTGAAAAAGCTCCTGATTGATTTTAAGGATAACCTGGTGATTTTCCCGGTCGGCGCTCAGTTCGCCCGCTTTTGAGGAAAACTCCGCAATGACCGCACCATTTTTCTCTACAATTTGACTGATCACCGTTTGGCACTGGCAGCCCTCAATGGGCACCACAATAATATCCTTATCGGTACTGTATTCTACAAACTTTCCCTGGAGGATATTGGCCAGGTTTAACAAACACTTCTTCAACTCCATTATAGAATCCTGAATTTAGGATGTAAGATATTATATCAGAATGGGTATTTCAAAACTATTTTGCTTATTTTTTTGTCAACGGCTGCAAAATGAAAACGCTTGATAATTAAATGGATAATGTATGAACGTGTTTTTCGGAAAAGTTATATATCCTCGCTGCCTTTTCTTACATGTAATATAAAGCATAAACTTATTTTGAAAGGTGGGGAGAGTGCCTTTTATCCGATGAATACCTTTTCAGGCGCTTAAAATAATAGACGCCGATTGAAAAGAGATCTTAAAAAGAGAAGCAGAGGTATTAAATAAAAACGGCTGGACAGAAGGGGAAAGTGCTGCTGCTATGTACACCCATACCATATTCGCTGGTATTTTTCGATTTGGCTTTTTCTGGGGACCACCGAATAAGTGAGTAAATCTATTTAGGTCGGCAATAAATTGTGACATAGGATATTTTCAATGTAAGTGCCTTTAAATCAAGGCAAAAAACTACCCGATTTGAGCATTTTTACTTGAATGTTATTCCTAAAAATTTTTTGACAATGTTAGTTTTAATGTATTTCTTTGCACCGTGTTTCAACTAAAAAACAAAGGAAATGTCAGAAATAGCACAAAAAGTAAAAAGTATCATCATTGATAAGTTGGGAGTAGAGGAGTCTGAAGTGACGAACGAAGCAAGTTTCACAAACGACCTCGGTGCTGATTCCCTTGATACCGTAGAGTTAATTATGGAATTTGAAAAAGAGTTTAATATCTCCATTCCCGACGACCAGGCTGAGAACATTTCCACAGTAGGTCAGGCCATCTCTTACCTAGAAGAAAACGTAAAATAAGTATACTGCCGGAGACGGGTCGGGCATTACTGCTCCATTCTCTCAGTTGGCAGTTCTCGCTTCCTACTCCAAATTCATTTTATGAATTTCAAAAGAGTTGTAGTAACCGGGCTAGGTGCTCTCACACCGATAGGCAATGATGTTGATTCATATTGGCAGAATTTGTCTAACGGTGTGAGTGGCGCAGCTCCGATCACCAAGTTTGATGCCGAAAAATTCAGAACCCGCTTTGCCTGCGAATTAAAAGGGTTGGAAGTGACTGATTTTATCCCCAGGCAGGAAGCCCGTCGGATGGATCCGTTTACGCAATACGCCCTCATCGTGGCAGAGCAGGCAGTGAAAGATTCGGGACTACAACTCGATCAGATCAATCTGGATAAGGCCGGGGTCATTTGGGGATCCGGTATCGGTGGGCTCAAGACTTTTCAGGATGAAGTAGTCACTTTTGCCAAAGGAGATGGCTCCCCGAAATTCAATCCTTTCTTTATTCCTAAAATGATCGTAGATATCGCTTCGGGCTATATCTCCATCAAATACGGCTTTCGCGGCCCTAATTTCCTAACCGTTTCCGCTTGCGCTTCTGCTACCAACGCCATTATCGATGCGTTGACTTACATCCGATTGGGTAGAATCAACGTCGCCATCGCCGGAGGTTCCGAAGCCGCCGTTACGGAGGCTGGTATTGGCGGTTTCAACGCCATGCGGGCGCTTTCCGAAAGAAACGACTCCCCCGAAACGGCCTCCCGTCCCTTCGACAAAGACCGCGATGGTTTTGTGTTGGGTGAAGGTGCCGGCGCTTTGATCCTGGAAGAATATGAACACGCCAAAGCCCGGGGCGCAAAAATTTACGCGGAACTCATCGGCGGTGGTATGTCGTCTGACGCGTATCATATTACGGCTCCCCACCCGGATGGCCTGGGTGCCCTCAATGTCATGCAGGATGCCCTGAATGACGCCGGAATCCGGCCTGAAGAAGTAGACTACATCAATGTGCACGGTACTTCCACCCCCTTGGGAGACATCAGTGAAACATCGGCCGTGCAGAAGGTATTTGGTGACCACGCTTACCAACTCAACATCAGCTCCACCAAATCAATGACCGGGCACTTACTGGGTGCTGCCGGGGCTATTGAAGCCATTGCCTGCGTCATGGCCATCAACCATCAGTTGGTGCCGCCTACCATCAATCATTTTACCGACGACGAAGCTTTCGATCCCAAATTGAACTTCACCTTTAACAAGGCGCAGCAAAGGGAAATCAACGTGGCGCTGAGCAATACATTTGGCTTCGGCGGACATAACTTCTCCATCATTTTCAGAAAACTCCAGGAGTAGTGTTTCCTATTTTAGACCGGATCTCTGTCTATCGCTTCCTTAGTTTTTTTCGTAAAAGAAACGACCGGGAGGAAAAACTGAAGCAGGCAATCCAGCAGATTGTGGGTAGCAGTCCTTCCAATATGGGCGTGTATAAGCTGGCCCTGTTGCATACCTCTGCTTCTAAAGATACCAGTGTAGAGGGGTTCAAAGAGTCAAATGAAAGGCTGGAGTACCTGGGCGATGCCATTCTGGGTGCTGTTATTGCGGAGTACCTCTTCAAAAAATTTCCTTACAAAGACGAAGGCTTTCTGACCGAAATTCGGTCGCGGATCGTAAACCGCGAATCTCTCAATACGCTCTCCCGGAAGATTGGTCTCCACAGCATTATCCAGTTCGATAACAACCGTAAAAACGCTTTGGCTTTTAAATCCATGCACGGCGATGCCCTGGAAGCTTTCGTTGGGGCTGTTTATCTGGACAAAGGCTTTAAGCGATGCCGGCATTTTATCATCAAAAGGTTGCTTCCTCACTTCGACATTGAGAAGATCGTTCTCACCAATCCCAACTTTAAAAGCCTGGTCATAGAATGGGCGCAGCGCGAAAGCAAAGACCTGCGTTTCGACATCATTGACGAAAAGATCAGCCGCAACCACCGGGAGTTTATCGCGCAGGTGGTGGTAGACAACCAGCCTTTCAGTACCGGAAGCGGACTCAGCAAAAAGAAAGCGGAGCAATCGGCCGCCGAAAAAGCCTGCGAACTCCTGAATCTGAAGTAAAGCCATTCTTTGGCCTGCATCTCTCTCTGATCATTCTATTCTTTCTCCAAACAAATACCCTAAGGACGGCTCTGCGTTGTACTTTGCTGATAAACCTCTGCGTCATTCAACACCTTAATCAGGTGAGAGGTAGGAATGTCGTAAGCGCACTTAAAATGCTTTTCCGGACAGGCCCGGTAGCCGTGCAATCCACAAGGACGGCAGTAGAGTTTGTAATCAATCTCTACCACGCGGGAGAAATCGGCCAGGGGACCGAAGCCAAAAGCGGGAACCGTACTACAGTAAATGGCGCAAGTAGGGGCGTTGAGGGCCGAACAAAGGTGCATCGGAGCCGAATCATTGACGTAATTGAGTAATGCACCCTGCATCAGCGCAGCCGAAGCCAGCAACGTCAGCTTGCCAGCCAGATTGACGATCCGCCGACTGTCAGGGCCATCCGCCGCACCCGCTTGGAATAATAGGGCTTCGCATGCTTCCCAATCTTGAGGACTTCCCAGCAAGTACACAGTATAATTACTTGGAATCTGGTTGAGTAAACGAACCCATTGGTCGGCAGGAAACTGCTTGGTAAACCAGACGGAAGTTGGCGCCACACAGATATAGGGACTCTTCTGATACATCCGCACGGTTTCGTATTCCTGGGCTGAAGGGTAAAGCCGGGGGCGGGTAAAAGTGGTATCCGTCTGCTGTCGGACCAGACTCAGGTTTCTTTCCACTTCGTGCGTGCCTTCGCCGATCTGGTGGCGAATGCGGTGAGTGAATAAAAAGGAGAATGGGTTTTTATCGAAGCCGGTGGTGGCTTTTGCGCCCGAAAAGGCGGTGAACCAACCCGTGGAAGCAAAGCGCTGCAGATTGATGACCTGATCATAACTTTCCCGTCTTATCCGCTTCAGCAACTGCCATAGACTGCGGTATTTACCCTTTTTCTTGTCCCATATCCAGACCGTTCCCAGGTAGGGATGGCCTTGTAATAAGCCTTCATTTCCCTTTCTGAGCATAAAATCAATCTGCGCATCCGGCAAGGTCTGGTGCAGTTTTTCAATCAGCGCCGTAGCCAGTATGACGTCACCAATGAAGGCGGTTTGGATAAGCAGAATTTTGTGGGTTGCAGCCAAATGGATAGACAAAGATTTAAGGCATAAAGAAGGCTTAAGCTCACTTCAAGGGTCTAAAAGACACTAAAGGCCCATATTTACACCGCTGAGTCGGCAAATTAGTACTTCAGCAAATCATCACGTACCTTTGCAGACTGAATAATAAAAATGGAAGAATACGAAATTTTCACCCTCCCCAACGGCATTCGCATTGTACATAAACAAGTTACGCATACGCAAGTAGTACACTGCGGCATTATGCTCGACGTAGGGAGCCGCGACGAAGAACCCCACCAGATTGGCATTGCCCATTTCTGGGAACATATGGCCTTTAAAGGCACAAAGAAGCGAAAATCTTTTCACATCCTCAACCGACTGGAATCGGTAGGAGGGGAGCTGAATGCCTATACCACCAAGGAAAAAATCTGCTTTCACGCCTCCGTGCTCGATAAGCATTTTGAAAAAGCCATTGAACTTCTGACCGATATCACCTTTGAATCGATCTTTCCCGAAAAACAGATTGAGAAGGAGCGGAGCGTCATCCTGGAAGAAATGGCTATGTACTATGACTCTCCCGAAGATGCCATTCAGGATGATTTCGATGGTGTACTGTTCGAAGGGCATCCTTTGGGTTACAACATTCTGGGTACCAACGACAGCGTCCGCTCATTCCGCAAATCGGATTTTCTGGAGTTCATTTCCCAGAACCTCAATACCGAACGGGTCGTTTTCTCTTCGGTAAGCAATCTGCCCTTTAAAAAGGTGGTAGAATTGGCCAAAAAATACCTGGCCGACATACCTGCGCATTCGGCCCGGAAAGAAAGGCAGCCTTTTGGAAATTACGTACCGAAGCGACGCAGCGTGATTCGCCCGGTATCACAAGCGCATTGCGCCATCGGTCGTACGGCTTACCCACTCAATGATAACCGCCGGTTGCCTTTTTTCATGCTAATCAACCTGCTGGGCGGACCCGCGATGAATTCCCGCCTGAATCTGGCCCTTAGGGAGAAATACGGCTTTGTGTACTCCGTGGAAGCGAATTATACTCCTTACGTAGATACTGGCTTTATGGCGGTTTATTTCGCCACTGAGAAAAAACAGTTGAATAAGAGCATATCACTGGTTATGCGCGAACTAAAAATGCTCAAGGATGCCCCTCTGGGTCGAATGCAGTTGCACAGCCTGAAAGAACAACTGATGGGGCAATTGGCGATGTCAGAAGAGAGCAATCTCAATTTTATGCTGATGATGGGCAAGAGCATTCTGGATATGAATCGGGTAGACAAGCTGGACGAAATCTTTGAAAGCGTGCATCACATTACCGCTAAAGAACTGCAGGAACTGGCCAATGAAATGTTTGATGAAAACCAGTTGAGCCTGCTTACTTTTTTGCCTGAATAAACGCTTTCGGATGATTTTACGCCCGTCCGCGTGCTTCAACTATCCTAATTGTCGCAATGGTTTGCTCCTGAATCCGGCATTAATACGGCTTCGGAGCAAACTTCATCTGCTGTCTTGAAAATCCTTGAAATTCGGGTATATTTTGCGCCAAATCGAAACCAAATGGATTTCCTTCCTCTTCAGCTGATTCAATACGTAGAGCAGCATACGTCCCCGGAAACGCCTTTGCTGGCCCGTATCAATCGCGAAACCCACGCCCAGGTATTACAGCCCCGTATGTTGTCGGGTCATTTGCAGGGCCGGACACTTGCTACGTTTTCCCGAATGCTGCAACCCCTTAATATTCTGGAAATCGGCACCTATACGGGCTACTCTGCCATTTGTCTGGCCGAAGGTTTGCGTGAAGGCGGCAAGCTGTATACCATTGACGTAAATGAGGAATTAGAAGACCGGGTGCGGTCTTATTTTGCCGAAGCCGGCTTGACCCAACGGATTGATTACCGCATTGGAAAAGCGCTGGACATTATTCCGCAACTGGATGTGGTATTTGACCTGGTATTTATTGATGCCGACAAAGCGAACAATGCCAATTATTACGACCTGGTTTTCGACCGGGTACGCCCGGGCGGGTTTATGATCATTGATAACGTTTTGTGGAGTGGGAAGGTAACGAACCAGTATGATGCGGCGGACAAAGACACCCGCCTGATTCAGGACCTGAACCGGAAAATACACGAAGATCCGCGCGTTGAAAACCTGCTGTTGCCCATCCGCGATGGTCTGATGATTGCCAGAAAAAAAGGATAAAATTGCTTGCCTGACGGAAAAATTGAACCGTCTTTTTGCATTTTATGCAATGATTTTAATTCAACAGGAGTTGACCCTGATAAAATCAACTATACTGAAAAAGGTAAAATTCTGATTATACATAATGATGAGAAAGCAAAGAATTGCCATTGATATGGATGAGGTAATGGCAGATCCCCTCGCCCGTTTTTTGGAGTGGTACGAACGTGATCACGGAGTGGTTTTATCTCTGGACCAGCTACAAGGTAAAAAGATATACGAAGCAGTAGTGGAAGAGCACCAGGAAGTGATGCGAAGTTACCCGCATCAGGTGCATTTCTTTAAAGACCTGAAAGTAATGCAGGATAGTCAGGAAGTAATCAGAAAATTGTCGGAAAAATACGAAATTTTTATTGCCAGCGCGGCTATGGAATTTAAGCATTCTTTGTACGACAAACATTGCTGGCTACACGATCATTTTGAATTTATTCCCTGGAGTCACTACGTCTTTTGTGGCGACAAAAGCATTATTCACGCTGATTTTCTCATTGATGACCACGTACGCAATTTCAAAGGATTTATTGGCGAAGGAATTATTTTTACGGCTCCGCACAACGTAAACGAAACCGGTTATCGCAGGGTGAATAATTGGAAAGAAGTAGCCCAACTATTTTTATAGTGCGCGGAATTTTTGGTTTTTTGTAGTATAAGTTTTTATCTTCTTTTATTTTGCGAACGATTTGAAAAAGAAATTTTATTTTTCTGCAAAATAAAATTTCAACAGCGAGGTTAATTAGGAATCATTCAGATGGTAAGCGTGCTTTCAATCGTATGATTCAACCATCGCAATAGGGACGATCCGGAAAATTTTCTTTCTAAGAAATAGTTTAGAAAATTGAAGTTTTATCCGGAAAATAGAAGTGAATCAGCCCTCTTTTTGTTGAGATTCACTTTTTTTTCAAAGTCAGTAAAAGCGAAAATAGAGTTAATAAGGTGTGAATAAAATAAGTAACAAAACCTAATTTCTGACTTATGAGGTCTATTCGCTCTCTCCTGCTTTCTTTTGGCTTTTTGTTTTCGTTTCTGGTTCAGGCCCAGGAATTTGAGGTCCCCGGCACAATGGAATTTGCCGACATCAAACTTCGCATTGACAACGATGCCAAGAACTTGATCAGCAAGAACATCTGGCTGTTAAGAAAGAACGAAGCTTATTTTAACACAACACTGGAGAGATTCGATCTGTACCTGCCGGTGCTGGAACGGGTGCTGGCAGAAGAAGGATTACCCAGTGATTTCAAGTACCTGGCATTGCAGGAAAGTTCGATGGTGTCGGATGTGGTGTCTACTTCCAATGCCGTAGGTTACTGGCAGTTCAAGCAGGCTTCTGCCATGGAAGTGGGCATGCGGGTAGACAACGACGTGGACGAACGCAAGCACATCATTGCCTCTTCAAGGGGAGCCGCCAAATACATCAAACGTAACAACTATTACCTGAAAAACTGGCTGGGAGCCCTGCTGTCGCACTACGCCGGCCTGGGTGGCGCCCGTACTCTGCTCCCTGCCGACTGGGCAGATGCCACCAGGTTAGATATTGATAAAAATACGCACTGGTACATTCTGAAATTCCTGGCTCATAAGCTGGCTTTCGAACAGTCGGTAGGACGGAATCAGTATCCCAACATGGTACTGCTGGAGTACAACCAGACCAATGGAAAGACCCTGAAGCAGATTGCGCGGGAACTGGACATGGAAACGGAACAACTGGAATTTTACAACAAATGGCTGGGTAGTTCCCGTATTCCGGAAGACAAGCCTTATACCGTGCTGGTGCCCGCTCCGGCCGGCCAGTTAAACGAACTTATTGCCAAGACTGGTTCCCCTTATCGTCCGCTGGCTCCCGGCGCAGTGGCAGTAGCCAGCGTAGAGAAGGAAGCGGTAACGCCAGTGGTGCCAGCTACAACGGGAGCGGTATTTCCGGTACTGAAGAAAAAGCGGGAAGACCGGATGTATGCCATCAATGGCAAAGCGGGCATCCAGGCCAAAACCGGCGATTCGCCGCAAAAACTGGCCAACGTGGCTGACATCAAACTGGAGAAGTTCCTCAAATTCAATGACTTGAAAAGTACCGACCGACTGGTGCCTGGACAGGTGTATTATCTGAAAAGAAAGCGTGCCCGGGCGGCTGTTGATGAGCACGTAGTGACGGAAGGGGAAACCTTGTGGGAAATTTCCCAACGTTACGGAATGACAATGAAGGCCTTGCTTCGGAAAAACCGGATGACCCACGTGGAGAAGCTCAAGCACGGACGGGTGTTGTGGTTGCGTCACGTTCGTCCCTCCAACGTGCCCGTTGAGATCCGTGATATACCCAAGCCGGCTCCAGTGATGGTGGCTCAATCCAAAACGGAAGCGAAACCCAAGCCCGTAGCCAAGCCGGTACAGAATGACCTTCCCATGCAAAAGGAAGATTTGCCGGTAGCCCCCGTAGTCAGTGAGTCGCCGAAAGTAACCACGACCCCAGCTAAAGCACCGTTAAGCAAACCAGTGGAGAAAAAAGAGGAAGCACCTAAGGAAGAAGCCTCCCAATTGGAAGAAAAGGCCTTGTATACCCCCGTACCCGCCGTAGCCAGCAAACCGGCAGCACCTGTCACTGGCAAAACCACCCATACTGTAGAACAAGGACAAACCCTCTACGCCATTTCCCGCATGTATGGAACCTCCGTAGCTGATTTGCGCCGCTGGAATGGCTTGTCAGAAACGGATGCCGTGAAAATCGGTCAGGTACTGCTCCTAAGCCAACCCAACGAATCCATTGAAACGCCGGCCTCAGTAGCTCAGCAAAAACCGGCTACGGAAGAGTTTACCGAATACGTGGTGCAGCCTGGTGATACGGTGTACAAAATATCCCGCACGTACGGCGTTTCGGTCAATGATCTGCTTTCGTGGAATGGCAAGACCGACCCTTCTCTGGCCCTGGGTGAAGTGTTGAAAGTGAAGAAAAGTGCCAATCGTTAGAAGGATGTAACAGTTGAATCGCCTGATTTTTCAATTAATCAAAGAGGCCAGATCGGGTTTATACCTGATCTGGCCTCTTTGCTATGGGCGAATAAATGATTTTGAATTAATCGCTTATCGCCTTTCGGTCTTCAGTCCGATTTTGCTGTTTTTGTAGCCGTAAGCAAAATAGATGATCAAGCCCACAAAGAGCCAGATGATAAAACGTGCCCAGTTGGTGACGCCCAGCTCAGTCATCAAATACAGGTTCACCAGCAGCCCCAGCACCGGGATCAGCGACAGGTTGCGGGAATAAGTGAGCCAGGCCATCAGTATACAGACTAAAATGAAGCCAAGCATGAGTATCTTGTGCTCCAATAAATTCCAGAAACCGATGCCGTCGGCTGCATTCTGTGCCGTTCCTTCCGGTACTGACAGGCTCATAAAAGCGCTCCAGGCCTCCGGATTCAGCTTATAAACCAAGAAGGCACAGGTGACCAATGACACAGTCACAATGTATTTCCCGTTGATGTAAGGCACCTTAAAGCCCCTCCGGTTGTAAGAAGAGGTGCGATCCAGCAGCAAGACGCCTCCCGAAACCAGCGCAAAGGCGAACAAAGTACCAATGCTGGTAAAGTCGGTCATTTCTTTCAGGTTGAAGAAAAGCGTAGGAATGGCTACCAGCAATCCGGCAATGATGGTGGCAAAAGAAGGTGTTTTGAACCGGGGATGAATATTGGAGAAGCGTTTTGGCAGTAAGCCATCCCGACTCATCGTCATCCAGATGCGGGGTTGCCCCAACTGAAATACCAGTAACACACTGGTTGTAGCCACCACCGCACTGACCGCCACCAGTCCAGCAATAACGTTCAGGTCCAGGCGTTCAAACACGAAGGCCAGCGGGTCACCCACGGCCAGTTCTTTGTAGTTGACCATACCCGTCAATACCAGGGTCACCAAAATGTACAGGACAGTACAGATGGCCAGTACGTAGATCATTGCTCTGGGCAGGTCACGTTGCGGATTCTTGCATTCTTCTGCCGTGGTAGAAATGGCGTCGAAGCCAATGTAGGCAAAGAAGACCGCCGATACCCCGCGCAAAACGCCTCCGATGCCATTGGGAGCAAAGGGGGACCAGTTGTCAGGGTTTACGTAAAACGAACCTACGACGATGACCAGGATGACCACGGACACCTTCAGCAATACCAGGATGTTGCTGGTGGTCTTGCTCTCCTGGATGCCAATGTACACCACCGTAGTAATCAGCACGGTAATCAGCAGGGCCGGCAAATCGGCAATGAGGCGAAGTCCACCCAGATCGGGCGCCTTTTGCCAGGCCAGTGCAGCCAACTGCAGGTGAGAAGGAATATCCTGAATGGCTGTACCCGATTGAAGCATAGACTGTACTTCCGAATAGCCATTGGCAGCAGAACGATAATCCATTGTCAGGAACTCCGGTACGTGCAGGCCTATGCCATCCAGCAGCCCGGTAAAGTAATCCGACCAGGAAATGGCGACTACCACGTTCCCAATGGCATATTCTAGCAGCAGGTTCCAGCCAATGATCCAGGCGGCCAGTTCGCCGAAAGAAGTGTAGGTATACGTATAGGCGCTGCCGCTGATGGGAATGGTAGAAGCGAATTCGGCGTAACACATGGCGGAAAAGGCGCAGGCAATGGCCGTAAAGATAAAAAGAAGGGAAACGGCCGGTCCGCCGTCATAACTGGCCTGCCCGATGGTGCTGAAGATGCCCGCTCCGATGACGGCGGCAATCCCCAGGGCAACCAAATCGCGCAAAGTGAGGTTTTTGACTAATTGGTGGTCTTTGTTGGTTTCGTTGGTATGAATGTCAGTCAGTATCTGATCAATACTTTTGCGTCGGAATAAGGTTTTAATGTCCACGTTAAGTAAATAAGAGATCTATTTTAATTGTGTTTGATTAACTAAGGCTGTTGTTGAAGAGGGAGCCGGTTGCCTCCCTTGCAGTATCATCTGACTCAATAGAAGATGCAGAAACAACGCAATGAAGCCAAATGATTCACGTAAGTTCTTTTCCTGAGCATAAATAAGCAATTATTTCTGACAATTCTGCCCAACCTGTTAAACATCGTATATTTTTGTACCTTCTATCCCAGTCTTATGTCAGTTGTAGTAACCAACCTTACCAAAATTTTCGGTCAGCAGAAAGCAGTCAACCAGATCTCTTTTGAAGTGTTGCAGGGCCAGGTTGTGGGCTTTTTAGGACCGAATGGAGCCGGTAAGTCCACTACAATGAAGATGGCTACCTGTTACCTGCCTCCTACCAGCGGCACCATTGAAGTGAATGGTTTTGATGTAGTCAGGTCGCCGATGGACGTCCGAAGAAGCGTTGGGTACCTGGCTGAGCACAATCCCTTGTACCTGGATATGTACGTGCGGGAATACCTGGCTTTTGCGGGTTCTTTGCACGGGTTGAAGGGCCAGCTGCTTGGCAATCGGATAAAGGAGATGGTAGAACTGGTAGGGCTGGGCCTGGAACAGCGGAAAAAGATCGGCTCCTTATCCAAAGGCTATCGGCAGCGGGTCGGATTGGCTCAGGCGCTCATCCACAATCCCCCCGTCCTCATCCTGGACGAACCCACCACCGGGCTGGACCCCAATCAGATCGTAGAAATCCGGAACGTAATCCGGCAGATCGGAAAGGAGAAGACGGTGATTTTCTCCACACACATTATGCAGGAGGTAGAGGCGCTCTGTGACCGCGTCATCATCATCAACCTGGGTGAGGTTGTGGCTGACAGCGAAGTGCAGGCCTTGCGCAACCTGGTGCAGAACAAACAGGTCATTGTGGCTGAATTCAGCTCCGAAGTTGATACGGATTTGTTGCTGCGGTTGGAGGGAGTGAGTGGCGTTAAGTACCTCTCGATGGGACGGTACGAAATAACGACGGATAGCAGCCGGGATGTCCGACCTGAAGTTTTTCGCTTGGCTTCCGACCACGGCCTGGTGCTGATTGGCTTGAAATTGCAGGAAAACAACCTGGAGCACGTATTCCAAACGCTCACAAAATAATGTTATCATTCGGTGGCCACACAACGATCCGCGTATCAGAAACTTCCATACCATGTTTAGTATTTTCAAAAAGGAACTGAATACTTTTTTAAGTTCTTTGGTTGCTTATCTGGTGATCATCATCTTCCTGACGGCCGTGGGTTTGTTTGTCTGGGTTTTTCCCGACACCAATGTCCTGGACTATGGTTTTGCCGACCTTTCTTCCCTCTTTTCACTGGCCCCCTACATTTTTATGTTCCTTATTCCGGCCATCACCATGCGTACTTTTGCCGAAGAAAAGAAGACCGGAACGATGGAGCTACTCCTGACCAAGCCCCTGACCGATTGGGACATTATATTAGGTAAGTACCTCTCCAGCCTGTTTCTTGTTGTAATCGCCTTACTGCCTACGCTGATTTATTATTACGCGATTTACCAATTGGGAAATCCGAAGGGAAACGTGGATTCGGCGGGTGTATTCGGCTCCTACATTGGGTTGATTTTACTGGGTGCCGTATTTACGGCCATTGGTACCTTTGCTTCTTCCATCAGCGAAAACCAGATTGTTTCCTTCGTCATCGCCGTGTTCCTGTGCTTCCTCTTGTACGCGGGGATCAGCGCACTGGCTTCGTTGGTTATCTGGGGAGGAGCTGCCTACGTAATCAGTCAGTTAGGGCTTGATTATCACTACAATGCCCTTAGCAAAGGGTTGATTGATTCCCGCAATGTCCTCTATTTTCTGAGTGTGATATTCGTTGCTTTATCGGCTACCAAATTGGTGTTGGGCAGCCGGAAATGGTAGGGGAATTTTTAAAAAAGGGGCTAGTAAGTTTGGAAAAAATATTTTAGTTTTACTGCTTATTCCATATTAACATTATTATGAACAAAGGAACAGTAAAATTCTTTAACGAAACCAAAGGCTTCGGTTTTATTAAGGACAGTCAGACATCTCAGGACATCTTCGTTCACGTAACCGGCCTGGTTGACAAAATCCGTGAAAATGATGAGGTTACCTTCGATGTCACCGAAGGTAAAAAAGGTTTGAACGCCATCAACGTAAGAGTTGTATAGTCATACATACAGTTTTTATCTTTACAAAAAAGCCCCTAACTCAGGGGCTTTTTTGTTGTAATGCAATGGGATTGGTTGTTCCAGTACTTTTCTGGAGCACCCATCCCTTGGTTATTCTGGCAGCAATTCCCAGCTATACTCCCTATGCGTTATTCATCCCCTTTCGTTTTTTCTTCCCTCATTTCTTATCAGGACGCATCCCGCTGATAGAGGGAGCCAGGCAATGGCTTATGAGCCATCATGTTACCCCCAGACGGGCAAAAGTTATTTTTATAGTTGAAAACGTAAAAATAGCAGTGCTTAGATCACTGCATTTACTCCTAAGTAGCCGGTTTGTCTACATTAAGAAAACATAACCAAAATGTTATCGTATGATGAATCAGTTACTTATAAAAAAGGAATACATTTCAATAAAGGAAAATTTGAAATGTGCGTTCATGTAAGAATCTACCCTGAACGGAATTCTTTACAATCCAAGGCTTGCCTATGTTTACAATACCAAGTCGGAGCGTTTTTCCGATGCCTTTATCATCATCAAACTACTTAAAAGCCATGACCACCGAAAGCGCCCTCATCCGCAATTTCAGAATCATCGAATCCATCGATAAAAATGACCGTCGCTGGTATTACGTTCAGAAAAAATACCTCTTCTTTTGGCTGATTATCTTGAAGCCGGAGGGCTTTTCCAGCCTGCAGGAAGCCAAAGAAGAAATCCATACGTATCTGTTTGGCCACGAACTGGAATACGTAGTAGCCAGATAGCAACTGATCTTTCTCAACAACCGGATCTCCGTTGTAAGCATTTAGCCCTGAGCCCGTATCCAGCGGGCTTTTTTGTTGGAATAAAAGGAAGCCATGTTTCGTTTCCCGGAAGAAGATTTTGAAAGCCGGGGCTAATTACGGAGTTTTGAGCAACGGTAGCCAATAGTTGTCAACCTCCGCGTGGACCCCTTACTTGGTCCGATTTTCATCGAATATGAAAAAGAAGCATCTCTCTCAATTTTTTATTGGACTGATTCTCATTGTACTCATCAACGTGTTGGCTGCCCGGTATTTTTTTCGCGTCGATCTGACTGAAGACCAGCGATACACCATATCCGATGCAACCATTAACGTACTGGACAACCTCGACGATGAGGTGTTTGTGAAAGTATATCTGGAAGGGAATTTTCCAGCCACCGCGGCGGGATTCAAACGCTTGCAGAATGCAGTGCGCGAAACGCTGGAGGAATTTCGGATCTACGCGGGTGACCGGGTACAGTATCGGTTTATTGATCCCTCTGCCCAGACCGATACCAAAGCCCGCAACCAGTTTCACATGGAACTGATGCAAAAAGGCCTGCAACCGACCAACCTGATTGCGAAAGAAGGGGAGCAGAAAACCGAAAAGCTGATTTTTCCCGGGGCTTTGGTATCCTACAAAGGAAAAGAGACGCCAGTATTATTATTAAAAGGAAACAAAGCCGCAACCCGTGATGAGATATTGAATCAATCAGTGGAGGGCGTGGAATTTGAACTGGCTTCTGCCATTCGTAAACTGACGTTGAAGGAGAAAAAACGCGTGGGCTTTTTACAGGGTTACAGTCAGATAGACCCGGCCCGGATCGCTGACCTTACTTTGTCATTACAGGAAAGCTACGATGTGTTTGCCGTAGATCTTCCCAAATCCAACTCCCTGCACGGCCTGGATGCGATGATCATGATCAAGCCCGATACGGCCCTGACCGAAGCAGATAAGTACAAGATTGACCAGTTCATCGTAAACGGAGGGAAGGCCTTGTTTTTTGTGGATGCGATGCGCGTAGACAGCGTGGGAGAGCAGGGTACCATTGCCTTTCCCTATAATCTCAATCTGGACGACCTCCTGTTCCGATATGGCGTCCGCCTCAATGCTACCCTAATCAAAGACCTCAATGCCGGGAAAATACCGCTCAACGTCGGCACCATGGGCAACCAGCCCCAAATTCAGTTGATGTCCTGGCCTTTCTACCCGCTCATCAATAGCTTCGGCCGACATCCGATTGTACGGAATATGGACGCGGTGTCTACCAAATTTGTGGGCACAATGGATACCGTAAAGGCCAACGGAATAACCAAGACCCCCTTACTATTTACTTCGCAGTACACCAAAGTGCTGCCGGCTCCCGTATCCATCTCCTTCAACGAAGCCCGACGCAATCCCGACCCGGCTACTTATAATAACGGAGCCAAACCCATTGCTTACTTGTTGGAAGGCTCGTTTGAATCATTGTTCAAAAACCGGATCGTTGCTTCCGATGAAAGAGCAAAAGATTTCAAAGAAAAAGGCCTTCCATCCAAAATCATCGTGTGCTCCGATGGAGATCTGGTATTGAATGAGTTTGACCGCCGAAAAAATCAACCGCTTCCGCTGGGTGTCGACCGTTTTATGGGCAGCGTATTTGCCAACAAAGACTTTGTGATGCACGCCATCGACTACCTGATGGATGAGAACGGGGTCATTATGTCGCGGGCAAAGGAAATTCAACTACGGCCTTTGGATAAACTAAGACTCAAAGAAGAGCGGCTGAGCTGGCAGGTAATCAATATGCTGGTTCCGGTGTTGCTGGTGTTGATTTTTGGCGTAGTAAGACAGTATTTGCGTCAGCGCAAATACGCCCGGTAGGCGAAGAAAAGTACTTTCGCCGGGTTGCTAAAAACATTTTTAAAGTAGCGTGATTTCTACCATTTTCTTTATTAAATTTACTGATAAATTGCCAAAAAACCCGGCCGGAATGCAGTCCCGCATACGTGAGGCCGAGACTATCTGAAGCATTAAACCTGAGACCAAACCTCCCATATGAAGTTCTCTGTCAACTCATCCAAACTGCTTAAGCACTTATCCTCCATCAGTGGGGTCATTGCTACCAATCCCATTGTTCCCATTCTGGAGAATTTTTTATTTCAGCTGAAAGACAGCAAACTGACCGTAACTGCCTCCGATCTGCAAACGGTTATGGTGATGGAACTGGAGGTAGAGTCCAACGACAGTGGTAACATTGCAGTGCCCGCCCGTATTCTGTTGGATACGCTCAGGGGTTTGCCTGATCAGTCAATTACTTTTAAAGTCGATAGTGCCACTTACGGCATTCAGATCAATACGGACAACGGGGTATACAAGCTATCCGGCGAAAATCCGACCGATTTCCCCAAAGTACCTACCGTGAGCCACAGCAATTCGGTTGACTTCCCGGCCGATGTACTGCTGCGGGCTATCACCAATACCATTTTTGCTACCAGCAGCGATGAACTTCGTCCGGCTATGACGGGGGTTTATCTGCAACTGACCGATTCCGGAACTACCTTCGTCGCTACCGACGGCCATCGGCTGATCCGTTACAAGCGGGTAGATGTTGCCTCCGGAATGGAAGCTTCTCTCATTATTCCCCGCAAGGCGCTCAACCTCCTGAAGTCTTCCCTGCCCGCCGATTCGTCGAACGTGAAGACCGAATTTAACCAGGCCAACGCCTTCTTTAGTTTCAGCAACATCCGGATGATCTGCCGACTGATTGATGAGCGTTTCCCCGATTATGAAAATGCCATTCCGCTCAATAATCCCAACGTGCTGACCATCAACCGGATGGAGTTGTTGAATTCTCTCAAGCGGATTTCTATTTACTCTAACCGTACTACGCACCAGATTCGCCTGAAAATCACTGGCAATGATCTGCAGATATCCGCCGAAGATCTTGACTATTCTAACGAAGCCAACGAAAGGCTGGTTTGTGAGTACTCCGGTGAGGATATGGAAATTGGTTTCAACGCCCGCTTTCTGGTGGAGATGCTGAGCAATATGAGCGCAAAAAGCATCACCCTAGAGCTATCGGCACCCAATCGGGCGGGTTTGATTTTGCCTACCGAAGTGGAAGAGAACGAAGATATCCTGATGCTGGTGATGCCGGTGATGCTCAATAACTACGCATAACCCAACTCCATTTCTTTTTCAAACCCCTTGTATGCACGCCATTACAAGGGGTTTTTGCATTTCTGGCTGGTGGCTCAACTTCAATGGTCGAAAGCCGTTGAAGTAAATAATTGTTATCTGGAGTTAAATGCCGGGAAATAAAATACGTCAGTCCGGACTTTGGGATACAATTTATAATCACCTTTTACTTATCGGTGCATTGACAAACGTGCACACCCACATATGTTTTTTAGGCGCATTTGGTTGCTGAGCTGGTTGTTGCTGGGGGCAGAGTTTTTTCCAGTGTTTGCCCAGCAGCCTAACGTTGCCGATCAGAATGAATACGTAGCTGACTTTCCTGAAATTTCTTCTGCCCGTCTGAATATCGCCAGAGGTCATTTTGGCTTTAGCCTCAAAAGTAAAACCGGTGACAAAAAGTCGGTTGTTTATCTACCCAATATACGAGGCAGGTACGGAATCGAATTCTATTACCGGAAACTGGGATTGGAACTTTCTTTGGGTTTGCCCACAACTGATCGGGAAATCGCTTTGTTTGGTAACACCCGATCGTGGGACTTTCAGGTAAACCTGTATCGGAAAAAGTTTGGTTATGACCTGAGTTTGCAGTGGTACAAAGGTTTTTATCTGGCCAACCCAAGCGACTTCGATAGTCAATGGAATGTAGTAGGTGGGTATCCGCAATTGCCCGGACTGACTACTTTCCACATTGGTGCCAACGCCTATCACGTGTTCAATTACAATCGTTTTTCTTTTCAGGCGGCTTTCAATCAAGCGGAACGGCAGGTCAAAAGCGCCGGCTCATTCCTGCTGATGGGCTCGGCGTTTCATACCCGCATCCGTGGTGACTCCAGCCTGTTTCCTACTCCGGGCCTGGCCGATTTGAAACAGGGAATTCGTTTCCGGCAGGGCTACTTCAATACCCTTTCTCTGGCCCCTGGTTATGCCTATACCTACGTATTTGAAAAGGACTACTACGTTTCTGCTTCCCTGTGCTGGGGGCTGTCTGTCAGGCAGCAGATGTACGATATTGACGACGAACGAAAAGTAGGAGTGGGAATGGGTCATAAAGTAAACTTCCGGATCGCTGCCGGTTATTACGGCAACAAAATATTTACCGGCTTTCACCTGATATGGGACAACAACCGGATGGGACTGGAAAATGTCCGCTTGAGCACTTCTTCCATAGACATCAGACTCTTTGTTGGTTACCGATTCAATCGCTTTTTTGGCAGGAGAATACAGAACGACAAACTGGACAAGATCATACTGAAGCCGGAACCAGTTCAAAATTGAGCACACGGTTTCTACCTTATTTAAACTCCTTGGGGTAGTGGAAAAAGGCCAGCTTCCCCGCTGTTCTTTCCAGGTCCTGCCATTTGTCGATGGCAAACTGGATGCACACGATTCCGGTAGTAGGGATATTGTCGGCATCAAAGTCAGATACGTAATTGGCGAATTCGGTAAGGCCAGGATTGTGGCCTACCAGCATCAGGGAGTGGCAGGTGGATGACTGTCGGCTGATGATTTTTGTCAGTGTCTTTGGCGATGCTTCGTAAACCTGTTTTTCCGCCTGAATTCGCTCCAGCGCATAGTCTATTTCCGATGCAATAATTCGGGCAGTCGTAATGGCCCGGTTGGCCGGGCTGGACAAGATGAGGTCCGGTCGGATGCCCTTCGTTTTTAATAACTTGCCCATGACGGGAGCATTGCGTTTTCCTCTTTTATTCAGCGGCCGATCGAAGTCATCCAGACTTTCATCGGACCAATCTGATTTAGCGTGTCGGACCAGATATAACGTTTTCATAGGGCGATAAAATGGTTTTTTGCAATGAATTCAACCAAATGGGCTGTTGATATTTGAACAAATAGTTTAGCAATAATTCTATTTTATTTTTATTTTTGGTTAGTCCATCCAAATTATTAATTCATTTTTATGCAAACGGGTACAGTAAAGTTCTTTAATGAAAGCAAAGGGTACGGCTTTATCAAAGATGATGAATCTAACCAAGAGATCTTCGTGCACGTAACTGGTTTGGTCGATCAAATCCGGGAACACGACAAAGTTTCCTTCGAAGTAGTAGAAGGAAAAAAAGGAATGAACGCCGTCAACGTGAGGAAGATGTAATTCTCCAAAGGGAGTGTTGCTTAAATTTACATAAAGCCATCGATTGAAGAATGCTCACTTGCACTTCAATCGATGGCTTTTTTTCTAAGATTTGTATAAAATGATTATGGAAAATGGCTGAAGAGAACGTCTGATGATCATCAATCAACTGACTACTCACATGTCTCTTTTTGTACGCTCTCACTTTATACGCCACAAAGCGTTGCTCCAGGTCGATATGACCCCGCTGGCCGACCTGGGTTTTCTACTGGTTGCCTTCTTTATGCTTTCTGCGCACCTGGCATCCCAGAATATTCCCGCAGTCGATCTGCCTGAAATTAAAGATTATTACAGTTGTTCTCTGCGTGAACCAAACAGGTTAACTATTCTGGTGTCTAAAGAGGGCAAGATTTACTACCGATTTAACCGAGAAAAGCAACGCGCTTTGACCCTGAATTTTCTGGAGAAAAAGGGCGTTCAACTGTCAAGTAAGGACCGGGAAGAATTAGCCAACCTGGACTATTTTGGGATGGACACGCTTGAGCTTACTGCTTATCTAAAGATGAGTGCTGTTGAGCGAAAATGGTTTGTACAAAGTGGCATTTCCCTGCAAACCGAAAAAAATCAGCTTTCTGAATGGTTGCAGTACATCAGAATGGTAGAACCAAGGATGCGAATTGATTTAGAGTGCGACGAAACGAATAAATTCCCCATTGTGAAGCAGGTTATTCAGACTTTACAGGACAATGGGATTAGTAGGTTCAATCTGCTGGCCAATCCTGACTATAATTTTGATGCTGAAAGAAATATGAACTGAAATAGTGGACCAGGTTAGAAGCACATCGCTTTACAACCTGGTCCACCGTCAAGGCACTACTCTACCCACTTCTTTACCTCATCCGGCGTAGGCATGGGCAGTTCCAGCTTCAGCTTTTTGCGGGTACCACCTAGGCTGTTGTACAGCTTGTTGGGGTTTTCTCCTTTCAGCTTTTCTATCTGTACGTAACCCAGTTCCCTTAGCACCCGGATCCAGCCTTGAGGGATACCTTTCGATTCAAAGTCGGCATCGGTGGAGACCGACACTTCCGCTTTTTTCTCCGGCTTCATCTGGGGGAAGAAAAGCACGTCCTGAATGGAATTGGAGTTGGTCATAATCATGGAAAGGCGATCAATGCCAATGCCCAGACCGGCCGTAGGGGGCATGCCATACTCCAGTGAGCGCAGGAAATCTTCGTCCAGCACCATTGCTTCCACGTCGCCGCGACGACCCAGTTCCAGTTGCTCCTCAAAACGCTTGCGCTGATCAATTGGATCGTTCAGTTCGGAGAAGGCGTTACATATTTCTTTGCCATTACAGATGGCCTCAAATCTTTCTACCAGCCCTTCTTTGCTGCGGTGCCGTTTGGCCAGCGGAGACATTTCTACCGGGTAGTCGGTAATGAAGGTAGGTTGGATGAGTTGGTGTTCGCAGGTTTCTCCGAATATTTCGTCGATCAGTTTCCCTTTGCCCATGCTGTCGTCTACCGTTATGTTCAGCTTCTTCGCCGTCAGCCGCAACTGGCCTTCGTCCATTTGGGAGATGTCGATGCCGGTATAATGCTGGATCGCTTCAAACATCGTATACCGTTTCCAGGGTCGCTGGAAATTGATGAGGTGTTCGCCAACGGGTACTTCGGTGGTGCCGTGCAGCGCCAAAGCTACCTTTTCTACCATCTCTTCCACCAGGTCCATCATCCATTCGTAGTCTTTGTAAGCTACGTACAGTTCTACCTGAGTAAATTCCGGATTGTGGAAGCGGTCCATCCCTTCGTTTCGGAAATCCTTGGCAAATTCGTATACTCCATCAAAACCGCCTACTATCAGCCGCTTCAGGTACAGTTCGTTCGCAATCCGCAAGTACAAGGTCATGTCCAGCGTATTGTGGTGCGTCTTGAACGGACGGGCCGCAGCGCCTCCGTACAAAGGTTGCAGGATGGGCGTTTCTACTTCCAGGTAGCCCCGGTTATTCAGGTACTCCCGAATGGTGGAAACCAGCTGGGTACGTTTGCGGAAGGTTTCGCGTACGTGCGGATTCACAATCAGGTCGACGTAACGCTGGCGGTAACGCAATTCCGGATCGGTGAAGGCATCATAGGTGTGCACGTTACCGTGTTCATCCTTTACTTCTCTGACAATTGGAAGTGGATGCAGCGATTTGGTAAGCAGTTTGAATTCGCGGACGTGAATGGAGATTTCACCGGTTTGAGTAGTAAACACAAAGCCTTTCACACCAATAATATCGCCAATATCCAGTAGTTTCTTGAATACGGTATTGTACAAGGTTTTGTCTTCACCGGGGCAGAGATCATCGCGGCGGAAGTAGAGTTGGATTCTGCCCGTGGAATCCTGAATTTCGGCAAAGGAAGCACTTCCCATAATGCGGAACATCATGAGTCTTCCGGCAATGGAAATGTCTTTGTAATCGTTCTTGTTGCGGTCGTAATTGCGGTGAATGTCATCCGCCGTGACATTGATGGGAAACAATTCGGACGGGTAGGGCTCAATACCCATCCGCATCAAGTCTTCGCGTTTTTTACGTCTTAATTCTTCTTGTTCACTCAATTGCATATAGAAAAGGATAAGCCCGCCTGAAAACGGGCATCGTGGCTAGAAAAGGATATAAGTTTCAAAATTAGGAATTTTGGCAGTAGTTCAAACCAGGGATTAAGACCTAACAAAAAACGAGGCCCGATCTGAGCCTCGTTTCGTGCGAATCAAGCAGATTGGAATTATAAGTTGTTGGAAGTAAGCTTGGCTCCCAGGTATTCGCGGTTCAGTCGGGCGATATGGATCTGCTCGATACCTTTGGGGCATTCGGCCGAACAAGCACCGGTATTGCTACAGGCTCCAAATCCTTCAATGTCCATCTGAGCTACCATTTTTTCGGCTCGGGTCTTTCTTTCGGCCTTTCCTTGGGGCAACAGCGCCAGTTGCGACACTTTGGCTGCCACAAAAAGCATGGCTGAGCCGTTCTTGCAGGCTGCTACGCAGGCACCACAGGCGATGCAGGCGGCAGCATCCATCGCTTCTTCGGCAATGTCGCGGGGAATGAGAATTTCATTGGCATCGCGTGCGCTACCCGTATTAACGGAGACGTAACCACCCGCCTGAATGATGCGGTCAAAAGCCGTCCGGTCTACACTCAGGTCTTTGATGACCGGGAAAGGCTTGGCTCTCCAGGGCTCAATGTAAATGGTATCGCCGTCGTTGAAGCTGCGCATGTGCAATTGGCACGCGGCCGCTTTTTGCTGAGGACCGTGCGCCCGCCCGTTGATGTACAAAGCACACGATCCGCAAATTCCTTCCCGACAATCGTGGTCAAAAGCTACCGGTTCCTGTCCGCTCTTAATGAGTTGCTGGTTCAACACGTCCAGCATCTCCAGAAAAGACATATCTTCTGAAATATCGTTGATTTTATAATCTACTATACTGCCTGGCGAAGTAGCATTTTTTTGCCGCCAGATCTTCAAGGTTAAGTTCATAGATTGATGGTTGGATGCGCTGATAGGCTGAATTCTAAATTGCGTAAACGCGTCGGCTTATCAGCTATGAATTTGACTATTTATAGCTTCTTTGGGTCAGTTTCACGTTTTCGAAGATCAGTTCTTCTTTGTGAAGTTCTTCCGGCTGGTTATCGCCTTTGTATTCCCAGGCGGCTACGTAGGCGAAGTTGGCGTCATCACGTTGCGCTTCTCCGTCTTCCGTCTGGTGTTCTTCCCGGAAATGCCCACCGCAGGATTCTTCCCGGTTCAAGGCATCATCGACCATCAGTTCTCCCAATTCCAGGAAGTCGGCTACGCGGAGTGCTTTTTCCAGGGTCTGGTTCAGCTCTTCGTTGACGCCCGTTACTTTCACATCCGACCAGAACTCCTTCCGAAGGGCCTGTATTTTGGTTTTGGCACCCCGTAACCCTTCCGCATTACGTGACATACCGCAGTAGTCCCACATAATATGACCCAGTTCGCGGTGAAACTCATCTACTGTGCGTTTGCCGTTGATAGAAAGCAGTTTCTTGGTACGATCTTCCACGTTTTTTATGGCCTCCTTGAACGCCGGATGATCGACCGGAAGTTTATCGGAAGCAGAAACCGTAGCCAGGTAATCACCAATGGTGTAAGGAATAACAAAGTACCCATCAGCCAAACCTTGCATTAAAGCGCTGGCTCCCAGTCGGTTGGCGCCGTGGTCGGAGAAGTTACATTCACCCATGGCGTACAGGCCAGTGATGGAAGTCATCAGGTTATAATCTACCCAAAGGCCACCCATGGTGTAGTGTACCGCCGGATAAATGCGCATGGGCACCTGATACGGGTCTTCGCCGGTGATCTTTTCGTACATTTCGAAGAGGTTGCCGTATTTGGCTTCAATCACCTTCCTTCCGTCGCGTTTGATGGCATCGGCAAAGTCCAGGTAAACGGCCAGTTTCTTGCCGCCTTCAGTGCCGGCCTTTCCTACGCCCCGGCCCTCGTCGCATACGTACTTAGCGTTGCGGGAAGCCACGTCGCGGGGAACCAGGTTTCCGAAAGCCGGGTAACGCCGCTCCAGGAAGTAGTCGCGCTCCGTTTCGGGAATGTCGCCCGGGTTCCGGTTGTCATTCATCTTCTTGGGCACCCATACCCGTCCGTCGTTCCGCAGCGATTCCGACATCAGCGTCAGCTTCGACTGGTGGTCACCCGATACGGGAATACAAGTGGGATGAATCTGCGTGTAGCAAGGATTGCCAAAGAAGGCCCCTTTCTTATGGGCTCTCCAGGCGGCCGTAGCGTTGCAGTAAAGGGCATTGGTCGACAGGTAGAATACGTTCCCATATCCGCCCGTAGCTAGGATGACTGCGTGTGCCGAATGCGATTCAATCTGTCCCGTAATCAGGTTACGGGTAATGATGCCGCGAGCTTTGCCACCTTCTACGACCAGATCCAGCATTTCCGAACGGGTATATAACTTCACTTTCCCGGATGCAATCTGTCGGCTAAGGGCACTGTACGCACCCAATAACAACTGCTGACCGGTTTGCCCCCGGGCGTAAAAAGTACGCGATACCTGGGCACCACCAAAGGAGCGGTTGGCCAACAGGCCACCGTACTCACGGGCAAAGGGTACGCCCTGGGCCACGCACTGATCAATGATGTTGACGCTTACCTGGGCCAATCGGTACACATTGGCTTCTCTGGCCCGGTAGTCACCACCTTTGATGGTATCGTAAAAAAGCCGGTATACGCTGTCCCCATCATTCTGGTAGTTCTTGGCCGCATTGATTCCGCCCTGCGCGGCAATGCTGTGCGCCCGACGGGGGCTTTCGTGGTAGGTAAATACTTTTACATTGTATCCCAGTTCCGCCAGCGATGCCGCGGCCGAAGAACCAGCCAGTCCCGTTCCTACAATGATGATTTCGTATTTCCGTTTATTCGCTGGATTGACCAGCTTCATATTGAACTTATGCTTCTCCCACTTTTCAGCCAAAGGGCCTTCAGGGATCTTTGAATCTAATTTCATATCCTCAGGATAAAGACGATTAATGTTGCTTAAAATACACGATCAATGGGATGGCGGCAAAGGCAGCGGGCACCAGAATGGAAAACGCCAGGCCCACATTCTTTATAACCGGAGAATACTTCGGATGTTTCCACCCGATGGTCTGGAAGGCACTCTGGAAGCCGTGAGACAAGTGAAAGGCCAGCCCCATCATAGAAACTACGTACAGAGCGACCAGCCATGGCTGATTAAATGCTTCATAAGTAATCCGGTATAAATCTTTGAATTCGTCGCCTCCGTAAGATATCATTGGAATGTCCCCGAACTTGGAGCGGTACCAAAGGGCTTTCAGGTGAATGACCAGAAAAATGAGGATGATGGTACCCAGAATGCCCATGTTACGCGAAGCCCAGGTGCTGTTCTCCGAAGGTTTGTTATAGGCATAGCCAATCTGGCGGGCGCTACGGTTTCTGGCAGTCAGCACTACACTGATAACGATGTGCAGTAGAATCAGAGAAAAGTTGACAATGGAAATGGTCTGAATAAGCGGATTCACCCCCATAAAATGGGCGTATTTATTGAAATCCTGCCCGCCATCGCTTTTCAATAATTGTAAATTTCCAATAAGGTGAACAACCAGGAACAGGATCAGGAAAAAACCCGTAAGCGCCATGAGCACTTTACGGCCAATTGTACTCGTCAATGTTTGTGTAATCCAACTCATTTTATCAGGTGATAAATTAACGGGGTTAAAAAAAATAATTTTAACTTAAAAACGTAAATTACTCCTATTTCCAATCCGGTAACGGACGGGCTCTCTTCAGGGCATAGATAGCTGTAAAACACCCGAAAATCATAAAAAAAAGGATGTTTATTTCTATACTCGCAAACCGTCCAAAGATAGGTTCCGCACTATTATCAACCAAATTGATTAACTTATTTTAAGTAATTCTAAATTGCAGCTCATTTATGACATAGCCCGGAAACAATGTTTATTTGGAATGTCCGTTTTATTGGCACATTTCGTATAACTCGCTGTCACTTTTGTTTGTTTAATGTATATATGTCAGGATTGTACTGTTTTCATAAGATCGTTTAACCGAACCTCATTGCGTATATGAGATACATATATAGTGCATTTGGCTGCTTGCTACTGTGCTTGCTGGTAATCAGTGAAGCAAGTGCTACTCACCTGCGGGCCGGAGAAATTGTTGCTGTTCGCGACCCCAACAATCCCCTCCGATACTGCTTCCGGCTCACTACTTATACCGATAACGTAAGGGGAAAACAAGCCAACGACGCCCAGAAAGACGTTACCTTCTTCTTTGGCGATGAGCTGACTGGCCAGGGTGGAACGTTGGTGTTGCGTACCAACGGACTGGGCACTGACATTGGCCGTGAAACCAGCGTCAATTATTATGAGGTATGCCACGTATTCTCCGGACCGGGCACTTATCAGGTGCGGGTAGGGATCCAGAACCGTAATGACGGCGTAATTAACTTGGGCGGCAGTTCCCAGGATATCAGCTTTTTTGTAGCCACCACCGTTTTCATCAACCCGCAATTGGGTTTCAATAGTACTCCCGTACTCAAGAACCCACCTCTCGACCAGGCCTGCGTGGGACGGCGCTTTATCCATAACCCTGCCGCCTTCGATGTTGACGGAGATAGTATTGCTTATCGCTTGACCCAGCCCCGGGCAGTGCCCGTCAATGATCTTACCGGCAGGGGAGTGGTCATTAGCGGATACGAAGATCCGGCTACGGGTCCCCGGTTTATTGGGGGATTAAACCAGGATGGAACGGCACCCGCCTCCTTCAGTATCAATGCGCGGACTGGCGACCTGATTTGGGATGCACCTGCCAGAGCTGGTCAGTATAATATAGCCTTTATTATTGAAGAATGGAGAAACGGCATTAAGATCGGGGAAATCATCCGCGATATGCAGATCAACGTGGAAGACTGTGATAACCAGCAGCCCCAGCTCGTTATTCCCAACGATACCTGCGTGGAAGCAGGTTACCGGTTTACCAATGTGCTGATTCGGGCAACCGATCCCCAGGGTAGCCCCATCATTCTTACTTCAGACACTACCTCCAGTGGGGTATACGGTCCGAACTTTCCCAGGGAGTGGGCTACTTTTACGCCGAGGGTAACTCCTCAGCCTCAACCCAGTCCCGCTTCCGGACTTTTCAATTGGCAGACCTCCTGTGATCACATTCGTCAGCAGCCTTACAGTGTGCTCTTCAAGGCTCAGGACGTTCCCAGTAACCAACAAGGCCAGCGGGTTCCCCTGACCGATCTGAAAACCTGGCAGATTACCGTAGTAGGGCCCAAACCGAAAAATCTGACGGCAACCGTCAATCCAGCTACCCGATCGGCCACCTTAAATTGGAGCAGTTACGAATGTCAGTTGCCCGGGGCCCAGATCATCATCTGGCGGAAAATAGGCTGCGGGTACACACCGGGTCCCTGTGAACGGGGGCTGTCGCCCGCTAGTGGCTACGTACCCGTTGGCAGTGTACCGGTTTCTGCAACCACGTATACGGATACCAACAACAATCAGGGTTTAGATCCCGGCGTGGGTTACAGCTATCGGATTTCCGTGCAGTTTGCTCCTCCCAAAGGAGGAGCCAGTCTGGCTTCCGATGAAGCCTGTCTGGATCTGCCCCTGAATCTGCCCATCATCACCCATGTGACCGTAGATAAGACGAATAAAGAATCGGCGGTTGCGGATGGAGAAATCACCGTGAAGTGGTTGCGTCCGTCCCAGCTGAACCGGACGCTTTTCCCGGGGCCTTACTCCTACCGGGTTTTCCGAGCTACCGGTCAGAACGGAACGAATTTCACGAGAGTTACGGCAACTGATATCCCTGAAACGTTTGCCGGTCAGGACTCAATTGTCAGCTTCAAAGATAATGGCCTGAATACCAGGGACTCTTCGTACCGGTACCGGCTGGAATTTTACTACTCCAATAATGTACTTTTGGATACCACCGCTGCCGCCAGCAGCGTTCGACTGGAGGCTTCATCCGCGATCAATGCCATCGATCTGACCTGGCAGGCAAATGTACCCTGGAGCAATGAGAACCAGACCCACGTGGTGTACCGGGAGAGCCGCACGCAGCCGGGAGTATACAACATTATCGCTCAGGTACCCGTGCAGGGAACGGCCACGTTCCGGTTCCGCGACGATGGGACGGATAGCTACGCGGCCGATGGTACCCAAACGCTCACGTTGAGCGCCGATTCCGTGTATTGTTATAAGGTGCAGACAGTAGGCTCTTATGGAAACATAAGGGTGCCTTCGCCTTTGCTCAACTTTTCGCAGGAGATCTGTGCTTCACCGCGTGATACCATAAGGCCTTGCCCACCGGTACTCAGCATCGATACGCTCATCTGCCGTGATTATTACAACAATGAAGATGAGCCAGAGACCTGTGGTGGTCCGTATGCCAATAACCTGACCTGGACGTATCCATCCGAAAATGCCCAGGGAATCAAGTGCAAAGAGGCGGTTCGTTTCAACCTGTACTATAAACGCTACCTGGAAGATGCTTTCGACAGCTTGCCCATTGCCACTATTCCGGCTCCGCTATTGGCTTACGTTCACCAGGGGCTCACTTCTTACGCCGGTTGCTATTACCTCACGGCCGTAGACCGGTCGGGCAATGAAAGCAATCCGAGTAACATCGTCTGCAAAGACAACTGCCCCTATTATGAGCTTCCAAACGTATTTACGCCCAACGGAGACGGGAAGAACGATACTTTTGAACCCTATCCTTGTCCACAGTTTGTGGAGTCAGTAGAATTTACCGTGTATAATCGCTGGGGTCGTAAGGTGTTCGAAACCAACCGGAACATACTCATCAACTGGGACGGCCGTACGGCGGCAGATGGAGAAACGCAGGGTAAGGAGTTGTCATCCTGGACCTACTATTACCTGGCGAAAGTAAAGTTCCAACGTCTGCGTCGACAAGATGAAGTACAAACCATCAAAGGCTGGGTACAGATTCTCAAGTAGGTGCCTTTCATAGCAAAGCATCGCTATTGCTATAAATTAAAATGCCACTTTTACAAAACAGTAATCTTTTGGTTTACTGGTGTTTTGTAAAAGTGGCATTCTTTTTTTCTTTGCTAAGCAACCTTATGCAAAGCATTGGCATCTTGTCACTGAAACCTGATTTTCAATGAAGCTGAAAATTTTACCTTATCATCAGGAAGAGCAATGGATCAGGGCTTGCCAGAAAGGGGAAGCCGCGGCCCAACGACAGGTGTACGATAAGTATGCCCGTCGCATGTTGGGCGTGTGTCTCCGTTACGTTGCCGACCCGTTCGAAGCAGAAGATGTGATGATCAGCGGTTTTATGAAAGTATTTGATAAAGTCAGCCAGTTTAAAGGAGAGGGGAGCTTCGAAGGATGGATCAGAAAAATTATGGTGAATGAAGCACTGAGTCATTTGCGTCGTAGTAAAAGCATCTACCTGGAAACGGACCTGGAAAAGGCCGATTATGAGCCCGATTACCATAGCCTGAGCAGTCACCTGGAAGAGGCGGATTTGTTGCAGATGATTCAACGACTCCCTACCGGTTATAAAACCGTTTTTAATTTATACGCTATCGAGGGCTATTCGCACAAAGAGATTGCAGAGATGCTTCAGATCAATGAAGGCACGTCCAAGTCACAATTGTGCCGGGCCAGGGTAATGTTGCAGCAGTACCTGGCCGAAAGTGAAACCGAACATAAAGTGATGCAGTATGGAAATGGAAAATAATCCAATCGACCGGCTTTTCGCTCAGAAATTGAGCCATTTCGGTCAGGAACCCAGCCCGGAAGCGTGGGCACGGTTACAAAGCCGGCAACAGGCCAAAAAGAAAAAGAGAGGCGCTTTTTATTATGTAGCGGCTTCTGTCTCAATAATCCTGGTGTCAGTTATCGCCTTGTGGCAATTTTATCTTAAGAATGACTCCGTTGCGCTTTTACCCGAGACTTCAATAGCAAAAAGCCAGAAGCCCATTATCCCCCTGCAACCAAAGTTAACCGAAGGGGAGAATCAAGGAAAGGATGCCATTGAACAGATAGCCGAAGCGATGCACCCCATTGCGATAGTGGAGAAAAAAGGAAAGGTAAACGTGGGAAAGAAGAAAGAAGCAGTGAGTCGAACCACTTCTCCCGATAAGAGACCAGTAATGGACGTCAAACCTGAAGCAGAGGTCATGGCTTCCATTGGGAATGAGACATCCTCTAATGAAAAGTTGTCAGATGGACGTACTGAAGAGGAGAAGAGCGAGCAAAAAATGAATGTCGTGGTACTGAATATTACCCCGCTTGCACAAAGCCCAGCTCATCTTGCAGCAGCGGATTTGACGGAGGCCCCTGAAGAAAAGGAAGTCCTACACCCTAAAACGAGATCCCGTGCCGGCAAGATATGGCAACAAGTAAAGAAGCTCAAAAAAGGAGAGAAAGTAGACTGGAAAGAAGTGGGTATCCGCCCGGACAATATTATCGCTTTGGTCAAACCAGACCGTGAAAACCGCCATTCGTCAAGATAAAACCTGAATTAATAGAAACTTTAAAACCTGTAATAACAATGAAAAAGTGTTGCGTGTGGATAATCAGTTTGTTTGGACTGGTTGGAATGGTATACGGTCAGTCAGCTCCCGGCAATCGAACCAATAAGGACTCCGTAGTGGTAAATTTTGGTAACAAAACCAGGATGATTCTGGTATCGGAAGAGAAAGGAGGTATTCAGAATCTGCAGAAATACGACTTCAATGAAATTCTGAAAGATGTGGGTATTTTCACGGAAAATGCCAAAAATAAGGAAACATATCTGTTCATCAATGATGCTACTGGAAAGCGGTATCTAAAGGATACAACACTGGTTATTACCGGAAAGGACAAGCAGGACACCGATGTTGAATCCAGATCGGACTCCTCCGTCGCCCGCGACGACCGCCGGGATAAGGATGATTATGATGAGGACAATGATGACGATGATGATTGGGAAGAAGACCGGCACAAGCATTATAATCACACTGATTTTTCCATGGACCTGGGTCTGAATCTATTTATGGAAGGCGGAAAAACCCCGTCCCGCTATAACTCGCCCTATGGATTGCGGCCTTTGGGTTCCCGCTACGTGGCCTTCAGTATCATGAATAACCAGCGGATAGGTGGAGAGAAAAGTCCATTTTTTATCCGTGCAGGATTGGAACTGGCCTGGAACAACTTTATGTTTGAAGGCAACAACTACGCAAAAGCAACGCCCGAAGGAATTACCTTTCCCGACTACGTAAATGAAAGTGGGCAGGCAGTTAATTTAGATAAGACGAAACTGACTGTTTGCTATCTCAGCATTCCGGTCATTCCCACGCTGCAATTTTATAACAAGTACGGCAGGAAGACTTTTAAAGTAGGAGCCGGAGGTTACGCAGGTTTGCGCTTGGCCAGTTATACGAAAGTAAAGTACAAAGATGGCGACAACAGCATTACCCGAAACGAACACGGGAGCTTTTACCTAAATGATTTCAGGTACGGCTTGATTGCCCAGGTCGGCATCAGAGGCATTTCCGTTTTTGCCAAGTATGATCTGAATCCGCTCTTTGATCAGGATAGAGGTCCGAAATTAAACGCTTTGAACGTCGGAATTACTTTATTTACGCTTTAGATCAATTCCATCTCAAATACAAAATACCGCTGGTTAGAATCCACCAGCGGTATTTTTTTTGTGCGTTAACTCCCTGAGGAGAGCTAGGAAAGGGTGTAAAGAAGCCAACACTTGAAAATAATTTTCATGCAATTATTTGACATAATGAAAAAAGGCCTAATTTTGCAACTCCTTAAAGAAAGGTAGCGGTTTCCAAAGCGCTGTTTCTCTTTAAATGGTTCTTTTTTTATTGTTTTGGGGAGATTCCAGAGTGGCCAAATGGATCAGACTGTAAATCTGCTGTCGTCAGACTTCGGAGGTTCGAATCCTCCTCTCCCCACCATTCAAAGCTCAGCAAACAGTCGCCTTTTAGGTGCCGTTTGCTGATCCTTGAACCGCGGGAGTAGCTCAGTTGGTAGAGCGACAGCCTTCCAAGCTGTAGGTCGCGGGTTCGAACCTCGTCTCCCGCTCTTTTCAATGAACAGTTAACAGTAAACAGTGGTCGTATGCAAATGATCACTGTTTACTGTTAACTGTTCACTGAATATGCCGACGTAGCTCAGTGGTAGAGCACTTCCTTGGTAAGGAAGAGGTCGCGGGTTCAATTCCCATCGTCGGCTCTAAGCCTCATCAGCTTCCCTTTTTACTATTATATTAACCAATCAACTTTAAACTGAGAATTTTCAAACATGGCTAAAGAGAATTTTGACCGCTCCAAACCTCACGTGAACATTGGTACGATCGGTCACGTTGACCACGGTAAGACTACCCTGACTGCCGCGATCACCAAGGTGCTTTCAGAGAAGGGCTTAGCTGAGAAGAGAGATTTTTCTCAGATTGATAACGCTCCTGAAGAAAAAGAAAGAGGTATTACTATCAATACTTCCCACGTAGAATATTCAACCGCTACCCGTCACTACGCACACGTTGACTGTCCTGGTCACGCTGACTACGTGAAGAACATGGTAACGGGTGCTGCCCAGATGGACGGCGCTATCCTGGTAGTGGCTGCTACCGATGGTCCGATGCCCCAAACCCGCGAACACATCCTGCTGGCTCGCCAGGTAGGTGTGCCTCAGCTGGTGGTGTTCATGAACAAAGTGGACATGGTAGACGATCCCGAACTGTTGGAACTGGTAGAAATGGAAATTCGTGAGCTGTTGAGCTTCTACGAATTCGACGGTGACAACATTCCGGTTATTCAGGGTTCTGCCCTGGGTGGTCTGAACGGAGAAGCCAAGTGGGTAGCTACCATCGAACAACTGATGGATGCCGTTGACACCTGGATTCCGATCCCGAAACGTTTGACTGACCTGCCCTTCCTGATGCCGGTAGAAGACGTGTTCTCTATCACGGGTCGCGGTACCGTAGCTACGGGTCGTATCGAAAGAGGTATCATCAACTCCGGTGAGCAGGTAGAAATCCTGGGTATGGGAGCTGAAAACCTGAAGTCAGTTGTTACGGGTGTGGAAATGTTCCGTAAGATTCTTGACCGCGGTGAAGCCGGCGATAACGTTGGTCTGCTGCTGAGAGGTATTGAAAAGACCGATATCCGTCGTGGTATGGTTATCTGTAAGCCCGGTTCTGTGAAGCCTCACAGCGAATTCAAAGCCGAGGTGTACATCTTGTCAAAAGAAGAAGGTGGTCGTCACACGCCTTTCTTCAACAAATACCGTCCTCAATTCTACCTGCGTACCACTGACGTAACGGGTGAAATTATGTTGCCCGAAGGTGTGGAAATGGTTATGCCGGGTGACAACATCACCATCACGGTAAAACTGTTGAACACTGTAGCAATGGAAAAGGGTCTGCGTTTCGCTATCCGTGAAGGTGGCAGAACCGTAGGTGCCGGTCAGGTGACTGAAATCATTAGCTAAATATTAAATTATACAAATGGGTTCTTGATTTTTTCAGGAACCCATTTGTATGTTTAACAAAAAGCAGTACCTTTGCAGTCCGATTTTTGGACTGTCTATACGGGTGTAGCTCAATTGGTAGAGTAGCGGTCTCCAAAACCGTTGGCTGGGGGTTCGAGTCCCTCCTCCCGTGCGCATCAGCATTATATTAATAATCAATGGAAAAAGTCTCTGCCTTCCTGAAAGACTCTTACGAAGAGATAAGAAATAAGGTCACTTGGCCTAAGTACGATGAACTTCAAAAGAGTTCTACCCTGGTGTTGGTTGCTTCCTTGATTTTTGCAGTGGTTGTCGGCGCAGTTGATTTCGCGTTTAAAAACGGAATGCAATACTATTACGATTTTTTCCGTTAATCAATCCCTCTCTACTAAAGCCTTCCAGACATGAGCGAATTAAAGTGGTATGTGGTTAGAGCCGTTTCCGGTCAGGAGAGAAAAGTAAAATCTTATCTCGAGACGGAAATTATGCGCCAGAATCTGAATGATCACATCCCGCAAGTTTTGATTCCTTCTGAAAAGGTATATGAAATGCGCAATGGAAAAAAGCGCGTCAGAGAAAAAAGTTTTTTCCCGGGGTATATTATCATATCCGCTGATCTTTCAAACGGAGAAGTGCTGCATACCATTACCAGTATACCGGGTGTAATCGGCTTTTTGGGATCGAATGACGGAGGCATTGCCCGTACCCCCGTGCCCTTGCGGCAGTCTGAAGTGAACCGGATTCTGGGTAAGGTAGACGAGACCGACAAACAGGACGCTAAACTGGAAACCCCGTTTATCGTGGGCGAATCGGTGAAAGTAATGGACGGTCCGTTCAACGGCTTTACCGGAGTAGTAGAAGAAGTACTGGAAGAAAGAAAGAAGCTCAAAGTAATGGTGAAAATCTTTGGTAGAAATACACCGGTTGAGTTGAACTATATGGAAGTGCAAAAACAGGACTAATTGTCTTGCTTCAATTTACATTCAATTACAAAATAAAATGGCTAAAGAAATTGGCGGCTATTTAAAGCTACAAGTAAAAGGAGGTTCTGCTAACCCATCCCCACCCATCGGTCCTGCGTTGGGTAGCAAGGGTCTGAATATTATGGAGTTCTGTAAGCAGTTCAATGCCAGAACCCAGGATAAGCAAGGAATGGTACTACCTGTGTTGATTACTTACTACAAAGACAAATCCTTTGAGTTTGTAATTAAAACTCCTCCGGCTCCCATTTTGCTCATGGAAGCTTCAAAAGTAAAGAGTGGCTCTGCCCAACCCAACCGCAACAAAGTGGGTTCAGTGTCCTGGGATCAGGTAAAGCAAATTGCCGAAACCAAAATGCCCGACCTGAACGCTTTTACGGTAGAGTCGGCTATGAAAATGGTAGCAGGCACTGCCCGTAGTATGGGACTTACCGTAACCGGAAAAGCTCCCTGGGAGAATAATTAATCTATGTACGATGGAGTGTCGCGTCTTTTAGGACGGGTTCGGCACGTTTGCACATCCTTATCAATTATGGCAAAACTAACCAAAAAACAAAAAGAGGCGCTTAGCAAGTACGATCCTGCTAAAGCGTATTCGCTGGCCGAAGCCGCGAATGTGCTCAAAGAGATATCCTACACGAAGTTCGATAGCTCCGTAGATATCGATGTTCGCCTGGGAGTAGATCCCCGTAAGGCCGATCAAATGGTGCGTGGCGTAGTGGCCCTGCCGCACGGAACTGGTAAAGAAGTAAAAGTACTGGTTTTATGTACGCCTGACAAAGAAGCCGAAGCGACTGCTGCCGGTGCTGACTACGTGGGTCTGGATGATTACATTCAGAAAATCGAACAGGGTTGGACAGACGTTGACGTCATCATTACGATGCCGACGGTAATGGCTAAGGTAGGTAAATTAGGTAGAGTGCTGGGTCCCCGGGGCCTGATGCCTAATCCCAAGTCAGGTACGGTTACTTTGGAAGTTGGAAAAGCGGTGAAGGAAGTAAAAGCCGGTAAGATTGATTTCAAAGTAGATAAATTCGGCATTGTTCACACCAGCATTGGGAAGGTTTCTTTTTCTCCGGAAAAGCTGGCTGAAAATGCCCAGGAAGTCATCAACACGCTGATGCGTCTGAAACCTTCCTCCGCAAAAGGGACCTACGTAAAGACAGTCTATATGTCTAGCACCATGAGTCCGAGTGTAAACATTGATAAAAGCACAGTAGCAGGTATATAGCCATGACACGGGAAGAAAAAGCCGTCATTATTGACGAACTAAAGGAAAAATTTGCCTCCAACCCTTATTTCTACATTACTGATACCGGTGGTATGACAGTAGCAGAAATCAACAACTGGAGAAGAATGTGCTTCGAGAAGGGCATTGAATACCGCGTAGTGAAAAATACCCTGATTAAAAAGGCGTTGGAAGTCCTACCGACTGATTATTCTTCTTTCAATGATAAGGTACTGGCTGGTTTCTCTGGCATTATGTTCTCTGCGGAGTCGGGGAAAGCTCCGGCCGCGCTGATCAAAGAATTCAGAAAGACGAAAGCCAGCGAAAAGCCGATTCTGAAAGGGGCATCCATCGATTCAGCCATTTTTATTGGCGATGAAACCCTGGATACGCTCGTTAGTCTGAAGTCCAAGCAGGAATTGATTGGCGAGATCATTGGGTTGTTGCAATCTCCAGCCAAAAATGTGGTTTCTGCACTGCAAAGTGGAGGAAACAAACTGGCGGGTATTATCAAAACCCTTTCCGAAAAGGAACAATAAGCAAGGCTTCCAATTTTATTTATATTATTTATCCCTGAATCTTTTAACTTACAATACAAATGGCAGATTTGAAAGCGTTCGCAGAGCAGTTGGTTAACCTGACTGTGAAAGAAGTAAATGAATTAGCAACCATCCTGAAGGATGAATATGGTATCGAACCCGCCGCTGCCGCTGTTGTGGCTGCTCCTTCTCAAGGCGGTGGTAGTGGTGACGCTGCTCCGGCCGTTGCTGAGAAAACCTCATTCGATGTAATCCTGAAAGCTCCTGGTGCTGCCAAACTGCAGATCGTGAAGCTGGTGAAAGACCTGACTGGTCTGGGCTTGAAAGAAGCCAAAGAACTGGTTGATGGTGCACCGAAGCCGGTAAAAGAAGGCGTTGCTAAGGATGAAGCTGAAGCTTTGAAAAAGCAACTGGAAGAAGCTGGTGCCGAAGTTGAAGTAAAATAATTGCTCCAATCCTGTTTCTAACATAAAGCCCCTATGGTTAGGCCTGGCGCAAGTCAGGTCTTTTCCTGTTTGTACACAATTAGCTGACCTGATTGTGGACTTTCAACCCAATTATCAAATCTTTTTATTGTTTCATTGGTTATATACAGATAAGGCCTTTGAAACTTTTCTCTTCTGTCAACCTAAACCTTCAATACCTTGGCTAAGCAGAATCATTTAGATCGAGTAAGCTTTGCGTCTATCAAATCGGTTATTGAATATCCCGATTTTTTAGATATACAACTGCAATCGTTTAAGGATTTTTTCCAGCTGGAAACTCCCGCAGAAAATCGTTCGCAAGAAGGTTTGTTTAAGGTGTTTTCTGAAAATTTTCCTATTGCTGATTCCAGAGAAAATTTCGTACTGGAATTTATAGATTACCTGGTAGATCCACCCAAGTATTCGGTGGATGAAGCCATTGACCGGGGACTTACTTACTCCGTACCCCTAAAAGCTAAGTTGCGTCTTTCCTGCAATGATGCTGATAATGAGGATTTTGAAACCATCGAACAGGAAGTGTTTTTGGGAAATATCCCTTATATGACCGAGCGTGGTTCCTTTGTTATCAATGGGGCAGAAAGGGTCATAGTTTCCCAATTGCACCGCTCACCAGGGGTGTTTTTTGCCCAGAGCAAGCATACCAACGGTACCAAACTGTATTCCGCCCGGATTATTCCTTTCAAAGGGTCCTGGATTGAATTTGCGACGGACGTCAATAACGTCATGTACGCGTATATCGACCGGAAGAAAAAGTTTCCGGTAACCACCTTGTTGCGGGCCATTGGTTTTGGCTCCGACAAAGACATCCTGGATTTGTTTGGCTTGTCAGAGGAAATCGAAGCCTCTCCTGCGAATCTGAAAAACATCATCGGCAGAAAACTGGCTGCCCGGGTACTGCGGACCTGGACGGAAGATTTTGTGGATGAAGACACGGGTGAGGTGGTATCCATCGATCGGAATGAAGTGCTCCTGGAGCGCGACTCTCTGATTGAAGCAGAAGACATTTCTACCATTATTGATTCCGGCACCAAGTCGGTTATTCTGCACCGGGAAGATGTAAACGTGGCGGATTTCAGCATTATTTACAATACGCTCCAGAAGGATAGCTCCAACTCCGAAAAAGAGGCCGTTGAACAAATCTATCGCCAACTGCGGAACACGGAAGCCCCCGATGAGCAGACCGCCCGTGATATTATCCACAACCTGTTCTTCAGCGACAAACGCTATGATTTGGGTGAAGTAGGAAGGTATCGGATCAACAAGAAACTGGGACTGGATGTGGATTCTGACGTTCGCGTACTGACTACCGACGACATCATCTCCATTGTCAAGTACCTGATTGGTCTGATCAACTCCAAAGCCTTGGTGGACGATATTGATCACTTGAGCAATCGCCGGGTGCGTACCGTGGGCGAACAGCTATACGCCCAGTTTGGCGTAGGTCTGGCCCGTATGGCACGGACCATCAAAGAAAGAATGAACGTGCGCGATAACGAAGACTTCAAGCCCGTTGACCTGATCAACGCTCGTACTTTGTCGTCGGTCATTAATTCTTTCTTCGGAACGAATCAGCTGTCTCAGTTTATGGACCAAACCAATCCCCTGGCGGAAATTACGCACAAGCGGAGAATGTCCGCTTTGGGACCCGGTGGTTTGTCCAGAGAGAGAGCAGGTTTTGAAGTACGTGACGTACACTATACGCACTATGGTCGTTTGTGTACCATCGAGACTCCGGAAGGACCCAACATTGGGTTGATTTCTTCCCTTTGCGTGCACGCCAAGGTAAATAGCATGGGCTTCATTGAAACGCCTTATCGTAAAATAGAAAACGGTAAAGTAGATCTGGACGATCCCGTCATTTTCCTCACTGCGGAAGAAGAAGATACGCATTACATCGCTCAGGCCAATGCCCCTTTGGATGACAAGGGCAAGCTGACCAGCGATAAGGTGAAAGCCCGCTTTGAGGGTGATTTCCCGGTACTGGAACCGGATAAGCTGAGCTATATGGACGTAGCACCCAACCAGATTGTATCGGTAGCTGCTTCGTTGATTCCTTTCCTGGAGCACGATGATGCCAACCGTGCACTGATGGGTTCTAACATGCAACGTCAGGCAGTTCCCTTGCTTCGTCCTCAGGCACCTATTGTGGGTACTGGTCTGGAAAAGCGGGTAGCTTTGGATTCACGCGCACTGATCATTGCCGAAGAAGATGGCGTAATTGAGTTTGTGGATTCCACTAAGATCGTGGTTCGGTATAACCTGACCGAAGACCAGAAACTGGTGAGTTTCGATGACGAATTGAAAACGTATCACCTGATCAAGTTCCGTCGTACCAACCAGGACACCTGTATCAACCTGAAGCCGATTGTTTACAAAGGCACCAAAATCACCAAAGGACAGGTGCTTTGTGAGGGATACGCTACCAATAACGGAGAACTGGCATTGGGCCGTAACCTGAAAGTAGCCTTTATGCCCTGGCAGGGATACAACTTCGAAGATGCCATTGTTATCTCCGAAAAAGTAGTAAGAGAAGACATCTTTACTTCTCTGCACATTGAGGAGTTTGAGCTGGAAGTTAGGGATACCAAGCGCGGTGAAGAGGAACTGACTTCGGAAATTCCGAACGTGAGTGAAGAAGCCGTGAAAAACCTGGACGACAATGGAATCATCCGGATCGGTGCTGATGTGAAGGAAGGCGATATCCTTATCGGGAAAATCACTCCCAAAGGAGAGACGGATCCGACCCCGGAAGAAAAACTGCTGCGGGCCATTTTCGGTGACAAAGCCGGTGATGTGAAGGATGCTTCCAAGAAAGCGCCACCTTCTTTGAAGGGAGTTGTCATTGAGACCAAGCTTTTCTCCCGTCCTAAGAAGGACAAAGATCTAAGACTGAAGTCGAAAGACGAAGTCAAGGTGCTGATGAAAAAATACAGCCGGGAGTTGCTTTCGGTCAGAGCCGTGATGATCGATAAGCTGACGACTTTACTGGAAGGAAAAACCAGCCAAGGCGTAAAGCACAAGTTCGGAGACGAGGTTCTGGCCAAAGGGGTGAAGTTCGCCAAAAAGAACCTTACCGAGGCCATTTTCCCGGATAAAAACATCTACCGTGACGAAAGCACTTACAATGTGCCCGAAGAGGTAAACCTGATTTCGGACATCATCCTGGACAACTGGACGGATGATTCGCACACGAATGAGTTGCTGGTTCAGATGGTGAAGAACTACAACAAAACCCGTAACGAAATATCAGGGCGGTTCAAGCGTGAACGCTTTACCCTGGAAGTGGGAGACGAATTGCCGGCGGGTATCGTGAAACTGGCTAAGGTATATATCGCTAAGAAGCGTAAGCTGAAGGTGGGTGATAAAATGGCTGGTCGTCACGGTAACAAAGGGGTCGTAGCCAAAATCGTTCGGGAAGAGGATATGCCTTTCCTGGAAGATGGCACTCCGATGGACATTGTACTGAACCCCCTGGGTGTACCTTCACGGATGAACCTGGGACAGATTTACGAAACCGTACTGGGTTGGGCCGGTGAAAAACTGAATAAGAAATACGCTACCCCCATTTTCGACGGAGCCACCGAAGAGCAGGTTGCTGCTGAACTGAAGCAGGCTGGATTGCCCACCTTCGGCCGGACGTACCTATTTGATGGTCTGACTGGTGATAAGTTTGATCAGCCAGTTACCGTTGGTATCATCTATATGCTGAAACTGGGTCACCTGGTTGACGATAAGATGCACGCCCGCTCCATTGGACCTTATTCGCTCATTACGCAGCAGCCGTTGGGTGGTAAAGCCCAGTTTGGTGGACAGCGCTTCGGAGAGATGGAAGTGTGGGCTTTGGAAGCATTCGGTGCCGCCCACGTTCTGCAGGAAATCCTGACGGTGAAATCAGATAATGTCATCGGAAGGGCAAAGGCCTACGAAGCCATTGTTAAAGGGGAAAATATGCCGAAACCCAATATTCCGGAATCTTTCAACGTGTTAGTACACGAACTGAGAGGCCTGGCGCTGGAAATTACGCTGGATTAATGTGCCCTTGGGCAGGTGTGCAGTGGGGTAATAGAATTTACGCCACTGCATGCCTTCTCATCTGCATATCTTTGAATTAGCACGTCAACGTATTTAGCACATCACAATCATGGCATTCAAAAAAAATAAAAAACTCAATAATGACTTCTCAAAGGTTACTATTAGCCTGGCCTCTCCGGAATCCATTCTGGAAGGGTCGCACGGTGAAGTAACCCAGCCGGAGACCATTAACTACCGGACTTACAAACCCGAAATGGGTGGTTTGTTCTGTGAGCGGATCTTCGGACCGGTCAAGGACTGGGAGTGTCATTGTGGGAAATACAAAAGAATTCGTTACAAAGGCATTATCTGTGACCGTTGCGGGGTAGAGGTGACGGAGAAAAAGGTGCGTCGTGAGCGGATGGGCCACATTGAATTGGTGGTTCCCGTTGCGCACATATGGTACTTCAGAAGCTTGCCTAACAAAATCGGTTACCTGTTGGGTCTGCCTACCAAAAAACTGGATCAGATCATTTATTACGAAAGATACGTGGTGGTTCAGCCCGGTGTAAAAGCCGAAGATGGTGTGAATCAACTGGACTTTCTGACGGAAGATGAATACCTGGACATCCTGGACAAGCTGCCGCGCGAAAACCAGATGCTGGACGATAAGGATCCGAACAAATTCATCGCGAAGATGGGTGCCGAAGCTTTAGAAATGCTTCTTTCCCGTATTGAACTGGATGACCTTTCTTACAGCCTGCGTCACTCTGCTGCCAACGATACTTCTCAGCAGCGAAAGGCGGAAGCGTTGAAGCGTTTGAAAGTAGTGGAAGCTTTCCGTGATGCCCGTACCCGGATTGAAAACAAGCCGGAGTGGATGGTGATTCGGATGGTGCCCGTGATTCCGCCGGAATTGCGTCCCTTGGTACCTCTAGACGGTGGCCGTTTCGCTACTTCCGACTTGAACGATCTGTATCGTCGGGTAATCATCCGGAACAACCGTCTGAAGCGTCTGATCGAAATCAAGGCACCGGAAGTGATTCTGCGGAATGAGAAGCGGATGCTGCAGGAAGCCGTTGATTCGCTCTTCGATAACTCAAGAAAGGTAAATGCCGTACGGGCGGATGGAAACCGCGCTCTGAAATCGCTCAGCGACATGCTGAAAGGGAAGCAGGGACGTTTCCGTCAGAACCTGTTGGGTAAGCGGGTAGATTATTCCGGACGTTCCGTCATCGTAGTAGGTCCTGAACTGAAACTGCACGAATGCGGTCTGCCGAAAGATATGGCTGCCGAATTGTTCAAGCCATTCGTTATTCGCAAGCTGATTGAAAGAGGGATCGTTAAAACCGTTAAATCAGCCAAGAAGATCGTGGATCGCAAAGATCCGGTGGTGTGGGATATCCTGGAAAATGTATTGAAAGGGCATCCTGTAATGCTGAACCGGGCTCCTACCCTGCACCGCTTGGGTATTCAGGCCTTCCAGCCCAAACTGATCGAAGGTAAAGCCATTCAGCTGCACCCACTGGTTTGTACGGCTTTCAACGCTGACTTTGACGGTGACCAAATGGCGGTACACGTTCCATTGGGTCACGAAGCCATTCTGGAAGCTTCCATTCTGATGTTGGCTTCGCACAACATTCTGAACCCGGCCAATGGTGCCCCCATTACCGTGCCTTCGCAGGACATGGTATTGGGTCTATACTACGTTACCAAGGGACGGAAGAGCACGCCCGAATATCCGGTACTGGGTGAAGGCATGTCTTTCTACAGCGCAGAAGAAGTAATCATTGCCATCAACGAAAAGCGCCTGTCTAAACACGCGCACATCAAAGTGAGGGTAAAAGTACGTGATGAGAAGAACCAATTGGTAACCAAACTGATCGAAACGGTTGCAGGTCGGGTATTGTTCAACCAGCACGTTCCGGAAGAAGTAGGTTTTATTAATGAGCTGCTGACGAAGAAAAAACTACAGCAGATCATTGCTACTATTTTCAAAATTGCGGGGATGTCTCGTACTGCTCACTTCCTGGACGATATAAAGGAACTGGGATTCCAGTCGGCCTTCAAAGGTGGTTTGTCCATCGGTCTGAGCGACGTGAAGGTACCTGATGCCAAATCAGGTTTGGTAGAACAGGCTAAGGCCGACGTAGATTCCGTTTGGAATAACTACCTGATGGGTCTGATTACGGACAATGAACGATACAACCAGGTAATTGACATCTGGACGCGCGTGAACTCTCAAATTACCGAGACGCTGATGAAGCAGTTGGAAAACGACCAGCAGGGCTTCAACTCCATTTATATGATGATGCACTCCGGCGCACGGGGTTCCCGCGAACAGATCCGCCAGTTGGGTGGGATGCGGGGTCTGATGGCCAAGCCGCAGAAAAATCTGCAGGGCTCCGTTGGTGAAATCATCGAAAACCCCATTCTTTCAAACTTCAAAGAAGGTCTGGATGTATTGGAGTACTTCATCTCTACCCACGGTGCCCGGAAAGGTCTGGCCGATACCGCTCTGAAAACGGCGGATGCCGGTTACCTCACCCGCCGTCTGCACGACGTAGCGCAGGATGTCATTATCAAGGAAGAAGATTGTGGAACTCTGAGGGGAATTCAGATTTCGGCTTTGAAAGACAACGAAGACATCGTTGAGCCGCTGTCTGAGCGTATCCTGGGCCGGGTGTCCGTACACGACCTGTTCGATCCCTTGTCCAATGAACTCATTGTGTCTTCGGGTGAAGAGATTACCGAAGAAGTGGCGGCTACCATTGATGAAACCAGCATTGAAACTGTAGAAATTCGTTCGGTACTGACCTGCGAATCCAAACAAGGAGTGTGTGCCAAATGCTACGGTCGCAACCTGGCTACCGGACAAATGGTACAGAAAGGTGAAGCCGTTGGTGTTATTGCTTCCCAATCCATTGGTGAACCAGGAACCCAGCTGACGCTGAGAACCTTCCACGTGGGTGGTACTGCCTCTAACATTGCAGTAGACGCCTCCATCCGGGCTAAGTTTGACGGGGTCATTCAATTTGAAGGCGTACGTACCGTAGCAACCGTGAATAACGAAGGTGAAAAGGTAGAAGTAGTAATGGGACGTACCGGTGAAGTGAAGGTGATGCAGGAGGGAACGGACAAAGTACTCATCAGCAACAACGTGCCTTACGGTGCTTTTATGAAAGTGAAAGAGGGCCAGAAGGTGAAGAAAGGTGATGAGCTCTGCGTATGGGATCCTTATAACGCGGTTATCTTGTCCGAATTCGACGGAACGATTGAATTTGAAGCCATTGAAGAAGGTATTACTTATCGGGAGGAGTCGGATGAACAAACCGGCTATCGTGAGAAAGTAGTTATTGATACCAAAGACAAGACCAAGAACCCGGTCATCATTGTCAACCCGAAATCGAGCGAACCGAAAGCTTATAACATGCCCGTAGGTGCTCACTTGGCTGTGGAGGACAAGACACCGATCAAAGCCGGACAGATCCTGGCTAAGATTCCAAGAGCCATTGGAAAGACCCGCGATATTACGGGTGGTCTGCCAAGGGTAACGGAATTGTTCGAAGCGCGTAATCCTTCAAACCCGGCGGTAGTAAGCGAAATCGATGGGGTAGTTACCTACGGAGGTATTAAGCGGGGTAACCGTGAAATCTTCATTGAGTCGCGTGACGGGGTGAAGAAGAAGTATATGGTGCCGCTCTCCAAGCACATCCTGGTACAGGACAATGACTTCGTACGGGCAGGTTACCCGCTGTCTGACGGTGCCATAACGCCTTCTGACATCTTGTCGATCAAAGGCCCGACAGCCGTACAGGAGTACCTAGTGAATGAGATTCAGGAAGTATACCGTCTGCAAGGGGTGAAAATCAATGACAAGCACATCGAAGCCATTGTTAGGCAGATGATGCAGAAAGTAGAGATCATCGACGGTGGAGACACCAGCTTCCTGCAAGGGCAAATCGTAGATAAGTTTGCTTTCCGCGAGGAGAACGATGCCATCCTAGATATGAAAGTGGTGGTAGAAGCCGGTGATTCCGAGAATTTCAAGCCTGGTATGATCGTTTCATCCCGTCGTCTGCGGGATGAAAATTCCAGTCTGAAGCGCAGGGATCTGCGCATCGTACAGGTGCGGGATGCCCAGGCTGCCGTTTCTCAACCAACACTGCAGGGGATTACGCAGGCCTCAGGTACGGAAAGCTTTATCTCGGCAGCTTCCTTCCAGGAAACCACCAAGGTACTGAGCGAAGCTTCCATCAGAGGAAAGAGCGATCACCTGCTGGGCCTGAAAGAAAACGTAATTGTAGGCCACCTCATTCCGGCAGGAACTGGTTTGAGAGAATACGAAAACGTGATTGTAGGCTCTAGGGAAGAATACGAAGCATTGGTTGAGTCTAAAGATCGTTTCTCTCGCAAGAGAAAAGAACTGCAGGACTAAAAAGTGTGCTGATGTAAATATGCCACCGAGCCGCAATTGCAGTTCGGTGGCATATCGGCATCACAACGGATAACCGATCAACATTAGCACATTCATACATATGGCTGAAGACAAAAGAAAAAAACAGGAAGCAGAAAACCAGATCAACATTGAGCTGTCGGAAGAGATGGCCGAAGGAGTTTACGCCAACTTAGCGATGATAGCCCACTCGCACAGTGAGTTTGTAGTTGATTTTATTCGCTTGATGCCGGGGGTGCCCAAGGCGAAAGTGAAATCCCGCATTATCATCACGCCGGAGCATGCCAAACGCCTGTTGGCTGCTCTCAAGGATAATATCCGCAAGTACGAGGACACCTTCGGGCCTATCAAACAGACGGAAGATACTTTCAACTTTCCCATGAATTTCGGGGGAGCAATGGGAGAGGCGTAATGTACCTAGTCATTTAATCCGTAAGGCGGAAGGGTTCCAATATCAATAAATTAAAATGAATTTGCTCTTGCAATAATTGGACCTTTACGTATCTTTGCACTTCCAAAAAAAATAGCAAGAAATTGTCATTAAATATCAGCAGTAAATGCCTACTATTCAACAATTAGTAAGAAAAGGCAGAAATGAATTGACCTCCAAGTCGAAATCGCCTGCCTTGGATTCCTGCCCACAAAGAAGAGGTGTGTGTACGCGCGTTTATACTACTACGCCCAAGAAGCCTAATTCGGCTATGCGTAAGGTAGCCCGGGTCAGGTTAACCAATGGTAAGGAAGTAAACGCCTACATTCCTGGTGAAGGTCACAACCTTCAGGAACACTCCATAGTTCTGATCAGAGGTGGTCGGGTAAAAGACTTGCCAGGGGTACGTTATCACATCATCAGAGGGGCACTGGACACGGCGGGCGTAAACGGTCGCTTACAGGGAAGGTCCAAGTACGGTGCCAAAAGACCGAAGCCAGGCCAGCCTGCAGCCGCCGGTAAGAAAGGTGCTCCACCCGCAAAAGGTAAAAAATAAGACAAGCGCATAGCCTTCAGAAAACAATAGTCTTTCTGAAGGCTTGTTGCTACAAGATAATAATTACAATCATGAGAAAGTCAAAACCCAAAAAACGTTACATTCTTCCTGATCCTAAATTTAAGGATGTGTTGGTAACGAAGTTTGTCAATAATCTGATGCTGGAAGGCAAAAAGAGTTTAGCTTATTCTATATTCTACGGAGCTTGTGAGCTGGTTAATAAAAGAACCAACGAAAACGGCCTGGAAATGTGGAGAAAAGCACTCAATAACATCATGCCATCCGTTGAGGTGAAAAGCCGCCGGGTAGGTGGTGCTAACTTCCAGGTTCCGGTTGAGGTAAGACCTGAAAGAAAAACCTCACTGGGCATGAAGTGGATGATCAAATATTCCCGCGCCAGAGGAGAAAAAACAATGGTGGAAAGATTGGCTGCTGAAATCATCGCCGCTTCTAAAGGGGAAGGTGCTTCAGTGAAGAAAAAGGATGATACCCACCGGATGGCAGAAGCTAACAAGGCTTTCTCTCACTTTAGATTCTAAAAATGGCACGTGATTTAAAATACACAAGAAATATTGGGATTGCTGCTCACATTGATGCCGGCAAAACCACCACCACCGAGCGTATCCTGTATTATTCTGGGGTAAGCCACAAAATTGGTGAAGTACACGATGGTGCCGCCACGATGGACTGGATGGAGCAGGAGCAGGAGCGTGGTATTACAATTACTTCCGCCGCAACGACAGTAGGATGGGAGTACCGTGGGCAAAAATATCATATTAACATCATTGATACGCCTGGACACGTAGACTTTACTGTGGAAGTGAACCGTTCACTCCGCGTATTGGATGGTCTGGTGTTTCTTTTCAGCGCCGTTGATGGCGTAGAACCTCAGTCAGAAACCAACTGGCGTCTGGCTAATAATTATAAAGTGGCCCGTATTGGATTCGTCAATAAGATGGACCGGTCAGGTGCAGATTTCTTAGGTGTTTGTAAGCAAGTAAGAGAGATGCTGGGCAGCAATGCCGTACCACTGCAATTACCCATTGGAGCAGAAGATAACTTCCGTGGTGTAGTTGATCTGGTAAACTTCCGTGGAATTGAATGGAATGAGCACGACAAAGGGATGACCTTCAGAGAAGTGCCAATTCCGGAAGATATGATGGAAGAAGCTACCGAATACCGCGAGAAATTGCTGGAAGCGGTTGCTGAATACGATGAGCACCTGATGGAGAAATACTTCGATGATCCTTCTACCATCACCGAAGACGAAATCCTGACCGCGCTTCGAAAAGCCACCATTGATATGGCCATCGTGCCGATGCTTTGCGGTTCTTCTTTCAAGAACAAAGGTGTACAGACCATGCTTGACTACGTGATGGCTTTGTGTCCGTCACCGTTGGATAAAGACAGCATAGTCGGTATCAACCCGGACACTGGAGCAGAAGTGGCGCGCAAGCCCGATGAAAAAGAACCATTTGCCGGACTGGCTTTTAAAATTGCTACTGATCCATTCGTTGGTCGCCTTTGTTTCGTTCGTGCCTATTCAGGCGTGTTGGAATCAGGTTCTTACGTATACAATACCCGTTCAAGCAACAAAGAACGTATTTCGCGTATCTTCCAGATGCACGCCAATAAGCAAAACCAGATTGAAAGACTGGGGGCTGGTGACATTGGTGCGGTAGTCGGTTTCAAAGACATCAAGACGGGAGATACCCTTTGTGATCCCAACGCCAAGATTGTTCTGGAATCAATGGATTTCCCTGAGCCGGTAATTGGCTACGCTATTGAACCTAAGAAACAGGCTGATAGTGACAAATTAGGAAATGCCATCTCTAAACTGGTGGAAGAAGATCCTACTCTACAAGTTCACACTGATCAGGAAACGGGTCAGACCATTCTGAGAGGTATGGGCGAACTGCACCTGGAGATCATTATTGATCGGATGCGCAGGGAGTTCAAAGTAGAAATCAATCAGGGTGCACCGCAGGTAGCTTATAAAGAAGCCCTTACCAAGTCGGTTGAACACCGGGAAGTTTACAAAAAGCAAACCGGTGGACGTGGTAAATTTGCAGATGTGGTTTTTGAACTGGGGCCCCGTGAAGACGGAAAAGTAGGTCTGGAGTTTGTAAACAACATTGTCGGTGGTGTAATACCAAGGGAATTCATTCAACCCATTCAGAAGGGCTTTGAAGAAGCAATGAAGAATGGCGTTTTGGCTGGATATCCAATGGACTCTATGAAAGTGAGAATCTTCCACGGATCTTATCACGACGTTGACTCCGATGCACTTTCTTTCGAAATGGCGGCTAGACTTGGGTACAAAGAAGCGGCGAAGCAATGCGGACCCAAGTTGATGGAACCAATCATGAGCGTTGAAGTAGTAACGCCTGATGAATTCACCGGACCAATCACGGGTGACTTGAACCGTCGCAGAGGGGTGATGAAAGGAATGGACACGAAGAGTGGTTCACAGGTAATCAAAGCCGACGTGCCTTTGTCTGAACTGTTTGGTTACGTTACTGACCTTCGTACCATATCTTCGGGTAGAGCTACGGCCAACCTGACTTTCTCTCACTACGAATTTGTTCCAAGTAACCTGGCTGACTCTATCATCGCCAAAGTAAAAGGAGCAGCTGTTAAATAAGGCTTCAGTAGACAGTCGTTGGACGATACGCTAACGACTACGGCTAACGACTAATTACTATAAAAATGAATCAGAAAATCAGAATAAAGTTGAAGTCTTTTGATCATAGCCTGGTTGATAAGTCTTCAGAAAAAATTGTCAAAGCGGTTAAATCAACCGGTGCGGTAGTAAGCGGACCCATTCCGCTGCCTACTCAAAAGGAGATTTTTACTGTATTGCGTTCTCCACACGTCAATAAGAAGTCACGTGAGCAGTTTCAACTGTGTACTTACCGCCGGCTGGTGGATATTTATTCCAGCAGTGCTAAAACAGTAGATGCTTTGATGAAACTGGAATTGCCCAGCGGAGTAGACGTAGAGATCAAAGTCTGATCATTGATAAAGATTATGGTATGAAAAAAGCCGATAGTTAATCGGCTTTTTTCGTGCCTGAAACACAGCATTTTTTTGCAATTAATTTATAAATGAGCATTGCAATATTATTTTAAATCAATAACTTTGCACTCCCATTTCGCAGGTTAAGCTTTGAAGAGCCGCTGACTTGCATAACAATAAACAAAATGTCTGGTATAATCGGAAAAAAAATCGGAATGACTAGCATCTTCAGTGCCGATGGACAAGCTGTCGCATGCACGTTGGTGGAGGCTGGTCCTTGCGTCGTTACGCAAGTGAAGAATGTGGAGACGGACGGATACGAAGCGGTTCAGTTAGGGTACGGTGAGAAGAAAGAAAAACACACTACCAAGCCTATGTTGGGTCACTTCAAAAAGGCTGGTACTACTCCTAAGCGCAAACTGGTTGAATTTAAAGGGTTCAATAAAACGTTGACCTTGGGTGATACCTTAACAGTGCAGGATGTGTTTGCCGAAGGTGAATTCATTGATGCAGTGGGTACATCAAAAGGTAAAGGTTTCCAAGGAGTTGTAAAGAGACACGGTTTTAGTGGGGTAGGTGGGGCAACTCACGGACAACACAACCGCCTTCGTCACCCAGGTTCAATTGGTGCCTGTTCTTTTCCATCCAGGGTATTTAAAGGATTGAGAATGGCAGGCCGTACCGGTGGCAATCGCGTTACCGTACAAAATCTGAGGATTCTCAAGGTACTTCCTGAGCAAAACTTAGTCGTAGTGAGTGGTTCTATTCCCGGAGCCAAGAATTCATTGGTCATTTTAGAGAAGTAGCAAAATGGAAGTATCAGTATTTGATTATACAGGAAAAGATACGGGCAAAAAGGTAGTTCTGTCGGACGATATTTTCGGATTAACTCCCAACGAACACGCCGTATATCTGGATGTAAAGCAGTATCTCGCCAACCAAAGACAAGGTACGCACAAATCCAAGGAAAGAGCGGAAGTTTCTTTCTCCACTAAAAAACTGAAAAAGCAAAAAGGTACCGGTGGCGCGCGGGCTGGTAGCCGTAAGTCTCCTTTATTTAAAGGCGGTGGCCGTGTCTTCGGTCCCAGACCCAGGGACTATGGCTTCAAATTAAATAAGAAAGTGAAATCGCTGGCGCGCAAGTCAGTGTTATCAGCCAAGGCAAACAGCAACGCCATTTCAGTGATTGCAGATTTCAATTTTGATGCTCCTAAAACCAAGAGCTACGTAAGTCTGCTCAATGCTTTCTCTCTCTCTGAGAAGAAAACCCTTTTGATTCTGCCCGATGTCAACACCAATGTATACCTGTCAAGTCGCAACCTGCAGAAGACCAAAGTTACAACGGTAAATCAGATCAACACTTACGAGTTGTTGAATGCAGATACTTTGCTGATCAGTGAAGGGGCCATAGAAAAGATTGAAAACTTTTTTAAATAAACAACAATGAGCGTATTAATCAAACCCCTGATCACGGAAAAGCTTTCCGCCATGAACGAGAAGGGAAGATACGGTTTCTTGGTAGACTTGAAGGCCAATAAGATCGAGATCAAGAAAGCAGTTGAGAAGATGTACGGGGTAAAGGTAGCGGAAGTAAATACCATGCGGACTGCCGGAAAACCCAAGTCAAAAAGTACGCAGACCAAAATAGTTACGGGTAAAACATCTGCCACTAAGAAGGCAATTGTAACCGTAGCTGAAGGGGAAATGATAGATTTTTACAGCGGTATCTAATCCCTGGCTGATAAGATACGTCAATCGTTAGCTTTATAAAGAAATGGCAGTAAAGAAACTGAAACCGACAACTCCCGGCCAAAGGTTCAGGGTAGCTCCATCCTTCGAGGAAATTACCACGAGCACACCCGAAAAATCCTTGCTGGTAACCCTGAAGAGAACGGGTGGCCGGAATAATTCCGGGAGAATGACGATGCGCTATATCGGTGGTGGCCACAAGAAGCGTTATCGGATCATTGACTTCAAAAGGGATAAAGCACATGTGCCGGCAACGGTACAATCCGTAGAATACGATCCGAACCGTTCTGCTCGCATTGCTCTGTTGCAGTACGCAGATGGCGAGAAGAGATACATCATCGCTCCTCAGGGAATTACCGTTGGACAAACGGTTGTTTCCGGTGCAGGGGTGGCTCCGGAAGTAGGTAATGCATTACCATTATCCAGCATTCCACTGGGTACCATTGTACATAATATTGAACTAGCTCCTGGTAAAGGCGGCATTATGGCTCGCAGTGCTGGTACTTATGCCCAGCTGTTGGCAAGAGAAGGCAAATATGCTACTCTTAAAATGCCCTCAGGCGAAATGAGAATGGTACTGTCGGCCTGTATGGCTACGGTAGGTTCGGCTTCTAACCCGGATCATATGAACGTTAACTTAGGCAAAGCCGGACGTAGCCGCTGGTTAGGTATCAGGCCAAGGGTAAGGGGCGTTGCTATGAACCCGGTAGATCACCCAATGGGTGGTGGTGAAGGTAAATCTTCGGGCGGTCACCCACGTTCAAGAAATGGTTTGCTGGCCAAAGGCAAGAAGACCAGAAGTCCTAAAAAGTACTCGGATCGATTAATCATTAGCAGAAGGAAGAAATAATGGCACGTTCACTAAAAAAAGGCCCGTACATTGACTTCAGGCTGGATAACAAAGTTCAGACAATGAACAATTCCGGTAGAAAGTCTGTTATCAAAACCTGGTCCAGAAGGTCAATGATCTCTCCTGATTTTGTAGGCCATACCTTTGCCGTACACAATGGCAATAAGTTTATACCGGTATACGTAACTGAAAACATGGTAGGGCACAAACTCGGTGAATTCGCTCCTACCCGTAACTTCCGCGGTCACGTAGCCAAAAAAGATAAGGGTAAGCGCTAATTAAGAAGGAGGGATTGAAGAATGTCATCAGCTGGCGTTCTGATCTGTTCCACTATTATCAATAAAAAAATGGAAGCAGTTGCTAAACTAAGAAATGTACCCACTTCCCCCCGGAAGATGAGACTTGTCGCTGATCTGATCAGAGGACAGAAAGTAAATCATGCTTTGAACGTATTAAAGTTCGGGTCAAACAGTGGTTCACCCAAGTTGTACAAGTTGTTATTGTCCGCCATTGCCAACTGGCAGGCTGCCAATGAGGATGCCAAGCTTGAAGTGGACAGTCTGTTTGTTAAAACCATCTTCGTGGATGAAGGACGTATGCTGAAAAGATTGCGTCCGGCCCCTCAGGGACGTGGGCATCGGATACGGAAACGCTCTAACCACGTAACCCTGGTTGTAGATAGCGCCGCTACCAAACAAGCAGCTGTAAAAACTAGTACTCAAGAATCAGATAAGCAATAATGGGACAAAAAGTTAACCCCATCGGTTTCAGACTGGGCATCATCAAAGGTTGGGATTCTAACTGGTACGGCGGAAAGACTTTCTCCGAGAAGCTGGTAGAAGACGAAAAGATCAGAAAGTACGTTTACGCCCGTATTCCCAAAGGTGGTATTTCAAAAGTAGTCATTGAACGGACGCTGAAGCGGATCACACTGACCATCAATACGGCCCGTCCGGGTGTAGTGATTGGTAAAGGTGGTGCTGAAGTAGACAAGATCAAGGAAGAGCTTAAGAAAATCACCAATAAGGACGTTCAAATCAACATATTTGAAATCAAACGCCCTGAAATTGATGCCAAACTGGTGGGGGAATCGATCGCCCAGCAGCTGGAAGCTCGGATTTCTTACCGGAGAGCAATGAAGCAAGCCATTGCTTCGGCGGTCCGGGTAGGAGCACAGGGAATAAAGGTAAAAGTGTCCGGTCGTTTAGGAGGTGCTGAGATGGCACGTACCGAGCAGTACAAAGAAGGACGGATACCCTTGCATACTCTAAGGGCTGATATAGACTATGCCATTTCTGAAGCCCAAACCGTCTATGGTAAAATAGGCATTAAGGTGTGGATCTTCAAAGGAGAAGTATTCGGTAAACGTGACCTCTCTCCCAACGCTAACCTGGCTAGCGCCCAAGCCGTAGCTGGTGAACGTACTGCCGGTGCACCTAACGAAAGAGGTGAACGTCGGGATCGGGGTGGCAGAGGCGGCAACGATCGGAACGATCGGGGCGGTGATCGCAAAAGAGGTGGTGGCCCCAATGACAATCGGGGTGGTGCCGGTGGCAGAGGACCCGGTCAAGGCCAGAGAAAGAAAAGATAATATTCATGTAACCACTTTATGATCTGGCTTTGGATACGGGCCCCAAAATAAAGTGCTAATCATCTACTGAGATGTTACAACCCAAAAGAACTAAATTCAGAAAGCAGCAAAAAGGAAGAGTAAGAGGAGTTGCTACCAGAGGGTACACGATTGATTTTGGCTCATTTGCTGTAAAATCGTTGGAAGCCGGTTGGATTACCGCTCGCCAATTGGAAGCTGCGCGTATTTCGATGACCCGCGCTATGAAAAGGGAAGGTCAGGTCTGGATACGCGTTTTCCCAGATAAACCCATTACCAAAAAGCCTGCCGAAGTGCGGATGGGTAAAGGGAAAGGTGCACCGGAGTATTGGGTAGCAGTAGTGAAGCCTGGTACGATCTTATTTGAAGCAACCGGTGTAAGTGTGGAACTGGCAAGCGAAGCGCTTCGGTTAGCCGCTCAGAAGCTTCCCATTAAAACCAAATTTGTTGTACGTAGGGATTACGTGGAAGAAACAAAAGCTTAAGTTTATTACCGATCCTGAAATCCGCTTTTTCTAAAGCTTCAGATCTGTCGGTTAAACTACTAATATTACTATGAAAAACGCTGAGATAAAGGCATTAAGTGCCGAAGCTTTGAAAGAGCAGATTGCTGCTGAACAAGAAACCTTGCAAAGACTCAAGTTTGGTCACGCAGTTTCGCCAATCGAAAATCCGATGAGAATCAAGGCAAGCCGCAGACTGATTGCTCGTCTTAATACTGAACTGACAGCGAAGCAAAAGCAAAAATAAGCGGGCGAACAGTTTCCGGATTGAAGCTTTAACCATAAGCATCACTCACTGTCGTGTTCCCGTGCAACTCGGATAAATTGTCATCAAAATGGAGTCAAGAAATTTAAGAAAAGAAAGAGTTGGGCGTGTTACCAGCAACAAAATGGAGAAGTCCATCACCGTTGTCGTTGAGCGTAAGGTAAAGCACCCCACGTATGGTAAATTTATGTCCAAGTCGACCAAACTTACTGCGCACGATGAAAACAACGAGTGCAACATTGGTGACACGGTAAAAGTGATGGAAACCCGCCCGCTGAGTAAAAACAAGCGTTGGAGACTGATAGAAATAATCGAAAAAGCGAAGTAAGCGATGATACAACAAGAATCAAGACTCAACGTAGCCGACAACAGCGGAGCGAAAGAAGTGCTCTGTATTCGGGTACTGGGCGGTACCGGGAAGAAGTATGCTTCCATCGGTGATAAAATAGTGGTAACTGTGAAGTCTGCCCTTTCCTCCAGCTCCTTGAAAAAAGGAACTGTTTCTAAAGCAGTGGTAGTGCGGACCAAAAAGGAGATCCGCCGCAGAGATGGATCCTATATCCGTTTTGAAGACAACGCTGCTGTATTGCTGAATAACAACGATGAACCCAGAGGAACCCGCATTTTCGGACCCGTGGCTCGTGAGTTGAGAGAAAGGCAGTTCATGAAAATTATTTCCTTGGCTCCCGAAGTATTATAATTATGGAAAAATCAGTAAAAAAACCGAAGCTGCATATTCGCACAGGAGATACGGTAAAGGTGATATCTGGCAATTCTAAAGGTAAAACCGGTAAAGTATTATCCGTGATTGTAGATAAATCCCGCGCTATAGTTGAAGGCGTGAACATCGTGACGAAGCACGTGAAGCCAACGGCTCAAAAGCCCAACGGTGGTTTAGAAAAAAGAGAAGCTGCCATCCACATCAGCAATCTGATGCTGGTTGATCCCGCAACGGGAGAAGCTACCCGCACCGGGAGAAAGCTGGATGACAATGGTAAACTTCAAAGATATTCCAAAAAGACTGGACAAATAATAAAGAGTGCTTAGTCACTCTTTGTTGTTAAATAATAAGTAAAATGGCGACTCCAAGATTAAAAGAAAAATACCAAAAGGAAATTGTAGGTACTCTTAAGAACCGGTTTGAATACAAATCCGTCATGCAGGTACCCCGTTTGGTGAAGATCGTTATCAATAAAGGCATCGGTGCAGCAGTAGCTGACAAAAAGCTGGTCGACGTAGGGGTAGATGAGTTGAGCCTGATCACTGGTCAGAAAGCAGTAGCAACCCTTTCCAAAAAAGCAATCTCCAACTTCAAACTCCGGGAAAACATGCCGATTGGGGCTAAGGTGACCCTGAGAGGACAAAAGATGTATGAGTTCCTGGATCGGTTGACTTCCGTTGCGCTGCCAAGGGTACGTGATTTCAAAGGCATTAATGATAAGGGATTCGATGGCAAAGGGAATTATACCCTAGGCGTTAAAGAACAGATCATTTTTCCGGAAATCAGTATTGACAAGGTGAACAAGATTTCAGGGATGGATATCACACTGGTCACAACTGCTCAGACGGATGAAGAAGGATTGGAATTGTTAAAAGCACTGGGGATGCCCTTTGCAAATCAAAAGCGATAAAGTTCAGATCCCAGACTATAACACGTTTGGGAGCTATAAATAAATAGAGAAATGGCAAAAGAGTCTGTTAAAGCCCGCGAGCGCAAAAGAGAGAAATTGGTAGCTAAGTATGCTACCAAAAGAGCAGCCCTAAAAGCTGCCGGCGATTATCTGGCATTGGATAAGCTGCCGCGCAATGCTTCCCCCGTTCGGTTGCACAACCGTTGTAAACTGACCGGCCGTCCCCGTGGATATATGCGCAAATTCGGTATTTCTAGGGTCACTTTCCGTGACATGGCATCCGAAGGCAAGATCCCTGGTCTGACGAAAGCAAGCTGGTAAAAATTATTCTTAGTAATTTTTTTTACCCATTCATTTTACTAACTTTGCAGTCCCGTTTACAAAAACGGGATATTGTTTAAATACAGATCAGAAAATGACGGATCCAATAGCCGATTATTTGACCCGCTTGAGAAACGCAATCAAAGCCAAGCACCGCATTGTGGAAATACCTGCTTCTAATATTAAGAAGGAGTTGACGAAGGTATTATACGACAAAGGCTACATTCAGAATTACAAGTTTGACGACACTACTGTTCAGGGTACTATCAAAATTGCGTTGAAGTACAACCCACTGACCAAGCAGTCGGCTATTGTCAAACTGGATAGAGTAAGTAAGCCAGGTCTGAGAAAGTACGCAGGCGTAGATAACATACCTAAAGTACTGAACGGATTGGGGGTTGCTGTACTTTCAACATCCAAAGGGGTAATTACGGACAAAGAGGCAAAGGCACTCAACGTAGGTGGTGAGGTATTGTGCTTTGTCTACTAACTTATAAGATACAAGAAGATGTCTAGGATAGGTAAGAAACCCATAGAGCTGCCTGCGAACGTAACGCTTTCGGTGGCTACTGATAACGTTGTGACTGTGAAAGGACCCAAAGGTACTTTGCAGCAAAGCGTAGATACGGATATAAAAGTAAGCCAGGAAGGCAATGAGATTGTGGTGGTTCGGCCAACTGATCAAAAACGCCACAAGGCATTGCACGGTTTATATCGTTCGCTGGTGAACAATATGGTAACCGGCGTAAGCCAGGGATACAAATTGCAACTAGAGATTATTGGGGTTGGTTATAAAGCCACGGTTACCAATAATATTCTGGAACTAAACCTGGGCTACTCTCACAATATTTACCTGGCCGTTCCGAAAGAGATTGCGGTATCGGCCGTGACTGAAAAAGGGAAAAACCCAACGGTAACCCTCGAAGGGATCGATAAACAGTTGATCGGACAGGTAGCTGCTAAGATCCGCTCCTTGCGCAAGGTTGAACCTTATAAGGGCAAGGGGATTCGTTTCGTTGGTGAAGTTGTCAGAAGAAAAGCAGGTAAAACTGCCTCTAAGAAATAAGATAGAAAGATATCAAGCCTGGAGACACGCAAGGTATTCAAGTGATTTTAGGATATTGATTTTAATATTTATATGGCCTCTAATAAAACAAACAGAAGGCAGCGCATTCAAAAAAGCATCAGGCGCAAGATTTCCGGTACGTCTGATAAGCCGCGGTTGTCCGTTTTCCGGTCCAATACCAGCATTTACGCTCAGATCATTGACGATACAGTCGGAAGAACTTTGGTGAGTGCCTCTTCCAGAGAAGGTGATACAGTGAAGAATGCCACTGTAGAAATTTCCAAAAATGTTGGAAAAACATTGGCAGAAAAAGCTTTGGCAAATGGTATCTCCGCTGTTGTATTTGATCGGAGTGGATACTTGTATCACGGAAAAATTAAAGCATTGGCTGATGGTGCGCGTGAAGGCGGCCTTAAATTCTAATCAATATTATGTCTCAATTGAACGCCAAAACGGTTAAAGCAAGCGACACCGAACTGAAGGAAAAAGTAGTAGCCATCAAGCGTGTTGCTAAAGTAGTGAAGGGTGGTAGACGTTTCAGCTTTGCAGCTATTGTTGTAGTCGGAGACGGAAATGGAGTGGTTGGTTACGGATTGGGTAAAGCCAATGAAGTAACTGATGCCATCACCAAAGGCATTGAAGACGCCAAGAAAAACCTGATCAAAGTACCCGTTATCAAGCACACAGTGCCTCACGAAATGTTGGGGAAATTCAGCGGGGGCTTTGTTCTTCTGAAACCAGCTTCACCGGGAACGGGAGTAATTGCGGGCGGTGCTATGCGTGCCGTGTTGGAAAGTGCCGGTATTAGAGATGTATTGGCTAAGTCAAAAGGTTCTTCAAACCCGCACAACGTAGTAAAAGCGACTGTCGATGCGCTTTTGAGAATGCGTGATGCGCACTCCGTAGCCCAACAAAGAGGGGTTTCTTTGTCAAAAGTTTTCAATGGTTAGATTCTGATTGACCCGGGCACCCGACTGGTTCCTGATCAAAAGAATAGATATTTATATATCAGAGATGGCAAAAGTTAAGATTACCCAGGTTAAGAGCACGATTGATCGGCCCAACCGTCAGAAATTGACTATAAAGGCCTTGGGGCTCGGAAAAATCAATAAAAGCGTAGAAGTGGAGTATACGCCTCAAGTGGCCGGTATGGTAAACAAGGTAAGTCACTTAGTCAACGTTACAGAATTATAAGCATATGAATCTTAGTTCGCTAAAGCCGGCTGCTGGTTCGGTAAAAACTAGCAAGAGAGTTGGTAGAGGTCAGGGTTCCGGTAAAGGCGGAACTTCAACCCGCGGTCATAAAGGTGCCAAATCCCGTTCCGGTTACAGCCAGAAAAAGGGTTTTGAAGGTGGTCAAATGCCTTTGGTAAGACGGATCCCTAAATTTGGTTTCAACAATATCAACCGTGTCGAATACAAAGCCATCAACCTGGATACCCTTCAGGAACTGGCTGAGAAAGTAAACGCCGAGGTAATTGACGTCGACTTATTGAAGCAAAATGGTTTGGTCTCTAAAAACGACCTTGTCAAGGTGCTTAATCGGGGCGAATTAAAGGCCAAGATTGAAGTTAAAGCACACGCTTTCTCTGCTTCTTCAATAGAGGCCATAGAAAAAGCGGGTGGTAAAGCTACCGTTCTATAATTGCCAGTAGGAAGAGTCGAGAACTGATCAACGGTTATGAAAAGATTTATCACAACCATTAAGAACATATTTTCAATACCGGATTTAAGAACCCGCATCTTAAATACCTTATTGTTTTTACTCATATTCCGTTTAGGTTCTTTTGTAGTATTGCCTGGGGTTGATCCAGCAGCGCTTGAGAAGAAAACTGGTGGTTTGCTGGGCTTTTTGGATACCATTTTGGGAGGTGCATTTAGTAACGCTTCCATTTTTGGTTTGGGCATCATGCCTTATATCTCCGCTTCCATTGTCATTCAACTGTTGACAGTAGCGGTGCCGTACTTCCAGAAAATGCAGAAGGATGGCGAATCCGGAAGGAAAAGATTGAACCAGATTACGCGGATACTGACCATTGGGATCACCATACCTCAGTCCATTACGTACCTGACCACTACGATTCCCAACGAAGCGATTCTGGTAGATCGGTTTTTCTTTACGGCTTCTGCTGTAGTGATCTTGACTGCCGGTACCATCTTTTGTATGTGGCTCGGAGAGAAAATCACCGACAAAGGCATTGGTAACGGGATTTCAATGTTAATTATGATCGGGATCATCTCCCGCTTGCCTGGTGCCCTGTTTCAGGAAGCCATCAATCGCGGAACTCCTCAGGCATTGATCTTTGTGGTTGAACTGATTGTGTTGTTCTTTGTGGTGATGTTTGTGGTGATGCTGACTCAGGCGGTACGACGCATACCGGTACAATATGCCAAGCAGGTAATTGGAAACAAAGTATACGGAGGGCAGCGGCAATATATTCCGTTGAAATTGAATGCGGCCGGTGTAATGCCCATCATCTTTGCTCAGTCGTTGATGTTCCTGCCTTCTCTGGCAGCTTCTGCTTTTGCTGAAAAGAGTGATGTGGCTGGTTACATTGTAACGGTCTTCTCTGATACGGGTTCCTGGCAATACAATCTGTCATTAGCCGTTCTGATTGTTCTCTTTACCTTCTTCTACACGGCCATTTCAGTCAATCCCAATCAGATTGCGGATGATATGAAGAGGAACGGCGGGTTTATTCCGGGGGTCAAGCCAGGCGCACAAACGTCTGAGTACATTGATGCCATCTTGTCGAAAATTACGCTACCAGGCTCTTTGTTTTTGGCTTTAGTAGCTATCCTTCCGGGTTTGGCAATTAAACTGGGCATCGTAAGAGAATTCGCTTATTTCTTCGGAGGGACCTCTTTGCTTATTATGGTGGGCGTTGTTCTGGATACGTTGCAGCAAATTGAAAGTCATCTGTTGATGAGGCATTACGAAGGATTGATGAAATCCGGTAAAATAAAAGGGCGTTCTGAAAACGTAGCGGCCTGATAATATAAATGGTTTACATAAAGACCGACGATGAGATAGAATTGATCAAGTTGAGTGGTCTGGTTTTGGGAAAAGCCCACGCCGAAGTGGCAAAGCTTATCAAGCCCGGTATCAGTACTTCCCAGTTAGATCAGTGTGCAGAAGAGTATATCCGGGACCACGGTGGTGTTCCATCCTTCAAAGGTTATAACCATTTTCCTGCTTCGCTTTGTATTTCAGTAGGCGCACAAGTTGTACACGGTATTCCAGGGAAGTATGAGTTGAGAGAAGGGGATATCGTATCCATTGACTGCGGTGTTTTTCTGAAGGGTTTTCATAGTGACAGTGCTTACACCTACGCGGTAGGTACGGTAGAACCCAATGTGGAGGCATTGCTCCGGGCAACCAAGGAGTCTCTCTACATTGGCATAGAAAAGGCAGAAGCAGGAGCAAGATTAGGTGATGTAGGATTCGCTATCCAGAAATACGTAGAGGAGCGTGGATATTCGGTAGTGCGCGAACTGGTTGGACACGGGGTAGGACGGAATCTACACGAAGGACCGGAAGTGCCTAATTTTGGTAAGCGGGGCCAAGGTGCGAAATTAAAGCCGGGTATGGTCATTGCGATTGAACCGATGATCAATCTGGGAAAAAGAAACGTAGTACAGGAAAAGGATGGCTGGACCATTCGTACTGCCGATCGGCTTCCTTCCGCGCACTTTGAGCATACAGTTGCAATCAGGAAGGGAAAACCCGAAATTCTGACTACCTTTGCATTTATTGAAGAGGTGCTGGAAGCAAAACAAGTAGTCGACACCCAGCCAAGTATATAAATTTAAATAAGATATTACCCATAGATAAATGTCAAAACAATCATCTATAGAGCAGGATGGAACCATTGTAGAAGCGCTCTCTAACGCAATGTTTAGAGTAGAACTACAAAATGGCCACCAAGTCATTTCCCATATCTCGGGCAAAATGCGGATGCACTATATCAAAATTTTGCCAGGCGATAAAGTAAAACTGGAAATGTCTCCCTATGATTTGACCAAAGGGAGAATAGTCTACCGATATAAATAGATTTATACAATTGAATAACGAACGCTGACTAGCAATGAAAGTAAAAGCATCTATCAAGAAACGTAGCGTCGAATGCAAGGTGATCCGTCGCAAAGGCAAACTCTACGTGATCAACAAGAAGAATCCTAGATACAAACAAAGACAAGGATAATCAAATATGGCAAGGATTTCAGGAGTAGATATTCCAGACAAAAAAAGAGGCGAGATCGGGTTAACTTATATCTTCGGTATAGGACGTAGATCGGCCCAGAATATCCTGACCAAAGCAGGAGTTAACTACGACAAGAAAGTTAATGACTGGACGGACGAGGAGTCAAATGCAATCAGGGCGATCATCAGCGCTGAGTACAAGGTAGAAGGCGTATTGAAGTCAGAGGTGCAATTGAGCATCAAGCGGTTGATGGATATTGGCTGCTATCGGGGGTTGAGGCATCGCAAAGGCTTGCCGGTTAGAGGTCAGCGGACCAAAAACAACTCCAGAACCAGAAAAGGCAAACGTAAGACAGTTGCCAACAAGAAAAAGGCAACCAAATAAACAGTAATAGTGAGTTGGTTGGTTTTACCTTACCCTCTCACTATTGTTGAACCTATTATAAGCAATGGCTCAAGCAAAAAGAAAAGACAAAGCAAAGAAAAGAGTAGTGCAGGTAGAATCCGTTGGACAGGTTCATATCAAAGCCTCTTTCAATAACATCATTATCTCCATCACCAACATGTCCGGGCAAGTAATTTCCTGGGCGTCTGCCGGTAAGATGGGATTCAAGGGTTCTAAGAAGAATACTCCTTACGCTGCACAGATGGCGGCCTCTAACTGTGCCCAGGCTGCCCACGAACTTGGAATGCGTAAAGCCGAAGTGTTTGTAAAAGGACCAGGATCTGGTCGTGAGTCCGCAATCAGAACTATTCAGAATTCTGGCATTGAGGTAACGACTATTAAAGATATTACTCCGCTTCCACACAATGGTTGCCGTCCTCCCAAGCGCCGGAGAGTATAATGTTAAAGCACTCATTCATTTACTTTAACATTCCCTTATTAATTTTCAAAGTACAGAATAATGGCAAGATATATAGGTCCAAAATCTAAGATAGCCCGTAAGTTCGGAGATGCTATCCTGGGTCCAAGCAAAGCATTAGCTAAAAAAAGCTATCCTCCCGGCCAACACGGAAAGGGAAGAAGAAGAAAGCAGTCTGAATACGCCGTCCAGTTGATGGAGAAGCAAAAGGCTAAATATACTTATGGTGTATTGGAAAGGCAGTTTGCCAATTTATTTGATAAAGCAGCACGTAAACAAGGCATCACGGGTGAAAACCTTTTGAAGTTTTTGGAAGCCCGATTGGACAACACCGTATTCAGATTGGGCATCGCCCCTACCCGAAGAGCTGCTCGTCAGTTGGTTGTCCACAAGCACATCACCGTCAATGGAGAAGTTGTGAACATCCCGTCTTATTCATTGAAGGCCGGAGATATCATAGGTGTTCGTGAAAAGTCGAAATCTCTGGAAACGATCACTGACAGCCTGTCTGCTCACAATGCGAAACGTTTTTCTTGGTTAGAGTGGGACTCTACTTCTTTAGCCGGTAAATTTGTAAACTACCCTGATCGGGATCAGATTCCTGAGAAGATTCAGGAGCAATTGATCGTCGAACTTTATTCCAAGTAGTTTTTGCAATCAATGGTTGAACACGCTTATCATACGGGCGTGTTCATTGCTATAACTATTGTTTTCGATTACTTCTTAACCCCCAACCTAGATAAAAATAAATTATGTCAATATTAGCGTTTCAAATGCCTGACAAGGTGGTGATGGAGAAAGCCGATGATTTCCGCGGCTTATTTGAATTCAAACCACTGGAGAGAGGATACGGTGTGACGATTGGCAATGCACTACGCAGGATTTTGTTGTCATCTCTGGAAGGCTACGCAATTACCAGTATCAAAATTCCAGGTGTGCTGCATGAATTCTCCTCCATTGAAGGGGTGGTAGAAGACGTGTCAGAAATCATTCTGAACCTGAAGATGGTTCGATTCAAAAAGGTATCGGATCTGGTTGATAATAAAATTGTAGTATCTGTTAAGAACTCCAGCGTATTCAAAGCTGGTGACATTGCCAAATTCACTTCGTCTTTTCAGGTTTTAAATCCGGATTTCGTGATTTGCAATCTGGATAATATGGTCGATCTGGAAATAGAACTGATTATTGAGAAAGGCAGGGGATACGTTCCCGCTGAAGAGAACAAGCAGACTGATCAGGTCTTTGGTCACATTCCGATTGACGCCATCTTTACACCGATCAAGAATGTAAAGTACAGCATTGAAAACACCCGTGTTGAACAGAAGACGGATTACGAAAAGCTTGTGCTGGATATAGAAACGGACGGCTCTATCCATCCGGAAGAAGCCCTGAAAGGTGCTGCGCACATTCTGATTCAGCACTTTATGCTGTTCTCCGACCAGACCATGACCTTTGAAGCCACCAAACCGGATGAAGAAAACGCGGTGGATGAGGAAATGCTGCATATGCGCAAGCTATTGAAGACCTCCTTGGCAGATCTGGATCTCTCGGTACGGGCATATAACTGTCTGAAATCGGCTGATGTCAAGACCTTGGGCGACCTGGTAAATCTGGATATCTCTGATATGATGAAATTCAGAAACTTTGGAAAGAAGTCGCTCACTGAGTTGGAACAGCTGGTGGCGGAGAAGGGCCTGACTTTTGGCATGGACCTTTCCAAATATAAATTGGACGAAGAATAAATCTGTGTGTTGCGATAACACACTTACTACTTAAAGGAAATGAGACACGGGAAAAAAAACAACCATTTAGGCAGGACCACCTCACACCGGAAAGCAATGCTCTCCAATATGGCTTCCTCGCTGATTCTGCACAAGCGGATCGAGACCACGCTTGCCAAAGCCAAGGAGCTAAGAAAATTTGTTGAACCGCTGATTACCAAAGCAAAAAGTGATTCAACCCACTCAAGAAGAATTGTGTTTTCTTATTTGCAGGATAAGGAATCTATCAAAACTTTGTTTGATGAAGTAGCTGAAAAGGTGGCTGCCCGTCCCGGAGGATATACCCGTATCATCAAACTTGGCAATCGTTTGGGTGACAATGCTGAAACCTGTCTGATTGAATTGGTCGACTACAACGAAACGATGTTGAAGCCCGTTGCCGATAAAGCCAAGACCCGTCGCAGCAGAAGAGGTGGTAGCAAAAAAGTGGCCGGTGCTCCGAACGAAAGTGCATCCGGAAACGTTGAAAATACATCTGCGCAATCATCTGAAGAAACTCAAGACGAAAAACAAGATTAAGAACACTTGGAAATTAATCATATTTACGAAGGGATTTGACTTTAGTCGAATCCCTTTTTTTATGCTAAAATCAATCTAAACAAAAGAATGAAATACACGAAAGGCCGGGAGGCATTGCTCTTATTGGAAGATGGAACCCTTTTCCGAGGAAAAGCACTGGGTATTACGGGTACCATCGGTGGTGAAATCTGTTTTAATACCGGTATGACCGGTTATCAGGAAATTTATACCGACCCTTCTTATCACGGGCAGATCATTGTCAATACGAATTCTCACATCGGAAATTACGGCGTGATCAAGACGGATGAGGAATCAAGCAATGTGAAGATCCGGGCGTTGGTATGTAACCAGTTTTCGCAAACTTTCTCCCGAAATGTAGCCGATTCTTCATTGCAGGAATACTTTCAGAAAGCCGGAATTGTAGGGATTTCGCAAGTAGATACCCGGCAGTTGGTACGGCATATCCGGCACAAGGGAGCGATGAATGCCATCATTTCTTCTGAGATACTGGACGAAGAAGCACTCCGGGAAGAGTTAAAGAAAGTGCCTCCCATGAGTGGCTTGGAGCTATCTTCCGAAATTAGTACGCCTGCACCATATACCGTTGGAGATTCCGGAAGCCAATATAAGGTAGCCGTACTGGACTTGGGTATTAAAACCAGCATATTGGAAAATATGGCTGCCCGTGATTGTTATTGCAAGGTGTTTCCGGCAAAGACATCTTTTGAGGAAATGCAGGCGTTTAATCCCAATGGCTATTTTATTTCCAATGGACCGGGCGACCCGGCGGCAATGCCTTATGCCGTAGAGACGGTCAGAGAAGTGCTGGAAGCCGATGTGCCGCTTTTTGGCATCTGTCTGGGTCATCAGATATTGGCGCTGGCCAGCGACATTCCAACCTACAAAATGCACAATGGGCACCGTGGGTTGAATCACCCGGTAAAAAACCTGATCACGGGCAGGGGAGAGATTACGTCTCAGAACCATGGTTTTGCGGTGAGTGAGGCAGATGTAAACAAAAGCAAACTGGTAGAGGCCACGCACGTCAACCTGAACGATAACAGCATTGAAGGCATTCGCCGGAAAGACAGAAAAGCGTTTTCGGTTCAATATCACCCTGAGTCATCTCCGGGTCCGCACGATTCGCGTTATTTGTTTGACGACTTTGTGGAACTAATCAAGACTTCCCTTTGATTTAAAAGGCTAATTTTTCAAATTGGCACCATTATTTATTGAACCTTATTCCAAAAATTAAAATGAGTTTAATCCAACAAGTTCGCGCCAGGCAGATCCTGGATTCCAGAGGAAATCCCACTGTAGAAGTAGATGTAACTACCGAAAATGGTTTCAGGGGCCGTGCCGCGGTTCCTTCCGGCGCTTCAACCGGTACGCACGAGGCAGTAGAATTGCGCGACAATGATGCCAAAGCCTATATGGGCAAAGGTGTTTTGAAAGCAGTGGAGAACGTGAACGAGGTAATTGCGGATGAATTGCTCGGTTTTTCGGTTTTCGAGCAAAATTTGATTGACAAGATCATGCTGGAGATGGATGGCACACCCAACAAAGGAAAACTGGGTGCCAATGCCATACTGGGTGTATCACTGGCAGTAGCCAAGGCGGCGGCCCAGGAAGCCGGTCTGTCTTTGTTCCGGTACCTGGGTGGTGTGAATGCCAATACTCTGCCGGTACCTATGATGAACATCCTGAATGGCGGTAGCCACGCTGATAACTCCATCGATTTCCAGGAGTTTATGGTCATGCCCGTCAAAGCCGACTCTTTCTCCCGCTCTCTGCAAATGGGAACGGAAGTATTTCACCATCTGAAAAAGGTATTGAAAGATAAGGGTCTGTCTACCAACGTGGGCGATGAAGGTGGCTTTGCCCCTAACATCAAGTCCAATACGGAAGCCATTGAGGTGGTACTGCAAGCCATTGAAAAAGCCGGATACCGTCCGGGAGAAGATATTTTCATTGCGATGGATGCGGCCAGTTCCGAATTTTACGATGCCAGCACCGGAATGTACCATTTCAAAAAGTCAACCGGCGACAAGCTGACTTCTTCTCAGATGGCCAATTACTGGAAAGAATGGGTAGATAAATATCCGATCATTTCCATTGAGGACGGTATGGCGGAAGACGACTGGAAAGGCTGGAAGGAAGTAACCGACCTGGTAGGCAAGAAGACCCAATTGGTAGGTGACGACTTGTTTGTAACCAACGTAACCCGCCTGCAGAAAGGCATTGACGACCACATCGCCAATTCCATTCTAATTAAGGTAAATCAGATTGGCTCGCTTACAGAAACGATCAACGCGGTTAATCTGGCAAAAAGGAATGCGTACAAATCCATCATGTCGCATCGTTCGGGTGAAACAGAAGACAGCACCATCGCTGACCTGGCCGTAGCACTGAATACCGGTCAAATCAAGACCGGTTCGGCTTCGCGTTCCGATCGGATGGCCAAATACAACCAATTGCTTCGTATTGAAGAAGAACTGGGAGAAACTGCTTATTTTCCCGGCAAAAATTTCTAAGTTTTTATAATCAAACCTGCGGGGGCAGTGCTGCCTTGCAGGTTTGATTAATGGCTTTTCTTAAGGGGAAGCATTCCAGACCGGAATACATCACAAAAAGATGAGGCAGATGGGGGTAGGTAAGTCGGGTATATATTGATTTTGGTACTATGAAAAGCTTCTTTATCAAAATAGGCCGTAACTTTTATGCCCTCACCGGGGTTGCTTTCCTGGTTTGGATGCTGGTATTTGACGCCAACGACTTCATTTCACAGTACCAGATGAGTAAAAAACTGAGTGATCTGGAGAATGAAAAAGCTTATTACCTGGAGAAGATAGAAGAGGTGAAAAAAGACCGGGAAGAGCTATTGGGCAACCCGCAGCTGTTGGAAAAATTTGCCAGAGAGAAATACCTGATGAAGAAAAATACGGAAGAGGTGTTTGTAACGGTAGACCAGAATAACGAACCTTTGGAGTAAGGGTTAATAAAATCGTTTCTGCTGCGTAACTTGAACTGAGTTGGTATCCCTTACAAAAGTGCTCTGTAAAGAAGGATAATCGAAAGACTTTTCTGGCGTATTTGCCGAGCGGGTTACATTACCCGCTTTTTTGTTTTGAAAAAATCCTTTCTGATGGAAGCCCCCTAATACCAATAAGGTAAAAAGCAGAGAAACCTTGCAAAGGAAATTCAGATTGTTTGCGCTGTCTTTCATACCCTATATACACTTTGGTTTTAGCTGGCTTTAGAACAGAATCCCTGCGCAATTTATCTGAAATAATTATAAAAACATCTTTACCTTATTAATAAACTGATAAAAAAAATAACCATTCATTACATTTATATTTAAGAATGATCGAATATGCTGTAAAACACAATTGGTAGTTGAAAGAAAAAAATACGAAAAGGGGTTAACTGTCTGAAAATGATCAAAGTTTTGTTTGTGTGTTTGGGAAATATCTGCCGCTCTCCGATGGCAGAAGGAATTTTAGAGGACGTAATTGGGAAAAGAGGACTGAAAGAAAAATTGCGCACTGATTCGGCGGGTACAGCTGCCTATCACACCGGTGAGCTTCCGGACCCCAGAATGAGACAGACGGCCCGGCAACATGGCTTGCAATTAACGCATCGGGCCAGACAACTAAGGGTCGAAGATCTGTATCAGTTCGATTATATTCTGGCTATGGACCGGGCAAACCTGGACGATATTCTTAAATTGAGCCTAGCGAATCGGAGAGAAGGACAGGCGAAGATCATGTTGCTGCGCGATTTCGATCCACAGCCAGGAAGTGGCAACGTGCCGGACCCCTATTATGATGGTCAGGATGGTTTTGAAGAAGTATATCAGATGCTGCAGCGCTCAATCCAGTCTCTGACGGAGTTTTTGATGAACGAATCCCCGGAAAGGAATGGCATTAGACACAAATCAGACCCAATTTTTTGAAAGTATCCTTTTTGAAAGTCTCGGATGTGTTGTACACGTACTGAGTTTCCAGTTTATATCCGGCGGCAGCATCAATACGGCCGTGAAAGTAGATTCCGACGAAGGTTCTTTTTTTATAAAATGGAATGAATCGGATCAGCGGGATATGTTTGAAGCCGAAGCCCGGGGTCTTGAACTATTGCGTCGTACCGGTGAGATCCGGGTTCCGGAAGTAGTCGCCTACGGACAGAACGGAGAGAAAGCGTATCTTATTCTGGAGTACATTTCGCCGTCGCAGGCAAAGAATGAATTCTGGCAGCGTTTCGGCACTGCATTGGCATCCCTGCACCAGCACAACCATCCCCGGTTTGGGCTTGATTTCAACAACTACATCGGCTCTTTGCCCCAAAACAATGAGTTTTGCGAAAGTGGTATTCAGTTTTTTATCGAAAAACGCCTGAAGGTGCAAGCCGGGCTTGCTTTATACAATGGAGAAATATCGCCGACCCTTCACGAAAAGTTCCAGCGCTTGTACGAAATCCTGCCATCGTTGCTGCCGGACGAAAAACCCGCTCTGCTTCACGGAGACCTGTGGAGCGGCAACTACCTGGTTGACGACCAGGGATCGGCCGTTCTTATCGATCCGGCGGTTTATTACGGAAACCGGGAGGCAGAAATGGCTTTTACGCATCTGTTCGGAGGCTTTGAGCCGGCGTTTTACCATAGCTACTTCGAAGCGCTTCCAGTGGCAACGGGATTCAGTGAGCGGATACCGATCTATAACCTGTATCCGCTGATGGTGCACGTGAATTTATTCGGAAGTGGCTATCTGGGTGCCGTAGAAAGAACCCTGACCCGGCTGGTTGGTTAAACCGTCGCTGGGAAACTTTATCTTACTACCACCTGAAACGTACTGCGCGTTTTCTGCTCCAAGAGGATTTCCTGCGTTCCCACTACCTTGCTGATGGTGGGCTCATCGTAATTTTTCACCGTAATCAACTGCAGGTTCTCATTGAAATGAATAATAAAATCATCCTGCAGGGCTTCTTTTAGCGCGGATATACGGCGACTTTCCTGATCGGTACAGATGGAGAATGAGATGGCTGAGTTTTGCATCAGATTGATCTTGATGTTGAGGCCAGCCAGGGCGTGAAGAATGGTACTGAGGTTTTTTTCGGTAATAAAAGTAAAGTCCCTCACGCCAAAAGATATCAGGCATTGCTTTGGTTTGAAGATGATGGCCGGAAAGATTTTGTCCAGTCTGACGTCACTGATGCAGGTGCCCGGCGCGTCCTGCTGTAGAAAGGAGCGAACGTACAGCGGGATTTTCCGATTGGCCAGCGGCTTGATGGTTTTGGGGTGAATGACCGTAGCGCCGTAGTAAGTCATTTCGGCCGCCTCATTATAGGAAAGCTGCGGATACAGGTGCGTATCGGCCATGAGTTTGGGGTCGGCGTTGAGGATGCCCGGTACGTCCTTCCAGATGGTGAGTGATTCCGCTTCCAGGCAATAGGCAAAGATCGCGGCGCTGAAATCGGATCCTTCCCGGCCCAGCGTAGTGGTTTTTCGGCCGATGGTACCGCCAATAAATCCCTGTGTAATCACGGATTGTTTATTCAGTAAGGGCAAAAGCCCTTTCCGGATTATTTTTTCGCTCCAGGCCCAGTCTACTTTTCCTTCCCGCCAACGGTTATCGGTCATAATGTATTCACGGGCATCGACCCACTGGCAGTCGATGTGCACTTGCTGTAGGTATGCCTGCACAATACAACTGGCAATGATTTCTCCCTGGCTTACTACCTGGTCGTAACTTTCATCGTAGTGCTCATAACTGGATTGCTGGAGCAGACTTTCCAGTTGAATGAAAAAGGCTTCGAGCAGTTGCAGGAGCGTTTCATCCGGTTGAGGAAAAAGCTCTTTTACAATCTGCAAGTGCTCATTCTTAATACCCTCTAGATTCTGCTCGTATTGGTGGCTTTCAAGCCAGTCGTTGAGGAGCTTCTCCAGCGCATTGGTGGTTTTACCCATCGCCGATACGATGATCATGACGGGCTCTAATGCTGTATAGCGTCGTACAATGTCCGCTACGTTTCTTACGCCTGGTGCGTCCTTTACGGATGCTCCACCAAATTTAAATACTTTCATTTTATGAATTTGAATTCCGTAACGGGGGTCAAAATACAAAGCAAATGTGTAAAAGCAGCATTCAAGTATTGAAATGAAAATCCCCTTACCCGAAATGCGTTCGGATAAGGGGATTTTAGAGAATAAGATGGATACAGTGGCTATTGATCCATCAGGTAGGCTTTGATGTATTCGTCCAGGTCGCCGTCCATCACGTTTTGCACATCGGAGCGTTCGATGCCGGTCCGGAGATCTTTGACCAGTTTGTAGGGATGCATCACGTAGTTACGGATTTGTGAGCCAAAGTCGATTCGCTTCTTGGTGCTTTCAATGGCGGCCCGCGCTTCGTTCTGCTTTTCTACTTCAATCTGATACAGGCGTGATTTGAGCATTTGCAAAGCCTTTTCCCGGTTTTGCAACTGAGAACGTTGCTGCTGGCATTCGATCACAATGCCCGAAGGCTTGTGTCGTACCCGTACGGCCGTTTCTACTTTGTTTACGTTCTGTCCGCCGGCACCACTGGAGCGAAACGTGTCCCATTCAATATCTGCCGGATTGATTTCAATTTCAATGGTATCGTCTACTACCGGGTATACAAATACGGAAGCGAAGGACGTGTGTCGCCGGGCGTTGGAGTCGAAAGGCGAAATGCGCACCAGGCGGTGAACCCCGATTTCTGACTTGAGGTAGCCGTAAGCGAAATCGCCGTCAATTTCCAGGGTGGCCGATTTGATGCCTGCTCCTTCGCCGGGTTGGTAGTTCAGTTCCTTTACCGAAAAATGATGCTTCTCACTCCACATGATGTACATGCGCATCAGCATTTCGGCCCAGTCCTGGCTTTCGGTGCCGCCCGCTCCGGGGTTGATTTCCAGAATGGCACTGAGCTGGTCCTCCTCATTGCTGAGCATTTTCTTAAACTCCATTTCCTCCACTACTTTCTGCACCTTCTCAAACTCCGCTTTGATTTCCGTTTCGCTTACGTCACCGGAGTCATAAAATTCGTAGAGGGTTTCCAGATCGGCAAAAAGAGCGGCCGCCTGGTCGTAGCCTTCCGTCCAAAACTTCAGGGTTTTGATGTTTTTAAGAATGGATTCGGCTTCTTTGGGATCGTCCCAAAAGGCCGGATTTTGTGTTTTTTGTTCCAGTTCCTCGATCTCCAATTGCTTGTGATCGTAGTCAAAGGTACCCCCTCAAAGCGGAAATTCTCGCTTTCAGATCTTTCAGTTGATCCGTCGTCATACATTTATCAGATAATTGAGGGGCAAAGGTAAGTGATTCAGTGATCAATTAACAGTGAACAATAAACACTAAGGATTGTCGTGGGTTGGGGACAAAGATCTGAATAGGGACTTTTGATGAAAAGATGCCCTGAATGAGGGCTTACCAAGGCTCAATTGTTTAGAATTCATTGATATAAATTGGACTTTTCAACTAATTTTGTGGGGTCCGATATTTCTCTAAACCCTTACTATATGTCTGTACAATATGATTTAATTGTGATTGGAAGTGGTCCAGGTGGATACGTAGCAGCTATTCGTGCTTCGCAGTTGGGTATGAAGGTGGGTGTGGTAGAAGTAGCCGAATTGGGAGGCATCTGTCTGAACTGGGGCTGCATCCCAACCAAGGCCTTGCTGAAAAGTGCGCAGGTGTTTGAATACATCAAGCATGCCAAGGATTACGGTATCGACGTAAAAGATCCGAACGTAGACTTTGGCGGTATGGTAAAGCGCAGTCGTGAAGTGGCGGCGGGCATGAGCAAAGGGATTCAGTTTTTGTTTAAAAAGAATAAAATTGACGTAATCGAAGGATTTGGCAAGCTGGTGAAAGGGCCGAAGGTAGAAGTAAAAAACAGCAAGGGAGAAACGCAGGTGTACGAAGCCAAGCACATCATACTGGCTACGGGAGGAAGAGCCCGCGAATTGCCCAATCTGAAGATAGATAACCAGAAAATCATCGGCTACCGGAAGGCAATGGTGCTGGAAAAACAGCCGACCTCCATGGTCATCGTAGGATCAGGAGCCATTGGGGTGGAGTTTGCTTATTTCTATCATTCCATTGGTACCAAAGTGACCATCGTTGAGTTTCTGCCGCGTATTGTTCCCAATGAGGACGAAGAAGTATCCAAACAACTGGATAGAAGCTATAAAAAGGCCGGAATCAATATTATGGTCAATTCGTCAGTGGAATCGGTGGATACCAGTGGCAAAGGCTGTAAAGTAAAAGTGAAAACGGCCAATGGCGTGGAGAACCTGGAGTGTGACATCGTATTGTCGGCGGTGGGCGTATCGACCAACCTGGAGGGAATCGGACTGGAGGAACTGGGCGTGAAGACGGATAAAGGACGCGTGCTGGTAGATGAATACTACCAAACGAACGTACCCGGTGTGTACGCTATCGGTGACATCGTGAGCGGTCCCGCTCTGGCGCACGTAGCTTCTGCCGAAGGGATTACCTGCGTAGAAAAAATCGCTGGTCATCATCCGGAGCCCATCAACTACCAGAACATACCGGGCTGTACGTATTGCCAACCCGAAATCGCTTCGGTGGGCCTGACCGAAAAGCAAGCCATTGAAGCAGGTTACGAAGTAAAAGTGGGTAAGTTTCCGTTCAGTGCTTCGGGCAAAGCCAGTGCGGCCGGTGCCAAAGAAGGCTTCATCAAGGTCATTTTTGACGCCAAGTACGGAGAATGGTTGGGCGCTCACATGATTGGGGCCAATGTAACGGAGATGATCGCCGAAGTGGTGGTGGCGCGTCGCTTGGAAACGACTGGTCACGAAATCATCAAGTCCATTCACCCCCATCCCACGATGTCGGAGGCCATCATGGAAGCCACTGCCGCCGCTTACGGAGAAGTGATTCACATTTAAAAAGTTTTCCAATCAGAAAATAATAAACCCCCGTCTCAGAAAGGCGGGGGTTTATGTTTTCCTGAGCAAAGCGTGGACATTCACTCTCAGGATCAGTGAATTGTAACCCATCCAATCAATTCATTTCAAAGACATAGCCAGTGGTTGTGTTGCTGCCGTGTGCAATTCCGCGCGGGTGCTTCGGCTATCAATTTCCTCATCGTGAAACATACGGTCGTTGAGGTGCCCAGCAATGCCCATAACGATGGCAATGACCAAGGCGGGCCAGAAACCTTTCACTTCAAAGCCTTTCATCAGCTTGTCAACCAGTTTAATAATGAGTGCTGTCACAAAAAGGCGCACCAGGAACTGCAATAAGAATAAAGTAACTAAATTGAGCGGCAGGCGGATCAGAAAGCCAACCGTTGAATTAAATAAGGCTATCAGGATGGCTGCAACCAAGGCGGTACCAAAGCTTCGGATACTGACCTGCGGCATTATATAGGCCACTACTAAGAGTACTACGGCATCAATGAGAAAAGATAAGATAAAGCTCATTATAGTTGGAAAAAGTTAGATTGCTATTAAGGGCTACTTACGAAAAGAAGTCAGGAAGGTTATAGAAAGGCAAGTCAATGAGCGAGTTGTACGAAAGGAGGCTTAAAATCTGATTCAGACAGGCCGACTTTTCTTCGCGTGATCCGATCCGAATTTTTTAACGAAAGGGCGGATCGTAATTCCGGAGGCGGTATGCAACCCGCAGTTAGAAATTCAAGTATAAGAAGCTAGTCAATGAATGAAATGCTCATTCGGATACGTAAATCAACTAAAAAATTGTAGCCATGTACAACGATCAAAACAACAATCCATTGGGTACTTTCCTGTTAGGCGCTGCTCTGGGAGTAGCTGCCGGTATTCTTCTGGCTCCCTACGCCGGAGAAGATGCCAGGAAAAAATTATTGGAAAAAGCCAATGATTTGAAAGACCAATTTGGAAATAGTCTGGGTGATTTTATTACTACTGCGCGTAATAAGGCAGGTGAATTTGGAGAAAAAGCAGAAAATGCCGCCAACAATTTTGCCAAGCGGGATGGAGGCAATGGTGGATACAATGGATAAAGCCCATTGAGAAAAAATATTTTAAACAAAACGGCTCGCATCAACAGGATGCGAGCCGTTTTGTTTAAAATATAGCGTCGATCTGACCAATCGCTCAGTTTGGGGTCATGTCTGCACTGTGAGTGGATGATGGCTTGAACAAGTACTGAAACTTAATAATTTCGGCCAGTTCGCCAACCTGGACGGGTTTACTCAAATGGGCACTGGCTTTGTGCATATAAGTCAGATCTACGTCACTTTCGTAGGTGGAATGCGTGAGAATAATGACCGGTATGTCACGCAGCCTGCGATTGGCTTTGATCTCCCGCAAAATGTCGATTCCACTTAGTTCTGGAAGTGAAAGATCAAGAAAAATCAGGTCTGGCAGGGTGGGTACTTCGGCTTCAGCGTGGCAGAAGAGAAAATCCAGGGCTTCCTTTCCGTTCGTAAATTGCCTTAGATGGGCAGTGGCATCACACTCCTTCAATGCTTCCTGCATCATCCACGAATCTACCAGATCATCTTCAATCAGCAGTATATCAGTTGATTTTATCATAGCTCTAATTTAGGTAATTAAACTGATTTCCTAAACAAGTTGTTTAGCTAAAAATCAACATCTTTCTGGTCAGGTAAAAACGCCGTAGCTTTACAAACGCGGCCCAATACCTACGAAGGTACAATGGGTTCCTTGTTCGATAGCCCCGTACGGTTTTAGTCAGTCATCCCAATGGAATGCTAGGGGTTTGGGTATGCACGCAGCTTCTATGTAATCGGATAGGTGATTGGTAGAATAAATGGGGAGAAGCAAGAGAAAGGAAGGTTGACAATCAGTTTGATACGCTGGGCTTACTTGCTGTAATAGATATACGGAGCTTCGGGATCGTTGGAGGGCTGACTTACTTGTTTGGTAACCAATATGGCAAAGGCTAGACTCAGGTAATCTAAATAATGATCGTTGGTTTCGGAACTGAACAGGCTCGCAGAATCCGAAAAGGGGAGTTCGGCGGAGGGTAAATGGGCAGGACGTTTGACTGAATTCGTAGAGAGTTTTCTCATACTGACTAATCTCCGTTCTTTAATTTGCTGACAGTGACTGGTTCTTTATCGGTTTGCATGACAGTAAGTAACCAAATCGTCAAGTGCATGACACGGGTCGTCTTTTTAAAAATTGTGAAGCCTGCTGATCTTTTTTTCAAAGCAGCAAGTTGAAACAATGACGCTGTAGTGTTGAGGCGAAATAGAACCTGACCTGCGGATATTCCAGAAAGTAGGGGGTACATGCTTCTCCAATTCCAACTGCGAAGCTAATATAATACTTAAAAACTCATCTTATAAGGGAATAGATCCGATTTTGTGAATTTAATGTTTTCCCGGTCCCGGATTTGTAAGCGCAAGGTGTCATGAATACACAATGTGTTGAAATGCCAGTCTACTCTATCTCCGAATGCTACCTCAGAAAAGCAAAGCGAGGTGCCTAAAACTTTGTTCTTTGTACGCAAATGAATCTGGGGCAGGCATTTTATGACTATTTCTTACTTATGAATTCAAAGCGATGGCAAGGAATGCCTTGAACACCCGCGTGACTTTTATGAATTCCAATGCCATCTTGACAGTCTTATCAGCTTTGGCAATAAAATTGACATAGGCAACGGGTAAAATTTGAAGTATAAATCAGGTATTGCTCATGGAAAATAACAAGGAACAAATGGCTGAGGAAAGAGAGTTTGAAGGCGCTAATGACAATGTTGCCGAACAGAATGCTGCCGAAACTGCAAACCCAAGTGCTGATTCAGCCACCGAATCGGAAAAAAGTGCCAATGAACTGGCAGATATGAAAGATAAGTACGTAAGACTCTATTCCGATTTTGAAAACTTCAGACGGCGTACTTCCAAAGAAAAGCTGGAATACATTAAGTCTGCCAACGAAGAAATGATGGTAGCCCTGCTGCCCGTGCTGGATGATTTTGAAAGAGCACTGAAGTTCTCCGGCAATGCATCGGATGACAATACCGCCCGGGAAGGTTTACAGATTGTTTACAATAAGTTTTTCAAGACTTTGGAACAGAAGGGATTGAAACCCATGGAAGCCAAAGGTCAGCCCTTCAATGCCGACTTGCACGAAGCCATTACCCAGATTCCCGCTCCCAGCGAAGATCTGAAAGGAAAAGTAGTGGATGATGTGGAAAAGGGGTACTTCCTGAATGACAAAGTGATTCGTTTTGCCAAAGTTGTCATTGGCAGCTAATACTGTGAATTGGCGTTGCCAGGCACCAGGTAATCATACAAAACAAACATGGGATGACACTGCCCCCGTGGACAACCGATCACGGATTGTGTAGACAAAATAAAATGGCAAAGAGAGATTATTATGAGATACTAGGCGTTGAACGTGCCGCATCTCAGGAGGACATCAAAAAGGCATACCGGAAAATTGCCATCAAATTTCATCCGGACAAAAATCCGGACGACCCTACGGCAGAGGATAAATTTAAGGAGGCCGCGGAAGCCTATGAAGTGCTGAGCAATGCCGAAAAACGGCAGCGCTACGACCGGTTCGGCCACCAGGGAGTGAATGGCGCTGGTGGTGGAGGTGGCTTCGGCGGCATGAGTATGGATGATATCTTCTCCCAGTTCGGGGATATCTTCTCCGAAGGCAGTCCTTTCGGCAGCTTTTTCGGGGGCGGTGGACAAGGCAGGCGGGTGCGCAAAGGAACCGATCTGCGCATTAAACTGAAGCTTGACCTGGATGAAATCGCCAATGGCGTGGAGAAAAAGATCAAGGTAAAGCGACACGTGAGCTGTAACGTTTGTGGTGGCAACGGTGCCAAGAGTGGTACCTCCCTGCAAAACTGCAGTACTTGTAACGGCTCTGGTCAGGTACGGAAAGTGGTGAATACCATGCTGGGCCAAATGGTCTCTACCTCTACCTGTTCTACCTGTAACGGAGAAGGCAAAATCGTGAGCGAACGTTGCGAAAGCTGCTACGGCGAAGGTCGGGTGTTGCAGGAGGAAGTGATTCCGATCCGGGTGCCCGCCGGCGTAAGCGAAGGAATGCAATTGTCGATGAGTGGAAAAGGCAACGTGCCCCCCCGCGGTGGCGTAGCCGGCGACCTGCTCATTGTGATCGAAGAAACGGAAGACGAATTGCTGAAGCGTGACGGGCAGAACATCATTTTTGATCTGTACGTGAGCTTTATTGACGCCGCCCTGGGTACCACTGTAGAAGTGCCCACCATTGATGGCAAAGTAAAAATCAAGCTGGATCCGGGTACCCAAAGCGGCAAGATATTGCGTCTGAAGGGCAAGGGGATCAAGGAAATCAACGGCTACGGACGTGGCGATCAGCTGATTCACGTTAACATCTGGACGCCTAAGCAGCTGACCCGCGAAGAAACGGCCATCCTGGAGCGCCTGCGTGATTCGCCCAACTTTACGCCCAACCCGGCCAAAGGAGACAAAGGCTTCTTTGAAAAGATGAAGGAGTTTTTTCAATAAGCTTTTCAATAAATAAATCGCCTACAGGGATGCACGGAAATGCATCCCTGTTTTTTTTGACCTTTCAACCCGTAAAAAGTCAATTCTATCCCATTCATGGCGACTAATCGACCTATTTGTCTAGCTTTGATGACCAGAATCTAACCCAAAGAAAAATGGTAAACATCCTGCAAGCGAACCACGTGGTGAAACGCTATGCCGATCATACGGCCCTCAACGACGTCAGTGTTTCCATTCCCCGGCAAAGTATTTTTGGTTTACTGGGACCCAACGGAGCAGGCAAGACCTCACTGATCCGCATCATCACGCAGATAACGGCACCCGACAGCGGCGAAATCCTGTTCAACGGGGAGAAACTACACCCGGGACACATTGCCCGCATTGGCTACCTGCCCGAAGAACGGGGGCTGTATAAAAAGATGAAAGTAGGTGACCAATTGCTCTACCTGGCTCAGCTCAAAGGGATGAGTAAAGGAGAAGCCATGGACAAATTGAGGTACTGGTTCAAAAAGTTTGAAATTTCCGCCTGGTGGGGAAAGGCCGTGGAAGACCTGTCCAAAGGGATGCAGCAGAAAATTCAGTTCGTAGCCACCGTATTGCACGAACCCGAACTGATTATCCTGGACGAACCTTTCTCTGGTTTCGATCCCATCAATGCCAACCTGATCAAGGATGAAATTCTGGAACTGCGGGAAAAGGGAAGCACCATTATCTTTTCTACCCACCGAATGGAATCCGTAGAAGAGCTGTGCGATCACATTGCGCTGATCAACCAGTCAGAGAAAGTGCTGGATGGCTCTACCAAATCGGTGCGCAATCGCTTCCGGACCAATACTTTTATTGTGGAGTACGAAGGCGTGCTGGACCTGCTCCCTGCCGAATTTCAGACGCTGGACAGTCAGGTACTGGAAAACAATGGAGCCGACAACAGCCATTACCGGGCAAAAATCCGGATTCAGGCTCCGGCTACCAACAACGACCTGCTGGCGGTATTGATCCGGCAGGTGCGGGTTCATTCGTTCCGCGAAAGCATTCCCAGTATGAACGATATCTTCATTGCCAGTGTGACGGGCAAGGATGCCGAACTGATCGGCAAGGAAACCCGGTCCATTTATACGGAATAGTTTTTCCATCGATCGTTCCAACTGATTCACTCATCTGCTTCGGAAGTTGTCATCTCAATGGCAGAACGCGGCACAAAAATCTACCTATGAACAAGATATTACTCATCCTGAAACGGGAGTACCTGGTGCGGGTACAAAAAAAATCATTCATTCTCATGACGCTGCTGGGCCCTCTGCTCATGGGAGGGGTAACCGGCGGAGCGGCGTATTTTACTTACCGGTCTATTAAAGACAAAGTGGTGCAGGTGGTAGACGAAAGCGGTTTGTTCAAAGACAAGTTTACCGATACCCAGGGCGTAAAATTTGTCTACTCACCTATGGCAGTTGATCAGGCCAAGAAGGAATTGCCTAAAACCGATTACCAGGCCCTTTTGTACATTCCCGAACTGGACCCGAAAAACCCCCAGGGCGTCACCTTATTTGCTGATAAGGGGGTAAGTATGATGCTGCAGGGGCAGATTGAAGGGGTGCTGAATAAAAAACTGGAAGAAGTCAACCTGGAAAGGGCGGGCATTGATCGCAAGGTGTTGGCCGAAACCAAATCGAAGGTGTCGATTACAACCGTAGCGATGAGTGATGAAGGCGAAAAGAACAGCAGCGCCACCACCACTTACTTCGTTGGCTACATCTGCGCCTTTCTCATCTACATTTCCGTGTTTATTTACGGGGCGCAGGTAATGCGGGGCGTACTGGAAGAAAAGACCAGCCGAATTGTGGAAGTCATCATCTCTTCAGTAAGACCTTTTCAGCTCATGATGGGAAAAATACTGGGCATCGGCTTGGTGGGCCTTACCCAGTTTTTTCTATGGATTGTGCTGAGCTGGGGTGTTTTGGGCATTACGGCTACGATATTTGCGCCCAAAGAGCAGGCCGTGGTCAAAACGGAACAGGCTAGCAATACTGGCACTGAAGAGGTAAAAAAGACCGAAGCGGCCAATGAAAATCCCGTTTTGAAAATCCGGGATGCTCTGGGCTCACAGAATTTATTTTTGATCGCCGGTTGTTTCCTTTTCTACTTTCTGGGCGGTTATCTGTTGTATAGTTCGCTCTTTGCCGCCATTGGGGCTGCCGCCGACAGCGAAACCGATACGCAGCAGTTTATGTTTCCCATCACCATTCCGCTGATTGCCGCCTTCATTGTGGCGCAGGTGGTGTTGCAGGACCCGGACGGCTCGGTGGCTTTCTGGCTGTCGATGGTGCCCTTCACGTCACCCATCATCATGATGGTGCGGGTGCCTTTCGGCGTGCCCGCCTGGCAGTTGCTGCTGTCGATGGCTCTGCTGGTGGCGGGTTTCGTGGGTACTACCTGGCTGGCCGGCCGGATTTACCGTGTAGGTATCCTGATGTACGGCAAAAAAGTGAATTTCAAAGAACTGTCGAAGTGGCTGTTTTATAAGGCTTGAGTAAAGCGGGTAAAACCAGGGAAGTGGATTGCGCCCGTCCGGATCAAAGTCTGGACGGGCGTTTGCGTTTATTGAATGCCAGAGCAACGGAAAGCTGTATGCAGAGGTTAGTATATGGTAAGTGGTGTTTTTTCACTGTTCAATATTGAATAAGGAAATGGCAGCTACTCAGTTAGAAAAGCATCTTTCGCACCCAAATGCAATTTTTCATGACTTGGTTCGTAAACTTAAGGTGTGATTCTGCCAAGAATCACTAGTTTTGCAATTTATTTTCCCGCTCATTCTGAGCATTGCCCATACCGATGAAAACCACGAGCCAGTTAAGTCCCCAGGCCTCTTTAGTCAATCCGGCGAAAGAAGATACCCTTCACTTCAGGAAAGTAAATAACCTGGTGGGGTGGGGTGTTTTCGTAATCTCCCTGTTTACGTACGCCGCCACCGTAGAGCCAACTGCCAGCTTCTGGGACGTAGGAGAATTTATTGCAGCGGCTTACAAACTCCAGGTGCCTCACCCGCCCGGCGCTCCGTTCTTCCTGCTGCTGGGGCGCATGTTCTCCTTCTTTGCCCTGGGCGACGTTACGCAGGTAGCCTATTGGGTCAATATGATGTCGGTGCTGGCCAGTGCATTCACTGTGCTGTTTACTTTCTGGATCATCACGTTGCTGGGCAGAAAAGCCCTGAAAATCCAGGGCGATGAAATTACGCTTTCCCAGACCATTCTGCTGATGGGAGCCGGTGCCATTGGTGCTCTGGCTTTTACCTTTTCCGATTCCTTCTGGTTTTCTGCCGTAGAGGCCGAAGTATACGCCATGTCCTCTTTCTTCACCGCCTTTGTGGTTTGGGCCATGTTTAAGTGGGAGCGCATTGAGGATGAATCGGCAGCGAACCGCTGGCTCATATTCATTGCCTATATGGTCGGTTTGTCCATCGGGGTGCACTTGCTCAACCTGGTCACACTACCGGCGCTGGCCCTGGTATACTACTTCAAGAAGTACAAGCCCACTTTCTGGGGTGGTGTGGCGGCCATGGCCGTCGGGGGCTTTATCCTGATCCTGATCAACAACGGCATCATTCCTGGTCTGCCTACCCTGGCGGGTAAGTTTGAAATTTTCTTTGTAAACAGCATCGGAATGCCATTCGGCTCCGGTATCGCCATTTTCCTGATTCTGTTCCTGGCAGCCCTGATTTATGGTATCCGTTATTCTATCCAAAAACAGAATGCCCTGCTCAATACCATCATGTTGTCGCTTACTTTCATTCTCATCGGGTACTGTTCGTACGCAATGGTGCTGGTAAGGGCCAATTACAATCCACCTATCAACGAAAACAATCCCAAAGACCTGCTAGGCTTCGTGTATTACCTCAAGCGCGAACAGTACGGCGACCGCCCGCTGCTGGTGGGCTACGACTATACGGTAGACGTAGTGGGTTACGAACGCGGCGAACCACTCTATCGCCAGGGCAAGGACCGTTACGAAATTTACGACTACAATTCCAGGCCGGTGTACGACCCGAATGCCCGCAAAATGTTGCTGCCCCGCCTGCACAGCCGCCAGGACAACCACGCCGCTCTCTACCGTGAACAACTGAACATTCCGGAAGGCAAGCAGCCAACGATGGGAGACAATTTCAAGTTTTTGATGACTTATCAGTTAGGGCATATGTACTGGCGGTATTTCATGTGGAATTTCGCCGGAAAAGTCAGCGATATGGAAAGCGCCGGTTGGCTAAAGCCTTTTGAAAGCGGAAAAAACCTGCCCGAACAACTGGCTGAAAACCGGGGACGTAACCAATTTTTCATGCTACCCTTCATTCTGGGGCTGCTGGGAATGTTCTATCACTACAGCAAAGACCGGGGTGATTTCCTGGTGGTGGTACTGCTCTTTTTCCTGACCGGCATGGCGCTGGTACTCTACCTCAACTCACCACCCGTTGAGCCCCGCGAGCGCGATTACATCTACGTGGGTTCGTACTGGGCCTTTGCCATCTGGATTGGGCTGGGGGTCATGGCCATTGCCGAACTGCTGGGCAATTTCATTAAGAACAATAAGGTGCGTCCGACCGTAGCGACGTTACTTTGCCTGGCTGTACCAGGCGTAATGGCTGCCAAAGGCTGGGATGACCACGACCGTTCCAACCGGTATTATTCCGTCGATTCGGCCCGCAACCTGCTTAACTCCTGCGCTCCCAATGCCATTCTGTTTACCGGCGGAGACAACGATACTTTCCCGCTCTGGTACGTGCAGGAAGTAGAAGGTTTCCGTACCGACGTGCGGGTGTGTAACCTGAGTCTGCTGGGTACGCACTGGTACATCGAACAGATGAAGCGGAAAGTATACCAATCGGAGGCACTGCCCATTTCCCTGACACTGGATCAGTACATTGCCGGCAAAAACGATCAGATTCCGTACGTAGAACGGGTAAAAGACCCGATCAACCTGGTCGAATACATCCGATTAGTGAAAGAAGATAGTGAAGTGATCAAAGTGCCTCTGCAAAGTGGCGAAAAAATCAATTCTTTGCCTTCCAATACGCTGGCGCTGCCCGTAGACACTGAAGCCGTGAAAAAAATGGGTTTTGTACCGGAAGATATGCAGGATCTGCTGAGCAATCAGATGGTTTGGAATGTGACCAAAGGCAGTCTCTTCAAGCCGGATCTGATCATCCTGGATATGCTGGTAACCAACCAGTGGAAGCGTCCGATCTACTTCTCCTCTACGCTGGCACCGTCCAGCTATCTCAACCTGCGGGAATTTATGCAGGTAGAAGGACTGGCTTATCGCCTGTTGCCGGTAAAAGTGCCCGGTGCCACTCAGAGCTTCGTCAATTCCGACATTATGTACGAGAACATGATGAAGAAAATGTACTGGAGGGAAGTAGATAACCCGAAGGTGTACTACGACGAAAACTACCGCCAGCGTTCTTTCGTGAACGTGCGGCTGAGCTTCTCCCGTCTGGCCGACCAACTCATCAACGAAGGCAAGAAAGACAAAGCCAAAGATGTGTTGCTGCACTGTCTGAAAGTAATCCCCGATAAGAGTGTGCCTTACGACGAAGTGAGCGCGAGCATTATTCAGCCTTTGCTACAGGTAGGTGAGAAGAAGAAGGCGATGGAGATGGCGGACATTATGTCCAAGCGGGCGGATGAAAATCTGAATTATTACCTCAGCGGAGAAAATGCCAACCGGCGTGAGATTCAGGCCAACCTGTACGTGCTCAACCAGATCGTGACCTCTTTCAAGAGTGAAAACGAAACCGAAGCCGCCAAGAAGTACGAAGCCATTTTCGCGAAGCAGTATGGCAAACTGCAATAAAGACAAACAAATTCAGCTTGAAACAAAAATCCCCGGTCTTTCCAGATCGGGGATTTTTGTTTCAAGCTTCTTGAAAACTGCCCAAGTAAAACCCAACGCTATCACGACGGATTGCGCCAGGTCAACGTGTACAGATCGGTTCGGCGATCCTGCAGATTTTTCACGCTGCCTTTGGTGTGCAAGTCTTTGAGCAGGTCCAGGTTTACGTCCGCAATCAGGGTCAGTTCGGCGTTGGGCGTGGCTTCGGCTACAATGGCCTGGGTCGGGAAGGCGAAGTCCGAAGGAGAAAACACCGCCGACTGGGCGTACTGAATGTCCATATTGTTGACTTTGGGCAGGTTCCCGATGCAGCCGGCAATGGCTACGTAACATTCGTTTTCGATGGCCCTGGCCTGGGCGCAGAAGCGTACCCGGTTGTAGGCGTTCTGGGTATCGGTCAGGAAGGGAACGAACAGAATTTCCATTCCTTCTTCCGAACACAGTCGGGAAAGTTCGGGAAACTCCACGTCGTAGCAGATCAGGATGCCAATTTTGCCGCTGTCGGTATCGAATACTTTGATTTTGTCGCCACCTTTCATCCCCCAGGAGCGCACTTCGCCGGGCGTTACGTGAATCTTGTACTGCGATTCCCAGGTGCCGTCTCGCTTGCAGAGGTAGGTCACGTTGTACAGGGAGCCGTTTTCGTACAGCGGCATGCTGCCGGTAATGATGTTGATGTTATAGGAAATGGCAAATTCGGAGAACTTATCCCGGATGCGATCAGTAAATCCGGCCAGTGAGCGGATGGAGTCCGGTTCGGAAAGGTGATTGAACTGGGCCATCAAGGGGGTGTTGAATAACTCAGGGAAGAGCAGAAAGTCCGACTGGTAGCCACTGACGGCATCCACAAAAAACTCCATCTGTTCGAACAGGGCCTCCAGCGAATCCAGGCTCCGCATCTGCCACTGAACCAAACCCAAGCGCACCACCGATTTCTTGCCGCCAATGAGCCGGGGTTCCTTTTCTTCGTAATACACGTTGATCCACTCGATCAGGGCCGCAAAGTTGTGCGATTCGGCATCCTGCAACAGGTAGTTCTTGATGATCTTCCGAACGTGGAAGTCGTTGGAGAGCTGGAAAGTCAGGATGCGGTCGTGCATTTCCCGCGATTTGATTTTTTCGATGTACTCCTTGGGCGAAAGCTGGTGCACGTAGTTCTGGAAACCCGGAATGCGTCCGCCCGCAACAATGGCCCGCAGGTTCAGGTTTTCGCAGAGTTGCTTCCGGGCGTCGTACAGCCGACGTCCCAGGCGCATGCCCCGGTAGTCTGGGTGCACGAATACATCGATACCGTACAGCACGTCGCCGGCCGGATCGTGGGTGTTGAAGGTATACTTTCCGGTAATCTGTTCGTAGGTGTGGTTGTCGCCAAACTGGGCGTAGTTAACGATCAGAGAAAGGGCACAAGCGGCGATTTTCCCGTTGACTTCCACGCAGATCTGGCCTTCGGGGAAAATGGTGAGCAGCTTTTCAATGTGCTTGATTCCCCACACCTGAGCGCCCATCGCTCCGTACGCCAGGCGCATCGTTTCGCGCATGTCATCGTAATCGCTCAGTTGCAGGTTTCGTAGTTCAACTTTGTAATCAATGGTTTTTTCGGGAGTTTGCATAAATCGTATTTCAGAATATAAGGTAAGGGCAAAAAGGCTTACATGGCCATTCGTACGTCCATTACCAGTGGAAGAACAGTGGTGTTACCATCTCAGCTTCAGTCGATGGCTATGCCTATATTCAATGGCTATTAATGAGGCTGTATATCAAAAAAGCTAACGCAGCCACCCACGTTTAAGTTGCATCAAACGGCTTTGCTCAAATTTGCGTGATGTCCTGGCTGATCAAGGGGGTAAAATGCGGGGTAATCAACTGTCAGGCTTGTCGTTGGAGCTGAATTAGCTCACTTTCCTGAGTGCATCGGCAATGGTGCGGTCATTGGCCAGCCGGGGCACTTTGTTCTGTCCGCCCAGTTTTCCCAGTGACTTCATGTACATGCGGAAAGCATCTTTGGGCAATGCCGTAATCCGCAGGTTTTCCAGGATGTTGCCGCTGATCAGATCGTCGTAATACACGTTGAGCTTTTGAAGATGCCCGTTCAGATCCCTGGCAAATGCCTGCATGTTTTGGGGAGGCGTAGCAAACTCCACCAGCCATTCGTGGTGTGGGAGGCCAGTCGGCGGATTGACCTGCGGGGCCACGGTAAACTCCACCAGTTCCACTTCCGGGTGTTGAGCCATCGTCGCCTTCATCGCTTTTTCCACCTCTTCGCCAATGACGTGCTCACCAAAGGCCGATATAAAGTGCTTGACGCGACCCGTTACCACAATGCGATAAGGATTTCGCGACACAAACTTCACCGTATCGCCGATGGAGTAGCCCCATAGGCCGGCGTTGCTGTTGATCACCAGCGCGTAGTTCACGCCCAATTCCACTTCTCCGATGCTCAGGCGGCGGGGATGGTCGGAAAAGTATTCTTCTGCTGGAATAAATTCGAAGAAAATGCCACTGTCCAGTAAGAGCAACAAACCTTCTTCCTGCTGCGAATCCTGGTAGGCAATGAAGCCCTCCGAAGCCGGGTAGGTTTCGATGGAGTCTACTTTCTTCCCGATGGTTTCGTAGAGCTTGGCGCGGTAAGGTTCAAAATTGACCCCTCCGTACACCAGCAGGGAAAAGTCCGGAAATACGTCTTTGATGGCCTTGCCGGTGCGTTCGCGGATGCGGTCGAAGTACATTTGTACCCAGGGCGGAATGCCCGATATCAGCGACATGCGCTGGGGCAGGGTTTCGTCAACGATTTTTTCTAACTTGGTTTCCCAGTCGTCGATGCAGTTGGTGGCGTAAGTAGGCAGTTGGTTGGTACGCAGGTAGCCCGGCACGTGGTGATTGACAATGCCCGAAAGCCGCCCCGTGTAAATGCCGTTTTTCTGCTCCATTTCCGGGCTGCCCGACAGAAAAATCAGCTTCTGGTCCAGAAAGGCCCCGTTGCCCGTTTCGTGAATGTACGTCAGGAGCGCATTGCGGGCGGAGTTGATGTGGTTGGGAATGGATTCGCGGGTAATGGGAATGTACTTGACACCCGACGTGGTGCCGGAAGTCTTGGCAAAGTAGACGGGCTTGCCCTTCCAGAGTACATTTTCTTCGCCTTTGACTACCTTCTGGATGTACGGCGATAACTGTTCGTAATCACGAACGGGAACATTGCGCTTGAAATCTTCGTATGACCGCACGGAGTCGAAGTGATGCTCCCGGCCAAACAGCGTGTGCCTGGCACTGGTCAGGAGTTGACGGAATACCCGCTGCTGGGTGTTCGCCGCATCGGCTGACCAACGTTTCTGCTGCCCCACTACCCAGGCAGCCAAAGGTTTGCTCAAAACTGATCTGATTCCCATAGGCTGAATGGGCGCAAGCTAATGAAACTTGACTTGATTTGCACGGCGATTTGCCAGCGCTTCCCGATTAAATAAGTAGAGAGTTAGTACAAAGTGTATGAGTCATCAAAATTTCTTAATTCCGGATACACCACTCCGGCATTCCGGTATTGCGCGGCGTTTCTCCAATCTCAATTGGGTATGTTTCATTCCGGTGTGACTCATAAACTTTACACTTTAAACGGTTCACTTACTTATTACTTGATTCAATGATAGAAAATACGGATCTGCACGCCTTGGCGCACCAATACGGTTACATCGTTATCTCTATTGTTTCTATTTTAGCTATTCTGGGTATCATCCTGATCTACCGGCTTCTCTTCGGGCTGATGGGAAGATTGTTTCGGAAAAACTTCGTGGTCACCCTGCTGCACGACCGACTGTATTATCCGGGGCTCACCTGTTTGCTGATATTGTTCTCCTTTTTCCTGTTGCCATTGCTTCCCCAGTCCTTCAAGGGAATGACTTACGTGGTAACAAAAACGCTGACTATTCTGATGATTGGCAGCATTACCTTTCTGCTGGTCCGTATATTGGGTCTGGTCAAAGAGGCTATGTTCCACAATTTTGACATTCGGTCGGACAATAACCTGGAAGCCCGCAAGGTGTATACCCAGTTCCAGATTCTGGAGCGGGTAGTCATCTTCCTGATCATCGTGCTGGCGGTGGCCCTGGCACTGATGTCATTCGACTCCATCCGGCAGGTAGGCGTAAGTTTGCTGGCTTCGGCCGGGGTGCTGGGCATCATTCTGGGCTTTGCGGCTCAGAAGAGCTTCGCTACCATTTTTGCGGGTATCCAGATTGCCATTGCCCAGCCCATCCGGGTAGACGACGTGGTAGTCGTAGAAGGCGAATGGGGAAGAATTGAAGAAATTCTGCTTACCTACGTGACCGTCCGTCTCTGGGACAACCGCCGACTCATTGTGCCGGTCAACTATTTCCTGGACAAACCTTTCCAGAACTGGACCCGGGCTACTTCTCAAATCACCGGAGTGGTATTTCTTTATGCCGACTATACGATGCCCATACAGCCGTTGCGCGATGAGTTGGACCGTTTGCTCCAGGACCAGCCGCTGTGGGACGGACAGGTAAAAGTACTGCAGGTGACCGACAGTACCGAACGGACAATGCAATTGCGGGTGCTGGTCAGTGCCGAAAACTCATCCAAAGCCTTTGACCTGCGCTGTTACGTGCGCGAAAAGCTGATCGACTTTATGCAAAAAAATTATGCAATCCACCTCCCCAAGAATCGCCTGGAGATGGGGAGTCTGGTCTCTGATATTGATTTGCCTAAGGGGACCGCTCAACGCAGGCAGGGCGTTTGACGTACTAATAGAAGACGCTTCTCTTCCACGTAGCTGGATTCATTTCCTGCGTTTTTTGCCCGTTTGATAAAAGTCCAGAGAAGATATATTTTATATTTTTTTCATTCAAATTGGCATACGAATGGTTTTTTTGGTAGAAAATCGCTTAATTAAACAATTGTAGAAGAAATTTGTAATAAAAACCTATTTACTAAATCATTCAATTATTTATATGTCTAAAGTCATTTTGGTTTCTAATCGCTTGCCCATATCCGTTCAGGTAGCTGAAGACGGCCAGTTTTCGTATCAGCCCAGCGCCGGCGGGTTGGCTACCGGATTGAAAAGTATGCACGAGGGAGAAGGGGAGGTTACCTGGATTGGATGGCCGGGACATACCTTCAGCGCCGAAGAAGATATTTCTGAAGTAACCAACCGCTTGCACGCCGATCATATGGTGCCAATTTACATTACGGCGGAAGATTACGAGGACTTTTACGAAGGTTTCAGCAATAAGACCATCTGGCCACTCTTTCACTATTTTCAGCAGTATACCAGCTATAACCCGCGCTACTGGGAAGTGTATCAGAAGGTAAACCGACAGTTTTGCGAAGAGGTCATGAAGATAGCCCAGCCCGGCGACCGGATCTGGGTGCAGGATTACCAGTTGATGCTGCTGCCGGGATTGATCCGGGAACAACTGCCCGATGCCACCATTGGCTTCTTTCTGCACATTCCTTTCCCATCCTATGAAATATTCCGTACCCTTCCCTGGCGAAAGGAAATTCTGTCCGGCATGTTGGGAGCAGATTTTATTGGCTTCCACATTTACGATTATGTCAGGCATTTCCTGAGTGCCCTGGGTCGGATCCTGAATTTAGAACACAGCCTGGGCCGGGTGCAGATGGGCGAGCGCATTGTAGAGGTAGATGCCCTTCCGATGGGAATCGACTACGAAAAATTTGAAAACGCGGTGAGAGAGCCCGAAACCATTGGAGAGGTAGTAAAATTCAGGCAGCAGTTTGGTAACCTCAAGGTAGTGCTTTCCGTCGACCGGCTGGACTATTCCAAAGGCATCCTTCAACGACTGGAAGCCTTTGAGTTATTCCTGAAAAGCTACCCCGAATGGCAGGACAAAGTTTCGCTGATTATGGTGCTGGTGCCTTCGCGGGCTACCGTAGACCAGTACCAGGCCCTGAAGATGCAGATTGATGAAACCGTGGGCCGTATCAATGGCCTGTACAATACCATCAATTGGCGTCCTATTCATTATTTCTATCGCTCCCTTGATTTCCATACCCTTTCGGCGCTCTATTATCTTTCCGAAGTAGCCCTGGTGACGCCCTACCGGGATGGAATGAATCTGGTAGCTAAAGAATACCTGGCTTCCAAGATTGACCAGAAAGGGGTTCTGATTCTGAGTGAAATGGCCGGTGCCGCCAAGGAACTGAACGGGGCCATTATGGTCAACCCCAATGACCTGGATACGATTGTGCAGGCGATTCACGCGGCCCTGGAAATGCCCACGGAGGAGCAGCAGGAAAGAATGGAACGCATGCGCAAAAGCGTAGCGAAGTACAACGTCAACCACTGGACCAAATCGTTTATGAAACGGCTGGACGAAACCCGGGAGGAAGTAATCAATTTCCGAAAAAAACATTTTTCCAACGACATCCTGCAGCAGGTACTGCACGATTACCAGGCTTCTGACAGCCGGCTGCTTTTATTAGATTATGATGGCACCCTGGTCAACTTCAAAAGCGATCCCCAGCAAGCCCGCCCCAGAGAGGCTCTTTTGCAGACGCTGGAACAACTCAGCCTGGATCCGCGCAACCGCGTAGTCATCATCAGCGGGCGGGATAAAGATTTCCTGGAAAAATGGCTGGGTCATCTGGCGGTAGACCTAATTGCAGAACATGGGGTATGGAAGCGGGTAAAAGGAGAAGAGTGGCGCAATTCCGGAGAAATGGACCTGGATTGGAAACCCGAAATACAGGAAGTACTGGAAACCTTCGTGGATCGGACCACCGGTTCTTTCATCGAAACCAAAGACTATTCGCTGGCCTGGCACTACCGCATGAGCGATCCGGAACTGGCCAACATCCGGGTGCGTGAGTTGCTGGGGCGGCTCTCCCGCGTTATTCCCCGGCACCAACTACAGATTCTGGAAGGCAGCAAGGTGATTGAGGTGAAAAGCCAGGCCATCAACAAAGGAAGAGCCGTTGAAGAATGGATCAGCCGCCACCAGTGTTCGTTCGTGCTGGCCATGGGCGACGACCATACCGACGAAGATATTTTTAAAGCGTTGCCTCCTACGGCTTATACTTTCAAAGTAGGATTTAAATCTACCGATGCCCGTTATCACATCCGTTCGGTAGAAGAGGTAAGGTCGCTGCTGACCGAACTGGTCGAGGCTTCGGGAGAGCCTGCTCCTCCGGAAGTGGATCCAGAGCCGGGAGCCCGTCAGGCAGCCGGTTAGTTTATTGAAGTGAGGTAGCAACAAACCATTTCGTTGACTGAACCTGATCAGTACGAAATGGCTTGTTGCTGCTACGCCGAACGAATGCTCCTTTTTACCTCCCCGTTGCCTTTTTTTCTATCTGCCTGTCGTTCTGCTGATTTCGTTTTTCCGGGAAAAATGACTTATGTGAAATGTCAGTTTATTTGCTATTTTGCAGAATGATGGAAAAACGCTGGATATATAAAAAAACGTCGCATACCCAGGCGGAGCCGTTTCTACAGAAGACAAATGCCACTGCCAACGGGCAAGATGAAGGAGCGGCTGCCCGGCAAGCTCCTTCGGAAGCAAATCCGGTAAAAGCCCTGGCCGAAGCCATTAACGTAAGTGAAACCCTGGCTACGCTGCTGCTTCAGCGCGGCATCCATTCGTACGATGATGCCAAGGCTTTTTTTCGTCCTTCTCTCGACCATCTCCACGATCCTTTCCTGATGAAAGGAATGCAAGAAGCCGTATCCCGCCTGGATCGGGCCATCGAAACGGGAGAACGCATTCTGGTGTACGGCGATTACGACGTAGACGGTACCACTTCAGTCGCGTTGTTTTACGGCTTTTTGAAATCCTGGCTGTCCTGGCCCAGTACGCATCTGCAGTTTTACATTCCCGACCGCTACGCCGAAGGGTACGGCATCTCCCGACAGGGCATTGACTGGGCGCATCAGCACGGATTCACGCTGATGGTGTGCCTGGATTGCGGTATCAAATCGGCTGAACTGGTTGCCTACGCCAAAACCCTGGGCATCGACTTCATCATCTGCGACCACCACCGCCCCGACCAGCACGTACCCGATGCTGTAGCCGTACTTGATCCCAAACAAATCGATTGCTCCTATCCCTTCGACGAATTATCCGGTTGCGGCGTGGGCTTCAAACTACTACAGGCCTACTGCCAGCACAAGGAAATTCCCTTCGAAGAATTGTATCCCTTCCTAGATTTGCTGGTGGTGAGCATTGCGGCTGATCTGGTGCCCATTGTAGGAGAGAATCGCATATTTGCTTATTTCGGATTACAGCAACTCAATACCAGTCCCCGTCCCGGCCTGAAGGCACTGATGCAGTTTGCGGCCTTCTCCCACTATTACGACATCAACAGCGTGGTATTTGGGCTGGGACCACGAATCAACGCCGCCGGGCGGGTGGCCCACGCCAACGTAGCCGTACAACTGCTGCTGGCAGCTACCGAAGAAGAGGCCCTGGCACTGGCGCATCAGATCAATCTCAACAACGTAAGCCGCCGCGACCTGGACACCAGCATCACCCAGGAAGCCCTCTCGATGATTGAGCAGGACCAGGCGCTGATGATGGCCAAGAGTACGGTGCTTTTCAAAAACGACTGGAGCAAAGGGGTCGTGGGCATTGTGGCTTCCCGCTGCATCGAAAAATACTACCGACCCACCATCATCCTCACCGAATCGCACGAAAAGGCTTCCGGTTCGGCCCGCTCCGTGCCGGGTTTCGACGTGTACGAAGCCATTGAAGAGTGCGCCGACCTGCTTGAGCAGTTTGGCGGCCACATGTACGCCGCCGGCCTGAGCCTGAAAATCGAAAACGTGCCCGCCTTCCGCCGCCGGTTCGAAGAAGTAGTCGCCCGGAAAATCCTTCCGGAACAACTGACGCCCCTCATCGACGTAGATATGAAGATCAATCTGGCGCAGATTACGCCCCGTTTCTTCAAAATCATTCAGCAGATGGCTCCCTTTGGTCCGCAAAACATGCAGCCCATCTTCGTTTCTGAGAATGTTCGACTGAAGGGAGAAGCCCGCGTACTGAAAGAGCAGCACCTCAAACTGTGCGTGTACCAGGATGGCGCTCCTCCCATCGAAGCCATCGGGTTCGGTATGGCCCACTTTTATCAGCACATCGACCCCTGGCAGCCTTTCCACATCTGCTATCAGATCATGGAAAATGATTTCCGGGGGAATCGTACCTTGCAACTTCAACTCAGAGACATCAAGTTTGGCGAGATTGTTGGAAGTTAACGGCTTCAACCGGATGCGTTTATTGACGAACCCGATTGTGAAGTTATACTTCCTGTTTTCACCATTCACACGCAAAAAATGATTTTAAGATCCGAGAATCTGTTAAAGAAATACGGCTCCCGTATTGTAGCCAATAAAGTATCCGTACAGGTAGAACAGGGAGAAATTGTAGGTTTGCTGGGTCCGAACGGAGCCGGTAAGACCACCACTTTTTATATGATTGTGGGCCTGATCAAACCCAACGAAGGGCACATCTACCTGGAAGATCAGGACATCACCAAACTACCTATGTACCGACGTGCCAAGCTGGGGATTGGGTACCTGGCCCAGGAAGCATCAGTATTCCGGGGCTTGTCGGTAGAGGAAAACATTATGGCGGTGCTAGAGATGACGGATCTGCCCAAAACGGCCCAAAAGGAGAAAATGGAATCGCTGCTGGAAGAGTTCAGTCTGACCCACGTGCGCAAGAACAAAGGCCTGGTTTTGTCGGGCGGGGAGCGCCGACGTACCGAAATTGCCCGGGCCCTGGCCGTCGATCCCAGCTTCGTACTGCTCGACGAACCGTTTGCCGGGGTAGATCCCATTGCAGTAGAAGAAATACAAACCATTGTGGCCCGGCTGAAGCGAAAGAATATTGGTATCCTTATTACCGATCACAACGTAAACGAGACATTATCCATCACTGACCGCGCTTACCTGCTTTTTGAGGGGAGAATCTTGAAATCGGGCACTGCCGAAGAGCTGGCCGCCGACGAACAAGTACGCAAGGTGTATCTGGGTAAATACTTTGAATTGAAAAGAAAGGACATTGTCTGATGGGTAAAAAACGGGCATTTTGAGGAATACCTGCCCGTGTATCAGCCAATCAACCTGGTAGCATAAAATAACCGGCACATCATCAACCCTGGCGCATGGAATTGTTGAATACAATACTCACGTGGATCATGAAAAAGCGGATCGATCAGATCACCTTTTTTATGGACAATCCGCACGAAGTACAAGAAGAAACGTACCGGAAACTGGTTCATACTGCGCGTGATACGGAATGGGGGCGGCAATACGGCTATGACGATGCGCCCTCCATTCGTACCTTCAAAGAACGCGTTCCCATTTCTACTTACGAAAACCTGTATCCCTGCATTGAGCGCCTGATGAAGGGAGAGCAGAACATTCTGTGGCCTTCGGAGATCAAGTGGTTCGCCAAATCGTCGGGTACGACCAATGCCCGCAGCAAATACATTCCCGTGTCGTCCGAAGCCCTCGAAGACTGTCACTTTCGCGGAGGCAAAGACCTGATGACACTCTACATCCACAATCGCCCCGAAACAAAGGTGTTTACCGGTAAAGGTCTTTCCATTGGTGGCAGCCTGCAAAATACGTCTTCCGATATCTTCTCCGGCGACGTGTCGGCCGTGGTGATGAAAAACTTGCCGATGTGGGCGCAGTTTATCCGGACGCCTCACCTGGAGGTGGCGCTGATGGACAAGTGGGAAGACAAGATTGAAAAGATGGCCGAAATCACTTCGCAGGAAAACGTGACCAGCATCCTGGGTGTACCCACCTGGACCATCGTACTGCTGGAACGCATTCTGGAAATCACCGGCAAATCTTCCATTCTGGAAGTATGGCCCAACCTGGAACTGTTCGCGCACGGGGCCGTTTCTTTCCAGCCCTATCGTGATCTGTTTACGCAGAAGTTGATCACCTCTCCAGCCATGAACTATATGGAGATTTACAACGCTTCAGAAGGTTTCTTTGGCTTGCAGGACGATCTGAGCCGTCCGGACGAAATGCTGCTGATGCTCGACTACGGCGTTTACTACGAATTCATCCCTGCGGAAGAAGCTGATCAGGAACACCCGCGTACGCTGAGTCTGGAGGAAGTGGAGTTGAATAAGAACTATGCGCTGGTCATTTCCACCAACGCCGGCCTGTGGCGGTACAAAATCGGAGATACCGTCCGGTTTACCTCCCTGAACCCTTATCGCATTCGTATCTCCGGCCGGACCAAGCATTTCATCAATGCCTTTGGGGAAGAGCTGATCATTGAAAACGCCGAAGTGGCACTGACCAGGGCCTGCCAGGAAACCGGTGCCGCCGTGAGTGATTTTACCGCTGGCCCCGTGTATATGGATGGAGGGAAAAAAGGCTGTCACGAATGGATCATTGAATTTGCCCGGCAGCCCGAAAACCTGATGCACTTTACCCAGGTGTTGGATAGCACGCTCCGCGATGTCAATTCGGACTACGATGCCAAACGCTACAAAGACCTGGCCCTGAAACTGCCGGTAGTACACAGCGTGGAGGAAGGTACTTTCTACCGCTGGATGAAGAAGCGGGGCAAACTGGGCGGACAGCACAAAGTGCCCCGGCTGGCCAATACCCGCGAATTTCTGGATGATATTCTGGAGATGGTGGAAGAGTAGAAGAGTGTGGAATGCCCAATGGAATGGAATGCCTTTTCGGTTTTGTGCTCAGAGAGGGCGATCATGCCAGCCACTGCTATGACGGAATAGAGTTGTTATTAGCCATTACCAGCCCGTCATTGCGAAGGTTTAGTAAGGATTGTGCGGAAGCAACCTGAAGCAATCCAAGATACAGCCAACGATAGACTTTACTCCGGGAGATTGCTTCAGCGGTCCTGCGCAATGCCCCTCCAACGCTTCTCAATGACGAATCAAGTCCACTACCCGTCATAACGAAGGGCATTGTTTCGTAAAAGCTTAAAACAATCTCCCGCCAGGAAGTTTGCTGTACCCTTCTCGTGGCAGCCATCCCTATCTATAGACTTTGAATTCAAGACGGATATCGCTACCTTTTCCGTCATTCCTGATTCCTTAACCTGATTCCTCATGAAAAAGCTATTTCTGGTCGGAGCAGCGCTGCTGTCCGGCTTACTGGCGGTGCCCTCTTCCGCCAAATCACCCGCTGGCCAACCTCAGACGATCAGCTACGATGGGCCGGTTAAAAAGTACACCATCGAACAGTTTATGAGCACCATTCGAATCGGGGGCGGCGCTTTCTCTCCGGACGAACGCAAAGTACTCTTTCACAGCAACCAGTCCGGCATCTTCAATGCCTACGAAATTCCGGTGAGCGGCGGCACAGCCAAACCCCTCACTGCTTCCAAAGACAATTCGATCTACGTGATTGATTACCTGCCCGATGGCCGCATTCTGTACGCAAGTGACCAAGGAGGCAACGAACTCACGCACCTGTACGTCCGCAATGCCGACGGTAGCAGCCAGGACCTGACACCCGAAAAGGAAGCCAAAAATCAGTTTTTCGGAATGAGCTTCGACAAGAAAAGCTTCTTCTTTTCTTCCAACAAGCGGGACAAACGGTATTTCGACCTGTACGAAATGGAGGTGGCTACGTTTACGCCCAAGTTGTTTTACCAGAACGACGATGGATACTATCCGGCAGCCATTTCCGACAACAAGCAGTTCATCGCCCTGAGCAAGCCCATCACCAGCACCAACAGCGATATGTACCTGCACGATAAAGCTACCAGCAAAACCCGGTTGCTCAGCGAACACCAGGGAGAAATTTCCTTCGATGCGCAGCAGTTTACGCCCGACAACAAAAAGTTACTGTACCTCACCGACGAAGGCAGCGAATTCGCCTACCTGAAAGCCTACGACCTGGCTTCCAACCAGACCGAAACCCTGGAAAAAGCCGATTGGGACATTTCCTACGCTTACCTGTCGCGCACGGGCAAGTACCGGGTAGTGTCCATCAATAAAGACGCGCGGACCGAAATGCGGATCTACCGCACGGCCGACAATTCGCTGGTGAAGCTGGCGCAACTTCCGGAAGGTGACGTGACCGGCGTCAATATTTCGGACAGCGAAAAGCAACTGTCGTTCTACATCAACAGTTCCAAATCGCCCAACAACCTGTTTGTCTATAACCTGGAAACGGCTCAATTCAAACAGTTGACCCAATCATTGCCGGCGGCCATCAACCCCAATGACCTGGTAGAAGGAAAAGTGATCCGCTATCCTTCTTTTGATGGGATGGAAATCCCGGCTTTGCTGTACCAGCCCAAAGGGCTAAAGCCCGGGGAGAAAAGACCGGCGGTATTGCTTATTCACGGTGGGCCAGGTGGTCAGACGCGGCTCAACTATTCTCCGCTGGTTCAGTACCTGGTCAATCAGGGCTACGTCATCCTGGCGGTAAACAATAGAGGCAGTTCGGGGTATGGCAAGACTTTCTACGCCGCCGATGACCAGAAGCACGGCGATGCCGATCTGAAGGACTGCATTGAGTCAAAGAAATTTCTGATCAACACAGGTTACGTAGATCCCAGCAAAATCGGCATTATGGGTGGCAGCTACGGGGGCTACATGACGCTGGCCGGGCTGGCTTTCGCACCGGACGAATTTGCCGTGGGCGTGGACATTTTCGGAGTGGCCAACTGGCTGCGCACCCTCAACAGCATTCCCGCCTGGTGGACCGCCCAGCGGGAAGCACTCTACAAGGAACTGGGCGATCCCAAGAAGGATTCCGTGGCCTTGTATAACAAATCGCCGCTCTTCCATGCCAAGCGGATCAAGAAGCCGCTGATGGTGCTGCAGGGAGCCAACGATCCCCGTGTATTACAGGTAGAGTCGGATGAGATGGTTGCAGCCGTCAAGGCCAATCAGGTGCCGGTGGAGTACATTGTTTTCCCGGACGAAGGACACGGTTTCAACAAAAAGGAAAATGAAATCAAAGGATACCGGGCGGTGAAGGATTTCCTGGATAAATACCTGCTCAAACCGGAGCCAGTAAAAATCGGCCGGCAGGGTAGTCGCTGATACAGGAGACGATGCGAAAAGCTACCTGGCTGTATAGAATTTGACTGGATTTTATTTAAAACGAAAGAAAATCGGGAGAGAGCGCCTCATTTTTAAAATAATCGTTCGGTCTTTTTGCAAATTTTCTACTGGAATCCTTTATTTTGTGTCTGATTTTTTTCGAACGGCTCTGGAACGCTTTTCTGTAAGATTTTCGTCGCTGCCTTAAACCTTTTATTATTAGTTCATTATGCTCAACATTGTCTTGTTTGGCCCTCCCGGTGCGGGTAAAGGTACCCAAAGCCAGAAACTCATCGATAAGTACCAGCTGGTACACCTCTCTACCGGAGATCTGCTGCGTTCGGAAATAGCAGCCGGTACGGAACTGGGTCTGAAAGCCAAACAGCTGATGGATAAGGGTATTCTGGTTCCCGATGAAGTGGTGATCGGTATGATTGAATACAAGCTGAAGCAGAACGCCCAGGCAAAAGGCTTTATCTTTGATGGCTTTCCGCGTACCGTAGCCCAAGCCCAAGCCCTTGATGCGTTGCTCGAACAGTACCAGGCTCCTATTTCAGGAATGATTGCGCTCGAAGTAAACGAAGAAGAACTCACCAAAAGATTGCTGCTCCGTGGGGCCACTTCCGGTCGGCCCGACGATCAGAATGAAGAACTGGTGCGCAAAAGGGTGCAGGAATACAACTCCAAGACGGCACCGGTCGCAGACTATTACGCCCAGCAGGGTAAATACACGGCCATTCATGGCATTGGGGGGATAGAACAGATATTTGAAGAAATCTGCGAAAAGATCGATTCGTTGGTTTAACATTGTTATTCTTTTCCTGTCATTCCGACGCAGCATTCGCCTCTTTTGACATCATTTTCAAAAAGAGCCTGCCTGCGTAGGAATGACATTTTATTTTTGCGTATGCTCTATTGAGTTGTACGCATCAACCTAATTTTATATGGCTTCTTCTAACTTCATTGACTACGTAAAAATCAACTGCCGATCCGGTGCCGGCGGTAAGGGCGCTTCCCACTTCCGTCGGGAAAAACACGTTCCGCTGGGTGGCCCGGACGGGGGAGACGGTGGCCGGGGTGGACACGTGATGCTGCGGGGTAATACCCAACTCTGGACCCTGCTTCACCTGAAATACCGCAAGCACGTCATTGCCGACGATGGAAAATCGGGAGAAGCGGCCCGCCGTACGGGTGCCCAGGGCCGCGATGAAGTGCTGGAAGTGCCCATTGGTACCGTAGCCAAGGACGCCGAAACGGGTGAGGTATTGCTGGAAATTACTGAAGATGGCCAGGAGGCGATTTTACTGCCCGGTGGCCGGGGCGGGCTGGGAAACGAAAACTTCAAAACCTCTACCAATCAGGCACCGCATACTGCCCAACCCGGCGAACCGGGGCTGGAACAGTGGATTATCCTAGAACTTAAAATCCTGGCCGACGTAGGTCTGGTGGGTTTTCCCAACGCCGGTAAGTCTACGCTGCTCTCAGTCGTGTCGGCGGCCAAGCCCGAAATCGCGGATTATCCCTTTACTACCCTGGTACCCAATCTGGGGGTCGTGCCCTACCGCAACGACCAGTCTTTCGTGATTGCCGACATTCCGGGAATCATTGAAGGCGCTTCGCAGGGAAAAGGGCTGGGTATCCGCTTCCTGCGCCACATTGAACGTAACTCCATCCTGCTCTTCCTGATTCCCGCCGATAGCCGCGACATCCGGAAAGATTACCAGGTATTGTTGAATGAACTGAAGACGTATAATCCGGAATTGCTGGATAAGAAACGAATTCTGGCCATTTCCAAAGCGGATATGCTGGATGAAGAACTTCAACAGGCCATGGAAAAGGAATTACCCGAAGGCGTACCCTACGTGTTCATCTCAGCCGTAGCCCAAAAAGGGCTGACCGAGCTGAAGGACCTGCTCTGGCGTACGCTTCAGGAAAAAGAACCGACCGTCAAAGGCGACGGAAGTCCTATTTAATCAAGCACCTAAACGCAATCGTATTTACGCACCTATGAAAAGCCGCCGCCAATTTCTCCGGGCTACCGCCCTGGGTACCGCCGTACTGAGCAGCACCAGAACCTGGGCAGAAACCCTTTCGCCTGCTCCTGAAATGGTGAATCAACCACCCATTGTCATCTCCACCTGGAATCATGGCTTGCCGGCCAACGAAGCGGCCTGGAAAATCCTTTCGGCGGGTGGAAGAGCGCTGGATGCGGTGGAAGCCGGCGTAATGGTGACTGAAAACGATCCGAAAATCAATACCGTGGGCCTGGGTGGCCTACCTGATCGCGACGGTAAAGTGACCCTGGATGCCTGCATTATGGACGAAAAGGGCAACTGCGGCTCGGTGGTCTTTCTGCAGCACATTAAAAATCCAATTGCCGTCGCCCGTAAGGTGATGGAAAAAACGCCCCACGTGATGCTGGCTGGTGAAGGGGCATTGCGTTTTGCCCTGGCCAATGGATTTAAGAAAGAAAAGCTGCTGACGGCTCAATCGGAAAAAGACTGGAAGGAGTGGCTGAAGACCGCCCGTTACAAGCCCATTGTCAACATTGAAAACCACGATACCATCAGCATGCTGGCGCTGGACAAGAACGGCAACATGTCAGGTGCCTGTACCACCAGCGGGCTGGCCTACAAGATGCACGGCCGCGTCGGCGATTCACCCATCATCGGGGCAGGGCTCTACGTGGACAACGAAGTAGGCGGAGCCTGTGCGACCGGTCTGGGAGAACTGGTGATGCGGGTGCTGGGTAGCTACCTGGTGGTCGAGCTGATGCGGCAGGGAAATTCACCGAAAGAGGCCTGTCGCATGGCCGTAGAGCGCATCGTGAAAAAGCATGGTGACCTGAAAGACCTGCAAGTGGGTTTCATTGCCCTCAACAAGCAGGGCGAATACGGTGGCTACTGCATTCAGAAGGGTTTTAACTACGCGCTATACATGGACGGCAAAAACCGGATGGAAGACGCCGAGCCGTATATGAAGTAGCAACCTGAAACCTTGTCCGCCCTTGCTGATGATAATACTGGCAAAGGTAAATGTGTAACAATAAAAGATACTTGCATCAATAAACTCTTGAGTATCTAAATGTATTGTTTATAATGGCTTGCTTGATTTTCTAAGTCGGACTAACTTCCAAGCCCCGAATGACAAGCAGGTGTGGTTTCACAGATGAATTTTTTTATTTTTATTTGGCCTGATACTTTACTAGCCGCTACTAAGCAAAGTGTGATTGCAAAAATTGAATTGAATGTGTACAGCAGCTTTTTATGATTTATGGTCATACTATGTTGTAGAACTTTTCGAAAGAGCTTGACTTTAAATATATTATTATATAATAATATATTTAAAAATATAAAATTTATAAATAAAAATGAAAATTTAGCTTCCTCTCTTTTCGTAAATCTCCCTTCTCATCCGCACCAGCAGGTCGTTGACCGTAGCGAAGTCAGGTTGGTCGGGTAGGTCAGACTGGGCGAACAGTTCTTCCGCGCGACGGACTTTTTCTTCGGCCATCGCCAGCAGTTCTTCGTAGGTAAAATCGCCCCGCCGAATTTGCAGCAGGAATTCCCGGTTGGGCCGGTGAACGATGACCCGCTTCTGCGTAGCGATTTCTTCGGCCATATCCAGCAGTCGGATGGTGTGCATCATGTTTTTGGCATCGTAGTTTTTGCCGTGTTGCAGGGTGTTTTCGTAGCGCTCTTCGTTGCGCTTTTCTACCCACTCCCAGTATTCACGGTAATCGCGGCAGTAGGAAGAGTAACCGTCCTTATTGAAGGAAAGGTAAGCCACCGGTTCCATTCCTTCGGGTACGCTGCTCAGGGCTACGTCTTCCGAATTTTCCTTCCGGAGAATTCCCTTCAACGCTAATTCACCTTTACTGTCGTCATAAAAAAGCGCGTAGAGGTTCTTAATGTGGGGCACATTGACCAGGCCGCAGTGTTCCTGCTGCCATCCCCGACCTGAAAGCCAATCCTTTACCGGGATGGAACCCTGCGCGTGGGTTACGTAGCAGAAATCCAGCACGTCTTTGCGTTGCAGCTCTACCGGATTGAGTATTTTTTTGTTCAGGCCCCTGGCTTTTTTGATCTGGGCCATGGCGTAGCCGGCAAAAGTGGCCTGACAAAGCTTAGACAGAAAGGTTTCGGAACGGATTAGGTCTATCACCGGATGCCGGACCAGCACGCAGTCGGGCGGGACGTTGAGCATTTCCAGCAGATTGGGATTGTTTCGGAGGAGCAGTTCCACAAAGCGCTTCAGTTCGTAATACACCACGTCGTTGCTGGGATTGCTCACCTGCTCCACGTAATTCAGTCCGTAGAAGTCCGCTTCGGGCAGGACAAATACCCCTTTGATGTCCGTATCTGAAGTGGGCAGGTCGGTGCCGTAGGAGCGGCTGCCGGAGATGCACTCAAACAGGATCAGCCCGCGGGTTTTCAGGTCGTCGATGGTCATAAGGGAAAAAGCCGGATTGATAGTGAATGGCTGTAAAGAATCAGAAAGATGAAAAATTTATAGTAGAACTCAATCCATCAATCCATCAATCCATCAATCCATCAATCCATCAATCCATCAATCCATATCTCCTCCTATCCAGTGCCTGAAAAAATCGTTCAGCAGAGCAGTGTCGCCCGTATGCGGACTAAGGGTTCGGGCAAAGCTTTCGCAGGCGGCCATTTCCTGCTCAATGTACCAATGCAAATCCGGTAACGCCGGCACTTTCGCGGCTTCTGCAGATTGCGCTTTCTGTGCCCGCCAGGTAGTGATCACAGCTACCAACGGTGGGTCAGCGAGCAAAGGCAGAAGCGGGCTGAACTCCATCGGTGGCACCGTTTGGTACTGGCGGACCCAGGCGGCGGAGAGCAGAGATCGCAGAATATAAAAGTATTTTTTGAGCTTGACTTCGGGCTGCCCGGCGATATCGCCGTAAGCATTTTGCACCAGACCCAGGTGATGGTGCAATACCGTGCGGGCGGAAAAGTAAGCTGGCATCATAGCCAGCAGGCTTTCCCGAAAACCTGCCTGCTGAGCGTACACGATAGGCGACTGCAGCCATTCGTAAATCACCGCATTCGACTTTCGGAAAATCCGGAGCGCTTTGCGCAATTCCCAGCCACTGATGTCCAGTTCATCGCTCTGCGGGAGTTCCAGCGTGTCTTTCTGCTCATCAATGGATAAGTACCAATCCTTCGGGTGAGCATAGATGATACGTACGTCGTAGTCGCTGTCGGGTGAAGGGAAGCCCCAGGCCCGACTCCCCGATTCGCAGGCGAACAGAATACGAATGCCCTTTTCGACTTCCAGTCGCGCCAACTGGGCTTTAATCAATGGCTTCATGCGGGCAACTTAGCATTTTGCCCTACTGTTTGCAATAACAGAGACCGGTTGGACCGGAATCATGTTTCCGCCCAACCGGTCTTCGGTCTTCCTTTCTTTACTTTTAGGATCAATTTCCGACCAGTTGCTTCTTCGGTAAATTGATGAGGTAGAGTCGCAGTGCCTTCAACTCCACGTCGGTATACTGACGAGTCATTTGCCAGGGCATGTCTTCGTTTTTCAGCACCTTGCCTTCGGGGGTTTTACCGGTCCGGAGTGTCCGGATAAACTGTTCTTCCGTCCACTTACCCGGTTTGCCGGTAGAGGTAATATTGGGAACGGGAGGAAAGCCCGGTGCCAGTGGGTCGCCACCTTCCAGGTTTTCGCGGTGGCATCCCACGCAGGAAACGGCCAGATAAGCGCCGTACTCCATACTCACGGTAGGTTGCATGTCGACCGTGGCTTCGGCCTGGTGATCGATTTTTTCGGCCGACAGCATGGGTATTTTATCGAAGGCCATCAGAATACGACCCAAAGGACCTACTGAATGTGCGGGCAGTTCGTTGTCTACTGCCGGTTGGTTTTGGCAGTAGGCGATCAGGGCCGTCAGGTCCTGGTTGCTCAGCCGGGTGGTTTCGTGCGATGGCATCAGGAGGAGCGGCTTCCCGTCGGCGTCTACCCCGTGTTTGAGAGCTCGCAGCCAATCTCCATCCGAATATTCAATTGGTCGACCGCCTTTGCCCCGGGTCAGGTTGGTGGCTACAATACGACCCAGGGCCGGATCGTCCAGGAAAACTTTACCCGAAAGATTGGCTCCGTGGCAATCCTGGCAACCCTTGATCTGGTAGAGGTGAGCACCCAGGGCGATGCTGGCAGAATCCTGGGGAATGCGAAGCATGGGGGTGTCTACCAGGTAACGGGCATTGAACCGCTTTTCGGTCTGGTAATAAATGACACTATAGGCAATGAGAATGATACCCGCCAACCCGGCCAGTACGATGCCGGTCCACCTTAACGTGTTTTTGAAAAATTTCATAAAAATTTTTGAATTGAATGATGAGGCAAAGCTAGTCCGAAGGATAGGGCCTGGGCTAACACCTATGTTTCAAATACTAACACTTTTATGAAAAAAGCCTTGAAAACGCCCCGATTGAGCTATCAAACCACATTTTCTGTGTATAAAAACTCTTTTTCTATACGGATGGAGACACCAACAGTGTGGAAGGCTGAACGGCCTTTTGGCTTGATAAAAACGCAGGCAGAGCAGGATGAAGGGCTGGAAGATAACGGCTTACGGAAGTCGGGAATGGGACAGCGTATCCAATTGTCCGTTGATTTCAGTCCGGGCGGTTTCCGAAAGAAACCATCCCAAAGGCAGGGTGACCCGGGCATCGCGTTTCAGTTCGTACACGTCGAACCCGGCAGGCCATTGGAGTTGCCGCAGCACCCTACGTACGTCGATGGAGGTAGCTACACCGCCCCGGTCCCAGGCATTGAGCAGGGCAGCCAGCGGCGTTCGCGTTTCGTACATCCCGCGCATGGGGGCCGTAGATTCCGGCTGGTAGGCATTGTTACGGATATACAGAATATGAGGACGTATTTTGGCACGCAACTCCACCGGAAAGTCGCCCGATGGTACGGAATGAAGCTGGCTGCTCATCAGGTTCAGGATTTCCACGGCGGTCGAAAGGCCGGTATTTTCAAAATAACCCCCGTCCACGATGTGACCCCACAAAGCGCCTGAGTTTTTTGCTGGAAGGGTGGCGGGTGGTGTGATGTAGGGAAAGCGGGAGCTGGCCGAAGCAGCCGTCTTCAGCAGCGGTGACTGCCCCAGCACCGAAGACACATCCACAATGTCGGCAAAGTAAAAAGGAGATAAGCGCACATTCGCCATAATGGCTTTCTGACCCGTTTCCACTACGGTACTGTTCAGAAAAAGGCAGGGAAGCCGGTAATCAGGCTGGTCAGACCAGAGAGCTACGAATGAAGAATCCAGTGTGGCCAGACCTTTCGGTACATTCGGAGTTTGGGTGTGTTTGCGGTAAGCGTAAGACCAGGAGTCTTCGAGCCAGCGGGCACGGTCCCAGGAAAGAATTTTTGCGGGTAAAAAACGCTGAATCAAATCCGGATAGAGCAGCGCCGAAGTGACGCCCGACAGGTGATCTTCTCCCAATATTTGCCAGGCTTTTTCTACTAGAGAGACTTCCGGCTGATGCTGATGCAGGCGATAATCGCGATAGAGGGCGTGGAAAACCGCCGCCCCTACACTGCCACCCGAAACGCCGCTGATGGCAAAAGTATGCCGGTAAAACGCCGGGTTGAGACTATCTAATCGGGCCAGTACGGAGGCCGTCCAGTAGGCCGACCGAATGCCGCCGCCTTCAGTAGCCACGATGTATACTGGATAAACGGAGTCTTGCTCCATTTCGGCAACCCGGCTCTGCAGCCAGCCCCGCAGGTAGGTCGTATCGGTCAGCAGGGTGTAAGGGGCCGCTTCTTTCACCAGCCGGACGGCGTGGTTGTCATTGAAAAAGCTGGAGAAGATCACCAGCCCGATGAGTACGCCGAACAGCGGAAAGCGCAGTCGATACGCCAGGTATTGAACCGTTACGCCCACGATGGTCCAGGTGCAAAGGGCCGCCGTTACAATGCCGGCGGGGCGAAACCATTCGGCCAGTCCCCAGGATCGCGGTGCCAGTACCATCAGCCAGAAAAAGAGCAGCAGCCCGGAGAGCAGCACGTAAATGATCCGACGCGTTCCGGCGGACATTTCCCACCATTCCAACTGCTTTCTGCGCAAGGGTTGCGTGCGGGGGCGCAGCTTTCGTCGGAACAGGACGTACAGTACGTAAGCCAGCCCGGTAAAAAAGCAGATCAGCATATGGAAACCCAGCCAGGATTCGCCGGCTTTCCGAAAGGCCGCTGCCGCAATCAGGTAAGGAAGCAGCCCCAGCAGCCGGGGCATCCAGAGAATAAGCCGGCACACCCTTGCTTCGTCGTCCGCCTGAATGGAAACCAACTGCAGGTAGATGCGGGCGGTCCGCCAGCTGGTGAAAGACCAGAGAATAAGGAAAAACCAGAACTTGAGGTAGTAGCTGTCATTGGCCGTAATCAGTCCGGTATCGGGCGGGTTCAGGGGCTGTTCGATGAAGTAAATGAACAAATCAGTGGCCTGGTCTACGCCGATCAGCGCAAAGGCACCAATGGACTGCAAAATCAGGATGACCCACAGGTGGCGGCTCACGTGCCAGGCATCGCGCAGCCAGAAGAACACCTGCTGAAACCAATGCCAACACTTTCGATAAAGCCACTTCAGCCGGGTAAGCCGCATAGAAATGAGAACAAATAAGCTACTGGCGGGTAACTTATCACTTTGCCCGCCCGATTGCAAATGGGAGCGGTGGGTTTATGTTGTTTGGCTTAGCTAAAAATAAGTGAGTACGAATGAACTAATAGATCCTATTTGCGGCTTTTTTTGGCTTGGATAGACTTGATCTTATTCAGGTAGAAATCAGCCTCCATCTTCTCTACGATCCGGATTTCAATGCCATCCGCCGGGTTTTTGCTCCGTGGCCGACAAGACAGGTAAGTCGTTTGTTTGCCTTTGGGTAGGAAGTCCAACTGGCTTTCGCCGGAATCATTTACCCAAATGGACAAGCTGTCTCTCACCTCCGGCCAGATCAGTTCTACGCTGGAATTGACGGGCATATCCCGCACGGCGGAGTAGATCTGGTCGGTAAGGGAGAGCTGAAGTTGGGCTTCCGGTTCGGTTTTCGTATCGTAGTAGTAGACCACCAGGTTGGCGCTGCCCTGGCTGTCGGGCACTTTCCGGTATTGATCTTTTTGCTGATCCACGGCCTGTCCCGTCCGCATGTCCAGCACAAATTTGCCTTTGCTATTGGGTGGCCGGGAAGTGCCTCCGGTCATAAAGGCCATTGTCCCTACTGCTCCACCCAGGGCCCCGACGGCCAGCGTGGCTGCGTTAACTTTATACGGTTCGAACGCAGTGACCCGGCCGTAAAAAGTGTAGCTGTTGCCCAGGCGTTCCAGCGGGTAGTAATCGCCCTGGTGAAAAATATAGGTTTCCTTCCCCGCCGAAAAACCCCAGACGTCTTTTAGCAGCTTTTTCTGACCATTGGCGTCCAGCGTGTAGAGGGTAATGTCATCCGTGCCCTTCCAGGTTTTGGAAGTGAGGGGAACGCGTTTGATGGACAAGGGTTCAGTAATACCCGGCGCATTATCGCAAAACTCTTTGAAGCTTCGGTAAGCGCCCTGCCGGATGACACTGTCCCGAAGAATGGCGTAATCCGGTGTCTCCTCCGGTTCGGAAACCTGGGTGTCTAGTTCCTGGGCAGAAACCGGAGTGGCCTGACTGGCCAGCTCATCAAAATTCAATTCGCTGAATTGCAGCATACAATCCCGGATGGCAGCTACCAGGTTGTCATCGTGCTTGCCCGTAACCTCCATCCCTTTGCTTTCCTGCTCCGACGATAAATCAATGAGCGACAGGTACCGGCCGGGACTGGACTCATACAGGAAAGAAAGTGCTACCTCTGCCGTCGCTCTTTCGGTGTAACCCTGGCTTTCTTCTTGTACTTTGAATTCCGTTACTTTCAGAATGATCGCTTTTTTACCCGCTGCTGGAGGCAAGCTCCGGTTGCACAAAGCCGTGATTTCGTGCGATAGGGAGTTGGCCATTTCCGCCATTTTACGAACGTTACCTACGCCCTTTTTGGCCATTCCCACGTTGGATTGGTCCAATCGGGAATCAATGACGCGTGAAATAAAGAACGCCTGAGCGGGAAGAGACAATCGGTGCTCCTGTAAGCTGATTTTAAAATCCTGCGAATAGCCGGAAAGGTGGAGCAGACCCACAAAAACCAGGCTGAGCGTACATTTGAACATCATGGAAGTGATTATGTGTTAACCGCTCCGGCGCACGGAAAGACGCGTTTCGGAAAGCTGTTATTTGGGTTCAAATAACAATATAATCACTATATATTCAAAATAATTTATGTCTATAAGGGTAATTTTGCTTTTTCAATTGGCCGGACTCATCGACAGGGCTTTCGCATTTAGAGAACGTTGCCAAATCCAGCAAACCAACGAAAGCAGGAACGTGCAAGAAGGTTAATCTATCTTACTGATATACAGTTTGTTTACAGCTCCATAATATCCTCGTTCCAGAGTTCGGGTTTGGCCGCGATGAACTGCTCCATCATTTCCACGCACTCAGGCAGGTCCAGATCGATAACGTGTACGCCGTGCGCCTCCATGAACTGCCGGGCTCCGTTGAAGGTGCGGGATTCTCCCACAATGACCATGGGAATTTTGAACTGCACCACGGTACCCGCGCACATAAAGCAGGGCATCAGGGTAGAGTAAAGTACGGTATTGCGGTAACTGCCGATGCGCCCGGCGTTATGGAGGCAATCCATTTCACCGTGTAGAATAGGATTGTTTTCCTGCACACGCTTATTGCGCCCCTGGGCAATGACTTTGCCTGCCTGTACCAGCACGGAACCAATGGGAATTCCACCTTCTTTGAAACCCTGACGGGCTTCTTCAATAGCGAGTTGCATAAATTTGTCCATACGATGAAAGGGTAGATGTTGAATCAATAGAATACGGTTTAATCAATGAAATGTGAAATCAAACGGCTTTTCGATTTAATCAAACTGAATCGAGGGATAAAAGTTATCAGGTCAGACGCCAACGGTCCGGAAGCGCTCCGGGTTGAACCGGACGAACTGGTATCCGTTTGATGGAAGCGGGAAGCCTGGATTCCTGTCTGCCATAACGATCGGAACTGAGTTTCCTTCTTAAGCGAAGAATCCCGATCATTGCTCCTGTCTGTTTCTGAATGCTTGATGAAGTGAAAAGCAATATTCTAAAAAAATGATTAGCATCCAATCGGTCTCTAAATCTTTCAAAGGCTTCCGGGCGGTAAAAGACCTCAGCCTGCACATCCGCTACCAGGAATACGTGGCCCTGCTGGGACCCAACGGAGCGGGGAAAACGACCCTGGTGGAAATGATCGAAGGCCTGCAACAACCCGACAGCGGCCAGATTACGATTGATGGGAAAAACTGGCAACACGATGCAAAGCGCATTCGGCGGATGATGGGCATTTCCCTGCAGGAAACCAAGTTTCCCGATAAGATGACCGTCCGGGAAACCCTCAACCTTTTCGGGAGCTTTTACGGACTGAGTAAGGAGCGCTCAATGGAAATGTTGGACAAGGTAAACCTGAGGGAGAAAAAAGATACCTACGTGGTGAATCTTTCCGGTGGACAGCGACAAAAACTGGCCCTGGGTGTGGCCCTGCTCAACGAACCGCAACTGCTCCTGCTGGACGAACCCACTACCGGACTGGATCCCAACGCCCGGCGTGAAATCTGGGACATCCTGCTGACTCTGAAGCAGGCCCAGCGCACTACCCTCATCCTGACCACGCACTACATGGAAGAAGCCGCCTCCCTCTGCGACCGCATCCTGATCATGGACCGCGGTAGCATTCTGGCCGACGGAACGTTGCAGTCTCTGCTCCAGGTGCACGCCAGCGGGGAGATTATCGACTTCGAACTGGAAAAACCAGTAAGAGAAAATAGCTGGCCGCGCATTCCCGGCTTTCTGTCGCTGGTATGGAAACGGCCCAACCAGGGGCAACTTACCGTAGAAAGCATTCGGGAAGCAGTACCCGTCTTTCTGTCGCTGTTGCAAGCCGAAGGTGTGGATATTCTGGAGCTGGAATGCCGGAAGAAAACCCTGGACGACCTATTCGTAGCCATGACTGGCCGCAGCCTGCAGGCTTGAATAGATAGAATTCATTTTCAGCCCATCCGTAGGGTAGGCCTTAAGGCCTACCCTACGGATGGGCTGAAAATCAGCATCTTGTAATTGATTTGCCACCAGCTTTTACGTATGAACAGTTCCTTTCTCAATTTAATGATGATTCAATTGCGGGAATTTGTCCGGGAACCCGACGTTCTGTTCTGGTCGCTGGTCTTTCCCATTGTGCTGGCGACGGTGCTGGGCCTGGCCTTCGCCAGCCAAGAGCCGGTAAGCCACCAGGTAGCCATCATCCGAAATGCCCATACGGAAGCCAATGCTTCGGTGCGCAAACTGGCGCAATCTCCGGCTGATTCGGCGGTTTTGCCAGCCACTTTTGAGTTTGTGTCATTTACCAAAGAAGAAGCTTTTCTCAAACTGAAAAGGGGAGAGGTAACGGTGATCATCGAACCGCGGGACTCAGTCCGTTTGGTCTATCACTTTGATCCCCAAAACCAGGATGCGCAACTGCAGTACTGGCAAATGGAAAAGAAACTGGCTGCTGCCAGCCCGACCAGCATTGAGCCGATACGCACCCAGGGCAGTCGCTACATTGACTTTCTCATTCCGGGTTTGCTGGCTTACGGCATTATGAGTTCCTGCATCTGGGGCATTGGCTGGAGCCTGATCGAACTGCGCATCAAGAAGCTGCTGCGCCGGATGGTGGCAACGCCCCTCAACCGGGCGGAGTTTTTGCTGGCGCAGTTTGGCGTGCGGCTCCTGCTCAGTCTGATTGAGGTGAGCATTCTGTTCCTGTTTGCCTACTGGTTTTTTAATATCCGCCTGCAGGGAAGCTGGGCCGCCGCACTGGCCGTCTTCCTGGTGGCTAACGCGGCGTTTGGCGGTATCGCCATCCTGATTGCCGCCCGGCCAGACAAAACCACGGTGGGCAATAGCATTGTGAGTTTTGTCACCTTATCGATGATGGTGCTGTCAGGCATCTTTTTCAGCTATACCAACTTCCCCAAATGGGCCGTGGCTTTCATCCGTTACCTGCCCCTCACGCTGGCCGCCGATACGATGCGGGGTGTTTTCAACGAAGGGCTGGGCTTAGTCGATATTGCCGGTAAACTGACGGTGTTGTTGTCCTACGGAGTAGTCTGCTTTGTGGCGGGTTTGCGCTGGTTTCGCTGGTATTGAAATACCTGGGTTGCGGTGTGTATACCTTACCCGTTATATTTTTATCAAATGGGGGATAAATGCTATCGCTTATTTTTTTAAGTTTAACGCTTTGAACCGGTTACTGGAAAAAAGACGGATCTGAGGTTACATACCTTTTCTCAGATTTTACCAAGCAATGTTCCAAACTAACCTCCGCTACACCATGGCATACGCATTCCGCTACCCCAAAGACAAGTTCTTCATCAATGACGATCCGGACAATACCGTTGCACCGGTCATTGAACCCGCCGAACTGAAAGGTTTTTTTACGGCCAAGCCCGGCGGACTGGAAATTGATTACGAAACCGGCGTGATTGACATCAATCGGAGCCACACGGGCATCCGGTACCGGGTCACTTTCACTCCCTGCACCGATGACAAGCCTTCGCATTTCGACCTGATCATCAGCGGCGTCGACTACGTAGACAACGTTTTTTACCTGGACGACAAACCGGAAAACCTGATTCTCCGCCCTTTTCTGGACGGAGACGTGCGCAACGACCGGGATTTGCCCGCCACCCTTTACGACCTGCCCGACCGGAAGCAGTTGACGGCTTCGTATTTCAAGCTGGCCATTGATACCAGTACCGGGGAGATTGATTTGCGCAAAACCATTAAAAACTGTGCGCTGGGCGTTGGTCAGTTCAGCCTGAAGCTGCGACCTGCGAATGGGGCTTGCAAAGATTTCAGCATCAACTATCAACCGCAGGGAGAAAAAGCCATTAACAATACGACCATCCGGCTGCACTACTTCAACTCTCCTAACGACGTACCGGATTTTCTGCTCAGCCGGATCAATAAGAACCGTGCCTTTTTAGGCCTGGAGCCGGTGGAACTTCCCAATCGATTCGTGAAAAGAGGAGCGCTCAATATTTTTATGGAAGGGGATGGAAGAAGACCCTCGGGTCAAATACTTCTTCCGACTAAATAATTTTTTAAAATTAACTGTTCTTACTGCCGTGAGAAAGGATATAATTTTTTTGTTCTTTTTCTTTTGTGGTAGTATAATTCTACAAGCCCAAGATAAATCGCTTCTATATAAAGCTAGGAAATTTTATATAGAAGCGAATACATTAATCAATTCTGATAATGCAACTCCTCAAACTGATTGGTTAGCTTATTCCAAATATAATCAAGCTCTTGAATTATATTTACAATCCAAAGAAGTCAATGATACTTTGGCTGATATTTATTTGCAAATAGGACTTTGTTATCATTTTGGATTAGATAACAATAACCATCAAGCCGCATATGCAGCTTACAAGAATTCGCTCAAAGTGTACGAAACAATATATAAATCAAGCAGTTTTGTATTGTTTAGACCGTATGTACTGCTTGGGCAAGCTTCTTTAAACTTAAATAATTACCCACAAGCTGAAGAATATTTCAATAAAGCCAAAGTTATTCTATCAGTCTATGCACAGGAAGTGACTACAAACTATCCGGAGTATGTTGATACCTTCTATAACTTGTTTGGTTTTTTATATTATCAATTAGGTAATTATCGTCAATGCATTAATTACTTTAATAAATCAATTGAGGTTTTAAAAAGGAGTCATTTGACGGATGACAGTAAGATGCAAATTGTTATTAACTCTATTAATGTTGCCACTGCAAATGCAAAATTAAATCAATTTAACGAAGCACTAGAAGGGTTTCAGGCACTATTAAAATATGATATTTTTGCTGACGAAATTTATTATAATATTGGTTTTACTTATTTACAAAAGCAGCAGTATGTTGATGCGCTAGTTTTTTTCAAGAAAGACAAAGCCACCACCCCCATTCATAAAGTTAAACTTAATAATAACCTGGCCACTACGCATTTTTTTCTAGACGACTTGAAACAGGCCATTCTCCATTATGATGAATCAATAAAGCTAAATAAGCAAAATAACATATTGAGCTTAACAGAGCTGGCCCGTTCCTACTTAGGCAAAGGCCGTGTGTATGAAGCACAGAAAAATTACCAACAAGTCTTACAACAGTATCAAACCGCCATTCGCTATTTGCATACTTCATTTACCGCCACTGATCATTACCAGAATCCAACGGACTTTACCCAATCTATTTCCAAGCTGGATTTGTTTGAAGTACTGAATGCCAAAGCGCGGGCGCTGCAATTACTGTTTGGTCAAACCAAACGCGTAGCTGATTTACAGGCCTCACTGCAAACCTATCAACTGGCCATCCAACTGGCCGATCAGATCCGGAAAAGCTACGATTCGGACGATGCCAAGCTGTTTTTTAATAAGACCATTTTTCCGGTGTACGAAGAAGCCATCGGTGTCACCTTTCAATTGTTTCAACAAACCAAAGATCCGGCGTACTTAAACACGGCTTTTGCGTTTTCGGAAGGGAGCAAAGCCGCCGTGTTGGCCGAATCGCTGCGGGACGTGGACATCAAGAAGATTCCGGGCATTCCGGATTCTCTGCTTGCGCAGGAGCGGCAACTCAAGCGCAATCTGACCGCCTGGAATCTGCGCCTGGTGGATGAGAAAGACAGCGTACAGAAGGCTACTTTGCAGAACCGGATTCGTGACGATGAAATCCGGCTGGCCCAACTGCTCAGGGAATTTGAAAAGAACCCGCAGTTTTATCGGCTTAAGTACGACACCCGTTCCGTAGACGTGACCGCTCTGCAACAAAGTGCTTTGGACAACCGGACGGCCCTGTTGGAGTATTTTGTGGGCAAGAACCAGCTATACGCTTTTGTCATTACCGACAGCGGTTTTGAAGCCCGGCAATGGTCTTTAGACCCGTCTTTCCGGTCGGAGCTGGAAAAGTTTCGGCAGGGTCTTTACGCGCAGCAGCCCGGTACCCGGTACGGGGGCAATGACCTGGCTTCCCGTTTATACGGGCAACTGATGGCTCCTCTGGCGGCGCTGTTAAAAGGGAAAGAACGGCTGATCATTGTGCCCGACGCGGAATTGAACTACCTGCCTTTTGAGGCACTGGTAACCGAATCCAGCAGGCAGCGCTATCTGCTGGAAGACTTCACTGTCAGCTACGCCTATTCGGGTAAACTACTGGAAACTTCGCGCGACCAGCGCAACGTCCTGGCCAGTAATTCCCTACTGGCCATGGCCCCTTTTGCGGGCGAAGCGGGGGCAGATAAACCGACTTTGCAGGCCGCCGTTCGCAGTGAAACCCTGCTGCCCTTGTCGGCTTCCCGGCAGGAAGTAGAGGCGATCGGAGGCAAAGCGTATCTGACCGAAGAGGCGACCAAAGACCAGTTTCTGCGGTCGGCCGCTTCCTACGGCATTATTCACTTGGCTACGCACGCCCAGGCCGACAATAAGGACCCGCTCCGCTCTTACATTGCCTTTTATCCCGATGACAAAGATTCGCTGGCGGGCTACCGGCTCTACGCGCAGGAGTTGTACAATATGCGGCTGGAGAATGTCCGGCTGGTAGTGCTCAGTGCCTGCGAAACGGGGAGCGGTCAGTTGGTGCGCGGCGAAGGCGTGATGAGTCTGGCCCGGGCCTTTGCCTACGCCGGTTGCCCCAGCATCGTCACCACGCTGTGGAAAGCCGACGATCAGTCTACGGCTGATATCACGGCCCGGATGCACCGGTACCTGAAAGAGGGAAAAGCCCGAGACCAGGCGCTTCGTCTGGCCAAACTGGATTACATCGAGCAACAGATCGACCCGCGAAAGAAATCTCCTTACTACTGGGCGCACTTCGTTTTTATCGGTGATCACACGCCGCTGTACGCCGGTAATGGTTGGGTAATGCGGTCAATAGTAAGTCTGTTGGTGGCTGGCTTACTGATAGGAGCGTACTATTGGTATCGGAAGACCATTCGGAAGCAGGATGTCGGAGCCGTACGGGCTGAAGCGGGAACGCCGGTATGATTCATGGCTGCTTGTGTTACCTTTTTCCCTGACCTGATGGCAAGGCACTTTTTCCTTTACTACCCATCCATTTATTGTACTTTATAAAAAGGGAGGCATATTTGCGCTGTCCAATTGAATCGATCGTATGCGCGCGTCTGAGTACCGGAAAATTGTAGTGAAAGTGGGTTCCAACGTCATCGCCGGAGCGGATGGACTGCCTGATCGTACGGTGTTGCAGAACCTGGTGGCGCAGATCGCCGAAGCCAAACGAAGGGGCGTGGAAGTGATTCTGGTATCTTCCGGAGCCGTGGCTTCCGCCCGCACGCTGATCAACGTATCGGAGCGGCTCGACCCGGTGGCCAGGCGGCAACTGCTGGCTTCGGTTGGGCAGGTGCGGCTCATCAATACCTACGCCGATCTGTTGCAGCCTTACGATCTGTTGTGCGCGCAGGTGTTGGTCACCAAGGAAGATTTCCGCGATCGGATGCACTACCTGAACATGAAAAATTGTTTCGGCACCTTGTTGCAGAACAACATCATTCCCATCGTCAATGAAAACGACGTGATTTCAGTCACCGAACTGATGTTTACTGACAATGACGAACTGGCCAGCCTGATTGCTTCCATGCTGCACGCCGATGCCCTGCTCATCCTGACCAACGTAGACGGCATTTACGACCGCCCACCCAGTCAGCCCGACGCACAAATCATTCCGGTCATCGATGCCGGGAAAGTAGATTTCTCTTCCTTCGTTTCCAGTGAAAAGTCGAACTTTGGCCGGGGCGGCATGATTACGAAGTGTACCATGGCGCACAAACTTTCCTTGGTGGGTATCCGGGTGCACATTGCCAACGGGAAAACGCCGGGCATCATTTCGGATATTCTCCACGATGAGCCCATCGGTACCGTTTTCACGACGCAACCCAACAAGTCGAAGCTCAAACGCTGGGTAGCCAATTCGGAGGGATACGCCAAAGGCAAAGTGTACATCAACGAAGGGGCCAGAAAACGCCTGCTCGATACCTCCAAAGCCGCCAGCCTGCTTCCGATTGGTATCACCAGGGTGGAAGGCGACTTCCAGAAAGGCGATATCGTGAAGGTGGCCGATGAAAGTGGTAAGTTGATTGGGCTCGGAATGGCCCAGTACGGTTCGGAAGTAGCCCGCACTTCAGTCGGCGAACCCCGCAAAAAGCCGCTTATTCACTACGATTACCTATTTTTGTTTGATTAACAGTAAACAGTAAACAGCAAACAGTAAACAGTAAACAGTAAACAGTAATTTGTAGTAGCTGTTAATTTTTGGTCGTTTAGGCCTTTAGTCCTTCAAACCTTCAATCCCTCAGTCCTTCCATCCATGCAAGCCGTATTTGAAAGTGTCAGAAAAGCCAGTCGTCGTATTCCGCTCGTTGAAGTCGGAACCATCAACCGCCTGCTGCTTGATCTGGCCGACGAAGCCGAAAAAGAAACGGCCTTCCTATTGGAAGCCAACCAGAAAGACCTGGACCGGATGGACCCGCAAGACCCCAAGTACGACCGGCTTCAGTTAAGTGCTTCGCGGATCAAGGCCATTGCCGACGACATACGCAACGTAGCCAGCCTGGAATATCCGGTGGGGAAAGTGCTGGAAGAGCGGACCTTACCCAACGGGCTGCGGTTATCGAAGGTCACCGTGCCCCTGGGCGTAGTGGGCATCATCTACGAAGCCCGGCCCAACGTCACCTTCGACGTTTTTTCGCTTTGCCTCAAATCGGGCAATGCCTGCCTGCTCAAAGGCGGCAGCGATGCCCACGCATCCAATACGGCCATTGTATCGGTGATCCGGCGCGTGATTCAACGGCATGGGCTGGACGAAAACATCCTGCAACTGCTTCCTCCCGACCGCTCCGCCACCGATGCGCTGCTTCAGGCCGTCGGCTACGTCGATGTGATCATCCCGCGCGGGGGTCAGGGGTTGATCGATTTTGTGCGGAACAATTCCAAAGTGCCGGTAATCGAAACCGGAGCAGGCATTGTGCACACCTACCTGGACGAAAGCGGCGATCTGAACAAAGCCATTCCCATTGTCAATAATGCCAAAACCCGCCGGGTGAGCGTATGCAATGCCCTCGACTGCCTGATCGTACACCAGTCCCGGCTGGGAGAGCTGGAAAAACTGGTAGCGCCGCTGGCCCAGGCCCAGGTGGAATTGTTTGCCGATGAGCCGGCTTATTCGCAACTGGAAGGGCATTATCCGAAAGGCCAACTGCAACCCGCTCGGGCGGAGCATTTCGGGACGGAGTTTCTTTCGCACAAGATGGCCATCAAGACGGTCAGTTCGCTGGAAGAGGCACTGGAGCACATTGCTACCTACAGTTCCCGGCACAGTGAAGCCATTATTTCCGAAGATGAAGCGCACACCCAACTCTTCCAGAAAGCAGTAGACGCCGCAGTGGTGTACGTAAACACTTCCACGGCCTTTACGGATGGGGCGCAGTTTGGACTGGGTGCCGAAATTGGAATTAGTACGCAGAAGCTGCACGCCCGCGGCCCCATGGCTTTGGGCGAACTGACCAGCTACAAATGGCTGGTCCGGGGTGAGGGGCAGATCAGGGCTTGAGAAATAAGGTGCCGATATGCTGATGGGGTAATGTGCTGATACGTTCACGATGAAGCGTCGTTTTCTGACTTTCGCCGCTCTTTCTACCAGTAAACGGTAAAAGATGGAATCCTTGAGTTGTGGTATACTTGCGCTGATGGATACTAAGTAGATAAGCAAACTTACTTTATACTCTTTTTCGCATAAGTACCTCCTAACTAGGCTGATTGCTCCTTGATTATTTCATTAGTCACCACTCATTCAGCGCAAGAAAGCTAAGTAAAGACAATAAAAATCCGCGAATGACTGTCAGAGTCATTCAAGATGAGAAATAAGAAGGGGTGTCAGGAATGTAGCAGTACGCCCAGCAAGGCCAGAAAACTACATACCGCCGCACCGGTTACCCAGAGCAGGGTCTTTTCGGAATTGCCTTTTAGCCCCAGTTTTGCTTTGAGTGCCTGTAGTCGGCTTTTCTTGTGGTAGTCTTCTGAGTAAGCGAGCACCACATAACCGCCACCAAGCAGAAGGAACTTCCCTTCGCAGGTCGCTCCCAATGAACCTTCATTCGCACCCCTTTGTTCGACCATTCCCTCCCGGAAAAGTCGATCAATCAGCATCTCATACTCATCAGCGTTCACTCCCAATTCACGTTCACTATAATCGCGTAAATCGTCAGCGCCCGGATTTTCGCTCAGATACTGAAGCATGTGATCTAATTTTTCTTCTTCTGTCATGCCTATCATATACGAATTTTATTTCAGGGAGTTTAGCGCATGAAAAGGTAGCCTGAAAATAAAGGCTGCGGAGAGGTAAAGACCGGCTACTACTGATTGATAAACGACATTAATAGCTGATTTTTAGATCATTTAGTAAACAAAAGGACCCAATTCGATAAGCGGTTTGACAGTTACCTATGACAGATAAAATTTTTCCTGCTCCCGGCTTTTTGCTTCATGCATGACCGGATTTTTCTCAGCGGCGCTTACTTTCTGTCATCTTTGCTACCTTCAGTCAAAATCAGATACTGACTATGAACAGAACCATCCGTTGGGGCATCATCGGGCCAGGAAACATTGCCCGAAAGTTTGCCGTCGGCTTGCAAGCCCTCCCCGATGCCACACTGCTGGCGGTAGCCTCCCGATCGCACGACAATGCGCAGCGCTTTGGGGAGGAGTACGGAGTTCCACACCGATACGGCAGTTACGAAGCGCTGGCCAGCGATCCGGAAGTAGATGCCGTCTATATTGCTACGCCGCACACCGGGCATTACGAACATACCCTGCTGTGCCTGAACCACAACAAGGCGGTGCTCTGCGAAAAGCCACTGGCCATCAATACCGCTCAGGTGAGAAAAATGATTGCCCTGTCGCGGGAAAAAAGGCTCTTTTTCATGGAAGCCTTGTGGACCAAGTTTCTCCCTTCCATTCGCCAGATCAGGCAACTGATTGCAGAAGGTTCCATCGGCGAAGTCCGAGCCATTCAGGCCGATTTTGGTTTTCGTACCGAAGCCAGCCCGGAAGGTCGGTTGCTCAATCCGGCGCTGGGTGGTGGCTCCGTGCTGGACATAGGGATCTACCCCATTTTTCTGGCTACCACTTTACTGGGCCGACCTACGCAGGTGAAGGCAGTGGCTCAACTGAGTGCTACCGGCGTCGATGCGCAATGCAGTATATCGTTGGCCTACGAAAACGGAGCCGTGGCGACGCTGCTGTCTACCATTGTAGCCGCTACGCCTACGCAAGCCTTTATTGCGGGCTCCAGAGGCAGCATTCAGTTGCATCCACGTTGGTATGCCCCGGCTTCTTTTACCTTGCTTCAGGAGGGGAAAGAACCCCTATTGGTGAGTCCGGAATACGTCGGCAATGGCTACAATTACGAAGCCGAAGAAGTCATGCGCTGTCTGCGGGAAGGCCGGACGGAAAGCGCCCTGATGAGTCATTCAGATAGTCTGCTGCTGATGGAGGTGATGGATTGGGTCAGGAAGGAGGCCGGAATTCAGTATGCGGAAGATGAATGGAAGGGGTGAAACGGGTTGTCGTTCAAGCGTAGAAAGCACACCGATTGAGTGACGGCTTCCCATTAAAAAAGCACTTTGAGGCGTATTGTAAATGAAAGACAATCAGTCAGGTGTAAACAGAAGGAAAAATATTTGAAAAAAAGAAGGAGCCTGGGCGGTTATCATCGGCGATATTCGTGTATCTACATATACTTTAGTCCAACGCAAAGTAGGATTGACATCAGCAACCCCCTTTTATTCTCTTGTATGAAAAGAACTATACGGCAGCACAAATTTTACGAAATGGCAGTCGACCCGTCCATCAACCGGTTTTACCTCCGGATTCTTGGGTTCTGGCGCAGCAAAGAAGAAGTTTCCGGATACCTGCCCGACCTGGAAAAAGCACTGTCTGAAATTCAACCTGGCTTTACCTTGTTGACGGACCTGAGCGAAATGAAAACCCATCCGGCCGAAGTGCAGGAGTTGCACCTTCAAGCCCAGGCCTTGCTGCTCCGCAAGGGACTAAGGCAAACCGCCGAAGTGTATGCCAGCAGCTTTGTGCAGTTTCAGACCAGTGCGATTTCTAAAAAAAGCACTATGCCCTCGCGGCAATTCGAAAGCCACGAAGCAGCCGAAGGATATTTAGATGTCATCTGATTTTACCAAAGGCCACCTTCTTTGAGCCTCAGTATCGGTTTCCCTGCGTAAGGTAACCGACGCCGGGGCAAAAGAAAAACCTGCCGGGTTTCCAAAACCCGGCAGGTTTGCCTGTCAATACATCAAAGCAAATGGCTTCCTGGTCAGATGTGCAGACCGCATTCGGTCTTGTCCAGCCCGGCCCAGCGACCTTCCCGGCCCTGTCCGCGCACGGTGCAATGCGTACAGCCGATGGAGCCGTAGCCGTCGTACAGCAAGGGGTGGAGGGGCAGGTGGTTCTGCTCGATGTAGTTGTCGCGCTGTTCGTCGGTGACGTCTAGAATCGGATAAAAGCGGATCATGCCGTTTTTCTCTTCGAATACTTTCAGGGCCTTCCGGTGGTCATTCTGGGAGCGCATCAGTCCGGAAACCCAGACTTCGTATTCCTGAGAAACCGCGTCCATCGGTTCGGTTTTATTCACCTTGCAGCAGAGGTCCGCATCGCGTCGCCACAGCTCATATTCCCGGGTAAACTTGTTCTTCCACAAGTCGGGCTTTACGTCTACTACTTTCAGGTTGTACAATTGCGTCAGTCTCCGCTTGTAGGCCAGCGTTTCCTTGAAATGGTACGTGGTATCAATAAAATGAACTGGTTGCCGGCTTTCGGTCAGCGTGGCAAACAAGTGCAGCAGGTAGATGGAATTGGCCGCGAAGGAAGAAGTAAACAGTACTTTTTCCGCCGGGAAGTCCTTATATAATTCCAATATCCTTTCTGCAGGCGTAAGCGGCTCGTATTTTCGGTTCAGTTCGGCAATCCGATCCGGGTGAAAATTGATCACCTGCCGGGCTTGGGTCTTGGTCGTTTCTTCCTGTTCGGCAATGAAGGAAGAGGTGAGTTCGTTCAGCATCGTCAATTTTTCGTTAAAGTCTCCCTGAATCCGGCTTCGGATGCCTCTCAGGTTATCCAGTAATGCCTGCGTATCATCGGGCAGGCTACCTTCAAAAAACTCGCGCATCCGCTTGGCCAGCGTCGGCGACTTTCCATTGGTAGATATGGCAATCTTCAGATCACCTTTCTTCACAATCGATCCCAGGTAGAAGTCGCAGAGATCGGGTGTATCGGCAACGTTGGCCAGGATCTTCTTCTCTTTGGCTTCCCGCTTGATCTGCTCACTCACGAGCCGGTCATTGGTCGCCGCTATCACCAGATCGTGACCATTCAGGTCGTCGGACTGATAAGGGCGTTCCCGCACTTCCACATTCAGGAAGTCAGCGACCAGTTCTCTCACTTCCGGCGACAGCACCGTGGCGACCAGGGTAATCTGCGTAGAAGGACTGTTCTTCAGAATGGCCGTCAGCTTTTCCAGGCCCACTTTCCCGCCTCCTACAATCAGCACATTCAGCTGCTCCAGCTTCAGAAAGATGGGAAAGAGTAAGTTGCCCTGGGGTATTACTTCATCCGTGTGGCTTGCGTTCATAAGTACGATTGTCTGAAGACGTTTGGCGGGTCGTTATTTTCTTCGATTCACACGCAATGCAGTGCCACGTGTTCCCGCACGAATGCCGGGTGTTCACGTACCACTTCTCCGATCACAATGACGGCCGGCGATCCGACGCCCTGTTGCTGCATTTCTTCTACCACAGTATCTACTGTCGCCAGTACGTAGCGCTCGTTCGCCAAGGAGCCGTTCTGAATGATGGCTATGGGCATTTCGCCTTTGCCGTAGTGCTGATAGATGGCCGTAATTTCCCGGATTTTGTGCACGCCCATCAGAATCACCGCCGTTGCGTTGGATTGCGCTGCCAGGTCAATGTCGGCCGAAATGGCACCGGTTTGGGTAGTGCCGGTCAGCACCCAGAAACTTTCGCTGATACCCCGACTGGTCAGGGGAATGCCCTGCATTTCGGGTACGGCAATGGAACTGGAGATGCCCGGCACGATGGCCGTTTCCAGTCCGTGCTGCCGGGCGTAGGAAATTTCCTCCTGGCCCCGGCCGAATACGAAAGGATCACCGCCTTTCAGTCGTACCACGTGACCGTGCAAACGGGCCATGGCTACGATCAGGTCGTTGATTTTCGACTGCGTAAATTCATGTTGACCCAATCGCTTCCCCACGTAAAGCCGAACGGCTTCTTCGGGGGTATAGTGCAGGATTTCCTCATTCACCAGCGCATCGTACAGCACTACGTCGGCCTGTTGTAAAGCCCGGATGCCTTTTACACTGATGAGATCGGGATCGCCCGGACCGGCACCCACCAGGGTTACCTTAGGATATATGGCTTGTTTCATGGTTTTTCAATTCTTGTCTTTTTACCGAAACCAGCGCGTGAAATGCCTGTGCATCTTTCAGGTACGATTCGGCAAATTCCTTGCTTGGACTGTTGTTATTGATCTGATGCACCAGCGTTTTGAAATCCGTGGGCAGGGTAATCAGGCCGGTGGAAACGACGTGCTTGTCAAAATCGTTGATAATGCCGTACTGGGTGTTGCAGGCCACGTCCAGCGTCAGCAGGAAAGCCTTGGCCGTGTGAACCAGGCCGCTGTAGCTGTGATAAATGGAGTCAGCGTATAATTCGGCAGCCAGCGTGTCTTCGGCTTTTTGCAGCTTCTCTTCGGCTTCTACCAGCAGCGTAGCTACCAGATCGATCATTACGCCAGCGCATTCACCCACCCCAATGGCCGTTTCAAACTTCTCCGTCAGGCCCCAATCCACGAAATCGGCTTCGGTCAGGCGGTCCAGCTGGGCCAGTGGCTTGAGCAACTGGTAGAAGTGGTCCTTGCCCAAGCGGCGGTAGTACTGGTTGAAGTATTCGCCCTCCAGGGCGTTTTGTTCGTAATCGGCCAGCACGTAGCGCAGCACGTCGGGTCCCCGCTTGCTGGGTACTTTGATCACTTTGTCGGCTACGCTGCCATCTCCGTTGCCCATTAGGCCACCACCGAGCAGTACCTGCAGGGCAGGCAGTACGTTGGGGCCTTTTTTGATGGAACTGCCGTGGAAACCAATCTGGGCGATGCTGTGCTGACCGCAGGCGTTCATACAGCCGCTGATTTTGATTTTAATGTCGGTATTGTAGATCAGGTCGGGATATTCTTCCTTCATGACCCGCTCCAGTTCGGCTGCAATTCCGGTACTGCTCGAAATAGCCAGGTTACAGGTATCCGTCCCGGGGCAGGCCGTTACATCGGCGGTGCTGTCGAAACCTGGATCGGCCAGACCCAGTTTGTCCAGTTCAGTATATAAATAGCGTAGCGCTTCCGGACGAACGTACTTCAGTAACAAGCCCTGATTGATGGTAAAGCGCATATCGTCGGCGGCGTAATCTTTCACCAACGCGGCCAGTTGACGAGCCGTATCCGTTTTCAGGTCACCCAGCAGGATTTTGATGCTCACGGCATAAAAGCCTTTTTGCTTTTGCTCAAACACGTTGGTCTTCAGCCAGGCGTGGTAAGCGGCTTCATCCGCAATTTTTACCGCCGGAATTTCTCTGATGACCGGCGGTTCTGGTTGGGGTACTGTAGTGGTATCAATCTGAAAAGACTGGCTTTTCAGGGCAATTCTTTCTTTTTCTACCAGTTCGATAAAAGAATCGAAACCGATTTCTTCGATGAGGAATTTCAAACGGGCTTTGTGGCGGCGGTTTCTTTCCCCGTAGCGATCAAAAATCCGGATGACGCCTTCGGTGAAGGGAACCAGATGATCTTCGGGTAGAAATTCGTGGGCCACTTTGGCCAGGTATGGTTGCGCACCCAGACCGCCGCCCAGCAACACTTTGAACCCGCGCACTTCCTGACCATCTACGGTCTGTACTTTCGGAATGAAACCCAGGTCGTGAATGAAGCTCAGGGCAGAGTCGCCGTCGCTGGAAGAGAAGGAAATCTTGAACTTACGGCCCATTTCCTGACAGATCGGGTTGCGCAGAAAGTAGCGAAACATTTCGTAGGCGTAGGGCGACACGTCGAAAGGCTCGTTGGGGTCGATGCCAGCAATGGGACTGGCGGTGATGTTTCGCACCGTATTTCCGCAGGCTTCCCGGATTGTGATGTCGTCCTGCGCCAGTTTGGCCCACAGTTCGGGCGTCCGGTTGAGGCTGACAAAGTGAATCTGCACGTCCTGACGGGTGGTGATGTGCAGATTACCCGTTGCATACTCATCCGATACGTCGGAGATCCGGAGTAATTGCTTTACTGTAGCGCGGCCAAAGGGCAGTTTGATCCGGATCATCTGTACCCCCGGCTGACGTTGTCCGTACACACCTCTGGCCAGGCGCAGGCTACGAAATTTGTCGGAATGCAGGGTTCCTTCCTGGAACAGCCGGATTTGCTTTTCCAACTCCAGAATGTCTTTTTCTACTACCGGGTTTTCCAGTTCAGTTCTAAAACTTTGCATATCAGTACGTGTTGGGTAATCGTAAACAAAAAAGGTTTTTCCATTAGCGGAAAAACCTGTGAATCTTTTTATAACTAAATGCCTAAAAGACCATCGATTGTTTCTCCGCTCCTCAGCAGCAGCAACAACATGCACCACATTTAAATGTGTCGCGGTGAGAGAGGGGAGAAGAAATGGTCTTGATCATATTACTAAAGTCTATGGAATTAATAGGCAATTGTAAGAAAAAAATTTGCAATTATCAAACTATTCTTTCAGGTTTTTATTAACTTTTTAAGTAAAAAGTAAGGTTCTTGCAAAGTTCTCAAATTATCTCCTTACAATCTAATTATTCTTTTTTATTCTCTCACTTCACCTGCTCAATGGGTAATTAAGTGACCGGTAAACATTCAGTAAACGGAGTGAGTTCCCTGCTGTTCAAGATAATTAAGTCAGTCGACTGCTGCCCATTCTTTTTCAAAATCAGCAGTGATGACGTTTTTTTAGTCAAATGGCTTTGACTTAGCAGAGAATCAGTGGCGATTTTAGGATTTTTATTCCAAAATGTGGGTTGTATCTAATAATATCTATATTTTTAATATTATATTGTACGTTCACATTCAATAATTTATACCGTATTGCTAAATCAAAGTGATAAATGATGTTATTCGCACCGCATTTTTACCTGCAACCTAAGTTTGCGGTACGGACATCATACTGACAGACCCGCATAATTCAGTCTTGAAAATGCCGGGAGATGCATATAATTAAATAAGGAAACTTTTGTTAATGAACCACTTAGTCCAGCATTTCTTAGCTCCTTACCAATCGGATTCGACATTCCTGACCCTGAGGAAAACGCGTTTATTCATTTTGGCCTGCTTATACGATTTTCTGGTAGTTTTCCTGATCCTGCTATTTCATGTAATGGGAGCCGGGAGCGCTATTTTCGTAGCCTCCGACGTGGTTCATCTCTTGCTGATGCTGGGCACCCTGTGGATGATTCGCCGAAAGCGGCTGGAACTGGCTACCAATCTGTTCATCATCGCCTTTACGGTGTCCATTCTGATTTCAAACGTTTTCCATGATTATGTCAAGCAGGCAACCACGCACTATCTGCGGATTCTGGAAACCGCTTTGTTGTTTACCCTGACCACGGTCATTGTCAGTTTATTCACTTTCAGAAGGTATCACATCATTCTGGTGGTAGCCATTGCCCTCGCCGTGATGGGCCTGCATTATTGGCTGCTGATCAGCAAATACTACAGTGGTGTGTACACCAATGAAAGCCTACTGGTATTTCTGGTGTATTCGCTATTTATGATCTTCGTGGGGATAATGGGAATGGCGTCGATCAAAACCAATAAAGAATTGATCGATCTGGTAGAAAAGGAGGCGGAAAAGGTGAAACGATTGAACCAGAGTCTGGAATCAAAAGTAATGGAGCGGACCCGGCAACTGGAAATGCAGAACAAAGAGCTGGAAAAAGTAAACAACGAACTGGACCGTTTTGTATACCGGGTATCGCACGACCTGCGGGCTCCCCTGGCTTCGGTACTGGGCTTGATCTCCATTACGCGGGAAGAAACCGACCTGGAAAAAATTAGGGAATACCTGGAACTGAAGGAAAAAAGCGTTGCCAAGCTGGATCATTTCATTCAGGACGTCATTCATTTGTCGAAGAATGCGCGCACTGAAATGGCATTCGAGGAAATTGATTTTTCGGAAGTTATCCAAAACGTGTTTGAAGAGCATTCGTACAGCGAGCAGGCATTAAAAATCGAGATGCACACGGAAATTGAGCCCATGCCGCCCTTTTATTCGGACAAGGAACGGCTGAAGATTGTACTCAGCAACCTGGTGTCCAATTCCATCCGGTACAGCAATCCAGTACAGAAAAGCCCTTTTGTTAAAATCAGGGTAACTTTAAATGGGAGCACGCATCAGAAACGGGTCCGAATGGAGATCAGTGACAATGGACTGGGTATTTCCGACGAACACATCGATAAGGTGTTCGATATGTTTTACCGGGCCTCTTCCGAAAAAGCAGGGACGGGGCTGGGGCTTTACATCGTAAAAGAAACGGTGGAAAAACTCATGGGCACCATTCAGGTGACTTCGCAACCGGGAGAAGGAACTTCTTTTATCATCGAACTGGCCGACACCCGGAAGCAGGAAGTTCCGGTCGAAAATGACCGATCCGGAAGACCGGGTTAAGTTGCGTGCCATTTATTGGGCAGGTGGTGCTTTCAGGTATTCCACCATCAGCCGGCCGGCTTTTTCAGAAGCACCCTGTTCGCCCAGCGCCCGCCGGATTTGTTCGTATTCGTCCAGTTGCCGCTGCCTTTCGGTGCCGGAGGCGGTAATCTTCTTCAACTCAGCAACCAGGTTTTCGGTATTCAATTCGTGCTGAATCAACTCCCTGACGACCTCTTTCTCTGCCACCAAATTGACCAGCGAAATGTAATCCACTTTGATCAGGCTGCGGGCAATGGTGTAGGTAATGGTACCCGTCTGGTAGCAAACCACTTGAGGGACGCGAAAAAGGGCCGTTTCCAGGGTGGCCGTTCCGGACGTAACCAGGGCTGCGCAGGCGTGGGAAAGCAGGTCATAAGTAGCGTCAAACACCACGGGCACCTGGTACTGCTGCTGCCAGCGCTGGTACAGCGAAGCCGGTAAATTGGATACGCCGGCGATAACGAACTGATACGCCGGAAACTGCGGGATCACACTGGTCATCAGCTCCAGCATGCGTTCTACTTCCTGCTTTCGGCTACCCGGAAGCAGCGCAACGATGGGCTTTTCACCCAACTGATGTGTGGTCAGAAAGCGGGGATCGGGGTGGTAAGCGGCAATGGCGTCGAAGAGCGGATTGCCCACGAAATCGACGGGGTAGTTGTAACGCGCGAAAAAACTTTTCTCAAACGGAAAGATGACGAACATCCGGTCGACCAGGGCCTTGATCTTATAGGCCCGGGACTGGTTCCAGGCCCACACTTTCGGGGAAATGTAGTAGAAAACCTTCAGCCCTTTGGCTTTGGCAAACTTCGCTACCCGCATGTTGAAACCGGCGTAATCGACCAGAATCACGACGTCGGGTCCGTAGGCCAGCAGGTCTTTTTTGCAGAAACTCAGGAAGCCCAGGATGGTACGCAGATTCTTGAACACCTCCCAGAAGCCCATGAAAGCCAGATCGCGGTAGTGTTTTACCAAGGTAGCCCCGGCTTCCTGCGTCATTTCACCACCCCAGGCCCGGACTTCCGCTTGCGGATCGTGCCGGTGGATGGCCCGGATCAGGTTGGATGCGTGCAGATCGCCCGAACGCTCTCCGGCAATGACGTAGTACTTCATAGGCCCCCCATTCCCCAAAGGGGGAATTCAACATGAAAGTTTTTAATTTCTTTATCAATTCTCCCATTAGGGATTGGGGGCTTTTATTCCCCGAAATATTCGACGAAGTTTTTGTGGGTTTCGAACAGCTGAATGGAGTGCATACGGGCATTGGAAACTTCCCGCACGGCCGGTTCCAGGATTTTCCACATCTCCATCACCAGGATTTCGCAACTGGCCAGCTTCCCAGCCATAAAGTCTACGTCCAGGTTCAGGTTCTTGTGATCGACTTTGTTGACGATCCTTTCCCGGATAATTTTTCCCAGTACCTTCAGGTCGATGACAAAACCCGTATCGGGATCGGGTTTTCCCTTCACCGTCACAATCAACTCAAAGTTATGGCCGTGCCAGTTGGAGTTGGCGCAGGGGCCAAACACTTCCGCGTTCTTCTCTTCTGACCAGTTGGGATTGTACAACTTGTGCGCCGCATTAAAATGTTCTTTCCGGCTTACGTAAATCATCCTCTTCTTTTTTTCGGCGCAAAGTTAAAGAAAAATAGTGGTTGATTGTTAGTTCAAACCCAGCGCTTAGCTTGTTGAAATTCCACGACTTAAGAAGGAGGTAGCAAATAAGAAATCCAGGCCGGCGGAAAAGGACCTGAACAAAATCTAATCCGTCTTTTCCGGTCAACCAAAACGATAATTTTTCTTTCGGAGCAGATACAGGAAAAAAGGAATGCCCAGGAAAGCAGTCAGGATGCCGACCGGAAGGCCGGCGGGTGGTACCAGCAGGCGGGAAATCAAGTCGCAGGCCAGGGTAAAAAGGCCGCCCAGCAACACCGTGAACAGGGCGTTGTGGGTAAACGTAACCCCAAAGAGCGCGCGTACCATGTGCGGCACCATCAGCCCGATAAAACCGATGGAGCCCGATAAGGCCACGGCTAGGCTGGTCAGCAGCGAAGCCGTCAGCAGAATCGTCCAGCGCAAGCGCCTGAGGTTCAGGCCCAGGTGATGAGCCCGGCTTTCGCCCAACAGCAAAATCGCCAGCTGTTTGTGAAGAAACGTAACGACTACGGTGGCAATGGTCAGAAACAGGGCCAGCACGGGCAAATCCGACCATTGTGCCCGCTCAAAGCCACCCATCGTCCAGAAAACCAGGGAGCGCAGTTCGCTTTCCGAGCCGGACATGAAGCTCAGCAGACTGATGATGGCCGTCAGCAGGGAGGAAATGGCTACTCCGCCCAGCAGCATCTGCGAAGGAATGATTCGACCTTGCTGGTACGAAATGCCCACGACCAGCAGGGTAACGGCCACTGCCCCGGCAAAAGCCAGCACGGAAGGCATGTAAATGCCAATCAGCGTCAGGGGCAGAAAACCGGCCAGCACCAGGTTGGCACCCAGGGCCGCACCCGAAGCCGTACCCAACAGGTACGGATCGGCCAGCGGGTTGTTGACCAGGGCCTGCATCAGGTAACCACTCAATGCCAGTGCACCACCGGTCAGAAAGGCCAGCATCAGCCGGGGCAGGCGCAGGTGTACGATGGCGTAGTGAGCCGGATTGTCGGCGTCGTAATGGAACAGGGCCTGCCACAGGGCGGGAAAGTCGGTTTGGAAACTGCCCACCAGCAAGCCCCCTGCCAGACAGGACGCTACCAGCGTGAGCAGCAGCAACAGCCAGAAGAGCGTTCTCACGGCTGACTGGTTGGCCCCGTTGGTGGATGAATGAGTTCTTTCAACTCCCTCACCGCTTCGACGATGCGGGGACTTGGGCGGGAGTTCAGGTCGTCCGTTACTTCATACACGCGTCGGTGGCGGTAAGCGTTGGTCTTTTTCAGTTCGGGGTATAAGCGAAAAAAAGTACTGTCCATCTTACCGAAGCTTCCTCCCAGAATGATGTCGGGATTGAGTTGGAGAATGTATTCACGGCTAAGTGCCGGAAAAGGGGCCTGAAAAACGGAATCCAACGCATTGGCCGCCCCGGCAATTCGCAGCTTATCGGTCAGAATCGTATTCTTGCCGTACACGTAGATGGGGTCGTGCCAGGTAATGGCCAGCACCCGCGGGCGGGACAATCCCTGCGTTTGCTTTTCGATGTCAACCAGCAGTCGGCGTAGCGAATCGGCCTGATTGACTGCCTGTTCGGCGTGCCCGGTGATTTTTCCAATCTGTACGATGCTTTCCAGTACGTCTTCTACGGTTTCGTAAGTCTGATAAAATACGGGTATTCCCATTTGCTGCAGCCGCGCGGCATCTTCCGGCGACGTCATCCCATCCTTGGTAAATATCAAGTCGGGTTTCAACATCAGAATCTGCTCGAAGTCTACCGGATAGTTGCTGACCACCGGCTTATTCCTGACGGCTGCCGGGTAATTGTCATTTTGCGTTACGCCGACAATTTCTGAAGTGTCGCAGACAAAAAACAACATTTCGGTCAGGGAGGGTGCCAGTGCGATAAATCGCCGGGGGCTGGAAGGAAGTCTTACTTCCCGGCCTAAGTCATCGCTTAGTACCATTTCGGATTCGTGCTTTTTGCCGGATGAGGCTGTGTCACAAGCACACAAAATAGCTGAAATTACCAGGTAGATACAGGCAGTGTTGGAAAAGTTATATTTTTTCAAATCAAGGTGAATAGTTTTATTGGAATGTAAAGTTGTAAATTTAACCCGCATTTTCATTGTATTGGGCTGGTATCGGGTTGATTAAGGGGCATAAACATAGATCAAAGATAAACAGGCTGACTGAATTGAGATGGTTCTCCACGTACTAGGACTGATCGTTGCCCTGCTGCTGGGTGCCATTGGCTTCCTTCATATTTACTGGGCCGCGGGCGGACGCTGGGCTTCGGAAGTGGTCATCCCTGAAAGTAAGCAACTTCCTGCCTTTCTGCCTTCCCCGGCAATGACTTTGGCCGTTGCCTTGGCGTTGATAGTAGCGGCTTGTATCGTATTCGGGCAATTGGGTTTAGTAAATACGGGGCTACCGCCCTGGCTGTTTGAGAAGGGAACCCAGGTATTGGCTGCCGTTTTTTTTCTGCGTGCCATTGGGGAATTCAGGTTGGTCGGCTTCTTCAAGCGCGTGCGTAACACCCGTTTCGCCCAATGGGATACTTTACTGTTCTCACCGCTTTGCCTTTTTATGGCGCTTGTGTTGATGCTGATAGCCAGTTAACCATTTCTTATTTTTCTTTTTAAGCTATATAGCAAACAAATTCTAAACTCCCATGATCATTGTAACAGGTGCCGCCGGTTTTATCGGAAGCTGTTTAATTGCCAGACTGAACCAGGATGGATTTAACTACATCATCGCCGTAGATGACTTTTCGGACGAAAAAAAGAACCGTAACCTGGAGGGTAAGCAGATCAGGGAAAAAGTAGAGCGGGATACGTTTTTTGAATGGCTGGAGCAGAACAACGAAGAAGTAGAGTTTATCTTCCACATTGGTGCCCGTACCGATACAACCGAATTCAATTGGGAAATATTTGAACAATTGAATGTCTCCTACTCCAAGAAAATCTGGCACTGCTGCTGCGATTATCAGATTCCGCTGATCTATGCCTCATCGGCGGCAACCTACGGCCTGGGCGAACTGGGGTATGACGACAATGAATCCATCATTCCCCGGCTGAAGCCCCTCAATCCCTACGGTGAATCCAAGAATGAGTTCGATATCTGGGCACTGGAACAGGAGAAAAAGCCCTTCTTCTGGGCCGGGCTGAAGTTTTTCAACGTGTACGGACCCAACGAATACCACAAAGGTCGGATGGCTTCCGTCATTTTTCACGCCTACCACCAGATAAAAGCCACGTCCCGCATGAAGCTGTTTCGTTCGCATCACCCCGATTTCAAAGACGGAGAGCAGATGCGCGATTTTGTGTACGTAAAAGACCTGGTGGAAGTGTGCGTGTTTCTGATGCACCATCGCAAACATTCGGGCATTTACAACTTGGGCAGTGGCCGTGCCCGCACGTTCCTGGATCTGGTCCGGAGTACTTTCCGGGCGATGCAGGTGCCCGAACAAATCGACTTTATCGATACGCCCGCCGACATTCGCGACAAATACCAGTATTTTACCCAGGCCAACATGGGTAAGCTTCGGTCGATTGGTTACAACCTGCCTTTCCACACGTTGGAAGAAGGCGTACAGGACTATGTCCAGAATTACCTGACGCCGGGAAATTATATGTAGATGCCTCCGCCCTGGTTGAATTGCTTGTTCCTGGCTACGCAAAAAGTCTAAAAATGAAAAACTACGCTGCCTTTTGGGTAGCGTAGTTTTTCATTTCAAACAGATTGTATGCGAATGATTCTTCTAGGCAAGCAAACCGACTACGGCCATCACGACCCCGACAATCAGTACGACTACGCCCGCCGAAGCCGCGCCACCCGTGGTGACCAGGGCCAGTATCAGACCCACGGCGGCCAGAATGACACCCAGGTACACCAGGCTGCCGGTAGTGGCTTTCGTAGCCTGGCTGTCATTGATCTGATTGATTTCCTGACCGGACATTTTTTTGGTTTGCTTTCCCAGTTTCTTCATTAGCAATTGAGTAAGCAGGGAAGTTTTAGCTGGCTGCGCATCCGGATTTACTTCTACCTGAGCAGCTTTTTCTGCCTGCACTTTTTCCAGCTGGCTCTTCAGTTGTACCAGTTTCTGGCGCAGTTTTTCCTTTTTGGCGTCTTTGGCAACGGTTTTGGCATCACTGACCAGCAGTTCATCGGCATCCGGTGCATCGTCTTGTTGCAGCGCATCCGAAACGGTTTGAGAAGAAGCGGCAGCTGCTGCGGGTGCATCAGACTTCACTTGGGCATTTAATAAGGCTGGCGTGAAAGCTATAACGAATAAGAGAAGGAGTAATTTGGCAAATCCAGACCTGGTCGCGGATAAAGCAGAAGTATTTCTTTTCATAGAAGAATGATTAAAAAAAGGGTTAGATAAAAAAGAATGTTTTTTAACCTTATACTGAAAAGCATTCTGAATGTTGCAGATATTCAATGAGTTGGGCAAACGGCTGTAGTCAGAATGTTTTTCCGAAATGAATACCAGGATGGAAAACAAATAATTATCTACTTTTGTCTGATAGAATTTTTTATTGTTATGAAAATACTTGTTACCGGAGGAGCTGGTTTTATTGGGTCCCACACCATCGTTGAACTCCATCAGGCTGGCTTTGAACCCATCATCATTGACGACTTCTCCAACTCTGCTCCGTCGGCAGTAGAAGGAATTGAGAAAATCATCGGCCGGGAAGTAAAAACCTACCGGGCCGACTGCAACGACCTGGGTGCACTCCGGCAAATATTCCGGGAGCAGGAAATTAGCGGCGTTATTCACTTTGCGGCCTCCAAAGCCGTGGGTGAGTCGGTGAAGCTTCCGTTGAAGTACTACGAAAACAACCTGAATTCACTGATCCAGTTGATCAAGGTGATGCTGGAAAACGGACGTACCAATCTGGTCTTCTCTTCGTCCTGTACGGTGTACGGCCAGCCCGAAACACTGCCGGTGACGGAAAATTCCCCCATTCTGCCCGCCGAATCACCCTACGGCAATACCAAGCAGATCTGCGAAGAAATCCTGGCCGATACCGTGAAGTCCGGTGCGCCCTTGAAAGCACTGGCGCTGCGTTATTTCAATCCCATCGGTGCGCATCCTTCGGCTCATATCGGTGAATTGCCCATTGGTACGCCGGGTAATCTGGTTCCATTTATTACACAGACTGCGGCGGGTCTCCGGGAGCAGCTCACGGTATTCGGAAAGGATTATTCCACATCCGATGGCACATGCGTGCGCGATTACATCCACGTAATGGACCTGGCCAAGGCCCACGTAAAAGCGTTGCAATTGCTTTTCGAACAAAAAGCGACGAATTATTACGATTTCTTCAATATCGGCACCGGAAAGGGAGCCAGCGTTTTGGAAGTGATTCGTACTTTTGAAGAAGTGACTGGCGTGAAGCTCAACTACCGTTTCGGTGAAAGACGCAGTGGCGACATCGAACAGATTTACGCGGAAGTGGGTAAGGCAACTAACGGGCTGCACTGGAAAGCCGAAAAAACGCTTCGGGAAGGGCTGGCGGATGCCTGGCGCTGGCAGCAAAAGCTGATGGCGCAGCCGGTCAAATAAAGTGAATTCGTTGGGCTAAAAGGGTGGCACATTTTCTTACTTGCCTCACCTTTGGGCCTTTGTTATATTTTTAAACCTTTTTATGACCCATCAAAAAATATTGATAACGGGCGGGGCGGGCTTCATAGGTTCGCACGTAGTCAGGCTATTCGTCAACCAGTACGCCGATTATCACATCTATAACCTGGATAGCCTGACCTACGCGGGCAATCTGGCCAACCTGAGCGATGTCGAAAACTACCCGAATTATACTTTTGTCAAAGGAGACATCAATGACGCCGCCTTTGTCCGGCAGTTGTTCAGTGAGCATTCCTTCGATGGCGTGATTCACCTGGCCGCCGAATCGCACGTAGACCGTTCGATTACCAATCCGCTGGACTTCGTACTGACCAACGTCATTGGCACGGTGAATCTGCTCAATGCGGCCAAGGAAGCCTGGAAGGAAGACCTGAGCAAACCCAATGGAAAGCCGCACCTGTTTTACCACGTCTCTACCGACGAAGTATACGGTTCGCTGCACCATCCCGATGCGTTTTTCACCGAAAGTACTCCCTACGATCCGCAGTCGCCGTATTCGGCTTCCAAAGCCAGCTCCGACCATTTCGTGCGGGCGTATCACAACACCTACCGGCTGCCGGTTGTCATTTCCAACTGCTCCAATAACTACGGTCCCAATCAGTTCCCGGAAAAGTTGCTGCCTCTGTTTATTCACAATATCCAGCACAACAAACCCCTGCCGGTATACGGCAAAGGCGAAAACGTCCGCGACTGGCTCTACGTGGTAGACCACGCCCGGGCCATCGATAAGGTTTATCACCAGGGTCGGGTAGGAGAGACCTACAACATTGGCGGTTTCAACGAATGGAAGAACATTGATCTGGTGCACCTGTTGTGTCGGGTTATGGACCGGAAACTGGGCCGTGCGGAGGGAGAATCAGCCAAGCTGATATCCTACGTGACCGACCGGGCGGGGCACGACCTGCGCTACGCCATTGATGCTTCTAAAATCATGAATGAGCTGGGCTGGAAACCTTCTCTGCAGTTTGAAGAAGGGCTGGAAAAAACGGTAGACTGGTACCTGGCCAATACCGAATGGCTGGCCGGCGTCACCTCTGGTGAATACCAACTCTACTATCAGAAACAGTACGCCGAGCGATTTACGTCCTGATTTGTGCCCAAACCGCCTGGGTGAGGTACGGATGTTTCAAACCCAGGCTTTCTAATCATTCACTGAATTGTATTCAACACCTTTTCACGAACGCGACCTGAGTTCGTATACTTTTCTGATTACCGGCGGAGCGGGTTTTATCGGTTCCCACTTGGTCGAGTACTTGTTGCGATACGGTGCTGGTCGGGTAAAGGTCTTGGACAACCTGGCTACCGGATTTGCCAAAAACCTGGACCCTTTCCGTTCGGCGGCTCATCTGGAAGTAATCGAGGGCGATATCCGGGACCCGGAAACCTGCCTGAGTGCCTGCCAGGGAGTTGATTTCGTATTGCACCAGGCAGCATTGGGTTCGGTGCCCCGCAGCGTCAAAGATCCGATTACGACCAATTCCGTCAACGTGAGCGGATTTCTGAATATGCTGGTAGCGGCCAAAGAAAGCTCCGTAAAGAAGTTTATCTACGCCGCCTCTTCTTCTACTTACGGCGACAGCCAGAAACTGCCCAAGGTAGAGCACGAAATCGGACGGCCCTTGTCTCCGTACGCCGTTACCAAGTTGATCAATGAACTCTACGCCGACGTGTTTGCCCGTACCTACGGCATGTCCTGCGTGGGATTGCGCTATTTCAACGTTTTCGGTCCCCGGCAGGACCCACAGGGAGCCTACGCAGCGGTCATTCCACTTTTTATGAAGGCACTTTTGTACCACGAAAGTCCGGTCATGAACGGAGACGGAGAGCAGACCCGCGATTTTACTTTCGTCGAAAATGTGGTACAGGCCAATATCAAAGCCGTCTTTGCGGAGGGAGAAGCGGTCAATCAGGTGTATAACGTAGCTGTGGGCGACCGGACTTCCCTGAAACAGCTATTTGACATTCTCAAAAGCCTGGCCGGTTCGGACCTGAAAGCAACTTACGGCCCCAATCGCCCCGGTGACATCCGCGACAGCCTGGCTAACATTGACAAAGCCCGTGAATTATTGGGCTACCACCCCCAGGTTCGCATCCGGGAAGGCCTGCAAATCACCTGGGAATGGTTTAAGCAGGAGTTTAGAAAGTAGGAAAGGAAGGCGGGAGAAAAGGAGACCGGAAGAGGGTTATTTGCCAGTAGTGATTTGGGGTATATTTTATACTTCTTCAAGACGACTCAAAAACAGACTAATTAATTAGCACATCATTATATATTATATGAAAGGAATTATTCTGGCGGGTGGGTCCGGTACCCGACTCCACCCGCTTACGCTGGCCATCAGCAAACAATTGATGCCGGTTTACGATAAGCCGATGATCTACTATCCGCTTTCGATTCTGATGATGGCGGGTATTCGGGAAATCCTGATCATTTCTACGCCGCACGATCTGCCGCTTTTTCAGAAGCTACTGGGCGACGGGCGGAACCTGGGTTGCGTATTTTCTTACGCCGTGCAGGAAAAGCCGAACGGTCTGGCACAGGCCTTCGTAATCGGGGAGGAGTTTATCGGGAATGACAAAGTGGCCCTTATCCTGGGTGACAACATCTTCTACGGCTCGGGATTGATTGAGCTGCTGCAAAAAAACAACGATCCGCAAGGTGGGGTGGTGTTCGCCTACCACGTTAACGACCCCGAACGCTACGGCGTAGTAGAGTTCGACGAACAGAACCGGGCCATTTCCATTGAGGAAAAGCCGACTAAACCTAAGTCCAATTATGCCGTTCCTGGCCTGTATTTCTACGATAACCAGGTAGTGCAGATCGCCAAAAACCTGGCCCCCAGTGCCCGGGGAGAGTACGAAATTACGGACGTAAACAAGGTGTATCTGCAGATGAACAAACTGAAAGTGGGCATCCTGAGCCGGGGTACCGCCTGGCTGGATACCGGTACTTTCGACTCCCTGATGCAGGCTGGCCAATTCGTGCAGGTGATTGAGGAACGGCAGGGGCTGAAAATCGGCTGCATCGAAGAAGTGGCCTACCGGCTGGGTTTCATCAATGCTGCTCAGCTACGGAGCATTGCCGAACCGCTGGTAAAAAGTGGCTACGGCAAATACCTGCTTAGCATTCTCAAGCAACCGGTAGAAACCACTTTCCTATAGCGACATTGGCAGGATGCAAATGAAACCATTTTCTACATCCTGCTGCTGATTGTTTTCTATTCTACAATCGCCGTGGCTTCAATTTCCACCAGCAATCCTGGTTCGATCAGGGCCTTTACTTCTACCATGCTGGTAGCTGGTTTGATGTCCCGGAAAAATTCCCCGTGGGCACGACCTACTTCTTCCCATTTAGAAATGTCAGTAACGAACATGCGGGTGCGGATTACGTCGCTCAATGTGGCACCTGCTTCGGTCAGGGCCTTTTCAATCTTGGAAAGGATACAGCGCGTTTGTTCGTATGGATTGTTTTCACCCACTACTTTTCCGTCTACTACGGCCGTGGTGCCGGATACTTCAATGACATTGCCTACGCGTACTGCCCGGCAGTAACCGATGATGTCTTCCCAGGAAGCGCCGGATGAAATGTTTTTACGGGTTTTCATATATAAGGTCAGGTGAGGCGGCAAACATAAGGCATTTTCCTTTGACAACAATAAGGAAAATACCCGATGCAAACCCGTTGAAGTTCTTAAATTCACGCCTTCACCCGAATCCGTATGTCCTGGACCAATTACCACAGCCATTGCCGCTATTGTGACGGTACCGATGCCCCGGAACGCTACGTAGAACAAGCCGTTGCCAATCAGGTACGGGCTTATGGCTTCTCCTCTCACGCTCCCGTCCCCTTCGACTGCAACTGGGCAATGAAGCCGGAAGCCTTGTCGGCTTACATATCGGAAATCCGGCAACTCCGGGAGAAATGGCAGGCCGCTATCCAGATCTACTGTGGGCTGGAAGTTGATTACATTCCGGGCGTTTTTGGTCCGAAAAGCCCGATCCTGGCGAATGTTGGTTTGGACTACACCATTGGCTCCATCCACTTCGTCGATGCCTTTCCCGATGGGCAGCGTTGGGAAATCGATGGCCTGCACACGGTTTTTCTGAAGGGATTACAGGAGATTTTTAACGGCGATATCCGGCGGGCAGTGAGTCGTTATTTTGAGCTTACGCGTCAGATGGTGCAGGAAGAATGTGCTGATGTAGTGGGGCACCTGGATAAAATCAAGATGCAGAGCGAAGAAGGGAGCTTGTTTTCAGAAAGTGCGGAATGGTACCGGGAAGAAATGATGAAAACGCTGCGGGTGATTGCGATAGCGGGCGTAACGGTGGAGGTAAATACCCGGGGGCTGTACAAGAAAAAGGTGGCTGAAACGTATCCCAGTCGCTGGGTGCTGGAGCAAATGCAGGCGTTGAACATTCCGGTGATGCTCAATTCTGACGCCCACCACCCCACGGAGGTCACCCAATGTTTCACTGAATCGGCTCGGCTGCTTCGGGAAGTCGGCTACCGGGAGCTACGCGTATTGCTGAATGGCCAATGGCAGTCGTTGGGCTTTGATGAGAATGGACTGCTGCTATAGACAGCACAATAAAACAGATCGTTAAATAATGTGATTGATTAATTTAAATGAAAAGAGCAATTACTCGAATACTGCTTGGTATCTTCATAGCGATTGGATTGTTCGTCGGGCTGGTTGTTATTCCATATTTTGGAAACATAGTAATGGCTTGGGACAGAGCAGAAGCAATCGAAACAGCCATAACTTGGGGTGGATTAGCGGAGATCCCTGAGCCAGCTAATATTACTTCCGTCGGTACAAGAGGTAATATGTTTACTAGAGGGTTTATGGTGGAGTTTGAACTAGAACCAAACGAAATAGATGAATGGATTAAAAATAGTAAACGACTAAAAGATGCGAATTATAATCAGGAAGAAGGAGTAATTACCTATAAAATTTATCCTGGAGAAGAAAGGGCTTTTGGTGGGACTGTGACAATCAATAAGAAAGAGAGGAAAGTTTTTATTAATATGAGTTGGAGCTAACTAGCTACAATACACAATGAATTATGGGTACAGTTTGAATTTTACTGTTTTTAAGTAAAATTCAAACTGTACCCATAATTCGTATAATGCTAATTTAGTTTTGGCCTAAGCCACTGCCCGCCATTTGCTCAGTTTCGACTTCTCGAACTTCTCCTGGGCGTATTCCAGCGAAATCGTAAAATCCTTCACGTTGGTCTGAGAAGGCAGCTCAAACATGGCATCGGTAATGATGGATTCGCAGATGGAGCGCAAACCCCGGGCACCCAGTTTGAACACCATCGACTGGTCTACGATGTAGTCAAGGGCATCGGGCTCAAACTCCAATTGGATGCCTTCCATCGAAAACAACTTCTGATACTGCTTGGTAATGGCGTTTTTGGGGCCGGTCAGAATTTGCCGCAGGGTGGCTTTGTCCAGCGGTTCCAGGTAAGTCAGCACCGGCAGACGGCCAATGAGTTCGGGAATCAGACCGAAGGACTTCAGGTCCTGGGCCGTCACGTACTTGAGCAGGTTTTCGCGGTCCGATTGGTTGTAGACATCGTCACGACCGGCAAAGCCAATGGGGCGCGTGTTCATTCGTTTGGAAATGTGACGGGTAATGCCATCGAAAGCGCCACCGCAGATAAACAGGATGTTTTCCGTGTTGACGGCAATCATCTTCTGGTCGGGGTGCTTGCGTCCGCCTTGCGGGGGTACGTTCACTACGGTACCTTCTAGTAGTTTCAGCAAGGCCTGCTGTACGCCTTCTCCGCTTACATCGCGCGTGATCGAAGGATTATCCGACTTCCGGGCAATTTTGTCAATCTCATCAATGTACACAATGCCCCGCTCGGCGGCTTCCACGTTGTAGTCAGAGGCCTGGAGCAGGCGGGTCAGAATGGTTTCCACGTCTTCGCCCACGTAGCCGGCTTCGGTAATCACCGTAGCGTCGGCAATACAGAAGGGCACCTGCAGAATTTTAGCCATTGTCCGGGCCAGGTACGTTTTACCCGTTCCCGTCTCTCCCACCATAATAATATTGGACTTCTCAATGGTTACCTCATCTTCGGTCTGTTTCTGCATCAGGCGTTTATAATGGTTATAAACGGCCACCGACATCACCTTCTTCGCTTCGTCCTGTCCCACCACGTACTGGTCGACGAACTTTTTCATTTCAATGGGCTTGACCAGGTTGAAGCGGGTCGGTATCTGTTTGCCGGAATTCTTAGGTTTGGTTTCTTCCAGAATGACCTGGTGGCCTTGTTCAATGCAGAAGTTGCAGATGTGGGCGTTGATGCCGGAAAGTAGCAGCGAGGTTTCACTCTTTTTTCTCCCGCAAAATGAACAACTAATTTGAGCCATAAATTGGATGGGCGGTTATTGAATGTACAAAGGTGCGAATTTTTCGTTTGTACATCTACGTCTGTTGGGTTGAATTTATTTAAAAAGTGACAGGCAGATGCACTGGCAGAACAATAATTGTTTGTCTATCAGTACATCTGCCCATCAGCATGCTGTCATTGGCTGATATGATTTACTCAGCGGGTCAGCACTTCGTCGATCAGACCGTAGGCTTTGGCTTCTTCGGCCTTCATCCAGTAATCGCGGTCAGAATCTTTCTCTACTTCTTCAAAAGACTTCTTGCTGTGGTTAGAGATGATTTCGTACAGTTCACGACGCAGGATTACAATCTGCTTGGCCGTGATTTCAATGTCCGAAGACTGTCCCTGGGCTCCACCCGAAGGCTGGTGAATCATCACGCGGGCGTGGGGCAGGGCTGAACGTTTGCCGGCAGCGCCGCCGCACAAGAGTACGGCACCCATCGAAGCAGCCAGACTGGTACAAATGGTAGCCACGTCGGGACGGATGTACTGCATGGTATCATAAATACCCAGGCCGGCGTATACCGAACCTCCGGGGCTGTTGATGTACAGCAGAATGTCCTTCTTTGCATCTGCCGATTCCAGAAACAGCAACTGAGCTACTACTATGTTGGCAATATTGTCGTCGATTCCCATCCCCAGGAAAATGATGCGGTCGGCCATCAGACGGGAGAAAACGTCTACCTCCCGGAAATTCATGGGTCTTTCTTCAATTACGGAACGGGTCATATTTTCTACCCGCTGCATGTAACCATCTACTGTCAGACCATTGAGTCGTTGACCGTGGACGGCAAACTTTCTGAATTCTTCTTTATTGAGCATACCAATGGTGTTTGTTTTGTATGATACTATACGCACAAATCTAAAAAAAAAGTCCCTCGTGCAAAGGACTTTTTTGGTCGGGTCGTTCCCTCCTAACTACAGTGACGAAAAGAAGGAATGAATATTTTAAATTAATTTTCTACGCTCAGTCCGGTGATTAAACGCTCGCTACCTTTTTGAATTCCTCTACGTCAACCGGCTTTTTCTCGATGGTAATCTTGTTTTTTACCAGCTCAATCACCTTGTCGGCAAATACCTGATTGAAGATATTCATGTAGTTTTTGCCTTTTTCGGCCTTCAGGAAGTTATCGGCGAAGCTGTTTACGGTACCTTCCATGGCTTCATCGCCTTCGGGGAAGCCGAATTGCTGGCGAATCAGCGTCTTGGTTTTGTCCATCACGTCTTCGTGCTCTACCTTGATATCGTTCTCTTCGGCAATCTTGTTTTTGATCAGGTTCCAGCGCAGTTCACGGGCATAGGCGTCGTATTCGTTGGCTACCTGCTCTTCGGTTACTTTTCCTTCGTTGGAGGCGATCAGCCAGCGCTTCAGAAATTCGTCGGGCAGTTCGAAAGCGTGCTGGTCAATCAGGCTGTCCTGGATGTTGCGCTGCAACAGGGCTTCACTTTCCCGTTGGTAGTTTTCGCTGATGATTTCACGCACTTTGGCCACGAATTCTTCTTCCGTAGTCACGGCATCCTTGCCCAGAATGCGTTCGAAAAATTCCTGATCAAGCGGAGCGGGCGTGTGCCGGGTGATCTGCTCGACGGTAAATTCAAATTCGCCGGACAGGGCAGCGGCTTCCTCCTCCGGAAGACCAGTCACCTTGGCCAGGGTAGCGGCATCGGTAAAGGCCTTTTGCAGGTCAAAAGTCACCTGGCTGCCTTTGCTCAGGCCAATGAACTGCGCCTGCGCTTCCGTGCTTACTTTCGGGATGTCGATGGAAGACTGAGCGGAGAAATCACCCGCTTTCCCTTTCAGTTCCCCTTTCAGCGAATCTTCTTCGGCTGAAGTTTCGGGGTGTTCGTGGCGGTGATATTGTTTCCGAAGGTTTTCGATTGTCTCATTGACCTCCTTATCATCCAGTTTGATTTCGTAAGCACTTACTTTGAATTGCTCGGAAAGATCGACGGAGAATTCGGGAGCCAGACCCAGGCTGTAGCTGAATTCAAACTCTTTCTGGGTATCCCAGTCGATGTCGCTGCTCTTCTCTACGTTGGGCAAAGGTTCGCCCACCAGGTTCAATTTGTTCTCCTTGATGTAATCATTCACTGATTTGATCAGCAGGTTATTGATCTCATCGACCAATATGCCTTTACCATACATTTTCTGAATCAGGGTGGCCGGCACTTTTCCGGGCCTGAATCCTTTGACCACTGCTTTCCGGCTGTATTCCTTCAACTTCTCGCCTACTTTGGGGCGATAGTCAGATTCTTCCAGCTTTACTTTCAGGGAAGCGTTGGTGGCGTCCTTTTTTTCTAATGTAATATTCAAAACGCTACAATTTTAGGTGAATGAATACGGTTAAAAATTTAAAAACCCCCAATTCCATTGGTATGGACTTGAGGGTTAAATGTACGGATGGAGGGAATCGAACCCCCACGCCTTGCGGCACCAGATCCTAAGTCTGGCACGTCTACCAGTTCCGCCACATCCGCAGCAGCCCTTTGGAATGGGAGTGCAAATTTAGGAAGGATTCTTGCAAGTACAATGTCTTTTCAAATAATTTTTGATTTTATACTTTATTCCACTAACGTTCGCAGAAAAAAATTGTAAATTAGATAACAGAGGGGAGGGAGGTAAAACGGATTTTTAAGTGCTTATACAAACGCCAGGCCTGTGCCCGGATCCCCGATTCCTACCTCCTGCTTTCAATCGCAATCGAGTACATGGAGACCATAGATTTAGAGTTAGAGAGAAAAGAAATCCTGAAGCGTTACCGGAAGCTTCTCAAGACTGCTAAACCACTTCTGAAGGACGATGATGCCAAGCTGATCAAGAAAGCTTTCAATACTTCGCTGGAGGCGCACAAAGAGATGCGGCGCAAATCGGGCGAACCGTACATTTACCATCCCATTGCCGTTGCCCAGATTGCCGCCGAAGAAATCGGGCTGGGCACTACTTCCATCGTGTCGGCCCTGCTGCATGACGTGGTCGAAGACACCGAACTGGAGATTGAGGACATCAAGCGGGATTTTGGAAGCAAAATCGCCCGCATCATCGACGGGCTCACCAAGATTTCCGGCGTGTTTGAGTACGGCACTTCCCAGCAGGCCGAAAACTTCCGCAAGATGCTGCTCACCCTGTCGGACGACGTGCGGGTGATTCTCATCAAGATTGCCGATCGGCTGCACAATATGCGCACGCTGGAAAGCATGCCCCGCAATTCGCAGCTCAAGATCGCTTCAGAGACAATGTACCTCTACGCCCCGCTGGCGCACCGGCTGGGGCTGTACGCGATCAAGTCGGAGCTGGAAGACCTGTTTCTCAAATTCACCGAAACCGAAGCTTACCAGCAGATTGCCAGCAACCTGCGGGAGACCAAGGCGGCAAGGGAAAAATTCATCCGGGAATTCATTGCGCCCATTGAGGAAGATATCAAGCACCTGGGTTTTGAATTCGTCATCAAAGGGCGGCCCAAGTCCATCTACTCCATCTGGAGCAAGATGAAAAAGCAGAAGATTCCCTTTGAGGAAGTGTATGACCTGTTTGCCATCCGCATTATTCTGAAAGCCAAGCCGGAACAGGAAAAAGCAGCCTGCTGGCAGGTGTACTCCATCGTTACCGACTATTACCAGCCCAATCCCGACCGCCTGCGCGACTGGATCAGTACACCCCGGGCCAACGGCTACGAATCGCTGCATACGACGGTCATGAGCAAGACCGGACAGTGGGTGGAAGTGCAGATCCGGACGGAGCGTATGGATGAGATTGCCGAAAAAGGCTACGCCGCACACTGGAAGTACAAAGAGAGCAGCGGCCACCACGAATCGGGGCTGGAAACCTGGATTACCAAGGTGCGCGAAATGCTGGAGCACAACAACTATTCGGCCATTGAGTTTGTCGACGAATTCCGGAGCAACCTCTTTACGGAGGAAGTGTTCGTGTTTACGCCCAAGGGTGACCTGAAAGTGCTGCCCAACGGCGCCACTGCCCTGGATTTTGCCTTTGAAATCCACAGCGAAATCGGGATTCGCTGCCTGGGAGCCAAGGTGAATCAGAAGCTGGTGCCCCTGAGCTACATCCTCAACAACGGCGATCAGGTGGAAGTGCTCACTTCTAGCAAGCAGAAGCCCAGCGAAGACTGGCTGCGTTTTGTGGTGAGTTCCAAAGCCCGGACCCGCATCAAGGATTTTCTGAAGGAGGACAAAAAGCGGTACGTTACCGATGGCAAAGAGATCGTGGCCCGGAAGCTCAAGCAGCTGAAGTTGCCCATGAACAATGAGGTGCTGAATCAGCTGCGGGCTTATTTCAATACCAAGACCATCACTGACTTCTTTTATAATGTAGGCAAGAGCTACATCGATCCGCAACAGATCCGGAAATTCAAGGCCGATAAGCAGGCCAAAGCCAATGGCCACGCCGCCATCCTGGATGCCAAGTCCTTTGAAAAGGAGATCAAGAAAGTGCGTGGGGTAGAGTCAGACATGCTGCTGATCGGGGAAGATATGGACAACATTGACTATACGCTGGCCAAGTGCTGCAATCCCATCTCCGGTGATGACGTGTTTGGCTTTGTTACCGTCAATGAGGGCATCAAGATTCACCGAACCACCTGTCCCAACGCCGTAGAGCTGATGTCGAACTACGGTTACCGGATCATCAAAGCCAAGTGGACTTCGCACAAAGAGCTGGCTTTCCTGGCTGGTCTGCGGATTACCGGAACCGACCGGGTGGGCATCGTGAACGACATTACCCGCATCATTTCCAACGAACTGAAAGTAAACATGCGGTCGATCACCATCGATACCAACGACGGGATATTTGAAGGCATCATTATGTTGTTTGTCCACGATACCGAACACCTGGATGTGCTGATGAAGAAGCTGAGCAAAGTAACCGGCGTCGTCGGCGTGACCCGCTTCGATTCCTGATCAGTCATTTATTTCCCAACCGGAATAAGGAGTTGGTTTTGCCGTTATTCCTAAAAGCTGGCTGCGCATTGCGGGCAGCTGAAAAAAATTGCCTTACTTTGTCCTTACTATTACCGAATCTGATATGCCATTCAATGAGGCGAATTTTGCAGAGGTGAAGAAGATTTTCACCGCTTACCTTGAGAATAAGGAACTGCGTAAAACCCCGGAGCGCTTTGCCATCCTGGAGGAGATCTATACGCGCGACGGGCATTTCGATGTGGAGTCGCTTTATATCAGTATGAAGAACAAAAACTACCGCGTAAGCCGGGCCACGGTGTACAACACCCTCGACATACTAGTAGACTGCGACCTGGTGAGCAAGCACCAATTTGGCAAAAACCTGGCGCAGTACGAAAAATCCTACGGCTACAAACAACACGACCACCTGATTTGTACGGAATGCCACAAGGTGATGGAGTTTTGCGACCCGCGGGTACACAACATCCAGACCATGGTGGGCGAATTGCTCAACTTCAAGGTGATGCACCATTCCCTTATTTTTTACGGCAGCTGTACCAAGCAGCACTGCGAAAACAAAAAGGCGATCGCATGACCTACACGACCGAATGGATTGAACAAATCATGGTCATTCGGCTGGAGGGTGATCTGATTGGCGGGTTCAGCACCCAGACGATGCTGGATGAAGTAAACGAAAAAATCACCGAAGGAACCCGGCTTTGCGCCGTGGATATAGAGCAGGTTCGCTATATGAACAGTACTGGCATTGATGTGCTGATTACGCTGCTGACCAAATTCAGAAACAAAGGCGGGGAGATCGTAATTATCAACCCATCGGAGCAGGTGAAAAAACTGCTGATCATTACCAAACTGAATGCCATCTTTCACCTGGCCGTCAGCACGGAAGAGGCAGTGGAAGTACTCAAGTCCAGTGTGTAGGGAATGCTGGTCAGCAAACAACGGAATTATAAGGATTGAAAGTCAAATGAGCATTCATTCGTTTCAAATCCTCAACTCTTAAACTCATAAACTGTTAAACTTAAATGGGAGTAGATGTTTTATTGGGCTTGCAATGGGGCGACGAAGGCAAGGGGAAAATTGTAGATGTACTGGCACCCCGGTATCAGGTAGTAGCCCGTTTTCAGGGTGGGCCGAATGCAGGTCATACGCTTGAGTTCGACGGAATCAAACACGTGTTGCACCAGATTCCATCCGGCATTTTCCGTTCCGACATCCGGAACATCATTGGCAACGGGGTAGTGCTCGATCCGGTGATTTTCAAGAAGGAAGTGGATGCCCTGGCCAAGTACAACCTGGATCTGCGTCAGAACCTGTACATATCCAAAAAAGCCGCCCTGATCGTACCTTCTCACCGCCTGCTCGATGCCGCCTATGAGAAGTCGAAAGGCGAACAGAAAATTGGTTCTACGTTGAAAGGCATCGGACCGGCCTATTCCGACAAAGTATCCCGGCAGGGCCTTCGCGTAGGAGACATTCTCTCCCCCAACTTCAAAGAAAAGTACAACAGCCTGCTGAACAAGCACGAAACCATTTTGAAGTTTTACCAGTACGACTACGACCTGAAGGCGGCCCAGGAAGAATTCTTTGCCTGCGTCGAATTTATGAAACAGTTTAATCTGGTCGAAAGCGAATACCAGATCAATGAGGAACTGCAGGCCGGCCATACCATTCTTGCCGAAGGCGCTCAGGGTTCTCTGCTCGACATTGACTTCGGTTCTTATCCCTACGTAACCAGTTCAACTACCATGACGGCCGGTGCCTGTACCGGTCTGGGCATTGCGCCTACCCGCATTGCCGACGTGTACGGGATTTTCAAAGCCTACTGTACCCGCGTGGGCGGTGGCCCTTTTCCGACCGAACAACTCAACGAAACCGGAGAGATTCTGCGGAAAGAAGGCAACGAATTTGGTTCCACTACCGGCAGACCGCGTCGTTGCGGCTGGTTGGATCTGCCCGCCCTGAAGTACGCCGTGATGATCAACGGGGTAACGCAGCTGGTGATGATGAAAGTGGACGTGCTCAATAAATTTGATGAAATCAAGGTGTGTACCCACTACCGGATGGCCGACGGTACGGTAACGGAACAGATTCCGCACGATATGTTGGACGAAACCATCGAGCCGGTCTACAAGACGTTCCAGGGCTGGAAAACCGACCTGAAAGACGTGCATTCGTTCGAGCAACTGCCCGAAGCGCTGGCTCAGTACATTACCTTCCTGGAAACTTCGCTGGGCTTGTCCATCAACTTCCTTTCTACCGGACCCGACCGGGTGGCTACCTTGCAGCGGGAAGCTGTGCTGGGATAAAACAAATAGATAAACTGATTCCCTTCAATAAAAAAGCCTCTGTCGACTTCAGTAGACAGAGGCTTTTTTATTGAAGGGAAGAGGCTTTTTTGGGCTAATTAAAGAAATAAAAGCTACTGCTTAGTATAATTGAAAGTAAGACTTTTTTGCCAGTGCTTCGACTGCCAGCTTTGTATCTTGCCTTCCCGTTGTCTCCATACGAAGGCCGCAACTCCGGCAATTTCGTCCGCCAGCCGAATCCCTTTGATTGGACCCAGCACGCAAACCGCAGTAGATAGCCAGTCGGCCAGCGTACCATTGGGAGCAATAATCGTCGCCTGCGACTGATTCGTCAGGCCCAAACCCGTTTGCGGATCGATGATGTGTGAATAACGTCGGGAGATTCCTTTTTGATCAATTAATTCCAGGTACTGATACAAATCGCCCGAAGTGGAAACGGCGGCATTAGTCAAAAAGAGTCGGCTGGATTGTTCAGAACCCGGTATTTTCAGTTCGACCTGCCAGCCTTTTTCGTTCGGAGGGGCTTCGCTGACCACCACATTTCCTCCGGCATCGACCAGGGCCGACCGAATGCCCAACTTTTTCAATTCGGCCAGGGCTTCATCGGCGGCAAAGCCTTTTCCGATGCCTCCCAGATCCAGTCGCATGCCCGTTTTTGTCAATTTGGCCGTTCTTTTTTCTTCATCCAGCAGCACGTACTGATAGCCGACCGATTTTTTGGCCTGCGCCAGTGTGACATCGGAGGGCAGGGCCTGTTGCCGGACCGACCGACGCCACAGTTGGGTGTATGGTCCCAATGTAATGTCAAATGCTGCCCTGCTTTGTCGGGAGGCCAGTTGGGAAATTGATAATATACGAAACAGATCGGGGCTCAGGACGATGGCCTGGCCAGTTCCCGCAGTGGCCGACAAGCGGTTGAGTTCGCTTTCCGGCAGGTAGTCACTCATGCTGGCATTGAGGGTGTCTATCCTTCGGAAAGCGGCCGTTGCGGCCTGCCTGCCCAGCGTTGAGTCGGGCGCAAACAGCACAATGCGAAACAAGGTGCCCATCTGCCGATGGTGGTATTCGTAGCGGTAAAGGGGAGTGGTTTGCGAATAGGCCTGACTGAACAAAAACAGCGAGAACCAGCACAGTACGGGACAAATAAACTTCAAAATAGCTTTAGCTTTATTAGTTGTAATTGAGACAATAAGCATTTGTGACTTGAAAAGATAATCATAAATTACGCTACTTAACCTTTACAGTGATTTAACAAACACAATGAAACGCAGAGATTTTTTCAAGAATGGTTTGGCAGCCAGTGCTTTAGCGGCAGTTCCAGGCACCATGGCTCTGGGAGCCGAACGGATTATCAGCGCATCGAACGGTGACGTTTCCCTGGCTAAAAATTCCTTCAAATTGAAGTACGCCCCCCACTTTGGCATGTTTAAAAACCACGCCGGTGACGATCCCATCAAGGAACTGCAATTTATGGCCGAACGCGGCTTTATGGCATTGGAAGACAATGGCCTGATGGGGCGCCCGAAAGAGCAGCAGGAGAAAATCGGGAAGGAATTGCAACGGCTGGGAATGACCATGGGCGTTTTTGTGATTGATGGTGGCGATAACTGGAAAACTTCCCTTACCACGGGCAAAGGAGAATTCAAGGAAACCTTTCTGAAGACCTGCCGCACGGCCGTGGAAGTAGCCAAGCGGGTAAACGCGAAGTGGGCCACGGTAGTACCCGGATTCTACGACCGGAGCCTGTCGATGGGTTATCAGACGGCCAATGTGATTGACGCTCTAAGACGGGGTGCAGAAATCCTGGAACCCAGCGGGCTGGTGATGGTGCTGGAACCCCTGAGTGATACACCCGACCTGTTCCTGCGTTACTCCGATCAGACGTACATGATTTGTAAGGCCGTCAACAGCCCTTCCTGTAAAATTCTGTATGACATCTACCACATGCAGCGCAACGAAGGGCACCTCATTCCCAATATGGACGCGGCCTGGGAGGAAATTGCTTACATTCAGATTGGTGACAATCCGGGCCGGAAAGAACCTACTACGGGCGAAATCAATTACCGGAATGTGTTTGAGCACATTTATAAAAAGGGCTACAAGGGCGTAATGGGAATGGAGCACGGCAATTCCAAACCTGGCAAAGAGGGCGAACTGGCCCTGATTGAAGCTTACGTTGCGTCGGATAACTTTAAAGTTTAATCATTTTCTACTATCAAGCTCTACTGCACTGAATAAACGCCTGTCAGTACGAAATCTGCACTTTATCTCCAATTACCCATTCTATAAACCTGTTTTCATGAATAAATATTCACTTCCCGCCTTGGGTTTCGTTGCCTTGCTGGGACTTTTTGCCTGCGATTCAAAGCCTACTGCTACCAAGCCCGTGACCCAGACCCGGGCTGACCGCGATACACTCTACAGCAAGCTGACTGATGAGGAAAAAAGACTTTCTAAAAACGCCCTGATCGGTCTGGAAGTAGCCGAAGGGTTGGAAGCGAAGCTATTTGCTTCTGAACCCGTGATGGGCAATCCCACCAACATTGATGTGGATGCCAAAGGCCGGGTATGGGTCTGCGAAGCCCAGAACTACCGCTTTGAGCTCAATCCCGACAATCCGACGCGGCAGGAGGGGGATCGCATTCTCATTCTGGAAGATACCAACGGTGACGGCCAGGCCGACACCAGCAAGGTGTTTTACCAGGGCACGGATGTAAACGCGGCCCTGGGCATCACCGTTCTGGGAAATAAGGTCATTGTGTCGTGCAGTCCCAACGTGTTTATGTTTACTGATGAAGACGGCGACGACAAAGCGGACAAGAAAGAGATTCTGTTCTCAGGTTTGAAAGGCGTACAGCACGACCACGCCGTACACGCCTTTACCTTCGGACCCGATGGCAAACTGTATTTCAATTTCGGGAATGCCGGTGAACAAATCCTGGATCGCAACGGCAAGCCGGTAGTAGATCAGTACGGGCAGCCGGTCAATGCCAAAGGGCAGCCTTACCGGCAGGGAATGGTGTTTCGCTGCAATCCCGATGGTAGTAATTTTGAGGTCCTGGCTCACAATTTCCGGAACAATTACGAAGTAGCTGTTGACTCCTACGGTACGCTCTGGCAGTCGGATAATGACGATGACGGCAACCGGGGCGTGCGGATCAACTACGTCATGGAGTTTGGCAACTACGGGTACACCGATGAGATGACCGGTGCCGGCTGGCAAGCCAGACGTACCAATATGGAGGAAGAAATACCTAAGCGCCACTGGCACCTCAACGATCCGGGCGTAGTGCCCAACCTGCTGCAGACCGGAGCCGGTTCGCCCACGGGTATGATCGTGTACGAAGGCAGGCTGCTGCCCAAAGCTTTCTGGGATCAGATGATTCACTGCGACGCCGGTCCTAATATCGTTCGCTCGTATCCGGTACAACCGGACGGTGCCGGCTACAAAGCCGAAATGGTCAACATCCTGGAAGGCGTTCGCGATCAATGGTTCCGTCCCTCCGACGTGTGCGTAGCGCCCGACGGTTCCCTGCTTATTGCCGACTGGTACGATCCGGGCGTAGGTGGTCACCAGATGGGCGACGTCAACCGCGGCCGTCTTTACCGGGTAGCACCTCCGGAAACCCCTTACAAAACGGCCCCTCTGGATCTTTCTACCCCCGAAAAAGCCGTAGAAGCCCTGCAAAGCCCCAACCAGGCAACCCGCTATCTGGCCTGGGAAAAGCTGCACGGCTGGGGAAAAGAAGCTGTTCCGGCCCTGGAAAAGCTCTGGAAATCCGAGAACCCCCGTTTCCGCGCCCGTGCCCTGTGGTTGCTGACCCAGGTGGAAGGACAGGCTGCGCAATACCTGGACCAGGCCATCAAAGACAAAAATGTGGATATCCGCATTGCCGGCCTGCGGGCTGCCCGCGAACTCAAAGGCGACGTGATGCCCTACCTGAAGGCGCTGGTGCGTGATTCTTCGGCGCAGGTGCGGCGGGAGGTGGCCCTGGCCCTGCACCGCAACAAGTCGGCCGAAGCGCCTCAGTTGTGGACGGAACTGGCCGAACAATACGATGGCAAAGATCGCTGGTACCTGGAAGCATTGGGCATTGGTGCCGATGGGCAGTGGGATTCCTTTTTTGCTTCCTGGAAGCAGAAAGCAGGAGAAAATCCTTCGAATACCGCGGCCGGACGGGACATCGTCTGGCGTGCCCGCACCAAGGATGCCCTGCCGCTGTTGGCGCAGCAGATTACCGCTCCAACGGATAATCCCAAGAGCCGTCTCCGCTACTTTCGGGCTTTTGACTTTCAGCAGGATGCGTCCAAGGAAAAAATGTTGCTGGGCCTGCTGGAAAAGAATGATCCTCAGATTACCACCGTTGCCCTCAATCACATTAGCCCGGCCAGTCTTTCCAAGTCTGCTGTTTTACAGAAAGCCTTAAAAGAGACCCTTACCGCCGAAAAAGGGAGCCGAACTTTCCTGGACCTGTTACAACGCTATAAAGTGACCACACATAACCAGGCCCTGCTGGATCAGGTACTGGCCCAGCCGGACAGCACCCTGGGTGTGGAGTCAGCAAAATTGCTGCTGGATCTGGGTGGCAGCGATCTGCTGAAAAAGACCCTGAAGGGAAAAGATGAAAAGGCGTCTTCGGCAGTGCTGTCATCGCTCAAACGCGTAGGAAACGGCAAAGCCATGGACCTGATTCAGTCGGTAGTGATGGACCGGAAGCAGGATCTGGCCGTTCGGAAGGAAGCCGTGCGGGCGTTGGGCTTCGGCTGGGGCGGCGAAGAAAAGCTGTTGGAGGTAGTCAAACAGCAGCAGTTTCCGGAAGAGCTCAAACCCACGGCAGTAGGTGTGTTGGCGGGCGCCCAACGGAAAAATATCCGCGATGAAGCGGCGAAATTCCTCAAAATGCCCGGCACAACCGAAGGAAAGCCCTTGCCTCTCATCAGTCAGTTGGTGAAGCAGAAGGGCACCGCCCAATTGGGGGAAAGGGTATTCGTACAAAATTGCAGTTCTTGCCACCAGATCGGTAAGCAGGGCGTCAACTTTGGTCCTGCATTGTCACAGATCGGTGGCAAGCTTTCGAAAGAGGCTCTTTACGTATCCATTATTCACCCGGATGCGGGTATCAGCTTCGGCTACGAGGGGTATATTTTCAAAATGAAGGATGGCAGCACCGTAGTGGGCATCATCGCCAGCCAGACGGCCGACGGCGTCGATATCAAAATGCCGGGAGGCGTCATGACGAAATATGTCAAATCGGACATTGTCTCTAAAAAGCAGATGGAGAGTTCGTTGATGCCCTCTAATCTGCAGCAGGCTATGACCGAGCAGGAACTGGTGGATCTGGTGGAATACCTTTCTACCCTGAAAGCAGATGCCGGCAAGCAAGTGGCAGTGAAATAAGGTAAGTACTGAGCCACCCGTTTATTCAAAACAATTACCGGTTTGTATCAACTCAAAAGCTAAGTGATTTTCCAAACAAAAGCCCTGTTCATCAAAGGACAGGGCTTTTGTTTGGAAGATGCTTACCGCTTATTCCGTTCTAATCACCGTTGCGCTTTCACAAAGATTCTTTGCTTAGGGCAGTTGATATTGCCGGAAGAAATCCCACAGCAGGTCGTTGGCGTTGATGACCGAAGAGGGCGTATCACTATTGGGGCCTCCTCCGGGTAAGCCGCCCGGCCAGCCGTGTCCACCGTCTTTGGTCAGATAGTAGTGGATGCTGGCGTTGTTCCGGCAGTCCGACCACTGGGTAAACCGGTATTTGCTATCATCGACCAACACTTGGGCAGTGGTGGTGCAGGTATTATTTAAAGACCAGACGTTGAATACAGAGTCCAAAGGAGGGTAGTAAGCTTTGGTAATGCCTATTCCTCCCTGATAGGGCACTCTGGTGTCCAGGACGGAATGCATGTGTAAAACCGGCACCGGCCGCGAAGGGTTGCAGGCTTGTTTTACAACCATCGTACAACCGTTGGGAGCAATGGCCGCCACTTTTTCGGGCATTTCACAGGCCAATCGGTAAGACAACATGCCCCCGTTTGAATGCCCCGTCGCGTAGACTTTTTTGGGATTGATTTTGTAATTCAAGACCAGCTGATCGATCAGCATCCGGATAAACTTTACGTCGTCGATATTATGATCCCGGGCGTATTCGCAGCAGCCACCGGCATTCCAGGTGCGGGCCTTCAGCAGTCCGGTACTGGGTACGCCTTCCGGATAAACAACCACAAACTGGGCAGCATTTGCCTTATCGGTCAACTTGGAGGTGCTTTCAAACTGAACGGCATTCCCGCCCCCGCCGTGCATAGCAATGACCAATGAAAAGTGGCTGAATTCGTAATAATTGGGCGGCAGGTTCAATAAATACGTCCGGATGATGCCATCCACCACCATGGTTTCGCTAAACCGATAGACATTATCCACTTTCGGATCGTTTTTTCTTCTACAACCTGACCCTGAGAAAAACAGGAAGGATAGGAAAAATGTGTAAGCAATGAGTTTCATTGGTATTGTATTTAGCCAAAATGAAAAAGTAGTCACCATTGTCGGAGCCATTTTGCGGCAAAAGTACGGGAGGTCTTTCCACGGCTATTCCCAAAGCTAATGGAGATCCATTGGCTTCATGTACACAGTTGACGGGGATTTGGCTCATACGTAATGACTTAGAAAAATTTCACTCCGCTTCGATCTGAATGGCTTCGAAAGGTTTAAATCAATGGTTGGTGTAGATGGCTATAAATACAAATTTTCTCAGCTCTCTTTCAATTCTCCCACTACTTTGGTAATGGTTGATTTGGCGTCACCGAAAAGCATGAGGCAATTGGGATAGCCGAAGAGTTCGTTTTCAATGCCCGCGTAACCAGCCGACATGCCCCGCTTGCTGACAATCACCGTCCGGGCTTTGTCGGCGTTGAGAATCGGCATGCCGTAGATGGGGCTGTTGGGATTGCTGCGAGCAGCCGGATTGACCACATCGTTGGCGCCCACAATGAACACCACATCGGTATTATTGAATTCATCGTTGATGAGTTCCATTTCGATCAGTTTATCGTAGGGTACGTTGGCTTCGGCCAGCAGCACGTTCATGTGCCCCGGCATCCGACCGGCTACCGGGTGAATGGCAAAACGAACCAGGATGTTTTTCTTCTCCAGCAGATCCGTCATTTCACGGATGACGTGCTGCGCCTGCGCCACGGCCATCCCGTAGCCGGGCACAATGATGACGGAAGAAGCCGAATCGAAAATCATGGCGGCTTCCTCCACGCCCACTTCCTTCACCACAATGTCCGAAGCTTTGCTGGTGCTGCCACCTCCCGAACCGGCCGTTTGCCCGAAACCGCCCAGTAGCACGTTGACCAGGGAACGGTTCATCGCCTTGCACATAATCTGGGTCAGGATGATGCCCGATGCGCCCACCAGGGCACCGGATATGATCAGCACGTTGTTGTTCAGCACGAAGCCCGTGGTACAGGCGGCCATGCCAGAATAGGAATTGAGGAGCGAAATCACCACCGGCATGTCGGCACCGCCGATGGGGATCACGGTTAGAATGCCCAAGAGCAGTGAAACCGCCAGCACAATGATCATGTACAAGTCATTATTGGGATCGGCTACCAGAAATACGCTGGCAATGAGCGTAATCAGAAACAAGGCTGCGTTAAGGGCGTGTTGGCCGCTGAAGACGATGGCGCTGCCGTTGATCTTTCCGCTGAGTTTGCCGTAAGCCACCAGAGAGCCCGTCAACGTTACGGCTCCGATGATCACACTGAGCACCACACTAATGCCGACTGCCACTGGCATTACTATGTCGGCATCGTGGTTCATACGCCAGTATTCGGAAGTGGCAACCAATACGGAAGCCGCCCCGCCAAAACCGTTGAAAATCGCCACCATTTCGGGCATCTGGGTCATTTCCACCTTCCGGGCCACGTAGGTGCCGATGGCTGAACCGACCAGAATGGTTACCAGAATTTCGGTATAACTCAGTACGTTGCGATCCAGCAGCGTAACCACAATCGCTATCAGCATGGCTACTGCCGAATAGAAGTTACCCTGCCGGGCAGTAGACGTTTTGCCCAGCATCTTGATGCCGACAATGAACAGAACCGAAGAAACCAAATAGGCAATTTTAATGAGAATATCCTTTTCCATATTTTTCGCCTATTTTTTCTTCTTGAACATCTGTAACATCCGGTCGGTCACTACGTAGCCGCCCACCACGTTGAGCGTAGCCAGCAACAGCGCGGCAATGCCCAGAATTTTCGCAATGGGAAACTCACCGGGAGCCGGACCGGCGCAGATGATGGCACCCACGATGGTAATACCGGAAATGGCGTTGGAGCCAGACATGAGCGGCGTGTGTAGGGTAGGGGGCACTTTGGAAATGAGCTCAAAGCCCACGTAGCTGGCCAGTACCAGGATGTAAATTAGGATGAGCAGGTTGTCGATGGACATAGAAGTTTGGAAGTTTAAGAGTTGAGAAATGGTTGATGAATGTGCTGATGGATTTATTGCCGAATGCAGCCGATTGTTGAGTGTACGGGGCCGCTACTGTAGTGGCACGCCCGGCGGCCCGGCTCTACGGTTGAAGCACGGATCAGCTAAAAAATCCAATCGGACCCAGCCCATAGTTCCATCGTTCAATTCTTCCATGGTTGGCGAGCCGAAGTATGCGTGCAAGCTGTCGATGTATAATGGCTTTGTCAGCGGCTGAGAATCTGCCGGGTGAAAGCGTGTACCAGCGATCCATGGTGCGTAATGAGACTGCCTTTGGTAATTTCCTCTTCCATATCCCATTTGAAACCATCCTTATTGGCCAGGTGCAGCAGCAACGTACTGATGTTGATGGCGTAGAGCTGACTTGCATTGGATGGCAAAAGTGCCGGCAGGTTAGACTCCCCGATAATGGTCACGTCGTGTTTCACTACCGTTCGGTTGATTTCACTCAGGGCGCAGTTTCCACCCGACTCCACGGCCATATCCACAATGACCGATCCGGGCTTCATGCTTTTTACCATTTCTTCCGTTACCAGCAGCGGGGCTTTTTTACCAATCACCAGCGCAGTAGTAATGACCAGATCGGCTTCGGTAATGTGTTTCTGCACCAGTTCCTTTTGCTTTTGCAGGTATTCGGCCGACACTTCCCGCGCGTAACCGCCTTCGGTCTTTACGCCTTCCGCACCTTCTACCTGCAGGAATCTTCCTCCCAGAGACTCCACCTGTTCCTTGGTCTCCGGGCGTACATCCGTTACTTCTACCACGGCACCCAGCCGCTTGGCCGTGGCAATGGCCTGCAACCCGGCCACACCCGCTCCGAAAACCAACACCCGGGCGGGCGTAATGGTACCGGCGGCCGTCATCATCAGAGGAAAAATTTTGCCCAGGGCATTGGCTCCGATCAGCACGGCTTTGTAGCCTCCCAGGTTGGCCTGTGAACTCAGTGCGTCCATCTTTTGCGCCCGGGAAATGCGTGGTACGGCATCCATCGCGAAGGCGGAGATCTTTTTCTGCTCCAGTTTCGCTACCAGTTCAGGAACGGTATAGGCGTACAAAAATGAAATCAGAGAAGTGTTTTCCCGCATAAGGCCAACCTCATCCACCAGCGGCGCATTGACTCTGAGCAGCACATCCGCCTCACCGTAAAGCTGGGCTTTATCGGGAATGATAGTGGCACCGGCCTGTTCGTAGGCGGAATCCGGAAAATGGGAAGGGACACCGGCACCTGTTTCGATCAGACACTCAAATCCGGCTTTTTTCAGGCTTTTGACTACATCGGGAATAAGGGCTACCCGGTTTTCATAAGGTTTGGTTTCTTTGGGTACGGCTATTTTCAAGGTGTTTCCGGTTTTCAGTTGGATGAATCAGTTTGGCAAGATCAAGATTAATCCTTTTTTTTCAAAGCATATTTATAGATATTGTAATTTTTACAAAAAGGTGTAAACAAACCCTGTTCATACAATCCAAGGCGGAATGATCTTAGCAGGAATGGGTAATTTATACCCGAATCAATTACTCTCAGAATAAAGCCGTACCTTTGCGCCTTACCGGCGCATCAATCCGATGCGCCTTTTATTTTATTGACTATGTTATTTGAAAATTTGAGTTTGATTGAGCCCATCCTGCAGGCTTTGAAAACGGAGGGATACACGCAGCCTACGCCCATACAGGCCCAGGCCATTCCTCACGTATTGCAGGGAAAAGATTTGCTGGGTTGCGCCCAGACCGGTACCGGAAAAACGGCCGCTTTTTCCATTCCCATTTTACAGTTACTAAAAACCAATCCCAAATCGACGAATGCACCCCGTGGCATCCGTACATTGATATTGACTCCTACCCGCGAACTGGCCATCCAGATTGATGAAAGTATGAGTGCCTACGGGCGTCATACTGGTCTTCGTCACGCGGTGATTTTCGGAGGTGTTTCCCAGCATTCGCAGGTAGAAGCCCTTCGACGGGGAATAGATATTCTGACGGCTACGCCAGGCCGCTTGCTGGATCTGATGGGCCAGGGCCTGGTGCATTTGCATAGTATAGAAATATTTGTGCTGGATGAAGCCGACCGCATGCTGGATATGGGCTTTATCCACGACGTACGGAAAGTCATTGCCAAGTTGCCTCCCCGTCGGCAGTCGCTGTTTTTTTCGGCTACGATGCCCACGGAGATCCAGAAACTGGCCGATACCATTCTTACCAATCCGGTGAAGGTGGAAGTGACTCCCGTTTCTTCTACTGCCGAAAAGATTGACCAGTCGGTGTACTTTGTGGAGAAGACGAACAAGCGGGCATTGCTGCAGCACATCCTTCAGGACAAATCCATCAGCCGGACGCTGGTCTTTACGCGGACCAAGCACGGAGCCGACCGGGTAGTAAAAGACCTGGACCGGGCCGGTATTCACGCCGAAGCCATTCACGGAAACAAATCGCAGAATGCCCGTCAGCGAGCGCTGAGTAATTTCAAGAGTGGAGAAACCCGCGTTCTGGTAGCTACCGACATTGCTGCCCGCGGCATCGACGTGGATGAAATCACGCACGTGATCAACTATGAGCTGCCCAACGAGCCGGAGACCTACGTACACCGGATTGGACGAACTGCCCGGGCGGGTGCCTCCGGCATTGCCCTTTCTTTCTGTGAAGCGGAAGAAAGACCTTATCTGAAAGACATTCAGAAGCTGATTAACCAAGCCATTCCGGTGGTGGAAGATCATCCCTACGTATCGGACGTAGCGATGACTGCCCATGTCCAACCGGCTGCCCGTACGCAACAGCGCAACAACCAGGGGCAGCGTCGCGGACATACAACCAGTAATACCTCGCGCAACCAGGGTAGCAGCGATAGCCGCGAAAGACAAAACGCATCGTCGGGCAATCAGCCCCGCTGGCGCAAAAGCCGGACGTAGCCGAGAAGATATGTTTATCGGATCAACCGTGGTAACATACAAAAGCCGCCCAATAATGGAGCGGCTTTTTGTTGGAATAAACAGGAAGGGTTCGCTGGCTTATTTGGCGTAGCTAACCGAACGCATTTCGCGAATCACCGTGACTTTGATCTGGCCGGGATACTGCATATCTTTTTCGATTTTCTGAGAAATGTCGAACGAGAGCATGTTGGCTTTTTCATCGGTTACGTTGTCGGCATCGACCATCACGCGCAGTTCGCGACCGGCCTGGATGGCGTAGCACTTGGTCACACCCTGGAACCCAACGGCCAGTTCTTCCAGGTCCTTAAGGCGTTTGATGTACGATTCCATCATTTCGCGGCGGGCACCCGGACGGGAGCCGGAAATGGCATCGCACACCTGCACGATGGGCGAAATCATGGTCGTCATTTCAATTTCATCGTGGTGGGCACCGATGGCGTTGCACACTTCCGGATTCTCCTTGTACTTCTTGGCCAGCTCCATCCCCAGGATGGCGTGCGGCAGTTCGGGTTCGTCCGGCCATACCTTTCCAATATCGTGGAGCAGGCCGGCCCGTTTGGCAATCTTGGCGTTAAGACCCAGTTCGGCGGCCATCGTGGCGCAGAGTTTGGCTACTTCGCGGGAGTGCTGCAGCAGGTTTTGTCCGTAGGAAGAACGGAAGCGCATGCGGCCCACCAGCTTGATCAGTTCCGGATGCAGGCCGTGAATACCCAGGTCAATGACCGTACGCTCCCCGATTTCCACAATCTCTTCTTCAATGTTCTTGCGGGTTTTGGCCACGATTTCCTCAATCCGGGCGGGGTGTATCCGCCCGTCTGTAACGAGCCGGTGCAGCGACAGGCGGGCAATTTCGCGGCGTACCGGATCGAAGCCCGATATGATGATGGCTTCCGGGGTGTCGTCCACGATGATCTCCACGCCGGTGGCCGCTTCCAGCGCCCGGATGTTGCGACCTTCCCGTCCAATGATTTTCCCCTTGATGTCGTCGCTTTCGATGTTGAATACCGACACGCAGTTTTCTACGGCGTGTTCGGTGGCGGTGCGCTGCAGGGTTTCAATGACTACTTTTTTGGCTTCCTTGGTGGCAGTCAGTTTGGCTTCTTCTACAATGGTTTTAACGTAGGAAGAAGCCTGGGATTGGGCTTCGCTTTTCAGGGCTTCTACCAACTGATTGCGAGCTTCTTCGGCGCTCAGATTGGCAATCTTTTCCAGTTGCGATACCTGAGAAGCCAGCATACGTTCGGCTTCTTCGCGTTTCTTCTGGGCGGCTTCCGTTTGTTGGGTAAGGGTTTCCTTCAGCGCGTTGATTTCGGTTTCTTTGCGTTTGTTCTGTTCCTGCATTTGCGAAACGCTCTGTTCGCGTTGCTTCAACTTGTTTTCGTTGGTGATGAGGATGTTTTTCTTGCGGTTCATATCCTCCTCAAATTCAGATTTCAGCTTCAGGTACTTTTCCTTGGCCTCCAGAATACGGTCCTTCTTGATGTTTTCGGCCGTCATTTCCGCGTCTTTGATAATGACACGCGCCCGTTCCTGGGCTTCTTCTTCCTGGCGTTTGAATACTTTCTTTAAAAGTATCCGGCCAATGAACACGCCGACTCCCACCCCTACCAGGGCGGCAATCAGTATGGTCGCTAGTTCCGACATATGTATAATTTTTTTAGGTAAAAAATGATATGACCAACAGACCGCTAACCCGTAAAGAATGGCAGAAAACGCAGAGACGGCTTGCGCCGGGAGGGGAAATGGTATCCGGACCGGAAGGACTCCGTTGGATAGTTCGACGGGTGTTATGAATCAATAAGGGCTTACAAAGACGACGTAATGAGTTTTTCCAGATAATTGATTTTATCAGTGACGGCTTGTTGCGTATGCACGTCTTGTTCATCCAGTTTTAGCTTTTCGGCCATGCAAACAATGGCAACCATGGCCAGCAAATCCTGTTTATCGTCAAGTCCAAACTGAGCCCTGAACATTCTTAATTGTTCGTTGATGGCCTTGCCTGCCTTCCGCAACCGTTCTTCCTCATTGGCAGAGGCTCTCATCGGGTATTCCCGGTCGAGTATCTTTATTTTTATGGATAAATCTCCCATTCTGAACAAAGGCGTTATTTACTCAGTAGAGTAATACACTGATCAATCTCCCGGATGTATTCGTCCAGTTTCTCTTTCAATCCATTCGGATTGTCTTTGTCTGCGAATGTTAATTCCACAATCTTACTGATTTTATCTTGATTATGAAAATGGTTGGCTTTATCAACTTGTTTTTTTTGAAGGGCCTTGATTTCCTCTCCCTGCTTTTTGATAATGGCCTTCAACTCTTCGTTTTCCTGTCCGGCTTCCTTGAGTCTGATCTTGAGGACATCGCACGAAGCCACCAGTTGAAGCACTTTGTCTTCCAGCGACTGTAACTTTTTCGTAATGGTTACTGCCTGATCAGCCATAAGTCAATGAAGGGTTATAGTAGAAGGAATGTAAGACCGGGTTACTTCCCATTCTTACGTTCCTTCTACTCATTTTACTTACTTCCGGATTACCGCATTCAGCTCCTTTTCAAAAGTAGTGATTAATTTCTGCATCGTCCGGTCAATTACCCCATCGGTAAGCGTCTGGCTGTTGTCCTGCAGAATGAAGCTGACGGAATACGATTTTTTGTCTTTTCCGATGTTTTCGCCTTCGTATACGTCGAATACGTTGATAGAACGCAGCAGATTCCGTTCGTATTTCAGGGCCAGGTTCCGGATTTCCTCAAAAGTAATTCCCTTGTCAATCACCAGCGACAGGTCACGGCGCACTTCGGGATATTTGGAGAGTTCTTCCACTACCAGGTCATCACGGTACTGCTTGCTGAGGTAGTCCCAGTCGAAGTCGGCGTAGAAGACGGGCTGCTTCACATCGGCCAGTTTGGCCAGTTGCGGATTGAGCATGCCAAAGGTCACGACGTCCTTCTTGTTGACCTGGTAGGTCAGTCCGTACTGCCACACGCCTTTTTCCACGGGGCGGCTGCCCATATTTTTCACGTTGAGCTGCGACAATACTTTGGCAACGGTGCTTGCCAGATCGTGAAACTCCGTCGGTTTGGTGGGCGTTTGCCAGGATTCGGCTTGTTTGCTGCCAGTCAGGAAGAGGGCGATGCGGCTTTTTTCTACGTACTTTCCTTCTTTGCGGTAATAAATCTTGCCAAACTCAAACGCCCGCAGGTTCTTCTGCCGCCGGTTGATGTTGTAAGCCAGGGCCTCCAGGCCGGAAAAAAGCAGGGTCTGGCGCATTACGCCCAGGTCTTCGCTCAGTTTGTTCAGGATTTGTACGTCATCGCCCGGGGCGTAGCCAAACGGACGAACGGCTTCGGCATAAGCGGGCTTGGTAAGCGAATTGGTAATGATTTCGTGGAATCCGTTGGCGGCCAGCGACTGGGTAATTTTGAACTGCAGCTTGTTTTTGTCTACGGCTGGAAACTCCGCCAGGTACGAAGCGCTCAGGTGCGGCGTCAAATCAATATTATCGAAGCCGTAGATCCGCAGGATTTCTTCCACTACGTCGGCTTCCCGCGTCACGTCCACCCGGTAAGGAGGTACCGACAACTGCAAGCCTTCTTCCGTTTCCTGCGTGATTTGGATGTCCAGGTTTTTCAGAATCTCCCGGATCAGACTCCTATCCAGTGATTTACCCATCAGGCGGGTTATGTTTCGGTAAGTCACTTCAATCCGGGCGTTGGGGATGGGCTGCGGGTACACATCCACGATGTCGGATGAGATTTCTCCACCGGCTACTTCCTGGATGAGCAGTGCTGCTCTCTTCAATGCGTACAAGGGTAGATTGGGATCGGTGCCCCGCTCAAAGCGGAAGGAAGCATCCGTTTTCAGGCCGTGAAACTGCGAAGTCTTTCGGATGAAAGCCGGTGAAAAGCAGGCACTTTCCAGGAAGATGCGGGTGGTTTCATCTTTCACGCCCGATTTGGCACCACCGAACACCCCGGCAATGCACATGGGTTCTTCGGTGTTGCAGATCATCAGGTCGGTGGCGGCCAGTTTGCGCTCCTGACCGTCCAGCGTCACAAAGGGCGTGCCTTCGGGAAGCGTCTTCACGATTACGCTGCCACCGGTGATCTGATCGGCATCGAAGGCGTGCAGGGGCTGGCCCAGTTCGTGCAGGACGAAGTTGGTCACGTCCACTACGTTATTGATGGGAGTAAGATCAATGGCTTCCAGCCTTTTCCGAAGCCATTCGGGCGATTCCTTTACTGTAAGGCCGCTGATGGTAAGGCCACAGTAACGCGGACAGGATTCGGTATTTTCTACCGTCACCGGGATGGACAAACCAGTATTGTCAATGGCAAAGGCATCTACTGAAGGCAATCGGTAAGGGCGACGGAGCAGCGCTTTCAGATCGCGTACCACGCCCACGTGCGAAGCCGCGTCGGCCCGGTTGGGCGTCAGCCCGATTTCCAGCACGTAGTCCGACTCCAGGTGGAAGTAGGCCGCGGCGGGCGTTCCGTTGGGAAGTTGGGTGTCCAGCACCATAATTCCTTCGTGCGAAGTGCCCAGCCCGATTTCATCTTCCGCACAGATCATCCCTTCGGATACTTCCCCGCGTATTTTGGCTTTCTTAATAGTAAATGGTTCTCCGGTAGTAGGGTAGAGGGTAGTGCCCACCGTAGCTACTACTACCTTCTGACCAGCCCGCACATTGGAAGCACCGCATACAATGGGAGAAACGTTGCCGTTGCCAATGTCTACAGTAGTCAGACTGAGTTTGTCGGCATCGGGGTGTTTGGTACAGGTGAGTACTTCACCGATCACCAGTCCTTTCAAACCGCCTTTGATGGTTTCTACTTCTTCCACGCCTTCCACTTCCAGCCCGGAGCGGGTGAGCAGATTGGCGATTTCCTGGGCGGGTTCGGGCAGGTCGATGTATTGCTTTAGCCAGTTAAGAGAAATTTTCATAAGTCAATCGAGAATGTCGTGTTGTTCATGCCGAGACCTTGCTGCCGGGATAGAAAGCCGCCTGAAGATTCGTAAAATGTACAGGAGAGCCGGAAATGGTCAGAACGCCCAAAATTAAAGAATCCGGCTTACTTCTGGGGTGTATAGGTATACTCTTTTTCTCCCGCCCGTATCTCCACGTTCAACTGGTTTTCGCGTGGCGGGAGCGGGCAACTGTAGTTTTTGTTGTAGGCGCAGAAGGGATTATAAGCCAGGTTAAAATCAATGATGATCTTATCCGGATCGTTTTTGTTCAGTTCCAGGTCCAGGTAGCGGCCGCCCCCGTAGGTGTCGAACCCGTTGGTCTGATCGCCAAAGGGAAGGAATAATCCTTCTTCATCCGCGTGTTTGAGCAACAAAAGCTTGTGCGGCCGGCCGTCCAGTTGAAAGGTGGCGTAGGCGTATTTGGCCAGGTTTTCTTTCTTTCCATCACTCATCTGAATGGTAATGGAGTCCTGGCTGGTGATGCGTTCCAGATCGGCTTGAATGCGGTATTCCGGAGTCGGATCGTAATAAGTCAATCCCGCAAAATGGGCCTGATCTTCAATGGGAGACTCTTTGCCCTCCCTGAAAAAGGTTTCCTTTTCCTCCCGGAACCGCTTGATTTCGCCGGTATAATCTTTCTTAACGGTGGTATCGGTAAGCGTATAGATGATCACTGCCGCCACCACCAGCAGGATGCCATAAAAATAAAGGGGATTGGATTTTTTAGTTGCCGCCATCGCTTGATTTGCTTTACAACATATTTTGGTCCGCAAAGCTCAGGTATTGATTGTCCGTAAAGATAATGTGGTCCAATACGGGCACTTCCAGTACGGAGCCGGCTTCTTTGAGCTTACGGGTCAGGTCGCGGTCGGCCTGGCTGGGGTTGAGGTTTCCTGAAGGATGGTTGTGCACCAGAATGATCGAACTGGCCAGGTTTTCCAGAGCGGCTTTGAAAATCATCTTCGGGTCGGCTACCGTTCCCGATACGCCACCGGCACTGATCTGCACTTCCCGGATTACGATATTGGCCCGGTTGAGGAGCACGATCCAGAATTCTTCGTGGGGCAGGTCCATCAGGTGCGGTTTCATGAGGTCGTATACGTCGGAAGAACTGCCAATCTTGACCCGCTTGGGTATCTCACTTTCTTTCCGCCGCCGACCCAGCTCCAGGGCGCTCACAATGGTGATGGCCTTGGCTTCGCCGATGCCCTTGAATTTTTCCAGGTCCTTCACCGTGAGTTTGGCCAATTGGTGGAGGTTGTTGTTGACGCTGCCCAGGATCTGCTTGGCCACGTCGACTGCCGACATGGATACTGTGCCTGAGCCCAGCAGAATGCCAATGAGTTCGGCGTCGGAAAGCGAAGATTTACCTTTCAGGAGCAATTTTTCGCGGGGGCGATCTTCTTCGGCCCAACTCAGTATTTTACGGTTATTCAAGTAGTTTTCTTCCTTCATAAACAGAGCATTCTCAGAAAGATAATAAGCCCGGTGCAGATTACAAATACCAAGGCGGAAGCCTTAAAAAATGGAGAGAGAAAAAGGCAGGAGTGTGGAAATAAAAGCGATAAAGCCGACTCAATCAGCGCAGTTATTACAAAAAATACACCCACAAAGTTGAGAGACCTTGTGGGTGTATCAGTGAAAGCAAAAGCAAAGGATTAAGCCAGTGAATTGACCAGCTTCGCCAGTTTGGATTTGTTGTTGGCGGCTTTGTTTTTATGAATAATGTTTTTCTTCGCTAGTTTGTCCAGCATCGAAGCTACTTTTTTGTAAAGTTCCTGTGCCGCCTCTTTTTCAGTAGTTTGGCGTAGCTTCTTAATGAAAGTACGGGTAGTTTTGGCCTGATAACGATTTCTCAAACGTTTTGCTTCGTTTGAACGAATTCTCTTAAGGGCGGACTTATGATTTGCCATGGATAATGTATATAATGCTAATACGCGCTTTTCTATAAAGGGACTGCAAATTTAGCGCTTAAATGTGGAATTGCAAATCTATTTGAAGATTTTTACAGAAGAAAGAGTGGGCAGCACTTGAACACAATCAAAATCATATAAAGTGCTGCCAATAAGTGACTTTGTGATTATTTCAAGCTATCTTGGAGATACTTTTGAGTTGAGTGCTTCTTATGAAGAAAATATATTTACTCCTTTTTAGCTTGCTATTGGTTTCACCTCAGGCATGGTCCTGGGGCTTTTTCGCGCACAAACGCATCAACCGGTTGGCCGTATTTACCCTGCCTCCCGAAATGCTTCCTTTCTACAAGCACCACATCACGTACCTGACCGAAAATGCCGTTAATCCGGACCGGCGACGTTATGCGGTGGAAGGGGAGGCCCCGCGCCACTACATTGATGCCGATGTGTACGGCGACAGTGCCCTGCACAAGTTGCCGCGCTTCTGGAAGGATGCGGTCGCCAAATACACCGAAGATACCCTGATGGCCTATGGGATTGTCCCCTGGCACATCGTCCGAATGAAGTTTGAGCTCACCCAAGCATTCCGGCAAATGGATGCCGCCCGAATTCTTCGCCTCTCCGCCGACATGGGCCACTACATTGCCGATGCCAACGTGCCGCTTCATACTACCTCCAACTACAACGGGCAGCAAACGGGACAGCACGGCATCCACGGATTCTGGGAATCACGCCTGCCCGAGTTGTTTTCCGATGAATTTGATTTTTTCGTAGGGCAAGCCGTTTACCAGAATGCGCCCCAGGACCGGGCCTGGCAGGCGGTCATTGGGGCGCATGCCGCCCTTGATTCAGTGTTACGTTTTGAGCGAATTCTCACTCAGCAGTTTGAAGAAGATCGCAAATATGGATTTGAAGAGCGCGGAGGACTCACCGTGCGGGTATATTCCGAAGCTTTTTCCCGGGCTTATAGCCGCATGCTCAGTGGACAGGTGGAAAGACAGATGCGGGCTTCCATCAGAATGGTGGGCGATTTTTGGTATACCTGCTGGGTAGATGCCGGGCAGCCCGAACTCAATCGCCTGATTGCTTTTCGATTCAGTGAGCAGGAGCAAAGAGAAATGGAAAAGGAGCAGGAAGAATGGAAAAAACGGCAGTTAGACAAGCCTGCCCGTCCGCACGAGCTCTCTTTTCACCATTCGGATGATTGCCACAACGACCCAGGCAGGAGAACCGTAACCGGACTGGCCATCAGGAGCGTCCGGCGTTCCTATCGAACGGGATTAAAGTAAATAAAATCAGTTACAAAATAACTTTTCAACCTATTTAAGAAGGAAACTTTCAACCCGAGAAAGAAGCCATTCTGGTACGGGTTATTACTTAAAAAAGAGACTTTGACCAGCGAAGACACGGAGGATCAGGGAGGATTTGATACTTTTGCGAGCTGTTGGATGGAACATTTAGACGAAAAAGCCGTCTTTGTGTCTTTGTAATCATTTCTGAAGAGACTGAATACAAAATGTATACAATCACTTTCAGTTCATTGAAATTGCGTAGAAAAGATAAGCAGGGAATATTGACCGTAACCTGCCGGTTGCGTCGATTTAAATAAGAATAAAGTTTTATGGACAAAAAGTTGCCGTATTCGAGATTTATCGGTCTCATTCTGCTGGCTGGTGATTTTTTCCTGTTGGACCTGGCCAGTAAACTGGCCTACTACCTGAAATTTGACACAATCAGTTTCGGAAATCCTTACCAATACGAAGATTATTACGTATCGCTGTTTGTTATTTTCAACCTGGCCTGGATTGCTTCCGCCCTTTTTACGAACCTATACAGTGTCGAAACCCTCTTTCGATACCATACGCAGGCCGTTAATCTGTTTTATGCCTTTTGTCTTTACGCTTTTCTGATATTTGTTTACGTTCTCAATCTGAAGGTATACGACTTTTCGCGGTCGTTCCTCATTTACGCCTACGTCATTGGGGTTACTTTCATTATCATTTCCCGGTTATTGTTTATTGCCGGCACCAAAATTTTCAAACGTTCCGGGATCAACCAGAAGAAGTTCGTGATTGTCGGAGCTGGCTACGCGGGTAATGAATTGTATCACCAACTGGTATTCAACAGCAACGTAGGCTATAAGTTTATGGGCTTTTTCGATGATCAGCCCGAAATTCCCAACCTGATCATTAAAGGGAAACTTCGTCACCTGAAAGAATACTGCCTGAGTGAAGGGGTCAATGAAATCTACTACGCCTTATCGCTGAAAAATGCCGACCTGATCAAAGACATCGCTGATTTTGCCGATAATAACTTTATTTACTTCAAAATAGCTCCTGACTTCAGCGGTCTGGTGAACCGGAAGGTGAACATTGATTTTTATAACAATGTCCCGATTATGACCTTCCGCAAAGAACCTCTGAGTCTGCTATTCAACCGGGTGATCAAAAGGGCCTTCGACATTGTCTTCTCATTGGCCGTTATTTGTCTGGTCTTTCCTTTTATATTCCCCTTCATTGCTTTACTGATCAAACTGGAGTCGCCGGGGCCGGTTTTCTTCAAACAACTGCGGCCAGGTAGAAAAAATAAACTTTTCGGCTGTTATAAGTTCCGCACCATGCGCGTGAACAAAATGACGGAAAAGCAGGCGACGAAAAATGACCCCCGCATTACCAAAATTGGTGCCTTCCTCCGGAAAACCAGCCTGGACGAATTGCCCCAGTTCTTCAATGTGCTGCTGGGCGATATGTCAGTGGTAGGCCCAAGACCTAACATGATCAATCAGCTGGAAATGTACTCCAAGGTAATTGACAAGTACATGGTTCGGCATTTCGTATTGCCGGGTATCACGGGCTATGCGCAGGTAAATGGCTACCGGGGTGAAACCCAGGAAGTGCATATGATGGAAAAGCGGGTGGAATACGACGTTATGTATATGGAAAACTGGAGTTTCCTGCTGGACCTGAAAATCATCTTCCTGACTGTCTGGAATATTTTTAAGGGAGAAGAAAATGCTTACTGATGCTAAAATCGACTAAAGTCGGATAGATTGGTGGGGACGGATTAAACAAAAAGCACTTTTTGAGCCATATCGCTTCAGAAAGTGATTTTTGTTTTGGCTTTACTAATGGCGCTGTCTGGTCGGCATGGATTCTTACTTCATATCCAGGTTTTTGATTACTTCCTTTTTCTGGAAGGAAACCCGCCACATACCCAATAAGTCATTGGTTTTGCGCCCACTCAGACTGTCCAGATTATAGCGTTCCCTGAGCTTCTGATAGTCAGCCAGTGTGATATCGGTACCTGCTTCGCCGTGGCAACGAAGACAAAGTGCGTTGTTCAGAACAACCGGGGAAGTAAACAGCAGTGCCTGGTCGCTGAGCCGTTGTATGTTCGACCGTTGCGGCAATTTGTTTTCGGCATTGTACAGATAGGCATCCAGAATCTCCCTCTCCTTGGCTGCCAGCTGGCTGGTCGTAGCCAGGTCCCGAAGGCTGCTGCGGTTCAGGGTAGCCTTGTAAACCTGGCTGAGTGAATTGGCTTTGGTGAGGCGTGCGGTACTGCAATAAGCGGCTGCTTCTTCAAGCGGATAAGTTGACAGCGCTGTTTTCAGTACTTCTATCAGATTCTGGTTGGCCGTTTGTACAATCTTTTCGCCCCATCCATTGACCGCTGCATCCAACTGCGCCTGGGTGACGTGCTTGATTTCCCGGTTTCTGACCTCATCGGCAATGGCCTTGGTATCATATCCTTTCTCTTTCAGATTGCCGCAGGATGAAAGAAAGGTGGATAAAAGTATTGAAATGATCAGCGCGCGCAGCGTTTGTAAAGGGAAGTGCATCTTTTGATCCTTAAAGTAAACACTTCGCAAAGTAACGCTTTTTGAGGAGGATTTGACTGGAATGGCCTAAAATGCAACGGCGGCCCTCCGCAAATCCACTGCAAAGGGCCGCCGCCACGATTGATCCGCCTGCTCAGGCAGTGGGTGGCGTATGCGCTACCGCACTAAGGTCATTGAGCATAATGATGTACTTGACTACGTTGTGGTAATGGTCTTCCATTCCTAATGCCGTCACCTGGAACAAGACTTTGTCGCCTTTTTTATCCTTCAAATGCAGGGTGCCGGACCAGTTTGCGTTTCCGGATACCGACTTCTTCATCTGAGCGTACATCTCCTGCTTCCCGAATATGGCTTCCAGACCATTGCCCAGCAGATCTTCCTGCCGATAATTCAGGCGATTCAGTAAAGGATTGCTCACCTGTGAAATGTTAAACTTTGTATCCGTTTCTACGATGCATTGGGTATTGTAGAAGATGGTCTCTCTGGCTTGCGTATCCCGCTGTGCGCGTTGCATTTCCTCCTGCGTAGCCTGTAACTCTTCCATGTTCTGGCGCATTTCTTCTTCCTGGGCCCGCATCTGTTCCGTCATCTGGGTCGATTCATCCAGCAGCTTTTGCGTGCGCTCATTGATTTTCACCGTCGAAATGGTAGAAGCAATGCTTTCGGCAATGCGTTCGACAAACTCTCGCTCGTGTGGCTCAAACTCATTGAAAGAAGCAATTTCTACTACACCAAATACCTCATCATTGATCTTGAGTGGCATAATCAGAATGCTTCTGGGGTTGGCTTCTCCTAAACCGGAAGTAATGCTGATGTAGTTGTTGGGCACCTCTGTCAGGTAGATCACGTCTTTTTCCAGCCAGGCTTGTCCGGTAAGTCCATCGCCCTTGTAAATCTTCTGCTCCAGGTATTTTTTCTTATCCCAGGCATAACACGCCGCCAGGTACAGGTGCGCATCGTGTTCGTTTTCGTCATTTACGATGAACAAGCCACCCTGGTTGGCGTGCAGGTATTTGACCAGATTAGAAATAATTTCATCGGACAGACGGGTGATGTTGTCATTGTTCTTTCTAAGGATTTCCCCGAAAATCGCCAGCCCTTCCGTGGCCCAGTTGCGCTTTTTATCGTCTTCGGCCACTTGCTGCAGGTTTTGCCGCATACCAAGCAGTGCATTGCCCAGCACGTCGTTCTCACTCAGGGGCGTAAATTCGGCATCGTAAGTCCCTTTGCCGATGCTTTCGGCAAACAGGGACGTAGAGCGCAGACCCACTACCAGTTTGTCCACCGCCGCTGCCATTTCTCCTACCTCATCCCGGTTAAAGATCTTTTTGTTCTCCTGAGGAAGCTCTCCCTTACCCAATTGCTGAATCACTTTCTTGATAAAGTCAATCGGACGGATGATGGAACGACTAATGAAGAAAGCCGTAATCAAGCCGATGGCAATCAATGCCAAACCAACGGTGATGGTGATAAGCCGTAGTTCATTGAAAGAATCAACCAGGTTCATTTCAGCCTGCTGGGTTTCTTTCCGTTTGTCGGCCAGCAGGTCATTGGTGAGTTTCAAGAGTGCAGCCGATTGGGGCAATACATCGGTATCAATCGTAGTTTGCGCCCCAAATTTGACTTCCAGGTCTTCGTAATTTTCGAAGGTAACCAGCTTGTCCATGATGGATTTCTTCTCTATGTCGAGCAGGTCTTCAAAAGTCATGAACACCGAATCCATTTTGGCAACCTGTTTTGGATCTTTCCACGATTTCATCAGCCCCTGCAGCCTTTGCTTCAGCTCTGGGTACTCCGTTTCGTGAAGTCGCTTCAGGGCTTCTTTATCCTCCGAATTGCTCTGCAAATACACCCAGTTGGTTATGTACATTTTTGATTTGGTCACCAATAGGTTTAACTCATTTAAACCTTCTCTGGATGGATTGATTACATCTGAAGACTCACCAATGATGGAGGCGCTATTGTTCAGGGTATAAATACTAAGCCCGGCATTGAGGGTGAAAATAATGATGAGAAGCATGAAGCCCCCGATTATCTTCTGGCTGATGCGAATATGAAACTGTCTCATGTGTGTGTTAAAAAACCATTAATCGACGGTTGTTTCTGTCGGTAAGGGTATTGATTTGATCGCTATTATGTACGGATATACTGAATGTAACGGGTCTTTGAGCAGGATAACATATTACCAGACAGGAACGCCTACAGCAGAATAGCCAGGCGACTCAGTTCTTTAGATACTTTGAGGCCCGCGTCCTGCGTGGCATTTTCATTGAGTTCAAACTTCCACTTCCCTTCTACCAGCACGAAGTTGATTCCACTTCCCTTTTGGCCCAGGCCATTTTTTTCAGTCAGGATCAGCGTAGGCTTACCCTTCAGTTTTTCCAGGGCGGTTTCAAAATCCCGGCTGTCGGCACTGGGTATAAAAAGCATCTGGCATAAACTGATTTCACCAACGTTCTTAAACTTTTTGATCACAATCTTCTGGGCACCTACTGTTTTATTCTCAGCCATTTTTTCCAACTCTCCCAGAATGGGACTTGAGCCCAATACCCCAATTACAAAGTCACCGCTTTGGGCAGAGCTGGGCCACTGAATGTATTTAGTAAAGTTGTACATAAACACCGAATGGAATCGGTAGTCTTGCTGGGCCTGCACTTGGGTAATACCCGTAAAACATAATACCATTGCCAGGAGTGCATAGCGGATAAGTCTCATATTTTGAAAATTTAAGCTGTTTGAATGATCTGCGGTTTTTCAGGTAGTCTATTTAGGGCATAAAAGTATAAAACCGCCCAGTGCAAAATTTTTCTAATCCCCCGGATATCTTACGCAGGAAGTCTTTTAGGAAAAGATAAGCGAATTCGAATGTCTTCCTGCTCGATTTGGAAGTCAATCTGGCGGGGGGTGCAACTGATACGGGAGAATATTTGTTACCTTTGCATTCACTCATCGGAAAACAATCAGTGATATATATTTATGATCGATAAGTTAGAAGCCATCAAGCAGCGTTTTGAAGAGGTCGGGCAGTTAATCGTACAGCCCGAGGCGGTGTTGGACGTAAAGAAGTACTCCAAGCTGAGTAAAGAATACAAAGACCTGGAAAAGATTGTGACTAAGTACAATGTTTATTCCCTTCTTTTGCAAAATATCGATAATACCAAACGAATGCTGGAGACGGAAAAGGATCCTGAGTTCCGTGAGCTGGCCAAGACCGAGTTGGAAGAACTTACCTCACAGCGGGATGAAATGGAAGAGGCCATCCGGGATCTGCTCATTCCCAAAGACCCCAATGACAGCAAAAACGTGATTCTGGAGATCCGGGCGGGGACGGGAGGCGATGAAGCCGCCATTTTTGCCGGCGACCTGTACCGGATGTACCAGCGATTCTGCGAAAAGAAGGGTTTCCGGATGGAAACGCTCGATTTTATGGAGGGAACGGCCGGAGGCTACAAGGAAATCATTTCTGCTATTTCCGGCGAAGACGTATTCGGCCTGATGAAATTTGAATCGGGCGTGCACCGGGTACAGCGGGTTCCCGCTACCGAAACGCAGGGAAGAGTGCACACTTCGGCGGCTACAGTAGCCGTACTGCCCGAAATGGAAGAAGTAGACGTAGAGCTGAACATGAACGATATCCGGAAAGACATCTTCTGTGCTTCCGGTCCGGGTGGACAGTCAGTAAACACCACCAAGTCGGCCATCCGTCTCACGCACATTCCTTCCGGCATTGTGGTACAATGCCAGGACGAAAAGTCACAGATGAAGAACTTCGAAAAAGCATTGAAGGTGCTGCGCTCCCGCATCTACGAAATCGAACTGCAAAAACACAACGATGAAGTGGGTGCCCAGCGCAAGTCGATGGTAGGGAGCGGCGACCGGTCCGATAAAATCCGCACCTATAATTATCCGCAGGGGCGGGTGACGGATCACCGCATCGGTTACACGGTGTACAACCTTTCTGCCGTAATGGACGGAGACGTTGACGATTTCATGTCGCAGCTTCGCATTGCCGAAAATGCGGAAAAGATGAAGGAAGGAGCCATGTAAACGCGACTCACTCAGATAGTCAGCATACACAAAAGGGATAGCCCGGATGAAACCTTTGATGAGTTTTATCCGGGCTATCCCTTTTATTAGTAACTACTGTACTACAGCAGCTTTTTGATGATGTCGTTCACGCTGATGTTTTCTGCTTCGGCTTTGAAGTTGCGCACGATGCGGTGGCGCAGAATGGGAAGCGCCACGGCTTGCACATCTTCAATATCGGGAGAGTACTTGCCATTGAGCAGTGCATTGCATTTGGCACCCAATACCAGGTACTGCGATGCCCGTGGTCCGGCACCCCACTCAAGGTACTGACTGGCTTGGGGTGAGCCCATAGGCGTGTTGGGGCGGGTCTGGTGGACCAGTTTTACGGCGTACTCAATCACGTTGTCAGCCACCGGCACCTTCCGCACCAGCGACTGGAAATAAGTGATTTCGTCGCCGTGCATGATCTTTTCGATCTGCGGTTTGTGGGCTGAAGTAGTATTTTTTACAATGTCGACCTCCGCCTGATACGCCGGATAATCCAGCAGAATGTTGAACATAAAGCGGTCCAGCTGGGCTTCGGGCAGGGGGTACGTACCTTCCTGTTCGATCGGGTTTTGCGTGGCCAGCACGAAAAAGGGTCGATCCAAGTTGTATTTCTGTCCGGCAATGGTCACGGCGTATTCCTGCATGGCTTCCAGCAAAGAAGACTGCGTTTTTGGCGGTGTCCGGTTGATCTCATCGGCCAGGATGATGTTGGCGAAAACGGGCCCCTTAATAAACTTGAAGTGCCGGTCCTGATCCAGGGTTTCGGAACCCAAAATATCGGAAGGCATTAGGTCAGGGGTAAACTGGATCCGGTTAAACTGCAGGTCCAGTGCCGAAGCAATGGTCTGGATGAGCAGGGTTTTGGCCAGTCCGGGTACGCCCACCAGCAGGCAGTGACCCTGACAGAAGATGGCAGTCAGCATGAGGCGAATCACCTCATCCTGCCCGATAATGACTTTGGAAATTTCGTTGCTGAGTTTTTTGTACGATTGCTGTAAGGCATTGGCTGCTTCTACGTCTGATTGATATTTCACGCTGGTGTGCAGGTTAGAAGTGAGAAATCGAAATCAAAGTCAGAAAACCGGTATCGGAAATCTGGCTTCTCTAGGTATTTGCGTCTTGGTTACTGGGTTCCCAGCACGTTACAATCCCGGTATTCCGGGTCGATGTCAATATAGACTTCATTCTTGGTTTTATCAAACCAAGTGTCTAGCATAGTAGACTTCTTTTGTCCCAACGCCGCATTGTATATTTTCTGATAGTCATTTTTGATGTTGGCGTAATGAGGCGGAATTTTGGTCTTGTAATAGAGAATCCGCATAGCACTTTTTCCGTCATCGGTGCGGTAGACAATGGGCTTAGTAATGGTGCCTACGGTCATCGTATCGATGATGAAGTACAAACCGTGGTCCATACTGCCATCCAGCGCCAGCCGGGTTCCGCCGTCCGGACCCACGATCAGTCCACCATTGGCCGCTGTCGGTTTGTCGTCGGAATACTCTTTGGCCGCTTTTTCAAAGGAAATGCTGTCCAGTACAATCAGGTTACGGAGACTGTCCAGGTAATGTCCTACGCTGGATACGTCCACTTCGTTGTAATTGGGCCGCAGCAGAATGTGGCGGGAATTGAATTCGGAACCGCGTTTCTCAATCAGTTGCAGAATGTGATATCCGTATTCGGTCTCAAACACTTCTGACAACTCGCCGGGTTTCAGTTTCATCGCGGTGGCCTCAAATTCCGCTACCATCTTTCCGCGCTTGGCCCAACCCAGGTTACCGCCCTGTTTGCCACTGCCGTAGTCTTCCGAATACTGTTTGGCCAGTTCACCAAAATCCTCCCCATTCTTGATACGTTGGCGAATCTCGCTGAGTTTGGCTTTTACAGCAGCCTTTTGTTCTTTACTTACCTGGGCGATCTTCACAATCTGACCTACTTCCACCTCAGTAGGCAGGAAAGGAATGCTGTCTTTGGGAATCCGATCAAAGAAACGATTCACTTCCTTGGGCGTAATTTTTATGCCTTCGGTAATTTTTCTTTGCATTTCCTGCTCCACCATTTGCTCACGAAGGCTTTTGCGCAGTTCGCCTTTCAACTGATCGGCCGTCTTGCCGTAAGCCTTTAACAGTTCTGTTTCATCGCCAAACTGCTGGATCATTACTTCCATCCGCCGGTCCAACTGGTTGTCCACCATTTTCTCACTTACCACTACGGAGTCAATTTCGGCCTTGGCCAGCAGCAGTTTATTGATCAGCAGACTTTCCAGCACCTGACACCGGGTGATATTGGGCTGTTGTCCGCTCGACATCGCCTGCAGATAATTGGCCTCCAGTTCCGATTTCAACAATATATAGTTGTCTACTTTCGCAATGATTTTATCGATATTGGTACCTCCTCCCTGTGCCCGGGCAGGAACAGACAATGCCATCATCCCAATCAGGAAGAGACCCAGGGAGAATCCGGCTCTCAGGAAAAGGGAAAAAAGTGATTTTCTCATGGTGGTTATTGAATACGACGTATTTTATAATATGGTTTCTGTGGAACGGGGACGCTCAATAAATTTCAAACTCCTTTTTGGCTTTGGCACTTTCGTACACCTGTTTTCCCAGTGCATTGACCAGATTGACCTTGCGCTGATTGAGAATCAGGCTGCGAATCTGCTCTACGGCAAACTCCAGGGGAGCCGTTTGTCCCGGTTGTCTGGCGTCGTATACGTGAAGCAGATACACAAAGTCACGTTCGCTTACCTCCGTTTGTTTACCCGTCTGCAGCAATGTGGCCTTATTGGGCGACCCAGACCAGGGAGTACGGTTAATTAGATTTTCAAAATCCACCCAGGTGGAGTCATTCAGGTGATATTGCTCCGCATACCTCGCACAAAGAGAAACCAGTTCTTTGTTATCTTTGGAACTGATCAGCGACCTGATCCGACCCAGTTGAACGTTTTTCTTATCTATTTTCACGTAAGCGGCTTTTACAATGGGCTGCTTCAACACGAAGTTAACAATATTATCCTGATAATACTTTTTCAGAACGGGTTCGGCAATCAGAGTATCCAGCTCTTTCTCAATGTATTGCTTTTCAAATTCGTAGAGCGTGAGACTATAACGATAATCTTCTACTTTTCTTTCGATCTCCGCCTCGTCCAGTTTCGCTTTCTTTTTGGCTTCCTGAAGCATCAACTCCTTCTTCACCCAGTTTTCCGCAAAACGACGACACAGATCCGCGCTATCGCTTGGTGAGACATTGGGGGGTAAAATCCCTTTCAGATCGTGTAAATAAAGCTTTTTCGCTCCGACACGGGCTACCACTTTACTTTCTCCAGCTGCTTTAGCACTTTCCTCTGAAAGGTCCTTTCCGCATGAAAACAGCAAAAAGAGGTGAAAAAGTATGAAGGGTGAAATTTTCAATACGCTTGACCTTTAAATGGAGGGAAAAGCGGCGATTCGGGTAGTTTGAGACTTTTCCGAACTGCCGCTTTTCAAAGAGATGAAATGACAAACTGCACTTAGGCAAAATTTGGTGCAGCATTGGCCGTCTTTATATTATTTAGCTCCCAGCATTTTCCTTACTTCTTCTTCGTTGATGACTACCGGGTTCTGCTTTTTGAGCTCGTCTACCCACTGCTTTTCAAGGAAGTTCTGATAATCGGCTACTACCAGACCCCGGGCTTCTTCAAATGTTTTAGGGCGGGGCTGCTCTACCGATGCAATGTTTACGTAAATCACCCGGTTGTTTTTCTGTAGCGTATGGGCACCGGTAGTCCAGGGCACTTCATCCAGGTACGGGTTGTCACCTTTCTGAAAGGTTCCTTCCGTGATCTGAAGGCTAAGGGGCGCTTTGGCGTTCAACTGATTTTCTATGGCCTTCTTCGATTTGGAAAACAGCTGGAAAACAACCCGGCTGTTTTTGCGCTGGTCCGTCCGCGATACCGGCTTGAACCTCCCGAAGTCTTTTCTGACGATGCGGGTAATGGAAACGCCGTTGTCGGTCAGGTAGTCGGTGGTGGCTTTGGCACGCAGCCCGGACAGCTCGTCTTTCTCACGCGGATCGGCGTGGCCAGCTACTTCCACAATCAGGTCCTCATCGCGGGTCATGGCCCGAAGTAAAGACTTCAATGACTGCTTGTCGGCTTCTGAGAGGGCACTTTTTCCCTTATCAAAATTTAATTCGGCTATTTTCGGCTCTTTTACAGGATACATAGATTGCGAAAGCAATTCCTTGGCTTCGTTCAGCACACCCTGATTGGCAGCGTTGTAGATGACTGCCGTAGCCCGCTGGCCCCACTGGTATTTGTCCTTATTGGCTTCAAAGAAGGTTCTGGCACCTACTGTGTCGGTAATTGCCTTGGTCCATACCTTGGTATCCATCATCTGGAAAAGCAGAATGCCATCGCGGTATTCTTTTACCAACGCTTTGTAATCCGGGTATTTGTCCTCCAGATGGGCTTCCTCATAAGCGACAATGGTTTTATCAGTATACTCCTTATAAAGCGTCTGCATATAAAAGAACGGAGAAATTTTCCCCTTGTTTTGCTGCGTTTCTCTGACGTAGTCAAAAAAGTTTTTGACGGTGTAGGGAGTTTTATTGATCGTAAAAAGCGCTTTGGAAATCAGTTTATCGGTATTGTTGTATTTCCAACTTCCATTGCTCAGACTCGTGTCCGCTTTGGTCAGCGCTTCGGACAAAACAGATGCATTTTCAACGAAGTTGTTCTCGCGCTTCAGCCGTTGAATGAGGGCCGTACGGTTCAGGTCGGAACGGGAATCTTTGGAAACTTTTTGCCGTAGCGTGGGCTCCAGTTCCTCGAAGGGTTCCAGGCCTTTTTTCTCCAGCAATTGGATAATATGCCAGCCGTAGGGCGTCAGAACAGGTTTGGAAATATCGCCGGGTTTCTGCAACGCAAAAGCCGCCTCCTCAAAGGAAGGGATCATGCTGCCGGTGCCAAAGACGGGTAGTTCGCCGCCTTTGTTTTTGGATCCGTTATCGTCGGAAAATTCTTTGCAGAGTTCGTTCCAGTTGCCACCCTTGCGCAGGCGTTCGTAAATTTCATTGATTTTATTTTTGGCAGCTTCCGCGTCGTCCTGCGGGGCATCCGGATTGATGCGCACCATAATGTGGGCCGCTTTCACTTTTCCCTGGGATGGACGGCGGTCGTTGACCTTCAGAATGTGGTAGCCGAAACGGGTACGAACGGGCATGGAGAGGCCGCCCTTGGGCGTTTTGTAGGCCGCGTCTTCAAAAGGATATACCATCTGCAAGGCGGTAAAATAACCCAGGTTGCCGGCGCTGTTGTTGGCATTGGGCTCCTGCGAATTTGCTTTGGCCAACTCACTAAAATCTTCACCGGCCAGGGCACGCTTCCGCAGGTCCATCAGCTGGTTGTACGCTTTCAGGGTATCAGCTGGGTCGGCATCCGGCGGCAGGGTAAGCAGGATGTGAGAAGCATTTACCTCTTCCTGCATGCGGGCGTAAGCTTCTTTGACCAGGCTCTCCGTAACACTTTTTTCGGTGAGATAAGGCTGTGCCAACTGCTTTTTATAACCTTCCAGTTCCTGTTTAAATGACTCCAGCGTATCCAGCCCCAGGGTTTCCGCTTCCATTACCTTGAGTTTGAAGTTGGTGTACAGGTTCAGGTAATCGCGTAGGTTCTGTTCGGAGCTGCTATCGGCGCTCAGCGTATTTTTCTTATAAACGTATTCAAATTCGGAACTGAAAACGGGTGTGTTGCCAACGGAAACAATAACGGGATTGGGTTTTTGTTTGGGCTCAGACACCTTGCATCCGGCCACAGCAAGCGTGGCAACCAACAGCAAGTGGTTACTCTTCATAGATGATAAAAGAAGGGATATTTTTCAGAGGGTAGAAATTGAAAATCCGGATGCAATTTTAACGAATTTTTGCACCCTAATTATATAAATCCGGATAAAATTTTGGTTTACCGGTGAGCAATCAGTCTAAGATACAGGTGAAAAAGCTGATTTAAAAATGCGATTACTTTCCAGGACGTGGTATTTTCTTATACAAGCGCCATACGTGGTGCCGGTCCTCCGCACGTACCTGCACGTCATCCATAATCTTTTTGACCAGCAGCAGTCCAACTCCCCCTTTTTTGCCTTGTTTGACAATGTCGGAAATAGAAGGGTCCTGGTGGTTGGATATATTGAAGAGTTCGTCACCCCGGTCGATGATTTCAAACACAATGCCATCCTTTTGATTACGGATGCTTAGTTCAACAGAATCTTCTTCGTTGCAGTGGTGAGCATGGATAATCATATTGGAGCAGATCTCATCTACTGCCAGCACCATCTGATTGATTTCTATTTCCGAGAGGGGATGCGTTTTAAGGACATTGCTCACAAAGTCCCGGATGCCTTTCAGGTTTTCGCGCGAACAAAAAAATTTATAATAATGGCTCATTGACGACTAACAACTTAGCTTCCTCTTTGGAATAGGCAATGATCAAGAGCTGGTCCAAACCCAGAATCTGAAAAACGTCCTTTATTTTATCGCTTACGCCAAACAAAATAAAGTTGGTCTGATTATTTTCAAACTCCTGCAGATAAGACATAAATACTCCCAGACCCGCTGAAGAAATATAATTGAGGCAACTACAGTCAACCAGGATTTTTTTTTCATCGTGGGCAACCGCCTCTTTCAACGCGTTGTCCAATAAAATCGAAGAGCTGGCATCCAAATCACCATCAATCGAAATCAGGTAGAATGCTTCTTCATTCGATACTTTGATTTCCATACACGTATAATTGTCGGTTATTACGAAAAACTGAGGATACAAGTTACTTAAAATAATAGAAATTAGTCAACAAATTCGCAAAAGCTCCGTATAAGAGCGCTCTTGTCTGACATCCATTGGCTAACGAAGCCAGCAAAAACGAGAAACCGGATTTTCTGTGTTTCCCGCTTCCGTACGAATGGATCAATCATTGAGCATAACGGTTGATCCGCTGCATTATTTCCTTTGGTGTGTGCAATCGCACCGCCCTGCTCATCTGAAACGCACGCCAACCAGGAAGAATCCAGTTTGTCTACCTCAGAAACCTCTTCCATAGCCCGTTTGTTCTTATCTGTTTCAGAAATAATTCTGCTCAGTCGGATGATCGTCGGAATGCCAATGTCAATGTATTGAGCGATGCAATGGAATAAAATAAAAAGTGCTTTATATAAGGCCGACGATAGGAGTTTCCTGCGCTTTATACCTTAATATTGAAGTTGAAAATTGTATAAGTGATTGAGAATATGAGTTTACGTGAGAAAATAAAGCAGTTGGCCAAAGCGTATGCCAACGATACAGTTGCCAACCGCCGGCATTTGCACCGGTATCCGGAATTGTCGTTCCAGGAATACAATACCGCCCGCTTTGTGGCCGAAAAACTCCGGGCAGTACACATTGAACCTCAGGAAGGTGTTGCCAATACGGGACTGCTGGCGGTCATCGAAGGGCGTAACCCGGATCGGAAAGTGGTAGCGCTCCGCGCGGATATGGATGCCCTGCCCATTGTAGAAGCCAATCAGGTTCCCTATAAATCCAGTGTGGAAGGAGTCATGCACGCCTGTGGTCACGACGTACACACGGCCTCTTTACTGGGCACCGCCCGGATTTTGCAGGAATTGAGAAACGAATTTGAAGGAACCGTAAAACTGGTATTTCAGCCGGGGGAGGAAAAATTGCCCGGTGGTGCTTCGCTGATGATCAAAGAAGGGGCCTTGCAGAACCCAGCACCCAGCCGGATGATCGGACAGCACGTGGCGCCCAATATTCCGGTGGGCAAAATCGGCTTCCGGGAAGGAATGTACATGGCCAGCACCGACGAAATTTACGTGACCGTAAGGGGCAAAGGCGGACACGGTGCCATGCCCGAAACGTTGATTGATCCGGTGCTGATTACCTCTCACATCATTGTCGCCCTTCAGCAGATCATCAGCCGGAACTGTAACCCACGCAATCCTTCGGTATTGTCATTTGGCAAAGTCATCGCCAATGGCGCTACCAACGTGATTCCAGATGAAGTGAAACTGGAAGGTACTTTTCGGGCAATGGATGAACAATGGCGGGAGGAAGCCCATCGCCGCATGAAAAAAATGGCGGAGGGAATTGCCGAAGCAATGGGTGGTACGTGTGAATTCAACATTATGAAAGGTTATCCTTTTTTAAAGAACAATCCCGAGCTGACGCGTCGGCTCAAAGCGTTCAGCATCGAATACGTGGGAGCCGAAAATGTGATCGACCTGGACATCTGGCTGGCAGCCGAAGATTTTGCTTATTATACCCAGGAGGTGGATGCCTGCTTTTATCGGCTGGGTACCCGCAATGAGAGTCGGGGCATTATATCCTCCGTGCACACGCCTACGTTCGATATTGATGAGCAGGCCCTGGAAATCGGTGCCGGACTGATGAGTTGGCTGACCATTCAGGAATTGCAGAACTGATCCTGGTCACTAATTTTTGTTGCTGATTGATTTGAGAGCATTAGCTACGTGCTTCAGGCATAGGTAATGAGCCTATCTACAGAATACTCATTTTAATTAAACACAAAATGACAGAGAGTCTTGGTCTTCTGGTAAGGCTAAGGCTCTTTGTTGTTTTCAGCAAATATTTAATCAGAATCGGGGTTGCTCAGAAGAAGATAGGAATAGCATTCTGTTTTTTATATACTTTTGTCTTTTAACGAAATACACGTTAGTCTTCATGAGAGAAGTAGGTGGAAGCACCAAGAAGCGGAACTGGACATTATGGTTGACAAGGGCCGCCATGCTTTTGCTGATTCTGTTTGCTTTTCTGGTAGCCATTGAACTGATGAGGCAGGCTTTGCTACTGCTTGGAAACGATCTGGCCCAAAATATCATTCAGGCTACCTCCAATCCATTTGTAGGCTTGTTCATTGGCTTGTTATCCACGGCCATCATTCAAAGTAGTTCCGTTACTACTTCGATGGTCGTTACCGTAGTGGCAGCGGGAAATCTGAGCCTGGAGAGCGCGGTCCCCATTATTATGGGAGCTAACATTGGTACCACCCTCACCAGCACTATCGTTTCCATCGGTTATATTATTGAGAAGAAGGAGTTTAGAAGGGCCTTTTCGGCGGCCGCTACGCATTCGTTCTTCAACATTCTCTGCACCATTCTGCTTTTTCCGCTGGAGTATTATTTCAAACTGCTGTCCGGGGCTGCCCGGGGCATTTCCTCCTGGTTGTCCGGTTCGGATCAGGGCGCTTTCCATTTCTTTGAAATCACCGTACTCCCGGTTTCGGACATGCTGATCCGTTTGCTGCATCACAATGCACTGCTGCTGTTGGCCGTTTCTGCCCTGATTCTGATAGTCTCTATCCGGTATTTCGCTCCCTTGCTGAAAGACATTCTGCTCAATGACCAGCAACGCTACCTGGAGAAGTACTTTTTCGATCCGCCGGTGCAGGCGGTCGGTTTGGGAATGTTGCTGACGGCGGCCCTTCGTTCCAGCGCCTTTACGACTTCGCTGGTTGTGCCACTGGTAGCCACCGACCGCATTTCGGTCAGGAAAGCGTTTCCCTTTATTATGGGAGCCAATATCGGTACGACCATCACGGCATTGCTGGCGGCGATCTCAAAGTCCGATGCTGCCCTGAGCATTGCGCTGGTGCACGTATTGTTCAACGTCACGGGTACGTTGATTTTCTTTCCTATACCCGCGTTGCGCAACGTACCCATCCTGCTCTCAAAAGAACTGGCCAACCGCGTAACCGAAAACCGCCTGGTGGGTTTTGTTTATATTCTCCTCACTTTTTTCCTGATCCCGTTTCTGCTCATTTACCTGACCGGAAGAAACTAATCTTTGTCGGATCGGTGAATCATACACTGCAAATGCTTCTTAACGCCCAATTAACGCGTTAAAACCAAAAGCCCGCTCAACACGAAATGTTGAGCGGGCTTTTGGTGCACCCCATTGGACTATCTGTCCCGCAATGGGCTTAGAATAGCCAGCGGAAAAATACGTACAGCAATCCGGAAAGCGTAATCGAGACCGGCAAAGTGAGGATCCAGGCCAGGGCGATGCTTTTTACCGTCTGGGGCTGCAGGTTCTTGATCCCCTTGTTGGCCACCATACTACCGGCGATACCCGATGAAAGTACGTGGGTCGTACTGACCGGCAAGCCCAGACCGCTGGCCAGGCCAATGGTACTGGCCGCTACCAATTCGGCGGATGCGCCCTGGGCGTAGGTCAGGTGTTGCTTGCCTATTTTTTCACCTACCGTTTTTACAATTCGTTTCCAACCTACCATTGTTCCCAGACCCAATGAGAACGAAATCATCAGGAGTACCCAGTTGGGCGCGTAGTCAGTGAACTTTTTCAATCCGGATATTTCCTTTTTCAATCCGGAAGTATCCGCTTCGCTTAAGTTAACGGCTTCACTTCCGGCCAGTTTATTGGTTTGGCTGGAAATAAGCAGAATGTCTCTCCGGATAGAAAGCCTTGATTCCCGGGCTATTTTCCCCGATGTGCTATCCTTGCCCAGGGTATTTTTTAATTCTGAAATTTCCGTTCGGATGTTAGCAACAAGTTCTTTGTCGGGGGGCGGAAGCTGGGCCGTATCTAACCGTCCGATGGTCTGTTCGATGCCGGCCAGGTTGGAATGGATGGTGGAGGGATTGAGTGAAGCATCCAGGGCAAAATAAGAGGGAATGATGCCAATCAGGATGAGCATGACTAGACCTACACCCTTCTGTCCGTCATTGGAGCCGTGAAAGAAGCTAACCCCGGTACAAGTCATAATCAGTACGCTGCGTATCCAGGTAGGAGGGGGCTGGTTCTTTTTAGGCTCTTTGAAAAGCGTATCATTCTTAGTGAGTCTTTTCAGCAAAAACATGAGGAAAATGGTCAACGTAAATCCGAAAAAGGGCGATACCAGCAACGAAAGACCGATTTCCTGTGCTTTTCCCCAGTTGACCGGAGTTCCTGTGCTTTCAGGCATGAAGGAAAATGCAATGCCCACACCCAGGATAGAGCCGATGAGGGTGTGAGAGCTGGAGCTGGGTAAACCGTAATACCAGGTTCCCAGGTTCCAGATGATGGCGCTCAGCAGGAGGGCCAGCACCATCGCAATGCTGTGATAGGTGTCCTGATCAATCAGCATTTCAACGGGTAAAAGGTTGACTATACCCATCGCTACTGCAATACCACCCGAAAGAACGCCGACAAAGTTACAGATGCCTGACCAGACTACAGCTACATTCGGTTTGAGGGAATTGGTGTAAATAACAGTGGCAACGGCGTTGGCCGTATCGTGAAAGCCATTGACAAATTCAAATCCACAGGCGGCAGTAAGGCAAAGAATTAATAGAATGAATAGATCAGCTTCAAGTCCAAACATAGATAGGTAAATTAACTTTCAAAGGTAAATAGACTTTTTTCGATGAATGTTAATTCAATGTTAAATAAAGGAAGGCTCATAAAATATTGTATTAACTAAAGATGAAAGTACAATTATGGATATGTTTCGTGGCCCAATTTGTACAAGACGACAGTAATAAAAAAGGACTTAATCAGTTAAGTCCTTTTTTATTATTTTTTTCCGGCCAGTTGTCCACAGGCAGCGTCAATGTCCTTGCCACGACTGCGACGTACGTTGACAATCACGCCTTTATCTTCCAGATATCGGCTGAAGCGGGTCAGTGAATCTTCGTCGGTATTGACGAAAGTGGCTTCCGCAATGGGATTATATTCAATGATGTTTACTTTGCAGGGCGTGTGTTTGGTAAATTCATACAACTCTCTGGCATCTTCCAGTGTGTCGTTGAAGTTGTAGAAAAGAATGTATTCGTAGGTAACGCGGGTGCCGGTTTTCTGATAAAAATACTGTAAAGCCTCTTTCAGTGCTTCTAAGGTATTGCTTTCATTGATAGGCATAATCTGGTCCCGCTTCTGATCGTTGGCGGCGTGTAATGACAAAGCCAAGTTGAACTTCACTTCGTCATCGCCCAGTTTCTTGATCATCTTGGCAATGCCCGCCGTAGAAACGGTGATCCGCTTGGGTGACATATTCAATCCTTCCGGCGAAGTGATGTGCTCAATGGATTGCATCATATTGGCATAGTTGAGCAAAGGCTCACCCATTCCCATATACACAATGTTGGTAAGCGGAGTCTGGTAGTGCTGTTCGGCCTGCTCCCGAATGTGTACCACCTGATCATAAATTTCGGCGGCATCCAGGTTGCGTTTGCGTTCCATATAACCTGTAGCGCAAAACTTGCAGGTCAGCGAACAACCCACTTGCGAAGATACGCAGGCGGTCATCCGGTCGTCGGCCGGAATCAGTACGCCTTCTACCAGGTGTGTATCGTACAGCCGGAAAGCGGACTTGATGGTCTGGTCACGGCTGACCTGTTTCTTTTCTACCTCTACCAGACGAATCACAAACCTTTCGGAAAGCAACTGGCGGGTTTTCAGCGAAAGGTTGGTCATTTCGTCGAAGCTGCGGGCAGACTTCTTCCAGAGCCATTCGTAGATCTGTTTGGCTCGAAAAGCTTGTTCACCCATACCCGTAAGCGCTTCTTTTAATTCGGACAGGCTCAGTTTCCGGATGTCTTTGCGGGTATCGGCAGCGGTGTTCAATGCAGTATTCATAAGGCGGCAAAGATACGTAAAATGCCTGGGGATCGCCAGTTTACGCGTAGCTCATTTGCTGATTGTAGAAGGAGAGAGGGGTCAGGCTACTTCGGGAGTTACTTCTTTTTTCTCCATCTCGTCTTCTTCAAAGAGGTAGAGGTTCAGTTTGCTCCGGAGTTCCTGCGTAGAAAGGTTGTGCAGCAGTTCACCGCTACGGACAAGTGATATCTGACCGGTTTCTTCTGAAACCACCAGCACAATGGCATCGGCCACTTCGGACAAACCAATGGCTGCCCGGTGGCGCAAGCCAAACGCGGCCGGAATTTCGTCGTTCTCCGATACCGGCAATATGCAGCGGGCTGCCTGAATGCGCCATTTGTGAATAATGACGGCACCGTCATGCATCGGGCTGTATTTATTGAAGATAGAAAGCAGCAGACGTTTGGATACCACCGCGTCGAGTTCATCGCCCGATTCCGCGTAGAATTTGAGATCCGAATCCTGGGCAATGACAATGAGGGCCCCTACGTGGGCAGCGGCCATATTTTTCACTGCTTCCAGTATCGGGGTTATGTTCAGGCTTTTCTCCACCGAGGATCGCCGCCAGGGAAAGGCCCTGAAAAGGGTGTCGTTGTTGAAGGCCGTGGTTTTTCCAATCAGCAGCAAAAACTTCCGGATTTCCTGTTGAAACAGAATCAGCAGCGCAATGACACCCACGCCCATAAACTGGCCCAGAATCTGGGTGAGCAACCGCATGCCAGCGGCCTTGACGAGCAGGAAGGAGAAGTAAATGGAAAGAAAGCCAAGGAATACTTTGACAGCCACGCTGCCCCTTACCAGTTTGTACAACTGATACAACAGGTAGCTTACTAGACAGATGTCAATGACATCTACCCAAGTAATCTGTAAGAAACCTATTGTAAAAAGGAGCCTCATAAGTAGAGTAGCCAGTACTATTTGTTATGCATTACAGGTAAATATCGTTTTGCCTTGAACGAACGCGCTCAGTCAAATTGTATAATCTGATGGATTCAACAGCTTCTTTTACATCGTGAGCCCTTAAGACGGAGGCTCCCTTTGTGAGTGCGAGCGTATGCAGGACGGTAGTGCCATTGAGGGCTTCTGCCGCAGTAACTCCCAGTGTTTTGTGCACCATGGATTTCCGTGACACGCCTACCAGCAAGGGAAGTTTCAGTAGCTCAAAATAATCTAAATTTTCGAGCATTTCATAATTTTGCTCCCTCGTTTTTGCAAATCCGAAGCCTACATCGACAAGGATATCTTTCTGACCCAGGTTCCGCAATTGAAAAATCTTCTTTTGTAACTCATCCAATACCTCCAGTACGACATTCTGGTATTGAGTGAGCTTCATCATCGTCTGAGGGGTGCCCCGCGTATGCATCAATACGTAAGGAACGCCCAACTGGCTTACGGTTTCAAACATTTTTTCGTCCAGCGTTCCCCCCGAAATGTCATTGATCATGCAGGCACCTGCTTCTACCACTGCCCGGGCCACCCCCGACCGGAAAGTGTCAACGGAAATATGGGCTTTCGGGAATGCCTTTTGCAACGCCCGTACGGCCGGAACTACGCGTGCTAACTCTTCTTCTTCACTGATTTCCGGGGCGTGCGGACGGGTAGAATAACCGCCTATATCGATAAAAGAAGCGCCTTCGGCCAGCATCTGTTCGGCCCTCCGCAGCATTTGATCTTCATTGGTGTAGCGGCCTCCGTCGTAAAATGAATCGGGCGTTACATTGAGGATGCCCATCACTTTGGGTTTGGCCAGACTGACCAGCTCTCCCCGCAGGCAAAGTGTTTTATTTACGTGGAATAGCGTATCTTTCGGATTCAAAGGCTAGGATTTGACTTTCCGTCTACTTTTGCAATGAGTTAGCCGCTAAAATAGTTCGGAATTAAAAATATTTTTGAAAGTTTTTACCAACGGTCACATAGCTATTCAAAAGTGCAGACACAAGAACAATACCAAAGTGTGATTCGCACCTGCAAAGAGGTGTTTGAAAAAAAAACCCGGGATTATGGTACGGCCTGGCGGATTCTCCGGCTTCCTTCCATCACTGATCAGATCTACATCAAGGCCAAACGCATCCGCTCCATTCAGGAAAAGGGCACGCAGAAAGTGCAGGATGACATATCTTCGGAGTTTATCGGTATTATCAATTACTGCATCATGGCCCTGATACAGCTGGAACTGCCGGAAAACGCTGCCCTGGAGATGCCCTATGAAGAGCTAAGTCCATTGTACGACAAGCAGGCCCTGGATGCGATGAATCTATTGCTGCAAAAAAACCACGATTACGGAGAGGCCTGGCGGGATATGCGGGTAAGCTCCATGACCGATATCATTCTGATGAAACTGCTCCGGGTGCGTAAGATTGAAGACAATGCCGGAGAAACCCTCATTTCGGAGGGCGTGGAAGCCAACTATCAGGATATGATTAACTATTCAGTCTTCTGCCTGATCAAACTGCGGGAAGCGCAGCTGGCTACCGCAAAATAATCCATTTTCCTACGCATCTGATTTCAACCAAGAATTCCCTTTGTTAATCCTATGGCTCATTCAGTAGATTTGAAGCGCAAAGACCATTCGGTTCGCAGTCATCAGCGATTTTCTCTTATGAACGTCCTTAGTCAAATAGCCAGGGTACTGGTAGGCGTTATATTCATCTTTTCGGGCCTCATCAAGCTCAACGATCCGGTGGGGACGCAGATCAAGCTGGAAGAGTATTTTGAGGTGTTTGCCACTGATTTCAGTGCGCTGCACGGTTTCTTCCACTTCCTGATTCCTTATGCCCTTCCCATTGCGGTGTTCCTGTGTGCAGCCGAAGTGGTGCTGGGCGTGGCGCTGCTGCTGGCGTTCCGGATACGACAAACTACCTGGATATTGCTGGCACTGGTCACGTTTTTTACTTTCCTGACCTTTTACTCCGCTTATTACAACAAGGTGACCGACTGCGGCTGCTTCGGAGAGGCCATCAAACTCCAGCCCTGGCAATCTTTCACCAAAGATGTAATATTGATGGTGCTGATCCTGTTTATCCTGTTCCGACGCTCCGATCTGCTGCCTTTGCTACCAGGGAAGGTTGGAGGCTGGATCGTCGGTCTGACTACGGTGCTTTCGGTGGGATTGGGGGTTTACGCCATCCGGCACCTGCCTCCGGTAGATATGCTTCCGTACCGCATCGGTGCCAGCATACCCAGCCAGATGAAGCCTTCCGACACGATGCGGTATCTGTACAAGATGGAGAAAAACGGGCAACTGTTTGAATTTGAGAAATACCCCTCTGATACCACGTACGTATACAAAGAAATGGTCCTGCTCAATCCAGAAGCCAAGCCCAAAATCACTGATTACGCCGTGTGGAACAGCGAAGGGGATTTTACCCAGCAGACTTTTGAAGGCAACCGACTGATTGTGGTGCTGTACGACGTGCGGAAGGCAAACCTGAGAAGCATGGAAAAAGTGAGTGCGCTGGCCAATGCGTTGGAGGGTTCGGGCGTGCAGCCCATGGCCCTCACGGCTTCGGATGAAACTACGTTTGAAGCTTTCCGTCACGAAGCCCAGTTGGGCATTCCCTACTATTTTGCTGATGCCACCGTGCTGAAAACCATCATTCGCTCTAACCCTGGTGTGGTATTGCTCAGCAACGGCACAGTGAAGGGAAAATGGCATTTTAATGACGTTCCCTCCGTGGAAGAAGTCAAAAGCCGACTAAAATAGTGAGGGGAGATTCTGACTGGTCAATGGCTGGCTGCTCGGAGCTGCTGCATTATTCAAACTATCCATCTCTGCATGTTTAAATTTATCCTCAGGCGACTTACGTACGGTTTGGCGGTACTGCTGGGGGTAGTCATCGTGGTGTTCCTGCTGTTTCAGGTGCTCCCTGGTGATCCGGTAGCCATGATGGCCGGACAGCGGGCTGATGTCTCTACCCGCGAAGCCATTGCCCGCGATCTGGGGCTGGACAAGCCCCTGGGAGAACAATTGGGGCTTTACCTGAAAGACCTTTCGCCCATCGGGGTGTATGATCAAACGGAAGACAATCGCCGTAAGTATGCTTATACGCCTCTGTTGAACTTCGGGGAAAAAGTGCTGGTATGGAAAGCGCCCTACCTTCGGCGGTCGTTTCAGAGCAATAAAAGGGTAAGTGAAATCATTTTGGATCACCTGGAAGGTACGATCTGGCTGGCCCTGGCAGCCATGTTCATTGCTACCCTTTTTGGGATTTTATTTGGAATCATTTCCGCGCTGAAACAAAACACCTTCTGGGACCACGCCTTGGTTACGCTATCCGTACTGGGTATTTCCGCGCCTTCTTTCGTACTGGCCATCCTGATTTCGCTGGTATTCGGTTATTACCTCAGCGACTACACTGGCCTGAATCTGACCGGTCACCTCTGGGTGAATGATCCCATTTACGGCCGGCAGTTGGAGCTGAAAAACCTTATTCTGCCCGCTTTTGCACTAGGTATCCGCCCCCTGGCGATCATTGTGCAACTGACCCGGAGCGCGATGCTGGATGTCCTCTCCCAGGACTACATCCGGACTGCCCGTGCCAAAGGTTTGCGGTTTTATCAGGTGGTACTGAAGCATGCCCTTAAAAATGCCATCAATCCGGTGATCACCGCCGTGTCGGGTTGGCTGGCATCGCTGATGGCCGGGGCTTTTTTCATTGAGTACATTTTCAATTGGAAAGGACTGGGGTCGATAACCATTGCTTCCGTTCTCAACCTGGATTTCCCAGTGGTCATGGGAACTACCCTGGTAGTGGCGTTTATTTTTATTCTGATCAATATTCTGGTAGACATTCTTTACGCAGTAATGGATCCTAGGATCAGAATGTTTTAAGGCTGCACCCAGTTTATAGAACATGGATTAGACAGGCACAAAATGAAAAACATCTATCTGATTGGTATGCCTTCTTCCGGCAAGACTTCTTTAGGAAAGCTGCTGGCTAAACGCCTGGACTATCAGTTTCTGGATATGGATGCCGTCATTGTGGAGAAAGAAAGGCGTTCCATCGCCGATATATTCAAAGAGAACGGAGAAGATTATTTCAGAAGGGTTGAGAGCCAGACGCTAAAGCAAGTCAAGCCTGACCAGGGGCTGGTCGTTTCTACTGGTGGAGGCACGCCTTGCTTCTTCGACAATATGGCCTTTATACTGAAGTCTGGCCTCAGTATTTTTCTGGACGTTTCCCCCGAAGAGTTGCTCAAACGAATCAAGAGCAGCAAAAAAAATGATCGCCCCTTGCTCAATGCCCGGGAAGAAGACCAAGCCTTGCTGGAATCGTTGAAGCAAAAGTATCGCAGTCGCTTATCCTTTTACGAACAGGCAAATTATACGGTGAAAGGTAATCGTATTCAGGTGGATGAGGTAATGGAAGTGATCAAGAAAGCGCCTTTGACTCAGTAATACCAGAAGCCAGAAATTAGACGCAAGCTTAAGGCAAAAGACCTGTCTGGTTCAAAACCAGACAGGTCTTTTGCATCAGAAGAAAGTGCCAAAAGTCAGTACCACGTTGGTCAGGTCGTTGGTGATCAATGCTGACGCGTAACGGGTATTGTCGTAGGGCAATACGTAGGGCGTATTCGCGGTTTTGTACTGAGTATAAGTGCCAGCCAGGTCTACGTAGAAACCGGACGTACGAACACCAGCTCCCAAACTGAAGGTCATCCGGCTACGGTCCAGGTTGTTGCCACCACGTTCCTGATAGGGATCACCCTGATACCCGGCTCCAGCCCGGAATCGGAATATGTTGTGCCGCAGTTCTCCACCCAGTCGGACGTTGTAGGTCGATTGAAACTGGTTTCTGATGCCCGGTTCAAAATCACTCTTGAAGGTAGCGTCTCCGCCACCCAGTTTGATCCCATCGTAGTTGATATAGTCGGCATCGACCGAAATGAAGCCACTTTTTCCGATAAAAAAGGCCGCTCCACCGGATAGCCTCCAGGGCGTGGTTAAGTTATATTCGAAGGTGCGGGGAGCCGTTCTGACGGTAAAATTCTCATCTTGGTCATCGTACGCAAATAGAGGATTGCCTTGCGCATCAGTGCGCTGATTCCCATCATAATCCAAATCAGGAATGAAATAAGGATTTACATCCACACTGGAGTTGTAGGTTTCGGTTACTTTGTAGAAAGTAGGCGTCATTACGGAAACCCCCAATCTGACAAAATCATTGGCCCGGAAAATCAAACCCAGGTTTAGGTTTACTCCCGTTCCCCGCACGCTGAAGTCCTGATTGAGCGTTATCCCCTCGTATACTTTTCCGCGGGGGGCACTGGCAGTAAAAAAGTTATCCTCAAATGCACTGGTGTAATTATACCGCAGGCTGGCAATGTTTACAGCCGCTCCGAAGTACAGTTTGTCGTCGTAATTGCCACCGTATGACAAATTCCATTGACTTTGTGCGCCGGTTGAGTTAAATGTTTTGATCTGCCGGGTTGAGCTTCGGGGCGTTCCAAACGGTTCGTCTTCGGCTTCAAACTGAAAATACGTATTGTTTTCTAAGCCTGCCTGGTTACCCGTTGCATCAAATGGATTCACCAGGTAAGCATTGTAATACATAGACGTAGCGCCGCCATCATACGTACTGAAGGTCTCTCCGTTATCATACTCATTTCTTAAGGTATTTACTGTAGCTCCCCTCAAATTGGCTTCGTAGGCAAAACGATCCAATAAAGAACTTACGTTGTTGACACCATCCAAGGTATACCGGTTCTGGAAACTGTTTTGACGGGAGAAACCAATACCAAATGAACCACCCCGCCATTTGCCTGCCGTGGTTTCACTTTTGGCTCCGGAAAAAACCACACCCAGGTTGGGAATGTTAAAATTCAATTTGCCGTCCTTGGTAATGTTGTCAATGTATTGCGCACTGGTGCCTGCGTATCCCAACGCCGAACTGATACTGAATTCGGACTTCTTGTACATGCCCAGCCCGGCCGGATTACCTCCTAAGGAGCCCATGTCCGCGCCCAGCGCCGTCTGAGCTCCACCCAAACCTTGATAGCGAGCCGTTCCTGTTAAATTGGAGCCAGAGAAAAGCAGGGAGTTACCTATGTAGTCTGTGTACTCTTGCTGCGCATGGGCTGCACTTAAGCCAACCAGCACCAATGGAGCTGACAGCAACACTTTTTTTATTATAAGAGAAGGATTCATGGAAAATAGGTTGAGTTTGAGACGATCAACTACAAATTTTATGCAAAATAAAACCCCGTAGTTATAAGATATCTACGAGGTTTTACGGCTAAAAATTGTGCCAAGTTGGGCCAGTTCCAAAATTATCTGGGTCCGCGGGGAGCGGCTCCACCGCCACCACCGCCTCCACCACCACGGGGAGCACTGTAGCTGCCTCCGCTGTTGCTGGGGGCACTGTAGCTGTTGTTGCTCGGCGGGCTGTAAGTAGAGCGGGCTCCCGAGTTGGAATTACTGTTGTTGTTATAGCTGTTGTTGCTCCGATTGCTGTTATTATTGAAGCCACTGTTGTAGCTGCTGCTGCCGGCACGGTTCGAATTTCCGTAGTTCTGCGACTGTGAATAAGTGCTGCTACCGGAGGCAGAAGACGGCGTAGAATAGTAAGTATTGCTATTGCCACGCGGACGAACTACGTCATTGTTGCCTTGAGCTGGAGTAGAAGCGGCATTCTGTGATTGATAATAAGAATTACCGTACGCACGACCCGGATTGCCAGCAGGCCTTCCCGCATTATTACCTGGCTGAGAAGGATTCGTAGCCACATTGCCATTGTCATAACCTGCCCGACCACCGTTGTCGTTGTTTACACCGCGAGGACGGTTATTGAAGTTGTTATTTACCGTATTCGGGTTGCTAACTGCATTGCCTCCGTTGTTTCCACGGCCATACTGTACATTTCTTCCGCCCTGATCTCTGCCATTTACTACTACTACGTTATTATAGCCACCGTAATAGTTATAGTAGGGATTGTACGCAACCACCGGGCTGTAAAAACCACCACCCCAAGGACGGTATCCCATTCCACCGTAACCCCAGGAATTCCAGGGATCATAGAAGCCACCGTATCCCCATGGGCTGTAAGCCATACCACCACCCCAGAAAGGATCGTAGAAGCCATAGGGATTGTAACCCATACCACCCCAGCCCCATCCGGAATTCATTCCCCAGTAAGGGTTACCCCAGCCCCAGCCAGTACCGATGCTGATAGTGATGCCCGGACGAACACCCCAGAAGGCAGCCGGACGGAAAGGGGTGTAATAAGAACCCCAGAAAGGATTGTAAAAACCATTGCCGAAGGCGGCGTTGAAGCCGGCATTGTAGCCATCCCCAAAGCCGGAGGTGTAGCCTACCTGCGAAGAAAGATTCCGGTTCACATTACGCGAACTCAAAGAGTAACCTTTTTTCTGAGAATATTCAGGATCGTAATATTGGTTGTCAGCCACTACCTCGTCATTGATGGCGTAGTCTTCATCCTGAGCGTATTGCTGCTGCACATAGTCCGGATTGATGTTCCGCTGGTTGGCATCCGACTGGTAGGAGTAATTTCCCGCCGTGCGCCGATTGGCAGAATAGCTGGTAGGCTGTTCCTGGTACTTTACCTCTTTTTTATCTTTAGAAGAAAAATACAGGTCATCAGGCTCAGATGTCTGAGCGTATTGCGACTGGCTACAGCCCCACACACCGGTTAGGGCAACCATCGCTACGTATTTTAAGGAGGGGCTTAGCTTTTTCATATATTTTTAAACGTTGAAATTGTGTAAATGTTTTTCTGGATAACCACCTTCCAGACCGGTAAACGCAAATCTTCCCGCAAGAATGACAAAATCAGGATTTTAACAGAATGCTTGGTTTTTTACAAATCGACCCGACAGATAAATCTAACGTAAAAAACCGATACAATCAATACAGTAACAAGTTTTATACCAGAAAAGGTTTCGCCAGATAGCAACCTTGATTCCAGCCTGACTACTGCTCATTCATCACGTGTCTTCTCAGCTATCTGACCCCTTGCTAGGCAATAAGGTTGCAATGGAAATTGAATTTTTACGCGATACAACCTGCTTAGTGGGCGTATCGCGTAAAACTACGTGCCGTCGCGATGATTCGGTAACCGAAACTGACCAACAGAAAAATTGGCAGGACGTAACGGGAAAGGGCTGTGTCCAAACTGAATTCGGGTAAACGAATTGCGGTGATTTTATTGGTAAAAAGCTTTGAACAGACGAATTGGGTGATTGGAAAGCCTTACCTCCTGCCTGATGTAGAAACCAGGAATCGTATTAGCGGATTACCCGCTCCGATTGTTACCTTTACATTGCCAACCGGCCCTGAACACTTTTATCCTGATCCGGACAGTTCCATTTTTATTCATTCTGGTATGGTATACCTGCTACTGTTATCCAACCTGCTCACCCTGATAATAGCGGCGTTTCTGATTGGGAAGGAGAAAAAGAAACGACGACAGAAAGACGACCGACTCCAAAACAATGAGAAGCTGTTCCGGGCGCTGATTGAACACAGTTCCGACGTGATCATCGTAATTGACGCCCAGGGCATCGACCGGTACGCCAGCCCCTCCGTAACCCGGGTGCTGGGTTATACACCCGAAGAGCTCAGCGGCAAAAGTCAGTATCACCTTCACCATCCCGACGACCGCAGAACCCTCAAAGAATGTTTTAGGAGCATTGAAAAGGTGAAAGGAGGGGCCCAGAAACTCACCTGGCGTTTTTTACACAAAGACGGAAGCTGGCGCACGTTGGAAGCCATCGCTTCCAATCAGTTGGATAATCCCCTGATCCAGGGCATTGTGATGAACGTGCGCGATGTAACGGAAAACAAAGCGCTCGAAGAAAAAGTTAGAAAGAGTGAAGAATGGTTTCGTGCCCTGATTGAGAATATGTACGATCTGATCCAGGTGCTGGACCCAAAAGGACACGCCATTTTTTCCAGCCCCTCCCTGGAACGTACCATGGGCTACACGGCGGAAGACCTCCGGCACAAGCGCCCTTTTGACTTTATTCACGCCGATGACCAGCCCCAGGTAGCCGCCGACTTCAACGATATGCTGCGTCATCCGGATTCTACCCGGTTTTTTCAATACCGTTTTCATCACAAAAACGGGGAGGTGCGCTACCTGGAAACCTTTGCCTGGAACAAGCTGAACAACGATGCCGTACGGGGCACCATTGCCATCACCCGTGACGTAACCCGGCAGAAACTGGCCGAACAGGAAATGCAGAGTGCGCTTTCTTTGCTGAAAGCCATCTTCAATTCTACGGCAGAAGGGATTATGGCGGTCGATAGTAACCGGCAGGTAGTAAGTTACAATGAGAAATTTGCCCAGTCCTGGGGCATTCCGGATGAAGTACTGGCTTCCGGAGAGCACAAACGTATCGTGTCCATCGCTATGCGGCACGTCAAAGATCCGCAGGGCTTCCGGGAGCAAATAGAACGTATTTACGCCACGCCCGAAGAGAGTGGGGAACTGACGGCTGAATTGCTGGATGGCCGGGTGATGGAATGTTATTCGCAGCCCCAGTTGATTGATGGAAAAGCCGTGGGCCGGGTATGGAGCAACCGCGATATCACCGAGCGCAAACGTTCGGAAAAACAGCTGCTCAAGATCGCCAAGCTCGATCACCTCCTGAGCGAAGTATCCCGAACGTTTATTGAGGAAGACATCGATGCGGCTATCCATTTTACCCTGGAGCTGCTGAGCGACTTCGGCGACCTGGACCGGAGTTACGTATTCCGGTACCAATCCGATGGTTCAACTCTTTTTTGTTCCCACCAATGGAAAGCAGAAGGGGAACCACAGGCTGGCCCGGTTTTTCAAAATAAAATCCTGACTGATGACTACCATTGGCTACATCGACAAATACAGGCAGGCAACGTAATTCACGCGGCTTCGCTTGATGAATTGCCCCAGGAAGCGGCTCCCTGCAAAGCACTTTTTCAGAAAGACCGTGTACTCTCTGTTCTGATTATGCCCATGATGCTCAACAATCAGGCAATTGGGTTTATCGGTTACGATTCGTTGAAGAAGCCCAAGCGCTGGACGCAGGACGATATTCAGGTTCTGCAGGTAATCACAGAAATTCTGACCAATGCCCTGGCCAAAAGCGATGCGGAGAAACAACTGAAAGAGGCGAAGGAAGTAGCTGAGCAGGCCAACCGTTCCAAAAGCGAATTCCTGGCCAACCTGAGTCACGAAATACGCACTCCCATGAACGCCGTGCTGGGGTTTGCCGAACTGTTGTCGAAAGACGATTTGAATGAAAAGCAAAAACACTACCTGCAGGCCATCCGGTCGAGCGGGAACAACCTGCTTTCGCTCATCAACGATATTCTGGATTTGTCGAAAATTGAGGCGGAAAAACTGGAGATCCAGAATGCGCCCGTGCACCTGCGTTCGGTACTGAGGGAGATGGAAAGCGTATTTTCGGTCAATACCCGGGAGAAGAACCTGGATTTTATCATTGAAGTGGATCCGGATCTGCCCGACGGCTTGTTACTGGACGAAATCCGGCTCCGGCAGATCTTGTTCAATCTGGTGGGGAATGCCGTCAAATTTACGGAACGCGGTTACGTCAAAATGTCGGCAAGGAAAGAAATGGCCGAAAATAGCCAGGAGGGAATAAATCTGATCATTGAAATTGAAGATACGGGCATTGGCATCAAGGCCGATCAGTTGGGGATCATATTTGAGGCATTTCAGCAGCAGAGCGGCCAGAGTGTCCGCCGGTTTGGCGGAACCGGCCTGGGGCTGGCCATCACCAGACGCCTGGTAGAGATGATGCAGGGAAAGATTTCCGTTCGGAGTACGGTAGGAAAAGGAAGCGTATTTCAGGTTTGCCTGCAAAACATTGCCTTGACTTCCTGGGTTGAACCCACTGACAAAAAAGTATTAGATAACGAACCGGAAGTGGAGTTTCTGCCCGCCCGGATATTGGTAGCTGACGACCTGGAGATGAACCGTGAACTGGTCAAAGGCTACCTGAAGGATTCCAGCCTGACCGTATTGGAAGCGGAAAACGGAGAAGTAGCTTTGGAAATGGTTCGCCGACATCGGCCACAGGTAGTGATGATGGACATCAAAATGCCGGTACTGGATGGATACGGAGCCGTAAGAAAGATCAAGTCGGACCCCGCCCTGGCCCGCACCCGGATCATTGCACTGACCGCCCAGATACTGGAAGAAGATAAGAAAAAAATCATGGACGAAGGTTTTGACGATTACCTGGCCAAACCGGTTTCCAAAAAACAACTACTAGGCAAACTGAGGTCTTTCCTGCCGCACGTGCCGATCCATCGTCAGGTTGTTTTAGAACCCAAAGATCCGGTGGAGGAGCTGACTGAGGAAACCAGAGCCCGCATTCCAGGCCTGGTAAACGAATTGCGATCAGAATTGCTGCCAGTATGGGAGGAAAGCCGACGGAAATTTATCATTACGCAAATTGAAGCGTTTGCCGAGCGGGTGAAGGCCAAAGGAGAATCTTACCAATTACCGATTCTGACGCACTATGGCATAGATTTGCTGGGGTATTCCAGCAATTTTGACATGGAACAACTGCCGCAGTCGCTGGCCCGCTTCCCGGATATTATTGAAAAGATTGAGCAGTTGTAGGATAGCTGACCCAATAATAAGATCGCGTTTAAAGATTGAAAAAAATAGCTCAAAGCGAAATGGAAGATTTATTCAGCAGGTATATAGGGGTAAAACGGATTCCAGTGGTCTATTATGGTAAGCCATCCATCCATTAAGTTCAATGACAACTTCCTCCTCATTTAAAGCTTCTTCTGAAAAAAAGCCGCTGATTCTGATTGTAGACGACGGTCCTAAAAACCTGCAGGTGCTGGGCACCATCCTGCGAAATGAAAGTTACGAAGTGGCCGCTGCCACCAGCGGAACGCAGGCGCTTGAGATTCTGGAAAGCACCCTGCCCGATTTGATTCTGCTCGATGTGATGATGCCGGGAATGAATGGGCTGGATGTGTGCCGCATATTGAAAAACGATGAGGCTACCGCAGCCATACCGGTGATCTTCCTGACGGCCAAAAGTGAAATGGAAGACCTCGTGGAAGGCTTTGATGCCGGTGCCGCCGACTACCTGACCAAACCCTTTCAGGCCAAGGAATTGCTGGCCAGGGTGCGTACGCAACTTTCGGTGAAGAAATCGCAGGACCTGATTGAGCAGTACGTCTGGCAACTGAAAAAAAATGCCCGGGAGCTGAAACAGTTGAATAATGAAAAGAATGAACTGCTGGAGATAGTTGCCCACGACCTGAAAAATCCGCTGAGTACCATACAGCACGCCGCCCGAAAAATACAGGCAGGAACTCAGGCGATGCAGCAGGATGACATACGTAGTCAGGCGCAGCTGATTGAACAGGCTTCAGAGCGGATGTTTCGACTGATAAAAAACCTGCTTGACGTAAATGCCATTGAATCGGGCAAGATGTACCTGAACCGGGAACCAGTGAATCTGTCCGCGTTGATAGCGGGTATGGGACAGGAATACCAGAGTAAGGCCGCTGCCAAGCAGATCAAACTGCATTATGAATGCGTTTCTGATGCCTTGTGTGCTTTTACTGACCGAAACGCCGTCCGGCAGATCCTGGACAACCTGCTTTCCAATGCCATCAAATATTCGCCTCCGCAGCGTGCAGTCTGGCTGTCGGCTTCGGCGCACACCGACTGGGTGCAGGTCAGTGTAAGGGACCAGGGGCCGGGCTTGTGCGAAGAAGACGTTCAGAAGCTCTTCGGAAAGTTCGTACGGCTTACTCCCAAACCTACGGGTGGCGAAAGTTCGACTGGCTTGGGGCTGGCCATTGCCAAAAAACTGGTGGAGAAGGCCGGCGGAAGGATCTGGTGCGAAAGCGTGCTGGGCCAGGGAAGCACTTTTTCAGTAGAATTGCCCAAGCAATAACGGGCGCAACAGCGGTCGTTATTCAAAAATTTGTCTGTTGATCTGGCTGCTCCGTCGGTGTTCTTTCCGATTCCGTCTATATTTTATCCCGGCTCTTCAACTATTTGCGTCCATCCCGGGTCCTGATGACGTAAGTTTGCCCATTCGCAGATTAAAAGAGGCGGTGGCCTGCCAACGGAATGCAATGCTGAGGATCGGACATTGGTTTCCTCAATAGAGTGGAAGGCACCGGTTGGTTATCCATAACTTTGGCAATCTGAGAATGGCAGCTCACAATCGTATTAAGTAAAACCACAAACCAAACGTCCAAGTGAAGAATCCTATCATCCCCCGAATTGAGCGGATTTTCAAAAAGCATTTCCTGATCAAACTGGGTCAGCCCATTAACCGGGTCAACTTGGTAAAGGATGTGCAATTTAATCCGATGGAGTTTCTGGAAATGATCTTCTACGTGGAGAATGAATTCAACATTGAGCTGCAAGACAATGATTTGAAGAAAATTCACACCGTGGGAGATCTGGTGCAATGCGTTCAGAAATATTCCAGCCAATAGTCAATCGCCTGAAAAGGCCGGGACTTGCCCTTGTAACCGGCATTCTCTATTATCTGCTCGTTGCTTTTGTCAACCTGGGATTGAACTGGGAGAAATGGTCGAAAGGCTACCAGATCATTCTCGCGGAGATGGGGCTGGCGATTTTGTACGTCTACGTACTGTTCCATTGCTTCGACTGGATAGCGGCCCGTTTCGACGAAAAAATCGTTTCGGGTCGCCAACTGGTTGCTCGTTACGCCCGCGAATTGCTGGCCATTGCCCTCTTGAGCTCCACCCTGATCACACTGCTCTTTTTCATTCCCCAGGTGCTCATTTCACGTTACCTGCAAGGCGCAGATCTACCCATTTCCAATCCGGAAGAGGTGTATCTGCGCATCCGGCTTTCGTACGTGATCAATTTGATTATCGCGGCGTTGTTCTATACCATTCGGGCTGAATACCTGATCGCCAGGCGGCTGCACCAGAGCGAGTTGCAAACCGAGCAGCTGGAGAAAGACAACTACAAGGCAAAACTGGAATTGCTCACCAACCAGGTCAGCCCCCATTTTTTATTCAACAATTTCAATACGCTTACCTCACTGATTTACAAAGATCAGGGTCTGGCAGTGCAGTTTGTCAGTCAGATGTCCGGTCTGTTTCGTTGTATTCTTGACTACCGCGACAAAGAGCTCATCGAACTACGGGCGGAATTGAACTGGATGAATTCTTATATTTTCCTTCTGAAAATGCGTTTCCGGGAGAATATCCGGTTTTTGGTAGAAGTGCCGGATGAGTACCTGTACTACAGCCTGCCCCCGCTTACTACCCAGATCCTGATTGAAAATGCCATAAAGCACAACATTGTATCTTCGGAACAGCCTCTGTTTGTGCACGTGTACGTCGATGGGCAACGAAGGCTGATTTTCAAAAATAATCTGCAGAAGCGAAACACGGCTATGGATTGCCCCAATCCCAACTCCGGCCTGGAGAGCGTGCGGCGGCGTTACGACTTTTTTATTCATGAATCGATTGAAGTAGAGCAGACATCTAGCGAATTCATTGTAAAATTGCCCTTGATAGAAACCAAAAAGGTCAGACAGTTGAACCCCATAGAAGGATAAGAACCGATATGAATGTATTGATCATTGAGGATGAACTGCCGGCTTCGGAGATGTTGGCGGAGATGCTGGCAGAATACGATCCGGGCATCAAAGTCCTGGCCTGTCTGGAGTCGGTCAAAAGTGCCGTCAACTGGCTTTCCACGCATTCCTTTCCCGATCTGATATTTTGTGACATCCACCTGGCCGATGGCAACAGCTTCGAAATATTCGACCAGGTTGCCGTCAAATCACCCCTGATTTTTACCACTGCTTACAACCAATACGCCATCCAGGCTTTTCGGGTCAATAGTATCGATTATCTGCTCAAGCCCTTCGACCGGCAAAGCCTGGCAAATGCCCTACAGAAGTTTAGTGAAGTTCGCCGTGGTACTATGGCTCCCGACCTGACTGAACTCCAGCAGATGATGGAACACCTGCAGGTAAAGCCAGCCGGATACAAGTCCCGCTTTCTGGTCAAATCAGGTCAGACGATGAAGTACGTGCCTACGGAAGAAGTCGCTTATTTCTACGCCGAAGAGAAGGTGGTTTTTCTGGTAACCACTGCCAATCAGAAATACATTGTCGATTACACCCTGGATGGCCTGAAGCCGATGCTGGATCCGGAAAAGTTTTTCCGCATCAACCGGCAGTTTCTGGTAAATATTCAAGCCATTCAGACTGTCAAGCCGTATTTCAAAGGCCGCTTGGTCGTGTACGTCACGCCCCCGAGCCCCGTGGATGTAGTAGTGAGCAGTGAAAAAGCCTCTTCCTTCCGGTCCTGGCTTGAGATGTAAAGGGGTTCTTAATTGCTCCCTTGTGAACGCTCAAGGTTCCGTTCGGAATCATTGAAGTTCATTCAGATTTTCCTCCTTCCCGCTATCCGCAGCCGTCGGTAGCATAGCTTCCCGTTTCGTCGGTCAATCCACTGGTTTGGTCATTTTCGTGTAGGAGTCCGCTGGTTCCGCCCTTTAGTTTTGGTCCACCTAATTCTAAAAAACAACAAGAAAATGAAGACAGTATTGGTTTGGCTGGTAATCATGTTGCAGGGAGCCTGCGCCTGGGCCCAGCAAAATAACGCGGACGACGATAAGCCGCAGACTTTGATGGGCCAACGGATGATCCGGAAGAGCAACGGGTACGGAGCCGGGGTTGCCAAGTTTTCTACCCTGAACAATCAGTTTGCCGTGCTGGCCGGAGCGTACGGTGGCTGGTTTATCAACGACACCTGGATGATTGGCGGCGGAGCGTACGCGCTGGTGAAGGAGATATCCGCTCCTAAGCCGGACAACCTCAATCCGCTGGGGCGCACGGCCTGGAACATGGGTTACGGTGGTTTTATGCTCGAGTACACCGCCAACTCAAAAAGTCTGATTCACTGTTCTTTTAATACGCTGCTGGGCTGGGGCCTCATCGAAAAAAAAGTGAGCCGTTCTACTGGTTCGGACAGCAGTTGGGATGAAGGATTTGACCGGAGCAACTTTTTTGTGGCCGAACCCGGAGCCAATGTAGAACTGAACATAACCGAACACTTCCGGATCGGAGCGGGTATCAGCTACCGCTGGGTATCGGGTTCGCGTACCAGCGGCATTACCGACGAAAAGCTCAGCGCGCCTTCGGCTCAGGTAATCCTGAAGTTTGGCGGATTTTAAATACTGACTGACCTGATTTTAGCATAGATAGACCAGACAGGCCCGGAATCATTTTCCCGGCCTGTTTTTTTGTAATTCCAGACAGTCCGTTTTTTCTAAGAATACGCAAGCCCATTCTTTCTTTTTGACTTTCAATCTGATTAAAAAATACCCAGAAACTTTCTTCTGCGGTAAATATCCTTCAGGTCTGATTCAAACAGGGTATACGGATCGGCTTTGAATTGCAGAAAATCAGGTACGCTCACCTGGCCGGGATACGGTGCGTAATAATGCGTGGGGCTTCGCGTGTCGTTGCGCCAGACCAAAACGTAGGCCAGCCGCATGCGCGGTCGTTTCATCACTTTCAGTAGCGTCTGTGTCCACCAGGTGGTGTCGGGAATCGATTCCAGGCCGGTTTCAGTGAATGCCGCCAGCTTTCCGGCTTTGCGGGCGTAATCTGAAACGATCTGCAGTTTGGTCGCTGCCGTATCCGGGGCGTACCGATCACGGCCCATATCGCCGTAATTGTCCATACCTACCATATCTACCCAGGCATCGCCGGGATAGCGTTCCAGAAATTCCGCTTCGGTCTTGAAGCGGTTGTCCGGAGAAAAGGCGTAGAGAAAATTGTGGACCTGCAGGCTATCGCGGAGGTAAGACACCGTAAACTGCCAGAGGCTGATAAATTCTTCCCGGGTGCAGTACGGCTGTCCCCACCAGAACCAACCCCCGTCAAATTCGTGGTAGGGGCGGAAAATCATTGGCACCCGTTCCCCGTTCCGACCTTTTACGGTATGCGCCCATTCACCGATGCCCCGCAGTATTTCCTTGTATTGTTCGTGGGCAGTGCCGCCGGGAATCAGATGGCGAACCGCAGGTACCGAAAGCGAATCGACCCAGTAGAAGCCGCCTTTGGACAAGGGATTGGAAAAGTGCCAGGCGACGGTCGTGACTCCGCCCCGGTTGTACGTATCAATTACGTTCTTCCTCACGTTTTCTTTCGCTCGTTCAATGGCTTCCGGCGGGCGCCCGGTAAAACCGCTCAAATCGACGCCGATGACGGCCGGGTGAGAGCCTGTCACCGACTTCACATCCGAACGGTCAGCATCGCCACTCCAGCCGTGGCCGTATTCGGTAGCGTGCTGGTGTCCGAATAAGGTGTGTTTTTTGGATAGTTTCTGCAGGTTCCGGTACAAGGCTTTGGTTTCCCGGGTAGCGGCTGCGTCAATGGTTTTTTTCTTCTGGGCTTGTATGGACTCTACTGAGCAAATGAAAAAAATGACTGGTAACAGAAAGAGGGGTTTACTCCGAAGCATAGGTGATCAGGGTGGACACGTAGGTAAATGGTGGTAGATTCCTGTATTTTTCCACAAAGTAAAGGGACTTCCACCGGCTGTTCAGGTATCCGAATCGTCATTTTTGGGGTATCAAATGTCTAATCCGCCGTCTGTACGCAATGGATGAAAGCCACTTTCGCTGTATATCGCTCTCCCTGCGCACGAAGTTCAGATATCGGGGCTGTATAAGCAGGCTATGCTAGGCATTTGCGCAGTCCGTTTCCGGCGACGCCTTAAAATGACAAAGCCCTGGTGCTTCTACACCAGGGCTTTGTTTTAATTGTCCGGATTGGGAAACCAACTTAATTCAAAGTCAGCACAACTACTGATTTGGCGGGGACTTCCACTTTGAGCGAATTGTTTTTCAACACGGCTTTGTTGTAGTCGGTTGTCTTCACTTGGTTGGGCTGATCAAAGGTGTTGTGCGCATTCAGCGCCGGTGCCGTGAGCATCCGCCCGTTTACCTTTTTCGCGCTGGCACCTTTCAGTTCGCAGTCCAGCGTCAGGTTTTTGTCGGGGTGCACATTCACGATGCTGATGTTGATCTGCCCGTTGGCTCCGCGCGAAGTGGAAACATTGAGCGCCGGTATCTTTTTGTCATTCAACACGTAGTCTTCCGTAGTCAGTTGAGAAGGCAGGAACGTGGCTTCCTGGTGCACTTTGTACATTTCGAAAATGTGGTAGGTAGGCGTGAGCACCATCTTTTCGTTTTCAGTCAGAATGAGCGACTGCAGCACGTTGACGATCTGCGCCAGGTTGGCCATCCGAATGCGGTCACTGTAGCGGTGAAAGATATTCAGCGTCGTAGCCGCTACGAAGGCATCGCGCAGGGTATTTTGCTGGTACAGGAAGCCGGGGTTGGTGCCGGGCTCCACGTCCCACCAGGTGCCCCATTCGTCGACCAGCAGGCCTACTTTCTTCTGCGGATCGTGCTGGTCCATAATGGCAATGTGTTTTTGCAGTACCGGTTCAATGCCCATGCACTTGTCAATGGTGCGGATGTACTCCTGCCGGTCGAAGTTGGTGGCAGAGCCCTTACTGCCGTCCCAACCTTTTACGGTATAGTAGTGCAGCGAAAGCCCGTCCATGTGCCGGCCGGCATTTTTCATGAGCACCTCCGACCAGTTGTAGTCGTAGTCTGAAGCACCCGAAGCGATTTTGTACAGTTTGTTTTCGCCGTAGTTGCGGCAGTAGGTGGCGTAGCGTTTGTACATGTCGGCGTAGAAATTGGGCGTCATATTACCACCACAGCCCCAGCTTTCGTTGCCCACACCCCAGAACTTCACTTTCCAGGACTTATCACGGCCGTTTTTGCGGCGCAGGTTGGCCATTGGACTGTCACCGTCCGAATTGACGTATTCCACCCATTTGGCCATTTCTTCCACCGTACCGCTGCCCACGTTGGCGCTCAGGTAAGGCTCCGTGCCAATCAGTTCACAGAAGTTGAGAAATTCGTGCGTACCGAAGCTGTTGTCTTCCACGACGCCTCCCCAGTTGGTATTGACGATTTTAGGACGGTTTTCTTTGGGACCGATACCGTCCATCCAGTGGTATTCATCCGCGAAGCAGCCGCCTGGCCAGCGCAGATTGGGAATTTGAAGATTCTTCAATGCGGCTACTACGTCGTTCCGGTACCCTTGGGTATTGGGAATAGGAGATTTTTCGCCCACCCAGATGCCACCGTAAATGCAGCGACCCAGGTGCTCCGAAAACTGTCCGTAGATGTGTTTGCTGATGGTGAATTTACCCGAATCGGCGTGGATTACCAGCCGATTGGTGCTCTGGCTGCGATTTTGGGCCTGAATGAATGTTGAGATGAGTAAGGTCAGGCTGAGGAAAAGTACAATTTTCTTCATGGTATACAGTAAATAGTTGGATGAAAAGTAAGCGAAACCCTGAACGAGCCGCTTTGCTCTAAGGTCGAATATTAGCTTCCCCAAAGCAAATAAGACAGCATTTATTCCAGAATTTTTAAAATAAATGTAAAAAATACACTTTTCTTAGTGAGACATCGGATTTTTACAGATTTCGCATTGGTTTTTACCACGTACACTTGGACGGCAATACCGAATATTGTGCTTACGTCAACCTGTTTAACCACTATGAAATATCTGAAAGGCGACTTTTCTTTAAAATGGGCTATCGGTGCCTTACTGAGTTTTGTCATATTGTCTGTCTGCACCTCTTTCCAGCGGAAGGAAGAATGGACGCCACTGTTCGATAAAAAGTTGTCGAAGTGGGAGGTGTACCTGAGCTACCGGCACCAGTTGGGATACAAAGGGGAAATGCCCAAAGACGAAAATGGAAAGGAGATTCAACCCATCGGTTACAACCAGCCCAGCGACGTTTTTACGATGATTCAGGAAAACGGCGAACCGGTCCTGAAAGTCAGTGGGGAGATCTACGGCTGCGTGTTTACCAAACAGGAGTTTGAAAATTACCACCTGAAGCTGAAAGTAAAGTGGGGGAGCAAAAAGTGGGTGCCCCGGATGGAAGAAGATATGGATTCGGGCATTCTGTACCATTCGCAGGGAGCCTGCGGCGTAGACTACTGGCGTTCCTGGATGCTGTCGCAGGAGCTGCAGATCATTGAAAAGAGTATCGGTGATTACTGGAGCATTGCCAGCTCCCGGATGGACATTCCCGCCCAGAAAGCCGAAAGTCTGCCGGGCTACGTTTACGACCCCAAAGGAACGCTTACTTCGCTGGGTTCGGGTACGGGCAACGGCAATTTCTGTCAGGCCAAAGCCAACTACGAAAAGCCGAAAGGCGAATGGAACGAAGTGGAATTGATCACCTACGGCGACAAAAGCCTGCACATTGTGAATGGCAAGGTGGTGATGGCACTTTCCAACTCCCGCTATATGGACGGTGACGTGAGCAAACCGCTGGTGAAGGGAAAGATTCAGCTCCAAAGCGAAGCCGCTGAAGTGTACTTCAAGGACGTTCAGATTCGCCAGATTCCCGGTATTCCCAAACAGTACGCGGCTTATTTCAACAAATAGACATCAGCTATCGGCCATCAGCTTTGAAAAGAATGGGTTGAGTAAGAGATCAGCCCTTAATCCAGCCTGCCAATATACACCAGCGTCCGGTAGTCCATCCGGACGCTGCCATTTTGCTGGTGACGGTCAAATAGCTGACTCAATTGAGTGATTGCTTCCTGGTAACGGGAATGCGCTTCCGGGTAAGCGTAGGAGCAGGAAAGATAGCGGCCCTCCAGGCCTTTCGCGTCAAAATCCTGGTAGTTGGGCAGCGTATGTAACCGATAACCGGCAGCACCGAAGAAAGGCTGCAATACCTTTTCGTCCACGTTCCGGTGATCGATTTCCTGGTAATCGGTGGAGTAGTCCAGCAGGAAATCTTCGTATTCCTTCAGGAAAGGCGATTCCGTTTGCCGCTCATTCCAGATGAGTGCCACCCAGCCGCCGAGTTGAAGAATGCGCCTGAATTCTGCTTTTGTTTCCTGCGGGCGGAACCAGTGAAAAGCCTGTCCGGCCACCACCAGTTTCACCGACTGATCGGGCAGGGTAGTCGCTTCGGCGGTACCGTTCACGCTGGTAAAGTGGGGATAACCCGCCAGCAGTTGTTCGGCCGCCTGCCGCATGTCGGCATTGGGTTCCACACCGAAGACCGGGTTGCCGTTGCGCAAAAAAAGCACCGCCGACAAGCCCGTTCCCGATCCTACATCGGCCACGCTTTGCGCAGGCGTCAATCCGGTTTCCCGTTCCAGCAGCGAAATGACTTCTGCCGGATAACCGGGGCGATACCGGATGTAGTTGTTCACCCGGTCAGAAAAACGTTCGGTGGAGGAGGTGGACATAGGCTAATTTGCTGATAGGTTAATATGCTAATGAGATAATGGATTACAGTACTATAGCTTATTGACAGGCGTCATCAGAAGAAAATAAAAGACTGTTTTTGGCTCTTGATTTAAAACGGTAAATCATCTTTTGGACTAAAACGATTGTCCCAATTAAATGCTTCTTTCTCCTTCCTCACCCTATCAAGCGTTTGACCGCTGTAAACTTTGAGTTTATCAACTGTCATTTCATTTAAATGATCATAAACATCTGAATCGGAATCAAAAAGTTCAAACCCTAATTGTTTACAGTACTCATTCAACCAATATTCGGCCTGGGTGTAATCAAACCCATTTTCGTCTTCAATTTGCAAACGTGGATACACACCAAAGTTCTCCTTTAAGCCGATCTCTACGTCTTTTCTCGCGGATGATATAGGGTCTTTGCTACTATCCCATCCGTCTTCAACAAATCCATCTCCTATTCCTTGTACAGCTAATTCTCTTAATTTTTTTCCTGATTGGTATAAAGTGAAATAGTAGTAACCAAAATCGTATAGTGCATTGATGATTACTACTTGAGTATCAAACTTCTGAGAGAAAGCATATCCCCATTTTTTTAAGTTACTGTAGGTTCCATACTCTACTTCAATCCAGGTTGGAGTCCATTGACTTATCACTAAATTATCGGGCAAAGTATCCTCAGCCTCAAAATCTATGGAAGTGGTTTCAAAAGGCCGCGTTTTTATCCTTTCAACGTGAACAGGTTGTGAAAGAGCAGAAGCGATATATGCTATTACTTCCTGAATTTGATTTGATTGAAGGAATAATCTTCTATAAGCCATTTGGATGATTGTCTGTCATTTTACACTACACACCCTCACAACAAAGTCACCGGGCTGCTTACTTCCAGGTCGTCCAGAATCAGTTCTTCCGCTCCCTGGCTGATCGAATGTCCGATGATGTGGTACGTCTGGTCGGCGGCGGCTTTCAGGGATTCCTCCATTGACATTTGCCGGTAAAAGTGGAAAAGGATGAACAGGGCCAGAAAGGTATCGCCGGAGCCGCCGTAGTTTTTGGCCAGTACCGGATGCGAATACGTGAAGGGCTTTCCGCTTCCGTGCCACTGCACGCCGATGCCGTGATCGTCCAGTTGAAGGCTGGTGACGACCAACTGCACCTTAGGGAACAATTCCTGGAAGCGGCTGACGTAAAATTCCGGCTTTTCCGGGGCATTCGGTTCGTGGCCGCACAGCAACTTGATTTCCGTCAGGTTGGGAAATACAAAGTCGGATTGTTGAATCAGATCCGGCCAGCGGTGAATGATTTCCGGGGGCACGTAAGCCCGGCCGTGGTCGCCGGAAATGGGATCGGTCAGAATGAGGTGGATGTGACTGCGGTACCGTTGAACCATGTCCAGAATGTCATCCGCGTGTTCCGACTTTCCCAGGTAGCCGATGTAGAGAATCACTTTCTGGTTGCGGTGCACCACCAAGTCCAGGGTGCTTTGCAGCAGGTCGCGGAAGGGCAGATCCACCTTTTTGACAATCGGCATGTTTGTCAGCCCATTAAGTAACAGACTGGGTACTGGCAGTACCCGGGAGCCCAATACCCGAATGATGGTTTTCAGGCTGGCCGTACCGTGTACGGCAAAACTGTTGATGGCCAACGTATACAAATTTTGCATAGACGCTTGACGAAAGAGTAACGGACGCGGTTTCAGGCATCCAAGTTAAACCAAATTCGTCGGTAAACGCAAAGAAGTGGAAGGGTTGCCAATTCAGACTATACGAATAGTCTGATATTATCCGATAATCACTGCAAAGCAGCTTCCGTAGTTCGTTTTTGATATTGGCGCTTTGTTCATTATATCTTTTCGAGATAAGTACCAAGCGGAAGCCCAACAAAAGCTTGAGATAGATTTAGCTTTACGAAGTTTAGTTGAATATCCTTGATTTAAAACAAGAGAAATGCACAATTGTAATGAATATGCTGGGTAAGTACTTAATTCTGCTGATTGGACTGTTAACACAAGCGCATGATCTTCTGGGACAATCAATGCCTGCTCCCCATCCACGTACCAACAAGGAATACCGGATTGCCTACCGAAAGTATACCAAAATTGCCTATCGTCGATGGCAAACCGGATTAGGTCCTTACTATCGTAAACCATTCATTATATCTCAGAGCAAAAGAAAGAAAACAGTTGACTGGGTGTACGACCAATTTGTTTCTATTGAAGACTTTGATAGTCTGCGTGCCCATTTTCGTCCGCTGGCCTTGGTTCCCAAGCGGATCGCAGAGTTAGAAGAAAACATTCGTTATAGCGACTCCCTGTATCAAGCTACTGGTGATACCATAAGGCTATTTTTTATCCAGATCAATCAACAAATGATAAAGAAGGAAAAAGAACGGAGCCAGTTGACAACTTCCGAACGAATACAACTTTACGAGAGAGCCTTATTGCTGGAAAGTAATCCTGAAATGTTAAACAATGAAAAGCCTATCAGTTACTTCGATCAACAAGGAAACGAAATGCAAGTGCAATTCGGTATCCAACTGGGGCCTGCTTATTCCCCTAAGCAAATGCGCCAACTGGATCGCTGAGATGCTTTACTGAAAAGGGAACAACACGACCCCCACTTTGCCTTGATTGACTCATTTCTGTTGGCAGTAAAACGAGGGTCTGATTGGCTAACAATTCACCAAAAATACCTATACCGAACTTACAGCAAATCACAGCAAGCTGTTTGTGATAGTTTGTTAGGCCAACTTCGGAGTTTTAGCCTTTCTCCGGATAATGTTGTAAAGAACACACTCTATTACCAGATATTAACCACTCCCCGGGACTATGATGGCTATGCTACCCGGAAAGAGCGAAAGAAAACGGAATTGAACATTTTAAAGGATGCACCTGTCCGTAACCCCCGTTCCATTTACGCTGTCTATTTTAAAGATGGCTGGGGTACGTGGTACTTCTACTTTCGTAAGAACAAACTTTCTTTTTCAGTTATACACCAAAATGGTTTAATGCCTGATCCCAATCAGCAAGTTTCGAGCGGCTGGTATTAAGCAAGACAGGAAATTTTCGGCAAGCAATAAAAAAGGCGACGGAGAAGTGCCTCCGCCGCTTTTATATATTACCCATTAATTTTTTCATCAGTGACTTACTGCTTCACCCCCCGCCGGATTTCCTTTTGTCCGCTGCGTAGTTGGATGATGACTGTGTAGAGTCCGGGAGCCAGGCCATCGCCAAAGTGGACCGGAGAAGCCGTGAGGTGGTTCTGCTCATACACCAGTCGACCGCGTGCATCAACCACCCGGATGGATTGCGCTTCCCGGTGGAGTTGCAGCTGAAAAGCACCCACCGCCGGATTGGGAGCCAGCAGACTGCGCTCCGGCCGGGACGATTCGGCACTCAATACCTGCGCTACTTGAATGGGAATTTCCGCCGTTTCGGCCGTGCCACCCTGGTTGTCAGTGGCCATGGCTTTCAGAGTGTAGGTGCCCAAGGCGACATCATTCCAGACGAATGTGAAAGGGGCAGTCGTCGCTTCTCCCAGCTTTTCTCCGTTGGCAAAAAAAGCTACCCGCGCTACGGTTCCGTCCGCATCGGCGGCAGTGGCCGTCAGGGTGATGTTGCTTCCGGGTGCAAACGTGGCGTTGGGTAGTGGAGCGCTGAGGCTGATGGTCGGTGGCTGGTTGGCCGCTGGTTCGATCGTGAAGTAATTCAGGTTAAAGTATTCGGAGTCAAACACAATCCGGAGCACCTGCGTACCGGCCTGAAGCGCCAGGCGGTTTTTAGAAATGCTCCGCCAGTTTTGCCAGCCGCCGGTATTGGGTACGTCGATGCGCCCGCTGACATTCTGCCCGTTGATTTCAACGTGAAAAAATTGCCCACTCATTTGCGTAGCTACCCGAAACGAAAAATCGTAGTGGGCCGACTGCGCCACTGCCACTGTGTATTCCACCCATTCGCCAATCTGGTTGTCGCCCAGGCTGAAGCCCCCGCCTTCGTCGGTACATACCTCCACGTCCACGCCATCATTGGGCCGGTACTGTCCGAAGATATTGGTGGGCGACAGGTCGTGGTAAGCCACTCCTTCGGCGCCCTGATCGAAATTTTCCGCTTCAATTTTTCCGGGCACCGGATAAGGCGTACCGGCATACGGTGTCTGCGTTTGTGAAGCCTTCACCGTAAGACTCACCACGGCCGACGTGCTGACCAATCCCTGGTTGTCAGTAGCCCGGGCACTGAACTGGTACACGCCCGCCGTCGGCGTCCAGGTAAAAGTGTAAGGTGACGTGGCATCTTCGCCCAACTTATTGTTCCCTTCGTAAAATTCCACTTTGGCAATGTTTCCGTCCGCATCCGAAGCAATGGCGCTCAGCGTGACCGTGGCCGGCAGTTCGATGGTCGTTTCGTTTTCCGGTGAAGTAAGGGCTACGGTCGGTGCCTGATTCAACAAAACGAATTCCAGGTAATTAAGGCCGATGCCCGAATCATCCATGACCAGCCGCAGCGATTGGGGTCCAGTGGGCAGCACCGACGTCGTAACGCTGATGATCTGCCAGTTCTGGGCTCCCCCCGTGTTGGGCACCGCAATCGGACCGGAAATGGCCTGGCCGTTGATTTCTACCCAGAATTTTTTTCCGGCTTCCGCCGCCGATACGCGGGCACGGAGGGTATATGTGCCGGCCTTTTCTACGTCCACCGAATAAGTCAGCCATTCGCCCGCTACCGTGGCGGTAAGGGCATATCCTCCGTCGGCAGCGGCAATGTCTACGCCTTCGTCGGTCCGGTACTGGCCGCCGGTGTTCGCGGCATCCAGGTCGTGATACGCCACGCCTTCACCGCCTTTGTCGAAGTCTTCCGCTTCTACTTTGCCCGGAAGGGGCAGGGCGCTTCCGGTAAAAGGCAGCCGAATGCCTTCGGTACTGCCTTCCGGCATGGTCACCAGTACCAGTTCGGTTTGGGAGTTCAGCTCCAGATCAGGAATGGTGAGTGCATTGGAAGCGGAGGTGAAGGTGCCCAAATGGACGTAGGTTTGGGTGCCGGGATCGAAGCGCTGCACGTTGAAAGCGCGGTTTTCGGCCATGTTCAGCGTCAGGGTTTTGCGCTCTTTGGCCGTGCCGGGATTGAGTACGTAAGCAAAATACTGGCTGCCGCATTTGACTGCATATGATTCCCAACCGCCCGTACTGCTGGAAAGGGAAGCAAATTCGCCTTTCCCGGCCAGTAGCATCCGATCAGATATTTGTCGCACGCTTTGAAAGTAGGGAATCATGCCGCGTTCATCGAAGAATTCCCACCACCAGGTCATGGGCAGAATGGGCGTGGGAGAGAACAATCCGTACCAAAGCCCGCGTTTGAGGTCGTAGTCGAACTGGGGGCCTCTGGCGGGCGTCACGTTGTTCCAGTCCCAGTCGTAGCCAAACTCGCCCACTACATAGGGCTTGCCATGGTTGCTCACGTTGTTGCGGATGTCCTGGGGAATGCTGCCGGTATTTTTATAAATGTGCTTCTGATTGAAATCCAGCCCATTCACGGCAAACAGTCCGGTAATTTCCCGGTGTGAAATGCTGGTAGTAACCAGGTGGCCGTAGGGATCGATGCTTTTCAGGTAGGCAGCCATTTCGCTGTGCCAGTTGGTGATGGCGCTGTGCGGAATGCTGATCGTGTTTTCGGTTCCGTTATAGGCCGCATTATCAATCTCATTGAAAAATTCCCAGGCCCCGATGCTGGGGCTGTATCCCCAGCGGGCCACCAGGTAGCGGAGCCGGTTTTTGTACTGGGCCTTGGCAGCTTCGGAAGTGAAAAAGTCGCTGGGCGTGGCGGCGGGACCTCCGTTGGCGGCATTGTAAGCGTTCAGGTTCCATTTGTCGCCAGTTTGCAGACCGCCGTGCCAATCCAGCGCCAGCATCATATGCAGGCCCAGCGAATCGGCCATGTTCACCAGTTGGTCCATGCGCTGCATGCCGCCCGGATGAAAATACGCCGTCGTGTTGGAATAGCGATCCGTATCGACCACCCGCTTCCATTCCAGGGGCAGGTTCCAGGCGCTCATCCAGGTGCGGAAGAAGTTAACGCCGTTTTGGGCCAGTTTGGGCAGAAAGTAGTCGTAGGTGTAGTTTTTGTTTTCCCAGGTGCGGCCTTCCCAGCCAATGGTAAAGGAGGTGCCGCGAAAAGGTTTGCCCGAATCGTAGGCAAAGGCCCAGTTGTCTTTGCGGTGCAGAAAGCCGTTCCGGGCGGTGGCAGTCGACGTAAATTGCGCCGAAGTCGATGCGGCTACTTCTACGTTCTGGTGGCTCAGTTTGAGTTCGTAGGAATAACTGCCCGCTTCCTGGGGGGCGAACCGGGCTTTCCAAAGCGAAGCAGTCTCATTGCCCGACACAAAAAAGCAGGGAAGCGTCAGGTTTTTGCCCGAAGGACTCACCAAATGCATATCCAGCCGGATGTCGCGGGCGTCGAACGGATTGGTGAATGGACCGGTTACCCGGATGTCGAATTCCGTCTTGCCGTATTGGGTAGGTGGGCCGGAGACCTGGGTGACCGACTGGATCTGGTGACTGGCTTTTACTTCGAAAGAATGACCCGGTGCCCGGCCTTTGTGGGCTGAATCAGAACCCCAGGCAAGCATTGACCAAAGGGAGCACGCAAAAAAGAGTAGAAGTTGTAAGTGCATAAGATAAACCGGAAAATGAAGATTCGATTGGATGCCTGCCTTTCCCAAAGCGGAATGGCAGCACTAGTTACCTTTCCGCGAACCGAAGTCTTTTACCCGGCGTCCTGAATCCTTTCCCCTCCATCCGGTTTCAAAATCCATCCCTTTTTTGTTTAGCCTCCATCCGGATTTATATCAAAATTGTCCGGAACCCGTCTGTTTCTGCCTCAATGCGACGCGCTTAGGCCGGTCAGCCCTTGCTTAAGCGTCTGGTCAGGGAAGAGGTGTGCCGGAATTGTATTAACTTCCCTTACGGGTTCCGGAAAGGCATCTTTTCGGATCAATCATCAACAAAAAGCAGAAGGTATGAGAAGCATTGCCATGCTGAGTGGTTTCCTGCTGTGGAGTCTGGCCTTGTGCGCCCAGGTCAATACCCTGAAGATGTACCACATTGGCAGCGACGAAGGGTTACCCACCGACAACATCGATTACGTATACCAGGACAGCTACGGCTTTCTGTGGATGGCCAGCTTTGAGGGGCTGATCCGTTGGGATGGGCATACGTTCAAGCAATACAAACACGCGGAAGCGGACAGCACCAGCCTTTCGCACAACATTGTGTATTGCGTGCTGGAAGACAGCCAGCGCCGCCTCTGGATCGGCACCATCCGGGGGCTGAATCTATACGACCGCGAAAAAGACCGGTTCATTTCGTGTCAACTGGGTAGGGGCGAAGAGCACGTGCCGGTCAATGCCATCCGCGAAGACAGCCGTAAGCGGCTCTGGCTGGGTACATCTTTTGGCTTGTGTCAGTATACCTACCAAACCGGCAAAGCAGACTGGTTTTATCACCAGGATAACCAGGCCAACACCCTGAGCCACGATGTGGTATTCGGACTCTCCATCGACCGCAATGACAATGTGTGGGCAGGCACCTTCAACGGCGGGCTGTCGAAATTTTCTCCGGAAAATGGACAATTCACGCATTTCCGGCACCTGCCCGGCAATCCGGCTACGCTGTGCAGCAACAAAATCAAGTGCGTATACGTCGACCACGAAGGCAACATCTGGGCGGGTTCATTCGATAATGGCATCAGTGTACTGGACCCCAACGGGCGGGTCATCCGGCAGTATCCGCGCTTGCGCCAGGCCAGTACCGCCGCCGATGTTCAGGACATGATCACCAGTATTTACGAAGACAAAAGTCACACGATCTGGGTAGCGACCGGCAACGACGTAGTGTATTCCCTGGATCGGTCCAGCGATACCTTCCGGCCTTTTGAAAGTTCGGCCTACAAAAAGCCGCACGTAAGGGCGTATTCAGTCACGTCAATGAACGAAGACAGTTTCGGCAACCTCTGGTTTTCTACCCGGGGACTGGGCACGTTTTACACCAATCGCCGGAAAAATGCCTTCCGGTACTTCTACCAGCAAAATGGAGACAAGGGGCTTCGTCACAACGTGGTGGTTAGTCTGCACGAAGATGCGCAGGGTCGCTTCTGGGTAGGAACCGACGGGGGCGGGCTGGCTCAGTACCATTCAGAAGCCAATACGTTTGCGCATTTTACCACGGAGAACGGCCTGAGCAGCAACGCCATCATGGACATTCAGCACGACCGTTGGGGAAAGCTCTGGCTGGCCACCTGGAGCGGAGGGCTGGTGCAGTTCGATCCGGTTACCCACCAGTCTAAAGTATTTGTCAACCAACCGCACAACGACAATTCGCTGCCCTACAACAACCTGAAGTCGGTGCTGCCCGACGACACTTTGCTCTGGATCGGTACCCACGGCGAAGGGCTGGCCGTATTCGACCTGAAAAATCAGCGATTTATCCACCACCGCAATAACCGCCACTTCCCTTTCGATATGCGGCAACCGGCCTGGATCAACCATTTGTTCAAAGACTCCAAAAACCGCATCTGGGTGAGTACGTACGGCGGGCTGTACGTCTACGACCGCCGGAAGCTGGTTTCGTACCGCCATACTTCCGACCCGCGTACGCTCAGCAGCAGCGACATCAACATGGTGACCGAAGATGATCGGGGAAACATCTGGATCGTGAGCGAATCGGGCGGGTTGGATCTGTTTGAAGAAGCCAGCCAGTCTTTTGTGCGCTACAGCGATCGGTTTGAGTTGCCCCGTACCTTCAAAGCCATCACGACCGATGCAAAAGGGCGGCTCTGGCTCAGCTCCAACGAAGGATTGATTGCCTTTGACCCCGATCAGAAGAAACAGGTTCGCTACGATGCGTCGGATGGGCTGCAGGGGAATTTCTTTTTTCTCAAGTCGGTGACCAAAACCCGTTCGGGTGAACTGGCTTTCGGGGGCACCAATGGCTTCAACCTGTTTTACCCCGACAGCCTGCAGAACCAGCGGCTTGCCTTGCCCGTCTACCTCACTGACCTGTTTATTTTCGATGAATGGCAACGGCCGGGGAGGGAACATTCGCCCCTGAACCAAGCCCTGGCATTTACCGATACGCTGGTTTTGCAACCCAACCAGTCTTTCTTCACGCTGGGTTTTGCCGCCCTTGACCTGTATTCGCCCCATAAAATCCGCTACGCCTACCAGATGGAAGGGCTCCACGACCACTGGATGAACGCCGGTACCGAAGGGAAGGCCGCTTTTACCAATCTGCAGCCGGGCACCTACCGTTTTCGCGTGCGCTACGCTTCCGGCGATGACGTCTGGCAGGAAGCCCCGCACCAGCTGACGGTCGTGCTGCTGCCGCCCTGGTGGGCTACCTGGTGGTTCCGCCTGGTGGCGGGGCTGGTACTGGGGAGTTCCGTCATCGGATTTTTCTACCTGCGGCTGGCTTCGGTGCGCAAACAAAACCGGCAGTTGGAAGCTGAAGTTGCCCGGCGCACGCACGAACTCCGGGAAACCAACGCCGCGCTGACGGAAAGCCACGAAGAGGTAAAGATGCAGAATGAACGCCTGGAAGAGTACAACCGGGAAATCACGCGGCAGACGGACAAGATTCTGAAGCAGCAGGAACAGATTGTAACGCAGAACGTCAACCTGGAACAGCACGTGCAGGAACTGGACGAACTCAACCACACCAAAGACCGCTTCTTCTCCATCCTGGCCCACGACCTCAAGAATCCGGTGCAGGCTTTACTGGGGCACGCTTCCTACCTGCGCAATGCGCTGCCCAACCTGATGAAAAGCGACCTGATCAGTATTTCTAACCACATTTACCGCTCTACCAATTCCGTCTATGAACTGTTGAACAGCCTGCTCGACTGGGCCAAATCGCAGTCGGAGCATCAGCTGATGGCACCCAAAGCCCTGTCGCTGGAGGCCATCGTGAAGCACAACGTATCGCTGGCCGAATCGCAGTGGAGGCAGAAGTACCTTGCGGTGGAGGTGGCGATCGACCCGAAGCACGGTGTTTTTGCCGATGCCCACATGGTCGATACCATTGTCAGGAATCTGCTCAGTAACAGCATCAAATTTACCCCGCCGCACGGCAGGATCACGCTGTCGTCGGAGGCGGCGGGCGATGGGGTGCGGCTCACCATCCGGGATACGGGCGTGGGAATGAACTCAGAGCAGTTGGCCAACCTGTTTCGGCTCGATCAGAAGCGGTATTCCAGGGGCACGGCAGGGGAGACCGGCACCGGCCTGGGAATGATTATCATCCGGGAATTTCTGGACCTGAACGGCGGGAGCGTCGAAGTAGAAAGCGCCGCCGACCAGGGAACGACGGTTCGCATCAGTCTGCCCAGAGCGCAGGAACCGATCCGGCCGGAGGTAACTTCTAATAGGTGGAATGAACCGATGCCTGAAATGTCCTCTTTCACGGGCAAAGCACATCCCGGCTGGATCGAAGATTATCCGCACCTGCTAGTCGATCAGCCAGCCATTTCCGAAGAAATACTGGCACCGATCAAAGGCAAGCGCGTGCTGATTGTAGACGATAACCAGGAGTTGCGGGCCTACCTGCGACTGTTCCTGTCGGGAACGCTGGAGATATTCGAAGCGGCCGACGGGCAGGAAGGACTGGAAAAAGCCGCCGACTGCCAACCCGCGCTGATCATTTGTGACATGCGCATGCCGGTCATGGACGGAACCACCTTTTGCCGGAACATCAAGGAAAATACTGCTACCAGTCACATTCCGGTTATTCTGCTCACCAGCCAGTGCGAAGAAGAAAGCCAGTTGTCGGGCTACGAAGCGGGTGCCGAAGCCTACCTCACCAAGCCCATCCGACCGGAGATGCTCTTCCGGGTGATTCATAACTTTATTCTCAACCAGGAAAAGATCCGGCAGCGCATGCGTACTACCTACGAAATCTACCTGGAAGACGCGTCGCTCAACAAGGTGGACACCGAATTCCTGAACAAAGTGACCACCTACATCGAAGCCAACCTGTCGGAGCAACACCTGGATGCGGAGGCCATCTGCGAACTGACCGCCCTGAGCCGGACGGTGCTGTACGCCAAGCTCAAGGCCATTACGGGGCAGGGAGTACACGAATTCATCCGTACCGTTCGCCTGAAAAACAGCATCCGGATTTTACTGGAAGGTCTCTTGAGTGTGAGTCAGGTGGCGTACGAAGTCGGCTTCAATAGTCCTTCGCATTATGTGCAGTGCTTTACCAAGCAGTACGGCCTGCCGCCCAAAGAGTATACGCGGAAGCTGAAGGAGGAGAAGATTTGATCAGCAAACAGGCTACTTAGAACCTGTGGGATACTGAATACCTTATAAACTAAGTTTATCGAAGTTGGTCTTGGTGCTTTATTCGGTGGTCTTGACTTTTCTAGCGCGTTTTTGTCACTTTTTTCTTGACAAAAAAGTAATCCCGGCGGGGAACCGCAAAAAGTCAAGCCTGTCCAATGCTTCCTCACTCAAGGCTTACGCGCCCCTCGCTGGACAGGCAGGCCAACCCGCCTAGACCACCGATCAATGTATTCTTAAACTTATTTTCGTCGCATTTTATTGAATACGCTGTTGACTAAACTCCTTTAAACAAACATCCATTTATTCATTAAGGTGGGTTAGCCTCTTTGCCCAGCGAGGGGCGCGTTGGCTTTGTGGGCGGAAGCATTGGGCGGGGCCGCCAAGGCAAAGTGCCCTTTTTGCGGTTCCCCTGGTACGCCGGAGCGGCCGGGATTACTTTTTGGGCAAGTAAAAAGTGACAAGAAAGATTGTGAATATTCTAACCCCCATAATTCAAGTTGTTCCATCAAATGAAAAGCTGGATTGACTTATTCAGACTGATGAAGGCAAGCCGGACTGCCTTTATAACTTTCCGAACGGGTGCTAAATCAATGCCGGGTGCGGAATCCTATCATTACGGCTTCATCATTGCCAGTCTAAATAAGCCTGTTTCTTTATGAAATTAAAACTCATTCTTCCTCTTTTGCTGCTGTGTACTTCAGTTGCGTTTGCCCAAACCCGCTTCAAAAGCCTCAATTATCTCTACCGCATATCCGGCAAGCAGACCGCTTCTGGTATCCACAACCGGGAACCCAATGCCCAACCGGCCCGCTGGACGAATGAAGTGTATGCGCAAACCGGCAAGTACCCGGCGCTGTGGAGCGGTGACTTCCTGTTTCAGGCCGACAACATCAACAACCGGGGACTAATGATTGAACAAGCCAAGACGCAGTGGAAAAAGGGCGCGCTTATTAATATCATGTGGCACGCCTGTAATCCGGCGTTTGCGCAGCCCTGCGGCTGGGATTCTACCGGCGTACTAAGCAAACTCACCGATGCCCAGTGGCAGGAACTGATTACCGACGGAACGAAGCTGAACCGGAACTGGAAAAGCCGGATGGATGAAGTAGCCGGATACTTACTGGATCTGAAAAATAACGGGGTGGAAGTGCTGTTCCGTCCCCTGCACGAAATGAACCAGGGTGCGTTCTGGTGGGGTGGCCGTCCCGGTCCTCAGGGCGCCGCCCGCCTGTATCAGATCACCCGCGACTACCTGGAAAAGCAAAAAGGACTGGATAACCTGATCTGGGTCTGGAACGTGCAGGATTTCAAAACGCTTTCCACGGATCTGGCTACCTATAACCCAGGCAAGGATTACTGGGATGTATTGTCGCTGGATGTGTACTGGAGCGATGGCAATGGCTATACGACAGAGAAATACCAGGCCATTGAGAAAGCAGCCGACGGAAAGCCATTCGCCATCGGAGAGTGCGAAGTACTGCCGACGACGGCTGAACTGGCGGCGCAACCCAGGTGGGTATTCTTTATGAGCTGGTCAGAGCTGACGTTTGAGAAACCCACGGCCCTGCCCGCCGTGAAGGCCATTTATCAATCTCCGCGGGTGGTTACGCTGGAGGCCATGCCCGGCTGGGAGAAGGGAACTGATTCAATGAAAGGTAGAAAAAAAGGCAAATCAGCAGTTGTACCGCGAGTTTCCAAAACCAGCCAGTCTTCCAGGTAGGGTATTATTTCAAAGTGTATAAATTGGTAAGTTAGTAGCGTAAGCGGTTGGTGTAAAATAATCAACGTTATTGATTATCAGCTTACAGCCAGTTTAGCATTTGTAACTCACTATCAGCTATGTATTTTAAAAGATCTCTGATTTCTCTTTTCTTGCTTTGTTTGACATCATGTGATCCCATTAAAGATGATTTCTTTTACTTTATTTTTGGTACTGACGAAATATCAATTCATCGGGTATGTTCAGATAATCCACCGCTATTTGGCGAAGGTAGATTTTTTGAAATATATTCCCTTTCTGAAGAGAATATAATTACGATCGTTAAACGTATTAACGAATTCCCAATTGATGTAGGTAAAAATCCAACGTATGATGTAGCTGTTTGGAAAGCAACCCCAGTTACTAAAAATGATTTAATATACGAAGAGTCTATATTAGAATTTGTACACAGGCAAATGTTAGAAGAAAAAAATGATTGTTTTGATGAGGCATCTATTAAAAAAATATTAAATGATAAAGGAAATTATTATTTGCCTTTATCTGATAATTTAGGAAGGATTAAATTATTTGTTTTAGATACTGAGAAGGCAAAGTTGTTTTTACTAACCTCCTTTATCTTATAACAGTCTGTTGGTTAGAGTCGGTAGATTTAGGCTCATCTGAAAGGCGACTAAAGAATATTACAAACGAAACACGCATTTCTAAAAGGAATGCTGCCTTGAAATAGTCGGACTAATCACCTAAGTAGAATCAAAGGACACTTTTGGTTCTTTGAATTCTTCTTATGCATAGCCCAGGCTTTCAAGCCTGGGCTACGAATTGTTTAAAACGTATTAAGTGTATTTCCCATCTAGCAAGCCACGTGGCTTGCTTTTTTGTTGCTGTGCCTTCTCTGGTTCCAACCAACTGTGCGATACCGACCCCGGAAATGCCTTTTTAATGCCCCTTTGGACAGATTCAACATGATTGCGGATGCCTGAGAAACGAATTCGGAGGCGAAGCCGGGTACTTTGTATCCTCTATTTAACCAACCAAACTAAAAGCATGAAACAGAAAACACGCCCCATATCACCGCCGCCAGACCGATTCCAGGCTGGCAGCAGCGTCTGAATTCCAGTCTTTTCAACCTGCTGTCGGAATCGCCAACTATCCCGCATTTCTCCTTTTCAGTGAGGTCCCCCGGTCATCAGGCGCTGACGGAATCCGATAGTACCAGAGTAGAAAAGACTAATGGAGAAATGCCAGTCCACCTATTCATTCATCTTTAACCCATTCACATGCTTCATTTATTTACTGTCTCGCTCAGGAAGCCCTCCCGCTGGCTGTCCTGCTGCTTTCTCTTACTTACCCTGCTGCTTCCGGTCTTCGCGCTGGCGCAGGGCATTACTGTCAAAGGGCAGGTATTCGGCGAAGGGAATGAACCCTTGCCGGGTGTAAACGTACTGCTGAAAGGTACCAGCAACGGCACCAGCACCGATGTCAAAGGCCAGTATTCCATCGACGTGCCCGATCCCAATGCCGTACTGGTGTTCTCCTTCATTGGTTATACGCCCGAAGAATTGCCGGTGAAAGGCCAGAGCACGCTCAACGTTACCCTGATGCCCGATATCCGCTCGTTGTCAGAAGTGGTGGTGGTTGGTTACGGTACCACAAAGAAAAGCGACCTGACCGGCTCGGTCGCTACGTTGAAGGGCGGAGAACTGAATAAAACGCCTTCGGCTTCGGTAGACCAGTTGTTGCAGGGAAAAATTCCCGGCGTGCAGGTCATTACCTCTTCCGGTCAGCCGGGAGCGGGCGCTACCATCCGCATCCGGGGCGTGAGTTCGCTCAACGGTTCCAACAGTCCGCTGGTGGTGGTCGATGGCTTTCCCTGGGGCGATGCCGGCAACCTGAAGCAGATCAACCCGGACGACATTGAATCCATCGAAGTGCTGAAAGATGCTTCGTCGGCGGCCATTTACGGTTCGCGGGGTGCCAACGGCGTCATCATGATTACTACCCGGCGGGCCAAAGCCGGTACGCCCCGGGTTTCCTTCAACTCCCTGACTACGCTTTCTACGCTGGCCGTTAAGCCTGACGTGTGGAGAGATCCGGTAGAGGAGGCTTTGTACGCCAACGAAGCCGCGTTGAACGGCGGCACGGCTCCCGGCGAACTGCCATTCATCGGCGTTACCCGGGCGGGTTACTACGCCCCTTCGGTAGAAGAGCTCCGCGGCATTCACCCCACCAAATCGCCCTGGCCTTACAATACCGACTGGGTGGATCTGGTGTACCGCAATCCCATTTCGCAGAACTATACGCTGGGCGTTGACGGCGGCACCGAAAACACGAAATATTCCGTGTCGGGCAACTATTATAAGGAAGAAGGGCTGGTCATCAACAACGGTTACGACAAGTACACCGGGCGGCTTAACCTGGAGCAGAAGATTTCCAACCGCCTTTCGATGGGCACCAACCTGATTCTGACCTATACCAACAGCCACGGTCGCGGACTGGGGGCCGGTCGTTCGCGCATCTTCCCGGTGTACGACAGCCTGGGCAATTATTACAAGACGGGTCCGCAGGACTGGAACCACCCCATTCAGCAGGCCAACGAAGTACTGGACAAGACGCGCACCATCGACGTGCTGGGAACGGTGTTCGCCTCCGTGAAAGTGACCGACTGGCTGCAGTTTCGTAGTCAGCTCAGCACGAAGTACGGCAATTCAGTGCGCGACGTGTACGAACCCCGTACGGCTACTTTTACAGGCAACCAGGACCGGGGCTTCGGGGCCATTTACAACGGCAACTACAGCGATCTGCTCAACGAAAATTATTTCACCATCAATAAAATGTTTGGCAACGCGCACTACCTCAATCTGGTGGCAGGGAATGGCATCCAGGTGACGACCAACCGCTTCTCTAACCTGATCGGCCGGGAGTTCATCGCCGACAACCTGCAAAACGAAGCCCTGGGCGATGCCGTTAACCGGACCATTCAGAATTCGCTGACCAAATCGACGCTGGAGTCGTGGTACGGAAGGGCCAACTACACGCTGAACAACAAGTACCTGTTTACCTTCACCGGCCGGGCCGACGGTTCTTCCAAGTTTGCCGAAAACAACAAGTGGGCTTTCTTCCCCTCGGGTGCCATCGCCTGGAAAGTGAACGAAGAGGCCTTCATGCAGAACTTCAGCGCCGTGTCGGAACTGAAACTGAGGGCCAGCTTCGGTCTGACCGGTAACCAGGGCCTGAATCCGTACCAGTCGCTGGACCGCTTCGGGACGGGCAAGTACTGGAACGGCACCACCTGGGAAACGGGCTTTGGTCCGGGTATTCAGGGCCAGCGCAACCAGCAGAACATTGCCCTGATCGAAGGCATGGAAAACAAGGACCTAAAGTGGGAAACGACTACCTCCTGGACGTATGGCATCGACCTGGGTTTCCTGGATCAGCGCTTTACCCTGACGGCCGACTACTACGTGAAGAACACCCGCGACCTGCTCAGGGAACGTGCCCTGCCGCCTTCGGCCGGTATCGACAAGCAGCTCATCAATGACGGGGAAGTGAATAACCAGGGCGTGGAACTGGGATTGAGCGCCCAGATTTTTCGCCGCGACAACCTGAACTGGACCGTGGGCGGTAACATCACCGTCAACCGCAACCAGGTGGTAGCGATGGGCGAAACCAATATGGTGGTCGCCGATCCCAACGGGCTGGTGGAAGACGTACGTCAGAACATCAACTGGTACCAGGTGGGACTGCCCGTCAACATGTTTTATGGATACAAGGTAGACGGTATTATTCAGAAAGGAGAAAGTGTAACCGGCCTGACGGGCAACGAAGGTGCTCCCGGCGAATTTAAGTACGTAGACCTGAACGGCGACGGAAAGATTGACGGCGACGACCGCACCATCATCGGCAATCCCAACCCCGACTTCATTTACAGCTTCAACACCCAACTACAGTTCAAGCGCTTTGACCTGTCGGCGCAGTTGTATGGCGTGCAGGGCAACGACGTTTTCGACCTGCGGAAGTTTACGCAGGCCAACAAACTGCTCCGCTGGACGGAAGACAATCCTTCCAACGAATTTCCCCGGGCCAACAACGCCCGCTACGGTTACGGCAACGCCGGCCGGGCCTCCGACTGGTTCGTGACCGACGGCTCTTTCCTCCGCATTCAGAACGTGACCATCGGCTACAACGCCAAGCCCAACCTGATCAGGGGAATTTCCAGTTTGCGGGTATTCCTGTCGGTCAACAACCTGTACACCTTTACCAAATTCAACCCTTCGTACGATCCGGAAGTGGCCGAAAGAGGCGTACACTTCGGCAGTTATCCCCGCCCGCGGGCTTTCTCATTGGGTATCAACGTCGGATTCTAATCATCAAAAACCAGGAAATTATGCAACTCAGAAAAACCATATGCAGCTTCGTACTGGGGGCTTCCATGCTAACGGCCTGTGCCAATCTGGAAGAGGAACCGTACGGATTTACCAACACCAAGGACTTTTACAAAACCGAAGCGGAAGCCCGGGCGGCGCTCACCTACGCCTACGCCGGGATGCCCGAAGTGGGCTACTATTCGCGCATCTACTACGTTGTGACCGAAGTACCGACCGAAAACCTGACGATCAAGGGCGACGCCGGAGCCGACCAGAAAGAGCTGGACGAATTGCGTACCGTGGCCAACAACGACGCCCTGACGGTGATCTGGGGCTATATGTACAACAGCATCCTGCGGGCCAACGCCGTGATTGTCAACGTGCCGAATGCGCCCATTGCCGAAAACGTGCGTCAGCAACTGGTGGCCGAAGCGCAGTTTCTGCGGGCTTTGCACTACTTCAACCTGGTGCGCCTATACGGAGCCGTTCCCCTGCGTACCGAACCCATTACCGTAGCCAACCAGTCGTACATCAAAAAATCGCCCATCGACAAGGTGTACGAACTGATCATTGCCGACCTGAAAGCATCGGAAGCGCACATTGGGACGGCCAAAATCGAAGGAAGAGCGAACGTGGTGGCGGTGCAGTCGCTGCTGGCCAAAGTATACCTGCACCTGGCTTCGTCTAAAAGCTCCGGCTCCAAGGACTACGGGTTCGTGACCGATGCCGACCAACTGTATACGGAAGCCCGCACCTACGCGGAGAAGGTAGTGAAAGGCCAGTCGATGTACGGCTTTGTAAACCGGCTGCGCGATATCTTCAATACCGATGTGTACAAGAAGGCCGCCGTGGGTGAGCACATCTTAGACGTGGCCGTAGATCAGTCGGGCGAAAACGAGGGCAATTACTCCAAGCTACCCAGCATGTTCATTCCCGCCCTGGGCCGCGACATGTACATTGACGATGACGGCAAGCAGATCAAGATTGAGTCGGGCTGGAACCACTTCCAGATGGAAAACGGCATCTACGGCAGCTACGCCGACAATGACAAACGCAAAACGGAACTCATTGCCACCACGGTAAAAGATGCCACCGGCACCAGTACCACGCTGAGCATTAACGACTGGTCACGGCCCTTCACGCTGAAATTTCTGGACCCTGCCCGCACGGGTGATAAGAGCAGCGTCAATTCGTCCGTGATCCGCTATTCAGACATTCTGCTGGTGTACGCCGAAGCCTGCGGCCCTACCGCGGAAGGGTACGCGGCCATCAACCAGATCCGGAACCGGGCGGGCATCGGTGATTTGCCAGAAGGACTGAGTGTAGCCGATTTCCGCCAGGCTGTGCTACAGGAGCGCAAATGGGAACTGGCTTTCGAAGGCCACCGCCTGTTCGACCTGCGCCGCACCAATCAGATGGAAGCGATGGCCGCCCAGTACGGCAAAACCATCACCGGCGACGCGTACTTCTTCGCCATTCCGCAGAAAGAAGCCGACACCAATCCGGAAATCAACAATTAATCAAAAGGCGGGCGTATCGCAGCGCCCGCCTTTTCAACCCATTCAATAACGGAAACAACCTATGAAAAAAGATACTTTTCTATTTAGAATTACGGTCTTCCTGATCGTGATGGCGGGCTTGGGTGCCTGCAAGAAAGATCCTTACGAAGGCATCACCAGCAATGAGCGCTCCATCGAAGCCTTTCAGTTGGCCAAAGGCCAGATGGGACCGGCCGAAATTGACCGGGCGGCGGGCAAAGTCCGTATTTACGCCGTTACGCAAGGATTGGACTTGACCCAGGTGGCGCCTCAGATCCAGACGTCCTATAAGTCGAAAGTGAGTCCGGCTTCGGGTGAGCCAGTGAACTTTGCCGCTAATAACAATGCGTTCAAGTATACGCTGACGGCCGAATCGGGGCAGACGCGCGAATGGACAGTCGAAATCGTGCCGTTCGTAGAAACCCTGGAAGGAAAGTACCGCATTCAGTCGCTGGCCGTGTACGGCGGAACGGGACCGGAATACGGGGGCGCTGCCGTGCTGAAAATGATGGACAAACCCTGGGCCTGGCCGGCAGCGGATGGGCCAGCCGCCGAAATGGACAATGAACTGACCTTTGCCCTGACGGGCGTGACCGAAGACGGCAACACTTTCGGAACGGTCACTAACGACGCCGGAGCCGATGGCTTGTACGCCGACTTTACCTTCGTACTGAACCCCCGGACGGACGTGAATCACTTCTACCGCACCATTCCCAAAGGACAGGGTACCTGGCTGCGCAACTATGCCAACAATACCGTCACCTTCACCTTTGCCGACGGCAGTACCAAAACGGGCACGTTCAACGGTCCGGGAAGCGAAGACCTGGGCAACGGACAGAGCAAAACCCTGACGGATCAGGCCTTCGCCTTTACGCTTAACGGCACCGACGACTGGGGAAATATCTACTCCGATTATGATAAATTCGTGAAAAAGCCCCGCAAATTTTGGATTGAGGTAAAGAAGCAATAGATATGCTTTAGTGTAGAATAAAAAACCAGCACGGATAAAGTGCTGGTTTTTTATTGGCAAAGTCATTTTTATTTATCGCATGCTCACCTGTCCCGGTTCGGAGGGGATGCTGTTCATCGTGTACCAGGCTTCGGTGACCCAGAGGTTTTGTCCGGTGGCACTGGTGATGGTGTTCCGGTTGAGGCGCAGGTAGACAATGTGTTTGGGTTTCATGCCCGCCAATTGCAGAAATACCTTCTTACGATCGGCTGAAACCGTGACGTTCTGAATTTTCAGTTTCTCTTCGTCCAGTTTGGGTCCACCGTAGTCGGCGGTGGGTTTGTACCACCACTGCATCACGGTATAGTCAGAGGCTTGCGTTCCCACGCCTTCTTTCAGGGGTTCGGTCAGTTCAATCTCCACCCCGTTCGACTTCGCCCGCACGGCCAGCATTTCAAAAGCCGTCTTGCCGTTGAAAGCCAGCTTCTGCAGCCCATAGTGCAGTTTGCCGGTATGGCTCCAGTTGCCGGTAGAGCCTACGCCGCCTGCGTACAGGGCACCGTCCGGCCCCCAGATGAGGCGGTTGATACCCGCTTCCAGGCCCTGGCTGAAGTGGAAGACCGCGCCCTGGTAAGCCCCGTTCACTTTTTCGGCAAACACCCGCTTGATACCTCCGTTGGTTACTTCGCCGTGAATCATCTGGTTTTTGTAAGGCCCTACGTCCAACTTGGCGGGCTGGCTCGGCGAATTGCCCACTTCATCCTGTGGCAGCCATACCACCGGCAGGGTTTCGGTCTTGTTGGCAGTGCCTTCAAAATCGACCGAACGGGAGCCGTACCAGGCACCCGGCTGCAGGTGGATAATCTTGCTGGCGGGCAGCCAGTCGCCCTGGTTGTCGGCAATGAAGATTTCGTCGTCTACACCGTAACCAATGCCGTTGGGCGTGCGCAGCCCCGAAGCGATAAACTCAAACGAGCCGTCTTTCCGGGAAATCTTCACCACTTTGCCCCGGTCGGGAATCTGCGGTTGGGTGCTGGCACCGCCCGGATTGATGGCCGTCGCCAGGGTACCGTAGAAGTAGCCGTCTTTGTACAGCAGACCAAAGGCAAATTCGTGGAAGTTGGCCGACACTTTCCAGCCGTTGCAAACCGTCTGGTATTCGTCGATCAGGTCGTCCTTGTCGGTATCTACCAGGCGGGTGAGTTCCTGCTTCTGCAATACGTAAATATCACCGTCTACCACCTTCAGGCCCAATGGTTCGGCCAGCCCATACGCAATGCGTTTTGCCTTGATCGCTTTGGGATCTTTACCGGTTACTCCTTCCAGCAGAAACACTGAACCCAGCGAATCCCAGGTGCTCACGACCATCCGGCCATCGGGCAGGAAGTCCAGGCCACCTACCTTGGGATGGAAGTCATCCGGACGGGCCTGGGAAAGCGTAAAGCTGGGGTGTACAGCCGTGAGCGGAGCCGCATCGCCCGGTATAAGGTTTTTCCCGGGGGCACTTGCCAGCGGTTGAGCTCCGGTTTTCTTGATCTGCGAACCGGTAAATGTAAAGACGTCGGGTGGAATCACTGTAAATTCTTTGCTACCGTGGGGACGCCATTGCAGGGAAAGTCCTTTTTCTCCACCTCCCTGGAAATATTCGACCCGGAAGGAGTGTTTGCCGACCTTCAGGTTCATTTCAGCATCGCGGAAAGCCAGCGGGTGATTGCCGCCGTTATCAGCCACCATTTCGTTGTCAATCCACAGTTTGGAGCCGTCGTCACTCACAATCCGGAACACCACGTTAGTGGTTTGCTTCAGGTTGATCAAGCCCGAGGCGTGAATGGCCACGTTGTCGCCCAGGTCGTTCAGCTCCTCATCCGGAAAATGCAGGGCATTGACCTTGCCGGAAGCAATAGGCTGCATTTCATCGTTGATTTCGGGCAGGTCGTTGAGCGCTTCTTTGAATTTGTAGACGTTCACGGCGATGCCCGGCGCTTCGGCCTTGGCGTCCACTTTCCCCGATTCAAGTTCTTCGAAACGGACGGCGAAGCTTGGTTTGGGCATCAACTTCACGGTTTCGTTAGACGGAGCCTTCTTCTTTTCTTCTTCGGCATCCAGGGCCAGGATGTAGGAAACCATGGCGTTGGCGTCTTCACGGGCCAGGTCGGGATGCGGCGTCATCGGAACGGCTCCCCAGTTACCGGCACCGCCCTGTATTACTTTGCTCACCAGCTGACCCAGCGCCTGCCCGTTGTTGGGATAGCGTTTGGCAATGTCCACGTAGGCCGGTCCCACGGTTTTTACGTCTTTGTTGTGGCAGGTATTACAGTCGCTTTTGGCAAATAGCGCCTGTATTTTATCTTCTCCTTCTTTGGCTTCCTGCGCCGCAATGGCGGTGGCTGGTTTGGCGGTAAAATAGGCCTTGAAAGTAGTAGGTTCGTTGCTTTTGAGCAGCAGCGTGCCGTCTATTTTCAGGTATTTCTTTCCTTCCAGGGTTTCGTCGCCCTGGTGAGAGGCCGTGAACTGTCCGGTCGTCTGGTAGTCGCCTTCCGCCTGAAGCGAATTCAGGTGCATCTTCAGCCCGACCTGCGTACCAGCGGGTACGTCGGAAACCGTAAATACGCGTTCCAGGCCCACTTTGCCGCCTTCCGCCGATACGAATTCAGGGCGTTCCTCCACAGCGATCCGCTGGCCCTGATGCATCAGCTCATACCGGATGCTTACCTGGTTGTCTTTGATAGCGTGACCTTTGTAGATCACCTCCGGCGTGGATTCCTGTCCGTTCACGATCAGCCGCCAGGGATTTTCGTCGGGTTCCTGGAAGAAGGGAATGCCCTGACTGGTAGGTTGCGGTCCGTGGGCCGTGGTATATACCGGTCCGTCGAAGTTGATTCCGCCGGTCCAGGCCTTGTACAGGCCGCCCGTCTGGGTGTTGTAGGCTACCCACAGATCTTTGTTCAAGGCGATGCTCAGGATGCGGGGCTTTTTGTCCAGCACCGACCGCAGTACCCAGGCTTCGTAGGGTCGCTCCACTGTTGAACGGGAACCTTTGCTGCATGCGCCCAGCAGCAGGATGCCCACCAATAATGAGGCAGTGATTCGTTTGGTTTGATTCATAATGGTAATTAAATAGTTTCGGCTAAATGGTTGACGAATGTTGCTTGCGGAGGCAAAGATGAATCATTTCAACAATTTTTAAAAATAGGTCGTTCTGAAAATAATTATAAGGTAGCTTGTTATTTGAGAATGTATGATAATTTCAATATGTAAAATTTACAATAACAAACTTTTGTAATGCACGCATTATGCGCTTATCCGGAGATAGGGGAGGAGGGTAAGTTGTTTGATCGGTTCTGCCTTTACTTGCCAGTACCGCTTGAAAGCTTCAAGGAGGGGTTCGCTGTTGGCAGAAACAGACCGCGCTGATACCATTATGTATACTAACGTAGACATAATGGTATCAGCGCGGTTAATTAAGCTCCGAAACCGGAACGATATCAGCAAATTTGACTGCCAGAAAGGGCGGTTTTATCACTTCTCTTGGCGCAAACTACGTTCATCGAACATCTGATTATTTAACCATCGGCCTTAGCGTCTTCTTGCTTCCCGATTCTCTCTGCCGGCTCCTGAATATGGTACCAGTCAAAATTGCGGGTCAGGGCCATAATGCCGGCCAGGATCACCAGTAAGCCCAGGCTACCCATCAGCAGGGCGTAATCGGCCAGTTGAAGCAGCGAATAGAAAAACCCGTAGAGCAGCAGCAGCATGCCTGCGATCATACCCGTCACCAGGCGATTCCGGAAAATACCCCAGGTGTAAAAAGTGATCAGCACTATGATGGCCAGACAACTGATCCAATAGGCCAGGTCGAAGGCCAGGTGTTCGGAAAGGGAAAGCAGCAGGATGTAAAACAGGCAGATGGCAAAACCAATCAGCAGGTACTGGATGGGATGAATACGGCGGCGATTGATGATTTCCACGAAGAAGAAGGCCAGGAAAGTGAGACAGATAAACATTTCCTTGTACTTGGCAGAGCGCATGGTTTTCTGGTATTCATCCAGTGGCAGCAGTAAGCGTACCCCGAACGGAGCCGCATCCGATAAGTCGGCCACCCGGTCGACGGTACTGGCGTACACTTCCTCATCCCGGTACGACTGACGGTCTTCCGTATTACCGATGTACCTGCCCAGCCCCTGTTGCGGATAGTTTCGGTTCAGGTGCAGTACTTTCCATTCGGCCTTGAATCCATCGGCATCGACAGTGCGCTGGGTGGGCAAGAAACTGCCTTCAAAACTGGGATTGTTCCAGGGGGCCCGAAGCGATACGTTCGTTTCTTTCCCGAAAGGGAGAAAGTGCAGGTACTTGCTTCCGTTGAGCTGAAGGTCGTACTGAAAGGCGTGGGTGGTATCGGTGTTGAGCCGCAAGGGAAAATGCAATCCCGAAGCAAAGATGTCGTTGCTGGGAATGCCCGGATTAAAATCATAGTCCTGTCCATTCATGCGGAAAGAAATGGTGTTTTTAATTCCCTTCATGTCCGTAATTCCCAGCGAAATGAAGGCATCGTTCAGTAAGAAATCCGAAGCAGGAATGGGCAGCTTGGAAAGATCAGGTTGGGGGAAGGTGCCGCTGATGCGCAAACGGGCGTTGTAGAGCACCACCACGTAAATGCCCCGATGACGGGCTTCCGGCTGGATACTGCCTTCTACGTTCAACTGATCGGGCAGAAAATGGGCATAGCGAATCACGGTTTCGGTCTTACCCTGGTTATCCTTCAGATAGCTTTTGTAGGGGATGCTCAGCACCGGTCCGCCCAGGGTTTGGGTACCACCCCATTTGGCGCTGACTTCGTCCGTCGCCTCATCCCGAATCCGTTCCCGTTCGCGGATCAGGGAGGTCATCATGGAAGTCGGAATCATCAGCACCAGAATCAAAAATCCGATGATAAGCAGTTTTAAGGTAACAGAACGCTTCGCCCAATCATTGATACGTTCGAACAAGGTGTTTTTTTCCATACAATAGTAGCTTTTTGTGAATAAAAGTACTTTGAAAAACAAAGTAAAAAAATGCCCTGCACATATGCAAGCTTTTAACCGGGAGATTATTCAGCCGGGGTGGTCGTTTTTGCGGGCAGCATTTTCAGGGCGTGGTGGCGGGCAACTGTCGGGTGCCGATCTGGTGTTTGGGGTGGGTGCTTGGGAGTCTGCGTAATTCTCTTTCAGTCTGAAATGCACACTTTGTCCGTATGGAAGGGGAGAGGAGACGGTTTTTTATGCTTTATTTCCCATTAGGGGCAGACACCCAATGTCTACTACCGTATAAACCCTAATTTGGAATCAATATTTCTTGAAAGCACTTCATTTCCCTTGGAGAAGTTTTGTATTTTTGTTGTTGAAAAAAATAATCCAGCGACCGATGCAACCCAAGCCTATCAAAGAAGGGGACAAAGTTACTTTTCAATGGCGTCCCGGCTATCGCGGCCCCCTGCGTGATGGTGAAACCGTCTTCGTTCTGGCCGTGAATGAAGGGGAGATCAAAGTGAGGTATCGTCTCAACCAGGAAGAAACCCTGCGTGCCGAGCACCTGTATCATTCCGGCTCCGCGCTTAAGTAGATAACAGCTAACGTTCTCCTATGGGAGCGTTCAGTACGTTTTTTCGTGTCTCTGCACATAGATTGCGCTATTCAGGCCAGCCATTGATTCATTGAATGGTTGACTTGGGTGCCTCATTGAACATCATTACCGGCAAAGACTTTACTGTAAAAAGGGAAAGCTCCGGTAACTGGTAACTGCGCAAAACCGATTCAGAAGCTGGACAATCACCTGGTCTGAAGCCTGGATTTGCAGGAATCAGCACTGTTCGTTCTCATGTCAGACCAGGCCGCGTTTCATCGCCTCTTTCACCAATCCCACCGTATTTTTCACCGAAAGCTTCTGCACCAGATTGAGACGGTGCGTTTCGACGGTGCGCAAACTGATAAACAGGCGTTCAGCGATTTCCTGGTTGGAATATTCTTCGGCAATGAGTTGCAGAATCTCTTTCTCCCGTTTGGTCAGATGCACTTCGCCGAATCGTCGTTTGCCCGTAGCCAGTTCTTCCATGACGGTATCACGGATGGCCGGGTCCAGGAAGAGCTTGCCCGCACGCACTTCTTCAATGGCCGTACGAAGCGTTTCCTGATCCGTATTTTTCAGCAGGTAACCCCTGGCTCCGTTGCGCAGCATCTGTTTGACGTAGTAGACCTGATCGAAGTTGGTGAGGGCAATGATGCGAATGGAGGGATATCGGTTGGTAATCTCTTTGCAAAGGTCGATGCCACTGGTGTAGGGCATTTGAATATCCAATAGCAGCACATCCGGTAAATGCGCTTCCAGGAGCGGTAGCAGATCGGAAGAGCCGGTACTTTTCAGTACAATCTCTGCCTGCGGAAACTTCCCCAGCATCAACGATAACCCCTGAATAATCAGTTGCTGGTCGTCGGCAATGGCTATTTTGATGGTATCCATAGTTTTTCTGTGTACGCTTGAGATAAAGGGCAGGCAGTCAGTTCGATATACACTGCCGTTCCTTTTCCCGGTTCCGAATCGATTTCCAGGGTGCCGCCCAGAGCGTCTACCCGGGTTTTAAGGGATGAAAGTCCTAAGCCGGCACCTTTTTCGGTTGCCTGTGGGCTGAACCCTTTTCCGTCGTCTTCAACCGAAATGGTGAGTGTGTCGCCCTGTCGGCTCAGTTGTACCAGCGCCCGGGTGGCGTCGGCGTGTTTGAGAACGTTGTTGACCAGTTCCTGCACCATGCGATACACCGCCAGTTCAAAGCTCTCCGGAAAACGGCCGATCTGACCTACCGTCTGGTAATCGAGCCGGAGTGAGCCCCGGGTGTCTATTTTCTGACAGAAAAGGTGCAGGGCTTCGTCCAGACCAAAGCGGCTGAGCATATCGGGCATCAGGTTGTGAGCAGTTTTACGTACTTCCGCCGATGCCTCATCGAGCAGGACCAGGCCGTTGGCGTAAGTCAGGGCATTTTTCAGATCAGGGTATTCATTCTGCAAAGTGCTGAAATGCATTTTTACGGCCGAGAGGAGCCCGCCAATTCCGTCGTGCAAGTCTTTGGCAATTCGGGAACGCTCCCTTTCTTCGCCCTGGATCATTGCTTCCAGCGTTTGCACTTCCCGGTTGGCTTCCAGGGCGGCCATCCGTTGTCTTTGCAGGCGTTGTTGCTGCTGATAACTGTACCAGAAAAAGGCCACCGTCAGCAGTAAGACAAGTGCACCGCCGGCTACCAGCCACGATTGCCGGTGCAGGCGGTTGTCTTTCTGGGCGATGATCAGTTGCTTTTCGGCCAGCTCACGGTCTTTTTCGGAGGCCTGGTATTGGATAGCCAGACGCTGATAATCACGTTTGAGTACATCAGAAGCAATGTCTTCCTTCACCCGTCCCAATCTTTCCAGCAGATGCAGCGCCGTTTTAAAGTCGCCGATTCCTCGGTAAATGAGAATGCCGTTTTCCAGCGTTTCCACCAGTTCGGCCCGGTAGCCCAGGGTATCGGCCAGTTGCAGGGCTTGCCGGTGTTCCCGCAGGGCTTCGGCGAACCGGCCCTGGTGAAAGTACACCCGCGACAGCCGCGAAGACGTAACCAGCCGGATGCTGTTGGCCTGGTACTGTCGGTTTTGCAGCAGCTCCGTTTCGGCCAGCCGGTATTGGCCGGTCTGAATGTGAATGGCGGCCCGCAGGCTCCGCACGTAGGTCTGTAAATCCGGAATGCGGTGGGTTTCTGCAATCTCCATGGCCCGCTGGCAGTAGGCCAGCCCCTCCGCCGGATTGGCACGGTAGGTTTGCAGGCCCTGCACATAGAGGCCATAACCGATGCCCCGGTCGAAGTGGAGTGGCAGCGACAGGCGATACCCCTTTTCTCCGTAGGCAATGGCGTCATTTTCAAAACCCTGTACCCGGTAAATGTCGAAAAGTTGAAAATGGTGGAACGCATAGGCAATGGAGTCCTGCCGATTGTGGAGATGGCCTTCAAAGGCTTCCGTTACGCGGTCGGTATAGCGCATAGCCAGATCGAGCCGCCCCAGGTTCTTATACGTATTGGCCAGGTTGGCCAGCAGTTTGATCAGCAGGAGTGGGTGCTTACCCGCAGTGGCTACTTCAATGCCTTCCTGGTAAGGGCCAATGGCTTGAAGAAAATTGCCCCGGATGGCGTTCAGGTCGCCTTCCTGTTTGAGACATTGGGCGTAGGAAGCGCTTTTGGGATAAGGAGCGCTCAGTTTTTTTGCCTTCTGCACGTAATAATATGCCGAATCACTGCCAGTATAGTAGAATTGGGTCGCGTAGTCCAGGTAGGCCTGCACTTTAGACGTGTCTTCTACCGGCCGACGGATCACCTGCGCCAGGCTATCGTAGCGAAAATCGAATTGCTGCGCCCAGACAGGTCGGTTTTCGGCTCCCGGTATAAAAAGGGAGAGGGCAACTGCCAGTAAAAGTTTACTCAAAATGTCGGGCATACGCGGGCTTTTAGACAAAGATAAACAGGCAAAGCGCCTGATATCTACGTAGTACTACTGAATTTTATAATCGGGGAATCTTACTGATAAATAAGGGTTTAGCGTCGGATACCTTTGCAGAGCAATAAAACCCCATATCATGAAAACTAAATCCGTTTTTCTCTTTTCGGTTGCCCTGCTGATGGTGCTGGCAACCGCTGCCTGCAAAGAAGAAAGTGTATTGCCTGACTTTCCACGGGAGCAGCCCGCTCCTCCCTCCAACCGCCCTCCGACCGTACCAACCCCACCAACCGGTTCGGACATCCGTTTGAAAAAGATCACCTGGTCGGCCCTGGACTTCAAGACCTTCTTCTATGATGAACAAGGTAAATTGCTAAGGTATTACTTCCAATACAACAATGTACAGGGAAGCAATTCGGTACACCGGGAGCAGTATGACTACAGTTATCGGGCCGATGGAAAATTGATTGAGCTGAAAACCCGGGCTGGAATCCGCTTTGTCTACACCTACCAGAATGGGGTCTGGAAAGAAGCTACGGCCTACGACATTACGCTAAAGGCTCGTAAGCATTATCAGTTTGAGTTCAATGACCGGCAGCGACTGGTTGCGTACCGCAGTTTCACACTGACGGCCGACGGCCAGCAGATTCCCGAATCAAGGGTGTTTCTGAGCTACGATGCAGTGGGCAATCTGACCCACTGGAAAGAGGAATGGTATCAGGAAAACGGCCAGACTTTTACGAAAGGCAACGAAATTGTTTTCTCTGACTTTGATGAACAGAAGTACGTGCCGTACGGAGAAACTTTTGGCGATGTGCTGCACCCCCTGCATTTCTGGGTCAATAATCCGGGAAAGAAGGTGTTTGTGGGTACTGATGACACACAATACTATCAGTATACCTATAACGCTGCCGGCTATCCCCTGAGTAAAAGTACCCGTTCTTCCCGCTCTACTGTGGAGCTACGGGCTACGTATGAATACTGAAAGTCAATGGCGACGAAGTGAGCAGGCATACCTGTCAGGATGAAAACCTGACAGGTTTTGCAGTTCTTTTGGTGATTATATCGGTACTGCCAGACTCAACAGGGAAGAAGTGGCCTTTAGGCCGATTTTTTCCATTGCCGTTTTGCTGAGTTCAAATTTGGGTCGGCTGGCTTCCTCATCCAGAAAGACGTTGATGGCGCTTCCCTTTTGCCCTTCGCCTTCACTTACAATCAGGACAGAATCATTGGCTAAAGCGTCTACCAGGGTTTTGATCGCCCTGCTTTCCTTTCGGTTGACGAAAAGAATGTGGCAGGTTTTGATGTCTGTCAGCTGCTCCGTATTGCCAAACTGCTTGATCACGACCGCCCGGCCCCGGATTTTCATCTGGCTGGCAATGGTTTTCAGTTCACCCACCACCGGCGAATTGCCCAGCACCCCGATCACAAAATCACCGGTTTCGACCTGGGCAGGCCATTGGATTTGCTTGGCAAAGTTGAAGAGAAAGACGGAGGTAATCCGACCGTCCAGTTCCTGGGCCTTAGCGGCAGACAGGTCCGATACCCACAAAAAGACAATGACCAGAAATACACTTAAACGGGTAGGCATGGCTTGAATCAGTGTTTGGCGTTGAACGGTAAATGATAAGTTATTCGGGCAATGACTTCGCGCGAAGGACCCGGCAGGGCGACGTGGCCCCCGTTGTAAGGTTGGATGAAGGCTACTCGTTCGTTCAGCAAATCGTACACGCCAATGCCCGCATCGAGCCCTTTCAGCAGAAAATGCTGTTTCCGGACGAACAGATTGCACAGAAACACGGGGCGGAAGCGGCCGATCTGGTCGGGACTTACGTATCCGTAACGGCTGCTCTGCAGGGAGAACGAAGGATTGACGCTCAGGTTCGAAACAATTTTGAAGCTGGCATTGAGATTCACCTTGTGCGCCGGAAAAGCCAGCCGGACAGCAGATGGTTCGGGCAGTTCATAGGCATCTACCTGACGTCGGCCTGCCGTGGAATAAAACGCGTAATTGGCATTGACAAAACCCCAGTGGCCTTTCCACTTCAACTCCAGTTCCAGGCCCCGGCTGCCGGTTCGTTCGTAGTTCCGGTACATCTCCGTGTCGGTGATAATATCGTAGCTGTAAACAATGGGGTTGGAAGTGTGAATATCGAACAGATTGACGCTCAGTAGGGTAGCTTTTGAAAGCTGGTAGCCTGCCTCCAGTTCAATCACCTGCGTTTTTTCGGGCTTCAGATGCTGATTGACTGCCAGGTTGATGTTTTCGATGCCAGGTGCCCGGAAAGAGTTGGCGTACAGCAGTTTGAGGTGGAGTTTATCCATTTTGCGGGTAATTCCGATGCGGGGCACGAAGGCCGATCCGAAGGCACTGTTGTAATCATACCGCGCTCCTACGGTCAGGTAAGCCAGCGAATGCTTAAAGAGCATTTGGGTAAACAAGGCCTGGTTGCTAAAGTTCAGCTGCAGTTGCTCATTATAAAAAGGCTGACCATCCCGGGAAAGCGAATAGGCCAGGTCATCAAAGAACTCACCTCCAAACACCAGATTGAGTTTCCGGGAAAGGTCGTAATGAAGGGTCAGGTTGCCCCGGTAGCGGTGAGCCGCCCGATCGTAGGCGGGCATTTCATCGGCAGCCTGGGTGTTGCGCCAGGGGAGTTGCCGCTTGAAATTGAAGCGGGGCGTCAGCGTCAGCTTCGAATTGATTTTCCAGGTATACTTCAACTCCGCCAGGTACGAATCAAAAGTGAGGACGTAGGGCTGGCTCAGCACCATATCATAACCACTCCGGTCGGTAGTCTGGTAACGGTCAACGATGGCCCGGAAACTCCATCCTTTGTAAGCCAGACCCAGGTTGACATTGAAAGGATTGAGAGCTGACTGCCCGGCCATGCGGTACGATTCCTGCCGGTAGCTGGTATCGACGCGTTCAATCTGATTGCCCTGATAAACGGTGTCAATCCGGTCGATGGTGTTCTGAAGGCCCTGGTAAGTCTGGTCGCTGCGCTGCCCCTGTCCCACGAACACCGCCAGACTGGCAGCCAAATCGCCCCAACGTTTTCCGGCCGACACACTCAGGTTGCGCCGCCCGTAGGTGTCGGTCATCTGTCCGTAGGTACCCGTAATTTGCAAGCCTTTCAGGTCGTCGTGGTTTTTGGTAATAATGCTGACCACTCCGTATTCGGCGTAGCCGCCGTAAATGGCCGATCCTGGTCCGCGAATGATTTCAATGCGCTTGATCTGGCTCACGTCGAAGTGATTGCCGAATACCAGAGTGCTGTACAGCGTTTCGTTCATTTCCTGTCCGTCGAGCAACAGCAGCACTTTGCCTTCGTGCGCCCAGTTTCCCCGGATTCCCATGCCGACGGAGCCCTGCGTATCCGATCCGAAGTCGAAGCCCGGAACCAGCCGGAGCACGTCGATCAGGTCGCGGGCGCCGGATGCCGCAATTTCCTCTTCGGTGATTAAGGAGATGATGCCGGGTGTTTTGCGGGTAGACTGCGGCTTCTGAGAGGCTACGGCAATGAGTGAGTTGATCGTTTTCTCCAGTTCGCTGGATAAGCCGGCGTTTTGCATTTTGAGCAAATCTTCCAGTGACATATTGGCTAAGTCAACCGTAGAGAGACTTTGCGTGGAATCCGTGGGAAGATCGGTCTGGGCAAAACCGGCGGAAACTGTCAGCAGCCAGGATAGGAGAAGTAAACCGTATCGTAACTTCATGCTAAGTCGTAATAGGTGATGAAAATAAGGTTTTCAATTGCCCGGGGCCTGCCTGTTGAAAGACCGTGCCGCGCGGATCTGGTAGCAAACGTATCGGACAATTATTACCGGGAATGAAATTTTGCAGTAGCCTTACCGGATTGTCCTTTTTGAAATCAGGAGCTGGTTTTGGGATGTCTTCACCGACATCTTTGTCGAAAGCAAAACTACCAGGATGATGGATTGCAGGCTGATGAAGTTCTGGCAGGTGAGGGAGTTGTAATATTTAATGGCAGAACGCCGATCAGTATGGTGCGGGTAGCAGTAACGATTTTCTGTTGCAGCCGCCAAAGAGCCTGCGAAGTGCCAATATATGCGTGAGATGGCAGTTAGGATCTCACTAGATGATAGTAATCAGATTGCTACGCTCCGGATTGCTAAGCTTAACTGTCAGAAAAAAATGGAGGCAAAGGTGTAATGTCTACCTAACGCTACTACATAAATTTGTGTTTTTTAATGATTTATTTTTAATCTTACGTGTTAGCTGCTGAATCAAAGAGAATCTATTTTGAAACAGGAGCGGGCAGACCAAAATCCGGACTCCCGTCGGCGTTCCATCCGAAAGCCTGAAAGCGGGGGCTGCGCTTTTCGCAACGCCCGTTTGCTTCATCCTTGGCGTGGTACACGATCCAGTCCTGCCGTCCGTCCGCTGATTGGGTAAAGCAGTTGTGTCCCGGCCCGTACACGCCATTTTTTTCCGACTTGCTGAATACCGGCCGGGGCGATTTGGTCCAGGAAACCGGAGCTAGCAGATCACTTTTTTCATTGGCACTGAGCAGTCCAAGGGCGTAGTTGTCGTCCCAGCAGGCACTGGCCGAATAGACAATCAATAGCTTACCCTTCTTTCCCCGAAGGAATTGGGGGCCTTCGCAGATTTCCCTTCCATCGTATTTCTCCCACGCCTGCGTGGGCCGGGCGATTTCCACCTGTCGGTCACTGAGGGTCCAGGGATTGACCATTTCCGAAATAAACAGCCGGCTTTGCGGTCCGACGTAGGCCGAATACAGGAAATAGCGCTTGCCCCGGTGTTCAAACACCGATCCGTCCAGCCCGCTGTATTGCGTATTGATCCTTCCTTTATCAATCCAAGTGCCCTGTAGCGGATCGGGAGAAGTATTTTCCAGCACAAAAACGAAGCGGGTCAGATCGCTGGGATGGGCGGCATCGGTGGCCGTGTAATAGATGTACCAGCGGCCGTCCAGGAAATGCAGTTCAGGTGCCCAGATTTGCCAGGAATTGGGACCCGCAGCGGGTGGTATCCAGACTACCTGGCTTTCTGCTTCGGCTAAACGGCTCAAGTCACGGGTTTTCCATAGCGTCAGATTTCGTCCGGTGGTATGGGTGTAATAGTAAAAGCCGTCTTTGCGCAAGACCCAGGGATCGGCTCCTTCGGGCAACAGGCGGGTAGCCCGGTCAGCTGACTGCGCAAACGAAAAGCCTGTACTTAGTAGCAGGCCAGACCATAAGACTACGTGAACCAACAGACGATGTAGGCAGAAGCGCATGGGCGGATGATTAGATAAGTCATAAACAATTGCCTGGAATACCAGAGAGACTTTCCCGGTCCAGTAGCCCGGGAAAGTCTGAATAACTTAACTTTCATTACCTATTTTTCTGCATTGGCGGTGATCCGGCCGCAGTATCTACCTTGACGTACAGCCGATGCAATTTGCTGGCCGAAGTACGTGTCATTTTTCAACCATATATAAGCGCTAAGCTGCGCAAAATGACTTTATCCTCTTTTTTGCAATAGTGTCTTCCATAAAAGCGAATCGCTGAACGCTACTCATTTCCGGATGTTTAACCGGTGGGCTTGCTTCTGGGCTTTTAAGGCAATCTCCGTGGCCAGGAAACAGTGCGCCTGTGGCATGGCGGTTTCGGTTCGGTTAAGTACGTCGTCTACGAGTTGCTCACCAAATGGCAGTGTCTGCTGACTGCAATCAACATAGCGGGTTTCTTTATTGTCTACCAGGAACAGGTGATTTCCACCGTCACGACCAGCAATGTCAACGTTTTTACGCAATTCAATAAAGCCATCGGTGCCCAGGATTGTCAGTCGTCCGTCACCCCAGCTTTTCAGACCGTCCGGTGTAAACCAATCGATCCGGATATAGCCGGTTCCGCCGTTGCCATGCAGATTCAAGTCGCCAAAGTCTTCAAAGGACGGATACTGCGGGTAGTGTACGTTGCCGACCTGCGCTGCCACCACTTCGGCCTGGGTAGAGCCGGTGAAAAACAGGAACTGGTCGCACTGGTGCGAGCCAATGTCGCAGATGATACCGCCGTAGCGTTTGCGATCAAAAAACCATTCGGGCCGCGATTTCAGGTTCATCCGGTGCGGACCGAGGCCAATGGTTTGAATCACCGCGCCAATGGCACCTGACTTCACGAGTTCGCCCGCCTTAACGGTCGCTGCGTTTTCAACCCGTTCGCTGTACATGATGGAATAAATGCGCCTGGTTTGTTGCTGCACCTTCCGAACCTGGGCCAGTTGCTCCAGTGAAGTGATCCCTGGTTTGTCGACCAGGTAATCTTTGCCGTGTTGCATCACCCGAATGCCGAGCGGTGCGCGTTCGTCGGGAATCGCCGCGCTGACTATGAGCTGAACGGAGGCGTCTTCCAGAATTTCCTGCTCATTTCGGGCTCTTTTGGCATCGGGATAGCGTTTGCAAAAGGCATCCAGCAGTTCGGGTTCTTTGGCGTAAACCGCTACCAACCGGCCACCTCCGCGTACTACGGCTTCTACCTGCCCGTAAATATGCCCGTGATTGAGCCCGATCACTGAAAAACGAATGCGTTCGGCGGCTGGTCCAACGCGTTGCGGTTGTACTTTTTCAACGGCTGGTCGATTGGAAATGATTAGGTTTTCTGGTAGTGCAGGCATCACCGCCAGGCCGGCGGCCGATATAATGGATTGCCGGATAAATTGCCGGCGGTTGGTTTGCGTGTCGTTCATACAATGGAGGGTGAAAGCGTTGATGAAGAAGTGTCGGACAAAGATGAAATGGATGAATGCAGAATCAGGGTTTAAATGAGGTTGCCTGCGATATGGATTGGGCCGCTGGGGCGGACGTGGTTTTGGCCAGTCGCAGGGCCTGGGTGGTCGTGTAGTATTTGGCCAGCATGTTGGGCTGCTCCCAGGCCGGAAGTTGACCGGTGTCCAGGTAGTGCAGAAAGCGCTCCATTACTTCGGCAAAGTGGGCTTCGTGGCCGTTCCGGTACGAATCGGGAATCTGTACCCGCCAACCAGCGGCATGCTTCTCCAGGGTTATACCCTTGTATTTCCGGCTGATTGCCTTAAAAGCTTCGGCAAGGGCTTTCTCATACGATCCGGCATCGGTACCACTGGCTGGTTCAATATACAACTGGGGGATGTATTTTTCCTCTGCCCCCTGGCGGATGACCAGGTTTGCCGCCGTTCCGCGCATAATGGAGTAATGCGTATCGCCGGCACCTTCGGGTGCGCGGTAGTTCCAGGTGACGGACACCTTGGCGTGGACATCCTTTATTTTATAATTGATTTCACCGTTTGCGAAAATACCCAACACCGTATCGGACTGCAGGTTTTTGCGCAGAAACTCCGGAAACTCTGCAATGCCGGTAATGGTGGCAAATTGGGAGCGGTTCATTTGGGTAGGCCAGCGCCGGGCACTCAGCAAAGCAATGTCTCTCTGATAGTCGATTACCTGCTCCGGAAAACATTCCCACTGCACCAGGTCCACCAGGTGAGTGGTTACATCCACCACACCTTCGCCCTGCTGCGCCACGTCCATAAACCAATCCGGCCGTTTGAGCACCTTTCCGGAAACGTATTTATAAAAGTGGTGCACACTTTCCTTCGTAACGGCCGGCTCCTGTTCAGTGCCCGTTTGCAGCTTCCCGAAAATGGCCGCAACCTGCGATAACTCCTTCTGCAACAGGGTAGTAATTTCGGACCGCTCAGTCATGATGTCGTAGAGGAGCACGTTTTTCTGGTTGGCCGTAGCAAAACTTTCCTTCAGGCGTTCAAAACCGGTCGAATCGATGCACATGGGCTTGTCGGCCAGCACGTGCAGCCCGGCATTCACCGAGGCCTGGATGTATTCCGACTTCTTCCGGTTGTTCCCCGAAATTACTACCAGATTACCCGGCTTCTGTTCAATCAGTTTTTCCAGAAAATCCGTACCCGTGTACACATTCTCCTGCCAGCGGGTAGGATCATCCGGGCGGGTATTGTAGGCCTCGATGCGCTTCAGGTGTTCCTGCACATCCGAACCGGGCGGGGCGTAAACTGATACCACTGAATCAATCTGCGGGTACATTTTTTTCTGGACCAGGGCGGCGTGAAAATGCCCGGGGTCAAGGGTCAGCAGCCGGACTTTTTTCGATTCGGTAGCGGCTGGTTGGTTGGGAGTTGAACAGGCGGCCAGAACCAACCCAATCAGGGCGAGTCCGGCGGAAAGCGGGAGCATTTTCATTGTGTAAATAAATCAGTTTCAGTAAACGAACGCACAGTGCGAACGAGCAATATAATTATTACTGGTTCATGCGGAGCAGCGAGAAGGTAACCCAACCCATCAAACCTTGATCTGGTACGGAGCACGCATAGGGCGGGCGAGCATGCGGTTGGCCTCCTCGTCGTTAGTAAACTGCTCTTTTTCAGGATCCCAGTAAACCGTGCGCTTCAGTTTCATGGCAATGTGGTGAATGAGACAGGCTGAGCACGAGCGGTGCGCGATTTCTACCGGCGCAATGGTGGGCTTTCGGCTAATGATGCTGTCGAGCCAGTTGCCGTGGTGGTCGGCGCTTTCGTACAGATGAATTTCAGTCGGACTAATGACCGACGAAAGCAGGGCCGGATTGCTGGCTTCCAGTGGTTTGGTTTCACCTGGTTTAACCGGGTCGCTGGCCGTGGCGGTATAATTGCCGCGGGTTACAAAAATCCAGCCTTCGCTACCTTCGAACTTGATACCGTTCGGTAATTCGTTGCTCACCACCATTTTTACGCCGTTGGCGTAACGCGCTTCGGTCCGGAACTTTCCGTGTACATCCCAAAGGCCGCGCGTGGGGAACTCGGCCCAACCCGAAACCTCCACTGGCCCGGTGTATTCCGTATCCATCGCCCAGTGCGCACAATCAATGTGGTGCGACCCCCAACCCGTAATCATGCCCGCCCCGAACTGCTCGCAGCGCAGCCAACCGGGCCGGTCGTATCCGGTTTGTGGGTGTACACGTTTTTCGGTGTAATATACCTCGGGGGTAGAACCCAGCCACATGTCGTAATTCAGGTTCGAGGGAACCGGCATTTCAGCTTCTTCTTCACCCGAAGGATCGCCGGGCAGCCCCACGTATACCGTCTGCAACTGGCCGATGCGCCCATTGCGTACCAGTTCGGCGGCGTAACGGAACTGAGGCGAAGAGCGTTGCTGGCTGCCAATCTGAAAAACCCGACCGGACTTCTGCACGGCGTTGCTCAGCAACCGGCCTTCTGAAATAGTGAGCGATGTCGGTTTCTGCAGGTAAATGTCCTTTCCGGCCCGGGCGGCATCAATGGCCGGTAAGGCATGCCAGTGGTCGGGTGTGCTGATTACTACGGCGTCAATGTCTTTGTTGGCCAGTAGTTGGCGGTAATCCTCGTACGTCTGAACGCCCTTGTATTTTTTTTTCTTCTTCGGTGGGTGCTGGCTGTAATGCTCTTCTACCAATTTTTTGGCCTCTTCAGCGCGGTTGCGGTCAAGGTCGCACACCGCCACAATGCGGGCCCGCGGATGTTTCCATACACCAGGCATATCGTGCCCGCGCGATATTCGACCCGTACCAATACAACCTACGTTGATTCGTTTGCTGGGTGCATATGGCCCCAACACCGCAGCGGGTACAATGGTAGGGAAGAACAGGGTAGAAGCGGCTGCCAGAGCGGAAGTCTTCAGAAAATCGCGGCGGGTGGAGGAAGCCGGTTGTTCAGTAGTTGATGACATAGTTTGTTGGCTTAGCGGATGAAGATGTTTTACACAAGGTATAGAAGCGATTCCAGCACGGTGAAAGACGCAGCACGCGCACCGGTGCAAACAGATCTATTCTAATCAAAAGTAAGCGGGCAGCAGGATAATTGCAATCGGTTGCATAATTTTTTCTGCTGCTCTTTCTGAGCTTCATCTACCCGTTAAGCGGAGTCACTACTGAAGCAGGTTCTGTACTGCCATTCGGCAATAAAGAGTTGCGGTTTGATTTATTTAGGACAACGCGGGGCTTCCCACGCAATTAGTTTTTATTTCATTGACTATCAGTCCATCAGTATCGTTAACCTTATGATTTTTAATTATAAACCGTCCCATCCAGGCGGGCTGGCCGCCTGTCCAGCGAGGGGCGTGTAAGCTTTGCGCAAGGGAGCATTGGACAGGCTAGACCTTTTTGGTTACTTTTTGGGGCAATGCCAAAAAGTGACAAAACCGCTCTTGAAAACTCCAGACCAATGAATGAGAGTCTACAATCAATTTGAACAAGCTTACTTTGCACGGCAATCAGTCCCATAAGGGTCGGTTTATTTGTTAAAGTTCATAAGGTATAAGCTACTGATAGAAAATGCTTTAGAAATAAATTTGCGTGGGACGGGGTCCCCCGGATGCCCCGCGTAAGTCCTATTGTTTTACTCATACAAATAGATCTCATCTGTTCACTACGGGAAACTGGGAGATGCGCAGGGTAGAGCAGCCATAGGGAATCAGCACTACTTCTTCTTCCGGGGCCGTTGCCAATCCATAGGTGATGCTGTAGGGAATGGGTCCAGTCATTTCATTGTACAACTGCCAGGATGGGATGCGGCGGGCTCTGAGCCGAAGTTCAATCGGAGCATTGCTCAGGTTCCAGGGGTAAGTTGCCAACTGCGCCTTTTGATTCACCTTCACTGCCTGCTCCCACTGTCCATCGGGCACTTCTACCAGCCCGTAATTCCAGGGCGTTGCCGAACGCACTTCGTAGTATTGTTCGCCGAATGCCACCGGATCGCGGTCGTTCTTTACGCTTTTCCATTCTTCTTCCATCCGGAGGGCGTAGGTGAGCGGCCCCCGCTCGATAGACACGGAATTTTCGTACCATTGGTTTTTGAATACGTGCATGGGCAGTTGCAACTCCACCACGTCGCCCGACTTCCATTCGCGTTTCAGCACTACCACCTGATTGCCCTCTGGTTCCTGCCACACCTTGCCATTGACCGAAATGCGGGCTTTTTTACACCAGGCCGGAATGCGCAGGTGAAAGGGAAAAGTCACCGATTTGATTTTTTTGTCGGTAGTGAGTGTAAAGCGGATGGATTCGCCGAACGGATAATTCGTTTCCTCCTTCATTCGTACTTCAATACCGCCGGCTACGTAGGCTTTCACTTCGCTGGGTGAATATACCAGTGCGGCCAGCCCCTGGTCGGAATGCTCCGGTGTACCGGTAGCGTACCAGAGGTTTTGCGTGAACTTGGGCCAACCCTGGTGCATGTTGGACGTGCAGCAGGGATAACCCGTCAGCAGTCCCATGCACAGGTCGGTGCCGCCATGGTTACCATCTTCCGTAAAATTGCGGACGTGTCGGGTGAGCATCACCTGATTGGCCTGTTGAAAGTACTGACGGTTCATGAAGTCGTCGCTGGCCTGCGTGGGCAGGGCGTTGAAGGCAATTTTTTCCAGGTGATCGGCATAGGCTACGCTGCCCGTGATGCCCAGCATACTTTCCAGACTAAACATCATTTCTACGGCGGTACACAGTTCGGAGCCCTGCGTAGGGTTATTGCCGTGCAACGCTTCATCACCGCCGAAGAGGCCGTGTGCCATGCCGTTGTATTTGCGGAGGTCGGCCAATCCCTTGTTCACGGCTTCCAGGTACTTTGCTTCGGGGTGTTGCTGGTAATAGATGAGCGGTTCCTTGATGCCCTGTGCCAGGTTTACGCAGTGGATGCTGCCCTGCCGCGAAAGCAGATCGGTATTCAGAAAGCTATGGGTATAATCGAAGGTTTGCCGGTGAATCAGGTCGGCCAGTTGAAGCAGGAAGGCGTCGCCGGTTTGGTTGTAGAGCCAGTAGACCACCATCAGGTTGTCGCCGCCCCGGTAACGCGCCCAGAAGGTCCAGTGGTCGAGTGGGTGTTTAGGCAATTCCTGTAGCTGATAGTGGAAATAGTTGGTCATCAGGGTCAGCACCCGCTGGTCGCCGGTGGCCGAATGGTATTGCTTCAGTATTTTCAGCATCACCATTTTGGGCCACCAGTCCTGACTGTTGTCGCGCTGAATACCCGCTTCACTGGGATAATCTTTTAGCGGCCCAAAATAGCCGTTGGGCTGTGCACTGTTGAGCGCCCATTCTACCCAGGGTTTGGTTTTGGCAATCAGTTCGGCATCGTTCAGCAGATAGGCCAGCGGCAGCAGACCGTCGATCCAGTAGGGGCCGCGCTCCCACTGGTCGCCGTCGCCACCCAGCCAGCCGTTGCGCGGCCCCATCACCAGCGGATACAATTGATCCAGTTGACCGGTCGATCCGTTCTTCTGCCGGAGCAGCATCTCTTTCAGCCAACCCTGCGCCTGGACCGCCCCTAGCGGCAGTTCGATGTAGGGGTTGGGCCGGAGCGGTGCCCGGTTGTTGAGGTAGCCGGTAAAAGTCGGCTTTTTGGGCTGAGCACTGATCGGAAAAGTACTGATCAGAGCAAGAATAACCAATAATATACGGCGCATAAGTGGAAGTAGAGTAGGAGGTCGCTTTGACATTAAACACCAACTCTCCAAAAGGTACCTAAAGTCAGTAGCCCATTTGGAGAGTTGGTGAAGGAGCACTATTATTTTTAATTTTTCAAGCCCTGACTGCCGGAACGTTTCTTTTTCAATTCATCGTCCAGCACCTTGATGAAGTAGCCGCCGACGACCGAACGGGCCTGGAAACCGACCTGCTTGCCATCGGTGGTTTCGTGCCAGTCGCTGAGCGGTACCCGGCTGGGACTTTCGTTGACGAAGGTATACACCGGATGCACGATGCGCTCAAAGTTCTGCGGGGTGTCGGAGAGCGTGGCCGTCCACATGATCCAGTCCGATTTGGTGTAGCTTTTCCGGCTGTCGAGTGGTAGGCCAAACTGGTTTTGCTTGGTCAGGTAATAGTTGATTTCCTTCTTCGCAATCTCCGTAGGGAACACGTTAAGGTGAAGCATCTGGTCCCAAACCAGATTGTACTTCTGGCTCCAGGTGCCTTTCTTGTCGAAAGTGAGGCTGTAGTGATCACCGTCGGCCGCCATCTGCATCCACTTGCCCGCCATTTCTTTCGAAAGTTGGGTGTAAGCCTGCGCCGTGGCGGCATCGCCCAGCATCCCGGCCAGTTTGCCGTAGCCCGCCAACCCCAGAATGGCCTTGATCGACAGGTTGGCATTGTGGGCCAGGTGACCGGCAAAGTCGTCGGTGCAAAGCTGGTTTTCGGGGTCCAGGCCAGCCTGCTTCAGATATTCGGCCCAGGTAGTAAGGGCTTTCCAGTGCTTTTTAGCGTAGTCGGCTTTGCCTTCCACTTCGGCAATGGCCGTAGCCAGAATCAGCATGTTGCCGCTTTCTTCCACGGGCATGTCTTCGCCGTAGGTCTGTCCGTTGGCTTGCGGATACGTACCCACGTCGTGCGCCGCGAAAGGTTTGGTCCACTTGCCGCTTTCGGTGTAATAGAAGATGGGGTCCATCATGCCTTTCAGCAGCGTGGGGTTATACAGTAGAAACAGCGGTGCCGAAGGATAAGTCACGTCTACGGTTCCAATGGAGCCGTTGCTGAAATTCTCTTTGGAAAAGAACAGCGGAGAGCCGTCCGGTGCGGCCACCAGTTTGTGGGCGGCAATGGCCTGCCGGTAAGCCAGTTCACACAGCTGCGCGTATTCTTCGCCACCCGCTTTTTTGGCCTGATTGTACAGTTGTTGGTCGAATTCGGTGCATTCCTTCATCAGACGGGCGTAGTCTTTTTCGGCCGCAGCCAGCATCTTCTCCGGGGTAGCGCTGGCATCGCGGCGCCACCAGGCACGCAGGGGTGTACCGAAGTATTCTACCGAATGAATATCGTCGTAGGCCACCGTAACGTGGCGGGAAACGGGCACATTGCCTACTTTCCCTAAGGCGTAATTCACGGCCAGCACGGTAGGTTGCGCTCCGGTATCACCGGCCTGGTCCGGGTCGTCGGTCTTGGGCAGGGTGCCGGTTTGGGCAAAAGCTTCTTGAGCTTTGGTTGCGGTAGCCATGACCGTAGTCGTTCCGGCTGCCTGCGGAGCCGTGACGTACACGTAGCCCCAGTCGATGCGTACGTTGTCGCCTTTGGTGGCCAGCTTCTTCTGGGAACGGGTGCCGGCCCGCATTACGTTCAGTGATTCGATGGTTGGGCGTTTCCAGGTGACTTCCTGGTGCGGTTCGTTCACGGCCAGTTCGGCCGAAGCATCGAAGTACAGTTGCACGTCGTGGGTTTTGCCGTCGTTGGAGCGCACATCGAACGTGAGGTAGGAGGCCGGGCGGGAGAGTACGTCCAGCTGGGTCATCAGCAGGGGAGAGGTAAAGGTGGCTTTCAGGTCGACGGGGCCGCAGGTAAACTGGTAGATCGATTGGGTCGCCATTACTTCCACCGACTGCTGAGTGGCCAGTGCCAGCGGAGTCGTGGGTTTGAGTTCATCGACCAGACCAAAATCCAGGTGCTGGCCGCCGGCGGTATTGGCTACGTGGATGGCAATCAGGTTTTTGCCTTTCTTCAGGGAAGATCGTATTTCCTTAGAGAGTTCGTGCGGTTGGTATTCGTCGGTCCAGCATTGGCAATTGAAGGCAGCGATGCCGTTGATGTACACTTCCACATTGTCGTCGTGCTTGAGCAGCAGGAGCAGTTTATTGAAATTCAGATCCGCCAGTTCTACTTCCCGGCGCACCCACAGATCGTTCGAATTCCACTGGGTACGCAGGGCTCCGTCGGTGGAGCCGCCAAAGCCGCCGGGGCCGGTTTTCCAGCCGGAGGCGGCGAAGTTGGGTTTCATCCAGTCGCTGCCCGGGTTAGTGAGGGTGTACTTCACTTCGTAGGCTTTCCGTTGACCCGTGGGTGCGATTTCTTTTCGGTTGGGTACGGGTGCACCCATAAAGTCCATTGTTTTGCCATCCACCCGGATTTTCCCGGTGAGCCGGTGCGGCTTGCCCGTCCAGTGACGGGTAGGTTCGGCATTCAGTTTATCGGCAAAAGACCATACGCTGGTATAAGGATCGATTGTGATCAGGGGCACGGCCGGTGAGCGCGGCTCCTGGGCGAAAGCGAAATGAAAGGCAAACAGGGCAAGCAGAAGGATGTTTTTCATAATGGATAAACAGAATGGAAGCTGGGTGAGCTGGTTCCATAAACTAAGGTTGAAATCGGTTAAAAAGCAACTGCAGGAATTTGATTGTCTATAGTTCCCTTCCGATCCTCATTCCGGAAGGGAACCTTATGTGCACTTTATTGGACATTCATTTTCTCCACGGGCGAAAAGAGCAGGTCATCGACTCCGGCAATTTTTACTCCAATCCGGGCGTACACGTAGCTTTGATTGGAAAGGGGAACGGCCGGTACGTTGACACTGAGCGAAACATTATTTAAATCATCCATATTGATTGTTACATCTTCTTCTCTCACAATGCTTGTCCGGTTATCCACGAACTGGGTCTTGCTCACGTAGAGAAAAATCCGGTCAATATTGCGGGCATTGGCATCCGTAATGATTTTTTCCAGCCGGCAGGTGGCAGTCAGCTTTTTGGCGCTCATTGTAAAGCTGGGAGATCGCAACATATAATAAGGTAATACCTCAATGTTCATCTCTTTGCTTCCCTTCAGGCTTACTAATATGGTATCGGTGTTCGTCTCCTGGTTTAGGATGGAGCGATAAGGGCCCTGCCCGTTTGGAATGTATAGTTTATAAGTGGCATCGAACAACAGCGCCGAAAAGGAACCATCCTGCGCTACCTGGACATCAATCGGGTTTTGACGCACCCAGCCAGGCTCGATCAGGCGAAGCTGTACCTCTCCCGAAGCCACGTTAATGGCGTCTCCATTGTACACAATCTTTCCTTTCAGTTGGGATTTAGGCGGCTCGTAATTATCGTAGGCGCAGGAGGCCAGAGAAGCACTGAGTACAAGCCCGAATAGATATTGTATTGTCCTGGTCATAAGAGTCTTATTTTACACGAATAAAAAATGGAAGCTGCTTCGTCTCGGAGGTAACTCCGACTTCCAGCCCGGTGGACTGAATGTCGGAGTCACTGCCGTTTATTGGTTTGGGTTCCTGACAAGAAGCGGGTTCCGGTTGATATTGTCGTCGCTGATGTAGGAATAGTAATTTCCCAGACGGAATCGGTCTGCACCGGTAGCTTGCTCCAGGCGGAGCTTTTTAAACACCCATTTTGGGTTTGGGTTGTTTGGATTGGCCGGGTCATACACTTTGTAAGGCCACAGGGCATAAGGTTGAGTCTGGGGTTCGGTAGCTACGTCCGGTCGGCTGGTCAGGTCATTCCGCGATCCGTTCCACACCTGGTCGGCGATGCGCCAGCGCTTATTATCCCAAAGGTCATGGCCTTCGAAAGCAAATTCTACCCGGCGTTCGTGTACAATCCGGTCGAAGGTGATTTCTCCTGCGGTCAGGTCTTGCTGGAATCCGGCTCTGCGACGAACCTCATTCATGTAGTCGGCAGCGGTACCTGCGTCACCCAGTTCGAAGGCGGCTTCGGCAGCGTTCAACAATACTTCGGCGTAGCGGTAGCGTACCCACCAGGCCTCCCCACCGCTGCCCCGCTGACCGGAACCGGGTGCCGGGTCCAGGTGCTTCCGGAGGTAAAAACCGGTTTGGGCGGATTTGGCGAAGCCCTGGATGGGACCGCTGTTGCCCACCACTTGCTCTTTCTGAGGTTTGTTGGGTAAAGGATCTTTACCGACTTTGCCGGGTTCGTTTTCAGTAAAAACGGTATTGGTGGAAGGAATGATCCAGCCGGCCCAGATGTCGAGGTCATTGCCTTTGAAAAAAGAGCCCGGTAGCATCACGGTTCCACCCAGGCGGGCATCGCGGCCGGCAAACAGATCCAGCGGGTGGTCGAAGTACCGGATCTGGTTGTTCTCATCGACCAGCAGGCCGTTGGCGTTGGTTCTGGTGAGGGGCGCAAAGGTGTTGTCCAGTTTTTCAAAAGACTGTACCAGGTTCAGCGTGGGGTTCAGGCGGCCGGCATCACCGGGTTCTTCCGTATTGTAGAGGGGCTGATTCAGGATGGTGAAGTTGCTGGTTTTGCCACTTTTCAGTTTGAAGTCTTCCACAAAAATCACTTCCGAATTGCCCGTCTTGTCATAGAAGATCTTAGCAAAGCGTTCTTCCAGGGTCTGCGATTCTTTCATGTACAAGCTGTAAGTACCCAGTGCAATCAGGTCTTTCGCGGCTTGCAGGGCGGTCTGGTAGTAACCCTCGGCCCGGCTGGCCGGAATGCCTACTTCCCCGTTGGAGAGCACAACTGAAGGCGTTCGCGCGGAACCGTATTTGGCAATAGAACCGGCATACAGGGCGGCTCTGGATTGCATGGCCAGGGCCAGCCCCTGAGTAGCCCGGCTTTTTTCATTTACTGAGTTTGGCAGGTCCGGCTGGATCTCCTGCAGTTCTTTGATAATGAAGTCATACATGTCCGCTTCTGAGGCCCGGGGCCGACGCAACGTAGCCGGATCGCTGCCCAGTTCGTAGGTCAACGGTTCCAGAATCAGCGGTACCCCTCCCATGCTTTTTACGTGCTCGAAGTAGATCCAGGCCCGGATCAGACGCCCTTCGGCCAGGAAACGGGCCCGGTCGGCCGGTGCCAGGGCCGTGGCTGCTTCGCATTTCTCAATAAACAGATTCACTTCCCGGATCAGACCGTAGTCCCAACGTCCCCATTCCCCGTAGCCCCAATCGTTGTTTCTCTGACGGTCGTTGGCACCATTCTCTGAAATAATCGCTTCGTGAAAATCAGCGAACGCATCCGTGTTTTTTACACTCTGGTATTCGGGAAGGCGATTGTACAGGTCGGCCACCACAGATAACACCAAGGCCTTATCCCTCCAGACGGCTTCATCGAAAAGCAGGTCTTTCGGCTTTTTACTTAAAAATTCTTCGTCTTTGCATCCCCAACTCAGGGAAAAAAGGACGATCAGCAGGATATATTTTTTCATTGGAATAGAATTATCTTTTAGAAGGAAAGACTCACACCTACGTTGATCAGTCGATTTTGCGGATACTGAAGACCGTTTTCATCCATGATCTCCGGTTCTACGCCGAGATGGCTCAGGTTGTCGATGGAGAAAAGGTTGTACGTGTTGATATACACCCGGGCCCGCTGCATTTTCAGCTTATCTACCAGTGACTTGGGCAGGGTGTAACCCAATTCGAGCGTTCTCATCCGCAGATAGCGTACGTTGGTGAGCCAGAAGGTAGAACTGCGGTTGTAGTTGCTGTGCCCGCCCTGGTTAAAGCGCAAGGCCGGATAGGTGCCCGGTACCCAGGGGCTGTCCGGATTGAAGATATCTTCCCGGTGCCAGCGATCTTCGTAGAATTGTTTCAGCAAGGCACCGCCATTCTGATAAGGCCATCTCATTTCCCAGCCTTGGTTGTACGAATACATCGTACCGCCCGAAAAATCAGCCCGCAGGTCGAATCCTTTCCAGCCAAAAGAGAAGTTAAGCCCGTAATTGACCACCGGGTTCTGGTCGCGGGCGTAGCCGATGGGTCGATAATCGCCCTGTCCGATTCTTCCGTCGCCGTCGACGTCCTTATAGATCAGATCACCCGGCAGCAGGGTTTTGTTGCCCTCTCCGTCGATATTCACCGGATAGTCGTTGATCTGGTCCTGAGACTGGAACTGACCAATTACTTCGTAACCCCAGTAGGTACCCGCCCAGCGGTTTTCCTGAGAACCATAATAGTAGTCGAGCGAATTACCCCAGGCCAGTTCCGGCTTGTAGGAAGTCAGATTTTTGCGTCGGGAGTACGATACATTGCCGCCTACGCTGAAAGTGAGGTCGCCGGCCTTTCCATTGTAGGCAAGCGCCACTTCTCCACCCACCTGGGCATCGCTCCGAAGGTTTTCAGGTGGAAGTGTGTAACCCAGTTCGTTGGGCACCAGAATGTCCTGCTTGGTTTGAATGAGGCCGTCACGACGCCGGCGGAAATAATCGATCGTACCGGAGAGTTTGCCGTTTAACAAGGTGTAGTCCAGGCCCACATCGAAAATCTTGCTGGTAAACCAGGAAACGTTGGTAATGGGCACAGCCCGGTTCTGGCGGGAAGCGGTAAGGGTATTCCCATTGATGATGGCCTTTGATGAGTTGTAGTTATAGCCAACCAGGTAGTCAAAGGCACCAATTGGGATGTCGTCATCGCCTAGTAAACCGTACGAAGCACGCAGCTTCAACTCCGATAAGGCATTCCAGTTCAGATTCTTGAAGAAGTTCTCTTCCGTGATGCGCCAGCCGGCCGACACGGAGGGGAAAAAGCCCCAGCGCTTGCCCGGAGCAAACTTCCAGGAGGCATCCCGACGGGCCGACACTTCCAGCAAATACTTGTCGGCATAGGTATAGTTGAGGCGGCCTACGTAGCCGGCCCGGGCTTCCTCCACATCGCTGTCGGTGGCATCTACGTAATCGGCGTACTGTAGCAGGGGTAGGGCATTGATCTGCGGATTGGTCCGTACCCACTGGTTGATGTCATTCCGCTCGATGCGTTCGGCCACGAAAGTGGCACCTACCGTGTGCTTGCCAAAGGTGTTGTTGTAATTCAAATGTCCCTGTAGCACAAATTCAAAGATCTTACGTTGCCGGCGTTCGCGCCAGGGGTTGGTGCTACCGCCCGTGCGTTCATACACATCGGTATCCGGGTGGTAGGTGTAGGCGTCGTAGGTATACTCATGGCCATTGTGAATCTGGTCGGCCAGGTAGTAGGAATACAAGGCTTTTCCGGTCAGGCCTTTGATCGGGAATTCATACTCTCCGGTAAAGTTGGCCTGCATGACCCGCCAGGTATCGGTAGAATAGCCCGCAAATTTTTTGTTCAGATAGCCCCAGTTGGTTTCGTTGTTCCGGATTTTGTTGATGTAATTCGGGTTGTCATTGGCGTAAGGGCGTTCGGAAGGCCGGTTATAAAAGAGCGCAAAACGCGGTGCCCAATAGTCGTCACCACCGGGTACGCCCGGGTTGTCGCGTACTTCAATCCGCCCGTTGATCTGGGTGCCCAGCTTCAGGCGCTTCGATACCTGCGCGTTGACGTTGGCCTGGATGTTGGTCCGGGCAAAGGTAAATTCCCGGCCCAATACTGAGTTCTGGTCCAGCCGGGTGAGCGACAGGTAGTAGTTCAGTTTGTCCGTTCCGCCGGTAGTATTCAGGTTGATGCTGGTTTGGGGAGAATTTTTCTTAATGATGAAGTTGTACCAGTCGAAATTCTGGTAGCCATATTCCGTTCCCTGCCGGTATTTTTCCAACTCGGCGGGCGTCAGGCCGGAGTGGTTCTGCGTGGTGCCAAACTGGTTCATGTCCGCGTCGGCCAGGCCCATTTGCCATTCGTAGTTGTTGGTCGTCTCCGGGAAGCGGGCCCAGTTTTGCACGCCATAATAAGCATCAATGTTGAAGGTGTTCCGCGTACCGGCTTTGCCCTGCTTGGTCGTGACAATCACTACCCCGTTGGCCGCGCGCGAGCCGTATACCGAAGCCGCTGCATCCTTCAGTACCGATATACTCTCAATGTCGTTGGGTGAGATATTATTGAACTGTCCGGCGTCTTTCTGAATACCATCGATCACGTACAAGGGATTACCCATATTCCGGATCTGGATGGTCGCTCCGGCACCCGGACGGCCATCGGGCATCCGGAAGGAAACGCCGGGAAGTTTGCCGGCCAGGGTGGCGCTCACCGTGGTGGCGTGTACCCGTTCAATGTCTTTGCTGCTCACCGAAGCCACGGAGCCCGTCAGGGTTTCCTTGCGCTGGGTACCGTAGCCTACCACCACTACTTCGCTCAATGACTTGATGTCGGGCATCAGCTTCGCATCGATGGTGGTGCGGTTGCCGATCGGCATTTCTTCCGACAGATAACCGATAAAGGAGAAAACCAGCACCCCGTTTTCCTGTCCGTCCGGAATGGTCAGGGTATAGCGACCTTCCGGATCGGTGGCCGTGCCGACGGTGGTGCCTTTCAGCAGTACGCTCACGCCCGGTAGCGACTGATTGTTATCATCGGTGACCTGCCCCTTCACCGTGAGCGCCAGCTTTTCCAGCCGGATCTCATTCATGCGCAGGTGGCTGATGTTTTTTTCAGCCAGTGATACCACCGGTTCGGGTTGCCGGATTACCTCCGGACGTCTTTCAATCGGCTTGAGCACAATGGCGTACAAGCTGGGATCGATGCGCTGGAAATCCAGTCCGATGGGGGCAAGCAGGCTTTTGAGGTGCTGCTCCAGGGCCTGATTTTCGGCAGGATTGTACTGCACGTACTGCTGCGCTACCACGTTTTCCTGGTAGACAAAGTCGACCTGAAAGCGGCGTTCAATTTCTTTTAAAGTTTCTTTTAAACTTCGGGCTCGGGCCCTTTCGGCACCCGTCGGCGGGCTTTGCGTGTTGGATGCGAAATCCTGCGCCAATAACGTTCCGGGGAGCAACGGCAGCAAAAGCATCCACAGGAAAACCCGGGCGTGATGAAGTAATAGGTTTTGCATACTTTTTCAGGTTTGAGATGGTAACTAACGATTGTACTTAAAGAGAATCTGATTATCGGTCTGGCGGACAATGGTCACTTCAAGGATGACCGACAATGCCTTCAGGAAGCTGGTCTCGTTGTTGGTAGGAAAGGTTCCGGAGATGGTCAGGTTGGCAATGGAGGGTTCCTGCAGGCGTACCTTCAGCCCATAGTATTCTTCAATCACCTGGGTTACTTCCCGGACGGGGGTTTTCTCAAAGACAATTTTGTGTCCTTTCTGCGGAGGGAATTTGGGTGGTTCCACCTGCGTTTTGATCAGTTGAGGACTATTCGCTTTCATCTCCACCATTTCGCCGGGCTGCATATAGATCGCTTCGGTTTCGGGGTTGGAGACTACATTCACTTTTACTTTTCCCGAACTGAGCACGACCCGGGGAAGCTGGTTGCGGTTAGAAACGTTGAACCGGGTGCCCAGTACTTCTACCACGGTATTGCTGGTATGCACCTGAAATTTCACGCCCCCGGGTACTGATTTCGGCCTTACGTGGAAAAAAGCGTCTCCCTCCAGCCATACTTCCCGGGTGGTGGCTGCTTTCCATTTTTCTAGGAAACGCAGCTGACTGTTTTCACCCAAAAACACCAAAGAACTGTCGGGTAGGACAATCATGCGTGATTCATCGGTAGCGGTCTGATACGTCAGCTCTTCGACGCGCATAAACAGGAACCAGGCCGTCGCGGCGACCATCACCAGCAGCAGCAATGAAGCAGCGATTCGTGGCAAAATCCACGAAATAGAACGGCTGGCAGCGGGCTTCACCGCCCGCTGACCCAGCGCCTGATCAAAATCCGGATAAAGTTCCAGGGAAGATTCCGGCGAAGCGCGGAGCCGGGCATCCAGCTTCAACGCCTCTACTTCAATCACTGAGTCGTCCAGTGGCTCCGGCCGGATGGCCAGTTGTTGGATCAGCCGGGTGGCCTCGGCTACGGTAGCGGCTTGCTCCGGATGGCGGTTGAGCCAGGCTTCCCACTCTTCAATGGCCTGGGGATCGGTACGAAGCACGTAGGCAAGAAACGTGTCATCCGCAAGGAGTTGCTGAACGGTATACACTGGGTGAGGCATGAGAAAGAAATTAGTGACTGCTTTTATCGGATAGTGCCGATTCGGAAAGACTGATACTGGCCTTTTCGAAAAAATCTTTGTTGGAAGGGGAAAAGCAAGGAAAAGGCTTTTGAAGGAGCGGCAATTTGATTGTTATTTGACGCACAGAAGGGAACTTCTCTTTTTTGCCCTTTTACCTTTTGATCGATTTGCTCCCCGAAAAATGGAAAACACCGGTTTTATCTCCGTATTCCCCGTTATTCATTCCACGCTCTCGGCCCCGCACCTGATTCCTTTACTCAAAGAAAAATACGGATTGAGCCCGGCGACTACCTGCAAACTTTTCCGGACGGGTATTAACCATACCTATATGGTGACGGATACCGACCGGAAACTGGTCTTTCGCATTTACAGCTTCGACTGGCGTTCCAGGTTAGAGATTGAGGAAGAAATCCGCTTGCTGAATCTACTCAAAGGGCAGGGCATATCGGTGTCTTATCCCATCAGCGATCTGCATGCGCAGTACATCCAGGAACTGCCGGCCCCGGAAGGGCTTCGGTACGGCGTGTTGTTTTCCTTTGCCGAAGGCGGAAAAGTGAGAGAGTTGTCAGCCATCACCACCCATACCATCGGTGTCGTAATGGCTCAAATGCACCAGATAACTCAGTGTCTGACCTTACAAAGGGTCGATTATACGCCGCACATCCTGACTCAGCTTCCATATCAGCTGGCCAGCGTGCATTTTTCCGCTGCGCTGCCGGAAATGGGATTTGTCGGCCGGGCGGGTGCATTTTTTGCCGCCGAATACGCGAAGATCGATCCGGCGACTGTTCGGCGGGGCGCTGTTCACCTGGATATCTGGTACGACAATATGAGCATCGACGGCGAAACGGAAGTCACCCTGTTCGACTTTGATTTCTGTGGCAACGGCTACCTCCTGTTCGATCTGGCCTACTTCCTGATGCAGTTGTACCATACGGAGCCCGACAAGGAGAAGTACCAGATCAAACTAGAGGCTTTTTATACCGGTTATCAATCGGTCGCGGCCATATCGCCGGAGGAAAAGAAATGGATTCCAGTGGCCGGTTTGGCCATCTGGCTCTTCTACCTGGGAGTACAATCGCAACGGTTCGACAACTGGTCCAACATCTTTCTGACGGAAAATTACCTAAAACGGTATCTGGGAATGGTGAAAGACTGGCTGGGCTACCATCAGATAGATATTTCGTAGGAATTCAGATCAGTGAAGACAATGGCTTATTACTATCTCAAAGGGATTGGTAGCTTTGAACTGGAAATGGATTCCGGGCGGAGATTTTACCGCACCAGCGAAAGTAAAAAGACCAGGAAAAAAACAACGTGCTCCCGTAGCTTCTTGATGGCTTCGTGAATGAGGTTGATGACCGACTGGTACTTGAGCGATGTAATTTCGCTGATGGCATCGCAGCTTAGTCCGTCGAAAAAGCGCAGGTAGATTACCTCACGCTGCCGGGGTGTCAGCTTCTGGAGCGCAACGTTGAGCTTCATCCGTACTTCGGCCGACAGTTGTTCCTGCACCACCAGGTCTTCGTGCGAAAGGGTCACGTCAAACTCCTGCACGTAAGCCCAGTCCTGCATCGACTGTTTTTCCAGCCGGTGAACGGTATGAAAAATGCGGCGGCGCAGAAAGGTAAGCAGGTACGATTTCACGTACGACACCGGGGGCACGGTATCCCGCTTGTTCCAGATCTCCACAAATACTTCCTGAATGCAGTCCTTGGTCAGGTCTTCGTCCCGGCTCAGCTTCATTCCATAGCTGTACAAGACCCGGTAATGGCGACGGAAAAGCTGGTTGACCGCTTCCAGGTTACCATTACGCAATTGATCCCAGAGCGCTTCGCTACTCTGTACCTTCCAGTCCTCCTTTGCCATCGAAATACTGCTCATCATAGGTCATCCGGATGTCGGATCGGTTTAGCACTTATGAAAGATCGAACCTGCGTAGATTGGTAAAAACGGCTGGTGCCGATAACCATTCCCATAGCTATCCTATTGGGGTTGGTTGGAAAAAATAAGCCCTTCTATTTGCGGTGCTCCGTGCACTCCTCATTAAGGAGAGTTTGATATTCGGGAGCTTTGATTAGACGAAATCAATTTTTGAGTTTTAAAAATACCGTTAATTCTTTATGTGTCAACTGATGATTACAAATAAATACCGATGAACTGCCAGGCACGGTTACTACCTACGGCAAATTATATCTGCCAGTTCATTCTCATAAGTGCGCATGCGGGAAGGGAGATACTCTGTTTTTGAAAGAAAAATTTTATTATAAAATTTTTGTCTTGGCTTTTTTACTGAAGTAGCTTGTTAATTATTTATATTTCAACAAGTTAAAAATTATTGTTTGCGGTTGGGCTTCCGTTCGCAGCGTCACTTTTTCTGACTGGTTTATAGTATATTTTCTCCATTCAGCACACTATACCTTGAGCGGAAACGGGTCTGTTGCGCCCGTTCGCCTGCCCTGCACTTCAACTTGAAAATGGAATGACTTGCCAACCGTACCATCGGCTTGCTTTCGTGGCGTTGCTACTGTCTCTTTGCCTATTGGGTTGCGGCGAAAAGCCGGGCTCCCTTCCCAAAGAAGGAGCCGATACCAACCTTTCCCTTTTCCGGCTGTTACCAGCCTCCAGCACCGGCGTAGATTTCCGGAACGCTCTCTTTGAAAGCGATAGCCTCAACATCCTGAAACACGCCTACCTGTACAATGGGGCAGGGGTCGGTGTGGGCGACTTCAACAACGACGGCTGGGTAGACCTCTACTTTTCGGCCAATATGGTGTCCAACCGCTTGTATCTGAATCAGGGGAACAAAGGCCAGCCACTGCAGTTTGCGGATGTCACCGAAGCAGCTGGGGTAGCCGGAGAAGACAAGTGGTGCACGGGCGTTTCAGTGGTAGACATCAATGCCGACGGAAAGCTGGATATTTACGTGGCCGCCACTTTTCACAAAGACCCGCAGCGGCGCAAAAACCTGCTGTACATCAATCAGGGGAACAACAAGGAGGGGGTGCCGGTCTTTCGCGAATCGGCGGAGGCCTGCGGACTGGCCGACACGGGCTACAGCACCCAGGCCGTCTTTTTCGACTACGACCGCGACGGTGACCTGGACGTGTACGTGCTGACCAACGTGCTGGATCCCAAAGCTTCACCCGTCGACTTTCGCCCCAAAACCGCTGACGGCACGGCCCTCAACAACGACCGGCTGTACCGCAACGATACCCCCCTGAATAGCGCGGGAAACGGCCGGGTGGTGTTCACCAACGTCACTAAACAAGCCGGCATTCTGATGGAAGGTTTTGGCCACGCCGTGTCGGTCACGGACGTGAACTTGGATGGCTGGCCGGACCTGTACGTGAGCAATGACTTCATTGCCAACGATTTGCTCTACCTCAACAACCGGAACGGCACCTTCAGCAACCGCATTGCCGATTACGTGCGGCACACGGGCTGGTCAGTGATGGGCACGGACATGTCGGACATCAATAACGATGGCTTGGTGGACCTGATCGCCCTGGAAATGCTGCCGGAAAACAACCTGCGGAAAAAAGCCAACCTGAGCGGCAACGGCTACATTACCTACATCAACAGCCAGAAATACCAGTACGAACACCAGTACATCCGGAACGTACTGCAACTGAATCGCGGCATGACCCCCGAAGGGCATCCGGTCTTCAGTGAAATCGCTTTTATGGCCGGCGTGTATCAGACCGACTGGAGCTGGACGCCCCTGGTGGCCGATTTTGACAACGACGGCCTGCGTGACATGGTTATCACCAACGGCTATCCCCGCGACGTGACCGACCTGGATTACGCCCTTTACGACAACGGACAGACGCCGGGCATTGAAAATACATCACTGGCCATGGCCGACTCTTTTCCGGTGGTGAAAATCGCCAATTATGGCTTCCGCAATACCAACGGCTTGCTCTTTGCCGACAGTTCGAAGGCCTGGGGACTTACGCATCCTTCTTTTTCGAATGGAGCCGCCTACGCCGACCTGGACAACGATGGCGACCTGGATCTGGTGATGAATAACCTCAACGACCCCGCTTTTATTTATGAGAATACGACCAACCAGCGCGAACAAAAGCACGCTAACCATTTCCTGACGGTTGCGCTGGCCGGTCCCGTAAGCAATCCGCTCGGTTTCGGAGCCAGCCTGCGTGTGTACTACAGCGGAGGCCAGCAACAATTCTATGAACACCAGCCCTGCCGTGGCTACCTGTCTACGATGGACGCACGGGCGCACTTCGGGCTGGGGTCGGCCCAACACATTGATTCCGTCCGGGTACGCTGGCCGGACGGTAAGACCCAACTGCTCACCAACCTGCCGGTAGATCGGGTACACCACATTATTTACCGGGAAGCAACGGTAAGGGAGCAAACTTACGGGAAGGTAGCCACGTCAGGCTTGCTTGCCGACGCGACGCATCGGTACGGAATCCGGTTTCGGCACCGGGAGAAAGATGCCATCGACTACAACATTCAGCGCACACTTCCCCATAAGTTCAGCCAGTACGGGCCGGGCATCGCCGTGGGCGACGTGGACAACAACGGGCACGACGATTTTTACATCGGAGGGGCTGCTGGTTACCCGGGCACATTTTTCATGCAGGATGCCAGTGGGCGATTCTCTGCCGATACCCATCGCTTTATGGGAGAAGAAAACCTGGAAGCCGAACAAATGGGCGTGCTGCTGTTCGATGCCGACGGCGACCGGGACCTGGATCTGTACGTGGTCAGCGGCAGTTATGAGTTTCCACCTTACCACCTGGCCAGCCAGGACCGGCTGTATTTCAACGACGGCAAAGGCCGGTTTCGCTGGCTACCAGAGGCGCTGCCTAAAGAGTTGTCCAACGGTTCCTGCGTCCGTGCCGCCGATTTCGATCAGGACGGTGACCTGGATCTGTTCGTGGGCGGTCGGGTTGTATCGGGTGAATACCCGACCGTGCCGGAAAGCTACCTGCTGCGCAACGATGGGGGGCGTTTTGAAGACGTCACCGTACAGTACTTTCCCCAACTACAGCGCCTGGGCATGATCACCGATGCACTGTGGTCGGACTACGACCAGGACGGCCGGGTAGACCTGGTGCTGGCGGGCGAATGGATGCCGGTTACTTTTTACCGCAACACCGGTGAATCTTTCGTATCGGTGAACGAAACGACGGGCATTGGGCAGCAGCTAGGCTGGTGGAACAGCCTGACGGCCGGCGATTTTGATAACGACGGCGACATCGACTACGTAGCGGGTAACCTGGGACTCAATTCTCACTTTAAAGCCAGTCCCGAAGAACCCATGACGCTGTTTGCCAAAGATCTGGACGAAAACGGGCGGCTGGACGCCATGTTGTTCTGCTACCTGAAAGCCGAAGACGGTAGCCGCAAACCCTTTCCCATGCACACCCGCGACGATCTGGTGGCCCAGATGCCTTCCCTGAAAAAACGCTACTTCTCTTACCATACTTTCGGACGCGTTTCGATGGACGATCTGTGGGGGCCGAACGAAAGGGAAGACGCTCTGAAAATGCAGGCCAATCACATGGCAAGCAGCTACCTGGAAAACCAGGGCAATGGTCGTTTTGTGATGCGTGCCCTGCCCCTGGAAGCCCAGATGGCACCGGTGTACGGAATGGTGAGTGAAGACGTAGATGGAGATGGCCACCTGGATCTGCTGCTGGTGGGCAATGACTACGGCATGGAACCTTTCGCCGGCCGACACGACGCGTTTACGGGACTCTGCCTGAAAGGAGATGGTAAAGGAGGCTTTGCGCCCATGTCCATTGCCTGCAGTGGCTTTTTTGTAAAAGGCGACGCCAAAGGGCTGGCTACGGTACACACGGCCAAAGGAGAAGATCTGTGGCTGGTAAGCCAGAATCAGGACAGCCTGCGGGCATTCGGACCAAAAACGACGGTTGCCAAAACCCGTTACCGATGGGTCAATCTGCAGCCCGGTGATTTTTGTGCCGACATAGTATACCCCGACCAGCGGAAAAGACGCGTGGAGTTTTACTACGGATCAACGTACCTGTCGCAATCTTCCCGAAGACTGAAGCTGAGTGCGGACACGAAAAAAGTAGTGATCACCAATTTCAAAGGGCAGACCCGGGAAGTCAGCTTGTAAGAAGTGCCCGGACGAACCGGCCTGCGGATGAGGCTACTCCCTTTTTTGTATCACTACCGCAGCGCCCGGGCTATCTTTGGTATTCTTTAGAACGTGTTTGAGAAAAATTAATTTACAAAAGCCAAATTTTATACTGCGGAATCTGATCTTACCTTTTTGTTCTTTTTTGCTTGCCTTGGCGGCCCCGCCCAAAAAATGAACCAAAAAAGGGCGGGGCCCCCGGGCAAAAAATCCAATGCTTCCGCGCGCCATACCTACGCGCCCCTCGCTGGATTTTTGGGCCAGCCCGCCTAGATGGAACATTTTGGAGGACTTTATCCTAACAGTACATCCCAAACACGTTTTTAGGCCACTTCGGAAACACCTTTGTTCAAGGGCCACTGGGCCTGTAGCGATCGGGTGAAAAACTCTTCCATGTACCTGATGTCCAATCCGTAGGGCACCATGACCAGGCGATTGCCCGCGAACATGAACACCAGGGGAAAGATCGCCCCAACGTAATAATCGTTCCGGTACCAGACCAGGGCCAGGGCGGCCAGGAGAAATAATCCGTGCCAGAAAAAAAAGAAAAGCTGGGTAAAGAAAGTAAGCTGGTACACCACTTCCACTTCGGTTCTTCCATTCTCCGGATTGGTCCGAACTTTCCCGCGCACCAGCGTGGTAGGACGGGTGTTGTAAAGCTGGGTCCGGTACATTTGAAAGCCCTCCTCTTCCACCAGACCAAAAAAGGTAGAGTCGGCGTGGGGTGCGTACAAATCATAAGCGGGAGAAGGCGTCTTCTCTACGTACGATCGCAATCGGTCTTTGATTTCGTCGGTAGGTAAGGAAGTAGAAAACGTGCGCTTTTCGTAAGGGTAAAGTTTCATCATCTCATCGCTGGTTAAGTAGTCGCCTGGAAAAATGCCTTCCTGCTAAAGATTCGCAGGCGATAAAATTTATCCAAATGTATCTATGATTTTGCGAACCTACAAATGGCTGTGGGTTTTCATTTTTGGTACTATCCCATGATTCAGTCCTTCACCCCTGTAAATCAGCGCGTACGCATTGTTTTTTTAATATGTAAAACTTTTACTGGTTGACATCAAAAAAGCGGCTGACTCTGAGGAGCCAGCCGCCAGTTGGAAGAAAAAACCTCTGATCAGCGCTTCAAAATTTTACGGGTCATCCTTTGGCGGGAGTTGGATACGTCGATGATGTACAAGCCGGCAGGCAATGCACCCAGCGGAAGCGTATGTTCAGCCGCCCGGATGGGTTCGCTGCTCAGCACTTTGCCCAGGGGAGTCACCAGTGAAAGGCGGCTGTCACCGGTTTGCCATTGAGGAGCAAATTTTACCGTCACCTGGTCAGAAGCCGGATTGGGATACACATCCAAGCTGTGTTCCGGGCTTTCTTCTTCTGCCGATAGGCGGGCACCCGCGGCCGTGCCGTACACCTCAAATTCGAAGAGCGAAAAGCCGTATGAAGTAGCGCGGTTGATGCAGTAAATTTTTACGTAGCGGGCTACGCCACTCAGGCCGGTCAGGTTGTCAGCTGCCGAAGAAGATTTTCCCCACACGTCGCGGACGGTGGTCCAGGTAGAGTTGTTGGTGGAGAATTGTACCTGATAATCGCGGGCATAGGCGGCTTCCCAGGCCAGCCGTACGCGGTTCACGTTGTAGTTGGCACCCAGGTCCACAATGATGTGCTGGTTGTTGGCGTAGGCGCTCGACCAGCGGGTATTGCCGTCGGCATCGACGGCCCGGGCGCCCACGTTGGTGCTGTTTTCGTTGGAAGACGTATTGACCGGTCGGTTATAGGCCAGGTTGGGTGCCGGATTGCTGGTGTTCCAGCCCGGTTTTTCGTCCAGCGTGATCACGTTGGAAGCCCAGAAAGTATTTTGAATGGCCGAAGTGGAATTGCGTTGAAAGATCAGTTCTGACCAGCCCATAAAGAAAGTCCAGCGGGGCTGTGCCGACAATTCGCCGGGCGTGGGCAACACTTCGCATTCTCCGATGGCAATGGGCTTACCACCCGAAGCATTGACCAGCGCGTTGTACTTGGCCGTGGTGTAGCCGGTGCCGTCGCTCCAGTACATATCCATCGACAGTACGTCCCAGTAGGAGCTGCCCGGATTGTAATTGGTCAGGTCGGAAGACAAAGAACCGAAATCCTGCACGTTCCAGACCCAGATCAGGTTGGTGAGTCCTTTGGTGTTGACCAGGTAGTCGCGGGTGATCTGGAACAGGCGGCGGGTACCATTGGCCCCCGGACGGCCACCCCACCAGAACGCACCTTGGTTCATTTCGTGCAGGGGCCGAAACAGCACTTCCACGCCGTTGTTTTTCAGGTCCTGCAGAAAGACGGCAATTTTATCCAGACGGGCTTTCCAGTTGTTGTTGAGTGCAGTGCCGTTGGTAATCAGTTCATTCCACTGGGCATCGCTCAGGCGGCTTTGCACGCCTCCGCTCCAGGCGCAGGGTTCGGCCTGGGTGGGAGGGCAGGCGTGAAACATAATGTTGATCAGGGCGCCTCTGGCCCACTGGGCTTTCGCTTCGTTGATCATGGTCTGCCGGTTGCTGATGTTGTCGGCCTGGAAGAGGAAGTCGCCACTCCACAGCGCAGGGTATTTGCCGGTCGTATTGTAAATCTCATTGGTCCAGCGGGCGGGCGTGGAGTTGGGCTCCCGGTTGTGCATACCCGAAGCCGTTTGCTGGCCGGAAATACTGTACAGGTAATTGAGCGATTTAAAGGAGGTTTGGGCGAAGGTCAGGGATGCGTACAGCAGGGCGACCGTCGCCAGGGCGATTTTTTGAGTACTGATTTTCATAGTTTGATGGATGAAGAAATGAAACATTTTTAGGTGCGCGGAAAGACTCCGCAACGCGACGTAGGTGCCATCCAATCGGGTCGGATCAGAAGAGCCGGCTTATTTTTGTGGTCTGGTACTTAGCCGGACGTTGGTGAACCGGAAAGTGCAGGTTTTAACAGAGGATCGGTGGGGTGCCGGTATCGGGCCAATGCAAACCCGTAAGAAGAGCCAGTAAAATGCGCCATAGTACAATCGGTTTAGGTTGATGAAGTGTCCAAAGTTGATGGGCTTTTTCTTACCGGCATTGCTTCCCCATCCCGATTTGTATCAAGGCCGTCCGGTGGTAAGTATTTCATCAGCCACACCAAAAGAAAAGAGCAGATGATGAGACGTAGCTGATTTCCTGAAAAGGCCCCTTCCGTACTGACCGGTTGATTTTATTGAATGGTCTGACCTTTCGGCGGGCGTATTTTTTGGATGTGTGGGACAAATTCAATGGCTGGGTCGCACAAACATCGGTTCGCAAAGCAGGTAGGCAATTTTGCCGGCGGGAGGTAAATCTTCCGCAAATCAGGTAAACTTTTCGGCAACAGCTCAGCAAGAAGCATTGGGTGGGAAAGTAGCCTGCCTTATTGATTGATGGTGTTATTTGTCTTTTTCAGCCACTTATCTTACACGTCCGCTCAAAGTTAAATTCTGTGCTTTTAATGACGTAGAGGGGCAGGGGAATAGGTATATATACGGCTTCATTCTCAGGGTATTTCCAAGAAGAAATGCGAATGGCTATTTAGTGGATACGACTGGGAGATCTAGAGTCAGTTCCGCTTGGAAGCAGAGAAATGAAGAAAAACAACTTTTCTTTCCTGGTTTATTTCTCCTGATCAGATCATTCGGGTCTCCTTTTGGTTATTGCAGCCATTTACTGACATCCCTTCGATTTTTGGGAAAATTCGTTCCATCAAACAATCCAACTATGTTATCTCAATTGGTTTACGTTAGCCAAAGAAAAACAAATTGCACCGATCACGAAATCGAGCGCATTCTGGCGGCTTGTAAAAAGAACAACGCTTCGCTGGACATTACCGGCGTATTGCTGTATTCGCCGGCTAAGTTCATTCAATACCTGGAAGGCGATTCGAAGGAAATACTGGGTTTGTACGAGAGAATCAAAGGTGATTCCCGCCACGAAAAAGCGGTCATGGTTTCATACGGCCCCATTAAGGAAAGGCTGTTTCCCAGCTGGCAAATGGCTACCAAATCCATGGCCCAACTCAACGTGGACTTCCGGACGGACGTGAGTCAGCAGGACCGGGAAATTTTCAGGCGTCTGTTGAATGGCGACGCACAAAGCGGCTCCAGGGCACATGAGTTGTTGAAGAAGTTTTTCCAGTAACAAAAATAAGCCTGAGCGCAAAGGCGTCCAACGGATCCGTTGAACGCCTTTGCGCTCAGGCTTTATAAAAAAGTAAAGCGGCGTTATTGCGCTATTTGCTCCTTCAGGCTCTGCATATCAATCACGTAGCGGAACCGCACTTCTTTGTCATTCATTCTGTCAAAAGCCTCATTGATATCCTGTATCCGAATCATTTCCACTTCGGGTAAAATGCCGTGTTCGGCGCAGAAATCAAGTACTTCCTGGGTTTCGGCGATGCTTCCAATGAGCGAGCCGCTGAGGTTGCGCCGATAAAAAGCCACATCCATATTATTGGTCGGTTTTTTATAAGGGCCAATTAACCCTACTACTGCCAATGTCGCATCCCGTTTCAGCAGCGATACGTACGGGTTGGGATCAAAAGCGTCCGGTATGGTGCACAGGATGAAGTCGAAGGTAGACTCCCGGGTTTTCATCGCTTCTTCGTCGTTGGTAAGGACCACGGCGTGGGCGCCCATTTCCCGGGCTGCTTCCTGCTTGTCTTCAGAAGTAGTGAAAACGGTCACCTGCGCACCCATGGCTCTGGCCAGCATCACCGCCATATGGCCCAGTCCACCCAGGCCGATGACGCCTACGTGGTCACCTTCCTGCACCTGCCAGTGCTTCAGCGGAGAATACGTAGTCACGCCGGCGCACAGAATCGGTGCCGCCGCCGAAATGTCCAGCCTATCGGGTATCCGCAGGACGAAAGATTCCTTCACTACAATGTTGTTGGAATACCCGCCAAACGTATTGAAACCAGTCCCGTCCGGTTTCATATACCCATTGTAAGTGGCGGTCCAACTCACCGGTCCTTCGCAATATTGCTCCAGGCCTTCCTGACAGGAGTGGCAATGGCCGCAGGAATCGATCATGCAGCCCACACCCACTACGTCGCCCGCCTTGAATTTGGTTACCCCGCTGCCGGCCTGCACTACCTTACCGATGATTTCGTGGCCTGGCACGCAGGGGTAAATGGTGTTGCCCCAGTCATTTTTCACCTGGTGCAGATCCGAATGACACACCCCGCAGTAAAGAATGTCGATCATGACTTCGTCCTCCCGGGGAGCGTTTCGTGTAATTTCCATGGGTTTGAGGGTTGAGCCCAGAAAGGAGCCGGTCGCTCCGTAGCCTACTGTTTTTCCCTGTGCCGCCGTTTGGGCATTTGTTGGTTCCATAGCTGATGGTTTGAAGAAATGATAGAATAAAGAATTTGCAAAGAGGTGAGTGTGGTATTTCCGGAAGGCAGTAAAGTGTGGGAACTAACATCAACCCGGGGGAAACAGATTCACCCTATCCGTACACGGGAAAAGAAAGGCAGATGTTTACGGGTGCATCTTCATTTTCTCATTTCCAAGCAGCAGTCGGAAACGGAAAGCGGTACTAACCCATAAAAGTAGAGTTTGCCTTTGGCAACAGTGTTGGGGTAGGTATTTTCTTGCATATAATGGGTGGAATGAGTGGATTGTGCAACGGTCTATTGTTTCATCATACGTTTGACGAAGGTGCCTCTTTCGGTCTGCACTTTCACGAAATAAATACCGCTGAGGTATCCAGACAGGTTGATTTCGTGGCGGGAAGAATGAGACAGTAGGTGATCGTATACGGGTCGGCCCATTGCGTCCAGAATGACTAGTTGCGTGACCTTGCCCATTTGAGAGGGTACCTCTACCGTAAACTGCCCCGAATGAGGTGAAGGATAGATTTTCCACTCCGTAGCTACTGAAGGCTCCAGGCCGGTAATGGTTGGCTGGTTGTATACCACTTTCGCCTCTAAGCGGACGGCATCCACCACGGTAGGGGGTACGTCGTAAATCGTATTGAGGGTGGTATTGGTACGAACGGGTTCGTTGTAATCGAAGAAGATATCAGCAAAGTTTTCGATGCGGGTCTTCTCGGGCAGGTCCCTTTTCGGGCGGATGCTGAAATGGACGAAGCCATTACTGCCCAGCTGGTCTGTGGTACTGTCGGGCAGTTGGATGTTGTCAAAGGTCCAGGTGAGCACGGGCTGGCCTTTTCCACTGATGTTGAACTGGTACGGATGGGAGGCACCCCGCACTTGTAGCGTACTGATCTCCAGGTGCTCAGTAAGCGTATCGACGACCACCACCCGATAGGCTACGTCCGTTCCCGTATTCTGGAAGCGGATCACGTAGTCCAGTTCTGCTTGCGTGGGCGTGTACTTCTCAGCCGTGACACCCTGAGGCGAAACCAGTTTGTCGTTGGGATCGAAGGAGTCGATAATCTGCAGACATTCGATGTCCACTTCGGGTTCTTCATCGTCCGGAGGGAGTTGGGCTACGTAGCCCGTACTGACTGTGCCGTTTTGATTAGAGCCGCAGGCTTCTACAGTGACGGTACTTTGCTGCTTGCTGGGATGGCCCGGTCGTTGGTCGGCTTCCAGCCGGACGGTTCTGCCGTTGGCCGGTACCCGCAGAATGAGGCTGTCTCCCTTACTGAGTTGGTAATTACCCTGAAAAGCCAGTTGGGCATCCAGCAGAATGCGGAAGGCACTGCTGTCGGCCATGCTGCCCTGGCCGGTATTGTAAATGCCCAGCCGGACAAAGCCGTTATCCTGACACCTGGCTTTCAATTCTACGTCCGAATGATCCCAGGTTGCCGAAGGCGTATTTAGATTGGAAGGGGTGATCCAGACTTTGGTGCATTGGGTAAGGCCTCTGATCGACGAATTGCCGCAGATGACCGAATCCTGGATAATAATGGTTCCGGAATGGTCGGCAGCCAGTTTGCCAACGCAGAAAACGTAATTCAGCTCTTTGTCTTGGCGGTAGGCGACATTCGCACTTTTGAGGCGAACGTATTCAGGAAGCTTGAGGTATACGTTGACACTATCGGCACCAGCATTGCCCTGGTTGCGGTAAGAAATGGTTGTAGTGCCGGGGAAACACCTTCGGTGACGAAGCGAAGAAACGTTGACAGTGAGATAAGGCTGGCGTATGATTCGGTTGGCGAAATCTTTTCCGGTAATTATTTCATCGGAAGAGGTAAAATGGACCTTATGCTCAGCCGGGCTTATCGGGCATAATTGCTGTATGTAATTATACTGTGAGGTGGGCAATACCTGCTTCAAGGTATAACTACCGCTGTCTACAGCAAGGGTATAATGACCCAGTGAATCGGTCGAAGCGAAAAAAAGCCCTGGTTGAGACACAATTACGGTGTTGGAAATCCCTTTCTCTTCGGGGTCTTGTTTACAGTTTCCGTTCAGGTCTTCGTAGACATACCCACTGATGCGGTTACGTCTGATACTGCTCTTCCCAAAAGCGGCGAAGCCGAAAACTCTTTTATGATTAACGTAATCAAAATATCCTCCTACGTAAATTGTATTATCAGTCGGAACAATTGTTTTTACTATATTATAAACATTCGGCTCCCAAGAAGAAAGATGCCCACTAGTAATATCAAACATTGCCAAACGGTTTCTGGATTGCTCACCTATTTCGGTGAAGTTTCCACCAACGTATAGAGTACTACCAGAAAGCGCCAGAGAATGAACTTGCTCATTAGGGTTTAGGTCCCATGTCTTTGCTTGTCCGCTTGTAGCATCAACCGCTGCTAAGTAATTTTGATTGTGACTGCCTATTTTTGAAAAACTCCCTCCGAGATAAACTGTGTTATTGTTCGCAATTAACGAGTTTATATACCCATTTACTTCTGGATTCCAGTCCATTAATTGGCCAGTAATAGCATTCACTGCTGCCGCGCCGATTCTTGCTTGTCCTCCTACTCCAGTAAAAATTCCGCCAACATAAAGTGTATTATTGAGCAGAGACATTGAATTGATGGCACAAAAAGCCAAATCATACGGTCCGGTTACGTTTGGGTTCCAAGGCATAACTTGGCCAGTAGTAGCATCCACTGCTGCCAGTCTGTTTCTGATTTGCTCACCTATTCCAGTAAAATAACCACCAACGTATAAGGTATTATCAGCAAGGCTTAATGTATACACAGCTGTGTAAGGATCATTTGAAGATCGATCAATGTTTGGATTCCAGGCGGTAATTTGTCCCGTAGTGGCATTCACTGCTGCCAGGTGATTTCGTACCTCTCCATTCAATTCTGTAAATACGCCACCTATATAAATAGTGTTCTTGGAAAGAACCATTGTATTTACTTCTGCATTTGAACTAGGACTCCAGGAAGTAGCCTGACCTGTAATGGCATCAACTGACGCCAGATTACTTCTTTCCTGGCCACCAATACTACTGAAATCGCCACCCACGAAAAGATTTTTTCCAGAGACTGATAAGGTATAAATGTCTGAATTGGCGTTTAAGGTCCAGTTCAATACTTCACCTGTAGAGGCAAAAACTGCTGCTAGTTTGCATCTGGATTGCCCGCCCAATTTACGAAAACGACCTCCAACGTAGAGTGTGTCACTAACAAGTGCTAGAGAGTACACATGATAGTCAGGACTAGGATTCCAGTTAGTCACTCTTCCTGTAACTGTATCAATGCAGGCCAAATAATTTCGATTTATTCCTCCCATACTGGTGAAAGCTCCTCCTGCATAAATCAACCCGTCTTTTTGCCCTAATGTCAGTACCTCGTTATTTGCATTAGGGTTCCAGTCATTCACTTCGCCATTAATGGTATTAATTGATGCGATATAGTTTCTTTCCAATCCATTTATTTTTCTGAAAGAGCCTCCTGCAAAAATGGTTTTACCATGTAACAATATTGTACTTACACGAGAATCAGCTTCAGGGTGCCAATCCGTTAATTCGCCGTTAAACGTATTGAAAGCAGCCAGATATTTTCGTGTCTGCCCATTAATTTGGGTGAAGCTGCCTGCTGCGTACAAGATATTATCAGAAAAAGCGAATGCATTTATAGGCATGTCCAGGTCTGGAAACCAGTCTTCTACACTTCCAGTGGTGGAGTTGATTGCTGCTATATATTTCCTTGGTTGCCCATTAACTTGAGTAAAGAATCCTGAGATATACACGACACCATCAGCAAAATATATTGTATTGACTTCCTTATCTATCTCTGGATTCCAGTTCATATCTAAAGCTCCGTTCGCTAAAATATGAGCTACGTAATTCCGCCTTTTTCCCTGTACGCGCGTAAAACTCCCCCCAATATACCATCCTCCCTGTCCATCGGATGTAGAAGTAGATATATAGCCTTCTATATGCTGAGGTAGATTGGTTAGTTTTCCATCAGACTGATTTACTATGGCTCCGCTTCCTGTGGTAGGGCCAACGTAGCGGAAGTGACCGCCGAAGTAAATAGTATTTTCATTTCGTAAAATTGTATTAACTATTCCATCTGTTACCCACATCGTGGAATCCAACTCCTGGGCTTGGGAGAAGTGGGCGAAAGAATAAAAGAGCAGAAAGAGAATAAGTCGTAGAACGTTTTTCATGCCGTCAGGAAAGGATGAGGAAATGGGTGAAATGTGAGTTGAAAAGATCAGCTTCTTCAAATCGCTTCATGGACGTTTTTGGGTAGTAGACAAACAGCCATTTGTACAAAGTTTTATATATCGAACAATATTAATTAATATAAACTACTCTACCAATTGGCTGACGGAAAAAGGCCGATTTTGTCGCTTTTAGGGAGGTGATAAGAGAGGTGGAAATTTGCCAAATAAATACGCAGGCACCTGTTTACTTGGACGCTATTTACCCACAAATGGGTGATAGGAGGTCAAATCATATTTTGTAACTTCCCTTGACCAAAGAATGCTTTTCTTATCGCGAAAGCTACTCCCTTTTACCAGTCTCCATACTCCTTTTATCCATTCAACCATGTTCCGCAATTACCTCACCATCGCCCTGCGCAATTTTCGTCGTCAGAAAGGGTTTGCGCTGATCAACATCCTGGGTCTGGCCATTGGCCTGGCCAGTGCTACCGTCATATTCCTGTACATCTTCGACGAAACCGGCTTCGACCAGTTCCATCCGCAGTCCGAACACCTGTACGTGCTGGGTACGCACGGCAAATTCAACGGGGAGGAGGACTATTTTCCGGCGGCACCCGGTGTCTGGCCTAAAGCGATGCAGGAGAACTACCCGGAAGTCACGGAGGCTACCCGAACGTTTTTCGTGGGCTACCCGGCTTCCTTCCGCGATCCCAATTCCGACAAAATCATCCTGACGGAAAGCGAACTCTGGGTCGATGCGAACTTTCCGCATGTTTTCCACTTTCCGCTCATTCAGGGCGATCCGGCTACCGTGTTTGCCCAACCCAATTCGATGGTGCTGTCGGCCTCCGCGGCCCGGCGCTTTTTCGGAGATGATAATCCCATTGGCAAAACCCTGGAAGTGAAACACAATTACGTGACGCGCAACCAGTACGTGCCGCTGAAAATCACCGGGGTAATGCAGGACTACCCGGCCAACTCGCACCTGCAGTCGGAATACCTCATCAACATGGGGATGCTGCGTTCGCTGATGGTCACTGACAGTACCAGTTGGTTCAATAACTGGGGAAATCGCAATGGCTGGTTTGGCACCTACGTGCGTACCAGTAAGCCGCTGGATGTCAGTAAGACGGCCGCCCGGTTTAACACCATCGTGCAGGCCAACCTGCCCAAAGATCCCCAGAATAGTATCGAGCCGTATATCGTACCCCTGGGCGACCTGCACTTCAACGAAAAGATGCGTTCCACGCGGCTGTCGAGCGGCGACCGCAAGTACATCTACATCTTCGGCTCCATCGGGCTGCTCATCGTGCTGATTGCCAGCATCAACTACATGAACCTGGCGACGGCCCGGGCTTTCCGGCGGGCAAAGGAGATTGGTTTGCGCAAAGTGGTGGGCAGCAACCGTCCGCAACTGATTGTACAATTCATGACCGAATCGCTGCTGACGTCCCTGCTGGCACTGCTGCTGGCCGTTATGCTGGTGATTTTCCTGCTGCCCTTTTTCAACGAGATGTCGGCCAAATCCTTTTCTATTGCCAGCCTGATGCAGTGGCGGGTCATTGGCAGCCTGCTGGGGATGACGTTGCTGGTGGCCTTGCTGTCGGGTAGTTATCCGGCGCTGTACTTGTCGGGGTTCAAGCCCATTGCGGTACTGAAGAATACCCGCTTTACCGGACGGAGTTCGGAAGTGCTGCGCAAGGGGCTGGTGGTATTGCAATACACGATTACGCTGGCACTGATCATCTGTACCGGCGTGATGATGCAGCAGATGAACCTGATTCGCAACACAACCCTCAACCGCAGCGGCGACCAGATGCTTTCGATCCGGTACGGCGATGGACTGGGTGAAGTCACCCTTGACCACTACCGGGCTTTCAAGCGGCTGGTACAGCAGGATCCGGAACTGACCCAGGTGACCGTGGCCAACCACCTGCCCCGGCAGGATTTCTTCGGCCCCATCGATGCGGAAGTGACTTTCCCGGAACTGGGCGGAGAGCCCCGCAAGTGGTTTACCCTGGAAGGCGACTTTGACTTTCCCCAAACCTTTGGGCTGGAAGTACTGGCCGGGCGCTCTTTTGACGCTACCAACCCGGCCGATTCCAATGCCTTCCTCATCAATGAGAGTGGCGTAAAAGCCCTGGCCCTGACTACTGACAAGGTGGTGGGGATGACGGTGAACGCCGGCTCGCCGTACGAAGGCTACGGCAGCCCCAGGGTGACCGGGAAAATCATTGGCATCGTCAAAGACTTCAATTACCGTTCGGTGCACCAGCCGGTGGCCCCGCTGCTGGTCACCGCCCGTCCGCATCCCGGTGATCAGATCATCTACGTGAAGCTGCCCGCCGGGAAAATGCCGGAGAAAATCGCCAGTCTGGAACGGAAATGGAAAGAAGTGCTGCCCGCCGGGCTGGGCTTCGACCACTGGTTTATCAGCGAAGAGTTCGGACGGATGTACGAAGCGGAAATGCGGATGGCGGGCTTATTCAAGGTCTTTTCGGGACTGGCTATTCTCATTGCCTGCCTGGGCCTGTTCGGACTTTCTTCCTACCTGTCGGAGCGCCGCACCAAGGAAATCGGCATCCGGAAGGTAATGGGCGCTTCGGTACCCCAGATTCTGCAACTGCTGTTTGCCACGTTCATGAAGCTGCTGGTGATTGCCTGCGTGGTGGCCATTCCGCTCGCCTGGTTTACGATGCGCCGCTGGCTGGAAGACTTCAGCTACCGCACCCCGCTCGACTGGGGCATCTTCCTGCTGGGCGTGGTGCTGGTGCTGATGCTCACCGTACTCACCGTGAGCTACGAAACCCTGCGGGCAGCCCGCGCCAACCCGATCCATTCGCTTCGGTATGAGTAATTTGCAAGTGGGGCTTGACGGCTCAGCATAAGTAGTAGACAGAATTTATGTAACACCCCAACCGAAACTTCGGACCGCCCCTAAAGGGGCTAGAATCCATTTTAGCCCCTTTATGAGTTTTAACTAGAGTGGTTCTGATCACCAATTCCGCAAAAAAGAATGAGCAGGGCCGCATTTGATCCCATCAGATCGTGGAATGGCCTTGCTCAACCGTTGATTTGGCAAAAAGTACTGGAATCATTATAAATGAAGTTTTTTGCTCAAGCGGAGCTTCCTGTTTCTGATGACTGGACATCGGTCGGTCCCCTACGGAATGATTCCATCTTTGTAGGAACACGCCTCATGAACTTTAATAAAATAAGCATCCCATCTAGACGGACCAAAGACGCAATTAGCACACATTTAATAGTAGCAGTCCAATTCCCCCGCGCCGCGTCGGCTCCTTTTTTCAAGCCGTAGTGGAACGAGAGGGGCTAGGCGGCCGCCGCGCGGGGTGGTAGAGGTCGCCAGTTTAACACCCCGCGCGGCGGCCGCGCCCCTCCTAAAACAGGAGCCGGCGCGGCGCGGGGGCATACTGCTCATAATCAATTATTTATAAATACTATATCCATAGGCTAACGTGGGACGTTTTAATATTTAAAACTCATAAGGCGTGTCCACGCCGGGCGTGTTCCTACCAAGTTGGGCTGAACTCCCGCCATTTGAATTGAATAAAGATGGAATCTTTACTGCCTTTTTTGGCAAAATGTCCGGTAATCAGCGCCTGTTTATAGCTTGTGATTCCTTCATCCACAAATCAGGCTCCATCGGAGCCGCCTTGCCTCTGCAAAGGGGACTCCGATGGAGTCAAATTAACGGAGGGCGCCGGAGGAGCTATAAACAGGGAGATCCTCCGGAGCAATTCCCATTCCCTCCGCTGGTGGTAAAGGAATGATTTCAGATTTTCTAAAAGGAAAAAAGGATGCTTTCAAAATCGTTTGAAACAACCACCGGCTGAGACCTCTCCATAGTGCTTCCAATCACCAATTCAACAACCGGAGAGGGCTGTTCCTCATTCCATCCAATCTGATTAAGCATTGGTATTTTGGCTCTCAACTATTCTTTTGGCAATAAAGTAGCTGCAATTAATATAATTAACCGCCCCATCGGCCCGTAGTGGAACGGGTGGCCGCCGAGGCAATCAAAAAGTGATAAGCCTACGAAGGGTAAAAGTTTGGTTTGTTCAATCCATAGTTCACGTTACTTTAACGTGAACTATGGATTGCAAACACACGACTTTTAATCTTTGCAGCAGTTTGTTAGTCTATTACTGTAGCGTTTGTTACTTTTTGCTTGCCCAAAAAGTAACCAAAAAGGGCACTTTGCCCAATGCTTCCTCGCTCAAAACCTCCACGCACCTCGCTGGGCAAAGAGGCCAGCCCGCCTTTTTTCTTATTAGTAGCTTGTGTTTGCAATTAAAGTGTTTATAATCAGATATCTATATGAGCGCCAATCCATAGTTCACGTTACTTTAAGCCACCAGGGCTACCTTGGTATATTTGGCCCGGTATTCCAGCGGAGACAGGCCGGTGATTTTTTTAAACACTTCCCGGAACGCTTTATCGTCGGAATAGCCAACTTCCATCATCACCTCAAAAATGCTTTTCCGGCCTTTTTCCAGGGCTTTTTTGGCCACTTCTACTTTTACCCGCTGCAGATACTCCACCGGCGTATTGCCGGTCGCTTTGACGAACCGCCGGTCAAAGTTCCGTCGGCTGATGGCCAGTCGGGAGGCCAGTTCTTCGAAAGAAAACTTTTCGTTCAGGTTTTCCTCCATATACGCCTGGGCCTGACTGATTAACTCATCGCCGTGGTTTTTCTGCGTCTGAAAAATGATAAACGGCGATTGCGATGTCCGATCCATGTCGATCTGGAAAATCTTGGAGCAGTAGATAGCGGTCTGCCGGTCAAAGTATTTTTCAACCAGAAACAGGATAAGGTGCAGAAAGGAGAAGGCGCCACCGTTGGTATAAATGCCCCGTTCGGCCGTAATCAGTTTATCGGGCTGCAGGTGAATGCCGGGAAACAAGCGCTTGAAGTCGGCGGCAGCATTCCAATGGGTAGAACAGGTCTTTCCATCCAGCAAACCGGTAGCGGCCAGCAAAAAGGCACCGGAGCACATACTGGCAATTTCAGCCCCTCCTTTGTACTGCTCCCTGATCCAGGCAATCAGGGATGCATTCTCCGCCAGTAGGTGCTCACTGTAGGAGACGGAGGGGATAATCAGCAGATCGGTTTTTTTAATGCCACTGAGCAACACCGGATGAATGGAAAAGAAGCCCGCATCCAGTTTCAGTTCAGTCATACAACCTCCTATACGGACTTCCATCAGCGGACGGTTTCCCAGTTGTTGCCAATACATATCGGCCCGGGTCAGTATTTCAAACGAACCCGCTACGCTGCTCAGGTTCGTGTCGCCTGCGGGCACCAGGATGGTCACGTGCTTCATAGTCGATAGTCAGTTTTTGGGATAAAAGTAGGGGAGAATTTTGTCCAGATCAACCCGGAAAGATGTCTGTTTTACACCCGGAAAAAGCAAAAGCCGGATAATACCTTTGTTACGCTGCCACAGCAATTGGAAACCCATTTACCCTAAATCTTTAATACAAAACGTATGACACAAGCAACGAAAGCAGCATTGACCACGGAGGAAGTGGCCGAACGGTTTGACGAACTGGCCCAGCAAGAAAAGTGGTTTGACATTCAGGACGAACTTTTCGCCGATGATGTCCGGAGTTTGGAACCGTCCCATTCACCTTACTTCAAGAATGCGGCAGGCAAAGCTGCCGTTCGCAAAAAAGCCGATGAGTTCGTGAAGAAAATTCAGGTGTTTCACAAAGGACACACTACCCGGCCCCTGGTCTGCGGTCGTCATTTTACCGTGGGGCGAAGCAAGGATATGACGGTGGAAGGATTGGGACGGATTCAGATTGAGCAGATCATGCTCTACGAAGTGAGAGACGGACAAATCGTACTGGAACAATTCTTCTATTAGAAAAGCAAATCGGGAACGGGCGTAAGCCTGGTATCGGGGAATGGGTGCCTACTTTTGGCATCAGTTTCCCGATACTTTTTTCAAATACGCCTCCTGCAGTTCACGGATGCTTTCGTCGTAGCCCTTCCGATCTGCAAAAGCGGCCGGACGATAGCGCCCGGGCTTGTGTTTGCGGTGCAGTCCGAACTGGCTGGCGTGCGAAGCCACCCAGATATCGAAAGAGAGCTTTTTCATGGCTTCCAGGGTGTAGGCGTACTCCTTTTCAATATCGGGGTATTCGGGTATTTCCGAAAATGCCCTTTCGGTCACGATGGTCGGCATGTTGGCGATCAGCACCCGGTACGACCGGCGATCGTCCTTGACGTCGAATAGGAAGCTGCACGAGCCTTTGGTATGACCAGGATGGTGCAGCATGAGCATCCGGAAATCTCCTAGCCGAATGGTATCGCCATCTCGCAGGAGCCGGTCGGCCCGCAAGGGGGCAAACATACTGGTATTCCGGCCCAGGGCGTAATCCGACCGGCCGCCGTCTTCCAGCACCGGGGCATCGGGGGCGTTCACCATCATCTGGGCACCGGTTGCCTTTTTGATGGCGGCCATGGCGCCCAGGTGGTCATAATGTGCCTGCGTGGTGAGCAGGATTTTGAGGTCGGCTAACCGGAAGCCCAGCGCTTCGATGCTCGCCTTGATCAGCGACTCGGAAGCGGCCAGTCCGGTATTGATGAGGATATTTCCCTGCGGTGTGGTGATGAGGTAACAGGCCAGGTCGTCCGTGCCGACGTAGTAGAGGTTGCCGGCAATCCGGAAAGGCGGATAGGGCTTCGCCCATTCCGCGGGCGTGTTGGCAGGCTCCACCACTTCCTGAGCCAGTACCCTGAAACTGAGTAGCAAACTCAGCAGCAACGTTTGAAATTTGATCATTTTGGGGATTTCGATAGGGAAGGCAATCTTACCAATTCTATTCTTCAGAAGCCAGTTTTCTGCTTAGGGAAAGTTTTGAGGCCTTCGCTTGACCACCCCCACGTATCCACGCCGGGTCCCCTCCTAAAACAGGCTACGATTAGAGGTACTTGCTCCGGAGGAGCTTCCTGTTGATAGCATTGAAGTCAAGTCTCATCTTGGCTCCGGAGGAGCCCCTGTGTAACGGAGGAGGCTCCGCTGGAGCCAAATCAAGTTGCAAGCGACATACTATAAACAGGGGCTCCTCCGGAGCAGGCCGGAAGTGGGCACGAAGAGGTGTCCTAATGCAGCCTTCACAAGGAGCCGGGGCACCCAGCCGACGCGGCGCGGGGGAGTTTATCATACTTTAATACCCTCCTGGCGCAAGACTTCGGTCTTGTGCTTTCGAATCAAGCAATTCTCCTGACTTACTCCTTTATCGATTCACTTTTTCCTTTTTCAGTCAATAAAGTCGATATGTAACATCCCCTTTAGTCCGGCGTAATCCCCGGCACTGCTATATAAATACTCTTCCGGCTTGGCTACAATGGCCGCTTCTACAGGATTGGCGTGGATGTAATTCAGTTTTTGTCTGATCACTTCAGCGTAGGACAATTCAATGGGGTGACTGTTCTGAACCCAAAACTGATACCGCGTATTGTTGGGGTTGTGCTCAGCAGCACTACTGAAAATCCACAGCATCCACTTTTGGCGACTTTCCTGGCTATTTTGTTCAATGGCTTGGATGATCTGCCGGGAAGAAAATTTCTTCAGATCCCGGATCGTGGCTTCCAGAGGCTGACTTCCGGTGCTTGAAATGATCAAATGAACGTGGTTGGTCATGATGCACCAGGCGTGTAACAGCAGACCTTTGTGGGTTTGGCAGTACCAGATGCTTTCTACCAGCAGGTCCCGGTAAAGCGCCCTCGTAAAAACATCTACCCACTGCACCACGGTGAAGGTAACGAAGTAGGGCTTTTCCTGATCCCGTATTTTGTATCGTGTGCTCATTGTCAGTTGAAGGCAAGTCTGGAGACTTGCCTGATTCAAAGGCACAAGACCAAAGTCTTGCGCCAGTTAAGGGGAAGACAATCTAGGATATTTCAATATAACTTCGTAGTACAGTGTAAACTAAGTTTGTTGAAGATGAGTACCTGCTTTTCTGTCATTCCGAACGAGAGTGAGGAATCTTTTGTAGGACGCACGTTCAAAAGATTCCCCGGAGCAGTCGCCCACCTGTGTCCGGACGACTCCGTTGGCATGGCAACGTCAATATCAAAAGACACCCTTTGCGCTGCGCATAGATAAAAAATTACTTTTGCGATGTAGTGAAAGCATCGATTCAGACCATCAACTTTGCTTTCATAGTCATCCCTTCTGATCCATGCAGGAAAAACTCAGGCAACACATAGAAAAAATAGTCCCGCTGACGGACGATGAGTTTGCGTGGGTGTTGTCTCATTTCACGGTTCAATACTATAAAAAACGCGCATTCCTCATTCAGCAAGGAGAAAGCGTCACGTATGCTTATTTCGTGGTCTCCGGGCTTTTGATGTTGGTATACAACGATGAATGGGGGAAGCAGCACATTGTTTCCTTTGCGATGGAAGACTGGTGGGAAAGTGATTTTCTGGCCTATTTTAAGCAAACGAAAGCCACTATGTCGTTGCAATGCCTGGAAGATACCACTGTGTTCTGCCTTTCGCTGGAAGGCTATCAACAGTTGTGTGCCAGCCTCCGGAAGATGGAACATTTTTTTCTTCAAAAAGCGAATGCGGGGCACATAGGATCGCAGCAGCGCATCTTGTCTTTCCTGACCTCTAACGCAACGGCGCGTTACGAACAGCTGCTCCAGCGATATCCTTCCCTGGTTCAAAGAGTTCCCAAAACCCTGCTGGCTTCCTACCTGGGCGTTTCACGCGAAACCCTGAGCCGTCTTTCTTCTTAGTCTTATTTCCAGCGGTGTGAAATTGTGAGGTTTGTCACGCAAAAAAAGGGTGCCTGGCGCTGACCTTTGCCTTGTACAATTTTTATTCACCGTTGTGCCAGCCTGGCGCACGCTAAAAAGAAAAAATCATGGAAAAACGAATCATCAATCCCTGGCAATGGCAGGACCAGCGCAGTTATGTGCAAGCTGTTGAAGTAAAACAGGCCGCGGGCACGCTCTATGTTTCAGGGCAGGCAGCCGTAAAAGCGGATGGACAGTCCAGTACCGACGACATGAAAACCCAATTGATGCTGGCTATACAAAATCTGGAACAAGTGATCGGCGAGGCGGGGTACGAATGCAAAAATATTGTGCGGCTAAATGTCTTTACCACTTCCACAGCCGAGCTTTGGCCTCACTTTCCTATTTTTCAGGAATGGATAGCAAAGCATGGTATTAAGCAAGCGACTACTTTGCTGGAAGTGAAAAGCCTTTTTGAAACATTAAAAATTGAACTGGAAGCTACCGTGGTGAAGTAATCACTGAAAGAGGATGATCAGCCAAAGACCCGGACGCTGTACCAGATCTTTTAATTAAGCCTGCACATAACCACCCCCCGCCCCTCCTTGAAAATAAGGAGGGGAGTTTTGGAGTCCGAACAACTCCCCTACGTCAGCTTCTACTTTATAGGCTAGTTTTAGATACTTAAAATAGGCATCAAGCGAATCAACTCCCCCGCGCCGCGTCGGCTCCTGCTTTAGGAGGGGCGGGGGTGGTTCTTTTTATACTCTGCAAAAGCACATTCCTTTTCACCTGAACTCCTCCTGAATACGATCCAACACACTTTCCAAGCCCTTAAATACAGCTTCATTTTCAAAGCGGATTACGCGGATGCCTTGCTCCAGTAGGTAGGCGGTTCGCGCGGTGTCGTATGCATAACCCGCTTCCGTAAAATGAGGGGCTCCGTCCAGCTCAACGGCCAGTTTTTCGGAAGGGCAGTAGAAATCCAGCACGTAAGGACCTACGCTGTGCTGCCGGCGAAATTTCCGGCCAGCCAGTTGACTGCGTTGCAAAGCACGCCATAAGGTAGCCTCCGCCGGAGTGAGGTGATTGCGAAGTGCCCGACGGTCTTCCTTTAATTCCGGTCGGTTATGAATCTGCTTGGGCGACATCGTTTTATCTGAGAAGAAACCCATATAATTTACAGCATAATCTGAATAAGACTAACAGCTGAAAAATAAAAAAACTCCCACCGGCTGTTTCACGAGGCTGGGCACCCCCGGCTCCTGTTTTAGGCTACGATGAGGGCACAAGTATAGAAGAGCCTAACTCCCCTCCTTATTTTCAAGGAGGGGTTGGGGGTGGTTGGTTGGATTTCAGTAAGTTACGCCTGTTATCGCCCCGCCCGGCTCCTCCTTATTTTCAAGCCGCTGTGGAACAGCCGTAGTGGAACGAGAGGGGCCAGGCGGCCACCGCGTGGGCGGTCCGCCAATGCGGTGGTTATTTCATCGCTTGCTCCAAGCAGGATTTCTCAGCAAGCCTCAGCCTTTCACGATCTCCCGGATGGTCTTCTCGGTATAGCGCTCCAGATCCTGCTCTTCTACAATGACTTTGGGTGCCGGACTGCTCTGTAGAATGTCCCGTGCTTTGAGGTAGGCGGTGTGCAGTTGGGGATTCTGCGGTTTAGAAATCAGCAGGTCGAAGCGATAGCCTTCCTGCTGGGCCAGTTCCGTGAGGAAGTTGAGGCGTCCGAAGTACTCCAACGATTTGCGGCTGATGTTTTCCGCATCAATCAGATCAAAGCTAATGGACTTGACCAGATGGGTCGTCCCATTCTGCCAAACCAGATCCGACTTCAGCGATACCGCTTCCGACTGGATGGTAATACCGGGTTGTAGCAATCTTTCAACGCGCGCATTGCATCGGGTCAGGATTCGCTTATATTTTCTCAGCAGATAGTCTTCATCGTGCCGGGTAGCCAATGGAAGAGGAGATTCGTATTCCGAAAAATAAGAACGATAAAAATCAGTGGCTACCTGAGTGATTTAATTTGCAGCTAAGTGTAGTTACCCATCTAATAGTGTTGAAAAAACATTTGGATTTGGAGACATAGCTAGCCTTATATAAATTATATATTAGAAAACGGTTAATTGAGAGATTAATTAGCGCCGATAAGATCTGTTCAAGAAATAGAATCGCAAAAAATTTTATTTTATATGAGCATGATACAGCTTATGCTTTAATCATATGCTCAAAAGTTAATAAAGATTAATCATTGTATTCAGTCTTGTTACCTGTTATTTCGTCAATTTCATCAAATAAATATTTAAAGTCTTGAAATGTATCAATTGAGTATTCTTTCCTTATGGAAGCAGAAAATAATGTCTTATTACCAGAAATTTCATATATGCCAGGTATTGATGTTTCCTTAATAATATCATTGCTCATTAAATAGTCATGGGGAAAATAATGTTCTATTGAAAAGTAATTGTCACTCTGTTTCTCAAAAAAATAATTCGATTTGCTTGGAGGGATTGGTAACTTAATAGCATATATTTCTTCATCAATATGCTTTTTTATTCTCTTATTATCATTATAAATTTTGAATACGTCTTTGGGTAATCCATTAAACTGTGAACTGCCTTCACTATCATTGTCAAATATGCCTATAATTATTTCTCCAGAATTAATTAGAGCTTTTGCAGCTTCTAAATTATTTTTGACAAAAGTAGCCCCACCAGTATCATTTCCGCTAGATTTTATTGTCCAATATTGCTCTTGTACAGATAATATACTGTATGCGTGACTGATAATTTCAGAATCAGTTTTGCCTTCAGTAATGATTTTTACTAATTTGTTACTTTTTAAAGCATCTAACTGTGTGAACTTTATTTTAGAAGCTGGAGTCTTAATATAGAAGTTAATGAGTTCGTGATACTTAATTTTGTTTTTGTCAATTTCTTTCTGTAGCTCACTAGATTTAGGCACCATCAAATCTAAGCCAGCATCAAATAATAAAACAAATAGAGGATAGTTTAATATTCCTGTTTTGTCAAAAAGAAACTCGATCTTTTCTTTACTATTTATCCTGCTAGATGCAAGCGTGACTGCAACACTGTATAGTTTATAACCAATATTTACTTTTTCCTCAGATTCGTAGTTTAAATATTTGTCAAAATCATTGCTTAACTCATCGAAAGCAATTGTAAGTGAATCCTTCAAAGTAATTGAATTAAAATTGCTATAAAACCAATGAGTTACCATTAAGGCAAGATGAGGTATAGGAAAATAACTAAATATTGTTCCTTTTTCATTAGCTAGATTCGTGGTTGCCTCGTATGCTTTAACATTTAATTCTAATGCAGCTTTAATGGCTTTATCTCGAAGCTTAGAATCAGTTAAATACAGTGCTTGTAATAAATATCCAATCCCAGAAACTGAAGAAAAGTAATCACTTAAATTCTGACTCTTTTGAACTTTTTGAATAATTTTTTCTAAAAGTCAGGCATATCCTTTGATTTGCCAGCATAAAAAATTGAAGAGTTTTGCCAATTTAACTGATTGAAATTATTTACTAATTCATCTTCCAAACTCCTTCTATGAAAGAAAATTTCAATAGCTGCGTAGTATTCCATAAACGAATCATGACTAAACTTAACATATTTTCCACCTTCGACGTACAGTATACCGGTGTTCTTTGTTAAGTATGTAATTACTTCAGGGATTAGTAATAAATCAACAGAAATTGATTTCGATTTAAAAAATTCTGCAATGAAGTAATTAAACTCACCCATTGTTTTCGGCAAACGCTGAGGATGATTAATTACCTCTAATGCGTATGAAGACAGTATTCTCTCTTTTATATTGATATCTAAAAATCCTAGTCTGTTTTTAACGTACAATCTCCCTAGTAAGAAAGTATTAAAATTGTCATATATATCAGTTATAGTAGCAGGTATTTCGTATTGCTTCTCTTCAAATAGAATTGAAATGAGCGATAATGTTAGTGGGGTTATTGGAAGCTTTTCAAGAATTTTATTGTCTTTTAGTGAACTTATGAGTTTATCAGTTTTTGAAGAATCTAATTTAAAAAACGTATTGAGAAAATCCTTTATTTGATTGATATTAAAGTTCTCAATAGATACATGCTTTGATAAGTTAAGATTGCAAATCTCGACAAGAGAATCATGATTTCTGGTAGCAAGAAAATACCTTACCTTGTAATCATTGTTTAATTCATTTAATTGATTGCATATTTTTTGTTGCTCGTCCTCATTGAATTCATCGATTGAATCAATAAGAAGCACAAGATCATAATTTTTCAGTATGTCTATTAAGTCGAAGATTTTAAATACATTCGATACAACTGCCTTAATAGCATCAATAATAACTAGTTTATTATCAACAAGAATCGTAGATGTTATTATTACAGGAACAAAAGATGAATCATTTACCTTGTTTAACTCAAGTAACTCTTGGCCTATTTTTTTTAAAAAAGTTGATTTACCTGTTCCTGCATCTCCAGAAATTATATAAGGTGATTTATCTTCAACTATCTTTATTCTTGACACCTTCTTTCTCTGAGGCTTATTAGATTCCCTATCTTTTTCAAACAAAGAAATTTTAGGCTCTATGAATATTTCTGAAAGACCTTTATATTTTTCATTAAATATCTTTAAGCTTTTTAATTCATAATCCTCTTTGATATGATTTGAATAAAATTTATCATAAGAAGCTAAGAAAGCATCAGAATTTGACCAATAGTCAGGATAAAACTTATTTATTAGTGTAATCAGTCCTTCATTATTCCAATACTCAACACCATCATTGTTTAGTTCTTTTCTGATTTTATCTTTAAATCCTTCGCTTATGTTTTTCGTAGAAACTATCAATATTTTATCGTATTTATCTGATTGATAATCCTGCCTTTTTATAGCAACTAAAAGATCGTTATAATCTTTATAGCTACCTGTTAATAGATCAATACTTAAATATATTAATAAATTAAAATTTCTAAGAGCCGCTTCTTCATAAGCATACATTATGCCATTGTCTAGCTTACTTTTAACTTTTATTCCAGAATTAGTGAGAATGATTTCAAAAATTTTGCTTAATTCGTAGATTGAGTTTATTTTATTTAATTTTTCTAATTCCATTTTCATAACTTTCTATTATTGGTTACTCTAACAAATCTATTTTAATTGAGAATAAACTTAGCAGTATTAGTTCATTTAGCTGAGTTTATTTCTTTAATGCTCACATACCTTACTTACCTGACGAGAGACTTTCATTCTTGCGTCTACTGGTTAAGCTAATACCCTAGTTTATACATCATGCCTCAACCCCGAAACACCTTCTCCCGATGCCAAGCCAAGTTCTCCGCCAACGGATAAAGTTTTCGGTCAAACGGCAAGGCCATAGGCTTACCAGATAGCGCTCGTAGACTGTATGGGTGCCTTTCTGCTTCTCCAAATGCTTCCGAAACCAGCACCCGGTAGTTTGCATCCACACTCAGTAATCCCCGGTCAAAGGCCCGGTGCAAATTCGGGCACAGCGCCATTCCATTGCCAATCGTATCGTCTCCCGAAACGCTAAAGGGAACAATGTGGCAAGCGTCCACCAGCGAAACGTCGTACGTTGAAATCACCCGCATTCCGGAGAAGCAACAGGTATAGTTGTACACCTTCGGCACCAGGCGCTTAAAAAGCCCGCCCCGCACAAAACCTTCCGCCTCGTCTACCACAGGCAGGTTAGGCGCGTACCCTACTGTCGGTTCGTGCAATACTTGTTGTTCAATGGTGTGTAAATAGGTTCCCTGTGGTCGCTGCTGCACGTAAACAGCCTTCGTTTGCGGGAAATACGTGTCCAGTAGCACTCCGCGCAGCACATTTCGAGTGGTCGCATCTCGCAGCAGTTCGTACAAGTCCTCGTTCAGCGTACCGTACACGCCTAACTGGTGTAGCGTAGTCAGGCTGCGAATGTGTCCGGGTAAAGGCTGCCCGTACTGGGTGAGCACCCGCCAGAAGCCATCTTTTTGCAGGTAGTAAAACGGCTGGGTAAAATCCGCCTGGTGCGGCGTATTCACCAGCAACGCCCAGTTTTCCCGGAAAGCGGCCACCAGTTCCGGCGAAAGGGTTACGCGGTTCTGCGTCAGCCAGCCCTGCTCTAACCCATCCATCATGGCCAGCAACAGCACTGGTTTATGCGGAGCCTTACCGTAGGCCGTCCCACCCTGCCGCAACCGCCCCAGCCGCTTCGTATAGTCCGTTAATGTCTGTATCATCTTTCATCCGGTTCAGCAACGCTATTAACCTCCCTTCACTCGAGCCTCTGCGAAAGGTAAATTACTTCCTCCCCTCATAACTAAGAGCAGTAGAAACCAGGTTATCGGAATAAGAATAGATGTCGTCCAAACCTTTAATCTCCGTTTTTACCTCTTTTCGGTTTTCATCAAATAGCGTGATGTATTTTTTACCGCCATCCAGGTGAAGCCGGCAGACGGGTTTCCGGTTGTTGTCGTCGATCAGGATGCCGAAATAGCTTTGCGTATCGCGGTGCGTCAGGCGGCTGGTATCCAGCTTGGTGCGAAGAATGGACTTGACAATAAAGAAGCCTTCTTTCTCCATTTCGGTCGTTACTACTTTGCTTTGCTCAGAGGCTTTAGAAGGCTCCGTCAGACTTACTTCTTCGGCTTTTGCCTGTTGGTTTACCATGTCTGTCTCTTTCGCCAAAGCAGACTTGAGGCGGTCGCTAATCAATTCGCTCACGTACTGGTTCAAAGCGCGTTTGACTACCCCGGTAAACTGATCCAGCACTTTGGCGGTGACCGGGCCGCTGTAAATCTGTTTGGTGAAGTGCTTTACGAATGTCTCGGAGGGGTTATTCAATTCTTCGCTCATTATGCGCTTGATCTCCTTGTTGTATTTCAATTCCGCAGCCGCACTTAGAATCGATTCCACATCAAAAGAAGCTTTCTGATACTTTTTGAGTTCGAAAATGGCTGCTTCTGACATATCGGTAATATTGAATTCCCAAAAGGGCTTGTCATCCATTTTATTGGGTTCAATCAGGTCGGTGTAAAACCGGTAAGTGATGCCATTGGTCAGAATGCCGAATTTTACCGTTGTCACGTGGAAGTAGCGGTGCAATTGAGAGTTATGGACGTTCAGGTCTTCCTTCCAGTGTTTGCATTCCACAATGATGATGGGCTTGCCGTCTTTGAAGATACAGTAATCGACTTTTTCCCCTTTCTTGATTCCCAGGTCAGCCACAAATTCGGGAACCACTTCCATGGGATTAAAAACGTCATAGCCCAAAGCGGCAATGAATGGCATGGTAAACGCATTTTTAGTGGCTTCCTCCGTTTGGATAGAATCTTTCAACCGGGATGCTTTTTCTCCGAGGGCTTTAATCAAATCGATAAAATCCATTGCTTGTTTAGTTTAAGATGAAGTAGTTGCATAGGACAAATTGTAGCCTGATCCATATCTCCTTCCGGGAGCATACGCCTTATATATGCCGTCGTCAAATCGGCAAAAAGATAGACAGAGGCAGGACTAATTGAGTTGATAGCTGGCGGGGCAGAAGGGAAGTTCAGAAATCACTTATTTGCCTTTTTCAATACTAGGCATTTCCGGAGGGACTGTCAATAGCACCCGAAAAATTGCGTATTTATACGCAGTCGTTATGGGGCCGGAGCATCCGTTTTCAGGCGGTTCAAAGAACCAATTCGGGCCAATCGGGGCTGTTTTTTCCTGCTGCGGGAGATATATCAGGGTAAACGCTGAACGATAAGCGGGAAAAATACCCTTTGCGTTATCGGGCGCTTTCCGGTTTCCGCCGCGGTTCTCAGCGCCGCTTTACAAAATGCGGCAGAGGCGGTCCGGCGCTTTTGAAGCTTCCGCAAATTTCCCATCTTCGGCCCATCACCCTTGTTTCCACCTGAACCACCTTAAATCCTATGTACGTCAAGCGCTATTTCAATTTTAGCATTATGTATTTCATTTCCTGGCGGCTGGTCCTCTGGTCGCTGTTTACCGGCATGCTGGCGGTGGCCAGCTACCAGTTCCTGGGCTGGAAGTGGGTGGCCATTCCCTGGCTGCCGGTATCGCTCATCGGTACGGCGGTGGCCTTCTACGTGGGCTTCAAAAACAACCAGTCGTACGACCGGTGCTGGGAAGCCCGCAAAATCTGGGGAGGCATCGTGAACCTGAGTCGTTCGTTCGGGGCGGCCGCCCGGGCTTTCATTACGGATGAGCACGCGCAACCGCCTATTTCCGGTCGGGAACTGGAGCAGGAAGTGCGTACGCTGCTGTACCGGCACCTGGCCTGGCTGCACGCCCTCAAGCACGCCATGTGGCAGCGCACGGTCTGGGAACACCGGCAGATCGCCAGTGAGCGGCAACGGAACTTCTTTCGCAAGCGGGTCGACTTTTCTTCCTTTGAGGAGGAAGCCGCCTGCTGCCTGAGCCCGGAAGAACTGGAATGGGTGAAAGGCAAGCGGAATGCAGCCACCCAGTTGCTGGACCGGCAGTCGCAGCACCTGGCGCAGCTCTACCGCCGGGGACTGCTCGACAATTTCCGCCACGTGGAGATGCAGAAACTCATTACTGAGCTCTATGCTGAACAGGGGCGCAGCGAACGGATCAAGAATACGCCGCTGCCCCGGCAGTACGCTACTTCCAGCGCGTTGTTCATCATTATTTTTACCTTCCTGCTGCCCTTCGGCATGCTCAAGGAATTTGAAAGCCTGGATAAGGACCTGATCTGGCTGATGATTCCCTTCAACCTGGTGGTGTCCTGGGTATTTTCGCTGATGGAATACACGGGCGATTACAGCGAAAATCCCTTCGAAGGGCTGCTGAACGACGTGCCCATCCAGAGCATTGTGCGCAACATCGAAATTGACCTGAAGGACATGATGGCAGAAACGAACCTTCCCGAACGCGCCCAGCCGCAGTACAACGTCCTGTTCTGAAAGAAGCGGTGCTGCCCGGCCAGGTTACCGGTTCATCGGGCCATATGACTTCGCCTGTGCAACCGCCCCGAAAGCACTTCTAGAACCTTTCGGAAAACGCTTTCACGGACGGAAGGACTTTGGAAATCACGCCAATTATGGGATTTATTGATCTTAGCTATTTGATTTTTAGATGTTAATATAATCCAAAAAGCATTGATTTAAAGAAAAAAGAGTGCTGGCCTCTTTGCCCAGCGAGGAGCGCGCTGGAGTTGCGGGTAGAAGCATTGGGCGGGGCCGCCAAGGCAAAGTGCCTTTTTTGGTTACTTTTTGGGCAAGCAAAAAGTAACAAAGGCCGTCAAGAATGTGAGATGTACAGTATTAAATACCATAGTTGGCGTTCGAAATAACAAAACAGTCCGGGTCCGTGTTTAGGATGAGTTACTGAAAATGACCCGCTTACCGATTGCGTTCCGGCGGGTAGTCTCAATCCATCCTTCCTGTCCCATGATCTTTTCTACTTTCTCCCTCCGTGTGCAGTCGGTGCTGGTGCCTGGGCTGCTGCTTTGTCTGGTTGGCACTTCACTGTACGCCCAGCAGGACCCCTTGTTTGCCGAAAACTTCGATGCCCACCGCCTTTCCGACCGCTGGGAACTGGACTCGGCAGGCCGGAGGGCTACTTTCCGGATCACGCCCTACAAGCCCGTGTACATCACGGCGGGACGTTGGTCGGACCGGCCCAATGAGCAGCCCCAGAGCGAAAATCCGGCGTATTCCCTGCCTTTCCGCATCGACTACGGCTACTACGAAGCCAAGTACCAGCTGAGCTTCAAGACCAAAGTGGCGCAGGGGCTGTTTGCCGGTCACGGTGACATCTGGATTGCCTATACCCAGCGGTCGCACTGGCAGATCTACAACACGCGGTTTTCCCGTCCTTTCCGGGAGACGAATTACGAGCCGGAACTGATCCTCAACTTCGCCACCAACTTTAATCTGCTGGGGCTGCGCACGCGCATGCTGGGGATTGCCTTCAACCACCAGTCCAATGGCCGGGCCCTGCCGCTTTCGCGCAGCTGGAACCGCATCATCGTACACGCCGGTCTGGAACGGGGGCGCTGGACGGTATACGTGCGGCCCTGGCTGCGCATCAAGGATTCGGAAGACGAAAATCCGGCCATCACCGATCACATCGGCCGGGCCGATGCCACGGTGATTTACAACGGAGGCCGTCATTTGCTGGCCCTCACCGGTAGCCATTCGCTGCGCTGGGGAGCCAAGAACCGGGGACAGGTACTTTTCGACTGGACCTACCGCCTTTCCGGTCACCTCAAAGGACACCTGCAACTTTCGCACGGCTACGGCGAAACCCTGGTCGACTACAACCACATGCAAAGCACCATCGGGCTGGGCATTTCGCTGGTGGAGTGGCTGTAGGCGTCGGTATCAGACAGAAGGAATGCTTGGGATCAGCAGGGGGGAGGTTTACTGAAGATTTCAGAACGAAAAGCCGGCCCGAATGGCTACCCGGCCAAAGTGAATTTCGTCGGTGCGGGTATTGCCACCGCCGAAGTCCTGCTGGACTTTGGTGTTTTGGGAACGGTAACCCGCGCTCAGCAGGAAGCCGGTACTGTTATTAAAAATTACTTTCATTCCCAATCCGATGGCAAAAAGCGCCCCGCCCTGGTAGGTACGGTTCGTGAAGGGATCTGTGTCTTTTCCGGTAATGTTCGCCCCGTAGCCGGCATCCACGAAGTAAAAGGGAATCAGACTTCCCCCGCTGGTAAAATCACCCCGGATGCTGCCGAAAACCGGCAGCAGCGACTGCGTTGCGTACAGGTCGACGCCAATCCCCAGGCCGGTAAAGAACGCCTGCCCGAATTTGTACCCGTTGACCGTCTGGAACGAAAACGCGGAGGTGTTGGTACTGCTGCTGGTATTGCGGGCAGCCAGGGCACCCAGTTCGGTATAGTGACTGAAGCCCCGGCGTTTGTAGTTCAGGTTGGCATTTTTGGGAATGGCTTCCTGCTGTACTCGCTCTACTTCACTGCGGTTGAATACAAAGCGGTTGCGGCCCTGGGTTTCGATGGTTACCAGGCTGTCGCTGGGCACGGATGTAATACGCCCCCGAAGAATCCAGCCGTTTTTCAGGTACAGTACGTCTTCGGTAGCGTGCTGGGCCAGGGCTGCCGGACCAATCAGCAACAGGGAGAGAAGCAGAAAACCCGAAAAACAGAGGAGGAGGAAAGGGCGCACGGCAGGTGAATTTAGCGAATGATGCGGCAATTTGTGCGAAAATTGGTTTCCATCCAATAGGTCATCACTGATCCAGCCAGGCTTTGAAATCGGCCACCCGTTCGCGGCTCACCAGTACTTCGGTATCGGCAACGGGATTCAGCTGCAGTTTGAGCCGGCTGCCGTGGTACGAGCGGATATCGCGGACGGAGCCGATCTGCGCCGTAAACTTCCGGTTGACGCGGTAAAACACGCGGGGGTCAAGCAGTTCTTCCAATTGCTCCAGCGTATAGTCCACGATAAAGCGTCGGTTGTCGTGGGTCACCAGGTAGACCACCTTCCCGTCGGCGTAAAAATAGGCGACTTCCTCTGCGTTTCGGAACTGAAGCCGGTCGCCATAGCGGACCAGGAAGCGGCTCTTGTACGTTTTGTGCAGGCGGCTGAATGCTTCGGTGAGCTTGAGCAGCTCTGCCTCGCGCGAAGGGTGGGCGTCTCCGGTCAGTAGGCGCAGCTTCTCCATGGCCCGGCACAGTTCCGGGTAGGCAATGGGTTTAAGCAGGTAATCAATGCTGGTGACCTTAAAGGCCTGGATGGCGTACTGATCGTAGGCCGTCGTAAAGATGATGGGGCTGCTGATGGTCGCCTGTCTGAAAATGTCGAAGCTGAGTCCGTCCGAAAGCCGGATGTCCATCATCAGCAGCTGAGGGGCCGGGCGAGTCCGTAGCCATTCCACCGATTCCTCTACGGAGTCCAGTTGGCCGACAATCTGAATGGCCGGGTCAAACTTTTTCAGCAGGTTAGCCAGCCGTTCGGCGGCCAGTTGTTCGTCTTCAATAATGAGTACCTCCATAGTACTTAGCTTTCTGCCAGTTGGATCAGGGGCAGTTTTACCGTGAATGTTTTTTCGTCTGCAACAACGCTTACCATCTTATTACTAACAAACCCGTAACGCTTCGTAATGTTTTGCAGCCCGATCCGGGTACTGTGTTCCGGCGGTAGGGGATCTGCCAGGTCGGTTCTTCGCTGCAGGTTGTTACGGACCACCAGAAAGCCGTCTGCATCGGCGTACAAGTCAATCTTCAGGGGTCGGCTTTTGGAGCTTACGTTGTGCTTGATGGCATTTTCTACCAGCATCTGCACGGCCATGGGAATGGTGTAATAGCTACGCACCGGCAGTGGAACGTCTATGCAGACCGTCAGGTTTTCGCCGAAGCGGGTGCGCAGCAGGTACACGTAAGCCTCAATAAAGGCCAGTTCTTCGCCCACTTCAATCAGCTCTTTGTCCTGGTTTTGCAGTACGTACCGGTACACCCGGGAAAGCTGCTGGATAAATTCATTGGCCATTTCCTGGTCTTTGAATACCAGCGTCGATAGCACGTTGAGGTTGTTGAACAGGAAGTGAGGATTTACCTGGTCCTTTAGTGACTGGAAGCGGGCCTGTAAACTGATTTTTTTCAACTTTTCGGCTTCCACCTGGGTTTCGCGGAGTTGCCTCATAAAGAAGAAAATGACATTGATGGTATTCAGGAAAAGGTTGACGCGAAAGCCCACTGCCAGGATCAACTTGAGGCCCAGGTCCAGTTCCTTTTTGGGTAATTGCAACACGAACTTCCCGATGATCAGCGCGGGTACGGCTACGGACAACAGGGTGATCACCAGGCTGCACCCGAAGGAAATAATCAGGGGATGTACGCGCTTACCCAACCACTGCTGCAACTGGTCCAGCCGGGTTTCCACCAGCCGGTTGCCCTCCCAGATGAAAAGGATCATCAGGCCGAAAAGCAGCAGCACGTAGGCACGGTGGGCGTGCAGGCCGTAGTATTCCAGTGCCTCCATATAAAGCACATTGAGGAAGGAATACCCGGCCAGCAACGCAATGAACCCGTAGCGATAGCGGTTGGAAAACATAGGTTCGCTGGTAAGAGAGAACTGTCATTGATGAGTCGTTGGCAAGCCAGCAGGGTTCATCAACAAGAAAACCCTGAATCAACATTGAAACAGGGTTTTTGTTTACGTAAAGGCTACGTCTTAGAGCGTTGGTAACAGCACCCGATCGATCACGTGTACTACACCGTTGGTAGCCAGTACATTGGCCAGCACTACGTTGGCATTGTTGGTTCCGTTACCCGGTCCGCGTACCGTTACGCCGGTGCCACTGACGGCTACGGTCACCGCTCCGTTCAGCGTGGTGACGTCACCGCTAACCAGGTCAGTAGAAAATACGCGGCTGCCTACGATGTGTTTTTGCAGAATGGCTACCAGGGTAGCGTCATCTACGTCGTCCAGGCTGCTCAAACCCAAATCGGCGAGCAGGGCCGTGAAGGCTGCGTCGGTGGGCGCAAATACGGTCAGGTTAGAGCTGGCGGAACTGGCTGCCGTGAGCAATTCACTTGCTGCCGGACGGCTCAGGGCTTCCAGCAGAACGGTAAATTCGGCCGGGCTAGCACCAGCGAAGGTCGTTACCAGTTGAGCCAGGGTCTGGCTGGGTGGCAGTAATACTTCGTCAATGGCGTGAATGATGCCATTGGAAGCGGCCACGTCGGCCACGACTACCTGGGAGTTGCCGTTGACGAATACACCGGCAGTGCTCTTACTGAGGTATACGGTGTTGGGGGCGGCCGTCTTGGCAGTGGTGGTAGAGCTAGAGCCGTTGGCAATGTCGGCGGCGGCTACCCGGGCACCCAGCACGTGGTAAAGCAGTACTTCCCGCAGTTGGGCAATGGTCGCCTGGTCAGTGATCGCGTTGATTTCTGTCGCGTTGTTGAAAGGCAGGCTAGCGGGAAGGGCGGCGAAAGCGTCATTGGTAGGCGCAAAAACGGTGAAAGGACCCGCTCCGGACAGTGTCGTGCCCAGGTCGGCCTTGGTCACGGCGGCTACCAGCGTAGAAAACCGGCTATCTGCCTGGGCTACCTGCACAATGTTGCCCGGACCGGTGGGCGCAGGAGGAGTCTCATCCTTTTTACAGCCGACCAGGCTGACGGCGGCCAGCAGCACGGCAAAACTTGCTTTCCGTAGCACTTGAAAAGAAGAAATTAGAGGCTTGTTCATGGTTCTGAATGGTTAGGTTTTAAGTCTAGTTTAAAGTGATCCTTTGGTTCAAAGACCTGATTTGTACAGAAATAGATTTGCCCTGTAGAGCGAAGTGATGAATGGCAGGAGTGAAAACCCAGCTATGGAGAGTGAATTGCTGAGCCTTCATTTTTTGTGGGTAGGATCGAAGCAGAATATTTGTTTGCATGTATTCCGCAAAGCCTGATACCAAGCGGAGAAGAGCGCTTGGATGAACACCGGAAGAATGGGAATGCCGAAATCATCTCCTGAATGCGTAGTAACCGTTCCTTTTACTTTCATGACATCCCTGACTACCCTGAGGGCTGATCAGGTAAGAAATGGCGGGATATTCATTGGCTAAATTCTATTCTCAGTATAATATATATTCAAATTAATAATTAATTTGCCCGTTCCTCTCTTTGCATTGGTAAACTTGATCGGGATTCCGTCGGATGTGCGTAAGCCGTTGAAAACGGGCAGAGAAGGAATGTAAGCACTAAAAACACTACTTTTATGGAAGAACAGCCCTACCATTCACCAGAAGCGCATTCCTACACAGAAGAACCCGATGAGCCTGTTCATCCTTACTACAGCGACGGTGACTTGCTGCTCCGGATCTGGACCCGCCCCCGGCAGGTAATCAATTATCTGGTGGAGTATGAGCCATCCAAATACATCATCGCCTTGCTCGTCCTGCGCGGTATTTCCGAAACCTTTATCCGGGCCATGGACAAACAGAGCATGGGTACCTTTGGATTGACGGCCATCATTTTCCTGGCCGTTTTCGTCGGTCCCTTGGGCGGATTGCTGAGCAGTTTTATCGGGGCGGCGCTGCTGAGTGTGAGCGGGAGGTGGCTGGATGGAAGGGCCGATTCGGAACAAATCCGCCTGGTAATTGCCTGGGCGTCAATTCCCATCATTCTGTTGCTGGCCGTATTGCCCATAGAAATGATCCTGTTCGGGGCCGAGCCATTCAGTAAAGAACAACCTACCATGGAAGCGCATCCTTTCCTGACGGAATTGTTCAACACCCTTATTGTGGGTTTGGCCGGATGGAGCCTCTACATCTTTCTGGCGGGCCTTTCCGAAATACAACAGTTTTCGGTCTGGAAAGCCCTATTGAATTGCCTGCTGGCCGGTTTGTTACTCGTTGTACCCATCCTGGCCCTGGTTGCCCTGTTTATGGGTCTGAATCACCTGGCCGCTTAGTACGATGTTGATTAGTCGTTTGATCGCGCGAGGCTCTGCCTCGGGCTGGGCGCCCCCGGTGTTGTATATTCGGGCCTCTGGCCTGAATGAACCTTTAAAAACCGGCCAGAGGCCTAGGCATCGTTTCACCCGAGGCAGAGCCTCGCGCGATCCATTGGTTATCTTAAAAAATAGAACTGAGTAGTTAGCGACCTCCTATTCATAGGCTAATGAAACATATTGCCACCGCTTTCATCCCAACTGGAGGCAACACCGGCGCTTAGCCAGCAGGTGCCGAAGCCAATGAGCAGGACTAAAAACGTGCTGAGCATAAACGCCTTGCCGTTTTCCGATTTTCCTACGATGAAAAAATACACCCCGGCAACCAGATTGATCCCCACGTGAAGAATAATGGGCAGCATGGATATCACCAGGGTTTCCTGTCCGTAGGCGATGTGCAGAATGACCGTATAGGCCAGCAGGATAAACAGATTGATTCGCAGCGTTTGCTTGGTGATAGCGGTCATATCCGGGTAACTTGTTTTTCGTTGCGGAGTTGCTCCAGGTATTTTACTTTGTCGTCGCGGTAAAAGAGGTTCATCGTTTCAAAGGGAATGATTTTTCCATCCTTGTTGACAATGTGCACGCAGGATTTTTTGATGGCCCTCACATCGAAGTTATAGGCGTCGATAAACTGCATAATGATCACGCGGAAAAGGTTGTCGTAGCCCAGGTTGGGAGCTTTGATGTGCGGCAGGCAGCACATAATTGACTTCAGGTCTTCCGAAATGGCATCGACGGAGTTGGCCGTACTGAACATCTTGAGCAGGTGCGTGCGCAGCGCGTCGTCGTTTTCGTACACGATGGTATTGCGGGAAGTGTTGTCGAGCAGTACCGTCGGGTCGATCAGCCGGGTGAGCGGAAATACCTGCCCGTCCAGTTTGAGTGCGTAGCCCATCACCAGCGCATCGGGGTTGCAGGGCACCGGAATCAGGTCGTGGGCGTTGAACAGGCTGGATTGCTGCAGGATGTCGCTGCGTACTTCCGTCAGGGTATACCGGTCGGTGGCCGGGTCGAAGTTGTCCAGTCGGCCGGCTACCTGCGTGGGCTGAAAGGTCACACCGCGCACGCAGGGTTGTTGCAGGGCAAATTCGATGATTTTTCCCATCTCATCATCATTCACGCCTTTCTGTAGCGTCACCACCAGCGTCGTCGACAGATTGTACTTGTTCAGGTGCTCCAGGGCCTGCATTCGTACCTGACGCAGGTCGGTTCCCCGCATTTTTTCCAGGGCTTCTTTTTTGAAGGAATCAAACTGCAGGTAAATCTCGAAATCGGGCATATAGGAGGCCAGCCGGGCTACAAACGCTTCGTCCTTCGCGATGCGGATGCCATTGGTATTGACCATCAGGTGCCGGATGGGCTTGGTCTTGGCAATGTCCAGAATCCGGAAAAAGTCGGGATGCACCGTAGGTTCGCCGCCGCTGATCTGCACCACGTCCGGCTCTCCTTCGTTGGCCACAATCACGTCGAACATGCGTTCCACTTCTTCTACCGTGCGGTGCCTTCCGTGCATCGGCGACGATTCGGCGTAGCAGGTAGGGCAGGTAAGGTTGCAGCGGTCGGTTATTTCTACCAGTGTAAGGCAAGAATGCTGTTCGTGATCGGGACACAGGCCGCAGTCGTAGGGGCAGCCGAAGTGGGTCTGGGTGTTGAAGCGCAGCGGCATTTCGCTCTGCTTGGCATAGTTGCGGCAGTTGCGGTAGTAGTCGATGTCCGTAGCGATCAGTACCTTTTCCCGTCCGTGGTCGGGGCAGTTTTTGAGCATGTACACGTTGCCGTCCTGAAACACAATTTTGGTGTCTACGCGGTGCAGGCAACGGGAGCACAGGCTCAGGGTGAAGTCGTAGTAGGTATAGGGTCTTTCGGGCATGGCGACTGGGTAAGGAACAGGTGCTGGGGAAACAGGAACACGCGGTAATAGTAAGTCAATCCGGCCAGACAGGCCAGTTGGATGCTGGAGAGGCCGATCGGGTGAAAATAAGCCGGTTTGATCCATTCGATCCCAAAACGGAAAAGCAGGTAGCTGGCCAGGAAGAGTTGGAAGCGGCTGCCATTCGACAAAGGCCGGCGTTTTTCCAGCCCGTACAGACCCAGCCCCAGGAGCAGCAAGAAAACGATTTCGTAGAGGTTGGTCGGGTGACGACGCAGGCCGTCGCCGAGGTCCATCGCCCAGGGCAAAGCGGAGGGAAGGCCGTAGGTACCGTCTTCCATCCCTTCCAGGAAGCAGCCCACCCGTCCGATGATCAGCCCCAGAATGAGCGGATAGGTCATCAGGTCGCCCGAAGAGGTACGCACGCCGATCAGCTTCTTAGTGAGTTCGACGCCCACCAGTCCGCCCAGGAAACCGCCGACTACTGTCTTGTTTCCCATAAAGTACGGCCAGCTCAGGCCGGCAGCCGGGAAAGGCGTTTCCAGAATGCCCAGCACGTGCGAAAACAGAAAGCCACCACCCGCCGCACCGATAAAGATCCAGAGCCGATCCGACTCACTGATCAGGTCGTGGGTATGCCGGCGCAGGTAGCGGTAGTATTGGAAGCCCAGGCTGTAGGCCAGTATTTCGCATATGAAATGCAGCGAAATGTCCGTGTGTCCGAAGTGGAGGTGAACCGGGAAGTGCAAGGCAGCGGGGTTTGTGCCAAATTAGCAAATCAGGTCACACGAAGCAAGTGTAGGCTTGCCCTTGGCCAGTACAGGGTATGGCGACGTTCGCCAACCAACTGTCACCGTTGCACACTCCCCTTTTGTCATGCTGCCGGGTGGCCGGTGCCAAAGCATCCTTCCCACCGTTACCGCTGCCGGTAGGGGAACAGACTACTTGCCCAATACTTTAGTGGTACCGGTTGGCCAGATGCTTTCAGCATGACAAAAGGGAAAAAGGACAAAAGCAAAGCACGGCTCAATATCGCAGCACTAACCCACATTCCCACTTTTGTCCCGGAAACCCTCCACAAAATGGACAGCATACAGGTCGTCAGTAGCAATCCCAGGTGACTTATTCGCCCTCAAACTTGGGGAACACCTTTACCGTCCAGGTCATGCCCTGGGGATTGGTGACCTTGGTTTCGTCGATGGCAGGAGGATAGTTTTCGCTCAGATTGACCCAGGCCGTTTGGTGATTGTCTTCGTACATGGAAATGATAAAGAGGCCTTCAGGTGCCAGGTATTGGGAGTAGCGTTTTAGCAAATCGGAGGGTTTGTAAATGTACTGTAAAGCTTCGCAGATGATAATAATGTCGTAAGTGCGATCTGGAACGTATTCGGTGATGTTGGCGGCCATAAAACCCGTATTGTTCAGGTTTTTCTGCTTTGCCTTTTCTACTGCTACGTCCGATACGTCTATTCCCATGTAGCTGTCCCATCTTTCGGGATGAAGATACTGGGTCAGCAAGCCTTCACCGCAACCCAGATCCAGCACGTGCCCCCCTTTCTTGAAGAAGGTTGCGTATCCGGCTACTACTGAATAATGCGCAAATTCCTTAATACCAGTCAGATAGTCCCATTCCTTATTGAGGTATTGCTCATTCCAGCGTTTTTGCGGATTGCTCAAAGGGTGTGACTTGACCAGATTGGCCAGCGGGCCAAGGTATTTGGACTTAATTTCCTGAAGCATAGGAGAAAAGGTTTAAGTTAGGGTGTAAGGTCGTATACTTATCAATTTACAAATAGGTTTGATACAATCGTCACTTTTCCATTAAACTTTCGTAAGAAAAACGGATTTTCTCCACCTTCAACCGCATCGACTGTAAGCTTTGCTCTGCCTCCTTAAGATTGCTCTCCACCAGATCGGCCAGTTGCGGCTCTACAAACAGGTTTTCCCGCAATTGGCGCAGCTCCACCGGTGCGTTTTCCCGGGCTTTCAGTTGTTGCTCCTCCAGATAGGTTTCCAGCTTACTGGCCCGGTCTGAATAATACTGGTACACCACCGGGTGGGGCTTCTTATAAATTACTTCGGTTTTTTCGGCCTTCACGGTTTTCATCGGGAAAGCGTAAGTCTTGGAGTTCCAGGTGATCTGAATTTCGTTCGGGTTACGCGATTTCCGGGCTTTCACTTTATTCGTCAGGTTGCCCGCTGCGTCGTACAGACTGATGGCCACGTCTTCGTCCAATAGCAGTTTGTCGTATTCGGCACGTTTCACCCGGTTGCCGTCAAAGTACTGCTCAATGTTGAAGGCTTCGTAATAATCGCGCTCCACGGGCTGCAACTGGTCGGTGACTACCACGTTCGGAATGCGGGTTTCCCGGTTTACGTCCTCCTCAAAATCGCGCAGTTCCTGCCGCAGAGCCGTCAGGTTGAGCGCCAGCGTGTAGCCATGCTTCCGGATGATTTCCGCCACCATTTCCTGCACGGTTTCCAACTGCTCGGGCTGGTTCCACAGGCAGTGCGAAATGAGGAAGCAGTCCATCAGGTCTACCCGGGAACGGTCGTTGAGAAAGGCGGCCGTACGCAGCAATCGGATGATTTTTTTCCAGCGGCGGTCGTAAATCCGGAACTGTCCCGTTTCGTGCGTCTGGTCGTAATGGTCCAGCTGGTGTTTCACCATCTGAATGACGTTGATCACTTCCGCCGGCACCTCTACCTGATCAATGGCCTTTTCCCATTCGGCCAGCTCTTCCGCACCGATTTTATCGGCTTCGTCCAGCGTATCTTCGTACACGTCTTCCGTGCTCACGATCATACCTACGAAGTTTCCGGCACGCCGGATTTCCGTGATCATATAACGCAGCAGAAAACGGTCCCAGAGTGCGTCCAGCCCTTCGTTGACCTGGGGCAGTTCATTGGAAGCCGCAACGATGCCTTTGATGTTTACCCGGATTTCCTGTTCGCCGTTGCGGTAAATTTTCTCGTTCAGAATGGTCAGCAGGGCGTTTTGGATCGCCGGTCCGGCTTTCCACAGTTCGTCGAGAAACACCACGTGGGCACCGGGCAGGTACTTATCGGTGAGGCGTTCGTACTTATCCTCTTCTTTCAGCTTACGAATCGACACCGGGCCGAATACTTCGTCGGGCGTGCTGAAACGGTTCATCAGGTATTCGAAGGACTTGCCATCGCGGAAGGCAAACTTAAGCTTACGGGCAATCAGGCTTTTGGCTACGCCGGGAGGCCCCAGCAGGAAAATGCTCTCCCCAGCCAGTGCCGACAGCAGTGACAAGCGGATGGCTTCTTCCTTTTCGTATACGCCCCGGCTGATCTTCTCCAGTATGCGCTTGATTTTTGTTTTGACCGGCATTGGGTAATGTGCTAATGTGCTAATGGGCTGATGTGTTAATGTGCTAATTGGTCCGCCGATGCGGTGTTGATACGCTAATGGCAAAGATTCCATCTTTCTGATCTTACACACGCTTTCTTCCAGTAGACGGTAAAAGATGGAATCTTTAGGCGGCTAAACGGTCCACATCCCGATGCGCGGCTGATGTGCTGATTAATTATTCACTGTTTACTGTTCACTGATATGCTGATTGATTTATGGAAAGTAAGCACGACAAACGGAAAGGTTATGATGAACTTTGCGTTCGTAGGATAAACTGAGCCGGAAAGCCTTTTGTTGCCAATCAAAGGAGAAAGGATGGGAATAAGGGAGGAAGGGAGGGATGGAGTAAGCGGATGGGAAAGAATACCGTCATATGGGTCATGCTGTTTGTACCCAAATACATTGGTAATCAAGTATGAAAATGATCAATCAAGTCGTTGCCGACCTGTCCTAATGATTTACCTCCCGTCCGAAGCAGTTAAAATCGTTCAACCATTCAGTCCTTCAGTCCTTCCATCCTCCGGGGATTCTGGCTTTGGCGGATCTGGTGCAGGTAGTGGGCGGCGTCTTCGTCACCCAGTTCAATGGCTTGCAGGAAGTCGGCCTCTACGCGGTCGTAAGGATGGCTGAGGCGGATGCGGCCCAGTGCCCGCCAGCGGAAAGCATCGGGACTTTTGCGGGCATGCCAGACGGCTTTGTCAAACTCCAGATAGGCTTGTGAAAACTCTTCCAGCTTGAAGAGTGCCTTTCCCTTGTCCAGATAGGCTTCGGACAGCGTTTCGTCCAGACTTATGGCACGCGTGCAGTCGAAGATGCAGGAATGCAGGTTGTCCAGCTTCATGTTGCATTTGCCGCGATAAGCGTAAGCCAGCGCACAATTGGGATTTTCTTTCAGCACGGTATCGAAGTAGCGGGAGGCTTCGGCATATTTCCGGGCTTTTACCAGGGCTATCCCTTCCTGGTGCTGTCGGGCTTCCTTTTCAGCGCGCGTTTCGTGATCGGTAAAGCGGTACCGAATCAGGACATAGGGTATGAATAGCAGGAAGAGCAGAATCGTTTCCATAGAGGTTTTATGCTTTACAATCGTCCCTGCTTCCGGTTTGTCAGACTGACCGGAAACGGCGGCTAGGATTCAATGGTATTGGTCAGCGCCTGTTGCTGCGCCCGGGTCAGCTTGGAAACGATCAGTTGGTAAGAGTGGTCAATCCAATCGCACAACTCTTTCCGGCTTACCGAACCATCCACCCGAATCGTGTTCCAGTGCTGCTTGTTCATGTGGTAGCCGGGCTGTACGCAGGCGTAGGTTTCCCGCAGTTGGATCGCCCTTTCCGGGTCACATTTCAGGTTGAAGCTGAATACTTCGCTGTCCAGGCTGGTGAGGGCAAATATTTTCCCCATCACTTTGAATACCAGGGTGTCCTCACCAAAGGGCATTTCTTCCGTGGTTCCCGGCTTCGACAAACAGTATTCGCGGAATTCTTCAATGTTCATAATGCAACGGACCCGACTGCTTTAACCAACAATCCAGGCTGATGAATATACGGGATTTATGCGAAAAACTTTTTAATGATGATAAACAAAATTCCAATCAGGAACATCACGATGGAAATCTTGTTGATGCCGTGCATCATCCGCAAATTGAAGTTGGTTTTGCGGTTGGGGTCGTGTTTGCGGAAGAAATAGCCGAATACTGGCCCCAGTTGGAAATATTCTTTCAGTCTACTCATCGTCTTGGATTTTAGTACTGGTTTTTATATCTGCTGTTTCAGGAAATGGTTCCGTTTCAGCATTTGCCATTTACGTAAAGATACCCAATTAAAGGCTCTCCAGCCCGTTTTTGCGGATGATTGATGGCCTTTTATGCCTGGATATTTTCCACTCCTTCCGGCTCCAGCCAGACGCCGTCTTCACGGATCAGTTCGATCAGTTCGTCCACGGCCCGGTCGGCGGGCACGGCTTTTTTTACCACGTTCTGACCCCGGTACAGGGCAATCTTGTCTTTGCCCACGCCCACGTACCCGTAGTCGGCGTCGGCCATTTCGCCGGGGCCGTTTACGATGCAGCCCATAATCCCAATCTTCACGCCCTTCAGGTGGTCGGTGCGTTTGCGGATCATGGCCGTGGTTTCCTGCAGGTCGAACAGCGTACGGCCGCAGGAAGGGCAGGAGATGTATTCCGTCTTCGACATCCGGGTACGGGCGGCCTGCAGAATGCCGAAGGCCGTCTGGTTATAACCCGAAAGCAGCTTCAACTGTTTATCTTTTGCGCGCTCTTCCACCAATTCCGTACTCAGCACGATGCCATCGCCCAGACCGTCGATGAGCAGGCCACCGCAGTCGGTAGAGGCGTAGAGTTGCAGATGGTCGTCGGGAATGGCCGTAAACTTCCGCTTGATGACCACCGGGGCCTTGATGCCGCAGTCCATCAGTTCGAAGAACAGACGGCGCAGTTCGGGCATGGCGTGTTCATTGTTGGTGTCGGCCCAGAGCACTACGGTGGTGTCCGAAGCCAGTTGCGCCAGCAATGCGTCCGAAAGATCGCCGATATGCACCGGCAGAAAATTGAGTTGCGGGTGCCGGGGCGGGTTACTCAGGTATTGCGATATCGTCAGGAGCGGGTGTTTGGTTTCCCGGTCTTCCACGCTTTGCCATACATCGTAATCCAGGATTTCGCGCGAACCATTGGCAAGCATAAAAGGAATGGGATGGCTACCCGAATACACGTAGTCGGCGCCCAGGTCGTTCATCTTCCACTTGTCGGGCAGGGGCAGGTAGAAATGACCGATGCTTTTCAGGTCGGCCATCTGCACATCGGGTACCCGCGAAAAGTCGGCAATCACCCGCGGCACGTTGTGTCCCCCAAAGTGGGTTACTTCGTGCGTCTGACGCCGGAAGTATTGGAAGGGGTTGATCGGCGATGCTTCCACTGGTTTGATCGGCTGGGTCAATGCCGCCCGGTGGGTATACCGGTCGATGAGCGCCCGGGCTACCGGGGCCTCCAGTTCGGGCTCTTCCGTGAGCGATACGCGCACCGTGTCACCCAGGCCGTCTTCCAGCAGAGTACCAATGCCCACCGCCGACTTGATGCGCCCGTCTTCGGCTTCGCCCGCTTCGGTAACGCCCAGGTGCAGCGGATACGGCTTCAAGCCTTCTTCGGCCAGTTTTTGCACCAGGAGGCGGTAGGCTTGTACCATTACCTGGGTATTGCTGGCCTTCATCGAAAGCACTATGTTATAGTAGTTCAGGTCTTCGCAGATGCGCAGAAACTCCAGTGCTGACTCCACCATGCCCAGGGGCGTGTCGCCGTAGCGGCTCAGAATGCGGTCGGAGAGCGAACCGTGATTGGTCCCAATCCGCATGGCCGTGCCGTACTCTTTACAGATTTTCACCAAAGGCGTAAACTTTTCGCGGATGCGCTCCAGTTCGGCTTCGTAGGCCGCATCGCTGTAGTCGATGGTCTCGAAACGCTTGCGGTCGGCGTAGTTGCCGGGATTGATCCGGACTTTTTCCACCAGTCGGGCGGCCAGTTCGGCGGCATTGGGCGTAAAGTGAATGTCGGCAATCAGCGGGGTGGTGTAACCTCTTTTCCTCAGCTCCTTCCGGATGTTTTCCAGGTTCTGTGCCTCTTTCACGCTGGGTGCCGTGATGCGCACGTACTCACAACCAGCCTGAATCATCCGGATGCTCTGCTCTACCGAACCGATGGTGTTCATCGTGTCAATGGTAGTCATCGACTGCACCCGGATGGGAAAATCGGAGCCCATCGGTACGTCGCCAATCTGAACCGGAACGGTTTTGCGGCGAATGTACTGCGTAAGTGAATCCGTATAAATAGTGGGCAGGCGCTGAATATCGGAGCTGAGAACGGTCATGGCCGGATAAATGGAGCTGTTTTTGAAAAACGGGCTGAATACCCGCAGGGTGGCCATTCTATGAATACCGCCCCGTGGGATACTGCATAAACACAAAGGTAGCCGAAAATGTTAAGAATTGTCCGGCGGCTTCGGCGAAGTATTTGAAGGCAAATGAACAAAAAAGGAGCGTTGCCTGTTAGGTGGAGAATGGAAGATAGAGAATGGGGAGTAGGGCAGAATGCATTCTTTTTTGTTTAATATTTTTGTTTGATTGTTAAACAAAATGAAGTGCAGTGAAGTTAATGAATTGCAATATCCTTTTAAAGTAAATACATTCCGTACTGGCTTTAAATGTGTTGTACACAACCTTTGTAACGACATTTAACCATTTTTGAATTTACCTGCGCTTGCGCAATTTCCATTTCATGAATTTACAAAAAGTGGCCGTGTTCAGAAAGGAGCACTTCAATGCCGCCCACCGGCTGAACAATCCCAACTGGAGCGACGAAAAGAATACGCGTGTCTACGGTAAGTGTAACAACTATAACTACCACGGGCACAACTACGATCTGGTGGTGCAGGTAACCGGCGTGCCCGATCCCGAAACGGGTTACGTGATGGACATGAAAGTGCTGGGTGACCTGATCCGGGAGCACGTCACGGACAAGTTTGATCACCGCAACCTCAACCTGGATACCGAAGAGTTCCGGGACCTGAATCCGACTGCTGAAAACATTGCCATAGTGATATATAATATATTGAGAGATAAACTGAATCCGGAATTCGAATTGAAAATAAGACTCTATGAAACCGAAAGAAATTTTGTTGAATACCCCGTATATTAACCTGACTGACGACGAGATGGGTGACGAACACATCAGTACGTCGGTAGATACGCCCCTGCGCGAAGATGCCTTTGAGATGGACGACGAACTGAAGATGGAACTCATCGAAAAGAACTTCCGGGAGATCATGCACATTCTGGGCCTGGACCTGACCGACGACAGCCTGAAGGGCACGCCGCGGCGGGTAGCGAAGATGTACGTGCAGGAAATTTTCAGTGGGTTGAATCCCAAGAACAAACCGAAGATTGCCCTTTTTGAGAATAAATATAAGTACAATGAAATGCTGGTGGAGAAGGACATTACCTTCTATTCCAACTGTGAGCACCACTTCGTACCCATATTTGGTAAAGCGCACGTAGCATACATCTCCAACGGCAAGGTGATCGGTCTGTCGAAGATCAACCGCGTGGTGCAGTACTTTGCCAAACGCCCGCAGGTGCAGGAAAGGCTCACGGTGCAGATTGCCCAGGCCCTGAAAGAGATGCTGCAGACCGAAGACGTAGCCGTCCTGATCGATGCCAAGCACCTCTGCGTTTCTTCCCGTGGGGTCAGCGACGTAAACAGTGCTACGGTAACGGCCCAGTACAGTGGTCGGTTCCAGGAGGATAGTGTAAAAGCGGAGTTTTTGAAATACCTGGAACTGAAGTAAAATTCAGTTGTCAGCTTATTTTGGCCGGTTATCGGGAAGTACTTTCCGGATAACCGGCTTTTTTGTGTCTTGGTTATTTGCCGGTGGTTCAATTGCCTGTTTGTCTGCAAATGCAGGAATTTTACCATTTTTTTCCTCAACGCAAAGCGGTTCAATCCGTTCGCCATCTCAACATTGCTCCTTTTATTCGTGCTTTATTATTTTTTAATCTTTGAATTGATACACGCGCGCATCAGGGTTGTTTCTGTGCACATTTTCATAAAAGCTTGAAAAAAGGAGAAATAGCTTAACTTTTTTGGTTATCCAATCGTAAGTAAACTCACCTAAATAGGGGGGGCTTTTTATTTTAAACCGATAGTAATCCTTGCTAGCGGCATATTGCTATTCTATTCTGGTTACGCTTGTCTGCCTTTTCCAAAAAGCATTAGTCGAATAGTAGTAATAAATTCCAATTCAATCTTTTTCTAAACCCAAAATCCATTTAAGTATGAAGAGAATCTTACTGTTGAGCCTACTGATAATGGTAATTAGTACGTTCCAACAAGCCTTTTCTCAAGACAGGACGGTTACTGGACGGGTAACTTCTGCTGAGGACAATTCGGCTTTGCCCGGGGTCAATGTAACGGTAATAGGGGCGAGCCGGGGTACTACCACCGGTGCCGACGGGCGGTATAGTCTGGATGGGGTAGGCAATGACGCTACTTTGGTATTCAGTTTTATTGGTCTGGCATCCCAGGAAGTAATAGTGGGAAGCCGAACGACTATAGATGTGCAAATGCAGGCTGATGTGCGCCAATTGAGTGAAGTTGTCGTGACGGCACTGGGCCAGGAGGCAGAGCGGGACAAAGTAGGAACGGCTACTGCTACCGTAAAAGGTAATTCAGTCGTGCAGTCAGGGGAGGCTTCGCTGCTGAACGGCCTGGCCGGAAAGGCACCGGGATTGAACATCACCCGGAGTGGGGGAGACCCGGGGGCCAGTACGTTTATCCAGCTACGGGGCCAGAGCACCATTACCGGCGATATTCAGCCCCTCATCGTGATCGACGGGGTTCCGATATTCAACAGCAACGTCAATACCGATGCCACAGGTGCCAATACCCCAGGTACCACTGGCGTGGGAGGCGTGCAGCAGCAATCACGCTTGAATGATCTTAATCCGGACGACATCGCCTCGGTAGAAGTATTGAAGAGCGCTTCAGCCGCTGCTTTATGGGGAAGCCGGGCCGCCAACGGTGTGATTGTGATTACGACCAAGAAAGGCAAGAACACCAATGGGAAAGTCAACATTGCTTACCGGGGCTCGCTTTCTTTGAATGAAGTAAATAAAGTGCCTGATCTGCAAACTTCGTTTGGACAAGGTACCAACGGGCTGTTCGTAAGGAACCAGGCCCGCAGTTGGGGTGATAAAATTGCAGACCGGTCTGGCGGACCCGATACCTATGATACGTCACCCGGCCAGCCGTACGTGGAGTTTCCGGATGGAACACGTCGTTATCTGATTGCAAATGGGACGGCTGCTAATCCACACGGAGGAAAAAACTCGCGCGACGTATATGATCACGGAAAAGATGTATTCAGAACCGGTTATTTTGTGGATAATTCCCTTAGCTTGAGTGGAGGTAATGAGCGCTCTAATTTCTTTGTAAGCTATGCTAATTTGACCCAGGAAGGGCCCGTGCTCCTGAATAGTGATTATAAACGTAATACCGCCCGGATCAATGCTTCTACTGCCCTGACCAACAAGCTGACGGCTTCTTTCAATGGGTCTTTTTCTAATGTCCGCTCCAACCGCATTCAGCAGGGATCCAATACCAGTGGTATTTTCCTGGGTGGCCTGCGTACCCCACCGGATTACGACAATAGCCAGTACATCGGAACGTACGTAGAAGCCGATGGTTTTGCCAATCGTAACCGGCAGGTGAGTTTCCGTAACCCCATCGGAGCCAGTACTTCGGGCAATTATTTTGATAACCCGCTTTGGACCATCAGAAACAACAAAAGCTTTTCCGTAGTCAATCGTTTCTTGGGCAACGTAGAATTGGCGTATGATCTGTTGCCCTGGTTGAACCTGCGTGGTAACGTGGGAGTAGACACGTATGGAGATCGCCGTACGGACTTTCTGAATGCCATTTCTGCCGCTAGTCCGGGTGGATCTTATACCGAACAGTTCTTGTCTGAAACGCAATGGAACACCAATCTTTTCGCCAGAGCCACCCGCCGTTTTTCCGAAGATTTTAATGGCTCTTTATTAGTAGGGTTTAACTACAACAATCGCCAATACAACAACGTGGGGGCAACTGCCCGGGTTTTTATTGTTCCTGATGCACCTCCCAACCTACTCAATTCTGACCCCAGCAACCGGGAGCCTTTCAACGTAGCACAAACCGTTCGTACTTCGGCTGGATTTATGGAACTGAATGCCGAATTGTACAATCAATTGTTTCTGACTGCCACTGGTCGGGCAGAAGCAGCCTCTACTTTCGGTCCGGAAGCCCAGAGCCTGTTCTTCTATCCTTCAGTGAGTGCCGCCTGGCAATTCTCCAAACTGACCGGCGAAGATAATCTGTTGAGTTTTGGCAAACTGAGGGCTTCTTTCGGGGTAGTAGGTCGCCAACCCGATCCGTATCTCAACCTCACCCAGTACGTTTCGGCAAATTTTACGGAGTCCTGGGGAGGGACGCTGAATGGTTCTCAGTACGGAGTAGGGGGTTATCAGCGCTCTTCTACGGCTGGCAACCCCCTGATCAGACCAGAAAGAAAAGCGGAAGTGGAAGTAGGAGCGGATCTTCGCTTCCTGCAAAACCGCATCTCTTTCGGTGCCACGGCATTTTACAATAAAACCACAGACGCCATTCTGGCCGTAGACGTGGCCGGATCCAGCGGCTTCCAGGCACAGGTACAAAATGCTGCGACGCTGGAAAACAAAGGATTGGAATTTAACCTGGGTGCCGACTGGGTACCGACCAATCAGGCTTTTGGGTGGAACACGACTTTTATCTGGTCGGCTTATCGCAATAAAGTGCTGAGCATGAGTGGGGTGCAGTCGGTTTTCTTAGCAGGTTTCTCCGATGGCTCTTCGCGGGCAGTAGAAGGCTATCCCGTAGGCGTCCTGTGGGGTACGTACTATGGTCGGAATGAAGACGGCGGATTGATTCTGGATGGCAACGGTTTTCCGGTGTTGGCCGCCAGTGAAGGCGTCATTGGTAATCCCAACCCCAATTACCGCATGAGCGTGGGCAATACTTTCCGTTACAAAGGCTTGAGCCTGTATGCCCTATTCGACTTCCAGATTGGAGGTGATATGTGGAATGGTACCCGGGGCGCCCTGGTCAACTACGGCGTAGCTGCCGAAACCGCCGTAGAAACCACGGTAGATGCTGCCCAGGCAGCCACTTTGGTTACCAATGATGGCCAGACAATTGCCGAGAAGTACCAACCCAGTGCTGATGGCAGCTACACGTTCCGCGGTCGCGTTCAGGATTTTGGCGGAGGCCCCGTAGCCTTGGACCAAGCCTGGTATACGGGCAACGGGGGTGGTTTCAGTGTGAACGGACCTTTCGTAGAAGACGGCTCCTGGGCGCGTCTGCGGGAAATCACCTTGAACTATACACTTTCCTCAGCCGGCTTCCGCAAGTTGACCCGCTTCTCATCCGTTGGTTTCAGCGTAACGGGGCGCAACCTTTTCCTGTGGACTAATTATAAAGGAATCGATCCGGAGACCAACCTGACCGGAGCTACCAATGGACGGGGGATTGACTACTTCCAGAACCCCAATACCCGTTCCCTCATATTCACCTTGTCTCTCAACTACTAATTGTTGAAACCTAGAAAGTATATACAATGAAAAAAGCTATAAAATATACCTTCCTGGTACTTGCGGTATTGGGATTGGACAGTTGTAAAAACCTCGTTGAAGACGCTTCGACCGACCCGGTTAATATTACCGATCCCAGTGTAGTAGCTACCTCTAAGTTCTTCAGTGGTGCCCAGGTGGGTTTGATCACTTCTTACGAAGCAGACGTCAATCGACTGACTGGTATGTGGACCGGTCACTTCAGCGGCGAAGACCGGCAGTACATTCCCTTGAATAACTACGTCGTAGCTGCCCGCGACTTCAACGTGGAATGGGCCAATATCTATGGCACGCTAGCGCAACTCAATATTATCCTGGAGAGGGCTGAACAAGAGAACAATCCCAAATTGAGGGGAATGGCGCAAATCATGCAGGCGATGCTCTATGGCCTGGCCGCTGACCTATGGGGCGATGTGCCACTCACAGAAGCGCTGCAGTTTCCGGATATCACGCAGCCTAAATATGATAGCCAGCTGGAAGTATACGCTACCGTACAGAGCTTACTGAGTCAGGGGATCGAAAATCTGAAGTCAACGGTTGCCAACCGGGTGCCTGCCGATGCAGATGTGTTTTTCAGAACCAACGTAGACCAATGGACGCGAGCTGCCTATACCCTGAAGGCACGTTATTACCTGCACACCAAAGAGTACGCAAGAGCCATTGAATTTAGTGATCCAACGCTGGCAATCGATGCACCAGCCAACAATATGCTGGCTCCCCATGGCAGCAACTACCAGCAGAATTTCAATCTCTTCTATTCCTTTACAACTTACGATCGTCCGGGTTATATGGGTGCCGATGCTTATGCTCCCCGGCTGATGGATCCGGCTGAGGCCAATAGCCGAAACAATGCGAAAACCAACGAGGAAGCCAGACTCTGGTATTTTTACTTACCGGGTGGAGGAGGAAACTTTGGTGAAATTGCTTACGAACCCAATGTATTGGCCGACTTTGACTGGGGTAATGAATCATCAGCCAATGGATTTTTTGGAGCTACCACTTCTTTCCCGCTGGTCACGTACGAAGAAAACCTGCTCATCCGTGCCGAAGCATTTGCTAAGCTGTCTAACTTCACAGAGTCACTGGCTGCGCTCAATACACTCCGGGCGTATTTCGATACCGGAGAGCACATCAATCCGGGTTATACCAACGGTGACTTTGCCGATTACTGGGGCACTGATCCTTTAGCCAATAATTATGATCCCTACGTAGCGGCGGACTTCAACGCCGGTGGAATTGCCAATCCGGGCACCGAAACACCCTTGGATGCGCTGCTGCGGGAGATTCTGGAAGAGCGTTACATTACGCTTACTGGCCAGTTGGAAGTTTTCAACGACGTGCGACGGACCAAAAATCTCCTGGGGCTTCCGGTCGCCAGTGGGGCGGCTTCCTTCCCGCAACGTTTGCTGTATCCGCAGTCAGAACTGAACGCCAACGCCGCCAATGTTCCGCAAGCCGACTTGTATACGGCTACTCCGGTCAATACCACCCCGTACTGATCAATCATCTGATTTGATTTAAAAGGCTCCCGCAGGGATTTGCGGGAGCCTTTTTTTGTTAAAAAACCTTAAAACCGGATAGTCTGCCCCATTTTACTATTTCCTTTTTTCCAAGCCTTCCCCCATTTTGTGTTTGTACGGTTTTACCATTCGTGTAGGCCATCTGCCACTTGTAACCTTCACCTGCCTTTTCTGCCTTTTGGTGTAACCTACGGGTAATCTATCCGGCAAATCCGTCATTTTTCGGCCCTGTAAAATCCCATTTGAGGGGTGATTGGCAGGTGGGAGTGGATGCTGACATTTGTTTCATCAATCCGAACCCAAAAGAAAATATATATGAAAAAGTCACTCTCCTTCGTGGCCATTTGTGCCGTTATGGCCCTTGCCACCATCAACCACGCCCAGGCCCAAATGGCTGCCAAGTTAGACAACAGCCTCAATACGCCCGTCAAAGTTTCCAGGGTAGGTAAAACGGATAAAGAATTCCTCCGGGTTATTTTTCTGGCGGGCTCCGATTACAATCGTTTCCGCATCGGAATGGAAAATGTGTCGAAATCACCGGTAAACATTGAGGTGACCGACGAAAACGGAGCCATTGTGTATACTGACCGCATGAAAAGAGTGTACAAGCGGGTGAAGGAAGTGGACTTTTCCTTCCTGAAAAGAGGTGAGTACGTAGTGCGCGTGTTTAACCAGGACAATGAGTTCAGCAAGGTCCTGCGCGTGCCCTGAGGCTTTTTGGCCTATTTTCGGCCAGCCGACATTTGCTTAACCAATTCCTAGCCAGTACGATCAGCAATCGTACTGGTTTTTTATTGTCTTTTGCGGCCATCGCCCGTTTCCGAATGAAGTGAGGGGCAGGAATCGGTACGCAATGAAACCGGAGAAGCATTCTTCAAGGCAGATCAATTTTTTCGGAAAAGGGGAGGGGCGCGTTTGTCAAACCGCTTTTTTTGTAATTTCCGGCCCCTTGATCAAACGCCTTTTACCTATGCAGTTTCCGATTCTACGCTATCTGTTTTGGATTGCCCTGTTATTCAGCCACCTGACTCAGGCCCAGGGCATACAGCGATTTGCTGACTTAGGCGATTTTGACCTGGAAAACGGGTATGCCATTCAGGATTGCCGTATTGGCTACCGTACTTTCGGCAAGCTGAACAAAGAACGCTCCAATGCCATTCTTTTTCCCAGCTGGTTTAGCGGCACCAGTCAGGACCTGGCTCAGTCGGGCATGATTGGCGGGGCCGACAAGGCACTGGACAGTTCAAGGTACTACATCATTGCGGTGGATGCCATCGGCAATGGCGTCTCCACTTCGCCTTCCAACAGCAAAAAGCAGCCAGGAGCTTCTTTCCCGCGCTTCTCTATCCGTGATATGGTTCAATCGCAGTACCTGTTGCTGACCCAGAAGCTGAAGATCAACCGTGTGGAAGCAGTGGTGGGTATTTCCATGGGCGGCATGCAGACGTTTCAGTGGATGGTTTCGCACCCTTCGTTTATGTTCAAAGCCATCCCCATTGTAGGCTCACCGCGTCTGGTCGCACCGGATCTGCTATTGTGGAATGCCGAGCTCCAGGCCATTGAAGCAGGGTTGGGTTGTGAAAAAGGGGAAGAACAAGCCATGAAAAGTGTGGCTGCTATCCATTCCATGGCACTTACCACGCCGGAAAATATGGCCAGGAAAATCAAAAGGGAGGAATTTGGGAAGTACCTGAGCGATCAGCAGAAAGGCATTGCCAGTCGAAAAGCCCTGGACTGGGCCTGGCAGCTCAAAGCCATGATCGATCACGACATTTATAAGTCACAACCAGGGGCGGAATCAGACAAGACGGAGGAACAGATTGCCAAAAGCATTACCACCCGTTTCGTATTGATCATCACGGCCCTGCAGGACCAGATGGTCAACCCTGTACCCGCGCAGGAACTGGCCCGGCTCATCCAGGCCGAAACCCTGGAACTCACCGGCGACTGCGGGCACCTGGCCAATGGCTGCGAAGCCGCCCGCGTCACCGAAGCCGTCAGGAAAATACTGGGGAAATGAGAGGGATGTAAGGGAGGCCGGATGATGGATTGAAGATTGAAGATTTTCTTTAAATCACCCATTCATTCACTCAATCACTCAATCAATCCTTCAATCCCTCGGTCCTTCAATCCTTCAGCTACTTCTGGGTTTGCCGCGTTGTCGGCGGGCTTTGGGGCCCTGACTGGGTGGGGGTTGTTTGCTGAAAATGGGAACGGACAGACCGGCGTATACGTCGGCTCCGTAAGGGGTACCGATGTTGAACAGACCGCCCAGGCTGTCTGATCCGACCAGCAGAGGGCCAACCCGCAGCATAGCGCCTGCAACCAGACTGCCGTAATCGTTGATGAGCGACAAGGGCAGGGCTACTTCCACCCACTTCATTTCAAAACGCGGCGTAATGGCCAGCAGGGAACTCTGTCGCATCGCAATGCTCGACTTGCTCTTCACGCTTTGAATCCAGGTTACGTTGGCGTACAGATTGGGTAGTATTCGGTAATCGAACGTGGCATTGAGGGCCGTAGGCAGACCCGAAAAGAACGAAGTCCGGGGCGTCTCGTTCTGTAGTTGTAGTACATCTTCCAGCACGTTTACCAGGTCCTCCCCATCGTTTACGTCCTCATAATCGGCCGGGTTGAACGTGAGGTTCTGGCGGGTAATGTCATAACTGCGAACAAACTGTGGATTGTCGTAAGAGATGCCGCCTATGTCGGTGAGGGCCAGCCCGATCCGGTACTGGTATTGCCCATCATTGGAGGGCCGGTTTTCGTAAGCAAAGCCCAGGTCAAAGCCCCAGCCGTTGCCGGGGGCTCCGCTGCCCGTCAGCCATTTGCCGCTGAACGAATTGCTGTAGGAGTCCGGATCGATGTAGCCGTACTGCGCCGAAAGCCGATCGACCTGTAAAACGGTTTGCGTAGGGTCCAGCGGATCGGCGACCACCCGGTAGTCGGTACCCCGGTTGATAAAATGCGCTGAATACAGTCCGACCAGCCGCTTGACGGTGAGGCCACCCTTCAGAAAATGCCCGTCCTGCTCTGTCAAGACCTGGGCGTAAGACAGGCCAATCTCCGCAAAAGAGTTGAAATTTACGTTGAACTGGTTGTCCCGGTTCAGTTCGCCGATGAAAGAGTAGGCATCCAGGCCGGTTTTGAGCAGGTGCGCAAAGTTTTCCGAAACGTCGCTGGCCTGGGCGTACTGGCGCAGCCGGGTGCTGAAAGCCAGGCTGCTTTTTGCGTTCAGCTTCAATAAAAAGGAAGGGCCTCTGATCTCCGCCCCGATAGAGCCCTGTTTGGGTTTCCCGTTCCGGTTTTCCCGGATGTATTCGCCTTTGAAGTCGACACTTCCGTCGGCGTTTTTGTATTGGGCGGGTACCCGATCGGTGACCAGTTGCCAGGGGGAAAAAGGTGCCGCGTACCCCGTGTAGGTATTGGTGGCAAAGCCATCTACCGTAGCCAGGTTGACGTAGACCTTGTAGCGCGAATCGGCCAGGAAAGCAGGATTGAGGTACAGGCCATGCGTGCCGGCGTAGTTGCTGTTGGAGATGCCCAGCAGCGGTTGTTGCGCTACGGATGGAGAAAATAGAACCAGGTGCAGGACGACGGTAAAAGCGATCGTCAGAAAATGCTTTTGCATAGGTGGAATTGGCTGGTAAAGCGGTTGTATTCTGCTGATTGCTGGCTGGTCTGCAAAAAGCACTTTTGCGTTGAGCATGCAAAGAAAATTCAATTCTCGTTCAGTCCAACAGTTTGCATGCATAAACGGTGTGCAAACGCATTTATCGGAAAAAGCTTCGTTTATAGAGTGCTGGTCTGCTTATTGTATATTTTACAAAAAGATGAACAATCGGCTTTGTTTTCCGGGGCAAAATACCCAATTTGGCACCTTCCATTATTCTACTTTCATCATGTATTTACTAGGTTACGACATTGGCAGCTCTTTTGTAAAAGCCTCTTTGCTGGATGCAGCTACCGGTCAGCCGGTGGCTACCGTGAGCACCCCTGATACCGAACAGAAAATTTATTCTCCCCAACCCGGCTGGGCCGAGCAGGATCCGGATACGTGGTGGGAAAATGCCAAACTGGCTACCAAAAAACTGCAGCAAAAAACCGGTGCCGACCTGCGCCAGATCAAAGCCATCGGCATATCCTACCAAATGCACGGCCTGGTCATTGTAGACAAACAGCACCGCGTACTGCGCCCTTCCATCATCTGGTGCGACAGCCGGGCAGTGGAAATCGGAGACAAGGCATTTCAGGCAATGGGAGAAGAAAACACCCTGGCCTGTCTGCTCAACTCTCCGGGTAACTTCACGGCTTCCAAACTCAAGTGGGTGCAGGAGAACGAACCGGAAACGTACGCCCGCATTTACAAAGCCATGCTCCCCGGTGACTTCATTGCCGCCCGCCTTACCGGCGACATCCGCACCACAGCTTCCGGACTTTCCGAGGGCATTCTGTGGGATTTCCAGGCCGAAAGCCCGGCCCACGTGCTGATGAAGCACTACGGCATTGATCCCAATCTGCTGCCCGAAATTGTACCTACTTTCTCTGTACAGGGGCAGGTGCTACCCGAAGTGGCGCAGGAACTGGGCCTGACTCCCGGCACACCCGTAGCTTACCGGGCGGGCGATCAACCCAACAACGCTTTTTCGCTCAATGTGCTGCAACCCGGCGAAGTAGCCGCTACGGCTGGTACATCCGGCGTGATCTACGGCATCACTGATCAGAAAAGGCCGGATCTGAAGTCCAGGGTCAATGCTTTTCTGCACGTGAATCATACGGCTCAACATCCCCGCTACGGTATCCTGCTCTGCGTCAACGGAACGGGCATTCTCAATAGCTGGCTCAAGAAAATGCTGATCGATGGCAACGGTACGATGGGTTATCCGGAAATGAATGAAATGGCGGCCAGGGTGCCGGTCGGGGCCGAAGGGCTGGTAACGCTTCCGTACGGCAATGGTTCGGAAAGAGTGCTGGGCAATCGCCTGCTGGGCGCTTCGGTACACGGCCTGAGTTTCAATACCCACGAAAAAGCCCATTACCTGCGTTCGGCGCAGGAAGGCATTGTCTTTGCCCTCAACATGGGGCTGGACGTGATGCGCGGCATCGGGGTACAACCTTCCGTCATCCGGGCCGGCGATGCCAACATGTTCCTCAGCCCGCTGTTCTGCGAAGCCTTTGCTACCGTAACGGGAGCCACGGTACAGCTATACAATACCGACGGTGGCCAGGGGGCTGCCCGGGGAGCGGGCATCGGAGCCGGTATTTATGCCAGCGAAGGAGAAGCTTTTCAGGGTTTGCGGGCGTTACGGGTCATCGAACCCACGCCTTCCCTCAGCCAGGCTTATCAGGATGCCTACCAGCGCTGGCAGTCGGTGCTGGAGCGCGAATTGCGGTCGTAAGTAGAGGAGTTCGGGCGTGGATACGCCTCCCAGCGTATTACTACATTATGAACCTAATTGATTCCATCTTTTCGGGTGTGTACCCGGGTAAGATGGAATTTTTGCTTTGAGGAGAGTAATAACCCAGCCCATTTCGATTCGTTAATTAGACAATCTATGTAGGCTCAGAAAATAGTTTACTTAATTTGCGGCGCTTTTGATTTACTGCTACCTCAATTCATGAAGAATATTTTCATTAAAGACGGGCATTTCAAAGATGCTGCCGGCCGTACGCTGCTGTTACGGGGCATCAATCTGGGGGGAAGTACCAAAGTGCCATTTACCCCCAACGGAGCCAGCCACATCCGCGAAGGATTATACGAAAACCAGACCGTCTCCTTTGTAGGCCGCCCTTTCCCCCTGGCCGAAGCCGACGAACACTTCAACCGCCTACGCAAATGGGGCTTCAACTTTCTCCGCCTGCTGGTAACCTGGGAAGCCATCGAACACCAGGGCCCCGGCATTTACGACGAAGCTTACCTGGATTACCTCTACCGGATTGTAAAAAAGGCCGGCGAATACGGTTTCAATCTGTTCATCGATCCGCACCAGGACGTGTGGAGCCGCTTTACCGGTGGCGACGGGGCTCCCCGCTGGACCCTGGAAAAAGTAGGTTTCGACGTAACGCAATTTTCCGAAGCGGGTGCCGCCCTGATCCACAACGTGCACGGTGATCCTTTTCCCAAAATGATCTGGCCCACCAATTACAGCAAACTGGCCTGCGCCACCATGTTTACCCTCTTTTTTGCCGGTGACGAACTGGCACCCCGCACGCTGATCGACGGGGAATCCGCGCAGACCTACCTGCAACGCCATTTCTTCGGGGCCATGCAAAAGGTAGCCGAAAAATTAAAAAATCTGCCCCACGTCATTGGCTTCGATACGCTCAACGAGCCTTCGATGGGCTGGGTGGGTTGGGAAAACCTGAACAGCAACTGGAACCTGCTCCGTTTGGGTGCCAGCCCTACGCCCCTGCAGTCGATGGCGCTGGGAAGCGGTATTGTGCAGGAAGTGGAAATCTGGCACCAGGGCATCCTGGGTGCCCGGCGGATTCGCCGGGAAAAGATGAATACGGGGCGCAAGTCGGTCTGGAAAACCGGGCACGAATGCGTCTGGAAACAGAACGGCGTTTGGGAGGCAAACGCGGCAGGGGTACCCCAACTGCTTCGACCCAATCACTTCACGGAAACCAACGGACGGAAAATTGACTTCGGGAAAGATTACTTCGTGCCTTACGTGCGGCGCTTTACCCAGGCCATCCGTTCGGTAGATCCGGAAGCGGCCATCTTTATAGAAGCACCCGTAGGCACCGACCTGCCGCAGTTTGAGGCTCCGGATGCCGTCAATACTGTACACGCCGGCCACTGGTACGACGTAGTTACGCTGTTCACCAAGAATTACAATCCTTTCGTAGCCGCCAATTTCGCCACCAAAAAGCTGGCCTTTGGTCCGGGCAAAGTACGCAAGCTGTTCAAAAGCCAGCTGGCGCACCTGAAGGAAGAGGGCCGGGTACGTCTGCACAATGCCCCTACCCTGGTGGGAGAGTTCGGCATTCCCTTCGACATGAAAAAAGGAAAGGCGTACCGGACTGGTGATTTTTCCCGGCAAAACAAAGCCCTGAACGCCAATTACCTGGCGATGGATGCCAACCTGCTGCACTCCACGCTCTGGACCTATACCGCCGACAATACCAATGCCCACGGCGACGGCTGGAACGGAGAAGACCTGTCGATCTTTAGCCGCGATCAGCAAACCAACCCGCAGGACATTCATTCGGGTGGGAGAGGACTCCGGGCGTTCGTACGGCCGTATGCCACCAAAGTGGCTGGTACGCCGGTGCTGATGTACTTCGATATGGACTACCGCATCTTCGAATTTGAGTTCCGCCACGACCCGGCCCTTACCGAACCCACCGAATTTTACATTCCTGACTTCCGCTACATCCCCGATTATACTGTGGAAATGTCGGACGGAACGGTGGAGAAGGACCTGGAAAAGCAGCGGCTCATCTGGCGGCACGAACCCAACGTGGAACTGCACTGGATCAAAATCTACTGCTAAGATGGAATTGGATGCGCTTACGGAAACCATTCTGGCGCAACTCCAACGCTGGGGCAAGGAAGAGAACCGAGCAGGTATGGCCCGTTACGGCATTCAGACTGACCACGCTTTCGGAGTGCCGATGCCCACGTTGCGTACGTACGCCAAAACCTTGGGCAAAGACCACGAACTGGCGGGCGCACTCTGGCAGACGGGCGTCCACGAAGCCCGCATCCTGGCAACGTTGATAGAAAAATCAGATCAGGTTACGGAGGCCCAAATGGAGGCCTGGGTGCGCGACTTCGACTCCTGGGACGTGTGCGATCAGTGCTGCAGCAACCTATTCGACAAAACGCCCTTTGCGTTTGACAAAGCGGTAGAATGGAGCAATCGGGAGGAAACCTTCGTCAAGAGAGCTGGCTTTGTGCTGATGGCAGCGCTGGCCGTGCACCGGAAAAAGGTAGCAGACGCAGCATTCAGGCCCTTCTTTGCCCTCATCGAGCGGGAGGCCTGGGATGAACGCAACTTCGTGAAAAAAGCCGTCAACTGGGCGCTGCGTCAGATCGGAAAGCGCAGCCCGGCCTTGTGCAACGAAGCCATCGCCGTGGCCGGTCGCACCCTGCAACAACCCCATCCCAGCGCCCGCTGGATCGCCCGCGATGCCCTGCGGGAGCTGGAGAGGAAGAAGTGGGAGTAGAAGTAGAAGACAGGGAATAGAAGCACGGGAAAGACAGGTTTTTATCAAACTTATTGCCAGAAGCGGATTGGTGCAGAAACAACGGGCCCGGTTTAATCAATCTGATTTTTCAACGCATTTATCCTTTCCGGTATCCGGACTCCTTTTCTCCAATCTCCTTGGTTCCCTCTACTTCCCGTACTTTATCCTCAATGGCACCGATCAATTCCCGAAACAAAACCCGCAGGTGGGGAATGGCTTCTGAGAAATCAGCGGAAGGACTTCCCATCAGCGTCCGGCACTGAGTCAGTTGCTGGTCAAGGGAAGTAAGTTGTAACAGCCGGATGTGGGGTTTAATTTTGTGGTAATGCCGGCCAAAGGCAGTCAGGTCCTTTTGCAGAATCGCCTCCGTAAACTTCTCCTGGTAGGTCTGCATTTCCGTCCGGATCATCTGCAGGGCTTTTTTTACCTTGGCGGGCACGCCATCGTAGGCTTCTTCCAGGGCCTGAAAAACTGGCTGCTGCGGGTCGGGCGACGGTTGGGTTGCTTTGGGGGTGCTGCTGAAAATGGCTTTCCTTTGCGTGTACTGGGCTATTTTTCGCAACAATTCGGGCTGATCCACCGGCTTCAGTACGTAATCATTCATGCCTGAAGCAAATATCCGTTCCCGCGATTGTTCCGCTACCTGGGCTGTCACGGCAATGACCGGCACCTGCGGATTGAATAGCCGGATGCGTTCCGTCGCTTCAAAACCATCCATTTCCGGCATCTGAATGTCCATCAGGATGAGGTCGAAAGGGGTGGATTGGGCCAGCGCAATGCCTTCCGGTCCGCTGGAAGCCGTTTGTAACTGAATTTCGTAAGGAGCCAGGTAGTTCTCAATGAGAAACTGGTTGTAGGCCACGTCTTCCACGTACAGAATCCGCAAACCGCGTAGAGCGTCGGAATCGGGCAGGGGAGCTGTGGTTTCGGTAATTGGCCGGATCGTAAGGGCGGGCTGAAAGTACAGTGTCACTTCAGCCACGGAGCCTTTGCCCAGTTCGCTTTCCAGCCGGATGTGGCCTCCCTGCAATTCCACCAGGTTTTTGGTAATGGCCAGGCCCAGCCCGGAGCCACCGTACTTACGCGTTGTGTCGGAACTTCCCTGAGTAAACCGCTCGAAAATAACGGGCATGCGGTCGTCGGCAATGCCAATGCCGGTATCGGAAACCCGGAACAGCAGGCAGATCTGACCCTCTTCGGCGGGCAGTCGCTGCACTTCCACCCATACCTTTCCGGCTTCCGTAAACTTCACGGCATTGCCCACCAGGTTGTTGAGAATCTGATAGAGCCGTACCGAATCGCCCCGCACCCAGTCGGGAATGCCCGCTTCGGTTTCCAGCGAAAGATCCAGGCTTTTTTCGTCCGCCCGGGGCAGGTGGCTCTGGATAATTTTGTTCAATACTTCTTTCAGGTTGAAGTCGACGGTTTCAAACTCCACTTTACCTGCCTGGATTTTAGAAAAGTCCAGGATGTCGTTGATGAGCGATAGTAGGTTGTCGGCCGAAAACTGCAGGGTATGCAGAATGGGCAGTTGGCGGGAGGGAGGATCATTCTGCACCAGCAGCCGGGTCATTCCGATCACGGCATTCATGGGCGTCCGGATTTCGTGGCTCATCACCGACAGAAATTCGTCTTTGGCTTTGTTGGCTTCCTCTGCCGTCTGCTTGGCTAAGCGGAGTTCCCCGATTTGCCGGCTCAACCGTTCGGACATGGCCTGGAAAGTCTGGGCCAGCACGCCAATTTCGTCCTGCCGGTGCCGGGGCAAATCCAACGGTGGGAGTGGAACTGCCTCATCCGCCGCAAAACCCGATACGGCTTGCGTAATGTCTTTGAGAGGTTGGATCAGAAAGCGGGAAAAGAACAGCGTCAGCAGCATGCCCGCCAGGCAGATGAGCAGGGTGATTGACAGGCTGCGGTTGCGGATGTCGCGCACGCCGGCCAGGATCTGGTCGTAGGGAATACTCAGACCCATCGTCAGGAAGCGGTCGTGGTCGTTGAACAGGTACACCCTTTCCACGTTGAGCATCACCGGTTCGTCCTGACCGGCCTGGGTGCGCTCCACCTGCAACTGGCTCTGATCGCCATTAATGACGGATGCCACGCGGGGAAAATCGTCCTGAATGAGCCGCCGTCGTCCTTTCAAAAACCCGAACGTACGGGCGGTGTCCGGGTGCAACAGATAATCGCCCAGGTTGTTGGTCAGGTAAAGGGTCGTGTGGGGATCGGCCAGCGACTGTAAATTGTTGAACGTGGTCGTCAGGTTCAGCTGGATGATCAGAATGCCAATGACCGTATTCTGCGTGCTGTACACAGGCATGGCCGCCGTCAGTGAAGGCAGGTGGGGTTGGTGAATGACGCCATTTTCCTCAAAAAGCCCCACGTTGGAAATGAACACGTTATCCGGAAGCACGTCGATAGCCGTCTTGAATAGTGGCTGCTCATGCATCTTTTCCAGGTTAGCGGGTGCCGCCGGGGTGATGATGCCCTCCACCTGATCTACCCGCACCAGTTCCTGCCCCTGTTCGGCCGACAGGTTGCTGACAAAGCTGACACGGAGGTACGAAGGGCGGCTTTCCAGCAAAGAAGTGAACACCTGAATGATGGGCGCTCCTGCCGAAGGCCGGACTGGCTGGTCCAGGGACTGCCCGATGAATGTCTGAAAAGCCGGGTCTTTGGACAGAAACTGCAGGTCGTCGTTGAGGGAACGCACCGTACCTGACAGTTGCAAACCCAGCACCTGGGCATTGTGCGTCAGTCGCTCTCTGGCCGACTCCACCACCAGCCGGCTGTTGCCCGAATACACCAGGTAACCCACCACGGCCGTAGCCAGCAACACCAGTACCGAAAACACCAGCGTCACTTTCGTGACGATGCTCAGGCGGTGATAGGGGCGAAGCAGGCGGGATGACAGGTTCATAACGTGATGGAGTGGATTGATTGTGGGTGCTACCTTCGAATGGCTACGGCATTCCAGGCTTCCCTGGCTTTTCCTTTCCCATCGTACAGCACCACCCGGCTCACCTGCGGTGAAACCCAAATGCCCCTGGCCGACTGCGACAGGTAGCCCGATCCGAAGTAAAATTCTTCTCTGCGCTTGCGGCCGTCGTGCAGCCATACGTCGGCGTACACGTCGGAAGGAGTGGCTGGCAGCCACTGAGCAGTCATTTGCGCACGGAACACCTGAAGGCTGTCATCGTTATTACCTGATAAGATCCAGGCATCACCATTTCTGCCCGGCAGCTGAACCAGTCCCTTGGCGTCGCGGTCGGCCAGGAAGCCGCTTTCGCAGGCTTTCAAAGGCAGGAAACCCCCTTTTCCGTTGCCGCGCAGGTAGGTGCCAATGGAAGCATCGTACCAGCCGGTGAGGATTTCGGAAGCGTAGGAATTGCCGGTAAGCAGGGCGTCCAGGTTACCATCGCCGTCGAAGTCCTGCGACAGCATACCGAAGGTCGGGGCAAATTGTGCCTGAATGGGCAGGGGCCGGAGGCGAAATTTGCCTTGCCCAAGATTTTCCAGGTAACAACTTTGTAGAATTTCAGCCTGGAGCACGTAAGCCCCCTTCATCTCATCTTCCGTAAACACCTGACCGAAGCTGGCTTTGGCGTAATCGGCGTAGCGCGGAAAGCGACCCCGCAGCGAAACAATCTGGTCGATCATGTCGTCGCGGGGATGGGCCGGGTGGTTGGTGCCCTGAATGAAGTAACTCAGCACCGGGTCCAGGCTTCCGTTGCGGTCGAAGTCTTTGGCGTACAGGGAAACCGGCTGATGGTAGGCGGCTTTGAATTTGGAGTTCAGCCCCAGGTTGCCCACCAGGTAGTCCGTATCGCCGTCGTTGTCGAAGTCGCCGGCAGTCAGGCTGTTCCACCAGCCAGCCGAATGGAGGAGCGTCGGCGCAGTGATGGTATCATTGACTGACTGACTGACTGACTGATTGGGTGTATGCACACCGGCTTCTTTCCGTTTGGCTTCCGAAGCTTTCCCGGCATCGGCGTTCCAGGCAGTCAGTTTTCCGTGCTGGTTGCGGAAAAAACGGATCGGCATCCATTCGCCCGTTACGATCAGGTCCACCTGTCCATCCTGGTCGAAGTCGGTCCACAGCGCCGCCGTCACCATGCCAACCCGGGACAGTTCGGGGCAAACCGTGGCGGTCACTTCTCGAAAGGTGCCTCCCTCATTCTGCAACAAATGGCTTTGCGGTGGCAACGGGTATTGTCCCGGCGACACCCGGCCGCCCACAAACAGATCCAGGTCGCCATCGTGGTCGTAGTCGGCGGCCACTACGCACGAACCGCTGGCCGAAATGGTTGGCAGGGCCTTCGCATCCAGCGTCAGATTTCCTTTCCCGTCATTCTTATACAAACGATCCTGATAATACCGGGAGCCAAGGGGAAATTCGCTGCTGCCACTGACCACGTACAAATCCATATCTTGGTCGCCATCGGCATCGAAAAAGAGTACGCCCAGGTCTTCTTCGTAAGCATTGGGCTTGGGAAGGGGCCTGGCGGTAAAACGGCCATTGGGCTGCTGAAAATAGAGCATTCCCGGTGCTTCTGAGGCACCACCCACGTAAAAGTCATCCAGTCCATCTCCGTTCAGGTCGGCGACGGCGATACCGGGTCCGTTCTGCGAATGTTTGAAGGGTATGAGTGGTTGCACGCGAAAGTCGGAGAAGTCTTTTTCCTGGTGCCGATAGGCCAGCGATGCTTCTTTCACCCGGCTAAACAAGGGCAAGACCGACGGATCGGGAACCTGGGCAGGTTTGTGCCCGGCTTCTTTCTGATCCAAACTCAGTCGTTGGTTGACGGGTACGCGGGTCAGCAACTGGTAGCGCCCGCCCGGCCAGGTGATTTCCAATGAATCGACCAGGACGGTTTTGCCCAGGCCAAAGTGAATGGTCGGGTCCATCGACGACTTGTATCCGCGGGTGGTGTGGTGCTCATAGTACTGCAGCTTTCCCCCGTAAGCCAACCGGATGCGGGCTCCCAACCCCTGCGTATTGAGCGAATCGCCGCGTAGCTTGATTTGCAGAAAACCGTTTTTCAGCCGCTTTTCACTGGTATTGCGGTACAAAAATGCCTCCTGGTTGAGGTTGTTAATGACCAGATCCAGGTCGCCGTCGTTGTCCAGATCGGCATAAGCGGCCCCGTTCGATATGGTCAGGTCGCGCATGCCCCAGGCGGCCGACTGGTCGGAAAAAGTCAGGTCGCCATTGTTCTTGAACAGGTAGTTGTTGAGTTTTACTTCGTGGATTTTCTCCAACCCTTCCCGTAGGCGCATCCGGATGTTCTGCTCCGTACCGAACTGGGAAACCGCCCGGCTGTATACGGTGTAATCCTGGTCGGTAATGTCCTTGCCGTAGCCGTTGGTAATGAGCAGGTCGCGGTACCCATCGTTGTCGTAATCGGCCAGCAGGGCGCTCCAGCTCCAGTCGGTGCTGTGGATGCCCGCCAACTGCCCGATTTCGCTGAAGGAAGGAATGAATGGAGATACGCTTCCGGGTGAAAAAGGACGGGTTCCGTTGTTCAGTTGCAGGGTGTTGCGGACGTACTGGGGCTGGTAACCCATCCGCAGGTTCAGTTTGAAGCGGTCGTAATTCATGGAGCCGAACATGAGCTTCTGCCGGCGGTTGGTTTCGGGCAGCATATCCAGTTCAATGATGTCCAGCCAGCCGTCGTTGTTGATGTCGGCAATGTCCAGGCCCATGCCATTGTAGCTGTGGTGCTTCATCGCCCGCCCCACTTCATTCCTAAAACCGCCCTGTCCATTGTTGAGGTAAAGCAAATCATTGGAAAGAAAATCGTTGGACGTGTACACGTCCGTCCAGCCGTCCCCGTTCAGGTCGCCCAGGGCCAGCCCCAGACCGTAGCCTTCCACCAGAATGCCCGCTTCCGCCGATACATCGGTAAAACCCCCCCTGTTTCCCACCCCCCTTCCGTCCCCCCTTGATAAGGGGGGAAACAGGGGGGTGTCGTTGCGGTAGAGTTTGTCGGTGCTGCGGGCTTCGCCGTTGACCCTCTTGGCGTGGGTGGTATTCTTGTTGGACTCTCCCGTTGAGTTGTGCAGTACGTACAGGTCCAGATCGCCATCGTGGTCATAATCAAAAAAGGCGGCCTGGGTGCCGTAGCCGGTGTCGGCGATGCCGTAGGCTTCGGCTTGTTCGGTAAACGTGGGCCGACCATCGGGACCGTTTCCCTGGTTGATAAACAGCAGGTTGCCCGCCGGCTTTTGCAGGTTGCGGCTCGAAGTGCTCACGTAAATATCCAGCCGGCCATCGTTATTTACATCGGCCATTGTGACGCCTTCGCACCAGACTTGGGTTTCCAGTCCGGCGGCCTGGGTAATGTCTTCAAACCGGAAATTTCCTTTGTTCAGGTACAGGCGGCAGGACACCTGATTGCCCGTAAAGAAAAGATCGGGCAGACTGTCGTTGTTGAGATCTCCAATGGCCACGCCGCCACCGTTGTAGATGTAATCGAAGGTAAGTACACTGAAAGAGTCCGATTCCGTAATCCGGTTTTCAAACCGTACACCTGAGTAGTCGGCCGGCACCCTTTCAAACAGGGTTTCCGACTGGTGGCCTTCATTACGGCAACCTAATAACCCGGCCAGAAGGGAAAACAGACCCACTAATGAACTGTACGCAGGGATTCTCATTTTGTCATCACAATGAATTCGGGAAATCGGCCAGGGCTTACCAAAAGGCCGTTCAATTGTCAATTTAAGGATAAAATCATTGTTGTGAATGATTCACCGCTCCGCGAATGCTTTATTGTCCCATAAGCCTGCTGTCCGGGACGATAGAAAAAATGGTTTGAATACATTCTACTGCTTTCCGCTGCAAATCAATATTGACAAAAAAACTTGACTACAGCGGGAAATAACTATTTTAGGGCAAATATGCGCAGACTGTTCAATTCGCGCATATTTGCCCTTTTTCAATCAAACAACCTGTCCATGAATACTTACACTTCTCTATTTTCTTTTTTGGGAATGGCGTTTCTGATGTCCTGTCAGTCGGGCAATCAGCCATCGGAACAGCAGGCGGAAAGCACGCCACCGACCGACTCCAGCGCCCCACCCCGGATCAGCGTCATCTTCGACACCGATGCCAATAACGAACTGGACGATCAGCACGCGATGGCTTACCTGTTTTTCAATCCCGATGTATTTGACGTAAAGGGAGTAACGGTCAACGCGACAAAGAGCGGGGGCAACATTCAGGAGCAATATAACGAAGCCGAACGGGTAATGAAACTGTGCGATGTGGCCGGTAAAATTCCGCTCTATAAGGGGGCAGACGGTTCTTTCAAAGAAATTCAGTCTTCGCTGGGCAACGCCAACTTCGACGGTTCCGAAGCCGTGAACTTCATCATCGAAACGGCCAGGGCCGCTACGAACGAAAAGCTGGTGCTGCTGGCCGTAGGCAAGCTGACCAACGTAGCCCTGGCCGTGCAAAAAGATCCCTCAATCACCGATAAGATCCGGCTGGTGTGGCTGGGTTCCAATTATCCCGAACCGGGCGAATATAACCAGGACAATGACACCATCGCCATGAATTACCTGCTGAACACGAACCTGCCTTTTGAAATGGTGACGGTTCGCTACGGGCTGGCTTCGGGCACCCACGCGGTGCAGGCCACGAAGGCGGAAATCAACCAGAAAATGCCGGGAAAAGGACCTAAAGTGTCGCAACCAGTCATGGGACGGCACAAAGCCGCCTTCGACAACTTCGGCGATTATTCGGTCAATCTGTTTGAGCACATCGAATACCACGGTGATCCGCCCGCCCGGGCGTTGTACGACATGGCCGCCGTCGCCATTGTGAAGAACCCATCCTGGGCGCAGACCAAAGAAATTCCCGCTCCAATCCTGGTGAAGAACCAGTGGGTAGAACGTCCGCAAAACGCACGTAAGATCACCGTCTGGGAGAACTTCAACCGCGATGCCATCATGACCGACTTTTACAATTCGATGGAGACAAAAGTCAGTAAACAGTAAACGGTTAACAGTTAACAGTAGGTAATGAGTAATGATGAATAAGTCCGGCCGCTGCGCGGTTCCCCGGTATGCGTAGCGGCCGGGTTTCTCACGCCGGGGCGTACCGACGGAGTGCAATGAGTATTGGTTTGTTTATCAGTTTATTATCGTATTGAATATATTAATTCATCAGCACATTAGCACATCAATCAAATTTCTATGAAAACTAATTTTACTGCGCCTACCATGGGCCAACCTGAGTTGGTCCGATCTCCGCTGGCACAACGTTACCTGTCGCTGGATGTGTTGCGGGGAATGACCATCGCCCTGATGATCGTCGTCAATACGCCCGGCAGTTGGGAGGCCGTTTACGCTCCCTTCCGCCATGCGGCCTGGCATGGCTTTACCATTACCGACCTGGTTTTTCCCACTTTCCTTTTCGTAGTTGGCAATGCCATGAGCTTCAGCATGAAGAAGATGGAACAGCAGGACGAAAAAGTGTTTCTGGGCAAAGTGTTGAAGCGGACGGCGCTGATCTTCCTGATCGGGCTGTTGCTCAATTGTTTTCCTTTCGTCACCCGGGTCAACGGTGAACTGGCCATATTTGATTTTGCCAGCCTTCGGATTATGGGTGTATTGCAGCGGATCGCCCTGTGCTACGGCATTGCTTCGCTGGTCATTTACTACTTCAAAACCCGGGGTGCCATCGTATTCAGCGTACTGGCACTGCTGATCTACTGGGCTTTGCTGTATTTCTTCGGTGACGCTCCCGATCCTTACACCCTGGAAGGCAACGCCGCCCTGAAATTCGACCAGTTGCTGATCCCTGACCGCAACGTCTACAAAGGCTACGGCATTCCGTTCGATCCCGAAGGACTCCTGAGCACCCTGCCGGCCATTGTCAACGTAATTGCGGGCTTCCTGGCGGGTATGTTTATCCAAAAGAAAGGCAATCAACTGGGCACCGTCCGAACGCTGGCACTGGCGGGTGTCGTGCTCACGGCCCTGGGACTGCTTTGGAACGTGTTTTTTCCGATCAACAAACCCATCTGGACCAGTTCGTACGTGCTGTATACGGTAGGACTCGATCTCATTATACTGGCTGTGCTGATGCTGGTGATCGAAGTGGCTAACCTCAAGGGCTGGACGTATTTTTTTGAAGTGTTTGGGAGGAATCCGCTGTTCATCTACATCCTTTCCGGCGTTATTGTGCGCATCCTGAGCCTGATCAGAATAAATGATCAAAGCCTGAGCGGGTGGATTTACCAGAACGTGTTTGCGTCGGTGTGGGAAGCAAAGAATGCTTCACTGTTGTTCGCGGTCTCTTATATGCTGGTGTTATGGGGAATCGGGTGCTGGATGGACCGGAAGAAGTTGTACGTCAAGGTGTAATGAAATTTTCTTATTTCACATTTCTTTAAATCTACTTCATGATGCTCAGATTGGGTTGGTTAATGGTTGTAGGAGTTGCCCTGGCTGCCTGCGATCGCAAAGAAGAAAAGATAGGGCAAACGGAAATCACGGCCTGGCAGGACGGTAAAAAGGGGGCCATCTCTCTCACTTACGACGACGGCTCCATCAACCAGTTTAAGAAAGCCCTGCCCGTTATGAACCGGATGAGTTTACCGGCTACCTTTTTTATCATCACCGGACAAATTCCGGGCTCTCAGTACCAGGGGAAGTTCATCGGCCGGCCGGTGAAGGAAATCATTGCTGAAACCGCCCGCACCCCTACGAATAAGGAAAACTTCTTCGAGCGGGCATCAGCCGTTGGTTTTCTGGGTTACCAGGGCACCATCGAATACCACTCCCGGGCGGGTGCTTTATTCGAAGCGGGCAAGGTAGACGAAGCGTATCGGCTGATCGACGAGGCCTACGCCAAAGTCAGGAAGGGGGATTTCAAACCCGGCAACAAAAGCAGTGCGGAAGTGGAAGAGGCGAAGGGCGTTTTCTGGGAAGACCTGCGCAACTACGCGAAGCAGGGCCACGAATTTGCCAGCCATACCGTCACACATCCCCGGCTGGCCGTTCTGGACGAACCCAACCTCCTGTACGAACTGGAAAAGAGCCGGGAGGACATCCTCAAGCAAATGGGGCCAGCCTATACCTTTTCAGCCGAAGGACCCTACGGCACCGAAAACGAACGGGTGATAAAATATGCCCACCGCATTTATCCGGCCCTTCGCAACCGGATGCCGGAACCCTTCCTGGAGGAAATCAATCGGGGAAGCCAGACGCAACCGGGGCAGTCGAAAAAAGAATACGTGCAGTGGCAACGGGGTGCGCTCTCCAAAACGGCACCGGAACTTATGCAAGCCTGGGTGGATACGGTAGCGGCGCACGACAACCTCTGGCTGGTGCTGGTTTTTCACGGTGTGGACGGCATCGGCTGGGAAGCCATTCCCAGTGAGCGGTTGGATGCCTATTTCCAGTACATCAAGCAAAGGGAAGACAGCATCTGGGTGGCTACGTTTGGAGACGTGACCAAGTATATGCGCGAAAGGAAAAACGCGAAGGTGCAGGAGCGGGTAGAAAAGGACAAGATAATAGTAACCCTGAACCATTCGCTTGACTCAACCATGTACACGCTCCCGCTCACGCTGAAGACCTACGTGCCGTCGGATTGGGCAAGCGTGGTGGTCAGGCAGGAAGGGAAAGAAGAGCAGCCGGTCAGCCCGAAAAAGGACCAGAATGGTACGTTCGTCTTTTTCCGGGCTACCCCCAACGCAGGTCCTATAGAACTTCGCAGAGGAATGAGTGCAATTTAATTCCTTCGCTTCTACTTGTTATCTCCCAGAATCAAAGGGACACTGCCTTTGCCGCCACTGCCGATGATGATGACTTTGGTGTTGGCAGAGGTAGCAATCTCTTTTTGGGCCGTAATCATTTCGTATTGAAGCTGCCGGTCGCTCAGGCCGGTACTCAAGATTTTCTGGTAGTCGGCAATACCCTGCGCTTCCACCCGCTTGCGTTCGGCTTCCTGCTTTTCTTTTTGCAGCACAAACTGCATCTTCTGCGCGTCCTGCTCCGCATTGATCTTCGACTCAATCGACTGCTTTACCGAAACCGGCAGGTTTATGTTGCGAATGAGCAGTTGCTCCAGAAACAGGCCCCGGCTCCGAAAATCGGCCTCAATCGACTTGTAAATACGGTTCTGAAATTCATCGCGCTTGGTGGAATAAAGGGCCACGGCATCGTAATACACCGCATTGTCGCGGATTTTCGTGCGCGTGACGGGACGGACGATTTTATCCCGGTAATCGGCTCCGATCTCCTTCAGAATCTTGGGTGCTTCGCTGGGCAGTACGCGATAGAGCACCGTTAGATCAATTACCACTTCCAGCCCATCGGCAGTAAGCACCCGAATGGCATCGTCGCCCGTCTGGGTGCCTTCGTCCTGCACGCCCGACATGGTGTAATTCTGTGTCTTGATGTCAAAGGTAGTTACCTCTACCAGTGGATTAACTACGTTGAGGCCACTTTCCAGCACCCGGTTTTCCACCCGGCCAAACAGCGATTGCACGCCCACTTCGCCCGCTTCCACCTGTTTGACGGCCGCAGTAGCAAAACCTAGCAGAATAACCAGGATACCTACTACCCGCAGGGGAATGGCGAAGCGGGAAGCCGGAGAGTAAGAAGACCGTAAAATAAAACTGGCTACCAGTAGGGCAGCACCCACGAAGAGTAAGATCATATCATTTTTGGGTAAGATGAGTGGTTGAATTCCAGATGAATGGGGAGTAAGTTAATCCTTTCTGCCGGATTCTGTTGGATGGAGAACAGGAGCGGGGATAATTGAGGATGTAGGCATAAAAAAAGCCATCCTTCGGGAAGGATGGCTCAAATAAAAAGATGGATTGTCAATTATTTGCCGGGGCGCAGTTCGCGTACTTTGGCACCCGCCTGCCACATTTCCGATTCGCGCAGTTCACTGAGTTCGGCTTCCAGTTTTACCCGGTAATCGGGCTGGCCGTTGGTGGCAATCGAACGGGCGGCTTCCTGGCCGGTGGCTACTTTGTCGTACAGTTCTTCAAAAACCGGTGATACGGCTTCGCGGAACTTGTGGCGCCAGTCGAGGGCACCGCGCTGGGCCGTGGTGGAGCAGTTGGCGTACATCCAGTCCATGCCATTTTCGCTCACAAGTTTGATCAGGCTCTCCGTCAGTTCTTCTACGGTTTCGTTGAAGGCTTCGCTGGGAGAGTGTCCTTTTTTCCGCAGCACGTTGTATTGGGCTTCCATCATACCTTCCAGGGCACCCATCAGTACGCCGCGTTCACCGGTCAGGTCACTGTACACTTCCTTCTGGAAAGTAGTTTCGAACAGGTATCCGGAACCCACGCCAATACCCAGGGCCGTTACTTTTTCCAGGGCTTTGCCGGTGGCATCCTGGAAGATGGCGTAGCTGGAATTGAGGCCTTTGCCCTGCAAAAACAGGCGGCGAAGGCTGGTTCCGGAGCCTTTAGGGGCTACCAGCACCACGTCAACGTCGGCGGGAGGAATGATGCCGGTCTGGTCCTTGTAAGTAATGCCAAAACCGTGAGAGAAGTAGAGCGTTTTGCCCGGCGTCAGGTATTTCTTTACCGTTGGCCACAGCGTAATCTGACCGGCGTCAGAAAGCAGGAAACAGATGATAGTGCCTTTTTCCAGCGCTTCTTCGATGGGCAGCAGGGTTTTACCTTCCACGAAACCGTCGGCTTTGGCCTTGTCCCAGGATTTGGAAGGATGGCGCTGACCTACGATTACGTTGAAACCGTTGTCTTTCAGGTTCAGGGCCTGTCCGGGTCCCTGTACGCCGTATCCGATCACGGCGATCACTTCATCTTTTAAAGTTTGTCTTGCTTTCTCTAAGGGAAACTCTTCCCGCGTCACTACGTTCTCTTCTACTCCGCCGAAATTAATTTTTGCCATGGTTAATTGTTGGTAATAAACAGGTTAGGTAAAAATGAAATTATTGTTTGCTTGCTAAGTCCCGGAGTACTTCCGGATAAGGTTTATAGTACATTCCGCTGCCAAAAGTAGAAACGAAAACGGTATCACGGAAACAACGGATGGCTGTTATAGGATTTTTTAAAACTTCTGCGCTGTACAAACCCCTGTAGGTCTGTGGTTCATAAAAAATCAGAAGACGCTAATGCTGAATCTGAGTCAGACGCTTGCTCTGGTGGAGGCCATTTGAATAGAAGAACAAATCTGCTTTTATTTTATAAGCCGTTTTTCCGGTTCAAAGGCTATGAGTAAACACCAACGAACAACAGGCCTTCCCACGAACCAGTGCCTGACTCTCATCGCTGCTTAGCTTTTGTCTACCCGGGTAATGTCCAGCGTGCGGACCAGGTTTTTGTACACTTGCTCGGCAATCTGCGGCTCTTCTTCAAAGCAGACCGTACAAACGGCCGTGGTATCCGACTCGCGCTGGTAGTTCAGGCTGGTCAGTTTCATCCCGCGTTTGCGGATCGGCATCAGAATGCGGTCAATCATTTCGGGTGTATGCTGACAGGCAATCTGCCAGGTGTGCAATTCTTTCATAAAGAGAGATGTTAAAAATATCCCTGGCAGTTTGGAGGCTGCCAGGGAAGAGATGTCTTATCGGGTAATCAATTGGGTCTTCTGTTTGGCGTACAATTCTTCTCCTTCCGGATAATAAATGGTGTCGCTGAGCGTAGTGCCCGGTGCAATCATCGGCAATACGTTGTCTTCCTTCACTACGCGGGCGTGGATCAGGAAAGGACCTTTGGCATCGCTGGCTTTGTGCAGTGCTTCCTTGTATTCTTCTACCGTGGTGACGCAAACCCCGTCAATGCCGTAAGCTTTGGCCAGCATCACAAAATCGGGGTTCATCAGGTTCACACCGGAATAGTTGCCGGCCCAGAACTGTTCCTGCCACTGGCGCACCATGCCCAGGTAATTATTGTCCAGGATCAGGATGCGAATGGGATAGTTTTCCTGTACGCAGGTCATCAGCTCCTGAATGTTCATCTGGATGGAACCGTCGCCGGAAATGCACCATACCTGGTTGCCGGGAGCGGCTGCCTGAGCGCCCATCGCGGCGGGCAGACCGAAGCCCATCGTACCCAGACCGGCTGAAGTCAGGAAGCGGTTGGGGTTGATCCGATTGACGTACTGCGCGGCCCACATCTGGTGCTGCCCTACGTCGGTCGTTACGATTGCGTCTTCGTCCATTACCTCATTCAGCACGTCTAGGGCGGTTATCATATTGAATACGTCGTGGTTGGCTTCCTTGAAGGGATACTTGGCCCTTTGTTGTTCCAGAGACTCTACCCACTGGCGGCGGATGCGCTGATTCTGGGTGGAGCGGGTATCGGGCAGTTCCTGCAGTACTCTCTTCACGTCGGCATTGAGAAACACGTTGGCGCGTACGTTCTTACTGTTTTCGCTTTTGTCAATGTCTACGTGCACTACCTTGGCGTTGGGCGCAAACTTGTCCAGTTTGCCGGTAATGCGGTCGTCGAAGCGGATGCCCAAGGCGATGAGCAGATCGGCGTTCTGAACGGCATCATTGGCGTATTTGGTACCGTGCATGCCCAGCCAGGAGAAGTAGAGCGGATCGTTGTTTTTCATCGCACCGATGCCCAGAATAGTCGAAATGACCGGCAGGTGTTCGCGCTTGACAAAAGCCCGCAGTTCTTCCCAGGCTTCGGACAACAGAATACCGTGACCGGCAATGACCAGCGGCTTTTTGGCTTCGGCAATCAATTGAGCGGCCTGGGCAATCTCCATATCATTGGTATTGTAGCACCGTTCCTTTCCGGGAATGGTATAGTGCTGTTCCCAGTCGGCATCCAACTCAATGGTAGCCACCTGCACATCGCGGGGAATATCTACCAGTACGGGACCGGGGCGGCCGCTGATGGCCGTCCGATAAGCGTCCTGCAGTATGCCGGGCACTTCGCTCAGGTGCCGGGCAATGTAAGTACGTTTGGTAATGGGAATACAGATCCCGGTAATATCCGTTTCCTGAAAGGCATCGGAACCGATCAGTTGCCCCGCTACCTGTCCGGTGATGGCAATCATCGGAATGGAGTCGGCGTAGGCATCGGCGATACCGGTAACCATGTTGGTAGCACCGGGACCGGAGGTAGAAAGGCAGAAGCCTGGCTTACCCGTCACCCGTGCGTAGCCATTGGCTGCCAGCGCACCGCCCTGTTCGTGCCGCACCAGAATGTTCTTGACTTTGCTGAACGCAAGCGCATCGTAGATGGGTAGAATGGCCCCACCCGGATAGGCAAACAGGTTGTCTGCCCCTAAACATTCCAACAACTTCACAATGTAGTCGGCACCTCTGAGCTTAATCTTTTGAGTTTCCATTGTATGACGGGTGAATGGTTTTACTTTTCTTGCAGAATTTGGCTTTTTCTGCCAGTAAGCTGATAGCGAAACTGCTTACTGACAATTTTACTATTTACTGTTAACTGTCGTCAAGGTTACTGAGTTTCCCTCCGGGAGCGCAGCCGAAGGGCCCTTGACGATTCTATTTACTGATGACTGTTTACTAAATTACTCGTCCGTCACGCAGCCTTCGGAGGCAGAAGAAACGGATCGGATGTATTTCTTCAGAATACCTGAATTGGCTTTCAGCGGTGGGGCCGTCCAGTTAGCCCGGCGTTGCGCCAGTTCTTCTTCACTCAATGCTACGTCAATGGTATTATTCACGGCATCGATCGTGATCAAATCACCGTCCTGCACCAGGGCAATGTTGCCACCTTCCTGTGCTTCGGGCGTAATGTGCCCCACCACAAATCCGTGCGTACCGCCCGAAAAGCGTCCGTCCGTAATCAGGGCGACGCTGTTGCCCAGACCGGCTCCGATCAGGGCCGAAGTAGGCTTCAGCATTTCCGGCATGCCGGGGCCGCCTTTAGGGCCTACGTAGCGGATCACCACCACATCACCGGGCTTTACCTGCCCCGATTCGATCACCTCAAGCAGTTCCGGTTCAGAGTTACTGACGCGAGCCGGTCCCGTAAATTTCTCGCCTTCTTTGCCGGTGATTTTGGCAACGGAACCCGCAGTAGCCAGGTTGCCGTACAGAATCTGCAGGTGGCCGGTCGATTTGAGTGGGTGATTGAGCGGGTAAATCACTTTCTGTCCTTCCATCAGGTCCTCAAACCCATCCAGGTTTTCGCGCAGGGTTTTACCGGTTACGGTGAGGCAGTCGCCGTGCAGGAAGCCTTCGCGCAGCAGGAGTTTCAGTACCGCTGCCGTTCCCCCTACCTTGAAAAGGTCTTCCATCAGGAATTTGCCGCTGGGCTTCAGATCAGCCAGCAGGGGTGTCCGGTCGCTCACGCGCTGAATGTCGCTCAGCGTGAATTGAACACCTACCGCTTTGGCCATGGCAATCATATGCAGCACCGCGTTGGTAGAACCGCCCAGGGCGATGATCAGTGCAAAGGCATTTTCAAACGCCTCAAAGGTCATTATATCGCGCGGCAGAATATTATTTTCCAGCAGATGGCGGATGGCTTTGCCGGCCTGGCGGCACTCCGCCTTTTTTTCTGCGCTGGTCGCCGGGAAGGAAGAACTATTCGGTAAGCTCATGCCCAGCGCTTCGATGGCCGACGCCATGGTATTGGCAGTATACATACCGCCGCAAGCCCCGGCTCCGGGACAGGCATTCTTAATGACACCCCGGTAGTCCTCTTCGCTGATGGTGCCGGCTATTTTTTTGCCCAGGGCTTCGAAGGCCGAAACAATGTTCAGGTCTTCACCCTTGTACTTACCCGGGCGGATGGTTCCGCCGTACACCATCAGGGCCGGACGATTGAGTCGGCCAATGGCCATAATGGCACCGGGCATATTCTTGTCGCAGCCTACGATGGGCACGACGGCATCGTACCACTGGGCGCTTACTACGGTTTCAATGGAGTCGGCAATGATGTCACGCGAGGGCAGGGAGTAAGACATCCCCGTAGTGCCCATGGAAATCCCGTCGCTCACGCCGATGGTGTGGAATACCAGCCCCAGCATATCCGATTCCTGAATCCCGGCCTTGATCTGGTAGGCGAGGGCATTGAGGTGCATATTACAAGGATTGCCTTCCCAACCGGTGCTGGCAATGCCAATCTGAGCCTTTCTGAAATCGTCGTCCTGTAGTCCGATGCCGTACAACATGGCTTGGGCGGCGGGCTGGGTAGGATCTTGGGTGAGGCGCTGGCTGTAATGGTTGAGGGCTTTTTCTTCGAGCGTGGGATTGTTCATTGGTTTTATAAAAATTCAATTATAAGACTATCAAAGGCCAGCCTTAATGCCAAAAGAGCCTTTCTCGTAAGGAGAAAGGCTCTTGTTATGTTATAGTGTAGCCTTTCCCCTTAGGTACCCAGGATGACGACCACGATGAGCAAAAGCTCAAAGTTATGGGAAGGCGTAAACTTCATTGTAAAAGTATTTGTGCAAATATTCGGCATAAATTTCAGAATAACAACATAAATATTGAAAAAGATTGGTTAGGAAGAATTTAGCGGAAGTAAAAAGGCGATTTAGCAATTGTTTTTGCCTGAATCTGAGTAAAAACACAAAAAGACATTGTGTGTTTTTGCTGAAAACGAAATAATTTGAAAAGTAAGAATGAGTAGATCTACGCAGAAAGATCAGAGCAAAACTTACTGATCGAAGGCGGGTAGGTATCTTCTTCCGCTACTTCGACAGGCTGCGTGTGTCGGGCACTCACTTATTTTAATGCCCTTCGATTCAAATCAAATCCCACCAGTCATTTACTTTTGCCCGACTGCTTATTTTCTCATTGGCCTCCCTGGTGGCAATTTCGCCTACTTCTCCTCCTCATCTGGTAGCACTTCAATGTCGCTGATCAGTACCTTCTTGGCGATGGCTTTTCCGGTGAGCGTGGCGGCCAGTCCGCCCATGGCGGTTTCTTTGTAGCGGCTTTCCAGGCTCTGTCCCACTTCGCCCAGCGCCTGCACGCATTCGTCGACCGGAATCACCGGATTCAGACCGGCCAGTGCCATCTGGGCGGAAGAATACGCAATGGCGGCGGCACTGGCATTGCGAACCACGCAGGGCACTTCCACCAGACCCGCCACCGGATCGCAGACCAATCCCAGCATGCACTGAATCGTGAAAGCCACCGCCGCAAATGTCTGGTCGATGCTGCCACCCAGCAGGTGAACTATTGCTCCCGAACCCATCGCGGCAGCGCTGCCCGTTTCGGCCTGACAACCGCCCACGGCCCCGGCCAGCGAAGCGTTCTGTTCGATAATGAGCGCAATGCCCGCCGCCACCAGCAAGCCTTCCAGGATGGCTCGGTCTTCCAGCTGATGCAGTTCCTGGATCGTGACCAGTACGCCCGGCAGAATGCCCGAAGCCCCGGCCGTGGGAGCGGCCACTACCCGACCCATACAGGAATTGACTTCCTTGGCCGCCAGTGCGCGGGCAATCAGGGTTTTAAATTCGGGTGAGAGGACAACGACTGGCGATTGAAACACCTTCTTGCCTCCGTTATTGACCATCCCCGACCGCGAAGTCATGTCTTCTTCCAGCCCGGTCTGAACGGCTTCCTTCATCACCGTATAAGCCTGCTGCAAACCCTGCCAGATGGCTTCTTCGGTGCGGCTTTTCTGCTGCATTTCGTATTCCAGCACGGGCAGGTACAGCGGCAACCCTTTTTCTTCGCAGTAAGCTTTCCAACTCCGAAAATCATCAAAAAGAAGAGACATAGTAAGTTGGGGAGTTTAAGAGTGTAGAAGTTGATGAGTGAGTAATGAGTATCTTATTATTGGCCTTCAATGATTTTTGCGTTATTGATATTTAGCCTGTTCATTTAAAGATAACCAAAAAGCAGCTAAGAGAGAATGTTGTAGCTTGCCTACTGGGTAATCAATCCCTTCGGTGGAATGACAGAAAGGAGAATGACAAACCGACGAATGGCATAAGTAATTGAACAGTATCGTTTATAACATATGCTTAGCACAAACTGCTAAATATCAGATTTTTCATTCCTATACTTTGTTCTTTAAACTGTTCACTCACATAATTCCTCATTCAATCCTTCAGTCCTTCAGTTTTTCAACCCTTCTCATCCCACACATTTACGACCGTTTTCCGGTTGGTAGTCAGGTCGATTTTGACCAGTTGGTGGTGGTTAGTGTCGGAGATCCACATGGCGTTGTTCAGGAAAATTATGTCGTTGGGTTCGTCCAGGCCGGCGACGAAGGTGGTAAGCTTCTTCTTTTGCAGATCCAGCACCTTTACCTTGCCATTGTAGGTATCGGCAACGTACAGTTTGCCCTGGTGTTCGGTTACGCCCACGTTGTGTTGCAGCAGGGCATCGTCCAGGTCACCGTCCTGATCACCGAAGACGAACAAGCCCTTGCCGAAAGCAGTCCGTACCGTCTTTTTCTGCAGATCGATCACCCGCACAGCGCTGGCTTCGGCATCAGCAACGTAAAGCAGATTTCCGGTTTGGGTCAGTCCGCTGGGCTGGTTGAAAGCGGCTTCCAGCAGCACGCCGTCGGTGAGGGCTTCGCGGCCGCTGCCGGCAAAGCGGGTGAGCACCTGCGTCTTCAGGTTCATGCGCAGAATCTGGTGGTTGCCCGCATTGGCTACGTACATGTTATCGCCGTCAATGAGCAGGTCCCAGGGGCTGTTCGGGTTGACTGGCACGTTCAACTGCTGATCCAGGTAGTAGCGGCCCAAAGATCCGTCACCTGCAATGGTTTTCACCTGCCGGGTACGCAGGTCGGCCTGCCGGATGAGGTTGTTTTTGGTGTCGGCGATGTAGAGCACGTTTCCCTTCAGGGCCAGTCCGTGGGGTTCGTAGAAAGTGGCTTCCGAAAAGCTCCCGTCCTGATTCCCTTCGGCTCCTTTACCAATGACTTCCAGGATTTTTCCGTCAGCACTGATTTTCAGGAGGCGGTTGTGTCCGCTGTCAGCCAGCCAGAGATTTCCCTGTTCATCGCTCACCATTTTTGATGGAAAGCGCAACGTGGATTGCCTTTCCGCGCTTTTTTCCAATTTGAAATCAAGCTGCTGGCGGTTGAGCTGCTTTTCGTAGGCCGGCAGCAGCTTTTCCAGCATCGGCTTTACCCTTTCGTACACCCGTTCGCCCGACTGCTGACCTACCACTTTGCCGTCCGGAGAAACCAGCGCCACGGTGGGCCATGCTTTGACGGCGTAATTCTGCCAGACGGTGTAATCGGCGTCATTGACCACCGGGTGCTCCACACCCAACTTCAGGATGGCCTTGCGGATGTTGTTGGTCGCCCTTTCTGAATCAAATTTGGCCGAATGTACGCCAATGACGACCAGTTCGTTGGGGTATTCCTTTTCCAGGCGTTTCAGGTCGGGAATGATGTGCTGGCAGTTGATGCAGCCCAGGGTCCAGAAGTCCAGGAGCACGAATTTGCCACGGAAGTCGCGGAGGGAGTAGCTTTTGTCGGTATTGAGCCAGCCGTAGGGCGTATTGATTTCGGGGGCAGTAACGGAAGGCAGTTCCATAGTATCTTTCGGGTTGGTGGAGGCGGCTTGCTCCGCCGGGCGTTGTTGTCCCTGGCAGGAGGAAAGCGAAAACAAAAGCGCAGCCGCCAAAGCCAGGTAGGGAATAAGTTGTTTGATTTTCATAGTAAAACCAACAAACGCACGGACTGGAAAGTTTAGGAAGCCAGTTGGGAAAGCAGGAAAGCCCGCGCAGTTTCTGGATCGGCAGTAGAAAGCCGTTGCGTAGCAGGCAACAGACCCAGCATCCGGCCAACGACGGGGTGTTCGGGACCCACCCAAACGACGGATGCCTGCGGGTGAACCAGGTATTTTTCCAGAAAAGGCAGCAACTTCACGGCCGATGTCGGGCCGCTTTTGACTTCCACCACCAGCGCCACCCTTTCGGAACGCCCCAGCAGATCCGCCGCATACTGCATCGTCAGGCCATCTGACAGGTTATCCAAATCGAACAGCATGACAGCAGGCAGTGCCTGCCGGGCCCATTCCTGCCAGTCGGTCTGGTAAGAAACCGCGTGCACGTCCGGAACGATTTGCAGAAAAAAGACGGTAGAAGGCATGGAAAAGGATAAGATTGAAGATTGAAGATTGAAGATTGAAGATTGAAGATTGAAGATTGAAGATTGAAGATTGAAGATTGAAGATTGAAGATTGAAGATTGAAGATTGAAGATTGAAGATTGAAGATTTTCTTTAGTTGTTCACTGTTTACTGATAACTGTTCACTGAATAGCTATTTGTCCGTTTTTTTCGTTAAAAAGGATGATGGGTACGGAAGCAAAATTAGTTTATCGGGACTTATTTGGTTGTTCGTTTACTCATTCAGATTGAGCTGATGGCTGACAGCTAAAAGCTACTTACTTTTTTGCCAACCTAAACCAATTCACCTATGTGCGGACGATTCACGCTTACCCATGACATCATTCAGGTGCAGGACCGTTTCAAAGTAACTCCCATGCAGCCGGGCGACTATCGCCCTACGTACAACGCGGCGCCCACGCAGCGGCTTCCGGTCATCACCAACGAGCAGCACGACCACCTGCAATTTTTTCGCTGGGGACTGATTCCCCACTGGGCCAAAGACGAAAGCATCGGCAACAAGATGATCAATGCCCGGGCCGAAACCCTGACTGAAAAGCCTTCCTTCAAAAAGCTGATCGAAAGCAAGCGCTGCCTGGTGGTGAGCGACGGGTTTTACGAATGGAAAAAGCTGGAACGCGGCAAACAGCCTTATCGGATGACGCTGCGCAAGGGTGAACTGTTTGCCTTTGCCGGGCTATGGGAAAACTGGGCCGACCGCGAAACCGGCGAACTCATCCCCACTTTCTCCATCATCACCACCGATGCCAACGAACTGGTGCGCGACGTACACGACCGCATGCCGGTTATCCTGCCGAAGGAGGAAGAGGAGCACTGGCTGCAGGATGGATTGGCGCCCAAAGAATACCTCAGCCTGCTCAAACCTTATCCTGCCGATGAAATGGAAATGTATCCCGTGGGCGAAATGGTCAATTCTCCCCGCAATAATTCACCCGAATTATTGGAGCGGATGAACTCCCGCTAACATTGTTTCAGGATTTTATCCGAATTTGATTACTTTTCCCGAAACAGGATACACTAATTTATAATCCACCGCATGGCGAAAGGTGAACATTATTCGGACGCAGAACTGCTCCGGGCGTTGCGTACGGGAAATCAGTTGGAGGCACCCATCAAATACCTGTACGCAGCGCACTTCGACAACCTGGCCAATTTTATCCGGGTCAACAAAGGAAGCCAGCAGGATGCGGAGGACGTGTTTCAGGAAATGATTATGGTGTTTATCGATCTGGTGCAGAAAGAGAAGTTTCGGGGTGAGTCCAGTGTTAAGACTTTTTTGTACGCCATCATCCGGAACCTCTGGCTGAACGAACTGAAAAAACGCAACCGGAGCCTGTTGCGCGATACCGAATATTACGCAGGCAGCACCCAGGCCGACCACGACATCGGGGAGAGCATAGAAGCCAACGAAGCCCGGCGGCAAATTTTCGGACTGATGGAACAGTTAGGAGAAATGTGCCGGCGCATTCTGGTCTATTTTTATTATGATAATCTGTCGATGAAGGAGATTGTGCAGCGGCTGAATTATGACAACGAACAGGTAGTACGCAACAAGAAGTACAAGTGCATGAAAGAATTGAATGAGTTGCTGGACAGGCACCACGGAATGAAGAACGCTTTTAAAGAATTACTGCTGTATGGAATCTGATGCAGAAATGGAACGCTGGGAGCAGATAGAGGCTTACCTGGATGGTGAAATGGGAGAGGAAGAAAGGCAAGCTTTTGAAGAACGCATCCGGCTCGACGATGGGATGGCGCAGTCCCTGGAGCGCGCACGGATCGGGCGATTGGCCGTTCGACAGTACGGTTTGCGTAACACACTGCAGTCCGTCCATGCGCAGGCCATGGCCGCCCGCCAGCCGGTAGAGATGCCGACGGCAGCAGCACCTTCCGTAGCCGACGTGCCGGTGCCAACCACCCGGGTACGCCCTTTGTGGCACTACGCCAGCCGTATCGCCGCCAGTCTAGTGATTTTGTTCGTTGCCTTTGCCGCCTTTCAGTTTTTCACCCTGTCGGCCGACCGACTTACGCAGGGACAGGAAATGTACGTAGCCCAAACCAGCCGGGGAGGAGAAGCCGATGAAGTAAAAGCACAACTGCAAACCGCCTACGCGCAGGGCGACTACCGGCAGTTCATCCAGTTATACGAAAGCCAGCCAGCCGTATCCGGCACCGAACAAAACGAAACCAACCTGATGGCTGGGAACACTTACCTGGCCCTGAACCAACCCCATCAAGCCGAAGCGTGTTTCCGGAAAATACAAGCCGCCAATACCGCATCGGCAGAGAAGCCTTTTGAAGAAGACGCCGAATACTACCTGGCGCTCAGCCTGCTGAAGCAAAATCGGATTGCCGAAGCACAATCGCTGTTCGTCCAAATCCGGCAGAACCCCGAACATCCTTATCACAGTCAGGTAAGCTGGTGGTGGATGCAGCGGTTACAATGGCTAAAGTGGAAGGAGTAGGAGGGAATCCGAGACACGCAGGCCGGAGAAATGGAGACAGGAAAAGATTTATAGCGTTGAGTTGTAGCAAGAGACCCGGCAGGTTTTCGAAACCTGCCGGGTCTTTCTTTCATTCTTGCGTTGGTTCCTATTCCACTTCTACCATTTCCTCCTCAGGCAACCTTTCCAAAGTTAGGCGGAAGAGCAGGCCCGGTACCAAGCCACTCAATAGGCCGCCGATGTGCATCGCGTTGTCGATGCCAGCCCCTACAATATCCGGCCAGCAGGTTGAAGCCTACGAACAGCAGGATAGAAATTATTTTTTATAGTCTCTCTTTACTATTTCTTTTATTCCGTCCTGGTAGGAGGTGGATTTGAACGGAAAGCGGCTCTCAAATTTTTTACTGTCAAAAACGTAGTCCTTGTCGTACTGATAGAGCATTTCGTGAGATTCGCGCATGATCGGTACAAAGAGCCCCAGCAACCGAATAAAAGTTTTGCTGACAGTTCGGTACTTGGGTTTTACGCCCAGTTCTTTGGCAATGGCTTCCACCCATTCTTTACCCGTCATTGGGTCAGGGGCCGTGGGCAGATGCCAGGTTTCGCCAAAAGCCGTCGGGGTGTTGCCCAGCAGGGCCGTTGCTTTTCCGGCATCTACCGTATATGTGAATGAGTGCTTAAATCGATCGCTAACTAGCCAGTTGGCCGTTTTTCCTTCATTCAAGGGCTTAAATACTGTCTCAGTCAGCATACTGGCGTTTTTGATGGAGGGACCGTAGAAGTCGGCCGACCGGGCAATCAGTGCGATCAGCCCCTGGTTACGTACTGCCTCCCAAAGCATTCGCACGATTTCCGCCCTTACTTTTCCTTTTTTACTGGGTGGATGAATGGGAGTAGTCTCTGTAATCGGATCGAGCCGATCCCCGGCGTACATATAAATGTTATCAAAAAAGACCAGGCGGCAGTGGTTCTGCAAACAGGCATCGATAACATTGCGCATGATCAAAGGCCAGTTCGTCTGCCATATTTGGGTATCGTAGGGAAGCCCCACGGTGAGGTACACCACTTCAGCGCCTTTTACTGCCGCTTTTACCTGGTTTGCCTGCGTTAAATCAGCAGCAAACAACACGTCGGTTGGATTTACCTTTTCGGGATTCCGGCTCACCAACTTGATTTCAGTGGTGTAGGCCGTAAGGGCTTTGGCAAGTTCAATTGCAATGGCTCCACCGGCTCCTAAGATGGTCTGCATGGGATTTTAGTTTATGGTTAATTCAATGTCACTGCGCTAATTGAACTGCTAAATAGGAAATAGATAGTATTCTATGTACTTAAAATTGAAAATGGTTGGCACTGAAACCTCTGCTGATAAATCGAATTGCCCTAAAGGGGCTAAAAAGGACGTTTTTTTAAGTTTTCTTCAAGGGATTACGCTAAAGTAATCGTTCGTTCAATATGCACCTGCTCCATAAAAGTCTCGTCGTGCGACACGACAATGAGCGTGCCCCGGTATTCGTTGATGGCCGCGGTCAGGATTTCGATGTTCTGCAGGTCCAGGTTGTTGGTCGGTTCGTCCAGCACAATGATGTCGGGTGCCTGCTGGCTGATGGTGAGGCAGCAAAGCATCAGGCGCATCTTTTCGCCTCCGCTAAGGGCCTGGCTGGGTTTGTCCCAGACGTCTTTAGGGAAGAGAAAACGGTTGAGCCGGATTTTGACTTCGTGTTCCTGCAGGGCGGTCGCATTGAACCGCTGCGCCTGTTCGTACACGCTGAGCCGGTTGTCGATCAGCGAATACTCCTGGTCAATGTAGACCGCCCGGCTGCTTGCTTTGTGTACTGTCCCCACCTGTGGTTCAATTTCCCCTAAAATCAGCCGGATCAACGTGGTTTTTCCCGAACCATTCAGGCCTTTCAGGGCAATCCGTTCGCCGCTGCTGATCCGGAAATGCTGGGCTTCTTCCCAGAGCAACTGTTCCCCGTAGCCGTAGTTGACGGCCTGGCCTTCCACCAGGATTTTACCCTTGTGCAGGGCCGATTGGTCGAAGCCCAACTTCATCTGGTCGGTATCGGGAAGGGATGCCCGTAGTTCGCTCAGTTCCTGCGAAAGGGTACCTACCTTTTCGGCGTGCACCCCTTTCAGACGGGAAGTGCTGTTTTCTGCCTGATTGCGCAGCGTGTTCATTACGATTTTGGGCACACCAGCCTTTTCCTGCTTTTTCTTGCCGCGGGCGTCCAGCTTCTGCTGTCTTTCCGCGGTCTCCCGCTCCGTTTCTTTCGCTTTGCGCAAAGCTTTTTCCTTGCTGCGCAGTTCTTCGTTCAAGGCCTGGCTTTCAATTCGTTTCTGCTCCTTGTAAAAGTCGTAATTGCCGCCGTAAGCGGTGATGCCCCGCTGGCTCAGTTCCAGTACCGGGTCAAGCAGACGAAGCAGCTGGCGGTCGTGACTTACTACCAGCAGGGTGCTTTTACTGAACCGGACGTAATCGTACAGCAAATGCCGGCCATTGGTGTCCAGGTGGTTGCTGGGTTCGTCGAGCAGCACGATGGCCGGTTGATGGATGGCGATGCCGGCCAGGAATATCTTCGTCTTCTGCCCGCCGCTCAGCGTGTGCATTTGCTGGTTCAGGTCCAGCCCTTCGAGCCCCCAGTGCGCCAGGGCTTCCCGGCACCGTTCGTCCAGGGTCCAGTCATCGTTGAGCAGCGTGAGGTTGGCTTCGGTGAACCGGCCTTCCAGAATGTCGTGCAAGGCTTGCAATTGGTCGGCAATCCCAAGTGCCCGGGCTATCGTCAGATCGTTATACTGCTCGAAAAGCTGGGGAACGTAATAAGGCCGGGAAGCCGTTTGCACCTGACCGCCCGAAGGGGGCAGCAGTCCCGCCATGATTTTCAGCAGGGTAGACTTACCCGAACCGTTGTTACCAATCAGAGCCGCTTTTTCGTGCCCTTGCAGGCTTAAATGAAGGTTGTCGAACAGTACATCCTGGTTGAGATGCACATAAGTGAGATGGTGGAGAATCAGCATCCTTTTTTCTTTAGAGTGAAACAGCAACGCCAGCCGGAGGGCTTAGGCGATTGAATCTTTCTGAAAGAAATGAAGGATCACATCAGGTTAACTTGGGTTGGAATGGCTGCAAAAGTATGTCTTTTTGTGAAAAATTGAAAAAGTATCCTGCAAATCTGATTCAGCTACCATACAGGGCGGGATACTTCAGGTGAGTATTGTACAGGGGTGGTTTCTTGATTCCAGCAAAAGAATAATCTCTTCCACCGGGATGTTTTCTCCTTCTACTCTGAGTATTTTGTCGCAGTCCTGTAAATCAAAAGTGATCTTACATCCGGAGAATTCTTTTTGTAAGGCATTTACAATTTTCTTCGCTTCCGCTTTCTTTTTCACATGGGTCCTGAAAACCTCCACCATACCATGCTCGCTTTTTGTATCAAGTCGGAATGAGGCTGGACTTACTCAGGCTTACTGGAACGGAACGCCAGTCCACCAAGACCCATGCCTAGCAGGCTGAGCACCAATGCCACGAGGGCTCCGGCTTTGCCGCTTCCGGACCCAAAGACCGCACCCGCGGAGGTACTCAGATGCACCACACTGAGAATTACGCCGACCAGTCCCAACCCCAGCGCTACGATCGAGCCAAATCGCTTACGACTAGCGGAGCGTACCTTTACCCGCCAACCGATGACCAGGCTCAGGAGTCCCGCTACCCCCGCCGTGAGCGATTTGGCTCGCCCCGAAGTGATACCGGTCACGTAAGCAGGCGTTGCTGCGGTCCTTGTTTTTTCTATGTCAGTCGCTGACACGGTATTTTCTTCCTGACTACTTTGGGAAAATACTTTCTCGGGCAGTAAAAATGCAAATCCCAGGATCAGCCAGGCCGATAAGAGGTAAGGAATAGGTGCCTTCATAAGAAATCTGTTTTTTGAGTGCAAAAAAAGAGTCTGAAGAACCCCTAAAATTGTAAAAAAGCGACAACCTACTTGTTGAACTCAATCGTACCTCTATCGCTCGCGGCGATCGTTTCCGCTTTAAAGTATTCTTTCGGGCTATAACCGGAAAATTGTTGAAAATCGTGAATAAAATGGGATTGGTCATAATAACCGTATTCATAAGCAATCTGCGTGAGCGATTTATTCTGGAAAGTTTTGTTGAGGACAGAATTAAACCTCGTAATCCGCAGAAATAATTTGGGGCTGAAGCCGGATAATTCCTTGAACCTTCTTTCCAATTGTCTCACTGATAAAAAATGATGATCGGCCAATGCCTTCACCGAAGCTACCGGGCTAGCATTTAAAATCGCTTTGATGGATGTAAGCATAGCCGTGTATTCAGTCCGGACGTTTTTCAGCCGGGATTCTAAAAAGGCAACGACCATTTTTACCCGTTGGTGGGTATTGGAGGCCAACATAATGTTTTCTTCCAGGATTTCTCCCTCTCTGCCGCAGAGCGCTTTCATATCCGCCGACTGATTGGTCAGCTCGTTGGCGGGTAGGCAAAATAATTGTGGAAGCGCGTGTGGATATAAGTAAAAACCAAAAATGCCGAAATCTGCTTTTGAAGCGGCTTCGCTAAAGGTTTGGGTCTGTCCGTAAATCCCGGGAGTGAGCGTTCTTCCCGATTCAAACTCAAATTTGTATTCGAACTGACCTTTGTAGCAGAAGATAAACTCCGGGCAAGGGTAGGCAAAGGCACGGTGTACATAGGGCTTCCGTATGGAAGCACTGCCCTCTGAAGACCAGAAGAACCGTACATAGTCCGCCAGGTGCGGTGGAGGTGGGATGACTTCAAAGTTCATGGGTAACTTTTTGAGTGATTCTCTTTTGCGGTTGGCTGATGTGCACTACGCTTCTTCTCAAGGCAGTGAATGGATGCTTCTAAATGAAGTCTTTGTCTCGGATTAGCCTATGTTCCAATTGCCAGTTTTTCGTGTAAAAAATGACCGCCGAACTGATTTACTACAGTGTTGGCGTTCGTGCTCATTCTGCCTTGCCGTGCAGAGTGGTAGACTATTCAATGAAAAGAATAAGCCAGACAATCCGAGATCTTTGTCGCGATCTCACCGGCTGGATCCAATGCCGGGTTAAATATCGTCACGTCCATACCCCGGATCCTGCCAGTCTGAATCAACCGTCTGAATATTTGTCCGACCTCATCGAAAGTGAGTCCACCGGGCAACCGGTAGTCAACGGCAGGGTTTTCCTGATCGCTGATTACGTCGGTATCAAAGTGAACCCAAAAGCCATCAAGATTGGCTTGATCGATGTAATCAACCATATCAGCAAGTACATTCTGAAGCCCTGCCGATTGGATCGTAGCTAAGTCAAATGATTTTATATCCGTCTTTTTGATATCCTGTGAGCCAAATTGTCTGGTTTCCCTGGCATCCCTTTGTCCAATATGAATGACGTGTTTGTCTTCAACGTAAGGGTGAAGGTGGCCGATATCGGTTAATATACGAGGACCACGACCCGTCACGATGGCCAAATCCATATCGGCGACTTCTCCGGTAGTTGATTTCTCGGGCTGATAGAAATCGGCGTGGGCATCCAGGAAAATCAAACCATAACGGCCCTTGGTTTTCAAACCTGCCATAATTCCAATCAGAATGCTGCAATCACCACCCAATACAAGCGGAAAAGCAACAGTATACTTTTCACTGGCAACCTCTTTCATCAAATTGATGGAGAAGTCCCGGATGAGGACGGGATTCAGGCATTTGGTTACGGGGTCTCGGCGGCTATTGTATTCGCTATTCAGGGTAGGAATATTAATGACAGTCTTGACTGATGGTATTTTGTCCAACAGACCCGTATCATACAAACTTTGTGGAAGATGCTCGACGCCAGTTGGCTTGAGTCCCAGGATGGAAGGTGCCGACATGATTTGAATCGGTTGATTCATATAATAGGCCGCTGAATTTACAGTTGTACTTCAGGCTCTCATTTTATATGTTCCAGGCGTTGATTACTTACTTAACAACGTATTGAGTAAAATGTAAAGAAAGTTTCTTTGCTTTCAATGTCATCTCGACGCCTGGATAAATCTCTTCAGTAGTGTTCAAAAGAGATTTCTCCTGGTGTCGAAATGACAAATAGGAATAAGCCAATACTTCAGCTTATTTTACACTGGATGGAGTGTGACTTGCAGCGCTTGATACACGATGCGTTTTTAGGCACGTTATCCATTGTTATGTTGATTTTTAACGTACTTTTTCCACTCGTAGAAAAGCCAATGGCCTTCTCGCTCGAATACCTGGTACGCCTGCCCGCATTTTCTGCATTTCACGTGATAGAAGTCAACCCATTGGTTGTCAATTTTAACCGTTTTAAGAATCTCAACATTATTATAATCCGCTACCGGGTTCAAATCCAAACCGATCTCAGGAAATAGCGTACAGGAACAGCTTTCATTTTTACTGTAATGCGCGATGATTTTTACGCTGTATTCGGCAAACCGATTATTCGGCGCAAAGCCACCTCCCAGACGCAAGTCGCGCGTTTTTGCATAGATCTCCTCCCAATACGGCACCAGCGGTTGGATGACTTCTTCTTTCTGAGAATGGGAAATGACGTACCACCCGCTTGTTCTTATGGCATTCACCTCTCTCGAAGTCAGGTCTTTGACAATTTGGGCAGTTTCCATGTTGAACGTGTTACGGCTACCCGAAGGTAACAATTTCGGAGCACTTCACTGTCAATATTTTACAAACTTTGAGAGATTCATAAAGCATAATTTAACCACTAAGTACACGTTTGCTTGGCTTTTAAATCATATTTTAATTGCTTCTAAATTCAAATGAATCTAAGAATTTATTCATAGATTCATTTTCATCATTTTCTGGTATCGTCATCACCTGAATAGTAATTTGAGAACTTCCTTTAAGGAAAGTTCTTTGCTTTATTATTATCTGTCCTCCTTTAAAACTTTCCTTTACCTCTATACCTGAGATTCCATCTTGAGAAATGTCTTTTTGGCCTATTAAAATAGATTGCCTTCCTGCTAAAGCCGCCCTAACTACATCTGAGTAATAACTCTTTAAATCAAATCCATCTGATTGTGTTATATCTTTTGGGTACTCAAGTGCAGCAACCATATATATTAAATTTTTGTCATTGTCTAATTTTGGTTGATATAGCTCAGCCTTAATCTTTGCATTTCCATATTCTGTTGGGACTTCCATTTCTCTTACCTCTGTCTGGCTAGGAAAATTAATCTTAAATATAGTTTCACTTTTAACAATAATATCTTGATGTTTTAAATTTGGTCCTGTATTTATTAACTCAAATGAGTCAAGAAATTTATTAATAGCAACATTAAAATTACTTTTTTCACCCGTATTGACAGCAAAAATGTACATTCTATTGCCAACCATTAAAAACCTTACTCTTGAAAATATTTTAGACTCTGTGTCTTGCCATCTATACTCTCTACCAGTATATTTTAATTTATTGTAATTAAAAGTTCCTATCAGTTGAAGATTCGGTGAGTTGATATTTGTAGTTTGTGAACCATTAAATAATTCATAAGTCTGCTCATTAGTCAAAGTATCTGCAAAGTTTTTCGGATAATCAAGATAGTGAACTTCATAGGATAAATTGTCATCGCTTTTAGGCTCTGATTTGAATGAAAATATTGTAATTTTACCATATTCAGTATTATTGGTTTGTTTAGTCATTTCTGGTTTTGTAGGAAACGATATTTCAAACCTGCCTTTTTCATATCTAAATTGGTTAGTCCTATTCTGTGATTGTGCGCAAGAGACTAAAACTGTAAAGTAAACTACAGTGGGTAAAAATTTTCTCATTTATATAATTTTAATTTGATAAATATATATGACGAATCGCTAACAATAGGATGCTATTACTAGATGAAAACAGGCAATTATCTCTGTTATATCTGCTATCCTTCGCCCTGGATAAACAACTCAATTTTTTGCAAAATATATAAAAATATTTTAATCTATATATCCAGTGTATCCCATTTAATTTTATCTAAATCGAAGCCCTTCACCGTCACGTGGGTATGAACTTCGGTAGTTGTGGAGTTCTTGTGCCCTAATAAATGCTGAATGTACCGCAAGTCGGTGCCGTTTTCGAGCAGGTGCGTGGCAAAAGAATGGCGCAGGGTGCGTACACTGATTTTCTTGCGGATACCTGCCTTCTTCACCACCTGATTCGTGGCCATCTGAACGCTGTGGCAGAGGGAAAATATAGTTAAAGCGTATTTTTCTTTGCTGTAAACTCTTGAATTTTTCTATCAAGAAGTTTAATTAACTCACTTGAATTAATATCAGCATACTCAAGACTTATAAATATTTTTTTCAATACATTTTGGTGATATCCTTCATTTAAGTTATAATATTTTTCCTCGTTGCTGATGATCTTACTATTTGGCTTTAAATGAATCACTAAGTAAGTAATTGTCTTCCCGCCACCCGCTAAGCTAACTTTAGCCATTTCACTATATGGAATTCTGTCCTGAATTTTATAGGATGGATTGTCAAATAAAATCAGATCTTTATATCCTATTTCAAATTCATATCCAGGTGCAATTGCTCTTTCTATTCTATTGAAACTTTTTGCAATCATATAAATGAATAGAGCCATAAAAAAGATTAAGACTAACCACGTTAGAAAATCTTTATCAGGATATAAAAAAAGACCTGAATATACATACATTCCACAGAAGATAACGATGAATATGGAGGATAAGATGATACTTACTCTTTTTCTTTTTACTATAATAGACTTGTTGCATATTGATAGTCAATCAGTTGCCCTCGGAGGCGAGGTTGGCATTGAGGAAGCATCTAATTTATAATTCCATAAACCAGCGCAGGTTTCAATAATTTTATCAATTAGTGATAGGGC